>JAESGH010000002.1_pt1 | contig 802719 bp, 728 predicted proteins | sample 9269641 | NCBI WGS metagenome assembly JAESGH01 (sample SAMN14515345, study PRJNA621665) | algae metagenome | isolation source: Phormidium tanganyikae FI6-MK23 and co-occurring heterotrophs from granitic... | place: USA: Fort Irwin, California | collected 1998-05-24
TTGTCTTGTCGACGGGCGCCATTCTATAGAATCGAATCGCGCCGTCAACCCTTTGATTCAAAAATACTTATTTCTTTTCCGAGGTGGTGCTGAGGTGCGGCCAGGCGGCCAACAGGTACTGCAGCATCGACCACAATGTGAGCACGGCTGCGACCACCAGCAAGATATATCCGAGCACGACCCAGAAGGTGAACACCGGTGGATTACCCAGCAGGATGACCAGCGCCAGCATCTGCGCTGCGGTTTTCCACTTGCCAAGGTTGGACACCGCGACATGCGCCCGAGCACCGAGCTCGGCCATCCATTCACGCAACGCTGAGACGACTATCTCGCGCCCGATGATGGTCGCGGCAGCCAGGGTCAGCCAGAGATTGGAGTGTTCGGCCGCCAGCAGCACCAACGCCACAGCCACCATCAACTTGTCTGCGACCGGGTCGAGGAAGGCGCCGAAAGGCGTGCCCTGCTCCCAGCGGCGGGCCAGGTAGCCATCGAGCCAATCGGTCACGGCGGCAATCGCGAAGACGCCGCTGGCAGCCCAATAGCTCCAGGAGAACGGTAAATAGAACAACAGGATAAAGACCGGGATCAGCGCGACCCGGAGAACGGTAAGCAAGTTGGGGATATTCATCGGCACAACTAGGCTGCGAGGTGAGCGGGCATTCTACTCGCTGTGCAGAGTGTCATAAATCAACTCGGCGAGCTTTTTACTGATTCCGGGCGCTTTGGCAATTTCTTCGGCGCTGGCACGGGACAATTCCTGCAGGCCACCAAAGTGATTGAGTAGCTCGCGCCTCCGCTTCGGGCCAATCCCAGCTACTTCTTCCAGGGTCGAGGTGCGCCGCGTCTTGCCGCGGCGAGCACGATGCCCGGTAATCGCAAAACGGTGCGATTCATCACGGATCTGCTGGATCAGATGCAGCGCTGGGGAATTGCCGGGCAAGGTGAACTCATGCTCGGAGTCGTTCAGGTAAAGCACTTCCAGGCCAGGTTTGCGCGTTGTGCCCTTGGCCACACCAAGCAGAATCAGATCCGGCACGGCCAGTTCCTGTAGCACCTCGCGCGCCATGGCCAACTGCCCCTTGCCGCCGTCCACCAGCAGCACATCGGGCAACTTGCCTTCACCATCCTTGATCTTGCTGAAGCGCCGGGTCAACGCCTGGTGCATCGCGGCGTAGTCGTCGCCGGCGGTCACGCCCTCGATATTGAAGCGACGGTAATCGGATTTCAGCGGGCCTTCGGGGCCGAATACCACGCAGGAGGCGACCGTCGCCTCACCGCTGGAATGGCTGATATCAAAGCATTCCATGCGCTGCGGCGGCTCGTCCATTTCCAGCACGGTAGCCAGCGCCTCGAAACGCTCGGCCAGATGCTGCCGGTTGGCCAGGCGCGCTGCCAGCGCCTGTTCGGCGTTGGTCACTGCGAGCTGCTGCCAACGGGCTCGCGTGCCACGCACGCGCAAACTGATGCTGAGACTACGGCCGCGTAGCGACTCGATGGCCTCGATCAGCGTGGCGAAGTCTTCATGCTGCACGTTGACGATCAGCTCGCTGGGCAGGTCGCGCTCGGCATTACCCAGGTAGTACTGAGCAAGGAAGGCCATCAGCACGTCGCCACCCTCCTCTTCGATCGCCACCTGCGGGAAGAAATTCTTGCTACCCAGCACGCGCCCGCCACGCACGCTGATCAGGTGCACGCAGGCGCCACCGGGGGTGAGCATTACCGCGACCACGTCGACGTCGCCGGTACCACCTTCCATGCTTTGCTGGTCCTGCACGCGGCGCAGCATGGAGATCTGATCACGCAGCTCAGCGGCGCGCTCGAACTCCAGGGCCATCGAGGCCTTTTCCATGCTGGCCGAGAGCTCCTCGCTCAGTGCATTGCTGCGGCCATCGAGAAACATCACCGAGTGGCGCACGTCCTCGGCGTATTCCTCCGGACTGACCAAGCCGACGCAGGGACCTTTGCAGCGTTTGATCTGGTATTGCAGGCAAGGTCGCGTGCGGTTCTTGTAGTAACTATCCTCGCACTGGCGAACCAGAAAGGTCTTCTGCAGCAGGCTCAGGCTCTCGCGAATCGCCAATGCACTGGGATAAGGGCCGAAATAGCGCCCCTTGGCCTTCTTCGCCCCCCGGTGAATGCCGAGCCGTGGAAAGTCGCCGTCGGAGAGAAACACGTAAGGGTAGGATTTGTCGTCGCGCAGCAGGATGTTGTAAGGCGGCCGCCATTCCTTGATCAAGGTCTGCTCGAGCAGCAGTGCCTCGGTCTCGTTGGCGGTGATGGTGGTTTCGATCTGCGCGATACGTGCGACCAGCGCGGCCGTCTTGGGTGCCTGACCGGTCTTGCGAAAGTAACTGGAGAGACGCTTCTTGAGATTCTTCGCCTTGCCGACATACAGCAGGCGAGCCTCGCTATCGAACATGCGATAGACGCCGGGGCGACCACTGCAGGTCGCCAGGAAGGCACTCGGATCGAATGGGGCAGACATTTTCAGCTGACGGCGTCAACCATGCCGTGGCGCACCGCGAGCAGAGCCAGCTCGACATCGCTGGTGATGGAGAGCTTCTCGAAGATGCGATATCGGTAGGTATTGACCGTCTTCGGCGACAGGCACAGCTTGTCCGAGATGTTCTGCACCTTGTGGCAGTTGGCGATCATCAGCGCGATCTGGATTTCGCGCTCGGACAACAGGTCGAATGGCGAACCACTGTTCTGCGGCTGGAAAGATTTCAGCGCCAGTTGCTGGGCGATTTGCGGGTCGATATAGCGCTGGCCGGCGAATACCAGGCGAATGGCCTGCACCATCTCATCCAACGCCGCACCCTTGGTCAGATAACCAGCGGCGCCCGCCTGCAGCAGGCGCGTCGGGAAAGGATCTTCCTCGCACACGGTAACGGCGACAACCTTGATGTCGGGATGGCTACGCATCAGCTTACGGGTGGCTTCCAGGCCGCCGATGCCGGGCATCTTGACGTCCATCAGGACGACGTCGGGCTTGAGTTCGCGAACCTTGAGCAGGGCTTCTTCGCCAGTGCAGGCTTCGCCCACGACTTGCAGACCGTCGATATCGGCCAGCATACGGGTGATGCCCGTGCGGACCAGATCGTGATCGTCGACAACCAGGACCCTAATCAATCGCCACCTCGTTGCACCTTGTCAGCCACCGTGCAACGACGGTGAGATTGAACTTGCCGGTCACCTTAACAAAAAGCCAGGGCCTGACCTAGCTTGGCGCACGGGAGTCAAAAAGCAAGCGCCAGATTAGGATCAGTAATTGCGTCGTAGCAATTTTGGAGAATTGGCGGAAGCGGTGAGATTCGAACTCACGGATAGTTGCCCATCGACGGTTTTCAAGACCGTTGCCTTAAACCACTCGGCCACGCTTCCAGATTCTTGAGTGCGGAGGCTAACGCTCAAACCTCCGCAGCAGTGCGGGCGGCAATCTTACCGGAACGCAACACACTGTCAAACTCTAAGTCTTGGCAGGCAATCCCTCTCTGTTATGATCCGATACATTCGAATTTGAAAGCCTCTTACAACAGGAGCGTCGCCATGCAAGAGCGAGATTATGCACTCAACCATTCTCAGGTTGAGCAACAGGAAGTCAGCAGCGTTCTGCGCAATACCTATGGCCTACTGGCCATCACCCTGGCCTTCAGCGGCCTGGTGGCGTTCATATCGCAGCGCGCCAACGTTCCTTATCCGAACATCTTTGTCGTACTGATCGGTTTCTACGGCCTGTTCTTCCTCACCGCCAAGCTGCGCAACTCTTCGTGGGGCCTGCTTTCTACCCTCGCGCTGACCGGCTTCATGGGTTACACCCTGGGCCCGATCCTCAACCGCTACCTGGGCATGGCCAACGGCGCTGAAGTGATCAGCTCCGCCTTTACCATGACCGCGCTGGTGTTCTTCGGCCTGTCTGCCTACGTGCTGACCACCCGCAAGGACATGAGCTTCCTCAGCGGTTTCATCACGGCAGGCTTCTTCGTTCTGCTGGGCGCCGTGGTTGCCAGCTTCTTCTTCCAGATCAGCGGCCTGCAACTGGCGATCAGCGCCGGCTTCGTGCTGTTCTCCTCGGCCTGCATCCTGTTCCAGACCAGCGCCATCATCCATGGTGGTGAACGCAACTACATCATGGCCACCATCAGCCTGTACGTATCGATCTACAACCTGTTCGTCAGCCTGCTGCAGATCTTCGGCATCATGGGCGGCGACGATTGACAGCTTTCGTCCCCCTTCAAGCCCGCTTCGGCGGGCTTTTTCTTGCGCGGCCGTCAGCCGCCTTTGTTTGCCGGGCACCCTGGCCTTATCATTGGCGCAGTTTTGCCTCGCCGGAAACGCCATGAAGTTTGCCATTGCCCTGTTCGCCGTCCCTCATCTGCCAGCCTCGCGACGCGCACTGCGCTTTGCCCAGGCGGCGCTGGCGGACGGCCACGAGATCGTTCGCCTGTTCTTCTACCAGGACGGCGTGCACAGCGCCGCCAGCAACGTGGTCAGCCCGCAGGACGAGGCGGATCTGCCCAGCGAGTGGCGCGAGTTCGTCACTGCCAACGGGCTGGACGCGGTGGTGTGTATTGCTGCTGCGCTGCGTCGCGGTGTACTCAACGCCGAAGAGGCGCAGCGTTATGCACGCCCAGCGGCCAATCTGCAGGCCCCGTGGGAGCTTTCCGGCCTCGGCCAATTGCATGAAGCGGCGCAACAGGCCGACCGCCTGATCTGCTTCGGAGGCCACTGAATGAGCAAGTCGTTGTTGATCATCAGCCGCCAGGCGCCCTGGAGCGGCCCTGGAGCCCGCGAGGCGCTGGATATCGCCCTGGCCGGCGGCGCCTTCGACCTGCCCATCGGTATGCTGTTTCTCGACGACGGGGTGTTCCAGCTAAGCAAAGCGCAGCAGCCTGGTGCGCTACAGCAAAAAGACCTTGGCGCGAACCTACAGGCGCTGCCCATGTTCGGCGTAGAAGATCTGTACGCCAGCCAACGCAGCCTGGACGAGCGCGGCCTGAGCGATGCCGAACTGAATCTGGCGGTAGAGCGACTGGACGACAGCGCACTGACCGCCCTCCTTGATCGTTATGACCAGGTGATCACCCTCTAATGGCCACCCTGCACATACTTTCCCATTCGCCGTTCGCCGATAGCCGCCTGGCCAGCTGCCTGCGTCTGTTGGGTGTCGCTGATGGTGTGTTGCTCAGCGGCGATGCGGTCTATGCGCTGCAGCCCGGCACGACCAATCTGCAAGCGCTGCAACTGATGCCCGCCAGCGTTGCGCTCTATGCACTGGGCGAAGACCTAAGCGCCCGTGGCCTGCAAGCGCCCGAGCGCGCACAGGTCGTGGACTATCCAGGGTTCGTCGAGCTGTGTACCCGCTACGCCAAGGTCAACAGCTGGCTATGAGCACGCTCAACGTCGCCGGACGCGAAATCGCCCTGGACAAGGACGGCTACCTGGTCGACCTGCAGGATTGGTCACACCCCGTAGCCGAGGCGCTGGCCGCAGCGGAAGAGTTGCAGCTGAGTGAAGAACACTGGGAAATTCTCGAACTGCTGCGCGCCTTCTACGCCGAGTTTCAGCTATCGCCGGCCAACCGTCCGCTGATCAAGTACGCAGCCCTGAAACTGGGCACGGACAAAGGCAACAGCCTGCACCTCAATCGCCTGTTCAAGGGCACGCCCGCCAAACTCGCCGCCAAGCTCGCCGGCCTGCCGAAACCGACCAATTGCCTATGAACCTGATCACGCCCGCCGAACACCCCTTCGCCCAGTTCGTGCGCATTCTCGGCAAGGGCAAGCGCGGCGCCCGCGGCCTGACCCGCGAGGAGGCCCGCGAAGCCATGGGCCTGCTGCTCGACGGCAAGGTCGAGGACACCCAGCTCGGCGCCTTCCTGATGCTGCTGCGACACAAGGAAGAGAGCGCCGAGGAGCTCGCCGGCTTCACCGAGGCCATCCGCCCACGACTCGCCGCCCCCGACATTCAGGTCGACCTGGACTGGCCCAGCTATGCCGGTAAAAAACGCCACCTGCCCTGGTACCTGCTGGCGGCCAAGGCGCTGGCCGCCAGCGGTGTGCGCATCTTCATGCACGGTGGCGGCGCCCACACCGCCGGGCGCCTGTATAGCGAGCAACTGCTGACAGCGCTGGATATCCCCTGTTGCCGCGACTGGCAGAGCGTGGCAAAGGCGCTCGATCAACATGGCCTGGCCTACAGCTACCTGGGCAACTGGATGCCGGCGCTACAGCGTATGATCGATCTGCGCAACACGCTGGGCCTGCGCTCGCCGATCCATTCCCTGGCCCGTGTGATCAACCCGCTCGGCGCCCGCTGCGGGCTGCAAAGCATCTTCCACCCCGGTTATCAGGCCGTGCATCGCGAAGCTAGTGGGCTGCTCGGTGACCATGCCATCGTGATCAAGGGCGAAGGCGGCGAGATCGAGGTCAACCCGGACGGTGCGTGCCATCTCTACGGCACCCTCGATGGCGAGAACTGGGACGAAGAATGGCCTGCGCTGTCAGCGCAGCGCCATGTCAAACCCGAACGACTCGACCCAGCCGTGCTGGGCGCATTCTGGCGCGGCGAGCATGATGACCCTTACGGTCGTCTGGCGGTGATCGCCACCATGGCCGTCGCATTGCGTGGCCTGGGCTTGGCCCGTGAAGCAGCGTTCCAGCAGGCACAGCAGCGTTGGGATGCTCGCTTTCAATCTAATCAGTCGATCATTTAAGCCAGCTTTTTCCACCGTTCAATCGAGTTCATAACGTTAGACTCCAGACTCACTCAAAACGGAGGCAAGCGTCATGGGCTTGTTGATCGATGGACGCTGGCACGACCAGTGGTACAACACCGGCAACAGCGGCCGCTTCCAGCGCGAAAGTGCACAACGCCGCAACTGGGTAACCGCCGACGGCAGCGCCGGGCCAAGTGGTGACGGCGGCTTCAAGGCTGAAGCCGGACGTTATCACCTGTACGTCTCGCTGGCCTGCCCCTGGGCTCACCGCACCCTGATCCTGCGCAAACTCAAAGGCCTCGAATCGCTGATCGATGTATCCGTGGTGAGCTGGCTGATGCGCGAACAGGGCTGGACCTTCGACCGCGAGTTCGGTTCCAGCGGCGACCACCTCGACAACCTGAGCTACATGCATCAGCGCTACACCGCCGATGACCGCCACTACAGCGGCCGTGTCACCGTGCCCGTGCTGTGGGACAAGCAGACTGGCGGCATCGTCAGCAACGAGTCGGCGGAAATCATCCGCATGTTCAACAGCGCATTCGATGGCCTGACCGGCAACGCCCTGGACTTCTATCCCGAGCCGCTACGCGAGCGCATCGACCAGCTCAACGAGCGCATCTACCCAGCGGTGAACAACGGCGTCTACCGCGCCGGCTTCGCCACCACCCAGGAAGCCTATGAAGAGGCCTTCGACGAGCTGTTCGCCATGCTCGATGAACTGGATGCGCTCTTGGACAAGAATCGCTATCTGGCCGGCGAATACCTGACCGAAGCAGACATTCGCCTGTTCACCACGTTGATCCGCTTCGATGCCGTCTATCACGGGCACTTCAAATGTAACCTGCGACGCATCGAGGACTACCCGAACCTGTCCAACTGGCTACGCGAGCTCTATCAGTGGCCAGGCATCGCCGAGACGGTGGAGTTCACCCACATCAAATCGCACTACTACGCCAGCCATGCCACCATCAACCCGACAGGTGTCATTCCCAAGGGGCCACAGCAGGATTTCACTCGCGCACATGATCGCCAGCGCCTGCCGGGTAAAGGTGTGTTTTCAGCACTAGAGTGATAGCGGATGATGGCTGAAGCCCCGATAACGAGGCTTCAGCCACAACGCGTCAGATGCTGTTCTGGGCGCCTTCGAACCAGGCCAGCTTGTCACGCAGGGTGACCACTTCTCCGACTATCACCAGCGTGGGCGCGTGCACTTCGTGCTCGGCCACCAGTTGCGGCAAAGTCTCCAGGGTGCCGGTGAATACCCGCTGATTCTGCGTGGTGCCCTGCTGCACCAGCGCTGCAGGCGTGGCGCCTGAACGGCCGTGAGCAATCAACTGCTCGCAGATGCCCGGTAGGCCGACCAAGCCCATGTAGAACACCAGGGTTTGCCCTGGCGCCACCAGGTCTTTCCACGGCAGGTTGCTGCTGCCGTCCTTGAGATGCCCGGTGACGAAACGCACCGACTGCGCATGATCGCGGTGGGTCAGCGGAATGCCGGCATAGGCCGCGCAACCGGACGCAGCGGTGATACCCGGCACGACCTGGAAGGGAATATCTTCCGCCGCCAGTTGCTCGATCTCCTCACCACCACGACCGAAGATGAACGGATCACCGCCTTTCAGGCGCAGCACACGCTTGCCCTGACGGGCCAGATCAATCAGCAACTGGTTGATTTGCTCCTGCGGCACCGCATGATCGGCGCGGCGCTTGCCGACGTAGATGCGCTCGGCATCACGACGGCACAGCTCGATGATGGCGGGTGCCACCAGGCGGTCGTAGAGCACCACATCGGCTTGCTGCATCAGACGCAGGGCGCGAAAGGTCAGCAGATCGGGATCGCCCGGCCCGGCACCGACCAGATAGACCTCGCCCAGCGCACGCGGCGCTGCGCCGGCCAGACGCTCCTCCAGCAGGCGCTCACCCTCCTCCGGCTTGCCGGCAAACACGCTCTCGGCGATCTGACCCTGGAAGACATCCTCCCAGAACACCCGGCGTTGCTGCACGTCGGGAAACAGCTGCTTGACCCGCTCACGAAAGCGCTTGCCCAGGTTGGCCAACTGGCCGTAGGTGGCCGGAATCCAGGTTTCGATCTTGGCGCGGATCAGCCGCGCCAATACCGGCGCATCGCCGCCACTGCTGACCGCGACGATTAGCGGCGAACGGTCGACGATGGCTGGGAAGATCACGCTGCATAGAGCCGGCGCATCCACCACGTTGACGGGAATGCCTAACGCCTGAGCCTCGGCAGAAATCTGCGCATTGAGCGGCACGTCATCGGTCGCAGCAATGACCAGGGCAACGCCCTGCAAGTCGCTGCTCGCGTAGCCACGCAGGAAGATGCCGCCAGGACCGGCCAGCTCCTGCAACTCGCTACGAATATCCGGAGCGACCACACGCAAAACAGCGCCAGCGTCGCTTAGCAGGCGCGCTTTGCGCAGCGCGACCTCACCACCGCCAATCACCAGTACCAGGCGATCCTGCAGCTTGTGGAACAGCGGAAGGAATTGCATCAGATCAGCCTCATCAGAGGTCGGTCGTAGGGTGCGCTGCGCGCACCAAACTACGGTGTAAGGCCCTGGTGCGCATGGCGCACCCTACCTCCATTGAAACGGGGCAGCTGCTAACACCCCGTTTTTTTTGCGTCGTGATGGCCTATCAGCCGATCACTTCAATGCCGCCCATATAGGGTTTCAGAACCTCGGGCACACGAATGCTGCCGTCGGCCTGCTGGTAATTCTCCAGTACCGCCACCAGGGTACGGCCGACCGCCAGGCCGGAGCCGTTGAGCGTGTGCAGCAGCTCCGGCTTGCCGGTTTCCGGGTTGCGGTAGCGCGCCTGCATGCGGCGCGCCTGGAAGTCGCCGCAGTTGGAGCAGGAAGAAATCTCACGGTACTTGTCCTGGCTCGGCACCCAGACTTCCAGGTCGTAAGTCTTCACTGCGGAGAAGCCCATGTCACCAGTGCACAGAGCCAGCTTGCGATACGGCAGCTCCAGCAGTTGCAGCACGCGTTCAGCGTTTGCGGTCATGCCTTCCAGAGCCTCGAAGGACTTGGACGGCTCGACGATCTGCACCATCTCGACCTTGTCGAACTGGTGCTGACGGATCATCCCACGGGTATCACGACCGGAAGCGCCCGCCTCACTTCGGAAACACGGGGTATGCGCAACGAACTTCAGTGGCAGCTGTTTGGCATCAAGAATTTCGCCGGCGACGATATTGGTCAGCGAGACCTCGGCGGTCGGGATCAGGTACAGGTCGGCCTGGTCTTCACGACGGATCTTGAACAGGTCTTCCTCGAATTTCGGCAGCTGACCAGTGCCCTGCAGCGCCGGAGCCTGCACCAGATACGGGGTGTAGGCCTCTTCGTAGCCATGCTCGCCGGTGTGCAGGTTGATCATGAACTGCGCCAGGGCGCGATGCAGACGGGCGATGGGGCCGCGCAGCAGGGCGAAACGCGCGCCAGACAGCTTGGCAGCGGTCTCGAAGTCCAGCCAGCCGTGCTGCTCGCCGAGGGCGACGTGATCCTTGATCTCGAAATCGAAGCTGCGCGGGGTGCCCCAACGCGCCACCTCGACGTTGCCGTCTTCATCGGCGCCAACCGGCACAGACTCGTGCGGCAGGTTGGGAATGTTCAGCAGCAGGTTGTCTAGCTCGTTCTGGATGGCGTCCAGCTCACGCTTGCCGGCTTCCAGGTCGCTGCCCATCTGGTCGACTTCCGCCAGCAGCGGAGCGATATCTTCGCCACGCGCCTTGGCCTGGCCGATGGACTTGGAACGGCTGTTGCGCTCGGCCTGCAGTTGCTCGGTGCGCACCTGCACCGACTTGCGCTGACTCTCCAGGGCCTCGAAGCGGGCGACGTCAAGGGCGAAGCCACGGGTGGCGAGGCGCTCGGCGATTTCGGTGAGTTGCGTGCGGACAAGTTTGGAATCGAGCATGTTCGGGTCTCAATACATCGACGAAAAAAGGTTGCGGCCACCAGCGTGACGCGGGTTGCCGAGTGTAAAGCTTTAGCGGGTCAGGATGCCAATCGAGCCAGGCTCAGACCAGCCCAGGCGGCAAGCAGACCACCAAGGATACTGAATGCCAGGTAACCGAGCGCTTCGAGGGCGCGACCGCCCTCCATCAGCTTCATGATTTCCAGGCTGAAAGACGAAAAGGTGGTGAAGCCTCCCAGAACGCCAGTGATCAGCCCGGTACGCAGCTCCAGCGACAGGTCGGTACGGGTAAGGAACAGACCTGACAGCAGACCAATCAGCAGGCACCCGATGATGTTTACCGCGAAAGTGCCCAGGTAGAAATGCCGGGGCCAGTTGCCAGCCACCCAGCTGGCAACCAGAAAGCGCATAACCGAACCCGCCGCGCCTCCCACGGCGACAGCAAGGGCTACTCGGATCATGGTTTTCTCCTCTGCCTTGGGCTGCTGGCGTCCAGTTGACGCAGATGCTGCAGCTTGTCGCGAATCTTCAGTTCCAGCCCACGCGGCACCGGATCGTAATACTGCCTGGGCTCGAGGGCTTCGGGGAAGTAATCCTCGCCTGCGGCGTAGGCATCCGGCTCATCATGGGCGTAGCGGTATTCATCGCCATAGCCGAGCTGCTTCATCAGCTTGGTCGGCGCGTTGCGCAGGTGCAGCGGCACCTCCTGCGAGCCCTGCTCGGCAGCGTCACGCATAGCCGCCTTAAATGCGGTGTACACCGCATTGCTCTTCGGCGCACAGGCCAGATAGACGATGGCCTGGGCCACGGCAAGCTCGCCTTCAGGGCTGCCCAGGCGCTCCTGCACGTCCCAGGCATTGAGGCACAGGGTCAGGGCGCGCGGATCGGCGTTGCCGATATCCTCGCTGGCCATGCGCACCACACGGCGGGCGATGTACAGCGGGTCGCAGCCGCCGTCGAGCATACGTGCATACCAGTACAGCGCGCCGTCCGGGCTGGAACCGCGCACCGACTTGTGCAGCGCGGAAATCTGGTCGTAGAAGGCTTCGCCGCCCTTGTCGAAACGGCGGCGGCTGTCGCCCAGCAGGTTCTGCAGCAGTTCGACGCCTATTTCGCTGTCGTCCTCTGCCAGGTCGGCAGCATTCTCGAGGAAGTTGAGAAGACGACGACCGTCACCATCGGCAGCGGCCAGAAGAATCTGAAAGGCCTCGTCCGGCAGGCTGAGATGGCGATCGCCAAGGCCTTTCGGGTCGCTCAGCGCGCGATTGACCAGCTTGCGCATCGCCGCCTCGTCGAGGCTCTTGAGCACATAGACGCGGGCACGCGACAGCAGCGCATTGTTCAGTTCGAACGAGGGATTCTCGGTGGTGGCACCGATGAAGATCAGCGTTCCGTCTTCCACGTAGGGCAGGAACGCGTCCTGTTGACTCTTGTTGAAGCGGTGCACTTCGTCGACGAAGAGAATGGTGCGGCGGCCGTACTGAGCCGCGTGCTGCTGGGCCACTTCGACGGCCTGGCGAATCTCCTTGACCCCGGAGAGCACAGCGGAGATGGTTTCGAAATGCGCGTCGGTGACCTTGGCCAGCAGGCGCGCCAGAGTGGTCTTGCCTACGCCAGGCGGCCCCCAGAAGATCATCGAGTGCAAGGCGCCCTGCTCCAGCGCCTCGCGTAGCGGCTTGCCCGGCGCCAGCACATGCTCCTGGCCAACGTATTCGTCCAGACTGGTAGCACGCAAACGCGCAGCCAGGGGCTGCGCGACGGGTTGGCGACCGAACAGATCCACGCCTTACTCCTGGATGACGTCCGCGCCTTCCGGAATGTCAAAGGTGAACAGATGGTCTTCGACCGGCTCGTTCATCTTCACATTGAGGAACAGGATGTTGGTGCGCTGACCGATGCTGTCGATCAGTTGCATGTCGTTGAGCACGCGATTGCGGAACGACAGGCGCAGGCTGTCGAACAGGCTGTCCTTGGCCTTGGGCTTGAGAATGAAGTCGACCACGCTGCCGCCTTCCTTGTAGTCGATCTCGAAGTTCTCGCGGATCTGCGAGACATCGCCGGAGAGCAACAACGCGGGAGTATGGGTCAGGCGCTGATCGAGTGTCTGAATGGTGACCTGCTCCAGATCCGGGTCGTACAGCCAGACCTTCTCGCCATTGGAGACCAGCAGTTGCTCCATGGGTTGATCGGTGTGCCAACGGAACATGCCCGGACGCTTGAGCGCCAGTTGCCCTGCAGTTTCCTGCAGCTGAGTGCCGCTGGCGTCGAGGGTCAGCTGAGAGAAGCGCGCACTGATGGTTTGCGCCTGGCTGAGCAATTCGCTCAAGCGCTTGGTGGCCGCCTCTTCATCAGCCTGGGCGGTCAGCAGGGTAAAGCTCAAAGCAGCCAGCATCAGCAGGCGAATAACACGCATATAAACCCCTTGAGTCCGTATGAGAATGGCGAGGCGACTCGGTACCCCGCATTGCTCGGCAGCACCTGGGCTGCCGTGAATCCTGTAGACCGCGAATTCAGCGGTTTATCCGCGAGACGTAACACTCAGTCACGGGATGAACCAGGCGCGAGCACCTCGCGTGAACCGTTGGTATTCATCGAGCTGACCACGCCAGCCATTTCCATCGCCTCGATCATCCGTGCGGCGCGGTTGTAGCCGATCTTCAGCTTGCGCTGCACGGCGGAAATGGAGGCACGGCGGCTTTCCAGCACGAAGTTGACGGCCTCGTCGTACAGCGGGTCTTCCTCGCTGCCCTCACCGCCTTCACCACCACCACCTTCGAAGCTGCCGCCACCCTCTTCGGCCCCGGCGAGAATGTCTTCGTTGTAATCCGGCGCACCACGCAGCTTCCAGGCTTCGACTACACGGTGCACTTCATCGTCCGAGACGAAGGCGCCGTGAACACGAATCGGCAAGCTGGTGCCCGGCGGCATGTAGAGCATGTCACCGTGGCCGAGCAACTGCTCGGCACCGCCCTGGTCGATGATGGTGCGCGAGTCGATCTTGCTCGATACCTGGAACGCCATGCGGGTCGGGATGTTGGCCTTGATCAGGCCAGTGATCACGTCCACCGACGGGCGCTGGGTGGCGAGGATCAGGTGAATACCTGCCGCACGCGCCTTCTGCGCGATACGCGCGATCAGCTCTTCGACCTTCTTGCCGACGATCATCATCATGTCAGCGAATTCATCGACCACCACGACGATGGTCGGCAGTGGTTTGAGCAGCGGCGCTTCGTCTTCCATGCTTTCGCGACGGAACAGCGGATCGGACAACGGCTCGCCAGCCTCGATGGCATCCTTGACCTTGCGGTTGAAGCCCGCCAGGTTGCGCACGCCCATCTTCGACATCAGCTTGTAGCGGCGTTCCATCTCGGCAACGCTCCAGCGCAGGGCGTTGGCCGCTTCCTTCATGTCGGTGACGACCGGGCAAAGCAGGTGCGGAATGCCTTCGTAGATCGACAACTCGAGCATTTTCGGGTCGATCATGATCAGCTTGGCGTCTTCCGGGCTCGACTTGAACAGAATCGACAGAATCATCGCATTCACGCCCACCGACTTACCGGAACCGGTGGTACCGGCCACCAGCAGGTGCGGCATCTTGGCCAGATCGGTGATCACCGGCTTGCCACCAATGTCGTGCCCCAGCGCCAGGGTCACCGGCGACTTGGCGTCATCATATTCGGGCGTCGACAGCACCTCGGAGAAACGCACGATCTGACGATTCTCGTTGGGGATCTCGATACCAACGGTGGTCTTGCCGGGAATGACTTCCACGACCCGTACGCTGGTCACGGCCAGCGAACGCGCCAGATCCTTGGCCAGGTTGGCGATGCGACTGACCTTGACCCCTGCAGCCGGCTGGATTTCGTAGCGGGTGATCACCGGGCCCGGATGGATCGAATCCACCGCGACCTCGACACCGAATTCCTTGAGTTTGATTTCCAGCAGATGGCCAACGCCCTTGAGCGATTCCGGCGAGTACTCGACCTTCTTGGCTTCCGCCGGGTCGAGCAGGGAAATCGGCGGCAAGGTGCCTTCCACCGCGCTGTCGACGAACAGCGGCGCCTGCTTTTCCTTCTGCACGCGCTTGCTCGGTTCTGGCGCCTTGGCCACGGGCGGCGGCGCAATTACCGGTGCGGGGCGCTTCTCGCGCTCGCTCATGTGCTTGCTCAGCGACTCTTCGCGTTCGAGCAGACGCTCCTTGACCTTGGCTTGCTCACGGCGATCCGAAACCACTGGCGCAGCCACTTCGGTGACCCGCTCATCCAGCTCGCGCAGCTGAATCTTCATCTGCTTGCGCTCGCTACGGGCATTCCACCAGCCAGTGATGGCGCCGTGAATCAGCTCGATCAGGTCGAGGGTGATCTTGCCGGTCAGGTCCATCACACGGAACCAGGACAGATCGGTGAAGACGGTCAAACCAAACAGAAACAGTGCCAGGAATACCAGGGTACTGCCCTGCACGTTCAGAGCATGCACGGCCAAATCACCCAGGCTGGCACCGAGCATGCCACCACCGGAGCCCTGCATGCCGGCGGCCGCTGCAAAATGAATATCGCCCAGCGCAGCACCGGAAAGAATCAGGAAGACCAGGCCGATGCTATGCCAGGAAAACAGCCAGCCGTTCCAGTGCCAGGGTTGATTGCGGGTGCGAAACACCTGCCAGGTCTTGGCGGCCAGCAGGAGCGGGAAGATGTAGGCGAAGTAACCCAGCGCGCCGAACAGTGCGCTGGAGAGCCAGGCGCCGATGCTGCCACCGGCATTCATGATGCGTTCGACCTGCACGCTGTTGTCCCACGCCGGGTCGGCAACGTTATAGGTCAACAGTGCCATCAGCAGGTACAGGCACATAGCGCCCAGGGCGATCAACGCGCCTTCCTTCAGTCGGTACTGAAGCTTCTGACGCCAGTCGGTAATCTGGGTGGTGGAATTCTTCAAAACAGCCATTTCCTGCGCCCTTGGCGCGTCCATCTGATGGTTAACCGCGAAGCGGCCTATTGTAGGGCCAGCCTGACGCCCAGGCCAATTGCCAAGCTCCCGCACCCACCCCGCTTCGGTGTAGCATAGCCGCCAGCAGCTTCCATGCGGCTCAATTGGAGCACGCATTCTCTTTTGTGACAAAGGCTTATGGGGTTTTTTTATGAGCGAAGTCAAGCATTCCCGCCTGATCATCCTGGGTTCCGGCCCTGCCGGTTATAGCGCCGCCGTTTATGCCGCGCGCGCCAACCTCAAGCCCGTGGTCATCACCGGCATCCAGCCTGGCGGTCAGCTCACCACCACCACCGAAGTGGACAACTGGCCGGGTGACGTCGAAGGCCTCACCGGTCCGGCGCTGATGGAGCGCATGCAGAAACACGCCGAGCGCTTCGACACCGAGATCATCTACGACCACATTCATACCGCCGAGTTGCAGAGCCGCCCCTTCGTGCTCAAGGGCGACAGCGGCACTTACAGCTGCGATGCACTGATCATCGCCACTGGCGCCAGCGCCCAGTACCTTGGCCTGCCATCGGAAGAGGCATTCTCCGGCAAGGGCGTCTCCGCCTGCGCCACCTGCGACGGCTTCTTCTATCGCAACCAGGTGGTGGCTGTGATAGGCGGCGGCAACACCGCAGTGGAAGAGGCACTGTACCTGTCGAACATCGCCAAGGAAGTGCACCTGGTGCACCGCCGCGACAAACTGCGCTCGGAGAAGATCCTGCAGGACAAGCTGTTCGACAAGGTCGAGAACGGCAACATGCGCCTGCACTGGAATCACACCCTGGACGAAGTGCTGGGCGACCAGAGCGGCGTGACCGGCATGCGCCTGAGAAGCACCCTCGACGGTAGCACCAAGGAGCTGGCCCTGGCTGGCGTGTTCATCGCCATCGGCCACAAGCCCAACACCGAGCTGTTCGTCGGCCAGTTGGACATGCATGACGGCTACCTGAAGATCAAAGGCGGCAGTGAAGGCAATGCCACCGCTACCAGCATCGAAGGTGTGTTCGCCGCAGGCGACGTGGCCGATCACATCTACCGTCAGGCCATTACCTCCGCTGGCGCCGGCTGCATGGCCGCGCTGGATGTCGAGAAGTTTCTCGACGGCAACTGATGGACAAGGGCGAGCACCTCCGCTCGCCCTCCCCTCCTCCGCTGGACAAGCGCACATGCTCACCTGGCTGCAACGCGACTCACTGCAGTTCCCGCCATTGGCTAAAGCCATGCGCGAGCCTAATGGCCTGCTGGCCGCTGGCGGCGATCTGAGCGCCGACCGCCTGATCAGCGCCTATCGACATGGCTGCTTTCCCTGGTTTCAGGATGGCCAGCCAATTCTCTGGTGGTCGCCCGATCCGCGCACCGTTCTGTTCCCTGATGAGCTGCATGTTTCCCGCAGCCTGGCCAAACTGCTGCGCCAGCAGCGTTATCGCGTCACCTTCGACCAGGACTTCGCCGCCGTCATACAGGCCTGCGCCGAGCCACGCGCCTACGCCGATGGGACCTGGATTACCCGCGGCATGCAGGAGGCTTACCTGCAGCTGCATCAGCGCGGTATCGCCCATTCCGTGGAGGTCTGGAGCGGGGACGAACTGGTCGGCGGGCTTTACGGCCTGGCTATCGGCCAGCTGTTTTTCGGTGAATCCATGTTCAGCCGTGCCGACAATGCATCCAAGGTCGGTTTCGCCACCTTGGTCGGCAAGCTGCGAGACTGGGGCTTCGTCCTCATCGACTGCCAGATGCCTACACAGCATCTGCACAGCTTCGGCGCCAGGGCCATGCCGCGCGCCAGCTTCGCCGAATACCTCAAGTGTCACCTCGATCTGCCCACCGGAGCAGATTGGCTCGCCTAGTCGATATTCGCAGCCTGGCATACACTCTTATCAGGCTTCCCCGAGACACCGCCATGACCGAGCTGGCCCGCCTGAAGTTCTATGCCACTCAACCCCATCCATGCAGCTATCTGCCGGAAGAACAGGCCACCACCCTGTTTCTTGACCCCAGCCAGCCCATGGATGTGCTGGTTTATGCAGAACTTTCGGAAATGGGCTTTCGCCGCAGCGGCGACCACCTCTACCGACCGCATTGCCAGCAGTGCACCGCCTGCATTCCTGCACGCATTCCTGCTGCGCGCTTCACACCTAACCGCCAGCAGCGGCGTATCCTCAAACGCAATGAAGACATCGTCGTTCGCTGCGTGCGCCCGGCATTCACTGAAGAGTATTACGATCTCTACGTGGGCTATATCGAGCAGCGCCACGCTGACGGTGACATGTATCCACCGAGCCGTGACCAGTTCTCGACCTTTCTGATTCGCGACCTGCCGTTCTCACGCTTCTACGAGTTTCGCCTGCAGGGCAGATTGGTCGCCATCGCAGTCACTGACGTTCTGCCAAACGGTCTGTCGGCGGTTTATACCTTCTATGATCCCACCGAAGAACGCCGCAGCCTGGGGCGATTCGCCATCCTCTGGCAAATCGGCGAGGCCGAGCGCCTGGGGCTGGAGGCCGTCTACCTCGGCTACTGGATCAAGAATTGTCGGAAGATGAACTACAAGACCCAGTACCGCCCCATCGAACTGTTCGTTAATCAGCGCTGGACACTGCTTACCTAGCCTCTCAGCCACCACCCCAGTCAGTTCGACACTCCAAGCCACTTGGCGCAGCCCACTGTTTTCGGGCACAATGCACGCCGCTTTTGCCTGGCGCCAGTTGCACCGGGCCATTTCCTGGATACCGAGGGCTTTACTGCATGTCGAAAGAAGACAGCTTCGAAATGGAAGGCACTGTCGTCGACACCCTGCCCAACACCATGTTCCGCGTGGAGTTGGAAAACGGGCACGTCGTTACCGCGCACATCTCCGGCAAGATGCGCAAGAACTACATCCGCATTCTCACTGGTGACAAGGTGCGCGTTGAGCTGACGCCTTATGACTTGAGCAAGGGCCGCATCACCTACCGCGCCCGTTAAGCCAAGCACCAAACGAAAACGCCCGGCATATGCCGGGCGTTTTCGTTGGCTCACTGAAAGCCACCAGGGCTTTCAGTGCACCTGAGGCCATTCGATCAGGCGACCTCTGCCGCTGTCTCGAACTCGAAGCTGGGCTCGCCATCCTTGATGTCGATGTGCACTATGCCGCCATGCTCGGCCAGCTCGCCGAAGAGGATTTCCTCCGCCAACGGACGCTTGATCTTGTCCTGGATCAAACGCGCCATCGGCCGCGCACCCATCATCACATCGTAACCGCGCTCGGCCAGCCAGCTGCGCGCCGCATCGCTGACCTCCAGCGTGACACGCTTATCCTCCAGCTGCGCCTGCAGTTCGGTGAGGAACTTGTCGACGATGCTCTTGATCGTCTCGTGACTGAGGCGACCAAACTGGATGATGGTATCCAAACGGTTGCGGAACTCCGGCGTGAAGCTCTTCTTGATGACTTCCATGGCATCGGTGGAATGATCCTGCTGGGTGAAACCGATCGAGGCACGCGAGGCGGTTTCCGCGCCGGCGTTGGTGGTCATGATCAGGATCACGTTGCGGAAATCCGCCTTGCGCCCGTTGTTGTCGGTCAGCGTGCCGTGGTCCATCACCTGCAGCAGCAGGTTGAAGACTTCCGGATGCGCCTTCTCGATTTCATCGAGCAGCAGCACGCAATGCGGCTGCTTGGTGATCGCCTCGGTCAGCAAGCCACCCTGGTCGAAACCAACGTAACCGGGCGGCGCACCGATCAGGCGCGACACGGTGTGACGCTCCATGTACTCGGACATGTCGAAACGCACCAGCTCGATACCCATGGCCTTGGCCAACTGCCGTGCGGCCTCGGTCTTGCCCACGCCAGTAGGGCCAGCGAAGAGGAAGGAGCCGACCGGCTTGTCCGGCGCCTTGAGGCCGGCACGCGACAGCTTGATCGCGGTGGCCAGCGAGTCGATGGCAGCATCCTGGCCGAACACGGTGAGCTTGAGGTCACGCTCCAGATTACGCAGTAGCTCCTTGTCGGAGCTGGACACGTGCTTCGGCGGAATCCGCGCGATCTTGGCGACGATATCCTCGACCTGAGCCACCTCGATACGCGCCACGCGCTTGTCTTCCGGCTGCAGACGCTGGTAGGCGCCGGCCTCATCGATCACGTCGATAGCCTTGTCCGGCATGTGTCGATCATTGATGTAGCGCGCAGCCAACTCAGCCGCTGCACGCAGGGCTTCATCACTGTATTCGATGTGATGATGCTGCTCGAAGCGCGCCTTGAGCCCCTTGAGAATGCCGACGGTGTCCTCTACCGAAGGCTCGACCACGTCGACCTTCTGGAAGCGTCGCGCCAGCGCACGGTCTTTCTCGAAGATGCCGCGGAATTCCTGGAAGGTGGTGGAACCGATGCAGCGAATTTCACCAGAGGACAGCATTGGCTTGAGCAGGTTGGAGGCATCCATGACCCCGCCCGACGCCGCGCCAGCACCGATGATGGTGTGAATCTCGTCGATGAAGAGGATCGCATGCGGCCGCTTGCGCAGCTCATTGAGCAGCGCCTTGAAGCGCTTCTCGAAGTCGCCGCGGTACTTGGTGCCGGCCAGCAGTGCACCGAGGTCCAGGGAATAGACCACGCTGTCGGCCAGCAGATCAGGCACCTGCTCGTCGACGATACGCTTGGCCAGGCCTTCGGCGATGGCTGTCTTGCCAACACCAGCTTCGCCTACCAGCAGCGGGTTGTTCTTGCGCCGACGCGCGAGAATCTGCGCAACGCGCTCGACTTCATGCTCGCGACCGACCAGTGGATCGATACGTCCCTGACGAGCCAGTTCGTTGAGGTTGCTGGCGTAGGCATCCAGCGGATTGCCGGAAGCTGAGGACTCGCCGCCCTCCTCATCCTGCATGTCCTGATCATTCTCGTGCTGATCGCCATGCCCCGGCACCTTGGAGATGCCGTGGGCGATGTAGTTGACCACATCGATGCGGGCCACGCTCTGCTGCTTGAGCAGGAACACGGCCTGGCTTTCCTGCTCGCTGAAGATCGCGACCAGCACGTTGGCGCCGGTCACCTCACGCTTGCCGGAGCTCTGCACATGGAAGACAGCACGCTGCAAAACGCGCTGGAAGCCCAGAGTCGGCTGGGTTTCGCGGTCTTCATCGTGCTGAGGAATCAGTGGCGTGGTGGAGTCGATGAACTCCTGCAGATCGTGGCGCAGCTTGTCGAGGTTGGCCCCACAGGCCCGCAGCACACTGGCGGCTGCCTCGTTATCCAGCAAGGCGAGCAGCAGGTGCTCGACCGTCATGAATTCATGACGCTTGGCACGGGCCTCCTTGAAAGCCAGATTGAGGGTGACTTCGAGCTCTCGATTCAACATAGCTTCACCTCATACCCAAGTGGCCGGCGTTAACCGTCCTTCTCTATTTCACAGAGTAGCGGATGCTGGCTCTCTCGCGCGTATTGGTTGACCTGCATTGCCTTGGTCTCCGCAATATCACGGGTGTACACACCACACACCGCACGCCCTTCTGTATGGACGGCCAGCATGATCTTGGTCGCCAGCTCCCGGTTCATGCCGAAAAACGTTTCGAGCACTTCGACGACGAAATCCATCGGGGTGTAGTCGTCATTGAATAAGACCACCTTGTACATCGGTGGTGCCTGCAATGCTGGCTTGGATTCCTGAACAGCGATACCAGAGGAGTCATCCTCATGCTCTGCCGGGTGATCCTGATTGAATGTTAGTCGAATCTGGCTACTTGCATGCATGCTGAAATCAGAGGTTCAAGGCCGGGCGAACGGGGATGCTAGAGGGAGTTTGACTGAGTTCTCAGCCATCCGCCGTATAGCCTTGACTAACGGCAAAAGGGTGTTACAACAAATAAATACCCACTGGTGGGTATCAGGGATTCCACGCCTTCGCCCAGCCTGGTCGGTTATCGCGTGGAGTCGAAGTGGATGATACTCCAGAGATGGAGTCCTTTGCAGAGGGATATCAGCATGCTCAGCGGTAAGGTCAAGTGGTTCAACAACGCCAAAGGCTACGGATTCATCCTGGCCGACGGCCGAGATGAGGACCTGTTCGCCCACTACTCGGCCATCCAGATGGACGGTTACAAGACACTCAAGGCCGGCCAGCCGGTCCGCTTCGAGATCGTGCAAGGCCCCAAAGGACTGCATGCCATCAATATCAGCGCGGTTACCGCCAACCAGGACGCCCCCGTGGCCGTACCCCAGGCGCAAACTATCGCGAGCACTGTCGAAGTCTGAGTACTCTGGCAAATCGCCACGAAAAGGCCGGTCATGTGACCGGCCTTTTTTTTTCACGCTCTGAATCGGTCTACCGATTACATATGGCTGATCATCGCATCGCCAAATTCGGAGCAGGACATCAGTTTCGCTCCCTCCATCAGACGCTCGAAGTCGTAGGTCACGGTCTTGGCGGCGATTGCGCCGTTAGTGCCCTTGATGATCAGATCGGCAGCTTCGGCCCAGCCCATGTGACGCAGCATCATCTCGGCGGAGAGAATGACCGAGCCCGGGTTGACCTTGTCCTGACCGGCGTACTTCGGCGCGGTGCCGTGAGTCGCCTCGAACATGGCCACCGAATCGGACAGGTTGGCACCGGGTGCGATGCCAATGCCGCCGACTTCGGCCGCCAGGGCGTCGGACAGATAGTCGCCATTGAGGTTTAGGGTAGCGATCACGTCATATTCGGCCGGACGCAGCAGTATCTGCTGCAACATGGCGTCTGCAATCACGTCCTTGACCACGACGTTCTTGCCGGTGCGCGGGTTCTTGAACTGCATCCACGGACCGCCGTCGAGCAGCTCGGCACCGAACTCCTCGCGGGCAATCTCGTAGCCCCATTCCTTGAAGGCACCCTCGGTGAATTTCATGATGTTGCCCTTGTGCACCAGGGTCACCGAGCTGCGGTCGTTGTCCACGGCGTATTGCAGGGCCTTGCGCACCAGGCGCTTGGTGCCAGCCTCGGAAACCGGCTTGATGCCGATACCGCACATGTCGGTAAAGCGAATCTTCTTGACGCCCATTTCCTCGGTGAGGAACTTGATGACCTTTTCGGCCTCGGGGCTGCCAGCCTTCCACTCCACGCCAGCATAGATGTCTTCGGAGTTCTCGCGAAAGATCACCATGTCCACGTCCCCCGGCTTCTTCACCGGGCTAGGTACGCCCTCGAACCAACGTACCGGGCGCAGGCAGACATAGAGATCGAGCTCCTGACGCAAAGCCACGTTCAATGAACGAATGCCGCCGCCAACAGGCGTGGTCAGCGGGCCTTTGATCGAAACCACGTAATCACGTACAGCTTCGAGGGTTTCTTTCGGCAGCCAGGTGTCCTGATCATAAACCTGGGTGGCCTTCTCGCCGGCATAAACTTCCATCCAGGAGATCTTGCGGGCGCCGCCATAGGCTTTTTCGACAGCCGCGTCGACGACCTTGATCATCACCGGAGAAATATCGACACCGATACCGTCACCCTTGATGAACGGGATGATCGGGTTGTTCGGAACGTTCAGCGACATATCGGCATTGACGGTGATTTTGTCACCGCTGGCTGGCACCTGGATCTTTTGGTATCCCATGCTGGACTCCATCTTGTGGTTAGACAGTGTGCATCCCCGAGAGTAGCGCAAACCGCTCGCGGAGACACATGTGCAAAGGTCTTATGCAACTGGGCATTCTGTGGCGAGGTGTCGCAGTGGTATACTGCTTAGGTGACTAACGAGTCATAAGGGGCGACCTGTCTGGAACCAGACAGCAACCTCTTGAACCCGGTAAACGGCCACCACTGTCTGCCGGCTCGAAATGCTCGACACTCTACGGGTGCATCCAACATCACCGCGGCGAGTCCTCGACCCGGCCCCGCCATCATGGGGCTCAAGCGCCTACCCGCGCAGGTCGAGTTTCTATGCGCGCTCAGCAAAGAAGAGAGTTAACCCTAAATGTCCACCCCTTCGAAGATCATCTACACCTTCACCGACGAAGCTCCGGCCCTCGCTACCTATTCGCTTCTGCCAATTGTAGAAGCCTTTGCCGCCTCGGCTGACATCTCCGTTGAAACCCGCGACATCTCTCTTGCTGGACGGATCCTGGCAAGCTTTGCCGACCGCCTGGACGCCGACAAGCGCATCGATGACGACCTGGCCAAACTGGCCGAGCTGACTCTGCAGCCGGACGCCAACATCATCAAACTGCCGAACATCAGCGCCTCCGTACCTCAGCTCAAGGCAGCCATCGCCGAGCTGCAGGCTCAGGGCTATAACATTCCGGACTTCCCGGAAGATCCGCAGAGCGACGAAGACAAAGAAGTTCGCGCCCGCTACGCCAAAATCCTGGGCAGCGCCGTGAACCCGGTTCTGCGCGAAGGCAACTCCGACCGCCGCGCCCCGGCCGCGGTCAAGGCCTATGCACGCAAGCACCCGCACAGCATGGGCAAGTGGAGCATGGCTTCGCAGTCCCACGCCGACTACATGCGCGGCGGCGACTTCTTCTCCAGCGAGCAGTCGATCACCATGGCCAAGGCTGGTGACGTGCGCATCGAGTTCGTCGGCAAGGACGGCAAGGTCGAGGTCAAGAAACAACTCGCCCTGCAGGAAGGCGAAGTGTTCGACAGCATGTTCATGAGCTGCCGCAAGCTGCGTGACTTCTTCGAGAAGACCCTGCAGGACTGCAAGGAAACCGGCGTGATGTGGTCCCTGCACGTCAAGGCGACCATGATGAAGGTCTCCCACCCGATCGTCTTCGGCCACGCCGTCAGCGTTTATTACAAAGACGTGTTCGACAAGTACGGCGAACTGTTCAAGGAGCTGGGCGTCAACCCGAACAACGGTATCAGCAGCGTCTACGACAAGATCAAGTCACTACCGGCCTCGCAGCAGGAAGAAATCCTCCACGATATCCACGAGGTCTATGCCCATCGCCCGGAAATGGCCATGGTCGACTCGGTCAAGGGCATTACCAACCTGCACATTCCGAGCGACGTGATCGTCGACGCCTCGATGCCGGCAATGATCCGCAACTCCGGTCAGATGTGGGGCAAGGACGGCAAGCAGAAAGACACCAAGGCCGTCATGCCTGAGAGCACCTACGCTCGCATCTATCAGGAAATGATCAACTTCTGCAAAACCAACGGCGCCTTCGACCCGACCACCATGGGCACCGTGCCGAACGTCGGCCTGATGGCGCAGAAAGCCGAAGAGTACGGCTCTCACGACAAGACCTTCGAAATGACCGCCGACGGCACCATGCGCGTCGTCGCCGCCGACGGCACCGTGCTGATGCAGCACCAGGTCGAAGCCGGCGACATCTGGCGCGCCTGCCAGACCAAGGACGCGCCGATTCGCGACTGGGTGAAGCTGGCCGTTACCCGTGCTCGTCAGTCCAACACCCCTGCCATCTTCTGGCTGGACCCGGAGCGCGCCCACGACCGCGAGCTGCAGAAGAAGGTCGAGCTGTACCTCAAGGATTACGACCTGACCGGCCTGGACATCCGCATGATGGGCTACAACGAAGCCATCCGCGTATCCATGGAGCGCATGATCCGAGGCCAGGACACCATCTCGGTGACCGGCAACGTACTGCGCGACTACCTGACCGACCTGTTCCCGATCATGGAACTGGGCACCTCGGCCAAGATGCTGTCCATTGTTCCGCTGATGGCTGGCGGCGGCATGTACGAAACCGGCGCCGGCGGCTCGGCACCCAAGCACGTACAGCAGCTGGTCGAAGAGAACTACCTGCGCTGGGATTCCCTGGGCGAGTTCCTGGCCCTGGCCGTCTCCCTGGAAGAAACCGGCATCAAAACCAACAACGCCAAGGCCAAGGTACTGGGCAAGACCCTGGATCAGGCCACCGGCAAGCTGCTGGACAACAACAAGTCCCCGGCGCGCAAGGTCGGCGAGATCGACAACCGCGGCAGCCATTTCTACCTGGCACTGTACTGGGCACAAGCCCTGGCCGAGCAGAATGACGATGCCGAGCTGAAAGCCCGCTTCACCCCGCTGGCCAAGCAACTGACCGAGCAGGAAGCGACCATCGTTGGCGAACTGGCTGCCGTACAAGGCAAGCCGGTCGAAATCGGTGGCTACTACCGCTCCAACCCTGAGCTGACCAGCAAGGTGATGCGCCCCAGCGCTACCTTCAATGCCGCTCTGGCTGCACTGAATGCCTGATAGGGCTTGAGTGTCAAAAGAACCCCGGCCCTATGCCGGGGTTCTTTATTTAGAGACGCGAACAATCGCCGTTGGAGCGAGCTCCGCTCGCGAAGCCGTTTTTCGCGAGCAGAACTCGCTCCTACAGAATCCTGCACGCTGATCGTTTTTTGGAGCACCAAAAATGGAGTGGCACCCCCATATCACCGTGGCCACGGTGATCGAAGATGATGGCCGTTTCCTCTTCGTCGAAGAGTTCAAGGCCGGCCGCCTGGTACTCAACCAGCCGGCCGGGCACCTGGAAGCCAATGAATCGCTACGCGAAGCCGCACTGCGCGAGACGCTCGAGGAAACCGGCTGGGACGTCGAGCTCACTGCCCTGCTCGGCATCTACCTCTATACCGCACCAAGTAATGGCGTGACCTATCAGCGCGTCTGCTTCAGCGCACGCCCCGTGCGCCATGACCCCGAGCGCGAGCTGGATAGCGACATCAGCAGCATCACCTGGTTGACGCGCGACGAGTTGGCCGACCAGCCCGAGCGCTGGCGCAGCGAGCTGGTACTGCAATGCGTGGATGACTACCTGGCTGGCATCAGCGGACCACTGGAGCTGCTGCGCTAACACCAGGCGCACCGTTGCGCCCAAGGTTGTCGCTTACCTCAACACGGCCAACATAGCCGGTACGCTCAATACCGCCGTGTAGTAACCCATGAACTGCACGCCGATGTTGAACCCCAGGAAGCGCCCGAGGAAGCCACCAATCAAGCCGATGGTGACCACCACCAGCACTCCGAGCAGGCCACCCTCCCAGATACCCACGACCAGTGCCAGACCGATGAAGGTGGAGATCACCGCCTCGTGACTGATCTTGCGGAACACGAAGGATGCCGCCCGGTGGGCGAAGCTCATGGAAAACGGATAAGCGATCAGGATGGCGACAAACACCGCCAACATGCCATAACCGAAGAACTCCCAGTAGTTCAGCAGGTTGTGCAGGTTGTTGACCTCACCTGTCGCGCTGTCGACGGTAAAACGCGGCGGTGCATTGAACAGCGGCGCAGCTGGCCCCGCAGCTACCGGGCTTAGCGGCAGGCCGAAGGCGATCAGGGGAATCAGCGCTTCCGCGATGTAGGTCGACTCAGTTACGCCATTACGTGCAGTGATCACCGTGGTCAATCGCTCGTATGCCTGCTTGATGCGGGCACCGATCACCTCGCCCATGATCACGGTCATGGCCACGGGGCTGAAGACGAAGGTGGCACTGGTGACACTGGCAGCCATCGCGGTCATGCGTCTCTGACGCTTGTTGATCACTCGAAACGGATTGGGAAAGTAGCCTTTCCAGCCCTTCATGTCCGGAGCCAGGGAAAAGACGCGAAAGCCATCGCGACGCATCTTCTCGCGCTCGCCCGGCGCCAGCAGAGAGAACAGCGAGGCGATCAGCGGCGCGACTGCGATACCGAGGAAATAGCTGACGGCGAGCTTGACGTCGTGCTGAGCCGTCAACGCCTGCAAGGCAACGATGACCAGCACGAATGGCAGCAGCGCCAGCACCGAGGCCCAGCGACCGGCCGAGAAATAAGCGATGGCAAAGGCCGCACAGAGGAAAACCCAGGGAGCGAACTGCTTGATCACATCGCCGAATGGCGCCAGCAACACCGCGAACAGCACCGATAACGGCACTGCGATCAGCGCGGCCATCGCGCCGCCGGTGATCATCTTGCGCAAGGCCACGTGGGGCACGCCGAGTCGGCGCAAGTAGTTGGCGTCCCCGATCAGCGCAGTCGCCATGGTGTCGCCGGGAATCCCCAACAGCGCAGTGGGTACGGCGTGGGTCATATGCTTGGCGACCGCCCCGGCCAGAAAGAAGGTGAGGATGCCGGCTGGCGGCGCACCCAGCATCACGACCAACATGGTCAAGGGCGCCAGGGTGGTGGTTTCATCGGTTCCCGAGACCAGACCGATAGCGGAGAACAACACCGCGCCGAACAAACCCAGTGCCAGAGCCATCAGGATTTCGTAGAGCAACCCCTCCATCACGAACGCCCTCCACTTGGCTGCAGGGATGCATGCTCATCCACCTCGGTGTCAGCGGCAGACTCACGCGCTCCCTCCTCTCGCCGCTGAGCGTCGCGAAATAGCTCGTAGAGCCCCAGATCGCGCAGCTCGGCGATCACCTCGGGCGACGTCTCCTCAAGGCGACCAAGGCTGCCGTACTCCTTGAGCAGGTCGTTGACCACTTGCTCACGAAACGCGGGATCCGCCACGTGCTCGACCACATCGCGCTTGGGTTTGAACAGGAAGGCACTGATAGTCCCGCCACCCAGGCAGCCCAGAATTCCGAACAACATGGCGTAGGCCTTGGCCATCTGCGCCGAATCCAGGATGTCGGCAAGAATCCCTAATGCCAATGCATAGGTACCGAGACTGACGACTGCACTGATCAGAATGGCCAGCACGAGATGCCTGGAATCCACGGTGTCGCCCCACACCTCATAGAGGTTGTTGGTATGGCGCGTGACGTCGGACGGCGTTGCGGCCGGCCTGGCAAGTTCTTGAGTCATGATGTCCCTCGCCCTCGCGGGCTCTTGTTGTTATTGAGGAAGCGCTTGGATGGACGACCGCCAGGTCGTCGTTTATGGGGTGTCGGGATACTGGGCGTGACACATGCCTGTCATCACCAGCCCTCCGGCACCGTCATCGCGGACGGGCTGCCTTGCTGCGCAGAGCCGTGGCCACTCTCGAGGCCGAGGCCTTGCCCAGCGCGGCATCGATAAAGGCTCCCGCTTCGAGCAGCGCCGGAAGATCAACACCGGTCGCCAACCCCTGCTCACGGAACAGGTAGACCAGTTCCTCGGTTGCCACGTTACCCGTGGCACCTGGTGAATATGGACACCCGCCAAGCCCGGAGATCGAGCTGTCGAACACACGCACGCCAGCGTCCAGAGCCGCCTGAGCGTTGGCCACTGCCATGCCATAGGTGTCGTGGAAGTGCCCGGCCAGGGCCGTGACCGGCACTTCGCTGGCGCACGCCTCGATGAGCTGCCTGACCCGCCCCGGCTTACCTCTGCCAATGGTGTCCCCCAGGCTGATCTCATAGCAGCCCATGGCATACAGCTCACGGGCAACTCGAACCACATCAGCCATCGGTACTTCATCGCTGAACGGACAACCAAGCACGCAGGACACGTAGCCGCGTACCGCCACGCCCTGCTCTGCTGCCTTGGCAAGCACAGGCTGGAAGCGCTGCAGGCTTTCATCGATGGAGCAGTTGATGTTCCGCTGCGAGAACAACTCGGATGCGGACGCGAAAACCGCGACCTCCCTGCAGCCCGCCGCCAGCGCGGCATCCAGCCCCTGGAGATTGGGCACCAGCGCCGTGTAGGTCACCCCCGGGTGCTGCCGAAGCCGTCGCAGCACCTCATCGGAGTCGGCCATCTGCGGAACCCAGCGCGGCGAGACGAACGCCCCGGCCTCCAGAGTTCGCAACCCGGCTGCGACCAGGCGCTCGATCAGCTCCACGCGTATCGCCACCGGCAGCGTCTGGGCCTCGTTCTGCAGGCCGTCGCGTGCGCCGACCTCTACCAGCCTTACCGCATCCATGGTCATTGACCACGCTTTTCGCGCAGCAGAACCTCCGCGCGGTCGGCGCGCACATCGCGCGCCTCGACCATTCGCTTGACCAGCCAGTCCACCTCATCGCCACGGGCACCGGCCGACAGCGCGACATTGCGCGCGTGCAGGGCCATGTGACCGCGTTGAATGCCTTCGGTGGCCAGGGCGCGCAAAGCCCCGAGGTTCTGCGCCAACCCCACGGCGACCGCAATTTCGCCCAGCTCCTGAGCACTCTTGACGCCCAGAATGCGCAGCGACAACTGCGCCAGGGGATGAGTCTTGGTGGCGCCGCCCACCAACCCCAGCGGCATGGGCATTTCAATGGTTCCGACCAGATGACCTTGGCTGTCCTTCTCCCAGGTGGTCAGGGAACCATAGTGACCATTGCGGCAGGCATAGGCATGAGCACCGGCCTCCACCGCTCGCCAATCGTTGCCAGTGGCCACCACCAGGGGATCGATGCCATTCATGATGCCCTTGTTGTGGGTCGCCGCTCGGTAGGGATCGATCGCCGCAAAGGTATAGGCATCAATCACCCCTTCGATGACCTCGGCCCCCTTGTACTCCGGCGTATCCAGCTGCTCCGGCGCAATACGCACCTGGGCGCGGGCCAGACGCAGATCGGCGAGGTTGGAGAGAATGCGCAAACGCACCTTGCCGCCGGTGAGCTGCTCCATCAGCGGCGCCACCGCCTCTGCCATGGTATTGACCGTATTGGCGCCCATGGCATCGCGCACGTCGACGATCAGGTGAGCCACCAGCATCGGCCCGCGCGGGCTATCGATGAAGGTGTGCACCTCGATATCGCGACAACCGCCACCCAGGCTGTTCAGCAACTGGTCCTTGCTGTTGGCCAGAGCGATGATCTCGTCCTTGCTGCGCAGCAGGCTGAGCCGCGCGTTGTAGGGGTCGCTGATGCCAATGATCTGCACCTGAGCACGCATCAGTGGCGCACTGCTGGAGGTCTGAAAACCACCAGTCGGCCGCGCCAGCTTGGCCATGAACGAAGCCGCGGCAACCACCGAAGGCTCCTCCACCACCAACGGAATCACTACATCTCTGCCGTTGATGCGGAAGTTGCTCGCCAGTGCGTAGGGCAACTCGAAGGTGCCGATCACGTTCTCGATCATGCCGTCGGCGATTTCAATCGGCAGTGCACCGGCATCACGGAGAAGGGCCGAGTCTTCGGCGGACAGACCAACCAGTTGCTGAACGTAGTCGAGTCGTTTCGAGGGCGACAGATTGCGGAAGTTGGGCAGGCGGGAGTCGATGGACATCGGGGAGCTCTCTTGGAGTCGTTTGTTCTTGGTTGCGAAACACTATCCTCACTGTATCCCTGAAAAAAGGTACAGTTTGCCCAGACACTTCACCCATGTACCCACGACCTTTCGACATGCCCAGACAAACCCTCGCGCAAAGAGTGGCCGACGCCATTGCCAGGCAGATAGCCGAAGGCGCCCTGCAAGAGGGCAACAAACTGCCCTCGTTACGCGAGTACATGCGCCTGCATGGGTACGCCAAGAACACCGTAATCACCGCTTACGAACACCTGGCATCGCAAGGGCTGGTAGAAGCCCGGCATGGCAAGGGGTTCTTCGTCTGCAAGAACCTCAAAGCGCGCAAGGAGGATGACGAACCAGAGCCTTACACCCGGGCGCTGGACACCATCTGGATGATGCGCCAGCAGTTCGTGCGCGACCCAGGCCATTCACACCTGGGTGAAGGATTTCCGCCGATTGAATGGCTGATGGACATGCGCCTGGACAAATTCCACCGGCAAGTGGTGCGCGGTGGCGTCTCGACCCTGTTTCGCTACGGAACACGGCTGGGCAATCCCGACCTGCGCCAACGCCTGGTGCAGAAGCTGGCGGACTACCAGATTGCCGTGTCACCACGACAACTGGTGACCACCCTGGGCGCCAACCATGCAATGGACCTGATCATCCGTCGCTACGTGGCCCCCGGCGACACGGTACTGGTCGAGGACCCTGGCTACTATCCCTTGTTCGGCAAGCTGCAACTACAAGGGGCGCGCATGCTCGGCATTGCGCGAGAGGCTGATGGCCCGGACCTGGATACGCTGGAACGCCAGCTGAAGAAGCACCGCCCCAAACTGTTCTTCCTCCAATCCGTGGGCCACAACCCGACCGGCTCCGATCTGTCCCCAGCCAAGGCGCACCAGTTGCTGCAGCTTGCAGAAGCGCATGACCTGCTGCTGGTGGAGAACGACGCCATGGCCGACTTCAAACCCAGCTCGGCGATAAAGCTGACGGCCCTGGACCAGTCCGAGCGCACCCTGTACCTGGGCAGTTTCTCCAAATCGATTTCCGCCGCCTTGCGCGTCGGCTTCATCGCCGGCAGCAAGAAACGCATCGAGGAACTGGCCGACCTGAAGATGCTGCTGCACAACAGCGGCGCCGAGTACAGTGAGCGCACCATCGACGTGATCCTCGCCGAAGGGCACTTCCTGCGCCACCTGTCGCGCCTTCAGGAACGCTTGCGCGCTGCCACGCAACGCGGTCTGGCGGTACTCGACGGTTTGGGCGCCGAGGTGTTCTGCCGGCCCGAACAGAGCCTCTATCTGTGGGCCCGCTTTCCTGGGGCAGATGATGCCAATACCCTCACCCGCCAATGCCTGAGCCAGGGCGTGATGCTTGCGCCGGGCTCGATCTTCGCGGTCGATCGGCAGATGCCCGTGGCCTGGACGCGGCTCAATGTCGCCTACCTGGACGATCCAGCCTTTCGCCGCAGCCTCATGCACCTGGGGCTAGCAGGATAAGAACAACAGTCGCTCTCGCCTGCGCACTGAACGGGCGCAGGCTTTCTGGTAGACTCGGCAACTTTTCAGGCTTCACTCGCAGATTCCCATGCAAGCACCTAGCACCCAACGCGTGATCGTCGGCATGTCCGGCGGCGTCGACTCGTCCGTTTCCGCCCTGCTGTTGATGGAGCAGGGTTACCAGGTCGAAGGCCTGTTCATGAAGAACTGGGACGAAGACGACGGCACCGAGTACTGCACCGCCATGGACGACCTGGCCGACGCCCAGGCCGTATGCGATCGCATCGGCATCAAGCTGCACACCGCCAACTTCGCCGCAGAATACTGGGACAACGTGTTCGAGCATTTCCTGGCCGAATACAAGGCCGGACGTACGCCGAACCCGGATATCCTGTGTAACCGCGAGATCAAGTTCAAAGCCTTCCTCGACTACGCCCTAAGCCTCGGCGCCGACCTGATCGCCACCGGCCACTACGTGCGTCGCCGCGATATCGATGGCCGTACCGAGCTGCTCAAAGGTCTGGACCCGAACAAGGACCAGAGCTACTTCCTGCATGCCGTCGGCGGCGAGCAGATCGCCAGGACCCTGTTCCCGGTCGGTGAACTGGAAAAGCCGCAGGTGCGCGCCATTGCCGAGAAGTACGAGCTGGCCACGGCGAAGAAGAAGGACTCCACCGGTATCTGCTTCATCGGCGAGCGCCGCTTCAGCGACTTCCTCAAGCAGTACCTGCCGGCGCAGCCTGGCGATATCGAAACCACCGAAGGTCAGGTCATCGGCCGCCACCACGGCCTGATGTACCACACCATCGGTCAGCGCCAGGGCCTCGGTATCGGCGGTCTCAAGGACGCCAGCGATGATCCCTGGTACGTGCTGCGCAAGGACCTGACGCGCAACGTGCTGATCGTCGGTCAAGGCAACGAACACCCCTGGCTGTTCTCCCGCGCCCTGCTCGCCTCGGACATCTACTGGGTCAACCCCGTGGACCTGAGCACTCCGCTCCGCCTCACGGCCAAGGTGCGCTACCGCCAGAGCGATCAGCACTGCACCCTGGAGAAGACCGAGAATGGCTATCGCGCCGTGTTCGACGAGCCGCAGCGCGCCGTCACCCCGGGTCAGTCCGTGGTGTTCTATGACGGTGAGGTGTGCCTCGGCGGCGGCGTGATCGAAACCGCAGAAGCCTGGTACGAGGACGCCCGATGAGCCCGCTGCAGGAGCAACTGGTTGCCCTCGGCGCCGTATTCGAAGCCGCCGTACTGGCCGACAAGATCGCCCGCACCGGCCAGGTCAGCGAAGCCTCTATGGGCTGCATGCTTGGCAGTCTGCTGGTGCGCGACCCGAAAAGCACGCTGGACGTATACGGCGGCGACGACCTCAACCTGCGTGACGGTTACCGCGCCCTGATCAGCTCGCTGGAGCGCAACCCATCCGCTCTGCAGCGCGAGCCGCTGCGCTATGCGCTGGCGATGATCGGCCTGGAGCGGCAACTGGACAAGCGCAGCGACATGCTGCAGGTGATGGGCAGCCGGCTGGATCAGATCCAGCAACAGGTCGAGCATTTCGGCCTGGTCCATGACAACGTCATCGCCGCCTGCGGTGGCCTGTACCAGGACACCATCAGCACCTTCCGCCAGCGCATTCAGGTGCACGGCGACATGCGCTTCCTGCAGCAGCCGAACAACGCGGCAAAAATCCGCGCCCTGCTGCTCGCCGGCATCCGCTCGGCGCGCCTCTGGCGTCAGCTCGGCGGCCACCGCTGGCAGTTGGTGTTCAGCCGCAGCAAGCTGCTCAAAGAACTCTACGAACTGACGCGAAGCTGACCATGGAGCCCGCCAGCCGCAGCGTAAAACCCCTTCAGGGTGCCCTGCTGCTGGCGCTCTCGGCGCTGCTGTTCGCCTTTACCGGAGTCGGCATCCGCGAGATATCCGTCAGCGTCAACAACGAGTCGGTGGTGTTCTTCCGCAATCTGGTCGGCGTGCTGTTCTTTCTGCCGCTGCTGCTGGTACGCGGTGTTCGTCCTCTGCGCACGACACGGCTGAAATCCCATCTGTGGCGCACCACCTACGGCCTGGCGGCGATGTACTGCTTCTTCTACGCCATCGCCCACCTGCCACTGGCCGACGCCATGCTGTTCACCTATTCGGCGCCGGTGTTTACCCCGCTGATCGCACATATCTGGCTCAAGGAGCCGCTGACGCGGCGTATGCTGATCAGCAGCCTGATCGGCCTGTGCGGGGTACTGCTGGTGGCCAAGCCCAGCGCCGCCCTGTTCGAGGGGCCCGCGCTGTTTGGCCTGGCCGCCAGCCTGCTGGCCGCCTTCGCCTTCGTCTCCATCCGCGAAATGAGCGACAGCGAACCGGCCACGCGCATCGTCTTCTATTTCTCGCTGTTCAGTGCACTGTTCTCCGCCATCCCGTTGACCTGGAGCTGGCAACCGCTCGACTCCACGCAACTGAGCTGGCTGCTGGGCATCGGCCTGCTGGCCACCGCCAGCCAAGTGATCATGTCACGTGCCTACGGCCTGGCACCGCCCGGGTTGATCGGTCCGGTGGCTTATCTGGCCATCGTCTTCGCCGGCATCATTGCCTGGCTGCTCTGGGGCGAGACGCCAGACACGCTTTCGCTGCTCGGTGCAGCATTGATCTTCGCCGCCAGTCTGTTATCGGTCGCAAGACGCAGGGCATAGGCGGCCAAGCGCTGGTTTTCATGTATGATGTGCGCCCTTTTCGTCAGAGGTCGTCCCGGCACCTGAGCTAGCGCCCGCTTCATCGAAGCCAGCACGATGCGCAGTGACCCAGGATGGCTTTTCAGCCCGACAGCCCGAGAACGCCTACATGCAGCTTTCCTCGCTCACCGCGGTTTCCCCCGTCGACGGCCGCTACGCCGGCAAAACCAGCGCCCTGCGCCCTATCTTCAGCGAATACGGCCTGATCCGTAGCCGCGTACTGGTCGAAGTGCGCTGGCTGCAGCGCCTGGCTGCCCACGAAGGCATCCCGGAAGTCGCGCCCTTCTCCGCCGAAGCCAACGCCCTGCTCAACGAGCTGGCCGAGAACTTTGCCGTCGAGCACGCCGAGCGCGTCAAGGAAATCGAGCGCACCACCAACCACGACGTCAAGGCCGTGGAGTACCTGCTCAAGGAGCAGGCCGCCAAGCTGCCAGAACTGAACAAGGTCAGCGAGTTCATTCACTTCGCCTGCACCAGCGAGGACATCAACAACCTGTCCCACGCCCTGATGCTGCGCGAAGGCCGTGACAGCGTCCTGCTGCCGCTGATGAAACAACTGGCAGACGCCATCCGTGAGCTGGCGGTGAAGTTCGCTGACGTGCCGATGCTGTCGCGCACCCACGGCCAGCCGGCCTCGCCGACCACCCTGGGCAAGGAACTGGCCAACGTCGTCTACCGCCTGGAGCGCCAGATCGCTCAGGTCGCGGCTGTACCGCTGCTGGGCAAGATCAACGGTGCCGTGGGCAACTACAACGCGCACCTGTCGGCCTACCCGAGCATCGACTGGGAAGCCAACGCCCGTCAGTTCATCGAAGGTGACCTGGGCCTGAGCTGGAACCCCTACACCACCCAGATCGAGCCGCACGACTACATCGCCGAGCTGTTCGACGCCATCGCCCGCTTCAACACCATCCTGATCGACTTCGACCGCGACGTCTGGGGCTACATCTCCCTCGGTTACTTCAAGCAGAAGACCGTGGCCGGCGAAATCGGCTCCTCGACCATGCCGCACAAGGTCAACCCGATCGACTTCGAAAACTCCGAGGGCAACCTGGGTATCGCCAACGCGATCTTCCAGCACCTGGCCAGCAAGCTGCCGATCTCCCGCTGGCAGCGTGACCTGACCGACTCCACCGTACTGCGCAACCTGGGTGTCGGCTTCGCTCACAGCGTCATCGCTTACGAGGCAAGCCTCAAGGGAATCAGCAAGTTGGAGCTCAATGCTCAGAAAATCGCTGAAGACCTGGATGCCTGCTGGGAAGTGCTCGCCGAGCCGATCCAGACCGTCATGCGTCGCTACGCCATCGAGAACCCGTACGAGAAGCTCAAGGAGCTGACCCGCGGCAAGGGCATCAGCCCCGAGGCCCTGCTGGCCTTCATCGACGGCCTGGACATGCCGGCCGCCGCCAAGGAAGAGCTCAAGCAACTGACCCCGGCGCGCTACATCGGTAACGCCGTGGCCCAGGCTAAACGCATCTGAGCCATACCAGCCTCGAGGACGCCCGGCTGAGCCGGGCGTTTTTGTTTTAAGGTTTTTATCTATTTCAAGGGCTTACTGATGAATCCTGATACTCCGCTGCAATTGCTGGGTGGCCTCACAGCCCGTGAATTCCTGCGCGACTACTGGCAGAAGAAACCCCTGCTGGTGCGTCAGGCCATTCCCGACTTCGAAAGCCCGATCAGCCCGGACGAACTGGCCGGCCTGGCGCTGGAAGAGGAAGTCGAGTCGCGCCTGGTGATCGAGCACGGGGAACGCCCCTGGGAGCTGCAGCGTGGTCCGTTCAACGAGGACACCTTCCAGGACCTGCCCGAGCGCGACTGGACCCTGCTGGTACAAGCCGTCGATCAGTTCGTTCCGGAAGTGGCCGAACTGCTGGAAGACTTCAAATTCCTGCCCAAGTGGCGCATCGACGATCTGATGATCAGCTTCGCTGCCCCCGGTGGCGGCGTCGGCCCGCATTTCGACAACTACGACGTATTCCTGCTGCAGGCTCATGGTCATCGCCGCTGGCAAATTGGCCAGATGTGCGATGCCGACAGCCCGCTGCTCCCCCACGCCGATCTGAAGATCCTGGCTCAATTCGAACCAACCGATGAATGGGTGCTGGCACCCGGCGACATGCTCTACCTGCCGCCATGCCTCGCCCACTGTGGCACCGCTGAGGATGATTGCATGACCTATTCCGTGGGCTTCCGCGCGCCGAGCGCCGCCGAAGTACTGACCCATTTCACCGACTTTCTCGGCCAGTTCCTGCCCGACGAAGAGCGTTACAGCGATGCCGACATCCAGCCGAGCGAGGATCCCAACCAGATCCAGCGCGACGCTCTGGAGCGCCTCAAGGCCCTGCTCAACGAGCACATGAGTGACGAACGTCTGCTGATGACCTGGTTCGGCCAGTTCATGACCGAGCCCAAGTACCCGGAGCTGGTCGCCGGCATCGAGATCGAGGAAGAAGACTTCCTCGGCTCACTGGAAGATGGCGCGATCCTCATCCGCAACCCCAGCGCACGCATGGCCTGGTCGGAAGTCGGCGAAGACCTGGTGCTGTTCGCCAGCGGCCAGAGCCGCCTGGTGTCGGCCCGCCTGCGTGAGCTGCTGAAGCTGATCTGCAGCGCCGATGCGTTACATGTGGAAAACCTCGGCGCCTGGCTGGCCGACGACGAGGGGCGTACCCTGCTATGGGAACTGGTCAAGCAAGGCAGCCTGGGATTTGCCGATGAGTGAGATCTCCGTCCGAGTCGCGGACTGGCACAGGGACAATGTCGAGCTTCGTCGTATCCGCGACAGCGTGTTCGTCGCCGAGCAATCGGTGCCGCCAGAACTGGAGTGGGACGCCGAGGATACCGACGCCGTGCACTTTCTCGCCGAGGAAGGCGATTACCCGGTCGGCACCGCACGCCTGCTGCCCGACGGCCATATCGGTCGCGTGTCGGTGCTCAAGGACTGGCGCGGCCTGAAAGTGGGCGAAAAACTGATGCAAGCCGTGATTGCCGAAGCGGAAAAGCGCGGCCTGCTTCAGCAAATGCTCACCGCTCAGGTGCACGCCACGTCATTCTATGAAAGGCTAGGCTTCAGGATTGTCAGCGACGAGTACCTCGACGCTGGCATACCGCACGTGGATATGGTGCGCACCAGCCAGTAGAGAGCACGATGAACGACAAAGACGCCCCGGTCGAACCGATAGATACGCCAGAAGCCATTGAACTGGCGGCTATCGAATTCGAGTCGCCGGGGCGTTTTGCCGTGCACAACCCCGCCCCCATCACGCCGGATACGGCGCAATGGGAGCCGGCCCCTTTCGTCTTGGGCGAGCACGAGCGCCTGGAGCGCTTCAGCCAGCCCCAGCAAGCGCGCGCTCACGTTCTCGCCCTGATCCAGCAGGCACAGCGCAACCTGTGCCTGTACAGCGATGACCTGGAGCCCTGGCTCTATCACCACAGCAGCGTGCAACAGGCCTGTACCCGACTCCTGCTGAGCAGCCCACGGGCGCGCCTGCGCATCCTGCTGCGCGACCCGACCCGCGCCGTGAAGGAAGGTCATCGCCTGCTCGCCCTGTCACGCCGACTGTCCTCCAACCTGCATATCCGCAAACTCAATCCGGATTACGCCAACGAGGAACTGGCCTTCCTGATCGCCGATGACAGAGGCCTGTTCGTGCGACCTGAACTCGATCAACAATCCGGCTACACCCTGTACAACGATCCGGCGCGCGTGCGCCAACGCCAAACCCAGTTCGAACAGGCCTGGGATACCAGCATCACCGACCCTGATCTGCGGAGCTTTCTGCTATGACCCTGCGCACGCTGTTCGCCGCCCTGCTTCTCGGCCTGTGCCTACCGCTGCAAGCGGCCACCGAGGTAATCCCACTGAATTACCGCACTGCCGATGACGTACTCGGCGTGGTGCAGTCGATGCTTGGCAACGAGGGCAAGGTCAGCGCCTATGGCAACCAACTGATCGTCAATGCGTCACCGGCCAAGATCGGTGAAGTGCGCGTGTTGTTGCAGCAACTCGACACCCGCCCGCGTCGCCTGCTGATCACCGTGGAGAGCGCCGACAGCAATTACCAGAACGACCGCGGCTATCGCGTCGATGGCACGCTCAGTGCCGGCAATGCCGAAGTACAGGTCGGCCGCGGCGAAGTGAACGGTCGCGACCAGGTGCGCATCATCCGCCGCAGCACCGACAGCCGTGGCGGCGGCACCCAGCAGGTACAGGCCACCGAAGGTTATCCAGCGCTGATTCAGGTTGGCCAGAGCGTGCCGCTGACCACCACCAGTACCGGTCCTTACGGCCAGGTCTACCAGGATACCCAGTACCGCGACGTGACCCGCGGCTTCTACGTAACGGCCAGCCTCTCTGGCGAACTGGTCCACGTTGCCATCAGCAGCCAACGCGATCGCGTCAGCAACAGCCACCCCGGCGTGATCGATGTGCAAAGCACTGATACCCGCGTCAGCGGCCGACTCGGCGAGTGGATTACCCTGGGTGGCGTCAGCGAGGAAACCAGCTCCAGCGGCCGTGACGTGTTGCGCCGACACACTACCCAGGGCCGCGAGGACATGTCGCTGCGCCTGAAGGTCGAAGCGATCGACTGACACCCCGACCAAAGTCGAATGCCTTTCCCTCGCAAGAACGATGGACAACTCAGGCAACCCGCGAAATGCCTGAAACGCCCACCCCATGGGCTGCCGAGCGTGACCAGCCAGTCGTCTACTGAATATGTAGTAGTTTTAAAAAACCACTACAAAACGTTTGACGAAGCATTTTCCCAGAGGCATGATGGCCTCGCTCCCGCTAGCCAGGGGTCCTGAAAAGGATCTCCAGACCGCCCGCGAAGTACTTCGCAACGGTCCGTGTCCCAACAGCCCACAAGGCCGTACGACGAGGTTGCGACTGGAACGAAGTTGTCCTGAGGGACGGGGAAGCGTTTAGCGTCAGACAGATCGAAAGCCCAGCAGGTGCCCAAGGTTTCCACGAGCCAACCGGCCCACGCCAAGCGCCCGAACTGTTCGCCACATCCCCCCTCCTCGCGGTCAATCCTCGCCCCAGCCGTATTCTCGCCGTCAAAGTGGAAGCCTCCCGCAGCCGCTGCATCCGTGCACGCATTGCGTGGGTAGTCGGTGCTCAACCAACACATTTTTTGAAGGATTGACCATGTCCGCATATCAAAACGACATCAAGGCTGTAGCCGCTCTGAAAGAGAAGTTCGGCAGCAGCTGGAGCGCTATCAACCCCGAGTCCGTCGCCCGTATGCGCGCTCAGAACCGCTTCAAGACCGGTCTGGAAATCGCTCAGTACACCGCTGACATCATGCGCAAGGACATGGAAGAGTACGACGCCGACTCCTCCGTCTACACCCAGTCGCTGGGTTGCTGGCACGGCTTCATCGGTCAGCAGAAGCTGATCTCGATCAAGAAGCACCTGAAGACCACCAACAAGCGCTACCTCTACCTGTCCGGCTGGATGGTCGCTGCTCTGCGCTCGGACTTCGGCCCGCTGCCGGACCAGTCGATGCACGAGAAGACTGCCGTCTCCGACCTGATCGAAGAGCTGTACACCTTCCTGCGTCAGGCCGACAGCCGCGAACTGGATCTGCTGTTCACCGCCCTGGACGCTGCTCGTGCAGCTGGTGACCAGGCCAAGGCTGCCGAGATCCAGAACCAGATCGACAACTACGAAACCCATATCGTGCCGATCATCGCCGACATCGACGCTGGTTTCGGTAACCCGGAAGCCACCTACCTGCTGGCCAAGCGCATGATCGAAGCAGGCGCCTGCTGCATCCAGATCGAGAACCAGGTTTCCGACGAGAAGCAGTGCGGCCACCAGGACGGCAAGGTGACCGTTCCTCACGCCGACTTCCTGGCCAAGATCGCTGCCGTTCGCTACGCCTTCCTCGAACTGGGCATCGACAACGGCGTGATCGTTGCACGTACCGACTCCCTGGGTGCCGGTCTGACCAAGCAGATCGCCGTGACCAACGAGCCGGGCGACCTGGGCGACCTGTACAACAGCTTCCTGGATTGCGAAGAAGTGTCTGCTGCCGACCTGGGCAACGGCGACGTCGTGATCAACCGCGGCGGCAAGCTGCTGCGTCCGAAGCGCCTGCCGTCCAACCTGTTCCAGTTCCGTGCCGGCACTGGCGAAGACCGCTGCGTACTGGACTGCATCACCAGCCTGCAGAATGGCGCCGACCTGCTGTGGATCGAAACCGAGAAGCCGCACGTTGGCCAGATCAAGGCCATGGTTGACCGCATCCGTCAGGTCATCCCGAACGCCAAGCTGGTGTACAACAACAGCCCGTCCTTCAACTGGACCCTGAACTTCCGTCAGCAGGTGTTCGACGCCATGGTTGCCGAAGGCAAGGACGTTTCCGCCTACGACCGCGCCAAGCTGATGAGCGTCGAGTACGACGAAACCGAACTGGCCCAGGTTGCCGACGAGAAGATCCGTACCTTCCAGCGCGACGGTTCGGCCCACGCCGGCATCTTCCACCACCTGATCACCCTGCCGACCTATCACACTGCTGCACTGTCCACCGACAACCTGGCCAAGGGCTACTTCGCCGATCAGGGCATGCTGGCCTACGTGAAAGGCGTGCAGCGTCAGGAACTGCGTCAGGGTATCGCCTGCGTCAAGCACCAGAACATGGCTGGCTCCGACATCGGCGACAACCACAAGGAGTACTTCGCTGGCGAAGCAGCTCTGAAGGCGAGCGGTAAAGACAACACCATGAACCAGTTCCACTAAGAACGGTTCTCCTGCTGCGGACCACGCATCCGCAGCAGTCTGTTTGCCTAATCCGCCCCGGCTTTGCCGGGGTTTTTTTATGCCTGGGCGCAGGGTACGTCCCGCGCATCAATATCACCGCAAACGCCAGCACTGCCTGCCCTGCACGGCCTTGCCACACCTGATGAAGCGGCGCCAAACAGAGGATGGTCGTTGCCCCTCCGAACAGTTTTGTGCAATGGCGCACAGGCGCTGTCACTATTCCGTCGTTTTCCTTGGTTAGCGTCATGACTCCGTCGATCAGCCTGACAAGGAGCCCTCCATGCGCAATGAACAAGAGCAAAACGTGCTATTCGGCAATGGCGATGAACCGCTCAGCAACGCCTCCAGCAATCCTCATATCAATGACCTGATCGAAGCCGGCCTGAGCCGCCGCCAGGTGGTCGCCGGCGGCGCTGCGCTCGGCGTCATGGGCTTTCTCGGCGTGGCCATGCCCGGTAGTGCCGAGGCCGCCGACAACCAACTCAAAGACCAGCTCAAGGAGCTGCTGGAACGTCTGAAGAAACGCAGCAAGCGCCTGCCGTTCAATCCGGTGGCAGTTACCCATGCCGATACCATCACCGTGCCGGCCGGCTACAAAGCCACCACCTTCATCCCCTGGGGCACGCCGATTCGTGGCAGCTTCCCGGCCTTTCTCGACAACGCCGGCAACAGTGCCGCCGATCAGGCTGACCAGATCGGCATGCACCATGACGGCATGCACTTCTTCCCCATCGACGGTCAGCGCGGCGGCGGTCACAAGAGCGACCACGGCCTGCTGGTACTCAATCACGAGTACATCGACGCACCGCTGCTACACCCCAATGGCCCCACCCTGGTCGGCGGCAAGCGCAGCAGCGCCGATGAAGTGCGCAAGGAAATCAACGCCCACGGCGTTTCGGTGGTAGAAGTGCGCCGCGTGCGCGGCCAATGGGAGGTGCTGCCCAGCGCCCGCAACCGCCGCATCACGGGCGCCACACCGATGCAGATCAGCGGCCCAGCACGCGGTCACGCCCTACTCCAGACTCGCTACAGCCCCGACGGCACCGCCACCCGCGGCACGCTGAACAACTGCGCCAACGGCTTCACGCCCTGGGGCACTTACCTGACCTGCGAGGAAAACTGGGCCGGTTATTTCGCCAGCGGCGATGCCGAGCGCCCGCGTGAAATGACCCGCTACGGTGTCGGCAGCGCCAGCCGCTACGGTTGGGATCACCTGTCCGGCGACGAATTCCAGCGCTTCAACGCCACCCGCCTGGCCGCCGAGGCTGCAGGCGACTATCGCAACGAGCCGAACCACTTCGGCTGGATCGTCGAGATCGATCCCTTCGCGCCGGAATCGACCCCGGTCAAGCGCACCGCACTGGGCCGCTTCGCCCACGAAGGCCTGGTATTCGCCCCGGTCAAACCGGGCAGTCCAGTGGTCTGCTATTCCGGCGACGATTCGCAGAATGAGTACATCTACAAGTTCGTCAGCCGCGGCAGGTACGTACCGGGTCGCAGCAACGGCAGTCTGCTCGACGAGGGCACTCTCTACGTGGCGCGCTTCAAGGCCAACGGCAAGGGGGATTGGCTGGCCCTGGACATCAAGGACAAGGCCTTCCAGGCCGCCTGCAGGGCTGCCGGGGTAAGCTTCGCCGACCAGGGCGAGGTACTGATCAACACCCGCCTGGCTGCCGACATCGTCGGCGCCACCAAGATGGATCGTCCGGAATGGGGGGCGGTGAACCCGAACAACGGCGACGTCTACTTCACCCTCACCAACAACAGTTCGCGCACCGTCGCTGATGCAGCCAACCCGCGCCCGGCCAACGCCTTCGGTCACATCATCCGCTGGCGTGAGCAGAGCCGCGACTATGCTGGCCGTGAATTCGTCTGGAGCCTGTTCCTGCTGGCCGGGCCGGAGAACGACAGCCTCGACCCCAACGGCAGACCGCTGACCGCCGACAACCGCCTGGCCAGCCCGGACGGCCTGTGGTTCGACGACGAAGGCCGCCTATGGATCCAAACCGACATGAGCGGCAGCCAGCTCGCCAGCGGCCCTTTCGGCAACAACCAGATGCTGGTGGCCGAGCCCACCACCGGCGAGGTCAAGCGCTTTCTGGTCGGCCCCGTAGGCTGCGAGGTCACCGGCATCACCGCCACACCGGACTTCCGTACGTTGTTCGTCAACATCCAGCACCCGGGTGAAGGCTCGACTCCGACGGATTTTCGTAGCACCTGGCCAGACGGCCCCGGTCGCCGCCCACGCTCGGCCACCGTGATCGTCACGCGCGAAGACGGCAAGCCGCTGTTCTGATCCAAACGCCTGCCCTCTCACCCACGACGAGAGGGCAGGCCCTCCATTCGCTGCATGGACAGGCAAAACGCGACTGCAACTTCTAAGCTGGAAGGCAATCGACTCGCGCAAGGACTGCTCATGCCCCGCTCCATTCTGCTGTTCGGCAGTTGCATTCTGATTGGCAGCATGACACTCGCCTGGTACTGGCAACGCCCCAATGCCGAAGAGCCTGCCACCTCTGCATCAGAGCAAACGCAAGTGCAACCGGCCGCGCAAGGCAGCGCCTCGCCAGCTCCAGCCGATCTGAGCCCCGAGCAAATGCACCTGTTGGCCAGGCCCGAAGTCCAGCAACAGGAACGCCGCCTGGATTTTCATCGGCGCTACAGAGGGTTCATCGAGCACGCCACGGAACTCGACAGCAGCAGTCGCGAAGCACAAGCGCAAGCGTTGAGTGAGGGTGTCGATGCACTGGAACAGCGAGGGGAATTGGCGCTGAGCGAGGCCCTGTTGTTGCAGATTGCCCTGATCAAGGCAGTCAGCGAAGACGAAGCCGAGCAGAAGAGACGCGCTGAAGCACTGATCAAGCGTTACCAGGCCATCAGCGCTGAGCGTGAGGCCAAACTGGCGCAACGATCTGACCCGAACTTCGAACGCTACAAGGCCGAGGAAAGAAATATCGTCGAAGAAGTGCTCGGCCTGCAGAACATTCCCGATGGACTCACTCGCGATCAATACCTCAGGCAACGCCTGCAAGAAGCTCGCGAGCGCAGTTACCAACAAACTCCGGATGGCTGAACGCGGCGACAACCCAAGCTGCCGCCGCGTTACTTTCACGCCGCTTCAGAGCAACTGGTCCAGCAGGTAATAGAGCAGATTGAATGGTTTGTTGCGGTCAGCCACATCGCTGCTTTCCGAAGCATCCAGTACCTGCCCACTGCCATCGAGAACACTGCTGACGAAGTTGTCCAGCTGCAGGTTCTGCTCCTGGATATCGGAGTTGGCGAACTCGATGATGCTGGTGCAGTGGCTTTCGTTGACGTTACGGAATTGCGGGAAATAACCACCGACATTGCCCAGGCTCGCCAGTTGGCTGCGCAGACGCGTGGTATCCGTTGCCCAGCGCTGCTTGATCAGTGCTTCCTTGGCAGCCTGATTCGGCGCGTTGACGATCTCCGGGTAGAAGCGCTCGTAGGAATAGGACGAATAGTTCAGGTCCTGCCAGAAATGTGTATGCCCCATGCGATCACCCGGCAGATTGCTCGAAAGCGCCGGATACAGGCTGCCCAGATCGTTGCTGCTGAAGCCTGGCAGGCGCGCCTGCAGGTACTGCAACGGCCCCTGCGCCGCATCCAGGCCCCAGGCCTGGCGGATCAGGGTCTGCAACGGATAGGAAGGATAGGCCTGGTTGTCGCCAGCCAGCGCGGTATAGACGGGCCCGGAATCATTGATCAGGTAACCCCGGTTCGGCGCGATGTCCTGGCGCAGGTTGGCGTAGTTGGTCAGGCTGCCCGCGCCGCCTGCACTGCATCCCGTGGTGAGCATCTGGGTCGGCCGCGGCAGATTGTCCTTCAGCCACCCCACCACTGCGCGCATGTTACGCAAGCCGTTGTGGTGCCACACCAGCGGGGGATTTACCCCCTGCGGGTCTTCGTATACCGCCACCTTGTCGCCGGAGTAGATGTCACCCGTGCAATACGGCACATAGACCATGTTCCAGTTCTGCGTCTTGACGCGCGTCCAGGGGTGCAGACGCACGACGAACGGGCTCACCAGACTGGCGCCAGGGTTGAGCAGCGACATGTAGTCATTGGCAATCCCATCGGGATTGCGCGCGCCACGTATGCCGCTTTGCCCGCTGCAACTGGCGTAATCCCAGCAGGCGCCACCACCTTCCAGATAAACGATGGTATTGCGCGTGTTCGGCACACGATTGATGAAGAACTTGTATGGCGAGCCATTGCCGCACACCGCACCGGTCTGCGGCGCCATCTGAATCGTTTGCCAGCCGTAGTAATTGCCGGGATTGAAGCCGCTGTTGAAACCACTCGGATTAGCCAACAACGGGTAGGGTCCGACACGCTGCGCAGGCGTCACCGGATTGTCGGCCCTGGGCGGCGACACCAGGTTGCTCAAGCTCTGCCAGAAATTGTAATCACCCAATTCCGCGCTGGCAGGCGCGCTCAGGGCTAGCAACAGAACGGCTGGGACAATACGTGGCAACGACTGGACAACAGGCATGGCAAAACCCCTCATATTGTTATTCGTACGAAGGGTCGGCATACCCAGGCAGGGCAACTTCGCAGACCCAGCGGATGGTGGGCACTGCTCGATCAACTGCGCATCGCCGCGCGGCGATTCATGCACGCTAGTACAAGATCAGTTGGACAGCACCTGGAGATGAATAACATTTGGTGATAAGCCATGCCGCCGGCTATACGCTTTGAGAATCCAGGAAGCCATTCGATGCTTTCGCCTTAACACCAAAGTGGCAGCGAATTGCTCATCTCGCTGAGGGCAATCACGCTGCGAAATGAGGCAAATTAGCCGGATGAATGCGCCTTGAAATTGCCAGAGCAGAGTCATCAGCTATAGTCCTGGAACGCCAGCCCATACGGCTCGCTTCAGAGTTACACCGATGCGACAAATCAATCAGAAATGATCGAATTTCAGGAATAATTTTTCTCTGAAAAATTTACTTACAGTTGGTCTACGCATAGTATTGTATACACACTTCGCGCCAACGCCCTCGACGGTGTCTGGTCGCTTAATAGATTAAAAGCCGTTCCTTAATTCAAGGAGTACCGGCATGCCTGATGCGGTAACGACCATGTCCCATAACTGGGCTTTCGCTGTGTTCTTGCTGGGTGTCTGCGGGCTCATCGCCTTCATGCTCGGCGTTTCCAGTCTGCTCGGCAGCAAAGCCTGGGGACGTAGCAAGAACGAGCCTTTCGAGTCGGGCATGCTTCCTACCGGCAGCGCGCGTCTGCGCCTGTCAGCCAAGTTCTATCTGGTCGCGATGCTCTTCGTGATCTTCGACGTTGAAGCCCTCTATCTCTTCGCTTGGGCAGTCTCGGTGCGCGAAAGCGGCTGGGCGGGCCTGATCGAAGCTACAGTTTTCATAGCAATTCTGTTGGCAGGTCTTGTCTATCTTTGGCGTATCGGCGCGCTCGATTGGGCACCGCAGGGACGTCGTGAACGGCAGGCGAAGCTGAAACAATGAGGCTTTGGCGATGCAATACAAACTTACTCGGGTCGACCCGAATGCGCCCAACGAGGCGTATCCGATCGGCCAGCGGGAGGTCGTCTCCGACCCGCTGCTAGAGGACCAGGTTCACAAGAACATCTACATGGGCAAGCTCTCGGACGTGCTTAACGGCGCGGTCAACTGGGGGCGCAAGAATTCCTTGTGGCCGTATAACTTCGGCCTGTCCTGCTGCTATGTGGAAATGACCACCGCCTTCACCGCCCCGCACGACGTGGCGCGTTTCGGTGCGGAAGTCATTCGCGCATCACCCCGCCAGGCCGACTTCATGGTCATCGCCGGCACCTGCTTCATCAAGATGGCGCCGGTCATTCAGCGTCTCTACGAGCAGATGCTGGAGCCCAAGTGGGTCATCTCCATGGGTTCATGCGCCAACTCCGGCGGCATGTACGACATCTACTCGGTCGTTCAGGGCGTGGACAAGTTCCTCCCCGTGGACGTCTACATTCCCGGCTGCCCGCCCCGCCCCGAGGCGTTCCTGCAAGGCTTGATGCTGCTGCAGGAATCCATCGGCCAGGAGCGCCGCCCGCTTTCCTGGGTCGTTGGCGATCAAGGCATCTACCGTGCCGAAATGCCTTCGCAGAAGGAACAGCGCCGCGAGCAGCGAATCGCCGTTACCAACCTGCGTAGCCCCGACGAAGTCTGAGCCGATGCTTGCCTGCGCAAGCGTCACGCCCACTTTCTACGTTGATCGACAGCGACCGAGACCATGACTCAAGACACCGTTGTGTCCATACCGCCTTACAAGGCTGACGACCAGGACGTCGTCGCCGAACTGCGCGCCCGTTTTGGCGACGACAGTTTCACCCTGCAAGCGACCCGCACCGGCATGCCGGTTCTCTGGGTCGCCCGTGAGCGCCTTATCGAAGTGCTCACCTGCCTGCGCAACCTACCGCGTCCCTACGTGATGCTCTTTGATCTGCACGGCGTCGACGAGCGCCTGCGTACCCAACGTCGCGGCCTTCCCGATGCCGACTTCACGGTGTTCTATCACCTGATGTCGCTGGAGCGTAATAGTGATGTGATGATCAAGGTCGCCTTGTCCGAGCGCGACCTCAACCTGCCCACCGCCACTGGCATCTGGCCCAACGCCAACTGGTACGAGCGCGAAGTCTGGGATCTGTACGGCATCACCTTCACCGGCCACCCACACCTGAGCCGCATCATGATGCCGCCGACCTGGGAAGGTCACCCGCTGCGCAAGGACTACCCGGCGCGCGCCACCGAATTCGATCCGTTCAGCCTGACCCTGGCCAAGCAGCAACTGGAAGAGGAAGCTGCGCGCTTCCGCCCCGAAGACTGGGGCATGAAACGCGGCGGCGATCATGAGGACTACATGTTCCTCAACCTCGGTCCCAACCACCCATCCGCTCACGGCGCGTTCCGCATCATCCTGCAGCTCGACGGCGAAGAGATCGTCGATTGCGTACCAGAGATCGGCTACCACCACCGTGGCGCCGAGAAAATGGCCGAACGCCAGAGCTGGCACAGCTTCATCCCCTACACCGACCGCATCGACTACCTCGGTGGGGTGATGAACAACCTGCCCTACGTGCTTTCGGTGGAGAAACTCGCCGGCATCAAGGTGCCGGCCCGCGTCGACTTCATCCGCGTGATGCTCGCCGAGTTCTTCCGTATCACCAGCCACCTGCTGTTCCTCGGTACCTACATCCAGGACGTTGGCGCGATGACACCGGTGTTCTTCACCTTCACCGACCGCCAACGCGCCTACAAGGTGATCGAGGCCATCACCGGCTTCCGCCTGCACCCGGCCTGGTACCGCATCGGTGGCGTCGCCCATGACCTGCCGCGCGGTTGGGACAAGCTGGTCAAGGAGTTCGTCGACTGGCTGCCCAAGCGCCTCGACGAATACGAGAAGGCGGCGCTGAAGAACAGCATCCTCAAGGCCCGTACCATCGGTGTGGCGCAGTACAACACCAAGGAAGCGCTCGAGTGGGGCACCACCGGCGCCGGCCTGCGCGCCACCGGTTGCGACTTCGACCTGCGTAAGGCGCGCCCCTACTCCGGCTACGAGCACTTCGAGTTCGAGGTGCCGCTGGCGGCCAATGGTGACGCCTATGACCGCTGCATGGTGCGCGTGGAAGAGATGCGCCAGAGCATCCGCATCATCGACCAGTGCCTGAAGAACATGCCGGAAGGCCCGTACAAGGCTGACCACCCGCTGACCACGCCGCCGCCGAAAGAGCGCACGCTGCAGCACATCGAAACCCTGATCACCCACTTCCTGCAGGTTTCCTGGGGCCCGGTCATGCCGGCCAACGAAGCCTTCCAGATGATCGAGGCGACCAAGGGCATCAACAGCTACTACCTGACGAGCGACGGCAGCACCATGAGCTACCGCACCCGGATTCGCACGCCCAGCTTCCCCCACCTGCAGCAGATCCCCTCGGTGATTCGCGGCAGCATGGTGGCGGATCTGATCGCCTACCTGGGCAGTATCGACTTCGTCATGGCCGACGTGGACCGCTGATCATGAATACGCTTATCCAGACAGACCGTTTCGTTCTCAGCGAAACCGAGCGCTCGGCCATCGAGCACGAGATGCACCACTACGAAGACCCGCGCGCTGCCAGCATCGAAGCGCTGAAGATCGTGCAGAAGGCCCGCGGCTGGGTGCCTGACGGCGCCGCTGACGCCATTGGCGCGATCCTCGGCATTCCCGCCAGCGACGTCGAGGGCGTGGCCACCTTCTATAGCCAGATATTCCGTCAGCCGGTGGGCCGCCACGTGATTCGCGTATGCGACAGCATGACCTGCTACATCGGCGGCCATGAATCGGTGGTCAGTGAGATGCAGAAGCAGCTCGGCATCGGCCTCGGCCAGACCACCAGCGATGAGCGTTTCACCCTGCTGCCGGTGTGCTGCCTAGGCAACTGCGACAAGGCCCCGGCGCTGATGATCGACGACGATACCTTCGGCGATGTCCAACCTGACGGCGTCGCCAAGCTGCTGGAGGACTACAAATGAAGCCCCTGACCTCCATCGGCCCAGCCAACCGCATCGCTCGCAGCGAAGAAACTCATCCGCTGACCTGGCGCCTGCGTGACGACGCCCAGCCGGTATGGTTGGAGGAATACCAGCAGAAGAACGGCTACGCGGCCGCACGCAAGGCGCTGACCGAGATGGCCCAGGCCGATATCGTGCAGACCGTCAAGGAATCCGGCCTCAAGGGCCGTGGCGGTGCAGGCTTCCCCACGGGCGTTAAGTGGGGCCTGATGCCGGCTGACGAATCCATGAACATCCGCTATCTGCTGTGCAATGCGGACGAAATGGAGCCCAACACCTGGAAAGACCGCATGCTGATGGAACAGCTGCCGCACCTGCTGGTGGAAGGCATGCTGATCTCGGCGCGTGCGCTCAAGGCCTACCGCGGCTACATCTTCCTGCGCGGCGAGTACGTCGATGCCGCGGCCAACCTCAACCGCGCCATCGAGGAAGCCAAGGCTGCCGGCCTGCTGGGCAAGAACATCTTTGGCAGCGGCTTCGATTTCGAGCTGTTCGTGCATACCGGCGCCGGCCGCTACATCTGCGGCGAAGAAACCGCGCTGATCAACTCGCTGGAAGGCCGCCGCGCCAACCCGCGCGCCAAGCCACCCTTCCCCGCTGCCGTCGGCGTCTGGGGCAAGCCCACCTGCGTCAACAACGTCGAGACCCTATGCAACGTGCCGGCCATCATTGGCCAGGGCGTGGACTGGTACAAGGGCCTCGCCCGCCCGGGCAGCGAAGACCACGGCACCAAGCTGATGGGCTTCTCCGGCAAGGTGAAGAACCCCGGTCTGTGGGAACTGCCGTTCGGCATCACCGCCCGCGAATTGTTCGAGGACTACGCCGGCGGCATGCGCGATGGCTACACGCTCAAATGCTGGCAGCCTGGCGGCGCCGGTACCGGCTTCCTGCTGCCCGAACACCTCGAGGCGCAGATGTACGCCGGCGGCATCGGCAAGGTCGGCACCCGTATGGGCACTGGTCTGGCGCTGGCGGTCGACGACTCGATCAACATGGTCTCGCTGCTGCGCAACATGGAAGAGTTCTTCGCCCGCGAGTCCTGCGGCTGGTGCACGCCGTGCCGCGACGGCCTGCCCTGGAGCGTGAAGATCCTGCGTGCCCTCGAGCGTGGCGAAGGCACACGCGAGGACATCGCCACCCTGCTCGGCCTGGTCAACTTCCTCGGCCCGGGCAAAACCTTCTGTGCTCACGCGCCAGGCGCCGTGGAGCCGTTGGGTAGTGCCATCAAATATTTCCGTGAAGAGTTCGAGGCCGGTGTGGCCAAGGTGGCGACCACGCCCCGCATGCCGGCAAGAGCGAGCTGAACAGACGAATTCCCTTAGCCAGCCGCTTTTCTGAAGCGGGTAAACGAAGACTGAAGAAATGGCCACTATCCACGTAGACGGCAAAGATTTCGAAGTCGATGGTGCAGACAACCTCCTGCAGGCCTGCCTGTCCCTTGGACTCGATATCCCCTACTTCTGCTGGCACCCGGCGCTTGGCAGCGTCGGCGCCTGCCGCCAGTGCGCGGTCAAGCAGTACAACGACGAGAACGACACCCGCGGTCGCATCGTCATGTCGTGCATGACGCCCGCCACCGATAACACCTGGATCAGCATCGACGACGAGGAGTCCAAGGCGTTCCGCGCCAGCGTCGTCGAATGGCTGATGACCAACCACCCGCACGACTGCCCAGTGTGCGAGGAAGGTGGTCACTGCCACCTGCAGGACATGACGGTGATGACCGGGCACAACACCCGTCGCTACCGCTTCACCAAGCGTACCCACCAGAATCAGGAACTCGGCCCGTTCATCGCCCACGAGATGAACCGCTGCATCGCCTGTTATCGCTGCGTGCGCTACTACAAGGACTACGCCGGCGGCACCGACCTGGGCGTCTACGGCGCGCACGACAACGTGTACTTCGGCCGCGTCGAGGACGGCACGCTGGAAAGCGAGTTTTCCGGCAACCTGGTCGAGGTCTGCCCGACTGGCGTGTTCACCGACAAGACCCACTCCGAGCGCTACAACCGCAAGTGGGACATGCAGTTCGCCCCGAGCATCTGCCATGGCTGCTCCAGCGGCTGCAACATCAGCCCCGGTGAGCGCTACGGCGAGCTGCGCCGTATCGAGAACCGCTTCAACGGCTCGGTGAACCAGTACTTCCTCTGTGACCGTGGCCGCTTCGGCTATGGCTACGTCAACCGCGAAGATCGCCCACGTCAGCCGCTGCTGGCTGGCCAGGCCATCAGCATAGATGCCGCGCTGGACAAGGCCGCCGAGCTGCTCAAGGGCAAGCGCGTGATCGGCATTGGCTCGCCGCGCGCCAGCCTGGAATCCAACTTCGCCCTGCGCGAACTGGTCGGTGCCGACAACTTCTATAGCGGCCTTGCTGCCAGCGAACTGGCCAATATTCGCCTGATCCGCGACATCCTGCAAAACGGCCCGCTGCCGACCCCGACCCTGCGCGACGTCGAGCTGCATGACGCCATCTTCGTCCTCGGCGAAGACCTGACCCAGACCGCCGCGCGTATGGCCCTGGCCCTGCGTCAAGCCGTCAAGGGCAAGGCCACCGAGATCGCTGCCGGTGCACGTATTCAGGACTGGCACATGGCAGCGGTGCAGAACGTTGCGCAGCACGCTCTGCACCCGCTGTTTATCGCCAGCGTCGGCGAAACCCGCCTGGATGATGTCGCCGAGCAGTGCGTGCACGCTGCCCCGGCCGACCTGGCCCGTATCGGTTTCGCCGTGGCCCACGCCATCGACCCGAGCGCACCGGCCGTCGACGGCCTGGACGCCGAAGCCGGCGAACTGGTGCAGCGCATCGCCGATGCCCTGATCAATGCCAAGCGCCCGCTGATCGTTTCCGGCGCCTCCCTGGGCGACAAGGCCCTGATCGAAGCCGCCGCCAATATCGCCAGCGCGCTGAAGAACCGCGAGAAGAACGGCTCGCTGAGCCTGGTGGTGCCTGAGGCCAACAGCCTGGGGCTGGCCCTGCTCGGTGGCGACTCCGTCGATGCCGCACTCGGTGCTCTGAGCAACGGCCAGGCCGATGCCGTGATCGTGCTGGAAAACGACCTGTACCGCCGCGCCGATGCGGCCAAGGTCGAAGCCGCGCTCAGCGCCGCGCAGGCGGTGATCGTCGCCGATCACCAGCGCACCGCCACCAGCGAACGCGCCCACCTGCTGCTGCCGGTGGCCTCCTTCGCCGAAGGCGACGGCACCCTGGTCAGCCTTGAAGGCCGCGCTCAGCGTTTCTTCCAGGTCTATGAGCCGAGCTATTACGACGCGGGCATTCTGATCCGCGAAGGCTGGCGTTGGCTGCACGCGCTGCACAGCACCCTGCTGGGCAAGACCGTGGACTGGACGCAACTGGATCAGGTCACCGCGGCCTGCGCCGCCAGCAATCCGCTGCTGGCCGGCATCACGGATGCCGCACCGAGCGCCTCGTTCCGCATCAAGGGCCTCAAGCTCGCGCGCGAGCCGCACCGCTACAGCGGCCGTACCGCCATGCGCACCAATATCAGCGTGCACGAGCCGCGTCAGCCGCAGGATCAGGATTCGGCCTTCGCCTTCTCCATGGAAGGCTACGCCGGCAGCAAGGAAGATCGGCAACAGATTCCGTTCGCCTGGTCGCCGGGCTGGAACTCACCGCAGGCCTGGAACAAGTTCCAGGACGAGGTCGGTGGTCATCTGCGTGCCGGCGACCCCGGCGTGCGCCTGCTCGACGCCGCCGGTAACGTCCTGCCCTGGTTCGCGGTGAATGCAGCGTTCAACCCGGCAGCCGGCACCTGGCAGGTGGCGCCGCTGCACCACCTGTTCGGCAGCGAGGAAAACTCCGCACGCGCCAAACCGATTCAGGAGCGTATGCCCGAGCCTTACGTGGCCCTGGCCCGCGATGAAGCAGCACGCCTGGGGGTGAACGACGGTGCGCTGCTGGCCCTGCGCGTCAACGGCCAGGCGCTGCGCCTGCCGCTGCAGGTGCGTGATGATCTGGCCGTCGGTCTGGTCGGCCTGCCGGTTGGCTTGCCGGACATTCCGGCGACACTCGCCGGTGCCTGCGTGACCCTGCTGCAGGAGGCCGCGCAATGAGCTGGTTGACGCCCGAAGTGATCGAGATCGTCATCGCGGTGCTCAAAGCCATCGTCATCCTGCTGGTGGTGGTGGTCTGCGGCGCGCTGCTGAGCTTCGTCGAGCGGCGCCTGCTCGGCTGGTGGCAGGATCGCTACGGCCCCAACCGTGTGGGGCCGTTCGGCATGTTCCAGATCGCCGCCGACATGATCAAGATGTTCTTCAAGGAGGACTGGACGCCGCCGTTCGCCGACAAGTTCATCTTCATCCTGGCACCGATGATCGCCTTCTCGGCGATGCTGATGGCCTTCGCCATCATCCCCATCACCCCGACCTGGGGTGTGGCGGATCTGAACATCGGCATCCTGTTCTTCTTCGCCATGGCGGGTCTTTCGGTCTATGCCGTGCTGTTCGCCGGCTGGTCGAGCAACAACAAGTTCGCCCTGCTCGGCAGCCTGCGTGCCTCGGCCCAGACCATCTCCTACGAGGTGTTCCTGGCCCTGGCACTGATGGGCGTGGTGGCGCAGGTCGGCTCGTTCAACATGCGCGATATCGTCGATTACCAGGCGCAGAACCTGTGGTTCATCATTCCGCAGTTCTTCGGCTTCTGTACCTTCTTCATCGCTGCCGTTGCGGTGACCCACCGTCACCCGTTCGACCAACCGGAAGCCGAGCAGGAGCTGGCCGATGGTTACCACATCGAATACGCCGGGATGAAATGGGGCATGTTCTTCGTCGGCGAGTACGTCGCCATCGTCACCGTGTCGGCCTTGCTGGTAACGCTGTTCTTCGGTGGCTGGCACGGCCCGTTCGGCATCCTGCCGCAGATTCCGTTCTTCTGGTTCGCGCTGAAAACGGCCTTCTTCATCATGATCTTCATCCTGCTGCGCGCGTCGATCCCACGCCCGCGCTATGACCAGGTCATGGCCTTCAGCTGGAAGTTCTGCCTGCCGCTGACCCTGATCAACCTGCTGGTGACCGGCGCCGTCGTGCTGGCCACGGCCCAGTAAGGAGAACCACAGAATGTTCAAATACATATGGGACGTGCTGGTCGGTACCGGCACCCAACTGCGCAGCCTGGTCATGGTGTTCAGCCATGGCTTTCGCAAGCGCGACACCCTGCAATACCCGGAAGAACCAGTCTACCTGCCGCCGCGCTACCGTGGCCGCATCGTCCTGACCCGCGACCCCGACGGCGAGGAGCGCTGCGTGGCCTGCAATCTGTGCGCCGTGGCCTGCCCGGTGGGCTGCATCTCGCTGCAGAAGGCGGAAACCGACGACGGTCGCTGGTACCCGGAGTTCTTCCGCATCAACTTCTCGCGCTGCATCTTCTGCGGCCTGTGCGAAGAAGCCTGCCCGACCACCGCGATCCAGCTCACCCCCGATTTCGAGATGGGCGAGTTCAAGCGTCAGGATCTGGTGTACGAGAAGGAAGACCTGCTGATCAGCGGCCCCGGCAAGAACCCGGACTACAACTTCTACCGCGTTGCCGGTATGGCCATCGCCGGCAAGCCCAAGGGCGCCGCGCAGAACGAGGCCGAGCCGATCAACGTCAAGGGGCTGTTGCCATGACTCGTTCTTACCCTCTCCCCCAGCCCCTCTCCCGCAAGCGGGAGCGGGGTGCCATGAGGAGCTTCTGATGGAATTTGCCTTCTATTTCGCCGCCGGTGTGGCGGTGGCCGCAACGGTCGGGGTAGTCACCAACACCAACCCGGTGCATGCCCTGCTCTACCTCATCGTCTCGCTGCTGGCGGTGTCGATGGTGTTCTTCGCCCTTGGTGCGCCCTTCGCCGGCGCGCTGGAAATCATCGTCTACGCTGGCGCGATCATGGTGCTGTTCGTCTTCGTGGTGATGATGCTCAACCTTGGCCCGGCTGCTGCCGAGCAGGAGCGCAAGTGGCTGACGCCCGGTATATGGGTCGGCCCGGCGATTCTTAGCGCCCTGCTGCTCGGCCAGTTGCTCTATGTGCTGCTCAATCACGTCAGCGACGCCCATATCGGCCACACCACAGTGGAAGCCAAGGCCGTCGGTATCAGCCTGTTCGGCCCCTACCTGCTTGCCGTGGAGCTGGCCTCCATGCTGCTGCTCGCCGCATTGGTCGCTGCCTACCATCTGGGCCGCCACGACGCCAAGGAGCCCACTGCATGACCGGTATTCCACTCGAACACGGCCTGGCCCTGGCCGGCGTGCTGTTCTGCATTGGCCTGGTCGGCCTGATGGTGCGGCGCAACATCCTGTTCATCCTGATGAGCCTGGAAGTGATGATGAATGCCGCTGCGCTCGCCTTCGTCGTCGCCGGCGCCCGTTGGGGCGCGGCTGACGGCCAGGTGATGTTCATTCTGGTGATCACCCTGGCAGCCGCCGAGGCCAGCATCGGCCTGGCGATCCTGCTGCAGCTGTATCGCCGCTTCAACACTCTGGATATCGACGCTGCCAGCGAGATGCGCGGATGAACCTTCTAGCCCTGACTCTATTCTTCCCGTTGCTCAGCTGGCTGCTGCTGGCCTTCTCGCGCGGGCGACTCTCGGAAAACACCAGTGCGCTGATCGGTGTCGGCTCCATCGGCCTGGCGGCCGCCAGCGCTGCCTGGGTGACCGCCGCTTTCCTCGGCAACCCGCCGGCCGGCGGCGCCTACAGCCTGACCCTGTGGCAGTGGATGAGCGTCGAAGGCCTGGCGCCGAGCTTCACCTTGTATCTCGATGGCCTGTCCGTGACCATGCTCGGCGTGGTCACCGGCGTGGGTTTTTTGATCCACCTGTTCGCCAGCTGGTACATGCGCGGTGAAGAAGGCTATTCACGCTTCTTCGCCTACACCAACCTGTTCATCTTCAGCATGTTGCTGCTGGTGCTCGGCGACAACCTGCTGGTGCTGTTCTTCGGCTGGGAAGGCGTGGGCCTGTGCTCGTACCTGCTGATCGGCTTCTATTACAAGCACGTGCCCAACGGTAACGCGGCGCTCAAGGCGTTCATCGTCACCCGCGTCGGCGACGTGTTCCTGATGGTTGGCCTGTTCCTGCTGTTCCTCAACCTCGGCACCCTGAACATCCAGGAGCTGATGGTGCTGGCACCGCAGCAATACGTGGCCGGTGACACCTGGCTGTGGCTGGCCACGCTGATGCTGCTGGGCGGCGCGGTGGGTAAATCTGCCCAGCTGCCGCTGCAGACCTGGCTGGCCGACGCCATGGCCGGCCCGACTCCGGTGTCGGCGCTGATCCACGCGGCGACCATGGTCACCGCTGGCGTGTACCTGATCGCCCGTACCCACGGCCTGTTCCTGCTGACCCCGGAGATTCTCGAGCTGGTCGGCATCGTCGGTGGCGTGACCCTGGTGCTGGCCGGTTTCGCCGCGCTGGTGCAGACCGACATCAAGCGCATCCTCGCCTACTCGACCATGAGCCAGATCGGCTACATGTTCCTCGCCCTGGGCGTTGGTGCCTGGGAAGCGGCGATCTTCCACCTGATGACCCACGCTTTCTTCAAGGCCCTGCTGTTCCTTGCTTCCGGTGCGGTGATCCATGCCTGCCACCACGAGCAGAACATCTTCAGGATGGGCGGGCTGTGGAAGAAGTTGCCGCTGGCCTATGCCAGCTTCGTTGTCGGCGGTGCCGCCCTGGCCGCCCTGCCGCTGCTGACCGCCGGCTTCTACTCCAAGGACGAAATCCTCTGGGAAGCCTTCGCCAGTGGCCACAGCGAGATGCTCTATGCAGGCCTGCTCGGTGCCTTCCTGACCTCGATCTACACCTTCCGCCTGATCTTCATCGCCTTCCACGGCGAGCAGAAGACCGAGGCGCACGCCGGTCATGGCATCGCCCACAACCTGCCGCTGCTGGTGCTGATCGTCCTGTCGACCTTCATCGGTGCCTGGATCACCCCGCCGCTGGCCGGCGTGCTGCCACAAAGTGCCGGCCATGCCGGTGGCGAGGCCAAGCACAGCCTGGAATTGCTGTCGGGGCTGATCGCGGTGAGCGGTATCGTCATCGCCGCCCTGCTCTTCCTCGGCCAGCGTCGCGTCGCCTCTGCCGTGGCGCAGAGCGCGCCGGGTCGTTTGCTGAGCGCCCTGTGGTTCGCTGCCTGGGGCTTCGACTGGCTCTACGACAAGCTGTTCGTGCGCCCCTACCTTGCGCTCTGCCATCTGCTGCGCCGCGACCCCATCGACCGCAGCATCGGCCTGATTCCGCTGCTTGCGCGCGGTGGTAATGCCGCGCTGGTGCGCAGCGAAAACGGCCAGGTGCGCTGGTACGCCGCCTCGATCGCCGGGGGCGCCGTGCTGGTGCTCGCCGCCATCCTCTTTCTGAGTTAAGGAAAACAGCCTGTCATGATTCTGCCCTGGCTAATCCTGATTCCCTTCATCGGCGGCCTGCTGTGCTGGCAAGGCGAGCGCTTCGGCCACGTCCTGCCGCGCTGGATCGCCCTGATCACCATGGGCCTGCTGCTGGGCCTCGGCCTGTGGCTGTGGGTCAGCGGTGATTTCACCCTGGCACCCGCTCCTGGCGGCGAGCCGCGCTGGGCCCACGAGTTCGTCATCGACTGGATCCCACGTCTGGGGATCACCATCCACCTGGCGATGGACGGCCTGTCGGTGCTGATGGTAGTGCTCACCGGCCTGCTCGGCGTGCTCTCGGTGCTCTGCTCGTGGAACGAGATCCAGAACCGCGTCGGCTTCTTCCACCTCAACCTGATGTGGATTCTTGGCGGCGTGGTCGGCGTGTTCCTCGCCGTCGACCTGTTCCTGTTCTTCTTCTTCTGGGAAATGATGCTGGTGCCGATGTATTTTCTCATCGCGCTCTGGGGTCATAGCGGCAGCGACGGCCGTACCCGCATCACCGCCGCCACCAAGTTCTTCATCTTCACCCAGGCCAGCGGCCTGATCATGCTGGTGTCGATCCTGGCTCTGGTGTTCGTGCACTTCAACCAGACCGGCGTGCTGACCTTCAACTACGCCGACCTGCTGAAAACCGAGTTGGCACCCGGCACCGAGTACCTGCTGATGCTCGGTTTCTTCGTCGCCTTCGCGGTGAAGTTCCCGGTGGTGCCGGTGCACTCCTGGCTGCCGGACGCCCACGCCCAGGCGCCTACCGCCGGCTCCGTCGACCTGGCCGGCATTCTGCTGAAGACCGCGGCCTACGGCCTGCTGCGCTTCGCCCTACCGCTGTTCCCCAATGCCTCGGCGGAGTTCGCGCCCATCGCCCAGTGGCTCGGCGTGTTCGCCATCATCTACGGCGCCTTGCTGTCGTTCGCACAGACCGACATCAAGCGCCTGGTGGCCTACTCCAGCGTGTCGCACATGGGCTTCGTGCTGATCGCCATCTATTCGGGTAGCCAGATCGCCCTGCAAGGTGCGGTGGTGCAGATGGTCGCCCACGGCCTGTCCGCTGCTGCGCTGTTCATCCTCTGCGGCCAGCTCTACGAGCGCGTGCACACCCGTGACCTGCGCCAGATGGGCGGCATCTGGGCGCGTATGCCGTGGCTGCCGGCCATCAGCCTGTTCTTCGCCGCTGCCGCGCTGGGCCTGCCGGGCACCGGCAACTTCGTCGGCGAATTCCTCATCCTGATCGGCAGCTTCCCCGGCGCACCCTGGATCGTGGTGCTGGCCGCCACCGGCCTGGTGCTCGGCTCGGTGTACGCCCTGGCGATGATCCACCGCGCCTACTTCGGCCCGGTGCAACAGGAGGCACCGCTGCCGGGCCTGAAAGCCCGTGAGCTGGCCATGGTACTCGGCCTCGCGGCCCTGCTGATTCTGCTTGGCGTTTACCCGCAACCGGTGCTCGACACCTCCGCTGCCAGCATGCATGGCGTGCAGCAGTGGATGGCTGGCGCCCTCAATCAACTCGCCTCGGGCCGGTAAGGGTAAGGATTAAAGACTCATGGAACATCACGCTGTCGACTTCACCCTGCAACACCTGATCGCCCTGCTGCCACTGCTGGTGACCAGCCTCACCGCTGTCGTGGTGATGCTGGCCATCGCCGCCAAGCGCAATCACGCCCTGACCTTCATCCTCTCGGTGGTGGGCCTGAACCTGGCGCTGCTGTCGTTGATTCCGGCACTGGAAGTAGCGCCGCTGGAAGTCACCCCGCTGCTGCTGATCGACACCTTCGCCTGCTACTACATGGCCCTGGTGCTGGCCGCCAGCCTGGCCTGCGTCACGCTGATCCATGCCTACCTGGGCGGTGCATCGGGCAAGGGCTACCCGGGCAACCGCGAGGAGCTGTACCTGCTGGTGCTGCTCTCCGCCGCGGGCGGCCTGGTGCTGGTCAGCGCCCAGCATCTGGCGGGCCTGTTCATCGGTCTGGAACTGCTGTCGGTGCCGACCTACGGCATGATCGCCTACGCCTTCTTCAACAAGCGCTCGCTGGAAGCCGGCATCAAGTACATGGTGCTGTCGGCCGCAGGCAGCGCCTTCCTGTTGTTCGGCATGGCGCTGCTGTATGCCGAGTCTGGCAACCTGGCCTTCGCCGATATCGGCGCAAGCCTGGCGCGCGAGAGCAGTCAGCTGGTGCAGATCGGCATCGGCATGATGCTGATCGGCCTGGCCTTCAAGCTGTCGCTGGTGCCCTTCCACCTGTGGACGCCGGATGTCTACGAAGGCGCCCCTGCGCCAGTCGCAGCCTTCCTCGCCACTGCCAGCAAGGTGGCGGTATTCGCCGTGCTGCTGCGCCTGTACCAGATATCTCCGGCCATGAGCGGCGGCTGGTTGAGCGACCTGCTGACCCTGATCGCCATTGCCTCGATCCTGTTCGGCAACCTGCTGGCACTGCTGCAGAACAACCTCAAACGCCTGCTCGGTTACTCGTCGATCGCCCACTTCGGCTACCTGCTGGTGGCGCTGATCGCCAGCAAGGGCCTGGCGGTGGAAGCCGTGGGCGTGTACCTGGCCACCTACGTGCTGACCAGCCTCGGCGCCTTCGGCGTGATCACCCTGATGTCCACGCCCTACAGCGGCCGCGATGCCGATGCGCTGTACGAGTACCGTGGCCTGTTCTGGCGCCGCCCGTACCTGACCGCCGTGCTCACGGTGATGATGCTGTCGCTGGCCGGCATTCCGCTGACCGCAGGCTTCATCGGCAAGTTCTACGTGATCGCTGCCGGTGTCGAGGCGCAGCTGTGGTGGCTGCTCGGCGCCATGGTGCTGGGCAGTGCCATCGGCGTGTTCTATTACCTGCGGGTGATGGTCACGCTGTTCATGCGCGAACCCAATATGCATCGCCACGATGCGCCCTTCGACTGGGGCCAACGCGCCGGCGGCATCATGCTGCTGGTGGTCGCCCTGCTCGCCTTCATCATCGGCGTGTACCCGCAGCCACTGCTGGAGCTAGTCCAGCACGCCGGACTGGTTGCCCTGGCGCAATGAAGCACAAGCCCCGCTAACTGCGGGGCTTGTTCTTTTAAAGGTCGCGGCTGAAGCCCCTCCCACAAGTCATCATGAACTCCGTGGGAGGGGCTTCAGCCGCGACAGACCTGCCCCGGATTGCATCCGGGCTACCGCCGAGCCACCAGAAACAGACGCGGAAACGGCAGCAACACCCGACCATCGGCCTGCGCCGGATAGGCTTCAGCAATCGCCGCCTGATAGCGCTCGAGGAAAGCTGCCTGCTGCTCGACCTCCAGCGGTTGCAGGAACGGCAGCAACGCCGTTGACTTGAACCACTCCACCACCGCCGCGGCATTATCCAGCACATGGAAGTAGGTGGTGCGCCAGATATCCAGCTCGCTGGCATGGGCGCCGAGGATGTCGTAATAGGCCTGCGCGCTGTGCCGCTCGGCATGGCGCACCTCGCCGATTTGTGCAGCCCAGGGCCCGGCGGCGGCCACCTCGCGGGCCAGGCGGTGTGCCGGTTCCTGCAGGTTGTCCGGCGTCTGGATCGCCAGCCAGCCACCGGGTGCCAGCTGCGCCAGCAATCTCGGGTAGAGCTGCGCGTGATCCGGCAACCACTGCAGCGAGGCGTTGGCCAGGATCAACTGCGGTGCGCGCTCGGCCTGCCAGTGCTGGATATCCGCCAACTGGAAGGTCACCTGCGGCAGGCGTTCGCGCGCCGCGCGCAGCATGTCGTCACTGCTGTCGATACCCACCACCCGCGCCTGTGGCGCATGAGCCTGCAATACGGCAGTGGAATTACCGGGGCCGCAGCCCAGGTCGACGGCCAGCTCGACATCATCGCGCGGCACCGCCGCCAGCAGATCATGCACAGGGCGGGTACGCTGGCGTTCAAACAGGGAATACTGCTGGGCGGACCAACTCATCGCATCACTCCTCGATTTCAATCGCGGGCCACAGGATAACAGGCTGACCGAAGCCCCAAGGCTTTCGCTGAAACCGGCAAGTTTCCGCTCTCGCCTGACACAGGCATGGCGGATATCCGCCACCCAATGTGCGACACGTCACAGCCCTTTTCACACACCAGGCAGGTTGGCGGAATTTCGCCACAATGGCATAAGCCTTGCGATGGTAAGTCGCCAGCTTCGTTCATGCCGCGGCAGCTACCAGCGGCTGAGCGACCGCCAAAGTGACCAACACGACGTAGCCGAAAAGGCTCCGCAACCTGATAAGAAGAAAAGGAAGCAGTATGTTCAATACAGTTCGCGTCATGGCCATCTGCGCCATGGCGTTCGCCTCTCTCAGCGCCACAAGCGCGCTGGCCGATGAACCTATCCTGATCAAGTTCTCCCATGTCGTGGCCGATGCCACTCCCAAGGGCCAGGGCGCACTGCTGTTCAAACAGCTGGTCGAGGAACGTCTGGCCGGCAAGGTGAAGGTCGAGGTCTACCCGAACTCCAGCCTCTTTGGCGACGCCAATGAGCTGGAAGCCCTGCGCAAAAACGATGTTCAGTTGCTGGCACCGTCTCTGGCAAAGTTCGAGCAGTACACCAAGCAACTGCAGGTATTCGACCTGCCGTTCCTGTTCGATGACCTGGATGCGGTCAACCGCTTCCAGAAACGCGCCAAGGGCCGCCAGTTGTTGCGCTCGATGGAAGACCACAACATCGTTGGTCTGGCTTACTGGCATAACGGCATGAAGCAGCTTTCCGCTACCCGCGCACTGAACATGCCTGGCGATGCCAATGGTCTGAGCTTCCGCATTCAGCCGTCGGCGGTACTGGAGGCACAATTCGCCCAGGTGGGCGCAAATAGTCAGAAACTGCCTTTCTCGGAAGTCTTCAAAGCGCTACAGAGTGGCCAGGTACAGGGGGCGGAAAACCCCTGGTCGAACATCTATAGCCAAAAGCTGCATGAAGTGCAGCCCTTCATCAGCGAAACCAACCATGGCGTGCTGGACTACATGCTGGTGAGCAATTCGCGCTTCTGGTACGGCATCCCGCATCAGATCCGGATGGAGCTGGAAGCCATCATCGATGAGGTCACCTACGTGGTGAACAAACAGGCCGAGGCCGCCAACCAGGCCGACCGCCAGCGCATCGTGGATTCTGGCCGCAGCCAGGTCATCAACCTGACCGCCGAGCAGCGCCAGGCCTGGCGCGATGCGATGCGTCCGGTATGGGAACAGTTTCAAGGGCAGATTGGCAGTGACGTGATCAAGGCGGCGCAGACGGTGAACCGCAAGCATCGCGAATGACCCACAGCCGGCATGGCGGTTTTCCGCCACGCCGGCTGCTTACTTCCCTCACCTACTGGGGCGCCTGCTGCTGTAGTCGCTCCACCTGCCAGCCGCCGCCGAGAGCAGCGATCAGCTGCACACTGGCAGTCAGCCGGCTACCCAGTAGCGTGAGATTGGTGCGTTCGTTGTTCAGCGCGGTGGCCTGTACGGTAACCACACTGTTGTAGTCCACGGTACCGGCGCGGTACTGGTTCTCGATCAGACGCAGCGACTCGCGCGCCGCATCCAGCGCCTCCTGCTGCACCCCGCTCTCCTGCTCCAGCACGCGCAGCTGCACCAGGTAATCCTCCACTTCACGGAAGCTATCCAGCACGGCCTGGCGGTATTGCGCCACGGTCTGATCATAGACGGCTTCGCTACGTTCCAGCTCCGCACGCCGCGCGCCGCCGTCGAACAGGGTCAGTGCCAGTTGCGGGCCGAGCGACCAAAAGCGATTGGGTACCTCGATCCAGTCGGCGAAGCTGCTGCCGCGATAGCCACCGGTCGCCGAAATGCTCAGGTCCGGGAACCAGGCGGCTTCCGCCACGCCGATCTGCGCATTGGCTGCCATCACCCGGCGCTCGGCCGCGGCGACGTCAGGGCGACGTTCGAGAAGTTGCGACGGCAGCGCCACGGGTACCTCGGGCAGCGCTGGCAGGCTCTCGCGCGGTGCGATGGACAGCTCGGCCGGACTGACGCCGACCAGCACGGCAATGGCATGTTCGAGCTGCGCGCGCTGCCACTCGAGATCAATTGCCTGCGCCTGCGTGCTCTTGAGCTGAGTGGTGGCCTGGGTCACGTCGGACTTGGGCACGATACCGGCTCGATACTGGTTCTCGGTCAGGCGCAGCGAGCGCGCGTAAGCGGCCACTGTCGCGTCGAGCAGGCGCTTCTGTTCGTCGAGGATGCGCAGTTGCAGGTAGTTCTGCACCAGTTCGCTCTGCAGGCTCAGGCGCGCTGCAGCCAGATCGGCGGCGCTGGCCTCGAATTCGGCGCGGCTGGCCTCCAGGCCCCGGCGCAGCTTGCCCCAGAGATCCAGCTCCCAGGCTGCATTGAGGCTGAGGTCATAACTCTTGGAAATGCTTGACGCTCCAGAACCGCTGACGGTGACGCCATCGGCGGTACGGATGGTGCTGTCACCACCACCCTGCCCGGCCCGAGTCACCCCGGCGCTGCCGGACAGCGTGGGATAGAAGCTAGCCCGTGCACTGCGCACCAACGCCCTTGCCTGGCGGTACTGGGCCTCGGCGGCGGCCAGGTTCTGGTTGGACAGCTGCAGGCGCTCGGCCAGTGCATTGAGCTCGGCGTCGCCGTACAGCGCCCACCAGTTGCCACGCTCCAGAACATCTGCTGGCGCGGCGGCTTTCCAGCCCTCGACCTGTTTGAACTGTGCAGGTGCCGCCAGTTCGGGGCGCTGATAGTCAGGCCCCAGAGCGCAGCCGCCCAGCACGCCGGCCAGCAGCAAGGAAACAAGAGTTCGGGCGAAAGGAGCTCGATTCATAACAGATTTTCCAACGAAGCATCGGTGCGCACGCCACGCCAGCGGTTGACGCGATGGCGCAGACGGTCGAAGTAGAGGTAGACCACCGGAGTGGTGTAGAGGGTCAGCATCTGGCTCAGCACCAGACCACCGACGATGGTGATACCCAGCGGCTGACGCATCTCCGAACCTTCGGCACTGCCCAGCACCAGCGGCAAGGCGCCAAGGATGGCAGCCAGGGTGGTCATCATGATCGGCCGGAAACGCAGCAGGCACGCCTGGCGGATGGACTCCTGCGGACTCAGGCGCTCACCGCGCTCCAGTTGCAGGGCCAGATCAACCATCAGGATGGCGTTCTTCTTGACGATACCGATCAGCAGGAACAGACCCAGCAAGGAGATCAGACTGAACTCCATGCCTACCAGTTGCAGCGCGAGCAAGGCGCCAACCCCGGCCGACGGCAAGGTCGAAAGGATGGTCAGCGGATGTACGTAGCTCTCGTAGAGCACGCCCAACACGATATACACCACCACCAGTGCCAGCAGGATCATCAGCGGCTGATTGCCCTGGGTCTGCTGGAAGGCTGCACCGGTGCCGCCCAGCATGCCCTGCACTTCGGTGGGCAGGCCGACCCGCGCCACGGCATTGTCAATGGCGCGGCTGGCCTGATCCAGGCTGACCCCTTCGGCCAGGGAGAAGCCGATGTTCTCGGCGGCGAACTGGCCCTGGTGGTTGACCCTGTCCTCTTCCAGGCTGCGTTCCCAATGGGCGAAGGTGGACAGCGGCACCCGTGCGCCATCGGCGGTGATCAGCTGAATCTGGTCCAGCGCCTCGGGATGCTGGGCATAGAGCGGGTTGATTTCCATCACCACGCTGTACTGGTTCAGCGCTTCGTAGATGGTGGAAACCTGGCGCTGACTGAAGGCGTTGTTGAGCACTGCGGTGATCATGCTCATCTCCACGCCCAGGCGCTGCGCGGCTTCGCGATCCACCACCAGGCGAATCTGCTGGGCACCGCTGTTCTCGCGGGCGTCGATATCGGTCAGTTCGGGCAACGCGCGCAGCGCTTCACGCACCTTGGGTAGCCACTCACGCAAGGCATCGAGGTCGCCCGAGAGAAGCATGTACTCGTTCTCCGAACTGCGCCCCTCACGCCCGCCGATCTGCAGGTCCTGGTCCGGCATGAGGAACATGCGCCCACCGGGCACCTTCGGCACGCTGGCGCGCAGGCGGTTGATCACCTGTTGCGATGACACGCTGCGCTCGCTGATGGGCTTCAGGCGCACGATCATGAAGGCGTTGTTGATGCCGCCGGCACCGCCGATGAAGCCAGCAACGCTGTCCACCGCCGGATCGGCCAGCACCGCCTTGCGGAAAATCTCCATCTTCGGCTGCATGACCTGGAACGACAGGCCATCGTCGCCGCGGATAAAACCGATCAGTTGGCCGGTGTCCTGCTGCGGCATGAAGGTCTTCGGAATGCTGACGAACAGGTAGACGTTCAGCGCGATGGTCGCCAGCAGGCTGATGACCATCAGTAACGAATGGCGCAGTGCCCAGTCCAGCGAACGCCCGTAGATAGCCAGCACCCGCGTCTGCAAGCGGTCGCCCCACTGCTGCAGGCGGCCGCGTGGCTGCTCGTCTTCGGCCTTGAGCCAGCGCGCGCAGAGCATCGGCGTCAGCGTCAGCGACACCAGCAGGGAAATCACCACCGCTACAGCCAGGGTAATGGAGAACTCACGGAACAGTCGCTCGACGATGCCGCCCATGAACAGGATGGAGATGAACACCGCTACCAGCGACAGGTTCATCGACAGCAGGGTGAAGCCTACCTCGCGCGTGCCTTTGAACGCCGCCGCCATCGGCTTCTCGCCGTTATGGATGTGCCGGGCGATGTTCTCCAGCACCACGATGGCATCGTCCACCACCAGCCCGGTGGCGATGATCAGCGCCATCAGCGACAGGTTGTTCAGCGAGAACCCCAGCAGGTACATGGCGGCGAAACTGCCGATCAGCGACACCGGCACCGCCAGCGCCGGAATCAGCGCAGCGCGCCAACGCCCGAGAAACGCCAGCACCACGAGGATCACGAGGCCCACGGCGATCAGCAGGGTCTGCTCGGCCTCGTGCAGGGTGGCGCGGATTACCGGCGAGCGATCCATCGCCACTTCCAGCTCGACGCTGGCTGGAATCACCTCGCGTAGCGCCGGCAGCTCGGCGCGGATGTCGCTGATGGTCTGCAGGATGTTCGCCCCGCTCTGCCGATTGATCACCAGCAGCACCGCTTCCTTGTCGTTGTAGAAGCCGCTGTTGTAGCGGTCCTCGACGCCATCGGTGACCGTGGCTACGTCGCCCAGGCGCACGGCAGCGCCGTCCTGGTAGCGGATGATCATCGGCAGGTAATCGGCGGCCTTGGCCAACTGGTCGCTGGCCTGCACCTGCCAGCGGCGCTGCTCGTCCTCGACCGCGCCCTTGGGACGCAGGGCATTGCTGGCGGCGATGGTCTGGCGCACTTCGTCCAGCGCAATGCCATAGTGATCGAGCAGGCGCGGCTCGAGGGAAACCCGTACTGCCGGCAGCGAACTACCACCGACCTGCACCTCACCCACGCCACCGACCTGGGACAGTTTCTGCGCCAGGATGGTCGAGGCCACGTCGTACAGCTGGCCCTTGTTCAGCGTGGCACTGGTCAGCGACAGCACCATGATCGGTGCCTGCGAGGGGTTGATCTTGCGGTAGCTGGGCATGGTGCGCATGCCGCTGGGCAGCAGTTCGCGCGCTGCATTGATCGCCGCCTGGACCTCGCGCGCGGCGGTGTTGATGTCCTTGTCCAGGTCGAACTGGATCATGATCCGCGTGCTGCCCTGGCTGCTGCGGCTGTTCATCTGGCTGACCCCGGCGATCGAGCCGAGCGAGCGCTCCAGCGGCGTGGCCACGGTGGAGGCCATGATCTGTGGGCTGGCCCCAGGTAGGCTGGCCTGCACGGTGATGGTGGGGAAATCCATCTGTGGCAGCGGCGCCACAGGCAGCAGGCCGAAGCTGACGCCACCGAGCAGCATGATCGCCAGGCTCAGCAGCAAGGTCGCCACCGGACGGCGGATAAAGGGGGCGGAGAGGTTCATGAGCGCCTGCCCTGCTCCCTCTCCCATTTATGGGAGAGGGTTGGGGAGAGGGCCGATGGCACAGCACGACACCCGCCCTCTCCCCCGGCCCCTCTCCCGCATACGGGATAGGGGAGGAAAAGCCAAGCACCAGTCATACCGCCACCCCCGCCGCACTTCGCCCGCTGACGCGCCGCGACAGGCGATCGAAGTACAGGTAGATCACCGGCGTGGTGAATAGCGTCAGCACCTGGCTGACCAGCAGGCCGCCGACCATCACAAGCCCCAGCGGCTGGCGCAGCTCGGCGCCGGAGCCCGAGGCGAGCATCAGCGGAATGGCACCGAACAGCGCCGCCAGGGTGGTCATCAGGATCGGCCGAAAGCGCAGCAGCGCCGCCTGATAGATCGCCGCCTCAGGCGCCATGCCCTGGTTGCGCTCAGCCTCGAGGGCGAAGTCGATCATCATGATCGCGTTCTTCTTGACGATACCAATCAGCAGGATGATGCCGATGATGGCGATCAGCCCCAGGTCGTTACCTGTCAGCAGCAGCGCCAGCAGCGCACCGACTCCCGCCGACGGCAGCGTGGACAGAATGGTGATCGGGTGGATATAGCTCTCGTAGAGCACGCCCAGCACGATGTACATGGTGACGATGGCCGCCAGGATCAGCAGCAAGGTCGACGACAGCGATGCGCGGAACGCCTCGGCAGCACCCTGGAACTGGGTGTTGATGCCACCCGGCAGGCCGATCTCCTGCTCGACCCGCTCGATCACCGCCACTGCCTCGCCCAGTGACACGCCAGGCGCCAGGTTGAACGACAGGGTCACCGCGGGGAACTGGCCGATATGGTTGACCAGCAGGCTGGCCGGACGCTCCTCGACATGCGCCAGGGATGACAGCGGCACCTGCTGGCCGTCGCCGGTGGCCACATGAATCTGACGCAGCGCGGCCAGGCCGATACGCCCGCCATCGCGGCTCTCCAGCACCACGCGGTACTGGCTGGCCTGGGTGTAGATGGTGCTGATCTGGCGCTGGCCGAAGGCGTCATACAGCGCATCGTCGATAGTGCCGACGTTGATGCCCAGACGCGCCGCGGCGTCACGATCGATATCCAGAAACACCTGCAAGCCGCGGTTCTGCAGGTCGCTGGCCACGTCGGTCAGCTCCGGCTGCTCGCGCAGCGCCTCGACCAGACGCGGCGTCCAGGTTTCCAGCAACTGGCTGTCGGGCGACTCCAGGGTGAACTGGAACTGCGTGCGGCTGATGCGATCCTCAATGGTCAGGTCCTGCACCGGCTGCATGAACAGCTCGATACCGGGAACCTTCGCCAGCTCAGGACGCAGACGTTCGATTACCTCACTGGCGGTGACGTCGCGTTCGGCGTGGGTTTTCAGGTTGATCAGCAGACGGCCGCTGTTGAGCGTCGGATTGTCGCCATCCACGCCAATCGACGAGGACAGACTGGCCACCGCCGGATCACGCAGGATGACATCCGCCAGGCGCTGCTGACGCTCGCTCATGGCGGCAAAGGAAATCGACTGCGGCGCCTCGGAAATACCCTGGATCACGCCGGTGTCCTGCACCGGGAAGAAGCCCTTGGGTACCGCCATATACAACAGCACGGTCAGGCCCAGGGTCGCCACGGCCACCAGCAGGGTCAGCGGCTGATGCCTGAGCACCCACTGCAGCCACACGCCATAGAGTTCGATCATGGCGTCGATGGCGCCACCGGCGACGCGATAGAAGCGCCCTTCCTGCTCGGGTTTCTCGGCCTTGAGCAAGCGCGCGCACATCATCGGCGTGAGGGTCAGCGACACCACCAGGGAAATCAGGATGGCCACGGCCAGGGTAATGGCGAACTCGCGGAACAGCCGGCCGACCACATCGGCCATGAACAGCAGCGGGATCAGCACGGCAACCAGCGACAGGGTCAGCGAGACCAGGGTGAAGCCGATCTGCCGAGCGCCCTTGAGTGCGGCGTTGAGCGGCGTCTCGCCCTCCTCCAGATGACGGGCGATGTTCTCCAGCATGACGATGGCGTCGTCGACCACGAAACCGGTGGCGATGGTCAGCGCCATCAGCGTCAGGTTGTTGATGGTGAAACCGGCCAGGTACATCACGCCGAAGGTGCCAATCAGCGACAGTGGCACGACGATGGACGGGATGATGGTCGCCGACAGCTTGCGCAGGAACAGGAAGGTCACCATCACCACCAGGGCGATGGCCAGCAGCAATTCGTGCTGTACGTCGCGCACTGCAGCGCGGATGGTCTGCGTGCGGTCGGTGAGCACCTTGACCTCGACGCTGGCCGGCAGGCCTTCGGTCAGGTGCGGCAGCAGGGTCTGGATGCGGTCGACCACATCGATGACGTTGGCGCCGGGCTGACGCTGCACGTTGACCAGTACCGCCTGGTTGCGGTTGGCCCAGGCGGCCAGGCGTTCGTTCTCGGCGCCGTCGATGATCTCGGCGACATCCTTCAGGCGCAGCGCGGCACCATTCTGATAGCTGAGGATCAGCTCGCGATATTCCTCGACCGACTTCAGCTGGTCGTTGGCATCGAGCTGGGAAACCCGCGTGGGCCCGTCGAAGTTGCCCTTGGGCTGGTTGACGTTGCTGGCCGTGATCAGGCTGCGCACATCGGCCAGGCTCAGGCCATAGGACGCCAGCGCCTCCGGGTTGACGCGAATACGCACCGCCGGACGTTGCCCGCCGGCCAGGGTCACCAGGCCGACACCGCTGGTTTGCGCCAGCTTCTGCGCCAGGCGGGTATCGACCAGGTCGTTGACCTGCGGCAGCGGCATCGTCTTTGAACTCACCGCCAGGGTCAGCACTGGTGTATCGGCCGGGTTGACCTTGTTGTACACCGGCGGCGCCGGCAGATCGCCAGGCAACAGGTTGCTCGCCGCGTTGATCGCCGCCTGCACTTCCTGCTCGGCCACCGCCAGGGAGACATCCAGATTGAAGCGCAGGGTGATCACCGAGGCGCCGCCCGAACTGGTCGAGGACATCTGCTTGAGCCCGGCCATCTGCCCGAACTGGCGCTCCAGCGGCGCCGTCACGGCGCTGGTCATCACATCCGGACTGGCGCCTGGATATAAGGTCAGCACACGGATAGTCGGGTAATCGACTTCCGGCAGCGCCGACACCGGCAGCAGGCGATAAGCGATCAGACCGCTGAGGAAGATCGCCACCATCAACAGCGTGGTGGCGACCGGCCGCAGGATGAAGGGGCGGGAGATGTTCATGCGTCGTTCCGTGCCGCAGCCTGGCCAGGCTCACCCTGCCGTTCATTTTCGGATTCCTGCACGGCAGTGGGGTCGACTACCTCCACCTCACTACCGTCACGCAGACGATCGGTACCTTCCATGACCAGCCGCTCACCCTGCTGCACGCCCTCGTTGACCATGCTGCGTTCAGCGTCGCTGGCAGCGATGGTGACCTGACGGATGCTCACCTTGTTATCGTCACCCACGACATAGACGAAGGTACCCTGGGTGCCGAACTGCACCGCAGCGGACGGAATGATGGTGGCGGCCTCACGGGTTTCAACGCGCAGACGCACGTTGACGAACTGATTGGGAAAGAGCATCTGCTCGGCGTTGTCGAAGCGCGCCTTGAGCTTGACCGTACCGGTGGTGGTGTCGATCTGGTTATCCAGGCTTTCCAGCACACCCTCGGCCAGTTTGAGACGCTCGCCACGGTCCCAGGCCTCGACGGCCAGGGTCGTGCCGTCGCGGCGGCGCTGCAGCACGGCGGGCAGATCGCCCTCGGGGATGGTGAAGATCACCGCAATCGGATCGGCCTGGGTGATTACCACCAAAGGCGTGGTATCGCCGCTGCTGACCAGATTGCCGATATCCAGCTGACGCAGACCGAGGCGACCGTCGATGGGCGCGCGAATCTGGGTGAAGTCGAGGTTGAGCTTGGCCGTGGCGACATCGGCCTGGTTGCTCTGCAGACTGCCACGGTACTGATTGACCAGCGCCTGCTGGGTGTCCAGGGTCTGTTTGGCGATGCTGTCTTCGTCGTACAGCCCCTTGTAGCGCTGCAGGTCCAGCTCGGCGTTCTTCAGTTGCGCCTGGTTTTCCTGCAGCGCCCCCTGCGCCTGCTGCAAGGCCACCTGATAAGGACGTGGATCGATCACCGCCAACAGGTCGCCAGCCTTGACCTGCTGGCCCTCCTCGAACAGCACCTTGACCAGTTCACCGTCGACTCGCGAGCGTACGTTGACCGTGTTATAGGAAGTTACCGTGCCAAGCGCCTTGAGCTCGATGGCGAACTCGCCCTGCTTGACCTCGGCCACGCGCACCGGCACCGGCCCCATGTCACCGAAACGGCCACGGCCCATCTGCTGGCTTTCTGGCTTGCTCGGCCAGAACCACCACAGCAGCAGAAGCAAAACGGTGAGCAACGTCAGGCCAATCAGCCATTGACGGGAGGAATTCGATGGAGACGGGGAAGCATTCGACATGGCAGGCGCAATATCACTTTTAAGGGGAGTCGGCACGATAAGCACTGGCCCGCGTCAAGCAAAGCCCATTTACCCGCTTTTTACGCTGCCCTTACGTTACTAACTGTTTGAGTCCGCGAAAAAATCTGGATCAGGCAAGGGACTGTCGACGTGCTCAGAACGTTCGGCTTGGTGCACAAATAAAAACGGCCTGCGAAGCAGGCCGTTTCATCGAACCAGTTGCGAGTTACTTCAGCGCGGCCAGGGCGGCTGCGTAATTCGGCTCATCAGCGATTTCGCCAACCAGCTCGCTGTGCAGCACCTTGTCGTTTTCATCCAGCACTACCACGGCGCGCGCGGCCAGCCCGGTCAGCGGGCCGCTGGCAATGGCCACACCGTAGTTCTTGAGGAAGTCGGCGCCACGCAGGCTGGACAGGTTGACCACGCTTTCCAGACCTTCGGCACCACAGAAGCGTGCCTGGGCGAACGGCAGGTCAGCGGAGATGCACAGCACCACGGTGTTGTTCAGTTGACCGGCTTCGGCGTTGAACTTGCGCACGGAGGTAGCGCAGGTCGGGGTGTCGACGCTGGGGAAGATGTTCAGCACCTTGCGCTTGCCAGCCAGGCTGGCCAGGGTGACGTCGCTCAGGTCACCAGCGACCAGGCTGAACGCTGGTGCCTGTTGGCCGGCCTGCGGCAGTTGGCCGTCGACCTGCACCGGGTTGCCTTTGAGAGTGACTTGCGCCATGGGAGTTTCCTTATCGTTCAGGGAGTTGAAGGGCAAATGTGTGACATGGGGTTCGCCGTGGCGAATGCTCCATCGAATGGCAGGTCACGGCCCGACCATGCATCCAGACTAGCGCAGAAGCGCCGCCGATACACCCGCAGCCATGTAGGGATTTAGCATAAAGGTGGCGCGACCATCAGAAGTCCCGGCGATAGAACAGGTCGAGCGAGCTGGCCAGACCGCTGGCGGCCTCAAGGTACAGGCGCCGGCTCAGCTCGTAACGCAGAGCGATGGTGTTGGCCGGCTCGAACACACCCACGCCGTAACGCAGGCTCAGGCGCTCGGTGATATTGCCGCTGGCCACCACGCTGGTGGTCACGCCACTGCCCTCGGTGTCGAGCTGAAAATCCTGAATACCCAGACTGGTGGCCAGGCTGGTGGTGAGCGAACTGCTGCCGGCCAGACCGAGCGCCAGCGCTGCCTGGCCAAGCATGTTGTTGTCCCCCGTGCTTTGCCCCAAAGGCCGGCCCAGCACCAGATAGGACAGCGCCTGTTCCTGGCTCATGGCCGGCTCGGCGAAGACCGTGGTGCTCGGCTGCTCGGCGCTGCCGGACAGACGGATACCGGCGACGACCGTGTCGACCCGGCGAATCGCTTCCACATCGAGGAACGGCTGATCAATGGGCCCGGTGAACAGCAGGCGCGCGCGGCGAATGGTCAGGCGCTGGCCGTAGGCGCGATAGCGGCCATTGACCAGATCCAGTTCACCGCGGGTATCGAGGTTATCGCCGATGTGCACGCGTCCACGCAGGTCGGCAGTCAGGCCAAAACCGCTGAAGGCCAGCTTGTCCTGCCCCACCTCGACATCGACATCCATGGCGACGCCCATGCCCTGCTCAGCTTCCGGGATTTCACGACCGACCACCCGTGCATCACCGGAAACCTTCACCGTCGACGGCGGTAGTTCACGTACGCTGATCAAACCACGCGGCACACCAACCTTGCCGCTGACGGCCAGACGCTGGGCACGCAGTTGCAATTGCAGATCAGGCTCGACTTCAAGCTCGGCATAGGGCTCGACCTTCACCGGCAAGCGCTGTCCCTGCAATACCAGATCGCCGCTCAGCCCCTCGGCCCAGGTCAGTTCGCCACGCAGATTGCCACGCCCCTGCTCACCGCTGCGCCAATCGCCGGAGAGCTGCACCTGCTCGCCCGCGATCAGCGCCTGCAATTGCAGGTTCTCCAGGCTGATTGGCAGTTCGCTGCCGGACAGCTGGCCGCCGTCCAGGCGCAGCTGGCCGTTGATCTGCGGCGCCAGCAGCTGGCCACTTATATTGCCGCTGCCCTGCAGCTTGCCTTCGAGCCTTTCCGCCATGGGTACGAAGGGACGCAGCACGGCGAGATCGAAACCGCTCAATCGAAACTCGCCGCTGACCGGCTTGCTCGCCGGGCGTGGGTCGATCTGCGCCTGCAGCAGCAGCTCACCCAGGCGGCTACTGACGAAACGCAGTTCGCTGTCTACCCGCTGAGGGCGCAGCGTGCTGTCCAGGCGCAGGCTGTCGTAGGGAAAGTCCAGCCACTGCTCTTCATCCGGCTGACGAATACGCAGGTTGCCGCCGCCGGCATCGAGCCTGATCTGGCCGTTGGGACCGCTGTCGGGTAGCTCGACTTTCAGCTGACCATCCAGCCGCCCCTGCCAGGCAAAGTCCTCGGGCAGCCAGGGCTGCAGGCTGGCCAAGGGGAAATTCTCCAGGCGCCAGTCCAGGCTAGGCTGTGGCATCAGCCGCTGCTGCCCGCCGCACAGGCTGGCATCGCCGGACTGCCAGCAATGTGCGCCCAGGTTCATGCGGCCGCTGGCCAGGCGCTCCAGGGTCGCCACCTGTTGCAATTGCCAATCCTGCCCGCCGCTCTGCACACGGCCACTGGCAATACGACCGCGCCAGTCGCCCTGCTCGCTCAAGCTGCCGTCCAGGGCCAACGCCAGCTGCAACAGCGGACCTTGCAAATCGATGTCCAGCGCCTGGCGACGCTGATCGCCACGACCATCGGCCTGCAGGCGCCCGAGATAGGTATCGCCGATGCGGATACCACGCAGATTCAAACCGATGCGCGCCTGCTGGCGGGCATCCAGCGTCGCGTCCAACTGCAGTCGCCGCAGGCTGGGGTCGCCAAAGGCCAGACGCTCCCCACTCAGCGCAAGCTGGCCTTGCGGCGCCTGCAAGGTGCCCTCCACGGACAGCTGGCCCTGTATCTGCCCTTGCAGACCGGGCCAGAGTTGCCCCAGACGCGGCAAGGCCAGTTGTAGCTGGCCACGCAAACGCTGATCCAGCGCGCCCTGGCCGCTGATCCGGTTGTCGCCCAGACGCACCAGCAATTGCTCGAGCTGCCACTGCTCGCCGCTACCGGCGCCCTGCACTTGTAATTGCGCGGGCTGGCCACGCAGACGGCCATTGAGGTCGATATCGGCCTTGGCTTGCAGCGCACCGGCATTGAAGCTGCCCGAGGTATTCAGCGGCCCTGCCAGATTACCCGGCATCTCAGCCAGCCAATAACCCGGGTCGAGGGCGCTGAGCTGCAGCATGGCCTGCCAGTCGACGCCGTCGGCAAAACCGACCTTGACCACCCCTTCGGCGCGGCCCTGGCCAGCCACCAACTGCAATTGCGGCAGGCTGACCTGGCCGAGATCGCCACTGACCGGACTGCTCAGGCTGAAGTCCCCTGCCGGCCCCTTAAGCTGCGCAGCGAAGTTACCCAGGTAATTGCCTTCGCTATAGCTGACTTCTGCCTGCAGTTGCTGCAGCGCCACGGGTGGCGGCTCGTCCAGCGGGTACAGACGCTGCCAGGGGAAATTCAGCCAATCGAGCTTGGCATCGGCCTGAAACGCCTCACTCCAGGCGAGCGTACCGCTGAGCTGCAAATGCTGCTGATCCTCGGCTTCGATGCGCAGCAATTCGATATCCGCGCCCCTGGCATCGACCCTGCCGCGCAAGGCCAGCGGCATCGGCGCCTGCTCGGCGGGCAGAGTGGCGCTGCCGTCGATTCGATAACCGCTGCTCAGGTCACCCTTTGCCGACAACGTCAGCGCCTGCAGGTGCAGCGTCTGCGGCAAGGCACTGCTGGCCTGAAAATCCTGGCTGGTCAGGCGCAGTTCGGCGGGCAGGTGCTCGGCCAGCGCCTGCACCTGTCCTTCGAGACGGGCGTCGAGATAACCGCTGCTGTCAGCCTCGATCTTCAGGCTGCGCTGCAATTCGCCAGCTACCTGCAGTGCCACCTGCCAGGCCTTGCCATCGACTTCCGGCAACTGCAGGCGGCCGCTCAGGGCCAAGGGCCAATCGCCCTGCGGCGTCAGCCGGCCACTGAAGTCCAGGCTCAGGTCATCACGTTGCAAGGCCAGGCGCTGCAGCTCCACACCCTGCTCGTTCCAACTGGCGCTCAGTTCGAGATCGCTCAGTTGCGTCTGGCCGTCCAGGCGCAGTTCGCCCAGTTGGATATCGCCCATTTGCAAGCGCAGTGGCAGGTTGAGGTTCGGCAGGCTCAACGGCTCATCGCTGGCCTCCCCACTGTCGGGCAGGGTCACGACCACCTGCTGCAGATGCAGACGATCCAGGCACAGCGTCAGGCGCAGCAGGCAGGACGGTGACCAGGCCATGTCCAGCTGCTGCAGCTCAACCCGCATATCGTCTTGCTGCCAGATTAGCGCATCGGCCTGCCAGGCACCGCCCAGACGCCCTGCGAAGTTGTCGACTTGCAGGCCTGGCACCTGGGCCAGCAGCCAACGACTGCCACCCTGGGTGCCCAGCAGCGCCCACAGGGCCGCGACGAGCAGCAACACCAGACCGGGCAGACCGCCGGCCAGCCACTTCAACAGGCGCCGGGTCATAGCTCAGGCCCCATGGAGAAATGCAGGCGTACGCCACCGTCGTCGTCTAGCGCATGAGCGAGGTCCAGGCGCAGCGGGCCCACCGGTGAAACCCAGCGCACACCGAAGCCGACGCCGGTCTTCAAGGTGGGAATGTCCAGCGAATTGAAGGAATTGCCCTGGTCGATGAAAGTCGCCAGGCGCCACTTGTCGGTGAGGCTGTACTGGTACTCGGCGCTGGCGGTGAACAGGTAGCGGCCACCAATCTTGTCGCCGCGATTGTTCTCCGGCGACAGACTCTGATAGTCGTAACCGCGCACGCTCTGATCGCCACCGGCGAAGAAGCGCAGCGACGGCGGCACGGCAGAAAAACCATTGGTTTCGGTACCGCCAAACTGCACCCGCCCGAGCAGACGGTGATTATCGAATACGGTAGTCAGGCCCTTGAGCATGACGTTACCGTGCAGCACGTTGGCGTCGGACAGCACGCCATCGACAGCGCCGCGCAAGTCGAACTGCACGCGGTAGCCCTGATTCGGGTCGAGGCGGTTGTCGCTGCGCAGCAGCGAGTAGCTGACGCCCGGCATCAACAGGGTGCTCAGCCCGGAATCGTCACCCAGGCGATATTCCTCACGCTGCCATTTCACCGACAGCACGCGCTGCCAGCCACCGGAGCGCTGGCTGTTCCATTCCGGACCGAGGGTAAGTAGCCGGCTCAAGCTGTCCTTGCTGGCCAGCTCCTCATACTGATAACCGCCGGCCAGGCGCAGTTTGTCGGTCAGTGGCGGGTCACCGGGAATGTCGTACCACAGGCCAACGTTCTGTCTGGGAGCGGACAATTCGGTTTCCACCCCGTAGCTGTGCCCCTGCGGATTGCGCCAGTGGCGCGTCCAGTTGGCGCGCAGGCGCGGCCCGACGTCGGTGGAAAAGCCCAGTCCCAGGCCCATGGTACGCGGCTCACGCACCTGCAGCGCCACCGCCACTGGAATACGCAACTGGTCGGCCTGGGTCGGGATGGCATCGACCCGCACCGATTCGAAATAGCCACTCGACTGCAGCGCCTGATACAGCTCGGCGATCAATTCGGAGTCGTAGGGTGTGTCCGGATCGAACGGCACCATGCGCAGCAGCAGCTCTTCATCGAACGGGAAGTCACCGCTGAAGGCGATATCGCCCAGGCTGTAACGCGGCCCGCTGACGAACACCAGCTCGATATCGGCCACCCCGGCAGCCGGGTCGATTTCCAGGCGCTGCCGGGAGAATCGGCCGTCGAAGAAGCCGTAGCGCGAGGCCTGATTCTGGATCAGTCGCTTGGCATCCTCATAGCGCCCATGGTTGAGCACCGAGCCTGGCTGCAAACGACCGGCACTGGGTACACGAAAGGCAGACAGCTCGCTGGCAGGCCCTTCGATACGAATGTCCACGTTGCGCAGGCGAATGCGCTCGCCGGGCTCGACCTCGATCACAAGGCGCGGCGTTGCGCCCTCTTCGATACGGCTACGAATGCGCGCCTGGTAATAACCCAGGGCCTGAGCCGCCTTGTCGGCCTCGTTCTCGGCGATACGCCGCAAGCGCCGCAACGACTGCGCATCACGCCCATCGAGGCTGCCGACATAACCTTCGATATTGGCCTTGAGAGCCGAATTGCTCGGGGTGATTCGTACGTCGAGTTCGCTCGCTGCGAAAGCACCCGTACTGATCAGCAGCAGCGCCAGGCTACGCTGAAAATGTCCATATACGCTCATGGCGGAGGATGCTACCACGGAGCGGAGCCCACGCCAGAGCCGTTGAACGCGCGCCAGACAGCCGCAGTTCAGGCGCTGGCTCTGACCACCGGTTGTGGGTTGGGATGAAAGAACACGTGTTCGACCACCGGGCCTATGGCCAGCTCGCCGATTTCCTCGTAGCCCTGGCGCCGGTAGAAATCCAGATAGCGCGCATTGCCGGTATCCAGCACCACGCCTTGCGAGCCGCTGTCCTGGGCACACCAGTCGTGCAGCGCCTCGAGCAACTGCTCGCCGCGATGCTGCCCCTGAAACTCGGGGTGAATGCCCAGTAGCGGCAGCACGTGGTAAGGCCCGGGCGGCAGACTGGTAAGCACCGCATCGTGGTACTCGAGATAGCGCTTGGTGCAGCTGAAACCGGTGCTCAGCAGCATGCGCAGACGCCACCCCCAGCTTTCGGTGATATCCAGACGGCGCTGCGGTGGCGCGATCAACGCTGCGCCGATCAGGCGGTCATCGATCAGCAGGCCAATGGCCGGCAGATCCTCGGCGAAGTGCTGCTGCACAAGTTCGCGAATCGTCGCGCGCACACGCTGATCAAAACCCGGTCGCTGCGCTTCGAACAGGTAGGCGAAGGTCGGCTCGTGGCGATAGGCGTGGTAGAGCAGCGAACGGACCTCGCGGGCGTAACCACCATCGAGCATGCGCACTTCTGCTGGAGCGTTGTTGGGCATGGCAGACCTCTGTTGTTATGCGTTGTGGGTCAGGCGCGTCCCAGCCAACTTAGCACCACCTCATCACGCCCGCCAGGCGCTGGCCGCGAGCGCCGAGGATCGGCTAGCATCGCCGTTTAATCTGAAAGTCGCGCAGCGACACCTTCCTCATACCCTTCTCCCTTCGGGAGAAGGTGGCGCGAAGCGCCGGATGAGGGAAGGCATGCCGCGAAGGCTTTCATCATCCGGGATGCCTCTCGTGGCATGCCCGTTAGCCCAGGACCCGCTGCCCATGAAAATCGTCTCTTTCAATATCAATGGCCTGCGTGCGCGCCCTCATCAATTGCAAGCCTTGATCGAAAAACACCAGCCGGACGTGATCGGCCTGCAGGAAACCAAGGTGGCCGATGAGCAGTTCCCCGAAGCCGAGATCCGCCAGCTCGGCTACCACGTGCATTACCACGGCCAGAAAGGCCACTATGGCGTCGCCCTGCTCTCGCGTCAGGAGCCACTGAGCCTGCACAAGGGGTTTCCCGGCGATGGAGAAGACTCTCAACGCCGCTTCATCTACGGCACCTTCGCCGATGCCAATGGCAACCCGGTCACTGTCATGAACGGCTATTTCCCGCAGGGCGAAAGCCGTGACCACCCGGTGAAATTCCCGGCCAAGCAGCGCTTCTACGCCGACCTGCAGCAACTGCTGGTGGAGCACTTCGATCCGCAGCAGGCGCTGGTAGTGATGGGCGACATCAACATCAGCCCGGAAGATTGCGACATCGGCATCGGCGAGCCCAATCGCCTGCGCTGGCTGAAAACCGGCAAGTGCAGCTTCCTGCCGGAGGAACGCGAGTGGCTGGCGACGCTGAAGAGCTGGGGCCTGGTGGACAGCTTCCGCCACCTCAATCCCGAGGTGAATGACCGTTTCAGTTGGTTCGACTACCGCAGTCGCGGCTTCGAAGACGAGCCAAAGCGCGGCCTGCGCATCGACGTGATCCTCGCCAGCCAGCCGTTGCAGGCGCGCTTCAAGGATGCCGGCATCGATTACGACCTGCGTGGAATGGACAAGCCATCGGACCATGCGCCGATCTGGCTGGAACTGAACTGAAACTGGGGGCGCGTGAGATGACGCGCCCCGTCACATGACTGCAATCTGACTGACTTAATCTGCGCGGCACTTTCTCTCACCCACTAGAAGGTGCCTGCCGCATGCCGCGCGCCCTGTCCGCCGACCGCGACCTCTGGGGTCGTACTCTGTCCCTGCTGCTGATCGGTTTCATCTGCTACGCCCTGCCTCTTTCCGTCTTCGCCGCACTACCAGCCTCCGAGGGCAACCAACCGGTACTGCGCATCCAGGGCTCCAACACCATTGGTGCCAAGCTCGGCCCGGAGCTGGTCAAAGGGCTGTTCGAAGCTCAGGGCCTGCACGATATCCACAGCGAAGAAGGTGCCCGGGAAAACGAGCAGCGCCTGCTCGCGCGCCGGGCCGACGGCCGCCAGGTGATAGTCGAAGTCGCCGCTCACGGCTCTGGCACCGGTTTTACCTCGCTCAAGGACGGCAGCGCCGATCTGGCCGCCTCGTCGCGGCCGATCAAGGATGGCGAAGCCGCTACCCTGGCGACCCTTGGCGATCTGCGCAGTCCGCAGAGTGAACAGGTCATCGCCATCGATGGTCTGGCGATCATCGTCCATCCATCGAACCCGATTGGAACGCTGAGTGTGGAGCAGATCGCGCAGCTGTTTTCCGGCGAGATCGGAGACTGGGCTGCGCTGGGCGGCAAACCCGGCAAGGTTCGCCCCTACGCACGCGATGACAATTCCGGCACCTACGACACCTTCAAGGAGCTGGTGCTGGCTCCAGGCGGGCGCACACTCGCCGCCGGCGCGCAACGCTTCGAATCCAGCGCCCAACTGTCTGATGCGGTGAGCAGCGATGCCAATGGCATCGGTTTCATTGGCCTGCCCTACATCCGCCAGGCCAAGGCTGTCGCCGTCGCTGCGGGCAATTCTCAGCCGATGCCACCGAGCACCACGCTGATCGCCACCGAGGACTACCCCCTGGCACGCCGCCTGTTTCTCTACAACGACCCGCAACTGGCCAATCCCTGGGTGCGCGCACTGATCGACTTCGCCCACAGCCCACGCGGCCAGGCCATTGTCGACAACAGCGGTTTCATCGCCCAGACCGTCCAGGCGATCAAGGTCGCCGCAGATGCGCAGATGCCAGCGGAGTACCAGCAACTGGCAAAGCAGGCGCAGCGCCTGTCGGTGAACTTCCGCTTCCAGGAAGGCAGCGCAACGCTGGATAACAAAGCCCATCGCGATTTGCAGCGGGTGCTGGACTATCTCAAGCAGCACGACAAGCTGCAGGACAAGGTGGTGCTGGTGGGTTTCGGCGATCCGAAGAGCGACCCCGAGCGCGCCGAACTGCTGTCGAAACTGCGCGCCATGGCCGTGCGCCGCGAGCTGGCCAAACAAGGCGTACTGTTTCGTGAAATCACCGGTATGGGCAGCGAGCTACCGGTGGCGGCCAATGATCAGAACAATGGCCGCATCCGTAATCGCCGTGTCGAAGTCTGGGTCTACTGACGCCTGAAAATATTTCCTTACAAAGGGCTTGGCAGAGTAAGGGCTCGGCGCTAGTCTTTGCAGCGCGTGACGCCGGGCCCCTCTGGCGGTGAGTTTTCTCACCGTGATGTCGGAGTCACTGAGTCGATTTCTTTCAACTCAGGCAGACATAAGGGAGGGCTCATGGACGCTCTACTTGCCTTTTTGACATCCCCCATCTTCGGTACCCCCGGCTGGTTCTGGCTGGCCTTTCTGGTACTGATCATCACCCTACTGGTACTCGACCTCGGCGTACTGCATCGCGATCAGCATGAAATCGAGATGCGCGAGAGCCTGCTGCTGTATTCCGGCTATTTCAGTGTCGGCGTTGCCTTCGGCGGCTGGATCTGGTGGCAGCTCGGCGGTACCAAGGCGATGGAGTACTACACCGGCTTCCTGGTGGAGCAATCGCTGTCGATGGACAACGTCTTCGTCATGGCGATGATCCTCGGCTACTTCAACATCCCGCGTAAGTACCAGCACCGCGTGCTGTTCTGGGGCATTCTCGGGGTGATCGTGCTGCGCGCGATCATGATCGGTCTGGGCACGGCCCTGGTGCAGCAGTTCGACTGGATTCTCTACCTCTTCGGCGCCTTCCTGCTGTTCAGCGGCGTCAAGATGCTGCGCAGCGGCGGTGACGAAGAGTCGCATCCGGACCTGGCGCAGAATCCGGTGATCCGCTTCGTGCGCAAGCACATTCGCGTCACCGATGAGCTGCACGAAGGCAAGTTCCTGGTGCGCCTGAAGGATCAGGTCAGTGGCAAGCCGCTGCTCTATGCCACCCCGCTGCTGCTGGCGCTGGTGCTGATCGAACTGGCCGACCTGGTGTTCGCAGTGGACAGCGTGCCGGCGGTACTGGCCATCTCGCAGGACCCGTTCATCGTTTACACCTCGAACATCTTCGCCATTCTCGGCCTGCGCGCGCTGTACTTCGCTCTGGCCGCACTGATGCACCGCTTCATCTACCTGAAGTACGCCCTGGCGCTGGTGCTGATGTATATCGGCGGCAAGATCTTCCTGCACGACCTGATCAAGGTTCCCGCCCTGCTCTCGCTTGGCGTCACCCTGGGGCTGCTGGCAGGCGGGGTGATCCTGTCGCTGCTCAATACCCGCGACCAGAGGGCCCCGGAACACTGAGCAACGGCGTAGCCGGACGACCGAGCAGTCGACGACTGACAAACAAAGAGGCCCGCAGATGCGGGCCTCTTTGCTTTGGCTTGCAGGATCAGCGGCTGGCTTTCATCACGTCGCGCGGCACGTACTTGCCAATCTCGAACTTGCCGATGGCGGCGCGATGCACCTCGTCCGGGCCATCGGCCAGGCGCAGGGTGCGCTGCATGGCGTACCAGTAGGCCAGCGGGAAGTCGCTGGAGACGCCCGCGCCGCCGTGCATCTGGATCGCCCGGTCGATCACCTTGAGTGCCACGTTGGGCGCCACCACCTTGATCTGGGCGATTTCGCTGGCGGCGATCTTGTTGCCCACGGTATCCATCATGTAGGCCGCGTTCAGGGTCAGCAGACGCGCCTGATTGATCTCCATGCGCGAATCGGCGATGTGATCGATATTGCCACCCAGGCGCGCCAGCGGCTTGCCAAAGGCGGTCCGCGAAACAGCGCGCTTGCACATCAGCTCCAGGGCGCGCTCGGCCATGCCGATCGAACGCATGCAGTGGTGGATACGACCCGGGCCGAGGCGCCCCTGGGCGATCTCGAAGCCACGCCCTTCACCGAGCAATACGCTCTCGTAAGGCACGCGCACGTTCTCGAACAGCACTTCGGCATGGCCATGTGGCGCGTCGTCATAACCGAACACCGGCAGCGGGCGCAGTACGGTGACGCCTGGCGCATCCATCGGCACCAGGATCATCGAGTGCTGCTGGTGGCGCGGCGCGTCCGGGTTGGTCAGGCCCATGAAGATCATCACCTTGCAGCGCGGGTCGCAGGCACCGGAGGTCCACCACTTGCGGCCGTTGATGACCCACTCATCGCCCTCACGACGAGCATTGGCCTGCATGTTGGTGGCGTCGCTCGAAGCCACGCCTGGCTCGGTCATGGCGAACGCGGAACGAATCTCGCCGGACAGCAGCGGCTCCAGCCATTGCTGCTTTTGCGCCTCGTTGCCGTAGCGCACCAGCACTTCCATGTTGCCGGTATCCGGCGCGGCGCAGTTGAACGGCTCGGGGCCGATCAGCGAACGCCCCATGATCTCCGCCAGCGGTGCGTATTCGGTGTTGGTCAGGCCGGCACCGTAGTCCGACGCGGGCAGAAACAGATTCCACAGACCTTCGGCTTTGGCCTTGTTCTTCAGCTCCTCCATGATCGCGGTCGGCTGCCAACGATCACCTTCGGCTACCTGCTGCTCGAACACCGCTTCAGCCGGGTAGACGTGCGCCTCCATGAATGCGCTGACGCGCTCACGCAGCTCTTGAACCTTCGGGGAATAGGCGAAATCCATGGAATTACCTGTTTGCAATAAAGGGTGAGAGGTTGTGGAAATGATGCTAGAACAGCGCTTAAGATTTATCTAACCTATTTTCAGCGTGTATGAACATTCATAACCGATATATGATCGATTGATATCGACGCCCCCTGGAGCACTGCCGGCATGAACCTGACCAAGGTGGATCTGAACCTCTTCATCGTCTTCGACGCCATCTACACCGAGGCCAACCTGACCCGTGCCGGGCAGATCGTCGGCATTACCCAACCAGCGGTTTCCAACGCCCTCGCTCGTCTGCGCGAAACCTTCAACGACCCGCTGTTCGTGCGTACCGCCCAGGGCATGGTGCCGACGCCGATGGCGCAGAACATCATCGGCCCGGTGCGCAACGCCCTGCAGTTGCTGCGCGTTTCCGTGCAGGAAAGCCGAACCTTCAACCCGCAGCAGGCCGGCAAGACCTACCGCATCAGCATGACCGACCTGTCGGAGCAGATCCTCCTGCCACCGCTGTTCCAGCGCCTGCGTCGCCTGGCGCCGAACGTGTGCATCGAGAGCTTCCTGGCCAAGCGCCGCGAAACCACCAAGGAACTGGCCGCCGGCCGTCTCGATTTTGCCGTCGACGCACCACTCAATACCGACCCGCAGGTTCGTCACGTCAAGTTGCTGGATGATCGTTATGTCTGCGCTATGCGCCAGGGGCATCCGCTGGCCAAGGAAAAGATCAGCCTCGACGAATACCTGTCACTGAGCCACATCCACATCTCCAGCCGCCGCAGTGGCCTCGGCTATGTGGATCTGGCCCTGGGCAAGATGGGCATCCAGCGCAAGATTGCCCTGCGCTCGCAGCACTACCTGATGGCCGGCAGCGTGCTGCAGCAGACCGACATGGTGATGACCGTGCCGGAGCGCTTCGCCCGCCGCCACAACCTGCATCATGTGGCCCTGCCGGTCGGTGATGTGCCGGCCCTGGAAACTCACCTTTACTGGCACGAAAGCACCGATCAGGACCCGGCCAACCGCTGGATGCGCGAGCAGATGATCGAACTGGCGCAGCAGGTCGCCGCGCAGGAGAAAAAGGCCGAGCAAGCCGCTAACAACTGACCGCTCGGCGTTGAACGCAAAAAGGCCCGCATTTGCGGGCCTTCTCGTTATTGCAGGGTTCGATCAGCGAGCGATCTTGCCATCCACCGACAGCTTGCCGGCGCCTTCGAACACCAGCGCTACGCTGATGGCCAGCAGAGCCAGGGCGAACTCGTAGCCATTGTTGCTCATGAAGAAACCGTTGGCGAAGTGCACAGTGAAGATCGCCACCAGCATGGTCACGGCCAGTACCGCCGCAGCCGGACGCACCAGCAGACCGATGATCAGCGCCACGCCGCCGAAGAACTCGGCGCTACCAGCCGCCAGCGCCATCAGGTAGCCCGGGGCCAGACCGATGCTCTCCATCCACTGTGCCACGCCAGCCAGACCATAACCACCGAACCAGCCGAACAGTTTCTGCGCGCCATGGGCGGCGAAGGTAATGCCGGCGACGATACGCAGGATGGTGATGCCGAAGCTGGCCTGGGTGGCGGTGATGTTCTTGATCAGGTTGTTCATTACAGCGCTTCCTTCGTGTGTGGGAGTTGATGGCGCACAGAATAGCCAATTTATTCGATTAAAAAACAGCAAAATACCGGTAATTAATATCGAATAAATAAATATTTAGTTGGCCGTCAGACGCTGCCTTTGCGGTTCGAGCAGATAGCGCTCACGGTCATAAGCAAGGTAGTACTTATTCACCGCATTCACATAACTCACCACGCCCATGCCCATCTGCTCCATGGCCACACGCTCGACCTGGAAGAACCATTGATTGGGATTGAGGCCACGCCTGCGTGCTTCGGCACGCAGGCTCTGCACCCGCTGCGGCCCCAGGTTGTAGCCAGCCAGGACGAAGGCCATGCGCTCGCGCTCGTTGAGCTGCGGGCTGTTGAAGAAGTTGCGGCGGATCATCGCCAGGTACTTGCTGCTGGCCTGGACGTTACCGTCGAGGTTCTGGATGTTGCTCACCCCGACGCTACGCGCTGCCGCCGGGGTGATCTGCATCAGCCCGGTCGCGCCGCTGGCGCCGCGCGCCGATGGGTTCAACGTCGACTCCTTGAATGCCAGCGCAGCCAGCATCAGCCAATCGAAACCCTGCTGCTCGGCATGCTGCTGCAGCACCGGGCGCACCTTCTCCAGACGCTGTCGCTCGGTGCGCCCTAGCGGCGAATGCACCTTGTATAAGCGGCGATAGACACGCTGGAACGCCGCATCCTGGTCGGCCGGGCTCTGATAGCTGCTGAAGAAACGGTCGATGCTGGCACGCAGCATTGGCGCATCGGGGCGCACGAACCATTTCATGTCGCCGTCGCGCGCCAGGATCAGATGCTTGTCGACGCGCAACTTGGGCATCACCTTGGCCCAACGTTCGGCGATCGGCAGCTCCACCGCAGTACGTTCGAAGATGCCGGCCTGAACCATTTCCAGCACATCTTCGACGGCCAGACTGGGGTCGACCCACTCGACCACGATGGGTGGCAGTTTGCGATCAGCCAGTTGCTGGTTGATCAACCGTAGCGCGTCACCCACGGCGCTGCCCGCTGGCAATGAAAGACTACGCCCGGCCAGCTGTTCGAGGCTGCGGTAATGCCGGTTACCCTGCTTCGACACCAGCACCAAAGGTACTTCGCGGCGAATCGCCGTACTGGCGCTGACATCGTGCCCGGTGCGTACATTGAGCAGTTCGCCGGGTGCGACCAGGTCGCCCTCGCCGCGCTGCAATGCACCAAGCAACTGATCCTTGGCTTTGGGGATGATCTTCAGTCTGAGGCTGCGACCATCTCGAGAATTGCGGTTGAGGTACTGCTCGAACGCCCGCAGGCGGTGGTACTCGACGCCAATGCTCTGGCCCTTGACCGAGCCCGAGCTGTTGCGGCTCTGATTGACCAGCACCCGCAGTTCACCGCTGCTGCGAATCGTCGGCAGATCGCGCGCGCTGCGGGCCTGACTGCCGACCTCCGGCGGGCCGGCCACGCGCGCACTGACCGACAACGGCAGCGCAGCCAGCAGGCACAGGATCAGCAGCAATCGCGACATCGACTCTCCAGGGAAGGCGGTAGGCCGCCGAGGCTTCATCCGGTTGGTGGCTGCTGTACGCCGATGCGCGACAGACGGCTACTGACCGTATACCCGCCAAACAAGTTCCAAGGCCGGCAGGGGCGCGGAGATTGGCACAGCCGAGCGCTGCCGCGCCACCCCACAACCTTGCATCAACCTTAAAAACAGCGACCAACTTATTGTTTTAAATCGACTTCCTGACGAACGGATGGCATCTGCTATTCTGCCCCTTCGCGTTCAACAGGTGGCACCATGCAACTCATCGATATTGCCGTCAATCTCACCCACCCCAGCCTCGCGGTGCAGGCCGAGGCGCTGCTCGAACGCGCCTATGCAGCCGGGGTGTGTCAGCTGGTGCTGACCGGCACCAGTCTGAATGAAAGCGAAGCCAGCCTCGCACTTTGCCGACAGCTGGATAGCAGCGGTCAACGCCTGTTCAGCACCGCCGGGGTTCATCCGCACGACGCCAGCTCGTGGAACGGTGCCAGCAGCCGCACGCTCAAGGCGTTACTGGCCGAGCCACAAGTACGCGCCGTAGGCGAATGCGGACTGGATTTTGATCGCGACTTCTCGCCACGCCCGGCACAGGAAAAAGCCCTGGAAGAACAGCTGGCCCTGGCAGTCGAACTGCAGATGCCGGTATTTCTACATGAGCGTGAAGCCAGCCAGCGCCTGCTGGAAATCCTGCGTGACTATCGTGACCGACTGCCAGCGGCCGTGGTGCACTGCTTTACTGGCGAACGCTCTGCACTCTATGCCTATCTCGATCTCGACCTGCATATCGGCATCACCGGCTGGGTCTGCGACGAACGTCGCGGTACGCATCTACATCCGCTGCTCAAGGATATCCCCGGCGAGCGCCTGATGCTGGAGACCGATGCGCCCTTCCTGTTACCGCGCAGCCTGCGGCCAAAGCCCAAGAGCGGGCGTAACGAGCCCGCCTTTCTCGGCGAGGTGCTGCGCGAGGTGGCGTTGCACCGCGGGCAAAGCGAGGAAACCCTGGCAGCGCAAACCACCGCCTGTGCGCGAGCGTTCTTCGATATGCCAGCCATAGTGGAAGACTAAGGCGCCAGAGTATTGATTGGCGTCAAGACCCTGGCTGTTCACCGATGCATACTGCTGGCACTTGGCCAATAGCGAACGCAGCGAGACGGATAACAACAGCATGGGCGCCTGGATCAGCGATCTTTCTCTCAAGTACAAATTCTGGGCGGTCAACGCCGTTTCCTTCGTCATCAGCCTGATGCTGGTGCTGTTCGCCCTGCATACCGAGCAGCAGGCACGCAGCGCCGATGCCAAGCAGGCTGCAATCGCGCAGGCGCGCCTGCTTCAGCAGTGGCCGCAGCAGGCGGCACTGCCCAGTTCGAGCAATATCCAGGTGGGCAACGGCAGCCTGCCAGGCGCTCAAGGTGGCCCCGACGCCAGCGGCTGGCAGGCAGTGAAGCATGACGCCCGGTTCGGCGACTCCCCCGTGATCGGGGCGCAGCACGTCACCCTCAGCGATGGACGTACCCTGGCGATCGTGGCGCGCGCACCCAGCCTGCTCGACCTGTTCGCCCAGCATGCGCTGACCTATGCCGTCGCAGTCGCCGTGTTGATGCTGTTGCTGCTGGCTGCTTCGCAGCTGTTGATCCGCTTTCTCTTGAGCCACCTCAACACCCTCAAGGACGTGATACTGCAAGCCGAGCGCAGCGGCGACCTGTCCCTGCGCGTACCGCTGAGCAGTCGTGACGAAGTCGGCCAGATGGCCGCCGCCTTCAACGCCATGCAGGCCGGCTATCAGCGCGTGGTCGGCACCGTCGGCCAGGTGGCGGGCGAGCTGAACAGTGGCACCCGCGATATGGCCGAGCGCATGGGGGCGGTGCGCCAGGGCATGCTCAGCCAGCAAAGTGAAACCGATCAGGCTGCCACCGCAATCAACGAGATGTCAGCGACCGTGCAGCATATCGCCGATCACGCTGGCACCACCCGCGATCAGTCGCTCAATGCCGATCAGCTAGCGCGCGCAGGCCAGCAGGTGGTGGAACGGGTCGAGCAATCCATCGCCGCCCTGTCGCAGGGCGTACGCCAAAGCGCCGCCAGCATCGAGCGCCTGGCCGAAGACAGCCAGCACATCAGCCGCGTGGTCGGTGTGATTCACGGCATCGCCGAACAGACCAACCTGCTCGCCCTCAATGCCGCCATCGAGGCCGCCCGCGCCGGTGAAATGGGCCGCGGCTTCGCCGTGGTCGCCGACGAGGTGCGCAACCTGGCCAAGCGCGTGCAGGACTCCACCGACGAAATCACCCAGATGATCGGCAACCTGCAGGCTGGCTCCCGCGACGCCGTGGAGTTCATGCGCGAAAGCTCGGAGAACGCCAACCATTGCGTACAACTGGCGCAAGAAGCCGGCGAGTCGCTGGCGGCGATCACCGCCGCTGTGGCGCTGATGCGCGACAGCAATACACAGATCGCCGTGGCCGCCACACAGCAGAGCCAGGTGGCCGAAGAGATGAGCCGCTCGGTGGTGGGCATTCGTGACGTCACCGAACAGACCGTTGGCCAGACCCTCGAATCGGCCGCCACCAGTCAGCAGCTCGCCCAGCTGGCAGGCGAACTGAACAGGGCCATCGGCCAGTTGCGCCTGTAGAGGTGGCCCTTTAGGCATAAGCCTATCTGCGCCATAGCCAGGAGCAATTCGCTCTGCATTGGCGGCGATCCTAGACTCGTCTCATTGAGTCGAGGATCGTCCCATGAGCAAACGTCACCCCAACCTGCTGGCCTGGCAATGGCGCCATTACGCCAGCCAGCATCGGCATCCCACCAATCTGCTGCTGCACCTGATCGCCGTGCCACTGTTCCTCCTGTCGCTGATACTGCTGCTGATCGGCCTATGGCATCTGCGGTTCGTGCCGTTGGCACTGGGCAGCATCGGCCTGATCGCCTCCCTGGCGCTGCAAGCTCACGGCCACAGACTGGAACAGCAGCCTGCGGAACCCTTCGCCAGCAAGAACGATGCGCTGAAGCGTCTGCTGTTGGAGCAGTGCGTGACGTTCCCGCGCTTTCTCTTCAGCGGCGCGTGGTGGCGCGCCTGGCGCCAACGCCGGCGCCACTGAATCAGGCAAATACGGTCACGGTCTGCCGGCTCAAGGCGATCAGCTCACCTGCAGGTGTCCACATCGCCGCCGCCACGTGCCCGTAACCATCGCGGGCATGTTCGATATCCGCGCGATACAGACACCAGTCTTCGCTGCTAAGTGTGTGTAGCGGCTGGACGAACTCGATGGTCCAGGTCAGCGAGCTGCCCGGCGCCGGGCTTTTCAGATACGGCAGCACCGCAGGCGGCCAGGCGTCGACCAGTGCCAGCACATGCGCCTCGCTGAGCGCCTGCGGCTCGCGCTCACCGCGCAAGCGCACCCAGCCGCCCATCTGCCGCGACGGCGTGTTGCTGAAAGGCATGCCGCCAATCCCCCAACGCATGGCCAGGAAGCGGGTGAACTCCGGCGTGACATTGCGCACGTAGGGCAATTCCTGGCATTGCTCGACCGGCGTGATCTGCGGCGCGGCAAGTGCCTCCACGGCAATCGTCGAAGGACGCGATGCGCCAAAGCTGCCCTGCACCACGGTCACCACCTGGCCATCCTGAACTGCACGCAGGGACATCTGGCTGACCGCCTTGCCCTCGCGCAGCACCTCGGCCTGAAAACTGACAGGAACATCCGGCGCCACCGGCCCGACGAAGGTGATGGCCAGCGAGCGCACCGGTCGGTCCTGCGGCACCTTGGCGCGCATCGCCTCGAACGCCAGAGCCGCCACCAGACCGCCGAAACTGGCGCGTCCCTGCCCCCATTCGGCCGGGATCACCACGGCATCGGCATCGCGGCGCACCGCTTCGAGCATTTCGGAAAAGATCATACGCACCTCGGCATTCATCGATGGCGACGATCTTAGGGGATGGTGGCAACGGAACGATAGCCCGCAAGGATGCTTATTCGGTCATATTTGCGGCGAAAATGTCGCCTTATTCCACGCTGGGAAAATCGCCATACAGTGCCAGCAGGGCTCCATCAGCGCGTTGCTCGGCCGCCTGCTGAGCCTGCAGCCAGATTGCCCGGCAAGGGCCCAGCGACGCCAGCGCATCGGCCTGCGCCAGCCACTGCAGGTGGTCATGCCAGTCGCCAAGAGCGCTTTGCGCACGTTTGAGCCTGAGCTGCGCCGCTTTGCTCAAACGACTTTGTGCCGGGTAGGTTTCAGCAGCGTAGCGCACACGTTTGATCAGCAGGCGCAGGCGATGGCGGTCATGCGCCGGATCGCGTAACGCGCGGGCCAGTTGTCGTTGCTGGCGCCGCAGACGGCGCCGGATGCGCTTATCCACATCGTTCAACTGGCCTTGCCTGGCCGCTTCACGCCAATTCGCCGGCCAGCCGTCGAGCAACAGCATCAGGTCGGCCAACTCGCGACTGCTGGCAATGGCAAGGTAACCTGCGGCGCGCTGCGCTTCATCGGCAGGCGCCAGATGCACCAGGCCCAGACGCGTCAGCTCGGCCACCAACACCTCACGATCACGCAGCGGCCCACTGAGGCGGCCCAGCACCGCTGCCCCCTGTTCCAGAGCATCCACAGCCGGCAGACCGCGCAGCGGACGCAACAGGCTGCGCAATTGTCGCAGAGCGATGCGCAAGTCGTGCAAGGCCTCGGTGTCAGTGCAGTCGGCCAACCGCGCCTGGCAGGCATACAGCCGCACCTGCAGAGCCAGGACACGCCCCAAACAATGTTCGATGAAATCGCTCATGCTCGATCCTCCCAAACGACGATGCGCCAAGCTAACAACCCGCCCCCCCACTCAAACAAGTGACCAATGGTCGCTAACGCGGCAGGCGCCAGGGTAATGCTCTGCGCAAATCACTCAATGCCTGCCGCAGGGCATCGCGCGAAGCTGGCCCGCCGGCATAACGCTGCTGCTCGAAGCAACGGGCAAATGTCTCGATCTGCGCCGCCTGCTCTGGCAACTGCTGCGCAGCACGCAACGCGAAAGAGCGTGCGCCCTCACCCGCGTCTCGGCGCACGTCATGGCGCGCCAGCAGCCGCTCGAACTTGCGAAACGCCTGGCGTTGCGAATCAGGCCGTTGCTGCCAGGGCTTGAGCAACCACAGCGCCAGCAGGCCAATCAGAAGCGCTCCAGTGCCCACCAGAGCGAGCGCCAGGCGCTGCCAATCGAGGCTGCCGAACCAGTTCTGCAGCAGTTTCAGCTGTTGCTCGCCCTGGTACCCCAGCACCCAGCGCTGCCAACCGTAATTGAGATTTTCCCAACTCATGCGCAGCTGATTGAGCCAGGCCAGCTCGCGGTAGCGCAGTGGCGAGAAGGGTTGATCGTCGAGAAAACCATCCTCTTCGGCCAAGGCCTCTTCCAGCCCTTGTTCGATACGCTCCGGCGCTACCTGAAAAGTCGGATCGACGCTGCGCCAGCCACGGCCCGGCTGCCAGTACTCGACCCAGGCATGGGCGTCGAACTGACGTACCTGGATGTAGTTGCCATTGGGATTGAGCTCGCCGCCCTGATAACCGGCTACCACCCGCGCGGGAATACCCGCGGCACGCAGCACGAAGGTCATGGCGCCGGCATAGTGCGCGCAAAAACCACGCCGGGTGTTGAACAGGAAATCGTCGATGCTGTCGCTGCCCAGAGGCTGCGGGCGCAGTGTGTACACGTAGGGTTCACGGTTGAAATGCTGCAGCACTGCCGCCACCAATGCGTCGCTCTGCGGATACTGCGCCTTCAGCTCAGCCGCCCAGGCGCGACTGCGCGGATCGCCCTGCTGCGGCAATTGCAACGCCTGACGGATACCTGGCGGTTCGGCCTGCGCCTCCCGCACGGCCTCGGGCCAGGAGCGCACCTGGTACAACAGCGGCCGATCCACCGGACGCAGTCTCTGCCAACGGAAGTCGTTCATCATCCGCCCGCTGTCCTGCGCCATCTCGCCGACATCCAGGGCGTACAGCCAACGCTTGCCGCTGGGCTGCATGATGATGCTGTAATCGAGCGATTCGCCTGCCTTGCTCCACTGCGGCGCGACGGGTACATCAGCGTAACTGGACTGCGACCAGCGTCTGCCATCGAAGCGCTCCAGCGTCAGAGCACGCCAATACAGCTGCCCTCTCGCCGGCACCTCACCCTCGAAGCTGGCGCGAAAGGCCAGTGCCGAGGAGCGACTGAGCTCAGCGATATCGGCTGGCTCCATGCTGTCCGACAGGCCAGTGACGCCCTTGTCGCTGGGCAGTGGCAGCGACCACAACGGCCCCATGCGCGGAAAGAACACGAACAGCAGAAGCATCAGCGGTATCGCTTGCAGCACCAGGCCACCTGCCAGGCGCAGGGGCGGCCAGGGGCGTTCGGCAAATCCACTGTGCTGCAGGCCGACCAGGGCGGTCAGCAGCGCCGTGACCGGCAGCAGGCTGTAGAGCGCGGCAAGAATGCCGTCTTCGAACAGATAGGCGGTCACCACGCAGAAGAAACCGAGGAAGATCAGTACCAGCGCATCACGCCGCGTGCGCATCTCCAGCAGCTTGAGGGTGAAGGTGGCGATCAGCAGCACTGACGCGGCATCCAGCCCCACCAGCGTGCCGCGCGAAAGCAGGATGCCCGCCAGTACCAGCAGCACCAGACCGCCCTTGGCCCAGCCATTGGGATAGCGCGCCCGCATGCGGAAGATCTGCACGCGCCAACCGGCAGCGCCGAGCCATAGCGCGATCATCCACAGCGGCAGATGCACCAGGTGCGGCACGATCACCAGCACCTGGGCGACCAGCAACCAGGTCAGGGCGATCCTCGGGATACCCGGCAGGCTGCTCATACGCGCGCTCCGAACAACGCCAGGGCGCGCAGGCAGGCATCGCGATGCCCCTCACCGTAATCAGGGGCAATTACCTGCCCAGGCAGTTGCAGGCCGAACGCCTGTTGCCGCTCGGTAAATTGCAGCACCCAGTGGCAGAGCAGCGACAAACGCATTTCGCTGTCGCCCCCCAGGCTGTCGAAGTCCAGCCATAGATCGCGGCCGCTGAGCATGGCGAAATCCTTGACCAGCAGGCCCTGGCCACGTGAATAGGCCTTCCAGTCCAGGCGTCGTTTCGAGTCGCCTGGTTGATACTCGCGCAGGCCCTGGAAATCATCGGCGCCCTGGCCGCGGGCACGCATGCCCTCTTCCTCCTCCTCGTCGCCCAAGCCTGCCGACAACGGCAGCTCACCCTCCAGCGGCCGCGGGTAGACCAGCACCGCCTGATCCAGATCGACCCAGCTCCAGGCCACCAGCAAGCCCAACGGAAAACGGCTTTCCACCCGTAGACGCTCGGGTCGCAGCCAGCCACGTCGCACGGCTGGCTGGCTCAGATCCACTTCGGTCTGCCCCTGGCGCGGTACGTCGCGCACCACCAGATCAGACGGTGGCCAGCCCAGCGCCACGGCCTGGCGCTCACGCTCAGGGCTCTCCAGGCGCACGCGAAAACGCGCATGCTCGCCGACGAACACCGCACCACCGCCACCGGCCTTGAGCACCAACCCGGCCAGGTTGCGGTAGGTATGCAGGATGGTGACGACGAACACCGACACCAGCAGGAAGGTCAGGCCATAGGCCAGGCTGTTCTGGTAATTGATGCCCACCAGCAGCATCAGCAGCAGGGCCACGGCAAAAACCGCCCCCACCCGGCTGGGTAGAATGAAAATGCGCCGCTGATTCAGGCGCACGCTGGCCGCTGGCGGAATACGCCTGGCCAACCAGCGCCGCCAGAGCGGCTTCAGCGCTGCACGCATCAGAGCGCCGGCACTTCGCGCAGCAGCCATTGCACCAGAGTGCCGCCACCGTGACCGGTGGGGTCGGCGCGCTCGCGCAGACGATGCCCCACTACTGATGGCAGTACCGCTTGCACGTCTTCGGGGATGACGTAATCACGTTCGGCCAGCAAAGCCCAGGCCCGTGCAGCGGCCAGCAACGCCAGACTGGCACGCGGCGACAAGCCCCAGGCGAATTGCGGCTGGCTGCGGGTGGCCTCGACCAGGCGCAGTACATAGTCGATCAGCGCATCGCTGGCACGCACCTTGGGCACTTGCGCCTGCAGACGGGCCAGTTCGGCATGGTCGAGAATGGATTCCATGCGTGGCAACAGATCGCGCCGGGCATCGCCCAGCAGCAACGCCCGTTCCGCAGCCTGCGCCGGATAGCCCAGCGACAGACGCATGAGAAAACGATCGAGTTGGGATTCGGGCAAGGCGAAGGTGCCGCCACTGCTGACCGGGTTCTGCGTGGCGATGACGAAAAACGGCTCGGGCAGCGGCCGGGTCGCGCCCTCGATGGTCACCTGCCCTTCTTCCATGGCTTCGAGCAGCGCGCTCTGACTCTTCGGCGTGGCGCGGTTGATTTCATCGGCCAGCACCAACTCGGCAAAGATCGGTCCCGGATGAAAGACGAACTGCCCGCTGTCCTTGTCGAACACCGAGGTGCCAAGAATGTCGCCGGGCAACAGGTCGGAGGTGAACTGGATGCGCTGAAAGCTCAGCCCCAGCACACGTGCCAGGGCATGACTGAGGGTCGTCTTGCCCATGCCCGGCAGGTCTTCGATCAACAGGTGACCGCGCGCCAGCAGGCAGGTCAGCGCCAGGCGTACCTGCGCCTCTTTGCCCAGCAACACCTGATTGACCGAGTCGAGACAGGTATCCAGTTTGCTTCGCATCATTCGCTCCTTATGCAGAACGTCGATGCTACTGGGGCGCCGGGGCGTGGCATAGCGCTATGCAAAGTTTGCTCACGAAACTGTGAGGCCAGACGCTATGTCAGGCGAAAGTGCCCCGCCATGCCCTGCAGCTCACGCCCCAGCTCAGCCAGCTGGATGCTCGAGGCGGCGGTTTCGTCCATGGCCGTGGCTGACTGATCGGCAATATCGCGGATCGAGGTGACGCTGCGGTTGATTTCCTCGGCCACGGCGGTTTGCTGCTCGGCGGCGGCAGCGATCTGCTGATTCATTTCCGAGATCAGGCTCACCGCCTCGGCAATGGCCGCCAGGGCGCCTTCGGTCTGGTTGGCGTCGCCAACGGTCAGATTCACCAGGCTGGCGCTCTGCTCCATGTCCGTCACGGCGCGGCGGCTACCCTCGCGCAAGGCCGCGATCAGCGACTCGATTTCCGCCGTGGATTGCTGAGTGCGTTTTGCCAACGCCCGCACCTCATCGGCGACCACCGCAAAACCACGCCCCTGTTCTCCGGCGCGCGCCGCTTCTATGGCCGCGTTGAGCGCCAGCAGGTTGGTCTGCTCGGCAACGCTCTTGATCACCTCGAGTACGGCATCGATACGCTGAGTGTCCTGGCTCAGGCGCTGAATGCTCTCGGTAGTGGCGTCCATGGCGCGAGCCAATTGCTCGATGCGCTGCAGGGTCTGGCGCACCACCTGGCTACCGGCACCGACGCGCTGGTCAGCCTGTTCGGTGGAAGCCGCTGCGGCCTCGGCATTGCGTGCCACCTCGTGCACCGTGGCCGTCATCTGACTCATGGCGGTGGCGACCTGATCGGTCTCCAGCTTCTGACCATTGACGCCCTGGCGCGTCTGCTCGGCAGTTGTCGAGAGGGTCTGGGCGGAGCTGGAAATCTGCGCCACACCCCCCTGCAGGCGGCCAACCATATCTCTCAGGTTGGCGGACATTCCTTGCATGGCAGCGAGCAGTTGACCGATTTCATCGCGCCGATCCTGTTCGATACGTACGCTGAGGTCGCCACTGGCAATGGATTCGGCGAGGCCGATCACGCGCTTGAGCGGACGCACGATGGCCAGGCTGATCATGATCGCCGCGCCAAGACCGAAAAGCAGCGCCAAGGCCGCTGCCAGGATGATCAGACCGCTGCTGGCCTGACGCTCGGCATGCATGGCCTGGCGTTGCGTGTCCAGAGCCAGCTCGACCCGCTGCAGCAACTGCTCGACCTGAGCGACCAGTTGCCCGTATACCTGTTTTTGTTGCTGTAGCTGGGTGGCGTACTCCTTCAGGCGCTCATTGAAGGAGTCGACGTTGACCACCACCTCACCGAGCACCGCGGCATAGCCGGGATCGTCCAGCGCATCGCGCAACTCGGCCGCCAGGGCTTGCGCCTCGCCTGCCTGGGCAATTTCCGCCTGCTCACTGCTGCCGCTGCGCCGGCTGGCTTCCAGGCGCTGGCGTGCCTGATCCAACGCCTGCAACAGCAGTTGATGAATCTTGCCGACCTTGCCGGCCTGCAGAACCGAATCGCCGCCCTGCTCGCCTTGGGAGCTCTTGAGCAGGTCGACACCGTCTTCGGCCAGCCCTTCCTGCAGCAGATCCAGACTGTTGGCCGCGCTGACCACCAGCCAGTCGGCGGCTTGCAAGGACAGCTGCATGTTGTCGGTGAGCTCAACGTAGCGGGAAAAGGCGCTGCGGTAGTCGGCCAGTGCAGGCTCGACCTGCGCCAGAATCGCGGCCGTGTTGCTGTCGAGCTCACTTTGCAGTGCCTGTCCGGTCTGCAAAATGCCCTCAGCCTGTTCGGCCAGGCGCTCGGCGTGCTGGCTGTCACCACTCAACGCAAACGCCTGCTCACTCTGACGCATACGCAGCGCCTGCTCGCCCAGCGCGCTCATGCGCTGCTGCAGCTCGGCGCCAGCACTGACCTCACGCAACGCCAGCAAACCGGTAACAGCCACCAAAGCGGTCAGAATCAATACCAGAGCAAAACCCAGCATCAACTTGCTGGCCGTGCTCAGACTGGCCAGCCGCTTGCTCAATGAGCCACCCATGACATCCCCCTGCCTACTGCAGCTAGCCCCGAATTCTGGAACATAGGAGCGCAGCGCTACTGGCGACAAGCCAGCAAACAGCAAGATGGCCGGGAGAGTTAACTGGACGTCGTTTTCAGAACGGGTTCAGGGCCGTTGCATCTGGAAAAGATCCCGTGTGCGGCAATAGGCGCTACCACCGAGGCGACCCACCAGATCGAGTTTGAGCGGGTCGATGCGTCCCTGCTCGTTGAGCACTGCGTCATCGATATGCGCCAGCAACACTTCGGCGAAGATCAGATGACAATTGGGTTGCTGCGCCGGATAGGGCTGGATTTGCGTCACACGGCATTCGAAGGTCACCGGCGCGCCGACGACGCGCGGCACGTCGATGCGCTCGCACGGCTGGCTGGCAATGGCGCAGTGGGTGAACTCGCTGACCTCATGGGGCAGGATCGCAGCACTGGCATTCATCGCCTCGGCCTGGACGAAGCTGACCAGTTGAATCGCCAGTTCGCCGCTGGCCTGGGCATTGCGCAGGCTGTCCTTGAGGCTGCCATCGTCGCGGGTGTTGACGTTGATCAGCAAGGTCGGTGGGTTGTCACTGATCACCTGAAAGAAGCTGAACGGCGCCAGATTGGCCACGCCCTCGGCCGAACGGGTCGAGACCCAGGCGATAGGCCGCGGCGTGACAGTGGACGCCAGCCAGCGATAAGCCTCGAGCGGGCTCAGATCGGAGAAATCGAGCTGCATCAACGCCCTGCTCGCGATTCGCGGATGTAAAAGCGCGCACGCTCGGCCTTGCTGGTGCAGCCTTCGTAGGCTTCGAACTGTTGCTGGGTCTTGGCAGCGGTGAGCAGCGAAAGCGCCTTGGAATAGCTCACCGTACCGGCGAAACCCTCGGCCTCGGCGATGCTCAGCTCTTTCCAGGCGGCATCCAGTTGATTGGCACAGGTCTCACGGTAGACGGTCTTGCCGGCGCAGCCGGTGAGCACCACCGCAAGCAGCGGTAAACAGATCCAGTGTTTCATCGACCACACTCCTCGAACAGATTGACTACGGGTTGGCCCAGTCTATGACGCTACGGCAGAAGGAAAGTGCCACCTCACCCGCCGTTTCGCTTACGCAGGTATTCCACCACAGCCAGCTGCTCCCCGGCGAATTCAATCCGCCCTGATTTGCTCTCGCGCTGGAATACGTACATGGGATCGTAGTACTCGACCAGCAGGGCCTCGATCCAGCCGCGGTGCGTATCCACCTGGCCATCGACCTGCTGCTCCTGCAGCGCTTGCTCCATGATCGCGGCCAGGCGCTGGTACCGCTCGCCTCCCAGGCGACGGGTGATATTGGCCAGGCTCTCGCGCAAGCGCTCGGCGAACGCGGTGAAGCCTGCCTCGGCGCCCTGGACTGCAACGAACTCGGCACACAACTCGACCACGTAGGCCTGCAGAATCCGCTCCACACGGTTGGCCACACTGTCCTCCAGCCACACCAGGGGGTGCTGCTGCATCGCCTGATACAGCGGCAATGGCAAGGAGCAGCGGCCGATCAGACGCGCCTCATCTTCCAGTACGAATTGCTGCTGTCCCGCGGCACGGCGCTTGAGCAGATCGATGGCCAGAGCATTCTCGAAATCGATCTGCTCGGGCTGGCCAGTGGCGCGCTTGCCGAAGCTGGAGCCTCGGTGATTGGCGTGCGCCTCCAGGTCCAGGCTGTTGCTCAGCTGGCTGATCACCTCGGTCTTGCCAGTGCCGGTCATCCCGCCCACCAGCACGAAATCGCACGCCTGTACCGCCTCGTCGGTGGTCTGCAGAAGGAAGGTGCGCATGGCCTTATAACCACCGACCACTCGCGGATAGTCGATGCCCGCCTCGCTTTTCAGCCATTGCTGGACGATCTGCGAGCGCAGGCCACCGCGAAAGCAGTACAGGTAACCGTCAGGGTTGGCCTTGGCAAAGGCGGCCCAAGCCTCGATGCGCTCGGCCTTGGTCTGGCCGCTGACCAGTTGATGGCCCAGCTCGATTGCAGCCTGCTGGCCTTGCTGCTTGTAGCAGGTGCCAACCTTCTGCCGCTCGATGTCAGTCATCAGGGGCAGATTGATCACGCCGGGGAAGGCACCTTTATGGAATTCGACCGGTGCACGGGTATCCATCATCGCCCGGTCATGCAGGAACAGATCGCGGTAGTCGGTGCAGTCGTCGCGCATCAGAGCACCTCGACCGCGTAACGCTGTCGCTCGACCATCTCACCGATGGGCGCCAGGCTCAGCCCCAGTTCGGCGGACACGGCGAGGAACTCGGCCTCGCCTTCCGGCGCCACGGCGATCAGCAGACCGCCGCTGGTCTGTGGGTCGCACAGCAGGAGCTTGGCCAGCTCGGGCAGCGGCGCGATCTTGTCGCCGTAACTGTCGAAATTGCGCAAGGTACCACCCGGTACGCAGCCCTGCTCCAGATAGTGTTCGACACTGGCCAGACGCGGCACTCGGGCGAACTCGACACGGGTACTCAGGCCGCTGCCATCGGCCATTTCCACCAGGTGGCCAAGCAAGCCGAAGCCGGTGACGTCGGTCATCGCGCGCACGCCGGCGAGCTTGCCAAAACGGCTGCCGGGCTTGTTCAGGGTGCACATCCAGTCACGCGCCAGGCCAACGTCCGCATCGCGCAGCTTGGCCTTCTTCTCCGCCGTGGTGAGGATGCCGATGCCCAGCGGCTTGGTCAGATACAGCTTGCAACCAGCCGTGGCGGTATCGTTGCGCTTCATGTTGGCCTTGCTCACCAGGCCGGTCACGGCCAGGCCGAAAATCGGTTCCGGCGCATCGATCGAGTGACCGCCCGCCAGCGGAATGCCGGCTTCATCGCACACGGCGCGGCCACCCCGGATCACTTCGCGTGCCACTTCCGGGGCCAGCACATTGACCGGCCAGCCAAGGATGGCGATGGCCATCAGCGGATCGCCGCCCATGGCGTAGATGTCGCTGATGGCATTAGTAGCGGCGATACGGCCGAAATCGTAGGGATCGTCGACGATGGGCATGAAGAAATCGGTGGTCGAGACCACCCCGCGTTCCTCGTCGATGGCATAGACCGCGGCATCGTCGCGCGAGGCGTTGCCTACCCATAGGCGCGGGTCGAGATTCTGCGCGCCGCTGCCGGCGAGAATCACCTCCAGCACCTTGGGGGAAATCTTGCAGCCGCAACCGGCGCCGTGGCTGTACTGGGTCAAACGGATTGGCTCGCTCATGTCTCTCTCTTGCATCGACGACTGGCGGCGGATTCTAGCAAAGACTGCCTTGGCTAAGCCCAATTGCGCGAGTAAGGTCGAAGCTTCACTGGGGGAATCGGTCAATGAGCAAGAAAGTGGCGCTGGTATTGGGCTCGGGAGGTGCGCGCGGCTATGCGCACATCGGTGTGATCGAGGAGTTGCAGGAGCGCGGTTATGAAATCGGCTGCATCGCGGGCTGCTCGATGGGCGCAGTAGTCGGCGGCATCTTCGCCGCAGGCAAGCTGCGCGAATACCGCGAATGGACGGAAAGCCTGGATTATCTCGACGTCTTGCGCCTGCTCGACGTCAGCTTCCGCCTCGGCGCCATCCGCGGCGAGCGAGTGTTCGGGCGCATCCACGACATCGTCGGTGAGATCAATATCGAGGACCTGTCGATCCCCTTCACCGCGGTGGCCACCGACCTGACCAACCAGCAGGAAATCTGGTTCCAGGAAGGCTGCCTGCATCAGGCCATGCGCGCCTCGGCGGCGATTCCCAGCCTGTTCACCCCGGTGGTGCAGGGCAAGCGCATGCTGGTCGACGGCGGCCTGCTCAACCCGCTGCCGATCGTGCCGGTGGTGTCCAGCCATTGCGACCTGATCATCGCGGTCAACCTCAACGCCACCAACCAGAGCCACTACCAGCTGCCGGTGATCGAGCGGCCGGCGGCGCTCAAGGGGCGCATCGACCAGTTGATGACCACGCTCGGCTCGCGCCTGCCAAGCTTCCGCCGCAAGAGCGAGGACGACGTCCTGCTGCTGGCCGAGGAGCAGCAGCGCGCCGATGCCGTCAGCCCGGCTGCCGCGCCGAGCCGCGCCTGGGAGGATGAGGCGGCCCCGAAATCCGCCAGCGGCTCGCGGGTCGCCGAGTTCAGCGGCCCGGCCTCGCTGCTGGAGCTGGTCAACCAGAGCTTCGAGGTGATGCAGACCTCGCTGGCGCAATACAAGATCGCCGGCTATCCGCCGGACATCCTGATCAACGTGCCCAAGCGCGTGTGCCGTTTCTTCGAGTTCTACAAGGCGCCGGAGCTGATCATGCTCGGCCGCCAGATCGCCCGCGACACCCTTGAGCGCTACGAGCGCGAGCGTTGATCACTCGCTGTGCAGCGCCTCGACCGGCTGCAGGCGAGCCGCCCGCCGCGCCGGGGCGATGCCGGAGAGCACCCCCACCAGCCCCGCCAGCAGCAGTGCCAGCAGCAGGCCCCCCGGCTGCACGGCAAGCGGCAGCCCCGGTAGCGCCAGCTGCAGCGCGCCGAGCAGCGCGCCCATCAGCAGCAGCCCGGCCAGCCCGCCGAGCAGCGACAGCAGCAACGCCTCGCCGAGAAACAGCGCCAGCACCTGCCGCGAGGTGGCGCCGACCGCGCGCAACAGGCCGATTTCCACCGCGCGCTCGGCCACTGCGGTGGTCATGATGGTGAGGATGCCCACCGCTCCCACCAGCAGCGAGATGCCGCCCAGCGCCGCCACCGCGACACTGAACATGGCGAGGATGCGGTCCAGGCTGCGCAGCATGTCGTCCTGGGTGGTCAGATTGAAATCCTCCTCGCCGTGGCGCTCGATCAGCAGCTGGCGCACCCGTTCGCTCGTCTGCGCCGCGCCGCTGCCGGCGCTGAACACCAGGTTGATCTTGGCCAGGCCGTCGCGGTTGAACAGGCTTTCAGCCCAGTCCACCGGCACGTAGGCGATGTCGTCGATATCGAAGCCGAGCAACTGCCCCTGGCGCGCCATCACCCCGATCACCCGGAAGCGCGTGCCGCCGACCCGCACCGTCTGCCCCAGCGGGTTGGCCGCGCCGAACAGCTCCTGGCGCAGGGTGTGGCCGAGCACCACGTAGGGCGGCGAGCGGCCGTCGCGCGGCTCGGGGAGGAACTGGCCGAGGGCCAGCGGCAGGCGCCAGGCCGTGGCCATCTGATGGCCGCAGCCGAGCACCCCGGTGTAACGGGTCAGGCCGGCGAACTGGATGTCGCCGTTGCCCTGAATGATCGGCACCGCCGCCTCGACGTGGGCCAGGCGGCGCAACGCATCGGCGTCGGCGATGGTCAGCGGGCGCACGTTGCTGAGCACGCCGCCGAGGCCGCCGGTGCGGGTCATGCCCGGGCGGATGGTCAGGTTGCGCGTGCCGAACTGGGCGAAGTTTTCCTGCACGTAGCCGCGCAGGCCGTCGCCGATGGCGGTGAGCAGGGCCATGGCGGCGATGCCGATGGCCACCCCGAGCAGGGTCAGCAGGCTGCGCAGGGGCCGGCCGAGCAGCGCCGAGCCGCTCAGGCGCAGACCGTCGCGCAGTTGCATCAGCCGGCCCCCGCCGCGCCGTGCAGCGCCCGCACCGGCGCCATGCTCGCGGCGCGGTTGGCCGGCAGCCAGGCGAACAGTGCGGCGCAGGCCAGCGCCAGGCCCAGGCTGGCCAGGCGCGCCCACCAGGGCGCATGCAGCGGCAGCGCCGTAGCCAGACGCGCGCCCCACAGCAGCAGCTCGGCCAGCAGCAGGCCAGCCAGCGCACCGACCAGGGCCAGCAGCAGCGCCTCGCCGAGAAACACCAGGCGCACCTGCCCGGCGCTGGCACCGAGGGCCTTGAGCAGGCCGATCTCGGCGGTACGCTGGCTGACCGAAATCCAGGTCACGTTCATCACCAGGATGCCGGCCACCAGCAGGCTGATCGCGGCGATGCCGCCGAGCGCCTGGGTCAGGCGCACGAGAATCTGCTCGAAGGTGCCGCGCAGGGCGTCCTGGCCGACCAGGGTGAAATCCTCCTTGCCCTGGTGACGCCGGCTCAGGCTGGCGCGGATCTCCCGCTGCGCGCTATCGAGGTAACTGGCGCCGCGCAGCTCGACGAAGATGCGCAGCAGGCCCTCGCGGTCGAACAGCGCCTGGGCGTTGGCCAGGGGTATCAGCAGGCTGTCGGAGAAATCCATGCCCAGCGACTCGCCGCGTTCGGCCAGCACGCCGATCACCCGCAGCCGCCGGTCGCCGGCGCGCAGCCACTGGCCCAGCGCCGGCCCGTCGCCGAACAGCTCGCGGCGCAGGCGTGCGCCGATCACGCCGACCGCCTCGCCCTGGCCCGCGGCCAGTTCCGGCAGCGCCTGGCCCTGGGCCAGTTGCAGGCCGCGCATGGCGAAGAAGTGATGGTCGGTGCCGACGATCAGCGTCTCGCGGTGGCGATTGCCGGCGCGTACCTCGGCGCGCCCCGACTGCTGCGGCGCCACCCGGCGCACCTGCGGCAGGCGGGCGATGGCCAGGGCATCACCGAGGGTCAGCTCTCGCGGCGCCAGGCCGGTGACCGGCGGCATGCCGCCGGTGGTCTGGTTGCGCCCTGGCACCACGATCAGCAGATGGCGGCCGAGCTGGTCGAACTCGCCGATGACGAAGCGCCGGGCGCCCTCGCCCAGGCCGCTTAGCAGCACCACGGCAAACACACCGATGGCGATCGCCAGCAGCAGCATGGCGCTGCGCGAACGGTGCCCGCGCAGCCCGCCGAGCCACAGGGCGCAGAGGTCGGCGGCGCGCATCAGGCCACCCGCAGTTGCGGTGGCCGCGCCTGGCCGTCGTGCAGCCACAGCTGGCGCCGCGCGCGCGCCGCGTGCTGCAGGTCGTGGGTCACCACCACCAGGGTCTGGCCCTCGGCGTTGAGCGCTTCGAGCAGGGCGAACACCTCGCCGCCGGCCTGGCTGTCGAGGTTGCCGGTGGGCTCGTCGGCCAGCAGCAGCGCCGGGCGCATGACCATGGCGCGGGCGATGGCCACCCGCTGGCGCTGGCCGCCGGACAGCTCGGCCGGGCGATGACCCAGGCGCTGGCCGAGGCCGAGGCGCTCGGCCAGCTCGCGGCTGCGGCGGCGGCGCTCGGCGGGGTCGATGCCGGCCAGGAGCATCGGCAGCTCGATGTTTTCCAGCACGTTCAGCCGCGGGATCAGGTGGTAGGCCTGGAACACGAAACCGATATGGCGACTGCGCAGCTCGGCGCGACGGCGTTCGTCGAGCGCCGCGGTAGCCTCATTGTTGAGCCAGTACTCACCGGCATCCGGCACGTCGAGCAGGCCGAGAATATTGAGCAAGGTCGACTTGCCCGAGCCGGACGGACCGACCACCGCCAGGTAGTCGCCGGCGGCGATCTGCAGGTCCAGCGCCGCCAGGCCGACAACCCGCTGCTCGCCACTGGCGAAGCCGCGCGTCACCCCCTGCAGACGGATCATCACTGCGCTTCCGCGCCGCGCGAGATCACCGCGATACCGTCCTTGAGTCCCTCCTGGTGGAGGCTGGCGAGAATCCGCTCGCCCTCGTGCAGGCCGTCGAGCACCTCGGTCCAGCGCCAGTTGGCCAGCCCGGTGTTGAGTTCCACCTCGCGCAACACGCCGGTGGCCGGGTCGTAGCGCAGCACCCGGCGCCCCTCCAGCAGGGTCTCGGTGGGGATACGCAGGCTGCCGGCGCTCTGTTCCAGGAGGATTTCCACGTCGGCGCTATAGCCGGCCAGCAGGGTCACGTCCACCGGCAACTGGGCGAAACGCACCTCGACGTCGACGGTGCGCGCCTGCTTCTCCAGCTCACGCACGAAGGGCGCGATGCGGCTGACCTGGCCGTGGAAGTGGCGGCCGCGGAAAGCGTCCAGGCTGATCCGTACCGGCATGCCGATGCGCACCCGGCCGGCGTCCACCTCGTCGATCGGTGCATCGACGTAGAGGCAGCTGTCGTCGATCAGGTCCACCGCCGGCGGCGTCGGAATGCCCGGCGGTGAGGGAGTGACGAATTCGCCCAGCTCGCCGTTGATCTGCGCTACCACTCCGGCGAAGGGCGCACGCAGCACGGCCTGGTCGAGCAGCGAGCGCTGCAGCGTCAGGTTGGCCTCGGCCTCGCGGATCTGCACCTGCTGCGCGGTGCAGGCCAGTTGCGCCAGGCGCGCCTTGGTCTCGGCCTGGTCGAGGCGCTCGAGCGAGGTCAGCTTGCGTTCACCCAGGTGCTGCAGGCGGCGGTGATCGCGCTGGTACAACTCGGCCTTGCGGCACAGCTGCTCGCGCTCGCTGCGGCGTACCTCAAGACGCGCACTGGCCTCCTCGACCCGCGCCAGGCGGTCGTCCTGGCGCAGGCGCATGAGCACCTGGCCGAGTTCGACCTGCTGGCCTTCGTCGACCAGCAGCTCGCTGACCTGGCCGCCGACATTGAACGACAGCCGCGAACGGCGACAGGATTTCAGGGTGCCGGCGCGGGTATTGGCGACCAGGGTTTCCACCGGGCCGCGCTCCACCGCGATCAGTTGCACGGGCATCGGTTGGGGTCGCTGCCACCACCATACAACCGCCAATAAACCGGCGAAAACAATGAGGTAAATCGACAGACTGCGCATAAGTGCCTCTTTATTGACACCCCAGCTTCAGCCTAGGTCAGCCTCTCCCCGCCAACAACGCGATACGCCCGCCATTGGTCTCTTGATAGAAGTTCTTAGTTTCAACGGTTGATACGTCTCATGCCCGTTTGTCCGGCGGCAGCTGGTCGAGGGCTGCCTGGTTGTCCGGCGCCTTGTCCGCCACCCAGTCGCTGAGCAGGCTGTAAGCCACTGCCAGCAGTGTCGGACCAAGGAACAGGCCCATGAAGCCGAAGGCCAGGATGCCGCCGAATACGCCGAGCAGCACCACCACCAGCGGCAGGTTGCCGCCACGGCTGATCAGGTAGGGTTTGAGGATGTTGTCCACCCCACTGATGATGAAGAAGCCCCAGATCCCCAAGAAGATCGCCATGCCGATTTCCCCCTGCCATACCAGCCAGGCCACGGCCGGACCCCAGACCAGCGGCGGGATCATGATGAAGCTGAAGGCGAAGGTCAGCAGGCCCAGCACCAGTGCTCCCGGCACTCCGGCGATGACGAAACCGATGTAGGCCAGCACGGCCTGCGCTGCGGCGGTGCCGATCACGCCGTTGACCACACGCTGTACAGTGCCGGCAACCAGTTCCAGATAATGATCGGCACGCTCGCCGATCAGCCGCTCCAGCAGGCTGTGCACGAATACCGCCAGGCGCGGGCCATCACGGTAGAAGAAGAACACCAGCACCAGGCTCAGGGCCAGCTCGACCATGCCCGCACCGATCTTCGCGCTACGCGCCACCAGCCAGTTGCCGACCTGGCCCAGATAGGGCCGCAACGTGTCGAAGAAGGCAGCGCCCTGCTGGTCGATGGTGCGCCACAGTTCCACCAGGCGATCACCGACCAGCGGAATACTGGCCAGCCAGCTCGGCGGTGGCGGCAGGCCTTCGACCTGAAGATCCTTGACCAGGGCGTTGGCGTCCTTGATGTGATCGGCCAAATTGAAGCCCAGCCAGACCAGCGGCACCGCCACCATGATCACCCAGACCCCAGTCAGGATGCCCGCCGCCAGCGACAGGCGCCCGTTGAGCAATTGCGTCAGCAGGCGCATCAGCGGCCAACTGGCAAAGGCCAACACGGCGGCCCAGAACAGCGCCGACCAGAATGGCGCCAGCACCCATAGGCTGGCAGCCAGCAGGCCGAGCAGAAGAATCTGCACCAGCAGACGATCATTAGTGGCCATCAAGCGAAACTCCCTTCGACGAAACGACAAAGCGCCCCTACGGGCGCTCTGTTACAGGCGATTGCGAGTACTAGCTTAACGCAACAAACGCACGCTCAGTGTTTCATCCGAACGCTCACCCAACTCCAGGCGCGCTTCGCGCACGCGCTGCTCGATCAACGCCTCACGCCAGGCTTCGGCCTGGCTACCGGCGAGGCTGACGCGCAAGGTGCTGTCGAGGTTCAGGCTGCGCGCCAGCACCTCGACCCAGGCGCTGTCGGCCTTGGCTTCATCGGGCAGTTTCAGTTGCCCATCGGTGCGCAACTGACGCAGCAAGGTCGCCGGCGTCGGCAGTAATACGCCCAGAGGGGCTTCGGCATCCAGTTGCTCGGCATGCAGGTAAGCACGGCGATTACCACGAGTGATGCTGTATAGCGCCAGCAGGCTCTCGTGATTCGGCTCGGCCAGGCGCAACAAGGCATAGGCCTGCTGGTCGTCAGAGCCATATAGCGTGGCATTGCCGAATACCGAGTTGGCCCACAGGCTACTCGCACCACACTCACGGCCCTGGCACCAGTAGAGCAGCTCGGCGTCCTTTTCCAGCAGCGCTTCGCGCGCCGCGGTGAACACCTGATCGGCACTGTGGGTGCGTGGCAGCTCGTAGGTCACCGCACTGTGCTTGCCCTGCACGAGAATCTCCCGCTCATAGCGCAACCGCCCGCTGATGCGGCGAATCGAGCCTTGCGGATAGATACGCTCGACATCGGGCGCTTCCTTGAACGCGACGATGTGACTGGCAGGAAACCGCGGCAGTACCTCGAGGTCGCGACTGTCAGGTAGATCGGCCGCCAGTACGGCACCGCTGCAGACCGTGGCAAGCACCGCAGAAAAAAACTGCACAGCCCCTTTCATAAGGTGGCAGTCCACTGAAGAAACGCGACGGGTGAGCTTGCTGTACAGCGAGTGGCGACTTTTAACGGGTCGATCATGCGATCCTCCATGGCAGACCGCCACACCTTTCCCCACGGCCGCAGGCAAGTCAAGGCAAGCGCAGGAATGGATTGAAACAATCCGCTACGAGCTGCGCACCGGCTTCATCATCCAGATGCAGGTGATGCCCACCGGGCAGACGGTGTACCTCGAACGGCAGATCCTGCAGCAAGGTGCGCACGGCCGCCTGCGCCCCCATCATGCCCTGCTCCGCCAACACCAGGCTGACCGGGCATTGCAGCGCGCGAACGAACGCCTGGGCATGCGCCCAGCTCAGACGCAGCGGCGACGGCAACGTCAGGCGACTGTCGGTACGCCAGGTGTAGCCGCCCGGCACCGGCATCAGCCCACGCTGGGCCAGCAATTCGGCCGCCTCACGGCTGACCGCGCCCACGCCTTTCATCCGTGCCTCGACCGCGCGCGCCATCTGGGCGTACACCGGCTTGCGCTTGTCAGTCAGCGCCTGCCTGGCGCGCAAGGCTTCACCCAGCTTCTGCGGCGCCTGCTCGGCTTCACCGGTGTAAGGCACCAGGCCGTCAATCAGGGCCAGGCGCGCGATCCGCTCCGGCATCGCTCCCGCCAGCAACACGGCCGTGATCGCGCCCATGGAATGACCGAGGATGGAGAAACGCGCCCAGCCAAACTGCTCGGCGACCTGCAGTACATCAAAGGCATAGTCCCATAACGCGTAACCGGCGCCTGCCGAACGATGCTCGGAATGCCCATGACCGGCAAAATCCAGGGCGACGATGCGCAACCCCTCGAGTTTCGGCGCCAGCCGCGCAAAGCTCGCTGCGTTATCCAACCAGCCGTGCAGCGCCAGAACCGGCACACCATCCTCTGGACCGTAGAGATGAGCCGCCAACTCGATATGCGGCAGACTCAGGCGCACTTCCTCGAAACCCATGCTCATGCACGTTGCTCCTGGCTACCAGCCCAGCGGGTGAACAGTTGACGCAGCAGGTCGGCGGTGGCCTGTGGGCGCTCCAGCGGGAACATATGGCCGCCCGGCAGGTTGTGATATTCCGCGCGCGGCATGCGCCGCAACAGATGCGCATGATGCGGCAACACCACCCGACTGTGGCGACCGCGCACCATGGCCAGCGGCACCGCCAACTGCTGTGGCCGGCCCGGCGAAGTGTGCGGCACGCTGCGGTAGATACTGATCTCGGTGGCCGGATCGAACTTCAGGCGTAGCCCCTGCTCACTCAATTGCAGGCCATGGCTGACATAGGCGTCCAGGCACTCGGGGTCGAAACGGCGAAACAGGCTCTTGCCGGCGAAGTAGTCTCGCGCCTCGACGAGATCGGCAAAGGCTTCACGGCGCCCAAGCGTGCGGCCGGCCGGGGTGATGCGGTCGATGAAGCCGAAGCGCTTGGCAGCGCGAATCACCATGCGGTCTGCCAGGGTCAGCACTGGCGAATCGAGCATCACCACGCCGCGGTACAACTCCGGGCGAAGCAAGGCGGCGTGATAATGCAGCACACCGCCGAGCGAATGGCCGACGCCCCAGACCGGCTCGGCGCCGCCTTCGAGATGATGGATCAGCTCATCGACCAGATTCGACCAGTTGTCATTGACCGGAAAACGCGGGTCGTGGCCATGCTGTTCCAGGTGCTGCACCTGAAAATCCGGTGCCAGCGCGGCGAACAGCTTGCCGTAGGTGGCCGACGGAAAGCCGTTGGCATGAGCGAAGAAGATCGACTGCGGCATGCATCAAACTCGAGAAAGCAAACATGCCCGGATTCTCCGGCAGCCGACGACGCGCGGCAATGACCGTAACGGCCATTGATGGCGGCGCAATGGTCAGGGCTATAGCAGCAGACGTCCGACGATGCTGGCCGCTACCAGCAGAAATACCAGGCCGCAAACGAAGTCGATGGTCGGCGCCACCTGCAGCAGCCGCTGACGCATCAGCGGGCGGCTCAGGGTCAGCCCCAGCAGGCTGAACCAGAACAGGCTCAGGCCGAACAGCAGCGCCGCACAGGCCATCTTACCGGGCAGCGACATATCGGCGGGTACCAGACTGCTGAGCAGTGCCAGGAAGAACACCAGCGCCTTGGGATTGCCCAGGTTGGTGAGCACGCCGCGTAACCAGGGGCCGAACAGCGAAGGCGTCAGCTCGCCATCCAGCCGCCTCGGGCCAGCACTGCCACGCCACCAGGCAGGCACAGCGCCGATACCCAGCCAGCCCAGATAGAGTGCACCGCCGACCTGCACCAGATCGAAAAGCCACTCGGTACGACTGAGCAGCAAGGCCACGCCGCTGAGCACCAGGGTGCCGTGCAGAAGAATGCCGCAGGCCAGGCCCAACGCACTGAGCAAGCCGGCACGCTGCCCCTGATGCAAGGCGGTGCGCACCACCAGCGCTACATCCGGGCCGGGACTGATAAGGGCCACCGCGAACACGGCAGCCAGCGACAGCAAGACGGACGTCTCCTGCATGTTGATCTCCAGGAAAATGAAAAACAGGATGTGCGGGTGGGTCAGCCCTGGCGCAGGCGCGCCGGTGGCAGGCCATAGGTGCGGCGGAACAACCGCGAGAAATGCGCCTGGTCGTAGAAGCCCAGCCGCAGGGCGATCTCGCTCAGAGGCTCACCCGCCAGCACAAGCGGCAACGCCCGCTGCAAACGCAGTTGCATCAACCACTGATGCGGCGGCAAACCGGTGTGCTGGCGGAAACGCCGCAGCGCCTGCCAGGGACTCATGGCGCAAAAAGCGGCGATTTCCTCCAGCGTGGGTGGAGCGTCGAGGCGGCTCTCCAGCCAATCGCGCAGCCGCTGCCAGGTCTGCTGATCGAAGACGCGATGTGGCTCGCTGACGCGCAAGGTCGAGCCCATCTCCAGCAGGTGGGCCAGCGCCTGCCAGAGCGCCTCCTCCTGAGCCAGTCTCGAGCCGCCCAGCATCGCCGCATGAAAGCGCTGCAGGTGCTGTGACAGCAGCGGGTGACGCAAGCTGCTGGTGGTCAAGCGTGGCGCGCCCTGGCGACCGTCACTCAGGGTCCGACTGGCTTCATCCAGCCAGGAGGGATCGAAGGCCATTACCCGAATACGGTAACTCTGGCCATCCAGGCAGGCGCCGTCATGAATCCCTTCCGGCGCCATCAGCAGTACGTCCCCCGCTCCGACATGCCGGCGCTCACCGCCATAGGCGTAGCGATGCTGTCCCTGTGTCAGCAGGCCGACGTGGTACTCCAGGTGAAAGTGCCGGGGAAAGGCGGAGCGACGGTACTCGGCATCGATCAGGCGCACGCCGGGCAAGCTACTTTGGATATGAGTGATCTGGTCCATGGCGCGTACTGTAGCGCCATGGGCCAGGCAAATCTTGGATGAAATTGCAGGCAGAAACTTAAAGTTTCGGGGGCTGATCGCCCAGGGGAACGATGGCCATGGTCAGGCGCGAGATACAGCTGGCCTTGCCGTCATCGCCACTGAGGCGAATGTCCCAGACGTGGGTGGTACGGCCCAGATGCACCGGCCGCGCCACCGCATGCACACGCCCGCTGCGTAAACCGCGCAGATGGTTGGCGTTGACTTCCAGGCCGACACAGTAGAAGCGGCTGCTGTCGATGCACAGGTAGCTGGCAGTGGAGCCTAGGGTTTCCGCCAACACCACCGAGGCGCCACCGTGCAGCAGCCCATAGGGCTGGTGAGTGCGCGAGTCGATCACCATGCTGGCGCTGAGCGATTCGTCGTCGAAGGCTTCGAAACGGATGTCCAGCACCTCACCGATGCTGTTTTTTAAGGTCGCGTTGAGTGCATCGATATCGGGCGTTCGTTGCCACAGTCCCATGGATACGTTCCTTGTGCGTTGAACACAGGGCCGGTCAACCCGGCCCATTCAGGCTCAATCGTGCCAGAGCACGGCTTCGCTGCGCTGTTGCCACTCGGCGAAACGCTCGCCATAAGTGCCCTCGATCACCGCGCGTTTGATTTTCAGGGTCGGCGTCAGGAAACCGTTCTCCACTGCCCAGACCTCCTTGACCAGTACCAGGCCTTGCAGCCGCTCATGATGATCGAGACGACCATTGACCTCGGCGAGCAAGGCCTTGAGGCTGTTCTCCAGCTCATCGCGACTGTCATTGGCCGCTTCCTGACGCCCTACATCGGATAGCACGCACAGGGCTATGGGCTGCGGCAGGCCGTCGCCGACCACGCACACCTGCTCGATACGCGAGTGCTCGCCAATGCGGTTTTCGATCGGCGCAGGCGCGACATACTTGCCCTTGCTGGTCTTGAAGATTTCCTTGATGCGGCCGGTGAGGCGCAGGTTGCCTTCGGCGTCCTGCTCGCCCTTGTCGCCGGTGCGCAGGAAGCCATCGTCAGTCAGCGTCTCGGCGGTCTTGATCGGGTCCTTGTAGTAACCCTGCATGGTCGCGCCGCTGCGCACCAGGACTTCGCCATCCTCGCCGATACGTACCTCGACGCCCGGGTTGTTCTGGCCGATCCAGCCCTGCTTGAACTTGCCCGGCAAACACACGTGGGAATAACCACAATTCTCGGTCATGCCATAGACCTCCTGGATCTCCATACCCAGGCGGCGATACCAGTTGAGCAGCGCCTCGGGCACCGGCGCGGCACCGGACAGCGCATAGCGAATGGCGTCCAGGCCGAGGCCGGCCAGTACCTTGCGACCGATGAAACGGCCGATGATCGGCAGCCGCAGCAGGCGGTCGAGCTTCTGCGCCGGCATCTTGCTGTACACGCCCATCTGGAACTTGGTCCAGATGCGCGGCACGCCGAACATCACGGTCGGCCGCGCGCGCTTGAGATCTTCCAGAAAGGTATCCAGGCTCTCGGCAAAGAAGATCGTCTGCCCCGCATAGATGGACGCCAGCTCGACGAACATGCGCTCGGCCACGTGGCACAGCGGCAGGTAGGAGATCAGTCGATCATCCTCGCCCACGCCAAACAGCTTGATGGCGTTGCTGGCGGCGAAACCGAAATTGGAGAAGTTGTGCATCACACCCTTGGGCGTGCCGGTGGTGCCGGAGGTGTAGATGATGGTGGCCAGCTGGTTGGCTGCGGGCTTGGGGTCGTCCTGAATCGGCGCGCTGCGCTGCAGATCATCCCAGCTGTAGTCGAAGCTGCCCTGCGGATGCAGCGGCAGGCTGACGGTCGGCAAGCCCTGCGGCAGGCCCGGTGCCATCGAGGCCCAGTCATCGAGCTTGCCGACAAAGGCCAGGGCTGCTTCGGAATGCTCCAGCACCTGCCCCATGGAGTCGGCGGTGAGGTTGGGATACAGCGGTACCGAAACGTGGCCCGCCATCCAGATCGCCAGATCGGCGACGATCCAGTGCGCGCAGTTCTTGGAGATGATGGCGATGCGGCTGCCCTGTGGCAGTTCGCGACTACGCAACCAGCTGGCTGCGCGGCGCGCCTGCTCGCCCACGTCGGCCCAGCTCAGTTCCAGCAGCTGGCCGCCCCCTAGAGGTTGCACCATGTAGCGTTTGTTCGGGTGCCTTGCTTCACGTTCGTAAAACAGCTCGAGCGGCAAACGGATTGCATCAGCCACAGGGCTTCCTCCTTTGTTGTTTTTGTAGGAATCGACCAAGCACTTGCTTGGTTGAATATTCCACGCAGACAAAAGAGGCGCAAGTTAAGAAATGTTTCTCACCTGGAACATTTGCCCCCAAGGGGCGATAAGTCAGGCATGAGGCACCTGCGACGCCACAAGTGGCGACACAGGGCGAAAGGTCAACGGGGGTGGATCAGCGCCAGCAGCTCCATCAGCCCAGCGGCCGGGATATCGCCTTCCAGCTCAGCCAGGCTGGCGGTGCGCATGGGCAGCGGCTCCTGGCGATGACCATGCACCAGCAGCCCGCCCAGCGCGCCGATCAGCGGTTGATGGCTGACCAGCAGCACCTCGGCACGCTCACGCTCATCGAGATACTTCAGGGCATCACGCGGATCGCTGTCCGGCGTCAGCCAGGCCACGGTGTTTATCTTGCCGGTGAACCCCAGCTCGCTGCGTACCAGTTCGGCCGTCTGCTGGGCACGCACGTAGGGGCTGGCGACAATGGCAGTCAGGGGCCGACCAGCGAGCTGAGCAGCGGCCTGCTGCACTTCCTTGCGACCATGGGCAGTCAGCTCGCGGGCAGCATCAGTGGCTGCCTGCGGCTCGGCCTCACCATGGCGCAGCAGCCATAACCTCACAGCTTGGGCTCCTCGTCGCGCACGGGGTGCGGCGCCGGCGGGATACTGTGCGCGGTCTCGCCTTCCGGCGCCCGCGGCGTCGGCCAGTCGGCGAACGGCCAGGGTTTTTCATCGGTATTGAAGGTGCCGAAACGACCGATCTGCGCCAGATACTGGCTGAGACTGTCGCCAAAGCTCAGCAGGCTGGCGTTCGGCGCGCCGTAGAACAGGCGGTAACCCAGTTGCAGCAGCACCACGGCGCCGAGCAGCAGCTCGGCCAGTTGCCAGACGATGAGAAAGATCACCATCCACAGAATGCGCAAGAGAATCGACTCGCGCTCCAACTCCTGTTTTTCATCACTCATGATTCACGCTCCTTGATTGGCTGCCGGGTTCAGAAACCAGCAGTGGGGATGAAATCGACGTCGGTCTTGGGCTCACCGAGCATCAGCAATTCGATGACCTGAGCCAGCGTACGCCCCTCGAAGAGGATGGCATGCAGGCCAGCGACCAGCGGCATGTAGACGTCCAGTTCTTCGGCACGTGCCTTGAGTACCTTGAGCGTATTGACCCCTTCGGCGACTTCGCCAAGGCGCTGCACCGCGTCTTCCAGGCTGAGGCCTTCACCCAGGGCGAAGCCGACCTGATAGTTGCGACTTTTCGGTGACGAACAGGTGACGATCAGGTCGCCGACACCAGCGAGGCCGAGGAAGGTCATCGGGTTGGCGCCGAGCTTGACCGCGAAACGGGTCATTTCCGCCAGGGCGCGGGTGATCAGCATGCTTTTGGTGTTCTCACCCATGCCCAGCGCCGCCGCCATACCGGACATGATGGCGTAGACGTTCTTCAACGCGCCGCCAAGCTCGACACCGAAACGATCGGCGCTGGCGTAGACGCGGAAGGTTCTGCCATGCAGAGCCTGCTGCACGCGCAGGCACAGTTCTTCATCTTCACTGGCGATCACCGTGGCGGTCAGGGCGTGATCGGCCACTTCCTTGGCCAGATTCGGCCCGGACAGCACGCCGATACGCGCGTCGGGGGCGATCTCTTCGAGAATCTGGCTCATCAGCTTGAAGGTCTTGGCTTCGATGCCCTTGGTGGTGCTGATCAGCATCTTGCCCGCCAACTGCGCCGCCACCGGTTGCAGGGCATCGCGCAGGGCGCTGGAAGGCAATGCGACCAGCACCAGCTCGGCCTGCTGCAGCACGCCGCTCAGGTCACTGGTCGGCTCGATACCGCCATGCAGCTTGACGCCCTTCAGATAGCGCGGGTTCTCGCCGCTCTGACGCATCTGCTCGGCCTGCTCGGGGTCACGCATCCACTGCAGGACGCGCTGGCCGTTCTCCGCCAGCAGGTTGGCCAGGGCGGTGCCGAAGCTGCCGCCGCCGAGTACGGCAATGGGTTGGAGCTGTGTCATAGGTCTTCCGAATGAGGCCATGCGTGATGGCGGTCTGCGGGCATTATACGGAGCCGAGAGTACCCGGCCAGGGCAAAAGTTCAGTGCAGACCATCCACAGAGCCGGGCAAACGAGAATTACCGCAGAGTGCAGGCGCCTGACGCTGGCAAAGCGCGTCGGGTCGGTTAACATGCGGGATTGACCATAATTGCCAAGGACGATTCGTGCCCACAGGCAGCCCCTTGCCCCCGCCCTGCGCCTCTCGTCAGACAGCAGCGCCGCTTTCCAGGGATGGTAGAGCCATGAACCAGCGTCGCGGCTGGAACATTCACACCCGCACTCAGCTGATCAGTGTCGGCCCGGCCCTGCTGCTGACCCTGCTGCTGACCGGTTTTCTCACCTTCACCCGCCTGCAGGACCTGCGCCTGGAGCAGGGTCACATCGGCCAGCTGATCGCCAACCAGTTGGCGCCAGCCACCGAGTACGGCGTGCTCAACGACAATCTCGACACGCTGGAAAGCCTGCTGCGTGCAACCCTCGGCACCCCTGACGTGCGTTTCGCTGAAGTGCGTGACCGCGACGACAACATTCTGGTGTACGTCGAACGCCCCAAGGAACAAGGCCATAGCACGCCGCAGGTCGAGGTGTTCCAGGCACCGATTCGCCTGCAGGGCCAGCCTGCCCGTACGCAAGCGCTGCCACCCTTGGGCAAGGCACTCGGCGACGGCTACCTGGGCCGGGTGGTGGTGGGCATGTCCAACGACACCTTCAATACGCGCCAGCAGGAGATACTGTTCAAGGCCGGCGTTCTCTCATTGTTTGCCCTGCTCCTGACCTTCCTGCTCGCCCGTCGCCTGGCCAGACGCCTGGCGCAACCGCTCAGTGCCATGGGCCAAGCCCTGGAACGCATCCAGAGTGGTGACTACCGTCCGTCCCTGGTCGAGCGCGGCAATGACGAACTGACCGACCTCGCCCGGCATATCAACAACCTCGCCCGCGCCCTCGAGCAGAGCGGTCGCGAGCAGCAGCAGGCGATTGCCGAATTGATCCAGGCGCGCGAGGAATCCGAGCAGGCCAACCGGGCCAAGTCCGACTTCCTGGCCATGATGAGCCACGAGCTGCGCACGCCCATGAATGGCGTGTTGGGCATGCTGCAACTGCTGGAAACCACCAGCCTGAACGACGAGCAGAACGAGTACGCCGCCCTGGCCACCGAATCCACCGAGCACCTGCTCAAGGTGATCAACGACATTCTCGACTTCTCACGCATCGAGCGCGGCGCCCTGGAGCTCGAAGCCATCCCCTTCAGCCTGCTGGAGCTGCTGCAAGGCTCGGTGCAGGTATTCCAGCACAGCGCTCAGCAACGCGGCCTGCAACTGCTGCTGGAAACCCAGCCAGGTCTGGACCAATTGGAAGTGCGCGGCGACCCCACGCGCATCCGGCAGATTCTGGTCAACCTGATCGGCAACGCACTGAAGTTCACCGAAGAAGGCCAGATTCGCGTGGAGACCCGCTGGCAGAAACTGGACGACCAGGTGCTGTGGTTCACCTGCGCCGTGCGCGACAGCGGCATCGGCATCGACGACGAGCGCCTGGAGCATATGTTCGATGCTTTCCAGCAGGCGGACACCTCGATTTCCCGCCGCTACGGCGGCACCGGCCTCGGCCTGCCGATCGCCCGCACCCTGGCAGAGCGCATGGGCGGCACCCTGCGCGCGGAAAGCCAACTGGGCACAGGCTCGGTGTTTACGCTGGAAATACCGCTGCCCTTTCTGGCCCGCAACGAACCCGTACAAAGCAGTGACACTCAAAACCTGGGTAGCGGCGAGGGTCAGTCGGTGTTGCTGGTGGAGGACAATCCGGTCAACCAGACGGTCATCGAGGCCATGTTGCGCAGCCTGGGCTATCAGGTCAGCCTGGTCGGCGACGGCCAGCAGGCCGTACAGAACTGCAGCCGACACGATTACGCCGCTATTCTGATGGACTGCAGGCTGCCCCTGATGGACGGTTACGAGGCGACGCGGCAGATTCGCCAGCTCCAGCAATGCCAGCAGGTACCTATCATCGCCCTGACCGCCAATGCCCTGCAGGGCGACCGTGAAGCCTGCCTGGAAGCAGGAATGAACGATTACCTGGCAAAACCGTTCAAACGTGCAGATTTGCAACGCATTCTGCTGCGCTGGCTGCCAGCCCGACCATAGGCGAGTGGCTTCCGTGACAGTGTAGGGTTACAAGGAGAAACTGCTGTGCCTGTGACAACGCCAGTACAGCAGAGTACAACTGTACTCACTGCGCTGTGACTTTCACCACAACGCAACAGTCTATGACTAGGCTGCCGGCAGACGCCTATCCAGACGTCGCCGGCCAGGACGATTCGCCCAGCCTTAGAAGCGTGGGGACAATTGAGGAGCTCGCATGACAAGACAAAACGCCTACACCCGGGAAGATCTGCTCGCCTGCAGCCGCGGCGAACTGTTCGGCCCGGGGAACGCGCAACTGCCCGCCCCAAACATGCTGATGATCGATCGCATCGCTCACATCAGCGAAACCGGCGGCAAGTACGGCAAGGGCGAAATCGTCGCTGAGCTCGATATCAATCCGGACCTGTGGTTCTTCGGCTGCCACTTCGAGGGCGACCCGGTCATGCCGGGCTGCCTCGGTCTCGACGCCATGTGGCAGCTGGTCGGCTTCTATCTCGGCTGGCAAGGCAACCCGGGCCGCGGCCGTGCCCTGGGTAGCGGCGAAGTGAAATTCTTCGGTCAGGTACTGCCGACCGCCAAGAAAGTCACCTACAACATTCACATCAAGCGCACCATCAGCCGCTCACTGATCCTCGGCATCGCCGATGGCACCGTAGCCGTCGACGGTCGCGAAATTTATAGCGCCGAAGGCCTGCGCGTCGGCCTGTTCACCTCCACCGACAGTTTCTGAAGGACTTGCACATGCGTCGTGTAGTGATCACCGGTCTGGGCATCGTTTCCTGCCTGGGCAATGACAAAGAAGCCGTTGCCGGCAGCCTTCGCGCGGGCAAATCAGGCATCCGTTTCAACCCCTCCTACGCCGAAATGGGCCTGCGTAGTCATGTCTCCGGTTCGGTCAACCTGAATCTGGAAGAGCTGATCGACCGCAAACTGTTCCGCTTCATGGGCGACGCTGCGGCTTACGCCTATCTGTCGATGGAACAGGCGATCAAGGATTCCGGCCTCAGCGAAGAGCAGATTTCCAACCCGCGCACCGGCCTGATCGCCGGTTCCGGTGGCGCTTCCACCGTCAACCAGATGGAAGCCATCGATACCCTGCGCGAAAAAGGCGTCAAGCGCATCGGCCCATACCGCGTGACCCGCACCATGGGCAGCACCGTATCGGCGTGCCTGGCGACTCCGTTCAAGATCAAGGGCGTCAACTTCTCCATCTCTTCGGCCTGCGCCACCAGCGCGCATTGCATCGGCCAGGCCATGGAGCAGATCCAGCTCGGCAAACAGGACGTGGTCTTCGCCGGTGGCGGCGAAGAAGAGCACTGGAGCCAGAGCTGCCTGTTCGACGCCATGGGCGCCCTCTCCACCCAGTACAACGAAACCCCGGAGAAGGCCTCGCGCGCCTACGACGCCAAGCGTGACGGTTTCGTCATCGCCGGCGGTGGCGGCATGGTCGTGGTCGAAGAGCTGGAACACGCTCTGGCCCGCGGCGCCAAGATCTACGCGGAAATCGTCGGCTACGGCGCCACCAGCGATGGCTACGACATGGTCGCTCCGAGCGGCGAAGGCGCGATCCGCTGCATGCAGCAGGCGCTGGCCACCGTCGACACCCCCATCGACTACCTCAACACCCACGGCACCTCGACTCCGGTTGGCGACGTTGCAGAAATCAAAGGCGTGCGCGCCGTATTCGGCGACAAGGCCCCGGCCATCAGCTCGACCAAGAGCCTGTCCGGCCACAGCCTCGGCGCTGCCGGCGTGCAGGAAGCGATCTACTGCATGCTGATGATGGAAGGTAACTTCATCGCCGCGTCGGCCAACATCGACGAGCTCGACCCGGAAGTGGCCGATATGCCGATCCAGCTCAGCACCGTCGAGAACGCCAAGCTCGACACAGTGATGAGCAACAGCTTCGGCTTCGGTGGCACCAACGCTACCCTGGTGCTCAAGCGCTGGGCCGGCAAGTAACAGCTGCCGCGGTAAAGAAAACGGCGCCTTCGGGCGCCGTTTTCGTTTGTGCTGCTTCCCCCTGCCGCTGGCGGGAGGGGAAATGGCAGTGCCTCAGACCTTGAAGCGCGCTACCAGGTTGTTCAGGTCGATCGCCAGACGCGACAGCTCCTGGCTAGCCGCACTGGTCTGGTTGGCACCCGCCGAACTCTGCAGCGACAGATCGCGAATATTGACCAGATTGCGATCCACTTCCCTCGCCACCTGAGCCTGCTCTTCCGACGCGCTGGCAATCACCAGGTTGCGCTCGTTGATCGAGGAAATCGCCTGAGTGATCAACTCCAGCGCCGTGCCCGCAGCCTGGGCCACCTCAAGGGTGGAGCGGGCGCGACTGTTGCTGCTCTGCATCGAACCGACCGCCTGATCGGTGCCGCTTTGAATGGCACCGATCATCTGCTCGATCTCCTGGGTGGATTGCTGAGTGCGATGCGCCAGCGCACGCACCTCGTCAGCCACCACAGCGAAGCCTCGTCCCGCATCACCGGCCCGCGCTGCCTCGATGGCAGCGTTGAGCGCCAATAGGTTGGTCTGCTCGGCGATGGAGCGGATCACGTCAAGCACCTTGCTGATCTCACAGACCCGCTCGGCCAGCTTCTCGACCTCACCCGCGGTGCCATTTACATCATCGGCCAGCTGACTGATCGAGCTCACGGTCTGGCGCACCTGCTCGCGCCCCTGCTGCGCCGTAGCATTGGATTCGCGCGATGCCTCGGAGGTGCTCACAGCATTGCGCGCGACCTCTTCGACCGCGGCAGTCATCTCGTTGACTGCCGTAGCGGCCTGTTCGATCTCGGTGTTCTGCTGGTGCAGGCCGCGAGTCGAATCCTCGGTCACCGCATGCAATTCTTCGGATGCCGATGCCAGTTGATTGGACGAGTCGGCGATACTCTGAATGGTGTTACGCAGGCTCTGCTGCATGCTTTTCAACGCCGCCAACAAGCGCGCCGGCTCATCGCTACCTTCAGCATGAATGACCTGAGTCAGGTCACCAGATGCCACCACCTCAGCCACCCGCACGGCTTCGCTCAGCGGCGCGACGATACTGCGGGTCAGCAACAATGCCAGGGCCACGGTGGCCAGTGCCGCCAGTGCCATCATCACCACTACCCAAGTGCGCGCCGAATCGAACACCCGCCCGGCTTCGCGAGCAGCCCCGGAAGCCCCCTTACGGTTCAGTTCGGAAAGCTCACGGAGAGCTCGCGTCATATCATCGGCATGTTGATTGAGCGTGCCACGGGTCACGGCAATGGCATCGTCGAAGTTACCTTGTCGAACGAATGCGACGATCTTGCCCTGCTCCTGCAGGTAACCAGCCTCAGCGCGACGAAAGCCTTCATAGAGGCCACGCTCGTCACTACTGGAAATGAGTTTTTCGTATGAGGAATCGGCCTCACTGAGCGCAGCGCGCAAGTCATCGGCCAGACGCAGGTTGCGCTGTAATTCGTCCGGCTCACGATTGAGCATCAGCCGCAGCGTCACGGCACGCAGACGCAGGATGTCCTGGCTGACCTCCCCCAGCGCCATCACACTTGGCAGCCAATCCTGATCGACTGCCTCGGACTGCTTGCGCATCTCGGTCATCTGGAACAGTGAAAAAGCCCCAAGCAACAACACCAGCAAAGCCACTAGACCGAACCCCAAAGCAGCCCGTGGTGCGATAGAAAGATTACGCAGCGACATTTTTGCAACTCCCATTGCGCGCAGAAATCGAGACATCCTTCGCCGCACTTGGCAAAAGACCTTAAGAGATTGCGCTAATCCCTTCTTTCTTATCGACGTGATTCAGTCGCTCTTGATAAGGAAATAAAGAAATTTCTAACGACGCAGTGCCTTGGCCGTCGCCTGATCGACATGGTGGCGCCATTCATCATCGCGCCACTGCTCCTCCCGGCGTGCCTGCCTGTCATCGATACGCTGCACGTCCTCGCACTGGCGAAACCCGTCATCCCAGCCCTGAGTGTAGAGCGGCTCGGCCATATAGCGTGGTACGTCCTTGTCGAACTGGCCCAGTGGACCGGTTGCCGAGCGCCCGCTGCTGCAGCCGGCCATTTCTGCCAGGGCCTGTTCCTTGCTCCAGCCTTGATAGATGACGCGATACAGCGCAGCGATCAGCCCGGTGCGGTACAGATCGGGCGCCATGCGATAGAGGTTGATACGGGCATCCAGGGGTTGCGCACAATTGGCCTGGCGCACGCCCTGCAAGGGTGCGGGCGAGGTCGTCGCACCCCAGGCCATGCTCAGCGGCAGCAACGCGCTGCGTGTGAGGAAGAAAACTGCCAGCCAGGCCAGCAGGATGATCGCCAGATAACGAAGTTGCGCGTATTGAAGCCGAGGCATCGTATGATCCTTGAAGGATGAACGTGCCGCAGTGTGCGAGGCGAGCCGTGAGCCGCTCGTCAAAGCCGTGTGAAAGAATCGTCAAACCCAGGAATAACCCGCGATGCGCATTCTGGTCATCGAAGACAACCGAGACATCCTCGCCAACGTGCTCGACTATCTGCAACTCAAGGGCTTTTCCGTCGATTGCGCGCAGGACGGCCTGAGCGGCCTGCACCTGGCCAGCAGCGGCCACTATGACTTGATCGTGCTGGACATCATGCTGCCCGGCATAGACGGCTATCAGGTATGCAAGCGCCTGCGCGAGGATGGGCGCAGCGAGGTGCCGATCCTCATGCTCACCGCACGCGATGCCCTGGATGACCGCCTGCAGGGCCTCAACGCCGGCGCCGACGACTATCTGATCAAGCCGTTCGCGCTTTCCGAACTGGTGGCGCGCATCGAGGCGATCCTGCGCCGCAGCCGCGGCAGTCGCAAACGCCAGCTGCAGGTCGCCGACCTCAGCTACGACCTCGACACCCTGTACGTCAGCCGCGCCGGTCAGCCGCTCAAGCTCAACCCGTTGGGTCTCAAGCTGCTGGCCATCCTCATGCAGCGCAGCCCGGCTGTGGTGCGGCGCGAGGCGCTGGAGGAATCCCTGTGGGGCGACGACTGCCCGGACAGCGACAGCCTGCGCAGCCACATCCACCAACTGCGTCAGGTGCTCGACAAGCCCTTCCCCACTCCCCTGCTGCACACCATCCATGGTGTCGGTTATCGCCTGGCGGAGAGCGCCGATGCTGTCTAAGCAGCCCTTCGAACGGCGGATTCTGATCGCCTTCGTATTGATGACGGTGATGGTCAGCGGCCTGTTCTCGCTGAGCATCGTCGGTGTAGTGCACTTCATCGAGGAGCACCTGGTTTCCCAGGAGATGAGCCGCGAGCTGGGCGAAACGCTCAACGAGGACATCCGCCAGGGCCGCCCGCCGCGCCTGGACAGCAGTACGCAGTTCTTCTCCTCCTACCACGACCAATACCTGATTCCCCAGCAGTACGCCGGCCTGCAGGAGGGATTCAACGAAGTGGTCAGCGGCGACGAGGCGTTTTACATCTACGTACAGAAGATCAACGGCGAGACCTACATGCTGGTGCAGGAACAGCAGGAATTCGAAGCCCGCGAGAATGCGCTGTTCAACGTGGTGCTGGCCGGCTTCCTGATAACGGTGGTGGCCGCCTGGGGCCTGGGCCTGATGATGGCGCGCAAGGTCATGGCGCCGGTCAGCCGTCTGGCCCAGCAGGTGCGCCATCGCGACCAGCTGCACCCACTGGCGCCGCCCCTGGCGCCGGACTACCCCGACGATGAGATCGGCCAGTTGGCCGCCGCCTTCGACAGCACGCTGGGCCAGGTGCGTCAGTCTCTGGAGCGCGAGCGGCTATTCACCAGCGATGTCAGCCACGAACTGCGCACACCGCTAATGGTCATCGCCACTTCCTGCGAACTGCTCGCCGAAGCGCCCCTGGGGCCGCGCGAGAAGGAACAGGTGGCGCGCATCGCCCGCGCCAGCGAGGAAATGCGCGAGCTGGTGCAGACCTTCCTGCAACTGGCGCGGGACAAGAGCAACGAAGCGGCCTTCGGCGGCGACCGCACGCTCGCCGGTATCGCTCATGAGCAGGCCAGCCGCTGGAGCGTCTTGATGAAGGAGAAGGGGCTGGACTTCCAATTGACCGAGGAAGGCCAGGACGACGGCCGTTACAACGCCACCTTTCTCGGCACGGTGATGGCCAACCTGTTGCGCAATGCCCTGCATTACACCGAACGCGGCAGTGTGCGCCTGATCCTCGAACAGGGGGCCTTCCGTATCGAGGACAGCGGCGCCGGCATTCCCGCCGAGCAGCGCGAGCGCATCTTCCAGCCCTTCGTCCGCGGCTTGCAGGCCCGCGGTGAAGGGCTGGGCCTGGGGCTGTCGCTGGTCAAACGCATCTGCGCCAAACAGGGCTGGCAGGTCAGCCTGCAGAGCGAACCGGGGCATACACGCTTTCGCGTGACACTGAACGGGGACGCTTGACGAAATTTTCACATCCCTTTGACGTGAACTTGATGCCTGGCTCTTTAGGGTGACGAACGTATCCATCAAGGGACATTCGTCATGCCCAAGCCTAGCCCCATCGAACTGGATTTTTCCCGCAAGTACGATTTCGAGCACGCCCAGCAATACCTGCACAAGCATCAGGACGGCCTGTCCCGGCGCCTGTCGCACTGGCGCGACGTGCAGGTGGCGCGCCGTGCGCTGCAGATGGCCGATGAACCGAACCTGGTGCTTGACCTGCCCTGCGGTGCTGGGCGCTTCTGGCTGATGCTCTGCGAACAGCCGAACCGGGTGATCTTTGCCGCCGACAACTCGGCCGACATGCTCGCCACCGCGCGCGCCGCACAGGCTCCCGAGGTGGTGACGCGGGTCACCAGCTTCCGCACCTCCGCTTTCGCTATCGACCTGGGCGCCAATGCGGTGGACTGCATCTTCTGCATCCGCCTGCTGCATCACATCGAATCGGCCGAACACCGCCTGGCCATCCTTCGCGAGTTTCATCGCGTCAGCCGCGATACGGTGATCGTTTCGCTGTGGGTCGATGGCAACTACAAGGCCTGGAAACGCCAGCGCCTGGAGGCCCGCCGCGCCGCACAGGGCCGCGCCGCGGAAAACCAGAACCGCTTCGTCGTCGCCCGGAGTACGCTGGAGGATGAATTCCGTCAGGCCGGCTTCAACATGCTCGGCCATCTGGACTTCCTGCCCGGCTACGCCATGTGGCGCACCTACGTCCTGCGCAAGGTGGCCTGAGATGGGCATCCTCAGTGAACAGGCACTGGCCGCCCTGCCGTCGACCGAATTCGACCGCTGGTGGCACAGCCCTGGGGAATGGGTCGAGCCCGCCAATCAGCGACGCGGCGGCGAAAGTGGCGTGCGCCTGCTGCAACACTGGGACACAAGCCGGCCCCTGCTGTTCTGCAAGCGCCAGAGCGGGCATATCTACCGTTCGCTGCGCCACCCCGGGGGACGGCCAACCATCCTGCGTGAGCTGCAGGCCTACCGCGCCCTCGCCCGCCTGGGTGTACGCACGCCGAACATCGTCTACTGCGCCGCACGCAAACAGAGCGGACAGTGGCAGGCACTGTTGGTCACCGAAGCGCTGCTGGGCTTCGTCAGCCTGGAACAGTGGTACGAGGAGGCGCATACGCCGCAACTCAATCAACGGATGTTGCAGCGCCTGGCAGTCACCCTGGCACGCCTGCACCTGGGCGGCTGGCAACACGGCTGCTGCTACGCCAAACACCTGTTCATCAAGCTGCGTGGCGATGGTGATGTGGACATCGCCTTGCTGGATCTGGAAAAAAGCCGTCGCCGCTGGCGCGCCTCCAGCGCCGCGCGACGCGATCTGGGCCAACTGGAGCGGCACCGCGGCGCGATGCCCGAGGCCGACATGGGCTACCTGCGCCAGGCTTACCAGCAGGCGCTGAACATGCCCTGGGGCGGACTGCAGCCATGAGCGACACCCCGGTCTGAATGCGCTGTCGTTCAAGGGCCATCGCGACCTGGCGCGCATATTCGCTCGCCGGGCTGCGCGCCGCCTACCAGGGCGAAGCTGTGTTCCGCCAGCTGGTTGAACCTGGTGATGGTGCCGCCATTGGCGCTGGTGGTGGAACTGCTCAATTCCGCCATCACGGCGGTGGCTGACCGCATCTCTCTGAACCTGCACCCGCTGTCCAAACAGACCAAGGACATGGGCAGCGCAAATGGTCGCGCTGCTGATGATCACCCTGACCTGGGCGATCATCCTGCTCTGATCAGCGCACAGTGAAACGTTGTTCGGCCAGCTTGCGATCTCCCTGATAGACGATGAAATGCCATTCACCGGGCACCACTTCGTGGTGTTCGGTGAATTCGAAGGCCATCACGTCCTGCGGCGCACCGACTACCAGCTTCTGCTGCACTTCGAACTTGTCATGACGCTGACCATCCGGGGTGACCACGCCGGGCGTGAGGTACAACAACGTCAGCGGCGTATCGCCCTCGCGCTTGCCGGCGAGGCTGTAGCGCATGCCGAACTTGGTACCGAGCTTGGCGGGAATCTGCTCGGTGCGCTCGATTTCCTGGTTGCTGCGGGTCAGCACCCGCTCGCCGGGCTGGTAGTCCTGATACTGGCTGCTGAAGATGCCGTATTCCACCGGTCCTTCGACACGGATGTCAGCCTGGCTCAGACCTGCCCAGGCGAATAGACCGGCCATCATGGCCACTCGGGTGTAATGCATGGTGCGCTCCTCGTTGAGATGAGCGCGAGCCTATGACGCCCGAGTGACAGCCTGATGACAGATACGTTAGCGGTCCAACTCGGCCTGCACCTTGCGCGGCAACACGGAAAGAAAGTTGTCGCGCGCCACCTTGTGCGCGACGTCCTCTGGCAAGGCATCGAGAAACGGGTCGAAGCCCTTCATGTACTCGCCCAGACTGCCGAAACGGCCGACCACATCCGAGCCCAGCATGAAGCGCTCCGGATAACTGCTGACCAGATGCACCCACTTCGCATCAGGTGCACCGTTCTCGTCGAGCAGATAGGGACGCAGCATGGTCCAGGACAGGTCGATATACAGGTTGGGGTACTGACCGAGCATGCGTTCGACCGTCTCCAGAAGGAAGTCGAGCTTCTCCTGATGACGATGAATCTCGGCACTGGTACCGGCATGCGCCCAGATGAAACGCACATGCGGATGGTTGCGCAGCGGCGCCTCGATTTCCTGCAGATAGATCGGCTCACGCTCACGCTTGGAGGTGATGTTCGAATGCAGCATCACCGGCAGGTCGTACTCGGCGGCCAGATGAAAAACCCGCGCCAGCGCTTCGTTGCTGGCGCGCGGCGCACTGCCATGAATCAGCGCGGTGAGATCGTCATGTCGGGTGAAGACCTCGCCGATGCCCTGCCACAGGCCAGGGTCCAGCTCGAGCATACGGCGGATATGCGCATCGGCGTTCTTGTCGTTGGGATTGAAGCCGGAAAGAAACGGATGGAAGCGCTTGCGCTGCTCGGCGGGCAGACGCTTGTAGGCGGCCGCGATGAACACGTCGGTAGCGCTGTACCAATAGGCATTGGCGTCATCACCTGCGTAATAACGCGGGCGCTTGGGCTCGTCCTCGTCCCACTTCTTGGCCACCGGAATACCGGAGAACATCACATGATCGACGTTGTTTTCCGCCATCTTCTCCAGCAGTTCGTCCATGCCGGCGCTTTCCTGGAAGAAGTCGACGTAGTGCAGGTGGGCGTCGCTGTAGCGGTATTCGCGGGCCTGGGCGCTGCAGACGATAACGGCACTGAGCGTGAGTATCCATGGCATCGTTCGAGATGTGAGCAAGGCGAGTCCTCCTGACGGTACGAGCAGCATAGACCGCCGAGCGGCCCGGCAAGTTCGGAGATCACCCCATGCCATTCGCATCAGCGCCCTCAAAAGAAGCATGCAACCAGAGGCCGCACCAAGCCGGAACATTAATAGCTGGCTAACGGCCTGAAACGGCCATGGGTACGTCAACCAATGATGGCACCTCGCTTGCAGTGTCCGAGGTAGACCAGACAGGGGAATCACCATGTTGCAGTTGCTGCGCAAGCCAGCCCGCAAGGCCCAGGACGAGGCCGCATTGGACGCTTTGTTCCAACAGCACGACCTCACCACTCGCCTCCCGGAGGACTACCAGTGGATGGTGCGCCTGAATGATTTCAGCGCCGGCCTCCAGCAACGTATCCGCGCCAGCCTCGGCGCCGCTGTCGGCATCGCCGCGCATGCGCCACAACTGGCGCGCATCGCCGCTGCCAACCAACAAAGCGGACAGACGCTGGCGCAATCCTCGGAGCTGATCGCCAGCGCCAGCGAGCAGGTCACCACCACACTGGACGCCGAACTGGTGCCCGGTGCCGGCGAAGTTGCGCGCTTGTCCGCCGAGGTTTCCGCCACCCTCAACCAATGCCAGCAAAGCGGCCAGGCGGTACTACGGCAGGTCGAAGTGATCGACGCCAGCGAGGCGCAACTGGCTCAGGTGATCCAGCACCTGGCCGGACAGCTCGATGAAGTGAGCAAGGTCATCGGCGTGATCGCCAGCATCTCCCAACAGACCAATCTGCTCGCCCTGAACGCCGCCATCGAGGCCGCACGCGCGGGTGAACATGGTCGGGGCTTCGCCGTGGTCGCCGAGGAAGTGCGGCGTTTGGCTGGCCATACCACCGATGCCACCGGCCAGGTCAGTGGCATCATCGAGCGTTTCCGCGAAGGCATGCAGCAGCTCGGCAGTGCCGGCCAGCACATGAACCAGGCGGTGGCCGACGGCCGCACCGGCATTCTCGCCGTCAGCGGCGGACTGGAAAGCACGCGCCAGGCCATGGATCGCCTGGACGCTCAGGTCGGCCAGATCGCCGCCGGCACCGAGCAGATCGGCCAGGCGGTGCGCTCGATCAACGGCGATGTGCAAAACATCGCCCAGGTCGCTGGCGAGCTGCTTGGCAAGGCAGGTCAGGTGCTGCATCACAGCAAGGCCGTGCGCGAAGACGGTGATCGCCTGCTCGCCGGGCTCGGCGACTTCCGTCTGGAAATTCACGCAGCCGTGCGCGCCAGCGTCGAACAACTGGCCAAACGCCCCGAGCTGGCCAGCGACGTGACAGCGGCCGAACGACTGCTTGCCGATACGCTGACGCGCGACAGCCGTTTCGAGCTGTTCTACCTGGTAGACAGCCGCGGCGTGCAGATTTCCGAGAACGTCTTCGCCGCCGATGTGGCGCACGGTGAGGATGCCAGCTGTCGCGGCCGCGACTGGAGCCAACGCCCCTGGTTCCGCGCCGTGGCCGAGCGCATGGAGAGTCATATCACTCAGGTCTACCGCTCCTCGGCCACAGACGACTTCTGCTTTACCGTTTCAGTCCCCATTGTCGATGAGCGCGGGCAACTCCTGCGTGTGCTGGGAGCGGACGTGAGGCTCTCGGCGCTGGTGTGATCGGTGCGGGCTGGGCTAGGCTAGGCTGGCCACTGTCGATTCGTCACACCTCAAGGGAAGCGCCATGATCCGTATTCACAACAACAAGGGCCTGCAGCAGCAGATCGAAATCGGCTCGCACCAGCTCATCGGCGACGTCTCGCCCGAGCAGGGCGGGGATGGCGCCGGACCGGAACCGCATGATCTGTTCGACGCAGCCCTTGGCACCTGCAAGGCCATGACCCTGCTGCTCTATGCGCGCCAACGCGGCCTCCCGCTGGAAGGCATCGACGTGCACGTCGAGCGTGACGACAGCGAGGAGCGTCAGGGCAACTACCGCCTGATCGTCGACCTGGCGCTCAGGGGGCCATTGGACGAGACGCAGCGCCAGCAACTGCTGCGCGTGGCGGACAAATGTCCGATCCACAAGCTGATGACCACCACCGACATCCAGATCGAGACCCGCCTGGCGGGAGCTCCGGCATGAGCGAGTTACAGCTGATCCGCCCGCGCGCCGAGGACATTTCCGGCCAACCGATTCTGCGTCCCCTGCCCTCGGCACGCTTTCGCAGCATCGGCCCCTTCGTGTTCTTCGATCACATGCTGGAGCATGACTACCCGGCCGGCAAAGGCATGAACATTGCCCAGCATCCGCATATCGGCCTATCCACCCTCACCTACCTGTTCGAAGGCCAGCTGCAGCACAAGGACAGCCTGGGTTCGGACCAACTGGTGGGCCCCGGTGATGTCAGCTGGATGACCGCAGGGCGCGCCGTCGCCCATGTCGAACGTACGCCGCCCGAGCAGCTCGGACAGAACAAGCGAGCCCACGGTCTGCAGGTATGGCTGGCTTTGCCAGAAGCCGAGGAACAGTGCGAACCGGCTTATAGCCATCACCCCGCCGCTTCGCTACCCCGCAGCGAAGCCATGGGCGTGCAGATCACCCTGATCGCCGGCAGTGGTTTCTGCCTCGAATCACCAGTACCGGTTCGCTCACCGACCCTGTATGCCGAGCTGCGCCTGGCCGCCGGTGCCAACCTGCTGATACCCACCGAGCACAGCGAACGAGCCCTGTACCTGATCGATGGCGAGGCCGAGCTGGATGGCGAGCCCCTGCCCCGGCACACCATGGCCGTGATCCCGGCAGGCGAAACGCCCGTGCTCAGCGCCTGCGGCGAATGCCACCTGGCCCTGATCGGCGGCGAACCCGTTGGCCCACGGCGAATCAACTGGAACTTCGTCGCCACCAGCTCGGAGCTGATCGACCAGGCGCGCCAGCGCTGGGCCGCGGGCGACTGGCCGCAAGTACCAGGCGAAACCACGCGCATCGAACTGCCACGCTGAAACCGCTCCATCAATGACAGGCGCGCAAAGGCGCCTGTCGCTTGCAAAGGATTGCCCTCTTGCCCTCGTATCGCCCCCTCGCTGTCCTGCTGCTGTTGCCCACATTGGCCCTGGCTGATCTACCCCGTTTCGAACCTGAGCCCGGGCGGCATGCCCAGGTACAACAGCAAGGCGAAGGCTATTTTCTGCTGCAACCCGACGGCAGCCATCTGGAACTAAGCATCCCCGAAGGCAACGACGCAGAACCGCCGAGCTTCGCCGTCGAGGACTACGATTTCGACGGCCATCCGGATCTGGCGATTCGCGTGCCGGCCGGGATGGTCAACTCCGCCTACCACGTTTACCTCTACCGCCCGGCCCTGCGCCGTTTCGAGCAGTTGCAGATACCGCCTGCGCTGATGGAACGCGTCAATTGCGCATGGCTGTCGGAGCTGCAGCCCGACAGTGAGGAACGAGCGCTCTACAGCCACTGCCGCAGCGGACCACGCTGGTACTACGACGCCTATCGCTTCGCTGAATCCGGTGCCCCCTGGCTGTACAAGACGCTGCAAGTACGTCACGACTACGATCCGGATGCACCTGTGTTTTTTCCTGTGTTCGAGAAAACACTCGACCCTCAAGGCCGGGTCATCGCCAGCCGCGCGGTCGACGACGGTGATCAGCCAATTACCTGGACTGTGCCCGCCCCACGTCTTTATCTCCACGCACGCCCTGAAGAAAACAGCCGGACCAAGGCCTACCTGATCGAAGGGGACGTCTGCGAAGTCCTGGATCAGCAGGGACGCTGGCTACAGATTCGCTACGCCTCGCGCAAGGGCCCGCTGCAGCGCTGGGTTTCACTCGACGAGGCCTACGCCCAGGCTCAGCCCTGAAGCCTCACCCATTGAATGCATTGCAACGCCTTCGCAGTTTTTTGTTACCTGTGCGTGATCCAGAAGCGCAGTAGCCGGGTATAAGCTGCATGCGGATTTCTCAGGCCAACGGATGACCCATGGCAGATCGCGAGTTCGATTACGAAAGCACCCTGGAAGCCTGCGCACGCGGCGACGAACGTGCCTTCCAGACGCTCTACCGGCAAGAGGCCGGGCAATTGCTCGGCCTGGCCATCAGCATGCTGGGCCGCCGTGATATTGCCGAGGACTGTCTGCACGACGCTTTCGTGCGTATCTGGCAGCACGCCGCGCGCTATAGGCGCGAACTGGGCAGCGGTCGCGCCTGGGTGCATAGCATCCTGCGCTATCGCGTACTCAATGCCCTACGCAGTGGCAACCGGCATGCCGAAGTGGACGATGACTTCATCGAACGTGTGCTCGACGACAGCCCGCAGGCCGAAGCACAGGCGCTGGAGCAATCCGAGCAGCGCCTGCTGCGTCGCTGCCTGCAGCGCCTGGAAAGGCCGCGCCGCCATCCGATCCTGCTGGCGTTCTACCGTGGCCTGACCCACGAGCAGATCGCCAGCCGCCTGAGCACACCGCTGGGCACCATCAAAGGCCGTATCCGCGCCGGCCTGCGCGCGCTGCAGGAGTGTCTGCAAGCATGATTCCTCACGAACCCGAAGAACGCCGTGCCCTGATTGGCGAATACCTGCTCGGCTTGCTCGATGAGCATGAAGCGGCCGAGGTGCGCCAGTTGCTCGAAGAGGATGAGAGTGCCGCTCGTATGGCCCTGGAATGGGAACGACACTTTCTCGAACTGAGCGACCAGCTACCGGCACATGCGCCCTCCCCGGCACTCTGGGCACGTATTCGGCAGAGTCTGGGCCTGCACGTTGAGCCACATCCGAGCCCGCTGGCCAACTGGTGGAACAGCCTGCTGACCTGGCGCTTGACTGCCGCCGCGCTGGCCATGGCGCTGCTGGTCGCCGTGCTGATGCCGCTGCTGCGCACCCCGGATATCGCCGGAGAACGCTATACCGTGGTGCTGCAGCAGCCAGGCGAAGCGGCCAAACCCGGTTGGGTGATCCAGGTCAGCAGCGATGGCACGCTCTCGCTCGATCCGCTGGTCGCCGATCAGGTCCCTGAAGGTCGCGACTTGCAATTCTGGACGCTGATCGATCCGGCCGACGGCCCACGCTCGCTGGGCCTGGTCGAGGCTGGCCAGCCGCTGCGCCTGCCTGCCGAACAGATCGGCGCGGTGCAGCCGGGGCAACTCTTCGAGCTAACACTGGAACCGGCCGGCGGCTCGCCCTACAACCGCCCCAGCGGCCCGGTGCTGTATATCGGTCGCGCCGTGCTGGCCAGCGCCAACTGAGTGGGTTGCCGGCCACATGGCCGGTAGCCTTTCCACCCCCGATTACCCTGCGGAAAAAATATTTTCCTCCGCCGACATCCAACTCCGTTCCTCGCGGGTATAGCTCACAGGTGTTTCGTCGAGGCACCTGCGAAGCCGGCCAGCCGGCTTCGTCTCGATGCTGAAACCTTTATGAGGAACAACCATGAAACGCATCACTACCCTTTGCACCGCCAGCCTGCTGACCCTGAGCGCAGGTGCCGCCAGCGCCACCGAACTGCTCGCACTGGGCGCCGATGGCAAGCTGTTCAAGGTCGATGTCGCCAGCCTCAAGGTCACCGCCAGCATGGCGGTCAGTGGCGCCAGCGACCTGCGCGGCCTGGATGTGCGTCCGGCCAGCGGTCAGCTCTACGCCCTCAGCGGTACCGATCAGCTCTACACCCTGGACGCCACAAGCGGTAAAGCAACTGCAGGTAGCAAGCTGCAAACTGCGCTGTCCGGCAGCGGCCAGGCGGTGGTCGATTTCAACCCGGTGGCCGACCGCCTGCGCCTGCTCGGCCCGGACGGCACCAGCCTGCGGGTAAACGTCGATACCGGTGAAGTGGCCGTAGACGGCAAGGTCGCCTACGCCACCGACGGCCCCTACGCGGGCAAGCAACCCAAGGTCGTCGCCGGCGCCTACACCAATTCCTATGCCGGTACGCAGAGCACGGCGCTGTACAACATCGACCTGGCCAGCAGCAGCCTGATGCTGCAGAACCCGCCAAACGATGGCGTGCAGCAACTGGTCGGCAAGGTCGCCGATGGCCTCAAGGCAGCTGCGCTGGATATCGCCAGCGACGGCAAGGGTGGCAACACCGCCTACGTATTGACCGGCAAGACCCTACACCAGCTGGATCTGACCAGCGGCAAGCCCACCACCCTGGGCGACGTCGCCGATCTGCCGGACGGCATCATCGACATCGCCGTGCTGCCCGCGAAGTAAGATGAAAAAAGGCTGCGCCCATCGGGCGCAGCCTTTCGTTCAACGCATCGCAAACCTGGCGTCACTGCTCGGCGAATACCTCATCGAACAGATCGTTCATCGCCTTGAATGCTCGCGCGGCGACCACCGGATGGTATTCGTTGCGACCCGGCACGTTGGCCTTGGGGTTGGTGAACGAGTGCACGGCGCCGCCGTAGCTCACCAATTGCCAATCAGTCTTGGCTGCCTTCATCTCGGCGATGAAGCCGTCGACCTGCGCCTGCGGTACGGCAGGATCATCAGCCCCATGCAGTACCAGTACCGGCGCCTTGATGTTCTGGGCATCGGCCGGATTGGGCGTATCCAGATTGCCGTGGAAGGATACGAAGCCTTTCAGCGGCGCCCCAGAGCGCGCGAGTTCCAGCACCGTGCCGCCACCGAAGCAGAAGCCGATGGCTCCCAGCTTGCTCAGATCCAGTGCCACCTCGCCGTTCTGCGCCTTGAGTACCTCGACTGCAGCCTGCGCACGCTTACGCATCAGCGGGCGATCTGCACGTACGGCAGTGGCCGCGGCCCCTGCTTCTTCGGCATTGCTGGGACGAATGGATTTACCGTACATGTCGGCGACGAACACCACGTATTTGTCGCCTGCCGCGCGGGCGGCCTTGGCCACGGTGTCTTCATTCACCCCCATCCAGTTGGGAACGGCGAGCAGCCCAGGGCGCGGCGTGGTGACCGAATCGTCGTAAACCAGCACGCCTTCGAAGGCTTCGCCATCGATTTCGTACGCAACTGTCTTGGTCACGACCGCCGCATCGGCAAGACCAGCGAATGCGGCGCACAACAGGGGAACCAGTGTCTTCTTCTGCATGATGAGACCTGCCCTTGGCAATGGTAGGCCCCTAACAATAGCCTCACCTTCGACAATGACCAAGTCGAGAGGAGGCGGGTTTTAGACAGGAGATTTCAAGCGGCAGGTTATTCGGCCCAGCGTTCCTTGATCTGCAGAATCTCGGGCAAACAAGCGATGAACAGCTCGACCAGACGGGGATCGAAGTGGCGCCCACTCTGTTCACGCAGAAAACCGACTGCATCGTCCACGGACCAGGCCTGTTTGTAGGGGCGCACGCTGGTCAGCGCGTCGAACACATCGGCAATGGCGACGATGCGGCCCTCCAAGGGAATGTCCTCGCCACTCAGACCGTTGGGGTAGCCGCTGCCATCCCACTTCTCATGGTGCGACAGGGCAATGCGTTGCGCTGTGCGCAGCAGCCCCGAGCTGTGCTCGCCGATTATCCGCGCACCGATCTCCACGTGCTGGCGCATCACCTGCCACTCCTGCTCGTCGAGCTTGCCCGGCTTGCGCAGCACGGCGTCGGGAATACCGATCTTGCCGACATCGTGCATCGGTGCCGCATTGAGCAGTTCCTCGGCCGCGCTTTCGCTGAAACCGGCGGCCAGCGCCAGCACCTTGGAGAAATGGCTCATGCGAATGACGTGCAGGCCGGTCTCGTTGTCCTTGTACTCGGCGGCCATGCCCAGGCGCTGGACAATCTGCAGGCGAGTCTGTTTGAGCTCATCGACACGCACCAGCGACAGGTGAGTACGCACCCGGGCACGCACGATGGGCGGGCTGATCGGCTTGGTGATGTAGTCCACCGCACCAACTTCGAAGCCGTGTGCCTCATCCTCGACATCGCCCAGAGCGGTAACGAAGATCACCGGAATCGTCTTTAGCAGAGGGTTGGCCTTGAGCCGCTCGCATACCTCGTAACCGGTCATGCCCGGCATCATCACATCGAGCAGAATCAGGTCAGGCCGTTCACGTTCGGCCATCTCCAGCGCGCGCGAACCCTCCTTGGCGAACAGCAGGCGATAGTCCTCTTGCAGGATATGGCGCAGCACCTGCAGGTTAGTGGGTTCGTCATCGACCAGCAGCAACAGCGGACGAGTATCGGCAGCCAGGGTCATGATGGGGTCGTTTCCTCGTCTTGCAGTTGCAGCAACAGTTGATCGAGCACCAGCAGAGCCTGATCGAAATCGAAATCTTCCAGGGCCTGACGCATGTCGTTCAGCGCGGCGCCATAGGCTGTGCCCCTGGCGGCCTGCTCCATGACTGCAAGGGTTTCATCATCCAGGCCGCCCCGCTGTAGCGCCTGTCGCAGCTGACTTGCCTGTTCACGCAGCGAGGGCAAGTCGACGGCCGCGCTTTCAGCCGAAGATACGACTTCCGGTACCTGCGGCACCACGTCCTTGACCGTCAGTAGAGCCTGCTCGAGTTCCACGATCAGTGCAGGCAACGCCTGCTCGTCTCGCCTCTGAAAGGCCCGCTCGATCGACTGTCCAAGGCTGGCAAGGCTGCTCATGGCCAGGTTGCCGGCGGCGCCGTGCAAACGGTGCGCGAGCGCCTCGCCCTCGCGCCAGTCGCGCGCCGTCAGCAGGTGGCTGAGGCGTGCCGCCAGATCATGCTGTTCACCAATGAAGGTATTGATCGCCTGCGCCATACGCAGCGGCCCGCCCCACAGGCGGCTGCCACGGACCCAGTCGAACAGGCCATCGTCGGCAACCCGGGTGGCACTGACCACTGCGCTGGGTACATCGGTCAGCCCGAGCAGGCGGGCGATTTCCCAGAGCAGCGCGTTGACATCCAGTGGCTTCGAAGCAAAGCCATTCATACCCGAGTCCAGCGCTGCCTGACGATCCTGATCAAGCACGCTGGCGGTCAGGGCAATGATCGGAATCGGCTCTCGTGCCTCGGCGGCTTCCAGCTGGCGGATCCGCCGCGACGCTTCCAGACCGTCGACACCCGGCATCTGCACATCCATCAGGATCAGATCGAAACGTTGCTCGGTGAATGCCTGCAGTGCACCTTCACCATCGGCGACGCAGTGTACGCGATGGCCAAAATGCTCCAGGGTCAGTTGCAGCAGCTCGAGGTTCTGCGGCACGTCATCGGCCGCAAGAATGTTCAACTGCCCCAGCTCAGGCAGCACGGCACGTTGCTGCGAGGCCAGACGCTTGCCGGCACGCAGCGGCAACTCGACGCTGAAGCAGCTGCCCTGCCCTTCAGTACTTTCGACCCGCAAACGCCCCCCCATCAACTCGACCAACTGCCGGGAGATGGTGGTGCCGAGGCCGGTACCGCCAAAGCGGCGGCTCATCGAGGCATCAGCCTGAGCGAAAGGCTCGAAGATCTTCTCCAGGCGATCGGCTGCGATACCGATGCCGGTGTCCTTCACCGCCAGGCGCATTGCGCCCGGCTCACCCGTCACTTTCAGGCGAACCTCGCCGTGCAGGGTGAACTTGACCGCATTACCGAGCAGGTTGGTCAGGACCTGTTGCAAACGCAGTGGGTCACCACAGAAGAACTCGTTGGTCGTTGCCGGGTAATCCAGATGCAGCTGCAGGCCTTTGCTTTCGGCCGTCAGGCGCTGCGTCGCGAGTACCTGCTCGCACAGCTCACGCAGGGAGAAATCCAGTTGTTCCAGCTCGATGGCACCACGGTCGAGCTTCGCCGTGTCGAGGATGTCATTGAGCAAGCCCAGCAACGAACGCGACGAATGCTGCACGGTGCTCAGATGGCGACGTTGCTCGCTGGAAAGTGGCGTTTCCAGCAGCAGGTCGGTAAAGCCGATGATGGCATTCATCGGCGTACGAATTTCATGGCTCATGTTGGCCAGGAAGCTGCTGCGCGCGGCAGCGGCGGCTTCGGCGCGATCACGGGCAGCCCGCAGATCCTGTTCCATGACGCGGCGCGGGGTCAGGTCGGTCGCCAACTTGACGACCTTGAACGGCTTGCCGTCGGTATCGAGGATCGGGTTGTAGCTGGCCTGAATCCAGACTTCCCGCCCGCCCTTACCAAAGCGGTGATATTCACCTGCTCGAAAATGACCTGCACGCAGATCCACCCAACCCTGGCGATAAGCATCGCTTGCCACCAGTTCAGGATCGCAGAACATGCCGTGGTGGCGCCCTATCACCTCCACCTTGTCATAACCAAACAACGCCAGTGCATTGTCGTTGATGTCGAGGATATTGCCGTCGAGGTCGAACTCGATCAGTGCCATCGCCTTGCTGATCGCGGTGACCTTGCCTTCGTATTCGGCATTGCGCCGCTTGGTTTCGGTCTGGTCGAGCAATACACCATCGATCCAGCGCGGCACACCGTTTTCGTCGCAAACTGCGCTACCACTTTCCCAGATCCAGTGTTCCGCGCCATCGCGGTCGAACAAGCGGTATTCGACAACGTAGTTGCGGCCTTGCTCGATAGCCTGCATCACCTCGGCGGCGACTCGCTGATAGTCGTCCGGGTGATACATATCGGCAATCGAACAGCGGCGACTGATGAAATCATCCGCACTCCAACCGGTGAGGGGCTGCACCGCATCGCTGATAAATATCATGGTCCAGTCCTGATCCAGCGTGCAGCGGAACGACACACCAGGAATGTTGCTGATCAACGAACGGTACTGCTGCTCGCTGTCACGCAGGGCCTTCTCCATGGCTTGTCTTTCGCTGATATCGGCGACGAATACCACGAACAGCGGACGGCTGCCTGAATGGGTGATGCCAACGCTGATGCGCACCAATTTCTCTTCGCCGTCACGGGTCAGACACACCAGTTCCTGCTCACCGGCCGGCATCGTCAGGCGACCCGTTCTGAGGTAGTTCGCCAGCAGCACCTCCACCTGCTCGACATGGCGAGCAGGCATCAGTGAGCGCATGTGCATGCCCACCAACTCCTCCGGCGTCCAGCCGAACAGACGCGAGACCGCGCGATTGGCCGAGCGCAACGTGCCGGTGTGATCGACGGTGATGATGGCATCCAGAGCCGTGTCGAAGATCGAGCGCAAATGCTGCTCGCTGGCCTTGAGTTGAAGACTCATGCGGCGGTAGCGCAGCAGCGTATTGATCGCCACCACGAAGACTGTCAGAGCGACGGTCAGCAGCGTGATGGCAATGGCGATATAACCACTGTCGACCACCGCCATCGGAGCTTCGGACTCCGGCGTACCGACGAAACGCGCCGCAGCCATGCCGGTGTAGTGCATGCCACTGATCGCCAGGCCCATCACCAGGGCGCTGAGCAGAAGCGCCCAGAGGGTCGGCAAACGCCCCTCCAGACCGAAGCGTACCCACAACGCCAGAATGGCCAGGGCGACGGCAACGACGATGGACAGGGCGAACATCCAGGGGTCATAGCGCAGCAGCGGCGCCATCTGCATCGCCGCCATACCGCTGTAGTGCATGGCTCCGATACCAGCTCCGACCAGTACGCCCCCCACACACAGCTGCAACAGGCTCAAGTCACGCCGCGCCAGCAGGCTCAGCGCGACCCACGAAGCAGCCAGGCTCGGCAGCATCGACAGTAGCGTGATGCCCAGATCGAATCGCACCGCCGCACACAGCTCGAAGGCGAGCATGCCGAGAAAATGCATGGACCAGATGCCGCCGCCAAGAGCGAGCGAACCGGTGAGAATGGTGATTTGCCTGGCGACCGGATGCGAACTGTCGCGTGCTTCGCCAGCCAGCTGCAGCGCCATGCCGGCGGCGAATACAGCAATAGCCAGCGACAGCAGCACCAGGGACGTGTCGTAACTACTGAGCACAAGGACACTCGGGTCCGCGCCCATCAAGAAGAACAGCTCGAAAATCGACATACCACCCCAGGGCACTGCAGAAAGCCAGCCAATTGCCAGCATCTGAAACGACGGGGTCGCGCTTGTCAATTAAACCCGATCAATCGCGCGCATAGAAAAGCCCGCCGAAGCGGGCTTGTTCCACTACCTGACCTATCAGGCAGAAAGTTCCACCAACAACTTGTTCAGACGCTGCACGTAAGCGGCAGGATCTTTCAGGCTGTCACCAGCGGCCAACGCGGCCTGATCGAAGAGAATGTGCGACAGATCGGTGAAACGGTCCTCGTCCGGCTCGGCATCCAGACGTTCGATCAGCGGATGCGCAGGGTTGAACTCGAAGATCGGCTTGGCATCCGGAACCTTCTGCCCGCTGGCCTCGAGAATCTGGCGCATCTGCAGACCGAGATCCTGCTCACCGATGGCGAGAATCGCCGGCGAGTCGGTCAGTCGATGAGACACGCGAACCTCGGCGACCTGCTCGCCCAGGGCACCCTTGAGGCGTTCGATCAACCCCTCCTTGGCCTTGGCGACTTCTTCCTGCGCCTTCTTGTCCTCTTCCGAGTCCAGCTCACCCAGATCCAGGTCACCACGGGCCACGTCGACGAACTGCTTGCCGTCGAACTCGGTCAGGTAGCTCATCAGCCACTCATCGATACGATCGGTGAGCAGCAGCACTTCGATGCCCTTCTTGCGGAAGACTTCAAGGTGCGGGCTGTTCTTGATCTGCGCGTAGCTTTCACCAGTGAGGAAGTAGATCTTGTCCTGACCTTCCTTGATGCGGCCCAGGTAGTCAGCCAGCGAAACCGATTGCTCGTCGCCTTCGCCAGCAGTGGAGGCGAAACGCAACAGGCCGGCGATCTTCTCCTTGTTGGCGAAGTCTTCTGCCGGGCCTTCCTTGAGCACCTGGCCAAAGGCCTTCCAGAAGGTCTTGTAGTCGTCCGGCTTGTCCTTGGCCAGCTTCTCCAGCATGTCCAGCACGCGCTTGGTCAGCGCCGATTTCATCGAGTCGATGACCGGGCCGGACTGCAGGATCTCGCGGGAAACGTTCAGCGACAGGTCGTTGGAGTCGACCACACCTTTGATGAAGCGCAGGTACAACGGCAGGAACTGATCGGCCTGATCCATGATGAATACGCGCTGCACGTAGAGCTTGAGGCCCTTGGGCGCTTCGCGGTGGTACAGGTCGAACGGCGCACGGCCCGGCACGTAGAGCAGCGAGGTGTACTCCAGCTTGCCTTCGACCTTGTTGTGGCTCCAGCTCAGCGGGTTCTCGAAGTCATGGCCGACGTGCTTGTAGAACTCCTGGTACTCCTCGTCCTTGATCTCGGTACGCGGACGGGTCCACAGGGCGCTGGCGCGGTTGACGGTTTCCCACTCGACTTCGGCCGGCTTGTCTTCACTGTGATGCTCTTTCGGCAATTCGATGGGCAGCGCGATATGGTCGGAGTACTTCTTGACGATGTTGCGCAGGCGCCAGCCATCGGCGAACTCCTCTTCACCGCTCTTCAGATGCAGAACGATGCGGGTACCACGCTCGGCCTTTTCGACGGTGGCGACTTCGAACTCGCCTTCGCCTTTGGATGACCAATGCACGCCTTCGCTGGCCGGGCTACCGGCACGGCGGCTGAACACTTCGACCTCGTCGGCGACGATGAAGGCAGAATAGAAGCCCACACCGAACTGGCCGATCAGGTGCGAATCCTTCTTCTGGTCGCCGGAGAGATTTTTCAGGAAGTCGGCAGTGCCGGACTTGGCGATGGTGCCCAGGTGCGCGATGACTTCCTCGCGGCTCATACCGATACCGTTGTCTTCGAGGGTGACGGTCTTGGCATCCTTGTCGAACGACAGGCGGATCTTCAGTTCGGCGCCACCTTCGAGCAGCTCCGGCTTGGCCAGCGCTTCGAAACGCAGCTTGTCAGCGGCGTCTGACGCGTTGGAGATCAACTCGCGCAGGAAGATTTCCTTGTTCGAGTACAGGGAATGGATCATCAGGTGAAGCAGTTGCTTCACCTCGGTCTGGAAGCCCAGGGTTTCTTTTTGAGTTTCCACACTCATGGTCTGCTAACTCCATCTGTAGGACAGGAACCGCTATCGCGGCGATGACCTACAGATGGGGCCTGCTGGATGAATTTCAAGGGCTTGGAGCAGGCGCATCATCGTCTCGGGCAGGTAAAAACCACCCGCAAGCCGAATATGGCGGGTTGCACCCGCGCTACGGTTCCAGCAGTTCCAGGCGACCGATTTCTTCCGGTTTGAAACTGAAGCTGGCCTGGCCGCCGCCACTGCCCATTTGTTGACTGAGGCGAATGCTGCCATCGTCATCGACACCGACGAAACGCCCCTCCACCGTGCCGCCACTGGCGCGGCTCAGGCGCATGCTGAGGTTGCGGTACTGCTCCGGGTTCCGCTGCAAACGCGCCAGGCTGAAACGCTGACGACGGTCGACTGGACGACTCAGGCGCTCCTCGACGGCAGTCGCTTCAATTTGTTGTGTCAGTTGCTTGACCGCAACGGAGGGCAATGCCGGGAAGCGATCGCCCTCCACCATCCAGCCTTGCTCAGAGCGCTTGTGCAAACGAATTGGCAAGCGCTCGTTACGCCCGTCGATCTGCGCGTCAACCTGCAATTCCAGGGTATCGCCCTCGAAGGTGAACACCGGCAGTTTCAACTCGCGCACGTCGCGCGTAGCAAAACGTCGTTGCAGATAGTCCTGTAGGAGATGGGCGATGGTGTCATTGGAGTCGTACCGGGTATCGACCTTGCCATCCACATAGCGCAGGCGATCACGGTACAGCTCGACCCGGCCACTCAGGCTGGTCTTGAAGCGTGGCGGCATGACCAGATGGAAATCACCGACCAGTCGATTCGGTTCCTGCGGTTGCAGGTCCAGATGCAGGGTGTAGCCACGGCTCAGGCGACGCGCCTCGGGCAGATCCTGCTCCGGTAACAGCCAGCTCAGCTCGACCTCTGGCAGGTTACCGCTGTCCTGGGGCAGCACGTCGATACGTATAGGCCCCTCGACTGGCTGCGGCAGGCGGATACTCAGTTCGCGCAGGGCGAAAAAATCCAGGCCCTCGCGCAGCACCAATACGCCATCGATCAGCTCACCTTGCTGCGGGCGAAATGGCTGGCCGTTGAGCTCACCGTCCAGATCGATGGCCAGCTCTGCCGGCACTTGCACCTCGGGTTTGAGCCAGTCCAGACGGACGATCGCCGCCAGACGCTCGGCATCCTTGCTCGCCAGCAAGGTCAAACCCACCACCAGCGGGATGACGCCAAGCCCGATAAGAGTGACCGCGCTACGCGCTCGCCGCCAGTGGCGCACGATGTAGATCAAGGTGATCGGTGGGATCAGACTGCCCCAGCCCCACAACAGGCTGGTGGCGAACGCCCGCATGACCAGCCATACCAGACCGGCCAGCATCAGCACCAGGCCACCAATTATCAGCAACGCATCCATCTACAGGGTCCTTGTCATGATTTCGCTGCGCTGCCGATCCGCTCCAATTGCCGGGCAAGTCTCAACGACTCAGGGCTCATCGACCTTGAAGTGGGCACGGGCGGTGGCAATCGGTTCGGTCTGCTTGGTCTGCCAGGCGGTGATCGCCACGTTGGCCACCCGACGCCCCTGCCGCCAGACCTGGCACTGCGCATAGGTGTCACGATAATGGCCGGCGCGCAGGTAATCTATCGAGAAGTCGATGATTTTGGGCAAATGTGGAATGCCCATGAACATCAACAGATGGAGCATGGCTGCATGCTCCATGAAACCAGCGATTACGCCGCCATGCAGCGCCGGTAATACCGGGTTACCGATGCAGTCGCGGTTGGCTGGCAGACGAAAGACCATGTCGTCGCCCAGACGCAGGCATTCGATGCCCAGTAGCTTGGCGTAGGGGATCAGATTGATCAGCGGGTCATAATCGTTCTGCTGGTGCGCACGCGCTACCAGTTGCTCCAGACTCAGCTCGCTCATGCGCCACCGCCTTGCTGGATATTGCGCTTCAGCTCACCGCCGCCCTGCACGGCCTTGCCCATGCGCATGAAGGCACCGACCACGTGAGCAATTGGCTGCTCGGGGTCGTCCTGATAGGCATAGCCGCGAGTGAAGATAATGTTGGGCGTGACCCGATAACACTCGGCGAAGCCAAAGACGTCCTTGCCGGGCTCGGCCGGGTGCATGTAATCGATGCGCAAATCCAGGGTCGGGCATATTTCGAACTCCGGCAGCACGCAGACCGTGGAGATACCGCAGGTGGTGTCCATCAGCGTGGTAATGGCGCCACCATGGATCACACCGGTGTCCGGGTTGCCGACAATATGCGGCGCGTAGGGCAAGCGCAGCGTCAGTCCCTTGACATCGGCCGACTCGACACTCATGCCCAGCACCTGACAATGACGTAGCACGGCCAGAAACCGCTGCGCCCGCTCCTCGATCGACTGCTCACTCATCACACTGCTGCTCTGCCGCAAAAAAGGCTGCGCATGATAGCGCCTTGCTCCCGGACTAACACCCGTCCGGGGGCCAGCCTTCAAGGCCAAGGGAACTTATTGGCAGCGCCGACATTCGAAGTGACTGTGTGCTCTGGGGTAAGCCCAGCCACTTATAACTCTCACACATGGAGTGATGACCGTGAACAAACCTCTGACTTATGCCCTGCTGCTTGCCACTGCCCTGGGTCTCGCTGCCTGCGAGAAAACCCCGGAAGACAAGATGGAGTCGGCCAAGGAGTCAGTCTCCGAAGCGATGGAGAACCTGGGCGATGCCGCCAAAGACACCGGCGATGCCATCGAACAGAAGACCAACGAAGCCTTGGGTAATGAACCTACCACTGGCGAGAAAATTGAGGATGCGGCCAGCGATGCGGCCGACGCCATCGAGGATGCCGGCGACGAAGCCAAAGACGCTGTCGACGGCCAGTAACCTCCGCTGAAAATCAGGAAGGCCCGCAATGCGGGCCTTCTTTCATTTCAGCGCCGGGCTGATCATCAGCAGCAGGCTACAGGCCAAGCCCACCACCCATACCAGACTGCGCTGCCAGTGCAGATCCCTCCAATAGAACAGCAGATACAGCACCCGACTGACGACGAAGGTGACGGCAAGAATGTCGATCAGAAAGCCGTAGGTCTGCGTGGTGTGCGCCATCAGCACACCTGCCGCGAACAGCGGGAAAGCCTCGATACTATTCAAATGCGCCGCCAGGGCACGCGCGCCGAAACCCGTCAGACGCGCCTGCTGGGCACGCGGGTGATGGTTGTCATAACGACCACCGCCCTCCTCGGCCATGGCCCTGGCCACCGGGGCCTTGGCGATGAAGATCAACAAGGCGCTGATGAAGACACACCAGAACGGCAGGCTCATTCACTCTTCTCCTTGGCCACCTCGGCGGCCGGCGTTGGGGTATACACCATCACTTCCAGCACATCCGAGTGGAACTCGCGGCGATACAGCACCACGACCACGCCGGCAGTCACCAGCATGAAGAACCAGGGATTGATGAACCACGCCAGGGTTGCCATACCGAAATAGTAGGCGCGCAAACCGAAGTTGAACTGGTTGGCAGCCATCGAGATCACCCGTGCTGTGCGCTCTGCGAAAGCCTTGCGCTCCTGCTCGGTGACATGCCGCTCACCCACCATCGGCGCCGACCCCACCAGCACCGCTGCGAAGTTGTACTGGCGCATGCACCAGCTGAAGGTGAAGAAGGCATAGACGAAGATGATGCCCAGGCACAGCAACTTGATCTCGGACAGGCCACGACTGGCCTGTTGCACGAAAGGAATGTCGGCCAGCAGCGACAGGGCGCGGTCGGAGGCGCCCAGCACGGTGAGGATACCGGCCAGGATAATCAGCGTGCTGGAGGCGAAGAACGAGGCGTTGCGCTCGAGGTTACCGATCACGTTGGCGTCGGCAATGCGATTGTCACGCAGCAGCATGCGGCGCATCCAGTCTTCACGGTACAGGTGCAGGACGCTGGCCAGACAGGGTGTGGTTCGCGCCTTCGAGGAGGCATAGCGGGTGTAGCCGCCCCAGCACAGAACGAACCACAGTGCGGCCAGAAAATGAGGCAGGTACGGATAGCTGTTGAGCATGCCAACTCCTTGTAAGACTGCTGCGGATTATAGCCAGGCTGCCTGTTTTCTTGTTCGACAAAAAAGGCCGCCTCGTGGGCAGCCTTGTTTTGTTTCGAGGGTCTATTACGCAGTGGTAGCGCTCTGACGCAGGCCCAGAAGGCGGTCGAGCGCCACCACCAGAACCAGCGTCACCGCCACCGGCAGCAGCCAGCCCAGGCTCTGACCGGCCAGAGGCAGTTGCCCGAACCAGGCGGGGACCTTGTCGGCCCATGGGGTCGCGGCAACACCGTCGGCAACACCGAAGACCAGCGTAACGGCCATCACCGGCACGAAAACCAGCGCCTGGGAAACCCACAGGCGATCGGCCAGGCTCAATGCAACCAGCACGATAGCCAGCGGATACAGCCCCACCAGAACCGGAATCGAGAAACTGATCAGTTGGGTCAGGCCCTGATTGGCCACCACCAGGCTGAACAGACCGAAAACGATTACTACCGTTCGATAGGAAACCGGCAGCAGCTTGCTGAAGAACTCGCCGCAGGCAGTCAACAAGCCAACCGCGGTGGTCAGACAGGCCAGGGTGATGACCACCGCCAGCAGCAGGCTGCCGGGGGTGCCGAAGGTATGTTGCACGTAGGTGGTCAACACCTGCACGCCATTTTGCGCATCACCGGCGATGCCCTGGCTGGTAGCACCGAGATAGAACAGCGCCAGATACACCAGCGACAGACCGATGGCCGCGATAACGCCGGCAATTATCGAATAACGGGTCACCAGGCCTGCATCACTGACACCACGGTCGCGAATGGCGCTGGCGATCACGATGCCAAACACCAGCGCGCCCAGGGTATCCATGGTCAGGTAGCCCTGCAGGAAGCCCTGCACCAGCGGCGCTTCGCGGTAGCTCTCGGCTACCACGCCAATCTCGCCTGCCGGCGCGAACAGCGCAGCACCACCCAGCACCAGCAACGCTGCCAGCAGTACCGGCGTGATGAATTTGCCGATACGGTCGACCAGCTGGCCGGGATTGAGCGAGAGGAACAGCACGGCCGCGAAATACACCAGGGTATAGATCAGCAGCGGCGCCCCTTCGTTACCGGTGAACGGCGCAATGCCCATCTCGAAGGACACCACGGCGGTACGCGGCGTGGCGAACAGCGGACCGATGGCCAGGTAAACCGCTACAGCGAGGATTGCACCCGCCACCTTACCCAGAGGGGCGGTAAGCAGATCCATACCACCGCCCACTCGGGCCAGGGCAACCACAGTCAAAAGCGGCAAGCCGACGCCGGTCAGCAGGAAACCGAGTGCTGCGGGAAGCAGATTCTCCCCGGCGGCAAGACCAGCACTGGGCGGGAAGATTATATTGCCTGCGCCGAGAAACAACGCAAATGTCATGAAGCCGAGGGCCAGGAGGTCCGAGCCTTTCAAACGAGTCATAAAGGGAAATACCACAAGCAGGAAATCGAAGAGTTGCGGGGGTTTCCTTGAGGGATCGGGGAAACGTCGCCCGAGCGTTTGGCTCGAACCACTGCAAGCATCGCCGGGCGCTTGTGGCGCCACGGACACGATAAGGCGCGCATACTAACGAAAAGCGCCCGCCAGCAGCACAGTTGGCGGACGAGCTGTCGAACTGGCGTAACTGACTGTCGCATCGGCAAAAGTTATGGGAAATCTGACCGCCACACTTTCGCCCCCTACCTGGACCGCTCCTTATGGGTCTCGGCAGCTCGCTCACAGCGTAAGAAACCGAAAAATGAAAAAGGCCGCGAAAGCGGCCTTTGTCGTTGAGCGCGAGGCTTACTCGGCCAGGCGCCAGGTGGTACCGCCCTTACCATCTTCCAGCACCACACCCATGGCGGTGAGCTGGTCGCGGATGCGGTCGCTTTCTGCCCAGTTCTTCTCCGCACGGGCTTGCAGGCGCGCGGCGATCAGCGCATCGACCTCTGCTGCATCGACCTTGCCGGCAGCACCGGCCTGGAGGAAGGCCTCTGGCTCCAGTTGCAGCACGCCAAGCACGCTGGCCAGTTGCTTTAGCTGGGCAGCCAGGCCGGCAGCGGCCTGCACATCGGACTCCCGCAGGCGGTTGACCTCACGGATCATCTCGAACAGCACGGCGCAGGCTTCCGGCGAGTTGAAATCGTCGTCCATCGCCGCGCCGAAGCGCTCGACGAATTCCTCGCCACCGGCAGGCGCGGCTTCCGGCAAGCCTTTGAGGCCGTTGTAGAAACGCTCCAGGGCGCCCTTGGCTTCCTTGAGGCTCTCTTCCGAGTAGTTGATCGGGCTGCGGTAGTGACTGGACACCAGCAGGTAGCGCACCACCTCCGGGTGGTACTTCTCCAGCACCTCGCGAATGGTGAAGAAGTTGCCCAGGCTCTTGGACATCTTCTCGCCATCCACACGCACCGCGCCGGCGTGCATCCAGGCATTGGCGTACTGCTTACCGGTGGCCGCCTCGCTCTGCGCGATCTCGTTCTCGTGGTGCGGGAACACCAGATCCGGGCCGCCGCCATGAATGTCGAAGGTCTCGCCCAGGCAGCAGGTGGACATCACTGAGCACTCGATATGCCAGCCCGGACGCCCTGCGCCCCAGGGCGACTCCCAGCTAGGTTCGCCCGGCTTGACGCCCTTCCACAGGACGAAGTCCAACGGGTCTTCCTTGGCCTCGTCGACCTCGATGCGCGCACCGATCTTCAGGTCTTCGATCTTCTTGCGCGACAGTTTGCCGTAACCAACGAACTTGCCGACGCGGTAGTACACGTCGCCATTACCCGGCGCGTAGGCAAAGCCCTTGTCGATCAGGGTCTGGATCATCTGGTGCATGCCGGCGATATGGCCGGTGGCACGCGGCTCGATGTCCGGGCGCAGCACGCTCAGGCGCGCCTCGTCCTCGTGCATGGCCGCGATCATGCGCTCGACCAATGCCTCGAAAGGCTCGCCGTTCTCGTTGGCACGGCGGATGATCTTGTCGTCGATGTCGGTGATATTGCGCACATAGGTCACGTCATAGCCGCGCTGACGCAGCCAGCGGGTGACCACGTCGAAGGCGACCATCACCCGGGCATGACCGATGTGGCAGAAGTCATAGACGGTCATGCCGCACACGTACATGCGCACGCTATTGCCTTCCAGCGGCTTGAACGGTTCCTTGACCTTGCTCAGCGTGTTGTAGATCGACAGTGCCATTACTGACCCCACGAATCGCGCAGCGTAACGGTACGGTTGAACACCAGCGCGTCAGCGGTCGAATCCTTGTCCAGGCAGAAGTAACCTTCACGCTCGAACTGGAAGCGGTCGTCAGCGCTGGCCTTGGCCAGGGATGGCTCAGCGCGGCAGCCGGTAAGCACCACCAGCGATTCCGGATTGATGTTGTCGAGGAAGCTGCCGCCCTCTTCGCTCTTCTCCGGGTTGGCCGAGCGGAACAGACGGTCGTACAGGCGTACTTCGCACTCGACGCTCTCGGCAGCCGGCACCCAGTGGATCACACCCTTGACCTTGCGGCCTTCGGGGTTCTTGCCCAGGGTGTTCTCGTCATAGCTGCAACGCAGTTCGACGATATTGCCGGCAGCGTCCTTGATGGCTTCGTCGGCGCGAATCACGTAGCTGCCACGCAGGCGCACTTCGCCGCCAGGGATCAGGCGCTTGAAGCCGTCCGGCGGGGTTTCCTCGAAATCGCTGGCGTCGATGTAGATCTCGCGGGAGAACGGCAGCACGCGTACACCCATGTCCTGCTTGGGATGGCGCGCCAGCTCCAGATTCTCGACCTGACCTTCCGGGTAGTTGGTGATCACCACCTTCAGCGGCTTGAGCACGCACATGGCGCGCGCAGCGTTGGCATCCAGGTCGTCACGGATGGCGAACTCGAGCATGCCGATATCCACCAGGCCGCCGGCGCGGTTGACGCCGATCATGTCGCAGAAGGCGCGAATCGACGCCGGGGTATAGCCACGACGACGGTACCCGGACAGCGTCGACATGCGCGGGTCATCCCAACCATTGACGTGACCTTCGTCGACCAACTGCTTGAGCTTGCGCTTGCTGGTGATGGTGTAGTTCAGGTTCAGGCGGGCGAATTCGTACTGACGCGGCTGCGCCGGCACCGGCAGGTTGGCCAGGAACCACTCGTACAGCGGGCGGTGATCCTCGAACTCCAGGGTGCAGATGGAGTGGGTGATGCCCTCGATGGCGTCCGACTGGCCGTGGGTGAAGTCGTAGCTCGGGTAGATGCACCACTTGTCACCGGTCTGGTGGTGATGGGCGTGGCGAATGCGATAGAGAATCGGGTCGCGCAGGTTGATGTTCGGCGAAGCCATGTCGATCTTGGCGCGCAGCGAACGTGCACCGTCCGGGAACTCACCGGCTTTCATGCGTGCGAACAGGTCGAGGTTCTCTTCCACGGAGCGCTCGCGGAACGGGCTGTTCTTCCCGGGCTCGTTCAGGCTGCCGCGGTATTCACGCATCTCTTCGGCATTGAGGTCGCAGACGAAGGCCTTGCCGGCCTTGATCAGCTCGATGGCCCAAGCGTGCAGTTGGTCGAAATAATTGGAGGCGTAGCGCTCCTCGCCGGCCCACTTGAAGCCCAGCCACTCGACATCGGCCTTGATCGCGTCGATGTATTCCTGATCTTCCTTGGCCGGATTGGTGTCGTCGAAACGCAGGTTGCACTGGCCGCCGAACTCTTCGGCCAGGCCAAAGTTCAGGCAGATGCTCTTGGCATGGCCGATGTGCAGGTAGCCGTTGGGCTCCGGCGGGAAGCGGGTCACGATCTTGGCGTGCTTGCCGCTGTCCAGATCAGCCTGGACGATGGGGCGCAGGAAGTTGGCAGCTTTTTCGACGGTAGGCTTGCTCATGGTGTCCTTAACAATACTGGCGCGGCACAGGGTAGGCCGCTTCGGGCAAAGTCCGTATCATAACCAACCTGTCAAGCCCCTGACAGGGTGCATGCCAACCTGCCAGGGCTGTTCACCCACGAGCCTGCGGCTCGAATCTGCCTCATCACGGATACGATCATGATCAAACTACACACCAACCACGGCGTCATCACCCTGAACCTGTTCGCCGACAAGGCCCCGGAAACCGTGGCCAACTTCGAGCAATACGTGAAGGAAGGCCATTACGACGGCACCATCTTCCACCGCGTGATCGGCAACTTCATGATCCAGGGCGGCGGTTTTGAGCCAGGCATGAAGCAGAAGCCGACCCGCGCACCGATCAAGAACGAAGCCAACAACGGCGTCGCCAACAAGGTCGGCACCATCGCCATGGCCCGCACCATGGAGCCGCATTCGGCCAGCGCGCAGTTCTTCATCAACGTCGCCGACAACGCTTTCCTCAATCACAGCGCACCGACCGTTCAGGGCTGGGGCTACGCCGTATTCGGTGAAGTCGTCGAAGGCATGGACGTGGTCGAGAAGATCAAGGGCGTCGCCACCACCATGAAATCCGGCCACCAGGACGTACCGGTCGACGACGTGATCATCGAGAAGGCCGAAGTCGTCTGACAGACCGACGAAAAACTACTGCGCTAGGCGATGCGTCGTTGCGGCCGGCCTCGGGCTGCTCATTTACAGCCCGTAAACTCCGCGCCCTCGGCCACCCGCGCCTAGCCTAGCCGTCGCTCGCTACCTTTTTCATCGGTCTGTTGAACGAAATGATCCTGCTGATCTCCGATCTGCACCTCGAAGAGAAACGCCCGGACATCACCCGGGCGTTTCTGCATTTTCTCGCCACGCGCGCGCGCCAGGCCGAGGCGCTGTATATCCTCGGCGACTTCTTCGAAGTCTGGATCGGCGGCGACGGCATGACGCCCTTCCAGCACGAGATCGCCCGCGCTCTGCGTGAGCTGAGTGATGCCGGCACGCCCATCTACCTGATGCACGGTAATCGCGACTTCCTTATCGGCAAGGCGTTCTGCCGCGAAGCGGGCTGCACCCTGTTGAGTGATCCGCACAAACTGCAGGTGAATGGCGAGCCGGTACTGCTGATGCACGGCGACAGCCTGTGCACCCTCGATGTCGGCTACATGAAGCTGCGCCGCTGGCTGCGCAATCCGCTGTCGCTGCTGATCCTGCGCAACCTGCCACTGAGCACGCGACAGAAGCTGGCGCGCAAGCTGCGCAACGAAAGCCGCGCACAGACGCGGATGAAAGCCAGCGAGATTGTCGACGTCACGCCAGAGGAAGTGGTCAAGGTGATGGCCGCGCATGGTGTGCGCACGCTGATCCATGGCCACACCCACAGGCCGGCCGTGCATGAGCTGGAGGTAAACGGCCAACCGGCACGGCGCATCGTGCTGGGGGACTGGGATCGCCAAGGCTGGGCATTGCAGGTCGACGAAACGGGCTTCAACCAGGCGCCGTTCGAACTGACGCCAGCCTGACCGTAGCCCGGATGAAATCCGGGGGATCTTTCGATAAATCCCCGGATTTCATCCGGGCTACGACTGCAGGGCTTTGCTCCCCTCTCCCGCTTGCGGGAGAGGGGCTGGGGGAGAGGGCAACAGCGTAGGCTGAAGCCCCCTCTCCCCCCCTTCGGGCACCCTCATCCCGCAAGCGGGAGAGGGTCATCAGATGGCCGCTTCGCGACTACTTTATGCGGGCACGCCACTATGGAAACGGAACTGCTCATCTGGCGTGGTGATCAGCTCCTGCTCCACTGCGCGCACCACCTCGATACGCGCATCCACGTCGGCCGCGTCGCCATACAGGTAGGCAAGCTTGAGATAACCGCGGTAGTGACGCCCTTCGCTCTCCAGCAATCCGGCGTAGAACTTGGCCAGTTCGGCATCCAGGCGTGGTACCAGGGCCGCGAAGCGTTCGCAGGAGCGCGCCTCGATGAAGGCGCCCACCACCAGCACATCCACCAGCCGCTCCACTTCGCCACCGCGCAGCAACGCGCGCAGGCCGGCCGCGTAACGCGAGGCGGAAACATGACGGACCTCGATGCCACGCCCGCGGATGATCTTGCTCACCTGCTCGAAGTGCACCAGCTCCTCACGAGCCAAACGCGACATTCTCGCGGTCAATTCGGTCTTGGTCAGGTAGCGCCCCATCAGGCTCAGGGCCGTCTGCGCTGCCTTGTACTCCAGGTTGCGGTGGTCGAGCAGGAGGATTTCCTGCTGGCGCAGGGCCTCGTCCAGCCAGGCATCCGGCGTGGCGACGCCACCGAGAAACCCGAGAATTTCCTGCAGAATCGACACAGGTTCTTCACCGTTAGTCGGAATTTGCTCGGCATTTGACATCATATTTGAAGCGCTCTAGGTGCTGGCGAGGTTGAAAATGGCGGGCCATTATACGAGTGGCAGGTCGGACGACCAGCACGCCGTTGATGCAGGTCAACAAGCCGCTGGCAACGACGCACCTATAGTTGAATAAGCGCTATTCATTCTCAGGGAGACGACCATGCAAGCGATCCGTAGCATTCTGGTGGTGATGGAGCCCCAGCACCCCGAAGGCCTCGCACTGAAGCGGGCAAAACTGATAGCGGGAGTCACCCAGTCGCATCTGCACCTGCTGGTCTGCGACAAGAAAGGCGACCACAGCGCCTGGCTCAGCGATCTCAGCAGCACCCTCGGTGAAGAAGGTTTCAGCGTCTCCACTCAGCAGTCCTGGCATGACAACCCGCACCAGACCATCATCGCCGTGCAGCAGGCTGAAGGCTGTGGATTGGTGATCAAGCAACATCTGCCGGACAACCCGCTGAAAAAGGCCCTGCTCACCCCGGAAGACTGGAAGCTGCTGCGCTACTGCCCGGGTCCGGTGCTGATGGTCAAGACCGAGCGCCCCTGGATGGGCGGCAACATCCTCGCCGCCGTGGACGTGGGCAACGCCGATGGCGAACACCGCACCCTGCATGCCGGGATCATCAGCCATGGCTACGACATTGCCGGCCTGGCCAAAGGCACCCTGCACGTGACTACCGCGCATCCGACACCGATGCTGTCGGCAGCCGACCCGACCTTCCAGCTCAAGGAAACCATCGAGGCGCGCTACCGCGAGCAGTGCCGCAGCTTCCAGGCCGAGTACGACATCAGCGATGAGCGCCTGCATGTACTCGAAGGCCCGGCCGACGTGGTAATTCCGCAGGTTGCCCATCAACTCGACGCGGCGGTCACGGTGATCGGCACCGTCGCGCGCACCGGGCTTTCCGGCGCACTGATCGGCAACACGGCCGAAGTCATACTCGACGCACTGGAAAGTGATGTGCTGGTGCTCAAGCCGGACGAAATCATCGCCCACCTCGAAGAGTTGGTGGCGCAACGCTGACCGGTGCCTGAAACGAAAATGCCGCTCCGGAACGAGCGGCACTTTTACCTGCACAGAGGGCTAGACCCTCAGCTCCAAGCCTTCGCGCAGAAACTTCGGCGCAATGTAGCGCTCGTAATGCGCCTCGGAGAGCAGAAAGAACTCCCTGTCGATGGCATCGCGCAACTCAGGCAGCGCCCAGTAGCGAAACTCGGGCAGCAGCACCATGCCGTAGGCTTCCAGCTGATTGATCACCCGCGCGCCCCGCGCGATCAGCTGATAGGCCCAGCAATAAGGCGATTGCTGCGGCACGAAGCGGATCTGCCGCTGCTCCAGTTGCCCGCGCAGACGCTGCTCGTCGAACACCTCCACCTTGGCGGTCATCACCTGCACCAGCAACACTTCCAGCCGCGTCCACACCGCACGCTTCTCGTCGTCGTTGTAACTGTTCCAGTTGATCACCTCATGGTGGAAGCGCTTGCAACCGCGGCACACGACATCGCCGTAAACGGTCGAACACAGCCCCACACAAGGCGTCTTGATGCGCTGATTGGACATGGCAAAACAGAATAGACAGCAGAATGGCCTGGCATCTTAGCCCTTTGTCTAATCCAGATCACCCCTGCCGACAGGCCACCGAAAACTACCTGCGTTGGCACTACAGCGTTAAAAATGGCCTCAAAATGCTCATTTAGAACAGCTGAACTGCACTTTTTCGGCCTTTTTTGCTTTGTATTGCCTGCCTCGACCACATTTTCAGCAGCCTGCCGACACGGGGACATCGGCTTAACTTTATCTGCGCTTTCCATTAGAATCGGCCCGCCTTTTACGGCGCCAATGTCCGTTGGAAGCTGTTTTCAAAGCGTCACGAGCACAGTCGATCCTGCAGGTACGATGGCGACGCAGCCACTTGGAGTCCCCCCGAGCGTCTGCGTCAGCCCTCATCAGAAACCGTCCTGCCGGCGTAAAACTTTGAAAGCAGCTTCTACAAGAGACTCATGAAACCTCGGCTGATCGGCTCATAAAGTCGAAAAGCGCCTGGTCATGAGTATCTGGATCGCGTCCCGGACAACCCTTTGGGACCACTGATGAGGGTAATAACTGTGCTTGAAGCCTATCGCAAACACGTAGCAGAGCGTGCCGCTCAGGGTATCGTGCCCCAGCCGCTGAACGCCGAACAAACCGCAGGCCTGGTCGAGCTGCTGAAAAACCCGCCGGCTGGCGAAGAAGAATTCCTCGTAGACCTGATCACCAACCGCGTACCGCCAGGCGTGGACGAAGCGGCCTACGTCAAGGCCGGTTTCCTCTCTGCCGTCGCCAAGGGCGAAGCCACCTCTCCGCTGATCAGCAAGCAACGCGCTGTCGAGCTGCTGGGTACCATGCAGGGCGGCTACAACATCGCCACCATGGTCGAGCTGCTGGACGATGCCGCCCTGGGCACCGTTGCCGCCGAACAACTCAAGCACACCCTGCTGATGTTCGACGCCTTCCACGACGTCGCCGAAAAAGCCAAGGCTGGCAACGCCAACGCCAAGGCCGTGCTGCAGTCCTGGGCCGATGGCGAGTGGTTCACCAACAAGCCGGCCATCGCCGAGAAATACAGCCTGGCCGTGTTCAAGGTGCCTGGCGAAACCAACACCGACGATCTGTCCCCTGCCCCGGACGCCTGGTCGCGCCCTGACATCCCGCTGCACGCCCTGGCCATGCTGAAAATGGCTCGCGACGGCATCGTGCCGGAGCAGCAAGGCGCCATCGGCCCGCTGAAGCAGATCGAAGAGATCAAGGCCAAGGGTTTCCCGGTTGCCTACGTCGGTGACGTGGTCGGTACCGGATCGTCCCGTAAGTCCGCCACCAACTCGGTGCTGTGGTTCTTCGGTGATGACATTCCGTACGTTCCGAACAAGCGCGCTGGCGGCTTCTGCTTCGGCACCAAGATCGCCCCGATCTTCTACAACACCATGGAAGATGCCGGCGCCCTGCCGATCGAGTTCGACGTATCGAACATCAACATGGGCGATGTGATCGATGTCTACCCGTACGCCGGCAAAGTCTGCAAGCACGGCACCGACGACGTCATCACCACCTTCGAACTGAAAACCCCGGTGCTGCTAGACGAAGTCCGCGCTGGCGGCCGTATCCCGCTGATCGTCGGCCGTGGCCTGACCGAGAAGGCGCGTGCCGAACTGGGCCTGGGCGCTTCCGACCTGTTCAAGAAGCCGGACCAGCCTGCTGCCAGCACCAAGGGTTTCACCCTGGCGCAAAAAATGGTCGGCAAGGCCTGCGGCGTCGAAGGCGTCCGTCCGGGCACCTACTGCGAACCGAAGATGACCACCGTCGGCTCCCAGGACACCACTGGCCCGATGACCCGCGACGAGCTGAAAGACCTGGCTTGCCTGGGCTTCTCGGCTGACCTGGTGATGCAGTCCTTCTGCCACACCGCGGCCTATCCGAAGCCGATCGACGTGACCACCCACCACACCCTGCCGGATTTCATCCGCACCCGTGGCGGCGTGTCCCTGCGTCCGGGCGACGGCATCATCCACAGCTGGCTGAACCGCATGCTGCTGCCGGACACCGTCGGCACCGGTGGCGACTCGCACACCCGCTTCCCGATCGGCATCAGCTTCCCGGCCGGTTCCGGCCTGGTCGCCTTCGCTGCCGCCACCGGCGTCATGCCGCTGGACATGCCGGAATCCGTTCTGGTGCGCTTCAAGGGCAAGATGCAACCGGGTATCACCCTGCGTGACCTGGTCCATGCCATCCCTTACTACGCCATCCAGAAAGGCCTGCTGACCGTCGAGAAGAAGGGCAAGAAGAACATCTTCTCCGGCCGTATCCTCGAGATCGAAGGCCTGGACAACCTGACCGTCGAGCAGGCGTTCGAGCTGTCCGATGCCTCCGCCGAGCGTTCGGCTGCCGGTTGCACCATCAAGCTGCCGGAAGCCGCCATCGCCGAATACCTGCAGTCCAACATCACCCTGCTGCGCTGGATGATCAGCGAAGGCTACGGTGATGCCCGTACCCTGGAGCGTCGTGCTCAGGCGATGGAAGCCTGGCTGGCCAACCCGGTACTGATGGAAGCCGACAAGGACGCCGAGTACGCCGAAGTCATCGAAATCGACCTGAGCCAGCTCAACGAGCCGGTACTGTGCGCCCCGAACGACCCGGACGACGCCCGCCTGCTGTCCACCGTGGCTGGCGACAAGATCGACGAAGTGTTCATCGGTTCGTGCATGACCAACATCGGTCACTTCCGCGCTGCCGGTAAGCTGCTGGACAAGGTCAAGGGCGGTATCCCGACCCGTCTGTGGCTGTCGCCGCCGACCAAGATGGATGCTCACCAGCTGACCGAAGAAGGCTACTACGGCATCTACGGCAAGGCCGGTGCACGTATGGAGATGCCGGGCTGCTCGCTGTGCATGGGTAACCAGGCACGTGTGGCTGCCAACTCCACCGTGGTATCGACTTCCACCCGTAACTTCCCGAACCGTCTGGGCGATGGCGCCAACGTGTACCTGGCCTCTGCCGAACTGGCAGCGGTCGCTTCGATTCTCGGCAAGCTGCCGACCGTCGAGGAGTACATGGTTTACGCCAAGGATATCGACAGCATGGCTGGCGACATCTACCGCTACCTGAGCTTCGACCAGATCGCCGACTTCCGCGAAGCGGCGGCGAACGCCAAGATCCCGGTCGTTCAGGCCTGATCAAAGCGTCGTAGAAAAAGCCCCGCCTAGTGCGGGGCTTTTTTATGCACGCACACACGGGCCTTTTGCCGCACCCGGCTTGCAGCCAGTGCGCCACCGTCTACCTTCTGAAATGGGAGCCCCCAGATCATCATTCAGGAGCACGTCATGAAACCATGGATCATCGCCGTCCTGTGTCTGTTCGGCCTGGCCGGTTGCAGCAGCGAGTACATCATCACCACTACCGATGGCCAGATGCTCACCAGCGACGGCAAGCCGGAACTGGACAAGGACACCGGCATGCTCGAATTCACCGATAGCGAGGGCCGCAAGCAGCAGATACCGCAAAGCAGCGTGAAGCAGATGCTGGAGCGCTGAACGCCTCATCCAACAGCGCATGCTCTGCGCACTGGCATATGCCTTGCTTTCTCTACGTACAGTGAGCCTCTCCGGCGACGGACAAGGCCCGAACGACAATGGCGTCGTATCCGAACTCGGCCCTTTACGGCGGTGATCGGTACGACGCCTTTTTTGTGGGCCACCCGCACAGCCCTGCAAACCTAAGCCGGCGGCTCGGAACCTAATGCGTGGATGAAGGAAGTGACATGAGCGAACAGCATATCCCTCGCGGCGACGCACTGGCCTGGGTCGGCGGCAGCGATGCACCGGAAAAGAGCGTGCTGAACATCGGCTTCATGGCCCTGAGCGATTCCGCCTCGGTGATAGTCGCGGCCACCCAGGGCTTTGCCGAAAAATACGGGCTGAGTCTAAAACTGCGACGCCAGGCCTCCTGGGCCGGCCTGCGCGACCGCCTGCTCAGCGGCGAGCTGGACGCCGCCCACAGCCTGTATGGTTTGATCTATGGGGTCCAGCTCGGCCTCGGTGGTGCAGCGGCAACCGACATGGCGGTGCTCATGGGGCTGAACCAGAATGGCCAGAGCATCAACCTGTCGCACACGCTGCAAAGCGCCGGCGTGACCAGCGGTGAAGCACTGCACCAGCATGTGCACCAGAACAGAGCAAGACTGACCTTCGCGCAGACCTTCCCCACCGGCACCCATGCCATGTGGCTTTACTACTGGCTGGCCAGCCAGGGCATCCATCCGCTGCGCGACGTGGACAGCGTGGTGGTGCCACCGCCGCAGATGATCGAACACCTCGAGGCCAAGCGCATCGACGGCTTCTGCGTCGGCGAACCCTGGACCGCCAAGGCCGTCGATGAACAACTCGGCTGTACCGTTACCACCATCCAGGCAATCTGGCCGGATCACCCGGAAAAGGTGCTGGGCTGCACCCGCGCCTTCGCCGAACAGAACCCCAATACCGCCCGTGCGCTGATCATGGCGGTGCTCGACGCCGCACGCTTCATCGATGACAACGAGGAAAACAAGCGCAGCACCGCCCTGCTGCTCAGCGGCAGCGAATACGTCAACGCGCCGGTCTCGGCGATCACCCCACGCTTTCTCGGCCAGTATCAGGACGGCCTCGGCCACGCCTGGCAGGACGAGCATCCGCTGCGCTTTCATGCCGGCGGCCTGGTCAACCAGCCCTACCTGTCCGATGCCATGTGGTTCATGACCCAATTCCGCCGTTGGGGCCTGCTACGCAAGGACCCCGACTACCTGGGCGTGGCCCGCCAGGTGCAGCAACTGGCCCTGTACCGCGAAGCCGCTACGGCGCTGGGAATTGCCGTGCCGGGCGAGATGCGCAGCTCCATCCTGCAGGACGGCACCTGCTGGGACGGCAGCGCCCCTGCCGCGTACGCGCGCAGCTTCCGCCTCCATGCCCTGGCCGACAGCCCGGCTGTCGCCCTGTAACCGCCGGGAGATTCATCGATGCTGCGTATCCTTCTGATCAACGACACCCCGAAGAAGGTCGGCCGCCTCAAGTGCGCGCTGATCGAGGCCGGCTTCGAGGTCATCGACGAATCCGGGCTGACCATCGACCTGCCGGAGCGGGTAGAGGCCGTGCGCCCCGACGTTATTCTGATCGACACCGAGTCCCCTGGCCGCGACGTGATGGAACAGGTGGTACTGGTCAGCCGTGACCAACCGCGTCCAATCGTCATGTTCACCGACGAACACGACCCCAGCGTGATGCGCCAGGCAATCCAGAGTGGCGTCAGCGCCTACATCGTCGAAGGCATCCATGCCCAGCGCCTGCAACCCATCCTCGACGTCGCCATGGCCCGTTTCGAGAGCGATCAGGCATTGCGCGCCCAGCTCCAGGCACGCGATGCCCAACTGGCCGAACGCAAGCGCGTCGAACTGGCCAAGGGCCTGCTGATGAAGATGAAGAGCTGCAATGAGGAAGAGGCCTATACGCTGATGCGCCGGCAGGCCATGAGTCGCCAGCAGAAGCTGATTCAGGTGGCCGAACAGATCATTGCGATGCATGACATGTTGGGTGGTTGAGCAACTGTACCGCTAATACAGTGCACTGTATCGGTTCAGACTGTATCACTCAGTCAACTGTAGCAGCCGCCTTCGTTGGCGCCTGTGTATGCCGCGCTCTGCAGGGCTCGGCTAGGGTAGACAGCCCCTAGCCGAGGATTCCCTCATGACCGAACACGACCTGCTGGTCGAAGCCGACCGCCGCGCCCTGGCCTACCTGGACGGCATCCCCACGCGCCGGGTCTTCCCCGACGCCTCAGCCATCACCGCCCTGGCCACCTTCGACCGGTCCCTGCCAGAGCAAGGCCATGCTGCCGATCAGGTACTCTGCCAGCTCGACGAAATTGGCTCACCAGCCACCGTGGCGAGTAATGCCGCGCGTTACTTCGGCTTCGTCATCGGCGCGACGCTGCCAGTGGCAGCAGCTGCCGAACGCCTGGTACTGGCCTGGGATCAATGCGCCTCGTCTTTCGACAATTCTCCAGTCGCTGATCGGCTGGAGAAAATTGCCGGACGCTGGGTCTGCCAAGCACTGGGGCTACCGGATCAGAGCGCCGTGGGATTTGGCACCAGTGCGACCGCCTGCACCCTGGCCTGTATTTCTGCCGCACGGCGCGTGCTGCTGGCACGCCAGGGCTGGGATTTTGATGGCGACGGATTACTCGGCGCACCACAGATCCGCGTCGTACTCGCAGAAACGGCGCACATCACGGTGAAGAAAGCACTGCGCGTGCTCGGTTTCGGCATGAACCACCTGCATTATGCGCCCGTGGACGAGTACGGGCGTATCGACCCGGCCCGACTCCCTGAACTGGATGAACGCACGCTATTGATATTGCAGGCCGGCGAGGTCAACACCGGCGAGTTCGACCGTTTTGCCGAACTGATTGCCATCGCCCGCGAGGCTAACGCCTGGGTGCATGTCGACGGCGCATTCGGCCTATGGGCGCGAGCCTCATCCTCAGCGCATTTGCTTGAGGGCGTCGAGCTGGCAGATAGCTGGACGACCGATGGACACAAGTGGCTGAACACCCCTTACGACAGTGCCATGGCGATCTGTCGTGACGCCGATGAACTGGCCGCCGCGATGAACAGCGATGCTGCCTACGCCTCGGCAAGCAAGGATGCGCAGAAGAACCTGACACTGGAGTTCTCTCGTCGCGCCCGTGGCATCGCCATCTGGGCGGCCCTGGCCAACCTGGGCCGCACCGGCCTGCAAGCGATGATCGACCGCCATATCCGCCAGGCTGAAGAACTGGCCAACACATTACGTAACGCCGGCTATCAGGTACTGAACCGGGTTGTGCTGAACCAGGTATTGGTGCGTGGCGATACGGACGAACAGACCATCGCCATTCGCCAAGCAGCCCAGGCATCTGGCGAAGTCTGGTTCGGCCCGACCGTCTGGCAGGGGCGCCCCGCCTTTCGCCTGAGCCTTTGCTCCTGGCGTACCGAAGACGCCGATGTGGAGGCACTGGGCGCCTTGCTGCTGCGCTTGAAAGATGAGTTGAGCTGAATCGACTGATTCGCTGTTTTAGCCTGCAACTGCGCTGGACAGCGCAGTTCGGCAACCCTTATCTTTAGCGCCGGCCACCGCAGTGGCCAACGTCGCTCGGACGGTTCCGGGCGCTTACGTATCCGAGGAAATCATGGCTGACAACGCCAAGCGCCGCTTTGCGCGCATCGATCGTCTCCCCCCCTACGTCTTCAACATTACCGCCGAACTCAAGATGGCCGCACGCCGTCGCGGTGAAGACATCATCGACTTCTCCATGGGCAACCCCGACGGCGCGACTCCACCGCACATCGTTGAAAAGCTCGTGCAGGTCGCCCAGCGTGAAGACACCCACGGATACTCCACCTCCCGCGGTATTCCTCGCCTGCGCCGTGCCATCTCGCGCTGGTACAAGGACCGCTACGACGTGGAGATCGATCCGGAAAGCGAAGCCATCGTCACCATCGGCTCCAAGGAAGGCCTGGCGCACCTGATGCTGGCCACCCTGGACCACGGTGACACCGTACTGGTGCCCAACCCCAGCTACCCGATCCACATCTACGGCGCGGTGATCGCCGGCGCTCAGGTACGCTCTGTACCGCTGGTACCGGGCGTGGACTTCTTCGCCGAGCTGGAACGGGCGATTCGCGAGTCGATCCCCAAGCCGAAGATGATGATCCTCGGCTTCCCCTCCAACCCCACCGCGCAGTGCGTGGAGCTGGATTTCTTCGAGCGCGTGGTCACCCTAGCCAAGCAGTACGATGTGCTGGTGATTCACGATCTGGCCTACGCTGACATCGTCTACGACGGCTGGAAAGCGCCGTCGATCATGCAGGTGCCGGGCGCCAAGGACATCGCGGTGGAGTTCTTCACCCTGTCCAAGAGCTACAACATGGCCGGCTGGCGCATCGGCTTCATGGTCGGCAATCCCGAGCTGGTCAGCGCCCTGGCACGGATCAAGAGCTACCACGACTACGGCACCTTCACCCCGCTGCAGGTCGCGGCCATCGCCGCGCTGGAAGGTGACCAGCAGTGCGTGCGCGATATCGCCGAACAGTACCGGCAACGCCGCAACCTGCTGGTCAAGGGCCTGCACGAGATCGGCTGGATGGTGGAGAAGCCCAAAGCCTCGATGTACATCTGGGCCAAGATTCCCGACGCCTATGCTCATCTTGGCTCGCTGGAGTTCGCCAAGAAGCTGCTGGCAGAAGCCAAGGTCTGCGTTTCGCCCGGCCTGGGTTTTGGCGACTATGGCGACGACCATGTGCGCTTCGCCCTGATCGAGAACCAGGACCGTAGCCGTCAGGCGCTGCGCGGCATCAAGGCGATGTTCCGCGCAGACGGCCTACTGCCGGGTAAGCCGGCCAAAACCGAGACCGAGTAAGTATTGAAGGGCGCCGTGAGGCGCCCTTTCTGCATGGGCACGGAAACCGACAAGTTCTGCGACAATTCATGACGTTACGCACGCCAAGCGGTAGTTTCGAGCAATTGCCCGCCAGAGTGAACGCCCGTACACTGCGCGCCCCTTCCCTGACGGTTCTCCCCAATGCTTTACGTCTTGCGCATGCTGCTGATGGGCGTGCATTTCATCCTGGCCGGCCTGCTTGGCCTGCTGCTCGGCCTGTGCCGCCCGTTCAACCCCGACAACAGCCGCCTCTGCGCACGTCTCTATTCGCTGCCCGCCCTATGCCTGCTGCGCCTGAAGCTGAAGACCGACGTACGCCCGCTTTTAGAACACCAGCGCTCCTGCGTGATCATCGCCAACCACCAGTCCAACTTCGATCTCTACGTGCTTGGCCGCGTGGTACCGGAGCGCACCGTGAGCATCGGCAAGAAGAGCCTCAAGTGGGTGCCATTCTTCGGTCAGCTCTACTGGCTGGCCGGTAACGTGCTGATCGATCGCAGCAATGCCGTAGCCGCCAAACGCGCAATGCTGACGACCACCGAAACCCTGCGCAATCGCGACACTTCGATCTGGGTCTTCCCGGAAGGCACGCGCAACCTTGGCCGAGGCCTGCTGCCGTTCAAGAAAGGCGCGTTTCAGATGGCGATCACGGCCGGTGTTCCGATCATCCCGGTGTGCGTGAGCAACTACAGCAAAGCCATGCGCCTGAATCGCTGGAACAGCGGCCGCATCCTGATTCGCTCGCTGCCGGCAATTCCTACTGCCGGCCTGAGCCTGGACGACATGCCCGCGCTGATGGAGCGTTGTCAGCAGGCCATGAGCGAATGCATCAACAGCATGGACAAGGAGCTGGCATCTGCGTGAAGCGTGACGCGGGGTGCCGGAGCGAGCAGGCAACCCGCGCCTGCTATCAAATCCATCGATAGTTACTCTGCAGAACATCCATTATTCAATCGAAATGACTTCGACGATTCTGTGCCCACACCCACTCCGGACCTGGAGCACAGAACATGTCCCGCCTCTCTCAAGCTGCCCGCAACGGCGCCCTCGCTGCCATCGGCCTGTACCTGATCAGCACCTCGACGGTGCTGGTCGTGAGTTACGCTACCTTGCAGCCAAGCACTCCAACCTTTGAACAACCAGGCCCACTGCACAGCCTGATCACGCATTTGCCCGCCCTGCTCGGCACGCTCTCGCAGGGATGAGGGAACGGCCATGATCAGAACCCAACGCACTCGCCTGCTGATGCTTGCCAGTCTGTCCCTGCTGACCACCCTGCTCGCACTCAGTGGTATTGGTAAAGGCTCGGCTGGCGCCGTGGCGCGCAATATCGAGTGCAGCCACAAATTGGCTCACCACCTGGACCTGGCCGAGAGTCTCAAGCGGCAACGTAGCAGCCCACCGCCAAGCAGAAGCGAACAGCTCTCGCCTTACTTCGTGCTCACCCAGCAGGTATGAAAAAGCCCGGCAAACCGGGCTTTTTCATGAATCGAATCAGGCTCAGGCCTTGCTTTCCTTGCCTTGAGCGACAAAGCGCATCATCCACTCAGCCACTGCACTGCCCTGCTGCGAATGCTTGAGGCTGTCCACGCCCTGCTGATAGACCTGCTCACCGAGATGCTGCTGGCGCAGATCGAGCAATGCCCGCGAGTAGTCGTGAACGAACTCTGGATGCCCCTGGAAGCACAGCACCTGATCCTCGATGTGGTAGGCGCCAATCGGGCAGAAGTCACTGGAAGCCAGCAGCGTGGCCTTCTCTGGCAGGCGGGTGACCTGATCCTGGTGGCTGATCAACAGTTGCAGCTCGTCCAGAGCCGGGCTCATCCACTCGGGCTTGCCTGCCAGACGATAACTGTGCACGCCAACGCCCCAACCCTGTTCGGCACGCTCGGCCTTGCCGCCAAGCAGCAGCGCCAGCAGTTGATGGCCAAAACAGATGCCCAGCAGCTTGTCGCCGCGCTTGTAGCGCTCGAGCAGATACTCCTTGAGGGTCTGAATCCAGGGATCGCTGCCGAAAGAATCCGCCTTGCTGCCGGTCACCAGATAGGCATCGAATTTCTCGCTATCGGGCGGGTAATGCCCTTCCACCACGTTGTAGACACTGAACTCTGCCGTGACCGGCTGTTGAGCGAACAGCTGCTCGAACATGTGGCCATAACCCTGGTACTGGTCGACCAGTTCGGGGCGGAGGATGTCAGTTTCCAGGATGCAGATACGCAGCGACATGAGGTTTCCTGTGGTGAACACGCGGGCGGGTGATTTGTGCGTTTTTCTTAACACATCATGCAGCCCAATGAAATAGCGCCATAACCCTGAAAACCGATAGAAGTGCCGCATGCCAGGCTCTGAGAGGAGCCCGACTCTCGTCAAGAAAATTTGACAACCTGCCGAACGAGCCCCAGCCAGGCGCCGTTAGCGCATGAGCGAGCCAAGACCTCAGGACCACCCTAACGACCTGATTGATTAGAAAATGCTCAGCAGGTCACAGCCCGAGGACCCATGAACGACGAACGGCTGATCAAAAAATGAACTACAGCGCTTACCATTGCTCTCATAGTCGTGGGCCTTCCCCCGGCTCGAGCACAAACCCTGTCCATCGCTCCATCGCCCCCCCGAATCTGGAAGATTCCTTGACTGCAAGAGATTGCGTCGGTGGTTTGCTATTGTCCAGATAAAAGAGGTTTTCTGCAGTTAATAATTACCAGAAAGTGATTAGCGATCAGTAACCACACACAAAACAAAGTCAGTGCCAATTAAATATGCTCTGACGCATGGTTATTTTTATTTATTTTTGCAGAGTCCGAGGTATTTACATGGACCTTTACACACTTCTAATTTCCGCTCTCCAAAACAAAGAAGCAATGGAACTATTACGTTTAGGGATCATTTATATACACCTCATCGCCTGCTGCGTTGCCATTGGTTTGATACTAACCAGCGATATCGCCATGATTAAGCAGCTGCTTAAAGGTGAAGGCGCAAAACAGTGTCGCGAACACCTGGCACATCTGAAAAGCGTGGTCGGCATCTCACTTATTGCCCTATGGATCAGTGGCATCGCCATCATTGCGCTAGACGCCTCCAGCGCCGGCATGCAGTACTTCATGAACCCCAAACTGCAAGCCAAGATCAGTATTGTCGTGCTATTGACCCTCAATGGTATGGTCTTGCACAACTCGATACTGCCAGCTCTGCAAAAAACCGGGTCTTTGCTCAAGCTGTCAGCGAACATGCGTCACCTGGCCATTTTTTCTGGCGCACTGTCCGGTGTTTCCTGGTTCTACGCGGCCCTTCTCGGCGTTGGCCGACCGCTGGCCTGGAAGTATTCACTGGTCGAACTAACAGTAGCCTATCCCCTTATGATTATCGGCGGAACTCTGGCTATGGTGGCACTCACCAACTGGTCGATGAACCGCAGCGAAAGGCATCATCATAACTGGATGCAGAGCAACTACGCTTTGGCTACTCGCTAAGACAAAACATGAACAGGGATGTTCATAAGCACCGCCCCCACAATAACTTAACCCTCATATAACCGCTCACCACGCAAACATTGGTTTTCCCGCCAAAGGCCGCCGCGTAGCGTCTTATCAGTACGCTCGATAGTCATCATAAATACCTTTCACTTCTGCGCCTCATGCATGTGCCGGATGATTTCGTCATCGGGCCCTGCCCACTTGCACAGAAGGAAATCGATCATGAGCATCTACGCCGCACTCGCCAGTTTCGCCGCCGCCTCCGCCTTCCAGACCGTCGCACCGGTTCGTCCCGAGCAGGCTGCCGCCGCAGCCCGCGACGCTCGTCCGCGCTGACACGACCCAGGAGAGCAGCCATGCATAGCCAACTCAGCCTGGACGCCTACGGCGTCACCTACGCTCACCTGCAAGATGGCAGCCTGCAATTCGAAACCGAAGCCGCTCTGCAGCTCGATGATGGCAGCATGCTGACCCTGCGCATGCCTACCCGACACAGCGAGATGCTGGCGATCCACGAGGCCGTGTGCATTCGCCAGGGATGGTGCCAGGCGGCGTGAAGTCTCGATGGTCTAGACTCCTCCGGGTATCTTCAACGGAAAGAGGAACCAGACCATGCATACACGCAACCTGATCGCCCTGCTCGCAGGCAGTTTCCTGTTGGCTGGTAACGCCCTGGCGGATCGCCCCGGCAGTGACTGGATCAGCATCGAGGACGCCCTGAGCAAGGCCCGTGCAGCCGGTTATACCGAACTGCACAAGATCGAAGCCGACAATGATGGCTACTGGGAGGGCGAAGGTCTGAAAGAAGATGGCCGCCTTCACGAATTCCGTATCGACGGCAAGAGCGGTACAGTGATTCGCGACCAGTTGGACGATTGACTCAGCCAGCCAATGAGAAACGGCCCTTTCGGGCCGTTTCTGCATCCGTAGGGTGCGCCGTGCGCACCTGGGACACTCCGCTTGAGCGGTGCGCATGGCGCACCCTACAAGGGCGGCTCAGAACGTCTCGCCCTTGGCCGCCTTGTCCAGCAACAACGCTGGCGGCAGGAAACGCTCGCCGTACTGCTCGGCCAGGTACTGCGCACGGGCGACGAAATCCCTCACCCCGTACTGGTTGATGAACTGCAGCGCACCGCCAGTCCAGGCGGCGAAGCCGATGCCGAAGATCGAGCCGATATTGGCGTCGGCCACCGATTTCAGTACGCCCTCTTCCACGCAGCGCACCGTCTCGATGGCCTGGATGAACAGGATGCGGTCGCGCACGTCCTCCTGCGAAATCTGCGCATCGGCTTTCTCGAAGCGCGCCTTGAGCTCGGGCCACAGGTACTTCTTGCCACCCGCCGGGTAATCGTAGAAACCACTCCCGGCCGCCTTGCCCGGACGCTTGTACTCATTGAGCATCAGATCGATCACGGCAAAGGCCGGGTGCTCGGGGATGGATTTGCCCTCGGCCGCCAGATCCTTGATGGTCTGCTGGCGGATGTGATTCATCAGGCTCATCGATACTTCGTCGCTGATCGCCAGCGGGCCGACCGGCATGCCGGCCTTGCGCGCCTCGTTCTCGATCATCGCCGCGCTGACGCCTTCACCGAGCATGGCCAGGCCTTCGTTGGTGAAGGTGCCGAATACCCGCGAGGTGAAGAAGCCGCGGCTGTCGTTGACCACGATGGGGGTCTTCTTGATCTGCATGACGAAGTCGAAGCCACGCGCCAGCGTCTCGTCACTGGTCTTCTCACCACGGATGATCTCCACCAGCGGCATCTTGTCCACCGGGCTGAAGAAATGCAGGCCGATGAATTTCTCCGGTTTGGCCACGGCAGTCGCCAGGCCGGAGATCGGTAGCGTCGAGGTGTTGGAGGCGATGACCGCGTCGCTCAGCGCAGCGGCCTCGGCGGCAGCGGTGACCTTGCTCTTGAGCGCACGATCCTCGAACACGGCTTCGATGATCAGGTCGCAGCCGGCAAAATCCGCCTCGCTGTCGGTCGCTTTGATCAGCGCCAGGAAGGCTTCGCGCTGCTCGGCCGTCATGTGGCCCTTGCTCACTTTCTTGTCGAGCAGCTTGGCCGAGTAGCCCTTGCCCTTCTCCGCCGCGTCGAGGGACACATCCTTGAGCACCACCTCGATACCAGCGGCCGCTGACACGTAGGCAATGCCGGCGCCCATCATACCGGCACCAAGCACGCCGACCTTCTTCGTCTGGGTTTTCGGATAGCCCTGTGGGCGCGAGCCGCCGGCGTTGATCTCGTTCAGTTGGAACCAGAAGGTGCCGATCATGTTCTTCGCCACCTGGCCGCAGGTCAGCTCGGTGAAGTAGCGCGCCTCGATGATCTGCGCGGTGTCGAAATCGACCTGCGCACCTTCTACGGCCGCGCACATGATCTTCTCCGGCGCCGGGAAGCAGCCCTTGGTCTTGTCGCGCAGCACGCTCGGGGCGATGGCCAGCATCTGCGCCACGTTCGGCGAACTCGGCGTGCCGCCGGGGATCTTGTAGCCCTGCACGTCCCACGGCTGCTTGGCCGCCGGGTTGGCGGCGATCCAGGCGCGGGCTTTGGCCAGCATCTCCTCACGGTCGCTGGCCAGATCGTGGATCAGGCCGGCCTTGAGCGCTGCGTCCGGGCGCACCTTCTTGCCTTCGGCCAGGTACGGCAGGGCCTTTTCCAGGCCAAGCAGGCGCACCATGCGCACTACCCCACCGCCGCCCGGCAGCAGGCCGAGGGTGACTTCCGGCAGGCCGAGCTGGACGTGGCTCTGGTTCAGCGCGATGCGGTGGTGGCAGGCCAAGGCGATTTCCCAGCCGCCGCCCAGCGCTGCGCCGTTGATGGCGGCAACCACCGGCTTGCCGAGGGTTTCCAGGCGGCGCAGCTGGCCCTTGATCTTCAGAATCATCTCGTAGAAGCCCTGGGCCTCGGCCTGGGTTACCTTGATCAGTTCATTGAGGTCGCCGCCGGCGAAGAAGGTCTTCTTCGCCGAGGTGACGATCACCCCGGTGATCGAGTCCTTTTCGGCCTCCAGGCGGTCGACGATCTGGCCCATGGCCTCGCGGTAGACCGCGTTCATGGTATTGGCGCTCTGGCCGGGCATGTCCATGGTCAGGACGACGATATTGTCCTGGCCTTTTTCGTAACGGATGGCGTCAGTCATTTTTGTATTCTCTTCCCAAAGCTGTGGGAGCTGCGTAGGGCGGTTGCAACCCGCCAGCACACGAATGGCGGGTTGCGCCCGCCCTACCGATCAGATACGTTCGATGATGGTGGCTATACCCATGCCGCCGCCCACGCAGAGGGTGGCAAGGCCGTAGCGCAACTGGCGCTTCTCCAGTTCATCGAGCAGTGTGCCGAGGATCGCGCAGCCGGTGGCGCCCAGCGGGTGGCCCATGGCGATGGAACCGCCGTTGACGTTGACCTTGTCCTCGCTCACGCCCATGTCCTTCATGAACTTCATGACAACGGAGGCAAAAGCCTCGTTGACCTCGAACAGGTCGATGTCGTCGATGGAGAGTCCCGCCTTGGCCAGCGCCTTGCGCGTGGCCGGCGCCGGGCCGGTGAGCATGATGGTCGGGTCGGTGCTGGTCACCGCCGTGGCGACGATGCGCGCGCGCGGCTTCAGGCCCAGTTCCTTGCCCTTGGCCGCCGAGCCGATCAGCATCAGCGCCGCGCCGTCGACGATGCCGGAGCTGTTGCCCGGCGTATGCACGTGCTCGATGCGCTCGACATGGCTGTAGACGCGCAGTGCAGTGGAGTCGAAGCCCATCTGCCCCATCATCTCGAAGCTCGGCTTGAGCTTGCCGAGGCCTTCCAGAGTCGAATCGCCACGGATGAATTCGTCATGGTCGAGCAGCACGATGCCGTTCTGGTCGATCACCGGCACCAGCGACCTGGCGAACGAGCCATCGGCGCTGGCGCGCGCCGCCTTCTGCTGCGAGCGCAGGGCGAAGGCATCGACATCGGCGCGGCTGAAACCCTCCAGGGTGGCGATCAGGTCGGCACCGATACCCTGCGGTACGAAATTGGTGTGGATGTTGGTTTCCGGGTCCATCACCCAGGCGCCGCCGTCCGAGCCCATTGGCACGCGCGACATGGACTCCACGCCACCGACCACCACCAGATCCTCGAAGCCGGAGCGCACCTTCATCGCGCCCATGTTCACCGCCTCCAGGCCCGAGGCGCAGAAGCGGTTGAGCTGCACGCCGGCGACGCTAACGTCCCAGTCCGCGACCATGGCGGCGGTCTTGGCGATATCGGCGCCCTGATCGCCCACGGGCGTCACGCAGCCCAGCACGATGTCGTCGACCTGGCTGGTATCCAGATCGTTGCGCGTTTGCAGGGCATTGAGCAGGCCGGCAATCAGCTGAACCGGCTTGACGCTGTACAGCGCGCCGTCCTTCTTGCCCTTGCCACGCGGTGTGCGCAGCGCATCGAAAATATATGCTTCGGTCATGGCGTCCTCGGAGACTGATACGGCGCTGGCGGAACATCACAGACCGGCCGCGCCTGTTCTTATTGAGCCTGACTACCATAGCGCTGGCACATCAGCGCTCAATGACCTAAGCGCTCAGCACCATTGACCGCTGAGCTCAGACGAATGGTCGCTTGCTCGAACTGACAGCTGCAAGGGCGAGCAAGCTGTCTGCTTCAAGGCCTGCATTGTTCTGGAGGATGTCGCACATAGCCCCAGCTTCCTAACAGCACTTCGTTAGCAACCAAACCATCTAAGGAAACTGTGACGCCAGCCCTAGAGTTACTTCTACGCCCGTATAGAAAAACGGGTGCAGGGAACCGTCGCCGGGTCATGCCGGGGCGGGCAATCAAAGCAACGCCCAGGTGTGACGCAGCAGCCTGCCGCATGGTGATGCAGGCTCCCGGTGCCACCCCCATAACAACAAAAGGCATGCAGCCATGTTCAAACAGCCGAAATATCGCCAGGCTGGCGTAATACTTTTCGCCACGGCAATCATCCTGATCCTTCCCAATCTGACCCGTCTGGTCAGCTGACTTTATACTTCCCCGCTGCTGCGCCGACGCCGTAGTGCGCTCAGTGCAGGGCGGGCGCTTGCTTGTGGACGGCGTGCTGACTTCGGGCAAAGATAGGCAAAAGCCCCCTGCCCTGGAGCCGGACATGCGTTTTCTCATTTTGTTGAGCAGCCTGCTCACCTTTCTTGGCGCCCAGGCTGAAGAAATCGATCAAGCCGCCGCTCTGGCCACCCTGCAACGGGCCGACAGCCTGCTTATCGACGTACGCAGCAGCGAAGAATTTTCCGCTGGCGCCCTGCCTGGCGCCATTCGCATCGGTCATGACGAGATCGCTGCGCAGATCGCCAGCATCGCACCGGACAAGGACCGGCCTCTGGTGCTCTATTGCCGCAGCGGTCGCCGCTCGGGACTGGCCAAGCAAAGCCTGGAGAACCTGGGTTACCGCCAGGTGATCAATGCCGGCGCTTATGACGATCTGCTACCTCTGCTGGAGGCCGAGGAGTGAGGGCTCTGCTACTTGCACTATTGGTTCTGGGCGGCACAGCGCAGGCGGCGCAGCTTGAGATACATCTGAGCGGCGGGCAACGCAATTGGAGCAGCAGCGAGTTGCTCAGTCACCCGCAGGCACGTGACATTCAGATAGACGAAGACGTGAGTTACAAGCGGCCCATGCGTTACCGAGCCGTGCCCATAAGCGCCCTGCTGGACGACGTAACCGCTGGCGACCACCTGCAGGCCGTGGCCCTCGACGGCTTTGCTGCCGAACTGCCGGCCGCCACCCTGCTGGCGCGCGAGGGTGCCAAGGCGTGGCTGGCCATCGAGGATCCACAACGCCCCTGGCCACCGCTGGCCAAGGATAAGCCCAGCGCCGGTCCCTTCTATCTGGTCTGGACCGATCCGGCCGCCAGCCAGATCGGCCCGGAGCAGTGGCCCTTCCAGGTCGCCCGGATTCGCCAGCTCGCCACTGTTGAACAACGCTTCCCTGCCTTGCTGCCGGCAATGGACGCCAGCGCCGAGATCCGTGCCGGCTTCGCCGCGTATCAGAAGAACTGCATGGCCTGCCACCGACTCAATGGTGCTGGCGACGCCGAGTTCGGCCCGGACCTTAACATTCCGTACAACCCGACCGAATACTTCACCGGCGATTTCCTGCGCCAGTACATCCGCAACCCGCAGAGCCTGCGCCGCTGGCCGCAGGGGCGCATGCCGGGGTTTAGCGAGCAGGCGCTCAACGCCATGGAACTGGAGCAACTGATCGGCTATCTGCAGCATATGGCGCAACGCAAGACCACACGCTAGGACGACTGCATGCATCGCAGCAGATTGGGCAACATCGTCATCGACTGCAATACAGGCGACCTGCTGGCCGAGGCCCGATTCTGGAGCCAGGCGCTGGGCTATCCGCTGCCGGAGAAAATCGACGGCGACAGCCCGTTCATTCAGCTACAGACCCCGCCGGGAGAGGTACAGGTGATCATCCAGCGCGTACAGCACGAGGCTCGCGCCCATCTGGATATCGATACCGATTCGATCACCGATGAAGTCACGCGCCTAGAACGCCTCGGCGCCACGGTCGTAACCCGCAAGGACGCCTGGGTGGTGATGCAGGCACCAGGCGGTCATCGCTTCTGCGTCGGCAGCCCTTATCGCGCCGGCTTCGACGAACACGCCAACCACTGGAGCACGAGTAAGAATGGAAAGACCTGAATTCACGGACGAAGAACGCGCCCTGATCCTGGCGGTCGCCAGCGGCAGCGACAGCAAGGTCGAGCGCCTCCTCGGGCACCTGCCCTGGATCGCGCCGGGCATCGCCTTCATAGCCTACGGAGTGGTAACAGAGCAACTGCATGCAGTCGCCATCGGCGCCCTGTCGATCCTCCTCTACCAGCTCTGGGGGCTGGCGGAGTTGCGGTATTCGGCGCTCTACGCGTCAATCTTCCGCAAGATCGCCCGACAGCTGAGTGAGCCGACGCACGCCGCGCCACAAGATCCGCCCGCGCCGCTATAGCAATTACTGCTGGCGCACCTGCAACAACGGCGCAACCTGCACCTGTGCGTGCATCTGCTCGCAACCACCGCCTCGGCGCATGCCACGCACCGGGCAGGCATCGAGGTAGTCCAGACCGACCGCCAGCTTGAGGTGCCGCTCCGGGCGCGCCAGGCAATTGGTCACGTCGAAGCTGTACCAGGCGTCCCCCACCCAGGCCTCGGCCCAGGCATGGCTGGCCAGGTGCTCGGCATCGTCGGTGTAGAGATAGCCCGACACATAGCGCGCCGGCACACCGAGGCTGCGCGCGCAGGCGAGGAAAGTATGAGTGTGATCCTGGCAGACGCCACGGCGACCGGCGAAGGCCTCGGCGGCACTGGTGTCCACCTCGGTGATGCCTGGCTGGTAGGCGATATGAGCATTGAGCGCATGCATCAGATCGATCAGGCCGTTGCGATCCGCGCGAGCCTTGCTCTGCTGCGCGGCGAATTCGCGGATGGCGTCGTCGGCCTGGGTCAGGCGAGTGAAACGCAGGAACGGTAACGCCGACTGGCGCTCGTGCTCGGCCTCGCAGCTTTCGTCGATCTCCACCTGGCCGCGGGCGCCGATGACGATGGACTCGTGGGGCTCGTCCAGGGTCAGCACATGCAGAATGTTGCCGTAGGGGTCGAGCTGGGCATGCACCGGGCGCGGTAAGTCGAGCTGCCAGCTGAGCACCTGCTGGCGCTCGCTGTCGTGTGGGGTCAGGCGCAGGTACTGGATGCTGGCGCGTACCTGATCATCGTAACAATAGGTGGTGTCATGGCTGATCGAGAGTCTCATGCGACCTCCAGGTAGGACGTATGGATGGTGTTGCCCAACTGGCGTACCAGCAGGATGAAGTCGGTGAGCCAGGCGTGCAGGCCTTCGTCGAGCACTTCATCGATACTGGTGTAGCGCAGCCGCGCATCCAGTTCGGCGGCCAGGCGCTGTGCCGGGCGACCGTTCTCTCCGGGTAGACCGGAAAGCATCAGGTTGAGTTCTTCCATGCAGGCACGCAGCGAGCGCGGCACGTCCGGACGTAGCAGCAGCAGTTCGGCGACCTTGCGCGTGCGTGGCGAGCCGCGGTAGCTCTCGGCGAAGGCCTCGAACGAGGACAGCGCGCGCAGCAACGCACTCCATTGGTAGTAACTGCGCGCCGTGCGCTCCTCCAGCTCGTCGATCTCCTCGCCAAGCATTTCGTAGCGCGCATCGAGCAGGCGCAGGGTGTTGTCGGCACGCTCGATGAAGGTGCCCAAGCGGATGAAGCGATAGGCCTCACCACGCATGATGGTGCCGAAGGTGGCACCACGGAACAGGTGCGAGCGCTCCTTGACCCACTCGCAGAAGCGGCTGATGCCGTAGCGGCCCAGGCCCTGCTCGGCAATGCCGCGCATCTCCAGCCAGGTGGCGTTGATGTTTTCCCACATGTCCGCGGTGATCCGCCCGCGCACCGCATGCGCGTTGCTGCGCGCAGCTTGCAGGCAGCAGTAGATGCTGCCGGGGTTGCTCGCATCGAGAGCGAAGAAGTGCAGCATGCGCTCGCCGTGCAGCGGACCGTGGCGCTCCAGGTAGTCGTCCAGGGTGCCGGTGATCAGCAGCGGCATAGCCAACTCATCTAGGCCATCGCCACGGCCGTCCTGCGGCATCAGTGACAGCGAATAGCTGACGTCGAGCATGCGCGCCAGGTTCTCGGCACGCTCCAGGTAGCGCGACATCCAGTACAGGTCGGAGGCAGTTCTCGAAAGCATGGGTCAGTCCTCCACCACCCAGGTGTCCTTGGTACCGCCGCCTTGCGACGAATTGACCACCAGCGAGCCCTCGCGCAGTGCTACGCGCGTCAGGCCGCCGGGCACCAGGCGGGTTTCGCGACCGGTCAGGACGAACGGGCGCAGGTCGATATGGCGCGGGGCGATGCCGCGTTCGACGAAGGTCGGACAGGTGGACAGGCACAGCGTCGGCTGGGCGATATAGGCCTCCGGTTTGGCCATCAACCGCGCGCGGAAGTTCTCGATCTCGGCCTTGCTCGCCGCCGGGCCGACCAGCATGCCGTAGCCGCCCGAGCCTTGAGTCTCCTTGACCACCAGTTCGGACAGGTTGGCCAGCACGTGGGACAGCTCCTCCGGCTTGCGACACTGCCAGGTGGGTACGTTCTTGAGGATCGGCTCCTCGTCCAGATAGAAGCGGATCATGTCGCCGACATAGGGGTAGATCGACTTGTCGTCGGCCACGCCGGTGCCGATGGCGTTGGCCAGCACCACGTTGCGTGAGCGATAGGCCGACAGCAGCCCCGCGACGCCGAGCATCGAATCAGGATTGAAAGCCAGTGGATCGAGGAAGGCGTCATCGAGGCGGCGATAGATCACGTCCACCTGCCGCGCGCCGGCGGTGGTGCGCATGTAAACCTTGTCGTCACGCACGAACAGGTCAGCGCCTTCCACCAGCTCCACACCCATCTCGCGGGCAAGGAAGGCGTGTTCGAAGTAGGCGCTGTTGAAGCGGCCCGGCGTCAGCACCACCACCGTGGGGTTGTCCAGCGGGCTGGAACTCTTCAGCGCGTCGAGCAGCAGGTTCGGGTAGTGGTCCACCGGCGCCACGCGCTGAGCGGCGAACAGCTCGGGGAACAGGCGCATCATCATCTTGCGGTCTTCGAGCATGTAGCTCACGCCGCTGGGGGTGCGCAGGTTGTCTTCCAGTACGTAGTAGCTGCCGTCGCCGTCACGTACCAGGTCGACCCCAGCGATGTGCGCGTAGATGTCGCGGTGCAGGTCGAGGCCCTGCATGGCCATCTGGTAGCCCTCGTTGGCCAGCACCTGCTCAGCCGGGATGATCCCCGCCTTGATGATGCGCTGGTCATGGTAAAGATCGGCGAGGAACAGGTTGAGCGCCTGCACGCGCTGGATGCAGCCGCGTTCGACGATGCGCCATTCGCTGGCGGGGATGGAGCGAGGAATGATGTCGAAAGGAATCAGGCGTTCGGTGCCTTGATCGTCACCATAGAGGGTGAACGTGATACCAGCTCTGTGGAACAGGAGATCCGCCTCTCGGCGGCGCTGGGCCAGCAGATCGTCGGGGGTGTCGGCCAGCCAGCGGGCGAACTCCCGATAATGCGGGCGGACTGCACCGCTCGCGTCGTACATCTCGTCATAAAAGGTGCGGGCCATGCCGTACTCCTTGTCACCCGGACTTGCAGCATCCTCTGCAAGGCCCGAGCCAGCACAATTAATCCTTTAATTTCAAACAGATACCAACAACACCCAAACAAAGCGCACCACAATGGTGCTGCGCAATGTTTCTGTCACGTGGCGCCGCCCCATTGCGTGGCACAGCAAAATCCCACTGGCCATGGGCAGTTCGCGGTGAAGGCAAAAAGTCTGTAGCCCCTTACCCTGTCGCGAACTCGGACACGTACCTGTCACATTGCGTGACCGACCGGTCAAGCGCAACCGCTTTTGCAGCCGTCACGCTCGTAAAAACGTGTCTGAATGAGAGGTAGCCCGAATGAAGTTCAGGAGCGGGCTCCTGGGGTGTACGCATGCGAAGCCCCGCTTCAGCTTACGCCCAGAAAATCGGTGATGACCCGAGTGGCAGTCTCGAGATGCTGCTCATGACTGAAACCGGAAGCCTTCAATGGCTTGAGGTCATGGTCACCTGCCTCCAGCCAGTGCAGCTCGATAGCTGCTGACAGGTTGTAACCGGCCACGGCTTCGCGGTTACCCAGGGCATCGCGCTCACCCTGAACGATCAGAGTCGCCGTTCGCAGCTCGGCCAGATGGGCGACGCGCGGCTTCTCCGGCTTGCCCGCGGCATAGAAGGGATAACCGAGACATATCAGCGCTGCTGCATCCAACTCGTCAGCCAGCAGACTGGCCATGCGTCCGCCCATGGACTTGCCGCCGATGGCTACCGGCCCTGCGACCTGTTGGCACACCTGGGCATACACCTCACGCCATTGCTGCAGCAGTTGCGCCTGCGGATTGGGGGGGCGCCTGCGCCCATCCACACGTCGTTGCGCCATGTAAGCGAACTCGAAGCGCACCACACGCACGCCCCGCGCCGCCAAGCCCTGAGCCATGGTCTGCATGAACGGGCTGTCCATTGGCGCGCCCGCGCCATGGGCGAGGATCAAGGTACCCCACGCGGCCTGCGGCGGTTCGTCCCACAACCAGGGTAGTCCCTGCTCACATTGACCGGCGTCAATAAACCCAGATGGCCCTTTGCTCATGCTTGCCTCGCGTCGATATCCGTGGTGTCCGTGGCCTGCTCATGCCTGCGTCCACCACGGTTATCGGCCGCTCTGCCATAACCGTGGATGGAAGCCCAGACATGAACACAACAACCCGTTCCGCCTACAACTACAGGGTGGTTCGCCAGTTCGCCATTATGACGGTGGTTTGGGGCATCGTCGGCATGGGACTCGGCGTATTCATCGCTGCCCAGCTGGCCTGGCCCGAACTGAACCTGAACCTACCGTGGACCAGCTTCGGCCGTCTGCGTCCGCTGCATACCAATGCGGTGATCTTCGCCTTCGGTGGCTGCGCCCTGTTCGCCACCAGCTACTACGCGGTGCAACGCACCAGTCAGACCACGCTGTTCGCGCCCAAGTTGGCTGCCTTCACCTTCTGGGGCTGGCAACTGGTGATCCTGCTCGCGGCCATCACCCTGCCCCTGGGCTGGACCAGTTCCAAGGAATACGCCGAACTGGAATGGCCGATCGACATCCTGATCACCATCGTCTGGGTGTCCTACGCCATCGTCTTCTTCGGTACGGTGATGCAGCGCAAGGTCAGCCACATCTACGTGGGTAACTGGTTCTTCGGCGGGTTCATCCTCACCGTGGCCATCCTGCACGTGGTCAACAACCTGGAAATTCCGGTCACCCTGACCAAGTCCTACTCGCTGTATGCCGGCGCCACCGATGCCATGATCCAGTGGTGGTACGGCCATAACGCCGTGGGCTTCTTCCTCACTGCGGGCTTTCTGGGGATGATGTATTACTTCGTGCCCAAGCAGGCCGGTCGCCCGGTCTATTCCTACCGCCTGTCCATCGTCCACTTCTGGGCGCTGATCGCGGTGTACATCTGGGCCGGCCCGCACCACCTGCACTACACCGCCCTGCCGGATTGGGCGCAGAGCCTGGGCATGGTGATGTCGCTGATCCTCCTGGCACCCAGCTGGGGCGGCATGATCAACGGCATGATGACCCTCTCCGGTGCCTGGCACAAACTGCGTACCGACCCGATCCTGCGCTTTCTGGTGGTGTCCCTGGCCTTCTACGGCATGAGCACCTTCGAAGGCCCGATGATGGCCATCAAGACCGTCAACGCCCTGTCCCACTACACCGACTGGACCATCGGCCATGTGCACGCCGGCGCCCTCGGCTGGGTCGCCATGGTGTCGATCGGCTCGCTGTATCACCTGATTCCCAAGGTGTTCGGCCGCGAGCAGATGCACAGCCTGGGTCTGATCAACAGCCACTTCTGGCTGGCCACCATCGGCACCGTGCTGTACATCGCCTCGATGTGGGTCAACGGCATCACTCAGGGCCTGATGTGGCGCGCGGTGAACGAGGACGGCACCCTCACCTACTCCTTCGTCGAAGCGCTGGAAGCCAGCCATGTCGGCTTCGTGGTGCGGGTGATCGGCGGCGCCATCTTCTTCGCCGGCATGCTGCTGATGGCCTGGAACGTCTGGCTGACCGTACGCAGCGCGAAATCCACCGAGATGGAAGCCGCTGCGCAGTTCTCGGTAGAAGGAGCCCACTGATGAAACACGAGATTCTCGAGAAGAACATCGGCCTGATGGCTCTGGTGATGATCCTGGCGGTCAGCATCGGCGGCCTGACGCAGATCGTTCCGCTGTTCTTCCAGGACGTCACCAACGAACCGGTCGATGGCCTCAAGCCCTACACCGCGCTGCAACTGGAAGGTCGCGACATCTACATCCGTGAAGGCTGCGTCGGCTGCCACTCACAGATGATCAGACCGTTCCGCGCCGAAACCGAACGTTACGGCCACTACTCGGTGGCTGGTGAAAGCGTCTGGGATCACCCCTTCCTGTGGGGTTCCAAGCGTACCGGCCCGGACCTGGCCCGCGTCGGCGGCCGCTACTCGGACGAGTGGCATCGCGCCCACCTGTACAACCCGCGCAACGTCGTGCCGGAGTCGATCATGCCCGCCTACCCCTGGCTGGTGGAGCAGAGCCTCGATGGCAAGGACACCGCCAAGAAGATGAGCGCCCTGCGCACATTGGGCGTGCCCTACAGCGAAGAAGACGTCGCCGGGGCCAGCGACGCGGTCAAGGGCAAGAGCGAGATGGATGCTCTGGTCGCCTACCTGCAGGTGCTTGGCACCGCCGTGAAGAACAAGAGGTGAGTGCCATGTTCGAGCTTATCGATATCGGCACCCTGCGCGGCCTAGGCACTGCGCTGGTTTTGATCGCCTTCACCGCCGTCACCCTCTGGGCCTACAGCGGCAAACGCCGCGATGCCTTCGCCGAAGCGGCCAACCTGCCCTTCGCCGATGAGCCCAAGCCCGCCGTTTCGAGGACCCAAGCATGACCACCTTCTGGAGCTGGTACATCACCCTGCTGACCGTCGGTTCGCTGGTTGCGCTGTTCTGGCTGATCTTCGCCACCCGCAAGAGCGAAGTGCACAAGAACCCGACCGAGCAGACCATGGGCCACGCCTTCGATGGCATCGAGGAGTACGACAACCCACTGCCGAAGTGGTGGTTCATGCTGTTCCTCGGCACTCTGGTGTTTTCCGTTGGCTACCTGCTGCTCTACCCGGGCCTGGGCAACTTCAAGGGCCTGCTGCCGGGCTACGAGGATGGCTGGACCCAGGTCAACCAGTGGCAACGCGAAATGGACCGTGCCGATGAGCTGTACGGCCCGATCTTCGCCAAATACGCCGCCATGCCCATCGAGGAAGTAGCCAAGGACGAACGCGCGCTGAAGATGGGCGGACGCCTGTTCGCCTCAAACTGCTCGGTCTGCCATGGCTCCGACGCCAAGGGCAGCTACGGCTTCCCCAACCTGACGGACAACAGCTGGCGCTGGGGTGGCGAGCCGGAGACCATCAAGACCTCCATCATGCATGGCCGCGTCGGCGTGATGCCTGCACAAGGCCCGATGATCGGCGAAGATGGTGTGCGTAACGTCGCTGCCTACGTCCTCACCGAACTGGGCGGTCGCGACCTTCCGGAAGATGCGCAGGCCGATGTCGCCGCCGGCAAGCAGATCTTCGCCACGCTCTGCTCCGCCTGCCACACCCCGGCCGGCACCGGCATGGCAGTGATGGGCGCGCCGGACCTGACTCAGCCCAGCGCCTTCATCTACGGCAGCAGCTTCGCCCAACTGCAGCAGACCATTCGCTATGGTCGCAGCGGCAACATGCCGGCGCAGGGTGACTTCCTCGGTAACGACAAGGCTCACCTGCTGGCCGCCTACGTGCTCAAGCTGAGCCAGGGCGAAAACAAGTAACCCCCCTGCTTTACCGGCGACCGAATCACGGTCGCCGGCCCCTCCTTATAAGTGTGCGACCCAGTGTCGCACCTGCCGACCAATAGCCCTGCAATTTCCTTGAACTGGGCTAAGCTGCCTTTCAGTCGCCATCCGTCACAACTCTAAGGCGATCCTTTCTTAGCGCTGCGCAAACTGGTTGCGCAAAAAGCTGCCAGAGCTGTTTCCGAGGCCGTTGCGAACGGCTCACGGAAGGCCCTGAAACCCTATTCGCGTCGGCACGTTGCGTTGCAATGGCTACCTGCTTTCTCCATACTTGCCGCCGATTTTTGCCCCATAAAAATCCATTAACCGTGGAACCCCTAGCATGAGCACAGCAATCAGTCAGACTGCTTATAACTATAAGGTGGTCCGCCAGTTCGCCATTATGACGGTGATCTGGGGGGTCATTGGCATGGGTCTAGGCGTGTTCATCGCCGCACAACTCGTGTGGCCGGAACTCAACCTAAACCTGCCGTGGACCAGCTTCGGCCGTCTGCGCCCGCTGCACACCAACGCGGTGATCTTCGCCTTCGGCGGATGCGCACTGTTTGCGACCTCGTATTACGTGGTCCAGCGCACCTGTCAGACGCGCCTGATCTCCGACGGTCTGGCTGCCTTCACCTTCTGGGGCTGGCAAGCGGTCATTGTCCTGGCGGTGATCACCCTGCCGATGGGCTACACCAGCTCCAAGGAATACGCCGAGCTCGAGTGGCCGGTCGACGTCCTCCTGGGGATCGTCTGGATCACCTACCTGCTGGTGTTCTTCGGCACCATCGTCAAGCGCAAGACCAAGCACATCTATGTGGGCAACTGGTTCTTCGGTGCGTTCATCCTCGTGACCGCGATGCTGCACATCGTCAACAGCGCCGCCATGCCGGTAAGCCTGTTCAAGTCGTACTCGGCCTACGCCGGCGCGACCGACGCGATGATCCAGTGGTGGTACGGCCACAACGCCGTGGGCTTCTTCCTGACCACCGGCTTCCTGGGCATGATGTACTACTTCGTACCCAAGCAGGCCGAGCGTCCGATCTACTCGTATCGCCTGTCCATCGTGCACTTCTGGGCGCTGATCACCCTGTACATCTGGGCCGGTCCGCATCACCTGCACTACACCGCTCTGCCGGACTGGGCACAGTCCCTGGGCATGGCCATGTCGGTTATCCTGCTGGCACCGAGCTGGGGCGGCATGATCAACGGCATGATGAGCCTGTCCGGCGCCTGGCATAAGCTGCGCACCGACCCGATCCTGCGCTTCCTGGTCGTGTCCCTGGCGTTCTACGGCATGTCGACCTTCGAAGGTCCGATGATGGCCATCAAGACCGTCAACGCCCTGTCCCACTACACCGACTGGACCATCGGCCACGTGCACGCTGGCGCTCTCGGCTGGGTAGCGATGATCTCCATCGGCTCGCTGTATCACCTGATCCCGAAAGTCTTCGGTCGCGAGCAGATGCACAGCATCGCCCTGATCAACACCCACTTCTGGCTGGCTACCATCGGTACCGTGCTGTACATCGCCTCGATGTGGGTCAACGGCATCACCCAGGGCCTGATGTGGCGCGCAGTCAACGAAGACGGCACCCTCACCTACTCCTTCGTCGAAGCACTGGAAGCCAGCCATGCGGGCTATGTCGTACGCATGATCGGCGGCGCCTTCTTCGTCGCAGGCATGCTGCTGATGGCCTACAACACCTTCCGCACCGTGCGTGCCGCCAAGCCGGCTGAATACGAAGCGGCTGCGCAGATTCCCGCCGGAGTAGCTCACTGATGAAACACGAAATCATCGAGAAGAATATCGGCCTGATGGCGCTGCTGATGGTGATTGCCGTCAGCATCGGTGGCCTGACCCAGATCGTCCCGCTGTTCTTCCAGGACGTCACCAACGAGCCGGTGGAAGGCCTCAAGCCCTACACCGCGATGCAACTGGAAGGTCGCGATATCTACATCCGTGAAGGCTGCGTCGGCTGCCACTCGCAGATGATCCGTCCGTTCCGCGCCGAGACCGAGCGTTACGGCCACTACTCCGTCGCTGGTGAAAGCGTCTGGGATCACCCCTTCCTGTGGGGTTCCAAGCGCACCGGCCCGGACCTGGCTCGCGTCGGCGGCCGCTACTCGGACGAGTGGCATCGCGCCCACCTGTACAACCCGCGCAACGTCGTGCCTGAGTCGAAGATGCCCGCTTACCCATGGCTGGTGGAGAACAAGCTCGACGGTCGCGACACCGCCAAGAAGATGGAAGTCATGCGTGGCTTCGGCATTCCCTACACCGACGAAGATATCGCCGGTGCTCGTGATGCCGTGAAAGGCAATACCGAAATGGACGCGCTGATCGCGTACCTGCAGGTTCTCGGCACTTCCATCAAGAACAAACGGTAAGACGCTATGGACATCGGGATGATTCGCGGCATCGGCACGGCGGTGGTCTTCATCGCCTTCATCGGCGTGGTGCTCTGGGCCTACAGCAGCAAACGCAAGTCGAGCTTCGACGAAGCAGCCAACCTGCCCTTCGCCGACGATCCCAAGCCCGAGTCCAAGCGCGATCAAGACTCTTCCAGGAGCAATAACCAATGACCACGTTCTGGAGTTGGTACGTAACCATTCTGTCTCTGGGCACCATCTTCGCCCTGACCTGGCTGATCTTCGGCACCCGCAAGGGCCAGCGCCAGGAGACCACCGAAGAAACCGTCGGCCACAGCTTCGACGGCATCGAGGAGTATGACAACCCGCTGCCGAAGTGGTGGTTCATGCTGTTCGTCGCCACCATCATCTTCGCCCTCGGCTACCTCGCCCTGTACCCTGGTCTGGGTAACTTCAAGGGCCTGCTGCCTGGCTACGACTACGTCGACAGCGAAAAAGAAACGCCTTTCGCTACTGGTGTCCAGATCGCTGACGGCTCCATGCGTCACTCCGGCTGGACTGGTGTGCACCAGTGGGAAAAGGAAATGGCGCGCGCCGATGAGCAATACGGCCCGCTGTTCGCCAAGTACGCCGCCATGCCGATCGAGGAAGTCGCGCAGGACCCGCAAGCCCTGAAAATGGGTGGCCGCCTGTTCGCCTCCAACTGCTCGGTGTGCCACGGTTCCGATGCCAAGGGTAGCTACGGCTTCCCCAACCTGACCGACACCGAATGGCGCTGGGGCGGCGAGCCGGAAACCATCAAGACCACCATCCTCAAGGGTCGCCAGGGTGCGATGCCTGCTCAAGGCCCGGCCATCGGCGAAGACGGCGTACGCAACGTAGCCGCCTACGTGCTGACCGAGCTGGCTGGTCGTGAGCTGCCGGAAGGCGTGGAAGCCAATATCGAAGCGGGCCAGAAGGTCTTCGCCGGTACCTGCTTCGCCTGCCACGGCGCCGACGGCAAGGGTACCGCAGCCATGGGCGCGCCGAACCTGACCAATCCGGCAGCGTTCATCTATGGCAGCAGCTACGCACAACTGCAGCAGAGCATCCGCTACGGTCGTCACGGCAACATGCCGGCCCAGGAAGAATTCCTCGGCAATGACAAGGTGCACCTGCTGGCTGCCTACGTATACAGCCTGTCGCACAAGGCACAAGAGCAGTAATCGCAGCACGACTCTTTTGACAAGGGTCAATGAACGCCCGGGTCGCGACCGCTGGTCGCACCCGGGCGTTGTCTTTCAGGCGTACCATATAGCTACCGTGAATTGACCCTGACCGGCATGTATCGGCCCGGGCTGCCAACCAACCGCTTTGGTATGCATTGATGAGCGAACAGATTCCCGTCCAGGACGTCACCCCTCCTTCTGCCAAGAATGCCAGCGTCGATCTCTACGCCAGCCGCGAGAAGATCTATACCCGCGCGTTCACTGGCCTGTTTCGTAATCTGCGACTCGCTGGCGGCGCCCTGCTCTTCCTGCTGTTCTTCGGCACCGTGTGGCTGAACTGGGAAGGTCGCCAGGCCGTGTGGTGGAATCTGCCGGAGCGCAAGTTCCACATCTTCGGCGCCACTTACTGGCCGCAGGACTTCATGCTGCTGTCCTGGCTGCTGATCATCTGCGCCTTCGGCCTGTTCTTCATCACCGTGTTCGCCGGTCGCGTCTGGTGCGGCTACACCTGCCCGCAGAGCGTATTCACCTGGGTATTCATGTGGGCCGAGAAGGTCACCGAAGGTGACCGCAACCAGCGCATGAAGCTGGACAAGCAGCCCATGAGCGGCGCGAAACTCGGGCGCAAGGCGGCCAAGCACGGTATCTGGGTTGGCGTCTCGCTGCTCACAGCGATCACCTTCGTTGGCTATTTCACGCCGATTCGCGAACTGGTGATCGAGATCCTCACCGGCCAGGCCAGTGGCTGGGCCTATTTCTGGACCGGCTTCTTCACCCTCGCCACCTACGGCAACGCCGGCTACCTGCGCGAGCAGGTGTGCATCTACATGTGCCCCTATGCGCGCTTCCAGAGCGTGATGTTCGACCAGGACACCCTGATCGTCTCCTACGACCCGCGCCGTGGCGAATCACGCGGCCCGCGCAAGAAGGACGCCGATTACAAGGCGCAGGGCCTCGGCGACTGCATCGATTGCAAGATGTGCGTGCAGGTCTGCCCGACCGGTATCGATATCCGTGATGGCCTGCAGATCGAGTGTATCGGCTGCGCCGCCTGCATCGACGCCTGCGACGACATCATGGACAAGATGAACTATCCCAAGGGGCTGATCAGCTACACCACTGAACACAACCTGTCCGGGCGCAAGACCCACCTGCTGCGCCCGCGCCTGATCGGGTACGCTGTTGCGCTGGTCGCCATGATCGGCCTGTTCGCCTGGGCCGTGGCCAATCGCCCGCTGGTGGAGCTGGATGTACTCAAGGACCGCGTGCTGTTCCGTGAGAACGAGCGCGGCCATATCGAGAACGTCTACACCCTGAAGATCATGAACAAGGCGCAGCGCGACATGACCTACGTGATCACTGCCGACGGCCTCGACGGCCTGGTCTACGAAGGCAAGCGCGAAGTGCGGGCCCTGGCTGGCGAGGTGTATTCCTTCCCGGTCGAGCTGTCCATCGCACCGGAAAAGCTGCCTTCGAGCGCCAACAACATCGTCTTCCACGTACAATCCGCGGATGACCCCAGTATCAAGAACGACGCCGACAGCCGCTTCATCGGCCCAAGCGTCCGCTGACAACGGAAAACGCATGACCGAGCAAACCCCATCGCCAGTCAAACCCTGGTACAAGCAGTTCTGGCCCTGGTTCATCCTGTTCCTGCTGGGCTACTCGGTAGTGCAGGGCCTGACCCTGCTCACCATCGCCACCAAGAATCCGCCAGGGCTGATCTCCGACGACTATTACGATGTCGGCAAGGGCATCAACCAGTCGCTGGAGCGCGAAAAATTGGCCGAGCGCCTGCAATTGCATGGCGAGCTGGTGCTGGACAACACCACCGGCGTCGCCATCCTGTCGCTGGAGGGCAACAGCAGACCGCAGCAGATCGTGCTCAACCTGATCTCGCCGACCCAGCCGGAGCGCGACCGCCGCGTGATCCTGCAGCCGACCGCTGACGGCCAGTACCGTGGGCAGATGGTCGATGAAGTCAGCGGTCGCCGCTTCGTCGAGTTGCTCGGCCAGGAAGGCAGCCAGAACTGGCGCCTGTTCGAGGAAGAGAACATCACCGGCGGCCAGACCATCATGATCGGTGACAACCCCTCCTACTGACCCAGCCGATGCCCACCCCCACTCCCTGCTATCACTGTGGCCTGCCGGTGCCCGCCGGCAGCCAGTTCCGTGCCGACGTGCTCGGCCAGACCCGCGAAATGTGCTGCCCCGGCTGTCAGGCCGTGGCCGAAGCCATCGTCGCCGGTGGCCTGGAGCATTACTACAGCCATCGCAGCGAGAACGCGGCCAACCCGCAGGCACTGCCCGCCGCCCTGCCGGATGAACTGGCGCTGTATGACCGCAGCGATGTGCAGCAGCCCTTCGTCCAGCACGAGGGCGAAGTGAGCGAAACCCAGTTGCTGATCGAAGGTATCAGCTGCGCGGCCTGCGGTTGGCTGATCGAGAAGCACCTGCGCGGCGTGCCGGGCGTGGCCGAAGCGCACCTGAACCTGTCCAACCATCGCCTGCAGGTGCGCTGGCAAGACAGCCAGATCGCCCTGAGCAAGCTGCTCGCCGAACTGCGCCGCATCGGTTACGCCGCCCACCCCTGGCGCGCCGACGAGGCCGCCGAGCGCATGGCCGCGGAAAACCGCCGGCGCATGCGCGAGCTGGGCGTGGCGGGGTTGCTGTGGATGCAGGTGATGATGGCGACCATGGCCACCTGGCCGGAATTCAACATCGACCTGTCGCCGGAGCTGGACAAGATCCTGCGCTGGACCAGCCTGTTTCTCACCACGCCCATCGTCTTCTACTGCTGCGGTCAGTTCTTCCGTGGTGCCCTGCGCGACCTGCGTACCCGCCACCTGACCATGGACGTCTCGGTATCGCTGGCCATCGGCGGTGCCTACGTGGCCGGCATCTGGTCGACCATCACCGGCCAGGGCGAACTGTATTTCGACGCCGTGGGCATGTTCGCGCTGTTCTTGCTCGCCGGACGCTACCTGGAGCGCCGTGCACGAGAACGCACAGCCGCCGCTACGGCGCAGTTGGTCAAGCTGCTGCCGGCCTCCTGTCTGCGCCTGAGCGCCGACGGCCAGAGCCAGCGCATCCTGCTCAGCGAACTGCGTGAAGGCGAGCAGGTGCTGGTGCAACCCGGCTCGCTGATTCCCGCCGACGGGCGCATCCTCGCCGGCCAATCCAGTGTCGACGAATCGCTGCTCACCGGCGAGTACCTGCCGCTGCCACGCGGCATCGGCGACAGCGTTACAGCTGGCACGCTGAACGTCGAAGGCCCATTGACCGTCGAAGTGCAGGCGCTGGGCGATGCCACGCGCCTGTCGGCCATCGTGCGCTTGCTGGATAGGGCGCAAAGCGAAAAACCACGCCTGGCGGAAATCGCCGACCGCGTGTCGCAATGGTTCCTGCTGTTCATTCTGGTGGCGGCCGCCGCGGTCGGTTTCGCCTGGTGGGAGATAGACTCCAGTCGCGCCTTCTGGGTCGTGCTCGCCCTGCTCGTGGCCACCTGCCCCTGCGCCCTGGCCCTGGCCACCCCGACTGCGCTGACCACCGCCACCGGCACCCTGCACAAGCTGGGCATGCTGCTGACGCGCGGCCATGTGCTCGAAGGCCTAAACCAGATCGACACCCTGGTGCTCGACAAGACCGGCACGCTGACCGAAGGCCGCCTGACGCTCAAGGCAATCCATCCGCTGCGCGATCTCGACCAGGGCGCTTGCCTGGCGCTGGCGGCCGCGCTGGAGAACCGTTCGGAACACCCCATCGCCCGCGCGTTCAGCCAAGCGCCCCGCGCGGCGCAATCCGTGGACAGTCATCCGGGCCAGGGTCTACAGGGCAGCGTCGATGGCCGCCTGCTACGCATAGGCGAGGCCAGCTTCGTCTGCGCCCTGAGCGGCCAGGCCGTACCACCGATTACCAGCGAGCACGGCCAATGGCTGCTGCTGGGCGACGAACAGGGCCCACTGGCCTGGTTCGTCCTCGACGACCGCCTGCGCGAGGATGCTCCCGACCTGATCTCCGCTGCGCGCGCGCGGGGCTGGAACATTCACCTGCTCTCTGGTGACAGCTCACCGATGGTGGGTGAAGTCGCCCGCCAACTGAGCATCGAGGATGCCCGTGGCGGCCTGACCCCGGATGCCAAGCTGGCAGTGCTCAAGCAGTTGCACGGCGAAGGGCGGCGCGTGCTGATGCTTGGCGATGGCGTCAACGACGTACCGGTATTGGCTGCCGCCGATATCAGCGTGGCCATGGGCTCGGCCTCCGACCTGGCGAAAACCAGCGCCGACGCCGTGTTGCTGTCGAACCGACTGAGCAGCCTGGTCGACGGCCTGAAGCTGGCCAAGCGCACGCGCCGTATCATCATCGAGAACCTGGCCTGGGCGACGCTGTACAATGGCCTGGTACTGCCCTTCGCCGCCTTGGGCTGGATCACGCCGATCTGGGCAGCCGTGGGCATGTCCCTTAGCTCGCTGCTGGTGGTGCTCAACGCCCTGCGCCTGAGCCGCACCCCGAAAACGTAGGAGCGAGCTCTGCTCGCGAAGAAGCGGTTCGCGAGCAGCGCTGGCTCCTACTCAGATGTCACCTTGGAGACCGCATGTCCGCCCTCTACATCCTGATCCCCGTCGCCATCGGCCTGGTCGGTTTCGCCATCTGGCTGTTCTTCTGGGCTGTGGACAGCGGTCAGTACGACGATCTCGACGGCCCAGCGCACAGCATTCTGTTCGACGACGAAGATCCGCTGCACAAGGCTGGCGTCGAGCAGGCCGAGGACCACAACAAGCCGGGCAAACCTGATGCTTGAGCTGGCACCGCTGCTGGTGTCGGCGCTGATTCTCGGCCTGCTCGGTGGCGGCCATTGCCTCGGCATGTGCGGCGGCCTGATGGGCGCGCTGACTCTAGCGATCCCTGCCGAGCAACGCGGCAGGCGTCTACAACTGCTGCTGGCTTACAACCTCGGGCGCATTCTCAGCTACAGCCTTGCAGGCTTGCTCCTGGGCCTGGCCGGCTGGGCCATTGCCGGCAGCAAAGCCGAAGTGGCGATGCGCACAATGGCTGCCTTGCTGCTGATTGCCATGGGTCTTTATCTGGCCGGCTGGTGGAGCGGGCTGACACGCATCGAAGCGCTGGGTCGCGGCCTGTGGCGGCATATCCAGCCGCTGACCCGGCGCTTCATGCCGGTCAGCAATCTGCCGCGCGCCCTGGTCCTGGGTGGTTTATGGGGCTGGCTGCCGTGCGGGCTGGTCTACAGCACCCTGCTGTGGGCCTCCAGCCAGGGTAATGCAGTCAACAGTGCCCTGCTGATGCTGGCGTTCGGCCTGGGCACCTGGCCGGTGCTGCTGGCCACCGGGCTGGCAGCAGAACGCATCACAACCCTGCTACGCAAGCGCGGCGTGCGCATGGCTGGCGGCCTGCTGGTCATCCTGTTCGGCATCTGGACCCTGCCCGGCCCACACCAGCACTGGCTGATGGGGCACTAGGAGCAGCTACAAGCAGCAAGCCTCAATCAGCAAGTAAAAGCACGACCAGACGTAGCCCGGATGTAATCCGGGAGCAAAACGCCCAACATCCCCGGATTGCATCCGGGCTACGCCGCGACAACACCTCCAGTGCTCAACGTGCCCTTGATTCAGGTCAAGGCCACCACCTACGCGCATCCCTAGACTGGCCGCACAGCCTGTCCAGGATTATTTCCCATGCTCGACGCCATCCAGTGGGATGCCGACCTGATCCGCCGCTACGATCTCGCCGGCCCGCGCTACACCTCCTACCCGACTGCCGTACAGTTTCACGACGATATCGGCCCGTTCGACCTGCTGCATGCCCTGCGCGACAGCCGCAAGGCCAAACGTCCGCTGTCGCTATACGTGCACGTGCCCTTCTGCGCGCATATCTGCTACTACTGCGCCTGCAACAAGGTCATCACCAAGGACCGCGGCCGCGCCCTGCCCTATCTGGAAAAGCTCGAGCGGGAAATCGAGATCATCAGCCGCTACATCGACCGCAACCAGCCAATCGAACAGCTGCATTTCGGTGGCGGTACACCGACCTTCCTCAGCCACGACGAACTGCGCCGGCTGATGCAGCACCTGCGCCAGCACTTCAACCTGCTCGATGATGACTCCGGCGACTACAGCATCGAGATCGACCCACGCGAGGCTGACTGGTCGACCATGGGCCTGCTGCGTGAGCTGGGCTTCAATCGCGTCAGCCTCGGCGTGCAGGATCTCGACCCTGAGGTGCAACGCGCGGTCAATCGCCTGCAGACCCTGGAGGAAACCCGCGCCATCGTCGAGGCGGCGCGTACCCTGCAGTTCCGCTCGGTGAACATCGACCTGATCTACGGCCTGCCCAAACAAACGCCAGAGCGCTTCGCCCGCACCGTGGCCGAGGTCATCGCCCTGCAGCCGGATCGCCTGTCGCTGTTCAACTACGCACACCTGCCGGAACGCTTCATGCCGCAAAGGCGCATCAGCGCCGACGACCTGCCGAGCCCGGCGGACAAGCTGGCCATGTTGCAGAACAGCATCGAGCAGCTGACGCGCGCCGGCTATCGTTACATCGGCATGGACCATTTCGCCCTGCCCGACGACGAACTGGCCATCGCCCAGGAAGAAGGCACGCTGCAACGCAACTTCCAGGGCTACACCACCCACGGCCACTGTGACCTGATTGGCCTGGGCGTCTCTGCCATCAGCCAGATCGGTGATCTGTACAGCCAGAATGACAGCGATATCGCCAGCTATCAGCAGACCCTGGGCAATGGCCAGCTGGCAACGCGTCGCGGCTTGCACTGCAATGCCGACGACCGCCTGCGCCGCGCCGTGATCCAGCAGCTGATCTGCCACTTCGAGCTGCGTTTCGACGACATCGAACAGGCCCACGGCGTGGTATTCCGCGACTACTTCGCGGCGCTTTGGCCACAACTTCAGCAGCTCGACCGTGACGGTTTGATCGAGCTGGGTGCAGAAGGGATTCAGGTACGCCCGGCCGGGCGTCTGCTGGTGCGCTCGCTATGCATGCTGTTCGACCGCTATCTCAACGATCAGGTACGCCAGCGTTTTTCTCGGGTGATCTGAACACCAGTAGCCTGCGCCAGTGACGGCTTCCGTCACTGGCTGGCGTATCACCCCATCGCCAGCGTGGCGGCGGTCTGCATCTGCTCGTTCGACAGGCCGTTCTCACGCATGAGCTTGATCAGGTTGGCATTGGCCGCAGTCAATGCGCTGTTGAGCGACGCCAGCTCGGTCTGCAGTCCTTCAAGCTGCTGGCGCTTGGTTTCCGCATCGAGGCTCTGATCGCTCATGATCGCCTCTATCTGCGCCTGCTTCTCGACGATCTGCGCACGCAACTCGCGGATCATCTTGAGCAGGTCCTTGATCGCCTTGGGCAGATCGCTGTTGTCGATGTCCTCGTTCTTGTCGGACTTGGCCGACATGCTCTTGCCCAACTCGGACAGACTCACACGGAGCCCCTCGCGCACCTCCTCGGGGCTCCGCTCGACTGCGGTAAATTGTCGCTGAACGCCCTGCACCAGATTATTCAGCGGCCCACTGGATGGTATGCGCATCGCGCTGCTCCCTGCTTTGGACTATGGTTCTACAGTCTGGATCGGCACCCAGAAGCTAAACTTGAGCGCTCGGTCAGCCCTTATATGGCTGGCCGCCACCCGAGCCCTGCGGTACCCTTACGAACATTGCGTGTATATCCGGGAAGCCCGACGATGTCCGAGAGCATCAAGCTGCACAAGCAGCATCAAGCCCATTGCAAGGATTGCAGCCTGGCCAGCCTGTGCCTGCCGATCTCGCTGAACATGGAAGACATGGACGCGCTCGACGACATCGTCAAACGCGGCCGTCCGCTGAAAAAGGGCGAATTCCTGTTCCGCCAGGGCGACACCTTCGGCTCTGTGTTCGCCGTGCGCTCCGGCGCCCTGAAGACCTTCAGCCTGAGCGATGGCGGTGAGGAGCAGATCACCGGCTTCCACCTGCCCAGCGAGCTGGTCGGCCTGTCCGGGGTCGACGGCGAGCGCTACCCGGTTTCCGCGCAGGCACTGGAAACCACCTCGGTCTGCGAGATTCCCTTCGAGCGCCTTGACGACCTGGCTCTGCAGTTGCCGCAACTGCGTCGCCAGCTGATGCGTATCATGAGCCGTGAAATCCGCGACGATCAGCAGATGATGCTGTTGCTGTCGAAGAAGACCGCGGACGAACGCATCGCCACCTTCCTGGTCAATCTCTCCGCCCGCTTCCGCGCCCGCGGCTTCTCGGCCAACCAGTTCCGCCTGGCCATGTCGCGCAACGAAATTGGTAACTATTTGGGCCTTGCGGTAGAGACGGTGTCTCGCGTATTTACCCGCTTTCAACAGAACAAGCTGCTCGAAGCCGAAGGCAAGGAAGTGCACATTCTCGACCCAATCGAGCTGTGTGCTCTGGCTGGCGGCAATCTCGACGTTTGAGTTCGCACGATTTCGCGGGCTCAACGCTTTAGGACCCCACGATGATCTTTGACGAATTCAGCATCAAGACCCTGATCCGCCCGGTACCGGACTTCCCCAAGCCGGGCGTCATCTTTCGCGACATCACCCCACTGTTCCAGTCGCCGCGCGCCCTGCGCATGGTCGCCGACAGCTTCATCCAGCGTTACGTGGAGGCCGAATTCAGTCACATCGGCGCCATGGACGCGCGCGGTTTCCTGATCGGCTCGATCATCGCCTACGAATTGAACAAACCGCTGGTGCTGTTTCGCAAGCAAGGCAAACTGCCGGCTGACGTGCTCAGCGAGGGCTACCAGACCGAATATGGCGAAGCCTTCCTCGAAGTGCACAGCGACAGTCTCTGCGAAGGCGATTCGGTGCTGATCTTCGATGACCTGATCGCCACCGGCGGCACCCTGATCGCTGCTGCCAACCTGGTACGGCGCATGCGTGCAACGGTCTTCGAGGCCGCTGCGATCATCGACCTGCCTGAGCTGGGCGGCTCGCAGAAACTGCAGGACGCCGGCATCCCCACCTTCACACTGACGGCCTTCGCCCTCGACGATCACTGAGCCAAAGCCCCTGCCAACCCGCAAGTGGGTTGATGATTCAGCCGGGCAATGCCCGGCATCACCGATTACCTTGGCCAGACTCCCATGCACGAACTCGAACTGAATCCATCCAGCGACTGGCGTCAACGCCTGGGCGCGCTGATGGACGGCGCCATCATGCAGCGCCTGATCACCCTGCTGATCATCATCAATGCCGTCATTCTCGGCCTGCAGACGTCACCGTCGATCATGACCGACTGGGGCACGCCGCTGCTGATCCTCGATACCTTCATCCTCGCCTGCTTCGTCATCGAGCTGGTGCTGCGCTTCACCGCCCGCGGCATTGGCCTGCTGCGCGATCCCTGGGCGGTCTTCGATTGCCTGGTAGTCGGCATCGCCCTGGTACCGGCCAGCGGCCCCTTCGCCGTGCTGCGTGCCTTGCGCGTGCTGCGGGTACTGCGACTGGTGTCGATCAATCCGAGCATGCGCAAGGTGGTGCAGGCGCTGCTCGCTTCGCTGCCAGGCATGGGCAGCATCGTCATGCTGATGGGGTTGGTGTTCTACGTCGCCGCAGTGATGGCCACCCAGCTGTTCGGCCAGAGCTTCCCCGAGTGGTTCGGTAACATCGGCGCCAGTCTGTACACCCTGTTCCAGGTGATGACCCTGGAAAGCTGGTCGATGGGCATCGTGCGCCCGGTGATGGAAGAGCATCCACTGGCCTGGCTGTTCTTCGTGCCCTATATCCTCGTCGCGACATTCATGATGCTCAACCTGTTCATCGCCGTTATCGTCAACGCGATGCAGAGTACCCACGAGCCCAATGCCGAGGAGCAGGCCGCAGCAACTCGCGAACAGGCAATTCTCGACGAGTTGCGCGCACTGCGCAGCGAAGTGGCCGAACTGCGCCGTAACGCGCCGTAAACCCCGCCGTCAGCGCAATCCGCCGCGTCTAGCGCGGCGGGTTGCGTACCCTCTTTCCTGATATCTGCCCATCAGACCCGCCTTAAGTTGGCGGCGCTCAGCGCCCGCACGCCCGATAGTTACATCGTTCAATGACACAGTTGGTCTGTCGAGATTAGCCATCTGCGACCCCGAGTGCTGCCAGCCAGAGCCGCACGACAATCGGGAGTACCAACGCCCAGAAGAGGACTCGAACGATGAGCGCCAGTACCACCCTACCCCAGCCGAAACCCAGCTTTCCGGTGCGTCGCATGGACTTCAGTTTCAGCGAGACACCGAAGTACTGGTTCTACGACGACCCGTTCATGAGCCATTTCATGAACAACCTGTCGTCGCTGTTCCCCTACGGCGAGAAGTTCTTCGTCGACAGCGTGCGCGCCGTACGCGATCAGGTCAGCGAGCCGCAGCTGAAAAAAGACATCAGCGCCTTCATCGGTCAGGAGGCCATGCACTCCAAAGAGCATGCGGCCTACAACGACTATGCCAATGAGCACGGTATCGACCTGGAGCGCCTCGAGCTGCGCATCAAGGTACTGCTCGAATGGACGACCCGCTTCAGCACCAAGAAGCAACGCCTGGCAGCCACCTGCGCCCTGGAACACTTCACCGCGACCATGGCCGAGCAGTTGCTCAAGCGTGAAGATCTCACCACACAGATGAACGACCCGAGGCTCTATCAACTGTGGATGTGGCACGCCATCGAGGAAAACGAGCACAAGGCCGTGTGCTACGACGTCTATCAGAAGGTCTACGGCGGTTACTTCACCCGCACGCTGGTGATGATGCTGACCACCCTGATGTTCCTCGGCGTGATCGGCTGGTTCCAGATTCACCTGCTGCGAAAAGACGGTCAACTGTTCAACTGGCGTAGCTGGGGCTTCGGCCTGAAGAAGCTGTTCGGCCCGCGTAATGGCTTCTTCACCAGGCTGCTCGGCCCCTATCTGGACTACTACCGCCCCGGCTTCCACCCCAAGGATCACGACACCGACAAGCTGGAAAATCGCTGGCGCGAGCGCCTCGGTTTCAGCAGCTGAGGCCTCTTGGTGTACGGATTTAGACACCAACAAGAACGACAAGCAGGAGTTCGGTCATGAATGCGCCCGTGTCACCCCCTATCGCTGGCCGCCATTGCAAGATCGCCATCCTCGGCAGCGGCTTTTCCGGCCTCGGCATGGCCATTCGCCTCAAGCAACAGGGCGAGCAGGACTTCCTGCTGTTCGAAAAGGAAGCCGGCGTCGGCGGCACCTGGCGGGTGAACAACTACCCGGGCTGCGGCTGCGACGTGCAATCGCATCTGTATTCCTTCTCCTTCGAGCCGAACCCGAACTGGACGCGGATGTTCGCCAGGCAGCCGGAAATCAAGGCCTATCTGCAAGGTTGCTGGGAGAAGTATCGGCTGCAGGACAAGACCCTGCTGGACACAGAAGTGGTGCAGATGCGCTGGGACGAGCACGCCGAGCTATGGCATCTGCAGGACCGCGCCGGCAACCAGTACAGCGCGCAATTCGTGGTCTCCGGCATGGGCGCCCTGTCGACACCCTCGATTCCCAAGCTCAAGGGCCTGGAGCACTTCACCGGCGAGGTGTTCCACTCGCAGCAGTGGAATCACGACTATGAGCTGAGCGGCAAACGCGTGGCGGTGATCGGCACCGGCGCCTCGGCCATCCAGTTCGTACCGCAGATTCAGCGGCAGGTGGCTCGCCTCGATCTCTACCAGCGCACCGCGCCGTGGATCATGCCCAAGCCTGATCGCGCCATTCGCGACGGCGAACGCCAGCGTTTCAAGCGCTTTCCGCTGGCACAGAAGCTCTGGCGCGGCGCGCTGTACGGCATCCTCGAAAGCCGGGTGGTCGCCTTCGCCTTCGCCCCGCGCCTGCTGCGCATGGCCCAGGGCATCGCCAAACTGTATATCAAGAAGCAGATCAAGGACCCGCTGCTGCGCGCCAAGGTCACCCCGGACTACACCATGGGCTGCAAGCGCGTGCTGATCTCCAATGACTACTATCCGGCGCTGACCCAGGCAAACGTCGAGGTGATCACCGACGGTATCGCCGAAATCCTGCCGGGCGCCGTGCGCACCGCCGACGGCCAGGAGCGCGAAGTCGATGCCATCATCTTCGGCACCGGCTTCACCCCCAGCGACCCGCTGCCGCGCGGCACCGTGTTCGGCCGCGGCGGCATCGATCTGCTCGACACCTGGCCCGAAGGCCCAGAAGCCTACAAGGGCACCATGACCGCGGGCTTCCCCAATCTGTTCTTCCTCATGGGGCCGAACACCGGCCTGGGCCACAACTCCATGGTCTATATGATCGAGTCGCAGATCACCTACGTGCTCGGTGCCCTCAAGCAGCTCGAAGAAGGCCGACTGCAGAGTCTGGAGCCCAAGCGTGAGGTGCAAGACGCCTTCAATCGCAAGATCCAGGGCACCCTCGGCAGCACCGTATGGAATGCCGGCGGCTGCATGAGCTGGTACCTGCACCCGGTCAGTGGGCGCAACTGCACGGTATGGCCCGGTTTCACCTGGCGCTTTCGCATGCTGACGCGCAACTTCGATCCGCATGCCTATCACTTCAGTCGCCAGCACGCCGCTCATCCGGCGCAGAGCAATGCCATCAGCCTCGACGCGCAGGAGGTCAGCGCATGAAATCCTTCGAGAACAAGGTTGCCGCCATCACCGGCGCTGGCTCCGGTATCGGCCGCGCCCTCACCTACCACCTGGCCCGCCAGGGCTGCCACCTAGCGCTGTCCGACGTCAACGTCGAGGGCCTCAAGGAAACCGTCGAGCAGGCCCGCAAGCTTGGCGTCACCGTCAGCCAGCAGCGGGTCGACGTTGCTGATCGCTTCGCCGTCGAGGCCTGGGCCGAGCAGATCGTCAGCGAGTTCGGCCGGGTCAACGCCATCTTCAACAATGCCGGCGTGGCCCAGGGCGGCACCGTGGAGGGCAACGATTACGCCGACTACGAATGGATCATGAACATCAACTTCTGGGGCGTGGTCAACGGCACCAAGGCCTTTTTGCCCTACCTCAAGGCCAGCGGCGCCGGCCATGTGGTCAACGTCTCCAGCGTATTCGGCCTGTTCTCCCAGCCTGGCATGAGCGCCTACAACGCCAGCAAGTTCGCCGTGCGCGGCTTTACCGAGTCGCTGCGCCAGGAGTTGGACATGGCCGCCTGCGGGGTTTCCGCCAGCTGCGTGCATCCCGGCGGCATCCGCACCAACATCGCCAAGACCGCGCGGATGAACGACAGCCTGGCCAAGGTCACCGGCCAGGAAGCCGAACAGGCGCGCCAGCAGTTCAATGACCAGCTGCTGCGCACCACGCCGGAACAGGCGGCGAAGGTCATCGTAAATGGAGTGCTGGCCAACAAGCGGCGCATCCTCATCGGTACCGATGCCCATGCCCTGGACTGGATGCAACGCAGCATGCCGGCGCTGTACCAACGCCTGGTCACTCAGTCGATGCGCCTGGCTGCCCGCTTCGCGCCCAAAGCACGGAGCGCAGACGGGGTGCGCGAGATTTCCTAGGGTGAGCCGACATTGCTTGCATGCCCCTGGGAGGTACGCGGCCCTGGGCGCCTGCGACCATGCGAGAGAACGTGGCACGTTTGTCGGCCAACATTCGGTTCGCCAACATTTGCGCTAAGGTGAGGAGACAGACGCATCACTCATCCACGCGGCGCCGCTACCGGCTCCCGGCTGGAACCTCGGTGTGGCGTCGACGCCGAGGGCGGCGCCTTGATCCACGAGGTGGCCTCATGAGCGCGCTTACCTGCACCCACCGCGACCACACCATCCGCGCCAGCGTCATGGAACACCCCGGCCTGCCGACACCCTGGGCCGGCGGTTGCCAGATTACCGATCCCAACGGCAACACCAGCAAACGCCAGACCTTGCCGGTGGATTACGCCTTCATGGATGACCTGAACAAGGCCCAGCACGCGTCCATCGCCCATGGCAAATGGCTGGTAGATCAGAAGCTGGATCACGGCCGCAATTGGCACTGAGGGCAACCCAGACGTAGGGTCGTAGCCCGCATGAAATCCGGGAGAGATCGGAAGTTGTCCCCGGATTGCATCCGGGCTACGAACGGTCGCGCAACGGATCGAGCAACGGTTTGAGGCCGTTGTGATCGATCTCCTGCATCAGCGCGAGCAGCTGACCCAGCTCGCCCTTGGGGAAACCCGTGCGGGCGAACCAGTTGAGGTAGTGGCCCGGTAGATCGGCGATCAGTCGATCCTTGTACTTGCCGTAAGGCATACGGCGGGTCACCAGGAGTTTCAGCGCTTCGGGGTTCATCGGTTACTCGAATGACCGGAAAATGATCCGGCCATTGTGCCAGGCATCAGCCCCTGGACGAAAAGCACCTAGCCGCGAAGCGCTTCGCGAACGAAATCCAGGCGATCCTGACCGAAGAACATCTCGCCGCCAACAAAGCAGGTCGGCGCGCCAAATACGCCGCGTTTGACCGCCTCTTCGGTAGTCGCCTTGAGCGCGTACTTCACTGTCGGTTCAGCGATCTGCGCCTGCAGGGCGACTGCATCGAAACCAGCGGCAACCAGCACGCCTGCCACCTTGGCCGGATCACCCATATTCACCCCGTCGACCCAGATCGCCCGGAATAGCGCCTGCAAGGCATCGTCGAAGCGCTCCGGCTGATACAGTTGAACGGCCACCAGCAAGCGCATCAGCGTCAGGGTATTGATCGGAAAATGCGGGTTGAAGCGCATCGGTACGCCATAGCGCTCAGCAAAGCGTGCCAGGTCGCGCAGCATGTAGCGCCCCTTGGCCGGAATCATTGCCGGCGAGGCGTTGCCGGTGGCCTGGAACACTGCGCCCAGCAGCATCGGTCGATAGACCAATTCAGCGCCGGCGTCGCGACACAGATCAGGCAACTGGGTATGGGCCAGGTAGGACGCCGGGCTGCCCAGATCAAAGAAGAATTCCACCGTCTTGCTCATCAGCTTCACTCGCTCATTATTGTGATTATGGGTTCAGCGCAGGTTACCAGCGCTCGATCCACGGGCGCAGATCCAGCTCGAAGGTCCAGGCATCGCGCGGCTGAGCGTGCAGGAACCAGTAGCTGTCGGCGATATGCTCGGGATCGAGAATGCCATCCTGATCCTTCTTGGCGTATAGCTCGGGAAAGCTGTCGCGGATAAAGGCGGTATCGATGGCGCCGTCCACCACCACATGGGCGACATGGATATTCAACGGTCCCAGTTCACGCGCCATGCTCTGCGCCAGCGCGCGGATGCCGTGCTTGGCCCCGGCGAAAGCGGCAAATCCGGCAGCGCCACGCAGGCCGGCCGTAGCGCCGGTGAACAGGATGGTGCCGCGTGCGCGGGTGACCATGCGCTTGGCCACCGCCTGGCTGGTGAGAAAGCCGGCGAAGCAGGCCATTTCCCAGATCTTGAAGTACTTGCGTGCGGTTTCATCGAGGATGCTGCAGGGCACGTTGGCGCCGATATTGAACACCATCACCTCGATCGGCCCGATGTCACGCTCGATGCTCTCGACCAGTTCAGCCACCTGCTCCTCACGTCGCGCATCGGAAGCAAAGCCATGCGCTTCGCCGCCCTCGCTACGGATTTCTTCCAGCAACGGTTGCAGTTTATCGAGACTGCGCCGGGTGACGCAGGCGACATACCCCTCGCGGGCAAAACGCCGGGCAATGGCGCCGCCGGTGGCATCACCCGCGCCGATGATCAAAGCGACCTTCTTGTTCTCATTCATGGCTTTCTCCATTAACTAACGATCGTTAGCTGAACGAACGTTATGCTACGATCTCGGGCAGGTCAACCCAGCATAGAACGGAGTCATCCATGCGTTATTCCGCCGAACACAAGGCCGAAACCCGCGAGCGCCTGCTCGCCAGCAGCGGCGCGATTGCCAAGCAGCAAGGTTTTGCCGTGACCGGCGTGGACGCGCTGATGAAAACCATAGGCCTGACTGGCGCAGCCTTCTACAGCCATTTCCCGAGCAAGGACGATTTGTTCGCTGAACTGATCGAACGCGAGCTGCACAACAGCCTGAGCCGCCTTGGCGGCGAAGCGGGCGACGCCGGTCGCGACAAGCTGCAACGCTGCCTGGCGGCCTATCTCAGCCTGGCGCATGTCGAGCAACCGGATAAAGGCTGTGTGCTGCCTGCCCTCGGCGCGGAGATCGCCCGTGCCGATGAACGCGTTCGGCTGCGTACCGAGCAGCAGATCCTGCAGTTGCAGAACACCTGGGCCGAGGTCATCGGCGACCCGCAACTGGCCTGGACGATTCTCGCGCAATGCCTCGGCAGCCTACTGCTGGCGCGCATGATGGCCAGCCAGGAATCGCGCCAGCAGGTGCTCGGCGCCAGCCTGGACATGCTCGAACACACATTGAAGCCTGTCAGCTGAGCGCGGATGCCGTTAACCTAGGCGGGTTATTCCTGCCAGGATCGATCCATGTCGCACACCCCATCCCCGCTGGTTGGTGAAACCCCTCTGCACGCTGTCGAGGTGCGCATCCTCGGTTGCCTGATCGAAAAGCAGCTGACCACGCCGGAAACCTACCCGCTGACGCTCAATGCCGTGCAACTGGCCTGTAACCAGAAGACCAGCCGCGAACCGCTGATGAACCTGGAAACCGGTGAAGTCGGGCGCTATCTGCGTAGCCTCGAAGGCCGCAAGCTGGTACATCTGGTGATGGGCAGCCGCGCCGACCGCTGGGAACAGCGTTGCGACAAGCAGTTGGAGTTGGTCAAGCCGCAGACGGTATTGCTCGGTCTGTTGCTGTTGCGTGGCCCGCAGACGCTCAATGAGCTGCTCACGCGCAGCAATCGCATGCACGATTTCGACGATGTCGCCGAGGTCCAGCATCAGTTGGAGCGTCTGATCGGTCGCGGTCTGGCGCTACTGCTACCGCGCCAGAGTGGTCAGCGCGAGGATCGCTATATGCATCTGCTGGGCGAATCTGCAGATATGGAAAGCTTGCTGACCAGCCGCCCTGCTGCTCGTGGGGAGGCTGCGGCACCTAACGAAGATCGACTGGTCGAACTGGAAGCGCGCATCGCCGCCCTCGAAGAACGTTTGGCGCGCCTGGAAGGCGCGCAGTAACCCAAGGAGCTCATGCATTGAATTTCAAAACTCGTCTCTGCCTCATCCTGGGCGCCACCCTGCTCGCAGCCGGCTGCAGCAGCACCGCCGAGAAACCGACCTCCGTTGCCGCACCGAGTGGCCCGACTCCGGACAGCTGCACCTCGTCCGCCATCGAACACTTCAAAGGCAAGACCGTGACGCCCGAGCTGCTCGAGCAGGCACGTCAGCAAGCCGGAGCCAGCACAGCCCGTATACTCACACCCGACAGCGTGGTGACCTTGGAATACAATGGTCAACGCCTTAACCTCAATGTCGATGATCAGCGCGTGATCACCCGCGTATCCTGCGGTTGAAATCACAATTGAGTGCGGGTTGCCCTGCACTCAATTGCCGACAACGCCAACCACCTTTGCACAGGCCAATGCCATGACCTCCCAAGTGGAACCCTGCGCCGAGCTGATGCTGGACAACCAGCTGTGCTTCGCCCTCTATTCCACCTCGCTGATGATGACCAAGACCTACAAGCCCCTGCTGCAGGCGCTCGGCCTCACCTATCCGCAATATCTGGCCATGCTGGTGCTGTGGGAAAGCGAGGGCATCACCGTCAGTGAGATCAGCGCACGCATGCTGACCGACCCGGGCTCGTTGACGCCTCTGCTCAAGCGCCTGGAGAGCGAAGGCCTGCTGCAGCGCCAGCGCAGCAGCCAGGACGAACGTGTGGTGCAGCTGTACCTGACCGACAAGGGTCGCGCCCTGCACGAACAGGCCAAAGCATTGCCTGCCTGCATCCTCAAGGCTTCTGCGTTGAACATGGCGCAACTAGGCAAGCTGCGTGATGACTTGATCGAACTGCGCGGCCATCTGCAAGACGCCCTCTGATCCCAGGCGATGCCAGCCATCGCCTGCTGCCGCTAACCCGTAGCCACCCCTAGCCGGGCAAAGTCTCGTGCGCGCTGTATTCAGCGGCCTCATCGTCCATCTCCCCGCATCACGGGCTCATCCTGCGCCTCTATTCAGTCTGATTCTGTCAATTCACCTACAGGATCTACAGCAAAGCATGGCTACATACCCTATCGCGCCTGCTTATTCCTGAAAGTCAAAAAGCTATAACCAAATCTTCCATATATTTATCTTGCGCACTAATGTTTTGCGCAATATAGTTCACCCCATGGAAACGGTTAGCGCACAAAAGATTAGCAAGCCAATCCATCACTACCCCACCGACAAGGATCAATGCCATGACTATCGAAAACGTTCTCTACCGTGCAACCGCTGAAGCCTTTGGTGGCCGTGAAGGCCGCGCCGTCTCCTCCGACGGCATCCTCGACATCGCCCTGTCCACCCCGAAAGAACTCGGCGGCGCCGGCGGTAACGGCACCAACCCGGAGCAGCTGTTCGCCGCCGGTTATTCCGCCTGCTTCCTCGGTGCCCTGAAATTCGTCGCCGCCCGCGACAAGCTGAGCATCCCGGCTGACACCTTCATCGAAGGCACCGTCGGCATCGGCGCCATCCCCACCGGCTTCGGCATCGAGGTGGAACTGCGCATCAGCCTGCCCGGCCTGACCCCGGAAGCCGCACAAACCCTGGTGGATCGCGCGCACATCGTTTGTCCGTACTCCAACGCCACCCGCGGCAACATCGACGTCACCTTGACCATCGTCTGACAGATAGCAGCCAGCGCTCGCGGCCACAGCCCGAGCGCGGCCCCAAGAGGAGAACCACCATGAAAACCCGCACCCTGTTCGCCACCGCACTGACCGCCCTCGCACTCAGCGCGTCGCTCACCACCCTCGCCCACAGCGCCGAGGCCACGCCCTACCGCTACGGCCAGAACCTGGATGTCGCCAAGGTGATTTCCATCGACGTGCCCAACAGCTCGCAGTGCGAAGTGGTCACGGCAACGATGACCTACCGCAACAGCGCGGGTGACGTGGAAGTTCTCGACTACGAACAACTCTCCAGCGTTTGCACCAACCAGAACTGACAACCAGCCGCCCAACTGATCGACAGGAGTTTGACCATGAAATTTTCTCGCACTCTGACTGCCGGGCTGCTCGCCCTAGCCATCAACAGCAGCTTCGCCGCCGGCAGCCCCGGCGTGGAGCGCAACACCCAAGGTTTCCTCGATGCCCTGGCAGCCGGTGGTGGTCAGCCGCTGGAAACACTCTCGCCGAAAGACGCCCGCGCCGTACTGGTAGGTGCTCAGGCCAGCGTCAAGGTGGACCTGTCCGGCATTATCGTGGACACCAAGGTGATCCAGGTTAATGGCCAGTCGCTCACCCTCAAGGTGGTACGTCCTGAAGGCGCTCGCGGCATTCTGCCGGGCTTCATGTTCTTCCATGGCGGTGGCTGGGTACTGGGTGATTATCCGACCCACGAACGCCTGATCCGCGACCTGGTAGTAGGCTCTGGCGCCGCTGCAATCTACGTCGACTACACGCCGTCGCCGGAAGCCAAGTACCCGACCGCGATCAACCAGGCCTATGCCGCCACGAAGTGGGTGGCCGACAACGGCAGCCAGATCGGTGTCGACGGATCGCGCCTGGCAGTGGCCGGCAACAGCGTCGGTGGCAATATGGCAGCCGTGGTCGCCATCAAGGCCAAGGAAGCCGGTACGCCGAAACTGCGCGCCCAGGTGCTGCTGTGGCCGGTGACCGACGCCAACTTCAACAATGGCTCCTACAACCAGTTCGCCGAAGGCCACTTCCTGACCCGCGGCATGATGGAATGGTTCTGGGACAACTACACCACCGACCCGAAGCAGCGTAACGAGATCCATGCGTCGCCCCTGCGCGCCAGCCTGGAACAGCTCAAGGGCCTGCCGCCAGCACTGGTGCAGACCGCCGAGATGGACGTGCTGCGCGACGAAGGCGAAGCCTACGCTCGCCGCCTGAACGCCGCCGGTGTTCCAGTGACTGCCGTGCGCTACAACGGCATGATCCACGACTACGGCCTGCTCAATGTGGTGTCCGAAGTCCCGGCGGTACGCTCCGCCATGGATCAGGCAGCACAGACGCTGAAAAACAGCCTCAAGTAAGCGGCTGAAAAACGAAACCCCGCCACCGGTAACGGTCGCGGGGTTTCGTTTTTTGTGGGGCGGCTTTTAGCTGTGGGTTGTTCCTGTCGCGGCTGAAGCCCTCCCACCGTACCGCGAGATTACGCCAAGCTACACACCTGCTCCCAGGTCAGATCCAGGCACTTGCGCGCTTTCTCTACCAGCTCATCCACTTCCGCCTGGCTGATTACCAGTGGTGGCGCGATGATCATGGTGTCGCCCACCGCGCGCATGATCAGACCGTTGTTGAAGCAGTGGCCACGGCAGATCATGCCCACGCCCACATCACCGGAGAAGCGCTTGCGCGTGGCCTTGTCCCACACCAACTCGATGGCGCCAAGCATGCCGACGCCGCGCACTTCGCCCACCAGCGGGTGATCGGCCAGCTCACGCAGGCGCTTTTGCAGGTAGGGCGCGGTTTCTGCCTTCACCCGCTCGACGATGCCTTCTTCCTTGAGAATGCGCAGGTTCTCCAGGCCCACCGCTGCCGCCACCGGATGGCCGGAATAGGTGAAGCCATGGTTGAAATCGCCGTGCGCTTCGATCACCTCGAACACCTTGTCGCTGACGATCAACCCGCCCATCGGTACGTAACCGCTGGTAAGGCCCTTGGCGATGGTCATCAGGTCAGGCTTGAGGTCGTAGTACTGGCTGCCGAACCACTCGCCGGTACGGCCGAAACCGCAGATCACTTCATCGGCGACGAAAAGAATGTCGTACTTGGCCAGGATTTCCTTGATGCGCGGCCAGTAGGTCTCCGGCGGAATGATCACGCCGCCAGCGCCCTGGATCGGCTCGGCAATAAAAGCTGCAACGTTTTCTTCGCCCAGTTCGAGAATCTTCTTCTCCAACTGGTCGGCAGCCCAGATACCGAATGCTTCAGGCGATTGGTCGCCGCCCTCGCCGAACCAGTACGGCTGCGGAATGTGCGCGATGCCCGGGATCGGCAGGTCGCCCTGCTCGTGCATGAACTTCATGCCGCCGAGGCTGGCACCGGCCACGGTGGAGCCGTGGTAGCCGTTGTCGCGGCCGATGATGATCTTCTTGCCCGGCTGGCCCTTGCACGCCCAGTAGTGGCGTACCAGACGCAGCATGGTGTCATTGCCCTCCGAGCCCGAACCGGTGAAGAACACGTGGTTCATGCCGGCCGGCGCCACTTGGGAAATGGCATGGGCCAGCTCCAGCACTGGCGGATGGGCGGTCTGGAAGAAGGTGTTGTAGAACGGCAGTTGCAACATCTGCTTGGAAGCTGCCGCGACCAGCTCCTCGCGGCCATAGCCGACGGCCACGCACCACAGACCGGCCATGCCATCGAGGATCTTGTTGCCCTCGCTGTCCCACAGGTGCACGCCTTTTGCCTCGGTGATGATGCGCGGGCCCTTCTCGGCCAGCTGCTTGTAATCACTGAACGGCGCCAGGTGGTGGGCCTGGCTCAGGGCCTGCCAGTGTGCGGTTTTCGGGTTGTTCTGGGCGTTGTTCATGTCGCCTCCTTCGATCCGAGACATCACAGGTACCAGCGATATTCGCGCGGGCTGATGTCGTGCATGAAGGCCAGGTGATCCTGGCGTTTGTTCTCGCAATAGACCATGACGAACTCGCTGCCGAGGCCAGCCGCGACGCGCTCGCTGACCTGCATGCGGCGTACGGCGTCGAGCATGTCCTTGGGAAAGTCGACGCCGCTTTCGCGGTCGTCATTCAGTGGTGCGATGGGCTCGGCCTGGGCGTCGAGGCCCTGCTCGATGCTGGTCAGCAATGCCGCCAGCACCAGATAGGGGTTGGCATCGGCGCCCGGCAGGCGGAACTCCAGGCGCAGGTTGCGCGCGTCCGACTCGGGGATACGTACGCAGGCGTCGCGATCCTCGAAACCCCAGCTGGCCTTGCTCGCCGAGTTCACTTGGGCGCCGAAGCGGCGGTAGCTGTTGTGGTTCGGCGCGTAGATCGGCATCAGCTCCGGCAGCAGTTCCAGGCAACCGGCCACGGCATGACGCAGCGGGCGCTGCTCGTCGCGGGCCAGCAGGTTGTCACCGGCCTCGTCGTACAGACTGACATGGATATGCATGCCGCTGCCCGGATACTGCAGGTACGGCTTGGCCATGAAGCTGGCGCGATGGCCGTATTTGAGCGCCACGCCACGGCTCACCCGGCAGAACAGCGCCGACCAGTCGGCCGCCTGCATCGGGTCAGCGTTGTGGCTGAAGTTGATCTCGAACTGCCCCGGGCCGATCTCGGCGGTGATCACCGTGGTGTCGATGCCCTGCAGGCGCGCGGTTTCGCTGATGTCGTCGAGCACCTCGGAAAAACGCGACAGCCGTTCGATATGCATGTTCGGCTGGTCATCGGCATCGCCACTCAGGTCATCGCGCGGGTACTGCGGCAAGCCGTCCTTGAGCGCCTTGTCGAACAGGTAGAACTCCAGCTCGAAGGCCACCACCGGATGAATGCCACGCGCGGCCAGGCGCTGCACCACGCGCGCCAGCACTTCGCGCGGCTCGAACTCGATGGGCGCCTCGGTACCGTCGGAGCTGATCAGCATCTGCCCCAGCGGCTGACGCTCCCAGTTCACCAGCTTGAGCGTGCCGGGGATCAGCCGCCGTGGCGCGTCCGGGTCGCCGTCATGAAAGCAGTAGTCGCCGATCTCGTAGAGCCCGCCCTGAGCGCCGAGCAGTACACAGTTCTGCGGCAGTTTCAGGGCGCTGCCGGCGGCGACCTTCTCCAGCATCTCAATGGGGTAGCGCTTGCCATAGAAATGCCCGGGAATGTCCAGGCAGATCAGGTCGACGAAGCGCACCTCGGGGTGGACCTGGCGAAATTGACGGACTTCGTCGAGCAGCTCGACTCGGGTGGCGTTCATTGTGGTTATTTCCGGGTTCACGGGAAGGTTCAGGTGTAGATCCACAACACCCGCGCGGGGGTGTCGCCCTGGTTGGCATAACGCAGGTGCGCATAGCTAGGCACCTGGAAAACATCGCCGGGATAGAGGGTGGCACTTTCTTCGTCCTCGCCCAGCCACAGCGTCAACTGACCTTCGAGCACATAGCCGGCCTGCTCGGAACGATCGCTCATCTGCCGCTCGCCACTGCTGGCCCCCGGTTCGAGCAGGCTATCGACGACCATGAAGGCGCCCTGCAAGGTCGGCGACGCCATGATGTCGGTGATGCCACCGGCCAGGTACAGGGTGCGGCGCTCGTCCGGACGGGTCACCCAGTCCAGCGCCTTGGGCTTGGGCAGGCTGTAGAAATAGGTGGTGGGTACGTCGAGTGCCTCGCTGATGGCAGTCAGATCTGCCACGGTCGGGCGCGACAGGCCACGCTCGACCTGCGAGAGAAAGCCCACGGAACGACCGATGCGCTCGGCCAGCTCGTTGAGGGTGACCTTCTTGTGCTTGCGCAGGTCGTGAATGAGCACGGCCAGCGCGGCCATCTCCAGATTCTTGTCCATGTCAGAAATAGTCCCTTAATCGATACCAGGCCTTGCCGATGGCCTCGAGCGGTGCCGCCAGGCGCTCGCCGAATGGGAATTCGGGATTGCGCAGTTGCTGATACAGCGCCAGTTCGTCGTCATTGCCGAGAATGGCATCACTGACTGCCCGCGCCGCCGCCAGGGTCGGCAGCACACCATGCCCGGAAAAGCCCTGCAGCCAGTAACGGCCGTTCTCGCCGCCAACGTCGGGCGTGCGAGCACGAGTCACGTCGATATGGCCGCCCCAGGCAAAGTCGATTGCCACGCCTGACAGCTGCGGGAATACGCGCTCGAGGAACGGCCGCGTGGCCGCCGCCATGTCTCTCGGCAGGCCGCCCAGATAGGTACAGCCCCCGCCAAACAGCAGGCGGTGATCCGGGGTGCGACGGAAGTAATCGAGGACGAACTGGTTGTCGGTCACACACGCATTGCGCGGTAACAGGGCCTCGGCGCACTCGGCGCCCAGCGGTTCGGTGGCGATCTGGTAGGTGCCGACCGGCAGGATGCGCCGCGCCAGACGCGGCTCGAGGTGATCGATATAGGTGTTGCAGGCCAGCACCAGGGTGTCGGCCTGCGCGCTGCCCTGCTCGGTACGCACACGGTAGCCCGTGCCCTGCTTGTCCTGACTCAGCACACGGCTCTGCTCGAAGATCTGCCCACCGGCGCGAACGAAGGCTTCGGCCAGCCCGAGCGCCAACTTGAGCGGATTGAGATGCCCGGCCTCGGGGTCGTAGAGGCCAGCGCGGTAACGCTCGCTGGCGACCCACTCCGGCATCTGCTCGCGAGAGACGAACTGCAGCGCGCGATGCCCCCATTTATAAGCGGCCTCCTCCTGCCACTCATGCAGCAGCGCCACACGACGTGGCAGCACTGCCGTCCACAGATGGCCGCGGCGGTAATCGCAGTCGAAGCCGTGGCGCTCGGGCAGTTCACGCAGCTCACGAGCTGCCCAGCTCATGCCATCCCACAGACGGCGGGCGCGTTCGATGCCCAGCGCCTTTTCCAGCGGCGGCATATCGCAGGACCAGCCCAGAATCGCCTGCCCGCCATTGCGTCCAGAGGCCGCCCATGCCACACGACTGGCCTCCAGCAGAATGACCTTGCGCCCTGCTTCGGCCAGGCGCAAAGCAGTGTGCAGACCACTGAAACCAGCACCGATCACCAGCACCTCGCACTGCAGATCATCTTGCAGCACGGGATGATGCGTCAGTCGATCCTTGCAGCTATGGGCGTAATAGCTGTCGACGTGCTCACTGGCATGGCGAAACATAGACGGCTCATGAAATTTAAAATAATTAATTTCATGAAAATCTATATAGATAATTTCACAAAGGCAAGCCTGAGCGGCTCAGGCGACCTGCTGCTGCAACTCCATACCGCATTCGAGATGAGTGAGCAGCCCTTCATTTATCGCCTGGGCCAAAACCCGACGCAGGCCTTCGCTGCCGAGAAAAGCGTCGCGTGCCGCTGTCGAACGCCACTGCCCTTCTACCTGCCAGATCAACGGATCATTGCGCAGTGAGAACACACGCAGGCGCTCACAACCTGGAATATCTCGCCCGGCCTCATGCAACCGCGCCAGGCACTGCCCCAGCCTATTTGAACGGTCGTGGCGGGCGCGAACGGTCATACGGTGAATGATGCTCATGGCAACCTCCTGGAACTGAATCAATACATACCAGCAGCGTTTCGCTGCAGAACATGGGGCGCTGCGTCCGGCTCGGCAAAAGCCGCTTCGCCAACGGCTCTTGAGTCAAGCCAGGCCGTGGCGAGCAATAACAGAGTCAGCGGTGCGATCAGCCATTTACTGGGCATGGTTCGCTCCTTTCGTGAGGTATGTGGGCACCACTTAGCGGGTGATCGAGCTACTGCACGTGTTCGAGCCGATGCAGAGACACCGCTCGATGGCTACAAAGATCAGACAGAAAGTCATCAGAGCGTTAGTCGATTTCTGGCAAATCCTTGCCTAAAACTCCATAACAAGGAAATTGCTGCAACCGAGTGCAGCGCACCCTGACTACCCTTGAAATACTCTGTATCACCGGTTATTTGCCCATTACTGGCAAATATTTGCCTAATCCTGCCGCCCCTCATGACTTGCCTGAAAAACCTGGCTAGGCTTCGCTGACTTTCCGGAGGCGCGCCATGCAGTCACCCACTCACACCGCCACAACTCTCGACACCCCCCTTGCCGAACTGAGCCACGAAATGGCGCGTCTGGTCGATCGCTTCGTCCCCGAGGACGGTTTGCACCTCACAGCGATTCCTGGCCTGAAGCTGGCACGCGCCACGACACCCAGCCTGCCGATGCAGACAGTCTACGACCCCTGCCTGTGCATCATCGCCCAGGGCCGTAAAGAGATACGTCTGGGTGACGAGCTCTACGTCTATGATCCGTTGAATTACCTGGTGGCGTCGGTGGTGCTGCCGGTAACCGGTCGGGTGATCGAGGCCAGCCCGGATCACCCCTATCTGAGCATTGCTCTGGAGATCGATCCCGCGCTGATCAGCAGCCTGCTCACCGAAATGCCAGCGATTCCAGCCCCGGACGCGGCCTCCCAACGGGCGCTGTTTCTCGATCGTCTCGACCCGCGCCTGCTGGATGCGGTGATCCGCCTGCTGCGCCTGCTGGAAACCCCATCCGACATCGCCATGCTGGCGCCATTGGCATTGCGTGAGATTTTCTACCGCATGCTGCTCAGCCCGCAGGGCCATCGTCTGCATGAAGTGGTCATCGCCGACAGCCAGAGCCAGCGCATCTCCCGCGCCATCGAGTGGCTGCGCAAGAATTTCGATCAGCCGCTGCGGATCGAGGAACTGGCCCGCGAGGTGAACCTGAGCCCCTCGACCCTGCATCATAGATTCAAGGCAGTCACGGCGTTCAGCCCGCTGCAGTATCAGAAGCAGCTGCGCCTGCAGGAGGCTCGCCGGCTGATGCTGTGCGACAACCTCGAAGCGGCAGCGGCCAGCTACCGCGTCGGCTACGAAAGTCCATCGCAGTTCAGTCGCGAGTACAGCCGCCTGTTCGGTGATCCGCCACAACGCGACATCGCCCGCCTGCGCCAGGCCGCGCAGAATCAGGTCGCTTCCTGATAACCGCGCAGGACCATGCCCCCGTGGGAGGCGCTTCAGCGGCGAGCTTTTCCGCCCTTTTTGAGGATGATCGCGGCTAAAGCCCCTCCCACTGCGCGCCCGGCTACAGCCCCATCTGCTTCGCGATGATCTCGTTCATGATCTCGCGCGTACCGCCACCAATGGAAAGGATTCGGTTGTCGCGGTATAGGCGCTCGACCAGAGACTCACGCAATTGAGGCCCAAATGCCGCCTCTACAATCCCATCTGCTTGGCGATGATCTCGTTCATGATCTCGCGCGTACCGCCGCCAATGGAGAGGATGCGGTTGTCGCGGTATAGACGCTCGACCAGGCTTTCGCGCATGTAACCCATGCCGCCCATGATCTGCACCGCATCGTAGGTCAGGCGATCGGCGATATCGGTGGCGAAGTTCTTGGCCATGGAGATCTCCTTGATCACGCTCCTGCCGGCCGCCATCTGCGCGGCCTGACGGTAGGTGAACTCACGGGAGACTTCGAGCTGCGTGGCCATCTCGGCCAGGCGGTGCTTGAGCACCTGGAACTTGCCCACCGGCTTGCCGAACGCCTGGCGCTCGCGCGCCCACTTCAGGGACTCCTCCAGGGCCAGTTGTGCGGTCATGTTGGCCATGATCGCCAGGCTAAGGCGCTCGTTCTGGAAGTTGGCCATGATGCAGGCGAAACCGGCGTTCTCCACGCCGATCAGGTTCTCCACCGGCACCTTGCAGTCGTCAAAGAACAGTTCGGCGGTATCCGACGCCCACCAACCCATCTTCTTCAGCTTGCGACCGACACTGAAACCCGGCGTGCCCTTCTCCACCAGCAACAGGCTGACGCCGCCAAAGCCCTCACCGCCGGTGCGCACCGCCACCGTGTAGTAATCGGCACGTACGCCGCTGGTGATGAAGGTCTTGCTGCCATTGACGCGGTAATGATCGCCGTCGCGCACAGCGCGGGTCTTGAGATTGGCCACGTCGGAGCCACCGGAGGGCTCGGTCACCGCCAGCGCCATGATCTTCTCGCCGGCCAGTACCTGCGGCACCACGCGCTCACGCACGGCGGGCTTGGCCCATTTGACGATGGGTGGCAGGCCGATATCCAGCGAACCGAGCCCGGCCACCAGGCCGCCGGAGCCGCTGCGCATCAGTTCCTCGCTGGCCGCCACCTTGGCGAACACGTCACCCTCGTGACTGCCGCCGAGCTGCTCCGGGTAACCGATACCGAGAATGCCCGCAGCGCCGGCCTTGAGGTACAGCTCACGAGGAAACTCCTCGGCCTCCTCCCACTCGTCGATATACGGCAGGATCTCGCGCTCGACGAAACGCCGGACGGAATCACGAACCAATTGGTGGGACTCATCGAAATACGACAGAGAGGCGGCCATGCGGGTACTCCCGTTATTATTTTGGCCACCCTAACCTAGCGCTTGCTTGGTTTTCAAGCGAGCGTTTCATTTCTGCTCGCGCAACGCCTTTCTCACCCGCTCGCCCATCTCGTAGGCTGGCCCTTCCACTGACTGGAAATTACGCGTGTAACGCTGGGCGAAGCCATCGGTGCCCCACTCGCGGTATTGCTGCACATGCCACAATTCATGCGCCCACAGCGCCGCATCCTCTGCGGCGGCATCGGCGTTGCGAAACACCACCACGTCGACCAGCGTCACGGCCTGCACATCGGGGTTCTGCAGCATGACGGTGGCGGCGTCCATCTCGTCGGTGATGCCCACGCGAAAGCGCACTTCATCAAGCAACGCATCGTCGTAGAACGGCGCGAGCTGGGCACGAATCATCAGAGGGATAGGTTCGGTGCCGGCTCGCAGTGCTGCCTGGCGAGATTGCAGCAACCAGGCTTCGAGACGCGCCGCCGCCATATTCAGGCCATCTTCACGCACCCGTACCGGATCGGGCACGCATAAGCATGAAGCGCCCAGACACACCTGTACCTGCCCGGTCGGACATTGAGCCTGTGCGGCCAGAGGCGCCCCGAGCAGGAATACCAGAGCAATACGGCGCAGAGTGTCGGTGGTCACTGGCACTCCGAATCGAGAGGGTTTGACTGCTTACAGGCTGATCGGGCGCCGACCTGCCAAGGCATGGGCCAGGGTTCCGCCGTCGACCAGTTCCAGTTCGCCACCGAGCGGCATGCCATGGGCGATGCGCGAGGCGACCAGACCTTTACCGGCGAGGATCTGAGCGATGTAGTGCGCCGTGGCCTCGCCTTCCACCGTCGGGTTGGTGGCCAGGATCACTTCGCTGAAAGCACCGGCATCGATACGATCCAGCAGCGCCGGAATACCGATGGCCTCTGGCCCCAGACCATCTAGCGGTGAGAGATGCCCCTTAAGCACGAAATAACGGCCGCGAAAGCCGGTCTGCTCCACGGCATGCACGTCCATCGGACCTTCGACCACACACAGCAGGCTGTCGTCGCGGCGCTCGTCCAGACACAGCTGGCAGATTTCGTCCTCGCTCAGGCTGCGGCAGCGCTTGCAGTGCCCCACACCCTCCATCGCCGCATTCAACGCCTGAGCCAGACGCTGACCGCCACTGCGATCACGTTCGAGCAACTGCAAGGCCATGCGCTGAGCCGTCTTCTGGCCCACTCCGGGCAGGATGCGCAGGGAGTCGATCAACTGGCGAATCAGGGGGCTGAAGCTCATGGAAGTCCTGCAAAAGTTGGCGGGCAATGATCTGGTGGGCTAAAGCCCACCCTACGAACGGGTGCGTTTTTGCACAGCATTATCACGGGGCGACCGGACGGTATGCAGTACAAGGCGCGAAAGGCCCCGAGCACCGGAGTTTACGTCTGTAAATGAGGATGCTCGGGGCCTTTCGCAACGCAGTAATGCGTGCCGGCTGGGCGTCACATGCTCAGAAGGGCATTTTGAAGCCGGGGGGTAGCTGCATCCCTGCGGTCATGCCGGACATCTTCTCCTGGCTGTTCTGCTCGACCTTGCGCACCGCGTCGTTGACGGCAGCGGCGATCAGGTCTTCGAGCACTTCCTTGTCTTCCTGCATCAGGCTGTCATCCAGGGTGATGCGCTTGACGTCGTGACGACCGGTCATCACCACGCTGACCAGGCCAGCGCCGGACTGGCCGGTGACTTCAGCGTTGGCCATTTCTTCCTGCATCTTCTGCATTTTTTCCTGCATTTGCTGAGCCTGCTTCATCAGGCCTGCCATGCCACCTTTCATCATGTCGGTATCCTCGGTGTTCGGGGTTAAACAAGTCGTTGAAACGACCGGTTAGCTGGGAATATCGATAGGTTCGATGCTGTCGTCGCGCACCTTGGCCGCGAACTGCTGAATCATCTGCTGCACCAGCGGGTCGCCGTGGATCGACGCCTCGGCGCTGCGCTGGCGGTCGGCACGGCGACGTGCTGCGGCCTGCGCCGGGGTTTCCTGCTCAGGCTTGCACAGCTCGATACGCAGTTTGATGCTGCGCCCCTGTTGCTGGTTCAGCGCGTCATTGAGACGACGCTGCTGAGTCGGATTGAACAGTGCACTGTGCGCCGGGTCCAGGTGCAGCAGCCAGTCATCGCCATTGGCTTCGATCAGGGTGCAGTTGGCGGCGATGCTGCCAGTCATGCCACCCAGGCCAAGCTGCGGGAACAGTGACAGCCACTCTGCCGCCAGACCGGTTGCGGGTTTAGCCGCAGGCAACGGCTCTTCAACCACGGGCGCCGCGGTTTCGGCTTGGCCGAAATCGTAATCGAGGGTTTCGGCGTCCATTTCCACATAGTCGTAGTCGCCGAGCGGTGGCTCATCTTCGCCACCATCTGCATCGGCTACCGGTGGCGCGACCTCACTCGGTGCGGGCACTTCGACCGATGCAACTTGCGAAACTACTGGCTCTGCGGTTTTCACCTCTGGCTCTGCTGGCGCAACAGGCTGAACGGGCTCAGTCACAGGCTCGGCAGCCTTGGCAGTTGCCCAAGGCACATCAACCACAGGAGCAGCGGGCTCGGGCTCGGGCTCGGGCTCGGGCTCGGGCTCGACGGGCAGATTAGCGGCCGGCGCTACAGGCACTTCAACAGGCTGAACCGGCTCACTCACGACAGGCGTGACACTCGGGGCCGGCACAACAGGGCTAGGCTCGACCGGCGCCGTAACAACGGGAGCCTGTGCGACGGGAGCGATAACAGGAGCAGAAACCACAGGAGCCGGCATAGCGGTGCCGGCCACTGGGTTTTGTTGGGAATCAGCAGTGGCCTGGCTGATCCCCAAGGGCTTTAGCGTGACCTTGGGCGCGTCGTCGGCTCCCGCCGGGCGGAAGGCCAACATGCGCAGCAGCACCATCTCGAAGCCGCCGCGCGGCTCAGGCGCCAGCGGTAAATCACGACGGCCAATCAAGCCCATCTGATAGTAGAACTGCACGTCTTCGGCCGGCAGCGCCTGGGCCAGTTGCAGTACGCGCTCGCGATCACCCTGACCGTTGTCGACTGCTTCCGGCAGCGCCTGGGCTATCGCCACGCGGTGCAGGACGTTGAGCATTTCCGAAAGCACGCCATTCCAGTCCGGCCCCTGCTCGGCCAGATGACGCACCGCTTCGATCAGTGCCCGCGCATCACCTTCGATCAGCGCATGCAGCACGCCATAGACCTGACCGTGATCGAGCGTGCCGAGCATGGCACGCACGTCAGCCGCCAGTACCTTGCCTTCGCCGAAAGCGATGGCCTGGTCGGTCAAGCTCATGGCGTCGCGCATCGAGCCATCGGCAGCGCGGCCAAGCAGCCACAGGGCATCGTCCTCGAACGGCACGTTCTCGGCGGTCAATACGTGGGTCAGGTGCTCGACCACTCGCTCCGGCGGCATGTTCTTCAGCGAGAACTGCAGGCAGCGCGACAGCACGGTAACCGGCAGCTTCTGTGGGTCGGTGGTGGCGAGGAGGAATTTGACGTGGGGCGGCGGCTCCTCCAGGGTCTTCAACAGGGCGTTGAAGGAGCTGGTGGAAAGCATGTGCACTTCGTCGATCAGGTAGACCTTGAAGCGACCCCGACTTGGCGAGTACTGCACATTGTCGAGCAGCTCACGGGTGTCTTCGACCTTGGTGCGGCTGGCGGCGTCCACTTCGATCAGGTCGACGAAACGCCCCTCATCGATTTCCCGACAGACCGAACAGGTGCCGCAAGGGGTGGAACTGATGCCGGTTTCGCAGTTCAGGCACTTGGCGATGATCCGCGCAATAGTGGTCTTGCCCACACCACGGGTGCCGGTGAACAGGTAGGCATGGTGCAGGCGCTGACTGTCCAGGGCGTTGATCAGAGCCTTGAGCACATGCGTCTGGCCGACCATTTCGCGGAACGAGCGCGGACGCCATTTACGTGCAAGAACCTGATAACTCATGGAAAACCGTCATATGAGGAAAGCAAAAGTGGGCTAATCCTAGCGGAGCAACCGGCAAATTGCATCCGCCACCCGCATGTGTGGGGCAGCATCGCCCTGACTTGAGAAATAGCGCTGGTCATTTCTTGCACAAAGCATTAGTATTCGCGCCGTTCGTACCACGCTGTAAGTCATTAAGGCCTTTGCGCCCCCTCGCTGGTTTCCCGGTTCAACGTCTAGCGCATCTCTGCGCTGCCGCCCTCCCCGATCCCATCTGCTGACTGATCAGGCCGACTCGCCGTTTATCGGCGCAGTTCCTCTGCCTGCCTCCGACGTACCGACCACGCCGAAGAACCGTAACAATGGAACTTTATCGTGCTAATCAAGCTCCGATCGGTTGACATGCTATGGCCGTTTTTCGGCCAACCACATGGAGCTACACCACGCGCAACGAAGCGCACATGCTTTAAGGAATACCTAGAAAAATGAATGCTCAACATCAAATTCAGAAAGCCATCAGCACCCTGACTCACGCCTTTGCACCGTTCGATTGCCGCATTCAGGCAACGCGCAAGGGCAGCTTCAGCTTTACCCTGGTCGACAAGACCGGTATCGCCCAGTACAGCCAGCGTCTCTACCCAGGCCAGTACAGCGACGAATCGCTGCAACAGGTGATCGAGCGTACCCGCCAGTCGCTCACTGCCTGAACTAAGTCGTCATCCTGAGGTCGAAGGTGACCAACCTCAGGATGGAGTAGGACATGGAACTCACCAACCAACAGCTCGTCGATCACCTGTTCAATCCGTTGCGTGCCAGCTTCAGCTCACCGCGCCCGGACGGCAGCATCATCCTCGCCCTGCTCGACGAGAGCGACATCACTGTCTACAGCCGCGTCCTGGCCAAGCCACAGTTCAACGACCAGAATGCCTTCGCCCAAAGCCTGGAAGAAATCCGCCTGGAACTGGCCGTACGCGCCGGCAATATCCCAGCCGATCTGCGCAAGACGCTCAAGGAACAGGACAGCGTGTTGAATTACCGTATCGCCTGAGCCTGCAAGCAGCCGAAAGCCCGCGCCCAAAGCGCGGGCTTTTTATTGCGCACAGCAAAAAACCGCCAGATAGGCGCTGGAGAAATTGAGATATAGGGATGCAAAGGCTTGGAAAACTGGAGGTGGACCCTACCAGCCACACCCCGGCACACAATGTTCCCGCTGTGGCTGCTCCCTTCCGGGCCTGACCAGGTTAACGGGTAATCGTTGCGAGGGGACCGGCAGGGCCACCATAACGCTGCCAAAAGCCCGTTCTAGAGCCTTCATGAGTCAGCGCCACCTCTGAAGCGGCCTTCACCAGACCACGCAAAAAAATGGAAATCGAGGCCATTGTAGGCGACCGCCTGGGTCAGACTGCAAGGCGCTTTGTATCACCTGTTTGCCCCCCTTTTGTACCACTTGCGGGACAGAATCGGGCTCCGCTTGATACAACGGCCATCACGTTAATCGATACCGGAACCGCCCCATGCCCAACGATGAAGAAATGCGCCAAACCGAAGAACGAATCTCGGCCTTTGCCTTGCTGCTGAAGGAGCATCTAAAGGAGCGCTTCGGTTACAAGCGCCTGCGCGTTAGCAAGGGACTAGGGCGCACCGTGACGGCTAAAACAGCCAAGTACGACCTGTACTTTCGCGTTACGCCTGTTTATGTAGACGGCAGATGGGACAGCAATACGCTGGTCGTTGCCAGGATCGGCTTTCAAGACGAACGCAAGGGTCACGGCAGGGCCCTGCTTCAGTTCCTTGTCGACATGGCGGACAAACTCCCCTACACCCACATTGGCATCGAAGAAGCGAACCCTGAAGCCACTGCCTTTGGAGTTCGGTTTGGCTTTTCGCAGATCGAAAAAAGGAGGGATCTATTGGCACCTGTCGAGGTAGTTTTGCTCAATCTGCACTAACTCGTCGAGACTATGCACGAAGGGATGCCACTCAATTCCTACTGACTAAGTCGGATGATGCAGAAATACCCGCTCACATAGCACAACTAATAAACGAACGGCATGGCAAATGCGATGATTAGCCCGCCATGCTCGTTGCACTCAATGCTTGATTATAGTAAGGGCAGCTGACTATATTACTTCGCCACCACCCAAAAGCCGAGGAAAATATGGACGCAGAAAAAATACAATCCGACATAGATGCCTTACTGGTCTTCATGAATGACGACCTAGAAAATCTTGGTCTAACAATCAAATCCGCCCAATTTTCCTTCACCCCAGGGGCAGATGACCGAACAGCTATCGACGAAAAACTTAAGTGGACGGAGGAGCACCTTTACAGAATCATCAATATATGTAACTCCCGAGCCCTTCTAGAAAAGAAAACAGGCGACTTCAATTATATAGCCTTGACAGAGGAAGGACAAAGTAGAGCCATTTCAGTAAAACACGGCAAAAATCGCTCATATGAACTAGGTGCCGCTATGCAAATTGCCACTCTAAATGTACATGGCCCAGCACAAGTCGGAAATGGCAACGTTCAAAACATACATAATGTATTCAGTCAACTACTGCAGCAGATTGATGAGACAAATGCGACCCCTGAGGAAAAAGAGGAAGCTAAAAGCCGACTAGCAAAGTTTCTTGAGCATCCACTTGTAGGCTCTATCCTTGGTGGGCTGGCGGGTTCATTGACTGGAATGATGCAGCAATGAATGAGCTGAGAAAGACAATAAAACTACGCTGTAGCTTTTGTCGATCTAATGAATTTGCCCTTCCTTGGGAGGGCTTTCGCCCGCCAGCGGGAAGCTTCGTGGTGTGTGCTAACTGCGGCCACGAAAACGATATAACCTCTTTACTTTTAGTTGCGAAGTCGACAGGTATTGCCACGGCCAAAGAGTATGCCGAGCAATTAGTTAACGACATGAAGAAAGAGCTCCAAAGAAAATTCAAGAACAGCAAGTTCATAAAAATTAAATAACCCTCACAACATGCGGCTATTTTCGGGTGAAAAATCCGAGAGCCGATATAAGTAAGGCGTCAGCGCCACTTCCCCCCGCCCCCCCGTCCCTGGCCATGAGCGAGAGGCGCCCACCTCGATGACACACACGGCACAGGCCTGGCACACCACCAAGGTCAGCGGCGACGCTGTCCGGGACGCGGTGTCGTTTGGGTATGCCTTAGCGGTAGCGGCTGGAGGCCTGTCGAAGCGTCACCGTTTAGAGTCTGTTGACCATCTATCCGACATCAGCCATAGTGACACCACTTCAACGATAACAGGGACACCCCGCCATGCTCGTTCATGCCTACCTTCGAGCCAGCACCGCCGAACAGGACGCCAACCGCGCCAAGCAGCAACTGACCGACTTCGCCAAGGAGCGGGGACACCGTATCGCCGGCTACTACCCCGAGAACGAGAGCGGGGCATCACTGCAGCGGCCTGAGCTGTTCCGCCTCCTGGACGCAGCCGAGCCAGGGGACGTCCTACTGGTCGAGCAGGTCGACCGGCTATCACGCCTGACCGAGGGAGACTGGCAGCAGCTCCGCTCCACCATCAAGGCGAAGGACGTGCGCGTGGTTGCCCTGGACTTGCCGACCTCTCACCAGTTCCTGGAGAAGCCCAGCAGCGACGCCGACGCCTTCACCGCCCGCATACTGGCAGCCATCAACGACATGCTCCTGGACATGCTCGCAGCCGTGGCCAGGAAGGACTACGACGACCGCCTACGACGCCAGAAGCAGGGCATCACCAAGGCCAAGGAGGAGAAGCGCTACAAGGGAAAATCCATCGACCAGGACAAGCACAAGCGCATCCTGGCGTGTCTGGCCAAGGGCATGAGCCTCCGGGAGACAGCCAAGACCACCGGCACCGGGACGTCTACCGTCATCCGGGCGAAGAAGCTCCAGGAGCAGGCCACAGCGGACGCCTGACCACAACCACCATCGAGGAGGAGCCACCCCACAGCCCTCCTCTTGGCCCTTTACGGCCCCCCATTGAACAACCAGCTCCAGCCCCTGCAGAACTCTCCGCCGGCTAATACGGCCACCCCTTGTGTAAACAGCGCAACGCACTGCTGGAGGCCGGGAGCTATTTACGGCCATACCTTGTGAACAGCAACGCATAAGCCCACCGGCTTCACCCCCACCAGGGGAAAGCGACGTGCTGTAGCCACACCCCCCACTTCCCCGCGACGACCACGACACCCTGCCTGGAGCCCTCCTGGCGGGGCGCTGGCGTTCGCTCTATCACCAAGGACTTCGATCCAATGAACACCAACACCAAGCTGGTTCGGTTGAACCTGCACCTACGCCCTGACCACCTTGACCGGCTGACCATCCTGGCCTGTGCCCTGGGCAAGAAGAAATGCCGCGACACGCGCCTGGCTGAAGCCATGGAGCTGGCCCTGACAGCGGGCTTGTCCTGGGTGGATGACGACCTCCTGGACTTGGCCCGTAGCGACCGTGAGGAGCCTCGCTGGCTCACCCTCGGCCCTATCGTCAGGCAGCCTAATGTCACGCCCACCCTGGATACCGGGAAGCGACCACAATGAAGCCGACCGAGAAGGTGGCCGATAGCCAGAAGCAGCAGGTCATCCAGCTACTGCAGACCAAAGCCTCCGAACGCGCCATTGAGGAGCAGACCAAACTCTCCCGACGCCAGATACGTAAGATCAAGCAAGAGGTGAAGGAGACCAACGATGGCAATCCACTGGTTTATGACCACCAGACAACAATGACACGCGCAACCGCCATCGCTGAGCTGGTGAAGCTGAGCACACGACCAGGTGGAGTACGTCGCTCCGAGATGTGGCCGGTCTTACGTGAACTGTATGGTCTTCGCCTGGACCGCAATAAGGGGACGTGGGTGCTCGACATGACGGACTCCCAGTATCAGTACCTGAAGAAGCAGGTCACGAAAGCAGCCTCAGCCAAAGGCAAAGAAGCGTTATTCATACCCGAGTGGCTTCCCCGACAGGCCCCCATCGCAGCCAACGATACACTGGTCAGCATGGCTGGATGCCTCCACGACCGAGCCCAGGAGTATGCCTCCGAGTTCATGTCCCTCTTCCCGAGTGCGTCCAGGAAACACGTATTCACAGAGCTGGTCAGTCTAGCGTTCAAGCAAGCGTCCCCCGAACCTGTCGAGATCAAGTGCCAAAGGCATGCTGAGACAGCTGAACTACTTCAAGGACGACTCGGCCATCTGGCCCAACGACCAGCAGCAAACGATGCCACAACCGTCAAGACCGACGCCGAACTTGATCGGCTATGCCTCTGACCTCAGACAGTAGCCATACCCCAGAAAGACGCGTGCAGGGCAGTAACGCATCAGCTGTCTGAACAAGGAAGCCTGACCATTAACAATGAAGTGAGGATGGACCAGGGACTACCCACCTCTGTCCGTCCTCCTTGGTCTTCTTCCTTGGTCGGTCTCTTCGGAAAGCCGACAGCAGCTGCGCTACTGCCGCCCTCCACGACCGCCCCTGACATAACGCCCCCAAGGCTGTATTGAAAGATGCACCCCCAAGTGGACCAGTGAACCACCTATAACTCTGTCGGGAATTGGTCCGCTTCACCCTGTCCGCCCTATCACCACGTCTCCTCCGGGTCGGTTCGCTCGGGCGTGTCTTCTCCCCTGCCGTTTTTACTGGTCGACCTGACCAAGCGCGGCCTAGAGGCGCACCTTCAGGAAGTAGTCCTGGACGCCATCATGGCCGAACAAGTGACCAAGTTCCGCCAAACCCTGCGCCCCATCCTGGAGGCACACGTCCGGTCTATCACCCTCGGCCACGTCGAGCACGTTCACGACGTCCTGCGCCTCCGTGACGAGATTGCCGTGAAGGTCAACGTCGACTTCCAGGACGTCCAGAACGGCCACCCCCAGGAGGCCGACGCATGAAGCCACTCGACACCATCCTCAAGGGCTTCACGAAGACCATCCAGGCCCTGGAGAAGCTGGCCAGCAACGACGAAACAGCAGCCGGCTTCCACCGGGAACACGCCGCCACCCTCCTGGCCAACGCCAACGACCTGGAAGGGGAAGCACAACAAGCACGCCGCATCGCGGAAAACCTGAAGACGCTCCTGCAGGGGGATAAGCAATGAACCAGCAAACCACCATCGAGGAACGCCTGGAGCAGGCCAAGCAAGCCATGCGCGACGCCCTGTTCGTCCTGGACAAGAACATCGAGGACATGAGGGAGCATCGAGCACGCATCCGGGAAGCCCTGGTCGAGCTGCAGGAGGTGAAGGCATGAGCCAGGTACAGAAATTCGCCTTCGGCCTCATGGACTTGCGCGTCATCGAGCTGCACGGCCAGCCGTGGTTCAGCGGCTCCGACGTCCTGAAGGTGCTGTATGGCCGCTCTGGTGGACTGGGCGGCATCTACACCAGGCTTGCCCCTGACGAGATGACCAAAGTGGAAAGATTACACTTAGGCGAAGCGCCAGGACGCCCCATGGTCTTAATCAGCGAGTCGGGCCTGTACAAGCTGATTATGCGCTCCGACAAGCCCGAGGCCAAAGCCTTCCAGGACTGGGGCACGCGGGTAGTCCTGCCGGCCATCCGCAAGGACGGCGCCTATGTCCTGGGCGAGGAGAAGGTTGTCACCGGGGAAATCTCCGAGGACGAACTAATCCTCAAGGCCATGCAGGCCCAGCAGAAGAAGGTCGAGCGGCTGGCCCTGGAACGCGACCGGCTGGCCGCTCAGAACCTCCTCCTGCAGAAAGAGAAGATGCACCTGGAAGACTACAACCAGCGCATCCTCCCGGCTGCTGAAGTGGGCCAGGCTGTCGCCAAGCGTAAAGCCCTGGGCGTGGTCGACTTCTGCCGCAAGCTCCCTGGCGTGAACGTCAACGCTGTCCAGACCCGCCTGTACGACATGCAGTATTTCCACAAGAAGTACGGCCACTGGTCGGTCTACGCCAAGTTCAAGGGCGTCCTGTTCGACGAGACATTCAGCGCCGAGGGCTACTCCAAGGTCATCGTCCTGGAGGCTGGCCAACAGAAGCTGGTCGACCTGTACCACGCCGGCCTGCTGCCCATGTGCAAAGGCAAGACCCCGCTTAGCCGTCTGGAGCTGGTCGCATGAACCGCTTTGGCCTGGGGGAACGGCACTGTCCGAACCCCGACAACGACCTCCACACCAACAAACCCCTGCTGACCCTTGCCTACCTCCACTACTGGGACAAGTGCATGCGAGTCCCTGCAGACATGGCCGCAAGGCTCATCGAGGAGGGCTACGACGTAGAAGCCCTCGAACACACCCTTACCTGAGTACCTACATGTCCACCGACAAGAAGAAACGCACCATCCTGAAAGCCCGCACCCCGCGTGGCGTCTTCCGCTTCCCATCCCTCGACAAGCCGGACTATGGCACCGACGCATTCCCGAACCCGGATGGCCAGTACAAGGTCGGCGTCATCCTGAGCGAGGAGGCTGCACAGCCCCTGCTGAAGACCCTGGCACCGCTCCTGGATCAAGCCATCGCTGAAGGTCAAGAAGGCTTCGCCGCCCTCAAGGTCGAGCAGCGCAAGAAGCTGAAAGAGCTGAAGGTCAATGACCTGTTCAGCGTCGAGTACGACCGCGAAACCGAGGAACCGACCGGCAACCTCATTTTCAACTTCAAGATGAAGGCCAGCGGCACCTCCGTGGACAGCGGTATGACATATACGCGGAAGCGCCGACCGGCCCTCTTCGACGCGAAGGGCAAACTGCTGACAGGCAAGTTGCCGGAGATTTGTGACGGCACTGTAGGTATCGTTGCCTTTGAGGCCTTGCCGTACTTCATCTCGGCTATCGGTATGGCCGGCTTAATTCTCCACTTGGAGGCTGTCCAGATCATCGAACTGCAGAGCGACCATAGGCACACGGCAGCAGATTATGGCTTCGACGAAGAAGAAGGCTGGAGTGTCCCGGAACAGGCCCGACCACCAGCCGCCATCATCAATATCGCAATCAATTGCCGACAATGCCTGGCCTTAAAAGGCAGTCAAGCTGACTAGCTCCACCACGGGCACCAGCACCTCCGGCCTGAAGTCTTTCCCGTAACGACCGAATGTTATCCCGCCTGTCTGATGCCCCAGTACGCCGCCGACCAGCGCCTCAGACACCCCCTTCTGCTTCAAGTGGTCCGCGAATGTATGCCGGAAACTGTGGAAGTCCTTCTTCCCTTCAAAGCCCAGCTGCGCCCTGACCCGAGCGAACCACTTGGAAGGTGCAGCACTGTAGCCATGCTTCTTGTGAAGGGTCAGCTCCGGGAATAGCCGCGCATGCCCATCTACACGCAGGCTGGCGACATACTCCATGAACCCAAGGGCCTTCAGGCGAGAGTGAATCGGGACCAAGCGCTCAGAGCCATCGTTCTTGAGCTTCTGGTCCGGTCGGCCCTTTCGTATGTGAAGACAGTCCACACCATTAACGACCACGATATCGTCCAGGTACAGCTGACACAGTTCATTTAGCCGTGCGCCCGTATAGAGCCCCAACAGGGGTAGCCAATACTGGTTCGGCTTAGGCCCATTTGCAGGCGCGTACCTGCTCCTGTCGAACAAGGCCTTTAAGTCGGCTTCAGTGAACGCCGAACGTTCCTGGTTCACCTTCCCCCTGCGCTTGATGCCAAGCCTGTAGAGCGGGTTCTTATCGCAGTACCCCTCCCGGATGGCATAGGCGAAGAACGTCGTCAGGTTCTTCACGTAGTTGTTGAAAGTGGTCTGACTGATGGTGGTCTTGGCCTCGGCAATGGCCTGCTCCAGGGACGTGACGGACAGCTGGTGTATCCGTGGCGGCAGCTTCAACGCGGTCTCCCGGAACTGCTGTGTCTCCTTGCGGGTGATGAGGTTTATCGGGTGGTCTCCGATGACGCGGACGAACAGGGAAGCCATTGCCCGCTTGTCGTCCAGGGTCTTGGTAGAGACACCTTCCCGAGCCTGCTGGCGCAGGTACTCGTCGACGACCTTGGAGAACAACGGGGCCAGCGGCGGCTCGTCACGAATGGGGACCGTATTGGCCTTCCGCGGCCCCCTGCTCGGCTGCTCCCGAGGATTAGCTATCACGGCCTCGAAGGTACTAACCAACTGCTGCTGGCGTAGCCAGGAGGCCCAGCTAGCAACGCGCTTCCCACCCGCCTCCCAGGCGCCCTTCAGGAGGTCCAACGATGGTCGACGCCCCTGGAACGCCTCTGTGAACAGTCGCTGGACTTGCAGCAGAAGCTCACGCCCACGGATCAACGCCTCCCTACGGCAGCGCGTCTGGAGCGACCTGCGTATCTCCCGCTGGGGGAACAAAGGGCGAATGACTTCAGGCACCACGATACGGAAATAGAAGACCGAATGGCGCGACAGGAGAAGGTAAGACGGGACAGTAGACACGGATGTATCACTCCTTGTACCACTGCGTGGATTGGAGTGAAAAACCGTTCAGAATCAATGACTTAAGTCACTGGAGGTGGACCCTACCAGCCACACCCCGGCACACAATGTTCCCGCTGTGGCTGCTCCCTTCCGGGCCTGACCAGGTTAACGGGTAATCGTTGCGAGGGGACCGGCAGGGCCACCATAACGCTGCCCGCCATTGCGACGAGCCGCGCCATTGTAACGGCTAAACGTAAACTTACAACTGCTTCAAACACTTAGATACGCGAGACACTGACGTCACACCCGGAAACGTCCCACCAGTTGGGCCAGCCCGTGGGACAGCTCGGACAGGTGTTGGCTGGCCCGCGTGCTCTGTTCGGAGGTCTGCGCCGCTTCGTTGGAGAGGTCGCGAATGTCGCTGATATTGCGCGCGATTTCCTCGGTAACGCTGCTCTGTTCCTCGCAGGCGGTGGCGATCTGCGCAGCCATGTCGTTGATGCGCTGCACCGAATCACCGGTCACGCTCAAAGCCTGGTCCACACCGGCAGCCTGCTCCACGCTCTGCCGCGCCCGCGCACTGCCTGAATGCGTGGCCTTGACCGCATTCTGCACACCAGCCTGCAGACGCTCAATCATCTGCTGGATGTCCTTGGTCGACTCCTGAGTACGCGCTGCCAGCGCTCGCACCTCATCGGCGACCACGGCAAAACCGCGGCCCTGCTCCCCTGCCCGCGCCGCCTCGATGGCCGCGTTGAGCGCCAGCAGGTTGGTCTGTTCGGCGATGCCCTTGATCACCGCCAGTACCGCACCGATGTTGGCGGTTTCCTGCTCCAGGGTCTGGATGGTGTCGGATGCGCTCTCCACTTCCTGGGCCAGTTGGCGAATCGAATGAATGGTCGCACCGACCACCTGGGCGCCTTCTCGCGACTGGACCTCGGCATGGCGCGCGGCATCGGCAGCATTCTGCGCATTACGCGCCACTTCATGCACGGCCACGCTCATTTCGGTGGCCGCAGTGCTGACCTGATCGACCGCCGCGTGCTCGCTGCTGATCAAGCGATCATTGGCAGCCGCCATGCCCGCGAGACTTTGTGCCGAGTCGGCCACCTCACCAGTGACCCTTCCGACTTCCTTGATCAACGGCTGCAGTTTGTCGAGAAAGCGGTTGAAGGCGTGGCTGAGCTTGCCCAATTCGTCCCTGGAGAGCACGTCCAGGCGCACCCGCAGGTCGCCATCACCGTCGGCGATCTGTTCGATGCGATAAAGCAGGTTATGCAACGGACGGGTCACCAACAGCGGGAAGCCCACCACCAGGACCAGGCACACCAGCAAGCCGATGGCGATGATCAGTCCCTGCTGCCAGACCAGCGCTTCGCCGCGAGCAATGGCATCGGTGCCAACGGCATTGGCGGCGTTGTCTTCCAATTCACCGAGCTTGTCGATGGCAGTGCGTGCCTCTTCGAACTGCGCCTCGCTGTCAGAGAAACTCAGCCGGCTGGCCGCATTGGGATCGCTGCTGGCCATTTCCAGCACACGCGACGAGGTCGCCTTCCAGCGTTCAAAGCCACGGTCGAACTCGGCCACCAAGGCCAGCGCTTCGCTGCCTGGCTGCATCGCAGCGAACTTGTGCACACGGTCATAGGCCTGTTGCAGGTTCTCCGCATGCGAGGCACGTAATTGTGCGGCGTGCGCACCGGAGTCTTCATCAAGCAGGCTGCGCTCGGCGACGAAGGCCTGGTAAAGATCGCGGTCGGCGTTGAGCAGCAGGCTGATGGCAGGCAGATGGCGATTGGTCAGCGTGGTACTGGATTCGGCGACCTGAGTGATACCGCGCACCCCCAAGGTTCCCATCGCCACCAGCAAGGCGGCCAGCAACAAGATGGGCAGGGCAATCTTCCAGCGGAACCCCAGATCGGCAAATGCGCGCAACATGATGGCACTCCAGCATTAGGCAAGTATCAGTAGCTTAGTCGAGCCTTGCCAAGTCGCCGTCTGGCCGTGCAAGAATCCGGAAAACCTCTGGCGCTGAACTAACCTTCTCCACTATTACCCGCGCCACTCGTCGCATCCCGCAGTTCGGCCATGATGAGCATTCCCGAGGCACGCGCACGCCACCTCAGGAGCAACCATGGCCAATTCGCATAGCCCCTTCCATCCGATCATCTACGTGCGTGGCTACGCCATGACCCCGGGGGAGATCGACCAGACCAGCGCCGACCCGTTCTGCGGTTTCAACCTCGGTTCTACCGTCTACCGCGCGGTAGCGGAAAAGACCCGCCAGCCACGCAAATTCGTCTTCGAGTCGCCAGTGATCCGCCTGGCCACGGAATTCGACTATCAGGACGTATACGAAGACGGCTACGACATTCTCGACCCGGAATGGGCCGCCAATACCGACAATCGCCTGGGCAGCCGCTCGATCATCATCTATCGCTACTACGACGAGGCCTCACGGCTGCTGGGCATCGGCAGCACACCGAGCCTGGAGGTATTCGCCAGCAAGCTTGGCGAGCTGATACTCAAGGTGCGCGAGCTGATCTGCGCCAACCCCAAGAACGGCATTAGCAAGACCGACTTTCGCTGCTATCTGGTGGCCCATTCGATGGGTGGCCTGGTCTGCCGCGGCCTGCTGCAAAATCCCAAGCTGGACCCGGGCGGCGCGGCTCAGCTGGTGGACAAGGTGTTCACCTACGCTACTCCGCATAACGGCATCGACCTGCTTGGCATCAACCCGCCGAGCTGGCTGAGCCTGAGCGATATCAGCAATTTCAACCGCCAGCGCCTGGCGACCTTTCTGGATCTGGAAGCTGCCTACAAGCTCACCGAGCGCGTCGACTGGCTACCCGAGGCACGCTTTGCATCCAAACGCTTCTTCTGCATGGTTGGCACCAACCGTATGGACTACGAAGCTGGCCTGGGCCTGTCGCGCACTTTCGCCGGCCACGGCAGCGACGGCCTGGTGCGCATCGACAACGCGACCCTCTGCGGCCTGGACGCTAGCGGCAAACCGACAGTGCCCTGCGCCAAGGCCTTTACCTATCGAGCGCATTCCGGCTACTTCGGCATCGTCAACAGCGAGGAGGCTTACCAGAATCTCACGCGCTTTCTGTTCGGCGACGTGCGTGTGGACATCTGGGTTGAAGTCGACGCCATCACCCTGCCCAAGGAGCTGCGCAAGTCTGAGAGCCAGGGACAAACTATCAACGCCCTGTACCAGTTCGAAGTGCTCGCAGCCCCCCGTGGCAAACTCTGGTACCTGAGCCGGCGTACCGCCGAAGAGGATTCGGTGGCCTGTCTCGCCCATCAGCACTGGCTCAAGGCACCGCAAGAGAACGGCAAGCTATTCCTTGGCAGCCTGTTTCTGGCTGATCGGGCACGCGTGAACAGCAGGCGTAAGGGACTGGCCTATACCTTGACCTTTAACGTGCGGGTGCCGGACTACGAGGTGGAGCGCAAGCTATGGGTCAACCAGCATTTCGAGGGCAGCTACCTGTTCCGCAACAGCCTGGTGCTGGAAATAACCCCGCCTGGCGCCGACAGCGGCTGGCAGGTGAGCCACGCCTGGCAGAACCAGGGGGTGCACAGCGCCGACCATAAACTCGATGGCAACCTCCAGAACGATGGAAGCCTGGAGATCGAGGTGCCGTTCGACAGCGCCAGCGAACCCGGCATCAGCGGCAGGCTGCGTTTTTTGCTAGCACGCTGGAACCACCAGGACTGATGCGACACTAAGCCCTATCGGCAGTGCCCGTTGCGGCACTGCCGAATCATGTCTTTTATGTTAGCGTTCCCACGTTTTCGACTGCGCAGATCCATATCGGCAGCATCGAACCTCTCACCTGCAAACGGAGTTACATCATGGCAATCACCAAAGACCAACTGATCAGCGACCTGGCCGAGGCCGTATCCCTGCCCAAAGCCACTGTCCGCACCCTGATCGATCAGCTGGGCGAAATTGTCGGCGACGCACTGGAAAACGACGGTGAGATCACCCTGCCAGGCATCGGCAAGCTGAAAGTGAGCGAGCGCCCGGCACGCACCGGCCGTAACCCGCAGACCGGCAAAGCCATCGAAATCGCTGCCAAGAAAGTGGTCAAGCTGGTACCTGCCAAGGCCCTGACCGACGGCCTGAACTGAGTGTTCGCCAGCCCAGGCGCAATGCCTGGGCCGGCTCTCCTGGCTACTCCACTACCTGCAGTTCGGTAACGATGTAACGGTTACCCCGCTGCTGCACTTGAAACTTCACCTTCTCTCCCGCTGAAACCCCTTCCAGTAGTTCCGGCTTCTCGACTTCGAAGACCATGGTCATCGGCGGCATGCCGATACTGGCGATGGGGCCGTGGCGCAGGGTGATCTTCTGCGCAGCGGCGTCCACCTTGCGCACCTCGCCCTGGCTCAGCGGCGCGGGGTCGGCGGCCTGCAACGGCAGACTGAACAGGGCGGCCAGCGCCGCGATTAGCAATGGCTTCTTCATGCGTGTTTCCTCTCGTAGGTCAGTCGGCCAGCACCTGGATGGTGCCAACCATGCCGGCCTGGTAGTGGCCGGCGATCAGGCAGGCGAAATCGAATTCGCCGGCGCGGTTGAAGGTCCAGATCATCTCGCCGCTCCGCCCCGGCGCAACGTGAGCCATATAGGGCTCGTCGTGTTCCATGCCGGGAAAACGCAGCATTGCCTCGGCATGTTCATCCAGGGTTTCGCGGGTGCCGATGACGAACTCGTGGAGCAGCTTGCCGTCGTTGTGGTGGACAAAACGGATGGTCTCGCCCTGCCTGATCTGCAGCCGATCCGGAGTGAAGCGCATCTGGTCGGTCATGCGGATCTCGATGGTGCGGTCGACCTCAGCGTCATCGCCGGCGATGCCCCAGGGCTTCTGCTCCCTGATCGTTGCGGCGGCCTGATGCCCCTCGTGCGCCTGGCTGTGGGCCAGCGCTGCCGGGCTGCCGAGTAGCCCGATCAGGGTCAGAACCAGTAACTGTGCTGTTTTCATCTGTGAATCCTCGCTTGCTGTGGGGAGCGGGCCGCTTGGCAGCCCGCCCCGTCAATGCCCGGCATGGCCACCCGGCTTGCGTACCTGCACTTCCACCGGCGCCTCGAGCGGCTGCTTGAGCGGCATCGACTGGCCGCCGCCGTCGTGCGAGCGGCTCGGGTTGGCCAGTGCGCCCTTCCACTCATGGGCCACCGTGCCGGCTGGGTGCTCGAACCAGCCCGGGTCGCGGTAGTCGCCGGCGGCCTGCTCCTTGCGCACCTTGAGCATGGTGAACATGCCGCCCATCTCCACCGAGCCGAACGGGCCGTCGCCGGTCATCATCGGCACGGTGTTGTCGGGTAGCGGCATCTGCATCTCCGCCATGTCGGCCATGCCGCGCTCGCCCATCACCATGTAGTCCGGCACCAGTTTGGCGATCTTGCGGGTCATGTCGCGGTGATCGACGCCGACCAGGGTCGGCACGTCGTGGCCCATGGCGTTCATGGTGTGGTGGCTCTTGTGGCAGTGCAGCGCCCAGTCGCCCTCCTCGTCGGCGATGAACTCCAGCTGGCGCATCTGCCCCACCGCCACGTCGGCGGTCACCTCCGGCCAGCGCGAGCCGACCGGGGTCGGCCCGCCGTCGGTGCCGGTGACCTCGAACTCGTGACCGTGCAGGTGGATCGGGTGGTTGGTCATGGTCAGGTTGCCGACGCGCAGGCGCACGCGCTCGCCCTGGCGCGCCACCAGCGGGTCGATGCCGGGAAACACCCGACTGTTGAAGGTCCACAGGTTGAAATCGAGCATCTGCATGATCTTCGGCGTGTAGGCACCCGGCTCGATGTCGTAGGCGCTGAGCAGCAAGCAGTAGTCGCGGTCCACCTCGCTGATCAGCGGGTGGTGCTCCCTGGGGTGGGTGACCCAGAAGCCCATCATGCCCATGGCCATCTGCACCATCTCGTCGGCGTGCGGGTGGTACATGAAGGTGCCGGGGCGGCGGGCGACGAACTCGTAGACGAAGGTCTTGCCCACCGGAATCGCCGGCTGGGTCAGCCCCGCCACGCCATCCATGCCGTTGGGCAGACGCTGGCCGTGCCAGTGGATGCTGGTGTGCTCGGGCAGCTTGTTGGTGACGAAGATGCGCACCCGGTCGCCCTCCACCACCTCGATGGTCGGCCCCGGAGACTGGCCGTTGTAACCCCACAGGTGGGCCTTGTAGCCGGGCGCCAGCTCGCGCACCACCGGCTCGGCGACCAGGTGGAACTCCTTGACGCCGTTGTTCATCCGCCACGGCAGCGTCCAGCCGTTAAGGGTGACCACCGGGTTGTAGGGTCGCCCGCTGCCCGGCTGCAGCGGCGGTTGGGTGTCGGCGCTGGCCTGCAGCACCGGTTCGGGCAGGGCCGCCATGGCCACCCGGCTGACCGCCGAAGTGGCCACCGCAGCGCCGATGGCGCTGACCCCGAGAAAGAAATCGCGTCGTGAAACCATCTGGGAAATTCCTTGTTCAGTGGCCGGCGGCGGCCGGCTCGGCAGCAGCGGCAAGCGCCGCGCCGAGCGAGGGATTGGGGGCGCCCAACAGGGCCATATCGAGGTCGGCGCGCGCCAGCCAGAAGGCGCGCTGCGCCTGCAGGTAGCCATCCACCGCCTGCACCTGGCGGCGCGCATCGGCGAGCAGGTCGAAGGTGCTGATGAACATGCCGTTGTAGCGCAGCAGGTTTTCCTCGGCGATGCGCTGGCGCAGTGGCAGCACCTCGGTGCGGTAGTGCTGCGCCAGCTCGAAGGCGTTGCGGTAGGCGTGGTAGGCCTCGCGCACCTGCGAGCGCGCGTTGATCGCCGTCTCGGCGGCGCGGTTGAGCGCCTGGCGATACTGCGCCTCGGCCCGCGCCACCTTGGCCCCGCTCCAGTCGAACAGCGGCAGCTCGACGCTGATCTCGTAGCCGCGCTGGGTCGGCTCCTCATTGGAGCGGTTGTTGACCACGCCCAGTTCCAGCACGTTGATGAAACGCGTGGTGCGGGTCAGACCGAGGTTCTGCGCCAGGCGCTCGGCATCCAGGCGCACGGCCTGGATGTCCTGGCGCTGGTTCATGGCCAGGCGCTCCACGTCCGGCAACTCGTCCGCAGTTTTCGGCAACGCCGGCAGGCGTTCGGGCAGGCGGTAGTCGAGCTGCTCGCCCCACAGGCCGAGCAGACGGGTCAACTGCTCGCGACTGCGCACCCGCGCCTGTTCGGCCTGGATCAGGCCGATACCGGCCTCGGCGTAGAAGTTCTGCTGCTCGGCCTGCTGCAGCTTGCTGAAGTTACCCACCGCGGCCAGGCGCCGGGCCAACTCGGCGCCGGCTTCGGCGGCGTCCAGCACCTGCCGCGCGTAGACCAGACTCTCCTCGGCGGCGACCGCCTGGTACCAGGCCTTGCGCGTCTCGCTGGCCAGGTCGAACACCGCCAGGCTGGTCTGCCGCTGCAACTGCTCGAAGCGCCGCCCCTCGAGGCGCGAGGTCAGTGGCAGGGCGATCAGGCGCGCCAGATTCAGGTGCAGGCCGCGCTCGTATTCGACCTCGCTGCCCTTTTCTAGACGGCCGTAGGAGAAGCCGGGATTGGGCAGGCGCCCGGCCTGCACGCGCTCGGCCTCGCCGATGCCCAGCTCGTCGAAGGACGCCTGCAGACCACGGTTGTTGAGCAGCGCCAGCTGCACCGCGGCGTCCAGGCTCAGGGGTTCGGCCAGCAGATCGGCAACGCGCACCTCGATCTGCCCACGGCCGGCCTCGTCGCGCGCCCACAGCAGTTGCTTGTCCAGCTGGCGCTCGGCGCTTTGCTGCACCGGGTCGAAGCCACCGTCCTGGCTGAAGCCGGCGCAGCCGGCCAGCAGCAGCGCGGCGCAGAGCAGTACGGCGGGTTTAATGGTGGTCATGGCCACCTCCCTCGACGGGCTCGGCGCCCTGCTCGGCCGGCTGCTCCCAGCCTTCCATGCTGTAGGTGCGCCAGCCGCCGATACGGCCGACCAGGTCGTTGGCCGCGCGCCAGTCCTGCAACGGCTCGTCGGCCTGGGCGCGGTAGTCTTGCAGAGGGGAACGGTAATCCTGCGCCGGCACGGCGGCGTTGGCGTCCAGCGGGTCGGGCTGGGCCGCCATCAGGATGCCGGGCAGCGCCACGGCAGCGATGCCCAGCAGCCTTCCGGCAAGGGAATGCAAAGTCATGATGTGTTCTCGCGTACGGCGGCCAGGCGGCCGCGTGAGCTACAGGCGCCGCAGGACGGCGCTACCTAAGGGCTCAGGCGAGAGAAAGACGCGGGGGGCGTTCGGGCGTGTCGGCCACGCCGACGATAAGGCGGTCGGGCCAGGCAGTAGCCGGCTCGACGGTTTGCAGGGCAGAGTCGTTCAGAAACGGCTGGCTGGGCGCGGCGACACCGACGCAGAAGGCGCACAGGGTGCAGAGGCTGCCATCGCCGGGAGCCTCGCTGCTGGCCACCGGGGCGGCGTCCTGATGCGCGCCATGTGCGCTGTCGGCCGCCATGTCGTGGTGCATGGCGTGCTGGACCTGCTGAGTCGAACTCATCTGCAGAGCGCCGCTGCGATGCACCTGCTCGCATAACTGCCGCCATGGCCTGTGCCGGCAGGGCCAGCATCAGCATCCAGATCAGGGCGGTACGCAGGGATGTGCGCATGGGGTCGCGAGGCCAGAGTCAGAGGGCGATGGAGCGGATTATCCACGCGCTGACCGCTTTGTCCAGCGCTACAAGCTCAGATGCCCGGCATACAGGCCATAGCCGGCCAGCACGGCGGTCAGCAATACGGCGGCGAAGATCGGCCATTCGTAGCGGGTGAACAGCACCTGCCCCTGCTCGCGCTTGGCCTGGCGAAACAGCAGCGCCCCCGGCGCGTAGAGCAGCGCCGACAGCAGCAGGTACTTGACCCCGCCGGCATTCAGCAGCCAGATCGCGTAGCCCACCGCCAGCAGGCCGATGGCCAGATCCTTGCGGCGCAGCCCGGCCTGGTCTTCATAGGTTTCGCCGCGCAGCGCCAGCAGCAGCGCATAGACCGCCGACCACAGGTAGGGCACCAGAATCATCGACGACGCGAGGTAGATGAGCGACAGGTAGATGCCTTGGGAAAACAGGGTGATCAGCAGGAACAGCTGGATCATGCCGTTGGTCAGCCACAGCGCGTTGACCGGCACCTGATTGGCGTTCTCCCGGCGCAGGAAGGCCGGCATGGTGCCGTCCTTGGCACAGACGAAGAGGATTTCGGCGCACAGCAGCGCCCACGACAGCAGCGCACCAAGCAGCGACACAGCCAGGCCGATGCTGATCAGCACCGCCCCCCAACGCCCTACCACATGCTCCAGCACTCCGGCCATGGACGGGTTCTGCAGCGCCGCCAGCTCGGGCTGGGTCATCACCCCCAGCGACAGCAGGTTGACCAGCATCAGCAGCGCCAGCACGCCGAGAAAGCCGATCACCGTGGCCTTGCCCACATCGCGGCGGCGCTCGGCACGCGACGAGTACACGCTCGCCCCTTCGATACCGATGAATACGAATACGGTGACCAGCATCATGTTGCGCACCTGCTCCAGCACGCCGCCGAACTGCGGATTGCTGCGGCCCCAGATGTCACGGGTGAAGATGTCGCGGTCGAAGGCCAGGCCGACGATGACGATGACGATGAACAGCAGGATCGGCACCAGTTTGGCCAGGGTGGTGATCAGGTTGATCATCGCCGCTTCCTTGATGCCGCGCAGCACCAGGGCGTGTACGCACCACAGCAACACCGAGGCGCAGGCGATGGCCAGCGGCGTGTTGCCCTGGCCGAAGACCGGGAAGAAGTAACCCAGGGTGGAGAACAGCAGGACGAAATAGCCGACATTGCCCAGCCAGGCGCGGATCCAGTAACCCCAGGCCGAGGAAAAACCCATGTAATCGCCGAGGCCCGCCTTGGCGTAGACGTACACCCCGCCATCGAGCTGCGGCTTGCGGTTGGCCAGGCCCTGGAACACGAAGGCCAGCGCCAGCATGCCCACCGCGGTAATGCCCCAGCCGATCAGCACCGCGCCGACATCGGCCCGCGCGGCGATGTTCTGCGGCAGCGAGAAGATCCCGCCACCGACCATCGAGCCCACCACCAGCGCGGTCAGCGACCCCAGGCCCAGCTTGCGACTTTCCCCTGTCATGCCCACCTCGTGCGGACGCCAGCGACTCCGCTCTCACTCTAGCAGCCCGGCAGCAGTCTGATGCCAAAACGGCAGGCCGGTACAAGCCGGATCGACCGCAAGGGCAGAAGATGCGCGACGCAGTAGCGCTACAGCTCCTTCAGCCATCATGAGGTCAATCGCCATGCAGCCTTCCCCCAACCTGGGCGCCGGCAGTCCCGGCGTCGAACGCAACACGCAATCCTTTCTCGAAGCCCTGGCCGCCGGTGGTGGCACGCCCCTGGAACGGCTATCGCCTGCGGAAGCCCGCGCCGTGCTGGTGGGCGCGCAAGCCTCGGTCGAGGTCGATCTATCGCCCGTGGAAACCCGTGAACACAGCATCGAGGCTGCCGGCCAGACGCTCAAGCTGGTGGTGGTGCGTCCGGCGGGCAGCCAGGGCAACCTGCCGGGCTTTATGTTCTTCCACGGTGGCGGCTGGGTGCTGGGCGACTATCCCACCCACGCACGGCTGATCCGCGACCTGGTGGTGCATTCCGGCGCCGCGGCGATCTACGTCGACTACACCCCCTCGCCCGAAGCGAAATACCCGACTGCGATCAACCAGGCCTTTGCTGCGACCCAATGGGTGGCCGCCAATGGCAGCCAGATAGGTGTCGATGCCTCGCACCTGGCCGTGGCCGGCAACAGTGTCGGCGGCAATATGGCGGCGGTGGTCGCCATCAAGGCGAAAGAGGCCGGTACGCCGAAGCTGCGTTTTCAGCTGCTGCTGTGGCCGGTGACCGACGCCAGCTTCAACAACGCCTCCTACAACCAGTTCGCCGAAGGCCACTTCCTCACCCGCGGCATGATGGAATGGTTCTGGGACAACTACACGACCGACCCCAAGCAGCGTAACGAGATCCACGCCTCGCCACTGCGCGCCAGCCTGGAACAACTCAAAGGCCTGCCGCCAGCACTGGTGCAGACCGCCGAGATGGACGTGCTGCGCGACGAAGGCGAAGCCTACGCCCGCCGCCTGGGCGCGGCCGGAATCGCGGTCTGCGCGGTGCGCTACAACGGCATGATCCATGACTATGGCCTGCTCAACGTGATCGCCGAGGTGCCTGCGGTGCGCACTGCCATGCAGCAGGCTGGTGCGGCGTTACGCGAACACCTGGCCTGAGCGCCACAGCCCAATACCAGAATCGCAGTTACATCCAATCCAGGTGGCGGCCGCTCTGCAATAGTCCTTTCGCCTTCTCGACGGCAACGGCCGACGGGATGCGTGCATCGTCCACCGCCCCACCAACAGGTAACCGCTATGAGCAATCCAAAAACCGAAGTCCTGACCCCGCACAACAGCCAGTTGATCTTCATCGACCAACAGCCGCAAATGGCCTTCGGCGTGCAGAGCATTGATCGGCAAACCCTGAAGAACAACACCGTGGGCCTGGCCAAGGCGGCCAAGATCTTCAACGTGCCGACCATCATCACCACGGTTGAGACCGAGAGCTTCTCCGGCCACACCTATCCCGAACTGCTCGCCGTATTCCCCGACGCGCCGCTGCTGGAGCGCACCTCGATGAACTCCTGGGATGACCAGAAGGTTCGCGACGCGCTGAAGAAGAACGGCCGCAACAAGGTCATCGTCTCCGGCCTGTGGACCGAGGTGTGCAACACCACCTTCGCCCTCTCCGCCATGCACGACGCCGGCTACGAGATCTACATGGTCGCCGACGCCTCCGGCGGCACCTCGCAGGCCGCCCACGACTACTCCATGCAGCGCATGATCCAGGCCGGCGTGGTGCCGGTGACCTGGCAACAGGTGCTGCTGGAATGGCAACGCGACTGGAAGAACCGCGACACCTACGACGCCGTCATGGCCCTGGTCAAGGAGCACTCCGGTGCCTACGGCATGGGCGTCGACTACGCCTACACCATGGTCCACAAGGCGCCTGAGCGTGTCGAGCACGGCCCGACCCTGGCCCCGGTCGCGGCGCCCATCTGAGCCAATGACGGCGGAAACGCCCCCGACTCGACCAGTGGCGCGCATTGGTGCGCGCCGCTGGATCGACAAGACCAAGGCCTCGAGCAGAGTCTCCAGCATGAGCGAGACGCAAGCGGAAACCGTCACCCTGGTGGTGCGCCATCAGGTTCGCCCCAGCCACGTGCCACATTACGAAGCCTGGTTGCGGCGCATCATCGCCACCGCCAGCCAATGCCCCGGCCACCTCGGCGTGGACGTGGTACGCAACCGTCAGCCCTGCGTGGCGCAATTCACCTGCGTGCTGCGCTTCGCCAGTCTGCAACAGTTGCAGAACTGGATCGAATCGGAACAACGACGTCAGTTGATAGCCGAAGTCGAGCCACTGCTGCGCGCAGGCGATCAGCTGGAAATCGCCGAGAACAAGGAATTCTGGTTCATGCCGGAAAGCGCGCAGGCGCCACCGCCCCGCTGGAAACAGGCCTGCGTCACCTTCCTGGTGATCCTGCCGCTGAGCCTGCTGGTGCCGTTGCTCTGGCAACCGTTGTTCCAGCGTATTCCCTGGCTCGGCGGTTACCTGCCGAGCAACGTCGTGATCACCCTGAGCATCGTCCTGCTCGTGGTGTACCTGTTCATGCCCATGGCCACGCGGCTGTTCGACGCCTGGCTGAACCCAAACGTAGACGAGGATCGATCATGAGCCAGGACCCCTCCGACCCGAAACGCCGCCACTTTCTCGCCACCAGCAGCGTCCTTGGCGCGGCCGGAGCATTGTGGTCAGCCCTGCCCTTCGCGGCCATGGCCAGCGACTCTTCCGTCAGTTCATCAGGAGGCAACATGAGCGCCGATCTCATTCTCTACAACGGTCGCCTGCACACGGTCGACCGCGAAAAACCCCAGGCCAGCGCCGTGGCCATCAAGGACGGGCGCTTCGTCGCCGTCGGCAGCGATGCCGAGGCCATGGCCCTGCGCGGCGATGCAACCCGCGTCATCGACCTGCAGAAACGCACCGTCATTCCCGGCCTCAACGACTCGCACCTGCACCTGATTCGTGGCGGCCTCAACTACAACCTCGAGCTGCGCTGGGAAGGCGTGCCGTCGCTGGCCGACGCCCTGCGCATGCTCAAGGACCAGGCCGACCGCACGCCAACGCCGCAGTGGGTGCGCGTGGTCGGCGGCTGGACCGAATTCCAGTTCGCCGAGAAACGCCTGCCAACCCTGGATGAGCTGAACAAGGCAGCACCCGACACCCCGGTGTTCGTCCTGCACCTCTATGACCGCGCCCTGCTCAACCGCGCCGCGCTGCGCGCCGTGGGCTACGACAAGAACACGCCGAACCCGCCCGGTGGCGAGATCCAGCGCGACGCCAGTGGCGAGCCCACCGGCATGCTGATCGCCCGGCCCAATGCGCTGATCCTCTACGCCACCCTGGCCAAGGGGCCGAAGCTGCCGCTGGAGTATCAGGTCAACTCCACCCGCCAGTTCATGCGCGAGCTCAACCGCCTGGGCGTGACCAGCGCCATCGACGCCGGTGGCGGCTACCAGAACTACCCGGACGACTACCAGGTGATCCAGGAGCTGGCCGACAAGGATCAGCTCACCGTGCGCATCGCCTACAACCTGTTCACCCAGAAGCCCAAGGAAGAGCTGACCGATTTCAAGAACTGGACCAGCAGCGTCAAGCTGCACCAGGGCGATGATTTCCTGCGCCACAACGGCGCCGGTGAAATGCTGGTGTTCTCCGCTGCCGACTTCGAGGATTTTGTCGAGCCGCGCCCGGATCTGGCGCCGAGCATGGAAGCCGATCTGGAGCCGGTGGTGCGTCATCTGGTCGAGCAACGCTGGCCGTTCCGCCTGCACGCCACCTACGACGAATCCATCTCGCGCATGCTCGACGTGTTCGAGAAGGTCGACCGCGACATGCCGTTCAACGGCCTGCCCTGGCTGTTCGACCACGCCGAGACTATCAGCCCACGCAATATCGAACGGGTACGCGCGCTGGGCGGTGGCATCGCCATCCAGCACCGCATGGCCTTCCAGGGCGAGTACTTCATCGGCCGCTACGGCGCCAAAGCCGCAGAAGCCACCCCGCCGATCCAGCGCATGCTGGCCGAAGGCGTGCCGGTCGGCGGCGGTACCGACGCCACCCGCGTGGCCAGCTACAACCCCTGGACGGCGCTGTACTGGCTGGTCAGCGGCAAAACCGTTGGCGGCACTACGCTCACGCCACAGGGCCTGTCGCGCGCCACCGCGCTGCAGCTGTTCACCCACGGCAGCGCCTGGTTCTCCAGCGAACAGGGCAAGAAGGGTCAGATCAAGGTGGGGCAACTGGCCGATCTGGTGGCCTTGAGCGCGGACTTCTTCAGCATCGAGGAAGAGCAGATCAAGTGGCTGGAGTCGGTGCTGACCATCGTCGGCGGCAAGGTGGTGCATGGCACCGGCGAGTTCGACAAGCTCGCCCCGCCGACGCTGCCGGTACTGCCGGACTGGTCGCCGGTGGCCCTGGTGCCTGGGCACTGGAAGCCGTCAGCGGCGCCCATGGCCGCCAGCATCCACCAGTGCATCGGCGCCTGCTCGGTGCATGCCCACCAGCATGACCGCGCACGCCGCAGCAGCATCCCGGTGAGCGATCATCAGGGCTTCTGGGGCGCCTTCGGCTGCTCCTGCTTTGCCTTCTGACATGGCCAGCGATAAACCTTCGCCGTGGGGCGCACTCAAGCACAGCACGTTCCGCTGGCTGTGGCTGGCCAGCATCGCCTCGAACATCGGCACCTGGATGCACGAGGTGGGTGCCGGCTGGCTGATGACCGGCCTGTCGGCCAATCCCATGCACGTGGCGCTGGTACAGGTCGCCGGCTCCGCGCCCATGTTCCTTTTGGCGCTGCCGGCCGGGGCCATGGCCGACATCATCGACAAGCGTCGCTACCTGCTTGGCGTGCAGTTGTGGATGGCGGCAGTGGCGACGCTGCTGGCCGTGCTTACCCTGCTCGGGCTGACCACGGTCTGGCTGCTGCTGGGCATGACCCTGGCCATGGGCGTCGGTACCGCCTTGATGATGCCGGCCTGGTCGGCGCTGACGCCGGAGCTGGTAAGCAAGCGCGACCTGCCCTCGGCCATAGCCCTGTCCAGCCTCGGCATCAATGTCGCCCGCGCACTCGGCCCGGCAATCGCCGGGGTACTGGTCAGCTTGAGCGGTCCCTGGGCGACCTTCGCCCTCAATGCCCTGTCGTTCTTCGCGGTGATGGCGGTGCTGCTGACCTGGAAGCGCGAGCGCCAGGTCGCCAGCTTCCCGGCCGAGCGCCTGCTGGGCGCCATACGCGCCGGCTGGCGCTATAGCCGCGCATCGAAACCACTGCAGGCGGTACTGGTACGCGCCGCGGCGTTCTTCGTCGGCGCCAGCGCCGGCATGTCGCTGCTGCCGTTGATCGTGCGCGGCGAGCTACAGGGCAGCGCTAGCGACTTTGGACTGCTGCTGGGTAGCGTTGGTATCGGCGCAGTACTTGGCGCCATGCTGCTGCCCAAACTGCGTGAGCGCACAAGCGCCAACAAACTGGTGGCCATTGCCAGCGTGCTCTACGCACTGGTGCTGCTGGCCCTGGCCTGGGTGCGTGACTTCGCCGTGCTGCTACCGGTGATGCTGCTCAGCGGCGCGGCTTGGATCGCCGTACTGTCGAGCCTGCAGGTCAGCGCGCAGACCTCGGTGCCGGATTGGGTGAGAGCCCGCGCGCTGTCGGTGTATATCCTGGTGTTCTTCGGCAGCATGGCCGCTGGCGGTGCGCTCTGGGGTTATGTCGCCAGCCAGGCGTCGATTTCGGTCGCACTGTTGGCCGCGGCTGGTTGCCTGGCGCTGGGCTTGCTGCTGACGCTGCATTTCCCACTGCCGGTAACCGAAAGCGAAGATCTCGCGCCGTCGCTGCACTGGCCTGCGCCGATCCTGGCTGACGAAGCCGATCTGGAACGCGGCCCGGTGATGGTCACGCTGCAGTACGACATCGCGCCGGAGCATGCACCTGACTTCCGCCAGGCGATGGCCGAGGTCGCCCGCATGCGCAGACGCAACGGCGCGTTCTCCTGGGGGCTGGTACAGAACAGCGAGAATCCACGGCACTGGCAGGAGTTCTTCTTTGATGAGTCCTGGCTCGAACACCTGCGTCACCACGGTCGGGTAACGCGCGCCGAGCAACGCATCGAGGCTGCTGCCAGGCATTTCCAGAACCCGGACGTGCCCGTGCATATCGAACATTTTCTAATGCCAGCCAAGGATGTGCTCCATGCCACCCCCTGAGGACGGCAACTGCCCGAACCAGGGCGTGACAGGTTGAGTGCAACATGCCTCGTCACGCCCTGTTCATTCACGGCACCTGGCTCACACCAGCGATCTGGGAGCCATTTCAGAGACGCTTCAGCGCCTGCGGTTATCGCTGCACGGCGCCGCCTTGGCCGGTTGCCGAAGGTGGTCGACAACCCGGCATCAGCGCCCTCCTCACCCACTACGAAACACTGGTACGCAACCTGGAGCAGCCGCCGTTACTGATTGGCCATGATCTCGGTGGTCTGCTGGTGCAATTGCTGCTCGACCGCGGCCTGGGCCAGGCCGGCATCGCCATCGACCCACTGCCACCGCGCGCCGGTTTGCTGGGCTTGTATAGCACCTGGCCATGGCTGTTGCCCTGGGTGGGTTGGCGTAACCTTCTGTACATGACACCGCAGTATTTCGCGCGCAATATGGCGCAAACGCTGACACCTGCAGAGCAAAGCGCTGCCTATGCGCGCCACATTGTTCCGGCGCCTGGCCGGGTGTTCGTCGAGGCTGCGCTGGGCATCGGTAGCACCGTCGATTTCACCAACGGCGAACGTGCACCTCTGCTGCTGCTGGCTGCAGGCAATTCCCACACCGTTCGCGCCAACGTAGTGGCCGCCCTCTATCGTCGCCACCGAGGCTCTTCAGCCATCACCAGCTTCAAGCAGTTCCCCGGCTACAGCCACTGGCTGATCGCCGAACCCGGTTGGGAAAGAATTGCCGACTACAGCATCGAATGGGTTCAGAACCAAGTTGGACGTTTTTAAATCACACACCCCACAAGCTCGCCTCGGCCTCCTGGCAAGCCTGTTTTGCCTGGTGCTTTTCAGCGCTGCCGCGCTGGCCGACAGAAGCGCTCTGGAGCAGCAACTGGAACATCGGCGCTGGACGCTCAACGACGACAGCCCTAGCCAGATTGGCGCTTTGGCCGAAGCCCGGGATGGCTATCTGTGGCTGGGCACTCACGACTCTCTGTATCGCTTCGATGGCTTCGACTTCACCCGATATCGCACACCCGCTGGCCAGGAACTGGGCATCGTCTCCAGCCTGCTGGCCAGCGACTCCGGGCTTTGGGTCGGCCTGCGCAACGGCGGCGTTCACCTGATCGCATCGGTGGAGGAACAACCCAGCAGCTTCGATCTGGCCCGCGGCGTGATCTACGCCCTGGCACAGACGGCAGACGGCAGCGTCTGGGCTGCAGCCAACGACGGCCTGATGCGTTTCGATGGCAAGCGCTGGCAGCAACTGGGCATCGCACAAGGCTTTATCGGCGAGAATGCCTACAGCGTCTTCGTCGACAGCAGTGACCGTCTCTGGGTGGCCGATGAACAAAGGCTTTACGTGCTGCCGCCTGGCACCCAAAAGCTGCACGACACCGGCGTACGCAGCCAACGCACGCGCCAGATCGCGCAAGCCGCCAACGGTGCACTGTGGTTGATCGAGCGCGACCGCGAGAGTCTGCTGCGGGTAAAGATCGATCAGCCGCAACTGCAGGCGACCCACATAGCCCTCGGCGAAGGAGCCAACGCCATGCTGTTCGACCAGCATGGCTGCCTCTGGCTGAGCACCGCTGGCGGCGGTCTGCTGCACGTGGCCAAACCCAACGAGCATGGCAGCGGCAGCTTCGATGATATCGAGCGGCTTTCTTCACGTGATGGTCTGAGCTCCAACTTCGCCTGGCCGCTGCTGGAAGACAGCGAAGGCAGTCTGTGGATCGGCACGCAGAATGGGCTGGATCGGCTGCGCGAACGTCCTCTGCGCCCTTCAGGTCTTCCGCCCGAGGCGCACAATCTGGCGATTGCCGCCGATGACGCCGGCAATCTCTGGGCGGCCAGCAGCAACCTGCCGCTCATGCGCCTGGATGCACAGGGTTTGCACGAGCTGCCGCTGCGTACACCGATCAGTGCGATCAGCAAAGATCCTGGCGGCTCGGTATGGCTGGCCGGCTCCGAGGGTATCTGGCGCAGTACTGGCGAACAGGTGGAGAAAGTCTCCGTCCTGCCGGTCGAGCGTGATCTGGATTCCTCGGTGCGCACCCTGCTGATCGATGATCAGGGCGCGCTCTGGCTGTCGCTCAACCGGCAGGGCCTCTACGTGCTGCGCGATGGCGACTGGCAACAGCTTCCCGCCCCCAGCGAGGACCCGGCGCAACTGATGCCGGTGAGCTCTGCCCTCGCCCCTGATGGCAGACGCTGGTTCGGCTATCGCAACAACCTGATCGTCAGCCATGACGACCAGGGCGAACGCCACTGGGGCAGCGCTGACGGGCTGGATATTGGCCATGTGACGGCGATGGCCCATTCGCAGGAGTACAGCTGGTTCGGCGGCCAACGCGGCCTGGCGCGCTTCGACGGCAAGCGTTTCCAGCATCTGCCGCTGAGAGAGAGTGGGCTGTTCGACAATCTCTACGCGATCATCCCGGTGACCGGCCCTCGAGGCGAAGACCTCTGGCTGCACGGCAAAGGTGGCGTCTTTCAGTTACCGGCCGCAGAAATCGAAAAGGCGCTGAACGATCCCAAACACCATATTCATTACCGTACCTACGATCTGCAAGGCGGGCTCGCCAACGACCCGCACCAGGTGCTCGCTCTGCCAACAGCCGTGCGCAGCAGCGATGGTCGCCTATGGTTCGTCACCCGCAACGGCGTAGCCGGCTTGAGTCCGGATCGGGAGATTGATAGCTACAAGCCGCCCAAGGTGCGTATCGACTCGTTACTGGCTGACGGTGCGACCATCTCCTTGCGAACGCCACCAACCCTGCCCGCAGACAGCAAACGCCTGGTTATCCAATACGGCGCCCTGAGCCTGTCCGCACCAGAGGGCCTGCATTTTCTCTACCGTCTCGATGGTTTCGACAGCGAATGGCATTCCGCCGGACGTCAGCGCGCGGCGACCTATACCGGCCTGCCCGCCGGCGACTATCGCTTTCGCGTACGCGCACTCAATCAGAATGGCGTGGCCAGCGAGCAGGATGCCGAACTCAGCTTCAGCATCGACCAGGTGTTCTACCGCCATCCGCTGTTCATCCTGAGCATGGCACTGGTCGTGCTTCTGACCCTGCACCTGCTCTATCGCAATAACATGCAGCGTGCAGCCGAACGCCTGCGCACACGTCTGGAAGAACGCCACGACGAGCGTGAGCGCATCGCCCGCGAGCTACACGACACCTTGCTGCAGGGCGTGCAGGGGCTGATGCTCCACGTGCAGGCCGCGGCAGACAGTCTGCCAGCAGATCAGCCGGCGCGAGGCAAGCTGGAGAATGCCCTGGATCGTGCCGATCAGGTGATCGCCGAAGGTCGTGAGCGGGTGCGCAATCTGCGCCACGCACAGGAGGCGTCGAACGACTTGCCACAGACGCTGCACGAACTCGATCAATTGCACGAACATACCGATACCGAGTATCGGGTCGAGATTGCAGGCACACCCTGCGCCCTCCATCCGGTGGTACATGACGAGATCAGCCAACTCGCCCGCGAGGCGGTCAGCAATGCCTTCCGTCATGCCAGGGCTCGTCATGTTCGCGTGCAGCTGGATTACCATCCCCGGCAGTTTTCACTGCACGTTAGCGACGATGGCCGCGGCCTGCTGGCCGAATACCTGCTGGGCGCAGAGCCGGTCGATCACTGGGGCCTGAAAGGCATGTACGAACGCGCCGCCAAGATTGGCGGCACACTTAATATCGACAGCGCCCCCGGCCACGGCTGCCATGTCAGGCTGACCCTGGCCGGACCATTGGCCTATCGCCAGTCGCCCCCTCGTGCGCGGCGCTGGCTAAACTGGAAACGATTGATCAGGAGCTCGCAGTCATGACCGCTGCCAACCCCATCCGCGTGCTGGTCGCCGACGACCACCCTCTGCTGCGCGAGGGCATCGCTGCCGTGCTCGCCGGGCAGGCGGATATCGATCTGGTCGGCGAAGCAAGCGATGGTCGTGAAGCACTGGAATGTTTTCGTCAGCTACGCCCCGACGTCACCCTGATGGACCTGCAGATGCCCCATATGAACGGCATCGACAGCATCCTGGCGATTCGCGGCGAATGCCCGGATGCACGCATCGCCATCCTTACTACCTATCGCGGTGACGTGCGTGCGCTGCATGCGATCCAGGCTGGCGCGCAGGCCTATCTGCTGAAAAGCACGCTGCGCAAGGAGCTGGTGGAGACCATTCGCAGTCTGGCCGCCGGCAAACGCCATATTCCGCCCGAGATCGCCGCCGACCTGGCCCAGCACATCGGCCAGCAGTGCCTCAGTCCACGCGAAGTGGAGGTTCTGCAGGCAGCAGCTCTGGGTTATTCAAATCGCGATATTGCGCTGCAACTGCGTATCACCGAAGACACGGTCAAAGGCCATATGCGCCTGATCATGGACAAGCTCGGCGCCAACAATCGCACCCACGCCGTGGCCATCGCCGTGCAACGCGGCGTGCTGGAGATCGGCACCCCACTTTAGTGTTGTCACCCTTCCCCTCCTTGTGAGCTGTGCGCCGCCGACTGCGCCGCGCATGCTTTACAACCAATAAGACAAGGAGGCTGGCAATGGGCTCGTTCGGCGAACTTCAGGCAATTACGCCCTGCCTGCACCAGGCCGGGCTAGACCCGCAGCTACTGGACCGTATCGCTGCCTTGCTCGCGGAGGCGGAAACGCAGCTGCTGGAGGACACGCAAAGCGCCTACGTGCATGTCGAGCAGGCCATGACGCTGCTACGACAGGTCAACGCCTGCAAGCAGTGTGGCATTCGTCATTGCACAACCGGTCTGACACGCTGGCAGACGCGACGCCTGGACCAGTACATCAGCGACAACCTGGCCGCAGCCATTCGCACCTGCGACCTGGCTGCCCAACTCAAACTGAGCAGCAGCCATTTTTCCCATATGTTCAAACAGACCTTCGGCATCACGCCACTGGCCTATGTGGCACGCAAGCGCATCGAGGCGGCCAGGGAGATGATGCTGGCCACCGACCAGCCGTTGACGCAGATCGCCCACGCCCACGGCTTCTGCGACCAGTCGCATTTCACCCGCACCTTTCGCCGCGAGACCGGATTGAGCCCCTTGGTATGGCGGCAGCGCTGCGCCTCACGGACGCAGGCCATCTCCGAACCGTGATCAGCCGAGCATGGTCACGTGGCGTGGGTGACTGGCGACGCGATCGAGCCAGGCGCGAACCGCCGGGAAGGCTTCGAGGCTGAAGCCGCCCTCGTGAGCCACGTGCGTGTAGGCATACAGGGCAATATCGGCGATGGAGTAATGCTCGCCGACCAGATAGGGCGTACGTTCGAGCTGCTTCTCCATCACCTTCAGGGCCTTGTATCCGAGCTTCAGGCAGCGCGCGTGCTCCTCGCGGCGTTCCTCGGGCATGCCCTGATAGAGCTGGATGAAACGCGCCACCGCAACGTAGGGTTCGTGGCTGTACTGCTCGAAGAACTGCCACTGCAGCACCTGGGTACGCAAGCGCGGCTCGGTCGGCAGGAACTCGCTGCCATCGGCGAGGAAATTGAGGATGGCGTTGGACTCCCACAGACAGGTGCCGTCTTCCAGCTCCAGCACCGGGATCTTGCCGTTGGGGTTCTTGGCGAGGAAGGCTTCGCTCTGTGTCTCGCCCTTGAGGATATCGATGGGAATCCACTGGTACTCCTTGCCCAGCAGATGCAGCATCAGCTTGACCTTGTAGCAGTTGCCCGAGCGGTAGTCGCCGTAGACCTTAAACATCGCGTTGCCCTCCCTATCAATCCTCGCGGCATGCTCGCCGCCAATTGCCCCCGCTTCTGTAGGAACTACTACGCCCGGGAAATTCGCGGCTGAAGCCGCTCCCACAGAAACCAATCAATCACGCACCCTGCGCATCACGAATTACCGCCGCCAGTCGGCGCAGCCCCTCGCCCAGGCGCTCCGGCGCCACATGACTGAAGTTCAGTCGCAGGTGGCCGGGGTTGGCATCCGGGTCGATGAAGAACGGCTCGCCCGGCATGAAGGCGACGTTCTGCGCCAGCGCCGCGTCGAGCAGCGTGCGGGTGTCCAGCGGCTGCTTGAGGGTCAGCCAGAAGAACAGTCCGCCCTGCGGGATTTCCCACGTTGCCAGCTCGCCGAAGTGCTCGACCAGCGCGGTCTGCATGGCGTCGCGGCGAATGCGGTAGAAATCGCGCAGCTCGGCCAGGTGGCCGCGGTACTGCTCACTGCCCAGCCACTGCAGCGCCTGCCACTGGCCGATGCGATTGGTGTGCAGATCGGCCGACTGCTTCAGGCGCAGCAGATGCGGGTACAGGTCCTTGGTGGCGATCAGGTAGCCGACACGCAGGCCCGGCAGCAGGGTCTTGGAAACGGTGCCGGTGTAGATCCAGCTGGCCTTCTGCAGGCGGCTGACGATGGGCGTGGCGCTGCCGGCGTCGAACACCAGCTCGCGGTACGGTTCGTCTTCGATCAGGGTCACGCCGAACTCGTCGAGCAGCGCCGCCACGGCTTCACGCTTGGCTTCGCTGTAACGGGTGCCGGACGGATTCTGGAAGGTCGGGATCAGGTAGGCGAAAGCCGGCTTGTGATTCTCCAGACGCTGACGCAGAGCCGCCAGCTCGGGGCCGTCGGCCTCTTGCGGTACGCTGATGCAGTCGGCGCCGAACAGTTGAAAGGCCTGCAGGGCAGCCAGGTAAGTCGGCGCTTCGAGCAGCACTTCGGTGCCCGGATCGATGAACAGCTTGGACGCCAAGTCCAAGGTCTGCTGCGAGCCGCTGACGATCAGCACCTGGCTGGCATCGCAGGGCACACCCAGGGCGCGCGCTTCGGCAGCGATAGCCTCGCGCAACGCCGGCTCGCCCTCGCTCATGCCGTACTGGCCCATGCTCGCCGGCATCTTGGCCCAGTCCACCTTCGGCAGCATCGGCTCGGCCGGCAGGCCACCGGCAAAGGACATCACTTCCGGACGCTGCGCCGCGGCAAGAATTTCACGGATCAGGGAGCTTTTCAGGCGGGCGATGCGTTCGGAGAAGGCCATGGGGTGTCCTGGGGTGCAAAAGTCATTGGAATTAAGTCAAACTGCTTGACCGAAACTACGCCGCCGACCAGAGATACGTCAATATGACTGACCTAAAAAATTTCTCCGAGAAGTTTTTCACGTCGCCCGCCGAGGGCACGCAGACCGGCCGTCATGGGGCGCACGTCATCAAGAATTCCGCCGCTCAGCAGGCCGCCATGGAAGCCTTCTTCTTCGGCTACCAGGCCTTCACTGCCAAGCCCGACGAGATGCTCGCCAAGCGCGGCCTGTCACGCGTGCATCACCGCATTCTGTTCTTCATCGCCAAGTACCCGGGCCTGAACATGACCGAGCTGCTGGGTTACCTGGGCGTGAGCAAGCAGGCGCTGAACATGCCGTTGCGCCAGCTGATCGAGATGAATCTGGTGCAGAGCGAGGCTGCCGCGGACGACAAGCGCAAGCGTGTGCTCGGCTTCACCACCGAAGGCGCCAAGCTGGAACAGGCCCTGCGGCGCGAACAAGCACGCCTGCTACAGCGCGTGTTCGGCGAGATGGGCGAAGAGGCCGTGCAGGGTTGGCTGGAAGTCAATCACGCCCTGGCACGTAGCAGCCAGGAACGCACCTGAGCATCGTCGTCACTAGCCCCCCGTAGGAGCGAGCTCTGCTCGCGAACCCTCTTGTTCGCGAGCAGAGCTCGCTCCTACCGATTCAACCTGCCTTTCCATTCCCCCGCGCCACCGGTCACGCCACGCCAAAGCGTGATTGCACCCTGACACGACCTCTGCAATCATATGCGAATCATTATCACCTTAACTTAGATCTCGCGAGGTGCGCGTGTCGGTTCAGGATTCCAGCAATCAGCAGTTGGTCGGTGTGCTTTATCGCGATCACCGTGACTGGCTGTTCAGCTGGCTGCGCAAAAGCCTGAACTGCGCGCAGCGCGCCGAAGACCTGAGCCAGGACACCTTCGTCCGCCTGCTCGGTCGCGCCGACCTGCACAGCCCGCGCGAGCCCAGAGCCCTGCTCACCACCATCGCCAAGGGGCTGTTGGTCGACCAGTTTCGCCGCCATGCGCTGGAGCGTGCCTATCTGGAAGAACTCGCGCTGGCTCCTGAAGCCGTGCAACCCAGCCCGGAAGAACAGGCCCTGGCCCTGGAGCAACTGGCCGAGATCGATCGCCTGCTCGGCCAGCTGTCGAGCAAGGCACGCGCAGCGTTCCTCTATAACCGTCTGGATGGCCTCGGTCATGCCGAGATCGCCGAGCGTCTTGGCGTGTCCCCGTCACGCGTGCGTCAATACCTCGCCCAGGGCCTGCGCCAGTGCTACATCGCGCTGTACGGAGCGCCGCAATGAGCCAGGTCTCGGCTCGCGTGCTCGATGAGGCCATCGCCTGGCAGCTGTGCCTGGACTCAGGCGAAGCCAGCGAGCAGCAACGCCACGACTTCGCCGACTGGCTGGCCGCGCACCCGGAGCATGACCTGGTCTGGCGACGCCTCGGCGGTATCGACCAGCAGCTTTCTGCCGCCAGCACGCCGATGGCGCGACGCGCCCTGTTGCAGAGCAGCGTCAGCCGTCGCCGCAGCCTACGCCGCCTTGGCGGTAGCGCCCTGGGTCTGCTGCTGGCCGCGGGCATAACGCTGGTGCTGCTGGCTCAGCAGCGCCCGCTTGGCGATTACCTAGCCGACTACCATACCGCTAGCGGAGAACAACGCGACCTGCTGCTCGCCGACCGCAGCCAGGTGCGCCTCAACAGCCGCAGTGCGCTGGATATCGCATTCGACGACAACGAACGACGCCTGCACCTGCGCAGTGGCGAAATCCTGGTTCAGACCGCCAAGGGCGATACCCGCCCCTTTATCGTCGAAACGGAGCAGGGACGACTGCGTGCGTTGGGGACGCGCTTCCTGGTCCGACGCGAAGGTACTGCGACCGAACTGATCGTGCTGCAGTCAGCGGTCGCTGCCAGGCCGCTGGCCGGCTCGCAGGAACGCATCATCCACAGCGGCGAACAGGTGCGCATGGACAGCCAGCACCTCAGCGACAGCCACCCAGCGCCCATCGGCGCCGACGCCTGGAGTCGCGGCATGCTGGTGGCGGACAACCTGCCCCTGCAACGCCTGATCGATCAGCTCGGCGAATACCGCAGTGGCTATCTGAGCCTCGACCCGAGCCTGGCCGGGCTGCGTATCAGCGGCAGCTTCCCACTGCACGACAGCGACAAGGCGCTGGCCGCTTTGGCGCTGAGCCTGCCCGTGCGCACCGAGCAATTGGGCCCCTGGTGGACTCGTGTGGTGCCGGCAGAAAAATAATTTTCTCCGCCCCTGTCATTTTTCTTTCCTGCTTCGGCAAAAGGACATTGAGATACATTAACTCTTAGGAGACGTTCGCAATGTCCTTCCGCCCTGCCCCTTTCCGCCACACGCTGTTGGCCCTGACCATCGCCTTTGCCGGCCATGCCGGGCTGGCCCATGCCGAGGTCTACCAACTGCCTTCCGGTCCTCTGGCAGCCACGCTCAACCAGATCGCCAGCCAGGCCGGCGTGACCCTGAGCATCGATCCTGCCCTGACCGAGGGCAAGAACTCGGCACCGGTCAGCGGCGACTACGAAGCCATCGAAGCCCTCAATCAGGCGCTGCGTGGCACCGGCCTGCAGCTGCAAGGCGGCAACGGCGGCGCCTACAGCCTGGCCCCTGCGGCAGAAGCAGCAATGGCACTGCCGGACGTGACCGTGACAGCCAGCGAACAGGCCGCCGAGAGCGCCTGGGGCCCGACCCGTGGTTATCTGGCCAACCGCACCGCGACTGGCACCAAGACCGACACGCCGTTGCTGGAAACCCCACGCTCGATCTCCGTCGCCACCCGCGAGCAGATGCAGGACCGCAAGGTGCAGAACCTCGATGACGCCGTGCGCTATATGCCGGGTGTCATCGCCAGCAGCTACGGCAGCGACAGCCGCGCCGACTGGATGAAAATCCGCGGTTTCGAACCGATCCAGATGCTCGACGGCCTGCCACTGCCCAAGGGCAGCTACGCCATGCCCAAACTGGAAACCTGGAACCTGGAACGCGTCGCCGTGCTGCGCGGCCCGGCCTCGGCAGTGTATGGCCAGACCCCGCCCGGCGGCCTGGTGGATGCCGTCAGCCGCCGCCCGCAGGCCGAAAGCAGCCATGAAGTGCAGGTGCAAGTTGGTAACTACAACCACAAGCAGATCAGCTTCGACAGCACCGGCAAGATCGACGATGAAGGTCGCTTTCTCTACCGTTTCAGCGGTACCGGCCGTGACAGTGGCACCGTTATCGAGCATATGGACGACCAGCGTTTCAACCTGGCGCCCAGCCTGACCTGGAACATTGCCGACGACAGCAAACTGACCTTCCTCAGCCAGTTCAACCGTGACGATACCGGCGGCACCAGCCAGTTCCTGCCGCTGCAAGGCACCAAGTTGAGCACCCCGGCCGGCAAGGTCGACTACAACAAGAACCTCGGCGACCCAGACTGGGAGTTCTACGACAAGACCTTCTACGCACTGGGCTACGCCTTCGAGCACCGCATCAACGATATCTGGCAGTTCAACCAGAACCTGCGCTACAGCAAGCTTGAGCTGGATAACCAGATCATTACGGCTGGTGGTATGCACTGGCCTAGCGGTCCCCATGAAGCAGTCAGCCCTGACGGTACCGTTCAACGCGGCGCCAACATATACGATGAGAACATCAGCCATTTCGCCGTGGACAATAACCTCCAGGCCGACTTCAGCACTGGAATGGTCTCGCACACCCTGCTGCTGGGCCTGGACTATCAGCGCGTGAATACCGATTACCGCTGGCTGTACGGTTCTGCTCCCAGCAGCAACATCATTCGCCCGATCTACGGCCAGGATTTCAGCGGCGTCACCTACAGCGCCTTTCAGGACTACAACCAGAAGCGTCGTAACACAGGCCTTTACCTTCAGGACCAAATGTCGTTGGACAACTGGCGCCTGACCCTGGGTGGTCGCTGGGACCGCCTGGATACCGATTCGGTATTCCACAACGCCAATGATCTCAAGGACAGTCGCCGCGATAGCCAATTCAGTGGCAACGCGGCGCTGAGCTATGTCTTCGATTCCGGTTTCACGCCTTACATTTCCTACGCCGAGTCCTTCCAAGCTGAAGCGGGCGGTACCGTTAACGCATTCGCCGGTACAGGAGAAACCTTCCGCCCCAGTACAGGCAAGCAGTATGAAGCAGGTATCAAATACCAGCCGCCAGGCAGCGACATGCTGCTCAGCGCAGCAATCTTTGACTTGACCAGAAGAGACATCATCAGCACCGATAGCAGTGGCACAACCGCTCCAGTCGGTGAAGTGCAGGTACGTGGTCTGGAACTGGAGGCCACTGGCAACGTCACTGAAAACTTCAGCCTGACCGCCTCCTACACCTACACCAATAGCAAGATGACCAAGGTCGGCGATCCACTGGACAAGAACCGCCCATTGCCGCTGACTCCTGAACACCAAGCCTCTATCTGGGCTGACTATGACTGGTCTGCCGGTCCGCTGGCCGGCTTCGGCATTGGTTTCGGCGCACGTTTCGTTGGCTCTACCGACAACATATCTGTTGGCAGCGTGGGCTTTGTACGCGATACCTCTGACGGCCATAGCAGCGCCTATACCGTCTACGACGCCGCAGTGCGTTACGACCTCGGCCAGCTCGACGCCAACCTGCGTGGCGCCAGCGTATCGCTCAACGCCAACAACCTGTTCGACAAGGAATACCTGGCCACCTGCGATGGTTTCTACTGCTATGCCGGCGACCCACGCCGGGTCACAGCCAGTCTCGACTACAAATGGTGACCACCCGAAGGGCTAATGCCTGTCAGTCAAACGTAGAAAAATGACTGTGTAGGAGCCAGCTTGCTGGCGATCAAGCGTCTCGGCGAGCACCAGGCTCATAGAGGCAAAGCATCGCCGGCAAGCCGGCTCCTACAGGTCTGTAGCGCTGCCCCCGCGGTGATTTGGCCTTGTGCCCATCAGGCGGCTCTTGCCGTTTGGACGCAGTCAGTCCGCAACCCCCTGCAACTCGGCAGCGCCCTTGAAGAACACCAGCATCAGCGCCACGCCGGCCCCAAGCAACGGCAGCAACGCCACCAGCATCAACAGCACGCTGGCCAGCATCAGCCCACCAACGATATCGAGCCAGGCCATCACTTTCAGCGCCGGATAGGGACTTTGCAGCTTGAGCAACCGTATCCCCAGCCAGGTGGTGCATATGCCCATAAGACCCAACAGCGCCATATAGCCGATGGTCTGCCAGTCCAATCCGGCGAACAATTGGTCACCGAAAAGCATGTCCACTGCCTCCAACAGCAACGTCACCGCAAGCAGCAACCAGATCGGTACACTGAGGTTGCGCGCGAAAAAGCGGGCTTCGGCAAAGGCTTTGAAGCGCAGCAGCAGGTAGCAGCCGAGTAACGCCAGCGCCAGGCTAAGCCAGCCGGTGTAGGTAAACAGCAGTTCAGCTTCATCCGCCTCCAGCAGGGCTCCGGCAAATGTAAGCCCGACCACCAGCGCGTTGGCTACCACCGAGACCAGCGCCAGCCAGCCCAGCACCTGCAGTTGCCTGGCGCTCCAACCTGGCAACGACTGTACGCCCGCGCTGTCGAGCAACTCCACCTGCGGCGCACTGTAGGGATTGTCTGGTTGCATCGCCTTTATCCTTGCTCGGCAAAAAGCCGAGGCTAACCATCCAGGCAGCGCTTGACCAGACTGTACGGTTCAACCCACCGGTGGCTGTACCGCGACGGCGTGGCGGCCGCGCAATAGGCTTTGCCAGTCACCGGAGAACGACCATGTCCACCGAACTGCTGCTCGCCTTCATCGCCTTCGCCTTCGTCACCTCGGTGACGCCCGGCCCCAACAACATGATGCTACTCGCCTCCGGGGTGAACTTCGGCGTGCGCCGCAGCATTCCACACATGCTCGGCATCAGCCTGGGCTTCATGCTGCTGGTGGCTGCCGTGGGCCTGGGCCTCGGCCAGGTGTTCCAACGCCTGCCGGTGCTGCACGATGTACTGCGCTATGTCGGCGCCGCGTACCTGCTTTATCTGGCCTGGAAGATCGCCCAGTCCGGCGCACCGCAGAGCCGCGAGAATCCAGAGGCCAAGCCGTTCACCTTCATCCAGGCGGCGGCCTTTCAGTGGGTCAACCCCAAGGCATGGATCATGGCCATCGGCGCCATCACCACCTACACGCCGCAGGATGGCTTCTTCAGCAACGTACTGTTGATCGCCGCCCTGTTTGCCCTGGTCAACTGCCCCAGCGTGGGGTTGTGGACCGTCGCCGGCAGTATGCTGCGCAAGTGGCTGGACAACCCGCGCGCGCTACGCGCCTTCAACATCGGCATGGCGCTGCTGCTGGTCGCCTCGCTCTACCCCATCATCGTCGACACTGGAATGTTCTGATGCAAGACGCCGCCCCTACTCGTCTGCGCCCACTGGCGGACACCTCCACCTCGGCCGTGGTCGCTGGCTTCATCGCCATGCTCACCGGCTACACCAGCTCCCTGGTGCTGATGTTCCAGGCTGGCCAGGCTGCCGGCCTCACTGCAGGGCAGATTTCCTCGTGGATCTGGGCGCTGTCGATCGGCATGGCGCTGTGCTGCATTGTGCTCTCGCTGCGTTATCGCGCGCCGGTGATGATCGCCTGGTCCACCCCTGGCGCTGCGCTGCTGATCACCAGCCTGCCGCAGGTCTCCTACGGTGAGGCCATTGGTGCCTACATCCTCGCCTCGGGGCTGATCGTACTGATCGGTCTGACCGGCACCTTCGACCGCCTGATGCGCCGTATACCAGGCTCCATCGCCGCCGCGCTGCTGGCCGGTGTGTTGTTCAAGATCGGCCTGGAAATCTGCGTGGCCGCCGAGCAACAGCCCTTTCTGGTGATCGCCATGCTGCTTGCCTACCTGCTCGGCAAGCGCCTGTGGCCGCGTTACTCGGTGCTCTCTGCGCTGATCGTCGGCAGCGTGCTGGCCGCGGTCTTCGGCCTCCTGGACTTCAGCGATTTCCAGTTGCAACTGGCCACGCCTGAATGGACCACGCCGAGCTTCTCGCTGGCCGCCGCCATCAGCATCGGTATTCCGCTGTTCATCGTCGCCATGGCCTCGCAGAACCTGCCGGGCATGGCCGTTCTACGCGCCAATGGCTATGACGTGCCGGCCTCACCGCTGCTGACCAGCACTGGCCTGGTATCGATCCTGATGGCGCCGTTCGGCAGCCATGGCATTCATATGGCCGCCATCAGCGCCGCCATCTGTGCCGGCCCTGAAGCTCATGAAGACCCGCGCAAGCGCTACACCGCAGCAGTCTGGTGCGGGGTGTTCTACGCCATCGCCGGCATTTTCGGCGCCACCCTGGCCTCGCTATTCGCGGCGCTGCCGGCGGCGTTGATCCTGTCAATCGCCGCGCTGGCTCTGTTTGCCTCGATCATCGGCGGCCTGACCCAGGCCATGAGCGAGCCCAACGAGCGCGAAGCGGCGCTGATCACCTTCCTGGTCACCGCCTCCGGCATGACCCTGGCGGGCGTCGGATCGGCATTCTGGGGCATAGTCGCTGGCCTGCTGACCCTGGCCGTGCTGAACTGGGGCAAGCGGTAGCCACCCCATAGCTCTGAAGCAATCCGGGGGCTCTACAAGGCCGCCCCGGATTGCATCCGGGCTACGAGCGGTAGGGTGCGCCGTGCGCACCAACGACTGACAGCGTATGCATGCGGTGCGCGCAGCGCACCCTACTGCTCGGGCACCGCGTCGTGGGCCAACTCTGCGCCATGCACACGGTTGACCCACAAGCCGAACAGCGCCGCCGTGATGAACATGATCAGGCTGTAGATGGCCGCAGGAATGGCCATGGTCGGGTTGTTCAGCAGCGCCGGGCTCAGCGCCAGGGCAATGGCCAGGGTGCCGTTGTGAATGCCGATTTCCATAGCAATGGCGATGGCCTGACGCAGATTGAGCTTGAGCAGCCTGGGCACGCAGTAGCCCACCGCCATGCTCAGCAGGTTGAAGGCCAGCGCCGCGCCGCCCACCGCAGGCGCGTAATCGACGAAGGTGCGCCAGTCCTTGGCCACTGCCAGCAGGATGATCAGCAGCAGGAACAGCGCCGAGATGATCTTCACCGGCTTCTGCATGCGCTCGGCGAAGCCCGGAAAACGGCTGCGCAGCCACATGCCGATGGCCACCGGACCAAGGACGATGACGAACACCTGCACCACCTTGGCGAACTGCAGCGGGATAGCCTGATCGGCCGACATGAAGTAGGCCAGTGACAGATTGACGATCAACGGCATGGTCAGAATCGCGATCACCGAATTGACCGCGGTGAGGGTGATATTCAACGCCACGTCGCCGTGAGCCAGATGACTGTAGAGATTGGCGGTGGTGCCACCCGGCGAGGCAGCCAACAGCATCAGACCGACGGCCAGCGCCGGCGCCAGACCGAATAATTTGGCCAGGAAGAAGCACGCCAGCGGCAACAGCAGCAGCTGACAGGCCAGGCCGATCAATACCGGTTTGGGGAATTTGGCCACGCGGGCGAAATCGGCCAGGCTCAGTGACAGGCCAAGCCCAAGCATGATGATGCCCAGCGCAGCGGGAAGGAAAAACGTCAGCAAGGGATCGGCGGTCATTATTGTTATCGCTCCAGTTGAACCTGGCAGGATTGTGCTGAGTCAGGACCACTGCTGACAGTGGCCCTGCGAGCCAACCTTAGCCTGCTTGCAGACTACCGGGCTAGAGCCTTTATATTGCTGTGGCCCCGCCATCCACGGCCAATGCCTGACCAGTGGTGAATGCTGCGTGGTCGCTGCACAGATAGACCACGGCAGCCGCGATCTCCTCGACCTTGCCGATGCGCCCGACCGGGTGCATGGCGGCGGCGAACTCCGCCTTCTTCGGATCCGCCTCATAGGCGCGGCGGAACATGTCGGTGTCGATCACCGCCGGGCAGACCGCGTTTACCCGCACCTTCTTCTTGGCGTACTCGATCGCCGCCGATTTGGTCAGGCCGATCACCGCATGCTTGGAGGCGGCGTAGATGCTCATCTTCGGCGCGGCACCCAGGCCGGCGACCGAAGCGGTGTTGACGATGGCACCACCGCCCTGGGCCAGCAACAAGGGGATCTGGTGCTTCATGCACAGCCACACGCCCTTGACGTTGACGCCCATGATGGCGTCGAACTCGGCTTCGTTGCCGTCGGCCAGCTTGCCCTGTTCGATCTCGATACCGGCGTTGTTGAAGGCGTAGTCCAGGCGGCCGTACTGCGCCACCGTGGCGTCCATCAGCGCCTTGACCTCGGCATCACGGGTTACGTCGCAACGCACGAAGCAGGCCTCGCCGCCGGCCGCACGAATCAGCTCGACAGTGCCCTCGCCAGCGGCGACGTCGACATCGGAAACCACCACCTTGAGCCCTTCGGCAGCGAAGGCCTGGGCGGTGGCACGGCCAATACCGGCTGCAGCACCGGTGACCAGGGCGACCTGGCCGGAGAACGTCATGCTCATGTCTGCTTCCTCGCAGCGATTCTTGTTGAATTGGCGAGGAGTCTAGCCAGCAAGCCAGACGGTGAGCAGCACTATCAGGCTCTGGAGTGGTGGGTCATGCAGGGCGCTGATGGCGCGCCCTGCCAATCGATGCTCAGCCTTGCAGTTCGGCAACCATGGCAGCCAGGGCCTGCGCCGGATCGGCAGCCTGGCTGATCGGACGGCCGATCACCAGATAATCGGAGCCGGCCTCCAGCGCCTGGCGCGGGGTAAGAATGCGCTTCTGATCATCGGCGCTGCTGCCGGCAGGACGAATGCCCGGCGTGACCAGTTGCAGACGCGGCTGCGCGACCTTCAGTGCGCGGGCCTCCTGCGCCGAGCAGACCAGGCCGTCGAGCCCAGCCTCGGCGGCCAGGCCGGCCAGGCGCAGCACCTGCTCCTGCGGCGGCACGTCCAGACCGATGCCGGCCAGGTCCTGCTGTTCCATGCTGGTCAGCACCGTCACGCCAATCAGCAGCGGCTTGGCGCCAGCCAGCTTGTCCAGCTCGTTACGACAGGCCGCCATCATGCGCAGGCCGCCGGAGCAGTGCACGTTGACCATCCACACGCCCAGCTCCGCCGCGGCCTTGACCGCCATCGCCGTGGTGTTGGGGATGTCGTGGAATTTCAGATCGAGGAACAGCTCGAAACCCTTGGCCTGCAACGCCTCGACCACTTGTGGGCCGCTACGGGTGAACAGCTCCTTGCCGACCTTGACCCGACACAGCGCCGGATCGAGCTGATCGGCCAGCGCCAGAGCGGCATCACGGCTGGGAAAGTCGAGGGCGACGATGATCGGGGTTTGGCAGACAGGCATGGGCGGGTCTCGAACAGGATAAAAACGCCGCGCATTGTAGCGCAAAGCATCCGATCACTGGTCGCGGCCGAAGTCCCTGTCCAGGGCAATCGCGCTATGCGTTCGAGGACCCGAGGATGCTGCATCGGTAGGGCGGGTGAAACCCGCCAATAGCCTCTGGCGGGTTTCACCCGCCCTACGAATCTGGCATTGCCCCGTAGGAGCGGCTTCAGCCGCGAAAGCTCATGGTAGCCAAACGGTCAGGCTATCAGCCGTTCACGCAGACGCCCAAGCATGCCCATCAGGCTACCCACCTTCTCCTGCTCACGCTCGTCACGCGGCACCTCGGCCAGGCGAGTGACCACCTGCTGCGGCTGCGCGCGCCAGATCAGCGCCTGTTCGGCAGCGGCCTTGAGGCCCTTCTCGAACAGCCCACGGCGAATCGGCTTGGGCAGGTAGCGGAAGATCTGCGCCTCATTGACCAGGCGCAGCAACGCCTGGGTGTCCTGAAACGGCGTGACCACCAGGCTGAGCAGACGCGGGTGCGCTTGCGCCAGGGTCTTGAGCAACGGCGCGGTGTCTTCGCCGGCCAGCTTGAGGTCACTGACCAGAATGTCCACGCCTTCGTTGTTGAGTTGCAGCATGGCCTCGGCCAGATTGCGCGCACGCAGCAGGCGGTGCCCGCCTGCGACGCAGAACTCGCCAACGACGCTGAGCGTGTCCGGCTCATCGTCCAACAGCAGGACCGACAGCGGGGCACTCAGCCCTTCGCTGGCGACAGATTGCAGCGGCTGTGCCTGGCGCACCGCCAACTCTGCCGCCTGACGCAGGGTGAAGGCCATTTCCTGCTGGTCCCAGGGTTTGGTCAAGTAGCGGAAGATGCCGCCGTTGTTCAACGCCTCCACCGCGGCATCCAGATCGGAATAGCCAGTCAGCAGGATGCGCAGGGTATTCGGCGCGATCTCGCGAGCTTCGGCCAGCAGCTGCGCTCCGCTCATCTGCGGCATGCGTTGATCGCTGACCAGCACATGAATGTGCTCCTCACGCAGGCGCTGCAGGGCGCGCAGCGGGTCACTCTCGGTCAGCACCTCGTAGTGGCGGCGGAACTGCAGGGCGAGACTGCGCAGAATGCGCTCCTCGTCATCGACGAAGAGAATGCGAACGGGTGCGGACATCAGGCGCTCCTTTTCATGGCGACAGTAGCGGGCAGCGGCAGGCTGATCAGAAAACGCGTGCCACGCCCTGGCTCGGAGGCGACGCGGATGCGGCCGCCGTGGTCCTGGACGATCTTGTAGCTGATGGACAACCCGAGGCCGGTACCCTGGCCGACCGGCTTGGTGGTGAAGAAAGGATCGAAGATCTTCGCCATGACTTCCGGCGGCATGCCACGGCCATTGTCCTGCAGCGAGACATGGATGCCCTCGGCATCGGCCCAGCTGCGAATCTGGATACGCCCGCTGCCATCGATGGCCTGGGCAGCGTTGGTCAACAGGTTGAGCAGCACCTGGTTGATCTGCGAGGGCGCACAGGCGATACGCGGCAGCTCGCCGAGTTGCTGCACCACTTCGGCCTTGTCCTTGATGTGGTTGCGCGCGATCAGCAGCGCGCTGCGGATGCAGTCATTGAGGTCGACCTCCTCGCTCATGGCACGGTCGAGACGGGCGAAATCCTTCAGGCCAACCACCAGTTCGGCAATCTGCTCCAGGCCATACAGGGTGTCGCCATACAGCTGCTGCAGATCCTCGGCCAGCAGCTCCGGCGCCGCCTGCTGGCGAGCCTGTTCGGCGGCCTGCAGGGCCCGACTCAGGCTCGCCTCGTCGCAGTCGGGGTCGTTCAGGCACTGGCCCAGGCGCGCCTGCGCGGCGGCGAGTTCGAACAGTGGCTCACTCAATTCACGCAGCAGTTGCACGTTGTTCTTCACGTAGCCCAGCGGCGTGTTCAACTCGTGGGCGACGCCGGCGACCATCTGCCCGAGCGACGCCATCTTCTCCGATTGCAGCAACTGCGCCTGGGACTCCTTGAGGTCCACCAGCGCCTGGCGCAGTACGCGATTGCGCTGGGCAACGCGCGCTTCCATGGCCTTGAGCAGATCCAGCACCGTACCCAGACCGCAGTATTCGCCCTGGGCATCGATCAGGACGAAGTCCTCGGTGATCGGGTATTGCAGCTGGGCGGTGACCTGCTTGGAAGCCTCTTCCAGACTGGCTTCCAGGCTGACGATCAGCGGCGCGTCGTTCATCACCTCACCAACCGGGTGACGACCGCGCAGGTCGCGCCCGAAGCGCTGCATGAAGATGTCCTGCAGGGTGGCGCGACTGACCAGGCCGAGTGGCCGGTTGTTCTCGTCCACCACCGGCAGGGAGAGAAAGGCGCGGTGCTCAGCCGCCAGAAACAGATCGGCGACCTCGTTGATGCTCATCGACGCAGCGAGCGGCTTCACGGCTCGCATCAGCGATTGCAGCGCTCTGGCTTGGGTCACGAACGGCCTCCCCTGCTATCGGAAAGCCGTCATTCAAACAGCGCCAAGTTGCCATCATGTGACAGACATCACGCTGCCGGCGCGCCACCCTGGTGCGCCAGACCCGCCTCCGCACCATTTTCCAGCTCCTGAGATAGCCAGCCTGCTTCTACGGAGCGCCAATCTCGGGCGGCCGGCCCTCTGGCATGAGCACTGCACGGCAAGCACATCCTTTTGCAGCAGGTTGCAGCCATGCCCTATCAAACCACCATCGGCAGCCTGGTCTACCGCTTCGCCGATCTTAAGACGCTGCTGGCCAAGGCCAGCCCGGCGCGCTCCGGCGATTACCTGGCAGGGCTGGCCGCCGCTACTTACGAAGAGCGCATGGCGGCCAAGCTGGCCCTGGCCGAGGTGCCGCTCAAGCGCTTTCTCGACGAGGCACTGATTGCCTACGAGCAGGACGAAGTCACCCGCCTGATCATCGACCGACATGACACCGCCGCCTTCGCCCCGATCAGCCACCTCACGGTCGGCGACCTGCGCGACTGGCTGCTGCTGGAGAAGACCGACAGCGCGCGCCTGGCGGCCGTGGCCGCCGGGCTGACGCCGGAGATGGTTGCAGCCGTGAGCAAGCTGATGCGCAATCAGGACCTGATTCTGGTGGCGCGCAAATGCCAGGTGATCAGCCGCTTTCGCAACACCCTGGGCCTGCCCGGCCACCTTGCTGTGCGCCTGCAGCCCAATCACCCCACCGACGACGTACGCGGCATCGCCGCCAGCATGCTCGACGGCCTGCTGTATGGCTCCGGCGACGCCACGGTCGGTATCAACCCGGCCAGCGATTCGCTGCCGACGCTGATGCGCCTCTGGCAGATGATGGACGAGGTGCGCCAGCACTTCGAAATCCCCATGCAGAGCTGCGTGCTCACCCACGTCACCACGCAAATCCAGGCCATCGAGGCCGGCGCGCCGATCGACCTGGTGTTCCAGTCCATCGCCGGCACCGAAGCCACCAACGCCGGCTTCGGCGTATCCCTGGCAATCCTGCGTGAAGCCCATGAAGCCGCGCTTTCACTCGGTCGCGGCACCCTGGGGGATAACGTGATGTACTTCGAGACCGGCCAGGGCAGCGCGCTGTCGGCCGGCGGTCATCATGGTGTCGACCAGCAGACCTGCGAGGCTCGCGCCTATGCCGTGGCCCGCGAGTTCCGCCCGCTGCTGGTCAATACCGTGGTCGGTTTCATCGGCCCGGAATACCTCTACGACGGCAAGCAGATCATCCGCGCCGGCCTGGAGGATCACTTCTGCGCCAAGCTGCTCGGCCTGCCGATGGGCTGCGACGTCTGCTACACCAACCACGCCGAAGCCGATCAGGACGACATGGACAGCCTGCTCACCCTGCTCGGCGCGGCCGGTATCAACTTCATCATGGGCATCCCGGGTGCCGACGACATCATGCTCAACTACCAGAGCACTTCGTTCCATGATGCGCTGTACCTGCGCAACGTGCTGGGCCTGAAACGCGCACCGGAATTCGACGCCTGGCTGGCGCGCATGGCCATTACCGAGCCGAGCGGCCGCCTGCGCGAGATCGGCCGTGGCCACCACCTGCTCAAGCAACTGCCGCACATATCGGGAGCCGCGTGATGGCCAATGATCTGATTCAGCAAAATCCCTGGGACGAACTGCGCGCGCATACCTCGGCGCGCATCGCCCTTGGCCGCGTCGGCTGCAGCCTGCCCACCCGCGAGGTGCTCAAATTCGGCCTGGCCCATGCCCAGGCGCGCGATGCGGTGCATCGTCCGCTGGACTTCGGCGAACTCAAGCATCAGTTGCATACGGCAGGCTTTCGTACCCTGAAAGTACGCAGCAACGCCGAGGACCGGCAAACCTACCTGCTGCGCCCGGATCACGGCCGACACCTGCACGGCGACTGCCGTGTGCAGCTGCAACACGAACTGCCCGCACCGGAAATCGCTATCGTGCTGGCCGATGGCTTGTCAGCCGTCGCCGTGCAGCGCCATGCCCTGCCGCTGTTGCAAGCTTTTCGCGAACGCTTTGACACCGACTGGGCCAACACCCCGGTGGTGCTTGCCGAACAGGGCCGCGTGGCGATTGGCGACGGCATCGGCGAAGCGCTACGTGCACGCCTGGTGATCGTGATGATCGGCGAGCGCCCTGGTCTGACCTCGCCGGACAGCCTCGGCCTGTATCTGACCTACGCACCGCGGGTGGGCTGCCTGGACAGCGCGCGCAACTGCATCTCCAACGTACGTCCCGAGGGCCTGCCTTACCAGCTGGCGGCACACAAACTCGACTACCTGGCGCGCCAGGCGCTGCGCCTGCAACTGAGTGGCGTGCAGCTCAAGGACGACAGCAACCTGCAGCCGGTGGCGCTACAGGCCGACTGACAAGACCCGGCACGCGGGTTATGGTGATAACTCTATTGCCCCATGAGGAGTCATCATGCCTTGGTACGTCTGGCTGCTGCTGGTTCTGGTGTTTGGCTCAGTGATCGGTAGCCTGCTGGTGCTGCGCAGCAGTGCCAAGAAAATGCCCCTGAGCGAAGACCAGCTCGAACGCATGCGTAAACGCGCCATCGAGCAGGAAGCCAAGGATGCGCGCGAGCGTCAGCGCTAAACGCACTCGTCCCCTCAGGTAACGCCAAGACTGCCCGCAACGCAGCCTGCTAAACTGCGCGCCTTCTCCAGGAGAGGTGCCATGCCCCTGCACTTGCGCTTGCTGCTCCCCGCTCTGATCCTGGCCCTGGGCACCGGCCTGGGTTTCATCCACCCCATCGGCCTGCTGCTGGGCAGCGCATTCGCAATCATCCTGCTGGCCGGACAATCGCATCTGCCAAACTGGCTATGGCTACCTCTGATTCTGCTTGGCGGAATCGCCCTGGCGGCGCACCTCCTACCCGGTTTCAGCCCTTGGCAGTTGTGGCAGCCACGTCTCATCAGTGCTGATGCGGCGCCCTATGGCCTGCGCCTGTCCTGGGACAAACTGCTGCTGGGCAGCGCCCTGCTCGCCTGGTGGCTGGGGCAGCCACGCAGACCCGTGCTTTCGCTGAAAAATGCCTGGCTGACGTGCATCACTACACTGCTGCTGGTGCCGCTGCTGGCCATGGCACTGGGCCTGGTCACCTGGCAACCCAAATGGCCGCAGGGTCTGCTGTTGTGGCTGGCGGTCAATCTCTGCGTAGCGGTGCTGGCGGAGGAATTGCTATTTCGCGGTCTGCTACAGACCGCTCTGATCAAGCGCCTGGGCATCTGGCCCGGCTTGCTGTTGACGGCCGGCTTGTTCGGCGCGGCCCATCTGCCTTTCAGCGCGCTATTTGCCGTGGTGGCGACCTGCGCTGGCCTCGGTTATGGACTGGCCTTTCACTACAGCGGCCGCCTGAGCCTGGCCATCGCGCTGCACACAGCGGTCAATCTGCTGCATATTCTGTTGCTGAGCTATCCGTTACGTCTTGCGTGACGGCAATGCGGTAAGGCGAGAAGATGCGTTGCAGCTCGCCCTTCTCCCGCAACTGCTCGAGCAAGGCAGCGAAGCGTTCGGGAGTTATCGGCGCGCCGGCGCGAATCATCGCATGATGTCGATAGACCTGATCGATACGCTCGGAGATCAGTAACTGGCGTGCATAATCGCGATTGCGCTCAAGGAAGTCATAGAGATTGGAGCGAGTGACCAATGCGACATCGGCGCGCCCGCGTATCACCATCAGCAGGTTGCTGTCGTGAGAGTGACCGAGGTTGGCGTTGAAGGTGGTGGTCAGGAACTCCGGATCGCTGTTGAACTGGGCAAATCCGTAGTGATAACCGCGATAAAGCGCCAGGCGCTTGCCTTCGAGCTGTTCGAAGTAACTCTGGTCGCGCAGCGCCTCGTTCCTGGCAACGAACAACTCAGCATCTTCCAGCCTCATATCGACAGCTTCAGCGTCGATGTCCTGCCATCCCCATTGCGGATTCTCGAAAATCGCCATGTCGATACGCCCGCGCTGCAGGTCACTGAAACGACGCACGATGGCGGTGGGCAACATGGTGAAGTGGTATTCGCTCTGCTCTCGGTTGAGCGCTTCGAGCAGTTGCGGTAGCAAGCCACTCGAGTCGTGCAGGTTGGACTTGATCACATAGGGGGGAAAGTGCGCGCCACCGACCTTGACCACGTCGGCCGCATAGAGAGAATCCGCTAGCAAGAGACACAAGGCACCCAAACATCCATGAATCCAGCACCGCGCATGCCGCATCTCGAGTCCCCAAAAAATTCCTTCTCTTAGTGTGGTGCACACTACTCCAGTCTCTCCTGACCGACCAGATGGATTTTCACTGCACTGACACTTTGTTGCCCAATGCCAGACGATAGCGCCCAAGTAGCTTCGATAATTCTCCACTGGCCTGCAGCCGGTTCAACAACTCGGCAACTTCAGCCGGGCTCAGCGGCCCCTTGGGCCGCAGCAGCACCTGATGGTGATAGAACTGATCCAGCCGATCGGAAACCAGCAACTCGGGCAGCATTTCCGGATGCCGATCCAGAAACAGCTCCAGGTACGAGCGCGTCACTACAGCGATATCGACGCGCCGCGCCAGCAGCATGCGCAGGTTGCTATCGTGGGAATAGGTCAGCAGCGCATTGAACGTGCGCGCGAGATAATCAGGGTCGGCATCGAAACTGGCAAAACCATAGTGATAGCCGTTGTAGAGCGCCATGCGCTTGTCGTTGAAATCCTCGAAATAGTCTTGTCCACGCCCCGGCTCCGCCGCGGCGACATAGACTTCCGCATCATCGATATCCAGTCCCAAGGCCAGGTATGAAGTGCCCTGCCACCCCCAGCGACTGGACTCGAAGAACATCATATCGAAGCGGCCGCTCTCGAGGTCGCGGTAACGGCGGGTCGCCGAGGTCGGTACCAGAACGAAACGGTATTGCTGCTGCGCCGCATTGAGCGCGCGCAACAACTCGGGCACCAAACCTTGCGGATAAGGTGATTCGGGTTTGTCCAGATATGGCGGGAAGTGATAACCACCGACACGCACCTCCTGCAGGGCAACGGCAGCAGGTACATGTAACAGCGAAAGACTGCACCACAGGCAAAAGGCTAGTGCGCGCAAACTCGACCTCTCGTCACGGATCACAACGCGGGAACACCCCAGCGTCCGTGTTCGAGCCGAAAACCGGCAGTTGCTCCTATCCTAGCCGAATTCGCTCAGGCTTCCTTACACACCAATGACAACGCCTCTTCAGCCAGCTGATCCAGCGTCATTGGTCCCTGCGAACGGAACCAGGTATTGGTCCAGCTGAGCGCACCGGTGAGAAAACGCCGCTGAATGAACGGGTCGCCCTTGAAGTATCCGGCCTCGCGCGCCTCGCCCAGTACCGCCAGCCAGATCTGCTCGTAGGTATCACGCAAGGCCAATACCTGTGCCTGGCCCTCCTCCGAAAGGGAACGCCACTCGTACACCAATACCGCCATGGCCTCGCCGGTACCGCCCATGATCGATTGCAGCTCGCAGCGGATCAGCGCCAGCAGCCGCTCGCGGGTGCCCTGCGCCTCGGCCAGTGCAGCGCGCATCAGGGCGGTGTTGTAGACGATGGTTTCCTCCATCACCGAACGCAGGATCTCTTCCTTGCTCTTGAAGTGGTGAAAGATGCTGCCGGACTGAATACCGATGGCGGCAGCCAGATCGCGCACCGTCGTGCGCTCGTAACCCTTGCTGCGAAACAGGTGGGCGGCCATCTGCAACAGCTTGCCACGGGCACTGTCCGGATCGGTTACCTGGCCGCTGGCGACCAGCTCCTGCATCACGGCCTGGGCTCTGTGTTCGTCCACGCTGACTTCTCCCCTGATTGCCTTGCACGGCGATTGTTCTGATGAATTCTCTATGCTGCCGGCAAGTGCTTGTCTTGCTTGATGAAATGTATGCGGCAGGCGCTGACCAAGCAAGCGCTTGGGCGCATTTTTGGCCGAATTGCCGTCTCTCGCCACTTTTCAACCAAGCGCTTGCTTGGTAATGTCGACTCACCTTCTCAATGTGTGACGGGCCAATTCCAATGAACAAAACCGTACGCATCGGCTGCGCCTCGGCCTTCTGGGGCGACACCTCCACCGCTGCCGCTCAACTGGTTCAGGGTGCCGAACTGGATTACCTGGTGTTCGACTACCTGGCCGAGATCACCATGTCGATCATGGCCGGCGCCCGTATGAAGAAGCCTGACGACGGCTATGCCCGCGATTTCGTCGAGGTGCTCGCGCCGCTGCTGGGCAACATCGCGACGAAGAAGATCCGCGTCATCAGCAACGCTGGCGGGGTCAACCCGATGGCCTGCGCCGCCGCCCTGAGCGCCGCCTGCGAACAGGCCGGCGTACAGCTGAAGATCGCCGTGCTGCATGGCGACAACCTGCAGCCCAAGCTCGGTGAGCTGGTCAAGGCCGGCACCCGAGAGATGTTCACGGGCGCGCCGCTGCCGCCCTTCTGCGTTTCGGTCAACGCCTACCTGGGCGCACCGGGCATCGTCGCCGCGCTGGAACAGGGCGCCGACATCGTTATCACCGGCCGCGTGGTCGACAGCGCCGTGGTCAGCGCCGCCCTGGTGCACGAGTTCGGCTGGTCCTGGAGCGACTACGACAAGCTGGCCCAGGCTGCGCTGGCCGGGCACATCATCGAGTGCGGCGCGCAGTGCACCGGTGGCAACTTCACCGACTGGCGCGACGTGCCGGACTACGAGCACATCGGTTTTCCCATCGTCGAAGTCGAGGACGATGGCCGCTTCGTCGTGACCAAGCCGGAGGGTTCCGGCGGCCTGGTCACGCCTTTTACCGTTGGCGAGCAGATGCTCTACGAGATCGGCGACCCGCGCGCCTATCTGCTGCCGGATGTAGTCTGCGATTTCACCCAGGTCGCGCTGAGCCAGGTCGGCGACCACCGCGTGCAGCTGCAGGGCGCGCGCGGCCTGCCGCCCACCGGGCAATACAAGGTCAGCGCCACCCACCCGGACGGTTTTCGCTGCACCGCCAGCTGCGTGCTCGCCGGTATCGATGCGGTGGCCAAGGCCGAGCGGGTCAGCCAGGCGATCATCAACAAGACCGAAGAGATGTTTGCTGAACGTGGCTGGGGCCGTTACCAGGAGGTCAGCGTCGAGCTGCTGGGTAGCGAGGCCACCTATGGTGCCCACGCTCGTCGCCAGGATAGTCGCGAGCTGGTGGTGAAGATCGCCGTGCGTCATGCCAAGAAGGAGGCGCTGATCCTCTTCTCCCGCGAGATCGCCCAGGCCGCCACTGGCATGGCACCGGGCCTGACCGGCATCGTCGGTGGTCGTCCCACCGTCTACCCGGTGATCCGCCTGCTCAGCTTCCTGGTGGACAAGAGCGCCTGCGCGCTGGAGGTGGAAATCGGCGGCGAGCGCCAGCCGGTCACCCTGCCCCAGGTCGATGCCTTCAACCCCGAGCGACTGCACGCGCCGGCCGCCCTGCCCGTACCGATGGGCGAAGCCGACGCCTCCGTGCCACTGATCCGCCTGGCCGTGGCCCGCTCCGGCGACAAGGGCAATCACAGCAACATCGGCGTGATGGCGAGACAGCCCGAATACCTGGCGTGGATAGCCGCTGCGCTGACGCCCGAAGCCGTGGCCAACTGGATGGCGCATACCCTGGACGCCGAGCAGGGTCGTGTCAGCCGCTGGTACCTGCCGGGCAGCCACAGCCTCAACTTCCTGCTCGAGAATGCCCTTGGCGGTGGCGGCGTCGCCAGCCTGCGCATCGACCCGCAGGGCAAGGCGTTCGCCCAGCAGTTGCTGGAGTTCCCGGTGCCAGTGCCCAGGGCACTGGCCGAGACCTTGACTGGTGCGCACGGCGCACCCTACACCCGCCCGTAGGGTGCGCTGCGCGCACCGGTATCACTCAGGACAACAAGAACAATGAGCTACGACTCCGTATTCAAACCCGGCCTGTTCGAAGGCCAGACCATCCTGGTCACTGGCGGTGGCAGCGGCATCGGCCGCTGCGTGGCCCACGAGCTGGCCCACCTGGGTGCCCACGTGGTGCTGGTCGGACGCAAGCAGGAAAAACTGGAGAAGACCTGCGCAGAGATCACCGAGGACGGCGGCAGCGCCAGCTTCCAGGCCTGTGACATCCGTGACGAAGAAGCCGTGAAGGCCATGGTCGGCGCGGTGATTGCGCAGCGCGGACGCATCCATCACCTGGTCAACAACGCCGGCGGCCAGTTCCCCGCGCCGCTGATCGGCATCAACCAGAAAGGCTTCGAGACCGTGGTGCGCACCAACCTGGTGGGTGGTTTTCTGGTGGCCAAGGAAGTCTTCCTGCAGAGCCTGAGCAAGCACGGCGGCGCCATCGTCAACATGCTCGCCGACATGTGGGGAGGTATGCCCGGCATGGGCCACTCCGGGGCCGCGCGCGCTGGTATGGAGAACTTCACCAAGACCGCCGCCTACGAGTGGGGCCACGCCGGCGTGCGGGTCAACGCCGTGGCGCCGGGCTGGATCGCCTCCAGCGGCATGGACACCTACCCCGAGTCGATGAAGAACATGATCCGCAACCTCAAGGACCACGTGCCGCTGCAACGCATCGGCAGCGAGTCCGAGGTGGCCGCGGCCATCATCTTCCTGCTCAGCCCCGGCGCCAACTTCATCAGCGGCAACACCATCCGCATCGATGGCGCCGCCAGCCAGGGCACCCGTGCCTGGACGCTGGGCAAGGCGAAAAACAGCGAGCCCTACAACGGTTTCCACCGGGCCTACCTGCCCGATGTACTGAAAGATCAGGAGTAAGGCGATGCCCGTGATCCAATCGGAAATCGACGTGCATGGCGAAGCCTTCGCGCAGAACCGCGAAGCCATGCTGGCGGCCATCGCGACCTTCCGCGACGTGGAGCAGAAGGTGCTCGACAAGGCTCAGGAAGCCAAGGCCAAGTTCGAGAAGCGCGGCCAGTTGCTTCCGCGCGAACGCATCAACCTGCTGCTCGATGCTGGCGCGCCCTTCCTAGAATTGTCCTCGCTGGCCGGCTACAAGCTGCACGATGACAAGGACGGCAGCCAGGCCGGTGGTGGCCTGATCGCCGGCATCGGCTACATCGCTGGCGTGCGCTGCCTGGTGATCGCCAACAACAGCGCGATCAAGGGCGGCACCATCTCCCCCACTGGCCTGAAGAAGTCGCTGCGCCTGCAGCAGATCGCCTTCGAGAACAAGCTGCCGGTGGTGACCCTGGCCGAGAGCGGCGGCGCCAACCTCAACTATGCCGCCGACATCTTCGTCGAAGGTGCACGCGGCTTCGCCAACCAGGCGCGCATGTCCGCCATGGGCCTGCCGCAGATCACCGTGGTGCATGGTTCCAGCACCGCTGGCGGGGCTTACCAGCCCGGCCTGTCGGACTACGTGGTGGTGGTACGCGGCAAGGCCAAGATGTTCCTCGCCGGCCCGCCTCTGCTCAAGGCCGCCACCGGCGAGATCGCCACCGACGAGCAACTCGGCGGCGCCGAGATGCACGCCCAGGTCGCCGGCACCGCCGAGTACCTGGCCGAGAATGACGCCGACGGTGTACGCCTGGCGCGCGAGATCCTTGGCATGCTGCCGTGGAACCAGCAGTTGCCGGCACGCCCGGCGAAAAGCTGGCGCGAACCGCTGTACCCGGCAGAGGAACTGCTCGGCCTGGTGCCGGCCGACGCCAAGAAGCCCTACGACGTACGCGAGATCATCGCGCGCATTGCCGATGGCTCGGAGTTCCTCGACTTCAAGAACGAGTTCGACAGCCAGACCGTATGCGGCCACCTGCAGATCGAAGGCCAGGCCTGCGGTTTCATCGGCAACAACGGCCCGATCACCCCGCAGGGCGCGGCCAAGGCGGCGCAGTTCATCCAGCTGTGCGAGCAGAGCAACACGCCGATCCTGTTCTTCCACAACACCACCGGTTTCATGGTCGGCACCGAGTCGGAACAGAACGGCGTGATCAAGCACGGCTCGAAGATGATCCAGGCCGTGGCCAACGCCACTGTGCCCAAGCTCACCATCGTCGTCGGCGGCTCCTACGGCGCTGGCAACTACGCCATGTGCGGCCGCGGCCTCGACCCACGCTTCATCTTCGCCTGGCCCAACAGCAAGACCGCCGTGATGGGCGGCGCTCAGGCCGGCAAGGTGCTGCGCATCGTCACCGAGGACAAGCACGCCAAGGAGGGCAAGGAAGCAGATCCAAAGATGCTCGACATGCTGGAAACCGTGACCGCACAGAAGCTCGACAGCCAGTCCACCGCGCTGTATGGCACCGCCAGCCTGTGGGATGACGGCCTGATCGACCCGCGCGACACCCGCAAGCTGCTGGGCTTTTTGCTGGACATCTGCGCCGAAGCCAACCTGCGGCCGTTGAAGAAAAGCAGCTTCGGCGTCGCGAGATTCTGAAACGTAGGACGGGTGAAACCCGCCAAAAATGAGGCGGGTTGCTCCCGCCCTACAGACCCATTCGATACGGAGCACAACAACAATGATCTTCACCCAGGAACACGAAGAACTCCGCCGTACCGTCCGTAACTTCGTCGACAAGGAAATCAACCCGCACGTCGACGCCTGGGAGAAGGAAGGCCGCTTCCCCATCCACGAGATCTTCAAGAAGGCCGGCGAGCTGGGCCTGCTGGGCATCTCCAAACCGGAGAAGTTCGGCGGCATGGGCCTGGACTACAGCTACTCGATAGTCGCCGCCGAGGAGTTCGGCACCATCCACTGCGGCGGCATCCCCATGTCAATCGGCGTGCAGACCGACATGTGCACCCCGGCCCTGGCACGCTTCGGCTCCGATGAGCTGCGCGAAGAGTTCCTGCGCCCGGCCATCAGCGGCGAGATGGTCGGCTGCATCGGCGTCTCCGAGGTCGGTGCCGGCTCCGACGTGGCGGGCCTGAAGACCACCGCGCGCAAGGACGGCGACGACTATGTGATCAACGGCAGCAAGATGTGGATCACCAACTCTCCGAGTGCCGACTTTATCTGTCTGTTGGCCAACACCAGCGACGACAAGCCGCACGTCAACAAGTCGCTGATCATGGTGCCAATGAAGACCCCCGGCATCAGCGTCAGCCCGCACCTGGACAAGCTCGGCATGCGCAGCTCCGAGACCGCCCAGGTGTTCTTCGACAACGTGCGTGTACCGCAGCGCTATCGCATCGGCCACGAAGGCGCCGGTTTCATGATGCAGATGCTGCAGTTCCAGGAAGAGCGCCTGTTCGGCGCGGCCAACATGATCAAGGGACTGGAGCACTGCGTCGACACCACCATCGAGTACTGCAAGCAGCGCCACACCTTCGGCCAACCGCTGATCGACAACCAGGTCATCCACTTCCGCATGGCCGAGTTGCAGACCGAGATCGAGTGCCTGCGCGCGCTGGTCTACCAGGCCACCGAGCAATACGTAAAGGGCCGCGACGTGACCAAGCTGGCGTCGATGGCCAAGCTCAAGGCCGGCCGCCTGGGCCGCGAAGTGTCCGACGCCTGCCTGCAGTACTGGGGCGGCATGGGCTTCATGTGGGACAACCCGGTGTCGCGCGCCTACCGCGACGTGCGCCTGGTCAGCATCGGCGGCGGCGCCGACGAGATCATGCTCGGCATCATCTGCAAGCTGATGGGCATTCTGCCGGGGAAAAAGAAGGGCTGAGCCACCACTCTCCGTAGGGCGGGTGAAACCCGCCACTCACAGCGTTGCGGCGGGTTTCACCCGCCCTACACCGAGGCTATGCGATGAACGATCTGCCCTCCTGCGAAACCCTGCTGCTGAATCTCGAAGATGGCGTGCTGCATGTCACCCTCAACCGCCCGGACAGCCGCAACGCCATGAGCCTGGCCATGGTCGGCGAACTGCGCGCCACCCTGGAAGCCGTGCGCCATGAGCCGAACGTGCGCGCCCTCGTCCTGCGCGGCGCGGGCGGCCACTTTTGCGCCGGCGGCGATATCAAGGACATGGCCGGCGCCAGAGCCCGCGGCGGCGACGCCTACCGCGAGCTGAACCGCGCCTTCGGTGCGCTGCTGGAAGAGGCCCAGGCCGCACCACAGGTACTGGTAGCGGTGCTGGAAGGCGCCGTGCTCGGCGGTGGTTTCGGCCTGGCCTGCGTGTCCGACGTAGCCATCGCGGCCAGCGGCGCCAAGTTCGGCCTGCCGGAAACCACCCTGGGCATCCTCCCGGCGCAGATCGCCCCCTTCGTGGTGCGCCGCATCGGCCTGACCCAGGCGCGCCGCCTGGCGCTGACCGCCGCCCGCTTCGACGGTGCAGAGGCGTTGCGCCTGGGTCTGGTGCACTACTGCGAGCACGATGACGCCGCCCTGCAGCAACGCCTGGACGAGACCCTGGAGCAGATTCGCCAGTGTGCGCCGCAGGCCAACGCCCAGACCAAGGCCCTGATGCTGGCCAGCGAACGCGAAGCCCTCGGCACGCTGCTCGACCGCGCCGCCGAACAGTTCGCCGCGGCGGTCATCGGCGCCGAGGGCGTCGAAGGCACCACGGCCTTCGTGCAGAAGCGCAAGCCGAAGTGGGCTCAATGATGGATTGGACAGACCAGCACAGCCGACAAAGACCGTAGCCCGGATGCAATCCGGGAGCGCTCGCCAACATGATTCCCCGGATTGCATCCGGGCTACGCACAGCAGGAGCACAAAGATGCCCGCATTCAACAAGATCCTGATCGCCAACCGTGGCGAGATCGCCTGCCGGGTGATGCGCACCGCCATCGAGCTCGGCTACCGCACCGTGGCGGTGTACTCCGAGGCCGATAGCGATGCCCGCCATGTACAGATCGCCGACGAAGCCGTGTGCATCGGCCCGGCCCAGGTCAACCAGTCCTACCTGCGTATCGAGGCCATCATCGAGGCCGCGCGCAAGACCGGTGCCGACGCCATCCACCCCGGCTATGGCTTTCTCTCCGAGAACGCCGACTTCGCCCGCGCTTGTGAGGCGGCCGGCATCGTCTTTATCGGCCCAACCGTCGAAGCCATTCACCTGATGGGTAGCAAGCGCCTGTCCAAGATCGCCATGCTAGAAGCCGGCGTGCCCTGCATCCCGGGCTATGAGGGCGCCGCCCAGGATGACGAGACCCTGGCCAGCGAAGCTGAGCGCATCGGCTACCCACTGATGATCAAGGCCAGCGCCGGTGGCGGCGGTCGAGGCATGCGCCTGGTACATGAATCCTCCGAACTGCTGGGGCAGATCCGTACCGCCCGCTCGGAAGCGCAGAATGCCTTCGGCTCCGGCGAGCTGATCCTCGAACGCGCGGTGATCCGTCCACGCCATGTGGAGATCCAGGTCTTCGGCGACCAGCACGGCAATATCGTCTATCTCGGCGAGCGCGACTGCTCGGTGCAGCGTCGCCACCAGAAGGTGGTCGAGGAAGCGCCCTGCCCGGTGATGACGCCCGAGCTGCGCCGCGCCATGGGCGAGGCGGCGGTGAAGGCGGCGGCTTCGGTGAACTACGTCGGCGCCGGCACCGTGGAATTTCTGCTCGACGCCAGCGGCGAATTTTTCTTCCTGGAGATGAACACCCGCCTGCAGGTCGAGCACCCGGTCACCGAGCTGATCACCGGCCAGGACCTGGTGGCCTGGCAGATTCGCGTGGCAGCAGGCCAGCCGCTGCCGCTCAAGCAAGAGGAAATCCTGCTGAGCGGCCACGCCATGGAAGTGCGCCTGTACGCCGAGGACTCAGCCGCCGGCTTCCTGCCGCAAACCGGCCAGGTGCTGCGCTGGGAGCCCGAACTGCTGGCCGGCGTGCGCATCGACCACGGCCTGGTCGAAGGCCAGGCCGTCACCCCTTTCTACGACCCGATGCTGGCCAAGGTCATCGCCTACGGCGAAACCCGCGACGAAGCCCGGCGCAAGCTGGTGCGTGCCGTCGAACAGTGCGTGCTGCTTGGCGTGAACAGTAACCAGCGCTTCCTCGCCAATCTGCTCAAGCACCCGGAGTTCGCCGCCGGCAACGCCACCACCGCCTTTATCGCCGAACACTTCGCTGATGACCCCAGCCTGCAGCCGCAAACGGCCAGCCTGGCCGAACTGGCCATGGCCGCCGCCCTGCTCTACCAGGCCTCGGCCGACGCCCGCGCGCACCAGCCCGGCCTCGCCGGCTGGCGCAGCGCCGGCAGCGCGCCCTGGCGCTTTGTCCTCAAGCAGGGGGAGCACAAACATACCGTGGAGCTGGATGTGCTCGTCAGTGGTACGCAAGCGCAACTGCGCATAAGCCGAGGTGAGGAGCAGCTGTCCCTGCGCCTGCTGGCCAGCAACGGTCGCTGGCTGACCCTGGAACTGGGCGGTGTGCGCCGCCGCCAGGCCTACCACATCGAAGGCGAGCGCCTGTGGCTGTACGGCGAGCATGGCAACCTGGAACTGGTTGATGTCACCCACGAGCCGGCTGGTGGGCAGAACGCCGCCAGCAGCGGCGCGGTGAAGGCACCGATGGATGGCGCCATCGTCGACGTACTGATCGCCGAGGGCGCCAGCGTGAGCAAGGGGCAACTGCTGGTGGTGCTGGAAGCGATGAAGATGGAGCACCCGCTCAAGGCTGGCGTCGACGGCATCGTTCGCCGCGTCGGCGTGAGCCAGGGCGACCAGGTGAAGAACCGCCAGTTGCTGGTGGAAATCGAAGCTGCAGAGGCTTGATATATCGCTGTGGGGGGCTTTAGCCGCGAGCGTTGTTCATCGCGGCTAAAGCCCCTTCCACGCCCCCATAACAACAAGAAGGAGCACGCCCATGTCACTTTCTGCCAAGACCCTATTCATCACCGGCGCCAGTCGTGGCATCGGCCGCGAAATCGCCCTCAAGGCCGCCGCCGATGGCGCCAACATCGTCATCGCGGCCAAGAGCGCCGAGCCGCACCCGAAACTCGAAGGCACCATCTTCAGCGTCGCCGCCGAGGTCGAAGCCGCCGGCGGCAAGGCGCTGGCCCTGCAGCTGGACGTGCGCGACGAGCAGGCCGTGGCCGCCGCCATGGCCCAGGCCGCCGAGCATTTCGGCGGCATCGATGCCCTGGTCAACAACGCCGGCGCGATCAAGCTGGTAGGCGTGGAAAAACTCGAACCCAAGCGCTTCGACCTGATGTACCAGATCAACACCCGCGCGGTGATGGTCTGCAGCCAGGCGGCGCTTCCCTACCTGAAGAAGAGCACGGGCGGGCATATCCTCAACCTCTCCCCACCACTCAACCTCGACGCCAAGTGGTTTGCCCAGCACGGCCCCTACACCGTCACCAAGTACGGCATGAGCATGCTCACCCTGGGCATGAGCGAGGAGTTCAAGAAATACGGCATCAGCGTCAACTCGCTGTGGCCGAAAACCATGATCGCCACCGCCGCCATCGAGTTCGAACTGGGCAGCCGCGACGCCTTCAAGCGGGCACGCACTCCGGCGATCATGGCCGACGCGGCGCATGCGATCCTGAGTAGCGAAGGCCGCAGCCTCACCGGGCGCCTGCTGATCGACGAGGACATCCTGCGCGAACGGGGCGTCAGCGACTTCGAGCAGTACCGCTTCGATCCCGCAGGCGGCAGCCTGGTGCCCGATCTGTTCGTCGATTGAAGCCTCGGATGCGTTGGTTTCGTAGCCCGGATGCAATCCGGGGATCCCGCGCGCGGATTTACCCGGATTGCATCCGGGTTACGGGCGCCTGACCCGTAGGGTGCGCCGCGCGCACCGAAACAACCTTGGGATTTACACCTGGCTCGGTGCGCACGGCGCACCCTACGAACGGCAAGGCTATTTGCCGATCTGCCCGCCGCTCAGCGCACCAGAGCCATGGCTGCTGCACGCCTGGCTGACTAGAGTCAGAACTCGCCTCCAATTCATAACAGCCAAGTGCGAGCCCCATGAGCCAAGCCGATCTGATTTCGCCCTTCCGCTTCCTGACCCACCTGCCGCAACACCTGCCGCGTGTGCCGCGCATGCTGCGTGGCCTGTACTACGCCGGCATCCGCAACCGCGAGAAGAATCTGTCACTGGCCTGGGCGCTGCAGCGCGCCGCCGAACGCCACCCCGAGCGCCCGGCGCTGATGGATGAAAACCGCCAGCTCAGTTATCGCGCCTTCAACGCCTGGGCCAACCGCCTGGCCTGGGCGTTCAAGGCCGAGGGCGTCGGCCATGGCGATGTCGTCGCGGTGATGCTGGAGAACCGCCTGGAGCTGCTGGCAATCCTCGCCGGCCTGAGCAAGCTCGGCGCCGTAGGCGCACTGATCAACACCACCCAGCGCGGCAAAGTGCTGGCACACAGTTTCAACCTGGTCGAACCCCGCGTTCTGGTCATTGGGGACGAACTGCGCGGCGCCTTCGACGAAATCGCCGCGCAACTGCAGAACCCGCAGGCCAAACGCTACTGGATCGCCGATCAGGATTGCCTGGCCGATGCCGGCCAGGCACCGGAGTGCTGGCTCAACCTCATGCTACTAGCCGCCGGTCAGGCCGAGGACAACCCGCCAGACAGCCAGTGCGTGCGCATGAAGGACGCCTGCTTCCTGATCTACACCTCCGGCACCACCGGCCTGCCCAAGGCCTCGATCATGAGCCATGGCAAGTGGATCAAGGCCTATGGCGGCTTCGGTCATTCCGGCCTGACGCTGAACGAACGCGACGTGCTCTACCTCACCCTGCCCTGCTACCACAACAACGCCGTCACCGTGTGCTGGAGCGCAGCCCTGGCCGGCGGCGCGGCCATCGCCCTACGCCGCAAGTTCTCCGCCAGCGCCTTCTGGAGCGACGTGGCACACTACCAGGCCACCTGCTTCGGTTACATCGGCGAGCTGTGCCGCTACCTGCTCAACCAGCCCGTGCACCCGGCCGAGCAGAGCAACAGCCTGCGCTGCATGATCGGCAACGGCTTGCGTCCCTCGATCTGGGCCGAGTTCAAGCAACGCTTCGGCGTCGAGCAGATCACTGAGTTCTATGCCTCCAGCGAAGGCAACATCGGCTTCACCAACGTCTTCAACTTCGACAATACCGTCGGCTACACACCGGCCACCTACGCCATCGTTCGCTACGACCTGGAAAACGACCACCCCGTGCGCGCCAACAACGGCTTCCTGCAGAAGGCCGACAAGGGCGAAGCGGGTCTGCTGATCAGCGAGATCAGCGCCAAGTGGCCGTTCGACGGCTACACCGATCCAGCCAAGAGCGAGGCGGCAATCCTGCGCGACGTGTTCAAGAAGGGCGACGCCTGGTTCAACACCGGCGACTTGATGCGCGACATCGGCTGCAAGCATGCGCAGTTCGTCGACCGCCTCGGCGATACCTTCCGCTGGAAAGGCGAGAACGTCTCCACTACCGAAGTGGAAAACGTGCTCGGCGCCTTCCCCGGTGTGGAGGATGCGGTGGTCTACGGCGTGGAGATTCCCGGCACCAACGGTCGCTGCGGCATGGCCGCGCTGCGCCTGGCGCCCGATTGCAAGCTGGACGGTGCCGCGCTGGCCGCGCACCTCGACGCGGAGCTGCCGGCTTACGCCGCGCCGCTGTTCGTGCGTCTACTCGGCGAAGTCGAGACCACCGGTACATTCAAGTACAAGAAGACGGATCTGAAGCAGGCCGGCTATGACCCACGCCAGGTCGACGGTCCGCTCTACGTGCGCTTGCCTGGCTCAAACAGCTTTCAGTGGTTGGATGGCGAACTGCATGCAGCCATCGAACAGCGACACTACCGTTTCTGAGCAGAATGAAGCCCGGCCATGGGTAGGGTACGCTGCTCCCTACTACTGCTTGAACTCGAACTGCACCTCGGCGCCTTCGATGGAATCCCAGTAGTCGTCCTCTCGCTCGTTGCTGATCAGCCGCCCGCTGATCTGGAACGGGTTTTGGGCTGCTGGCTTCTCGCCAAACAGTGGCGGTAGCACCGGCGCGAGATCCTCGCGGGTTTCGCTTTCCAGTGCCTGTTCGAACAGCTCCTGCGGCACGCTCAGATCCAGCGCCAACTTCGATTCAGGCTCTGTCGGCTTGGGCTGTGGCGCAGCAGCGGGCTTGGGCTTGGCAGCAACAGGTGCTTTGGCGGGAGCCGCTGGCTTGTTTTCAACCGCCTTAGCAGGCGCTGCAGGTTCGACAGGCTCGGGGTTGACGACTTCGACCACGGGCACAGGTTCAGGTGCGGCAACCGCTGCGGGCTCAGGTGCAGGCTGTTGCGCAACAGGCTCGGGGGAACGCTCACAGGCGCTCAACCAGCCCAGGCACAGCAATAGAAGAATGGACTTACGCATCATGGGACAAGGGTAGCTCGATCAGTAACGCGCCCATGCTCCTCCGCCTGGGCGCGCCTGACAAGCCGACTTACATGACTTTTACCTCGTGCCTCATTCACTCGGCGACTCGGTGGCCAGATGAGCGAGCTCAGCCTCGATATCCAGTTGTGGATAGTCGGCCTTTAGCTGCTCCAACAACCGCTGCGCCTCCTCCTGCTCACCCGCCTTGCGCAGCTGCAGCAGACGCAGCAGCGCCTCGCGCGGTTCGCTCCGGATCACCAATTCGGCCATGGGCGCCAACGCAGCGCTACTGGCCAGCGGTGCCTCAGCCATATCGGCAGACGGCGCCTGACGTGCCATGGCCTGACTTCTCATGCGTTCCTGCGGGGCAGCCATAGGCGCAATCGCCTCCTGCTCTGGCGCACGCTTGGCCGCTATCGGAGCCGGTGCGGCGGGGCTCATGGCCACGCTGGGCGGCACGGCATCGAAGGCATCCGGCGTCTGCTCCAGCGTGCGCCAGGTCAGGCTGACGCCGATGCCGACGCAAGCCAGCCCGGCCACGGCCACCGACCAGCGCTGGCGGCCACTGCCGAACAGCCATTGGTGCAGGCGCTGCGCCCATCCGGCGTTGTCGCTGTCGATCTGGGCCTGCTGCGTTTCACGGGCAGCCGCACTTGCCGCCGCCAAGATGCGCGCATCCAGCTCGGCCGAGGGTTCGCCGCTGCCATGGGCACGAAAATGCGCCAGCAGCGCCTGCTCGTGATCCAGAGGTTCTCGTTGATCTTTCATGCGGACAACTCCTCGGTGGCCAGCAGCCGGCGCAGCTTCTGCAGGGCATAGCGCAGACGGCTCTTGACCGTCTCGGCCGGCGTGCGGGTCAACTCGGCAATCTCGTTCAGTTCCAGGTCGCCATGGGCGCGCAACAGAAAGACCTCGCGCTGATCTTCCGGCAGGTCGGCCAACGCCGCGTGCAGTCGCTCACTGTCGCGACTCAGGCTCCACTGCTGTTCCGGGCCGGGTTGCGGATCGGCCTGGGCATGCTGGCCTTCATCGTATTCGTCATGCCCGGCCTGATGGCGGCCCGTCTTGCGCCAGTGGTCGATCAGGCGGTTGCGGGCGATCTGGTAGAGCCAGGTCTTGAACAGCACCGCCTCGCGCTGTTCGCTCTGGCTTCGCACCAGGCTCATCCAGGTTTCCTGGAACACTTCTTCGGCCAGGGCGTGATCGCCGCACAGGCCGAGCAGAAAGCGAAACAGGCCCAGCCGATGGCGCTGGTAAAGCGCATTAAAGGCCGCGGCATCGCCTCGGCGGTAACGCCGCAACAAAGCGGCGTCGTCATCCGTGAGAGGTGCGTTCACTACTGAACTCTTACTGGTGTGGAGCCGGAAGTGTGCAGGCTCTGGGCGATTTCGGCCAGCTGGATGAACTCGCCACGCAGACCGAAGCGATCCTCGCCCTTGGCCGAGCGCGCCAGCGCGATGCTCTGCGCCAGATCGAAGTCGCCGGTGTAGCGACCGTCCTTGAGCTGTTGGGCGAAGGCCGCGACCGCAGCGGCGAACCTCAGATCCTCGCTGGCAGCCGCGACCGGCGTCGCCTCGGCACGCGCGATGGGCCGCTCCAGCATCCGGCTGGACGCCTCCCCCGGCGTCTTGTAGCGAATCCGCAACCAGGCCAATTCGCCACTCTTGCTCGCGGGCTGGGCACTGGTCTGATAACGCAGCGGCTCCAGCCAGCCCTTGGCACCGGCCGGGACGATCTCGTACAGCGCGGTAACGGTATGCCCTGCGCCGATATCGCCGGCATCGACCTTGTCATTGCTGAAATCCTCACGCTTGAGTGCGCGGTTCTCGTAGCCCAGCAAGCGGTACTCGCTAACCTCGCTCGGATTGAATTCCAGTTGCAGCTTCACGTCGCTGGCCACCGTGGCCAGGGTCGAGCCGAGCTGATCCACCAACACCTTGCGCGCCTCGCGCAGGTTGTCGATATAGGCGTAATTGCCATTGCCGGCGTCGGCCAGTTGCTCCATCAGGCGCTCGTTGTAGTTGTCCACGCCAAAACCCAGGGTGGTCAGCGAGACGCCGCTCTTGCGCTTGTCGGCAGCCAGTTGCTTGAGGCTGTCGAAGTCGCTGATGCCGACGTTGAAGTCGCCATCGGTGGCCAGCAGGATGCGGTTGATGCCGCCCTCGATCAGGTGCTTGCTCGCCTGCTGATAGGCCAGCTGGATGCCCGACTCCCCTGCCGTCGAACCACCCGCACTGAGCTGATCGATGGCCGCACGTATTTTCGCCTTGTCGATGCCGGGCGTGGAATCGAGCACCACCTGGCTGTCACCGGCATAGGTGACCAGCGAGACGCGATCCTGCGGACGCAACTGCTCGACCAGCAATTTAAGGGTGCCCTGCACCATCGGCAGGCCTTCGCGGCGATGCATCGAACCAGACACGTCGACCAGAAACACCAGGTTGGCCGGCGGCAGTTCCTCAACGCTGCGATCCGACGCCTTGATGGCGATGCGCAGCAGGCGTGTCTGCGGATTCCATGGCGTCACCGCCAACTCGGTGCTGACGCCAAAAGGTGCGGCGCCCTGCGGCAGCGGATAGGCATAGGGGAAGTAGTTGACCAGCTCTTCCAGGCGCACGGCGTCCTTCGGCGGCAGTTGCCCACCGTTGAGGAAACGCCGCACGTTGGCGTAGCTACCGGTATCGACATCGATGCTGAAGGTGGACACCGGCGTCTCGGCGACAGTGAAAACCGGATTGTCGGCATAGGCCTGGTACTGCTCGCGCGACTCGTCACGGTAGCCCGGCGGCAGGACATCGGCGATGGGAGACGGTGCGTGAGCCAGGGTCGCCAGACGCTTGTGGCTAGCCTCGGCACGCATCTCGGCCGCTGCGGGCGCAGCCAGGCGCTCGCGTACGAGCGGTGACGCCGGGGCCGGGCTGGCCTGTACTTCCGGCTCCGGGCTGGAGGCGCTGCAAGCGGCGAGCAGCAGCAAGGTGCTCGCGGAAAAACCGACGGCGAACGGACGAACGAGCAACAAGGAATAAACGGACATGGTGCACCTCCTGAGCAATGGCACGAGACCTTCGCTCAGGTAGACGCAGCCCCTCGATGAAACGGGTTAACCCAGGACGTGCCTTCTCAACCTTCCCAGGAACCGCCCGCCTCCTGGCACAGCTGCGTGGCCAGCATCCCAAGGGTCATCAGCGCCCTCTCCGCCTCGCGGTTCCATGGAATGCCACAGTTGAGCCGCACACAATGATTGAACTGCTCGGTGTTGCTGAAGATCAGCCCCGGTGCGATCGAGATGCCCTGCTGCAGCGCGCGCACGTGCAGATCCTTGGTATTGACCCGCGCCGGCAGGCTGACCCAGAGGATAAAGCCGCCCTTGGGCCGGGTCATCTGCGTACCGACCGGAAAGTACTGCTGCACCGCCAGCTGGAAGGCATTGAGGTTCTTGCGGTACTCCTGGCGGATATGCCGCAGATGGCGGTCATAGCCACCGTTCTCCAGATAAGCCGCCACCGCCATCTGGGTGACACTGCACGCCGAATGGGTGGAAAAGGTCTGCAGCCGCTGGATCTCGTCCTGATACTTGCCGGCGACGATCCAGCCAATACGCACACCGGGCGACAGCGTCTTGGAGAAGCTCGAGCAATAGATCACCCGGCTGTCGCGATCATGCGACTTCAATGCTTTGGTCGGCCCCTGTTCGAACATCAGCTCGCCGTAGATATCGTCTTCGACGATCTGGAAATCGTAATCACCGGCCAGGCGCAACAACTGACGCTGACGCTCCTCGGGGATGGTGCCGCCCAGCGGGTTGGACAGCCGCGCAGTCAGCACCAACGCCTTGATGGGCCACTGGTTGGCCGCCAATTGCAGCGCTTCAAGGCTGATGCCGGTAGTCGGGTCGCAGGGAATCTCGATGACCTTGAGCCCCAGCAGATCGGCCAGTTGCAGCAGCCCGTAATAGGTTGGCGACTCTACCGCGATGAGATCGCCCGGCTTGGTCAGCACACGCAGGCTCATCTGCAGCGCATCGACGCAGCCATGGGTGATCACCACCTCGGACGGATCGACCACCACGCCGGCATCGCGCATGCGGATCGCCACCTGGCGGCGCAACGGCTCGAAGCCGGGACTGAACATGTAGCTGAAGGCGCGCGGGCTGTGAAAACGGGTGACCTTGGCCAGTTGCTGGTGCAATGCGCGCACCGGCAGGTAATCGACATGCGGTACCGCGGCGCCCAGCGGAAATACGCCCTCGCGGCGCGACTCGGTGAGCACCTGGTTGATGATGCTGGCGCGGGTGACCAGACCTGGTCGCTCGACCTTGGCGATGTCCGGTGTCGGCGCGGTCAGCGCTGGCGTCTGGTGCACGTAGAAGCCCGATTGCGGGCGTGCACGAATCAATCCCTGATCTTCGAGGTTGGCGTAGGCCTGCAACACCGTGGCGTGGCTGACATTGAGCTGAGCACTCATCTTGCGCACCGAAGGCACGCGCTCGCCAGGCTGGTAAACACCGCGACGAATATCCTCGGCCAACTGCTGGGCGATACGTTGATAGAGCAGCAGATTGGTCATGGCGATATCCTCCGTGGTCACTGGAGCATAACAGTAACCTATTGCTACACAATTGTACCGGCACAGATACGATCTGTTTTCCCCTTACGCCATTGCTTGCCAATCGGGCACGGCATCGTCGTCATTTTCAGTGCATAAAAAACCCCGGACTCTGCCGGGGTTTTGTCAGGCATTTCGCTCAGCGCTCGGCACCAAGCTGGCCTCGCTCGTCGGAGAAGACGATTTCCACCCGCCTATTCTGCGCGCGGCCACGTGCCGACGCATTTTCCGCAACCGGGAAGTCGACACCGTAACCGGCGACCTGAATACGCTTGGCTTCCACGCCCAGATCCACCAGCAGATCGGCCACAGCCTGCGCGCGCGCGCGCGACAGTTCGAGATTCTCGGCGGCATCACCGGTATTGTCGGTGTAGCCTTCGATCCGCACGCGGCGCTGCGGATTGATCTGCAGGAACTGCACGAGTTTGAGCACCGTACGGTTGGCTGCTGGTTGCAGATCGGCGCGACCGGCGTCGAACAACATATCGCCCAGGGTCATCACCAGGCCGCGCTCGGTCTCGTTGGTGGCGAGGCTGACCATCTGCTCTTCCAACCAGCCGTTGTGCTGCTGCACGCTCATCAGCTTGGCTTCGCGCAGGGTCAACTGCAGACGCTGGCGTTCCAGCTCGAGCTTGGCTGCGCGTTCCTGGTTGAGACTGATATCGCTGTGTTGCCGGGCGATCTCGGCATAGCGCTGGCTGAGGTAGGCGTAATGACGCACATCGTCGCCACTGCCCCAGTAACTGGACAGGCGCTCGGCACGCCCCAGCGATTCGCCTGCGCGAATCACGTCCTTGGGTGCGACACGCAGCACGCTGGGATCTTCCTTGACCGACTGAAAACTCAGACGCGCTTCTTCCAGAGCCTGCTCACTCGCCAGCTGACTGGACGCACAACCACTCAACAGCGTACCGACCAGCATCAGACCGCCCAGATGACCATAAGCCTTCATCACATGGCTCCCAGTTGCTGGCGCAGACGGCCGATGCGTTGATTGAGTTCGGTCAGTTGCTCCCGACCTTTGGCATTGAGGTGCTCAGCTTCAGCCAGGCGCGCATCCAGCTCGGCCTGTTCGGCCAGCAGGCGCGCCTGCTTGTGTTCACCGTCCTGCATGGCCACCTGGGCCTGCGCGAACTTCTCTTCAGCCTGGTGAAGTGACGCGGACTGTTCGCTGACCACCCCCAGGGATTTGGTCTGCGCCAACGCCTGTTCGGTCAGCCGCATCTGCTCGGTCGGAGCAGGATCGCTGGCACAGGCCGTCAGGCCCAGCGCCAGCAGCAAGGGAAGGGTTCGATTGATCACGAAAATTTCCTACTGAGTGACGTCGCCAACCGGATCCGGTTGCATCTGCTGTGCCTTCCACAATTCCAGATTGCGTTGCAGGAACTGCTCAGGCAGCCCGGCGGCGACCATTTCTGTCATCTTTCGCGCCAGCTGGCCGCGTAGCCAGGGCTCGTTGCACGCCGAATTATGCGACAGGGTAAGGTAGAGGCCTTCGCTGGAAATCGGCGGGTCCAGCACCTCCAGATCATCGTCCATACCCAGCGTCTCGGCGAGCGCCAGGCCAGGGTAACGCTCATAGAGCACATAGTCGGTGCGGCCAAGCAGCAACTTCTGGAACGCCTGAGTCAAGCTGGAGACGCCCTCGAGCTTCAGGTTCTGCTTGGCGAAGGTATCGAACTGCTGACCAAAACTGTTGCCCACCAGGGTGTCGCCAGTATGCCCCTGCAGGTCGATCCAGCTACCGTAGGGAAATGCTTCGCCCTTGCGCACCCAGACCACGCTGGGCGTATAGAAGAACGCCGGATGCACGTAATCCATGTGTTCCAACCGCGGCAGGGTGATAAAGGCCCCTGCAAGCAGATCGACACGCCCGGTACGCACCTCATCCTGCGCTCGCGACCAGGGTCCGGTGTAGATCACGTCAACCACCACACCGAGTTCTTTTGCCAGGTGTTTGAGCAGATCGGCATTGGCGCCGATCAGCTGCTGCGGATTCTGCGGATCACGCCAGAGATAGGGGGGATATTCCGGATTACCGGTCGCCACCAGGCGCTCGCATTTACCAACGGCCAGTGCTGCAGTCGGCACAACGACCAGGGCGCACCACAGCAACAGCGACTTAAACAGACAACGCTCAGGCATTGGCTACTCTCGGTTTATGCGTTGATTGGCAGGATAGGTTTGGGCTCTGTACAAAAAGTGCCTGCGCTCGGTGATGCTTCGTTAAAAACAGGTTCGGAATGCTCATTTACAGCTCGTAAACTCCGCTTCCTCACCTATTTTTGCCTCGCCTGACCTTCGCTCGGCGACTTTTCGTACAGACCCTAGCACCCCGGCACCCTCTGTGTTCATGCTAGCTTAGTGGCGCCGCCAGTTCGCGATAAGGACGCGCCATGAAAAAACTGCTGCTCGCTTTGCTGCTACTGCTCCTCGCCGCCTCAGCAACGCTGTACTTCTTTCCCGCCGCTCAGTTGACCAGCCTGCGCCTGATAGAACAACAGCGCGCCGGGCTCAGTCACGAGCGACTATCTGTCCGCGATCTTAACATCCATTACTATCAGGGAGGACCGGCGAGTGGCGAAACCCTGGTGTTGCTCCACGGTTTCGCTGCAGACAAGGATAACTGGCTGCGTTTTTCTCGCCACCTGACCAAGGACTATCGTGTCATCGCATTGGACCTGCCCGGCTTCGGCGACAGCGACCTGCCACCCGGCAGCTACGATGTCGGCACCCAGGCTGAACGGCTGGCGGATATTCTCGATGCCATGGGCATTCAGCAGGCTCATCTGCTGGGCAATTCGATGGGTGGACACATCGCCGCACTCTTCGCGGCACGCTACCCGGATCGTGTTCGTTCGCTGGCGCTATTGGCCAACGCCGGAATCGACAGCCCGCACAAGAGCGAACTGTATCGATTGCTGACCAGTGGTGCGCCCAATCCACTGGTGGTCAAGCAACCGCAGGATTTCGACAATCTGCTGCACTTCATCTTCGTCGAACCACCCTATCTGCCCGAGTCGCTCAAGCGATATCTGGGCGAGCGCTCCATGGCCAAGGCTGCGCACTATGAACGGGTATTCAAGCAATTGGTGGAGCGCGCCATCCCATTGGAGCCAGAGCTGGCGAAAATCCAGGCCCCCACTCTGCTGCTCTGGGGTAAACAGGACCGGGTGCTGGACGTATCCAGCATCGACGTCATGCAACCGCTGCTACGCAAACCCAGCGTGGTGATCATGGAGAACGTCGGCCATGCCCCCATGCTCGAGCGCCCCGAAGAAAGCGCCCTGCTCTACCGGCAGTTTCTAGAAGGCCTGAAGTGACACCGAGCACACGCAGGCAATAAAAAACCCGCTCTGGTGAGCGGGTTTTTTCGTTGCGGGAAAAGCGGCTTAGACCGACTTCTCCAGCTCCGGTACAGCTTCGAACAGGTCGGCGACCAGGCCGTAGTCAGCCACCTGGAAGATCGGCGCCTCTTCGTCCTTGTTGATCGCAACGATCACCTTGGAGTCCTTCATACCGGCCAGGTGCTGGATCGCGCCGGAGATACCGACGGCGATGTACAGCTGCGGCGCAACGATCTTGCCGGTCTGACCGACCTGCATGTCGTTCGGCACGAAGCCGGCGTCGACGGCAGCGCGGGAAGCACCGACGGCAGCGCCCAGCTTGTCGGCCAGGGCGTACAGGTGCTTGAAGTTGTCGCCATTGCCCATGCCACGGCCGCCGGAAACGACGATCTTGGCAGCGGTCAGTTCCGGACGGTCGGACTTGGCCAGTTCTTCGCCAACGAAGGCGGACTTGCCGGCATCAGCCGGGCCGGAAACGGCTTCAACGGCAGCGCTGCCGCCTTCGGCAGCAGCAGCGTCGAAACCGGTGCTACGCACGGTGATCACCTTGATGGCAGCCGAGGACTGCACGGTGGCGATGGCGTTACCGGCATAGATCGGACGCTTGAAGGTGTCGGCGCTTTCAACGGCGATGATCTCGGAGATCTGATCGACGTCCAGCGCAGCAGCGACGCGCGGCAGGATGTTCTTGCCGTTGCTGGTCGCGGCCGCCAGGATGTGGCTGTAGCCCTTGCCGAGTTCGGCTACCAGCGGAGCGACGTTCTCCGGCAGTTGGTTGGCATAGGCAGCGTTGTCGGCAACCAGGACCTTGGCCACGCCAGCGATCTTGGCCGCGGCTTCGGCAGCAGCGCCAGCGTTGGCACCGGCTACCAGAACGTGAATGTCGCCACCGATCTTCTGTGCTGCAGCAACGGTGTTCAGGGTCGCGGCAGCCAGAGCGGCATTGGTGTGTTCAGCGATAACCAGGATAGTCATTTAGATTACCTTCGCCTCGTTCTTCAGTTTCTCGACCAGTTCAGCCACGGACTTGACCTTGATGCCAGCGCTGCGAGCAGCCGGCGCTTCGACTTTCAGGGTCTTGACGGTGGAGGCGGTGGAAACGCCCAGAGCGTCCGGGGTAACGGTTTCCAGCGGCTTCTTCTTGGCCTTCATGATGTTCGGCAGCGACGCGTAGCGCGGCTCGTTCAGACGCAGGTCAGTGGTGACGATCGCCGGCAGGTTCAGCGCAACGGTCTGCAGACCGCCATCGATCTCACGGGTAACGTTGACCTTGTCGCCAGCCACTTCGACCTTGGAGGCGAAGGTGCCTTGGCCGAAGCCAGTCAGGGCGCCCAGCATCTGGCCGGTCTGGTTGTTGTCGCTGTCGATGGCCTGCTTGCCCATGATCACCAGCTGCGGCTGCTCCTTGTCGACCACTGCCTTGAGCAGCTTGGCCACGGCCAGGGAGTTCAGCTCGTCATTGGATTCGACCAGGATGGCACGGTCGGCACCCAGAGCCAGCGCGGTGCGCAGTTGCTCCTGGGCGGTAGCCGGGCCGATGGAGACGACGACGATTTCGCTCGCCACGCCTTTCTCCTTCAGGCGTACGGCTTCTTCCACGGCGATTTCGCAGAAGGGGTTCATGGACATCTTGACGTTGGCGAGGTCGACGCCGCTGTTGTCCGCCTTGACGCGGACCTTGACGTTGTAGTCAACCACTCGTTTGACAGCTACAAGAACCTTCATGGATTCCTCGTTACTCTCCGGTGAATAAGAATGTCGCCAAGGCGAGCCTGGCCGGTGATGCAAAATCGGCCGCAACCAACCTTTCAGCTCAGACGGCGAGCGCAAAACCGCCCGTATCTTGACCCCGCGGCCTGGCCCGGTCAATACAGCGAACTCGCCGGTCATCCGCGATGTAGTACGATTCTAACAGGCCTACAGAAAATTCAAACAAACGTTTGTATTGGCCCGCTGAGAGGGTGTAGATATAATGCCCACGCCGTGCTTAGGGAGCGAGCCGCGCCCTCCAACATAAAATATCGAAGAGCCTTGAGTAGGAGATAGCCTGTGGAACGCGAATTTATGGAGTTCGACGTCGTCATCGTCGGCGCCGGCCCGTCCGGACTGTCCGCCGCCTGCCGACTGAAGCAGAAAGCCGCTGAAGCGGGTCAGGAGATCAGCGTCTGCGTGGTCGAGAAAGGCTCCGAAGTTGGCGCTCACATCCTCTCTGGTGCGGTGTTCGAACCGCGCGCCCTGAACGAACTCTTCCCCGACTGGAAAGAACTCGGCGCCCCGCTGAACACCCCGGTCAAGCGCGATGACATCTACCTGTTGCGCGACGCTGACAAGGCTACCCGAATTCCTGACTTCTTTGTGCCGAAAACCATGCACAACGAAGGCAATTACATCATTTCCCTGGGCAACCTGTGCCGCTGGCTGGCTCAGCAGGCCGAGAACCTGGGCGTCGAGATCTACCCGGGCTTCGCCGCTCAGGAAGCGCTGATCGACGAGAATGGCGTGGTACGCGGCATCGTCACCGGTGATCTGGGTGTCGACCGTGAAGGCAACCCCAAGGAAGGCTACTACACCCCCGGCATGGAACTGCGCGCCAAGTACACCCTGTTCGCCGAAGGCTGCCGTGGCCACATCGGCAAACAACTGATCAAGAAATACAACCTCGACAGCGAAGCCGACGCCCAGCACTACGGCATCGGCATCAAGGAAATCTGGGACATCGACCCGGCCAAGCATGAACAAGGCCTGGTGGTGCACACCGCCGGTTGGCCGATGGACATCATGGGCACCGAAAATACCGGTGGCTCCTTCCTCTACCACCTGGAGAACAACCAGGTCGTGGTGGGTCTGATCATCGATCTGTCCTATGCCAACCCGCACCTGTCGCCGTTCGACGAATTCCAGCGCTACAAGCACCACCCGGTGATTGCCCAGTACCTGGAAGGTGGCAAGCGCGTTGCCTACGGCGCGCGCGCCATCAGCAAGGGCGGTCTGAATTCGCTGCCGAAGATGGTCTTCCCGGGCGGCGCCCTGATCGGCTGCGACCTCGGCACCCTGAACTTCGCCAAGATCAAGGGCAGCCACACTGCGATGAAGTCCGGCATGCTGGCTGCCGACGCCATCGCCGAAGCCCTGGCAGCCGGCCGCGAAGGCGGCGACGAGTTGAGCAACTACGTCGATGGTTTCAAGGCCAGCTGGCTTTATGACGAACTGTTCCGCAGCCGCAACTTCGGTGCGGCCATCCACAAATACGGCGCCATCGTCGGCGGCGGTATCAACTGGCTGGATCAGAACATCTTCGGTGGCAAGATCCCCTTCACCCTGCACGACAACAAGCCGGATTACGCCTGCCTGAAGCCTGCAGCCGAGTGCGCGAAGATCGCCTACCCGAAACCGGACGGCAAACTGAGCTTCGACAAACTGAGCTCGGTATTCCTCTCCAACACCAACCACGAAGAAGAGCAGCCCTGCCACCTGAAGCTCACCGACCCGAGCATTCCGCTGGCGAAGAACCTGCCGCTGTACGACGAACCGGCGCAACGCTACTGCCCGGCCGGCGTATACGAAGTGGTGACGCAGGAAGACGGCGAGAAGAAGTTCCAGATCAACGCCCAGAACTGTGTGCACTGCAAGACCTGCGACATCAAGGACCCGGCCCAGAACATCACCTGGGTGGCGCCGGAAGGCACCGGTGGCCCGAATTACCCCAACATGTAATTCGGCCAGATATGAAAAAGGCTCCTTCGGGAGCCTTTTTCGTTTCTGTCGAATCCGTAGGAGCGAGCTCCGCTCGCGAAGGCTTCAAGGCCACGTTCCGCGAGCAGAGCTCGCTCCCACAGGCATTCAATCCTGATAGATCATCTTGCGGCTCATGCCGCCGTCGATGACGAACTCCTGCCCGGTGACGAAACCCGCCGCATCGGAGAGCAGCCAGGCGACCTGCGCCGCGACATCTTCCACCGTGCCCACACGGCCGACCGGATGCTGTGCATGGTCGAACACAGACAGCGGCTCCAGGCGCTGCTGCGACGGGTCGCGAGAGTCGATCCAGCCTGGGCTGACGCAGTTGACCCGCACCTCCGGGCCCAGGCTGATCGACAGCGCGTGAGTGAGCGCAACCAACCCGCCCTTGCTCGCGGCGTATGCCTCGCAATCGGCCTCGGACTGGCTGGCGCGGGTGGAGGCGATATTGACGATGGCGCCGCGATGCCCACGCAAATAGGGCGCGCAATGCTTGGCCAGCAGCATGGCGCCGGTCAGGTTGACCGCCAGCAGACGATTCCAGCGCTTGAGGTCGAGCGACTCCAGCGGCGGCGTGTGCGGATCGGAGATAGCCGCATTGCATACCAGCGCATCGAGACGCCCGAACTGACCGAGCACCTCGGCGACACCGACGCTTACCTGATCTTCCTTGGCCACATCCATGGCCACGAACCAGGCGTTATCACCCAAAGCACGTGCCACCCTGGAGCCACGCTCGCGGTCGACGTCGGCCAACACCACCTGCCAACCCTCGGTGATCAGCCAGGCACTGATACCCAGGCCGATCCCGCGAGCAGCGCCGGTGACCAGGGCGACACGCCCGTTGTTGGGCGTGTCATTCGTCCCCCACTCCAGCATGCTCAGAGCGCAGCCAGGCCGCGTGCCAGATCCGCCTTGAGGTCTTCCAGCTCTTCCAGGCCCACAGCGACGCGGATCAGGTTGTCGCGAATACCGGCGTTGGCACGCTCCTGCGGCGTCAGACGGCCATGGGAGGTGGTAGCCGGATGGGCAACGGTGGTCTTGGTATCGCCGAGGTTGGTGGTGATGGAGATGACGCGTGTGGCATCGATCACCTTCCAGGCGGCATCACGGCCACCCCTGACTTCGAAACTGACCACCGCACCGAAGGCGCTCTGCTGCTTTTTCGCCAGTTCGTGCTGCGGATGGCTGGGCAGCCCCGCGTAATACACGCGCTCGACCTGCGGCTGCTGCTCCAGCCACAGCGCCAGCTGCAGCGCACTCTCACTCTGCGCACGCATGCGGATGCGCAGGGTTTCCAGGCCCTTGACGAACATCCAGGCGTTGAACGGGCTCAGGGTGGGACCTGCGGTACGCAGGAAGCCGACCACTTCCTTCATCTGCTCGCTACGCCCCGCCACCACACCGCCCAGGCCACGGCCCTGGCCGTCGATGTACTTGGTCGCCGAATGCATGACGATATCGGCGCCGAGCTTCAGCGGCTGCTGCAGAGCCGGCGTGCAGAAGCAGTTGTCCACCGCCAGCAGTGCGCCGCGGGCATGGGCGATCTCCGCCAGTGCGGCGATATCCACCAGTTCGGCCAGCGGGTTGGATGGCGACTCGACGAACAGCAGCTTGGTATTAGGTTTGAACGCGCCCTGCCAGGCCTCCAGATCGGCCAGCGGCACGTAATCCACCTCGATGCCGAAACGCTTGAGGTACTTCTCGAACAGGCTGATGGTGGAGCCGAACACGCTGCGCGACACCAGTACGTGGTCGCCGCCGCTGCACAGGCTCATGACGATGGCGAGGATCGCCGACATGCCGGAAGCGGTGGCCACCGCCTGCTCGGCGCCTTCCAGTGCGGCGATGCGCTCCTCGAAGGTACGTACGGTGGGGTTGGTGTAACGCGAATAGACGTTGCCCGGCACTTCGCCAGCAAAACGCGCAGCGGCATCGGCAGCGGTGCGGAACACGTAACTGGACGTCAGGTACAACGCTTCGCCATGCTCGCCCTCAGGCGAACGGTGCTGGCCGGCACGCACCGCCAGGGTGTCGAAGCCTACGCCATCCAGGTCACTATCAAGCCTGCCGGCTTCCCATTCCACAGCCATATCGCTACCTCACAAAAAGTAGCCCGGATGCAATCCGGGAAATTCAGGGTGACATTCCCCCGGATTGCATCCGGGCTACGGACCGGTGGTGCGCCGTGCGCATCACCGAAACGGGCAGGACCACTGCCCTGCCCGCTCGAATCAGTTGTTATACAGATCGATGATCGCGCTGACTGCCTGCGACTTGACCTTGCTGGCATCGTTGCGCGCCTGCTCGATCTTGTCCAGGTATGCCTCGTCGACGTCGCCGGTGACGTACTTGCCGTCGAACACCGCGCAGTCGAAGTTGTCGATCTTGATCTTCTTGCTGCCGCTGACCGCTTCGATCAGGTCCGGCAGGTCCTGATAAACCAGCCAGTCGGCACCGATCAGTTCGCAGACCTCTTCGGTGCTGCGGCCATGTGCGATCAGCTCATGGGCGCTTGGCATGTCAATGCCGTAGACGTTCGGGTAGCGCACCGCCGGGGCTGCCGAGCAGAAGTAGACATTCTTCGCGCCGGCCTCGCGGGCCATCTGAATGATCTGCTTGCAGGTGGTGCCACGGACGATGGAGTCGTCCACCAGCATCACGTTCTTGCCGCGGAACTCCAGCTCGATGGCGTTCAGCTTCTGCCGTACGGATTTCTTGCGCGCCGCCTGCCCAGGCATGATGAAGGTACGGCCGATGTAGCGATTCTTGACGAAACCTTCGCGGAATTTCACGCCCAGGTGATTGGCCAGCTCCAGCGCCGCGGTACGGCTGGTGTCAGGAATCGGGATGACCACGTCGATGTCATGATCCGGACGCTCGCGCAGGATCTTGTCGGCCAGCTTCTCGCCCATGCGCAGACGCGCCTTGTACACCGAGATACCGTCCATGATCGAGTCCGGGCGCGCCAGATAAACGTGCTCGAAGATGCAGGGCGCGTACTGCGGGTTGGCCGCGCACTGACGGGTGAACAGCTTGCCCTCTTCGGTGATGTAGACCGCCTCGCCCGGCGCCAGGTCGCGGATCAGGGTGAAGCCGAGCACGTCCAGCGATACGCTCTCGGACGCGATCATGTACTCGACGCCTTCATCGGTATGACGCTGGCCGAAGACGATTGGACGAATGCCGTTGGGGTCGCGGAAACCGACGATGCCATAACCGGTGATCATCGCGACGACGGCGTAACCGCCCAGGCAGCGCTCGTGCACGTGGGTGACGGCGGCGAACACATCTTCTTCGGTCGGCTGCAGCTTGCCGCGCTGAGCCAGCTCATGGGCGAACACGTTGAGCAGCACTTCCGAATCGGAATTGGTGTTCACGTGACGCAGGTCGGACTCGTAGATTTCCTTGGCCAACTGCTCGACGTTGGTCAGGTTGCCGTTGTGCGCCAGGGTGATGCCGTAGGGCGAGTTGACGTAGAACGGCTGAGCTTCGGCCGAGCTGGAGCTACCAGCAGTCGGGTAGCGCACATGGCCAATGCCCATATGGCCAACCAGGCGCTGCATGTGGCGCTGCTGGAACACGTCACGTACCAGGCCGTTGTCCTTGCGCAGGAACAGGCGGCCATCATGGCTGGTGACAATACCGGCAGCATCCTGGCCGCGGTGCTGGAGGACGGTGAGCCCGTCATACAGCGCCTGATTGACGTTCGATTTACCGACGATACCGACGATGCCACACATGTGCCACGACCCCTGCTAGATAGTTCAGGCTAATTCAGCGACCGATGCAGCGGTTACTCCGCAGCAGTCACTCTTTTAAAGCAGATCAGCTGGGTGAGCCGATCCACCGGTAAACCACTGATCGGACCACCCCAGAATGAGGTTCTTCGACCAGTCGGCGACCATCAGAAAATGCGGCACCAGTTGCGACTGTTGCCACCACGTATCCTGCTCCACTGGCGCCAGGCTGATCAGCCCGACCAGCAGCACCACCAACAAACCACCACGTGCGGCGCCGAATACCATGCCGAGAAAACGGTCGGTACCGGACAGGCCAGTCACGCGAATCAGCTCACCAATGAGGAAATTGACCAGAGCGCCCACCAGCAAGGTGGCGATGAAGAGAATGGCACAGGCTGCAATCACCCGCGCGGAAGGCGTTTCGATAAATTCGACGAGATGCTGGGCCAGTGCGCCACCGAACATCCAGGCGACCACACCTGCGATGATCCAGGTCAGCAGCGACAGGGCTTCCTTGACGAAGCCGCGCTTCAGACTGATCAAACTAGAAATGGCGATGACGGCGATGATCGCCCAATCGACCCAGGTGAATACCACGGTGCGGCCTACCAGCGGAAAAGGCGAAGCATTTTAGCAGAGCCCGGCGCATCGGGTAACCAGTCGCTGCAAAGTCCCTTGCTTGCTTAGCCTGCTTCCGGCTGGAAGCGCACGACAAAACCGCTGAGTTTGTGCTGGCGGTTGAGCTGGTCACGCAGACGCTCGGCCTCGGCGCGCTCGATCAACGGACCGACAAACACCCGATTCATGCCGTCGAAGGTACGGATATAGGCGTTGTAGCCCTGACTGCGCAGCGTTTTCTGCAGATTTTCCGCTCCAGCACGACTGGACAGACTGGCCAACTGTACCGACCAGCTGATCGGCAGACTGTTGGCGCCCAGGCGGCCTTCCGGCTTGGCAGGAGCAGCGCTCGCCGCCTGTTCGGTCTTGACCGGGTCGGGCTTGCTCTGCTGCGCGACAGGCGGCGGGGTCGGCTTGGGCTGCTCAGGCACCTCGACGATCTGAGGCTCCACCTCTTCGACGGGAACCGGCTCCTGCGGCAACTCCTCGGGCTCGACGACCTCGGCAGGCTGCACGATGATCTCGGCAGCAGCCGGCGCTTGCGGCATGGCCGGCGCATCCACTACCACGCGGCGCATCTCATCCTCGCGCGACAGCAGCATAGGCAGGAAAATCACCGCCAGCGCCACCAGCACCAGAGCACCGACCATGCGCTGCTTGAGCCCACTGTCCAGCATTGCCATCCCCAATCCCCTTATCAAGCCGGGCGGGCCAGCCAATCCAGGGCCTCGGCCACGCAGAAAAACGATCCGAACAACAGTATCTCGTCACCCTCTGCCGCCTGCTCGCACTGCGCATCGAGCGCGGTACGCACATCCGGGTACTGCACCACCACCGCGCCCCGCCCCCGCAGGTGCTCGGCCAGGTCATCGGCAGAGCGTGAACGCGGCGTATCCAGCGGCGCCACGGCCCAGCCAGCAACCAGACTCAGAAGCGGCGACACCACGCCGGGCAGATCCTTGTCGGCCAACAAACCGAACACCGCCCAACGCCGCCCGATCAACGGGCGACTCTCCAGGCGCTGCGCCAGATAATCGGCGGCATGAGGATTATGCCCAACATCGAGCAACAGTGTGAGTGACTTGCCTCGCCAATCCAGCGCACGACGATCCAGACGCCCGGTTACCCGCGTGGCGAGCAGGGCCTGAACGATCTGCTGGTGATTCCACGGCAGCGGCAGAAGCGCATAGGCCTGCAACGCCAGCGCCGCGTTTTCCATTGGCAGATCGAGAAGAGGCAGGTGTTCGAGTCGCAGTACCTGGCCTTTGACGTCAAGGCCATACCAGGACCAGTCCTGCGCCTGCACATTCAGATCATAGTCACGACCGCGCAGGAAGAGCGGCGTATCCAACGTGACCGCCTGCTGCAGCAATGGCTGCGGCGGGTCGAGATCGCCGCACAATGCGGGCATGCCGGCGCGCATGATCCCGGCCTTTTCGAAGGCGACCGATTCACGGGTATCGCCCAGCCAGTCAGCGTGATCCAGACCAATGCTGGTGATCAGGGCCAGATCGGCATCGACCAGATTCACCGCATCCAGGCGTCCACCGAGGCCTACTTCGAGCACCACGGCATCCAGCTGAGCACGCTCGAACAGCCAGAAGGCCGCCAGCGTACCCATCTCGAAATAGGTCAGGGAAATTTCACCACGCGCGGCCTCGACCGCCGCGAAAGCCTGACACAGCTCTTCATCGCTCGCCTCGCGCCCATCAAGCAACACACGCTCGTTGTAACGCAGCAGGTGCGGTGAACTGTAGACACCGACACGCTGCCCCTGGACTGCGATCAGGCTGGCGAGAAAGGCGCAGGTAGAGCCCTTGCCATTGGTACCGGTGACGGTAACCACCAATGGCGCAGGTTTGCCCAGGCCGAGCCGCTGCGCCACCTCACGCGAGCGCTCCAGCCCCATGTCGATGGCCGATGGATGCAACTGCTCGAGGTAGGCGAGCCACTCGCCCAGGCTACGTTCGGTCATGCAGTGGCCGGCAGGGAAACCGGAGAGGGACGATTCATCATTTGCGCAAGCAGACGCGCCAGGCGCGGACGCAGTTCATTGCGCGAAATGATCATGTCGATGGCGCCATGTTCCAGCAGGAACTCGCTACGCTGGAAGCCTTCCGGCAGCCTCTCGCGCACGGTCTGCTCGATCACGCGCGGGCCGGCAAAACCGATCAGCGCCTTCGGCTCGGCCACAATGACATCACCAAGCATCGCCAGACTGGCGGAAACACCGCCATAGACCGGGTCAGTCAGCACCGAGATGAACGGCAGGCCTTCTTCACGCAGGCGCGCCAGCGCGGCGGAAGTCTTGGCCATCTGCATCAGCGAGATCAGCGCTTCCTGCATGCGCGCGCCGCCGGAAGCGGAGAAGCACACCAGCGGACAGCGTTTTTCCAGTGCGACATTGGCCGCCTGAACGAAACGCTCGCCAACGATGGCGCCCATGGAGCCGCCCATGAAGGAGAACTCGAAGGCGCAAACGGCGATCGGCATACCTTCGAGGGTGCCGCTCATGGAGATCAGCGCGTCTTTCTCGCCAGTCTGCTTCTGCGCACCGGCCAGACGATCCTTGTATTTCTTGCTGTCGCGGAATTTCAGGCGGTCGACCGGCTCGAGATCGGCACCGATCTCCTCACGCCCTTCGGCATCGAGGAAGAGGTCGATACGCGCGCGAGCGCCGATACGCATGTGGTGATTGCACTTGGGGCAGACATCGAGTGTCTTTTCCAGCTCAGGACGGTAGAGCACGGCATCACAGGACGGACATTTGTGCCACAGGCCCTCGGGCACAGAGCTCTTCTTCACCTCGGAACGCATGATCGAGGGAATGAGTTTGTCTACCAACCAGTTGCTCATGCTGTCATTTCTCCATAACCGTTGGTTCGGATGAACGCCTCATTGTGAAACGCCCATCTCCAGCAATTCTTTTCTGCCGCACCCAGCGCCCGTCGAAACGAGCCATGGCGGCGTGACAGGCTAATTGACGGCCCTGCTTCAATCGCCGTCACATCGTGCATCACGCACTGCCCGCACGAATGCACGAATCTTGTCTGCATCCTTTATGCCTTTACTGGCCTCTACCCCGCCACTGACATCCACGGCATGGGGACGCACCTGGCGAATCGCCGCCGCGACATTGTCTGCATCCAGGCCGCCGGCCAGGATGATTGGCTTGGCGGCATCTTCAGGCACCAGCGACCAATCGAACGAAGCGCCCGTACCACCCGGCACGCCCTCGACGAAGGTATCCAGCAGAATACCCTGCGCACCAGCGTAGGGCGCCATGGCGGCCGCCAAATCCTCACCAGGGCGAACCCGCAGCGCCTTGATATAGGGGCGGCCATGGCCTTCACAGTCGGCCGGCGACTCATCACCGTGAAACTGCAGCAGATCCAACGGCAGGCGCTGCAACAACTGCTGCAGCTCGTCGCGCGGCATGTCGACGAACAGCCCGACACTGGTCACGAACGGCGGTAACGCCTGCAGGATAGCTGCGGCCTGCTCGATGCTGACTGCTCGCGGGCTTTTCCCGTAGAACACCAGACCAATGGCGTCGGCTCCCGCCTCCACCGCTGCCAGAGCATCCTCGATGCGGGTGATCCCGCAAATCTTGCTACGTACGACCGTCACGTTCATACCTCTCGCCATCCGGGCTCGGATGGTAACAAAGGGTTATGGCTGTCGCACGTCCGGCAGACCGGAGAGAAAATGCGGCCCGAGATAGCGCTGCGGCAATTCGAACTCCTCCGGATAATCGACCTGTATCAGGTAAAGACCGTAGGGGTGCGCCGTCACTCCCCCACTATGTCGATCGCCGCGCTCGAGCACCTCGCGCGCCCATTCCGGCGGCCGCTCGCCCGCACCAATGGTCATCAACACACCGGCGATGTTACGCACCATATGGTGCAGAAAAGCATTGGCGCGGATATCCAGCACAATGAAGCGGCCATGCTCGATCAGTTGCAGGTGGTGCACGGTCTTGATCGGTGACTTGGCCTGGCAGCGGGTTGCCCGGAAGGCGCTGAAATCATGGGTGCCGACCAGCGCCAGGGCCGCTTCACGCATGCGCGCCACATTCAGCGGTCGATGATTCCAGGTGACTTCCTCAGCCATGTGCGCCGGACGAATCGGATCGTTGTAGATCACGTAGCGGTAACGTCGCGCCATGGCCGAGAAGCGTGCATGAAAGTGCGCCGGCATCACCTTCGCCCAGGTCACACTGATGTCACCGGGCAAATTCATGTTGGCACCCATGATCCACGCGTGCAGCGAACGCTCGACAGTGGTATCGAAATGCACCACCTGACCACTGGAATGCACAGAGGCATCGGTACGCCCTGCGCACAGAATGCTGACCGGGGCACCACCGGCGACCTTGGACAAGGCATTTTCCAGGTGCCCCTGGATCGACGGAACATTCGCGCCCTGGCGCTGGAACCCGCGATAACGTGCGCCCTTGTATTCGAGGCCCAGGGCGATTCTGAAAAAGCCAGCGGCCGCCATTTCGGCGGCCGCTACAGGTACTGCGTCAGACATCTATCAATCAAACCATCTTGGCAATCATCTCGCGAGCTTCCTGCTGTTGGGCATCACTGCCTTCGGCAATCACTTCATCAAGAATGTCGCGCGCACCTTCGGTGTCGCCCATGTCGATGTAAGCCCGAGCCAGATCCAGCTTGGTCGCGGTTTCATCGGTGCCGGACAGGAAGTCGAAGTCATCATCGCCGTCCAGATCACTGGACAGGCTGTTGGCCGGCGCCAGCGGAGCTGCTTGCGGCTCTTCGAAGTCAGTCGACAGCTGATCCAGCTCGGCGGTCACTTCATCCAGCTGCGCAGCGAAGCTGTCGGATGCAACAGCCGGCTGAACCGGAGTTTCGTCTTCGAGCGAGAGATCGAAGTCAGCCGGTAGATCGAGATTGGCAGATGGCGCTTCTTCAGCCAGATCGAGGCTCAGATCGGAAAGATCGTCGGCCGGCTGGTTCAGCGGTGCATCGTCATCGAGGCTCAGCAGGAAATCATCAGCTTCATCGCTGACTGCCGGAGTCGCCTCGTCCAGATCCAAGCTGAACGCGGACAGATCGTCGGCCGGCTGGGATAGCTCAACCTTGTCATCATCCAAAGCGAGATCGAAGCCCAGATCGTCGTCGGCAGAAGCTGCCGGCGCGGCAGGCTCATCGACCAGCCCGAAGTCCAGATCATCATCCAACGACAACGGCGCTTGCTCAGCCTTGGCCGACTGAACATCACTCTCCAGATCGGCCTCCAGGTCGTCGAGGCTCAGATCGAAGGCATCATCCAGATCACCGCCGGTGGAAGCAGGCGCTTCTGCGGTCGGCTCATCCAGGCTGAGATCGTCCAGACTGAAGTCGCCCATGTCGTCATCGACGGAGGCAGCGGCAGCTGCGGCACCCGCACCTGCGAAGGCTGCGATCGCTGGATACTTGGACTTCAACTGCTCGGCTTCGGCATTCACCCCGCCAATCTCGCGCAGCTCGTTATCCTGACGGGCAAAGCCTTCGCGGTCACCCAGCTCGGCGTAGACTTCCATCAGCTTCAGACGCAGATCGGCACGGTGTGGCTCGTCATTGATCGCGTTCTGCAGCAGTTCGGCCGCCTGATTGAAGCGCCCGTAAGCAATGTAGATATCAGCTTCGCCCAACGCGTCGCCAGTCTGCGCCGTGACACGCTCCTCGCCAGCGGCCTGGGCGGCCTGCACAGGCTCGTCGTCGAGACCAGCGAAACTGTCTTCAGGCATATCCAGGTCGGAGGCAAATACCTGCTCCTGAGACAGGTCGTCGGCCAACTCATCTTGCAGCTCGGACTCTTTCTGGGCGTTGCGGCGCGACAGCGCCATCAAGCCGACCAACAGAAGCAGAAGCGCCCCACCACCGGCCAGACCCAGCGTCATCGGGTTAGCCAGCAGGTCATCAATGAAGCTCTGTGGGGCCGGTGCAGGCGCAGGAGCAGGTGTAGCAGGTTTGGCTGCTTCGGCCGGCTTGACCGGGGCGGCGGGTTCAACGGCAGCAGCCGGCTCACTGGCCGGCTGTTGGGTTGTGGCGGCGCTGTCTTCGACAGGCGCAGCCGGTTCCTCGGAATAGTTGTAGTCAGGCGCCGCCTCCTCAGGTGGCGTAGCCGGCGGCGTGGCCGCCTCCACAGCGGGCGGTGCGGCCTCAGGCGCTGCTGCCGGAGTTTCCGCAGGCGGTTCTTCCGTTGCAGCAGGAGCTGCGGGCGCAGCCGACAGGTCGGCCTGCAACTTGGCCAACTGGCTGTCCTTCAGCTCCACCAGACGCTGCAGCTTGTCCAGCTGGCTTTGCACGTCACCTACGCGGCTCTGCAATTCGGCGTTTTCGCGACGAGTCGAATCCAGGCTTTCCTGAGTCACTGCCAGCTTGTCGGCCAGCGCCTTGCTGCCAGCCGCACCGGTATCGCTACCGCGAGTGGACTGACCTGCTTCAGCAGCGACCAGCTTCAGGCTATCACCCGCCTCTGCAGTCGCCGGCGCGGCGCCCGCTGTAGTGCGGCGAGTGGCATCCAGCTGACGCGAAGCGACGGCACGGCCTTCACGCCAGGCGGCATTCTGCTCGGCAACCTGCGCGATCGCCTCGGCATTGCTGCGAGTGCGAATCTGCTGTTCGTCCGGTAGGCGAAGCACCTGACCGCTCTTCATACGGTTGATATTGCCACCGATGAAGGCATCCGGATTCAGATCCTGAATGGCCAGCATGGCCTGATTGACCGAGCCACCGCCGACACGCTGGGCGATTTCCCAGAGCGTATCGTTGGCAGTGGTTCTGTATTCGTTACCGGAAATGGCGCGCGATGCAGGTGCCGGCGCGGCAGGACGCGGAGCCGCAGCAGGCGCAGCGCTGGTCGGCGCAGTGGCAGGCGCGGCAGCCGGACGTGGTGCAGGCGCAGCAACCGGAAGCTGCGGGGCAGCAGCTACGGACGGTTGCGGCGAGTAAAGTGGCGGATCGAGCAGCAGGGTGTATTCACGCAGCAAGCGCCCGTTCGGCCAGAGCACTTCAACCAGGAAGTTGAGGTAAGGCTCACGCACGGTCTTGCTCGAGGTGATGCGGATAACGCTCTTGCCGTTAGGCTTCAATACCGGAGTGAACTTGAGATCGGTCAGAAAGTACTGACGGTCGACGCCGGCTTTGATGAACTCCTCAGGGGACGCGAGGCTGGGAATCACCTCATTGGAAGCAAGATCGCGCACCTCCAGCAATTCGATTTCCGCTACCAACGGCTGATTCAGCGACGATTGCAGGGTAACTTCACCCAGCCCCAGCGCATGTGCCATACCGGAAGACAGCGCGGAAGCGGCTGCGATTGCCAGCACCAGTTTGCGAACCCGAACCATAGCGTTATCCCTTGTTTTATCTTTTTCTCGGCATGCGAGAGGGTCTTGAGAATTGCTGCCTGCCTCCGCTCCACGAGCGGCTCCCCATTCAGCAATCAACTCAGCCAGTATTGCCAAGCTAGAAAGATTCTTCAAATTTCTAGGTAAGTATCTTTTACAGATAGTGTTTTATCAATAACTCAGCTATCTGCACAGCATTCAGGGCGGCGCCTTTTCTTACATTATCAGACGCAATCCACAAATTGAGTTGCCTTGGATCACTCACGCCGCGCCGGACACGCCCCACATAGACCTGATCCTGCCCCACCGCATCGCCCACTGCAGTCGGGTAATCGCCGGCCTCTACCAACTCGATGCCCGGCGCGACCTCGAGCAACTGCAGCACTGCACTGATATCGATATCCGAATCAGCATACACGCCCAGTGCGAGACTATCGCCAAAGAACACCGGCACTAAGGCGCAGGTGGCTGCTACCGGAAGCTCGGGCAGACTCAATAACTGTTGAATCTCGGCCGCCAGACGCTTCTCCAATCGAGCATGCCCGTGGTCATCCACCTCGCCGACCTGCGCCAGCAGATTGAACGCGATCTGTCGATCCACCGTATTCGGTTCCAGCGGGCGCCCGTTGAGCAGCTCGGCGGTCTGCCGCGCCAACTCCTGCACACCGCTACGCCCCAGAGTGGAGATCGACAGCATGGCAGTCACCTGCAGCTGTTGGGGTCGCAGTACAGGCCTCAGCGTCGCCAGCACCAGCGCACAAGCAACCGCCGAAGGCGTCGGCGCACTGACGCACCACGGCTTGGTCAATGCCGGCAAACCCGCGGCGCCAAGCTCGGGCAATACGCATGGCGCTTGTTCCAGCGAAAAAGCAGCGCTCAGATCGATAACGGAGCAACCGGCTGCGACCACGCGCTCATGATGGCTGCGCGTCACTTCAGAGCCCGCGACAAAGAACGCCAGTTGCACCTGAGTGAAATCGAAGGCATCGAGCGACCTGACCCGCACCTGCCGACCACGGAAAGAGAGACTCTGTCCAGCCGACTCGCTGCTGGCCAGCAGATGCAGATCCTTCACCGGAAACTCACGCTCTTCGAGCAATTCGACCAGCGCTTCGCCGACGTTGCTGGTGGCGCCGATCACGGCGATATTGATGGACTGACTCATGAGCTGACCTACGACACAGAGGGAGCGGCACTGTAACTGCGGCCCATCGCCCAGGCAATCGGCTCCTCCAGAAAACACAAAGCCCCTCTGCCGAGACAGAAGGGCTTTGTTTGATACTGGATGCCGGCTTCGCGCTTAGCGCTCCAGCAGAATCCGCAGCATGCGACGCAGCGGTTCGGCAGCGCCCCACAGCAGTTGGTCACCGACGGTGAACGCCCCCAGGTACTGCGAGCCCATGTTGAGCTTGCGCAGACGGCCGACCGGAACGCTCAGGGTGCCGGTCACGGCAGTCGGGCCGAGATCGCGGATGGAATCTTCGCGGTGGTTCGGCACCAGTTTGACCCAGGGGTTGTGCTGGCTGATCAGGCCTTCGATGTCGGCCATCGGCACATCCTTGTTCAGCTTGATGGTCAGCGCCTGGCTGTGGCAACGCATGGCACCGATGCGCACGCAAATGCCATCGACCGGGATCGGGTTCTTGAAACGACCGAGAATCTTGTTGGTTTCGGCCTGGGCCTTCCACTCTTCACGGCTCTGCCCGTTCGGCAGCTCCTTGTCGATGTAGGGGATCAGGCTGCCAGCCAGCGGCACACCGAAGTTGTCGACCGGGAAGCCTTCGCCACGCATGGCTTCGGCGACCTTGCGGTCGATGTCGAGGATGGCGCTGGCCGGGTCGGCCAGATCATCGGCGACAGCGCCATTGATCGCGCCCATCTGCTTGATCAGCTCACGCATGTTCTGCGCGCCAGCACCGGAAGCTGCCTGGTAGGTCATGGCACTCATCCACTCCACCAGACCGGCCTCGTACAGACCGCCGAGCGCCATCAGCATCAGGCTGACAGTGCAGTTGCCGCCGATGTAGTTCTTGGTGCCGGCGTCCAGCGCCTGGTCGATCACCTTGCGGTTGACCGGATCGAGCACGATCACCGAGTCGTCATCCATGCGCAGGCTGGAGGCAGCGTCGATCCAGTAGCCCTGCCAGCCGGCTTCACGCAGCTTGGGGAATACTTCATTGGTGTAGTCGCCGCCCTGGCAGGTCAGGATCACGTCCAGGCCCTTGAGGTCGTCAATGCTGTAGGCATCTTTCAGCGCAGCGATGTCCTTGCCAATGGCAGGGCCTTGGCCACCGACATTGGAAGTGGTGAAGAACACCGGCTCGATCAGGTCGAAGTCCCGCTCTTCCAGCATGCGCTGCATGAGCACGGAACCGACCATGCCACGCCAACCGATCAGACCTACACGTTTCATAACGACTACACCTATATAAACAGCCCGCCGGAACCACCCCGGCGGGGCTGGGAAGATTACAGACTACGCAGCGCTTCGACTACTGCATCACCCATGGCTGCGGTACCGACCTTGGTCTTGCCCTCGGACCAGATGTCCCCCGTGCGCAGGCCCTGATCCAGCACCAGGCTCACCGCTTGCTCGATGGCATCGGCGGCAGCAACCTGGCCGAAGCTGTAACGCAGCATCATGGACACCGAGAGAATGGTGGCCAGCGGGTTGGCGATGCCCTTGCCGGCGATGTCCGGCGCGGAGCCATGGCACGGCTCGTACATGCCCTTATTGTTGGCGTCCAAGGATGCCGACGGCAGCATGCCGATGGAACCAGTGAGCATCGAAGCTTCGTCAGACAAAATGTCACCAAACATGTTGTCAGTGACCATCACGTCGAATTGCTTGGGTGCGCGCACCAGCTGCATGGCGGCGTTGTCGACGTACATGTGGCTCAGCTCGACGTCCGGGTAGTCCTTGGCCACTTCCTCGACCACCGCGCGCCACAGCTGGCTGGACGCCAGGACGTTGGCCTTGTCCACCGAGCACAGCTTCTTGCCGCGCACGCGCGCCATGTCGAAACCGACCTTGGCGATACGACGGATTTCGCTTTCGCTGTACGGCAGCGTGTCGTAAGCCATGCGCTCGCCGTTTTCCAGCACCTTGCTCTCGCGCGGCTGGCCGAAGTAGATGCCACCAGTCAGCTCACGCACGATGAGAATATCCAGGCCAGCCACCACTTCCGGCTTGAGGCTGGAAGCCTCGGCCAGTTGCGGGTAGAGGATGGCCGGGCGCAGGTTGCCGAACAGGCCCAGTTGCGAACGGATCTTCAGCAGGCCGCGCTCCGGACGGATGGCCGGATCGATGGTATCCCACTTCGGCCCGCCTACGGCGCCGAGCAGCACGGCATCGGCGGCTCGGGCGCGCGCCAGAGTCTCGTCGGCCAGCGGCACGCCGTAGCGGTCGATAGCGGCGCCGCCCAGGTCATCGAAGCTCAGTTCGAAACCCAGGGCGTACTTGTCGTTGGCCAGGTTCAGTACCTTGACCGCCTCGGCCATGATTTCCGGGCCGATACCGTCGCCAGGGAGAACCAGAATCTGCTTGCTCATCACATCCTCATCCGAACCGTAGGGTGCGCCCTGCGCACCGCTTGAATAATGATTGATCCGGTGCGCACAGCCTAAGCGGCCCAACACACCCTATCGAATGCGTTACTTGATTGCGCCGAACAGCCAGGGGCTGCTCTGCTGATAACCGACCTCGAACGCCTTGATCGCGTCCTGATCCTGCAGGGTCAGACCGATGTCGTCCAGGCCGTTGAGCAGGCAGTGCTTGCGGAAGGCATCGACCTCGAAGCTGTACTGCACGCCATCAGGGCGAGTCACGGTCTGCGCCTCGAGGTCGACGGTCAGCTGATAACCCTCGGTGGCCTCGGCCTGCTCGAACAGCGCATCGACCTCTTCGACCTTGAGGACGATCGGCAGCAGGCCGTTCTTGAAGCTGTTGTTGAAGAAGATGTCGGCGAAGCTCGGCGCGATCACCGTGCGGAAACCGTACTCGTCCAGCGCCCACGGCGCGTGCTCGCGCGAAGAGCCGCAGCCGAAGTTCTCGCGGGCCAGCAGTACGCTGGCGCCCTGGTAGCGCGGGAAGTTGAGCACGAAGTCCTTGTTGATCGGGCGCTTAGAGTTGTCCTGGTTCGGCTGGCCAACATCCAGGTAGCGCCACTCGTCAAACAGGTTGGGGCCGAAGCCGGTGCGTTTGATCGACTTCAGAAACTGCTTGGGAATGATCTGGTCGGTGTCGACGTTGGCACGGTCGAGCGGGCAGACCAGGCCGTTGTGTTGGGTAAAGGCTTTCATCATCTAGCTCCTCAGGCCTGGATCAATTCGCGAACGTCGATGAAACGACCGGTCACTGCCGCAGCGGCAGCCATGGCCGGGCTCACCAGGTGGGTACGGCCACCGGCGCCCTGACGGCCTTCGAAGTTGCGGTTGGAGGTCGAGGCGCAATGCTCGCCGCTGCCCAGCTTGTCCGGGTTCATCGCCAGGCACATGGAGCAGCCCGGCTCACGCCATTCGAAACCAGCCTCGATGAAGATCTTGTCCAGCCCCTCGGCCTCGGCCTGCTGTTTCACCAGGCCAGAACCCGGCACCACCATGGCTTGCTTGATGGTACTGGCGACCTTGCGCCCCTTGGCCACCTCGGCGGCAGCGCGCAGGTCCTCGATACGCGAATTGGTGCAGGAGCCGATGAACACGCGATCGAGCTGAATATCGGTGATCGGCTGGTTGGCGCTCAGGCCCATGTACTTGAGTGCGCGGGTGATCGAATCCTTCTTCACCGGGTCAGCTTCGACGGCCGGGTCCGGCACGTTCTGGTCCACGGCCAGGACCATCTCCGGCGAGGTGCCCCAGCTGACCTGCGGCTTGATGTCTTCGGCCTTGAGTTCCACCACGGTGTCGAACACCGCATCGGCGTCGGAGACCAGGTTTTGCCACTGTGCAACGGCCTTGTCCCAGTCGCTGCCCTTGGGCGCGAACGGACGATCCTTGACGTAGGCGATGGTTTTCTCATCCACCGCCACCAGCCCCACACGGGCGCCAGCCTCGATGGACATATTGCAGATGGTCATGCGCCCTTCCAGGGACAGGTCGCGGATCGCGCTGCCGGCGAATTCCAGGGCATGGCCGTTACCGCCGGCAGTGCCGATCTTGCCGATCACGGCCAGCACGATGTCCTTGGCGGTGACGCCGAACGGCAGCTTGCCTTCGACGCGCACCTGCATGTTCTTCATCTTCTTGGCCACCAGGCACTGGGTCGCGAGCACGTGCTCGACCTCGGAGGTGCCGATGCCATGGGCCAGCGCGCCGAAGGCGCCATGGGTGGAAGTGTGCGAGTCGCCGCAAACGACGGTCATGCCCGGCAAGGTAGCGCCCTGCTCCGGGCCGACCACGTGGACGATGCCCTGGCGCACGTCGTTCATCTTGAACTCGAGGATGCCGAAATCATCGCAGTTCTCGTCCAGGGTCTGTACCTGGATACGCGAGACCTCGTCGGCGATGGCTTCGAGGCCACCCTGACGCTCGGCCTTGGTGGTCGGCACGTTGTGATCCGGGGTGGCGATGTTGGCGTCGATACGCCACGGCTTGCGCCCAGCCAGACGCAGGCCTTCGAAAGCCTGCGGCGAGGTCACTTCATGGAGGATGTGACGATCGATGTAGATCAACGAGGAACCGTCATCGCGACGTTTCACTTCGTGCATTTCCCAGAGCTTGTCGTAGAGCGTCTTGCCAGTCATCAGCCTTACCTCATCAGCGCCTTTTGAGCACATCCGTAAACTGCCTGCGTTATCACCGCCCGGCGTCAGAAGTGCACCTTTCTATGCCTGGGCAAAAATGGCCCTTCGGCTTATGAGGAGAATGCTATTGCCAGGCACGAAATAACTCAAATTCATATTTTTTATTCAAAGGATTCCGAAGAGGAATGTATGCTCAGCGCATCATTACTTACCGGAGCGCTCCATGGATCTGGCCAACCTCAACGCCTTCATCGCCATCGCCGAAACGGGCAGTTTTTCCGAAGCTGGCGAGCGCCTGCACCTGACCCAGCCTGCCGTAAGCAAGCGCATCGCCGGCCTGGAACAGCAACTGGGTGTGCGCCTGTTCGACCGCCTCGGCCGCGAGATTGGCCTGACTCAGGCCGGCCGCGCCCTGCTGCCGCGCGCCTACCAGATCCTCAACGTACTGGACGACACGCGCCGCGCACTGACCAATCTGTCCGGTGAAGTCAGCGGCCGCCTGACCCTGGCTACCAGCCACCACATCGGCCTGCACCGCCTGCCCGCCCTGTTGCGCGCCTTTACCCGCGCCCACCCGCAGGTGGCGCTGGATATCCAGTTCCTCGACTCGGAGGTCGCGTACGAAGAAGTGCTGCATGGCCGCGCCGAGCTGGCGGTGATTACCCTAGCCCCGGAAACCCGCGAACCTATCCGCGCCGTCGCCGTGTGGGACGATCCACTGGATTTCGTCGCCGCACCGGAACACCCGCTGGCCCGCAGCCAGGTGATCAGCCTGGCCGACGTGGCGCAGCATCCTGCGGTCTTCCCCGGCGGCAACACTTTCACCCATCACATCGTGCAGCGCCTGTTCGAGGCCCAGGGCCTGACGCCCAACATCGCCATGAGCACCAACTACCTGGAAACCATCAAGATGATGGTGTCCATAGGCCTGGCCTGGAGCGTGCTGCCGCGCACCATGCTCGACGATCAGGTCGCTCGCCTGCCGATACCGGGCATCCAGCTGACCCGCCAGTTGGGCTACATCCTGCATACCGAGCGCACCCTGTCGAATGCCGCACGGGCATTCATGGATCTGCTCGACAGCCAGCGCGATGATCTTGCATAGGTATCCGAACTGAGACTAACGTGGCGACATAACGACAAAAACATATCTACATGCCTCTAACGCCCGCCCCGCGCATCGCGCACTCCGGAGGAAGGTACGGCCATGGCCAGATCGACTGACCAGACCCCGCCCCTGCCACATATACCGGCGATGGATCCCGCCGAATTCGAGCAAACCTGGCAAGACGCGCCGCGTTTGCTGGCCGCGCTGAACGGCGCCCATCTCGGTACTTGGTATTGGGACATTCGCAGTGGTCAGGTGAACTGGTCGCGCGGCGCCCAGGCCCTGTTCGGCCTCGACCCCAATCGCCCGGTCACGCGAGAACTGCATTACATCGAGCTGATTCCCGAAGAGGAACGTGCCGAGGTCCTGGCTAAATTCGACGCCATCCTCAAGGGCGAACAGATTGGCAACGCCCTGCGCCACCGTATCCGCTGGCCAGACGGCAGCCTGCACTGGCTGGAGATCACCGGCAGCCTGCAACGCGAGGCCGATGGTCGGCCGCGCATGTTCGGCGTGATCCGCGACATCAGTGCCCAGCAGGAGCGTGCCGAGGCTCTGCGCGCCTCCGAGGAACGCTTCGCCAGCCTGTTCCGCCTGAGCCCCGACATCATGATGTTGGTGCGCTACGACAACAGCGAGATTGTCGAGGTGAACCAGCACTTCACCCACGCCTTCGACTGGAACGCCAGCGACATTCTTGGCCGCCCCACCCATGAGCTGAATCTCTGGGTTCACGCCAGCCAGCGCGATCAGTTGCGCCAGCAAGCGCCACTGAGCCGCGAGCCGGTGATTCAGGAAGTACAACTGCGCACCCGTGGTGGCGATATTCTCGATGGCGTACTGTCGAGCCAGTACATCGAGCTGCAGGGCGAGCGCCTGATGCTCTGCACCTTCCTCGATACCAGCGAACGCAAGCGCGCAGAAAATGCCCTGCGCGCCAGTGAGGAAAAGTTCGCCAAGGCCTTCATGCATACGCCCGACGCAGTGGCCATCACTGACCGGGCGACAGGCCGCTTCATCGAGGTCAACCCGAGTTTCGAGCAGCAATTTGGCTGGAGCAGCGCCGAAGCCGTGGGCCGCACCTCACTGGAGCTGGGCATCTGGGCTGACCCCAGCGACCGCCAGCGTATGCTGGACGCCGCGCAGACCGGGCGCCTGAACAACCTCGAGGTACGACTGTTCAGCCGCGACGGCAGTGTCACCAGCAACTTGCTGTTCGGTGGCGAAATCGAGTTGAACGGCACCTCCTGCCTGGTTCTCACCGTGCGCAACATCACCGAGCAGCGCGTGCAGGAGCAGGCACTCAACGAAAGCAGGCAGCGCCTGCGCCTGGCCCTGGAGTCGGCCGATCTGGGCACCTGGGACTGGCACATCCCCAGTAGTCGGCTGTTTGCCAGCGCCCGGGCCTCCCAGTTGCAAGGCCTGGAGCCGTTACCGTTTGAAGGCGCCTTCCTCGACTTCTTCCGTCAGGTACCGATGGAGGATCGACACAGTCTGCGCCAGAGCTACCAGAGTCTGGTCGCAGAACACCGCAGCCACTATCAGGTCACCTATCGTGTACAGCTGGAAAATGGCGGCCTGCGCTTTCTCGAAAGCACCGCCAAACTGCAGCTCGACGATACCGGCCAACCGCAGCGCATGGTCGGCACGCTGGTCGATATCAGCGAGCGGCTGCTGCGCGAGCAGCGCCTGCAAGCCTCGGAAGAGAAGTTCGCCAAGGCCTTCCACTCCAGCCCGGACGCCATCACCATCACCGAACGTGACAGCGGGCGCTATATCGAGGTCAACGAAGGCTTCACCCGCATCACCGGCTATCTGCCGGACGAAGTAGTCGGTCGCACGGCCTTCGAGCTGGACATCTGGGCCTACCCCGAAGAGCGCGTGCGCATGATCGAGCACCTGACCCAGCAGGGCCAGGTGCTGCACATGGAAATGCATGGCCGGCATCGTGACGGCGAGGTGCGTCTGGTCGACGTGTCCGTGCAACCCATCGAGCTCAATGGCGTGCCCTGCCTGCTGCTCACCGCGCGCGACATCAGCGAACTGAAGCAGGCGCAGGCGCAGGTACAGCACCTGGCCTACCACGATGCGCTGACCAACCTGCCCAACCGCGCCCTGCTGATGGACCGCCTGACCCAGCAGATCGCCCTGCTCAAGCGCCATGATCTGCGCGGCGCCCTGCTGTTCCTCGACCTCGACCACTTCAAGCACATCAACGACTCGCTCGGCCATCCTGTCGGCGACTCCGTGTTGCGCCTGGTCACTGCGCGCCTGGAAGCCAGCGTGCGTCTGGAGGACACCGTGGCCCGCCTCGGCGGCGACGAATTCGTGGTGCTGCTCTCCGGCCTGGAGGGCAAGCGCTCGGAGGTCACCCGCCACGTTCGCCAAGTCGCCGACAAGCTGCGCCAGCTACTGGCCGAACCGATGCTGCTGGACGGCCACCGCCTGCAGGTGACCCCGAGCATCGGCGTTGCGCTGATTCCCGATCACGGCAATACCCCGGCGGATCTGCTCAAGCGCGCCGATATCGCCCTATACCGCGCCAAGGACTCCGGGCGCAATGCCATCCAGCTGTTTCGCACCACCATGCAGGACGCCGCCAGCGCCCGTCTGCGCCTGGAGAACGATCTGCGCCTGGCCCTGGCGCGCGGCGAGTTCGAACTGCACTTCCAGCCCCAGGTCGATGCCCGTGATGGCAAGGTGGTCGGCGCCGAGGCACTGCTGCGCTGGCAGCATCCGCAGTTGGGCCCACAGTCGCCCGCGCAGTTCATTCAGGTGCTGGAAGAAAGCGGGCTGATCGTCGAAGTCGGTGGCTGGGTGTTGGCCGAGGCCTGCCATTTCTGCGCCCAACTGCTGGCTGACAGCCTGGTCGACAGCGAGCGTTTCAGCCTGTGCGTCAACATCAGCCCGCGGCAGTTCCGCCAGCACGACTTCGTCGAACGAGTCGCCAGTAGCCTGCGTGACAGCCAGTTGCCCAACGCCATGCTCAAGCTGGAGATCACCGAAGGCATCGTCATTCAGAATATCGATGATACCGTCGGCAAGATGTTGCGCCTGAAAAAGCACGGCGTCAGCTTCGCCATGGACGACTTCGGCACAGGTTACAGCTCGCTGACCTATCTCAAGCGCCTGCCGGTGGACATGCTGAAGATCGATCAGTCCTTCGTGCGTGACGCCACCCACGATCCCAACGATGCCGAGATCATCCGTGCCATCGTCGCCATGGCGCGCAGCCTGGGCCTGGCGCTGATCGCCGAGGGGGTCGAGCAGCAGAACCAACTGGACTTTCTGCAGGCACAGGACTGCCATCTCTACCAGGGCTATCTGTTCAGCAAACCGCTGCCGCAGGAGGCCTTTCGTCAACTACTGGAAAGGCAGCGGGCGTAACCTGTCAGCACCCTCGGTGCGCACGGCGCACCCTACCGAGGCAGACTGTCGCTTGAAACGAAGAAGGCGCCCCGTGGGGCGCCTTCTTGGTTCATGCATCAGCGGCTCAGTTTTCCAGCGCAGGACGCTGGCTACCGATAGGAATGCGCTTGGCCTTGGCCTCTTCCGGCACAATGCGCTCCAGCTCGACATGCAGCAGACCATTGACCAGATTGGCACCCTTGACCTCGATATGGTCAGCCAGGCGGAAGGACAGCTTGAACGCGCGCTGGGCGATGCCCTGATGCAGGTAGCTGATGCTTTCGGCGCTGCGATCACGCTTGTTGCCGACCACGGTCAGCACGTCACGCTCGACCTGCAACTCCAGGTCGTCTTCCTCGAAGCCGGCAGCCGCGACCACGATGCGGTAGTGGTCCTCGCCGTGCTTCTCGACGTTGTAGGGCGGGTAGGAACTGCCAGCGTCATTGCTGCGCAGGGCAGATTCGAAAAGATCGTTGAAACGGTCGAAACCGACAGACTGGCGAAACAGTGGGGCCAGGGACAGTACGTTACTCATGAGTATTCTCCTGAAAATTTCAGCAAGGTTCATATCGCGGAACCCGACTTCGGCATCCCGCAGTCACTTATCTGAGGTCAGGTGGAGAATTTTCAAGCATCTGAAAAAATCGTTTACACAACACGGCATTGCACATCCATTGCGCAATGCCTCCTGGTAGACGGCACCGTTCATGTAGGAGCCGCGCCCCGCGGCGAAACGACAGAGCCCCTTCAAAGCAAGAGCTTCGCCCCGAGACGGGGCTCCTACGGAGATGGCGCCAGCAGCTGGTCGATACGCTCGCAATCCTGCTCGCGGCGCACCTCGGCAAACAGCGCCACCGCCTCCGGGTAGGTACGCGTGAGCATCGCCAGCCACTGCTTCAGGCGCCCTGGTGCGTAGCGCGGCGCCAGCTTGCGCCGCGCCTGCTGCCAGAAATCGAGCAACAACGGCTGCAGCTCGGCCCAGCTCATGTCCTCGGGCTCTTCGCCAGCTCTGACCGCCGCGATCTGCCGCGCCAACCCCGGACGGGACACCAGGCCACGGCCCAGCATGATGTCATCCACACCGCTGATCTCGCGGCAACGGCGCCAATCGTCCAGCGTCCACACCTCGCCATTGGCGAACACCGGTACGCCGACCACCTCCTGCACCCGCGCCACCCACTCCCAGTGCGCCGGCGGCTTGTAACCCTCGACCTTGGTCCGCGCATGCACGACGATCTGGCTAGCCCCGCCCTCGGCCAGTGCGCGCGCACAATCCAGCGCGCCCTCCTTGCCCTCGAAGCCCAGGCGCATCTTCGCCGTCACCGGAATCTCGGCCGGCACCGTGCGCCTTACCTCACGGACAATGGCGTGCAGCAGCTCCGGCTCCTTGAGCAGCACCGCGCCGCCGCGCGACTTGTTCACCGTCTTGGCCGGGCAACCGAAATTGAGATCGATCACTGGCGCACCGAGCGTGCAGGCGAAGGCGGCGTTGTCAGCCAGGCACTGCGGATCGGAGCCGAGAAACTGCACACGCATCGGCGTACCGGCCCGGGTGCGTGAGCCGTTGAACAGCTCGGGGGCCAGCTTGTGGTAGGTGGCCGCGGGCAATAGCCGCTCGCTGACGCGAATGAACTCAGTGACACACCAGTCGATACCGCCGATGCGAGTTAGTACGTCGCGCAGAATATCGTCGACCAGCCCCTCCATGGGCGCCAGGGCGATTTGCATGAGGTTGTCCGGAAAAATGGGGCGCTTAGTTTAAGGGGTCGCACGCGCCGCACAAGATGGGCGACACTGCCGCTGACGCCAAACGGAGGCTTTACCATGCGCCTGATCGCACCCGCCTTGCTCGGCCTGATCTGCATGGCCGCCCAAGCCAGCGATATCCCGCCCATTGCTACCGAGCCGACCCCCACCGACCCAGTGGCCGATGCAGCGGCCCGGCTCATTTTCAGTCGCGACAACAACGCGCCGAATGCCTGCGATGTGGAGCTCTACGTCAACCAGCAGGTAGTGGCGAAACTCGGTCCCGGCGAGCAAACCAGCCTGGATCTGCCCAACGGCGAACTGAGCGTCGCCGTGGCCATGTCGCCGGACGGCTATTGCGGCGGCCGTGGACCGGATGTGGCGCAGTCCGTCATCCTGCGCCCCGGTGAAACCCGCCAGTTCGCCGTCATGGTCGAGCCGGAGCAGGTATTTCTCGCGCCGGTGATCGACTGAGCGACCTTACAGCTCCAGCGGATAGGGCTGCATCAGCGCCTTGCCATAGCCTTCGACGAATTCCGCCGGCATGCGCTTCGGGCGCCCGCTGGACAGTTCGATGCAGACAAAGGTGGTCTTGGCGCGCAACAAGGTGGCGCCATCTTCCGGGCGCACCAGCTGGAAGCGCCGATCCATCTTCAGACGCTGGTCGGACTCGACGATCCAAGTCGCCATCTGCAGATGCTGCCCTTCGTAGGCGCTGGCCAGATAGTCGATCTCGTGACGCACCACCGCCATGGCCCGATCCAGACGGCGATACTCGACCAGGTCCAGCCCCAGGAACTGCGAATGCCGCCAGGCGCAGCGCTCCAGCCAACTGACATACACCGCGTTGTTGGCATGGCCAAGGCCGTCGATGTCCTCTGCGCTCACTTCGATATCGATGACGAAGGGGCTGGGCAACTCCCAGTTCATGACTGTACCTCCAGGTATGCAGCCTGCATACGGCAAGCTGGGTGATCCGATTCAAGAACATGGCCGCCTGCATCCTCGGCGACCGTTCGGCCAGGTGCCGCATGATACGCCGCACAGCCCGTCCATGCAGTGCCGAGCTTTCATCGCGCCATCACCGCGCGCCATAATGCAGCGCACTCGCCTGAGAGCCCGAGAACGAGCAATTGACTGCCATCCTGCGCCTATTGATGCTTCTACTGCTGCCAGCGCTGAGCTGGGCAGAAAGCCTGCCGCTGCCGATCGGTCAGACGCAGACACTGCCCGGTCCCTATATGCACGTCTGGGAGGACCCGGATGGCCAGGCCGACTTCATCGATGTCCGCGCACTACCCGACTCCGCCTGGCAGGCCGTCGCCCGGCGCGATGCCAGCTTCGGCTACAGCGGCAGCACCTATTGGCTGCGCCTGGATGTACACAATCCGCATAATCGCTCGCTTGGCTGGGTTCTACTGATCGGCAATCCCCTGCTGGATCAACTCGACGCCTACGGCCTGGACGGCAAACGCATCTACCGCTCCGGCGACCAGCGTCCCTTTGACTGGCGCTGGGTCGAGCACCGGCAACTGGTACTCCCCCTCGACCTGGAGTCCGGCGAGCAGCAGCGCATCTGGCTGCGCATGCAAACCGATGGCTCGGCGAACCTCAGCGCCAGCCTGATGACCCGCGATGCCTTCGACCACCAGGAACAGCGCAGCCTGTTGCTACAGGGCCTGTTCTTCGGCGCCCTGATCGCGATGCTGATCTACAACCTGAGCATTTTCTGCATCACTCGCGACCGCAACTATCTCTGGTACAGCCTGTTCGTCGCCAGCTTCAGCCTCTACCAGTTCATCCAGCTAGGCTTCGCCCTGCAATGGCTGTGGCCAAACGCCCTGACCTGGCAGCAACTGAGTTTCCCGCTCAGCTCGGCACTGGCGACGCTGTTCGGCATTCACTTCACCTATGGTGTGCTGGAACTGGACAAGGCCGCGAAGCCTTACCGCTGGGTCGCCAACACACTCAAGGCCTGCGCCTGGCTGGTGCTGGGGATGGCGTTGTTTGGCCCGTACGCACCGGCCCTGATCGGCAGCTTCGTGCTGGTGGTCGCCTGTGCCATAGCCGCCTTCATCATCACCCTGCTGCGCTGGCGGGGCGGCTATGCGGCAGCGCGCCTGTTCGCCCTGGGCTGGTTCGTGCTGATTGCTGCCAGTCTTGCCAGCATCCTCACCGGTACTGGTCTGCTGCCCTACTCGCTGCTGACCCTGCATGCCCAGCAGATCGGCGGCCTGATCGAGATGACGGTGTTCTCCATCGCCCTGGCCTCGCGCATCCGCCACGTGCAGGAAGCCGAACGCCTGGCCCAGGCCAAACTGATCGATCAGGAGCGCCGCCTACGCACCGAACAGACCAAACACCTGGAGCTGCAGACACAGATCAGTGAAAACCTGGAACAACGCGTACAGGAGCGTACCGCGACCCTGCAGGACACTCTTCAGCAACTGTCGAACGCCAACATGCGCCTGGCGGAATTGAATCGCCGTGACGGACTCACCGGCCTGTTCAATCGCCAGACACTCAGCGAAGAACTGGCTCGCGCCTGCGCCCGCGCCGAGCGCAGCCGGCAGTCGCTGGCGGTATTGATGCTGGATCTGGATCACTTCAAGCAGGTCAATGATCGCTACGGCCACCTGGCGGGCGATGCCTGCCTGCGTCATGCGGCCCAGCGCATTCAACAACGCCTGCGCAGCAGCGATCTGCTGGCACGCTTCGGCGGCGAAGAGTTCGCCGCCCTGCTCGACAACACGGATCTGACCGGCGCACTCGACCTGGCCGAGCAATTGCGCGAAGACCTCGCGCAGACCCCTTGCCTCTACCAGCAGCAGTCGATAGCGCTGAGCCTGAGTATCGGCCTGCACGCCGGCGTACCGAGTGACCCCGGCTGCGGTGAGCAATGGCTGGAACTGGCAGACCGTGCCCTGTATCGCGCCAAGGCAAGCGGTCGTAACCGCGTGGTCAGTTACGAAGCCAACGCCTTCAACGACGCCTGAGGCACTTGCTCCAGCAGCTCGAGCACGGCCTGCAGAAGCAACGGATCGCTCAGCAAGCGCTGATGCCCGCCCGCCGGCAGACGCAGCAGCTGGCTGTCGAACCAGGCCTGGTGGATCAGATCGGCTTCGCCCACCGGCACCACCGGATCGTCCTCGGCATGCACGATCAGGCCCGGCAGCTCCAGTTGATAGCGCTGCACGTCGAGATGCGCAGCTGGGATACCGGCAGTCTTTTCCACTTGCCGCACGAAATGCGCACGCGCTTCGGCAGGCAACCCCATGAACCGGGCAAAGCCACGCAACAGACCGAGAATCCGACTCGGCGCAGCGATGGTCACCAGAGTCTCGCTGCGCAAGCCCATCTGCGTGGCCAGCAACGCGCTGGCGCCGCCCATCGAGTGGCCGATCACGGCGCGTAGCGGCGGCAGCTCACTGGCCGCCTCGAGCAGCGCACGTGCGAACAGCACCACATTGGCCTCACGCCCCGGCGATCGACCATGGGCAGGCGCATCCAGTGCGACAACACCATAACCCGCATCGACCAGGCCGCGAATCAGCAGCGCGAACTGGGTCGGGCGCCCCTCCCAGCCATGCATCAGCAACACTGTAGGGCCGCTGCCCCAACGCAGCGCAGAGAGACCGAAACGCAGGGTAATGCGCTCGGAACTTGCCAGCAGCGGCAGCTCCCAATCCCGCGGCGACAAAGTGCGCGGCGTCATGAAACGTTCGCGCAAACGACTGGCGATCAGTTGCGGCGCCACCCTACCCAGCGTTGCATTGACACCACGGACCCAGGTCATCTGATTCATCACCCTCTCCTTCACGCTTGATTTCACACAACTGCCGACTTGGCAGCACGCAACACCCGGTCGGACAACTCGCCTGGCCCCAAGGCCCGCGCCAGTGCCAGACCACCGATCATCAGCGCCAGGTCAGCCAGCGCCACATCACCCTCTTCCGGCGTCCCGCTCATCTGCGCCGTGATCAGCTCAATGTGTTCAGCCAAGGTCTGGCGAAAGCCATCCGGTAACCGCGCAATTTCCGCCAGCGAACTCGGCAGCGGGCAGCGCTCGTCAGCATCGTCACGGTGCCTGCGCGAAAGGTAGAAAGCGGCCAAGAGCACTCGGCGCTCTCTGCCTGTCAGGCTCTGGTCGACCTGCGCCAGGCGATCACGCCGCACCCGCAGCAACTGACGAAATGCCTCGAGCATCAGCGCATCCTTGCTGGCGAAGTGCGCGTAGAAGCCGCCGACCGTCAGCCCCGCTTCAGCCATGACCTCAGCCACCGCCGGGTCACCAGGCCCACGCTCTGCAAGCACACGCCCTGCCGCGGCGAGAATGCGCTTACGGGTTTCACTTTTGCGTTCACTCATGACTGCGCCCTTAATATGATGAATGAAATATTACGACCATCATATTATTTTGCAAGTCACCGGATCGACCGCCGGTCAGCATTGCAAGACAGGCGCACCAGCATCAGAAAAAGAAAGGGAAAAACAAAAAGGGGCCACTTCCGAAGAAGTGACCCCTGGGTCCCGCAAATGCGGCAAGAAAAATGGCGTCCCCTAGGGGACTCGAACCCCTGTTACCGCCGTGAAAGGGCGGTGTCCTAGGCCACTAGACGAAGGGGACGAAACCTTCGAACGACAAGGCCAGCACTAGGCTGGCCTTGAGTGTGATTGGTGGAGCTAAACGGGATCGAACCGTTGACCTCTTGCATGCCATGCAAGCGCTCTCCCAGCTGAGCTATAGCCCCGAAACCTTGCGGTCGGTTCGCAACACTTGCGCGCTGCGACTGGAATATGGCGTCCCCTAGGGGACTCGAACCCCTGTTACCGCCGTGAAAGGGCGGTGTCCTAGGCCACTAGACGAAGGGGACAAAACCTTCGAAGAACAAGGCCAGCACTAAGCTGGCCTTGTCAGTGTTTGGTGGAGCTAAACGGGATCGAACCGTTGACCTCTTGCATGCCATGCAAGCGCTCTCCCAGCTGAGCTATAGCCCCGAAACCTTTCGGTCTGGCTGCAGCGCCTGAGCGCTACGGCTGGAATAAATGGCGTCCCCTAGGGGACTCGAACCCCTGTTACCGCCGTGAAAGGGCGGTGTCCTAGGCCACTAGACGAAGGGGACGCAAGACCCTGATCGTGAATCGACTCACATCGATTCTGGCACTCCCGAAGGAGCCGAGATTGGTGGAGCTAAACGGGATCGAACCGTTGACCTCTTGCATGCCATGCAAGCGCTCTCCCAGCTGAGCTATAGCCCCATCTCGAGGACGGGGCGCATGTTAAGAGCGCCCCGATTGGCTGTCAACAACATTTTTCCTGCCAGCCCAAAGTTTTTGCCACTAGAACAATTACTTAGAGCCAACCCGACAATCAAACGCCGGCCTAACCGTAGGGTGCGCCACGCGCACCGCCGCAACCGAGGATACCCCGGTGCGCGCGGCGCACCCTACATCAGGCGATGCTCGCCAGCAGCTTCTCCCACTCCTTGGCCTCTTTCTTCGAGGTGCCGCCGAGCAGCTCCAGCGCCTGGCGCAGGCGGAAGCGGGTCAGATCCGGGCCGAGGATTTCCATGGCATCGAGCACCGACACCGAGCTGGCCTGGCCGGTGATGGCGGCGAACATCAGCGGCATGGCGTCACGCAGCTTCAGCTCCAGGTGCTCGACCACCGCCTGGATGCAGCCGGTAATACGATCCTTTTCCCACTGGCGCAGCGACTCGAGCTTCCACAGGATCAGCTGCATCAGCTGACGCACCTGGTCGGGCGACAGCTTCTTGTGCTCGAACAGCTTGGCGTCCAGGTTCAGCCCACCAGAGAAGAAGAAGCCGGCCAGCGGTGCGATCTGGCTGAAGGTCTCCACCCTGCCCTGCACGTGCGGTGCGATCTGCATCAGGTATTCGGGATTGAGCGCCCACTTCTGCACTTCGGCAGCGAAGGTTTCCACCGGCAGCTCACGCAGCCACTGGCCGTTGAGCCAGGACAGCTTCTCCAGATCGAAGATCGGCCCGCCCAGCGACACGCGGTTGATGTCGAAGTGTTCGATCATTTCGTTCAGGGAGAACTTCTCGCGCTCGTCCGGCATCGACCAGCCCATGCGGCCGAGGTAGTTGAGCATGGCCTGCGGCAGATAGCCCATGCGCTCGTAGAAGGTGATGCTGGTGGGGTTCTTGCGCTTGGACAGCTTGCTCTTGTCCGGATTGCGCAGCAGCGGCATGTAGCACAGCGCCGGCTGTTCCCAACCGAAGTACTCGTAGAGCTTGATCAGCTTGGGCGCCGACGGCAGCCATTCCTCGCCACGCAGCACGTGAGTGATGCCCATCAGGTGGTCATCGACCACGTTGGCCAGGAAGTAGGTCGGCAGGCCATCGGCCTTCATCAACACCTGCATGTCCATGCGATCCCATGGGATCTCGACATCGCCACGCAGCATGTCCGGCACCACGCAGACGCCTTCGCTCGGCACCTTCATCCGTACCACGTGCGACTCGCCTGCGGCGATGCGGCGCTGCGCCTCGGCCGGCTCCAAATGCATGCAGTGGCCGTCGTAACGCGGAGTTTCCTTGTTGGCCATCTGCTGCGCACGCACTTCGTCGAGGCGCTCGGCGGAGCAGAAGCATGGGAAGGCATGGCCCTTGCCGACCAGTTCGTCCGAATACTTCTTGTAGATCTCGCCACGCTCGCTCTGCCGGTACGGGCCATGCGGGCCGCCGACATCCGGACCTTCGTCCCACTCGATGCCCAGCCAGCGCAGGGCATCGAAAATCTGCTGTTCGGACTCACGAGTCGAGCGAACCTGGTCGGTGTCTTCGATGCGCAGGATGAACTGGCCACCGTGCTGACGAGCGAAGCACAGGTTGAACAGCGCGATATAGGCGGTGCCGACATGGGGGTCGCCGGTTGGCGATGGCGCGATACGGGTACGGACGGTCGTCATGAATGCTCTCGGAAGGAAGACACGAGGTTTGAATCAAGCGGGCGATGTTAGCAGGCCGACGGCCCCTGGCTCCAGCAACCCGCCGCGGGTGATCGGCAAGCTGGCGATGAGAAAGTCGAGGAAAGTCTTGACCTTCATCGCCTGGAAGCGCCGCGACGGGTAGATGGCGTACACCTCCCCCACCGGCAGGCGCGCCTCGGGCAGCAGCTCGACCAGGCGGCCGCTGCGCACCGCCTCCTCGCTGATCATCACCGGCAATCCGCAAATCCCGGCACCTGCCAGCGTCGCCTCACGGGCGAAGGTGATGTTGTTGCAGGTCATCACCCGCTGGCACGGCAGATGTTCGCCCAATAGCGGCCAGTAACGCGGCGCGTCGTGCTGCAACAGTATCGCCCGATGCCCCTCCAGCTCGGCGACGCTACGCGGCGTACCGTGCGCCGCGAGGTAGGCAGGGCTTGCACACAAGCGTCGACCGCTTTCGAACAGCTTGCGCGCGATCAGCGTGGAATCCTGCGGCTGGCCGACCTGGATGGCGATGTCCACGCCCTCCTCCAGCGGGTCCACGGATCGCGAGGTCAGCTCTACCTCGGCGTCGATCTGCGGGTACTGACGCATGAACTCGCCCAGCACGCGCCCGAGAAACAACTGGCCGAATTCGATCGGTGAAGTGATGCGTAACAGTCCGGACGGCTCGCGCTGCAGCTGCATCACTGCCTGCTCGGCCTCGGCGAAGTCGAGCATGATCTGCCGGCAACGCTCGTAGTAAGCCTGCCCCACCTCGGTCAGACGCAACTTGCGCGTGGTGCGGTTGAGCAGACGTACACCAAGGCGCTCTTCGAGCAACGCGATGCGCCGGCTCACCGTCGATTTCTGCATGCCCAGGCTGGTCGCAGCCTGGGTGAAGCTGTGGCATTCCACCACTCGGGTAAAGATCAGTGCGTCATCCAGCCCCATGATTGTTCCTCATACGCAACAAAGCATGCCAAGCCGAGAGTCTACTAGCGAAAAGGGAACGCTGTTAAATTTACTTACACTTCTCCGCCACACCCCCGAGCCTCAAGCATGCCCGCCAAACTGCAACGTCGCCTTCTCGTATTCGTGATCCTGCTGGTGTTGATCGCCGGCGCCCTGCTCGCCCAGTGGCTGCTGATCGGTCGCTACCACGAGAGCACCGACAACGCTTACGTACAGGGCGAGATCACTCGCGTCTCCAGCCAGTTGAATGCACGCATCGAAAAGGTGCTGGTGCGCGACAACCAACACGTGGAGGCCGGCCAACTTCTGGCCGTGCTGGAAGACGCCGATTTCCGCCTGGCTCGCCAGCGCGCCCTCGCCACCCTGGAAACTCACCAGGCCGAGCGCACCCAGGCGCAGAGCAAGCTCGACCAGCAGGCCAGCCTGATTGCCGCCAGCCAGGCTGACGTCGCGGCCAGCCAAGCCACACTGGACCGCTCCAAGCTCGATCTCGGCCGTGCCCAGACCCTGCGTAAGCCAGGTTACGTCTCCGAGGAACGCGTCACCACCCTGGCCGCCGACAACCGCGTGGCCCGCTCGCAAGTGGCCAAGGCCCAGGCCGATCTGCAGGCTCAGCGTCAGCAGGTCGCCAGCCTGGAAGCCGAGCTCAAACGCCTGGACGCGCTGATTCTCTCGGCGCAGGCCGACCTGGAACAGGCCGACCTCAATCTCTCGCGTACGCAAATTCACGCGCCGATCAGCGGCATGGTCGGCCAGCGCTCGGCCCGCGAAGGCCAGGTGGTGCAAAGCGGCGCCTACCTGCTGTCGCTGGTACCGGATCAGGACATCTGGATCCAGGCCAACTTCAAGGAAACCCAGATCGGCCACATGCGCCCGGGGCAGAAAGCCGAACTGCTGTTCGACAGCTATCCCGACACTCCCATCGAAGGCCGCATCGACAGCCTGTTCGCCGCCTCCGGCGCGCAATTCAGCCTGCTGCCGCCAGACAACGCCACCGGCAACTTCACCAAGGTGGTGCAGCGCATCCCGGTCAAACTGACCTTCGCCGCCGACAACCCGCTGCATGGACTGATCCGCCCCGGCATGTCGGTGGAGGTCACGGTCGATCTGCGCAGCGACGAAAGCCATGGCGGGTGATGCGCTGATCCGCCCCACGGCGGAGCCCAGCCGCCGCGACTGGATTGCGGTGATGAGTGCCATGCTCGGCGCTTTCATGGCGGTGCTGGATATTCAGATCACCAACTCATCGCTCAAGGACATCCAGGGTGCGCTGTCCGCCACCCTGGAGGAAGGTTCGTGGATTTCCACGTCCTACCTGGTGGCCGAGATCATCATGATCCCGCTGACCGCCTGGCTGGTGCAGTTGCTCTCGGCTCGGCGTCTGGCGGTATGGGTGTCGGTGGGCTTTCTGATCGCCTCGCTGCTGTGCTCCCTGGCCTGGAGCCTGGAGAGCATGATCGTGTTCCGCGCCCTGCAGGGCTTCACTGGCGGCGCGCTGATCCCGCTGGCGTTCACCATGACGCTGATCAAGCTACCCGAGCATCACCGCGCCAAGGGCATGGCCCTGTTCGCCATCACCGCCACCTTCGCCCCCTCCATCGGCCCGACCCTCGGCGGCTGGCTCACTGAGAACTGGGGCTGGGAATACATCTTCTACATCAACGTGCCGCCCGGCCTGATCATGATCGCCGGGCTGCTCTATGGCCTGGAGAAGAAGGCGCCGCACTGGGAACTACTGAAGACTACCGACTACGCCGGCATCGTCACCCTTGGCCTGGGCCTGGGCTGCCTGCAGGTATTTCTCGAGGAAGGCCACCGCAAGGACTGGCTGGAATCGCAACTGATCGTCGGCCTCGGCAGCGTCGCGCTGGTCAGCCTGATCCTGTTCGTCATCCTGCAGATCTCCCGCCCCAACCCGCTGATCAACCTAGGCGTACTGCGCGAGCGCAACTTCGGCCTGGCCAGTATTTCCAGCCTGGGGCTCGGTGTCGGACTGTATGGTTCGATCTACGTGCTGCCGCTGTACCTGGCGCAGATCCAGGGCTACAACGCCATGCAGATCGGCGAAGTGATCATGTGGATGGGCGTGCCGCAGCTGTTCCTGATTCCGCTGGTGCCCAAGCTGATGAAGGTCATTTCGCCGAAATGGCTGTGCGCCCTGGGCTTTGCCCTGTTCGGCGCGGCGAGCTTCTTCTCCGGCGTGCTCAACCTGGACTTCGCCGGCGAACAGTTCCAGCACATCCAGATCATCCGCGCGCTTGGCCAGCCGCTGGTGATGGTCACGGTGTCGCTGATCGCCACCGCCTACATCCTGCCGCAGGACGCCGGCTCGGCCTCCAGCCTGTTCAACATCCTGCGCAACCTCGGCGGTGCCATCGGCATCGCCCTGCTCGCCACCCTGCTCGATGCCCGCGCCAAGGTCTACTTCGACTACCTGCGCGAATCCATCGTGCCGACCAACCCACAGGTGGAGGAGCGCCTGCATCTGCTGACGCAAACCCTGGGTAGCGAACAGGCGGCACTGGCCAAGCTCAGCCAGATCGTCCATGAACAGGCGATCATCATGGCCTACAACGATGCCTTCCATTTCATCGGCATCGCCCTGGGTGTGAGCATGCTGGCGATCCTGTTGACGCGAAAGCTGCCGCAGAACATGGCAGGCGGCGGCGCGGCTCACTGACCCTGCTCTGTAGGAGCCGCGCCCCGCGGCGAATCGAGAGAACACCGCAAAGCCAAAACCTTCGCCCCGGGGCGGGGCTCCTACACAGGCAACTCCGCGCCACGCGGTAACATCACACCTGCAACAACCGATCCCGCAGCTTCTGAATCTCGTCACGCATCTGCGCTGCAGCCTCGAACTCCAGGTCGCGCGCCAGGGCATACATCTTCTCTTCCAGCTGACGAATACGCTTGGTGATCTCGCTCGGCGAACGTAGCTCGTTCTCGTAACGCGCACTCTCCTCCGCCGCCTTGGCCATGCCCTTGCGCTTGTTGCTGCGCGCACCAGGCACCACAGCGCCTTCGAGGATGTCCTTGACGTCCTTCTGCACGCCCTTGGGCACGATGCCGTTGGCCTCGTTGAAGGCAATCTGCTTGGCGCGGCGCCGCTCGGTCTCGCCAATGGCGCGCTGCATCGAGCCGGTCATGTTGTCGGCGTACAGAATCGCTCGGCCGTTGAGGTTACGTGCGGCGCGACCGATGGTCTGGATCAGCGAGCGCTCACTGCGCAAGAAACCCTCCTTGTCCGCATCTAGGATCGCCACCAGTGACACCTCAGGCATATCCAGCCCCTCGCGCAGCAGGTTGATCCCCACCAGCACGTCGAAAGCGCCCAGACGCAGATCACGAATGATCTCCACCCGTTCAACGGTATCGATGTCCGAGTGCAGGTAACGCACCTTGACGTCATGGTCGCCCAGGTAGTCGGTCAAATCCTCGGCCATACGCTTGGTCAGGGTGGTGACCAACACGCGGTCACCCGCTGCCACACGCAAACGGATCTCCGAGAGCAGATCATCGACCTGAGTGCGCGCCGGACGCACCTCGATCTGCGGGTCGACCAGGCCGGTCGGCCGCACCAATTGCTCCACCACGCGCCCGGCATGCTCGCCCTCGTAAGGCCCAGGCGTAGCGGAAACGAAAATGGTCTGAGGGCTTGCCGCCTCCCACTCCTCGAAACGCATCGGTCGGTTATCCAGCGCAGAAGGCAGGCGGAAACCGTATTCCACCAGGGTTTCCTTACGCGAGCGGTCGCCCTTGTACATCGCGCCGACCTGCGGCACCGAGACGTGGGACTCGTCGATCACCAGCAGCGCTTCGTCCGGCAGGTAGTCATAGAGAGTGGGTGGCGGCGCTCCAGAAGGCCGGCCTGACAGGTAGCGTGAGTAGTTCTCGATGCCGTTGCAGTAGCCGAGCTCGAGGATCATCTCCAGATCGAAGCGCGTGCGCTGCTCCAGGCGCTGCGCCTCCACCAGCTTGTTCGCCCCACGCAGGTACTCCAGGCGCTGCTGCAGCTCGACCTTGATCTGCTCAACCGCCTCCAGCAAGGTTTCACGCGGGGTGACGTAGTGGCTCTTGGGGTAGAAGGTGAAGCGCGGCAGCTTCTGGATCACTTCGCCGGTCAGCGGATCGAAGGCACTGATGCTCTCCACCTCGTCATCGAACAACTCGACGCGAATGGCTTCCAGATCCGATTCCGCCGGAAAGACGTCGATCACATCACCGCGCACGCGGAAAGTGGCGCGGGCGAAGTCCATGTCGTTGCGCGTGTACTGCAGCTCGGCCAGGCGCCGCAGCAGCGCGCGCTGATCCATCTTGTCGCCACGGTCGAGGTGCAGCACCATTTTCAGGTACTCCTCGGGGCTGCCCAAGCCGTAAATCGAGGACACGGTGCAGACCACGATCACGTCCTTGCGCTCGATCAGCGCCTTGGTCGCCGACAGTCGCATCTGCTCGATATGGTCGTTGATCGAGGCATCCTTCTCGATGAAGGTGTCCGACGACGGCACATAGGCTTCCGGCTGGTAGTAGTCGTAGTAGGAGACGAAGTACTCCACCGCGTTGTTCGGGAAGAACGCCTTGAACTCGCCATAGAGTTGCGCGGCCAGGGTCTTGTTCGGCGCCAGGACCAGGGTCGGGCGCTGCACCTGGGCAATCACGTTGGCGATGGAGAAGGTCTTGCCCGAGCCGGTCACACCCAGCAGGGTCTGGTGCGAAAGACCGGCCTCCAGCCCCTCGACCATCTGCCGGATCGCCTCAGGCTGATCGCCGGCAGGTTTGAAGCGGGTCACCAACTGAAACTCGGACATGCAGTACCTCGACAAATGGCTGTGACGCATCCTGTCGGACCGCGTCAAACGCCATGAATTGCGGGGCGATTCGGCGATAGGTCCAGGTAGAGTCGAATTACCTGGCAAAAGGCCTTAATTCAGGGCTTTGCGCTGTCGCCCCCTGGATTCAGGGTCGTTATACTAACGCCCCGTTTACGCGCCCCCTAGCGCTTTTGTCGGGGACGCCTGGCCACCCACCCCTCACTCGAGTTGCCGCACCCATCATGAGTCTCTTCTCTGCCGTCGAAATGGCTCCGCGCGATCCCATCCTGGGCCTCAACGAAGCATTCAACGCCGACACCCGCACCACCAAGGTCAACCTTGGCGTGGGCGTCTACTACAACGAGGAGGGGCGAATTCCGCTGCTGCGCGCCGTCGCAGAAGCCGAAAAGGCACGTATCGAGGCCCACGCACCGCGTGGCTACCTGCCGATCGAAGGCATCGCTGCCTATGACAAGGCCGTACAGGAACTGCTGTTCGGCAAGGGCGCAGCCCTGATCGAAGCCGGCCGCGTGATCACCACCCAGGCCCTGGGCGGTACCGGCGCACTGAAGATCGGTGCCGACTTCCTCAAGCGCCTGCTGCCGGACGCCACCGTGGCCATCAGCGACCCGAGCTGGGAAAACCACCGCGCCCTGTTCGAATCCGCCGGTTTCCCGGTGCACAACTACCGTTACTACGATCCGTTCAGCAACGGCGTGAACCGCGGTGGCATGCTCGAAGACCTGCGCAACCTGCCGGCCCGCTCCATCGTCGTGCTGCACGCCTGCTGCCACAACCCGACAGGCGTCGACCTGCAGCTGGAAGATTGGAAAGCCGTGCTGGACGTGCTGCGCGAGCGTGAGCACGTGCCCTTCCTCGACATCGCCTACCAGGGTTTCGGTGACGGCATCGAACAGGACGCCGAAGCCGTGCGTCTGTTCGCCGAGTCGGGCCTGGAATTCTTCGTCTCCAGCTCCTTCTCCAAGTCGTTCTCGCTGTACGGTGAACGTGTAGGCGCCCTGTCGCTGGTCACCAGCAGCCGTGAAGAGTCGGCTCGCGTACTGTCGCAGCTCAAGCGCGTGATCCGCACCAACTACTCCAACCCGCCGACCCACGGCGCCACCGTGGTCGCCAGCGTGCTCAACAGCCCCGAGCTGCGCGCCATGTGGGAAGCCGAACTGGGCGAAATGCGCGACCGCATCCGCAGCATGCGCCTGGCCATGGTCGAGCAACTGGCCGCACTGGGCGCCAAGCGTGACTTCGGCTTCGTCGCCGAGCAACGTGGCATGTTCTCCTACTCCGGCCTCACCGTGGAGCAAGTGGAACGCCTGAAGGAAGAGTTCGGCATCTACGCCGTCGGTACTGGCCGAATCTGCGTCGCCGCGCTGAACAAAGGCAACCTGGACAGCGTCACCCGTGCGATCAACGCCGTGCTGTAAGCCCTGGTGATAAACAAAAACGCCGGCCAATGAGCCGGCGTTTTTGTATGCATCAAATGACTGTAGGAGCGGCGCCCCGCCGCGAATCGTTCGGTAGAGCACCGCAAAAGCAAAAACTTCGCCCCGGGGCGGGACTCCTACACAGCCCCCGCAGGCACCGCACCACCCTGTAGGAGCGGCGCCCCGCCGCGATCCGTGCAGGAATGGCAGCCATCGCGGCCAAAGCCCCTCCCACGACACCCTCGCTGAACACCCGAATTCTAACCACGTAGATATCATGGCAAAGTGTTGACTTCTCTTTTTTAATCAGTAACATACGCGCCGTTGTTCCGCGATAGCTCAGTCGGTAGAGCAAATGACTGTTAATCATTGGGTCCCTGGTTCGAGTCCAGGTCGCGGAGCCAAATTCAAAAGCCCAGCCTAGCGCTGGGTTTTTTATTGCCTGCTGACTCTCACCAGGGACTACGTCCCAGGTTATTCGCTTCGCTCACCCCTTCGGGGCCGCGCTAAAGCGCATTCAGCTGCGCTGTCGAGTCCAGGTCGCGGAGCCAAATTCAAGAACCCAGCCTAATCGCTGGGTTTTTTGTTGCCTGCGGACTCTCACCAGCGACTTCATCCCAGGTTATTCGCTTGGCTCCCCCCCTTCGGGACCGCGCTAAAGCGCGTTCAGCTGCGCTGTCGAGTCCAGGTCGCGGAGCCAGATTCAAGAACCCAGCCTAGTGCTGGTTTTTTTATTGCCTGCGAACTCTCACCAGGGATCATGTCCCAGGTTATTCATCTCCCTAAAGGAGACCACCGCACCTGTAGGAGCCGCGCCCCGCGGCGAATAGCGGCCATTCCCCGATAACCAATCCCCTCACACAAAACCCTCGCCCTACAAGAACGAAAAGGCCGGTCAAAAGACCGGCCCAGACAACAACGCCGCCAGGCGTCAGTTAATACTCAGCTTGTCGCGATTCTTCTCCAGCGTCGCCTCGCCGATACCTTTCACCTCCAACAACTCATCGACCGAGGCGAAATTACCGTGTTCCTCCCGATAAGCCACAATCGCCTGCGCCTTGGTCGCACCAATCCCGGCCAGCTCACGCTGCAGCGTTGCAGCATCGGCGGTATTCAGATTGACCACGGCAACCTGCGCCACCTGCACGGCAGTCGGTTTAGCGCTTTCGGTTTTCGGGGTTTCAGCTGCGGCTGCAGCCAGAGAGAAAGAAGCGAGAACAGCGAACAGCAGGGAAGATAGACGGAGTTTTTGCATGATGTGCATTCCTTTGTCGTAAGTAGATCCTAGTGAGGTTTCAAACCCCACAAGAATCAACCTAGACGCTATCTTCCAGCTGTCAAACCAACGCCTCAACGCTCCCGGTTTCTGAGATGAATCCAGTCAACGATCTCACCTTCCGGCACATAACCATGCACCGTTTCGCGCAGCAGCACGCGTACGCGAGCGTAATCATCCTCACTCACTGCAGCCAGCAGCGCCTGCAAGCGAGCCTTGAGCTCGTCCCAGGGCAACATGTCCTCTTCCGCGCGCATGATCATCGGATGCTCGGTCGGCTTCACATCCTCGCCGATCAGCAGCTCCTCATAGAGCTTCTCACCCGGACGCAACCCGGTGAACTCGATACTGATATCGCCATGCAGATTGCGCTCATCACGCACAGTCAGGCCGGACAGACGGATCATCTTCTCCGCAAGGTCGGCGATCTTCACTGGCTCGCCCATATCCAGTACGAACACATCACCGCCCTGCCCCAACGAACCGGCCTGAATGACGAGCTGCGCCGCCTCAGGGATCGTCATGAAATAGCGCGTGATGTTCGGATGCGTCACCGTCACCGGCCCGCCCTGCTTGATCTGCTCCCTGAACAGCGGAATCACCGACCCGGAGGAGCCCAGCACATTGCCAAAACGCACCATGGTGAAACGGGTCTTGTTGACGTGATGAACACCTGAGTCATCACCGAACAGCAAAGGTGCAGACTCACGACTCAGCGCCTGCAGCACCATCTCAGCCAAGCGCTTGGTGCTACCCATGACATTGGTGGGCCGCACCGCCTTGTCGGTTGAGATCAGCACGAAATTGGCAACACCCGCCTTGATCGACGCCTGCGCGGCATTGAGCGTACCAACCAGGTTATTGAGCACACCCTCGGCCACGTTATGCTCGACCATCGGCACATGCTTGTACGCAGCAGCGTGATAGACGGTATTGACGCGCCAAGTCTGCAGAATGTCGAACAACCGCTCGAAGTTACGGATAGACCCGAGAATCGGCACCAGCTTGATCGGCAGCGACTCCCGCTCGATACGCTGCTGCAGTTCACCATGGATACTGTAGAGATTGAACTCGCTATGCTCGAAAAGCAGCAAGGTCCGCGCGCCGCTGGCGAGAATCTGCCGGCACAGCTCCGAACCGATGGAGCCGCCAGCGCCGGTCACCAGAACTACCTGATTCTTGATACAGCGTTCGAACAAATCTTGCTGAGGCGGAACAGCATCACGCCCGAGAAGATCGGCTATGTCGACCTCCTGAATATCCTCGACCTTCACCCTTCCACTGGCCAGGTCGGTGAACCCTGGCACGCTGCGAACATGCAATGCATAGGGTTCTAGCGCATCTAGGATCTCGCGTCGTCGCGCTCGAGAAATAGACGGCATCGCAAGAAGAATCTCGTCAGCCCCCGTCTCGTCGATCATCTGCTGAATATGCTTAGGTGTATAAACTCGCAGTCCGGCAATAACTCGATTGGCGACTCCAGCATCGTCGTCCACGAATGCTACCGCCCGCATCGCACGCCCCAAACGCAAAGCCGCCAGCAACTGATTACCAGCCGTTCCAGCGCCGTAGATAGCAACACGCGAAACATAATGCATCTGACCAGATTGATGACCAAGAGGGTCCAACCACGCCCCCATAAAATACTGGCGCATGAGCAAACGCAACCCACCCACTAGCATCAAACTGAGCCACCAGTAGTTGAAAACCATGGAACGGGGTATCAGCACATCAGGATCCCGATACCAGTACACCATCAACGCTAGCAACAGAGCAGAAAGAGAAACGGCCTTGAAAATACTCTTGAGAGCATCATTACCGAAGTAACGCATCACCGCACGATACATGCCCATGCGGATAAAAATCGGGATGGCCAACGCAGGCGCACAAACGAACAGCCAAGCGTGATCACCTAATGGCTCAACACCTTTGAGATCTCCCAAGCGGACCACAAAGGCGAGCCATAAGGCGATCCAAATGATAATGATATCCGCAGCGACCTGCAGCAGGCGCTTCGAGCGTCGAGACAGCCCAATCAAACGCCCACGTAAGCGATCAGCAGCCTTAAACATAATAATCTCTCAAGCCTTCACTTCCTTTGAAGCTCCACACAGTAACAGGCGCCATTGCAAAGCAGTTAGAGCACACTCACAACGACGAGCGCACTCGATCTCCGGCCCCCTTGCCCAAGACAGTCATCAAAATGTATTTAAAGTAATGCACCAACGTTAGCTCACGGATCATTCGCTGGTCAGTTTCCGCCAGCAACTGCGGCGTGGACATGTCGATATTACTTACCTGAGCCAGCCCCGTTATGCCCGGTCGCACCTCGAATACACCACAACTGGCCCGCGCTGCCGTTAACTCCTGTTGATTGAACAGTCCAGGACGCGGCCCTACCAGACTCATTTCCCCCTTAAGCACGTTCCAGAGCTGCGGCAACTCGTCGAGCTTGGACTTACGCAAAAAGGCGCCGAGTCGCGTGATGGACGCACTGGATGCCAGGTGACTGGCAACAGAGGCCGTATCGACCGTCATGGTACGAAATTTGACCAGAATGAAAGGTTTCTGATGACGACCTACCCTCTCTTGACGAAACAACGGTGAACCGGTATCTAAAAGGCCCAGTACAAAGATCAGGAGAAACACAGGGAAACCGAACACCAACCCCAGCGAGGCAAACAGAACATCAAACAGACGAATCACGAACGCACCTTCTCAATCCCTCTTTGACAGACATGGGAGGTTCCCAACCCAACAATTCTCGTGCCTTGCTTATATCCACTTGCAGTGACCCCAGCAAACGCTGAGCAACGGCACGCTTACCCAATAGGGTTGCACCCAGACTGAGCAAAGCAGCAGGTACGGGAATCAAATGCGCAGGTCGCCCAATCGCCTCGGCCACACCACGCAGCAGCTCGGTCGTTGATAGGTCCTCACCGTCGCCAGCCAGAAACACCTGGTTGGCAGCGGCAGGATGGTCAATGCAACGGATAATCAGGTCAACCAGATTGTCTATACCAACCAAGGAGCGTTTGTTGTCAATAGCTCCCAAAGGCAGGGGTAATCCTTTGCTCATAAGCTTGATCAAAGTGGCGAAGTTACCCTTGACGCCAGGGCCATAAACCAAGGGAGGACGGATGATGACAACTTCCAACCCGGTCTCCCCCGCCAACTTCATGAGACCCTGCTCAGCCTCCAGCTTTGACATACCATACGGATCATCAGGCATCAGGGTGTCAGAAGCTCGGTAAGGTGAACCCAAGGCAGTCGCCTCGCCATGTACCTTTATAGAGCTAATGAAAATAAAACGTCGCACGCCTGCCGCGACAGCAGCCTTGGCCAAGTCCAAAGTAATTTGAGTGTTGACGCGACGATACTCGGCAATAGGGTCGCTAACCGAGTCTTGCATCACGTGGGCGCGAGCGGCAGTGTGGATAACCACTGAATAGCCACTCAAAGCAGCTTTCATGGCATCTACATTGCCCAACGACTCAATGGTGAGACAGGGGTAATCTGCAGTGCAACTGACCCGAGAAAGAGCCAGGAAATCAAATCCTCGACACATTAAAGTATCGGCTAAATGACGTCCCACAAAACCATTCGCACCAGTCAATACAACTCGTGACTCAAGCCCCATAACCACACCCCAAAACAATAGAGCCAAGCCTAAAAATGAAAGAGTCAAAGTGCAGTGTTTTCTTAAGCCGCACTCTTTCCATATCAATATTTAAAGAGGCATAATTAGATCGTTCAACTTCCTGAAACGCAGAAACGACCGCATCGATATCGGGAGGCACGGCAACGCCTAGATTATTATCTAAAACCCAACGAGAAACACTGGTCTCCCTGCCACTGATCGCAAGAATTTTCGCCCCCGAAAAAACATATGAAGATGACTTACTGGGAAAGGCAAATTGAGTCACCTCATCTGCGATAGGCAAGATTGCCCACTCATAATCAACATTAATTTGAGCTGCATCTCTGGCACTCACCAAGCCATGATAGTCGACATTCGCATATCTTTCAGAAAGAGCCCTCAGCTGGCCGCTGTAAACTCCACCTCCAGCAAAAGCGAACTTCAAAGATCCGCCACTCGACAAATACTTTTCTATAGCGTCAATTAGAAGCGGCATCCGCTGCAGCCTTCCAGCGTTACCGCAGAAAGAAAAACCAGGTAATTTGATTTTTTTTAATTCAATAGAATCAAATGAAACGGCAGGATTTTCGAGCACATGAATGGGAACCCGGGTGGATGATCGCATACGAATATATTCAGCCATCTGCTCAGTTATAGTAATGAGCTGAGTGGCATTTTTCATAACCAGCACATCAGCCCACCGGAGCAATTTAAATATCCACCGCTGAACAGGGACGACGACATCAGCAGCTTCCGGATGAATATCCTGAAGATGGTAAATATAATCTGCCCTAAAAATCTTGCAATAAACCATAACAATAAAAGGCACAACCACCGGAGGGTCGGTTGAAACATAGACTTTATTTGGCCGTAGCCTCAGCAACGTACACAACACCCATAACATAAAAAAAATAGCATCAGCAATTCTAGCCAACACCGAGCTGGACGAGCTTGTCCATGCTTTAACCGGAAAAAAGCAGACGCCTTTGCCGCGATTTTCTTCTGCAAGCCTGGAACGAATATCCGCATGATCCTGCAGGATTACCGACACCGAAACGTTATTGGCTGCAGCCTGCTCCGCAAAGCGCAGAAGAGCTTCACCGATCACCGGGTATACAGGCCAAAAACTACGGTTAACGATTACTAGTTTTTCGCCTGGCATCAGTACCTCTTCCAGACCGTACGCATGACGTAGTCGCGATAGCTGTGAACGATCCGTACTACCTTGTCAGCCACGTTGGGCATGCTGTAATCGGCCACCAAGCGCAAGCTGCGCTCGTCGCCACGCCCCTGGGATTCGATCACCTGGAGCGCCTGCATCACTCGCTCGACTTCGAGCCCTACCATCATCACGGCAGCTTCTTCCATGCCCTCAGGCCGCTCATGGGCCTCACGGATATTCAGGGCTGGGAAGTTAAGAATCGAGGACTCTTCGGAGATCGTACCGCTATCGGACAATACCGCTTTGGCGCACGCCTGTAGCTTATTGTAATCCTTGAAGCCCAGCGGCTTGAGCAGTCTTACGTTAGGGTGAAAGGTCACGTTCAGCGCATCCACACGCTTTTGGGTTCGCGGGTGGGTGGAAACGATTACCGGCAGGTCGTAGTGTGCAGCAACTTTATTTAAAGTCTCGACCAACTTACGGAAGTTACTCTCCGAGTCGATATTTTCTTCACGGTGCGCACTGACCACGAAGAACTTGCCCTCCTCCAACTCAAGGCGCTGAAGGACATCGGACGCGTCAATACCTGCACGGTAATGAGTCAACACTTCAAACATCGGGCTGCCGGTCTTGATCACCATATCCGGCGGCAGCCCTTCACGTAGCAGGTAGTCACGAGCAATGGTGCTGTAGGTCAGGTTGATGTCCGCTGTGTGATCGACGATCCGCCGGTTGATTTCTTCCGGTACTCGCATATCGAAACAACGGTTGCCTGCCTCCATGTGGAAGGTGGGGATCTTGCGTCGCTTGGCTGGAATCACCGCCATGCAACTGTTGGTATCGCCTAGAACCAGCAACGCATCAGGTTGGACTTCAGCCAACACCTTGTCGACCGCGATGATCACATTGCCAATTGTCTCTGCCCCCGTGGCACCTGCGGCATTGAGAAAATGATCCGGGCGGCGAATCCCCAGATCGTCGAAAAAGATCTCGTTGAGCTCGTAATCGTAATTCTGCCCGGTATGGATCAACACGTGATCGCAATGCTCGTCCAACTTGGCCATCACTCGCGCCAGGCGGATGATTTCGGGACGGGTGCCAACGACCGTGGCAACTTTCAGTTTTTTCATGGTTTCACCTGGCAGGCGTAGGTATCAGGGTGCGCACGATCGAAGATCTCGTTGGCCCATAACATCACGATCATCTCGTCATCGCCGATATTGGTGATGTCATGCGTCCAGCCGGGTACGGTTTCGACGATCTGCGGGTTATCACCTTCGGTAATAACTTCATGGAGCTCACCCGAAGTCATATGGCGAAACCCAAAGCGCGCACGCCCCTTGATGACCAGAAACTTCTCAGTTTTGGTGTGGTGATAATGGCCGCCACGGGTAATACCCGGGTGTGCGGTGAAGAAGGAGAACTGACCACAGTCGGGCGTTTTCAGCATCTCGACAAACACACCACGCGGATCACTATATTTCGGCACTTCGTAGCTGAATCGCTTTGGCGGCAGATAGCTCAAATACGTTGAGTAAAGGGCGCGCACGAAGCCATGACCCACCCGATCCGTAACCAGAGTGCTACGGCTTTCCTTGAAGCCGTGCAAGCGATCTGCTATCTCGCCCACACTTACCCGGTATTGCGGCTGCACCTCAATGCCCGCCTCCTCGCCCGCCATCAAGGCAAGAAAATGGGCAATCACGTCATCGATATATACAAGGGTGATGACAGCGGCCGGGTCGTTGATCTGGATGGGCAAATCACGGGCAATATTGTGGCAGAAGGTAGCTACAGCCGAATTGTAGTTAGGCTTGGCCCATTTGCCGAATACGTTCGGCAAACGCAGAACATGCACCGGGCTGCCGTTCTGTACCGAGAGCGCCTGCAGCGCCTCCTCGGCGCCACGTTTGCTTGCACCGTAGGGATTGTCGAGCACGGCCTGGCTCGACGAGGTATATACAACCGGAATCTTCCTGCCACTGACTTCGATGGCCTTGCACAGCTCAACGGTCAGCTCGGTATTGCCCTGACCGAATTCTGCTGGATCCTGGGGGCGGTTTACACCTGCCAGATGGAAGATGAAGTCTGCCTTGGCAACACGTGCAGCAAGCGCCTCTAAATCGTCAGAGCGACCGAATGTGAGAATCTCGACATCCTGACGCTCCTTGAGATGGACAATGAGGTTCTTGCCCACGAAACCGTTGGCACCAGTGATCAGAACCCTCATTTCTACTCCTCTGGCGCAGCGTCTTCGCCACGATGAATAGCACGCATGAAGTTCAGTTTGAGCAACAGCTCCTGCATGCCCTGTACATCCAAGCGTTCTGTGTTATGCGAATTGTAATCCTGCATATGGGATATGCGCTCTTCGCCCTGCTCCACGAACTTGCTGTAGTTCAGGTCACGCAGATCCGGCGGCACGCGGTAGTACTGGCCATGATCCTCGGCGCAGGCCATCTCCTCACGACTCAGCAGCGCCTCGTAGAGTTTCTCGCCATGACGAGTACCGATCACCTGGATGGGGTGATCGGGCTTGCCCAGAAGGGAGGTCAGCGCTTGCGCAAGCACTTCGACAGTTGCAGCAGGCGCCTTCTGCACGAACAGATCGCCGTTACGGCCATGCTCGAATGCGTACAGCACTAGGTCGACCGCATCAGCTAAGGTCATCATGAAACGGGTCATGTTCGGATCAGTAATCGAAAGCGGCTTACCCGCACGAATCTGATCGATGAACAGCGGAATCACCGAGCCGCGGGAAGCCATGACGTTGCCATAGCGGGTGCCACAAATGACTGTACCGGTATCATCAAGGTTACGTGACTTGGCCACCATGACCTTTTCCATCATCGCCTTGGAAATTCCCATGGCATTGATCGGGTAAACGGCTTTGTCGGTACTCAGGCACACAACTCGCTTGACGCCATTCTGGATAGCGGCTTCGAGCAGATTCTCGGTGCCCAATACGTTGGTTTTGACCGCTTCCATGGGGTGGAATTCGCAGGATGGCACCTGCTTGAGGGCTGCCGCGTGGAAAATGTAATCGACGCCACGGGTCGCATTCAGGATGCTCTGGTAGTCGCGCACGTCGCCGATGTAGAACTTCAGCTTGGGGCTGTCGTAATGCTTACGCATATCATCCTGCTTCTTCTCATCCCGGCTGAAAATACGAATTTCAGCGATATCGGTATCGAGAAAGCGCTTGAGTACGGCATTACCGAACGAACCTGTGCCGCCGGAGATAAGCAGTTTCTTTCCGTTGAACATATGCAATCCTGAAATCTGAATGCAAGGTAACCTAGCGTCGGCCTTGCAGGGCTGAATAAATAGAGTCAAGTTTCTGCTGTGCGGTGGGGTAGCTAATCAGTACCGCACGATAGGTGCCTTTGAACACGAAAAAACTACCCGCTGCCACACCAACCACACCACAGGCTGCGACCACCTTGCGCATGTCGTCGAGGCTACCTCCCCCGCCGAGCACCGTGAGTGGCACCGTAAGCGCCTCACGCAATTGAGAAGCCAGGGCCAGGTCGTAGCCTTTCATCTTGCCGTCGTTATCGATGGAATTGATAACGATCTCGCCCGCACCGAGCTTTTCCATTTCCAGCGCCACGTCGATGACGCTGCGCTTGGTATTGCGCGTTCCGTTATGCGTCCAGACGTCCTGGGTCTTTCCCAATAATCGCTGCTTGTGATCAAGCACCACGACGACGCTTTGTCGACCGATCTCAGCGGCGATTTCGCTGATCAGGCCGGGGTTGGCCAGTGCCGCCGAACTGATCGCTACCTTCTCGACGCCCAGGGCGATGATGCGCTTAGCCTGCTCGGCGGTACGTACCCCCCCGCCATAACAAAGCGGCATTCTGCACTCGGAAGCAAGATGGGCGATCTTCTGATAGTCCGGCTCACGGTCATGGGCACTGGCATCGATATCTATGACGATCAGCTCGTCCGCTTCCTTCTCATTGAAAATCTTCACGGCGTTGATCGGATCGCCGACGTATTTGGGATCCTTGAACCGTATGGTCTTCACCAGGCCGCTATCCTGGATCAACAAGCAGGGGATGATGCGTGGTCTCAACATTTCACAATTCCGCGAAGTTCTTCAGCAGGGCGACACCACAGTGGTGGCTCTTCTCGGGATGGAACTGCACCCCATACACGTTCTTCGAAGCAACTGAACAACTGAATCTGGCGCCATAAGTCGCGGTAGCTGCGATATGCGCAGATTCAGCGCACTCGAAAAAGTACGAGTGAAGGAAGTAGAACAACCAGCCCTCCTGCTGCCCCTGAAACAGCGGGCTATCAGGGATAGGTAGCACGTCGTTCCAGCCCATATGTGGCAGAGCCAGCTCGCTGGATTCAGCTACGGAATGGAAATTGCGCACTTGACCCGGAATCCAGCCCAGGCCCGGCAGAACACCCTCATCACTAGAGTCGGCGAGCATCTGCATACCCACGCATATGCCGAGCACGGGGATACCATGATCTTGCACCATGTCATCGAGAGTTTGCCGCATCCCAGACGCATTCAGGCGCTGCATAGCATGGTCGAATGCGCCCACGCCCGGCAGGATCAGCTTGCTGGCACCAGCCAGTTGATCAGCGCTCGTGGCGACCGAGACTGGTATATGCAGGCGCTTGTAGACGTTGACGAAGGCCTGAATGTTACCCAGACCATAATCGATGATGGTGATCATCTGAAAAGTCTTCTCTCCAATCCGAGGGCGCTCATTACACGCGAACCAATGCCGATTAGAAAGCGCTTGTTCTTGTAATCTCGGTACGTCTTGTTTTCGCCTTCGAAAATCGCCTGCAGTTCAGCAACCGAAAGCCCCAGCTTGTTGGCCATGAACTCGAACTCCGTCTTCAGGAACTGCTCGTCCATCTCGGGCGTGGCGATACGTGCCAGCGCTTCGTCGCGAGTCATCTGCCCGGTCATGATCAGGCTCGAGAAATGCGCACGGCGCTTCTCATAGCCGAATTTGCGCGGCATCCAATAATCTTCGTAGAAGCGCGTGAAGCGCGACTCGTGATGCTTGTGCTGAAACTTCTGCCAACCGAAACGCTGCTCCAACTCTGCCTCTGCGTCTTTCTTTACGTAAGGCACTAGATTGAGCGGCTTAACGATCTTCATTCCCAATACACGCTGGTAGAGGATCTTGTAGGTCATGATGTCGACCAAGGGGAAGGTCTTCAGCGGCCGCTTGCCAAAGCGTTTGTGGATGTCCGCGAACAAGGTCTTGTCGATGCCCGGGTAGCCGCCCCACTCTTCAGGCTCGCGGCAGCACTCGGTGGAATAGTTGCCGCCAGTGAGCACGTACTTGATGCCATGCTTGCGCGCGAACTTGTACAGGCCGGAGAAAAAGGCAGCATCCTGGGGCAAGTCCTGGTCTGCAATCTGCGAGCGTAAAAAGGCCACTTGCAGATCCTTCATTTCTTCCCAGTTGATCACCTCGGTGTAAAGATCAAGACCGAGGCCATCCACCAGCTTCTCGATATTGCCCACCGCCTGATCGGTATTCCAGCCCGCATCCACGTGGAAAAGCAAAGGGCGCAGCCCCATCTTTTCTTTCGCGATATAAGCCGCGTAAGAACTGTCAAGGCCGCCGCTCAAGCCAATGATGCAATCGAAATCCTTACCCTCACCTTGCTTCTTGATTTTAGCAGCGAGTGCTGCAAGCTCCGCCTCACCGCGGGAGTCAGAATGCCAATTTGGCTTGATACTTGTATCGAAATTCTCACAATACTCGCAATGACCAACATCACTGAAGCTAATCTTTGGATCTGAAGTATCCATAATGCATCGCGTGCAAATGCGATAGGAAACCGACTGTTTCACATAACCTCCTTTTCATTGGGCGACCGCGGTGCTAACGCTCCAATAAACGTATCCACATCATTGAAAATGCTACCCAGCTCGCTCAAGCGCTCGTCTGAAAAACACCACCACTCAGAAGCCAGTAATGCTTCAATTACAGGCTCTTCAAATCGCAAACGAATAAGACGAGCTGGGTTGCCTGCAACAATAGAATAGGGAGGTACGTCCTTTACCACCACAGCGCCAGCCCCCACAACCGCTCCATGTCCAATTACAACACCATCTAAAATAGTAGCAGAACGCCCGATCCACACATCGCTACCTATCACAACACCCTTGGGACCCGGCAATATATGCTCAGCAAACTTCGTCCTTATGCTATCGCGCCCTGCATAGAACACTGGCGACATACTTACCCATTCCATGGGGTGGCGCGCACCACCAATAACCACACCGTTTGCGATCGAGGTAAACGCACCTATGCGAGCATAATGTACTTCACAGTCATATCCGCAAAAACTATGACGATCCATACTGGATCCAAAAAAAAATGTACCAGACTCAAGTTTCGACGAGGAATGTACAAAGGAGTCCTTAACAGCAACCAAGCGTGCCTTTTTTAGAAATTTTGCCATGAAGTACTTAACAAAACTAAACATATGCCTTACCTTTCGTAACCACGTGAATTTTAAAAAAAATAAAAAAAATATATAGATAAAAAAAGTCCAACAACGTAGGAAAAAGAATTGGTTCAGTTAGCGCCCTGACAAGCAACAAACACAAAAAAGAAAAGCCGACCACCCTAAAGCGCAAAGGTCGACGGGAAAAAAACAATATAAAAGGGCTGAACAGCACCAACAGCAATCCAGGTAGACCGTAAAAAGCATGCGTGCGAATGAAAGCTATATGAGGATTGCCATCATACTTCAAATCAATGACAGTACCCTCGTAGCTGCCTCCAAACAGAACACCCAGAAAATCTAGCCCATCCAAATATTCGCTCAAGATGAGAGCACGATAGGGATCCATTAACCCAGATGAAAACTTTGAATTCTCTATATATACAGACAAAAGACCACCTAACACATAAAAACCAACAACCAAAGAAATCACCAACACCAGGAAAAGCAAAGAACAGAGGGCACATCTAACCAGGACAGATCGTCCATAAAAAAACAAAAAATTGAAAGCCAAACTCGCTATCAATAGCGCAAGCGCGACAACTATAGACCCACGCCCGAGCCCCAAAAAAGCAACAAAAAGCGTAGCAATGGGCGTCAAAATAGGTAGGCGCGAATGACACAAAAGAAATGCTAACGACACTGCAACTTGAAGAACGATAAAATAAGAGGGTATACCATTTGTGCTAGAGCCTGGAATGATCTCACCCAGAGGCTCGGTAGAGTTTCGATACAACCACCACAACCAGAGAGTAACACCCCAAAAGCACCAAAAAACTATATGTAATGACTTCAAGGACTTTGCAATTGAAAGCTTAGAAAAACCAAATGCCGCCCCAGCGACAAATAACGTGGAACACACATAAAATAGCGGGCTCAATCCATGATAAAAAAAAACAGAAGGCAGCAAAACAATCACAACAAGTGACGACAAGAGCAACAACGGAACCAGACTAAAAGTTCTACCCCCCGCCCCAAAAAAGAAATAGAGCGCGCTTAAAGCAATGCCCATGAAAAGAGAATACGGCTGCTGCAGCGCAAACAAAAAAATCACTCCCCCCACGAACAGAGAAGCAATATAAACATCATGACGCAAAGCACAACGATGACTTAATTGAGCCCCCCCAAAATTATTCACCACGACTGAACGCAATCCTTAAAATCTTTTCGAGGATATGCATCCAAAAGGCTCCCCGGTGTCAAGTTAACAACTTTAACTCCTTTCTCTAGGGCGAGCCGCGCGATCAAATAATGGAACTCCGTAGTGAGATGATAGTACTTCAAATAAAATGCTAAACTATATTCATACTGAGAGACCTCATGACTATCATCATAACAATGCCCATGACCTTGCGTACAAAAAGCATTGTAATCACACCCAAGCAAGTAGATTTCCTTAAATCCCAAATACATCGCAGCGAGAATACTATTACTAACCACATTCATAGTTGCAAAAACATTGCGCGACAAATCACTATCCACACAAGCAACAGGATATTTCTTGGCATGAACGTACAAGGCTGTTTGAGCATCTGTCGTAGCTGCCAAAATATGCCTAGCACGCGGATCAGTAATAAATATTGGAGGTGAATTCTTATAAGCCTCTGAAACATCCGCAAACGTTCCAGACCAACTCCCCCAATAGAGATTATCAACTAAGGTATAATAACGAGGCGCAACCAACTTGCCGACCCTAGACTTATATAAAGAGTTCACTCCGAATACAACATTTTCGTTTACCACCGACAGCTCGGCTTCTTCCAGCCTATCTAGCGAAGGCCCCGTGCCAAGAATAAAGCATCGCTCGCCTCTGTGAGTGTTCTCAAAAATGGAATTTCCCGAAACAATTTTTTTCAAATCAGAATTCAGATTAAAGAGAACATCTGAAAGTAAATTATAAGCACGATAGAGGACATTATCGAGCTGATCCTTAACATCAAACTTGCTCAACTCAACACCTCCACTACCTAACAGCTCTAATTTGAATAAAAGCTTCAGCTGCCATAAGCCCATTTATCGCGCCAGTATAGCGAGCTAACGCCATAGCATTCTCAATACTTCTGGAATGCGGAAAAGGCCGCATCTCAAGAGCATAAGCTCGCAGTGCAGCCTCCTTAACGGAAAGATAATTAGTAATATCCACAGCACAACTAGGTGCAAATGTTGCCACACCTGGAGTGCTCCACTCAGTGCTAGATAAAACTTGGAAACTGTAAATTTCCCTAACGCTTGATCCTGGCGTAGGCCGACATGCAGTCATAACAGCTTGATGAGTAACACGATGATCGACATTAAGGTCACCATAATGATGAGTATAAATAATCTGCGGTCTTATCTCCGAAATAATTTTTTCTAGCGGCTGAATAACATCAATCAAAGAAAGGCTGTCCAGACGATTATCAGGAAGCCCAAGAAAATAGCTCTTAGATATACCTAAAATCTGACGCGCCGACTCTGCAGCTTGATTTCGTAGACTTAGCTCCTCACTACCTGCGCCCAGTCTAGAGCTAACACCATCGGCAATAAATACTGCATATACTAAATCCCCCTCAGCCACATGCCGGGCAATAGTGCCACCGCAGCCAAGTGCTTCATCATCGGAATGCGCCGCAACAACCAAAACAGTTTTAGTCACAAATGAGCTCCCAACTGGTAGCTGTGCCACGCACTATATCTTGATTCACACGCTTGCCTAACAACTGGTCGTAATATTTCGGTGGTAAGCCTAACCCCGGCCGAATACGCCTAATGTGTGATGGGGTAATTATTTCACCAGACTTCATATCATTTACAAAATATACCGAACGGCGAAATTTTTTATTACCTTCCTCTGCCTTTTGACGCTCAAAATCAGCTTTTCCGAGAGCAGACCAAGCATCAAAAGTATCTTGGCAAAGCCTTTTTAGCTCATCAGGCTCGATAGAAAACTCGCTGTCCGGTCCAGTATCGTTCCGACTGAGGGTAAAATGCTTTTCTATCACACAAGCCCCAAGCGCCACTGCTGCCACGGAAGCAGTCGTACCTAAGGTATGGTCGGACAATCCTGGGATGGTCTTGAATCTCTCGGTCAAACACGGCATCTGCAGAAGATTTGCCTGATCTATAGGCGCTGGATAACTACTAATACAATGAAGAAGGATTAAGTCTTTACAACCGCCCTCACGTGCCGTCGAAACAGCTTCTTCGATTTCCTCTTCTGAACACATACCTGTCGACATAATGATCGGCTTGCCAGTGCGTGCCACATAGCGAATCAAAGGCAAATCGGTAGCCTCAAAAGACGCAATCTTGTATGCCGGAGCCCCCAACGACTCCAATAGATCTACGGCTGTCTCATCAAACGGAGTCGAAAAGATTGTAATACCGAGATTCGCCGCATAATCAAAAATTGCCTTATGCCACTCATAGGGTGTCTCAGCCCATTTATAAAGATTATAAAGCTTATAACCATCCCACAAACCACCACGAATCATGAAATCTTCATGATCACAATCAATAGTCATTGTATCTGCAGTGTAGGTTTGTATCTTAATAGCATCTGCACCACTCTCATACGCGGACTTTATCGTCTCAAGTGCACGCTCAATAGAGCCATTATGATTAGCAGAAAGCTCAGCAATAATGTAAGGAGGCGCCCCCTTTCCGACCTTGCGGCCGTCAATATCACAAACTAAAACTTCCATAATCAATCCTTAAAAGTAATTTTCACATTAGCCAACAGGACTTTATCCTTAATCTCGGCACCGGTAAAAGAAAAGCGCATATTCCCATAATCCAAAAATGCGTTGGGATAGCCATCTGCATCTAGCATCCTAATAAAATCATAAATTGATTCTGCTTGACCACATTCCGGAATCCGACTTTGCTCAGGCTTCCGACGCCTAAAGCGAACAATTTCTCCGCTTTGCGGGAAAGATTCCGGCTCCGTTTTAGCCATCCAACGAATAATTTCAAAACTAGCCTGCCCTGCTCTTATATATATTTCTTGGGCAGTACCAGTTAATGATAGTGGACACTTCACATATACAGACCCAGCGTCCATTTCCTCGATCATCTGCAGGGCAGTCAATTTGGTCTCAGCCTTTCCTGCCAAGATCAAATTCTGCAGAGGCGAACCTCCTCTTCCATATGGCACATCTGTCATGTGGAAGCAAACACACTCATAACTCTCCCATATTTCTTTTGGGACAAGCCAATTCCAATGAAGAAAAAAAATGTACCTCGGATCAGTTTGAACAAGTACTGAAATCAGCTCTTCAGTTGTACTCACCCAAAACCAGTCACCCTGCTCCTGAGACGCCAGAATTTCAAAGCTTTCTCTATGCCAAGATTTACAACTAGCAACGATGTACGACTTATCGAGATTTAGCATGAACACTTATGCCTCTCACCAACCAATCAGAGCTGATCAGACCGAAACAATAAACAGAGTAATAACCACGCCCGTCATAAAATTGATCTTGCAAGAAGCCCTCTTGAGCAAACCCTAACCGGCGGTGGAGCTTGATGGAACGCTCATTGTATTCCAAAATTTGCCCGCAGACCTTATGCAGCCTCAACACATTAAAGGAATAATCCAATACCGAAAGGCCAAGTCTTGTACCTGTTCCTCTGGGGGCAGATGGCGAGACATGAAAACTCCAGTCTGCGATCCCTCCTCCTGAAACCTCCCTGACATTAACGAACCCTAGCGGAATATCCTTTTCCTCATAAATAAGTAAATTCCTTCGAGGATCGGCAGAAGATTTATCATACCAAGCTCGGTGCTCATCAATGGAAATCTCGGACTGAGAAAACATAAAGCGCCTAACATCCGGATGATTTCTCCATGCAAGAATTAGCTCTATATCCTCCACCTTCATAGAACGGATAGAACCAAAATCAGCAGCTCCAGAGTTAAACATTATGCCTCCCCAAAAAATCAATCACATCTATGACTCCAGTACCGTGAGTAATCTGACTGGAAATTTCGCTTATTCTCTTTATGTTCTCCACAGGTAAAAATAAGAGCTTCTCTAGCCCATCATATGAATCATTCATATCTAATACGCCGAGAACAGCGTGCTTTTCCTCTAAAGCTCTTGCTCCATTCCATTGATTTTCTGCCACTACGATAATCAGAGAAGGTATTCCCAAGCAGCATCGCTCCCATGATGTACCGCCAGCAGCACCGATAGCTAAATCACTATCGGCCATGCGTCGAGCCATATCGGTGATATTAACCAATACGTCGGTAGACCAAGGCATATCCCTGGCAATTTCTCTGACCTCCTCCAGCCAGGGTGCCTTGGATCCCATGACGACATCGATCCGAATGTCCTCCGACAAGACGCTGTGCTTTAAGGCTTGCAATACTTTACCAGTGGCATTCGGCAGGTCTACGCCGCCCATAGTAATGAGCAAACGCCGTATTTGGGGCTGCTTACGACGCTCAAGGCTGTACTCTCGCAGCGCCGCAAATTCCGGTCGCAACAAGGCATACTGCGGCCCCGCAAGCACAAAGCAGCCATTTGGAACCAGTCCGGCGTAATCAGAGCGCTCTCTTCCAAGATTCTGATCGAGCAACAAGTCGCATTGGTGTGTCCGATCAGCTAGATCATCGATGACCATCAACCGTCGACAGAAGGGCCGCATACGCTCTTCCCAACGAATGTCCAAGGCATAATGATCGACAATCAACCAATCTGGCTGGAGTTCTTTCAGGTTAGGCAAACAGGCTTGCGCATCCTGATCCTGAGTAGCGCCCAGCCAGGATGTATGAGCCAGTTCTCCCCCATCTATTGGGCTCTCCGTTTCGCAAGGCAAGACATGAACGACATGGCCCTTCCCGCGAACCAGTTCTATGAGGTGTCCTGGGTGCTCTCGGCAAAAAAAATGGCATTGTGCGCCTTTCTGCTTTAACGCGTCAGCCAGGGTCACACAGCGCATAATGTGCCCGCTGCCCATCTGCAACGAGGCGTCTGCACGGAAAGCGATTTTCATCTTTATCGCTCTACCTGAGCTTGCATGGCCTTGAACAACCAGCCCGCCCGCTCCCAATCTTCTAGGGTATCGATGTCCTGAACGCGATGACGAGGTAGCAGAACCGGTACGGCGTGCGTTCCAAACAGCATCTTGCCTTCCAACCAGGCACTAGCGCGCCCCCAGTAGAACTGGCCTGCATCGTGATATGCTTCTTCGAGATCCTGGGAGCGCGTGTTGAAGTGCTCGGGATTGAACATTTCGACACGATCTGCCGGCGTGATGCGAATCGCTCTCTGGATGGGAAAGGCATAGCTGGTGACGGAGAATGCATAGTCACAATCGTTTCCGACCAGTATCTCTAACCCCCTGCAAATATCCTCGCCTGTCACAAAAGGTGCGGTAGCGTAAATGCAGCATATATGCTCCGGGGCCTCCCGATTGGCAATGAACCACTCAAGCGCATGCCGGATCACCGGAACGGTTCCGGCATAGTCGTCCGACAGCTCCGCTGGGCGCATGAAGGGAACATCGGCGCCGTAATGGCGAGCGATCTCAGCGATTTCCGTATCGTCGGTCGAGACGATCACAGCATCAAAGCAACCGCTGGCCAACGCTGCCTCAATCGACCAGGCAATCATCGGCTTACCGCAGAAAGGCTTAATGTTCTTGCGCGGTATTCGTTTGCTGCCGCCACGGGCGGGAATTACAGCAACTTTCATGTCAGAAGCAGTTCCTTGAGCGATTCTACGACGTAATCCTGCTCACTTTCCTTAAGCGCAGGAAACAGTGGAATACTTATGGCCTCGGTATAGTATTTTTCAGCCTCTGGGAAATCACCGACCGCAAAGCCCATGGCCTGATAGTAAGGCTGGGTGTGAACCGGGATGTAGTGGAGGTTGACCAATATTTCTCGTGCTCTCAGCGCCTCAAAGACCTCTCCGTGGTTACGCTCTATTTGGTCCAGTTTCAAGCGGATGACATAGAGATGATAGGCAGACCGTCCATCTTTGCTCTGCCACGGAGTTATCAACGGCAGCTCGGCAAGTAGTTTGTTGTAGCGATTGGCGAGTTCATGCCTACGCGCCACGTAGTGCAGCAATCGACTCATCTGACTACTGCCCAACGCAGCCTGCAAATCGGTCATGCGATAATTGAATCCAAGATCAACCTGCTGGTAGTACCAAGAGCCCTCCATGGGCTTGGTCATCAGGCTAGGCGTGCGGGTTATTCCATGACTCCGCAGGAGCGCCATTTTCTCGGCATATTTCTCACTATTGGTAACGGCCATCCCCCCCTCAGCAGAGGTGATGATCTTGACGGGATGAAAGCTGAAAATCGTAATGTCGCTATAGCGGCAGTTGCCAATAGGCTCATTCAAATAAAGACCGCCGATAGCATGGGAAGCATCCTCGATGATCTTGAAACCATATTTCTGTGAGAGTGCGTGAATTGAACGCATGTCACAAGGCTGACCAGCAAAGTGCACAGGCAACACTACCTTAGGCAGCCGCCCCTCTCGTTCAGCCTTGATCAGCTTCTGTTCAAGCGCCACAGGACACAGGTTGTAGGTACGCGGATCGATATCGACGAAGTCGACTCTACCTCCGCAATACAGCGCACAGTTTGCAGACGCTACGAAAGTATTGGGCGTCGTCCATAACCAGTCGCCCTCTCCCAGCCCCATTGCCAAGCAGGCTATATGCAAAGCAGATGTCGCGCTATTTACTGCGACAGCATACTTAGCATTTGAATGCCGTATAACATCCTGCTCAAACCTCGGCACTGCAGGCCCTTGAGTCAGATGCGAGGATTCGAGAACATCTAATACCGCCTTGATATCACTTTCAGTAATATCTTGCCGACCATAAGGTATCATAGCTTCCCCTATAATTTATTAAATCAGTCTCGGCCAAACCCAAGGAGCGCTCTAGGCGTAACCGCCCGATAGGCCAGAAAGTTCCATACAAGAATAACAAACTGCGACAAACACAACCCAATGAAAATTGAATCACGTGGATAAGGAAAATAGAAAATATAGCTTGCAATCAAAAAAACAAAAAACGCCAACAAACGGGATCCTATGATATGCCCATCACACCGCTGAGAATAGAGTGCATAATGAAAAATCAGCCAAAGGGCATTAATGACAATTGCCAACAAAACCCAATAAAAGACATGATAACTTTCAAGATAAATCTCTCTCTCAATCCAAACAAGCAAATAAGGAAAAACCAAAAGACTACATACCGTAAAAACCATAGAAAATAAAACTACCGAAACCAGCATCATTCTCATAGTTCTCCTGAAAATATCCGCCTGCTGCATCTTACAAGCTTCAATCAATCCAGGATAGGCGAACGAGAAAACAGCAGCATCCAAAAAGGCTAATAATGTTCCAGCCACACCGATGAACAATACATAAACGGCTACCTGCTCAAGACCCAACACCTCACCGACCAAATAGCGATCAAAGGTAAAAATTCCCCTTAAGGCCAACGTGGCTATTAGCATGGGTACCGCGACCTTGATACCTAGCCAAACCCAACTCCAATCGATCCGCGAGCGCCACCCCCCCAATTGCATTCGCTTCAACTTGAGACAGGCTAAGACCAGTGCAATCGCTGAACCACCAATCCAGAATGAGAGAACCCACTCTAGCCCCCTGAAGTATTCGCCTGACACCATCAAAAGGATAACAGCGACAGCCCAGCAAGCCTGATTGAAGAACAGCACGAGACTTGCAGAAAGCTGCTCAGACGCCGCGATAAAGAAGCGCATCATCTCAAGGCACGCATGCTCAAAAATCAGAATAACGAAGAACCAACCAACCAATGACCAAGGCAACCAAGCTATCGCAAAAATAATGAGAAAGGATGGAAAAAATATAAAGTACAGAAACCCTGACAAAGCAATCTGAGATTTTATATATCGCCCCCACAGAGAACGATCACCACCAGCCACCTGCCTACTTGTGTAGCTATAAAAATCGAGACCTATAAAATATATCGAATATCCTACCGCAGCCACTAGAAGGCCGTATTGACCTACCTGCGAAGGCTCTAACAACTTAGCCAACGCAAACATAAACATAAATCTACTGATCAGAACCAGTACGCGGATGGATACATTTAATAACCTTACATTCAATGCTTAGCTTCTCCATGAACCAACGCCGACATAATTTTACTTCACAAGCATGCAAACCTGCGCAAGCACAACCAAGCACGAACCTCATGCACATTGACACAGCTAAAATTAGGCCGATTTCTTCCAAATACAAAATCTAGATCTGCGAAGCAGTAAATCCGTAGCGTGGATGAATGCCAGCACATATTAGGACAACCTCCTCCACCATGAATGCCTTGTTTTCACCAAATTAAGCAGCTTGTGAAGGGCGTCCACCCAATACCAACCGGATCAAAGCAACACATACCCCCAGCATCCCACCAAACATGACACCCAGAATAAGAATAAGGACTTTCATAGGCGTCACTTTAGTACTTGGCAGGGACTCGACACTGTAAAGCTCACTTGCCTGAATTGACCTCTCGACACCAACAGCCATCATCAGCGCGTGAAACTCTTTAGCCGTCATTTTCGACGCATACTTGATATATTCATCAAGGGCAAGCAATGACGCCACCTCATCCGCACAGGTAACTGAGACAGTGACTTTACTGAGATTACTTTTATTTTGATTAGCTACAATAATACAACCTGCAAAGCTCGGCCTCTCCAAAATAAAAGCAGCGCGCGTAGTTGGCGCAAGCAGGCGTCTACTGAAAAGTATCATCACGTTATCACTTAACTTTAGTGCAACACCCAAAAGATCAACCGTTGAATTTGAACCAACTTTTACATCCTGCACGAATGGAGCAAAAGCAGTGATCGATGGCGGAGCCAACACAGTTGTCGATTCAAACTTAGGGGGAGTGAGGTAAACGTAGCCCGCAGCACTAGCAAGCCCAAATAGGGCCAGGGATATAATTATAATTTTCTGAGCCCACAGTTTTTGCAACAACTCGAACAGATCTACCTCATCATCATATTTTCCTGACCCTGAAGGAGATACTTGAATTTCACTCATTAAATAACTGCCTTATTAAAGTCATTCTGGCACAGCAACACTCACACACTGGCCTTGAGCCTGATAGCACTTGCGCAAAAACTCGGCCAGCAGTGCTTTGGCCCTAGGCTCACCATGCACGATACGAATCTCTGACGGCCAGTGCGTCATCCGGGTAACAAACCTCACCAGGCCCTTCTGATCTGCATGAGCAGAATAACCGCCTATGGTATGCACCTGAGCCCGAATGTCATAGCGCTGCCCGTCAAATTCCACATAGCCACTACGCGGACTAAAGCGCTGGATCTGTCTCCCGGGCGTACCTTCAGCCTGGTAGCCGACAAAGAGCACATCATGCCGCTCATCGCCCAGCATGGTCTTGAGGTAGTTGACGATACGCCCACTGGAGCACATGCCGTTGCCAGCGATGACGATAGCCGGCTGAGCGGTTTGCGTCAGGCGGTTGACCATAGCCAGATGGGCCTGGTGGCTGTCCACCGTAAGCAGATTACGGAAGGCCAGTGGGTTACGGCCTTTGGCCAAGCGCGCCCTAGCCTCTGCATCCCAGAAATGATCGAGCTCGCGATAAACCGAAGTGAAGCGGCTGGCCAACGGAGAGTCGAGGATGATGGGCAAATTCGTCCAGTCGAGTGCTGTCGCTTTGCTGGTGCTCGACTTGGAAGCACTCGACTGAGCCCTAGCTAACTCTTTCAGCGCTCTGCGATGAATGATGTCCTCAAGCTCGTAGAGCAGCTCCTGAGTGCGACCAATGCTGAAGGCCGGGATCAGAACCGTGCCCTGGTTGCTCAGCGCGTGCTCGAGCACTTTTTCCAGTCGCGCACGACGGCTACGGCGATCTTCGTGCAAGCGGTCGCCGTAGGTGCTTTCGATGACCAGAACATCGGCTTTATATGGGGCTTTAGGCGCCGGGAGGATTGGCGCATGAGGTGCGCCCAGGTCGCCAGAGAACACGATGCGTTTCTTCTCGCCCGTCTCGGGGTAGTGCAGGTCAACTTCAACGTAGGCCGAGCCGAGGATGTGGCCCGCACGCTGCAAACGAATGCGAACGTTCAGTTGCTTCGTGTCGATCAGGGTGAACCACTGCTTGTACGGCAAGGCGACGATGCGCTGCTCGATCAGTTTGAGATAGCGCTCGACTTGTTTCTGATCGCGGCTGAAACCGAGCTTGAAGGCATCCTCGAGGACGATGGGCAACAACTTGGCCGACGGCTCACTGCAGAGGATCGGTCCTTTGAAGCCAGCCGCTAACAAATAGGGTATGCGGCCAACGTGATCGATATGGACATGGGTCGCGACCAGAGCCTTGATGCCGTCCAGAGAAAAGTCGATTGCGAGTTTACCGGCGCCTGCCCGACCTTCAGGGGAAGTTTCAGCGCCTTGAAAGAGGCCGCAGTCGATCAGCAGCGCATGCTCATCATCCATCTGCAGTTGATGGCATGAGCCCGTCACACCTGTTACGGCGCCGTGATGAACAATCGAGGGGTACCGCACGAGTCAATCCCTTAACGCTGGCGAAATTTAAAGGGACTCAGCCCAATAGTGCGGATGACTGTTCAGAGAATGGTAATTAACTGAACTAGCTGGAAATCTGGCAAGGGCGCGCCTTGTGAAAGCCCGCACATTTTGCCGGTTTTCCATGATTTCGCAAGCATGACAAAAGTGTGACGCCAGGCGGCCGCCTAATCAGGAGACTTGCTCCAGCGAGAAGGACAAAGCGCAGTCACTCGTCCTCATTGACCCGGTCGCGCAGCTCCTTGCCCGGTTTGAAATGCGGCACGAACTTGCCGTCGAGACGGACAGATTGGCCGGTTTTCGGGTTACGCCCAACGCGCGGTGCGCGGTAGTGCAGCGAGAAGCTGCCAAAGCCGCGAATTTCGATGCGGTCCCCCGTGGCCAGTGCCTGGGACATTTGCTCCAGCATGGTCTTAATGGCCAACTCGACATCCTTGGAGGACAGCTGACCCTGATGAGTGACAATTCTTTCGATCAACTCCGACTTGGTCATGGTTTTCCCTTCTTTTTCAAGCGGCTAGAAGACTCGACGGTTCGGTTTTAGCACGCGGGTCAGCTTTTGAACAGCCTAAAAAACAAGGTGTTAGCGAGTTTTGCGGTTAGTTGTGATAACGGGGGGCTTTGTGTGGGAGATCGAGCTTGAGGCGAAGCTTTTGGGTATAGGCTCGGTATTGCGGAATGGCCGCCATTCGCTGCGGGGCGCAGCTCCTACAAGGGGAGCGTTGTTTTGCGGTTTGGTGTGGGAGTCCCGCCTCGGGGTGAAGCTTTCTCTGGCCCCTGGCTCGGTAAGCTAAGCTGAACTGGCGAACGCTAACGGAAGGGAATCCGATGACTGAGAAACGCTACGCCGCGCATAAGCTTCGTGATGGACGCTGGTCCAGTAGCGGGCAAATCTATCTTGTCACTACCGTAACCAATGGTCGCATCCCTGTCTTTGCTGATTTCTCAGCGGCGCGCACGCTCATACAAATCATTCGCCAGGATGAGCTGCTTGGATCGCACCAAACGCTCTGCTTTGTCGTGATGCCTGATCACTTGCATTGGCTGTTGCAACTGCAGAGTGAGGATCTGGCCCGCCTGGTAGGCAGGGTCAAATCCATTTCCGCCAAGCGCCTGGGTAGGCCGATTTGGCAGAAGGGATTCCATGATCATGCGTTGCGCCGGGAGGAGGATGTTCGAAATGTAGCGAGATATGTGGTGGCAAATCCCTTAAGAGCAGGGCTCGTGGAGCGAGCGGGTGATTATCCGCATTGGGATGCGGTGTGGATATGAGGGCGGTTTGGCGACGTTATTGAGCATAGGCTTGGCATTGCTGGATGGCTACCATTCGCTGCGGGGCGCAGCTCCTACAGAGAGAGCGTCGACTGGCGTATTCGCGTAGGAGCCCCGCCTCGGGGCGAAGCTTTTGAGAATTGGCTCGGTATTGCGGGATGACCGCCATTCGCCGCGGGACGCAGCTCCTACAAGGGGAGTGTTGTTTTGCGGTTTGGCGTGGGAGCCCCGCCTCGGGGCGAAGCTTTTGTGTATGGGCTCGGTATTGCGAGATGGCCGCCATTCGCTGCGGGGCGCAGCGCCTACAAGGGCGGTGTTGTTGGGGGGATGCAGAAATGAAAAAGGCGACCCGAAGGTCGCCTTTTTTGATGAATTACCCGAACTTAGTTCTGGTTTTCCATCTGGGCACGGATCAGATCACCAATGGTGGTCGGGCCGGTGCTTTCAACGTCTTGCTTGTTACGCAGTTCCTTCATCGCGTCCTTCTCGTCTTCAACGTCTTTCGACTTGACGGACAGGCTGATGACGCGGGACTTGCGGTCGACGCTGATGATCTTGGCTTCTACTTCGTCGCCTTCTTTCAGGACGTTGCGCGCGTCTTCAACGCGGTCACGGCTGATTTCGGAGGCTTTCAGAGTAGCTTCGATCTCGTTGCCCAGGTCGATGATGGCGCCCTTGGCGTCTACTTCTTTCACAACGCCACGGACGATGGTGCCCTTGTCGTTGATGGAGACGTAGTTGCTGAACGGATCATCTTCCAGCTGCTTGATGCCCAGGGAGATGCGCTCACGCTCCGGGTCAACCGACAGGATGACGGTTTCCAGCTCGTCGCCCTTCTTGAAGCGACGCACGGCTTCTTCGCCGGCTTCGTTCCAAGAGATGTCGGACAGGTGAACCAGGCCGTCGATGCCGCCGTCCAGACCAATGAAGATACCGAAATCGGTGATCGACTTGATGGTGCCGGAGATCTTGTCACCCTTGTTGAACTGACCGGAGAAGTCTTCCCACGGGTTGGTCTTGCACTGCTTGATACCCAAGGAGATACGACGACGCTCTTCGTCGATGTCCAGAACCATGACTTCCACTTCGTCGCCGACGTTAACGACTTTCGACGGGTGGATGTTCTTGTTGGTCCAGTCCATTTCGGAAACGTGTACCAGGCCTTCCACGCCCTCTTCCAGCTCGGCGAAGCAGCCGTAGTCGGTGAGGTTGGTGACACGGGCAACAACGCGGGTGTTTTCCGGGTAACGAGCCTTGATGGCAACCCATGGGTCTTCGCCCAGTTGCTTCAGGCCCAGGGATACGCGGTTACGCTCGCGATCGTACTTCAGAACCTTGACGTCGATCTCGTCGCCAACGTTGACGATCTCGGACGGGTGCTTGATGCGCTTCCAAGCCATGTCGGTGATGTGCAGCAGGCCATCTACGCCGCCCAGGTCAACGAACGCACCGTAGTCGGTGAGGTTCTTGACGATACCTTTGACTTGCTGGCCTTCCTGCAGGGATTCCAGCAGAGCTTCGCGCTCGGCGCTGTTCTCGGCTTCCAGGACGCTACGACGGGAAACGACAACGTTGTTGCGCTTCTGGTCCAGTTTGATGACCTTGAATTCCAGCTCTTTGCCTTCCAGGTGAGTGGTATCACGCACCGGACGGACGTCAACCAGGGAACCCGGCAGGAACGCGCGGATGCCGTTGACGTCAACGGTGAAGCCGCCTTTGACCTTACCGTTGATAACGCCCTTGACCACTTCTTCAGCGTTGAACGCAGCTTCCAGAACCAGCCAGGACTCAGCGCGCTTGGCTTTCTCGCGGGACAGCTTGGTTTCACCGAAGCCATCTTCAACCGCGTCCAGCGCGACGTGGACTTCGTCACCGACCTTGATGGTCAGCTCGCCTTGTTCGTTGAAGAACTGGTCGAGCGGGATGACGCCCTCGGACTTCAGACCGGCGTGGACGGTAACCCAGTCACCGTCGATGTCGACCACGATACCGGTGATGATGGCGCCCGGCTGCATGTCGAGGGTTTTCAGGCTTTCTTCAAATAGTTCTGCAAAGCTTTCGCTCATGTTGATTCCTGTTGATCAAGGGCGGGGATTCGCCCAAACCACACTCCAGACAATGTGGGTTCGTTCATGTGAAAAGAGGCCTACGGGACTAGGACTGGTCTCCCGCATGCCTCCTGGCGGATTCAGCGATTTAAGGCAATCGAGAACCCTTAACCGGCGAGATCGCGATCAGCGACCTCGCGCAGAATTCGTTCAAGCACCTGCTCGATGGAAAGCTCGGTGGAATCCAGCACGATTGCGTCGGCTGCCGGCTTGAGCGGAGCCACCGCGCGCTGGGTATCGCGCTCGTCGCGCGCCCGTATCTCGTCGAGAAGACTCGCGAGATTAACATCATCGCCCTTGGCCTTCAACTGCAAGTAGCGGCGACGGGCACGTTCCTCGGCACTGGCGGTCAGGAAAATCTTCAGCGGCGCGTCGGCGAACACCACGGTGCCCATGTCGCGACCGTCTGCCACCAGGCCTGGCATCTCCTGAAACGCGCGCTGACGCTGCAGCAGCGCTTCGCGTACGGCAGGCAGCGAGGCGACCATGGAAGCGCCCGCCCCTATCTGCTCGTTACGGATGGCGTCGGTCACCTCCTCGCCTTCGAGGATGATGCGCTTGTCGATGAACTGCACATCCAGATGCGCGGCCAGCTGCTTGAGCGACTCTTCGTTGGTCAGGTCGATGCCGTGGTTGCCGGCAGCGAAGGCCAGCAGACGATAGAGCGCACCGGAGTCGAGCAGATTCCAGCCCAACTGTTTGGCCAGCAAGGCGCAAAGCGTGCCCTTGCCCGACCCGCTCGGCCCGTCGACGGTGATTACCGGGGCGTTCATGCGCTGCCCTCTACGGCCACGTTGATACCGACTTCAGCCGCCAGGGCAAGGAAGTTGGGGAAGGAGGTGGCGACGTTGGCGCAGTCGTGAATACGAATTGGCGCACTGGCGCGCAGCGAGGCGACGCTGAAGGACATGGCGATACGGTGATCACCATGCGCCCAGACTTCGCCACCGCCAATGGCGCCGCCTTCGATGATGATGCCGTCCGGGGTCGGCTCGGCCTTCACGCCTAGCGCGATCAGGCCGTCAGCCATGACCTGAATGCGATCGGACTCTTTCACGCGCAGTTCTTCGGCGCCTCGCAACACGGTGCGACCTTCGGCACAAGCAGCGGCGACGAACAGTACCGGGAATTCATCGATGGCCAACGGCACCAGGTCCTCCGGGATATCGATGCCTTTCAGCTTGGCCGCACGCACACGAATGTCGGCCACGGGCTCGCCGCCCACTTCACGCTGATTCTCTAGGGTGATGTCGCCACCCATCAGCTTGAGAATGTCGATCACGCCAGTGCGGGTCGGGTTGATGCCGACGTGTTCCAGCACCAGTTCGGAGCCTGCAGCGATGCTGGCAGCGACCAGGAAGAAAGCAGCCGAGGAAATATCCGCCGGTACTTCGATGCACGTGGCGGTCAGTTTGTGGCCGGACTCGACGCTGGCAGTGCTGCCCTCAACGCTGACCGGGTAGCCGAAGCCGCGCAGCATGCGCTCGGTGTGATCACGGGTCGGCGCCGGCTCGGTCACCGAGGTGCTACCAGCGGCGTACAAACCGGCCAGCAGCAGGCAGGATTTGACCTGGGCGCTGGCCATGGGCATTTCGTAGGCCATGCCGGTCAGGCGCTGACCGCCTTTGATGCTCAGTGGCGGACGGCCTTCCGGGCCGGTCTCGATCACCGCCCCCATCTCACGCAACGGCTTGGCCACGCGATTCATCGGGCGCTTGGACAGCGAAGCATCACCGGTCAGCGTGGTGTCGAACGGCTGCGCGGCCAACAAGCCGGAGAGCAAGCGCATGGAGGTGCCGGAGTTCCCCATGTACAGCGGGCCGGCCGGCGCTTTCAGGCCATGCAGGCCGACGCCATGGATGGTCACGCGGCCGTGGTGCGGACCTTCGATGACCACGCCCATGTCGCGGAATGCCTGCAGCGTGGCCAGGGCGTCTTCACCCTCGAGGAAGCCTTCGACCTCGGTGGTGCCTTCGGCCAGCGAACCCAGCATGATCGAGCGGTGCGAGATGGATTTGTCACCCGGTACGCGGATACGTCCAGCCAGCGAACTACCAGGTTTTGCCAGGAAAATCAGATCGGTCGAGTGCATAGCGTCCACATAGGCCCTGCGGGCCAGAATTTTGCTGAAATGTTCGCGGGCCACGCGGGCGCGGGTGAACACGCCCAGCAGTTGATGCCCATCCCCGGCGTCGACCGCATCGCGCAAGGCGTCGAGGTCGTCGCGAAACGTATCCAGTGTGCGCAGCACGGCCTCGCGGTTGGCGAGGAAGATATCGTGCCACATCACCGGATCACTGCCGGCGATCCGCGTGAAGTCGCGGAAACCACCAGCGGCATAGCGGAAAATTTCCAGGTTCTCGCTGCGCTTGGCCAGCGAGTCGACCAGGGTAAAGGCCAGCAGGTGCGGCAGATGACTGGTGGCGGCGAGCACCTGGTCGTGATGTTCGACCTCCATCGCCTCAACATCCGCCCCCAACTCGCGCCACAGCCCTTCGACCAGCGCCAGAGCCGCCTCATCGCTGTGCTCGCAGGGCGTCAGGATGACCTTGTGGCGACGGAACAGCTCGGCGTTGGCCGCCTCCACCCCGCTCTGCTCGGACCCCGCAATGGGATGGCCGGGCACCAGACGCACAGCCTTGCCGGAAAATGCCAGGCGTGCCGCGCGCACGACATTACCCTTGGCACTACCGACGTCGGTCAGCACGGCATTGCCGAGGTCCAGCGCAGCCAGCTGAGCAAGCACCCTCTCCATGGCCAGGATAGGCACTGCCAGCTGGATGACATCGGCCCCCTGACAGGCGGCAGCAAGGTCGCTCTCGCAACGATCGACAACGCCCAGCTGCACCGCCAGACGACGCGATTCGGCATCCAGATCGACCCCCACCACCTCCCGACACAGGCCACGCTCACGCAGGCCCTTGGCGAAGGAGCCACCGATCAGGCCGAGGCCGACCACCACCAGGCGGCCGATCTTAGGGGCATTGGATTGCACTGCAATGACAGTCACGCCGACAGCACCTTGGCCAGCGCCTCGAGGAAGCGTACGTTCTCTCTCGGCAGGCCGATGGAGACGCGCAGGAAATTCGGCATGCGATAACCGGCCATCGGCCGCACGATCACCCCTTCACGCAGCAGCGCCTGGTTGATCGCGGCGGTGTCGCGGCCAAAATCGACGGCGATGAAGTTGGCCCTGGAGGCAATCCAGCTCAGACCCAGGGCACGCAAGCCCTCTTCCAGCTGCTGCATCCCGGCATCGTTCAAGCGACGGCTCTCGGCCAGGTAATCGGCATCGGCCAGCGCCGCGCAGGCTGCGGCCAGCGCGAGGCTGTTGACGTTGAACGGCTGACGCACGCGGTTGAGCACATCGGCGATGGCCGGCGAGCTGATGGCGTAGCCGACACGCAACGAAGCCAGGCCGTAGGCCTTGGAGAAGGTGCGCGAGACCAGCAGGTTCGGATAGCGCGCCAGGTAATCAAGACCGTCTGGCAGCTCGTCGCCTTCGGCGTACTCGATATAGGCTTCGTCCAACACCACCAGCACCGATTCCGGCACCTGGGCCAGGAAGGCTTCCAGCGCATCCGGCCCGAACCAGGTACCGGTCGGGTTGTTGGGGTTGGCAATGAAGACAACGCGGGTGTTGTCATCGATGGCGGCAAGCATCGCCTGCAGGTCGTGAGCGTAATCCTTGGCCGGCACGATCTTGCCCTGCGCGCCGACTGCCTGGGTGGCGATGGGGTAAACCGCGAAGGCGTAGTCGCTGAACACGGCGTTGAGACCAGGTGCTAGATAGGCACGGGCAACCAGCTCAAGGATGTCGTTGGAGCCATTGCCCAACGTCACCTGCGCGGCGTCGACGCCGTAGCGGGCAGCCAACGCAGTCTTGAGGGTGAAGCCATTGCCATCCGGGTAGCGGGTCAGCTCGTCCAGTTCGGCGCGAATCGCTGCCAGCACCTTGTCGCTCGGGCCGAGCGGATTCTCATTGCTGGCCAGCTTGACGATACCAGCCGGATCGAGCCCCAGCTCACGAGCCAACTCGTCGACTGGCTTGCCTGGTACGTAGGGGGACAGCTTTTGCACGCCTGGCTGGGCCAGGGCTAGGAAATCGCAACTCATGAATGGAGGCTCTTCTCTAACGCAATACGGTTGACCAAATCACAGGGCATGACGACTCCTGAGGTAGTCGTGGATCTGCTGCACGGCCTCTGCAACCGAACAGCTGCTGGTATCGAAACGCAATTCGGCAGCCTGCGGCGCCTCGAATGGAGAATCAAGCCCCGTGACGTTCTTGACCAGGCCGGCCCGTGCCCGCCGGTACAGTCCCTTCGGATCACGGGCCTCGCAAACGTGCAGAGGCGTATCAATGAAGACCTCGACGAATCGACCGGGCAACAATTGACGCACAGCATCGCGATCAACACGAAAAGGCGAAATGAACGCAGCCAGCACGACCAGACCTGCATCGACCATCAATGCCGCCACCTCACCAGCACGACGAACATTCTCTTGCCGATCATGCTCGGAGAAACCCAGATCACGATTCAGACCGAGACGCAGACGATCTCCATCGAGCAGATAGGTATGCCGACCCTCGGCTTGCAGGCTGCGCTCCAGCGCTCCGGCCAGAGTCGACTTGCCCGCACCGCTGAGCCCCGTGAACCAGATGACGCAAGGCTCCTGCTGCTTGCTCAGTGCCCGTAGGCTGCACTCTACAAGCGAGGAGCCCAGCGGCACCTGACGTTCAGGCTCCACTCAAAGCACCGCCTTCGGATATGAGCCCAGCACCTTCAGCGCCACGGCCTCCTGGGCGAGTTTTTCCAGCACATCCTTGATCAGCGGATCACGGTGATGACCAACGAAATCGATGAAGAACACGTAGGTCCACTTGCCACTGCGCGAAGGACGAGTCTCGATGCGAGTCAGGTCGATGCCGTTATTGTGGAACGGCACCAGCAACTCATGCAGCGCGCCCGGCTTGTTGCGCATGGAGACGATGATCGAGGTCTTGTCGTCGCCGGTCGGCGGCACTTCCTGGCTGCCGATGATAAGGAAGCGCGTGGAGTTGTCCGGGCGATCCTCGATCTTTTCCGCCAGCTTGGTCAGGCCATACAGGTTGGCCGCCATGTCGCCAGCGATAGCCGCACTGTTCCACTCGCTCTTGACCCGCTTGGCCGCATCGGCGTTGCTGGAAACCGCCACGCGCTCGACGTTCGGGTAGTGCGCATCGAGCCACTTGCGGCACTGTGCCAGCGACTGGGCATGGGAGTAGATGCGGGTGATCTTGTCGGTCTTGGTGGTCTCGCCGACCAGCAGGTGATGGTGAATGCGCAGCTCGACTTCGCCACAGATGACCATGTCGTGCTCGAGGAAGCTGTCGAGGGTGTGGTTGATCGCGCCTTCGGTGGAGTTCTCCACCGGCACCACGCCGAAGTTGACCGCACCGGCAGCCACTTCGCGGAACACCTCGTCGATGGCCGCCATCGGCACGCTGATCACCGCATGACCGAAGTGCTTCATCGCCGCTGCCTGACTGAAGGTGCCTTCAGGGCCGAGATAAGCGACTTTCAACGGGTTTTCCAGCGCCAGGCAGGAGGACATGATTTCGCGGAACAACCGCGCCATTTCCTCATTGCCCAGCGGTCCCTTATTTCGCTCCATCACGCGTTTGAGCACCTGAGCTTCGCGCTCGGGGCGGTAGAAGACGGGCGACTCGCCCTCCTTCAACTCCTTCATTTTCACTCGCGCGACTTCTTCGGCGCAGCGGGCACGGTCGCTGATCAGCTCGAGGATGCGCTCATCGAGGTTGTCGATGCGTACCCGCAGCGCTTGCAGTTCCTGCTCGGACATATCAGGCGTGCTCCTTCTCGAACTCGACCATATAGGCCACCAGCGCCTCGACCGCATCCATACCCACGGCGTTGTAGATCGAGGCACGCATGCCACCGACCGAGCGATGCCCTTTCAGGTTGAGCAGGCCGCGCTCATCGGCACCAGCGAGGAAGGCCTTGTCCAGCTTCTCGTCAGCCAGGCGGAACGGCACGTTCATCCAGGAACGCGCGTTGTGGGCGATGGGGTTGCTGTAGAAATCGCTGTCGTCGATGGCCTTGTACAGCAGGTCCTTCTTGGCGCGGTTGATGCGCTCCATGGCCTCTACGCCGCCCTGCTCCTTCAGCCACTGGAAGACCAGGCCGGAGAGGTACCAGGAATAGGTCGCCGGGGTGTTGTACATCGAACCGTTATCGGCGGAGATTTTGTAGTCGAGCATGGTCGGGCAGCTGGAACGGGCGCGACCGAGCAGGTCTTCACGGACGATCACCACCACCAGACCGCTCGGGCCGATGTTCTTCTGCGCACCGGCGTAGATCAGGCCGAACTGCGAAACATCCAGCGAACGCGAGAGGATGTCCGAAGACATGTCGGCGACCAGCGGGGTATCGCCGACCTGCGGCACCCAGTCGAACTGCAGACCGCCGATGGTCTCGTTGCTGCAGTAATGCACGTAGGCAGCGTCTTTCGACAGCTGCCAGTCGTTCTGACCGGGAATGGCGAAGTAATCATGCGCCTTGGCGCTGGCAGCCACGTTGATGGCGCCATAGCGACGCGCTTCTTCGATGGCCTTCTTCGACCAGATGCCGGTTTCGACGTAGTCGGCCACGCCGTCTTCCGGCAGCAGGTTCAGCGGAATCTCGGCGAACTGCTGACTGGCACCGCCCTGCAGGAACAGCACCTTGTAGTCGTTGGGCACAGCGAGCAGATCACGCAGGTCCTGCTCGGCCTGACTGGCGATGGCCACGTACTCATCGCTGCGATGGCTCATCTCCATCACCGAGAGGCCCTTGCCTTGCCAGTCGAGCATCTCGGCCTGGGCGCGTTGCAGTACAGCGGTCGGCAGCGCGGCCGGGCCGGCGCAGAAGTTAAAAGCTCGCTTGCTCACGTCTGTCTCTCTCAGATTCACAGAACGCCACCACCAGGCGATGGCATGTCCACACTGCTTACCGATGGGTATCGCTGCGCTCAACCCACCCTACGCCCTGAAGGAGGCGCTTTAGCGGCGACAGTCGCGGCTAAAGCCCCTCCCACGGAGCCCGACTTTATTCCTCGCTGCCTTCCTCGGCGTCGGCGACTGGTGCTTCGGCGCTTTCGGCGACTTCAGCGCCCTCTTCACCTTCCACCAGCTCGTCCTCTTCCACCGCAGTCGGCTCCTGCACACGCTCCAGGCCAACCAGGGTCTCGTCCTTGGCCAGCTTGATCAGGGTCACACCCTGAGTGTTACGGCCGGAGCTGGAGACTTCGTCGACACGGGTACGCACCAGGGTGCCCTGGTCGGAAATCAGCATGATTTCCTCGCCGTCCTGCACCTGGATGGCGCCGACCAGCTTGCCGTTACGCTCGCTGGTAACCATGGCGATAACGCCCTGGCCGCCACGACCGCGACGCGGGAACTTGCCCAGGCCGGTACGTTTGCCAAAGCCACGCTCGGAAGCGGTGAGGATCTGCGCACCGGATTCCGGAATCAGCATGGAAATCAGACGCTGATCCTTGCCCAGGCGCATACCGCGCACACCGCGGGCGGTACGACCCATGGTGCGCACCTTGCTCTCGGCGAAACGCAGCACCTTGCCGGCATCGGAGAACAGCATGACTTCCTTGGCGCCGTCGGTGATGGCGGCAGCAATCAGGGTATCGCCCTCTTCCAGCTTCAGCGCGATCAGACCGGCGCTGCGCGGGCGGCTGAACTGCACCAGCGGGGTCTTCTTCACGGTGCCGAATGCGGTGGCCATGAAGATGAAGGCGCCGGTCGGTTCGGCGACCAGTTCGGGGGTTTCACCCTCGACCTCTTCGACTTCCTCGGCCTCGACCACTTCGGTGGCTTCGCCTTCGATCACCACGCCTTCGTCGTCCAGGTCTTCGTCGGCACCGGCGCTCTGCTGCAGCGCTTCGAGGTCGATCTGCAGCATCGCGGTGATGCGCTCACCCTCATCCAGCGGCAACAGGTTGACCAGCGGGCGACCGCGCGCGGCGCGCGAAGCCTCGGGAATCTCGAAGGTACGCAGCCAGTACACCTTACCCTTGCTGGAGAACAGCAGCAGGGTCGCGTGACTGTTGGCAACCAGCAGGTGCTCGACGTAGTCCTCGTCCTTCACCCCGGTAGCCGACTTGCCCTTGCCGCCGCGACGCTGCGCCTCGTAGGCGGCCAGCGGCTGGCTCTTGGCGTAGCCACCATGGGAGATGGTGACGACGCGCTCTTCTTCGGTGATCAGGTCGGCAATGGTCAGATCCAGACGCGAGGCGACGATCTCGGTGCGACGGACATCGCCGAACTCGGCCTTGACCTTCTCCAGCTCCTCGCGGATGACTTCCATCAGGCGCTCGGGGCTGGTCAGGATGCGGATCAGCTCGCCGATCAGGCTGAGGATTTCCTGGTACTCGGCCAGCAGTTTCTCGTGCTCCAGGCCGGTCAGACGGTGCAGGCGCAACTCGAGGATGGCCTGGGCCTGCTCCGGCGAGAGGTAGTACTTGCCGTCACGCAGACCGTATTGTGGATCGAGCCCTTCCGGACGGCAGGAGTCGGCACCGGCGCGCTCGACCATGGCCTCCACGGCGGACGATTCCCAGGCAGTGGCGATCAGGCGTTCCTTGGCCTCGGCCGGCGTCGGCGAGGCCTTGATCAGCTCGATCACCGGATCGATGTTGGACAGGGCTACCGCTTGGCCTTCGAGGATGTGGCCACGCTCACGTGCCTTGCGCAGCTCGTAGACGGTACGGCGAGTCACCACTTCGCGGCGGTGACGGACGAACACCTCGAGCATGTCCTTGAGGTTCATGATCTTCGGCTGACCGTCGACCAGCGCCACGACGTTAATGCCGAACACGCTCTGCATCTGGGTCTGGGCGTAGAGGTTGTTCAGCACCACGTCCGGCACTTCGCCACGACGCAGTTCGATCACCACGCGCATGCCGTCCTTGTCGGACTCGTCACGCAGCTCGGTGATGCCTTCGATCTTCTTCTCTTTGACCAGCTCGGCGATCTTCTCGATCAGACGCGCCTTGTTCAACTGGTACGGCAGCTCGGTGACCACCAACTGCTGGCGACCGCCGACCTTGTCGATGTCCTCGACCTCGACGCGGGCACGGATATAGATGCGCCCACGGCCGGTACGATAGGCCTCGATGATGCCGGCACGGCCGTTGATGATGCCCGCAGTGGGGAAATCCGGGCCGGGGATGTACTGCATCAGGTCATCGACGGTCAGCTCGGCGTTGTCGATCAGCGCCAGACAGCCATCGATCACCTCGGAGAGGTTGTGCGGCGGGATGTTGGTGGCCATGCCCACGGCGATACCGCTGGAGCCGTTGACCAGCAGGTTCGGTACCTTGGTCGGCATGACCGCCGGGATCTGCTCAGTGCCGTCGTAGTTGGGCACCCAGTCGACGGTTTCCTTGTCCAGGTCAGCCAGCAGCTCATGCGCCAGCTTGGTCATGCGCACTTCGGTGTATCGCATGGCCGCGGCGTTGTCGCCGTCCACCGAACCGAAGTTGCCCTGACCGTCGACCAACAGGTAGCGCAGGGAGAAGTCCTGCGCCATACGTACGATGGTGTCGTACACCGCGGTATCGCCGTGCGGGTGGTATTTACCGATCACGTCACCGACCACACGGGCGGATTTCTTGTAGGGCTTGTTCCAGTCGTTGCCCAACTCGCTCATGGCGTAGAGCACACGGCGGTGTACTGGCTTCAAGCCATCGCGCGCATCCGGCAGCGCACGCCCGACGATCACGCTCATCGCGTAGTCGAGGTAGGACTGTTTCAGCTCGTCTTCGATATTGACCGGGAGGATTTCTTTGGCCAGTTCGCCCATGAGAAGCCTGGTTCCTTTTTCTGGTGAAACTCCGCGTCATTCTTCCTGAACGCCATGGAGCTCGTCGCGATAGCCTCAAGCCATCAGCGACTCACGACAAATCAACGAGTTATGTCACGATTCGATGCAGTGAAGGTGGCTGTAGTCAGCCCCCTTGAAAACTGCCGGAGATTACCACAAAGCGCGCCACACACCTACCCCGAGCACCCTCATGGAGAAGCGGAGCAAACGAGACGGAAAGAGGCGAAACGACCAACCTGCTGGGGCTGTTGCACGGCCAATGAAAGCAAAGGCTTCGCCCCGGGGCGGGGCCCCTACGCCACGCCATCGAACACCGCAATCTATGTAGGAGCCGCGCCCCGCGGCGAAGGGCGGCCATTCCACGACATCTGGCCCATGCCTCGAAGGTGATAAACCGCAAGAAAGCTGAGAAAGCAAAAGCTTCGCCCCCCGGGGCGGGGCTCCTACAAGGAGTAAGCCGAGCTCGATCTGCTCAGTGCAGGCGCTTGCGACACATCAGCTGCGCCAGCTTGGCACTGTCGGGGCGTTCGATCACGCCTTTCTCGGTCACGATGTAGTCGACCAGGTCAGCCGGCGTTACATCGAACACCGGATTGACGGCATGCACATCCGCAGCGACCCGATGCCCCGCCACCTCCAGCAGCTCACGACCATCACGCTCTTCAAGCACAATGTCGTCGCCGCTTTCCAGGCTCATGTCGATGGTCGAGCTGGGAGCCACCACCATCAGGCGCACGCCGTGATGCATGGCGTTGACCGCCAGCTGGTAGGTACCGATCTTGTTCGCCACATCGCCGTTGGCAGTAATGCGGTCAGCCCCGACTATGACCCAGGTGATGCCCTTGGTTTTCATCAGGTGAGCGGCAGCCGCATCGGCATTGAGAGTGACCGGCACCCCGTCGCCAGCCAATTCCCAGGCAGTCAACCGTGCGCCCTGTAGCCAGGGACGGGTTTCATCGACATAGACCTGCTCGACCAAGCCTTCCAGATACGCCGCGCGGATCACCCCGAGCGCCGTACCAAAGCCGCCGGTCGCCAGCGCACCGGCGTTGCAGTGAGTCAGCAGCACCTGCGGGTTGCCCTGATGCTTGCGAATCAGCTCCATGCCCAGTTGCGCCATGGTCAGGTTGGCCTCACGGTCGCTGAGATGAATCCCCACCGCCTCGGCCTCCAGCAGGGCCAGGATGTCGTCGCCATCCTTGAGTCGCGCCAGGCGCTCACGCATGCGCTGCAGAGCCCAGAACAGGTTTACCGCGGTAGGACGCGAGCGCTCGAGACTGACAAAATCCGCCTCCAGCGCCTCGCGCCAGTCACCACCAGCCTGCAGCCGAGCTCGGACGCCCAGCACCAGGCCATAGGCAGCAGCGATGCCGATAGCCGGCGCGCCGCGCACCACCATATCGCGAATCGCGTCAGCCACCTCGGCGGCAGAATCGAAGCGCAACCAGGCCTGCCGATGCGGCAGCAGGCGCTGATCGAGCAGGTACAACGCACCATCGCGCCACTCGATTGCCTGAACCTTCTCCACCGCCAGCAATTGCTCGCGCATCGCGCACTCCATCTGTCACCGCCAAAAAATCGCGGATTATACGCAGACCGACCAAGACCAGCCGAACAATCCAGCACGCCCTCACGACTTCAAGCCAGGTGCGTTCATCTATACACTGGCGATCTTCCTTGCATCGATCAAGCCAGACGGACAATCCCCCATGCCCGAAGCCTCTCTCGACCTGCTGCTCCTGCCCACCTGGCTGGTGCCCGTTGAGCCGGCCGGGGTGGTGCTACGCGACCATGGCCTGGGCATCCGCGACGGACGTATCGCGCTGATCGCACCGCGCAGCGAGGCCTTGCGCCACCCGGCGACCGAGGTGCGCGAGCTGCCGCAATGCCTGCTTGCCCCCGGCCTGATCAACGCCCACGGCCACGCCGCGATGACGCTTTTGCGCGGCATCGCCGACGACCTGCCACTGATGACCTGGCTGCACGAACATATCTGGCCCGCCGAGGGTAAGTGGGTCGACGAGGATTTCGTCCGCGATGGCACCGATCTGGCCATCGCCGAACAGATCAAGGGCGGCATCAGCTGCTTCTCAGACATGTACTTCTACCCGCAGACCGCCGCCGAACGTGTGCACAACGCCGGCGTGCGCGCGCAGATCACCGTCCCTGTACTGGACTTCCCGGTACCCGGCGCACTCAACGCTGCCGAAGCGCTGCGTACGGGCCTGCAGCTGTTCGATGACCTCAAGCAGCACCCGCGAATTCGCATCGCTTTCGGCCCCCACGCGCCTTACACGGTCAGCGACGACAAACTGGAACAGATTCGCGTACTGGCTGACGAGCTGGATGCCGGCATTCATATGCATGTGCACGAAACCGCGCAGGAAGTGGCCGAAGCCGTCGCTAAGCACGGCGAACGTCCGCTGGCGCGCCTGGCTCGCCTCGGCCTGCTCGGCCCGCGCTTCCAGGCGGTGCACATGACGCAGATCGATGACGAGGACCTGGCGCTGCTGGTGGAGCACAACTGCAGCATCGTGCATTGCCCCGAGTCCAACCTCAAACTGGCCAGCGGCTTCTGCCCGGTCGAACGCCTGTGGCAGGCCGGCGTCAACGTCGCCATCGGCACCGATGGCGCCGCCAGCAACAACGACCTCGACCTGCTCGGCGAAACCCGTACCGCCGCCCTGCTGGCCAAGGCCGTCGCCGGCTCCGCCACTGCCCTGAACGCTCACAGCGCCTTGCGTATGGCCACCTTGAATGGCGCCCGCGCACTGGGACTGGAAACACAGACCGGCTCGCTGGAACTGGGCAAGCTGGCCGATGTGGTCGCCTTCGATCTTTCCGGCCTGGCCCAGCAACCGATCTACGACCCGGTGTCGCAACTCATCTATGCCAGCGGCCGCGACTGCGTCAAGCATTTGTGGGTTGGCGGCAAGCAGCTGCTGGACGACGGCCGCCTGACGCGCATGGACGAAAGCGAGCTGATCGCCAAGGCCAGGGAATGGGGAGCCAGGATTGCCCAAAGGTCGCCGGATGCAGCCTGAGAAGAATGCAATCGCCCCGGATTGCATCCGGGCTACGCTCACGGAACGACTGCGACAAACTGACATACATTGAACGAATCCGCGCCGCCCCACGCCCGTTCTTAAACTGGCAACATAGCGGCGATACGCTTTCCATGCTTTGAATAGAGATGCTTATGAGCAACGTCGACCGCGCCGAAATCGCCAAATTCGAGGCCCTGGCACACCGCTGGTGGGACCGCGAAAGCGAGTTCAAACCTCTGCACGATATCAACCCGCTGCGGGTCAACTGGATCGACGAGCGCGTCGGCCTGGCCGGCAAGCGCGTACTGGACGTCGGTTGTGGCGGCGGCATCCTCAGTGAAGCCATGGCCCAGCGCGGCGCAACGGTGATGGGTATCGATATGGGCGAGGCCCCGCTGTCGGTCGCCCAGCTGCACCAGCTGGAATCTGGCGTCGAAGTCGACTACCGACAGATCACCGCCGAAGCACTGGCAGAAGAAATGCCGGAACAGTTCGACGTCGTCACCTGCCTGGAAATGCTCGAGCACGTACCCGATCCCTCCTCGGTCATCCGTGCCTGCCACAGACTGGTCAAACCGGGCGGCCAGGTGTTCTTCTCCACCATCAACCGCAACCCCAAGGCGTACCTGTTCGCAGTGATCGGCGCCGAATACATCCTGCGCCTGCTGCCACGCGGTACCCACGACTTCAAGAAATTCATCCGCCCGTCCGAACTCGGCGCCTGGAGCCGCGCGGCCGGGCTGGAGGTCAAGGACATCATCGGCCTGACCTACAACCCGCTGACCAAGCACTACAAGCTGGAGGCGGACGTTGACGTCAACTACATGATCCAGACGCTGAGGAAAGACTGATGCGTTTGCGCGCTGTACTGTTCGACATGGACGGCACCCTGCTCGACTCGGCGCCGGACTTCATCGCCATCACCCAGGCCATGCGCGCCACTCGCGGCCTGCCGCCACTGGCAGATAAAGCCATACGTGACCAGGTATCCGGCGGCGCTCGCGCCATGGTCGCCTGCGCTTTCGATGAAGACCCGGACTCGGCCGCATTCGAAGCCCTGCGCCAGGAGTTCCTGCAGCGCTACCAGGAACACTGCGCAGTCCTCACCCGCCCGTTCGACGGCATCGAAGCCCTGCTCGACGACATCGAACAGGCCCGACTGCTGTGGGGCGTCGCTACCAACAAGCCGGTGCGTTACGCCGAGCCAATCATGCAGGGGCTGAATCTGGCCGAGCGCTCGGCAGTGCTGGTCTGCCCGGACCATGTCGAGCAAAGCAAACCCGCGCCGGACATGCTGCTGCTCGCCTGCCAGCAGATGGGCGTCAAACCCGAGGAAGTGCTGTTCATCGGCGATGACGCGCGCGACATCGAATCCGGCCGCGCCGCCGGCTGCCGCACGGCAGCGGTGACCTATGGCTATATCCACCCCGAGGACAACCCACGCAACTGGGGCGCCGATGTGGTCGTGGACCACCCCCAGGAACTGCGTGCAGTGCTCGATCGCGCCCTGTGCAGTTGCTGATCGCACAGGCCGCCATTCTCCAATTTGGCGGGTTTCACCCGCCCTACCCTCAAGAGTTCTCCGAAGGATCCTCACATGTTCGACTACACCGCCCGCGCAGACCTGCTCAAGGATCGCGTCATCCTGATCACCGGTGCCGGCCGCGGTATTGGCGCGGCCGCCGCCAAGAGCTTCGCCGCCCATGGCGCGACGGTGCTGCTGCTGGGCAAGACCGAGGCCAACCTGAGCCAGGTTTATGACGAGATCGAGGCGGCCGGCCACCCGCAACCGGTGGTGATCCCCTTCAATCTGGAAACCGCCCTGCCGCACCAGTACGACGAACTGGCGGTGATGATCGAGAACGAGTTCGGCCGCCTCGATGGTCTGCTGCACAATGCCTCGATCCTCGGCCCGCGCACGCCGCTGGAGCAGCTTTCCGGCGACAACTTCATGCGTGTCATGCACGTCAACGTCAACGCCATGTTCATGCTCAGCAGCACCCTGCTGCCGCTGCTCAAACTGTCGGAGGACGCCTCCGTCGCCTTCACCTCCAGCAGCGTCGGTCGCAAGGGCCGCGCCTACTGGGGCGCCTACGCGGTATCGAAATTCGCCACCGAGGGCCTGATGCAGGTCATGGCTGACGAGCTGGACGGCATCGCCAACGTGCGTGCCAACAGCATCAACCCGGGCGCCACCCGCACCGCCATGCGCGCCCAGGCCTATCCAGGGGAAAATCCGGCGACCCGCCCACTGCCGGAAGAGATCATGCCGCTCTACCTCTACCTGATGGGCCCGGACAGCAAGGGCATCAACGGCCAGGCATTCGACGCCCAGTGATTACCGACCATGGCCCGCTGCCAGTCAGCGAGCCATGGCACGACAAAAATCTGCCGCCGCCCTTGCCAAGCGGCAGCACATTGCCAGCATCGCCGTCAGGCAACCGGCAACCCCTTGCCGATCAGCGCTTTTAAAAGCACCTAAGTGACTGACTTCACAAGACTTTAAGCTCGTCTGAACCACCTGGCACGAAATTCGCTCTAACCCTCTCGTCGCACCATCAGCGCCAGAGGTTCAGCTCCATGGTTCCCCCCAGCCAATCCAACACCATCGATTTCGATGCCGCCAAGCTGCAGCGTCTCGGCTTTACCGGCAGTCGCAATCTGCCGCTCAAGCCCGCGAACCTGATAGAGCTGCGCCATCAACTCAGCCTGCAACTGCAGACCAGCCTGGACGTGGAACGAATCCTCACGCTGTTCTTTCGCGAAGTACAGCGCCTGGTGGCGCTCGATGCGCTGGCTTTTCAGCATCCGTCGCATGACCTGCGCCTCGAGCTGGGCGAGCGCGCCCCGCACTCGGCCGGCTATCGCCTGAGCCATGAGGGGGAATACCTGGGCGAACTGATTTTCCGCCGCAAGCAGCGCTTTGCCGAAGACAAACTGATCCAGCTGGAATCGCTGCTGGCCAGCCTGCTGTTCCCGCTGCGCAATGCCCTGCTCTACCGCACCGCGCTGCAAAGTGCGCTGCGCGACCCGCTGACCGACACCGGCAACCGCATCGCCATGGACCAGGTGCTGCAGCGTGAGGTGGATCTGGCCCGCCGCAACCTGCAACCGCTGTCACTGCTGATGCTCGACATCGATCACTTCAAGAGCATCAACGACAACCATGGCCACACGCTTGGCGACGAAGTACTGAAAGCGGTCGCCCAGACTCTGAAGAACCAGTTGCGCAATATCGATATGGTCTTTCGCTACGGTGGCGAGGAATTTCTGGTGATTCTCTCCGGCACCAACCGCGAGGGGGCTGCGCTGGTAGGCGAGCGCCTGCGCTTTGCGGTGATGGAACTGCAATGCCTGGATGCCGGCCGCGCCATCGACGTGTCCATCAGCCTGGGCTGCTCCAGCCTGCTGCCGGGCGAGTCTGCCGAAAGCCTGCTGCGCCGCGCCGATAACGCACTCTATGTGGCCAAACGCGAAGGCCGTAACCGCCTGTCCATGGCCGGCTGAGAGGCCGCCCTGCGTAGCCCGGATGAAACGGGAATGCTCTGAAGGCAATGGCTCAAGCTAGATTCGGGAAACAGAATGAAAAAAGGGACTCCGCGGAGTCCCTTTTCGTTTATCAGCGCTTGCGACCGAAGCCGGGGCGCTGACCATCGCCGGCGGGCGGACGCTTGCCGGGTGTTGCCGGACGCGGCTTGCGTGCCGGACGCTCGGACAACTCGACGGCCGGACGCGGCTGACGCTTCTTCACATCGCTCGGGCGCTCCGCTACCGGCGTGCCACGACCGTTTTCACGACGCTCACCACTGTCTTTGCGCGGGCCACGCGGCGCGCGCTGCTCGCCATCCTCACGGCGCGGCGCACGGCTCGGGCGGGTACTCTCGGCACCTACCTCATCCTTCGCCGGACGCAGCACACGCTTGCCACGCACCTCGACCGGTTTGGCCGACTTGCGCTGCAGACGGTCGAGCTTCTCGCGGGTCTTTTCCTTCATCGCTGGCAGCGCCTGCGGAGTCAGGCCCACTTCGGCGCTGAGAATGTCCACTTCACGCTGGTCCATTTCGCGCCAGCGGCCCATGGTCAACTCGGAAGTGAGGAACACCGGACCAAAGCGCACGCGCTTCAGGCGGCTGACCACCAGGCCCTGGGACTCCCACAGGCGACGTACTTCGCGGTTACGCCCTTCCATCACCACGCAGTGGTACCAGTGGTTGAAGCCTTCGCCGCCGGGCGCTTCCTTGATGTCGGTGAACTTGGCCGGACCATCCTCGAGCATCACGCCATTCTTGAGGTTCTCCAGCATTTCCTCGGTGACTTCGCCACGTACACGCACTGCGTATTCGCGATCCATCTGATAGGACGGATGCATCAGGCGGTTGGCCAGCTCACCGTCAGTGGTGAACAGCAACAGGCCAGTGGTGTTGATATCGAGGCGACCGATATTGATCCAGCGGCCTTCTTTAGGGCGCGGCAGACGATCGAATACAGTGGGACGGCCTTCCGGGTCATCACGGGTGCAGATCTCCCCATCCGGCTTGTTGTAGATCAGCACGCGGCGAACCGAACCGGTGATTTCTTCACGCTTGAGCAAACGGCCATCTAGGGCGATGGCGTCGTTGGCATCGACGCGCTGGCCCAGGGTCGCAGCAGCGCCATTGACCTTGACCCGACCTTCGGCGATCCAGGTCTCGATTTCGCGGCGCGAGGCCAGCCCAAGGCGGGCCAGGACTTTCTGCAGTTTCTCGCCTGCAGGACGCGGTTGTTCGTGCTCAGTCATCGTGGGCACCTCCCGGTGTAGTAGTTGATGATCGAAGGGCGCGCATCATACGCGCTGTAGAGCCCATAGGGTAGACGATGCTGCGGTGATCGAACCAAGAACACGACACTGAAGCGCAGGAGCCCCGCCCCGGGGCGAAGCCTTTGCGTATAGGCCAAGTATTATCGACGCCCCGCCATTCGCCGCGAGGCGCGGCTCCTACATTGGATATGCGGTCAATACTTGCGCCTTCCGGTGGCCTCCAGCGCCAGCAAGCGCATATCGGCCTCGGCCAGCAGCGCAAGGCGCTCACCCTTGTCCAGGCGTTTCCAGCCTTTGATTTCCTCACGGCTGCGGCCGCAGCCCAGGCAAATGTCCTTTTCGAATTCACAGACCTTGATGCACGGACTCTTGCTCATTGGATCGCCTAAACCAGAAAGGATCGAATGGGCGCAAGAATAAAGGCCGAGGGACAAACAGCGAGATTGAAGTATTCGATAAAGGGCTTAAGCGATCTCAATGCAACGGCTGATCGCCGTCCAGGTCGGCCAGATCATCTTCGACCGCTTCATCCTCTTCGTCTTCTACCAGACGCAGGTCATCGAAATCAGTCTTGAGCCCCTGCTCCATGTCGTCCAGCTCGGCCAGCAAGCTACGGAAGCTGGTTTCCTCGCGAGGCTCGGCGGCTTCGCCGTCTTCCTGCATGGCCAGATCGGCACGCGCCTGCAGCCCTGCCGGCACCTCGGCATCGTCGTCCAGTGCCAGCTCAGGCTCCGGTTCCAACTCGCGCAAAGCAGCGAGCGGCGGCAGTTCGTCGAGGCTTTTCAGGTTGAAGTGATCGAGAAAGCCCTTGGTGGTGGCGAACATCGCCGGACGCCCCGGTACGTCGCGATAGCCCACCACACGAATCCACTCACGCTCGAGCAGGGTCTTGGTGATGTTGCTGTTGACCGCCACGCCCCGCACGTCCTCGATCTCGCCACGGGTGATGGGCTGGCGATAGGCGATCAGCGCCAAGGTTTCCAGCAACGCACGGGAGTACCGCTGCGGGCGCTCTTCCCAAAGCCGACCAACCCATGGCGCGAAACGCTCGCGCACCTGCAGACGGTAACCCGAAGCCACTTCTTTCAACTCGAACGCTCGCCCTTCGCAGGACTGCCGGAGGATCTCCAACGCCGCCTTGAACTGCTCGGGCTCGGGCCGCTCGCCCTCTTCGAAGAGTTCGAAGAGACGATCGAGCGACTGCGCCTTGCCGGAAGCCAGCAGAAAGGCTTCGAGCAATTGCGCCAGGTCTTTGGGGTCGTTCAGGTTCATTCGGCACGGGCTCGGACGTGGATGACGGCGAAGGGCTCATTCTGCACCAGCTCGACCAGGGATTCCTTGATCAATTCGAGCACCGCCATGAAGGTTACCACCACGCCGAGACGCCCTTCCTCGGCGGTGAACAGCTCGACGAAAGGTACGAAGGCTCCGCCCTTGAGGCGCTCCAGCACTTCACTCATGCGCTCGCGGGTGGACAGCGCCTCGCGGGTAACCTGGTGGCTTTCGAACATGTCGGCGCGGCGCAGCACCTCAGCCATCGACAGCAACACCTCTTCCAGGCTGACGTCCGGCAGCAGCTTGCGCGCGCGGGCTTCGGGTGCATCCAGCCTGGGCACGGTCACGTCGCGGCCAACGCGCGGTAGTTCGTCGATCCCCTCGGCAGCGGCCTTGAAGCGCTCGTATTCCTGCAGGCGACGAATCAGCTCGGCACGCGGGTCGTCCTCTTCTTCCTCGGCCTCGGTGGAGCGCGGCAGCAGCATGCGCGACTTGATCTCGGCCAGCATGGCGGCCATCACCAGGTATTCGGCGGCCAGCTCCAGACGTACCGAATGCATGAGTTCAACGTAGCCCATGTACTGCTTGGTGATCTCGGCCACCGGGATGTCGAGGATGTCGATGTTCTGCTTGCGGATCAGATACAGCAGCAGGTCCAGCGGACCCTCGAAGGCTTCGAGGAAAACTTCCAGGGCATCCGGGGGAATGTACAGGTCCAGCGGCAATTCGGTGACCGCCTCACCATAAACCAGGGCGAACGGCAGCTCCTGCTGGGCGCCGGCCTGGCTGTCCGGGGTTGGCGTGGCGGGCTCACTCATCGACTGGCGCTCCTTCAGCGGTAATTCAGGCCCATGGCCATGCGTACTTCGGCCAGGGTTTCGCGCGCTTCGTCACGCGCGCGCTCGGCGCCTTCGGCGAGGATGCTGCGCACCAGGTCCGGGCTTTCCTCGTAGTCGATGGCGCGCTGCTGCAGGGGCATCAGCTCGGCCTGCAAAGAGGAGCACAGCGCGCTCTTGCAGTCGAGGCAACCAATCGAGGCACTACGACAGCCCTCGATCACCCAGTGCAATTGCTCGTCACCGGAGTACAGCTGATGCAGCGACCAGACCGGGCAACGCTGCGGCTCACCCGGATCGTCGCGGTGTACCCGTGCCGGATCGGTGGGCATGCGCCGCAGTTTTTCCTCGAGCTCGGCATCGCTATCACGCAGGAATATCGCGTTACCGCTGGACTTGGCCATCTTCTGCCCGTCCAGGCCAGGTACCCGCGAAAACTCGGCAAGAATCGGCTGCGGTTCGCTCAGAATCACCTTGCCGCCACCCTCCAGATAGCCGTACAGGCGCTCCTGGTCGCCGAGGGTGATGCTGGTCTGTTCCTTGAGCAGCGCCCGCGCCGTCTCCAGCGCCTGTACGTCACCCTGTTCCTGATAGGCTTTGCGCAGGTTGCTGTAGAGCTTGCCGAGCTTCTTGCCCAGCTTGCCGATGGCCGCTTCGGCCTTCAGCTCGAAATCCGGCTCGCTGCCGTACAGGTGGTTGAAGCGGCGCGCCACTTCACGGGCAAATTCGATATGAGGTAGCTGATCGGCCCCCACCGGCACCTGTCCGGCGCGGTACAGCAGGATATCCGCAGCCTGCAGCAGCGGGTAACCGAGAAACCCGTAGGTGGAGAGATCCTTGCTGCCCTGGTGCTCCTGCTGCTCCTTGTAGGAGGGCACGCGCTCGAGCCAGCTTAGTGGGCAGATCATCGACAGCAACACGTGCAGCTCGGCGTGTTCCGGCACCTGCGACTGCACGAACAGCGTCGCGGAGCTGGGGCTGACGCCTGCAGCCAGCCAATCTACCGCCATATACATGACGTGCAGGGAAAGCTGGCCGGCATCGGCGTATTCGGTGGTCAGGGCGTGCCAGTCGACGATACAGAAGAAGCAGTCGTACTCGTGCTGCAACTTGACCCAGTTCTTCAGCACGCCGTGGTAATGCCCGAGGTGAAGACGACCGCTCGGACGCATCCCTGACAGCACCCGACGCTCGGAGTCGTTAAGGCTCAAACCGTTCTATCCAAAATCCAGACAAGGCCAGGGAGTATAGGGCAGCTGCATCCACAACGGAAAAGGCGGTGTCAGAGATCGCTGAACGGCGTCGGATCACCGCAGCCGACACGCAGGACTTCCGGGCTGTCGTCAGCAAGATTGACCACGGTGGACGCTTCCAGCCCGCCAAAACCTCCGTCGATGATCAGGTCGACATGGTGCTCGAGAATCTGGCGCATTTCGTAGGGGTCGGACATGGGCAAGTCATCGCCCGGCATGATCAGGCTGACGCTCATGAGCGGCTCGGCCAATTGCTCCAGCAACGCCAGGGCGATCGGGTGGCTGGGTACGCGGATGCCGATGGTACGGCGCTTGGGGTGCAGCAACATGCGCGGCACCTCGCGGGTGGCGTTGAGGATGAAGGTGTAAGGACCCGGGGTGTGATTCTTCAGCAAGCGGAAGGCTGCAGTGTCGACCTTGGCGAACAGGCCGATCTGCGAAAGGTCCCGGCAGACCAGGGTGAAATTGTGCTTGTCGTCGAGCTGACGCAGGCGACGAATGCGCTCTACCGCATTCTTGTCACCGATCATGCAGCCCAGCGCATAGGAGGAGTCGGTCGGATAGACCACCACGCCGCCGCCACGAATGATTTCCACGGCCTGTTTTATCAGGCGTGCCTGCGGGTTTTCCGGGTGAACCTGGAAAAATTGACTCACACTTGCTCCCAGCTCATGAAGTGACAGCGGATGGCTGTGCATGTTCGAAGCGCTCCCAGAGCGCAGTCAGGTCATCAGGCAACGGGCGATACATGCCCAACTCGGACCAGTCGCCAGGCGCGTGGAAATCACTGCCGACACTGGCCATCAAGCCGAACTCGCGCGCCAGAATCGCCAGGCAACCGACTTGTTCGGCCGGCTGCATGCCATTGACCACTTCCAGGGCATGACCGCCAGCCGCCGCGAAATCGGCCACCAGGCGTCGACGCTTACTGCGAGTAAAGTCGTACTGCCACGGATGCGCCAGGCTGATCCAGGCTCTGGCCGAACGCAGGGTGGCGATGGTTTCTTCCAGCATAGGCCAGTGCTGCTTGACGTCACCCAACTTTCCCGAGCCCAGCCACTTGCGAAACGCCTCGGCGCGATCGCGCACATGGCCGGCGCGCACGAGAAATTCGGCGAAATGTGGTCGGGCCGGCGCATTGCCGCTATCGCCCAGTTCCTGCTGAACGGCCCGCGCGCCTTCCAGAGCGCCTGGCATACCTTTGGCCGCGAGGCGTCGGTCGATCTCTTGCGCACGCTGCCAGCGCCCATGGTGCAAGGCATCGATGGCAGCACACAGCGCCGGCGCCTCGCGCTCGAAGGCATAGCCCAACACGTGGATGGTCGCTCCACCCCAGGTGCAGGACAGCTCGATGCCATTGATCAGCTGCATATCCAGAGCCGTCGCTGTGCGGCGTGCTTCATCCAGCCCTTCCAGGGTGTCGTGATCGGTCAGTGCCAGCAGCCGCACACCTCGCTCATGCGCCCGGGCCACCAGTACGGCGGGGGCCAGGGCGCCATCGGAGGCGGTGCTGTGGCAGTGCAGATCGACAATCATGGCGGCGCTTTCGTTGAGATTGATGTTTGTTATTATGCCCCACATTAGCCGCAAGCAGGCCGTTGAAAAACGTAGGCGAGGCAGCCAGTGCAATACCGATGGCGGCCCCGCAAAAACAGGCGAAAAACGCTCGGAGTCGCGTTCGACTTTACGAGTTGTAAATGAGCATTTTGAGCCTGTTTTTAACGCAGCAATGGCAACGTAGGTAGTTTTTCAACAGCCTGCTAGGCAGTCGCCATGTGGCGCAAATGCGTTATCCCTCCCCGCTTCGACCCTAAATAAGGATTGAGATGCTCTACGCCATCATCGCCACCGACGTCGAAAACTCCCTGGAAAATCGTCTGGCCACCCGCCCTGCTCACCTCGCTCGTCTGGAGCAGTTGAAGCAGGAAGGTCGCCTGCTGCTGGCCGGCCCGCACCCGGCCATCGACAGCAATGATCCAGGCCCGGCGGGCTTCAGCGGCAGCCTGGTGGTTGCCGAGTTCGACTCCCTTGAAGCTGCCCAACAATGGGCCGATGCCGACCCGTACCGCACAGCCGGCGTGTATGCCAACGTTTTGGTCAAACCCTTCAAGAAAGTGCTGCCCTGACGAAATGCCACCCACGCTGCTTTCGCACACAAGGAATCGCGATGCGCTCGATCCCGCTGTCCCTGCTGGTCACCGTGATGCTGACCTGTGCTTCGGTACAGGCAGAAGAACAACCCGCTCAGCCGTCCGTCCCTGCAGCTGCGGTCGACAGCCAGGTGTTGGAACAGCGCCTGGCGCAGAGTGAGCAACTGCGCAATGAGCAGGAAGCGAGCAGCGCCGTGCAACTGCAACGCCTGCGCCAGGAAAATCAGCGCCTGCGCCTGCAGCTCAAGGAAAGCCAGGCGCAGGCTCAACCCCGACTGCTCAGCGAGGAACAGACCTGGTTCGCCCTTGGCGCAGCCCTGAGCCTGGTGTCGATGATGTTCGGCGCCCTGCTGCGAGGCTCACGCAAGACTCGCCGCGAATGGATCAACTAAAGCCATGAGCCGATTGCTGCTGATCGATGACGACCAGGAACTCTGCGAGCTGCTCGCCAGTTGGCTGACCCAGGAAGGTTTCCAGGTCACCGCCTGCCACGAAGCAGGCGGTGCGCGTCAGGCCCTTTCAGCACAGGCGCCTGACGCCGTGGTGCTCGACGTGATGCTGCCGGACGGCAGCGGCCTTGAGCTGCTCAAGCAGTTGCGTGGTGAACATCCGGATTTACCGGTGCTGATGTTGTCGGCCCGCGGCGAGCCGCTGGATCGCATCCTCGGCCTGGAGCTGGGCGCCGATGACTACCTGGCCAAGCCGTGCGATCCGCGCGAGCTGACCGCACGCCTGCGTGCCGTGCTGCGACGTACTGCACCTGCCCCGGCCAGTAGCCAGCTGGAGCTGGGTGACCTCAGTTTCAGCCCCAACCGCGGCGTGGTGAGTATCGGCGAGCACGACGTTCCGCTGACGCTTTCCGAAAGCCGCCTGCTGGAGGCTCTGCTGCGCCAACCAGGCGAACCGGTGGACAAACAGGCGCTGGCGCAACTGGCCCTGGGCCGCAAACTGACCCTGTATGACCGCAGCCTGGACATGCACGTCAGCAACCTGCGCAAGAAGCTCGGCCCGCACCCGGACGGTCGCCCACGTATTCTCGCCCTGCGCAGCCGCGGCTATTACTACGCGCAGTGAGTACGCCCCGGCGCAGCGTAAATAACCCTCGACATCGCCTTTACCCAAGCTTTACCCACAGCTGACTGCCCTTGACCTTGACCGCCGCATAATGAGCCCATCCGGTACTTACCGGCCTCGGAACCTGTTTACGACCTGCTGCGCGTCGGCCCTGCTGCGTTGAAAACAGACTCGGAATGCTCATGTACAACAGTACACTCCGCTTCCTCGTCTGTTTTCGCCTTGCATGACTCTAGCTCGCTAGATCGTAAAACAGGTTCTCAAGACAAGGAGAATCACCATGCGTAAGACCCTCACCGCCCTGCTGCTCGCTGCCACCCTGCCGACCCTGGCCTTCGCCATGCCCATGCAAGACGGCGGCCCTCGCCACCATGATCGCGGCCACGGCATGTTCAAGGAGCTGAACCTGAGCAAGGAACAACGCCAAGAGTTTCGCAAACTGATGGGCGAGCAGATGAAGACCCATCGCGACATCACCAAGCGCTACCTGGACAAACTGCCGGAAGCCGAAAAGCAGGCCATGAAGAAGGAACTGGACAAGGCTCGCGCCGACCAGCACAAGGCCCTGCGTGACCTGCTCAACCCCGAGCAGCAGAAAGCCTTCGACGAGCACCAGAAGAAAATGGAAGCTCGCCGCGCAGAAATGGCCGAATTCAAGGCCTGGAAAGCCGAGAAGGACAGCAAGACCAACTGATCCGTCACCCCCTGACCCGCCGCCGCGCTCCCTGAGCCCGGCGGCTTTTGCATGAGGAATCACCGTGCGTTCACTGTTCTGGCGCATTCTGGCGACCTTCTGGCTGGGCATCGCCCTGGTGGCCGCTCTGTCGCTGCTGCTTGGCCGCGCCCTGAATCAGGACGCCTGGATTCTGAGCCTGCACCCAGGCCTTGACGATCTCGATAGCAAGTGGGTCAAGCGCTATGAACAGCAAGGGCCAGCAGCCGCCCAGGATTTTCTCGAACAGCGCAAGCGCAAGTACCGTATCGACACCCAGGTGCTTGGCGAGAGCGGCCAGCAACTGGTCAAAGGCACCTTTCCGTCCCGTGCAGCCGCCTTCGAGGCGCGTCACGGCGACGACCGTCGCCTGCCATGGCGGCGCCTGACCGCCGAATACACCAGCCCGGAAAGCGGCGAAAGCTACCTGTTCATCTACCGTATTCCACACCCGGAGCTGGCAGCCTGGCACCGCGGCAGCCTGTTCTGGCCACTCAGCGCCATCGCCATTGCCCTGGTGGTGTTGACGCTGTTCAGCCTGATGCTGACGCTGTCGATCACCCGCCCGCTGGATCGCCTGCGCGGCGCCGTGCATGACCTCGGCCAGACCGCCTACCAACAGAACAGCCTGGCTCGTCTGGCCACGCGCCGCGACGAGCTGGGCCTACTGGCCAAGGACTTCAACCGCATGGGCGAGCGCCTGCAAGGTTTGATCGGCAGCCAGCGCCAGTTGCTGCGCGATGTTTCCCACGAACTGCGCTCGCCCCTGGCGCGCCTGCGTATTGCACTGGCATTGGCGGAGCGCGCCGATGCCGCGGAGCGAGAAAGGCTCTGGCCCCGCCTGAGTCAGGAGTGTGATCGACTGGAAGCGCTGATCAGCGAAATTCTCGCCCTGGCCCGCCTGGACGCGGATCCGGGCGCCGCACAGCCCGTCGATGTGGCCGCCCTGCTCGGCAACCTGCAGGAAGACGCGCGCCTGACCGCCCCGCAACAACAGCTGCAGATCGATCTCGACCCGCGCGCACGCCTGGAAGGCTGGCCAGACATGCTGGAGCGCGCGCTGGACAATCTGCTACGCAATGCCTTGCGCTTCAGCCCAGCGGATCAACCTGTCCTCATCAGCGTGCAAAGCCAGGGGCAAAACGTAACGCTGAGCGTGCGCGACCATGGCCCAGGGGTCGCCAGCGAACACCTGGAGCAATTGGGTAAACCGTTTTTCCGCGCACCAGGCCAGAGCGGCTCCGGCCACGGCCTCGGCTTGGCTATCGCGCGGCGGGCGGCGCAACGTCATGGCGGTGAACTGCTGTTGAGCAATCATCCGCAAGGCGGCTTCATCGCCACGCTCAGCCTGCCGGCCAGACAGCAGGCAGGCTGAAGCGCGTTTCGCTCAGCCCTCCCAGGCGCTGACGAAATCCTCGACGCGGACCTCCGGGGCGCGGCGCAGCTCACGCTCCGGTGTACCAAGGTAGAGGTAGGCGATGATCTGCTCGTCCACCGCCAGGCCCAGCCCTTTGGCCACATGGGCGTTATAGGCCATGTCGCCGGTACGCCAGACCGCACCGATACCCTGAGCATGGGCGGCCAGCAGCATGCCATGCGCGGCACAGCCGGCTGCTATCACCTGCTCGGAAGCGGGTACCTTGGGGTGAGCCTGAACCCGGGCGATCACCACCACCAGCAATGGCGCGCGCAGCGGCATGCCACGCGCCTTGTTCAGCGCTTCCGGCGCAGCATGCGCATCGGCGACCTGCAGGGCTTCGGCGAACAGCTCGCCCATACGCTCACGCGCTTGCCCCTCGACCGTCAGAAAACGCCACGGACGTAGCTGGCCATGATCCGGTGCGCGCAGGGCTGCGCGAAACAGCATCTCGCGCTGCGCGGCATCCGGGGCTGGTTCGACCAGGCGAGGAACGGAAACACGGTTGAGCAGAGCGTCGAGGGCATCCATCGGCCACCTCCAAAAACAAAGATGGCGCATTCTCAATGCTGCAAGCTGCAAGCTGCAAGCTCAGCGGTATGCGGGGGACGGCGCATCAGCCTGTAGGCGCTGCGCCTCGCGGTGAATCGCAAGAACATCGCAAAGCAAGAATCTTCGCCCCGGGGCGGGGCTCCTACACAAACCCCGCAGGCGCCGGCCTACCCTGTAGGAGCCGCGCCTCGCGGCGAATCGTAAGAACACCGCAAAGCCAAAAGCCTCGCCCCGGGGCGGGGCTCCCACAAAGGCGCTTCGGGTATCCTGCCAGATAAGCATCAGGCGATGCCCTGCTTCACCTGCGGCTTGAGATACCGTCAGGCTACCCGGTCGGGCGACATCACCGGCTGCACCGGCGGAGTGAGCGGGGGCAGACCGTAAGCCCTGCGCGCGTCGTCGCAACGCGGGTTGTGCTCACCGTTCGCCCATGACGCTTCGAACTCGCGGCAGCTACTCGAGCGCTGTTCGTACATGGTGCAACGCACACCACAACCGACGTCGCCCAACAGCTGGGTGCAACGTGCCGGTTTGCTCTCCGTGCCACGCATGGCGACGTAATGGGGGCTGATCTGGATGACCTGCTCGTCCGGAACGCTACCGCCCGCGGATTGGCACTCGCCCCAGAAGAAGGACACACGAAAAAACGCGCAGCAGGCGCCGCACGTAAGGCAGGGATTAGCTTCGGACATTTGAGGAGAACTCGGAAACCGACGGACGTCGGCAACTGGCGGCTATTCTATGCTCGGCGATGCGCTTGTAAAGCCCCCACCGTTGCGGTTTACAGCCGCCCGTCCGCAGGTAGAATGGCGCATTTTCCAACCCGCCAGAGCCCTCTACATGGCCTTGCCGACGCTGCGCATCATCGGTTTCATCATCGGCATATTCCTGATTACCCTGGCGATCAGCATGGCCATCCCGATGCTGACCCTGCTGATCTTCGAGCAGCCTGAAGATCTCAATGCCTTTCTCTGGTCAAGCCTGATCACCCTGATCGCCGGGATCGCCCTGGTTATTCCCGGCCGGCCGCAGAACGCTCAGTTACGCCCGCGTGACATGTACCTGCTGACGACCGGGAGCTGGACCTTGGTTTGCAGCTTTGCCGCGCTGCCCATGATGCTGATCGCCCATATCAGCTACACCGACGCCATCTTCGAAACCATGTCCGGCATTACCACTACGGGCTCCACCGTACTGACCGGGCTGGATGACATGTCGCCCGGTATTCTGATCTGGCGCTCGATGCTGCATTGGCTCGGCGGCATCGGCTTCATCGGCATGGCCGTCGCCATTTTGCCGCTGCTGCGCGTCGGTGGCATGCGCCTGTTCCAGACCGAATCCTCGGACTGGGGCGAAAAGGTCATGCCACGCTCGCACATGGCCGCCAAGTATTTGTTGCTGATTTATCTGGCCCTGACCCTGCTCGGGTTTCTGGCCTTCTGGGCTGCGGGCATGAGCCCTTTCGACGCCATCAACCACTCCATGGCATCGATTTCCACAGGCGGTTTCTCCACCTCTGATGCGTCCCTGGCGCACTGGCCAGAACCGGCCGTGCATTGGACGGCAGTCGTGCTGATGCTGCTCGGCGGCATGCCATTCATGCTCTATGTCGCCTTTGTCCGCGGCAATCGCCAGGCGCTGTTCAAGGACCATCAGGTTCGCGGCTTCATCGGCTTTCTGCTGCTGACCTGGCTGGTATTCGGCACCTGGTTGTGGATCAACTCGGACTACTCCTGGCTCGACGCCTTTCGCATTGTCGCGGTGAATGTCACTTCGGTGGTCACCACTACCGGCTTCGCCCTCGGCGACTACACCACCTGGGGCAGTTTCGCCGTGCTGCTGTTCTTCTACCTGACCTTCGTCGGCGGCTGTTCCGGCTCGACATCGGGCGGCCTGAAGATCTTCCGTTTCCAGGTCGCCTACGTGCTGCTCAAGGCCAACCTGATGCAGCTGGTGCACCCACGCGCGGTGATCAAACAGCAGTACAACAGCCACAACCTGGATGAAGAGATCGTCCGCTCGCTGATCACCTTCTCCTTCTTCTTCACCATCACCATCGGTGTGCTGGCCCTGGCTCTGACCCTGGTCGGCCTGGACTGGGTCACCGCACTGACCGGCGCCGCGACCGCGGTGTGCAACGTCGGCCCAGGGCTTGGCCCGATCATCGGCCCGGCCGGCAACTTCGCCAGCCTGCCGGATTCAGCCAAGTGGCTACTCAGTGCTGGCATGCTGCTCGGCCGCCTGGAAATTCTGACCGTACTGGTGCTGGTCACCCGTAGTTTCTGGAAACACTGACCGATGCCCCTAGCCAGCCTGCGCATCCTCGCCTTCATCAACGGCATCTTCCTCGTCACCCTGGCGCTGAGCATGCTGGTACCGGTGATCACCCTGTTGATCTTCGAGCAGCCGCAGGGCATCAATGCCTTTCTCTGGTCGAGCCTGATCACCGCGCTCACCGGCATCGCCATGATCGCGCAGGGCAGACCCCAACAAACGCAACTGCGCCCCCGCGACATGTACATGCTGACGGTGTCAAGCTGGGTGATGGTGTCGATCTTCGCCGCCTTGCCATTCATCTTCGCCGAACGGGCGAGCATCACCGACGCGTACTTCGAGAGCATGTCCGGCATCACCGCTACCGGCGCTACCGTATTCAGCGGCCTCGACGACATGTCTCCGGGTACGCTGATCTGGCGTTCACTGCTGCACTGGCTGGGCGGCATCGGCTTCATCGGCATGGCCGTGGCGATCTTGCCGATCCTGCGCATCGGGGGCATGCGCCTGTTCCAGACCGAGTCGTCGGACCGCTCGGAAAAGGTCATGCCGCGCTCGCACATGGTCGCCAAGTACATGGTGCTGGCCTATGTCGGCCTGAGCACACTCGCGGTGCTGGCGTTCTGGTGGGCTGGCATGGGCCTGTTCGATGCGATCAACCACGCCATGTCGGCGATCGCCACCGGTGGTTTCTCCACATCCGACTCTTCACTGGGCAAATGGCAGGAACCGGCGATTCACTGGGTCGCCATCGTCGTGATGGTGCTCGGCAGTCTGCCGTTCGTGCTCTATGTCAGCACCCTGCGCGGCAACTACCGTGCACTGTTTCGCGACGCGCAGGTGCGTGGTTTCCTGCTGTTGCTGGTGGGCAGCTGGTTCGTGCTGGCTGGCTGGAAATGGCTCACCACCGACCTGTACTGGCTCGATGCGCTGCGCCTGGTGGCGGTGAACATCACCTCGATCATGACCACCACCGGCTTTGCCGTGGGCGACTACCACCTGTGGGGCCCGTTCGCCAGCATGATGTTCTTCTACCTGGGTTTCGTCGGCGGCTGCTCCGGCTCCACCGCCGGCGGCCTGAAGATCTTCCGCTTCCAGGTCGCCTATATCCTGCTCAAGGCCAACCTCAGGCAGCTCATTCACCCCCGCGCGGTGATCAAGCAACAGTACAACCGCCACCGCCTGGATGAAGACATCGTTCGTTCGATCCTCGCCTTCGCCTTCTTCTACACCATCACCATCGCCACCCTGGCACTGGCGGTGGCGATGTGCGGGGTGGACTGGATCACGGCCCTGACCGGCGCTGCGGCGATGGTCTCAGGCGTTGGCCCAGGCATGGGCGAGATGGTCGGTCCGGCTGGCAACTACGCCACCATCCCCGATCTGGCCAAGTGGCTGCTGAGCTTCGGCATGCTACTCGGGCGCCTGGAAATCCTGACCGTGCTGGTGCTGCTGTTCCCGGCCCTCTGGCGCCATTGAGCAGGCGCGCTATGCAAGCCCGCGACGACTGCGGTATTCGCCAGGCGTTTCACCGAACCAGCGGCGAAACGCCCTGAAGAAGTTGCTCGGATCGGCAAAGCCCAGCAGATAGGCGACCTCCAGCAGGGTCAGGTCGACCTGCCCAAGGTACTGCTCGGCCAGCTCACGACGGGTGTCATCGAGCAGTTGCTGGTAGCTGGTGCCCTCCTCCTGCAGACGCCGCTGCAAAGTACGCTGCGACAGGTGCAGCGTTTGCGCTACCACTTCACGCCGCGGCTCGCCCTGAGGCAAAAGGCGACACAGCACCTGACGTGCCTGATGGGTGACGCGACTGCTGCAGAAACGCGCCAGGTATTCGCCGGCAAAACGGTCATGCAGTTGCGCCAGCGCCTCATTGGCACTGGGCAATGGCGCATCCAGATCCCCACGCTCGAAGATCAACCCGTAGTGCTCGGCATTGAACTTCAACGGTGCTTGAAACACCTGCTGGTAGGGCGCCAGGTCGGCAGGTGGCGGACCTTGCAGGCGAATCTCGCGCGGGCGAATGGGCTTGCCGGTCATCCAGCGGCAAAAGGCCAGGCAGTACGCCAGGGACGCCTCGGCACTCTGCCGGGCCGGCGGCAGGCGGTCGCCATGAATGGCTAGAGTCAGCGCATAGCCGTCGGGTTGCGGCAAAAAATTCAGGTCCGCGCCTTCGCCGATGATGCGCTGGTAGCGCACCAGACGGGTGAAGCCATCACGCAGGTTGCGGCTGGACATCAGTGCATAACCCACCACATGGAAGGACGCCGGGCGCACCACTTGCGCCATGTTCAGGCCGATCGCCGGGTTGCCCGACAGCGCCACGGCGCGCTGCCACAGACGGGTCATGCCGTCCTGCGGGAAGCGCGCATCGGGGTCGTTCAGCGCGGCGTAATCCATGCCCAGCTCGGCGAACAGGCTGGTGCAGTCTACGCCGCCCAGCTCCAGCGCCTGCACGATGGCCAAGGCCCAGTTGGAGGATGTGGTTCTTTCGCTCATCGTCTTATTCTTGTGATCAATCAGCAAGGCCATGGTTGGCGGCGCAAGGATACTAGACTGGCACCTTAAGTCAGTGGCCCACGGAGACAGCAGGTCTAGACTCGTAGGTGACAATAACAGGAGGTGCGCCATGACCGCCCAGACCACCGAACGCTACCAGAGCTTCGCCGAGTTCTACCCCTATTACCTGCAGGAACACAGCAATCCCGTATGCCGCCGCCTGCACTATGCCGGCAGCCTGCTGGTGCTGGCGATCCTCGCCTACGCCCTGCTCAGCCAACAATGGCTATGGCTGCTGGCCATGCCGCTGGCCGGTTATGGCTTCGCCTGGGTCGGCCACTTCGTCTTCGAAAAGAACCGACCAGCCACCTTCGACTATCCGCTGTACAGCCTGATGGGCGATTGGGTGATGCTCAAGGATGCCTTTACCGGCCGTATCCGTTTCTAAGAACCCGGCTGCTCACACTAACAACAAGAACGAGAAAAACCATGAATAGCCGCGCCCGCTTTACCCATATGCAAGACGGCCAGGCCGAGGACTGGGCCATCATCGCCCAGGACTTCGCCGCCTACGCCGCCCAGCTCCCCACACGCATCCTCGACCACCTGCGTCTGCTCGACGGCGATTTCGGTGGCTTTCCGGTGGACCGCCTGACCCACTCGCTGCAAACCGCCACCCGCGCCTATCACGACGGCCGCGACGAGGAGTACGTGATCTGCGCGCTGCTGCATGACATCGGCGATACCCTCGGCAGCTACAACCACCCGGACATTGCCGCAGCCATCCTCAAGCCCTTCGTCAGTGCCGAGAATCACTGGATGGTGGAGAAGCACGGCATTTTCCAGGGCTATTACTTCTTCCATCACCTGGGCATGGATCGCCACCTGCGTGAGCAGTTCAAGGATCACCCGCAATACCAGGCGACCATCGAGTTCTGCGCCAAGTACGATGCGGCCGCCTTCGACCCGGACTATGAAAGCCTGCCATTGAGCTTCTTCGAGCCCATGCTGCAGCGCGTGTTCGCCCGGCCGAAGAACTCCATCTATCTGGCTGCAATGGACAATACCAGCGCCTGACCGCTGGCCACTGTTGCGCCACCGTTCGGCGGCCATGCTTGGCTGGCCGCCGCCCCCTTGGTTATGATCCCCGCCCAGCGAGCCTCTGGCTCAGGTCTTGCAGACCAGCCAGGCGTCCAGCAGAGACGCCAGAAATCCAGCAGGGACAGTTCCAGCAGATGAAGCCAGCAACCACCAGCCGTGCCAACGGGCTACCGACGCCGCCGTTGCGCGAATACTATTCGCGCGTACTGGCCTATATCGCCACGGCCGCCAGCATCGCCGCCGGCACCTATGTCGGGCACTTCGCCTACGACATTCTGTGGATGGTGCCCTACGCCCTGCTCTACCCTCATCTGGCGCACAATCTCAGCCGCCGTTTCAAGCGCGACTATCCGCAGCAGACCGACCTCGCCCTGCTGTTCTTCGATGCCCTGCATGCTGGCGCGGCCTGCGTGCTGCTCGGCTTCTCTGCCGTGCCCAGCCTGATGTTCCTGCTGATTCTCTGTTTCAGTGCCCTGGTGGTGGGTGGCATGCGCTATCTCGGCCTGGGCCTGCTGGTGGCCGCCAGCGGCATGGCGCTGTGCGCCGCGCTGGTTGGGGTTCATCCCAATACCGACACGCCGACGCTGGTGGCGCTGGTCAGCATCCTCTTCGCCACCCTGTACATCTGCATCACCGCCTACTTCGTCAACCAGCAGGGCCTGCGCCTGGCTCAGGTACGCAGCGAGATCAAGCGTGAGCAGGAAAAAGCCGCACGCCTGGCGCGCAACCTGGCCAAGTACCTGTCACCACAGGTCTGGGAATCGATCTTCACCGGCAAGAAGAGCGTGCGCCTGGAGACTCAGCGCAAGAAGCTCACGGTGTTCTTCTCCGATATCAAGGGTTTCACCGAGCTGTCGGAAGAGCTGGAAGCCGAAGCGCTGACCGACCTGCTCAACACCTACCTCAACGAAATGTCGAAGATCACCCTGAAATACGGCGGCACCATCGACAAGTTCATCGGTGACTGCGTCATGGTGTTCTTCGGCGACCCGAGCAGCAACGGAGCCAAGAAAGACGCCGTGGCGGCAGTTTCCATGGCCATCGCCATGCGCAAGCACATGAAGGTGCTGCGCCAGCAGTGGCGCGCCCAGGGCATCACCAAGCCGCTGGAAATTCGCATGGGCCTCAACACCGGCTACTGCACGGTGGGCAACTTCGGCGCCGACACGCGTATGGATTACACCATCATCGGTCGCGACGTGAACCTTGCCAGCCGCCTGGAAAGCGCTGCCGAATCCGGCGAAATCCTGATCTCTCACGAGACTTATTCGCTGGTCAAGGACGTGATCATGTGCCGCGACAAGGGCCAGATCGCCGTCAAGGGCTTCACCCGCCCCGTGCAGATCTACCAGGTGGTGGACTTCCGCCGCGACCTGGGCGCCACCTCCAGCTACGTCGAGCACGAACTGCCGGGCTTCTCCATGTACCTGGACACCAATGGCATTCAGAACTTCGACAAGGAACGGGTGATCCAGGCGCTCAACCAGGCCGCCGAGAAGCTGCGTGACAAGGTCATTCTGTAAGGAAACCGAGGTGTAGGATCGGGACGTCGGCCGCTCGTAGGGCGGACCGGAACGCCGGCCGCTCGTAGCGCAGCGAACAGTCCGCCGTTCCGTATATCCCACAGCCGACGGCGCACTGCTTCGCGAGTACGCCCTACACGCTGAGCTCGATTCGCGGCTGAAGCCGCTCCTACGGTGAAGCAGGCGCCGAACCTGCCTTTGTGGGAGCGGCTTCAGCCGCGAATAAAACGACCTACAACGCAGTATCCGGCAACGCCTCATCCAGCAACGCCGACTCACCATCGATCAGCGGCTGCAACGCCAGAAACTCCAGCGCCGAAGCGCGCCAGGACTGCGCTGCCGCCAATTCCGCGCAACGCCCCCGGTCCAGCTCCAGCGCCGCCAGACAAGCAGCGCGCAGATCCTCGGCCATCACGCCACTGATCCCCTCTTGCAACACATCCAGCGGCCCGGCCACGGGAAACGCAGCCACCGGCGTGCCGCAAGCCAGCGCTTCCAGCATCACCAACCCATAGGTATCGGTACGTGAGGGGAAGACCAGCACCGAGGCATCCTGATAAGCCTCGGCCAACGCCTGGCCATGGCGGTAGCCGAGAAAGCGCACCAGCGGATACTGCTGCTGCAACGCCTCACGCTGCGGTCCGTCGCCGACCACACGCTTCTCCCCCGGTAGGTCCAGGTCGAGAAAGGCCTGCAGGTTCTTTTCCGGGGCGATACGTCCAACGTAGAGAAACACCGGTCGCACAGGTCGGGGGCGCGTCTCGTCCGGCCGAAACAGCCGGGTATCCACCCCTTTGCGCCACAGTTGCAGCCGTTGCAGATCCCAGCCGGCGAACTCTTCTCGCAGTCGCTCGGTGGTCACCAGCACGGCTTGGCTGGGGCGATGGAAGGCGCGTAGAAAGGCATAACCGAAGCGCGGCGCAATCCACGGCCAGCGCGTGCTGACGTACTCCGGAAAACGGGTATGGATCGCCGTGGAAAACGCCAGCCCACGCTTGACCAGCCAACGCCGCGCTGCCCACCCCAGCGGCCCCTCGGTAGCGAGGTGCACGCAGTCAGGACGAAAGTCGCGAATCGCCGCACCGACGCGCCACAGATCCCACACCAGCGGAATCTCCGGATAAGTGGGGCACGGCACGGCACGAAAATCGGCGGGCGACAGCAGCTTGACCTGATGGCCCAACCCACGCAGTTCGCCGACCAGCGCGGCCAGGCTGGTGACCACACCATTGACCTGAGGCGCCCAGGCGTCGGAGACGATCAGTATCCTCATGCGCCGGTCTCGAGGGCGACGGCCCGCTCCTCGCTGGCCAGTTGCGCCTCGGCCAGACGATAGAGCTCGATCTGCCCATCCCAGTGCTCGATCAGCGCTGTGCAGGATTCCACCCAGTCGCCGCAGTTCATGTATTCCACACCACTCACCTGGCGAATCTCGGCATGGTGAATATGGCCGCAGACCACGCCCTGCAGGCCGCGCTTGACGCACTCGTGAGCGATGGCCTCCTCAAAGTCGCTGATGAAGTTCACCGCGGTCTTGACCTTGTGCTTGAGGTATGCCGACAGCGACCAGTAACCGTAGCCCCAGCGGCTGCGCCAGTGATTGAGCCAGCGGTTGAGGGTCAGGGTGAATTCGTAGGCCGAGTCGCCGAGAAAGGCCAGCCAGCGGTGGTAACGGGTAATCACATCGAACTGATCGCCATGGATCACCAGCAATTGCCGGCCATCGGCCGTGACGTGCACCGCCTCGTCGACCAACTGGATATTGCCCAGCAGCAGGCTGGAGTAACGACGCAGAAACTCGTCATGGTTGCCGGTGACGTAGATGACCTCGGTACCGCGCTTGCTCATGGTCAGCAGACGGCGGATGACATTGGTATGCGCCTGCGGCCAGTAGATGCCACCACGCAGTTTCCAGCCGTCGATGATGTCGCCCACCAGATAGATGCGATCAGCGTGATAGCGCTTGAGAAAGGCCGCCAGATGTTCGGCCTGGCAGTCACGCGTGCCGAGGTGGACGTCGGAAATCCACAGGGTGCGGACTCGTTGCTTGCGGCTGGGCTTGGCGAGCTGGGCGCTGGTCATGGGCGACCTCCGGCTGGGTTTAGACGAGCTTGAGGGGTCGCGGTGAAAAGCATATGACAGGAAAAAGACCGTTCAATTACGCAGCAGCGCCCCGGCCCAGGCGTTACACTCCGGCGGTTGCCGAGGAAACTGCCATGCTCCCGATCCTGTCCCTGCGTCATTACAGCCACGAAGTGCTCAGCCATAGCCACGACCACGCGCAACTGGTGTTCGGCCTGGCGGGCGAGCTGCAATTCGAAGTGGACGGCCAGGGCAGCCAGGTGCTTCGCCATCACCTGGCCGTAGTGCCGGCCGAAGCGCGCCATACCTGCGGCAGCCCACGGGGCAGCCAGTGTCTGGTACTGGATCTGCCGACCAACGACTGGCTGGAACGCCAGCTCGGCCACCATGCGGGCGATATCCAGCGTTTGCTGGACAAGCCCAACGCCCTGCAACTCGATCCCTCGCAGGGGCAGTTGCTCAACTGGCTGGCCAGCAGCCTGATCAATGACCCGATCATCGCCGGCCAGGGTGCAGCTCTGCTGCTCGGCAGCCTGGCCTGCAGCCGCCAGCATGCCGAGACGCCCGGCTTGCCGATGGCCGCCCTGGATCGCTATATCGAGCAGCACGCGGCGCATCCGCTGCAGGTGGCAGATCTGGCTCGCCTGGCCGGTCTGTCGGTGGCGCGCTTCCATGCCCGCTTCCTCGCCGAAACCGGCAGCACGCCCATGGAGCACATCCGCCAACGGCGCCTGCGCCTGGCCGAACAACTACTGCGTGGCAGCGACCTGGCCGTTGGCGAAATCGCCGCACGGGTCGGCTACAACTCGCAAAGCGCCTTCACCGCAGCCCTTTCCCGCCACCTAGGCATGACCCCAAGGCAATTGCGCCGCACGCGCTAGCAACCTTATTCGCGCCCCGCCCGTGAAATCGCCCCGGATTTCATCCGGGCTAAAGCGGGTTCGCCGCACGCACCCGAGATGCTAACGATAGCCTGGCGACAAAACTCATCACTCCCGCGACAGACAGCTATCGCCTGCGCCGCCTAGACTGCGCCGCATCATCGAGGAGTACCCCATGCAAACCATCGAATGGCAGGATTTCGAGAAAGTGGAGCTGCGCGTCGGCACCATTCGCAGCGCTCGTCCCAATGAAAAGGCAATGAAGCCGGCCTACGTGCTGGACGTGGATCTCGGCGAACTGGGTATCAAGACCTCCAGCGCGCAGATCACCGCGCACTACGATTGTGACGCACTGATTGGTCGTCAGGTGCTGTGCGTGTGCAATTTCGCCCCCAAGCGCATCGCCGGGGTGCGCTCAGAAGTGCTGGTAACCGGTGTCTATGACAGCGACAACCGTGTCGTCCTCGCCGGGTTCGACCAGCCATTGCCCAACGGTGCGCGCCTGGCATGACGGAACGTAACGCCCTGCTGGCGATTCACCTGGGCGCCCTGCTGTTCGGCCTGTCGGGCATTTTCGGCAAACTGGCAGCGACCACGCCGAACATGATTGCAGGCGGCCGCGCGTTCTTCGCCGTGCTCGCCTTGAGCCTGGCTGCGGTGCTCTGGCGCAGCCGCAATACGGTTCGCCCGAGCCTACGGCAGATGGCCCTGCTGGCACTCGGCGGCCTGCTGCTGGGCACGCACTGGGTCACCTTCTTCGAAGCGGTGAAGGTTTCCGGCGTGGCCATCGCCACCCTCGGCTTCGCCAGCTTCCCGGCCTTCACCGTACTGCTGGAGGGCCTGCTGTTTCGCGAGCGCACCCGCCCCGGCGAGTTCGCCATGGTCGGCGTGGTATGCGTGGGGCTGATCCTGGTCACGCCCGAGTTCAGCCTGAACAGTGACGCCACAGTCGGATTGCTGTGGGCAGTGTTGTCGGGCTTTCTCTTCGCCCTGCTGTCGCTGCTCAATCGCGCCAGCACCCGTGGCCTCGACCCGGTAAAGGCAGCGCTGTACCAGAACATCACCGTACTGATCTGCTTCCTGCCGCTGGCCTGGCCGCTGCTGCCCAGCGTGCGCCCGGTGGACTGGCTGTGGCTGGCCATGCTCGGCATCTTCTGCACGGGTCTGGCACACAGCCTGTTCGTCGCCAGCCTGCGCGTGCTCAAGGCGCGCACCACGGCAGTGATCTTCGCCCTGGAACCGGTCTACGGGATTCTGTTCGCCTGGTGGCTGTTCAGCGAGCAGCCAACGCTGCGCATGCTGGCCGGAGGCGTGCTGATCGTCAGCGCCATCTTCGTTTCAGCGCGGATGGCGCGCTGACGCCCGAAATGCCTTGCTGCAGCGCAAAAGAGATAGGAGCCGGCTTACCGGCGATGCGGTGATCATCGCCAGCAAGCCGGCTCCTACAATACCCAACCGCGCCCTGCTGATCAGTTGACGCTGTAACCACGCCCCGTCAGACAGGCGCCCAACGCCCGGCGATAACGCTCGGTGGAATCGGCACCTGCAGGACGGGTTGTGGTGGCAGGGTCGAAACCGCTCTGTCCCACGGCCCAGCTGTGGCACTCATAACGATCACGCCCCTGTTGCTCGACACTCTGTCCGCTGGCTGGATAGGCGATCACTTCATAGCTGGCGACACTATTGCCCTGTATGACTGGCGGCGGTGTGACGACCTCATAGCGCTGGGCGTTGGCGTTCCACAGGTAGTAGGTGCCTGCTGCGACGAAGTACAGCGCACTGCCGATCCACAGCTCACGAGCGCCCTCCGGCAAACCATGCCGATGACCGCCGGGGCCGGGCCCCCACTTACCCCAACCAGGGCCACCCGGAGCAGGCCCACCACCAGGACCGGGCGGGCCTGCCAGCGCCTGAGCAGAAAGCACCAGACTCATCAATGCCAGGATCACTGAGCGTTGCAGCGACATATTTCACCTCTCACAGAATGGCCCTATCGGCTCGAGGCAAATTATTCGCGCGCACTCGCAGGAGCGGGGTAAGCCCTGTGTAAAGGGGGGGTAAAGCTTCTGCTACGTATCCGATCAAGCGCGGTCGTTGTGGCCTAGGTCGCGGGTCGGGTCGATCAGATCGCGCACCCGCTGCTTGAGCACCTTGGCCTCGGGGAAACCACCATCGGCCTTGCGTTCCCAGATCTGCTGGCCATCGCAGAGGATGCGGAACACGCCGCCGGTGCCCGGCTCCAGGCTGACCCGGCCGAGCTCGTCGGCAAAGGTGCTCAGCAGTTCCTGAGCCAGCCACGCGGCGCGCAGCAGCCACTGACACTGGGTGCAATAGGTGATGACGATTTCGGGCTTCTGATCGGGCATGGCAGCGGCTCTACTGTGGGGCTTGATGCCTATAATAACGGCCTTTGTCTCTGCACCTGCCGGAATCCACCATGCGCCGCCTGCTCTTTTCGCTGCTCTGCCTGTTCGCCCTGTCCAGCCTGCCCGTCGTCGCCGCCGAACGCGTCGGCCTGGTGCTGTCGGGCGGAGCCGCCCGTGGCCTGGCACACATTGGTGTGCTCAAGGCGCTGGAGGAACAAGGTATTCGCATCGACGCCATCGCCGGCACCAGCATGGGTGCCATCGTCGGTGGGCTCTATGCCGCCGGCTATTCGGTGGCGGAGCTTGAGCGCCTGGCGCTGGAACTGGACTGGCAACAGGCACTGTCCGACTCACCGCCACGCGAGGACATCCCCTTTCGCCGCAAGCAGGACGACCGTGATTTTCTGATCAAGCAGAAACTCAGCTTCCGCGACGACGGCAGCCTGGGCCTGCCGCTGGGCGTGATTCAGGGCCAGAACCTGGCGCTGCTGCTGGAAAGCCTGCTGGTGCATCGCAGCGCCACCCGCGATTTCGATCATCTGCCGATCCCCTATCGCGCCGTGGCCACCGATGTGGTCACGGGTGAACAGGTGATCATGAGCAGCGGCCACCTGCCGCAGGTGATGCGCGCCAGTATGTCGATCCCGGCGGTGTTCGCCCCGGTGGAAGTGGACGGCCGCCTGCTGGTCGACGGCGGCATGGTCAACAACGTGCCAATCGACGTCGCGCGGCAGATGGGCGTCGATCACGTCATCGTCGTCGACCTGGGTATGCCACTTAAACCGGCCAAGGACCTGCTCACCGTGGTCGACGTGATGAACCAGTCGATCAACCTGATGATGCGCAAGAACTCCGAGGCCCAACTCGAAACCCTGGAGGCGGACGACGTATTGATCCTGCCTCCTCTAGCCGGCTTCGGCGTCGCCGACTTCAATCGTGGCGAACAGATGATGGACGCCGGTTATCGCGCCACGCAGATTCAGGCAGAGCGCCTGGCTCGCTTGCGCACCAGCAGCGCCGGCAACCCGGCGTTGGCCATGGCGCGCTCGCGCGAACAGCGCACACCGGTGATTCGCGAGATTCAGGTGGAAAACGACTCGAAAGTCGGCGATGCAGTGATTCGCCGGCATATTCGCCAACCGCTCGGCGAGCCACTGGACATGGATCGCTTGCAGAAAGACATGGGCACGCTGTACGGCCTGGACTACTTCGAGCGCGTGCAATACCGGGTAGAGCCGCTGGACGAGCGCGGCAGTGCTCTGGTGATCGATGCCCGTGGCAAACGTACCGGCACCGACTACCTGCGCCTGGGGTTGAACCTGTCCGATGACATGCGTGGCGACAGCGCTTTCAACATCGGCGCCAGTTACCGCATCAACGGCATCAACGAGCTCGGCGCGGAATGGCTGACACGCCTGCAGCTGGGTGACCGCCAGGAGCTCTACAGCGAGTTCTATCAACCGCTGGACGCCGGCTCGCGCTACTTCGTCGCACCCTACCTGTTCGGCGAGGCACAGAACGTCGAAGCGATCCTGGACAACGACCCCATCGCCGAATACCGCCTGGAGCGTTACGGCTATGGCCTCAATCTAGGCCGGCAGATTGCCAACAACGGCGAGATTCGTTTCGGCATCGCTCAGGCCTGGGGCGAGGCGGATGTACGCGTCGGCGAGCGCGACCTGCCCAGCTTCAGTTTCAGCGAGGGGTACTACGAACTGCTGTACTCCTTCGACACCCTGGACAACCTCGACTTCCCACGTACCGGCGAGGACATAGGCCTGATGCTGCGCAAGTATGACCGCGGGCTGGGCTCGGACGAGGAATATCGCCAATGGCAGCTGAAGCTGGACAAGGCCTACAGCCACGGACCCAACACCTGGCTGCTCGGTGGTCGCTACGGACGCACCCTGGATGAGGCAGAAGTGGTCACCTCGGGCTTCATTCTCGGTGGCGCCCAGGAGCTGTCGGGCTTTCGTCAGGACTCGCTAAGCGGCCAGAACATGGCGTTGGCGCGGATGATCTACTACCGGCGCATGACGCAAACCTCGATGTTGCCGCTGAACTTCCCGCTGTACCTGGGCCTGTCGCTGGAGCGCGGCCGCGCCTGGAACAACGACAACGCCTTCGACAGCGGCTATATCAACGCCGCCAGCATCTTCCTTGGGCTGGATACACCGCTGGGCCCGCTGAACTTCAGCTACGGCTTCAACGACGAGCGGGAAAAGGCGCTGTATCTGAACCTGGGCAAGAGCTTCTGAAACGGCGAGGCCGCGCATATGCGCGGCCTCGTCAGGTGCAGCAGCAGAGGCGGTCAGGCGATTTCCGCCAGCAACTGGCGCGCGGCCTCCCTCTGCTCGTCATCGCCGTGGTCGATCACCTCGTTGAGGATGTCGCAGGCGGTGGCGATATCGCCCTGTTTGATATAGGCCAGCGCCTGGTTGAGCTGGGCCATGTGCTCCGGGTTGCCTGCCAGGTGATCGATGTCGCCCTGCAGCGCGGCGGTGGCATCGGCATCACCGGCGAAAGCGTCGAGGAAGTTGTCATCCAGCGCCGGCACCTCATCACTGAGCACCATTTCCATCTCACCGAAGGCGCTCAACTGCTCGTCTTCATGGTGCAGTTCGAACACCTCGGGCAGCTCCTGCAGATTGCTGGCGAACGAGGCATCGAACTCCGGCTCAGCAGCGGCCTTGGGTTTAGCCTTGGCAGTTGCCGGGAACGGGCTGACCAGATCCCAGTCGGCATCCAGCGACAGGTCGTCAAGGTTGAGCTGAAAATCAGGCTCGGTCGCAGGTGCTGCCGCAGGTTGCTGCTCAGCGACAGCCTCAGTCGGTACCTGCTGAGTCACCCGCAGATCAGGATGACGCGCCTTCAAGGCATCGATGCGTGCGGCGTCGAACGCTTCGGCGCGCAGCACGGCCTCCTCACGCGCGAAGCCCGCCCCGTCACCCAGCAGCGCCAGAACTTCCAATAGACGGAAGCGCAGATCGCTGCGCTGCGGGTCCTGAGCCAGCGCCTTGCTCAGCTCACCACGCGCCTCGCTGACGCGACCGTAGGCGATGTAGACATTGGCAGCCTCGAGCGGGTCGACCGGCCCTTGAGCACGCACCGGAGCCGGCGCCGGTACTGCCTTGACCACCGGAGCTGCGGCAACCGGAGCGGCAACCGCCGCGAGTTGGGGACGAGGCGGTTGCTGCGGTGGCTGCGCCTTTGGTTGTACCTGCACCACCGGCCTGGTTTTCTCTCCACGCCGCCGCACGGCCCAGAAAAGCGCACCGAGCAACAGCAGAAGCCCAAGACCACCGGCCAACAGTGTCGACCACCAGCCACGTTCTGCTGCCACGGGCTCCTCGACACTGACCGGCGCGGCGGTAATGGGCTTGGCAACCGGCTCGGCCGGGCTGCGCGCAGCTAGCTCAGCCAACTGAGCATCCTTCTGCGCCAATTGCTCCTGCAACTGCTGCAGTTGCAATTGCAGTTGCGCCAAGCCTTGTTGCAGCTGCAGATTTTCCGCAGCCTGGTTGGCCAGCTCCAGATCGACCTGGCGCTGCCTCTCGGCCAGCAGCTCCAGGCTTTCGCTTTGCTGCGGTGCTGGCTCCAAGGCAGCCATAGGCGCGCTCACGGGCCCTTCGGCAGTGTTTTCAGCGAGCGCAGGTGCGGCCTCGGCAGCGACCGGAGCAGCGCTCGGCTGGGCAGCCTCCGCACGGGCGGCATCCGGCAGCAGCAGGTCGGCGCCAGCCTGTAGACGACTTGGATCGCCGCCAGCAAAGGCATTCGGGTTAAGGGCAAGAATGCCCTCCATCAGCGCCTGCTGAGACAGCTTACTGCCCTGCTCACGCAGACGCGCGGCGATGGACCAGAGACTGTCGCCACGGCTGACCTGATGACGGTGCCCAGCAGATGCACTCGGCGGCGTGACCGTGCTGACCGGCGAGAGCGGTGCTGCGGCGCGAGTAGAGGGTTGCGAAAGCGCCGTAGCGCTTGGCGCAGCCACGGCGGAGTAAGCCGAAGAGCCGGGAGGATCCAGCAGCACGGTGTACTCACGCAGCAATTGGCCGTTGGGACGCGCCACTTCGACGATGAAGTTCAGGTATGGCTCACGCACCGGACGGCTCGACACCACGCGGATCACGCTACGTGAACCCTGCAGAAGCGGCGTGAAACGCAGATCGTTGAGAAAGTAGAAGCGCTCGACGCCCGAACGACTGAACACCTCGGCTGGCGCCAGACCAACACGCAGATCCTGCGCGCTCAGGTCCCCCACTTCCAGCAGCTCGATCTCGGCCTCGAAAGGCTGATTCAGCGCAGAATGGAGCGTGATTTCACCCAAACCAAGCGCCGGTGCCATTCCCGAATAGAGGGCGGACCCCGACGCCAGACCCAACATTAATTGACGCACCCGAGCCATGTGACCTCCAGGGTTATCCGGCTCGAACGCCACCTCCTCGACTTCCTGTCTGAGCATCCCTTGGCCGGGAGGCTGGCGCCCTTGATAGTTCGAGAACGGGCGACAAGGCCCTTGTCGAGGCCGTCTCGAATTGCATTATGGCTACTAATTCACAAAGTAGCGGCTTGGGGGCCAGTTTGCCGACGAAAGCACGGTGCCATCAAGTTGAATCAGTCAAAAATTAGGCACAGAAAAAAACCGATCAAAAAATGATCGGATTTTTGACAGTTCAGGCGGTTCACTTCATCAGGTTGCCGAGCACTCGAGCGTGCACCTGCTGACAGCGACGCAGATCCTCCTCGTCGATGCCGGCGAAGACTTCATGGCGCAGTTGGGTGGAAATCGCTTCGATCTTCTCGATCAAAGGCTGCGCGTCCGGCTGCAGCGCAATCTTCTTGGCACGGCGGTCTTCGGGTACCGCCACGCGAGTAACCAGCCCCTGGCTTTCGAGACTGTCGAGTAGACGCGCCAGCGTCGGCCCTTCTACGCCGATGCTTTGCGCCAATTCACGCTGGGTCGGCATTTCACTGAAGCGCGCCAGGTGCAGCAGCACCAGCCAGCGAGCCTGGGACAGGCCCAGCCCTACCAGGCGTCTATCGAGTTCGGAACGCCAGGCACGGGATAGCTGGGCAACCTGCATGGCAAAGCGATGTTGATCGGGGTAAGACATGGGCAAGCGGACTCATACAAAGGTCAAAAACTAATTATTAGCCAGCTAGCCATAACCCGATGCGCAGGGCAAGCGCAGATTGCGCCATGAGCGTTGCAGAATGCGACCGGCTCGTTGCGCCCCGACTGCAAGTCAGGCCGCCACCCTGTTACGCCCGAAAGCCTTGGCCTCGTATAGCGCTCGGTCAGCCTGTTCGTAGAGCTGGCTCAATTCAGGCTGACTATCCGGGCTAAGGCAGGCGACGCCGATGGACATGGTCAGTACATCGGCGCTATCGGAGCCGCGGTGGGCAATGCCTGCCTCCTCCAGCGAATGGCGAAGGGCCTCGGCGCGTTGCCTGGCTTCATCGGCACTGATGTCGAACAACAGCAGCGCGAACTCCTCACCGCCAAGCCGTACGCCCATATCCAGTGGTCGCCGCGCCGCCTGCTTGATCAGTGAGCCGACACGCTGCAAAGCCGCGTCGCCAGCCTGATGACCGTAGCAGTCGTTGTAGGCCTTGAAATGGTCGATGTCGCAGAGCAGCAACGCAATCGATATGCCGTCACGCTGCGCCTGGCGCCACAGGCGCTCGAACTGTCGATTGAAGCTACGACGGTTGTGCAGCCCGGTCAGGCTGTCGTGGTAGGCAAGGAGCTGCATCAGGTGGCTGATCAGAAAATGCTCGCGTGATTTGTATTCCAGGAGGTAGCAACCGACAGCGCCGATAAGATTGCCGAAGACCAGAAACAACAGGTTGTTGATCAGCCTCGGAGCAGGCAGCCCCGCGGCCAATTCCGCTATCACATAGGCAAGCAAAATCACCAGGGAACAGGCAAGGGCCTCGTTCAAGCGCAGGCCGACCAGGAAGTACGCCGCCATGCTCACCAGCAACAGACCTTCGTAGGGGTAGCCGGGGTCGGCGCGATGGGCGATACCGACAATCATCGCTGCCCCCACGCCGAGCACGAGGATGCAGGTCATGCTCAGCGGTAACAGAAGATGGCTGTGGCGACGCCGCAGGATCAGGGTCGCGCAAACCAGCAGGATGACCAGCACCACCAGGCGCACGGCGATCACCCAGCCCAGGTGTGACGCAGGCACCACCAACATGTCGAGCGCAGTCAGGGCCAGCCAGATGACCGTGGCCACGCAGAGCGCGATACGTTTGAGCTCGAAGCCGTCCTCGAGCATGTGCGCACGATATTCACGCTCGAGAGCGCGGGAAAAACGCAACCGACGAAAGCCCAGGCTCAACTGGTCGGCATAGGGGCTCGAACGAACTTCGTCGGGCCAGGCGTGATAGTTAGGCACCCTCACCTCGTTATCTGGCGGCCTGCCCACACCTTAGCAGACCGGTGAAAAACTACCTGCGTTGCCATTGCTGCGTTAAAAACAGGCTGGAACGCCAGCCCGGTCAAATGCTCATTTACAACTCATAAACTCCGCTTTTTCGCCTGCTTTTTGCCTTGCAATGGCTACCTCGCCTACGTTTTTCAACGGCCTGTTAGCCCTGTGAGCGAAATGCCGCCAGAATCAGGCGACCGAGTTTCACCGAGGGCGCTTAGATCTCGAACTCGGCCTGCAGCGCCGCACGCACGCAGTAGAGCACGCTCTCGTCGACGCGACCGGCGAACAGCGGCGCAACCTCACTCACGGCCGGCAGCTCGCCCTCGCCATCGAGGAAGGTTTCCTGAATCTCGCCCAGCAGTTCCTCAGGAAGGTCCAGCGCCTGTTCCAGGGTTAGTTGTTGCTGGGCAATGGCCTCGGCCAGCAGGCTGTAAACATTCTTCTCACTGCAGTTAAGCTGGCCGGCAATCTGCGCGGGCGTCATGCCGGCGCGGGCCAGGCTGACCAGCTCGTGACGCAGATCGGCCACAGGAGCCGGCGTGTCATCCGCGCCGCTGCCATTGAGCACTTCCAGGAAGGCCTGGCCATAGCGCTCCAGCTTGCGCGCGCCGACGCCACTGACCTCGGCCATATCGCTCAGCGAGCTGGGCTGGCTGCGCAACATTTCCAGCAGCGTGGCATCGGGGAAGATCACGTACGGCGGTACGCTGTGTTCCTCGGCCAGCTTGCGACGCAGACTGCGCAGCGCCTCCCACATTTCCCGCTCATGGCCACGCACCAGTTGACTGGCGGCGCTGCTGGAGGCCTTGGCCGCCTGCGCCGGCTTGGGCTCACGGCGCAGTTGCAGGCTGACCTCACCGCGCAGCAGCGGCCTGCAGGTCTCGCTCAGACGCAGACCGCCGAAGCCATCCAGATCGACATCGGCCAGACCGCGGGCGACCAACTGGCGGAACAGGGTTCGCCACTCGACCTCGGAAAAGCCCTTGCCTACACCGAACACTGCCAGGTGCTGATGACCGGCGGCACGAATCTTCTCGTTGTCTCGGCCGAGCAGAATGTCCACCAGATGGCCGACGCCATAGCGCTGGCCGCTGCGATAGACAGCCGACAACGCCTGGCGCGCCGGCTCGGTGGCATCCCAGGTCTCGACGCCATCGATGCAGTTGTCGCAGTGCCCGCAAGGGTTGGGCAATTCTTCATCGAAGTAAGCCAGCAGCGTCTGACGGCGGCAGCGTGTCTCCTCGCACAGGGCGAGCATGGCGTCGAGCTTGTGCTGCTCGATGCGCTTGTGGCGCTCGTCACCGTCGGAATTGTTGAGCATCTGCTTGAGGAAGATCACATCCTGCAGGCCGTAAGCCATCCAGGCATCGGCCGGCAGACCGTCGCGGCCGGCGCGACCGGTTTCCTGGTAGTAGGCCTCCAGCGACTTGGGCAGATCCAGGTGACATACGAAACGCACGTTGGGCTTGTCGATGCCCATGCCGAAGGCGATGGTCGCCACCATGATCAGGCCTTCCTCATTGAGAAAGCGCTTCTGATTGAAGGCACGCAACTCGTTGGGCAAGCCGGCGTGATAAGGCAGGGCCGGGAAGCCCTGGCTGCTGAGAAACTCGGCGACCTCCTCGACCTTCTTGCGCGACAGGCAGTAGACGATACCGGCATCGCCCTTGCGCGCGGCGAGAAAACCCAGCAGTTGCTTGCGCGGCTGATCCTTGGGCTGGATGCGATAGAAGATGTTCGGCCGGTCAAAGCTCGACAGAAAGCGCTCGGCGTTGTCCAGGTGCAGACGCTGGACGATTTCCTCACGGGTACGTTTATCCGCGGTGGCGGTCAGGGCGATGCGCGGCACATGTGGAAAGAGCTCAGCCAGCTGACCGAGCTGCAGGTACTCAGGTCGGAAATCATGGCCCCACTGCGACACGCAATGCGCTTCGTCGATGGCGAACAGGGCGATATCCAGGCCCTGCAGGAAGCTCAGCATGCGCGGCTGCACCAGGCGCTCGGGCGCCAGGTAGAGCATCTTGATCTGCCCGCGACGGATACGGTCGGCAATCTCGCGCTGCTCGTCAGGGCTCAAGGTGGAGTTCAGCGCCACGGCTGCCACACCCAACTCGTCGAGGGTGGCCACCTGATCGTCCATCAGGGCGATCAACGGAGAAACTACCACTGCCAGGCCCTCGCGCATCAGCGCCGGCACCTGGAAGCACAGCGACTTGCCGCCGCCGGTAGGCATCAACACCAGGGCATCGCCGCCGCCGGCCACGCGCTCGATGATCGCGGCCTGGTTGCCGCGAAAGGCGTCGTAGCCGAAAACGTCTTTGAGAATGCGCATGGCGTGGTCGAGCATGAAGGCCTCCAAATCTAGCCGCGCATTATGCCGCAGGATCGCAGGCAACAGGGCGCCTACCCGTCCGAAGCCGCTCAATCGCCGTTAGTAGAGCGCCCGTGCTGGTCGCAGAGGCAGCGGTGAACTAGAATCCTTCATCGTTTATCCCCTAAGCCTCAAGGTAACCCCACGATGTCCTTCGCTGAGCAACTGTCCCGCCTGCAAGCCTTTCTCGATGCCGATGAGCTGCACGAAGAGGCGTTGGACTACGTGGCCGCCCATGGCTACCTGACCGCCCTGGCGATCTGCCCGGATCAGGTACCGGAGCGTGAGTGGATCGATGCGCTGTTCGCCGAGCCGCCGCACTACCGCAGCGACGCCGAACGCGAAGAGATCGAAAGCACGCTGGTCCACCTCAAGGCCCACATTGCGCGTCAGCTGGCCGGCGAGGAAGAGCCCGAGTTGCCGTGCGATCTGGATCTCGGTGACGAACCGGATGACTCCGACCTGCGCGGCTGGTGCATCGGCTTCATGGAAGGGGTGTTCCTGCGTGAAGCGGTGTGGTTCGAAGATGCCGAAGACGAAGTCAGCGAGTTGCTGCTGCCGATCATGGTCGGCTCCGGTCTGTTCGACGAACAGACCGAGTTCGCCGAGATCGCTCGCGACCGCGACTTGGTAGACAGCATGATCGACCAGATTCCCGAGCTGCTGACCGCCCTCTTCCTGCTGTGCCAGGCTCCGGAAGAAAAACCCGCACTGCTCAAGCCTCGCCACTGACCCCATGAGCCGGGGCACGCCCCGGCTGCCGCCAAGACCCGCCCATGCCGCGTGACATCCAGCCAAGCCGCCATCGCAGTGTCCGTTACCTGCTGCTGACCATCGGCTGGTTGAGCGTGGCACTCGGGGTCATCGGCATCTTCCTGCCCGTACTGCCGACCACGCCATTCCTGCTCCTGGCGGCGGCCTGCTTTGTGCGCAGCTCACGGCGTTTCTACCTCTGGCTGGTCACCCACCCGCGCCTGGGGCCGTGGATTCGCGACTACCTCGAAGGCCAGGGCATCCCACTCAAGGGCAAGGTCTACGCCCTGGTGCTGATGTGGGCCAGCATCAGCTTCTCCTGCTATCTGGTGCCCATGCCCTGGGCGCGCGTGTTCATGCTCAGCAGTGCGGCGCTGGTCAGCCTGTATATCCTCAAGCAGAAGACCCTGCCCAATCCCTGAGCGCTCTGCGCAGCCCGGATGCTATCCGACAGCTCAGCGGGAGTCCCCCGGATTGCATCCGGGCTACGGGAGCCAGTCACTTTCTCGACAAGCTTTTGACGCTGCTTTCTTACAGTGACGAAGCGGCCGGCAAAAAGCCGACACCTCACCTAGACTCTGCCAATCGAGCCTGGAGACCACGACCCCATGCGACGGCTGCGCGTTCAGGGATGGCGGTGGCGGCTGCTGATCCTGTGGATTGGCGGCGGGCTGCTGGCCGCGCTGGCAGTAGCCGATTGGGACTTCGCCGTGATCGTGAAGAATGCGGAAAACCGCTACGGCAACCTCGGCCCTGCACGCAAACGCATTCTCGACTGGGAAGAGTTGATCAAGAGCAGCACCAGCCTGAACGAGGCGGACAAGCTCAATGAGGTCAATCGCTTCTTCAACCGCACCATCCGCTTCGTCGACGACATTCAGCTCTGGCGCGAGAACGACTACTGGGCCACCCCAGTAGAAATGCTGATCAAGGGCGCCGGCGATTGCGAGGACTACTCCATCGCCAAGTACTTCACCCTGCGCCGCCTCGGCATCCCCAGCGAAAAGCTGCGCATCACCTACGTCAAGGCGCTGAACTACAACCAGGCGCACATGGTGCTGACCTATTACGCCAGCCCTAGCGCCGAGCCACTGGTGCTCGACAACCTGATCAACGACATCCGCCCTGCCTCGCAACGCAAGGACCTGCTGCCGGTGTACGCCTTCAATGCCGAAGGCCTCTACCTCGCAGGCTCCAACACACGCAAGAGCGACACCAAGAAGCTCTCTCGCTGGCAGGATATCCTGAAAAAAATGCGCGCGGAGGGCTTCGCCATTGGCGAAGGCTAGGAGGAAAAAGCCATGTCGTTACTAAAGCAACTGTTTCTCGCCATCTGCCTGTTTCTGGTGGTGGCCTTCACCGGCAGTTTCATCGCCGGGGTGGAGAGCTCGCGTGAACAGTTGATCAGCCAGCTGCGCTCGCACGCCCAGGACGCCGCCACGGCGCTGGGGCTGTCGATGACGCCGCATGTGGACGACCCGGCGATGATCGAGCTGATGGTCAGTTCGATCTTCGACAGTGGCTACTTCGCCAGCATCCGCGTGGTGCGCATCGCCGACGACAGCGTGATCGTCGAACGCGCCACCGAGATCAGGCCCGAGAACGTGCCCGGCTGGTTCGTCGACCTGGTCGATCTGCAGCCCCAGGGTGGCGATGCGCTGATCATGCGCGGCTGGGAGCAGGCCGCAAGGGTCGAGGTGCTCAGCCATCCACAGTTCGCCCTGGCCAAACTGTGGGACAGCGCCCTCGGCAGCCTGTTCTGGCTGCTGCTGTGCGGCCTGGTCAGTGCCGTGCTCGGTGGCTGGCTGCTGCGTACCCAGCTGCGGCCGCTGGACAACATGGTGCAGCAGGCGCAAGCCATTAGCCGCCGCGAATTTCTCACCCTGCCCCGTGTGCCACGCACGCCAGAGCTAAAGCGGGTGGTGCTGGCAATGAACCAGATGGTCGACAAGCTCAAGACCCTGTTCGCCGAAGAGGCCGCGCGCAGCGAGAAACTGCGCGAGGAGGCCTATCAGGACAGCCTCACCGGCCTGGCCAACCGTCGCCAATTCGACATACGCCTGAGCAATCAGTTGGTGATCAACGAGCAGCATCCTGATGGCTACCTGCTGCTGCTGCGCCTCAACGACCTGGGCGGTCTCAACCAGCGTCTCGGCGGCCAGCGTACCGACGCGCTGATCGCCGCGCTGGGCGATCAACTCAAACAACTGCTGGCGTTACCGGGGCGCAGCCAATGGCTGGCCTCACGCAACCGCGGCGGCGAATTCACGCTGCTTGCACCCGGCCTCAATGGCGAAGACGCGGAGCGCCTGGCCAGCGAGCTCAGCGAAGCCCTGAACAGCCTGAAGCAGACCGGTGCCAGTGACTGCGATCCCGTTGCACATATCGGTATTGCCGCCTTTCGCCCCGGCGAACAGAGCGCGGCAGTGCTGAGTCGCGCCGATCAGGCACTGGCTCAGGCACAGAGCAACACCGACAGGTGCTGGGAACGCCTCGACGACTTCACCGCCCAGACCACTCAGGGCCTGCACGACTGGCGCGGCTGGATCGACGAGGCGCTGAGCCAGGGAAAATTGCAGTTGTATTTCCAGCCTGTAGCCGAATGCGCGACGGGCAGGCTCATGCAGCACAAGGTCCTCGCACGCCTGCTCGATCCAGCCGGCGAAGCCATCACGGCCGGGCGCTTCCTGCCCTGGATCGAGCGCCTGGGCTGGGCCGCGCGCTTCGATCTGGCGATGCTCGAACACAGCCTGGCCCACCTGGCGCAACATCCTCACCCACTGGCACTGAGCCTGTCTGCCGCGACCCTGCGCAATGACCAGGATAAAGCGCGCCTGCTCGATGCGCTGAACAGTCATAAAGACGTAGCGCACCTGATGACGCTGGAAATCGACGAACGCCACCTGCCGCCACCCGCCGAGCTGGAAGCGCTGAGCCAGGCGATTCGTGAGGCGGGTTTCAACCTGGGCCTGCAGCATTTTGGTGGGCGCTTCAGCCTGATTGGCAATCTCACCCACCTGGGCCTGGCCTACCTGAAGATCGATGGCACCTATATCCGGGCCATCGACCAGGAGAGCGACAAGCGGCTGTTCATCGAAGCGATCTTCCGCGCCACCAACAGCATCGACCTGCCGCTGATCGCCGAGATGGTGGAAACCGAAGAGGAGCTCACAGTGCTGACCGAACTGGGCATCCACGGTGCCATGGGCCGTCTGATCGGCGCACCGGCGCCCTGGGGCAAGCAATAACTGCAGGAGCCCCGCCGGGGGTAATTTCTGAAGATTACGGGTGTCGCACCGGCCGCTTCGCCGCGGGGCGCGGCTCCTACAAAGGCGGGGTTCTAAACCAGATTGTGCTCGTCGTCGCCAAGCAGGCCGCTGAGCCCCTCGATTTCGGCACGGGCGATGGCACGCTGATCGAGCTTCTGGCGTGCGGCCTCGGGCAGGTCGGTGTAACGAATAACGCCTCGTTCGACCAGCACGCTGACCACGTCTTCCAGCACGCGCACGAGCTCCAGGTCAGACTGTTTCAGGCTGTCCAGGCGCGCCTTGACCTCTTCCTTGGCCTCAAGCCAGCTGTGTAGCTCCTCGCTCTCGACAGCCAGGTTTTCCGTCATACCCTCAAAGGGCTCATGTTCGACTCGCAACAAACGCCCGGCCGCGTCGCGCTGTACGTAAACCATCGCTGCCTCCAGCAAACGCCATAAAAAAGCCCGCTACTCGGAACGGGTAGCGGGCTTACTCTAGTTGAGTGCTCCAACTAAGGAAACTCTGATAAGCATTTCCCTTTTCTTGAGAGGCCGCCAGCGCAGCGCTGACGGCCTCCCTCACACCTCAGGCGACCAGCTGATTCTGGTCCAGCATGCCCTGGATGATATCTGCAGTGTTGCCACCGGAAAGGATGGTGTTCTCCAGAGTGATGGTCTGATCCACCGGCGCGCCACCTCCGGCGCTGGCGATGTTGATCACCGTACTACCCGGATCGCTGACGAAGTCGAAGCTCAGGTATTGGGTCAACACATCAGCACTGGCTGGATCGCTGACACCCACCAAAAGCTGCGACAGATCCAGCTTGTCCGCGCCATTGCCGAAGTCCTTGACGATATCGTGGTAGTTGCCGCCACGATCATCGGCGTTCCACACGAAGGTGTCGTTGCCTGCACCGCCAATGAGGATGTCGTTGCCCTTGCCGCCGATCAGGGTGTCATTACCATCACCGCCCTCCAGACGATCATTGCCACCCAGCCCATGCAGCGTATCGTTGCCACCCAACCCCAGCAGCACATCACTGCCTTCGCTGCCCAGCAAGGTGTCGTTGAGCGCCTCATGACCCATCACCACATTGGGCTGCACTGCAGCGCTGGAGCCGATACCGACCACCAGACGCGCCGTGCTGACGTCGCCATCAGGCTGGGTCAACTGGTAGGTGAAGACATCTTCCTTGCCCAGGTTGGCGTAGTCGGGATCCGGTGTGTAGGTGTAGAAACCGTCGCTGTGCAACAGCAAGCTGCCCCACTGCCCGTCGATGGTCTTCGAGGTGCTCACGGCCACGAAGCTGCCGTTATCCAGCACGCTGAGCGTCGCCCCCTCGCTACCCTTGCTATCCACCGCACCCCATGGATGGTCGCTGTAGAGGTAGTTGTTGGCATCGGTCAGCACGTTGCCCGCCACCGCCGTGGCCGTGTCGACCAGCATCGCGGCTGCAACGGTGATCAGGGTGATGTTGTCCACCCGGACACGGAAGCTGCTGCTGTTGTTGGTGCGATCATTGACCTCGAAGTAGAGACGATAAGTACCCTCGCCCACGCTGTTGCTGGTGACGGTAGTCGAGTTACTGGATGCATGGGTGCCGCTCTGCACCAGCGTCCAGGCACTGCCGTTCTGCTTGTACAACGTCCAGGTGAACTGGTCTCCCGAGCCGCTGCTGCTGAAGTTGCTGATGCTGCCCAGGTCGAAGGAGACCTTGGCCGTGTTGCCCTCGGCCACCTCGAAGGTCGGTGTTGCAGCCTTGGTGCTGACACCGGCGCTACGATCACTGTCAACGAGCTGCAAGGCATTACCCTGCACGCTGACGCCATTGGACGAATTGACAGCGGTGACGCCCCACTTGCTGCCCGCCACAGCCATGACATCGGCCTGCGTGATCACCGTGGTTTCATTGCCACTCACGTTGCCGTTGTCGGTGGTATCGAATATCCAGGGGTTGTAGTTTGGCCCGGACGAGGCCTGATTGCTGGTGCTGGAAAAGTCCGCCAGCACCTTGGTTACCGGGTCGGGCGTGACCCATTTCTGCCCGACGATGGCCTGGTTGTAGTTGTCGTAGGCATAGACCTCGCTGCTGTCGGTAATGGTCAGCTTCAGGTCGGCAGACACCGCATCGCCATCGCGATCGATCAGGGTGTAGCGGATGGTATCCGTCACATCCTCGGCGACATCGTCGTTGAAGTTGTAGGTGTAAGCCCCGGTGACCAGGTTGACGCTGAACGAGCCGCCACCCAAGGTGGTGAAGGTCAGCGTATGACTCGCGGGATCGTAGGCAGCCGACTCGCTGGTATACGTGACACCGTTGTGGGTGATCGCAGCAATCGGCTGCAGACCTGGGCCATCGGCACCGAAACCATTGCTGCCTTCGCTGATCAGGTTGCCGGAGATCACCGTACCCGTCACCGTACCCTGCAGGGTGTCGTTGAGCTGGTTGAGGTTGGAAACCAGGATGCCATCGGTGTTGACGCCCGTCTGGCCGTCATAGGCGATGGGGTTGAGCAGGGTCTTGTCGAGGTCGCTGCCCAGCCCCATACCCAGCGCATAGGACTTGATGTCCTTGGCCGTGAGGAAGGCGATCCAGTCCGCCTCCTCGCTGGCACCGATGCCATCGCCCAGTTCCGGGTTGTACTGGCTGCCACTGTTGTTACTACCTGGGTTGGCGTTGGACAGCGTCGGCTGGCCGTCGGAGAGGAAGTAGGAAACGTTCTGTACCCCTGCGCCGGTGAGCTTGCCGGACGAATCGTAGGCATTCATCGCCTTGATCAGCGCATCGTCATAGTTGGTCGAACCGTTGCCGGCGTTGTTGGCCAGGTCGGTGAGCCAGGCCTTGGCATCGACGGCGCTCATCCAGACATTGCCCACAGCACTCGCGCTGTTGGCGAAGGTCACGATACGCACCATCACGTCACCGAGGTTGTCGTAGCTGTCGATCAGACGCTGCACGGCATCCTTGGCCAGCGCCAGCTTGCTGCTGAACCCGCTGACACCCGACGGCGCTTCGTCCATGCTGCCGGACAGATCCAGCACTACCATCAGGTTGGTCTGGATGCCTTGCGGCTCGCTGGCAGACTTGGCGATGTCGTCGGGCGTGGCCGGCGAGTCGTCATCCACCGTGATCGTCAGGCTACCCGTGGCCGGAGCCGAAGGAGCAGCGGAGTCCCAGACCTTGTAGGAGAAGGCCAGGTTCAGGTCGTTCTCGTCTGCCGTACCATCGACGTCCGGCGCCGGATGATCGAGCGGCTTGAACAGCTTGAAGCTGTATTGCCCGGTCTCCGAGTTGGTCAGGCTAAGGGTGAAGACCGGATTGCCACCGGCATCGAACGCACTCAGCGTCTTGCCATCTGCACTGAGCTGATAGTTGAGCGCCGAACCGCCTGAAGACAGGCTGCCAAGACCACTGGCATCCCAGGCGAAACCACCGAAGCTGTCCACCTGATAACCGAGCGCCCCACTGGCCGTGGTGGCTTCGCCAGCCAGGTCGTTGGGGCCTCCGGCCAGCCCATGGGTCAAGCCATCCTCGTCGACGCTGCCGGAAGCCTGGCCACCGACCGGGTCGTTGCCACCGAGCGTGAGGGTCACAGTGGCCGTGGAAACGTCGCCATCGCCGTCGGTGATCTGATAGGTGAACACCTCCGTACCGGCGCTGGCCCCACTGCCAGCGCTGTAGACCAGATTGCCGCTGGTATCGATGACCAGCGTACCGCCCTGGCTGCCCTGGCCGATAATCTGCACCGGCGAGACGCTAGCCCTGCCATCGTTGCCAAAGCTGTCGTTGCCGGTGAGGTCGTTGATGTTGCCGACAACCTGATCGACTGCCGTACGTGAGACCTCACCGGCAATTTCATCATTGACCGCCATGGGTGCGTCATCACGGAAGCCCAGCACCTGGCCCAGGTCGATGCTGGCCGAGGCCTGATCACCGTCGGCATCGGTAATGGTGGCCTGCAGTCCGATCTTGTCACTGCCCAGCAGATGCAGTTCATCAGGCTGGGCAGTGGGATGAACCACGGCCCTCAGTTGCGTCAGGGTCACCAGTCCTGCGGCGTCGACGCTCAGGGTGAAGACCAGCTCGTTACCGGTTTCGGTGCGACCTTCGAGCACCGAGCCGTTGAACACCAGCTTGACCGCTTCATCGCTCTCGGTATCGACCAGCCCGGAATCCGGCGATTTGATCACCAGCGCGTAGGCCAGCGAACCAGGGCCGTCGGCACCATACTCGGCGTTGAAGGCCGAGCTGAAGTTACGGCTGACCGTCGCATCCGGCGTACCCAGATAAGTCTCGTCCACCTGCAGCGGCATGCCCCAGGTAACGTTGGTGTTGACGTCGTTGTAGTCGTAGTCGGGAGCGTCAGTGAGGTCCTCCCAGTTCTGGTTGCCCGGTTCGGCGTTATCCTGCAGGTGCGAGCCGCCCGGGTTGAACTCGGCACGGTCGAACAGCACGTTGGCACCGCCAGCACCGGTCAGTGGCACCCCACCCAGCAAGGCCTGCCAGTTACCATCAGCGTCCTGCTGGAAGGTCAGCTCGGCGCCATTGCTCAAACCAACATTGGCGGCGCCATTGGGAATGATGAAGAAACCAATCTCACTCGGGTCGAGCCCATCCAGATCGAAGGTGACTCCTGTCGCCTGCGCCTTCACATCAGCCCAGATCACCTTGCCCACCGATGGATTGCCCTCGGCATCTCGCGAGTAATAACCGTAGCTGTTGTGATAGCCGGCATCGCTGCCGAGGAAGGTGGCCTGCGACTCGAAGCCCGGCTGCATGGCCTGGATGGTCGGGGTGTCATCGTCGACGGTGACCACCAGCTTGCCCACGGCGGTATCACCATCACCGTCGGTCACGGTGTAGCCGATCTGCAGTTTGATGTCGTTTTCGTCCTGGCCAGCCGGATGCATCAGGGGTTGATGCAACTCCAGCTCGTACTTGCCGAGCGCCGGATCGGTCAACACCACGGTCACCAGCGTGCCGCGCGCGGCACTGCTGATGGTCAGCGTTTTGCTGTCGGCGTTCCAGGTCGAGGTGACGTTCTCGGTGCCCAATACGCTCGGCCCGGACAGGGAGATGCCACGCAGACCATCGGAGCCGGCGTCGAATACCAGCGTGCCGGAGACCGTGGTGTTCGCCCCTGTCACGTCGCCCTCACCACCATTGATGCCATTGGGCAGGCCTTCATCGTCCAGCGCGTAGGCGGCATTGGTGATGCCTGCGGAGGGACCATCGTCCTCGAAGCCGACTACCTTGCCCAGATCCAGACTGGCACTGTGAGAGTCGCCATCCTTGTCATAGACGGTCACGCCGAGCTTCAGCACACCGGCGCGAATCAACGCCAGCTCGTCATGATTGCTGGTATTGCCATGGGCGATGGCCTCGTATTGCACGAGGGTCACATTGCCACTGCCGGCATTGACGCTGACCTTGAATACCGTGACGCCGTTGGCCACACCCAGCACGTTGCCGTCGGCATCCTTGTACAGGCGAATATCACCGCCGGCTGTAGCATCCAGCCCAGAGTCGACGCCGTCCTGGCTCAGATTCAACTCGAAACGGGTACGCGACGTGTCTTGGCCATCCGAACCGGCATCCACCGTGAGCTTGAACAGATCCTTGCCGTCGATGCTGGCATAGCCGAGCACATCACCATGGCCTTGCTCATCGTTCGGCGCGACATGGCCATTCTCGTTCTGGCTGGAACCTGTGCTGCCCACCGATTCGTCGACGTACAGCTTGGTGCCGTGCTGCAGCTCGAACTTGGTGATTTTCGGGCCATCGTCCTCGAAGCCGACCACCTTGCCCAGATCCAGGCTGGCGCTCTGCGGGTCGCCGTCCTTGTCGTAGACAGTCACGTTCAGTTTCAGCACGCCATCCTTGAGCAGCGCCAGCTCGTCATGGCTGCTGGTATCGCCGTGGGCGATGGCCTTGTACTGCACCAGGGTCACGCTACCGTCAGCGGCATTGACGCTGATCTTGAACACCGTAACGCCGTTGGCTTTACCCAGGATGCTGCCATCGGCCTCCTTGTACAGCAGGATGTCGCCACCGGCCGTGGCATTCAGCCCGGAGTCCACGCCATTGCTGGCAAGACTCAGGGAGAAGCGGGTACGGCCACTGTCCAGGCCATCCGAACCACCATCGGCGATCAGCTTGAACAGCTTCTCGCCATTGATCCGGGCGTAACCCAGCACATTGCCGTGGCCCTGCTCGTCATTCGGCGCCGCCTGGCCGGGTTCGTTCTGGCTGGAACCACCTTTGCCAACGGATTCGTCGACGTATAGCTTGACGCTGTGACCCAGCTCGAACTTGATGATTTTCGGGCCGTCGTCCTGGAAGGAGAAGTAGGACGAATTGCCGCCAGCAAGCTCGACCTTCGCGGTACGGGTCACCGCGTCACCATCACCGTCGACACGGGTAACCTGATACTGCAGCTGCAACGAGCCCTGGTGTTTGATCAACAGATCGACCGCCTCGTCAAAGCGCTGATCGTTGTCCGGATGACGGATCGCTTCGAACAGCGTGGTCTGCAGTTGCGGTTGCCCATCGACAGTGACGATGGCGATAGTGAAGACCGTATCGCCAGTGGCATCGACACCTCTGACCACCTGGCTGTTGGCCGGGTCGACGAACAGACGGATGGCACCGCCATTGGTGGCCGACAAGGTGGTGGTCAGCCCCTGGGGCGGCACCCCGGAGAAGCTCAGCGTACCGCTGAGCGAAGCCTCGCCATCAGCCCCGGCTGCCCCACCGATGGTGAACAGCGAGGTCAAGCCGCCAGCAAGCTCAGTGGTGACCTTGGCCAACGCGCCATTGTCGTCGTTCACGTAGCCCTGGCTCTGGTTATCGTTGGCGGCGTAACGATCATGATTGCCACGGGTTTCGTCCAGCGCCACTTCCAGCTGAACCAACGCTTGCTTATTGACCCCTAGACTCAGGGTCGGCACATCGTCCTCGATATTGATCACGAACAGGCCGCCAGCCCCCTGCGGCATCTGCAGCGGGTCGCCATCGCCATCGGTGATCGCCAGCAACTGGGTGAAGTCGATGCCAAAGGCACCGTCCGATGACCAGAGCTCGTTATCGTCACCATTTTTCAGCGGATGGTCGATTGGCCCCTGCAGACTAAAGGTGAAGTCACCGTTAGCCTCCACCACCAGGGTGAATACCGGATAACCGCCTGCAGCCGTGCCCGTCGCAATAAGCGTGGTGCTGACCAGATTGCCATCGTCATCGAGCTCCTGGGTGACCTTGTAGTCGAGCGGCTCACCGCCGGACGTCAGCCCCTGGGCGTTCAGCAACTCGGCGGCGCTACCCTCCTCCACCAGGCTGAAATCGCCGGGCCCATCGGCACCGAAGGCAACCAGCGAGAGCAAACTGGCCGCGCCCGTCGCAGTGCTGATCACCAACGTCTGGCCAGGACCATCCGGGTTGCCCTGATGGGGATCGGTCAGCTTGTCCTCATGTACCGTACCGCCTACCGGTGCAGGCGTCTTGACCGTCCAGGTGGCCTGGATATTGACATCGTTGTAGTCGTTATCGCTGGCGCTGGCGCTGTTGATATCCTCCCAGTTCTGGTTGCCGGGCGCGGCGTTGTCCTCGACATGGGATTTGCCATTGGGGTTGAGCGCCGGGTTGTCGAAGACAACCTGTGCGCCGCCGGCACCATTGAGTGCGCTACCGCCGACAAAGGCCTGCCACTGTCCATCGACCAGTTGGAACGTGACCTCGGTACCGTTACTGACACCATTGAAGGCGCCATTGGGAATGATGAAAAAGCCGACGCTATCGGGATTGAGCCCTTCCAAGGTGGTGGTAGTACCAACCCCAAGGAAACGTGTATTGCTCCAGATGATCTCGCCGCTGGCCGGCGTACCATCTGCGTTCTTGATGTAATAGCCGTAGCTATTGAACATCGCCGCATCGCCGCCTTTATAGGTCAGCGTCAGGCAGTAGTCCGGCTCGCTGACGACCAGCTCTGGCACATCGTCTTCAATATTGATGACGAACAGGCCGCTGGTGCCCTCCGGCAGTTGCAGCGGGTCACCGTCACCATCGGTGGCGGTAAACAGCTGAGTGAAGTCGATACCGAATACGCCATCGGAAGACCACAGCTCACTGTCGTTGTCGCTCTGCTCGGGATGGTCTATCGGGCCCTGCAGTTCGAAGTGGAAACTACCATCGGCATTTACCGTCAATGTAAACACCGAGTAGTTGCCCAGGCTGTCGGCGGAAACCGCTGTCAAGGTGGTACTGACAAGCTTGCCGTCGACGCGGGTCTCAACCACGTCATAGAGCAGACTTTCTCCGCCCGAGGTCAGCCCCTGAGCGTCAAGCAACGCAGTGGCGTCACCGCTGTTGACCAACCCGAAAGCACCGGGACCATCCGCGCCAAAAGAGACCAGCGAAGCCAATGTACCGGCACCACCCTCGGTGCTGACTACCAGCGTTTGAGTACCGCCATCCGGGTTGCCGGAGTTCGGGCTGGTCAAAAGATCTTCGTGCACCGTACCGCCGAGCGCAGGCTGCTGCGGATCGACAGGTTTCAAGGTCGGCACATCATCCTCGACGTCGATGACAAAGCTACCGCTGGCAAAACCATCGGCGATCGGATCACCATCACGATCGGTGGCGATCAGTACGCCAGAGAAATCCAGCGCCAGGCTGTTGTCGCCAAGGGTTTCGGAGTCGACACCATCCTCCTCCTCATGGTCCAACGCGCCCTTGAGCGTGAACAGGTAGCTACCATCGCTATTCACCTCGAGGCGGAAGACCTCGCTGCCACCTTCACCAGCCGTCGCGGTGAGCGTGGTGCCATCCGTAGAGACGACGTAGAACAGCGCAACACCGCCGGAGCTCAAGCCAAGTGCCTGCAGTCCAGACAGCGCACTGGGCTCCTGGCTCAGGTGGAAACCACCACGACCATCGGCGCCGAAGTTGACCAGTACATCCAAAGTGCCGATACCCCCCTCAACCGTGAGGGTCTGTTCAGGCTCACTGCCGGGCTCGGCATTGCCGGTACCCAGGGCATCTTCATGCACCAGCCCACCGACCACCGGCTGCTGCGGATTGGGCTGGGCCGGCAACGGTACGTCATCCTGAATATTGATGACGAACAGGCCTTTCGCGCCTTCGGGCAGCTGCAGCGGATCGCCGTCGCCATCAGTAGCGGTGAACAGATGAGTGAAGTCGAGGCCGATACCGCCTTCGCTCGACCACAGCTCGTTATCGTCGCCATCGTCGCGAGGATGATCGATCGGTCCCTGCAACTCGAAGCTGAAGCTGCCATCGGCGTTGATTACCAGGGTGAATACCGAATAGCCGCCAACCTCAGCGGCAGCTGTCGCAGTTAGCGTGGTGCTCAGCAGGTTGCCGTCAGGATCCGTGGTCGTGGTGATGCTGTAGAGCAGCGGCTGACCACCAGAAGTCAGGCCCTGGGCACCCAGTACCTCTGCCACCGTTTCGCTGCTTACCAGACCGAATACACCCGGGCCGTCAGCCCCGAAGGACACCAGCGCCATCAAACTACCAGCGCCACCCTCCGTGCTGATCACCAGGCGCTGACCAGCTTCAGGATTACCGGGATAAGGCGTCTCCAGTTGGTCTTCGTGCACGGTGCCGCCGACGGGCGCCTTGGTGGTCCATGCCACCTGGATGTTGACGTCGTTGTAGTCGTTGTCACTGTTGCCGTCGTTGACATCCTCCCAGTTCTGGTTGCCCGGCGCGGTATTGTCGTCAACATGGGTCTTGCCACCGGGATTCAGCGTTGGGTCGCTGAACAGAACGTGAGCGCCACCGGCCCCATCGATGGGTGTATCGCCGATGAAGGCCTTCCACTGTCCATCCACGATCTGGAAGGTTACCTCGGTGTTACTGGCAGCACCGTTCAACCCCCCATTGGGAATGATGAAGAAACCAACCTGGCTCGGGTCGAGGCCATGAAGTGTGATCGAGTCTCCCTCAGCCAGGCCGCTGGTGTCGCCCCAGATGATCTGACCGCTAATCGGCTCACCATCGGGACCTTTGATGTAATAGCCGTAGCTGTTGAGGTACGAGGCATCACCGCCCTGATACGTGATGGTCAGGCAGTGTTTGACCCCGTCTTCCACCAACACGGGCACATCGTCTTCCACATCGATCACGAAGCTGCCAGGGTTGAAGCCGCCTGGCACCGCGTCACCATCGTAGTCGGTGGCGATCAGCAGCTTGGAGAAGTCCAGCGCGAGATCCTTGTCGCCCAACAGCTCGCTGTCATCTCCATCCTTGCGTGGATGATCGATCGGCCCCGACAGGGTGAAGACATAGCCACCATCGCTGGTCACCACCAACGTGAATACCGGCACGCCACCCGCTGTCGCTATCAGGGTGCTCGTGCTGCCATCGTCCGAGACCTCGACGGAATAGACCAACGGCTCCTTACCCGAAGTCAGGGCCAATGCCTGCAGATCGCTCAGTGCCTCAGGGTTGGTACTCAGCTGGAAGCCACCGCGCCCATCAGCCCCGAAGTTGACCAGCGCATCCAGTGCCCCCGGGTCGCCAATCAGCTGATGGGTTTGCGCAGGCAGGTTGCCGGGCTCGGCGTTACCGATATCCGTCAGGGCATCCTCGTGCACCAGGCCTCCGACGACCGGACGCTCACCCTCGACCAATTCAGGACTGTCGTCGTCGATCAGAATGCTCAAACTGCCACTTGCCGGGGTGCCGTTACCGTCGGTGATGGTGTAGTTGAACAGATAGAGGATGTCGTTCTCGTCGCTTTCACCCAAGGGCGGCGCGGCATGATCCAACGGAGCGAAGAGCTCGAACTGATAAGCACCGGTCAACAGGTCGGTGACCAGCACCTCGAATACCACAGACTCTCCGGCAAAGGCGGTCAGGAGAAGACCGTCGGCGCTGACCTGATAGGCCAGCGGTACACCACCCGAAGAGATACCCAGATCCGCCAGACCGGCAGTCGACCAGGTGAAGGTGCCCGGCCCGTCCGGCCCGAAGCTGTAGCCCAGAACCCCGGTGACCAGCGTCGCCTCGCCATCCAGATCGTTCACTCCGCCCACGATGCCGTCAGGCAGGCCATCCTCGTCCACCGCATTGGAGGCTGTGCCACCCGTGGGAATGCCATCTACCGCAGGCACGGCATCGTCGGCAGCGATGGGTTCACCCTCCGGAAACTCCGGTCCACCGGGTAGGCCTTCAGTGGGAAAACCGATCACCGGATCCAGCGCACCACCGACCTCATCGAGCAGCACGAAGGAATGCCCGCCCCCTACACCACCTGCTCCGCCAGCGCCGGCACCCGGCCCAGCAGCAGTAGCTTCGCCCTCCAGAGTCGGGTCGACACCGGCTTCGATCGCGGCCTGCAAGCGCTCGACATCGGTGAGGTCGGCATCGCTGGGGGTGGCGGGAGGTGTTTCAGCGACCGGGGGCTGCGATTCGCCGCGGTAGGCAAGCATCTGCGCGTCAAGCGTCATGCTGCTGTCGCGCCCAAGCGTCAGTTGCTGGCCATTGGTCATGGCAATGGCCACCGCGCCCGAAGCGCCGGTTACCAGTTGCTCGCCCGCGTAGACCCGGTCCCCTTCGCTGATCGGCCGGCGCGATCCATCGCTCGCTACCGCGAACACTTCGCCGACAACCTGACTGACGACACCAATAAGAGTAGCCATGATTCCATCCTCACTACGGCTGCCGACCACCGCCGACACGTACCTACCGAAAGGGTCAGAACACCTTTTCGAAGCCGAGGAGAAACCCAAGACAGCTGATTGAAATGGAACGGCGCAAAATCCAAAAAACGCTAATGACAAAAAAATGTCACTACAACCTGCGTCGAACTACTCCATCAGATGAATCCCCGCCCTGTGATGCCTGACAACCCATTTCAGCTGCGCAACCCACGGAAAATGAGGACTTGCGCAGCTCACAGGTTCAAACAATGTGCTGCTTTTCGCAGAGTTCATAAGATTTTTTCTGAATATAGGTTGTGAAAAAAACATCTTAGGTTCTCCAAAAGTTGTTCTTAGCTCTGATGTTACAAGCCTGAAACGGTTTTACAGGCAAAAACGCCAGTTTTATGGCGACAGGATAAGAACATCAGTCAGGAGAAACGCCAATGCGCACCCTAACCCCGCTATGGAGCGCCATGCTTTTGGCGACTGTTTGCAGTCAGGCGCAAGCCATGAATCTTTCGGAAGCGATTCAGAGCACCTTGGACAATCACCCGGAAATCCACGCTGCCGCCAATAGCCGACTCTCATCGGATGAAGACGTGAAATTCGCCAAGGGCGGCTACCTGCCCACCGTCGATCTGCTGGTCGGTTATGGCCGGGAACGTACTGACAGCCCAAGTACACGGGCGCTTGGCGATCACAACAAGGAGACCCTGAACTACCGCGATGCCGAACTGCGGCTACGGCAGATGCTGTTCGACGGGTTCAACACGCCCAACGAGGTGGCGCGCACTCAGGCGGTGGTCAACTCCCGTGCCTACCGCCTGCTCGGTACGTCCGAAAGCCTGGCCCTGCGCACCGTCGAGGTGTACCTCGATGTGCTGATGCGCCGCGAGATGGTCACCCTGGCGCGCAATAACCTGCAGGCGCACCAGCGCATCAACGATCAGATCGGCTTGCGCAGCCGCCAGGGCGTTGGCAGCACTGCCGACCTGGACCAGTCCGAAGCTCGCTTGGCACTGGCGCAGAACAACCTCTACACCGAAGAGGTCAACCTGGCCGATGCCGAAGCCAGCTTCTTCAGTGCCGTAGGCCGTCTGCCGGATCAGCTGGAAAGCCCGGCATCGATCAGAGGCGGCATGCCTGCCGATCTGCTCGCTGCGCGGCAGACCGTGATGGACAACAACCCCTTCCTGAAGTCAGCGCAGGCTGACGTCAACGCCGCCGAGAAGCAGTACGAGGTAGCCAAGTCGCCGTTCTACCCACGCTTCGATCTGGAGCTGGCGACCTCGGCCGATGACAACGTGCAGGGCGATGAGGGCCATTACAACACCTGGCGAGCTGCCGTGGTGATGAACTACAACCTGTTCAACGGTATGCGCGACAAGGCCCGGCTGCAGTCGGCTGCGCACCAGATCAACGAGTCGATGGACATCCGCAACAACGCGTTGCGCGTGCTCAACGAGAACCTCTCGCTGGCCTGGAACGCCATGGAGAACGCGCGCCTGCAAACCCCCAAGGCGCGTGATTACGCGGACTACACCTCACGGGTTCGCGAGGCCTACCAGCAGCAGTTCAGCCTGGGCCAACGCACCTTGCTCGACCTGCTCGACAGCGAAAACGAGCTGTTCACCGCCAACCGTCGTTACACCGAGGTGCGCTACGGCGAAGAGTTCTCGATGTACCGCGTCGTTGCGGCAATGGGTGATCTGTTGCGCCAGCAACAGGTCGTAGTCCCGGCAGAAGCTGTAGCCCTCACTGAAGTGAAGAGCGAGGCACGCTTGCCGGATATGAAGTAGTACCGGCGTGAGGAGTAGTAGAAATTGACCACCATGGAACGGCCAGGCCCGTCCAATGATCCGCGGCTCAGTCACGACGATCCGCTGCTGGATGGTTTGTTGATCCTCTGTCGGCTACACGGCTGCTCGGCCAGCCGTGGCACCCTCAGTGCCGGCCTGCCCATGCCGGAGCAACGCATGAGCCCCGACCTGCTGCCGCGTGCTGCGGCACGGGCCGGGCTGCAGGGGCGTCTGCTACAGCGCGAGCTTGCCAGTATTTCCGCCCTCAACCTGCCAGTCCTGCTGCTGCTCAAGGACGGTCGCTGTGCGGTCCTGCGCCAGTGGGGGCCGAAACAGCAGGCGCAGATCCTGCCCTGCGAGACCGATGGCGGCGAACAATGGGTCAGCCGTGAACAACTGGCCGCCGAGTACAGTGGCCGGGCCTTTTTTGCCCGCCCTCGACATCAGCTGGAAGAAGCCCGCACGCCGCTGGTGCCACGCATCGAAGCCTGGTTTCGCGACACCCTCAAGCTGTCGCGCTGGCTCTACACCGATGCCGTCCTGGCCAGCCTGCTGATCAACCTGCTGGGCCTGATGGTGCCGCTGTTCGTGATGCAGACCTACGACCGTGTAGTGCCCAACCAGGCGACCGCAACGCTCTGGGTGTTGGCCATCGGCCTGTTTATCGGCACCGGTTTCGAACTGCTGCTCAAGGTGCTGCGCGCGCACCTGCTCGACACGGCAGGCAAGAAGACCGACGTGGTGCTGTCGGCCACCTTGTTCGAGCGCATCACCGGCATGTCGATGAAGGCGCGGCCCGCCAGCGTGGGCGGCTTCGCACAAAGCATTCATGATTTTCAGGGGCTGCGCGACTTTCTCACCGCAGTGACGCTGACCAGCCTGATCGATCTGCCCTTCTCCCTGCTGATGCTGCTGGTGATCGGGCTGATCGGCGGCCCGCTGGTGTTCATCCCGCTGTTGGCCTTCCCCATCACCGCGCTGTTCGCCTACATCATTCAGGCACGCCTGCGCGACACGGTGCAAAGAAGCCTGCAGCTTGGCTCGCAACGCCAGGCGCTGCTGATCGAAACCCTCGGTGGCCTGGAAACGCTCAAGGCCTGTGGTGCCGAAAGCGAGCGCCAGCATCAATGGGAGCAAACCCATGGCGCCCTCACCCGCCTGGACGGCCATGCAAAATTCCTCGCCTCGCTGGCCACCAACGGCACCCTGTTCCTGCAGCAGTTCGCCGGCATGGCCACCATAGTCGCGGGGGTCTATCTGATCATCGCCGGCAATCTCAGCGTCGGTGCGCTGGTGGCCTGCTACATGCTCGGTAGTCGCATCCTCGCCCCACTGGGACAGATCGCCGGGCTGATCACCCGCTATCAGCAGGCACGCCTGACCATGACCAGCACCGATGCCCTGATGGCCCTGCCGCAGGAGCGTCAGGACAAGCAGCGGCCGCTGGATCGCACCCAGCTCAAAGGGGCACTGGAGGTGCGGCAGATCAGTTTCACCTACCCCGGCCAGAGCGCACCGGCGCTGAACAACGTCAGCCTGCGCCTGGGCGCTGGCGAACGCCTCGGCATCATCGGTCGCAGCGGCTCGGGCAAGAGCACCCTGGCGCGACTGCTGATGGCCTTCTACAGCGCCGACGAAGGACAGATCCTGCTGGACAACCTCGACCTGCGCCAACTCGACGTAGCCGATCTGCGCCATCAGATCGGCTACGTCGCCCACGACCTGCCACTGCTGGCCGGCAGCCTGCGCGACAACCTGACCCTCGGCGCCCGTTACATCAGCGACGCGCGCATGCTAGAAGTCGCCGAGCTCACCGGCGTGGTGGACCTGGCCCGCCAGCACCCGCAAGGCTTCGACCGCCCGGTAGGCGAACGCGGCCAACTGCTCTCCGGTGGCCAGCGCCAGGCCGTGTTGCTGGCCCGTGCACTGTTGCTCGACCCGCCAATCCTGGTGCTCGACGAACCCACCAGCGCCATGGACAACACCAGCGAAGACCTGCTGCGCCAGCGCCTGCACAAGTGGGTGCAGGGCAAGACGCTGATCCTCATCACCCATCGTGCCTCCATGCTCAGCCTGGTGGATCGCCTGGCCGTGCTGGACAACGGCCATGTGGTGGCGGACGGGCCGAAGGAAGCGGTGATCGAAGCCTTGCGCAAGGGCCGCGTCGGCCCGGCCAGCCTGTAGGAGCGACGAGCGATGCAAGCGACCCAGAGCCTCGGCAACTACTTCAGCAGCCTGCGCGAGAAACGCCAGGACACCGAGTTCATGCCGGAAGTCGAAGGCGCCATTCTGGAAGACTCGCCCTGGCTCAGCCGCGCCACGATCTGGGTGGTCAGCGCCTGCCTGCTGGCGGCGCTGGTCTGGGCAAATTTCGCCGTACTGGAAGAGGTCACCACCGGCGAAGGCAAGGCCATTCCGTCGAGCAAGGTGCAGGTGATCCAGAACCTGGAGGGCGGCATCGTCAGTGAGATCTTCGTGCGCGAAGGCCAGGTGGTGGACAAGGGCGATACCCTGCTGCGACTGGATGACACGCGTTTTCTCTCCAATCGCGGGGAAACCGAAGCGGATCGACTGGCGCTCATCGCCCGTCTCGAACGACTGAGCGCCGAGGCCGAAGGCCGCGAACCGCAACTGCCCGAAGAAATCACCCGCGACGCGCCACAGCTGGCCGAAGACCAGTTGGCCCTGTATCGCTCGCGCCAGCAACGACTGCGCAGCGAGCAACGCACATTGGGCGAACAACTGCGGCAAAAGGAGCAAGAGCTCGCCGAATTTCGCTCCAAGGCCCAGCAATACCGTTCCAGTCTCGGCCTGTTGCAGCAGGAGCTGAACATGTCGCAACCTCTGGTGGCCTCGGGCGCCATTTCCGAGGTCGAGGTGTTGCGTCTGCGCCGCAGCGTGGTGGAAGTACGCGGCTCGCTGGAGGCCACCAACCTGGCGATCCCACGCGCCGAAGCGGCGATGAGCGAGATCAAGAGCAAGATGGAGGAATCCGAGCTGGCATTTCGCGCCGAGGCCTTCAAGGAGCTCAACGAATTACGCACAGAGCTGCAAAAGATCACCGCCACCAGCGTCGCCATCCAGGACAAGGTGACCCGGACCACCGTGACCTCGCCGGTGCGTGGGGTGATCAAACAGCTCAAGGTCAACACCATTGGTGGCGTGGTGCAGCCGGGCAGCGACATGCTGGAGATCGTACCGCTGGACGACAGCCTGCTGATCGAAGCCAAGGTCCGCCCGCAGGACGTGGCCTTCTTGCATCCTGGGCAGAAAGCCATGGTCAAGTTCACCGCTTACGACTACACCATCTACGGCGGGCTCAAGGCCAACCTCGAGCTGATAAGCGCCGACACCATCACCGACGAGGAAGGCAACAGCTTCTACCTGATCCATGTGCGCACCGACAAAAGCCACCTCGGTGGCGAGGAACACCCGCTGCTGATCATCCCCGGCATGGTCGCCACGGTAGACATCATCACCGGCGAGAAGAGCGTACTGGCCTACCTGCTCAAGCCCGTGCTCAAGGCCCGCTCGGAAGCCATGCGCGAGCGTTGAACACCTGCCGTGCACGCTGCGTAGCCCGGATGAAATCCGGGATTGATGGTCGAGACGCAGAACCTCCCCGGATTGCATCCGGGCTATGTGGCCGAAGCGATACCGTAGGGTACGTGGTGCGTACCTCCTTAGCGCTGGTGATTGCGGATAAAGACCTCTTCTCCCATCGCCGCGATCTGCCCTTCGATCAACGCGTCGAAGGGCCGCAGCAGCGCCTCGACCCCCTGCGGAGCCTCCAGCACATCCAGCGCGGCAACGATCGCCTCGATGGTCGACAGCGCCCCCTCTTCCGGCGCCTTGCGCAGACGGTAGCGCGACGGGGCCACGGCTCCCAGGCTCACGCGCGGCAACGCCGCCAGGAGCGGGTTGAGATGCAGCAGCTTGCGCGCCTTGCGCCAGGTGCCGTCGGGTACCACCAACAGCAAGGGTTTCTCGTCAGGTGCATAAGCACTCAGAGCGACGGACTCTTCACCGGGAAATAGCAGGCAGGCGCGATAATCAGACTGCGCGAGCAGTTGCGGTAAATCATCGAATACCTCACCGACGCGCAGCTCCGCGTTGCGCAAGCCAAGCGCAGCCAGGCGAGCGGTATTGAGGGCATGGCCGACTTCGCTCGGGTGCTGCAGGATGAGCACACGAGTATGACTATCAAGGTTGGGAATCAGCGGGCAGAGGCAGTGGCCAAGCGGGCGCTGGCAGCGGGAGCAGGTCGGACGAGGCATGCCGCGCAGTGTGCCAGAACGGCTCGAACTCGCGTAGCCCGGCTGCAATCCGGGAACCCCCAGACTGCATCCGGCTTCAGAGTCAGCGGTTGAAGCGCTCCGCCAGACTGTGCAGGTAATCGGCCATTTCCTCCAGCTCGCGGCTGATGGCCGCGCCCTGATGCGCCTGCCCAGCACTGTGATCGGAAAGCTGAGCGATACGAGTGATCTGCCGGCTGATGTCCTCGGCCACGTGGCTCTGCTCTTCGGAAGCCGCAGCCATCTGCTGACTCATACTGGTGATGCGCGTCACTGCAGAGCTGATGCCCTCCAGCGCATCGCGTACCGACTCCACGCTTTGCACGCTGCCACGGGAAATGTCCTCGCCCTTGCCCGCCGTGACCACCGCACGCTCGGCACCGGCACGCAGGTCAGCGATGATCTGGTGAATCTGCTCGGTGGACTGGCGCGTACGCGAAGCCAGCGAACGCACTTCATCGGCCACTACTGCAAAACCGCGGCCCTGCTCCCCTGCGCGCGCGGCCTCGATGGCAGCGTTGAGCGCCAAGAGGTTGGTCTGCTCGGCGATCGAGGTGATCACGTCGGCCACACTGCCGATGGACTGCGTGGAGTTGGCCAGTTCGTTGACCGCCTGACCAATATCGTTGACCGCCTTGGCCATCTGGCGCATGGAGTCAAGGCTGCCTACAGCCAGATCACGCCCCTCACGTGCCAGGCGATCCGCCTCTTCGGCAGCATGCGAGGTGTTCTGCACGTTGTGCGCGACTTCCTGAATGGTCGCTGCCATCTGGTTGATGGCCGTGGCCGATTGATCGGTCTCGGCACGCTGTTGATCGAGCATCTGCGCGCTGGATTGCGACAACTCGGCGGACTGCGTGGCGCGCTTCTTGACGTTCTCGCCAGCATCCTCCAGTCGCGTCAGCGCCGTCTGCAAGCGCGCCTCCTCACTGATCATCGCCATATCCAGCAACGCCTGGGCACCACGGTTGTCGCTGTAGGTCAGCGCCACCAGGCTGCTGGTAAAGGCTTTCGGATGGTCCGCCAGGGTGCGGCGAATCAGCTGCCGGGTCCGATATAGCTGGTAAGAACCCAGCGCGAACAGTGTCAGCACGATAAAAGCCATCAGCGGCCAGCCAGAAACCACCCAGTGCGCCGCAACGATCAGCAGCGACGCGGCGATCAGTGGCCAGGAGCGCAGCACATCGTAGGTCCAGTGCTCCAGCTTCGGCACCGGTGGTTTGCCGGCCCGCAGACGGGCATAGAGGGCTTCGGCACGACGTTTCTGGGCCTCGGTTGGCAATGAGCGTACCGACTCGTAGCCGGAAATTCGGCCGTTCTCGTAGACGGGCGTGACGTAGGCACTGACCCAATAGAAATCGCCATTCTTCGAGCGGTTCTTGACGATGCCCATCCAGGGTTTGCCCTGCTTGATGGTGTCCCACATATGGCCGAACACCGCTGGCGGCATATCCGGGTGGCGCACGAGGTTGTGCGGCTGGCCGATCAGCTCCTCGCGGGTGAAGCCGCTGATCTCGACGAAGGCGTCATTGCAATAGGTGATCTTGCTGTTGAGGTCGGTGGTGGAAATCAGGCGTTCATCAGCGGGGAAGGTTCTTTCCCGCTGAGTCACGGGCAGGTTCTGGCGCATCGAGGCTTCCCTGTTCGAATTGAAGTTGGTACAGACGTATGAATAAGTACTAGCACAGCCTAATAACCGCGCCAGTTGCAGGCTCTAAGCCTTTCGGAGGAGAAAGACGACCCTGTTTCAGATTTGATTCAGTTGCGTTTTGAGCAAATCGCGAAAGGTCTGAATCAGCGGCTCGCGAGTACGCCCTCGGCGCAGGATCAGCGAGAACGGTGCCTGGTAGCCAAATACCGCTGGCAGCAATACCCGCAGCTTGCCCTGATCCACCCAGGGCTGGGCGTAGTGCTCCGGCAGATAGCCGATGTAGGCGCCAGAGAGCACCAGAATCAGCTGCGCCTCCATCGACTCCACCGTGGCCGCACTGTGCTTGAAACCATGGCGTGCCAGTTCGGCCTGGCTCCAGTAGCCACGGCCCACCATGCGTTGCTGGGTGATCAGTTCTTCGGGTATCCGTCTCTGCTCGAACAGGGCATGCCGCTCGCTGCAATACAGCCAGTGTTGCTCGCGATACAACGGCTGGTAGACCAGGCCGTTCATGCGCGTGGAGAAAGCGCCGATGGCCAGATCCAGACGATTGTCCAGCACCGCCAGTTGCAGCTCATAAGGGCTCATCACCGACAGGTGCAGATGCACGCCAGGGTGCTCCTGGCTGTAGGCGCCGATCACCTCGGCCAATGGCAGGGCCGGATCGCTGACCGTGGAGTCCAGCACACCGAGGTTGAGGGTGCCGCGCAACTCGCCCTTGAGCGCCGCCGAATAGCGCTCGAAACCTTCCAGTTCGCCGAGCAGGCGCAGGGTTTCCTGGTGAAACAGCTCGCCCTTGCTGGTCAGGCTGAAGCCGCCGCGGCCTCGATGGCAAAGCACGATGCCGAGCTGACTCTCCAATTGGCTCATGTAGGTGCTGATCGCAGAAGTGGACAGGTTCAGTTCCTGCTGCGCGGCGGCGAAGCCCTGATGACGCACCACGGCGACAAAGATCTTCAGCAGTTTCAGGTCGGGTAAAGCGAGGGACATGGCGGCGCACGGCAGAGGAACGGAACGCCAGTGTAGCGCCCTGCCCTGGCCTGGCACATCCAGCAAACGTAGCCCGGATGAAATCCGGGACAACAGCCAGCCTATTTCCCCTACAAGACTACACCGCCCTGCTCTAGGCACAGACCGACGAAACAACAGGTGCGCGCGGCGCACCCTACGGAGCGGCGTTAGCTTGGTACCCGAATGAAATCCGGGGCAGCGCATGGCGTATCAATAGTTCAGCAATCACTGAACTAAGTATTTGTTCGATGCGATTTAAACCATTCGCAGGCTGAGCCAACAATGCTGCCATAACCAGGCGCCGACTCGAATCGGCCGCCACCGGGCGCCACACCACGCCCCTTGCCAATCTGCCGCTGACCTTCGCCCTCTTCAGGAGACGGCCATGCGACTGGAAATCTTCCGCACCCTCTGGGGTTATCGCGGCAGTTGGCAGCAAGCGCTCGACGAAGCGCTCGGTGCCGGCTTCGACGGTATCGAAGCGCGCATCCCCGAGACCGCCGCGCAGCGCGCCATCAATGCCCGTCTGCTGCGCGAGCAGAACGTCCCCTATATCGCCACCCTGTTCACCTCCACCCCGGTGCTGCCGCGTCAGAGCGACAGCCCGCAGGTGCACCTCGAAGACCTGCGCATGAAGCTCGACTGGGCCGCCGAACTCGGCCCGCGCCTAGTCAACGTGCTACCCGGCAATGATCGCTGGGCGCTGAGCGAACAGGTCGACTTCTTCGCCCGCGCCGCCGAACTGGCCTCGGCCTGCGGCCTGCGCGTGTGCTTCGAAATTCATCGAGGCCGTTCGCTGTACAGCCCCTGGGTCACCCTCGACGTGATTCGCCAGGTGCCCGAACTGCGCTTCACCAGCGATATCAGCCACTGGCTGGTGACCTGCGAACGCCTACTCGACGACCCCGCCGACGACCTCTCGGCCTTTATCGAGCGGGTCGACCACATCCAGGCCCGCGTGGGCTATGACCAGGGTCCACAGGTGCCACACCCCGGCGCGCCGGAGTACGCCGAGGTGCTGGCCTTCCACCAGCGTCACTGGGAAAGCATCTGGAGCAGCCAGGAAAAGCGCGGCCTGCAGACCACCACCCTGACCCCCGAATTCGGCCCGGACGGCTACCTGCACCACCTGCCCTTCACCGACATGCCGGTGGCCGACCTGTGGCAGCTCAACCAGTGGATGGCGCGCTGCGAGCGCCAGCACTTCCACCGTTTCACCAGTCGCTGAGGAGCCGTGATGAACACCAACGCCAAGCATTTCACCGAAATCCCCGTGGTCGACATCGCCGGCCTGTTCAGCAGCGACCCGGCCGAGCGCCTGGCCGTGGCCGAGAACCTGGGCCGCGCTGCCCGCGAGGTGGGTTTTCTCTACATCAGCGGCCACGGCATCGAACAGGCGCTGATCGACGGCCTGCACCGCGCCGCCGAGGACTACTTCGCCCAGCCCCTGGACGCCAAGATGCGCCACTACATAGGCACCTCGGCCAGCCACAAGGGCTTCGTGCCCGAGGGCGAGGAGCGCTACGGCGCCGGCAAGCCGGACCACAAGGAAGCCTTCGACATCGGCTTCGAAGTCCCCGCCAACAACCCGCTGGTACTGGCCGGCACGCCGCTGCTGGGGCCCAACGACTGGCCCACTCTGCCTAATTTCAAGGAGGCGGTGCAGGCCTACTACGCGCGCATCTTCCAGCTCGGCCGCACGCTGTTCCGCGGTTTCGCCCTGGCTCTCGGCGTGCCGGAAAACACCTTCGACGAGATGGCCAACTTCCCGCCGTCGAAGCTGCGCCTGATCCACTACCCCTACGACGGCGATGCCCAGGACGCCCCCGGTATCGGCGCCCACACCGACTACGAGTGCTTCACCATCCTGCTCGCCGACCGTCCGGGGCTGGAGGTGATGAACGACCTCGGCCAGTGGATCGACGCACCGCCGCGCGAAGGCACCTTCGTCGTCAACATCGGCGACATGCTCGAGGTGATGAGCGCCGGCACCTTCGTCGCCACCTCACACCGCGTGCGCAAGGTCAGCCAGGAGCGCTACTCCTTCCCGTTCTTCTATGCCTGCGACTACCACACGCAGATCCGCCCGCTGCCGCAGTTCGAGGCCACCGGCCAGAGCTACGAGGCCATCAGCATCGGCGAGCACATGTGGAGCCAGGCGCTGCAGACCTACCAATACCTCAAGAAGCGCGTCGAGGACGGCCAGTTGCAGCTGCCCGAACGCGCCCGCGCGCCATCCAGCTTCGGCCACCTGAAGCACCAACCGAGCGCGCTGTGACTTTCCCCACTGCCAACACAAAAAACTGATCTGGAGATAAACACAATGGCAAACCGTACCCCGCTACGCAGCACCGCCCTGGCTCTGGCCTGCACCCTCGCCGGCCTGTTCACCACCGCTCACGCCGCCGAAACACCCAAGACCCTCTCCAGCGGCGAGCTGAAAGTGGGCATGGAAATTACCTACCCACCGTTCGAATACTACGAAGGCGACCAGGTGAAAGGCTTCGACCCGGAAATTTCCGCAGCCCTGGCCAAGCGTCTGGGCCTGGAGGCGAGCTTCAGCGACATTACCTTCCCCAACCTGATCCTCGGCCTCGACGCCGGCCGCTTCGACACAATCATCTCCGGCATGTACATCCTCCCCGAGCGCCTGGAAAAAGCCGACGCCATCCCCTACGCCAGGACCGGCGCCGCGATCATGGTGCGCAGCGATGCCGAGAAGAAACCAGCCACGCCAGAAGAGCTGTGCGGCCTGACCGTCGGCCTGCAACAGGGCACCTCGTGGATTCCAGCCCTGCAGAAGGTTTCCGACGGCTACTGCAAGGAACAGGGCGCCGGAGCCATCACCATCAACCAGTACCCGACCACCTCGGAAACCTCCCAGGCGCTGCTCTCCGGCCATATCCAGGCGCACCTGGAGATCGACGCCGCTTCGCTGCTGATCGTCGAAAAATCCCGGGGCCGCATCGCCATCAGCTCCAAGGGTTCGATCTACCCGCAGGTGTTGGGTATCTACGTGAAGAAGGGCAACGCCCAACTGCTCGACGCCCTGAAAGCCGCGCTGGACGACTTCAAGGCCAGCGGCGAATACGCCGAACTACTGAAGAAATACAACCTGGAAGAAGCCTGAAGTAAGTCCGTGGGCGAGTCATATCGTCATGACTCGCCCACGGCCGCTGCGTTGAATGACCGCTTCATCCCACAGGCCGGTCCTTGATCCGGCCTGCCCCTTTTCGGCTTGAGTCACAGGTGCCCCATATGCCGTTCGAATGGAGCTATTTCTTCTCCCTGTTTTCCATGCCGGCCTTCTGGGCGGCGTGCTGGACGGTGGTGAAACTCAGCAGTCTGGCCTGGCTGCTCGGCCTGGTGCTGGGCTTCGGTTTGGCCAGTGCCAAGCAAGCCGCCAATCGCTGGCTCAGCGCGCCAGCCGCGATCTACGTATGGTTCTTTCGCAGCGTGCCGCTGCTGGTGCTGCTGATCTTCGTCTACAACCTGCCGCAACTGATGCCGGCCAGCGGCAAGGTACTGTCCAATCCGTTCTACGCCGGTCTGTTCGCCCTGGTACTCACAGAAGCGGCATACATGGCCGAAATCCACCGTGGTGGCTTGTTGTCGGTGGCCAAAGGGCAGCGCGAAGCCGCCCGTGCCCTGGGTATTGGCCGGCTTGGCACCCAGCGGCTGATCGTCGTACCGCAGGCCTTTCGCATCGCCCTACCGACCCTGACCAACGAGTACGTGACCATCGTCAAGCTGACCTCGCTGGTCTCGGTGATCTCCCTCAGCGAACTGCTGCTGGTTGGCCAGCGCCTTTACGCGCAGAACTTCCTGGTGCTGGAAACCCTCGGCGCCGTGGCCGTGTACTACGTGCTGATCGTCAGCCTGTTCGGCTGGGGTCTGCAGTACCTGGAGCGCCACCTCGACCTTGGCCGGCGCAAGCCGGGCACCCTCGGCGATGCCCAGGTGGCCAAGCTGCGCAGCGGCCTGCCACAGGTGGCGACCGGCAACGCCCGGGTTCGTGAGCCAGGTACACCGGCGGCGCTGTACCTGAGCAACATCCACAAGCACTACGGCGACCACCATGTGCTCAAGGGCATCGACCTGAGCGTGCAACCTGGCGAGGTGATCTCCATCATCGGCCCGTCCGGCTCCGGCAAGACCTCGTTGATCCGCACTGTCAACGGCCTGGAAAGCATCGACGAAGGCGAGATCGTGCTGTTCGGCGAGAGTTTCATCCAGGCCGGCGACCGCCCCGAGAATCGCCGCCAGCGCGAAGGCGTGCGGCGCATCGGCATGGTGTTCCAGAGTTTCAACCTGTTCCCCCACCGCACCATCGTCGACAACGTCCTGCTCGCGCCGCGCTACCACGGCCTGGGTGATAGCGCCGAACTGCGTCGCCAGGCCCTCGCGCTGCTGGACAAGGTCGGCCTGCTGGCCCACGCCGACAAGTACCCGCACCAGCTGTCCGGCGGCCAGCAACAGCGCGTGGCCATCGCCCGCGCCCTGGCCATGCAGCCGGACATCATGCTGTTCGACGAGCCCACTTCGGCGCTCGATCCGGAACTGGTGGGCGACGTGCTCGCGGTGATCCGCGACCTGGCCCGCGAAGGCATGACCATGCTGATCGTCACCCACGAGATGGACTTCGCCCTGTCGATTTCCGACCGCGTGCTGTTCATGGAAGACGGTCATGTCCAGCTCGACGCCTCACCTGCCGCCATCCACCACGGCAACCACCAGCGCGTACGCCGCTTCATCGGCCTGGAGAACGCATGAACGACATCACTACCCTGCGCCGCGACCTGGCTGCGGCCTACCGCCTGGCTGCCCTGTTCGGCTGGGACGACACCCTCTACACGCATTTTTCCGTACGCCTGCCGGGTGACGGCGAGCCGCGTTTTCTGATCAACCCGTTCGGCCTGTTCTTCGAGGAGATTCGCGCCAGCGACCTGATCGTGGTGGACATGCACGGCAAGGTGGTCGAGGGCAACGCCGACTACAACGTCGCCGGCTTCACCATCCACAGCGCCGTGCACATGGCCCGCGACGACGCCCACTGCGTGATCCACACCCATACCCTGGCCGGCATGGCGGTGGCCGCGCAGAACGATGGCCTGCTGCAACTCAATCAGATCAGCACCGAGTTTCACCAGCGCCTGGGCTACCACGCCTACGAAGGCGTGGCACTGGATCTGGACGAACGTGCGCGCATCCAGGCCTCGCTGGGCGACAACATCGCCCTGCTGCTGCGCCACCATGGCCTGCTCAGCGTCGGCGCCAGCGTCGCCGATGCCTTCTACGTCATGTATTACCTGAACCGCGCCTGCGAGATCCAGCTCGCCGCCACCAGTGGTGGCCAGCCCTACAGCGAGATTCCCGCGCACCTGGCGCAGCACGCCTGCGAGCAGTTGCAGGGCGCCGAATGGCAGCGCCAGCTGCTCTGGCAGGCCTGGCTACGCAGGCTCGATCGCCTCGATCCCAGCTACCGCGACTGACGCGCACGCCACGCCGCACCTTATGAACCGGGGCTTACAGCCTTACTTCAAACAATCCTGAAGTAAGTTTTTGCCCCAGCCGATTTTTCCCAGCGCCTGGCCGGCCAAGAATCCGGCCACAACCAGAACGAGCCTGAGGCCCACCCATGGACAAGACCTTCCACCAGCCCCTGGGCGGCAATGAAATGCCCCGCTTCGGCGGCATCGCCACCATGATGCGCCTGCCCCACATCCAGAGCACCGAGGAAAAACGCCAGCTCGACGCCGCCTTCGTCGGCGTGCCGCTGGACATCGGCACCTCACTACGCTCCGGCACTCGCTTCGGCCCACGTGAGATCCGCGCCCAGTCGGTGATGATCCGCCCGTACAACATGGCCACCGGTGCCGCTCCTTTCGACTCGCTCAACGTGGCCGATATCGGCGACGTGGCGATCAACACCTTCAACCTGCTCGACGCCGTGCGCATCATCGAAGAGGCCTACGACGAGATCGTCGAACTCGGCATCAAACCGCTGACCCTGGGTGGCGACCACACCATCACCCTGCCGATCCTGCGTGCCCTGCACAAGAAGTACGGCAAGATCGGCCTGGTGCATATCGACGCCCACGCCGACGTCAACGACCATATGTTCGGTGAGAAGATCGCCCACGGCACCACCTTCCGCCGCGCCCAGGAAGAAGGCCTGCTCGACAGCCAGCGCGTGGTGCAGATCGGCCTGCGCGCCCAGGGTTATACCGCCGAGGACTTCAACTGGAGCCGCAAGCAGGGTTTCCGCGTGGTGCAGGCCGAGGAGTGCTGGCACAAGTCGCTGGAGCCGCTGATGGCCGAAGTGCGCGAGCAGGTCGGTGGCGGCCCGGTGTACCTGTCGTTCGACATCGACGGCATCGACCCGGCCTGGGCACCCGGCACCGGCACCCCGGAAATCGGCGGTCTGACCACCATCCAGGCCATCGAGATCATCCGTGGTTGCCAGGGCCTGGACCTGATCGGTGGCGATCTGGTCGAGGTCTCCCCGCCCTACGACACCACCGGCAACACCTCGTTGCTCGGCGCCAACCTGCTGTACGAAATGCTCTGCGTGCTTCCGGGGGTTCAGCGTCGCTGACCGTCGGCTTTTACTGCTCCGCCCGGGCGCCCCGCGAGGCGCCCGGTACATACAAAAACAATCAAGGTGCCCAGATGAATCGTGACGAAACCATACCGCTGCTGGACGACCAGCCACCGACCGATAACCCCTACAGCGTGCGTCAGTTACTGATCTTCCTGATCCCCTCGTTGCTCGGCGTACTGCTGTTTCTCACCCCCATCGTTTACGAAGAAAAGGTCACCATCGGCCTCGGCGTCATGGCTGACGCACTCAAGGCTGCCGTCAGCGATCAGCTGCCTGCCATCGCCACGGGGCTGCTAATCGTCTCGGCAGTCCTGGGCCTGTTTGGCAGCCTGCTCAAGCCACGCTGGCTTACCGAGCGTCGCGCGTTGAACGACCTGTTCGTGCTGCCGCCGCTGTGGCTCGCCCTGCGCGTGCTCGGCGGGCTGTTCGCGGCCATGACGTTCTGGCAATTCGGCCCGGAATGGGTGTGGAACGCCAATACCGGCGGGGTGGTATTGAAAGACCTGGCGCCGGTGTTGATCACCTTCTTCCTGGTCGCCGGCCTGATCCTGCCGCTGCTTACCGACTACGGCCTGATGGAGTTCTGCGGCACCCTGGTGCGCAATGTGTTCCGCAAGATTTTCGGCCTGCCCGGACGCTCGGCCATCGACGCCATCGCCAGCTGGCTCGGCTCCGGCACCGTCGGCGTGCTGATCACCGCCCAGCAGTACCAGAAGGGCTTCTACAGCGCCCGCGAAGCGGCAGTGATCGCCACCAACTTCTCCATCGCCTCGATCGCCTTCAGCCTGCTGATCACCAGCTTCATGAAGCTCGACCATCTGTTCGTGCCCTTCTACCTGACCGTGGTGGTCGCCGGTCTGGCCGCCGCCATCATCACCCCGCGTATTCCACCGCTGTCGTGGAAGAAGGACGAGTACGTAGTCGGGGTCGGCAAGCAGATCAATGAAGACGTGCCGGCCGGCACCTCGCTGCTGCGCTGGGGCCTGCTGCAGGCGGTCAGGCGCGCCAACGCCAATCCCTCGCCGGGGCAGATGGTCAAGGTCGGCGTGCACAACGTGGTCGATATCTGGCTGGGTCTGCTGCCACTGGTAATGGCCATCGGCACCGTTTCCCTGGCCATCGCCGAGTTCACCCCGATCTTCAACTGGCTGTCCGCGCCCATCGTACCGTTGCTGGAATTGCTGCAACTGCCGGAAGCCACCAAGGCAGCGCCAGCGATGCTGGTGGGCTTCGCCGACATGTTCCTACCCGCGGTGCTGGGCAAGGGCATCGAGAGCGAACTGACCCGCTTCGTGGTGGCCTGTGTGTCGCTGACCCAGCTGATCTACATGTCCGAGGTCGGCGTGCTGATCATCAAGGCCAAGCTGCCGCTGAATCTGCTGGAGCTGTTCGTCATCTTCATCATCCGCACCCTGATCACCCTGCCGATCATCGCGCTGATGGCGCACTGGATCGTCGGCTGACGTCGACACAAGGACCTGACCATGACCACCTGCGGCGAATTTCTCGTCAAGCAACTGGAAGCCTGGGGCGTCGACACCGTGTTCGGCATCCCCGGTGTGCACACCGTCGAGCTCTATCGCGGCCTGCCCTCGAGCAGCATCCGCCACGTCACCCCGCGTCACGAGCAGGGCGCCGGCTTCATGGCCGACGGCTATGCGCGCGTCTCGGGCAAGCCGGGTGTGTGCTTCATCATCACCGGCCCGGGGATGACCAACATCCTCACCGCCATGGGCCAGGCCTACGCCGACTCGATCCCGATGCTGGTGATTTCCAGTGTCAACGAGCGCGCGCGCCTGGGCCTGGGCAAGGGCTATCTGCACGAGCTGCCCAACCAGCGGGCGATGACCGCCGGCGTCACCGCCTTCAGCCATACCCTGATGAGCGTCGAGGAACTGCCCGGCGTGCTGGCTCGCGCCTTCGCCGTATTCGAAGGCGAGCGCCCGCGCCCGGTGCATATCGAGCTGCCGCTGGACATCATCACCGCAGACGCCACGCATATGACCCCGGCACCACGGACGACAGTGCGGCGCCCGGCGCCCAACCGCACGCTGATCCGTGAGGCCGCCGGCCTGCTCAAGCAGGCCAAGCGTCCTCTCCTGCTGCTGGGCGGTGGTTGCGTATCCGCCGAGGCTGAAGCCCGTGCTCTGGCCGCTGCACTGGATGTGCCGACCGCGCTGACCATCAATGCCAAGGGCCTGCTGCCATCGGGCCATCCGCTGCTGCTGGGCAGCAACCAGTCGCTGCGCCCGGTGCGCGACCTGGCATTGGAGGCCGACGTGGTACTGGCCATCGGCACCGAGCTGGGCGAGACCGACTACGACGTGGTGTTCGACGGCGACTTCCGCCTGCCCGGCCGACTGATCCGCATCGACATTGATGCCCAGCAGCTGCAGCGCAACTTCACCCCGCATCTGGCGATCCAGGGCGATGCCCGCGTGGCCATGCGCATGCTGCTGGCCGAGTTCGACCCGCGCGAAGCCAACGCAGGCAGCCCCGGCGCCCGGCGTACCGCAGCCGTGCAGGCGCGCCTGAACGAGGACTTCAGCGGTTGGGCGCATTACCGCCAGCTGTTCGACTGCATCCTCGATGCCCTGCCCGACGCCCGCTTCGTCGGCGACTCGACGCAGACCGTGTACAGCGGCAACCATCTGGTCGAACTGGACGGTGCGCGGCGCTGGTTCAACGCCTCCACCGGCTACGGCACCCTCGGCTACGGCCTGCCGGCGGCCATCGGCGCCAAGCTGGCCGAACCTGCGCGGCCGGTGATCAGCCTGATGGGTGATGGCGGTATTCAGTTCACCATCGCCGAGCTGGCCAGTGCCGTAGAGGCCAGGGTCGGTATCATCGTCCTGCTGTGGAACAACGCCGGTTACGGCGAGATCAAGCGCTACATGCAGCGCCGCGACATCACCCCGATTGCCGTCGACATCTACACACCAGATCTGCTGGCCATCGCCCGTGGCTTTGGCTGCGCCGCCGAGCGTGCGCGTGACCATGCACATCTGACCGAGCTGCTGCGTGGCGCGCCGCATGATCGTCCCTTGATCATCGAAGTGCAGGAGGCCGCGCCCTTTCATCCCTGACGACATTGATCGCGGCTAAAGCCCCTCCCACGGAAATCGAGGTGCACCTGTGGGAGGGGCTTTAGCCGCGACATCCCCCGTACTCCCCGGATTACATCCGGGCGACGGGCATAACCACAAGATTCAGCTGTACCACTGACTGCCGCCCACCAATACCAATAATCAAGCATCGGGGAGTCGTTCCATGTTCAAGAATATAAGCCAGCACTTCGGCCAGGACGGTCTGGCCCCAACCGACAAGGCGCATCGCAGCCTCGGTCTCGGTGGCACCATCGCCCTGTGGCTGGGCGCCAACGTGGTGGTCACCACCATCCTCACCGGCATGCTGCTGGTGCCGGATCTGAAATTCACCCAGGCCATGCTCATCGTCCTGATCGGCTCCGGTATCGGCATCCTGCCGCTGGTGCTGGTCGGCCTGATGGGCCAACGCTCGGGCCTGACCACCATGGTGCTGGCGCGCGGCAGCTACGGCGTACACGGCGCCAAGCTGCCGTCGCTGGTCAACCTGCTGACCCTGCTGGCCTGGAGCTGGATCCAGGCACTGCTGGCCGGCATGAGCCTGAACTATGCGGTGGAGCACCTGACCGGTTACTCCAACCTGCCGCTGTTCACCATCCTCTGCGAGACCCTGGTGCTGCTGATCGCCCTGCGCGGTCACCTGGGCATCGAGCGGGTCGAGCGCTGGGCTGCCATCGGCATGCTCCTGCTGGCCGGCGCGGTGTTCTACGTGATGGGGCAGAAATTCGAGTTCGCCAATCTGTTGTCTATGCCCACCGAACCGCGCAACGAGATCACCCCCGGTATCGCCTTCGATATCGTCATCGCCACCGCGTTCTCCTGGATTCCGCTGGCCGCTGACTACAACCGCAACTGCCGCAGCCAGGGCGTGGCGGGGGTCGGCACCTGGGTCGGCTATGTCGCGGCCACCCTACTGGCCATGGGCCTGGGCGCTACGGTGTCGGGCTTCTCGGTATTGACCGGTATGGAGCAGACCTACGATCCAGCGGTATTGCTGGCCGGTTTCGGCTTCGGCCTGCCGGCGGCCATCGTGGTGTTCCTCTCGGTGATGACCACCAACGTCATGTGCGTCTACAGCGCCTCGCTGTCGTACCTCAACATCAGCCCGAAAACCCCGTTCTGGAAGCCGGCGCTGGCCATCGGCGTGCTGTCGATCCTCGGCTCGCAGATCCCCGGCATCCTCGACAACTTCCAGAGCTTTTTGCTGGTGATCGGCAGCGTGTTCATCCCGGCCTTTGCGGTGCTGATCGCCGACTACTTCCTGATCCACAAGGGCGACTACGCGGTGGATGAGCTGCTCAGCGAAGACGGCGGTCGCTACCGCTACCTGAACGGCTTCAACCCGGCCGCCTTCGTCGCCTACGGCCTGGGCGCGGCGCTGGCCTACTACTGGGGCTGGGTCTCGCCGCTGGCCTGGGGCGCTTCGCTGCCGGTGTTCCTGATCACCGCTGCCAGCTACGCCGTGCTACGGCGCTGGGTGCTGGTGCCGCGGGCGCAGCTGGCGTAGCGTGATAGCGAACGTGGCGGGTTGCACCCGCCCTACCGGAAACGACGCCCCGTAGGGCGGGTGCAACCCGCCACCGAGGCCACCGCAGGGTGCGAACCCGGTTTGAGGAACCACCATGAAAATTGTCAGCCGTGACCGCTGGTTCGAGGTGGAGCACCGCCACGATGGCATCTGCCTGATCCACGAGCCCTACGTACGCCCCTTCTATCGCTGCAACATGTGGCATGTGCAGGGTCGCGAGCATGACGTACTGATCGACTCCGGCTCCGGCCTGGTCAGCCTGCGCGAGCAACTGCCGTGGCTGACCGACAGGCCGCTACTGGCGGTGGCCAGCCACTGCCACTTCGACCATATCGCCGGACATCACGAATTCGATGAGCGCCTGGTACATCCGGCCGAGGCCGATATCCTCGCCGCACCGGACGGCGCCAATACCCTGGCCACCGACTTCGTCGGCGACGACATGTTCGAGGCGCACCCGGATTGCCCGCTGTGCTACGCCGAATACCGCGTGCGGGCAGCGCCTGCCACACGCCTGATCGAGGATGGTGACGTACTGGATCTGGGTAATCGGGTATTGCAGGTGCTGCACACGCCCGGACATTCACCGGGCGGCATCAGTCTGTGGGAAGCGCAGACGCACACGCTGTTCTCCGGCGACATCCTCTACGATGGCCCGCTGATCGAAGATACCTACCACTCGAACCTGGAAGATTACGCGCGCAGCCTTGCGCGCCTGCGCGAGCTGCCCGTACGCACCGTGCATGGTGGACATTTCGCGAGTTTCTCGGGAGAGCGGATGCGCGAGCTGATAGACGCCTGGTTCGACGCCCATCGGCTCAACTGACGAGTTTCAGCGACGTTGACGCTCGCGGCGCAGACGTTGCTGCTCGGCTTCACTGATGCGAATCGGCTGAGGTTGCGGGGCAAGGCCAAGGGCCTGCAGCAGGGCTTGCAGTTGTTCTTGCAGCTTGGCGAGCATGGGTACGACCTCCTGCCAAGTAAAGGGAAGAGCCAGCGGCTCACCTATAAGATTAGGCCGGGCCAAACGGATTTCAACCAGCCCCCGTCAAATAACCGGACTCTTGCGTCGATACGGGAACACGTCGATCACCTTGCCCGCCCTAATCGCCTCCTGCAATTGTTTCCAGTAATCGGCCTCATAGAGACTGCCATGCAACTGGCTGAACAGCCTGCGCTGCTTGATATCGGCGAACAGGAACGGCGGAAACTCCTCGGGGAACACGTCCATCGGCCCCACCGAATACCAGGGCTCGGAACTCATCTCGTCCTCGGGGAAACGCGGCGGCGGGATGCGCCGGAAGTTCACTTCGGTGAGAAAGCAGATCTCGTCATAGTCGTAGAACACCACGCGGCCATGGCGGGTGACACCGAAGTTCTTCAGCAGCATGTCACCAGGGAAGATATTGGCCGCCGCCAGTTGCTTGATGGCCAGGCCGTAGTCATCCAGCGCCTCGCGCACCTGCGCCTCGTTGGCACTTTCCAGGTAGAGGTTGAGCGGCGTCATGCGCCGCTCGGTCCAGCAGTGTCGTACCAGCACGGTGTCACCCTCCACCACCACGGTGGACGGCGCCACCTCCAGCAGCTCGGCGAGGCACTCGGGCTCGAACTTGGCCTTGGGGAAACGGAAATCGGCAAACTCCTGGGTATCGGCCATGCGCCCTACGCGGTCGACACTTTTCACCAGGCGGTACTTCTCGATCACCGTCTTGCGGTCCACCGTCTTGGCGTGGGCGAAACGGTCCTTGATGATCTTGAACACGGTATTGAAGCCCGGCAGGGTGAACACGCTCATGACCATGCCACGCACGCCGGGCGCCATGATGAAGCGATCATCAGTGCTGGCCAGGTGGCCGATCAGGGCGCGGTAGAACTCGGACTTGCCGTGCTTGTAGAAACCGATCGAGGTGTACAGCTCGGCGATGTGCTTGCCCGGCAGGATGCGCTTGAGAAAGCCGACGAACTCGGCCGGGATGGCCACGTCCACCATGAAATAGCTGCGGGTGAAGGAGAAGATGATCGACACCTCCGCCTCGTCGGTGATCACCGCATCGGCCTGGATACCCTGCCCTTCGCGGTGCAGCAGCGGGATCGCCAGCGGCCACTGCTCCTCGCGGGTGTAGATGCGCCCGATCAGGTAGGAGCCCTTGTTGCGATACAGCACCGAGGAAAACAGCTCGATGCACAACTCAGGATCCTTGCAAACCCAATCCGGCAGGCTGGCGCGCAGCTGCTCCTGCAGACGTTGCAGATCGCGCGACAGATCCTCGTAGGGGGCGTCGAAACGGTAATCGTCGAAGATCGCCTGCAGCGCCAGATGCAGCTCGCCAGCCGGCCGATAGCTGCGCGTCTGGGCGGCGCTGGGCTGGTTGCGTAGTGATGGCCGGGTGGTGTGGATGAACATGCAGCCATCGCTGATCTGGTCATGACTGAACAGGCTGCAGAAGATCGAGTTGAACCAGGTTTCCGCCAGTTCGTCGTCGAAACGCAGATCGATCAGGGCGATATAGGCGCTCTTGACCAGCGGCCACTGCCCGACGTCCAGCAGCGAAGCATCGAACCCTTGCAGCAGGTGCTCGCGGGTTTCTGCGACCTTCTCTTCGTAGAGGTTGATCCGTGCCGCCGAGGCCTGCTGCGCCTCCTGCCACTGTGCCTGCTCGAAGCGTACACGGGCACCATCGGTGATCTGGCGAAAATGCTCACGGTAATCGTCGAAGCCATCGAGGATCAGGCGAGCGATCTCGCCGGCCGGCCATTGTTGCGCCATTACGCATGCCTCATCCGAGTGATCAGCCGAGCTTAGCCGACAACGCCGACCTGGATGCAATCGGGAATCGCCAAAGCCTCCACGATTTCACGTCGCGGCTAAAGCCCCTCCCACACCTCGCTGCAGCAGCGCCCTTCCCAAACATTCAAAAGCGCAATGCGGATTGCCAGAACCCCGCCCAGCGGCAACACTCTCCGCCCCACCCTGCCGGATACTTCGCCTTGCGTACCGCCGATCTGCTTCGTCTGCTGCTGCTCGCCGCCATCTGGGGCGCCAGCTTCCTGTTCATGCGCGTTGCCGCACCAGTGCTGGGCAGCATGCCGACCGCGTTCTTTCGCGCCAGCTTCGGCGCGTTGGGGCTGCTGGCGCTGCTCCTGCTGCTGCGCAGTGACTGGGACTTTCGCGGCAAACTGCGCATCTGCCTGGGGCTGGGCGTGATCAACGCCGGACTGCCTTCGGCCATGTATTGCCTGGCGGCATTGATCCTGCCGGCCGGTTACTCGGCGATCTTCAACGCCACCACCCCGCTGATGGGTGTGCTGATCGGCGCACTGTTCTTCCATGAGGGCATCACCCCGAGCAAGGCGGCGGGCGTGTTTCTCGGCCTGCTCGGCGTAGCGGTGCTGACCCGCACCGGCCCGGTTGCCTTCGATCTCGACCTGTTGTTGGGCGCCGGCGCCTGCCTGGTGGCCACCACCTGCTACGGCTTCGCTGGTTTCCTTACTCGACGCTGGATCGGCCAACAGGGCGGCCTGGACAATCGCCTGACCGCCTTCGCCAGCCTGGTCGGAGCCAGCCTGTTCCTGCTGCCGTTGTTCGGCGGCAGCCTGGCGCTGCAACCGCCACAGAGCTGGGGTGGCATCGAGGTATGGCTGTCGCTGGCCGGCCTTGGTCTGGTCTGCACGGCGTTCGCCTACGTGCTGTATTTCCGTTTGCTGGCTGATATCGGACCGATCAAAGCCAGCACCACCACCTTCCTGATCCCGCCGTTCGGCGTCCTCTGGGGCGCCCTGCTGCTGGGCGAACCGCTCAGTTGGGACTATCTGCCAGGCGGCGTACTGATCGCATTGGCCCTGTGGCTGGTGGTGCGGCCGAACGTGACCAAAACGTAGCCCGGATGAAATCCGGGAGACCGGTGATGAAAGTCCCGGATTGCATCCGGGCTACAGACTGGTAGTCAGGCCAGGCGTGGCGAAAGCCTAGGGGGCTTGCGGGACCACGAACCTGTAGGAGCGGCGCCCCGCCGCGAATCTGGGCAGCGCGAAATTGAAAAGCTTCGCCCCGGGGCGGGGCTCCTACGAAAGTAGCCATTTAGAAAGTAGCCCGGATGAAATCCGGGGCGCAGGCGGCGTGACTCCCCGGATTGCATCCGGGCTACGGGCTGGCGGTCAGGCCAAGCGTAGGTGGATCGCGCTTCATTGATCCACCCCACGCCTGCAGCTGCTTTACTGCTGCAATTCCTGTTCGGTGAACATATCGCTGAACAGCATGCTCGACAGATAGCGCTCGCCCGAGTCCGGCAGGATCACCACCATGGTCTTGCCCTGCATCTCCGGCTTCTCGGCGAGACGCACCGCCACCGCCATCGCCGCGCCACAGGAAATCCCGCAGAGAATGCCTTCCTCGCGCATCAGGCGCAGGGCCATGGCCTTGGCTGCGTCGTCGGTGACCTGCTCGACCTGATCGACCATCGCCAGATCGAGGTTCTTCGGCACGAAACCGGCACCGATCCCCTGGATCTTGTGCGGAGCCGGCTTGACCTCGTCACCAGCCAGGGTCTGGCTGATCACCGGCGAACCTACCGGCTCCACCGCCACCGACAGGATCGGCTTGCCCTGGGTCTGCTTGATGTAACGCGAAACGCCGGTGATGGTGCCGCCGGTGCCGACGCCGGAGACCAGCACATCAATGGCGCCTTCGGTGTCGCGCCAGATTTCCGGGCCGGTGGTCTTTTCGTGGATGGCCGGATTGGCCGGGTTCTCGAACTGCTGCGGCAGATAGTAGTCAGGATTGGCGGCCACCAGCTCGTTGGCCTTCTCGATCGCGCCCTTCATGCCCTTGGCCGGCTCGGTCAGCACCAGCTCGGCGCCCAGAGCCTTGAGCACCTTGCGTCGCTCCAGACTCATCGAGGCCGGCATGGTCAGCACCAGCTTATAACCGCGCGCAGCGGCGACGAAGGCCAGGCCGATGCCGGTATTGCCCGAGGTCGGCTCAACAATGGTCATGCCCGGTTTGAGCACACCGCGCTCCTCGGCGTCCCAGATCATGCTGGCGCCGATGCGGCACTTGACCGAATAGGCCGGGTTGCGGCCCTCGATCTTGGCGAGGATGGTCACGCCTTTCGGCCCCAGGCGATTGATCATCACCAGCGGCGTGTTACCGATGGCCTGGGAGTTGTCAGCGAAAATGCGGCTCATGATTCCTTCCTAAGCAGATGGACGATGAATAAGAGCACCAGCCTATGCCCAGGTGCGAAAGCAGTCCAGCCGAACAGATCGGCGTGAACGTAGTCCATCGAAGATAACTGCTCCGACAGACGCCGCCATGAAACGACGCTACAGTTGGCCCCTCAGGGCCCTGCTCATCCTGGTTCTGCTGGTACTGACCGCGCAGCTCGCACTGCCTTGGCTGATCCGTGACTACCTCAACGACAAGCTCGCCGAGATGGGCGACTACCGTGGGCATATCGCTGATATCGACCTGGCCTGGTGGCGCGGCGCCTACCGCATCAACGAGCTGACCATCGTCAAGGTGACGGGCGATGTGCCGGTACCGCTGCTCGATGCCCCATTGACCGACCTTTCGGTGAGCTGGCCGGCGCTATGGCGCGAGCACGCGGTGGTGGCCGAGGTGTACTTCGAACGACCGCAGTTGAACTTCGTCGATGGCGGCGAAAATGACCAGGCCACCCAGACCGGTGCCGGCACTGACTGGCGCGACCAGCTGAACAAGCTGCTACCGATCACGCTCAACGAGCTGCGGGTAATAGACGGCCGCATCAGCTTTCACAACTTCACCACCGATCCCAAGGTGGAACTGAGCGCAGACCAGGTCAACGCCAGCCTATACAACCTCACCAATGTCGGTGACGAACCGGGCGACCGGGTCGCGCACTTCGAAGGTCGCGCGCTGTTGCTGGAGCACGCGCCACTGGAGGCCGAGGCAACCTTCGATCCATTCGAGCAGTTCGAAGATTTCGAGCTGCGCCTGCGCGCGAAGGACATCGACCTGACGCGCTTCAACGACTTTGCCCGGGCCTACGGCCGCTTCGACTTCAAGCGCGGCGACGGTGACTTGGTCATCGAAGCGCAAGCCAATAACGCCCAGCTCAACGGCTACATCAAACCCCTGCTGCGTGATGTCGAGGTGTTCGACTGGGAGCAGGACGTCGAAGATGAAGATAAAGGCGTGCTGCGCTCGCTCTGGGAGGCCATCGTCGGCGGCAGCGAGACACTGCTGAAGAACCAGCGCCGCGACCAGTTCGCCACCCGTGTCGAACTCAGCGGTAGCGTGCACGACCAGCAGACCAGCGCCTTCCAGGCCTTTATCGCCATCCTGCGCAATGGTTTCGTCGAGGCCTTCACGCCCCGCTACGAACGCCCGCCACCTCAGCAGGACGGCAGCTGAGCTGTAGTCGCAAGCAGCGGTGACCGCCCATTCAGTGACTGAATACTGCGTCTGCGTTCACAGCCACCGGAGCGGCGCGTTATAGTCGCGCTCTGAATTTCTGCTGCGGGCCGGCCCGCGCGTTACCGTTTCGAGGATTTTCCGATGAAGTTCGAAGGCACCCAGTCCTACGTCGCCACCGACGACCTCAAGCTCGCGGTCAACGCCGCCATCACCCTGCAACGCCCGCTGTTGGTCAAGGGTGAGCCGGGCACCGGCAAGACCATGCTCGCCGAGCAACTGGCCGACGCATTCGGCGCCAAGTTGATCACCTGGCACATCAAATCCACCACCAAGGCGCATCAGGGCCTGTATGAATACGATGCGGTCAGCCGCTTGCGCGATTCGCAGCTCGATTCCGACAAGGTTCACGACGTTCGCAACTACATTAAGAAAGGCAAGCTGTGGGAGGCGTTCGAGTCCGACGAGCGCGTGATCCTGCTGATCGACGAAATCGACAAGGCCGACATCGAGTTCCCCAACGACCTGTTGCAGGAACTCGACAAGATGGAGTTCTACGTTTACGAGACCAACGAAACGATCAAGGCCAAGCAGCGCCCGATCATCATCATCACCTCGAACAACGAGAAAGAGCTGCCGGACGCCTTCCTGCGCCGCTGCTTCTTCCACTACATCGCCTTCCCGGATCGCGACACCCTGAAGAAGATCGTCGACGTGCACTACCCCAACATCAGCGGCGAGCTGGTGGCCGAGGCGCTGGACGTGTTCTTCGACGTGCGCAAGGTGCCAGGCCTGAAGAAGAAGCCCTCGACCAGCGAACTGGTGGACTGGCTCAAGCTGCTGATGGCCGACAATATCGGTGAAGCCGTGCTGCGCGAACGCGACCCGACCAAGGCCATCCCGCCGCTGGCCGGTGCTCTGGTGAAGAACGAGCAGGATGTGCAGCTGCTCGAGCGCCTGGCCTTCATGACCCGCCGCGCTTCGCGGTAAACATCGGGCGGCTGCGCGTCGGCCAGGCTGCGTTGAGAGCAGGCTCGCAATGCTCATGTACAAAAGTACACTGCGCTTGCTCGCCTGCTCTCGCCTTGCCTGACTCTAGCTCGCTCGCCCTTCCTCTGGTGCGGGCAGTGGCCACAGGCAGTCACAGACTTTCATGAGGGCATAACATGCTGCTCAACCTATTCAACGAAATGCGCGCGGCCAAGGTGCCGGTGTCGGTGCGCGAGCTGCTCGACCTGATCAACGCGCTCAAGCACAACGTCGTGTTCGCCGACATGGACGAGTTCTATTACTTGGCGCGGGCGATCCTGGTGAAGGACGAACGTCACTTCGACAAGTTCGACCGCGCCTTCGGCGCCTACTTCAAGGGCCTGGAAAACCTCAATGAACACATCGAGGCGATGATCCCCGAGGAATGGCTGCGCAAGGAATTCGAGCGCCTGCTCACCGATGAGGAAAAGGCGCAGATCCAGAGCCTCGGCGGCCTCGATAAGCTGATCGAGGAGTTCAAGAAACGCCTCGAGGAGCAAAAGGAAAAGCACGCCGGCGGCAACAAGTGGATCGGCACCGGTGGCACCAGCCCGTTCGGCTCCGGCGGCTACAACCCGGAAGGCATTCGCGTCGGCGATGCCGGCAAGCGCCAGGGCAAGGCCGCCAAGGTGTGGGACCAGCGCGAATACAAGAACCTCGACGATCAGGTCGAGCTGGGCACGCGCAACATCAAGGTGGCGTTGCGCCGCCTGCGCAAGTTCGCCCGCCAGGGCGCAGCCGAAGAGCTCGATCTGGACGGCACCATCGACCACACCGCCAAGGACGGCGGCCTGCTCAATATCCAGATGCGCCCGGAGCGACGCAACACGGTCAAGCTCCTGCTGCTGCTGGATATCGGTGGTTCGATGGACGCCCACGTCAAGGTCTGCGAGGAGCTGTTCTCGGCCTGCAAGACCGAGTTCAAGCACCTGGAATACTTCTACTTCCACAACTTCATCTACGAGAGCGTGTGGAAGAACAACATGCGCCGCACCAGCGAGCGCACCTCGACGATGGACCTGTTGCACAAGTACGGCGCCGACTACAAGGTGGTGTTCGTCGGAGACGCGGCCATGGCGCCCTACGAAATCACCCAGGCCGGCGGCAGCGTCGAGCACTGGAACGAGGAAGCCGGCTACGTCTGGATGAAGCGCTTCACCGAGAAATTCAAGAAGATCATCTGGATCAACCCTTACCCCAAGGACACCTGGAACTACACCGCCTCCACCGGCCTGGTGCGCGAGCTGATGGAAGAGCGCATGTATCCGCTAACCCTGCAGGGCCTGGAAGACGGCATGAAGTACCTGTCCAAGTAAGGCATCCAGCCGCAACGTAAAACGCCGCGAACCCTGCACAGGATTCGCGGCGTTTTTGTAGCCCGGATGCAATCCGGGAATATTGTGAAAGAGCCCCCGGATTGCATCCGGGCTACGTGGGATTCGAACTCAGCGCTTGTCGGCATCGTCCGGTTTGTTCAGATCCATCACCGTTTGCGCTGGCTCTTGCGGTTTGGCCTCGGCAACCGGTGCGACCGGAGCGCTCACTGCGTCGACCGGCGCTTGCTTCTTGCGCATGCCAATGCGCTTGAACAGCCAGCCGCCCAGCACCACCGGGATGAACCAGAACTTCTTCAGCAATACCAGCAGCAGCGCCAGCAAACCAGTCTTGGCCGCCACCTTGCCGGCGACCAGCGCGCCCAGGCCGTATGCGGCTACGGTATCCAGATCCGGGTCGAACTCGGCATAGCGCTGACCGGGGTTGAAATCGGTCGCGGCCAGCACAGCCGGCACGCTGGCCTCGATTTCCGCCAGTTGATCCATATTGGCGACGAAGTTCAGCACCAGCACACCCTTACGGCCCAAGACGCGAATGTTGTAGTTCAGGGTATTGGCCTCGCTGTCGCCAAACTTCAGCTCCTTGGCCCAATACAGCTTCTTGCCTTCGGTATCGTAGTGCGGCTCAGCAGCCCAGCCGACCAGTTGCACGGCCTCGTAACCGTTCTCTTCACGCCAGGTGTTGGCCTCGCGCATATCGGCCTGCATGTCCTTGAGCATGTCGCCGTAGTCGATATCGCCGGCGTCCTCATCGGACACGTAGCCGCTGTCTTCGTATTCGACGGTCACACCCCAGGATTCATCGGCCAGCGGCGACACGCCAGCCGGCAGGATCATGCCCAGCGGCGGAACGTCATCTGGCGGATTGCCCCAGCCATCGACCAACAGACGCTGAGCGTTCTCACCGTCGAGAAACACCAGGGTATCGGGCAGGTTGAGGGTCGCCAGATCGATGCCCAGGACGACGCGGCCGCTCTTGAACTCCAGGCTGGCGACGAATTCTTCAGGACTGATGTATTGCGCCGCATCCTCGGTCTCGATGACCTCGGCGTCGACCGCAGCGTTTTCTGGCTCGGTCTCGGGATTGGCGTATGCAACACAGGTGAACGGCAGGACAGCAGCCAGCGCGGCTGCCAGGATCGAATCCTTGATCGACATGGGAACTCCATAGACACGGGTAGGTAAATGTAACTGCGTATTACGTTACCACGCGCATGGAACTCGACATGCGTCATACCGCAACTTTTTGCGATATTCCGCCCCCTGCAAAGAAGACCACGGAGCACCGCCCCCGCAGGCGATGCTCCGCAGCCAACCTGGCGCCGACCTTGGCTACCGTGCGTGATCCGAACGCCAGGGATCACGCCACCTCATGCCAACTGGAAGTCGGTGATGGTCACGCTGGTGTGGTCGGTCACACCGACCAGGCGGATATTGCCGCCATCTGCACCGCCCACCGTCACCAACACATCGTTGCCAGCATCGGCGATTGACACCCGACTGGCGAAAGTCGCCGCCGTCAGATTGAACGCCGCGATGTTGAGCAGGTCCTGCCCTCCAGCCGGGTTGGCGTCGAAACCGATGATGCTGTCATTGCCGAAGTTGGGGCCGAACACGAGGATGTCGTTACCCTGATCGGCATACAGAGTGTCGTTGCCGGCACCGCCGATCATGATGTCGTTACCCGCACCACCATCGAGGATGTCGTCACCGTCGCCGCCGTCGAGGATGTCGTTGCCACCCTCGCCGAACAGGGTATCGGCCCCCTCGCCTCCCAACAGACTGTCGGCACCGGCTCCGCCGTAGAGGGTATCGTTGCCGCCCAAGCCGCTGAGCACATCATCGCCGCCCAGGCCCCGCAGGATGTCAGCGGCCGCCCCACCGGTCATCTGGTTGGCCAGACCATTGCCCGAGGCATTGGCTGCACCGGCACCGAGATGCACGTAGTTCTCCACATTGGCGCCCAGGGTAAAACTGGCACTGGTGGAGTAGACGGTATCGACCCCTGCGCCAGCAGCCTCGACCACCACATCGCCGGGGTTGTCGACGTAGTAGCTGTCGTTGCCCGCCCCACCAACCAGACGGTCGATTCCGGTACCGCCATCGAGCACATCGTTGCCCGCGCCGCCGGTGATGGTGTTGGCCAAGGTGTTGCCGTAACCAGTGAAATTGCCGCTGCCGATAAAGGTCAGGTGCTCGACGTTCTCGCCCAAGCCATAGCTGAGCAGCGTGGTGCGCACCGTATCGGTGCCGGCGCCGACTGCCTCGATCACCTGATCGCCGAGGTTATCGACGATATAGATGTCGTTGCCCAGACCACCGAGCATGACATCGGCGCCGAGGCCGCCATCCAGGGTGTCGTTGCCCGCGCCGCCGTCGAGGATGTCGTTACCGGCCAGACCGTTGAGCACGTCGTTGCCGCCCAGGCCGAGGATATGGTCGTCCAACGCCGTGCCGTTGAGCGTATTGGCCGCGTTGGTGCCCATGATCACCGCGCTGGCCACCACCGCCGTCGCCGCCGAGGTCAGCGACTCGAAGGTGCCGCGGTTGTCGGTGTAGCTGACCTGCACCCGCACCTGCTGGCCGGCCTGAGCCGCCGTCAGGGTGAAGGACTGCGCGGTGGCGCCGGCGATATTGCTGAAGCTATTGCCACTGCCGACCTGCCACTGGTAGGCGAAGGTCACACCGACCAGACCGTCGGCATCGGCGATCATCGCCGTGGAGGCGATCAGCACCTGGCCGACACTGGGCGAAGCATTGTTGAGTTGCGGCAAGCCGGTCGGCGCATCGTTGACGTTGAGCACCGGCGCGGTGACTGCGGACACCAGGCTCTCCGGGTTGCCCCAGTCGTCGTTGAAGCTGACCACCACGCGTAGCGCCAGCCCGACCTGAGCGTCGCCGGGCTGGAAGCTCTGCCCCGTACCGACTTGCACCCACTCGCCGGCCACCAGCGCCTGCCAGGCGTAGCTGAGCACAGCGAATTCGGTGCCATTGGGATCGCTGACGGTGGCGGCAGCCAGCAGCATCTCGTCCTCGGCCGGCGCCATGTTGCTGATCGACACCGTGCCTTCGGCCGGGCGGTCGATCAACCAGACCACCTGATCAGCGAACTGCAGCCGTTCGATATTGCGGATCAGGTCGGTGCCGTCGGTACCGACGTTGTCCACCACCAGATAGCTGCCGGTGCCGTCGAACGTCTCGACCAGCTCGTAGTTGGCGAACGCGCCGCTGAATACCGCGGTGTCGATGTCGCCCTCCTGATTGCCGTCGAGAATCTCGCGCACGATATGCAGCTGGCTCGGGTTGATCTCACCGGAGAACATCCGTGCCTGGATCTCCTTCATGCTATCGACGCTGAACAGCTCGATGTTCGGGTCGAGCTTGCTGCGCACGCTGATGCGCACGTTGAGCCAGGCGTCGCCGTCGATCACGTCGTTACCGGCACGCCCCTCGATAACATCGCTACCGCCCCCGCCGAGGAGGATATTGCCGCCGCTGAACATCACCGGATCGGAGGCATCGTGTGGGTTGTCGCGTGGCTCGGCCATCATCCCGAGAACCGCCTCCAGCCCAGCGATACGGTTCATCCCGGACAGGGTCAGCTCGTGGTTGAACAACGAGTTCTCGCCAGCGGCATCGCCCTCCACGCGGTCGTCGCCGAACAGCTGATCGTCGTGAATCCAGCCGGACAGCCCTTCGACCTGATCGAAGCGGTCGCGCAGGATGTCTGCGAAGTCGGTGGCGAAGATCGGCGTGGTTAGATCGGAATAGGCCGCCAGGGTATTGCCCTTGTGGATCGCCCAGTCGAAGCCCCACATGCCCTCGTTACGATGGATGCCGGCGCCCTGAACCATGATGTCGTCGCCGGACTCGCCGTCGTAGTCGTTGTCGTTGCCGCCCCCCATCATCACGTCGTGACCGATGATCGGGCTGTTGAAGAACAACTCCGAGTTATCGCCGGCCAGGGTGTCGAAACCGGCGCCGCCCTCCATCCAGTCGTCGCCCTCGTTACCGAGGATGAAGCTGGGCCCGTCGCCGCTGAAGATGAAGTCGTTGTCACGCCCGCCGAAGATTTCCTTACCGTCCGGCCCGCCATAGATGAAGTCCATGCCGCCGCCACCGAACACCAGATCGAGGCCGGGGCCGGTGTGGATCACGTCGTTGCCGTCATCGCCATGGATCACGTCGGCGTCACCGATATCGGTGATGATGTCGTCGCCAGCACCGCCGAAGATATGGTCGATGCCGTAACCGCCTTCCAGCCGGTCGTTACCGCCGTCGCCCCACAAGGTATCGTCGCCTGCCCCGCCGATCAGGATGTCATCACCGTTGGTGCCACCCAGCACTACATGGGCATCGCCGGTGTAGCGCAGGTAATTGCTGTCCGGTCCGGCTGTGGCTGGATTGTCACGAATAACCAGCGGCGCCAGGGCGTTGAGGATCGGGTTGCTGCCCACCGGATCGGCATACTGCTGACGGTTCATGTCCAGTTCGAGGATGTAGTCCACGCGCTGGAACAGCGCCCCCGGCAAGTGCGAGGCATTGGGGTCGCCCAGGTCAGTGTTGCGCATCACCAGGGCGGCGAAACTATTGGCTTCCAGTTCGTTGAGCAGGTTCATGCCCTGGGTACGGCTGAGGTAGTAGAAACGGTCGCCGTTCTGCAGGTTCTCCATCTGCACTTCGAAGACGAAGTTGAAGGTGGAGCCGAGAATGCCGCCGAACGGCATGTTCTGCTCGGCCAGTCCACCGATCCAGAAGTCCACCAGATCCAGCCCGCCCTTGTTCACGGCATACTCGCCGCGTGCGTTGAGGAAGTCATCGCGGTCCGCCGGTGCGCCCGCTCCTCCCAGCACCAGGGCCATGGCGGCATCGCGCTTGGCCTCGAGGGTGGTGGCCGAGGTGATGCTGCTGTGCGTACCGTAGGCGGCGATGAAGTTGATGATCGAGGCCGGTGTCTTGATGTTCAGGGTGAAGTCGATCCAGCTATCGTAAGGCTTGAGCTGGCTATCGCCGGTCATTTCGTAGAACTGCGCACGGGCGTTGTTCAGCGAAGGAACCCCGGTGTCGCGACCGCGGGCGATGTTGATCGCCGCCAGGTCCAACGGCAGGCCGACCAGGTTGTTGCGCAGCGCCTCGGTGACGAATTCGTCGATCTCGTTGCCGGTCTGCCGGGTCATGCCGCGGATGATCGAGCCAGCGGCCTGATCGGCGCTGAGGGTGCCGCCCTGGGTGAACTCGATGGGGTTGAGGAAGGCCTCGATCAGGCCGACGTCGCTGGACTGCATGCTGTTGTCCAGGCGCGCCACCGTCTCGTTGAGCATGGAGTGGCCAAAGCGGTACACCACATGGGCGAACTCGGCAACGATGGCCGGATCGATGTCCGCCGTGTTGGAGAATACGAACACGTCCACCAACGGCTGCACGGTACGGGCGAATTCCTCGAACACCAGGTGCTGGTACTGCATCTCGTTGACGAAACGCGCGGCCTGGAACAAGCGCTCACCGTTCCAGATCAGCCCATCGGCACTTCCCGGCACCTCGCTCACCGGTACCAACAGCCACTCGTTGATAAAGGCCAGATCGCCGGTATCGAGAATGGTCTGCTTGTTGGCCTCGACCAGACGATTGTGCTCGGCGTGGAACACATGGTGCACCGCGGTCAGGCCGATATTCTCGTTGCCGCGACCGTCGCCAGTGATGAAGTGGGCATCGAGCAGTTCGTTGTCGTACTCGAGGTTGCGTCCGGTCATGGGGTTGACTGTCACGGAATTGCCGGCCACCTCATCGGCATCGGCCACCAATTGGCCGCCGACTATCACTGGTACCGCGTTATGGGCGATATCGTCGAGGAAGGCATGACCGGTGCGCAGGGCTCCCTGGGTGCTGATGGGATTGTCCGGATCGCCCTCTACCTGTACTGGCGGGTTGCCCGGCATGATCAACATGGCAAAGCCGTTCTCGCCACGAATGAATTGGCCGTACTGGTCAGTGGCCAGCAGCGGCACGTTGGTCACGTCGGCATCGGTGAGATTGATACCGAGCATCTCGCGGGCCTGCGCCTTGATCTCGGCCCAAGTGGCCAGGCCACCGTTCTGGCCGTCGAGCATATGCCCAGTAGCCATTGGCTTGCCGTCGACCATCACGTACTCGCGCAGGAACACCTGGTGCGAGGCGTGCGAGGTGTAGGTCTGGTTCTGGTCGATGAAGGGCGTGGTCTGGTTGGTGTGCTCGCGAATATCGTCAGCCGTACCGAGAATGCCATCTGCCCCGGGTTGGTTGGTAGCGCGAGTGACCACCATGAAGTTGCTGTGCGAACCCTCGACGTACAGCGGGTCGTCCGGCTGCAGCGGGATATACACGGTGCCACTGCCACCTTTGTTGACCAGATCCAGACCATGGTCGAAGAACTGGCCGAACAGGGTCATCCAGGAGTTGAACGGCGCCGTCAGGCCTTCGTCCGGGGCGATATTGGGGATCACGACCGTGCCGTTTTCCACCACGATGCCGAACTCGTCCAGCAGCGTATCCAGCGCCGCCGAAGCGGCAACGACCGCGGCATCGTCGGCGGCAGCCTCGGCCAGTACGGCCTGGTGGGCAGCAGTGTCGCTGGCCAGCTGTGTGGCTGCTGCCTGCGCCTGCTGGCTGGCAGCCTGCGCGGCAGCAGCAGACTCGGCGGCCACCGTGGCTTTGGCATTGGCATCAGCCTGGGCCTGGGCGGTGGCGATCGCCGCACTGAGGAAGGCGGCCTGGGCAGCGCCTTCGTTCGGCGTACCAATGGCAGCCATGTAGGCCTGCAGGGCCAGGCTCTGCACCTCTACCGCACTGGCGACCACAGCCAGCGCATCGCTATAGATCTGGGCATCCTGGTTTGCCAGCGTTTGGGCGTCCGCAGCCTCGGCACTGGCGGCCTGAGCAGCAGCCGTGGACGCGGCCAACGTAGCAGCGCTGGCCTGCACTTGGGCGCTGTTGCCAGCCGCGGCGTTTTCGGCCGTTTTCAAGGCGTTGTGCGCCTGCATTACCTGTTGTGCATCGGCAAAGGAGTTTTCCGAACCGGCGTAGTCGAGTGCGGCTATAACCGCAGCCAGATTACCCAGGCTCTGGTCGACGATCAGGTTGCTGATGGTGCGCGGCTGCGAGTCGACCACGTAGCCGCTGGTCTGGGCATAGCTGGTGCTTTGGCTGCCAGTGGGGAAACCGGGAGGAGCGCCCGGCCCATCGATACCATTTTCTGCATCGCGGAATACCGGATCGAGCAGGCGGGGCATCAGTTGATCGGCCGAGCCATAGTACTGTTGGCCCGGCACCAGGTTGTTATAGGTGCCATCGACGGTACGCAGGCCCCAAGGCAACAGTGGATTGCCTACCAGGTCATAGAGCGACTCGCCGGCGGCATGGGCTTCGGAAATCTTGATCTGCTGGAGAATTAAAACAAGATCGGCTTGATTGACGGTTAGAGTGGCCATCTTTGTTCCCTCAATGCTGAGTACAACTGACGTTCAGGTCAGGAAAACCACATGCATACGGCAACATTGCAACGGCGTGGTCGGACGTTGGCGAACAAGTACAAAAAGAGAGGGGATGTGGCAGGCAACTGCGCCGCACACCCCGCGATAGGCGGCAAGCTTCAAGCTCGCCGACCATTCAGGGTGGTGGTGGCCCGTGAAAACGCAGCGCGAACGGATCGGCTGGACTGTCCACCGATCGACTTCTGACAACGAGGCGCAAAGCCATGTTTTACCTTCCCGGATGAGCACGCCCAAAGTTGCGCGCCCTCTCCTGCGCGGCGACTCCAGCACGCTCACACTCGACTGCAAGGGCCCTGCGGGGGGCCAGGTCAAGCTGAGGTCCAGCCGATGCCGGTACCGCTCTACGGGCATCGTCGCTACTCCAGTCGAGGCGGCAACCGCTATAAAAGCCGCCCCGCAGCGCATCCTGGACTAGCTTGTTGAGACAGGCGTCGACTGATTGCATCGGCTGCCTGCACAAAGCGCTTGTCACCAGCATCGGGGAGCAAGGCGAATGGCCACAGAGGCAAAGGTCGAATCAAATTCGAAGACTTTCGTCGAGCCTGCAGATCAGACCATGGTCGAATCGCCAGACACCTGGCCTCAGCGCCTCTGGCACCCTCTGGCCGGGCTCAACCGCTCGACTCAATTCATCCTGCTCGCCGCATTGATCCTGGGCCTGAGCATGGCCTTCGTCGGCAGCCTGGTCAGCCAGCAGATCAGGCTGGCAGCCGCGCACAGCGCCGGCGAAGGCGCGGCCATCTACATGGAAGCGTATCTGGACGAATATGTGCAGGAACTGGCCTCGGCCAGCACGCTGAAAGCCGAAAGCGTGCAAGCCATCGACAACCTGATGAAAGACACGTCGCTCAAACAGCACATCGTTTCGGTGAAGATCTGGTTGCCCGATGGGCGCAACGTCTACAGCACCAGCAAGCGGCCGGTCTTCTACTATCACCCGGCCGGCCCCATCGCCGAGGCCATGCAGGGCAAGGTGGTCACCCGCCTGAGCCCGCTGGATCATGACGAGCACGCCTACGAGCGCAGCTTCAACCGGCCGCTGTACGAGACCTACGTGCCGCTGCGCGAGTTCGGTAGCGGACGGATCATCGCCATCGGTGAGTTCTACGAGATGGAGCACGAGATCGGCAGCATCCACCAGCAGGTCTGGGCGATCATCGCCGCGGCCACCCTGGCCATGCTCCTGCTGCTCTTTCTCATCGTCCGCCGCGGCGACCGCATCATCGAGCGCCAGCAGGCGATCCTGCGTCAGCAGATGCGCGAGCAGGAGGCCTTGCACCAGCAGAACGCCGCGCTGCAACGCCGGGTCAGCACCGCCAGCCAAGAGTTCGCCACCATCAACGAGCTGACCCACCGGCGCCTGGGCGCCGATCTGCACGACGGCCCGGCGCAGCTCCTGACCCTGATCCTGCTGCGTCTGGACGAGCTCGCCGAACTTTGCCCAACGGGGCAGAATGATGCGCTGGAGACCATCCGCAGCGCCGCCCAGGACAGCCTGTGCGAGATCCGCGGCATCTCCCGCGGCCTGGCGCTGCCGGAGATCAACGAGCTGAGCCTGGACGAGTTGCTCAAGCTGGTGGTGCAACGCCATGAACAGCGCAGCGAAACCAAGGTGCAGCTAGATCTCGGCGAGTTACCCGAGGCGCTGAGTCTGCCCTACAAGATCTGCGTCTACCGGCTGGTACAGGAGGCGTTGAACAACGCCTTCCACCATGCCGGCGGCCAGGGACAGCGGGTCAGTGCCGAGTGCCGGCAGGGCGTACTGGAAGTACAGGTGGCGGACGCCGGCGCAGGCATTGATCAGGGTCTTCAGGCCGCGACAGGGTCACATCGCTCGCGCCTGGGACTGGTGGGCATGCGCTATCGGGTGGAGTCTCTGGGCGGGACGTTCGAGCTCGAATCGGCCCCCGGGCAAGGTACCCGGGTCACGGCCAGATTCGATTTACACGATGACGAAAACTGCCAGTAACACCTGTGCCGTCACGGCGCACCGATGCCTACCGTCCAGGTCTTGTGGCTTTCCCAATAGCGGCGCACTGCCGCCACCGCCTCGACACGATTGCGCGCATGCAGCTTCTGCATCACGTTGGTCATGTAGTACTTCACCGTCTTCTCGCTCAAACCCAGCTTGGCCGCCACCTCACGATTGGTCAGACCGTTGGCGACCTCGCGGATGATCTGTTCTTCGCGGTGGGTGAGATCTACCCCGCGCTGCTCGCTCTGGTGCTTGCGGAAGTTGCTCAGCAGGCGCGTCGCCAGCGCCGGGGTGATAAAGGTTTCACCCTTGGCCACGGTGCGAATCGCCTGAATCAGCTCAGGACCACTGACTCCCTTTAGAACGTAGCCCTGGGCGCCGCCCTCCAGGGCCGAATAGGCGTCGTCCTCGGACTCCGACACCGTCAGCATCAACACCTTGACCTTCGGCTGCGCCTTGCTGATGGCGCGTACCGCGGCGAAGGTATCGCCCGGCATGTTGACATCCATCAGCAGCACATCGGGCTGACAGCGCGCGGAAATTTCCCGCGCTTCGTCGGCGCAACCGCCCTGCTCCACCACCTCGAAGCCCTCGACCCGGCCCAGGGTCGCGGCGACCCCCTGCCGTAGCAGCGGATGGTCGTCGACTATGCCCACCTTGATCTTGTCGCTCATCGCATATGCTCCCCTCAAGGTTTATACCCTTGTCGCCATGGTGCCTGGCAAAGCCAGGCACCATGCTTCCCGACTCAACTCAACTGGAAGTCCGCTACCGTCACCGTGGTGTGATTGCTGACTCCAACCAGGGTGATGGTGCCGCCATCGACGCCATTGATGGTCACCACCGTGTCGTTTCCGGCATCGCCGATGGCGACTCGGCTGGCGAAGGTGTCCAGCGTCAGACCGAAGGCTGCGATGTTCAGCAGATCCTGACCACCAGCCGGATTGGCATCGAAGCCGATCACGGTGTCGTTGCCAAAGTTCGCACCGAACACCAGGATGTCGTTGCCCTGACTGGCATCCATGAAGTCATCACCAGCGCCACCGGTCATCACGTCGTTACCCAGGCCACCGATCAGCACATCGTTGCCATCGTCACCATCCAGCAGGTCGTTGCCGTCACCGCCCAGCAGGGTGTCATTGCCGGCCTCGCCATACAGCTGATCGATACCGGCGCCGCCTATCAGGGTGTCGTTACCTTCGCCGCCATGCAGCAGATCGTTGCCGCCCAAGCCACTGAGGGTGTCATTGCCTACACCGCCGGACATCGTGTTGGCCAGGCCATTACCGGCCGCATTTGTGGCGTTGCCGCCGATATGCACCAGATTTTCCACATTGGCGCCCAGGATGTAGCTGGCACTGCTGGAGTACGCCGTATCCACTCCGCCATTGGCCGCCTCGACGATCACATCTCCCGCAACATCGACGTAGTAACTGTCGTTACCCGCGCCACCGACCAGACGGTCGATACCTGCGCTGCCGTCCAGCACGTCGTCTCCGGCACCGCCGGTGAGGGTGTTGTTGAGGGCATTACCGGTACCGCTGAAGTTGCCGGCGCCGATGAAGGTGAGATGCTCCACGTTGTTGCCCAGGGTGTAACTGGACAGCGTGGTGCGCACCGTGTCGGTTCCTGCACCAACGCCCTCCACTACCTGGTCGCCCACACTGTCGACCACATAGGTGTCGTTGCCGACACCGCCGGTCATGAGGTCGTCGCCCTCGCCGCCGTTGAGCGTGTCGTTACCGGCACCGCCTTCCAGCACATCGTCACCAGCCAGGCCGTTGAGCACGTCGTTAGCGCCTCCGCCGACGATCTGGTTGGCCAGCTCGTTGCCGTTGCCGGTAAACGCTCCGCCGTTGATCTTGACCAGATTCTCGACATTGGCCCCCAGGGTGTAGGTGGCCAGGGTGGTGCGTACCGTATCGATGCCCTCATCGGCCTCTTCGATGACCTGGTCGCCAACCGCATTGACCACGTAGGTGTCGTTGCCACTCCCCCCACGCATGAGGTCATTGCCCGCGCCGCCATCGAGGAAGTCGTTGCCGCTGCCCCCGAACAGGGTGTCATTGCCGGCCCCGCCGAGTAGGATGTCATCACCACCGCCACCCTCGAGCAGGTCATTGCCGGCGCCACCATCAAGGGTATCGTCGCCGTCCATGCCCTGCAGGGTATCGTTGCCACCCAGGCCATTGAGCACGTCGTTGCCCCCATTGCCCTGCATCACGTTGGCCAGCGCATTACCGTTGGCCACAGTGCTGCCGGCCCCGCCATGGATCAGGTTCTCGACATTGGCACTCAGGGTGTAATTGGCCAGGGTCGAGTACACCGTGTCGGCGCCAGCGCCTGCCGCCTCCACCACCACATCGCCGGCATTGTCGACGTAGTACAAGTCGTTACCGGCGCCACCGACCATGCGGTCTGCGCCCGCCCCACCATCGAGCACATCGTTGCCTGCGCCACCAGTGATGGTATTGGCCAGAGCATTACCGGTTCCGACGAAATTGCCTGCACCGATGAAGGTCAGGTGTTCGACGAATGCAGCCAGGGTGTAGTTGTTCAGCGTTGTGCGCACAGTGTCGGTGCCGCCTCCCTCCTCCTCAATTAACTGGTCGCCGAGGCTGTCGACCACGTAGGTGTCGTTGCCGGCACCACCGATCATCAGGTCATCGCCCGTGCCACCATCCAGGGTGTCGTTGCCCACACCACCTTGCAGCACATCATCGCCGGCCAGGCCGTTGAGCACATCGTTACCGCTGCCGCCGACGATTTGATTGGCCGAGGCATTACCTGTACCGCTGAAGTTGCCGCCATTGACCTTGAACAGATTCTCGACATTGGCCCCCAGGGTATAGGTCGCCAGGGTGGTGACCACCGTATCGATGCCCTGAGCGGCCTCCTCAATCACCTGATCGCCAGCCGCGTTGACCACATAGGTATCGTTGCCGGCACCACCGCTCATGGAGTCGTTACCAACCCCACCATCGAGCCAGTCATCGCCGCCACCACCCTGCAGGGTGTCGTTGCCGTCCCCACCATTGAGCACATCATTGCCCGTCCCGCCGGTGATGGTATTGGCCAAGCCGTTGCCGGTACCGGTGAAGGCATCCGCACCGAGGTAGGTCAGGTGCTCGACATTGGCGCCCAGGGTGTAGCTGGCCAGCGTGGTACGAACCAGATCCGTACCGCCGCCCGCACCTTCCACGACCTGATCACCGACTTCGTCGACCTCATAGGTATCGTTGCCAGCACCGCCGATCATGACATCGGCGCCCGCTCCACCGATCAGGGTGTCATTACCTACCCCGCCGTTGAGCGTGTCGTTACTGCCGCCACCGACGATGACGTTGGCCAGGGTATTACCGGTTCCGACGAACGCCCCGACGCCTATGAAGCTGAGATTCTCCACGTTGGCGCCCAGCACGTAACTGGCCAGTGTGGTGAGCACGGTATCGTTGCCGGCATTGGCCGCCTCGATGACCTGATCGGCGAAGTTATCCACCCTGTAGGTATCGTCACCAGCACCGCCACTCATGCTATCGGTACCTGTGCCGCCATCGAGCAGATCATTGCCAGTGCCGCCTTGCAGGGTATCGTTGCCATCGCCGCCCTGCAGCGTGTCATCCCCGGTACCGCCTATGATCAGGTTACTGAGCGCATTGCCGGTGCCGGTGAAGTTGCCGGTGCCGATGAAAGTCAGGTTCTCCACCTGATCGCCCAGGCTGTAACTGGCGAGCATAGTCCGCACGGTATCCGTGCCCTCGCCGGCCAGCTCAACGACCTGATCGCCAACACTGTCGACTACATAGGTATCGTTGCCCGGGCCACCGACCATCAGGTCATCGCCTTCTCCACCATCGATGAAGTCATTGCCTTCGCCGCCATAGAGCAGGTCATTGCTGGCCAGACCGATGATGGTGTCGTTGCCTGCCATGCCCTCGAGCATATCCACGGCGGGCGTGCCGATCAGCAGATCATCACCGGCAGTACCGGCGATACCCAGGCCGAGCATCACGGCAACCGAGGTCACCAGTTCGAGGGTATTGCCATTGTCGGTATAACTGACCAGCACGCGGAGCATCTGTCCGGCCAGGGCCTGGCCGGGCAGGAACGTCGCATTATTGGCACCGGGTATATCGGTAAAGCTCACCCCGTCACCGCGCTGCCACTGATAGTGGAATTCGACACCCGCCAAGCCATCGGCATCGGTGAAGTCCAGGATGGCAGAGAGGGGTTGCCCACTGAGCGGCAGCAGATTGCTGAGCGATACCGTACCCACCGGCAGGTCGTTCGGATCTCCCACCAGGGTGACGGCCGTGGTCGGCGCCGAGAACACGGTCTCCAGCACGCCGTGAGCGTCCTTGTAGATCGCCTTGACGCGCAGGGCCAGGCCCTCAAGCTCGGGTGTCACGGTGAAGCTCGGGCCGGTGGCACGAGCGGCCTCGCCGCCGATGTTTTCCGTCACGATATCTTCGAAGGTACCGTCGCCCTCAGGATCCACCTGCCAGTAGTAGCTGATCGGCCCGGTGATGGCGCCGTTCGGATTACCGACGCCAATGTTGTCGGCGTCGCGCACCAGCGCGGCCGAAACGCTGAGCACCTGGCCGACACTGGGCGAGCCGTCGCTGATGCGCAGCACGCCTTCCACCTCGGCATTGCGTCCTTCGACCAGCACCATGGCCTGGTCATTGAACTGGATGCGCTCGATATTGCGGATCATGTCCGCGCCATCGGCGCCGATCGCATCGAGCTGGCCGTCGCCGTCGTTGTCCACGGGCGCCGGGCCGATATGACGCACACCCCACAGGCCGTCGCCCCACTCGATCACTTCATACTCGGACATCAGCCCCGAGTAGACCGCCGTATCGAAGGAGTGCCCGAGGTTGTTCGGGTCTACCGTGCCGGACATCAGCTCACGGACGATGACCAGTTGCCCCGGGTTGTAGGTGCCGTTGAGCATCAGCGGGATCATCGGCACCATGCTGTTGAAGGTGGCGATCTCCGGGCCGGTACCGTCGTTGTTCGCACGCACGCTGATGCGTACGTTGAGCCACATGTCACCGTCGAGCAGGTCATCGCCGCCGTTACCGGCGATCAGATCGCTGCCATTGCCGCCGAGGATGATATTACCCGTGCCAAAGGACGTGACCTCGCCGGAGGTGGTCAGTGGATCGGCCAGTTGGTTGATGAACGCCCGCAAGCCGTCGACCATGTCCATATAGTCGTCGCTCAGCACGCTGCCGTAGGCACCGGACAGGGCGATGGCCGTGGCATCGCGGTCGTCGCCGTTGAGGATGTCGGCATGGTGCGAGCCCGACAGCCCTTCCATGAATTCGAAGCGCGCCAGCACCGATACATCGGACGGTGCCACCGGCGTTTCGTCGAAGGCGCGCAGACGGAAGTCGACGTTGACCCCGAACGGATCGTCGCGGAAGCCCGCCCAGTCGAAGCCGGAGCCACCGACGTAGCGGTCGCCCTCGCCGCCGTTGCCGAACATGATGTCGTCACCACCCTCGCCGTCCATACGGTCGATGATGCCGAACTCGCCGATGAACACGTCATGGCCGATCACATCGTCCAGGCCGAACTCGTTGAAGTTATCGCCGCCGTTGCCGTCGGGACCGCCCAGTTCCAGCCAGTCGTTGCCTTCGTTGCCGAACTGCGCCTCGTTGCCGCGGGTACCGAGGATGAAGTCGTCGCCCGGGCCGCCGAACACTTCCGTGGAGTCCTCGCCGGAGATGACGAAGTCCTTGCCGTGGCCAGCCATCACCAGATTGATGCCGTTGCCGGCATGCACCACGTCGTTGCCTTCGCCAGCGCGGATGATGTCGTCACCGCCCATGTCGGTGATGATGTCGTCGCCGGCCCCGCCCATGATCAGGTCGTTGCCGAAGCCGCCCTCTAGGCGGTCGTTGCCGGCGTCACCCCACAGGGTGTCGTCGCCGATGCTGCCCACCAGGGTGTCATTGCCGTCCGTGCCACCGAGCACCACGTGCTCGCCGCCGTTGTACTGCAGGAAGTTTGGCCCGCGCATCACCTCTGGCAGCAGCGGGTTGTCGCCTTCCGGATCGGCGCGGCCGTCGTCGCCCAGGCCGGTGTACTGCCTGGTTTGGTCCACCTCGAGGATAAAGCCCGGGGTGGAGAAGATATCCCCCGGCAGGTGGGTGGCATCGGTGTTGGCCATGACGATGCGCGAGAAGAAGTTGTTCTCCATCTCGGTAAGCATGTTCAGACCGGCCAGGCGCTCCAGGTAGTAGAAGCGGTCGGCATCCTGCAACGCCTCCATCTGCGTCTCGAAGATGAAGTTGAAGGTGGAGCCGAGCATGCCGCCGAAGGGCATGATCTTCTCGGCCAGGCCGCCGATCCAGAAGTCGATGGCGTTGACCCCGGTAGTGGCCGCCGGACCGTAGAGGAAGGCGGCACGATTGACGCCAGCCCCATCAGCATCGAATAACCGCTCCTCGGCGGTTCCCTCGTTGATCAACGCCGTGCCGCCGAATACCAGAGCGAAGGCCACCGCCCGTTTCTCGGCCAGGGTATTGACGTCGAGAGCCAGCAACGCCTCATGCGTACCATAGGCGGCGATGAAGTTGACCAGTGAGGTCTGGTGCTTGAGGTTCATGGCGAAGTCGACCCAGCTGGTGTACGGCTTGAGCTGGCTATCGCCGGTCATGTTGTAGAACTCCTGACGCGCCGCGTTGAGCGACGGCACCCCGGTATCGCGACCACGGGCCAGGTTGATCGTAGCCAGGTCCAGCGGCAGGCCGAGCAGGTTGTTGCGCAGGGCCTCGGTGACGAACTCGTCGATCTCGTTGCCGAGCTGCCGGGTCATGCCGCGCGCCAGGGCACCGGCGGCTTCTTCCGCCGAGACGGTGATGTACTGCTCATTACCCGGCCCTACCGGCTGCAACGGATCGAAGTCCGGATTGTTCAGCTGGTTGAACATCAGTGGATTGAGGAAGGCCTCGATCAGCCCCAGTTCGCTGGAGACGAAGTTCGGGTCGAAGCGATCCACCGTCTCCGTCAGCATCGAGTGGCCGAAGCGGTACACCACGTGGGCGAACTCGGCGAGGATCGCCGGGTTGAGGGTGCTGTCGTAGACCTGGGTGGCGTTGAAGAACACGTCCACCTGCGGCTGCACCTTGCGCGCGAACTCCTCGAACACCAGGTGCTGATACTGCATCTCGGTGGCGAAACGCGCGGCCTGGAACAGCCGCTCGCCGTTCCACACCAGGCCGTCCGGGCTGCCCGGCAGGCTGTTCACCGGCTCCAGCAACCACTGATTGATGAAGTTGATGTCGTTGGAGGCCAGCACCACGTCCTTGGTATGCGCGACCACGCGGTTGTGCTCGGCGTGGAACACATGGTGAATGGCGGTCAGACCGATATTCTCGTTGCCACGACCGTCGCTGGTAATGAAGTGGGCATCGAGCAGCTCATCGTCGTAGGTGTTGCCGCTGCTCTGCCCGCCGCCAAGGGTCAGCCCCACGGCATCGTCGCCATCGGCGGTCTTCAACGCGCCAGTCTGGCTGTTGAAGGGGTTGGCGTTATGCGCAATATCGTCGAGGAAGGCGTGATTGGTGCGAATCACATCGTTGGGCACCGCCACTCCACCCGGTCCGGCGGAAACCAGACCACCACCGGTGACGAACTGCGGATAGCCGTTGCCACCCGGAATGAACTTGCCGTACTGGTCGGTGGCCAGCAGTGGCACGTTCACCACATCGGCATCGCTCAGCACGATGCCCAGCATGTCGAGCGCCTGGGCCTTGATTTCGGCCCAGGTCGGCAGGCCGCCATCGGCGCCGTTGAGCAGGCGCCCGGTGGCCACCGGGCCGTCGTCGGTCATGGCGTACTCGCGCAGGAACACCTGGTGCGAGGCATGCGAGGTGTAGGTCTGGTTCTGGTCGACGAACGGCGTGGTCTGGTTGACATGCACATGCACGTCATCGGAGGTGCCAAGCACACCGTCCGTACCGGCCAGCACCGCCTGGTTGGTGGCGCGCGTCAGTACCATGAAGTTGGCCGAGCCACCCTCGACATAGAGCGGATCGTCAGGCTGCAGCGGGATGAACACCGTACCGTTGCCGCCCTTGTTGACCAGGTCCAGGCCGTGATCGAAGAACTGGCCGAACAGGGTGAACCAGGAGTTGAAGCCCGCCGACAGCCCCTCGTCAGGAGCGCTGTTGGGAATGAACAGCGGCACCCCGCCCGGGATCGGCTGGCCGTTGAGATCCAGCAGCACGCCGTTGGCGTCCAGAGTACCCAGGCCGGCATCGACATAGGCCTGCACCGCCGCCAGGTTGGTGATGGTCTGGTCGACGATCAGGTTGGAGATGGTCCGTGGGTCGGCGTCCACCACATCGCGCGGCGAGGCAGGGTTAGTCGGATCGTAGGCATAGTTGCCATTGACGAACACACCGCCCGGTAACGGCCCGTTAAGGTCGATGCTGTCGCCATCCGGGTCGTTGATGAAGTGCTGCGTCGTAGAGGTCGGGAACGGCTGATCGGCCGCGCCGAAGTACTGCTGCCCCGGCACCAGGTTGTTGAACGAGCCATCCACAGTGCGCAGGCCCCAGGGCAGGCGCGAGTTGGGGATGATGTCCATCAGGTCCTCGCCGGCGGCGTGGCGCTCGGCAATGATGATCTGGTCGAGGATGAACTGCAGGTCGGAGCGAATCATCCGCAGGCCATTGCCGGGGCTGACCACATCGCTTTCCACCGGCAGCGGTGGCGGCGGCAAGGGTATCGAGCCTCCGGCAACCGGCTGGGTGGCAGCGGAAGACACTCGCTCCAGCACACCGTTATCGTCCTGGTAGGTGGCGATCACGCGGATTGCCAGACCATCCAGATCGGGGGTGACGCGATAGGAAACGCCATCCTGGGTGGACGGCCGGGCGCCGCCCTCGACGATGATGTCCTGGAAGATGCCCGAGCCGGCCACCGCCTCGTATTGCCAGACATAGCTGACCGGCCGACCGGTGATCAGCCCTCCAGCATTGTCCGCATCCGCGACCCCAGCAGCCGAAACCCGCAGCAACTGACCGACCGCCGGGGTGCTATCGGGATTACCACTGCCAGCATCGAGAATCTGCAGCGTGCCCGTGGGCGAGAAATTGCCGCCCTGCTGGGTACCGGCCACTTCGTCGACGAACTGGCCGCCGACCCGCACCAGTGCACTGTCAGCAAACTGGATGCGCTCGATATTGAGCAGACGGTCGGTGCCTTCGTCGCCGACGTTGTCGGTAACGATGGTCACTCCGGCAAGCGTGGTCACCGTGTAGTTCTCGCGCGGGCCGGCATACAACGCAGTATCGAAGCTATCGGCGCTGTCGAGAATCTCGCGCACGATCATCAGTTGCCCGGGGTTGTAGGTACCGTCGAGCATCAGGTGCATCATGTCCTTCATGCTGTTGAAGGACGCGATTTCCGGGCCGGTAGGATTACCGTCGGCATCCATCCCGGCGCGCACGCTGATACGTACGTTGAGCCAGCGGTCGCCGTCGAGCAGGTCGTCGCCGCCGCGGCCCTCGAGCACGTCGCTACTGCCGCCGCCGAGGATGATGTTGCCGCTGCCGAAGGAGCTCTGCGGCGCCCCGAAGAACTCGGTGAGCATCTGCTGCATGCCGGCGATACGGGCGATACCCTCGGCCGTCAGTAAGCTGCCGCGGGCACCGGCCTGGGCAATCAGCGCCGCGTCGGCGTTATCGCCGCGCAGGATATCGGCATGGGCCGAACCGGACAGACCTTCCACCTCGGCGAAACGGTCGAGGATACCGGCATTGGACGGCGCCACCGGCGGCTCGACGAAATCGTCGACGATCAGGTCGACCTTCACTCCGAAGGGGTCGTTCTTGTACACCGCCCAGTCGAAACCGGAGCCGCCATCGAAGTGGTCGGCGCCTTCGGAGCCGACCATGATGTCGTCACCGCCCTCGCCTATCAGCTCGTCGAAGCCGGGTCCCGTGATGAACACGTCATGGCCGTTCACGCTATCGCTGGCAAAGGGTTCCAGGTTGTCGCCAGGCGCGCCGTCCTGGGTGCCGATCTCGATCCAGTCGTCGCCCTCGTTACCCATGGTCTGCAGGTTGCCCTTGGCGCCGAGGATGAAGTCGTTACCGGTGCCGGCAAAGACCTCCGAAACGTCCTCACCGGTGATGATGAAGTCGTTGCCATGGCCGCCGAGGATCAGGTTGAAGCCGTTACCACCGTGGATCACGTCATTGCCGTCGCCACCCTTGAGCACATCATCGCCACCCTTGTCGGTGATGATGTCATGGCCGGCGCCGCCTTCGATCATGTCGTTGCCGTCGCCGCCTTCCAGGCGGTCATTGCCGCCGTCTCCCCACAGGGTGTCGTCGCCGATGCTGCCGATCATCACGTCGTCGCCTGTGGTGCCGCCGAGCACCACGTGCTCGTCGCCGGTGTAACGCAGGTAGTTGGTTTCGACCGCCGGTGTCTCCGGGTTGTCGCGGATCACCAGCGGGACCAGCGGGTTGTCGCCAACCGGGTCGGCGCTACCGAGCCCGTCGTTGAACTGCGCAGACTGATTCACCTCGAGGATCAGCCCCGGTCTGGAGAAGATGTCCGCCGGCAGGTGTACCGCGTCGGTATGGCGCATCACCAGCTTGGCGAAGGAGTTGTCCTCCATCTCGGTGAGGAAGTTGAGGCCGTCCAGACGCGCCAGGTAGTAGAAACGGTCACCGTTCTGCAGCGCCTCCATCTGCGTTTCGAAGACGAAGTTGAAGCTGGAACCGAGCATGCCGCCGAAGGGCATGATCTGCTCGGCCAGGCCACCGATCCAGAAATCGATGTCGTTGACCCCGGTGCTGGCCGCCGGCCCGTTGAGGAAGGCCATGCGCGCGGCGTCGGAAATCGCCCCGCCGCCGAACACAATATCCATGGCTGCGGCACGCTTGGCTGCCAGCGAGGTCACCCCGGTAATGCTGGCATGGGTGCCGTAGGCGGCGATGAAGTTGATCAGCGATTCCGGGTGCTTGAGGTGCAGGGCGAAATCCAGCCAGCTGGTGTAGGGCTTGAGCTGGCTGTCGCCGGTCATGGCATAGAACTCGGCGCGCGCCTCGTTCAGCGATGGCACGCCGGTATCGCGACCGCGGGCGAGATTGATCGCCGCCAGGTCCAGCGGCAGACCAAGCAGGTTGCTGCGCAGAGCACCGGTGACGAACTCGTCGATCTCGTTGCCCAGTTGCCGGGTCAGGCCACGAACGATGGCGCCAGCAGCTTCCTCGGGCGTCAGCGTGCCATTGTCATTGAACGCCAACGGGTTGAGGAAGGCCTCGATCAGCCCCAGGCTGCTGTCGTTCTGGAAGCTCGGATCGAAGCGATCCACGGTCTCGGTCAGCATCGAGTGACCGAAGCGATACACGGTGTGAGCGAACTCGGCCATGATCGCCGGGTTGATGGTGGCGTCGTAACCGTTGGGGATGAGGAACTCGTCCACCAGCGGCTGTACCTTGCGCGCGAACTCCTCAAACACCAGGTGCTGGTACTGCATCTCGGTGCCGAACTTGGCGGCCTGGAACAGCCGTTCGCCATTCCACTGCAGGCTATCCAGATTGCCCGGCACGCTATTGACCGGCACCAGCAGCCATTGGTTGAGGAAGGCAATATCACCGGCCGCGGCGGCCTGCAGAACCACTTCCTTGGTGTGTTCGACCAGGCGGTTGTGCTCGGCATGGAACACATGGTGCACGGCGGTCAAGCCGATGTTCTCGTTGACCCGGCCGTCGCCGGCCATGAAGTGGGCGTCGAGCAGTTCGTTATCGTAGGTAGCAGCCAGGCCATCGTTGACCCCGGCCACACCATCGGCATCGGCCACCAGCGGTGCGCCTGTCTGGCTATTGAAGGGGTTGGCCGAGTTGTTGATGTCGTCGAGGAAGCCATGACCGGTGGTCAGGGCCAGGGAGGCATCCACTGGTGCATCCAGGCTGGCCTCGACCAAGCCTCCGGCGGTGACCATCTGCGGCAGGCCATTGGCGCCCGGGATGAAGTTGCCGTACTGGTCGGTGGCCAGCAACGGCACACGGCCGACGTCGTGATCGTCCAGTTCGATGCCCAGTACATCGCGAGCCTGGGCCTTGAGCACGCTCCAGGTGGCCATGCCGCCCAGTTCCACGTCGTCATCGGTGCCGAAGATGCCGTCGCCACCCAGATCGCGGTTGGTCAGCAGCTTGCCGGTGGCCATGGGTTGGCCGTCCACCAGCACATAGGCGCGCAGGAATACCTGGTGCGAAGCGTGCGAGCTGTAGGTCTGGTTCTGGTCGACGAACGGCGTGGTCTGGTTGACGTGCAAACGGTTACCGTCCGCATCCACCTCGACGCTGGCGCGGGTAACCACCATGAAGTTGGTCTGCGGCGTAGCGGGGTTGTACAGCGGATCGTCCGGCTGCAGCGGAATGAAGACGAAACCGTTGCCGCCCTTGTTGACCAGGTCCAGGCCATGGTCGAAGAACTGGCCAAAGAAGGTGAACCAGGTGTTGAAGCCGGCCGAAAGCCCTTCGTCCGGCGCAGTATTGGGGATAAATAACGACTGGCCGGCAGGAATCGCCACACCGTCGAGATCCAGCACGGTGCCAACGGGATAGGGGTTGCCATCCGGGTCCAGCTGGCTGCCGTCGGCAAGCACACCCATCCCGGCATCGATGAAAACCTGCACCGCCGCCGGGTTGCTGATGGTCTGGTCGACGATCAGGTTGGAGATGATCCGCGGGTCGGCATCGGCCACGTTACCGGCGGCGCCGTAGTCGGTGTTGGTCACCAGCCCACCCGGCGCCGCACCGTTCATATCGAAGGTGTCGCCGTCCTGGTCGTTGCGGAACTGTTGGTCCAGCAACAGGAGGAACTCCTGGTCGGCGGCGCCCCAGAAGGTACGACCCTCCACCAGATTGTTGTAGCTGCCATCCACTGTACGCAGGCCCCAGGGCACCTGGGAGTTGGGCAGCAACTCGCTCAGGCTCTGTCCGGCGGCATGCGCCTCGGCAATGAAAATCTGCTGCAGGATGAACTCGAGATCGGATTTGATGAAACTGGCCATTTCCTTCCACCTCTGATGCCCAGCGGCTGAATGCGCGAAGTCGGAGGAATCCCTGGCACAGAAGCAGCCCACCCCGTCCGTTGCGCATCACGCAATCGTCAGAGCGTTCCCGGGATAGAGGCCAAACGCTGCCACACCGACATGCTGGGCTAATCGGCGTGCAATCAGTATTTGGTATGTCCCTATACTGAGGCTGGCACGAAGCCTAGCGTCAGAAATCAGGCAGTAGGAGACCCGTGCAGTTGCAGGTCGGCGAAATGCCCTAGCAAAGACGCCTCAGGCGTCCGGTAAAACGTGATTCCGATGGTGATCGCTCCTATGCAGGAGCTCGCCAGCGAAAGCCGTGTCGACTTCTTGGCTTGGATCACACGCCTAGACTTAAGTCCTAGCCAATAGGATTGTCAAGATACCGTCAGTCGCCTCGCTAATTATCCTTATTTCCTATAAACTTTTATTGAATAAAGATTTTTTTGATGAAACAAAACGAAACATCGAAAAAATAAGACGCTGAAATCCCTTGCACATCGACGAAAACCCCATCTATACCTAGAGGGCGACACCCTAGGAGACAAGAAAATGTCTCCAGCAGACGGTCCTGCACGACAATCGTCGAAATACCGTCACTCCACGCAGGACGCCCAGCGAACATGCAGTGCCGGAGGGTCCCATGGACGTCCCGCAGTCCCCGCGTTCCGAACTGGCCGAGGTGCTGTTTCGCCTGCGCCGCACCTTCTATGCCCTGGCCGCCTTCAGCGGGGTGATCAACCTGCTGATGCTGACCCCGGCTGTTTATATGCTGCAGGTCTATGACCGTGCCCTGGTCAGCAGCAATGTCACCACCCTGCTGATGCTCACCGTGCTGGTGATCGGTCTGTATGTACTGATGGCGCTGTTGGAGGTGGTGCGCTCGAGCGTGCTGATCCGCGTCGGCAACCGCCTCGACATGATGCTCAACAAGCGCATCTTCGGCGCCGCCTTCGAGCGCAACCTGCGCCGCGCCGGCGGCAACCCGGCACAGGCGCTGCAGGATCTCTCACAGGTTCGCCAGTTTCTCACCGGTAACGGCCTGTTCGCCTTCTTCGACGCCCCCTGGACTCCCATCTTCCTGCTGGTGATCTACCTCGTTCACCCACTGCTCGGCCTGATTACCCTGATCGGCTCATTATTGCTGGTGAGCCTGGCCTGGCTCACCGAAGTCAGCACCCGCAAGCCGCTGGCCGAGGCCAACCAGGCCTCGCTGGTATCCGGCAGTTTCGCCAACAACAACCTGCGCAACGCCGAAGTGATCGAGGCCATGGGCATGCTGCCGGCAATTCGCCAGCGCTGGTTCGGCAACCACCTGAAAATTCTCGAGCTGCAAACCCTGGCCTCCGACCGCGCGGCCTACATCGCCGGAGGCAGTCGTTTCGTGCGTGTCACCCTGCAGTCACTGATCCTTGGTGCCGGCGCCTTGCTGGCGATCCAGGGCACGATCACCCCAGGCATGATGATCGCCTGCTCGATCCTCTCCGGCCGTGCCCTGGCGCCGGTGGAGCAGGTGATCTCGGCCTGGAAGCAGTTGCTTTCCTGCCGTGCAGCCTGGGCTCGGCTATCCGGGCTACTGGCTGACTTTCCTGCGCACAAGCCATCCATGCCGCTACCCAAGCCGCTGGGCATGCTTCACGTGGAGAACGCCTTCGCCAGCGCACCGGGCTCGCCCACGCCGATCCTGCGCGGCGTCAGCTTCAACCTGGCACCCGGCGAGGCCCTGGGCATCATCGGCCCCTCAGCCTCAGGCAAATCCACCCTGGCACGTCTGCTGGTTGGCGTCTGGCCGGCGCAAGGCGGCAAGGTGCGCCTGGACGGCGCCGACATCTATCAATGGAACAAGGCTGAGCTGGGTCCCTGGCTCGGCTACCTGCCACAGGACGTCGAGTTGTTCGAGGGTAGCGTCGCCGAGAACATCGCGCGCTTCGGCGCTATCGACGGCGAGGCGGTGATCCTCGCCGCCAGGCAGGCCGGCGTGCACGAGATGATCCTGCACCTGCCGCAAGGCTACGACACCCACCTGAGCGCCGACGGAGGCTCGTTGTCCGGCGGGCAGAAGCAACGTATCGGCCTGGCCCGTGCACTCTACGGCGAGCCATCGCTGATCGTCCTCGACGAGCCCAACGCCAGCCTCGACGACGTCGGCGAAGCGGCGTTGCTGCAAGCGCTGCTCGACCTCAAGCAACGCGGCAAGACCCTGGTGCTGATCTCCCACCGCCCCACCGTGCTGAACATGGTGGACAAGGTGTTGGTACTGCGCGAAGGCGCTGTGCAGATGTTCGGCAGCCGCGATGAGGTATTCGCTGCGTTGCGCCAGGCCAACGTGATCCCCACCGGCAAAGGGTCGCCGACCCTGGCCTCGGTACGGGCCAAGGAGTGACATGTCATGTCCGATCTGCAGTTCGAAAGCAAGGGGCTGATACTGACGGATAGCCCCTGCACGGTTGACATGGACGACGGCAAACCGAGTCGCTGGGGCTTGTCGCTGGTGCTCGCAGGCTTCGGTGGATTCATTCTCTGGGCCATTCTCGCGCCCCTGGATGCCGGGGTGGTGGCCAATGCCACGGTAAACGTCACCGACAATCGCAAGACCATCCAGCACCTGACCGGCGGCTCGGTCGGCGCCATCCTGGTGCGCGAGGGGGATCTGGTGCAACGCAATCAGCCGCTGATCGAGCTGGACGCCACCCGCGCCATCGCCGAGCAGGGCATGGTCAGCGCGCAATACATAGTGGTCAGCACGGTGAAAAGTCGCTTGCAGGCCGAGCGCGACGGCGCCACACAGGTCGAGTTCGACCCCGAGTTGCTCAGCCGATTCGCCAACGACCCACGCCTGGATGCCTCCGTTGCCCTGCAGCAACGTCTGTTCACTACCCGCCGCACGGCATTGACCGGCGAAGCCGAGATTCTCCGCGAGAACATCCACGGCGCCGAGGAACAGCTCAAGGGTCTGCGCCAGGTACAGTACTCGCGCAGCGCGCAGATCAGGCTGCTCAACCAGGAACTCGACGGGGTGCGCAGCCTGGCGGCGGAAGGTTATGTGACGCGCAACCGCATGCTCGAACTGGAACGCAACGCCGCCGAACTGAGCGCCTCACTGGCGCAGAACATCGCTGACACAGGGCGTACGCGCAACCAGATCGCCGAGCTCAAACTGCGCATCCTCCAACTTGAACAGAATTACCAGCAGGAAGTGCAATCGCAGCTCAGCGACATGCAGAAAGAGGCCGCCGCTCTCGCCGACCGTCTGCGGGCGCTGGACTACGAAGTCAGCAACACGGTGATCCGCTCGCCCATCGATGGCGTGGTACTGGGACTGTCCGCCTCCACCATAGGCGGGGTGATCCAGGCCGGCTCGCGAATCATGGACGTGGTGCCGGCGAATGAGCCGCTGCAGGTCGATGCCATGGTGCCGGTACAAGCCATCGACAAGATGCAACCGGGACTGCCGGTGGACATCGCCTTCCCCGCGTTCAATCACGCGCAGACGCCGAACATCCCCGGCCGCGTACTGACGATTTCCGCCGATCGCCTTATCGACGAGACCAACAAGCAGCCCTACTACCTGGCCGAGATCGAGGTTACCGCCGACGGCATGGACAAGCTGGGCAGCAATCGCATTCGCCCCGGCATGCCGGCCACCGTGACGATCAAGACCGGTGAACGCAACCTGATGAGCTATCTGATGAAGCCCATGCTCGATCGCATCGACGGGGCCTTCAAGGAGCAATGACATGCTCGTACGCCAGATATTGTCAGGCCTCTGCTGCCTGGCCTGCCTGCCCGCTCACTCCATGGACCTGTTACAGGCCTGGGAATTGCTGCAACTGCAGGGCCCGACCTATCGTGCCGCCGTCCACGAGCGTGCTGCTGGTCTGGAAAACCCCGCTATCGGCAGAGCCGGGTTACTGCCGCAGATCACGGCCAGGGCCAGCAAAAGCCAGGTCGACGGCACCCAGGAGCAACAGAATGCCTTTGGCCAGCGCATCGAGAACGATCTGGACTACGACTCGGAAAACCTCAGCCTGCAATTGCGTCAACCGCTGTACAACCGCCAGAAAATGGTCGAGTACCGCCAGGGCAAGCAGCGCGCCAGCTATAGCGAAGCGGTGTTCGATGCCAAGACGCAGAGCGTTGCCGTACGCCTGGCCAGCCGCTACTTCGATGTGTTGCTGACGCGCGAGACCATCGACCTTTCGCGCGCCAAGCTCAAGGCTTTCGAGCAGCAGGTTGCGGCTGCCAAACGCCGCTTCGATCTGGGCGACGGCACCATCACCGACGTCGACCAGGCCACCGCCCGCCGTGACCTGGCGCAGGCCGGCGTGATCGAAGCCGAAGACAATCTGGTGGTCGCCCTGCGCCTGCTGCAGGAGTTGCTCGGCAACAACCCGGATCAACTCGCCACCCTGCACGTGGAATTTCCTACCCCGCCCCTGCAACCGGACAACCTCCAGGACTGGCTACAGAAGGCGCAATTGAACAACCCTTCGCTGCGCGCGCGCCAGCTCAATCATGGCCTCGCCGAAGAGGAGGTCAAACGCGCCAGCAGCGCCCACTGGCCGACTCTCGACTTGGTCCTGGGCTATACCGACAGCGAGAGCGATTCGCTCTCCACCATCAACCAGACCAACCGCTACAGCTCCATCGGCCTGGAATTCACCATGCCGCTTTACTCCGGCGGCGGCGTCAGCGCGCGGGTGCGCCAGGCCACCGCGAGTCGTGAACAGGCCGGGGAAGAAGTCAATGCCAGCCGCGAAGAAGTGTTCTCCGCCACAACCCGTGAGTTCCGCGGCGTGCAGAGCGGCCAGGCACGCATTCGCGCCCTGCAGCAGGCCGTCATTTCCAGCGAGCGGGCACAGGATTCAGCGCGCAAGGGGTTTCTCGCGGGCTCCAGTACCAATGTCGATATCCTCAACGCCGAGGAACAGGTGTTTATCGCTCGCCGTGATCTGCTCGAAGCCAAACTTCGCTATCTGCTCGCACGCCTGCAACTGGCCGCTGCGGTCGGCCTGCTCGGCGAGGACGATATCCTCCAGGTCAATGACTACCTGGGGCCGGAATTGGCACTCGGCTACTGAGCCGCCGTACTCGCCGACCGGCATTTTGCCCGAGTCCCCTGGGCAGGTATTCAGCGCCAGTGGCGCTGCTGAGCGCGCCTGGTCTGCCCTGCGCCGAACATCCAGCCGCACAGCACCACCAGCACCTCCGCCAGCCAGGCCAGCAGCAGTGCGCTGATCACACCCCAGAGAATCGCATCCGGGGTAAACAGCACCTGATAACGGTAAGCCTGCAGGGTTTCCTCGAACAGCTCGTGATCCGCGCCAGTCGCCAGGTGCCAGGCCTGGGCGTACCAGGGCCCCTGCATGGCCTGCCATTCGCGTTCGAGCAAGGCGGAGCGCTGCACCAGGTGCCCGACGCTCTTGGCATCGCTGCGCATCACCGGGTCATCGCTGACGCGGTAGTGCGCAACCAGCGCGTCCATATCGCCATTGAAGAAATTGCGCGCCGTTTCCTGAAAGCCTTTGAGACTCTGCTGCGACTCCAGGCGATGAGCCTCGACCCGCTTGGCGTAGTCATCGACGAAGCCCGGCACCTGCACGCCGAGCAACAGGCCGAAAGCGAACAGCGTCAGGCGCAGGTAGCTTCTAAGCATGAGATCAGGCCTTGCCGTGAGTGATGCATTCGCCGCGGCGCCACAGGCGCCATTCGCCCGGCTGGTACAGCGACCATTGTTCGTTGTCGGTCAGAGGTTCAGTGGCGATGACGGTCACCACGTCGTTGGGCGTGGTCTCTGACTGGAAATCCACCTTCAGGTCAGCGTCCTTGAGCTGCGCAGGGCCAAACGGCGCGCGGCGGGTGATATGCGCGAGCTTGGTCGAGCAGAAGCTGAACAGCCAGTCGCCATCGCTGAGCAGACAATTGAACACGCCGAGCTTGCGGTAACTGGCACAGGACGCCACCAGCACCGGCAGGAGCATTTCCACCGAGACAGGCTCAGGAAAGGCCCGGCGCACGCGGTTGAGCAGGTCGCAGAACGCCGCCTCGCTATCGGTCTCACCTATCGGTCGGTAGAAGCTGGTGGCGCCCTGCAGGCCGGCCAGTTGCCCGTTGTGTGCGAAACACCAGTTACGCCCCCACAGCTCACGGCTGAAAGGATGAGTGTTGACCAAGCAAACCTTGCCGACGTTGGCCTGACGAATGTGCCCGATCACCACCTCGCTCTTGATCGGGTAACGCTGCACCAACTGCGCCACTTCTGACTCACTGCTCGCCCGCGGATCCTGAAACAGACGCAGGCCGCGCCCTTCGTAGAAGCCGATGCCCCAACCATCGCGATGCGGGCCGGTGCGGCCACCACGCTGCATCAGCCCGGTGAAACTGAACACGATATCGGTGGGTACATTGGCGCTCATGCCGAGCAATTCGCACATCGAATCAATTCTCCTTGCCGAGGATCAGGCGTAGACGATCGGCTTCATCTTGCAGACGCGCTTCGATTCGCTTGCGGCCCATTGGCAGAAAACGCACCAACAATCGCCAGAGCAGCGCCGGCAGGTCGCCTGGCTGGCGTGGAATCAGGTGTAAATGAAGGTGGGGCACGTGCTGATTGGAATCCGGGCCATCATTGATCAGCAGGTTGATGCCGTTCTTGCCAAAGCCCGCCTCGCGCAGCGCGGCGGCGATACGCTCGGCCAGCGCCAGCAGACGCTCACGCACCGCCGGCGGCAAGTCACGCAGAAACGGTGCATGCAGACGACTGACGATCAACACATGGGCCGGCCGCATCGGGAAGATATCCAGCAGCACGATGAAGTCATCATCCTCATAAAGGCGATGAGCGGGTAGCCGTTGCTCGGCAATGGCACAAAACACGCAATCCATCAGGCCTCCCTTGCACAAGGCCATCATGCTGAACGCCTGGGCAGGCAGGCGCAAGGGGTCAGATCAAATACGCGGTTCCATGCGACCCGAACGATCACGCCCGTAATCGCGTGCTGGCAGGTCGTCGTCTTCTTCCATGCGTTCGCGCAAGGTACGCGGGTCTTCGTCGGCCTCGGCCACCTGCTCGCCCTTGCGCCCTTTCCACCAGCGCTCGATGGGCCAGCGCACGGCGACGAACAGCAGGTATACAGCCAGCGCGATGAGGCTGTAGAGCGCCAGATCGGCGACAGCACGCCAGGCGTTGTTGCCGACCTTGAGCAAAACGTCCATGGCGGTGACCGCAAGGGCCGGCGCGAACAGCTCGCGCGTCGGGTCGACAATGGTCGGGCTGAACAGCAACACGGCCACCAGCACGGCGAGCGGTTCGCGCAGGTAGCGCCACATCCAGCTGGTCAGGCGCATCCACACCAACAGGCAACCCAGGGCAGCAATCCCGTAGGCCGCCCAGGCCATGAGGTAGTCGTTTTCATTCATCATAAGCAGGCGCCGGCGTGGCAGGTCTGGCAAAGGGGCGCTTATGATAACGGCTTTTGCCCAATGCGGCGCCCCCGCCGTCGCCCTCTCGTTATCTGGAGCTACGCCATGTCCTCTGCCCCCATCGCCCGCCAGGAAGCCGGCAAAGATCCCTATCGCTGGCTGGAAAACCGCGACAGCGATGAGGTCCTGGCGCACCTGCAGGCAGAAAACGCTTACCTGGATGCCGTGCTGGAACCGCAACGAGCCTTGCGCGAGCAACTGTTCGAGGAGATCAAGGGGCGCATTCGCGAGACTGACCTGTCACTGCCGGCGCCCTGGGGCGACTATCTCTACTACCAGCGCACCACGGCCGGTGATGAGTATCCACGGCACTATCGCTGCAGCCGTCCTGTCGACGGTTCGCTACAGGTCGACGCGTCCAGCGAGACGCTGCTGCTCGACCCCAACGCGCTGGCCGACGGCGGTTTTCTTTCGGTGGGCGCATTCAGCATCAGCCCCGACCAGCAGCGCCTGGCCTACAGCCTCGACAGCAGCGGCGACGAGATCTACCGCCTGTTCGTCAAGGAACTCGCCAGCGGCGAAATCAGCGAACTGCCCTTCGACGACTGCGACGGCAGCATGACCTGGGCCAATGACAGCCAGACGCTGTTCTTTACCGAACTGGACGAGACCCATCGTCCCTACAAGCTCTACCGCCACCGCCTCGGTGACAGCGGCGCTGCACAAGCCGTATTCGAGGAAGAAGATGGCCGCTTCTTTCTGCATTGCTACCGCTCCAGCTCCGAACGCCAGCTGATCCTGCAACTGGGCAGCAAGACCACCAGCGAAGTCTGGGCGCTCGATGCGCAGCAGCCACAGGGCGAATTCAATTGCCTGGCCCCGCGCGAAGAAGACCATGAATACGACGTCGATCACGGCATGCTGGACGGCCAGTGGTGCTGGCTGATTCGCAGCAACCAGAGTGGCATCAACTTCGCGCTGTACCGCGCCACTGAGGCCAAGCCGCAGCGCCAGCATTGGCAACAGATTCGTCCACATGACCCACAGGTGATGCTCGAAGGCGCCACGCTGAACCAACGTGCGCTCACCCTCGCTCTGCGCGAAGGCGGCCTGCCGATCCTCGAAGTGCAGCCACAGGGCCAGGCTCCCTATCGCGTGCAACTGCCGGACGCGGCCTACAGCCTCTACGTGCAGGACAGCCTGGAATTTCACAGCCCGGTGATCCGCCTGCGCTACGAAGCGCTGAACCGTCCCGCGCAGGTACGTCAGCTGGAGTTGGCCACGGGTGAACAGCAGGTACTCAAACAGACGCCGGTAGAAGGCCCGTTCGATGCCGACGCCTATGAAAGTCGGCGTCTCTGGGCCAGCGCGGCCGACGGTACGCAGATCCCGATTAGCCTGGTAGCGCGCCGCGAGGTGTTCGCCGCCGGCAAACCGGCACCGCTCTATCTCTACGGTTACGGCGCCTACGGGGCGAGCCTCGACCCCTGGTTCTCCCACGCGCGCCTGAGCCTGCTGGAACGTGGTTTTGTCTTCGCCATCGCGCACATACGCGGCGGCGGCGAGATGGGCGAAGCCTGGTACCGCGCCGGCAAACTCGAACACAAACAGAACACCTTCGACGATTTCATCGCCAGCGCTGAGCGCCTGATCGCCGAAGGACTGACCACCACTTCACAACTGGCGATCAGCGGCGGCAGCGCCGGCGGCCTGCTGATTGGCGCCGTACTCAACCAACGTCCCGAGCTATTCGCCGCCGCCATCGCCGAAGTGCCGTTCGTCGATGTGCTCAACACCATGCTCAACCCGGACCTGCCGCTGACCGTGACCGAGTACGACGAATGGGGCGATCCGAATCAGCCCGAGGTCTTCGAGCGCATCAAGGCGTATGCACCTTACGAGAACGTCCGCGCCCAGGCCTACCCGCCCATCCTCGCCGTCGCCGGTTACAACGACAGCCGCGTGCAGTACTGGGAAGCAGCCAAATGGGTGGCGAAACTGCGTCGCGACAAGACCGACGACAACCTGCTGCTACTCAAGACCGATCTCGGCGCCGGCCATGGCGGCATGAGTGGGCGTTATCAGGGCATCAAGGATGTGGCGCTGGAGTACGCATTTCTGTTCCGTGTGCTCGGGATAGCGCACCCGTAAGAGCGGTTGGGCGGCATTGCGCTTCAGCAGCGAGACACCAAACATCGCGGCTGAAGCCGCTCCTACGCCGATTACTCCGCCTTGCGTTGCCCATCCAGCCCCTGGCTGTTACGGCGTAACTGCTCATCCAGTTGCGGAATAGGCTGGTCACCGGTGGATTTCGGCGCAGTCCCTGAGGGCGTTTGTCCCTGGGGCGGCGGTAAAAGGGGCGCCGATCCCTGGCGCTTGATCGTACCGGGTGTGGAAGGCTGGCCGTATGGCTGCGGCGTGGCGGTGCCCGGCGCGCCCGCCCCAGGGGCGGACGGCATGCGCATCGGCTCCTGAGCCCAGGCCAGACTGCCAAAGCTGGAGACCAGAATCATCGCGGCGAACAGAGGCAAGCGCATGACATTTCTCCTGTGCAGCTGGCTTTCGTTCTATTCTGGCAACATATCCAGACAAGCGTTCACCTCCGATAACAGGTTCCGCCATGAGCACCAGCAACAACCCCTATTATCTGTCCGCCCAGGCCGAAGAAGGCTACCGGCAGAAAGCGCTGAAAATGTACCCCCACGTCTGCGGCCGCTGCGCCCGTGAGTTCTCTGGCAAGCGCCTGAGCGAACTGACCGTGCACCACCGCGACCACAACCACCACAACAACCCGGCCGATGGTTCCAACTGGGAGCTGCTGTGCCTGTTCTGTCACGACAACGAACACTCGCGCTACACCGACCAGCAGTACTTCGCCGAAGGCTCCACCGCCAGCCCTCAGGCCGCCAAATCGACCTACAAGGCCTTCGGCGATCTGGCCAGCCTGCTGAAAAAGGACTAGGGCGTGGCACTCGGCACCGTATAATCGGCGCTTTTGCGAGTGCCACCGTGGCCAATAAGAGATACGCCTGCATCGGCCTGTTCAATCCGAAATCCCCGGAAAACGTCGGTTCCATCATGCGTGCGGCAGGCTGTTATGGCGTCAGTTCGGTGTTCTACACCGGAACCCGCTATGACCGCGCCAAGGACTTCATCACCGATACCAAGAAGGTTCACCAGGATATCCCGCTGATCAATATCGACGATCTGCGCAAGATCCTGCCGCTGGGCTGCACCCCGGTGGCGGTGGAACTGGTCGATGATGCTCGACCCCTGCCCGCCTACACCCATCCCGACCGGGCGCTGTACATCTTCGGCCCGGAGGATGGCTCACTACAGCAGGAGATTCTCGACTGGTGTGGCGCCGAAGTGGTGTACATCCCGACCCAGGGCTGCATGAACCTGGCCGCGACGGTCAACGTGGTGCTCTACGACCGCCTGGCCAAAGGTAACAACACCCGCTCCGGCCCCCTGTTCTGACCACGAAGCGCTAACGCTCAACGCAGCAAACGCGTGTCCAGGGTCTTCGACGGACCGCCGATGACGTTCTCGGTGATGTCGATGAAATCCTTGGTGCTGACCTTGTCCAGGCGCATCAGGCCACGAGTGACGTCATCGAGCGACAGATTGCCCTTTTCCTTGGTCTTCTGCCGAATCTCGCGATCCAGTTCCTGCAACAGCAGCACCGCACGCGCCGTGACCGGACCACTGGCGTTGTCGGTACGCAGGCTGTTGACCGGTTTGCTCCAGCGAATCAGCTGTTCACGGATTTTCTGATAGCGGTCCTCGCTGATGCCGCCGGCACGGCGCATCAACTCGATGGCGTAATACTCGGCAAGGCCTTCGGCGATCCAGTCGCTGCGCTCACGGCCATAGATACGGCCGAACACGTGCACCAGTTCGTGCACCAGGGAGCTGGTGCCGTTCTCGCTGACCAGCGGGCGATCAGCATGCATGAAGTAGGAGTTGGCCGCCGACAGACCGCCGCGCCACATCGGGTCGCCAGCGCCGACGATCAGCAGTTTGTCCGGATCACGTGGGAACACCTGCTGCATCTGCGGCCAGACGAAGGTGAGGAAGGTCATGATGTCCATGCGCCGCATGCCCTCGCCGATGGGCGCGGAAATGGCGACTTCGGTGTCGCCCAGACGGGTGCGACGGGTGCCGAGCTTGCCAGCGAGCATCCAGCCGGTCGGGCGGTCGAACTTGCGCTGCGGGTTGTCGATGCGGAAACGGTTCTTGCCGATGCGCGGCCAGCCGGTCTCCACACTTTTCCAGCCCTTGGGCAGGTCGAATTGCAGGCGCGCCACCAGATCGGTCTTGTCCTTCTGATCGAGCTTGGCCGCCGGCACCAGGTCGTCACCGCGAAACAGCGCCCAGTCCTGGGTCATCCGGGCGTCGTAGCGACCCGGCTTGCGCTCGTTGTCGATCAGCACGCGGTAGCTCAAAACGCTCTTGCCCTCCCCCGGCTGCCATTTGCCGCGCCCGGCCTGCTCCTGCGACCACTGGCCGTCGGCCTTGAAGTCGCTGAAACGGCCGTCTTCGCCGAGGTTGAAGTCAAGACTGCGCACGCGCTCGCCCTTCTCCAGGGTGATGCTGACTTCAGCCTGATTGCTCTCCGGCAAGAAGCGCACGCGGTAATCCAGATCGACCTTCTGCGTGGCGGCGAAGGCCGGCAGGCTCAGAAGCAGCAAAGACGAGTACAACGGCAAGCGAAGGGACATCGAGCAAACTCCTGATGCTGAACGTGGCGGCATATGACAGCTGCGCCACAGGGCAAATTCCATGGACGGCAAACAGAATTGCCACGAAGCCGCGCGGCAATCAACCGGCGCGAAAAATCAGATGATCTTCCCAGTCGTCTTCGGCCACGCTGTTCTCACTGAGCATACGTCCTGATTGGGAAATGCGCTCGGCGTGCACGGCATCCGGGTCGCCGCAGACCAGATGATGCCAGTGCGGCAGGTCCTTGCCTTCGCTGACCAGGCGATAACCACAGGTGGGCGGCAGCCAGCGGAACTGATCGGCCTGCGCCGGGGTGAGCTGAATGCAGTCAGGCACGTGCTTGACTCGATTGGGGTAATCGCTGCAACGGCAGGTTTGCAGGTCCAACAGCTTGCAGGCGATGCGCGTGTAGTAGACGGCGCCGTCGTCTTCGTCCTCGAGCTTCTGCAGGCAGCACAGACCACAGCCGTCGCACAACGACTCCCACTCGCCCGGATCGAGCTGGGCGAGTGTCTTGCGTTTCCAGAAGGGTTCGAGGTCGGCAGCCATGGCAGGAGTATGGACTCAAGCGTAAAAAGCGCGGCAGTCTAGCCTGGGTGATATGCAGGGCCAAGCGGAGCATGCCGAATGGCACCTTCAGGAATTGATTTTACGAGCAGGTCATCGTTGCTGGCGGGTTGCACCCGCCCTACAGATATGCACTCGTAGGGCGGGTACAACCCGCCAAATACCTCAATAACCGCGGGCGAAATCCACTTCACCCTGTAACGGCTGTCCGGCTTGCCAACGCGCCAGGTTGTCGATGAACAACTCACCCATCAAGGCCGGATCGGTAGGCGCCGAGCTGTGGCCGGTGAGTAGCAAACGCGGCGCCGTCCAGAACGGATGGCCTGGCGGCAGAGGCTCTTCACGGCAGACGTCGATCACGGCTGCGGCCAACTGTTTCTGCTCCAGCGCGGCGACCAGATCGGCATCGACCACGGCGACACCGCGCCCGGCATTGATCAGCACCGCCTCCGGGCGGAACTGGGCGAGCAGCCGGGCATCGTACAGATCGCGCGTGGCCGGCGTATCCGGCAGCAGGTTGACCACGTAGTCGGCCCAGGCGACCAACTGCGCCAGTCGATCCATGGCCGCGACCTCAAGAAACGGCATCTGCTCACGCGCCTGGCTGGCAACGCCACGCAGTTCCACCCCAAAGGGCTGAAGAAAGCCGGCCACGGCCTGACCGATATCACCGCAACCGACCACCAGCACGCGGCGCCCGCACAGGCTGCGCGGCAGGCTGTGATCCCAATGCTGCTCGACCTGCGCCGCCAGCCGGGCGAACAGGCGCCGCTCGTGGGCCAGCATATGGCCGAGCACGTATTCGGCCATTACCTGTCCGAAGATGCCGACCGCACGGGTCAGGCGGTAATCACGCGGCAATCCTTCCGCCAACAGCGGCGTGATGCCGGCCCAGGTCGATTGCAACCACTGCGGCCGCGTGCCGTCGCGCAACAGCGGTGCGAGCAGGTCGGGTTGCCCCAGCCACAGGTCGCAGTCGCCGGCGACCACACGCAGCTGTTCGAGCTGCGCGCTGGCGACCAACTGTAGGTCAGGGTAGGCGCTACGGATACGCTCGGCGTAGAACGCATGATCCTCTTCGGCGATCAGCAGGCGCATGACTTACCAGGCCGTTGAAAAACTACCTGCGTTGGCAATACTGCGTTAAAAAAAGCCTCAAAATGCTCATTTACAGCATGTAAACTGCGATTTTTCGGCTTTTTTTGCCTTGTCTTGCCTGCCTCGCCTACGTTTTTCAAGGGCCTGTTACACCGGATCGTTACGGCGCAGCAATTCATCGGGCAGATGCTGAATGTATTCCTCCTCGGGAGGCGGCATCTGCAGGTGATAGCCCTGCTTGTCGAGATTCTCTAGCACGGTGGCGATATCTTCCCGAGACAACTTCCGCTCCGGGCTGAGCACCAGGTCGAAGGCATGCGCAGGCGGGCCGAACACGGCGAGCAGCCCTTCGGGCACACGCTTCAGGGCATCGGCCTTGAGTACGTAGAGGTACATCTCGTTCTTGCGCGGACTCTTGTAGATGGAACAGATGCGTTTCACGCGGACTCTCCTTCAGCGGCCAGGCAGTCAAGCAGCGCCTGCCCCATCAACTCCCGGCGCCAGCCGCGCAGGGAGTCGGGCAATTGATAAGGACCATTGGGATAGCCGCTTTTCAGCAAGGCTTCCAGGGTTTTCTTACGCAGCATCAGCTCGGGCACGATATCCAGGCGCTCGCCCTCACGCTGGCCGACGGCGCGCAGCTTCTTCAACAGCGCAGAGGCTTCGATTGGCAGCGGTTCGGGCAAAGCTTCGGGCCATTGTTCGGGCGGCAGCGCCGCAGCCTCGCGAATCAGCTGCAGCAGCGTCTCCCCGTCCTGACGCACGGTTTTCGGGTGCATGTCCTCGATGCGCGCCAGCGTCACCAGGTTATCCGGCTGGGTACGCGCCAGCGGCCACAGCGAATGCTCGCGCAGCACGCGATTACGCGGCTGGTTGCGCGCCCGCGCCTCGCGCTCGCGCCAGGCGCACAGTGCGCGCAGCACGGCCTGCTGCTGACGCGACAGTTTCCACGCCAGCTTGGCCTCGCGCCAGGCGTCTTCCGGGGCGATCTCACGACCAAGATTGGCGACCAGTTCGGCACCGTCCTCCAGAATCCACTCGACCTTCTGCGGCGCCAGGCGGGCCATCAGGGCGCGGTACACTTCAACGAGATGCAGCACGTCCTCGGCGGCGTAGCGCACCTGCAGCTCAGACAGCGGCCGCTGCAGCCAATCGGAGCGGGTTTCACCCTTGGGCAGCTCGATGTCCAGCAAGGCCTGCACAAGGCGCGAGTAGCCCATAGAGAAACCGAGATTGAGATAACCGGCGGCCAGTTGCGTGTCGAACAGCGGCGTCGGCAGGCTGCCGGTCAGGCGTAGAAAGACTTCCAGGTCTTCACTGCATGAATGCAGCACCTTGACCACGGTCGGCGCTTCGAGCAGCGCGGCGAACGGCCGCCAGTCGCTGATGCGCAGCGGGTCGATCAGGTAGGCGCCGTCGCCAGCGCTGACCTGCAGCAAACCGGCGATGGGATAGAAGGTGTCGACGCGCATGAACTCGGTGTCCAACGCGACGAAGGGCTGCGCCTGCCAGGCAGCGCAATGCTCGGCCAGGCTGGCGTCGTCGAGAATCCAGTGAATGTCGTTAGCCACGCGGCTCTCCCGTCTAGAATGCCGCGCAGTATATATGCCCAGGCCAGCGCACGGGGCAGCAGCCTGCCGCCGATGATGGGAACTGTGTAATCTGTGCCGCGCACCACCTCCGAAACGGAAGAACAACAATGCTGAAGAAACTGCTTGCCCTGGTCGTCATGCTGCTGGCCGCAGCGGCCAGTTACCTGGCCCTGACGCCCAGCCCGATCGATCCGCTGCCCTGGGATGCCGCGCCCGCCCCGGCGATGACTGGAACACTGGAGCCCAACGACACCCTGATGAAAGCCGAGCTGCTGGCGCGCGGCCAGGTGCATGGCCCGGAAGACACCGCCGTCGACAGCCAGGGCCGGGTGTACGCCGGCCTGCATGATGGCCGCATCGTTCGCGTGCTGGAAGACGACAGCCTGGAAACCTTCGCCGACACCGGCGGCCGCCCGCTGGGCATGAACTTCGATGCCAGCGGCAATCTGATCGTCGCCGATGCCTACAAGGGCCTGCTGAGCATCGACCCGCAGGGCGCGATCAAGGTGCTGACCACCGAGGCTGAAGGTCTGCGTTTCGCCTTCACCGATGACCTGGACATCGCCAGCGACGGCACCATCTACTTCAGCGACGCCTCCTCGCGCTTCGAACAGCCGGACTACCTGCTCGATCTGCTCGAGGCACGCCCTCACGGCCGCCTGCTCAGCTACAACCCGGCCAGCGGCGAGACCCGTGTACTGCTGAAAGACCTGTACTTCGCCAACGGCGTGGCGCTGTCGGCGAACGAGGACTTCGTGCTGGTCAACGAAACCTATCGCTATCGCATCACCCGCTACTGGCTCAAGGGCGACAAGGCCGGCCAGCACGACATCTTCATCGACAACCTGCCGGGCCTGCCAGACAACCTGCAGGGCGACCGCAAAGGCACCTTCTGGGTGGCCCTGCCGACCCCGCGCAAGGCCGACGCCGACTTCCTCCATCGCCACCCCTGGCTCAAGTCGCAAATGGCCAAACTGCCGCGTGCCCTTTGGCCGAAGGCGATCCCTTACGGCTTCGCCATCGCCCTCAACGAGCAAGGCGAGATCGTCCGCAGCCTGCATGACACCAGCGGCACGCACCTGCGCATGGTCACCTCGGTGAAGCCGGTAGGCGACTACCTGTACTTCGGTAGCCTGGATAACGATCGCATCGGCAAACTGCAGATTCACTGAGAGTCTGCCCACGATCTTTCGACGAGATTCCACCTGCGAATAGCGGTAAAAAGGCGAAGCGGTCATTCGCGGTGGTGCGCCAAGTTGGTGGGCTGAAGCGGATCGCCGCCCGGCCCACCCTACGGTAGGGTGGGCTTCAGCCCACCAACTTGAAAGACTGCAGGCTCAGACCTTCTGGGCAATCCAGATGGTATGTCGCGTACCCCTGTTGCCATGGGCATACACCTGCACCGCCTCGCCCTTGAAGCCCGCCTTGCGCACCTTCTCCGAAAATGCCCGGTCGGCGCTGGACGACCACACTGCCAGCATGCCCTTGGGCCTCAGCGCCTTGGCGCACTGACGCAGGCCATCCATGCTGTACAGCCAGTCATTACCCTTCTGGGTCAGGCCTTCGGGGCCGTTGTCGACGTCCAGCATGATCGCGTCGTAGCACTGCTCGGCGGCCTGCAGCACCTTGGCGACGTCCTCCTGAATGATCACTGCACGCGGGTCATTCAACGGATAACCGGACTTCGCCCCGAGCGGGCCACGGTTCCACTCGACCACGCCAGGCACCAGCTCGGCCACCGCCACCTCGGCGTCAGGCCCAAGATGCTGTAGCGCCGAGGCCAGGGTAAAGCCCATGCCCAGACCTCCGATCAGCACCCGCACCTGTGGACGACTGGCGATCTGCTTGCAGGGAATCGCGGCCAGGGCATCTTCCGAGCCGTGCATGCGTGTATTCATCAGCTGCCCGCCATCACCACCGGCGATCTTGATGACGAAGTCTTCCCCGTACTCAAACAGGTTCAGCGCACCATTCGTACCCGGGATCGGAGCGGTGTCGAGCAAGACAAAACGTTTCATGCAGAACCAAGACCTGTGTGGCGAGCGTGAGGGCAGGCAGCATGCCTGAATCGGCCGAGCAGCACAGCCCCGCCAGAAATGACGAGGCCCCGCGTTCTCACGCGGGGCCTCGAGTCTACTGCGATGAGCTCAGACCACGCCTTGCGCCAGCATCGCATCGGCGACCTTGACGAAGCCGGCGATATTGGCGCCCTTGACGTAGTTGATGCGGCCATTCTCTTCACCGTGATGGACGCAGGCATGGTGGATGTTCTGCATGATGCCGTGCAGACGCTCGTCCACCTCGCCAGCACTCCAGTGCAGGCGCATGGCGTTCTGGCTCATTTCCAGGCCGCTGGTGGCCACGCCACCGGCATTGGACGCCTTGCCTGGCGCGTAGCAGATGCCGGCCTCGACGAACAGGTCCACCGCTTCCAGGGTCGAAGGCATGTTGGCACCTTCGGCCACGCAGATACAGCCGTTCTTCAGCAGCGCGCGGGCATCCTCTCCGTCCAGCTCATTCTGCGTCGCGCAGGGCAAGGCGATATCGCAGGCCAGGCCCCACGGACGCTGGCCGGCGAGGAACTGCAAGCCGTAATGCTCAGCCATCTCGCGCAGGCGACCACGACGCACGTTCTTCAGCTCCATCAGGTACTGCCACTGTTCGTCGCTCAGGCCGCCCTCGGCGTACAGCGTGCCTTCGGAGTCGGACATCGAAACCACCCGTCCACCCAGCTCCATGACCTTCTGCGCCGCGTACTGGGCGACGTTGCCGGAGCCGGAAATGGCCACACGCTTGTCCTCGAAGCCCTGGTCGATACGCTTGAGCATCTCCTGGGCGAAGTACACGCAGCCATAGCCTGTGGCCTCGGGGCGGATCAGGCTGCCACCGTAGCTCAGGCCCTTGCCGGTCAGCACCGAGGTGAACTGGTTGGACAGACGCTTGTACTGGCCGAACAGATAACCGATCTCGCGGCCACCGACACCGATATCACCGGCAGGCACGTCCAGGTCCGCGCCTATGTGGCGGTACAACTCGGCCATGAACGATTGGCAGAAGCGCATCACCTCGCCTTCGCTCTTGCCCTTGGGGTCGAAGTCCGCACCGCCCTTGCCGCCGCCCATGGGCAGCGAGGTCAGCGAATTCTTGAACACCTGCTCGAAGGCGAGGAACTTGAGCACGCCCAGGTTCACCGAGGGGTGGAAGCGCAGGCCGCCCTTGTACGGGCCGATAGCGCTGCTCATCTGGATACGGTAGCCGCGGTTGACCTGCACCTGGCCACGATCATCGACCCAGGGCACGCGAAACAGGATGGCCCGTTCCGGCTCGACCATACGTTCGAGAATGCCGGCCTCGCGATAGCGCGGATTGGCTTCGAGGAAGGGCCACAGGCTGCGCACCACCTCTTCCACCGCCTGGTGGAATTCCGGCTGATCGGGATCGCGCTGTTTCAGGCGCGCCAGGAAAGAATCGACGGACAACGACATGCGGCACCTCGACACCACAAGACAAAGTGGCCGGCACTCTAGCAGGCAGCAAGGCACCAAAACAGATCAAAATGTCGCCTTGATGAAACTTTTTAGTGCGCCATGCAGTGAGAAAAGATTGAAAAGCCTCTACAGCAGAGTTTTCCCAACTTAATTACGCACCGAATAAGAGCCAAAAGCGCACGAATATCGACCACGACTTGCACCGCTGGCGCCACAACTTTGCCGAATGAAGCTGAACAGGCTCGTTCTTCGTGGGGATCGGATAGCAGGCTAGGCGGTATGATGCCGCAAACCCTGCTATGACACAGGAGACACCATGCCACTCGCTCAACTGATCAGCACGGAATACCTTCAACAACGTCTGGGACAGCAAAACCTGCTGATCCTGGACTGCCGCTTCGCCCTCGAAGACCCGGCCTACGGCCGCCGCAGCTACCTTGATGGGCATATTCCCGGCGCCCACTTCCTCGACCTCGAACAGGATCTGTCCGCTCCGGTGGTCAAGGGCGTCACCGGCCGTCACCCACTTCCCGACCCGAGCGCACTGGTCGAGCGCCTGCGCAGTTGCGGCCTGCGGGCGGACAGCCAGGTGGTGCTGTATGACGATGGCCCCGGCGCCTTCGCCGCGCGCGCCTGGTGGTTGCTGCTGTGGCTGGGCAAACGTGATGGCCTGTACCTGCTCGATGGCGGCCTGAAAGCCTGGCGTGAGGCAGGCCAGGAGCTGACCACAGCGGCACCGAGCAACGTTCCCGGTGATTTTTCCGCGCAACCGGACAACAGCCTGCTGCTGACGGCCGATCAACTGGCCCAGCGTTTGGGCAACCCGGACCTGACCCTGCTCGATGCGCGGGCACTACCGCGCTTTCGAGGCGAGGTCGAGCCGCTCGACCCGGTCGCCGGACACATTCCCGGCGCGCAATGTGCCGTGTTCACCGACAACCTGGGTAACGATGGCCGCTTCCTTGCGCCGACCGCCTTGCGCGAGCGCTTCGACAAGCTGCGCGGAGAACGTCCCCTGGAAAACCTGGTGGCCTATTGCGGCTCCGGCGTCACTGCCTGCCACAACCTGTTCGCCATGAGCCTCGCTGGTTACCCCTTGGCACCACTCTATGCGGGGTCCTGGAGCGAATGGATCACCGATCCGACACGCCCGATAGTCACGGGCGATTGATCGAAGGTTTTAAGCACCAATCGAAATATGCCCAATAACTCAGATCCGAAATCAATTTAAAAACAGACCTTTACAGCTTAAATATCGCACTAGACTTGAGAATGAGCGGCTAACCCCGCTCCCGGTGGGGCCTTTATCGAAGAGCCACTAGAAAAGCTGCCACGCGCCCGGCCCCACCGGCACCCTCCGCGAGGATGCCATGGGAATTGCCGCCTGCGATCTCAGCCAGCATGTGATCCGCCCTACCCTTCTCTATCTCGAACGCCATAGCGCCACGGCCGAAGCGCTGCTGCTGGGAGCTGCGGCCTGTCAGTCAGCACTGGGCAGTGCGCTGGACACCCCGCAAGGTCACGGCCTGTATCGCATCAGTGAACAGCGCCACCAGATACTCTGGGACCAGCATCTGGCCTTCGACCCGGAGCTTGCCAGCCGTGTACGTGGCCTCGCCAGCCAGCACGCCTTTCTTGAAGCTCCACACGTGGAGCTGACGGTCAATCTGCGTTACGCCACGGCCATTGCCTGGCTGCTGGTCGAAAGCGAGAAACTCGAGATGCCAGCCGCCGATGATCTGCCGGCCTTGGGCCGAATCTGGTGCAAGGTTTTTCAGCCCCAGGCTCGTCAACATGACTTTCTCGATGCCTGGCAACGCTGCATCGAGCCCGTCAGCCAGGTGGCCTGACCGAATAGTCAGAAAGTCTAATTCAGAAAATCCGTACATTTTCAAACCAATTGTCCGACAATGCGCTCTATTTAGGGAACTTCAGCGTCTTGGCAGGGGTCAGGAAAAACTGTAGCGTGCGCCCCCGCCTCACCACAGGAGCTTCCCCGTGAGCAAACGTCTTCTCAAGACCGGTCTTGCCGTCGCCATCACCGCCACCTCGAGCCATGGTTTCGCCAGCGGCTTCACCCTCAACGAACAAAGCATTTCCGGCATGGGTACCTCCTTCGCCGGCCGCTCATCATCCGCCGATGACGCCAGCACCGTGTTCGGCAACCCGGCCGGCATGGCGCGCCTCAAGCGCGACGAAGTGTATGTAGGGGCGGCGGCGATTCACGCCAAGAGCGATATCAGCCACGCCAGCGCCAACGCAGGCCCCCTGGCGCTGTCGGGTAGCAACGACGGTGATATGGTGCCGACCACTGGCGTACCCATGGGTTATTACGTCAAACCGCTGGACGACAAGGTCGCCTTCGGTCTGGGCGTATACGTGCCCTTTGGCCTGATGACCGATTACGAGAGCAGCTTCCAGGGCCGCTACTACGCCGACAAGAGCTACGTGCGGGTGATCACCGTGCAGCCGACCTTGAGCTATCGCTTCAATGACAAGCTGTCGGTGGGTTTCGGCCCGACCTTCAACCACATCGAAGGCGAACTCACTTCCTCCGTGCTCAACCCGCTGAGCCCCGGTAGCAATGACGGCAAGGTGAAGGTCAAGGGTGACGACACCGCTGTCGGCTTCAACGTCGGTGTGCTCTACGAGTTCACCCCGAACACCCGCGCAGGCGTGACCTACCATTCGCGCGTGAAGTACGAACTGGAAGGCGATACTCGCGTTTCCGGTAGCGGCGCGCTGGCCGGCATCGCCGGCAAGTACGACGCCAATCTGGACCTGACCACGCCCGAGTCGGTGGACATGTCCATCACTCACGACCTGAGCGATGCGCTGACGCTGTATGTCGGCAGCACCTGGACGCGCTGGAGCCGCTTCAAGGAAATCCGCGTGGAGAACGATTCCACAACGCTGCCGGCCAACCTTTCCACCATCGTCGAAGAGCAGAACTGGCACGACACCTGGGCCCATGCGGTCGGTCTGTCGTACAAGGTCAGCCCGCAGTGGACGCTGCGCACCGGTATCGCCATCGACCAATCGCCGACCAACAACGTCGACCGCTCGCCGCGCGTGCCCTCCGGTGACCGCACCATCTTCAGCGTCGGCGCCGGCTGGAGCCCCAATCAGGACATGACCATCGACGTGGCCTACTCCTACCTGCAGGAAGAGTCGGTGGACGTGAACCACGTCAGCGCTACCCGTGGCACCTACAGTGCGCGCTACAAGAACAGCGCTCATGGCCTGGGGGCTTCACTCAGCTATCGCTTCTAATCGAGGCGCGGCTTTGGCTAAACTTACGCGGCAGAACAACAATAAAAGCCGCGTGAGAACATCATGACTGCCCTCTGCACCACCCTGCCCGACAATCTTCGCCTGCTGCTGGTCGACGACCACCGCATCTTTCTCGACGGCCTCTCCCTGGCCTTGTCGCCACTGAGCCAGAACCTGCAGATCCACACCGCGCACAGCGCTGCAGAAGCGGAGCAGTGCTTGCGTCAGCATGACTACGACCTGATCCTGCTCGACCTGCGCCTGCCTGACGAGCCCGGCATCGAACTGTTGCAGCGCTGGCTGGCGCGCGGCGAGAGCACGCCGGTGGCGATTCTCAGCGCCAGTGATTCCGCGCTAGAGGCTCAGGCGGCGCTGGCCGCCGGCGCACTCGGCTTCATCCCCAAGAGCTCCGATGGCAACGCCCTGCGCCAGGCGGTGACCCGCGTCTTGCTGGGCGAAACCCTGCCGGCGCCAAGCAGCTCATCACCGCTGACACCCAGGCAGTTGGAGATTCTCCAGTTATTGGCAGAAGGCTTGCCGAACAAGGCCATCAGCCGCGAGCTGGGTCTGGCCGAAGACACGGTGAAAACGCACCTCAAGGCGCTGTTCGAAACCTTCGCCGTGCATACCCGCACCGCCTGCGTCAGCGCTGCCCGTCAGCGCGGCTGGCTGTGATCAGGTGAGTGCCTGGCGTGCCTGCAACTGAGTGGCCAGCACCTGGCGCAAACGCGCCGGCAACAGGGGCTTGCCCAAGGGAATGACGTGCGCCGGCAGGCAGCGTTCATGCAGTTCCGGGCTCAGATCAGCAGTGATCAACAACGCCGGCAACATCTGCCCTGCCGCCTCACGCAATCGCTCGATGGCCTGCAGCCCGTCGCCCCGCTCGGCTAACCGATAGTCGCTGATCAGCAACTGCGGCGCCTCCTGGCGCAGAGCCTGCAGCGCACCGGCCAGATCGGCGCAGGCCTGCACCTCGCAACCCCAGCGACGCAGCAAGCCGGCCAGGGCTTCGCGCCCAGTGGCGTCGTCTTCGAGCAACAGGATGCGCCCGCGCAATGCCAGCGCAGCATCAACGCGTGGCGCCGGCGCCGGTACCTCGGCCAACGGCAGGCGCAGGACGAAACGCGCACCGGCGTCAGGTCGGGAATGCAGCCGCAGGGGATGCTCCAGCACCTCAGCCAGCTGCCGCACGATGGCCAGGCCGAGACCGAGACCGCGCTCGGCATTGCGCCCGGGATTGTCCAACTGACGGAACTCCTCGAACACCAGCGCCTGTTCCGCCTCGCTGAGACCGCGGCCATCGTCCGCCACCTCCAACACGATCTCGTCGCCATCACGCCGTGCACTCAACTTCAGGTGCTGCGCCTGTGCGTGCAGCAGCGCATTGTTGAGCAGATTGCGCAGCAGTCGCTCCAGCAACAGCGGATCGCTGTACACCCCGTAGTCGTCACAGTGCAGCTCAAGTTGCAGCCCTTGTTGCTGCGCCTCTGGAGCCACTTCGGCAATCAGCCGCTCGAGCAATGGGCGCAGGGCGAACACATGTGGCCTGGCCTGCACGCCACCGGGCAAGGTCAGGCGGGTGTAGTCGAGCAACGATTGCAGCAGACGCCCCAGCTGCTCTACCGAAGCGGCCAGACGCGCGCTGATGCGCCGGGTTTGCTGGTCACCGCCCTGTTCCACCAGGTGTTCGGCGTATAACCCCATGGCGTTGAGCGGCTGGCGCAGGTCGTGACTGGCAGCCGCCAGCAGACGCAACTTGCGCGCGTCATCGGCTTCGGCGCGCTGGCGCGCCAGGTCGAGCAGGCGCAGGTTCAGCCAGGCACCGCGCTGACCGTGCTCCTGCATATAAGCACCGACGCTGCCGATCAGGTTGGCACAGAACAGAAACAGGCCCTGATAGGCCAGCTCACCGCCGGTTTCGCCGAACAGCACACCCACACCGATGAACAACAGGCAGAAGCTCCAGCTGCACAGACTGATCGCGCGGAACGACAGCCCAAGCAGGGCGTAGCCGAACAACAGGACGAGGAACAGGCCGTCGTAGGGCATCGCCACGCCCTGCTGCCAGCACAGGTGCACGATCAACGCGACGCTGACACCGTTGACCCAGTAGGCGGCGGCATAGACCAATGGCACCCTGGCAGGCGGTGCTTCGATCCGGCGACAGTAGAAAAAGGACAGCGCCAACACCGCCAGTGCGAGCAGGCGCAGCGGTAACACCGAGAGACTGACCGTCAGCGGCATCAGCAGAAAATCCAGCAGCGCATAGATCAGCTGGAACAAGGCTGCCGTGGGGGCGATCAGGGGCAGACGCCGACGAATGCGCTGCACCCGATGCTCGGCAAAACCCGCCTCCAGCTCGGCGACGAAACGCAACGAGCGATAGCCTCGGCGCTGCTGGGCCAACAGCAGGCGCTCGCTCATGGGCGGTATCCGTCAGGGGTCGAGCGGCTCCGGTTGCTTCGCGGCAATGGCGTCATAGGTTTCCACACGGTGTCGGTCTTCACTGCTGAACAGCCGCTCGCGCAACTGGCGCTGCAGCTGCTCGCCATCTGCCTCGCTCAGCCCCCGACCCTGTAGGCTGGCCAACTCATTGCGATAGGCCTGGTAGTGCTGCTGCCAGTCGCGCTCGCGACGCTGCTCATCGAGCAGACGCTGCACGGTGTCCGGATCATAGGTCATCGCCAGGAACTCGCGCACCTGTTGCTCGTCCGCACCATCACGCCAGAGTTGCTCGCTGCGCTGCAGTTGCTCCTGGGCCAGTTGCTGGCGCTGCTCACTTTCGCGCAGCGCATCGGGCAGACGCTCACGCAACTGTTCGAGCAGTTGCGTGCGCTGCGCCTCGCCGAGGTCATCACGCTGCTGCACTGCCAAGCTATCGAGGGTGTAACGGGCATAGGCCTGTTCGGCGCCGAACAGCGCTTCCTGCGCAGCTGCAGAGAAATGTGCGCGGCGCAGCTCGTCCAGGCGCGCGAAAGCCGACTGCAGAGCCTGTAGCTGCGCCTGCGGCTCGACCTGCTGCCTTGCATCCAGTGGTTGCTGCATCAGCGCCATGCTGGCGCGCTTGTAGTCAAGGTAATCACCGAGCAGGCTGATCATCTGCCCGAGTGCGGGCTCCGGCAGGCGCCGGCCGGCATCGGCCAGCAGGGCCTCGATCACCGCATCGAGCCCGGAATGATCGACCGCGCTGAGGAAGTAATCGAAGTAATCGCGAACCGCCAGATCCAGCAGCAGATTGCCGGCCGCGTCGGTACGCAGCTGGCCATCCACCTCGGTACCGGCCAGGCTGGGCAAGGTCACGGCTATTGACGGTTGCGCCTCGGCGGGCGCCTTGGCGGGGGAAGTCGAAGCCTGCTCGATCAACGACTGCCGTGACGGCACGGCGACAGTGGTAGCAGGCTGCGCTTCAGGCACTGCTGCCGGCCAGCGCCAGTACAGGGTAAGGCCGCCAGCGACCACCACGGCAACCAGGGAAAGACTGAAGAATTTGGACATGCGACCTCACTGCGGCGAGTTGCCCCGCCGCGTTCACCGGGATCAGACGCCCTTGTTCTTCAGGCGGTTGGCGTGCTGGCGATACAGCGACACCGGTTCGGTCCAGCCACGAATGCCGAACAGGTGGTTGATCGCATCGACGTGGTTCATGTTGTAGCTGTCGTCGATCACCTGCCCCAGATAGGTGGAACATACGCCCACCAGACCGTCGTTCTTCTCGCTGCCGAACACCAGGCCGGTGAAGGCCAGGAAGGGATCGGCCGCATCGAGCACGTTGGTATAGGCGGCATTACCGGTCCAGGAGTAGTAGCGGATGCTGTGACCGCGCACGTTGTGCACTTCGGTGGACTTGGCGCAGTAGCTGCTGGTGTTGACGCCCCACGGGTGGCGACTGTTCAGCGCACTGGTGCCCGCGGTGGTCAGGGTGCCCAGCGCGTTGATACCGTTTTGCGGGTTGCTTGAGCCAGACAGCAGATTGATCACCGCACCGAGGGCGTTGGCGATGGCATTGGCGCCGCCTTCGATACCGCTACCCGGTGGCAGCACGCCGCGCACCACATCGGCGACCTTGGAGCCCTTGTTGACGCCGTTGATCGAGGTCACCGAGGCCACCAGATCCGGCCGCAACGAAGCCGCAACGCGCGAGGTCGGCGAGCCCTGACTGTGGCCGATCAGGTTGACCTTGCCGCCTCCGCCTGCGGCCCAGGGCACGATCTGCCGGGCCAGCTCGGCGCCGCGCTGCTCGCTGTCATTGAAGGCAGCGACACTGGCGACGTGCACCCGGGCGCCATCGCGCTCTAGGTTCCAGGGAATGGTATGGAAGTAATTGACCAGCCCGCCGATGGTATTGAACCCGGTCACGCCGTGTACCAGCACGATCGGATACTTGGTCTTGGTGTAGTTGGCCTGGGCCTCGACGGCGCCAAGCAGAGCGAGTGTTGCCAGGGCAGCGGTATAGACGCGACGCATGGGTGCCTCCTTATTGTTCTTGTAGGGCACGCCGGGTGAACTGCGTCCGGCGCCTGGCCAGTCTAGGCAGGCAGACGGACAAGGCCCATCGCCCAGATGGGTGAAGGGCCGTGAAGCGGGACGGAATCAGGGTTGCGAGGCGATCGCCTTCTCTACGGCGGCAATCAGCTCGGGATCGTCAGGCTTGGTCAGGCTGGAGAAACTCGCCACCACCTTGCCCTGACGGTCGACCACGTACTTGAAGAAGTTCCAGCGCGGCTGCCGGCTCTGCTCGGCCAGGCCCTTGAACAACGGGATGGCATTGGCACCGGAAACCGGCTGCGGTTCGGTCATGGCGAAGGTCACGCCGTAGTTGACGTAGCAGACGGTGGCCGTTTCCTTGCTATCGGCGGATTCCTGGCGGAAGTCGTCGGACGGCACGCCCAATACCTCCAGTTCCTGATCCTTGTACCGCTGGTAAAGCGCTTCAAGCCCTTTGAATTGCGGGGTGAAGCCGCAAAAGCTGGCGGTATTGACCACCACCAGCGGCTTGCCCGCGTACTGACAGAGCTCGATGTTTTCACCTTTGGCGCGCAGCTTGGGCAGTTCGCCCTGGAGCATGGCCGGACACTCTGCGGCCAGCACCGGCAACGCCAGGCTGGAGAGCAAAAGTGAACAGGCAAGACGACGAATAGACATGGCAGTGACCTCGGGCAATGACGCGATTCCACCACGCTACTCGCAGGCCCAGACGCAAGCAACTCGGGTCTGTACGAAAAGTCGTCGAGCGAAGGTCAGGCGATACCGATGGCGGCCCCACAAAAACGGGTGAGGAACGGACTGGGCTCGCATTCGAGTTTACGAGTTGTAAATGAGCATTCGACCGGGCTGGCGTTCCAGCCCGTTTTTAACGCAGCATCAACGAGCGCAGGCACTTATCGTGCAGAACCTAGCAGATACCGATGCCCAACTGCAGCAAAGCCAACCCACCCTGGCGCCAGCCCCACCAGGCCAGCGCCAACAGTAGACCAAAGCCCAGCGTCAGGCCGGCGAACAGCAGTACCCTGTGGCTCACGCCGGCGCACCTTGCAGCCGCGCCACCGGCACCTCACGCACCGGCCAGTTCAGCGCGGCAGCCATCACACTCAGGCCGATGGAGATCTGCCAGACCAGGTCGTAGTTGCCAGTGGTGTCGTAGAGGTAGCCGCCCAGCCAGCCACCGAGGAAGGAACCGAGCTGGTGGAACAGGAAGACGATACCGCCGAGCATCGACAGGTTGCGCACGCCGAACAGGGTCGCCACGGTACCGTTGGTCAGCGGCACGGTCGACAGCCACAGCAGGCCCATGGCGATACCGAACAGGTAGGCACTCCACTGCGTCAGCGGTGCCACCAGGAACAGCGTGATCACCACACCGCGCAGCAGATACAGCGCACTGAGCAGGCGCGGCTTGGACATGCGTCCACCGAGCCAGCCGGCGATGTAGGTGCCAAAGATATTGAACAGGCCGACCAGCGCCAGCACCGTGGTACCGGTCAACGCCGGCAGGTGGTGATCGACCAGATAGGCCGGCAGGTGCACGGCGACGAATACCACCTGAAAGCCACAGACGAAGAAACCCAGCGCCAGCAGCCAGAAACCGGAGTGGCTGGTGGCCTCGCGCAGCGCTTCGACCAGCGTCTGCTGCGGACCATTGGTCACTGGTGGCGGCGTCTCCTTGATCATCGCCGCCAGCGGAATCATCAACGCCACCAGCAGCCCCAGGGCCAGCAGTGCTGCCGACCAGCCGAGCCAGCTGATCAGGCCGAGCGTGCCCGGCAGCATGGCGAATTGACCGAAGGAGCCGGCCGCCGCAGCAATGCCCATGGCCATGCTGCGTTTTTCCACCGGCACGGCGCGACCGACCACGCCGAGAATCACCGAGAACGACGTGCCGGACAGACCGATGCCGATCAACAGGCCAGCGCTCAGCGACAACGACAGCGGCGAGTCGGCCATACCCATGCACACCAGACCCAGCACGTAGAGCACGCCGCCGATGACGATGGCCTTGCGCGCGCCGAAACGGTCGGCCAGAGCACCGGTGATCGGCTGGGCCAGACCCCAGATCAGGTTCTGCAGGGCGATGGCGAAGGCGAATACCTCACGGCCCCAGCCAAATTCCGCACTCATCGGCGGCAGGAACAGGCCGAAGCCATGGCGCGTGCCGAGCGACAGCGCCAGGATCAGCGATGCGCCGAGCAGCAGCCAGGTGGTTGAACGCCATGCAGTTGTCATCGGTATCTCCAGCGGACGGTCGCCTGCGACCGTGTAGGCAGTGATGCGGCCATCAGGCCAGTTCTTCGAGCAGCCTCATCAGCTCGGCACGACGATCTGCGCCTAACCGGGCATTGAGTTCACGCTGCACCTGTTCCCACAGCGGCAGCGCCTGTTCGATGCGTTGCAGGCCGGCTTCTGTGAGCCGTACCTCGCGAGCGCGCAAATCGCGCCCTTCTCCCAGTTGCACCAGCCCCTGTTCCTCCAGCACCCGCAGGTTGCGCCCGAGCGTGCTGCGATCCAGCCCCATGGCGTCGGCGAGCAGGGAAATGCTCGGTTGACCGAGCCGCTGCACATGACGCAACAGGGAAAACTGCGCAGCACCGAGCCCGACGGCCGCGAGGGCATCGTCGTAACGGCGGGTGACACCGCGGCTGGCGCGGCGCAGTTGGGTACAGAGACAGGAGGTCGGCAACATGGATACAGGTATATACCCGCATCGGCGATTGGCACTCATACAGTTGCCCACCGCATCGCCATAACAGTTGAGATCAGAGACTCAGGGCCAGCGTCAGGAGCACGGCGGACTCGGCCAGTTCGACCAGTGCACCGGCGGTATCTCCGGTAGTGCCACCCAGGCGTAGCAGCAACGCGCGGCGTAGCCAGACGAACAGCAGCAATGCCGTGGCCAACGCCAGCAGCCCCGCCCAGCCGAACAGCAGCATGCCCAGTAGATGCACGCCCAGCACCCAAGGCAGTTGCCCGCGTGGCAGATGATCGACCAGGGCCTGACCCAGCCCACCGGCCCGCACGTAGGGCGTGGTTGCCAGCAGCAACGGCAACAGGCTGCGCCCCAGCCAGGGCAGCAGCAACAGGTAGATACCCTGTCCGACCTGCAGGAGCGTGAATAATGCGGCGAACTTGAGCAGTAACAGCAGCACCAGCACTACCACCGCAATGGGACCGCTGCGCGGGTCCTTCATGATCGTCAGAGTGCGCTCGCGATCACCGAAACCGCCGACCCAGGCATCAGCGGTATCGGCCAGGCCGTCCAGATGCAGGCCGCCGCTCAACCCCACCCACAACGCCAGAATGATCGCCGCTTGCAATAACGCCGGTGTCTGCCCCAACAGCAGATGAGCGCCCCACAGCAGCAGGCCGAGCAGCAGCCCCACTAGTGGGTACCAAAGCAGCGAGCGCCCCACCTGCTCGGGCGTGGGCATGCCCGGCAGGCTGACCGGCAGACGAGTGAGGAACTGCAGGGCGATCAGCAACGCGATCATGGCAACTCAGCCAGTTGCCCATCGGCATCCAGGCTCAGACGAAAACGCTGGGCATAGCCGACGTTGACCTGCAGCAGATCCTGGCGTGGCAGGCCACGCGCGCGCGCCAGCAGCAGGCGCATCACACCGCCGTGAGTGATCAACAGCAGCCGCTCTCCCGCATGGCGCTGCTGCAAGCGCCGCAAGGCAGCCAGCACACGCGCTTCGAACTGCAGCAACGGCTCGCCATTAGGCGGTGTGAACGCATAGGGATCGGCCCAGAAGCGACCCAGCGCCTCAGCATCGCTGTCCATCAGCTGTGCAGCAGTGCGCCCTTCCCAATCACCGAAATGCAGCTCTTGCAGATCCGCCTCGTAGTGCAGCGGCAAGGCATTGGCCAGCGCGACTTCCTCGGCAAACCGCGCGCAACGCTGCAGTGGCGAGCTGATCAGGCGATCCCAGGGGCCGGCGTCCTGCACCGCTGCGCGCAGTTGCGTCCAGCCCTGCTCGGTCAGCGCATCATCCAGGCTGCCACGCAGCCCACCGCCCAGCTCGGTTTCACCGTGACGCAGCAATTCCAGATGCAGCATCAGCTCGGCCTTTCGGCGACAGCCGCTTCGGCGAAGGTCGCCATCTGTCCGTGCAAGGCACAGGCCAGGCGCAGCAGCGGTACCGCCAACGCGGCGCCGCTGCCCTCACCCAGACGCAAACCCAGCTCCAATAGCGGCTCGGCCGCCAGCGCCTGCAGCACGCGCACATGACCGGGCTCGGCACCGTGATGGGCGAACAGCAGCCAGTCGCGGCAGCCAGGGTTCAGGCGCACGGCGAGCAATGCCGCAACGCTGCAGATAAAGCCATCGACCAATACCGCGATACCCTGCTGCGCGGCGGCCAGGTAGGCGCCGGTGAGCGCGGCGATCTCGAATCCGCCCAGGTGGATCAGCGCCTGCAATGGCCCGTCGATTTGCGCCCGGTGCAGGGCCAACGCGGCATCGATCACCCGCGCCTTGTGCGCCACACCCGCGCCATCCAGCCCGGTGCCGGGACCTGCCAGCTCGCTCGCCGGGCAACTCAGCAGCCAGCAGGCCAGCGCTGCCGCCGCCGTGGTATTGCCGATGCCCATCTCGCCACCGACGAACAGGTCGCAACCGCTGGCGCGCGCACGCTGGATGCTGTCGCGGCCGGCCTCCAGGCAGATCATCACCTGCGCCAAGGTCATGGCCGGATCACGGGCGAAGTTCTGCGTACCGGCACCGACCTGCAGATGGCGCACGCCAGGCAGCGGCGGCAAGGGTTCAGCAGTCCCCAGGTCGATCACCTCGAGCGCCGCATCCAACTGACGCGCGAGCACACTGATCGCCGCACCGCCAGTGACGAAGTTGGCCAGCATCTGCCCGGTCACCGCCTGCGGGTAGGCGGAAATCCCTTCGGCCACCACGCCATGATCACCGGCAAAGATGGCGATCGACAGCTTGTCCAGGCTCGGCCGCTCGCGCCCCTGCAATGCAGCCAGATGGATCGCGAGACTCTCCAGCCGCCCCAGCGAACCCGCCGGCTTGGTCAATTGCTGCTGACGCGTCTCGGCCTTGACCCGCGCAACATGATCGAGCGGCTGACAAGGCCCTTGCCACCATTGCAGACTCATAACGCCTCCCCCTTCAACACCATGGGCAAACCGGCGACGGTGAACAGCACGCGCTGACTGCGCTCAGCCAGCGCCTGGTGCAGCCAGCCGGCCTCATCGACATAACGGCGGGTGAGCTCGCCCAGCGGCACCACACCCAACCCGGTTTCGTTGCTGACCAGCAGGATGCGCCCGGGCAGCCCATCCACGCAGCCGAGCAGCGCATCGCGTTCGGCTGCCAGCCGAGCCGGATCGTCCTGCATCAGCAGGTTGGTCAGCCACAGGGTCAGGCAGTCCACCAGCAGGCAACGACCGGGCGCGGCCTGTTCGCGCAGCACATGGGCCAGCGCCAGCGGCTCCTCGACCAGTGCCCAGTGCGCCGGGCGACGCGCGCGATGCTGAGCGACGCGCGCATTCATCTCGCCATCGAGCGGCTGGCTGGTGGCGATGTAAACGACTTCCAATCCGGACTCGTCGGCCAGCTTCTCCGCCAGCCGGCTCTTGCCGGAACGGGCACCGCCGAGGATCAATTCAAGCATGCTTCCATCCACATTCATTCAGCCCTGCAGGAGCGAGCTCTGCTCGCGAACCGTGCGGGACATAAAAGCCTCGCGAGCAGAGCTCGCTCCTACAGGCCGCAAAGCGCTCTGAGTTTTTCGGTATCCAGATGCAGTTCCACCTGGTCCGCCAGGCGTTCGATATCGCGCTCGCGCAACGCCTGGTAGTCCACCGTCTGCACCTCCTGCAGCCCGGCCCAGCGCAACAGCGCGGCGAGCGCCGAGGGCTGCTCGAATAGGCCGTGCAGGTAGGTGCCGAGCACCTGGCCATCGGCGCTGAGACCGCCATCGCTGCGCCCGTCATCGAGCTGCACGGCGCCGTTGAGGCCCGGACCACAACTGACGCCGGCATGAATCTCGTAGCCGCTGATATCAGCCTGCTCCAGGCACAGCCGGCCGCGGACGTTGCACAGCTGTTTTTCCGGCTCCAGCAGCGTCTCGAAATCCAGCAGGCCGAGGCCCTCGCTGCTGCCGGCAGCGCCTTCCAGGCCGTGCGGGTCGTGAATTTGCCTACCGAGCATCTGCAGGCCGCCACAAATACCCAGAACCTTGCCGCCGTAGCGCAGGTGGCGGGCGATGGCGGTGTCCCAGCCCTGCTCGCGCAGCCGTGCGAGATCGGCGCGCACACTCTTGGAGCCAGGCAGGATGACCAGGTCCGCTGGCGGGATCGCCTGACCGGGCCCGACGAAGGTCAGTTGCACCTGCGGATGCAGACGCAGCGGGTCGAAATCGGTGTGGTTACTGATGCGCGGCAACACCGGCACCACCACGCGCAGCGCCTGTTCGTCCTTGGCCTGCTGACGGGTATCGACGGCGTCTTCGGCTTCCAGGTGGAAATCCATCAGATACGGCAGCACGCCGAGCACGGGCTTGCCGGTACGTTGCTCGAGCCAGTCCAGCCCCGGTTTGAGCAACGCGATGTCACCGCGAAAACGATTGATCACGAAACCGCAGATGCGCGCCTGTTCGCTCGGGCTGAGCAGTTCCAGGGTGCCAACCAGATGGGCGAACACGCCGCCCTTGTCGATATCGGCAATCAGAATAACCGGGCAATCCACCGCTTCGGCAAAGCCCATGTTGGCGATATCGCCAGCCCGCAGGTTGATCTCGGCCGGCGAGCCCGCGCCCTCGACCAGCACCAGTTGATGACGCGCGAGCAAGCGCGCGTGTGACTCCAGCACAGCAGCCATGGCCACCGGCTTGTAGCCGTGATAGGTCAGCGCCTGCATGTTGCCGATGGCGCGGCCGTGAATGATCACCTGGGCGCCCATGTCGCTGTTGGGCTTGAGCAGCACCGGGTTCATGTCGGTGTGCGGCGCCAGCCCGGCCGCTTGCGCCTGTACCGCCTGTGCCCGGCCGATCTCGCCACCGTCAGAGGTCACGGCGGAATTGAGCGCCATGTTCTGCGGTTTGAACGGCACCACGGACAAGCCCTGGCGCCGTACCCAGCGACACAGCGCCGTCACCAGTGTGCTCTTGCCGGCATCGGAAGTGGTGCCCTGCACCATCAGGGTGGCCATCAGGGCGTTTCCTCGAGACTGGCCAATATCGGCGCGCATTCCAACAGCCCCTGCTCCAGTCGCAGCCAGCCAGCCTCGTCCGCCGGCAGGCCGAAGCGCAGGCTGTCCAGCTCGGCGAACAGGCGCACCAGAATGCCCCGCCGCGCCAGCAGCTCGGCACAGGGCACGGCGCGACGGGTGCAGCAGAACTGGAACAGCGACGAGCCACCGGTCGACGGCAAGCCACCGTCACGCAGCAGCGCCTTCAGGCGCTCGCCGTCAGCCAGCAGGCGCTCACGCTGGCGGCGCTGTCCCTCGCCATCGACCAACAGGCTGAGCGCCACGCTGCGCGCCGGGCCACTGACGGCCCAGGGTCCGAGCAGCGTTTCCAGCTCATCCAGCAGCGTCTGGGCGGCCAGGACAAAGCCCAGACGCAAACCGGCCAGACCGAAGAACTTGCCGAACGAGCGCAGCACGATCAGCCCCGGCATGTCGCTGTAGGCGGCCAGACTGTGCTCCGGCGTGCAATCGATAAAGGCTTCGTCGACCACCAGCCAGCCGCCGCGCTCGGCCAGTTCGTCGTGCCAGTCGAGCAAGCGCGCCGGCTCGATCAGGCGGCCGGTCGGATTGTTCGGGTTGACCACCAGCAGTACATCCAGTTGCGGCAGCGCGCGATGCACCGAACCCTCGCTCAGCTTGATCACCCGATGCCCCTCACGTCGCCAGGCGGCAGCGTGCTCGGCATAGGTCGGTGCGAGAATACCCACGCTGCTGTGCGCGCGCAGACGTGGCAGGGCCTGGATAGCCGCCTGCGAGCCGGCTACCGGCAGCAGGCTGACGGCGCCGTAATAATCGCGCGCCGCCTGCTCCAGGCCATCGCCCGCTTCAGGCAGGCGCGCCCAGGCCGAACCAGGGACGGCCGGCAGATCCCAACCGTAGGGTGCAACCCCGGTGGACAGATCCAGCCAGTCCTCCAGCGGAATGCCATAGCGCTGCGCCGCTGCGCGCAGACGACCTCCATGTTCAAGCACCCAGCACCTCCCAGACGATCAGGCATAACAGCCACAAGCCAACCCCAGCGATAACCCTGTTCATCGCCCGTTCGATATCCCGCGCCCGCGGCGGTGGACCTTCGCCCAGTTGTGGGCGTTCATGCACCTCGCCGTGATACTCCGCCGCACCGCCCAGACTAACGGCCAGGCTTCCGGCACCAGCGGCCATAACAGGGCCGGCATTGGGACTGTCCCACAAGGGCGCCTGCCGGCGCCAGCAGCGCAGGGCCAGGGCAGTACGCCCAAGCAGCGCATAGGTCAGCGCCACCAGGCGCGCCGGGATGTAATTGAGCACATCATCGATCTTCGCCGCGGCCCAGCCAAAACGCTCGAAGCGTTCGTTGCGATAGCCCCACATGGCATCGAGCGTGTTGCTCAGACGGTACAAGACGACGCCCGGCGCGCCAGCGACGATGAACCAGAACAAGGCGGCGAACACGGCGTCGGAGCCGTTCTCCAGCACCGATTCGGTGCCAGCACGGGCCACCCCGGTTGCGTCCAGCTCGGCGGTATTACGGCTGACCATCCAGCCGACGCGCTCACGCGCAAGCCGCAGATCACCCAGACGCAGCGCGCGGGCCACCGGCTGCGCATGCTCGTACAGGCTGCGCAGGCCAAGGGCGAAGTACAGAGCGAAGATCTCCACCGCCCAGCCAAGCGAGGTCAGGTGCACCAACAGCCAGGTAAGCAGGGTCAGCGGCAGCACCGCCAGGCACCAGGCCGTTACGCCATGGCTGCGCCAGCCGCCACCGGCCGGGTTGAAGCGCTGCTCCAGGCGCCCTGCCAGGCGACCGAAGGCCACCAGCGGATGCGCGCGCCTGGGCTCGCCCAGCACGGCGTCCAGCGCCACGCCGACGCAGGTGATCAGCGCCAGGCTCATCGTTCACTCACCAGATGATCCCCATCGATTCTCGAACAACAACTCCGATAGCGGTCGGGGCGTGGCCCAACCCTCCTCCACCAGCATCGGCTTTTCGTAAAAGGCCTGAACCGGCCCCAGGCACAGCAGCGCTACCGGCTTGCTACCGGCCGGCATGCCCAACAATGCGGCCACCGCTTCGGGGTCGAACAACGATACCCAACCGAGCCCGAGCCCTTCGGCACGCGCAGCCAGCCACAGATTCTGAATGGCGCAGGCCACCGAGGCCATATCCATTTCCGGCAGGGTGCGTCGTCCAAAGACATGCGCCTCGCGGCCCTCCATCAGCGCCACCGCCAGTAGCTCGGCGCAGTCGCGAATACCTTCGACCTTCAGCCGCATGAACTCGTCACTGCGCTCGCCGAGGGCCTCGGCAGTGCGCACCCGCTCGGCCTCCACCAGCTCATGAATGGACTCACGCAGTTGCGGGTCACTGACGCGCACAAAGCGCCAAGGCTGCATAAGGCCAACGCTCGGCGCGTGGTGGGCGGCTTCGAGCAGCCGCGCCAGGACCTCGGCTGGCACCTCGCCGCCGCTGAAATGACGCATATCGCGGCGCTCGGCGATGGCGCGATACACCGCCGCGCGCTCCTCATGGCTGAAGGCATGCTCGCTCATGGACGTAACAGCGCGGCGGCCGCCTCCGGGTTGGACGGCAGGTAGAAGTGGATATAGCTGGCCGTGAGTCGCCCCAGGCGATAAACCGCCTCAGCCACCGGCTTGCCGTTCGGGCAGCGACCGAGCGCCAGAGGCTGCAAGGGACTTTCCAGCCGCGAGTGATGGTAACTGTGGCCACGTAGCTCGCCTTCGGGCAGCGTCACCTGCTGCAAGGCCAGGGCGGTCAGCCGTGGCTGCAAGGCGGCGCTGCCCGCCAGCAGGCCGAGCATGCGCCCGCTGGCACCTTGCTTGTCGCGCAGTTCATCAAGCAGATAGAGCATGCCGCCACATTCGGCGAGCAAGGGTTTGCCGGCCTGGTGATGAGCACGAATCGCCGCGGCCATGGGCTGGTTGCCCTCCAGCTCGGCCAGGTACAGCTCCGGATAACCGCCCGGCAGATAAAGGCTGTCCACCTGCGGCAGCTCACGATCAGCGAGCGGTGAGAAGTAATGCAGCTCAGCGCCGAGCGCCTGTAACAGATCGAGATTGGCCTGATAGAGAAAGGCGAACGCCGCGTCGCGCGCCACGCCGATGCGTACCCCAGCCAACAGCGGCGCCAGCTCATCGAACTGCGGCGCGGCGAAGCTCACCGCAGGCGGCAGGTCGACGTTGGCACTGGCCGCCAGCGCATCGGCCGCGGCGTCCAGACGTGCATCCAGATCGGCCAACTCGCCGGCCTGCACCAGCCCCAGATGGCGGCTGGGCAACTCCACCGCGGCGCTACGCGGCAAGGCGCCAAACCAGCGAATGCTCGCTGGCAGCGCATCACGCAGGATATCGCCGTGGCGCGTGCTGGCAACGCGGTTACCGAGCACCCCGGCAAAGGGCAAGTTAGGCTGGAAGGTGGCAAGCCCGTGGGCCAGGGCGCCGAAGGTCTGGGCCATCGCCGCACCGTCGATCACCCCCAGCACCGGCACGCCAAAGTGGCGTGCCAGATCGGCCGCCGAGGGTTTGCCGTCGAACAGACCCATCACCCCTTCGATCAGGATCAGGTCCGCCTCGCCGGCGGCCTGCCAAAGCAGGCGGCGACTTTCCGCCTCGCCGACCATGGCCAGATCGAGCTGGTACACCGGCGCGCCACTGGCACGGGCGTGGATCATCGGATCGAGAAAGTCCGGGCCGCACTTGAACACCCGCACCCGCCGCCCCTGGCGGGTATGCAGACGTGCCAGGGCAGCGGTGACGGTGGTCTTGCCCTGGCCGGACGCCGGCGCAGCGATCAGCAGCGCCGGGCAGTGACGTGCGCCCATCAGAATTCGATGCCCTTCTGTGCTTTTACCCCGGACTTGAATGCGTGCTTGACCAGGCTCATCTCGGTGACCGTGTCGGCCGCCTCGATCATCCCAGGCAACGCACCGCGCCCCGTCACCACCACGTGCTGCAACAGCGGCCGGGCCTCGATATCAGCCAGAACCGCGTCCAGTTCGAGGTAGCCATGCTTGAGGGCGATGTTCAATTCGTCCAGCACCACCAGGCCGACCGACTCATCGCTGAGCAGATGCCGGGCGACCGCCCAGGCTTCCTGCGCCTTGGCGATATCACGCTGGCGATCCTGGGTTTCCCAGGTGAAGCCTTCGCCCATCACGTGATAGCTGACTTCCTCGGGAAAACGGCGGAAGAAGGTTTCTTCACCGGTGCTGGCCGCGCCCTTGATGAACTGCACCACGCCGACCTTGATGCCATGGCCCAGGGCGCGCGCGACCATGCCGAAGGCGCTGCTGCTCTTGCCCTTGCCATTGCCGCTGTGCACCAGCAGCAGGCCGTATTGGTCCTGGGCCTGGGCGATCTTTTCGTCGATCAGGGCTTTCTTACGTTGCATGCGCGCCTTGTGGCGGGCGTCGCGTTCGGCGGTCTCACTCATGCTGTGCTCCTGCACGTCAGGCACCCGCGCCGCCTGTTCCTCGAACAGTACGAACGGCAATGAGGAAGAAGATCGCGATGATCCGCACGCACTCATCCAGGCGCCAATGGCTGGTCAGGCGAGCGGAAGACAGAAAACACGAACGCCCCGGTAGAACCGGAGCGTTGGCCGGACAACGCCCTCCGCGATGCCGTGAAACTGCGACAGGCCGGTCTCCGGGCTTGTGAGCGAACCATGGGTTCTGCGCCGCGCCTTCCCGTGCATAGCACAGTGGCTTTGCAGACTGCGTGAAAACTACTGCGCTCGGCCATGCGGCGTTAAAAACAGTCTCGTGCGCGAGTCCGATCAAAATGCTCATTTACAGCTCGTAAAGTCAAGCGCGACTCCGACCATTTTTCGCCTGTTTTTGCCTTGCCTGACCTTCGCTCGCTACGTTTTCACATGGTCTGCTTAAGCAGCGTTTGACTCACCTACCGTTGCGGGGGCAGCGCCGGCATTGGAACCGGCTTCCCTGTTTCACCCCTTGGCCGCCACTCACAGCGACTCGGGGCACCTGAAGCAAGGCGCGCAGGGTAGAGGCTGGCAGCCCTGCCCGTCAACGCCACTCAGTGCCTGGGCATGAACCCGGGCGGCTTGCTCGCCAACCAGTCGACGAACGTTCGCAAACGCTCGTCGCTCAGCAGTGCCTCGCGGCTGTTGTAGGTCAGCGCCAGCTCCTTTTCACTGAAAAGCCGATGAATCTGGTTATGGCAGGCGCGGCAGACCCACAGCGTGGCGGTGATACGTTCATGACGGGGGTAGCGCTTCTGCACATAAGCCTTGTCGTGCAGCGCCTTGGGAATCAGGTGATGACGGGTCAATGCGACGGGGCGTGCACACAGCTCGCAGACCTCAGGCTGAGGCGGCAGGCGAATGGGATCGACCATGGACAGTAATTCAGGGATTACGCGCGAGCTCTGGGGTGATGACCCGCTTGGCATCGAGATAGACGCCCTGCCAGTAACCACTGGTGAGGCTGTCCAGGCGCACGGTACCGCCGGTGGAGGGGGCATGAACGAAGCGGCCGTCACCGACATAGATCCCGGCATGACTGACGGCGCGGCCACCATTGGTGGCAAAGAACACCAGATCACCACTTTTCAGGGCGTCACGGCGGACATCAGGGGTGCGCATGGTGCTCAGCTCACGCGTCGAACGCGGCAGACTGATACCGGCAGCATCGCGATAAACGTAGCCGATCAGGCCGCTGCAGTCGAAACCACCTTCCGGGGTATTGCCACCATAGCGATACGGCGTACCGACCAGACCGAGGGCACGGAACAGCACGTCTTCAGCGCCGCCCTGGTAAGACGACGAAGAGACTGGAGGGCTGTAACTGGGCTGGGGAGAGGGAGCGCGACTGCTGCAGGCACTCAGCAGCAAAACGAGAGCGATGAGGGCAACACGGGTCGTGACGGGCATAAGCGAGGCGATCCTGAGCCTGAATGCGCTCTACTCTGCCGCTTGCGGACAAACGGCGCAACCCTGGGGTTACGCCGTGATACATCAGTTGTTGCGCTTGGCAGCAACCTGCTCTTCCACCGGAGCCAGCGCCAGGACGCGCTTGGCCTGCAGGTAACTGCGGTTCCAGTAGCTGTCGTCGAGACTGTCGATGCGCACACCACCGCTGCGGCTGCTGCTGGAGTGGATGAACTGGTCATCACCCAGATAGATGCCGGCGTGACTGACGCGACCACGACCACGATCATTGAACAGGATCAGATCACCCGGCTCCAAATCGGCGCGCGCCACCTTCGGCGCATCGAGGTTGATCAGCTCACGCGTGGAACGTGGCAGTTCCAGGCCGACTTCCTCGCGGAACAGGTAGCCGACAAAACCGCTGCAATCGAAACCGGATTGCACCGAGGTGCCACCGTAGCGATAGCGAGTGCCGATCAGCGAACGCCCGAGATCGAGCAGGCTGTCTGCCAGCTGTGGCATTTCATAGGGTTTGTCGTCGATCAGCGCGGTGATTTCATCGTCGGCAGGCTCAACCTGCTGAGAGAGCGGGCGAGCAACTGACTCGACCGCAGCGTCGCCTGTCTGCGGTTGCGGCGAGTGGCCGGCGCAGGCAGCGAGCAAGACTGTGAGTGCAAGAGGCACGAGGGGTGCGAAGCGTTTTAGCATGGGCACGACCGTGTCGGTTGAATTTACAAGTCGGCGACTATGCCTTCTACAAGGCCCATTTGCAAATTCTATCGTTAGAAATGTGACCCAGTAGTTTCGCCGCGCCATCTAAAGCGCCCGACCATACCTATAGCCGGGCGATTCAGGCGCTAGCAGGCCGTTGAAAAACGTAGCCGAGGCAGCCAGTGCAAGGCAAAAACAGGCGAAAAAGCGCAGTTTACGAGTTGTAAATGAGCATTTTGAGCCTGTTTTTAACGCAGCAATGGCAACGCAGGTAGTTTTTCAACAGCCTGCTAACCGAGAATCTCGCTCAAGGGAATGAAGCGCAGCATATCCCCTTCGGCCAACGTGCTGCCCTCCATTACCTCGGCCAACCCTTCGGCCCAGGCGGCGCTGCGCAAAACGCCGGAACTCTGGTTGGCATAGGGCACCACACGCCTTTGCTCCAGACGCGCGCGCAGATACTCACGGCGCATGCCGGGCTTACCCCAGGTAAAACCTGCCGGCACCGCGAAGCCCAGTGGTTCGACCCGCTGCACACCAAGACGACGCAACATGTAAGGACGCGCCAGCAGTCCGAAGGTGACCAGTGTCGAGGCCGGGTTGCCCGGCAAACCTATTACCGGAACGCCCTGATAGTGGCCGAAGGTCAGCGGTTTACCTGGCTTGATCGCCAATTTCCACAGCGCCAGCTCGCCCGCCTCGCGCAGGGCTATGCCGAGAAAATCCGCCTCCCCCACCGAAACGCCACCCGTGGAGAGGATCAGATCGACCTCGCCCAAGGCGCCCAGCGCTTCGCGGGTGCGCTGCAGGTCATCAGGCAATATGCCCGCATCGACCACGCTGCAGCCCAGTCGCTGCAACCAGGCAATCAGCAGACGCCGATTGCTGTTGTAGATCTGCCCCGGCCCAAGCGCCTGCCCCGGCTCGACCAGCTCATCGCCGGTGGACAGCACGGCAACGCGCAGGCGCCGCCGCACCGACAGCCGTGCGGCGCCAAGAGAGGCTGCCAGCCCCAGCTCGATTGGCCCCAGGCGGGTACCGGCCGGCAGCACGCATTCACCGCTGCGGGTTTCCTGGCCTTGAGCCCGTACGTTCTGCCCGACTTTCAGCGGCTCGCGGAAATGCACCCGCCCCGCCTCATCCAGCTCAACGTTTTCCTGCATCTCGACAGTGTCGGCACCTTCCGGTAGCGGCGCACCAGTGAAGATGCGCGCGCAGGTTCCGGACTCCAGCGGTGTGGGCGCGGTACCCGCCTGAATGCGCTGGCTAATCGGCAACGCCTGGCCATTGCAATCGGCCAGGCGCAGGGCATAACCGTCCATGGCGCTGTTGGCCCAGGGCGGCAGATCCAGCGCCGCGATCAGCGGCTCGGCCAGCACACGACCATCAGCCTCGGCCAGCACGACCTGCTCGACCTGCTCGATTGGCGCCGCATCCGCCAGAGCCAGCAGGCGCTCCAGCGCCGCCTCCATGGGCAGCAGACCGGGGTGATCGCAACCACTCATCCGCGTGTCTCGCAGGCGCCCACCTGTTTCAGATGCGGCACGAAGTTGCAGGGACGATGCCGTGCATCCAGTTGTTCGCCGAGGATGCCGTCCCAAGCGGTACGACAGGCATTGGTCGAACCCGGCAGGCAGCACACCAACGTGCCGTTGGCCAGACCGGCCAGCGCACGCGACTGGATGGTGGACGTGCCGATATCGGCCACGGAGATCTGCCGGAACAGCTCACCGAAACCATCGACCTGCTTGTCCAGCAGGCAGGCGACCGCTTCCGGCGTGCTGTCACGCCCAGTGAAACCGGTACCGCCGGTGATCACCACGACCTGTACCTGATCCTCGGCAATCCAGGTCGCCACCTGGGCGCGGATCTTGTAGAGGTCATCCTTGAGCAGAACGCGAGCGGCCAGTTGGTGCCCGGCGGCGGTCAGACGGTCGACCAGCAGTTGACCCGAGGTGTCGGTCTCCAGCGTGCGCGTGTCGCTGACGGTCAGCACGGCAATGTTCAGCGGTACGAAAACCGCGTCGGCCTTATGGTTCATGGCAGGCATCCAATTGGGAGAGAATGGGCGCTGTTATATCACACAGCCTGCCTTCGGAGACTGCACACATGCCCGCATCCAACGCCCGCCCCACCTGCTCGGTGCTACTGCTTTCCGGTGGCCGTGGCCTGCGCATGGGCGGCCGCGACAAGGGCCTGCTGGAGTGGCGCGGTCGGCCATTGATCGCGTGGTTGCATGATCTGACCAGGCCGTTGAGCGACGACCTGATCATCTCCTGCAACCGCAACACGGAGCACTATGCACGCTACGCCGACCAACTGGTCGCAGATCAGGATCAGGACTTTCAGGGGCCGCTGGCGGGTATCCGCGCAGGCATGGCCGCGGCACGCCACGAGCAAATGCTGGTGCTGCCCTGTGACGCCCCTCTGGTGGACCGTGCACTGATCGAGTCATTGCTTGCCCACGCGGGGAGCCGGCCGGTGGTGATTCGCCAGGGCAACTACTGGCAGCCACTGTTCTGCCTGTTGCCCACGGGGCTCAAAGACAATCTGGAACACGCCTGGCAATCCGGTGAACGCAGCCCGCAGCGCTGGTTCGGCAACCTGGCCCCTATCGCCGTCGACTGCACGCTGGAAGATGCCCGCCTGGCCAACCTGAACACACCGGAAACGCTCGCGAACGGCATATCGCCTTGCTGAAGCGATAAGTCCTGCGCGGAACTCATACGACAGTTTCACGTCTGAGCGAGGGTATAGCACCTCTTTAGCACCCAAGGAGACAGACCATGACCAAACGGATAATCCCCGCCCTGCTGATGGCAATCGGCTTCACTGTGCTGGCCGGCTGCTCCACGCCGTCGGTGATCACCCTGAATGACGGGCGTGAAATACAGACGGTAGACAAACCCAAGTTCGATGAAGAATCCGGCTTCTACGAATTCGAGCAACTCGACGGCAAGCGCGCCACGATCAACAAGGATCAGGTGCAGACCGTCAAGGAACTCTGAAGCGAGAGCCCGAGGCACCGCTGAAGGACAATGGGGCACGCCCCGGCCGCAGAAAGGTATGACCGGCTTGATGATTTTTTCAGGCTAACCCCTTGTGCGGTAAAAGTTTTTCGGTAGAATACGGCTCATTCGGAGTGTAGCGCAGCTTGGTAGCGCGTCTCGTTCGGGACGAGAAGGTCGCAGGTTCGAATCCTGTCTCTCCGACCAAATCAAAAACCCGCCTTGATCGGCGGGTTTTTTATTGCCTTAGATTTGTCGGTAGCGCCTTTCAGCTCAGAAAAGTCACCACCTGCTCGGCATCGAATGGCCAGTTCAGCTCGCTTCCACTGTCGCAGCGGCGTAGCACCGGAATGCGCAAACCGTACTGCTCGACCATCCCTTCGTGCTCGGCGATGTCGATCAACTCGACCAGCAGACCATTCTCGACGAATGGCATAAGCAGCGCCTCGGCCACCTCGCAAAGATGGCAGCCCAGGGTTCCGAAAAGTTGGCATTCAGGCGTCATGAGCGCACCTCACTATCAGCAAGGTGCGCAGTTTAGCACCGGCTGTCGATCAGCTCGCGTCAACGCCCTTGCCCGCTTGGCCAGCGAGCAGCGACTGCAAGCCGTCGAGCAGGCTGCGGTTGAGGCTGTCGGCTTTTTCCAGGCGCGGCAGGTCGAAGCGCTCGTCGAGCGAGAAGCCGCCCTTGAGCAACTCTTTGAGCATGCCGCCGGCATCCTGCGCCAGGTCGCCGGCACTGCGCAGTGCATCGAGCAGGCCCTGTGCATATTCCTGCAGCCCGGCATTGACCGCACTGGCGCCCTGCCCAGCCACGGCGCCATAGGCATCGGTGGCCTGACGCACGCTGGTCTGCGTCAGGCGCAGCGACATCGAAGCCAGTTGCTCACCGTCCATATCCAGCGCCATGGCACGGTCGAAGGCACCTGCCAGATCACCAGCGTAGAACTTGTCGGAGAGATCCTGCACCTGACTGAAAAGCTTCTCCAACGCCTTGATCTCGTCATCGTCCAGCTCACCCTCGACATCCACCTGCCAGCCGCCGATGCGCATGCTGCCAGACTGACTACTGCCCACCACAGTGGTGGACTTACCGTCGCTGGAAGCGGCGAAACTGCTCTGCGACCAGCTGGCCGAGGCCTGCGCCACGGAAATGCGCAGGCGATCACCATCGCGGGTCGTGACGGACAGGTCGAAGGTCTCCGCCAGCGCACTGAAACGCTCGCTGTAACCGGCCACCGCAACCTTGTCCGAGGCGCCCGGGGCAGCGCTGCCGAAGCGTTTGTCGAGATCGCCGAAGCCATCCTGAATACGCTTGTAGGTATCGTCTATATCGCTGACCACCTGCCCCTTGAGCACGCCCATGCCATCGAGAATCTTGCGCGCCTCGGCAAAGCCCTTCTCGACACCATCACGCGCCTGGGACAGCAGCTTGTCCAACTTGGCCGGATCAGCGCCAGCAGCGGCCTCGCTCTGCAGACGCTGCTCGATGAAGCCCAGAATCCGCCCCGCCACTTTCTCCGGGGTGTATTCATCACGCGACCCAGACAGCGAGCCCGGCGGCACACCGAGCTTCTCGGCGAGGCGATTGGCCAAGGTGGCCTGGGCATCGGCGGCATTGCTGCGCGCCGCCAAAGCCTGGCTGGCTTGGGCAGTGCGGGAAGCGGCGGAATTCAGTGAGCTCAGAGGATTCATGACTGGGTACCCAAACAGGTTATCTGCCGAACTTAACGGCCGTTGAAAGGCAAGCTTTAACCTTTATCGACCAACGGTTGTCGATTTTTCTCAGCTCGCTTGCGCTCGAACGAGATTTTCCCGCTCGATGGCCAAACCCGGAAAATCCCTGATAAGCCCGACCTAGAGGCCACGCCCGCCTAAGCGCCGGCCACGCTAAAAGCCCCGCGAGACTAAAGTCTTACAGTCGACTCGCTATCGAGATGCTTTATTTCATCGCGCCGTAACTGGCCGGTCACATCGTGGCCGACCTGCTAATAACAACGAGGAGACAACAATAATGAGTAAGACTCCCCTCGCCCGTGCCGTGGCCCTCGCCACGCTGGGCGCCAGCCTGACCCTGCCGAGCCTGGCACAGGCTGACTTCATCGGCGACAGCAAAGCGACGCTGGAACTGCGCAATTTCTATATGAATCGCGACCTGCGCGACACGACGGCTGCCCAGCAGTCCAAACGCGAGGAATGGGCGCAGGGCTTCATCCTCAAGGCCGAGTCCGGCTTCACCGAAGGCACCGTTGGTTTTGGCCTGGACGCCTATGCAGGCCTGGGCCTGAAGCTCGACTCATCTGATGAACGCGCCGGCACCGGCCTGCTGCCCAACGCTTTCGGCAACGAGGGGCCGGACGAATATTCCGAGCTCAGCGGCGCGGTCAAGGCACGCATTTCCAAGACAGTCGGCAAGGTCGGCGGGCTGATGCCCAAGCTGCCCATCGTCACCTCCGGCGACTCGCGCCTGCTGCCACAGGTGTTCACCGGCGGCATGATCACCTCGCAGGAAATCGACGGCCTGACGCTCAATGGCGGCCAACTGCGTGACGTCAACCAACGCGCATCCACCGACAGGGTGGATATCACCGCCACCAACGTCGGCGGCGAAAGCGACCGCTACAACTTCGCCGGCGGCGACTACAAATTCAATGGCGGCAACACCACCGTTGGCGTGTGGTACGGCGAGCTGGAAGATATCTATGATCAGAAGCTGTACAACCTGATCCACGTGCAGCCGATCGGCGACTGGAAGCTGGGCGCCAACCTGGCCTACTTCGACTCCCAAGACAACGGCCGCAAACTCGGCGGCAAGCTGGATAACGACCTAACCTCGGTCAACCTCTGGGCCGGCATTGGTGCGCACACCTTCCGCGTGGGTTATCAGAAGGTCGGCGGCGACAACGCCTTCCCCTTCCTGACCGAGACCGACCCCTACATCGTCAACTACATCCAGATTCTCGACTTCACCCGCAAGGACGAGAAATCCTGGCAGGCACGTTATGACGTCAACTTCGCCAGCTATGGCATTCCGGGCCTGACGGCGTTCGTCCGCTACGTGACCGGTGACGGCTTCGACGGTGTGGGAGGCGCAAGCGGCAAGGAATGGGAACGCGACGTGGATATCAGCTACATCATCCAGCAAGGCCCACTTAAGAACCTCGGCGTGCGCTGGCGTAACGCAATGGTGCGCTCCAATGCGAGCATCGGTGATCTGGACGAAAACCGCCTGATCGTCAGCTACACCATCCCCCTGATGTAAACACTCCAGCCACACGAAAACGCCGCAACGCCTGTAACGGGTTGCGGCGTTTTTTTATCAGCCTGGAAAACAGTCGGAGCCATTTCTCGGCTAGGCTCCAGCGATCTCGGAGGATAACTCGATGGACGACTACCAACCCTTGGCCTGCGACCTCTACGACTACCTGGAGATCGCCTGCATGCACCGCTATCAGCTGGATATCGAACTGATCGACGGTTCTCAACTGCGGGGCCAGGCCCTGACCACGGAAACCACGGCGAGCAAGGAAGAGTTTCTGCTGGTGCGTACCAACGATGGTGAGCAGCGCCTGCGCATGGATCGCCTGCTGGCGATCACCCCACAGGATGCAGGCGCCAGCTTTGGTCGGGTGCTGTTGAGCGGCAATCGCTGCTGAACGCGACGCCCTACGCGAGCATGCAGTAACGCGGCGTTACCACATCAGATCATCGGGAATCTGATAGGCCGCGTAGGGATCATCGGCATCCGGCTCTTCGACGTGGGTGTTGAGCAGGACGATGCGCGAGGCATCACGTTCCTGAATCTTCAGCGCAGCCTCGCGCGGAATGATCTCGTAACCACCACCATGACGGACGATGGCCAGCCAGCCGTTGGATAGCTTGTTGCGCACCATGGTGTTGACCGGCAGGCGCTTGACCTTTTTGTCGTCGACGAAGTTGTAGTAGTCCTCGCCGTCAAGCTTGGGCAGGCGTGAACGCTCGATCAGTTGCTTGACCTGCGCCGCGCGGGCTTTCTGCTCGGCTTTTTCCTGCTGCTGACGATTCAGCTCCTGATCACGTGCGGCCTTTTCGGCTTGCGCCTGCAGTGCGGCCTGGCGTGTGCTGTCATCCAGTTCGGCCTGGCCTTTTTGCACCAGACGTTTCTGCTTTTGCTGTTGCTTGCCAGCCTGCTTGGCCTGTTTTTCATTGACCAGGCCGGCTTTGAGCAGCTGGTCGCGCAGGGAAAGACCCATGACTAAAGATCCCGAACATGATTCAGTTGCGGCAGCGACACAGATTCGCGCTGCCAGTCCAAGGCGCCCAGCATAAGGGCTAAGCCGCGGCGGCTCCAGCCTGTAGGAGCGACTTCAGTCGCGAAAGGCGGACAGCAGAGGCTTCGCGGATAAATCGGAACGCCGCCGTGCCTATAGGGTTCAACAGCCAGGCGCCTGCTTCTCCAGCTTCTTGGCCTCACCCCACAGGGCATCCAGTTCCTCCAGCGAGCAACCGTCCATGCTGCGCCCGGCTTCACGCACGCTTTGTTCGATAAAGCGAAAGCGCTGCTCGAACTTGCCGTTGGCCGCGCGCAATGCCGCTTCCGGGTCGACCTTCAAGTGGCGCGCCAGGTTGGTGACGACGAACAGCAGGTCGCCGATCTCCTCGGCCACCGCCTCGGCGTCGTTCTCGCTCATGGCTTCGAGCACTTCATCCAGCTCTTCGCGCACCTTGTCCACCACCGGCAGTGCCTCGGGCCAGTCGAAACCGACCTGGGCCGCACGCTTCTGCAGCTTGGCCGCACGCGAGAGTGCCGGCAGCGCCGCCGGCACGTCATCGAGCAAAGAAAGCTGCTCGGGGGCAGCAGCCTTCTCCGCACGCTCCTGTGCCTTGAGCTCTTCCCAGCGCTGCTTGACCGCAGCCTCCTCCAGCTTCGCCGCATCCGGCGCACCGTACAGATCGCCGTCGGGAAACACGTGCGGGTGGCGACGAATCAGCTTGCTGGTGATGCCATCGACCACCCGGGCAAAGTCGAAACGCCCCTCCTCCTGCGCCAGCTGACTGTAATAGACCACCTGGAACAGCAGGTCGCCGAGCTCACCCGGCAGATGCTCGAAGTCGCCACGCTCGATGGCGTCGGCGACCTCGTAGGCCTCCTCCAGGGTGTAGGGCACGATGGTCGCGTAGCTTTGCTTGAGATCCCACGGGCAGCCGTGTTGCGGATCGCGCAGACGCGCCATCAGGTGCAGCAGGTCGTCGAGTCGATACATGAAAGCTCTCGCTAGGACACGCGGTGGCGACGCGCCTCGATGATATTGGGCAACTGGCCGATACGCGCCAGCAGACGGCCAAGGGCATCGAGCCCGGGAATCTCCACGGTGATCGACATGGAGGCGGTGTTGTCCTCCTTGTTCGAGCGGGTGTTGACCGCCAGCACGTTGAGCTTCTCGTTGAGCAACACCTGGGTCACGTCACGCAGCAGACCGGAACGGTCGTAGGCCTTGATGACGATCTCCACCGGGTAGGTCTGCACCGGCACCGGGCCCCAGCTCACCTGGATCATCCGCTCCGGCTCGCGCGCAGTCTGCTGCAACGCCGTCGGGCAATCCTGACGGTGAATGGTGACGCCACGGCCGAGGGTGATGTAGCCAACGATCGGGTCCCCTGGCAGCGGCTGGCAGCAGCCGGCCATCTGCGTCAGCAGGTTGCCGACGCCCTGGATCTGGATATCGCCACGCTTGCCCGGCTTGAAGCCCTGCGCCTTGCGCGGGATCAGCTCCAGTTGCTCGTTGCTGCGTTCCGGCTCGAGCAGTTGCTGGGCCAGGTTGACCGCATGGGCCAGGCGCACGTCGCCAGCGCCTAGGGCCGCGAAAAGGTCCTCGGCGGTTTTCAGGTTGGCCTTCTCGGCCAGCTTGTCGAAGTCCGCACCGACCAGAGCCAGACGCGCCAGCTCGCGTTCGAGCAACTGCTTGCCGGCGGCGACGTTCTGGTCGCGATCCTGCAGCTTGAACCAGTGGACGATCTTGGCCCGCGCGCGGCTGGTGGTGACATAACCCAGGTTGGGGTTGAGCCAGTCGCGACTGGGCGTGCCGTGCTTGCTGGTGATGATTTCCACCTGCTCACCGGTCTGCAGGCTGTAGGTCAGCGGCACGATGCGGCCGTTGATCTTGGCACCCCGGCAGTTGTGACCGATCTCGGTGTGTACGCGGTAGGCGAAGTCCAGCGGCGTAGCGCCCTTGGGCAGGTCGATGGCGTGACCGTCGGGGGTGAACACGTAAACCCGATCCGGCTCGATATCCACGCGCAGCTGTTCGGCCAGGCCGCCGATATCGCCCAGCTCCTCGTGCCACTCGATGACCTGACGCAGCCAGGAGATCTTCTCTTCGTAGTGGTTGGAGCCGGATTTGACGTCGGTGCCCTTGTAGCGCCAGTGCGCACACACCCCCAGCTCGGCCTCTTCGTGCATGGCGTGGGTGCGAATCTGCACCTCCAGCACCTTGCCCTCCGGGCCGAGCACGGCGGTGTGTAGCGAGCGGTAGCCGTTTTCCTTGGGGTTGGCGATGTAGTCGTCGAACTCCTTGGGAATGTGCCGCCACAGGGTGTGCACGATGCCCAGGGTGGTGTAGCAGTCGCGCACCTCCGGCACCAGCACCCGTACTGCGCGCACGTCGTAGATCTGGCTGAACTGCAGGCCCTTGCGCTGCATCTTGCGCCAGATCGAATAGATGTGTTTCGCCCGGCCGCTGATGTCGGCCTTGATGCCGGTGGCTTCCAGCTCCTGGCGCAGATGGGCCATGGCGTCGTTGATGTACTGTTCGCGATCCAGACGGCGCTCGTGCAGCAGCTTGGCAATCTGCTTGTACTGCTCAGGCTCCAGGTAGCGGAAGGACAGGTCTTCCAGCTCCCACTTGATATGACCGATGCCGAGGCGGTGAGCCAGCGGCGCGTAGATGTCGAACACCTCACGCGCCACGCGCTGACGCTTCTCTTCGTCGGCTTCCTTGACCGCGCGAATGGCGCAGGTACGCTCGGCCAGTTTGATCAGCGCCACACGCACGTCATCGACCATGGCCACCAGCATCTTGCGCAGGTTCTCGACCTGCGTCTGCGAGCCGACCACCACCGATTCACGCGGATTGATACTGGCGCTGATCGCCGCCATGCGCAGCACACCTTCGATCAGCTTGGCCACCACCGGACCGAAGCGCTGGTGCACCGCAGCCAGGGTGATCTTGCCTTCACGTACGCCGCGATAAATGATCGCCGCGACCAGCGAATCCTGATCGAGCTTGAGATCGGCGAGGATTTCCGCGATGTCGAGACCGGCGCGGAATGTAGATGCGTCCTCGCTCCAGTGATGCGGTGTGGTGTTGGCCTGCTGCTCCAGATCACGGGCGAACTCGCAGGCTTCTTGCAATGCCTGACGATCAAGCGCCGGATCGACGCGAGTGACATGCTGCAACCAGGCCTCGAGATTGATGCTGCCGTCATCGTTGACTGGCTGATGCGCTCTCACCTGAACCATCGTCTTACCTTCCCTACGGCGCGCATAGGTCGCACCGAGCAGTCGCCGGCCTTCTCTGAGCCGGTCGGATTAACTGAAAGAATGCGCATCCTGCACATCCCTGCGGTACCGAACGTACCGCTTTGGCCCAAGACCTAAATCTCGGGTTTCTCGAATAGAGCCATCGCCTCGACATGCGCCGTCTGCGCGAACATGTCGAGAATCCCGGCGCGGCGCAGGCGATAGCCCTGCTGCACCAACTCAGCCGCATCGCGCGCCAGGGTGGTCGGATTGCAGGAGACGTAGACCAGGCGCCGCGCACCCAACTCACTCATCCCACGCACCGCCTGCAACGCGCCATCGCGTGGCGGGTCGAGCAGCACCGCGGTAAAACCGCCACGCGCCCAGGCCTCGGAGACCAGCGGGTTGGACAGATCGGCACGGAAAAAGTGCGCATTGTCCAAGCCATTGTTGTGTGCGTTGCCAGCGGCCCGCTGCACCATCGCCTCGACACCTTCCACAGCCACCACTTCAGCAGCCTGACGCGCCAGCGGCAGGGCGAAATTACCCAGGCCGCAGAACAGATCCAGCACCCGCTCACCAGGTTGCACTGCCAACCAGTCTAGCGCCTGAGCGACCATCGCCTCGTTGACCAGACCATTGACCTGCACAAAATCGCCAGGCCGATAAGACAGTCGCAGGTGCCAGCGTTGCAACTCAAAGCCCAGCTCGGCGCTCTGCTCATCAGGCTGCGGTTGTCCTTCACCCTGTAGCCACAGCTGCGCGCGATGCTCGCTGCAGAATGCGCGCAGACGGCTCAGATCAGCCTCCGCCAGCGCTGCCGTGTGCCGCAGCAGCAACGCTTCGGCAGTACCACTGAAGAGTTCCACGTGCCCGACTGCCTGCGGCTTTTCCAGGCTGCGCAGCAACGCCGGCAACGCGCTGAAAATAGGCTGCAAAGGCTGTACCAGCACCAGGCACTCGTCGATGGCGACAATGTCCTGGCTGGCCTCTGCGCGAAAGCCGACCTGCAGTTGACGCGCCTTGGCGTCCCAGCGCACGGCAACACGCGCGCGGCGGCGATAGCCGAACTCGGGACCGGCCAGCGGCGCTGCCCACTCATCCGGCTGCACGCCGCCCAGGCGTGAAAGCTGCTCGGCCAGCGTGCGCTGTTTCAGGGCCAACTGATCGGCGTGGGGCATGTGCTGCAGGTTGCAGCCGCCGCAGCGGTCAGCATGAATGCAGGGCGCCGCACGGCGCTCGCTGCTGGCGGCGATGATGCGTTCGGCGCGCGCCTCGACGGTCTGGCTGCGGGCACTGAGTACCCGCGCCTCGACCTGCTCGCCGGCCAGGGCGCCACTGACGAACCAGGTGCGCCCGCCTTCGAAGGCGATGCCGCGACCGTCACCGGCCAGGCGCTCGATGGCGAGCTTCTGCTTCTTGCCGACCGGAACCTGCGCCGCACGGCTGCCGCCGCTGGGCTGAAAGCGCAGGTTGGAGCTGCGTCTGGCCATCAGTGCGCCGGTTCTTCGTAAACGCCGGTGGACAGGTAACGGTCGCCACGGTCGCAGATGATCGCCACCAGCACCGCGTTCTCCACCTGTTGCGACAGGCGCAGCATGCCGGCCACCGAACCGCCGGACGAAACGCCGCAGAAGATGCCCTCTTCCCGCGCCAGGCGCCGCATGACGTGCTCAGCCTCGGCCTGGCCCATGTCCATCACCTGATCGACACGTTCGGCCTGATAGATCTTCGGCAGGTACTCCTGCGGCCAGCGACGGATGCCGGGGATGGCCGAGCCTTCCTGCGGCTGCAGCCCGACGATCTGGATCGCCGGGTTCTGCTCCTTGAGGTAGCGCGAGGTACCCATGATGGTGCCGGTGGTGCCCATGGAGCTGATGAAGTGGGTGATGGTTCCGCCGGTCTGGCGCCAGATTTCCGGGCCGGTGCCGCTGTAGTGCGCCTCGGGGTTGTCACCGTTGGCGAACTGGTCGAGCACCTTGCCGCGCCCTTCGGCCTGCAGCCGCTCGGCCAGATCACGAGCGCCCTCCATGCCCTCCTCCTTGCTGACCAGGATCAGCTCGGCACCATAGGCGGTCATCGCCCACTTGCGCTCGGCGGTGGAGTTGTCCGGCATGATCAGGATCATCTTGTAGCCCTTGATCGCCGCCGCCATCGCCAGGGCAATGCCGGTGTTGCCGCTGGTGGCTTCGATCAGGGTATCGCCAGGCTGGATATCGCCACGCAACTCGGCGCGGTTGATCATCGACAGTGCCGGACGATCCTTTACCGAACCGGCCGGGTTGTTGCCTTCCAGCTTGACCAGCAGGGTGTTGCTGGTTTCACCGCCCAGGCGTTGCAGGCGTACCAGGGGGGTATTGCCGATGCAGTCGGCAATGGTGGGGAATTGCAGGGTCATGGGTCGCTCGAATCCAGACTGACGCGAAGGGGCATCATGATACGCCGAACCCGTCGCTTCATCACGCCATGATCGGTTGCAGGCGGTGATCAAGCCTTGCCCCGGATGCAATCCGGGATTGTCTGGTAGTGACCCGGACTGCATCCGGGCCATACGCCACTTCTTTATTGCGCGGCAGCGAAAGCCTTCAGAGTGCTCATCAGGCCCTGATAGCCACCAGTGGTGATATACCAGGTCGCTGGCTCGAGATAGAACACCTTGCCATCGGCCCAGGCCTTGCTGGCTGCTATACCGGCATGCTTGCCCAGCGTCTCGTCGGCCTTGCCTTCGCCGCCGGTTGCCGCACCACGGTCGAGGATCACCAACCACTGCGGCTGTTCTTTCAACGCCACCTCCAGGCGCACCTTCTGCCGCTCGCGCAGTTGCCTGGCCTCGGGCGAATCAGGCGCCGGACGCACCTGCGCCACGCTCGCCGGGTCCACCGGCTCGACCACAGAACGAGTACCCAGCACTTCATCGAGCATGCCGAAACGCTCGCCCGGTGCATGCAGCATCAGCGCGTCGTTGACGGTGAATAGCGTCAGCGAGCTCAGGCCGGCAGACTTTGCATGAACCGCAGCCAGCTCCTTGTTCAGTTGCGCTTGCAGCTGCGCAGCCTGCTCCTGCTTGTCGAAGATTTCGCCCAACAGTTGCAGATTGTTCTGAACACCCACCAGGAACTGGTCGGGAGCGATGCTCAGGTCGATGGTCGGCGCCAGCACCGAAAGCGCCTCGAACTGATTGCTGGAACGACCGCCGATGATGATCAGGTCAGGCTTGAGGCGTTGCAATGCCGCCTGATCCGGCTCGAACAGGGTGCCGATGTTGACGCTCTCGCGTCCTGCGTATTGTGCTTTCAGATAAGCCGGCCCGGCCATCTGCGGCACGCCAGCGGCGGCGATGCCAAGGGCATCGAGCGTGTCGAGTACGCCCAGATCGAAAACGGCGACGCGCTTGGGCGCCTCGTTCAGTGTCAGCTTGCCCTGGCCATGTTCGATGGCCAGCGGGTAGGCGGCCTGGGCGGCTGACACGGCGCACATCAGCGCGCCAAGGTGCAACAGGTTGATCAGGGTACGCTTGAACAGCGTCATATCGCTTTCCTCACTTTTTGAGTATTCGTGGATGCCGTAGCGGCGCGCTAGGAACTGGCGGCAAAGGCCACCCGGAGAGGCTCCAGGGCGGCCTGATTAAGGCGCTGCGGATCAGAAGTTCTGCGTCAGACCGAACACGTACCGCCTGCCATCGAGGTTGTAGGCGTAGTCATCGTCGGTGGTGACTTCCTTGTTGGTGACGTTGTACACACCGAACTTCAGGCTGAGGTCCTTGGTCGGCCTGTACACCAGGCCGACATCGGCGAAGGTATAGGACGGGTAGGTCACGCCGTTGCTGGCAGCACCACTGGTGCCGGTCTGCCAGCGGCCGGATGTCTCGCCCCGGTAGTTGAGCTGAGTCCAGAGGTTCAATTTGTCCATGGCCTGCCAGTCCAACGAGACGTTGAACATGTGCTTGGCCATGTCGTTGAGCGGCTCACCCTTGTACTGACCGGTCTTCTGCTCCGTGCTGGTGTAGGTGTAGCTGTGGCGGTACATCAGGTTGTCGAGCAGCTGGTAATCCAGGGTGAACTCAACGCCCCTGAGCTCCGCCTCGTCCACGTTCTCGTAGGCGGTGTAGCCGTACTGATGCGCCGGGTAGGTGGTGCCGTTGTATACGCAGGGCACGTTCGGCTGGCAGACACGACCAGTGCGGTTGATCTTGTCCTTGTAGTCGGTCTGGTAGACAGTCAGGGTCGTGTTGAGGCCCAGATCGAAGTTTTCGTAGCCGATGCCGATCTCGCGGTTGAGGCTGGTCTCCGGCGTCAGCTCGGGGTTACCGATGATTACGCCGCCCCTTGAGCTGGAGCCAAAATCGGTTGCAGCCTGGCGTAGGCTGGGCGCCTTGTAACCGGAGGTCACGCCGCCCTTGAGGGTGAAGTTCTCGGTCAGGTGATACACGGCATAGACCTTGGGACTGACTTCGCTGCCGAACGCCTCGTTGTCGTCGTAGCGGGCACTGAGGGTCAGCGACAGGTCGTCGCTCAGGCTCCAGTTGTCTTCCAGGAAGATCGAATTCTGGTAGCGCTCCATCTCCACTACGGCATCGGCAACCGGCACGACCGGTGGACGCAGGCCGCTGCTGGCACCGTCCTTGAGCTCTTCGTACTTGTGGGTCAGGCCACCTGTCAGTGCATGGGAGCCGAGGAAATAGGTCGCCTGGGTGTTGGCCGTCAGCACGTTGTACTCGATGCCATTGCCGGTATTGGCGTTGACTCGCGTCGGGTTCTCCGAGGTGTCGTAGTTGACGTAGGTATCCAGCAGCAGGTTGTCGTAACGCCCTTCGTGGGTAATGGCGTAGGTCTTGAAGATCGACTCGTTGTAGCTCGGCTCGTCGGCCACGTCGATGCTCTTGCCCGGATTGGCCCAACGGCGTTGCAGCGCTTCGTTGTAGTTGAAGGTGACCAGGTTCTGCTCGTCGATGTTCCAACCCAGCTTGCCGCCCAGGTTGCTTCTTCTGTACCTGGGGTCAGAGGCAGCGCTGTCGTCACCGCCGAGGAAATGGCTTTCGTCCTGGTGCAGGAAGGAACCGTTGACCTGCAAGGCCAGCACGTCCTCGATCAGCGGCGCATTCAGGTAGGCACTAGTCTGATAACCGTCCTCGTTCACCTTGTTGGCGCTATCGGCCAGGCTGTACTCGGTGGTGACGCTACCGGCGAACTCGTTGCGGATTTTCTTGGTGATGATGTTGATCACCCCGCCCATGGCATCGGAGCCATACAAGGACGAAGCCGGACCACGAATGACTTCGATGCGCTCGATCGCCTCGATGGGTGGCAGGAAATTGATCGGCGTACCGTTCTGGGTACCGTTGAGGCCGAAGGAGTCGTTGCCCTGCATCGGCCGCCCATCGACCAGAAACAGCGTATAGCCCGAGGTCATGCCGCGGATCTGGATCGAGCGTTCCACGCCGCCACCGGCAATCTGCACCCCAGCCACATTCTTCAGCGCGTCGGTGATATCGGTATAGGAGCGCTTCTTCAGTTCTTCTGCGGAGATGACCGTGATGGCGGCAGGCGCATCCTTGACGCTTTGCTCAAAGCCCGTAGCGGTGACCACTACCGCCCCAAGCTCCAGTTGCTCGGATTTTTCCTCGGCACCCGCCGAACAGGCCAGCGAGGCCAGCGTGACAGCCAGCAGGGTTTTCTTGAATCGAGGCCGAGACGATGCAGCGAGGCGTCGCTGGTTGAGTGACATGTGGATTGCTCCCAGTGATCAAGGTAAATCGAGTTGTCGGCTTGTTGCCAGCGGCCGTCCTGCACAGGAACTCGAACCCTGCACTCCCCCGGACATAGGCTTCGCTGGCTGACCCAACTCGGAACATCGGCGCCAAGCTCCGCCGTGGTCAGCGGGAGCAGATGGCCGAAACCAATCGAAAGGGCCGTGGCAAAGCCTCGGATGGACAACACGCCATCGAGAGCGAGCACTAGGAAGAAAAAGAAGCGCTACTACTTGCCGGCCCTGTCGGTTCAGACGCAAATAGTAAGAATTTACATTTGAGAGTAAATATAATTTACGAACTATACACTTTGCAGCCGCAGCTTCAGTCGCAGCCCGGGCCGTGCATTCTCTGCCCATAGGTGCCCACCCTGGGTAGCGATCATGCTGCGCGCAATGGCCAGCCCCAGGCCGAAACCGTCACCACCCGGACGGGCCGCGCTAAGGCGGGTGAAAGGACGGAAGATGGTCTCCAACTCGCTCTCGGCGACGCCCGGCCCCTGGTCCTCGATCCACAACAGCCATTGGCCCCCTTCGCGCTGTCCGGCCAGGCGCACCACTGCGCCCTCCGGCGAGTGGCGAATGGCATTGCGCAGGATGTTCTCCAGCGCCTGCGCCAGGCCGTTGAGATTGCCCAGCACCCGGCAATCGGCCGACAGCTCGCAGGGCATGCGCTCGATGGGCCAGCCGGTCTCGAAGCCGGCGTTTTCCCTCAGCACATCCCAGAGCCTGACGATGTCCACTTCTTCCAGCGGCAAGCTGGGCCGTTCGGTATCCAGCCAGACCAGCTCCAACGCATCGCCGACCAGCTTTTCCATTTCCTCGACTTCACGGGCCAGACGCTGACGCAGGGCCTCGACGTCCTGTTCGCTCTCCCCCGCCACGCGCAAGCGGGCCAACGGCGTGCGCAACTCATGCGATAGGTCACGCAGCAGCTGACGCTGGAACGCCACGGTGCCCTGCAGGCGCTCGGCCATATGATCGAAGGTTCGTGCCAGCTCACCCAGTTCATCCTTGCGCTGTGTCACCTGCGGGCCGAGCCGAGCAGACAGGTCGCCTGCGCTGAGTGCCGCGGCCTGACGCCTGAGGATCGCCAGCGGAGCGATCAGCAAGCGATACAGCAGAACGGCCACGACCACAGCCAGCACGGCCGGCAGCACGCGCTGCAGCAGCAACTCCCACAGTTCGTTGTACTTGCGCGGGTTCAAACGCTGCGGCAACTCCATCACCAGCCGGGCATTGCCGTCGCTGAAAGGAATGTAAAAGGTCGGCGTACCGCCTGGCCGCCCGACCGGGAATTCCAATCTGCGCACGAAATCGAGGCGCTGCGCCTGTTCGGCCGTCAAGGTTTGCGAGGACAGCGAGTCCTTGTGCTGATCAACCACCACCGCCCAGATCTGCTCACGCTCCTGCAGCCGCTGCAGAAAGGCATCGACGCCTGGCGTGCCCTCCTCGCGCCACGTCGTTTCCGCCTCCCGGGCATAGCCTTTGAGCGTCTGCCGGGTGGATTCGGGCAGATAGGAGGTCGCATCGATCAGCTCACGGCCGACATCCACATGCAGGCTGACCAGCAGCAGGCAGAACAGCGCCAATGCTCCGGCCAGCCGCCAGAGCAGCGAATGTCGCCCCGGCAGGTTCATGCCCCGGCCTGCGTCAGGATGTAGCCCTTGCCCCAGACGGTGTCGACACGTGTGGCCTCGTAGCCGACGGCCTGCAATTTGCGACGGATATGACTGACGTGCATGTCCAGGCTGCGGTCGTGCTGAGCGTAAGCGCGGCGCAGCGCCTGCTGATAAAGGAAAGGTTTGCTAAGCGCCTCGTCCTTGTGCCGCCAGAGCAGCTCCAGCACCCGGTATTCGCTGGGCGTCAGGCCGACCCAGGTGCCACGAACGGCCACATCGCTACGGCCCTCGTCGAACTGCAATCCGTTGCCCTCTGTACTCGACTGCGGCTCGCGGCGCTCATAGGCGACACGCCGCAGGATCGCATCCACGCGAACGCTCAGCTCGCCCAGGCTGAAGGGCTTGGGCAGATAGTCGTCGGCGCCCTGACTGAAACCGGCGATGCGGTTCTGCTCATCGCCCAACGCAGACATCAGCAGAACCGGCACGCTGCGGCGCTGGCGCAATTGCTGCAGCGCCACCAGGCCATTGGTGCCGGGCAACAGGATATCCATCAGGATCAGATCGAAATCCTCGTTCTCAGCCAAGCGCAACCCATCACTGCCGTCATGGCTGAGAGTCACGTCGAAACCACGGGCCATCAGGTGAGATTGCAGGTGACTGGCAAGCAGAGGGTCGTCCTCGACAGCGAGGATCCGGGTTGGAGAAGCGGAGCTGGCGTTCATGGAGAGAAACCGAAAACACAGAATGAGAACAATTCTACCTACTAAACGACAATCGCTCACCTACAGATTCCGCCGCGCTGAATCGCTACACTGCCCAGATGTCATTAAGGAGGAACGTCGTGTTCAAGGATCTAGGCATCAAAGGCCGCGTGCTGCTGCTCACCCTGTTCCCCACCAGCCTGCTGGCGCTGGTGCTGGGTGGCTATTTCACCTGGGTGCAACTGTCCGGTTTGCAGACGCAGCTGCTGCAGCGCGGTGAGATGCTGGTCGAACACCTGGCGCCCCTGGCGGCCCCCGCGCTGGAACAGCAGGCCACGAAAAAACTCGAGCGTATCGCTCAACAGGCACTGGAGCACCCGGATGTGCGTGCGGTGGGTTTTCTCAGCCCTGAGCGCACGTCACTGGCACATGCCGGGCCCAGCATGCTCAACCCGTCACCCAGCAGCCAGGCGGGCGTCAGCCTGCTCAGCGGTCAGGACGCCACGCGTTTTCTGCTACCGGTCTACGACCAGCACCTGGTGCTGAGCGACGACTTCGCTGAGGACCGCCAGCTGGAGCTGCTCGGCTGGGTCGAACTGGAGCTTTCGCATCAGGGCACCTTGCTCAGCGGCTACCGTAGCCTGTTCGCCAGCCTGCTGCTGATCGCCGGCGGCCTTGCCGTCACCGCCCTGCTCGCTCTGCGCATGGGCCGCAGCATCAACGAGCCATTGCGCGAGATCAAGGCCGGTGTCGCCCAACTCAAGGATGGCCACCTGGAAACCCGCCTGCCGCCGCTGGGCAGCCATGAGATGGATGAGCTGGCCGCCGGCATCAACCGCATGGCCGAGGCCCTGCAGAACGCGCAGGAAGAACTGCAGCACAGCATCGAGCAGGCCACCGAGGACGTACGGCAGAACCTGGAAACCATCGAGATCCAGAACATCGAGCTGGACTTCGCACGCAAGGAGGCTCTGGAAGCCAGCCGCATCAAGTCCGAGTTCCTGGCCAACATGAGCCACGAGATCCGCACCCCGCTCAACGGCATCCTCGGCTTCACCAACCTGCTGCAAAAGAGCGAGCTCAGCCCGCGCCAGCAGGATTACCTGTCGACCATCGAGAAATCCGCCGACAGCCTGCTCGGCATCATCAATGAGGTGCTCGATTTCTCCAAGATCGAAGCGGGCAAGCTGATGCTCGAATCCATCCCCTTCAACCTGCGCGACCTGCTGCAGGACACCCTGACCATCCTCGCCCCCGCAGCCCATGAAAAGCAGCTGGAGCTGGTCAGCCTGATCTACCGCGACACCCCGTTGGCTCTGCGCGGTGATCCGCTGCGCCTGAAGCAGGTACTGACCAACCTGGTCAGCAATGCGATCAAGTTCACCCGCGAAGGCACCATCGTCATGCGCGCCATGGTCGAGGACGAAAGTGCCGACAGCGCGCAACTGCGTATCAGCGTGATGGACACCGGCATCGGCCTGTCGGATGAAGACCTGCGCGCGCTGTTCCAGGCCTTCAGCCAGGCCGACAACTCGCTCAGCCGCCAGGCCGGTGGCACCGGCCTCGGCCTGGTGATTTCCAAACGCCTGATCGAGCAGATGGGCGGCGAGATCGGCGTCGACAGCACCCCGGGCGAAGGCTCTGAGTTCTGGATCACCCTGACCCTGCCCAAGGCCCGCGACGACGCTGAAGACCTGCCACGTGCCGCCCTCCAAGGCCGCCGCGTGGCCGTGCTGGAAAGCCACGAGCTGGCGCGCCAGGCGCTGACCCACCAACTCGAAGACTGCGGCCTGGAGGTGGAAAGCTTCGCTGATCCCGGCCAACTCTTCGCTGCGGTTAACCAGCAGCAGAATCACGAACGACCGCTGAGCCTGGCTGTGCTTGGCATCACCACCAGCCAGCTACCACCCGACAGCCTCGGCCAGCGTATCGAGGAGCTCGATCAGCTCGGCTGCAAGGCCCTGGTGCTGTGCCCGACCACCGAACTGGGGCAGTTTCACGACTCGCTGCCCGATGCCTACGCGCAACTCCAGGCCAAACCACCCTGCACACGCAAGCTGTACAAGGCGCTGGTGGAACTGGTCAGCCCACAACGCCCGGCCAGCGAGTCGCTCACCATCAGCAACACGCGCCGACCGCAAATCCTCTGCGCCGACGACAACCCGGCCAACCTGCTGCTGGTGCAAACCCTGCTCGATGACCTCGGTGCTCAGGTCACCGCCGTGGACAGCGGCTACGCGGCTATAGAAGCGGTACAGCACGGCAGCTTCGACCTGGTGTTCATGGACGTGCAGATGCCCGGCATGGATGGCCGCGAAGCCACCGAAGCGATTCGCCAGTGGGAAAGCGAACAGGGTCGCAGCGCCACGCCAATCATCGCCCTTACCGCCCATGCGCTGGCCAACGAGAAGCGAGCCCTGCTGCAGAGCGGCATGGACGACTACCTGACCAAGCCGATCAACGAACGCCAACTGGCCCAGGTGGTGCTCAAGTGGACGGGGCTGAATCTGCGCAACCAGCCCAATCAGAGGATTGCACCTGCTGCTGCGCCGCAGTCGCAGCCCAAGGTACTCGACGCCGAAGAAGGCCTGCGCCTGGCTGCAGGCAAAGCCGATCTGGCGGCGGACATGCTGAGCATGCTGCTGGCCGGTCTGCCCGGCGACCGCCTGGCCATCCGCCAGGCTCGCGATGCTGGCGAACGCACTGCCCTGATCGAGCGGGTGCATCGCCTGCACGGCGCCACGCGCTACTGCGGGGTGCCGCAACTGCGCATGGCCTGCCAGCGCAGCGAGACGCTGCTCAAACAGGACGACCCCGAGGCCCAGCGCGCCCTGGACGAACTGGACGCCGCAATCGCGCGCCTGACCGAAGCGGCGGCACAAAGCGCCTGAGGAAATGCCATGCGTATCTGCCTGTTCAGCAGCAAAACCTACGACCGCGAGTCCTTCCTGGCCGCAAACGGCTCGCCCGATTGGCAGCTGCAGTTTCATGAAGCGCGCCTGACCCACGACAGCGTGGCCCTGGCCAAAGGCAGTGAAGTGGTATGCGCCTTCATCAATGATGATCTGTCGGCGCCGGTACTGGAACAGTTGGCCGCCGGCGGCACGCGCCTGATCGCCCTGCGCTCGGCCGGTTACAACCATGTCGACCTGACAGCCGCGCAGCGCCTCGGTCTGCCAGTGGTGCGAGTACCGGCCTATTCGCCGCATGCCGTGGCCGAACACGCCGCGGCCCTGGTACTGGCGCTGAACAGGCGCATCCACCGCGCGTTCAACCGCACCCGCGAGGGTGATTTTTCCCTGCATGGCCTGACCGGCTTCGACTTGCACGGCAAGACCGTCGGCGTGGTTGGCGGTGGCAAGATCGGCCAGGTATTCGCCCGCATCATGCACGGCTTCGGTTGTCAGGTACTGATCTACGATCCGTTCCCGCTGACCGGGCTCGGTGACCTCGGTGCACACCAGGTACCACTTGATGATGTGATCGCCAGCAGCGACATCCTCAGCCTGCACTGCCCGCTGACCGACGACAGCTACCACTTGATAGATGCTGCGCGTCTGGCGCAGATGAAACGTGGCGCGATGCTGATCAACACCGGCCGCGGCGCGCTGGTCGAGGCGCCGGCACTGATCAAGGCGCTGAAAAGCGGCCAGCTCGGCTACCTGGGCCTGGACGTCTACGAGGAGGAGTCGGAACTGTTTTTCGAGGATCACTCCGACCTGCCATTGCAGGACGACACCCTGGCCCGCCTGCTGAGCTTTCCCAACGTCATCGTTACCGCGCACCAGGCCTTTCTCACCCACGAGGCGCTCGACGCCATCGCCCGCACCACGCTGGACAACATCGCCGCCTGGCTCGCCGGCCGGCCAAGCAATGAGGTCAAGGCCGGCGCGTGATAGCATGCCGGCTGATCTGGAGGACCCATGGCCGAACACGATTTCCGTTATTCCCTGCTCAACCCGCAACACACCCTCACCGAATGCCGCGCACTGGCGCCGGGCCGCTACCAGGTCACCGGCAACGGCGGTTCGATCCAGGCCAATGACGTGCTGCTGGTCACCCTCAAGGGCAGTCGCGACCTGCACATGCGCCTGGAAGTGGAGAAGGTTCGCCACCTGATCAACCCGCCCGGCCAATGGCTGGCCGTGTGCAAGGGTCCGCAGTTCAAGGAACTGGCCATTCATAACTGGCAGGTGAACTGCGACAGCTGCGGCAAGCAGCTGGATTTCGAATTCGCCGTCGATGCCGCGCTCGGCAAAACCGCGCAAGCGCCAGCCGCCGAAGCCCGTATCGCCGAGCTTGGCTGGCGTAACGACGCTGGCCGTCACCTATGCCGCACCTGCCAGGAGGCCTGACACCATGTACCGCGCCCTGCCCCTTGCCCTGCTCACCGCCACCTTGGTCGGCTGTGCCAGCGACGCACCACAGCTGGAAACCGAACGCAGCTACCAGGTGGAATGGATCGGCGAACACCCGCTGATCGACCGCAGCCACCTGACCGTCACCTTTGCCGCTGACGGTCGCGCTCACGGGCATGCCGGCTGCAACCACTGGTTCGCTGGCTACACGCTGAAGGATGACGCTGTCCGTTTCGAAACCCCGGGTAGCACCCGCAAGATGTGTGCGCCTTCGTTGATGGAGCAGGAGCAGCGCTTCCTCGCCGCATTGGAGGAAGTGCAGCGCTGGGACTTCAACGACATCGGCCAGTTGCAGCTGTGGCCGGCCACCGGCAAGCCGATTCGCCTCTGGCCCGAGTGAGGCGTAGGGCATACCGCTACGCCGGCCACTCGGAAGCAGTACGCCGTTGGATTTGCACAGCGCCGCAGAACGGCGGACTGTTCGCTTCGCTCCTGAGTCCGCCCTACGGCGCGAACAGCTCCAGTTGCTCCTGCCGCCCGCGCAGATCATGCAGCCTGACTCCCACCCCGAGCAGGCGCACCGGCTTGTCGCCACGGGCGAAAGCGTTGCTCAGCAATAGCCGGTAGCTTTCCAGATCCCGACTGGCCCCCGCCTGCTCCAGAGTGGTCTGGGTGAAATCATGAAACTTCACTTTGACGAAAGGCTTGTCCGGTCGATAGCTGGCGTCCAGACGCTGCAGGCGGCCGTTCATCTCTTCGAGCAGTGCCGGCAGTTTCTCCAGACAGCTGTGCAGATCCGGCAGATCCTGATCGTAGGTGTGCTCCACGCTCAACGACTGGCGACGGCTGTCCACCTGCACGGCACGTTCGTCTATGCCGTGGGCCAGGCGCCACAAGCGCTCACCGAAACTGCCGAACTCGCGCACCAGCGCCAGCTTGTTCCAGTCGCGGAGCTCCAGACAGGTGCGAATCCCTAAGCGCGTCAGCTTGTCAGCCGTGACCTTGCCGACGCCATGCAGCTTGTTCACCGGCAACTGCGCCACGAAATCGTCGACCTGATCCGGGGTAATGACGAACAACCCGTTGGGTTTGCGCCAGTCGCTGGCGATCTTGGCCAGGAACTTGTTCGGCGCGACACCAGCCGACACGGTGATGTGCAGCTCCTGCGCCACACGACGGCGAATTTCCTGGGCGATGCGCGTAGCGCTGCCGGCAAAATGCGGCGAGTCGCTGACATCCAGATAGGCCTCGTCCAGCGACAGCGGCTCGATCAGGTCGGTGAACTGACGAAAGATGCCGTGAATGTCACGCGAGACCGAGCGGTACACCTCGAAGCGCGGTTTGACGATCAGAAGATCCGGGCACAACTTCAGCGCATGCCGCGACGACATCGCCGAACGCACACCATAGGCACGCGCCTCGTAGTTGCAGGTGGCGATTACCCCACGGCGGTCCGCCGAACCACCGACTGCCAGCGGACGACTGGCCAGGCTCGGGTCGTCACGCATCTCGATTGCGGCGTAAAAGCAGTCGCAGTCCACGTGAATTATCTTGCGCACATCACCCTCGGAAGCCTCGCCCAGCCTGGCCTGGAGCACTGAAGTCTAACAGCTGTTTAACGCTAAGCACCTGAGTTGAAAACACTTTTCTCGCAAATAGCGGTTGACACCTGAGCATCTGGCTGTAGAATGCCGACCCACAGACGCGGGATGGAGCAGTCTGGTAGCTCGTCGGGCTCATAACCCGAAGGTCGTAGGTTCAAATCCTGCTCCCGCAACCAGCTTCACGAAAAGGCCACTCAATGAGTGGCCTTTTTACTTTGACGAAAATTAACTTTTTCGATCAAAAGAAACAAATCGATTGACAAGGCCTTAAGTAAGCGTAGAATTGCCGGCGCGGGATGGAGCAGTCTGGTAGCTCGTCGGGCTCATAACCCGAAGGTCGTAGGTTCAAATCCTGCTCCCGCAACCACCTTCAGATAAAGGCCACTCAATCGAGTGGCCTTTTTCGTTTCCGCTCCTTGACCAGCACTGGTCAAGCGTATGATCCGTCGCTAGAATTGCGCACTTTTTGATCAGAGGCGCCACCCAGGCGCCCTTAGAGGTTAGCCCGCATGTCCACCGCCACACCTAAAGTAGGGTTTGTCTCCCTTGGCTGTCCAAAAGCGACGGTCGACTCCGAGCGAATCCTGACCCAGCTGCGCATGGAAGGTTACGAGATCGTACCGACCTACCAGGATGCCGACGTGGTGGTGGTCAATACCTGTGGCTTCATCGACAGCGCCAAGGCCGAGTCGCTGGACGCCATCGGTGAGGCGCTGGCGGAAAACGGCAAGGTGATCGTCACCGGTTGCATGGGCGTGGCCGAAGACAGCATCCGCGACGTGCACCCGAGCGTGCTGGCCGTCACCGGCCCGCAGCAGTACGAGCAGGTGGTCAACGCCGTACACGAAGTCATCCCGCCGAAAACCGAGCACAACCCGCTGATCGACCTGGTGCCACCGCAGGGCATCAAGCTGACCCCGCGCCACTACGCCTACCTGAAGATTTCCGAAGGCTGCAACCATACCTGCAGCTTCTGCATCATCCCGTCGATGCGCGGCAAGCTGGTCAGCCGTCCGGTGGGCGATGTGCTCAGCGAAGCCGAGCGCCTGGTCAAGGCCGGCGTGAAAGAGCTGCTGGTGATCAGCCAGGACACCAGCGCCTACGGCGTCGACCTGAAGTACAAGCTGGACTTCTGGAACGGCCAACCGGTGAAGACGCGCATGCTCGAGCTGTGCGAAGCGCTGTCGTCGATGGGCGTGTGGGTGCGTCTGCACTACGTCTACCCCTACCCCAACGTCGATGACGTGATCCCGCTGATGGCCGCCGGCAAGCTGTTGCCGTACCTGGACATCCCCTTCCAGCACGCCAGCCCGAAAGTGCTCAAGTCGATGAAGCGCCCGGCCTTCGAAGACAAGACCCTGGCACGCATCAAGAAGTGGCGTGAGATCTGCCCGGAGCTGACCATCCGCTCCACCTTCATCGTCGGTTTCCCCGGCGAGACCGAGGAAGACTTCCAGTACCTGCTGGACTGGCTGACCGAAGCGCAGCTCGACCGCGTCGGTTGCTTCCAGTATTCGCCAGTCGAAGGCGCACCAGCCAACGACCTGGGCCTGGAAGTGGTGCCTGACGACGTCAAGCAGGACCGTTGGGAGCGTTTCATGGCGCACCAGCAGGCGATCAGCTCTGCACGTCTGCAGGCCAAGATCGGCCTGGAGATGGACGTACTGATCGACGAAGTGGACGGTGAAGGCGCCGTGGCCCGCTCCTGGGCCGACGCCCCGGAGATCGACGGCAGCGTGTTCATCGACTCCCCCAACGTCAAGCCGGGCGACAAGGTGCGCGTACGCATCGTCGATGCCGACGAGTACGACATGTGGGGCGAGCTGGTCTGACCGACCTATCTCCTGAAAAGCCCCGCAGCATGCGGGGCTTTTTCTTTCCCGGCACCACAGCTTCTTGCCGGTACAATGACCTTCTTTTTGTCGAGCCCAGTCATGAGCGAAGCCACCCGTCTGTCCAAACGCGTCATCGAGCTGTTCGGTTGCTCGCGCCGTGAAGCCGATCTTTACATCGCAGGGGGCTGGGTGACGGTGGACGGCCAGGTGGTCGAAGCGCCGCAATTCAAGGTCGAGGATCAGCGCGTCGAGTTGCACCCCGATGCCAGCCTTGATCCCGTGGAGCCCGTCACCCTGCTGGTGCATGGCTCGACTGGCTGCAACGCCGCACAGTTGCAGCACCTGCTGGTACACGAACGCCACTGGGAACAAGACCCGCACACCCAGCGCGTCCTGCATGGCCATTTCCTGCGCCAGGAGCAGAGCCTGCCGCTGCAGACCGGTGCCAGTGGCCTGATAGTGCTCAGCCAGGACTGGCGCACGCAACGCAAGCTGCGCGAGGATGCCGCCAAGCTGGAGCAGGAATACCTGATCGAAGTAGCCGGCGAAGTGCCTGCCAGCGCACTGGAACGCCTGAAGAAAGGCTGGCTGCACAAGGGCACGCAGTTCCCGCCGTGCAAGGCCAGCTGGCAGAGCGAACAGCGCCTGCGCTTCGCGCTGAAGAATCCGGCCCCTGACCTGCTGCGGCAGATCTGTACGGCGCTGGGCCTGAAGGTGCTGGGCATGAAGCGCATCCGCATCGGCGGCGTCCCCATGGCCAAGTTGCCGGTCGGGCAATGGCGCTATCTAGGCGAGAAGGAACGTTTCTGAGGTCGTGTTAGGCTGTGTCCGTCACGCTCTGGAGACCACCATCATGCGTACCCTACTGCTCACCGCACTGCTCGCCCTGAGCCTGCCCAGCTTCGCCGCGCCGGCACCATTCTTTCTCTGGCAGAGCAAGATCGATGGCCACCTGACCTGCGCTCAGGTCAGCCCTGGTGAGGGCTGGATTCGCTTCACCGGTCCATTCCGCGATGCCGGCTGCCGCGTGGCACACGACGCCCCCGTCAACAGACGCTAAGCAGGACGCCATGCAGCATCTGGTTTCTCCGGTCGGTATCGTTCGCTCCTGCTTCAAGGAAAAATTCGCCATTCCTCGCCAGCCGCACCTGGCTCCCGCCGCGCGCGGCGTACTGGAACTGCTGCCGCCCTTCGATCAGGGCGAGGCCGTACAGGGCCTGGAACAGGTCAGCCATGTCTGGTTGCTGTTTCTCTTTCACCAGGCGCTGGAAGACAAGCCGCGCCTGAAAGTGCGCCCACCACGCCTGGGCGGTAACCAGGCGGTAGGCGTGTTCAGCACCCGCGCCACCCATCGCCCCAACGGCATCGGCCAGTCAGTGGTGCGCCTGGAACGAGTGGAACCAGGCCGCCTACACCTGTCCGGTATCGACCTGCTCGACGGCACTCCGGTGCTGGATATCAAGCCCTACGTGCCCTACGCTGATGCCGTGGCCGATGCCCGAAACGACATGGCCGACGCGCCACCACCCCTGATTACAGTGGACTGGCAGGATGACGCCCTACGCCTGGCGCATCAGCACGCGCAACGCCTGAACGAGCCGCTGGTGGAGCTGATCGAGCAGTGCCTGGCGCAGGATCCGCGCCCGGCCTACCAGCAGCCGCAGCCCGAGCGCCGCTATGGCGCGTGCTTCTGGGACCTGGACGTGCACTGGCACTATCCCGAGCCAGGGCATATCCGGGTGCTGGATATGCAGATGGCACAGAGCACGGCCTGACCGAACCAAGCCTTCGCAGCGGCCGGTGGTGACTGGGCGGCCTCACTTCAGCGCGATGGATTGAGCGCCAGCATATCGGCTTCGATAGCCTCCTGACGCTCGATCAGTGGTTCCACCAGCGGCCGGCTGGCGAGGAAATGCGCAGTTCGCGTATGCGCCTCGAAAGCCGCCTCGTCGACGTACACCTCGTACAGCCACACCAGGTCGGGATCACTGCGGTTACGCATCACGTCGAAGGTCAGGCAGCCCGGCTCATCGCGCACCGAAGCGGCGGCGTTGACACGCATGGCATCCATGAACGCCCCGAAACTGCCGGGCTTGAGTTGGGTCTTGAGCAATAGCACGTACACGGCGACCTCCATTATGTTTTATATTTGAAAAATAATTGTATACATATCGGAGTGTAAAAAGATGTTCGAACGCCCATCGCGCCTCAATGGCCTGCGCCATCTGGCCCTGCTGGTACCCAACCTGGAAGAGTGCGAGCGTTTCTACGTGGACGTGCTGGGCATGCAGTTGCTGCACCGCGCCAACGAGGACCTGGTCTACCTGACCTGCGGCAACGACAACCTGTCACTCGGCCGCGCCTATGCCGAGAGCCACGGCGTGGCGCTGGTGGATCATTACGGTTTCATCGTCGACAGCGTCGAGGAGCTGGACGCCTGGTACCAGTACCTCAAGGCACAAGGGGTGACGCTGCTGGATCGGCCCTTCGACCATGGCGACGGCGCGCGCAGCTTTCACCTGCTGGACCCAGCGGGCAACAAGATCCAGCCGCTCTATCATCCTGCGATCTCGGGCCAGCGCTTCAGTCCGGCCCGAACCTGAACATATGGGAGCGAGCTCCCACAGCGCTGTAGGGCGTACTCGCGAAGCAGTACGCCGTTAGGACTTTTGCCGCGCCGAAGACGGCGGACTGTTCGCTGACGCTCCTGAGTCCGCCCTACGCCCACCCGCGGCCGGTGTCCCGGTTCGCCCGAATCAGGTGCGGAACTGGCGCACCAACTCCTGCAGCGCTGTAGGGCGTACTCGCGAAGCAGTACGCCGTTAGGACTTTTGCCGCGCCGAAGACGGCGGACTGTTCGCTGACGCTCCTGAGTCCGCCCTACGCACGCCCGCGGCCAGCGTCCCGGCTCGCCCGAATCAGGTGCGGAACTGTCGCACCAACTCCTGCAACTCGACACCCAAACGCGCCAGCTCGGCGCTGGAGGCCGCAGTCTGTTCAGTGGCGGTAGCGCTCTGCTCACCGATATCGCGCACGCGAGTGACGCTCTCGTTGATCGCCTCGGCCACGGCGCTCTGCTCCTCGGCAGCGGCGGCGATCTGCTGGTTCATCTGCTCGATGGTACTCACCGCCTGGGTGATGCGCCCCAGCGCGTCACCAGCCTCGCCCGCCAGTTCGACGGTGCGGCGGGTCAGGTCGCGGCTGCTGTCCATCTGCTGCACGGCGCCCTTGGCCATGCGCTGCAGGCCGGCGATCAGGCTCTCGATCTCTTCGGTGCTGTCCTGGGCACGCTTGGCCAGCGCGCGTACTTCATCGGCGACCACGGCGAAACCACGGCCCTGCTCACCTGCACGCGCCGCCTCGATGGCGGCGTTGAGCGCCAGCAGGTTGGTCTGCTCGGCGACGTTGCGAATCACTTCCAGCACACTGCCGATACGCGCGCTTTCCTGATTCAGGTCGGCGATGGCCTTGGCGGACTGCTCCACTTCGCTGGCCAGACTATCGATCTGATCCACCGCCTGCTGCACCACGCGATTGCCCTGCTGCGCTTCCAGATCCGCATCGCGCGCCGCCAGCGAGGCCTGCTCGGCGTTCTGTGCCACTTCCTGCACGGTCGCAGCCATCTGGTGCATGGCGGTGGCGGTCTGCTCGGTTTCCAGTTTCTGCGTCTGCACCCCGGCGCTGGTCTGCGCGGTAATCGCCGACAATTGCTCGGCAGCCGCCGCGATCTGCCCGACGCCCCCGCCAATACGCCCGACCAGGGTGCGCAGGCTGAGCGTCATGTCTTGCATGGCGGCCAGCAACTGGCCCACTTCGTCGCGGCGATCCTGCGGGATGTTCTGACTGAGATCGCCTGCGGCGATGCGTTGGGCGAAAGTCACGGTCTCGCGCAGCGGCGCGACGATCAAACGGGTGATCAGCAACGCCGCGCACAGGCCCAGCACCACTGCGGCAGCACCCATGATGCCGAGCATCACCAGCGAGCGCTGGCTGTCGTCGAGCATGCTCTGCTCGGCCGCCGCTTGGGCTGCTTCGGCCAGGTCCACCACCGAGCGCGCACGTTCGATCATGGCGTTCTCAGTGGCCAGGTTCTGCTCACGCAGTTGCTGGTAATAGAGGAAGGAACGCTGATAGAGGGTCAACGCCTGCAGCGCTGTGTCAATGGCGCCTTTCTGGTCGTCGTTGAGCCATACCATCAGGCTGCGAGCCACGGTTTGCAGGTCTTCGCTGACGTATTCCCATTCTTCCAGCGCCTCAGCCGAACCGTCGATGATGTACAGGCTTTCATGGCCACGCAGATCAAGCATGCGTTTGCTCAGACCGGATGCGGTTTCCGCCAGGGTCAGCGGATCGCTGCCGCGCAGGCGGTCGCCCTGCAGACGCAGTTCACGTACTGCGTCGTACATGTCCAGCTCGATCACCTCGAACTGGTCGCGCGCCTCGGCAGCGGCGCTGCGCATGTCCTGCCGCGCTTCGCGCGCCTTGTCCTGCTGCTCGACATAGTTGTCGAACTGCTTGAGGTACTCGGCCACGGCCTGCTGCATGGTCTGATTGCGCGAGGTGGCGCCAGAGCTGTCCTGGGCGAGCTTTTCCAGCAACGTCTGCACCTTGAGCAAACTGGCCCGCACGAGCTCTGCACTCTGCGGGGTCTGCTCGATGGCGAAGCTGCGCTCCAGGCGACGCGCCTGAAGAATCTCCTGGTTGACCTGTGCCAACTGGCCGACCTGGGCATGTCCTTGCAGCACCGCCTGTACAGCGAGAAAGCCGCTGCCGGTCATGGCTGCAGTGAGCAGCAATACCAGACCGAAGCCGATGAATAACTTCTTGCCGACGGCAAGGTTGGCGAATAGGCGTGCGGCAGGTTCAAACATAGGGGACAACTCCAGGTTCTTCTTATAGAGCCACGTCTCGTGAACGCGGCCTGGTCGGAAGGCAACGCAACTGCTATGCCAAATCGAACCCCATATATCGGCAGCAAAGGCGCCCAGCTTGAGTACTGGCAATTCGCCAAGTGGTTTTCTTAAGCATAGCCCCTGAAAAGCAGACATCTGGCCATGCTCGGCAACTATCCGCTTATTGGCGCCGATTTACTGGCGATTTTTCGCCGACAAAAAAGGCGCAGCCCCTCACGGAGCTGCGCCTCGGTCTGTCATCAACGACTCAGCGGCCAGTCAGTACCGGCATCACTCGTGGCCGCAGCAATTCGCCAGCCACAGCCAGCAGACCGATGGCACCGGCAATCCAGTACCACTGCAGCACCGGGTCGAACATCAGCCAGCCCAGTGCATGCAGGAACACCACCATGATCAGCACCGGGCTGACGTAGCGCACCATGAACAACCAGAGCGCGTAGCCCGCAGGAGGCAGGCCCAGCTCGTCACGCATGATTTCGCCGCGCAGCGCGTAGCCTGCGAGCACTACCATGAAAATACCGCCCAGCGGCATCATCCAGCGCGAAGTGAGGTAGTCCAGCCAGTCGAAGAAGTTCTTGCCCAGCGGCGTCCAGCCCGCAAACAGGTTGAACGACAGCATCGCCAGCAGGCTGATCACCAGCAGTACCGCGCCGGCCCCGATGGCAGCGCGCAGGCGGCTGATACCGTGCTTTTCATTCAGGTAGGCCACGCTGGCCTCGATCATCGAGATCGCCGAGGTCAGCGCGGCGATCGATACCATGGCGAAGAACAACACGCCGAACGCGGTGCCGAATGGCATCTGCTGGAAGGCCAGCGGCAGGCTCATGAAGATCAGCCCCGGCCCGGCGCTGGGGCTCATGCCGTTGGCGAAGATGATCGGGAAGATCGCCAGACCGGCCAGCAGCGCCACGCAGGTATCGCAGAGTGCGACGATGAAGGTGGTCCGCGCGATGGATTGACCGTCCGGGATGTAGGAGCCGTAGGTGAGAATGGCGCCCGAGGCCAGGCTGAGGGTGAAGAAGGCATGGCCCAATGCCGCCAACAGCGCCTCGCCGGTGATTTTCGAGGCATCGAAATGGAACAGGAAGTCGAAACCGGCGCTGAAACTGCCGCTGGTGAAGGCGTAGCCGACCAGCACGATGAGCATCAGGGCCAGGCCCGGCATCATCCAGCGCACCGCGTTCTCGATGCCTTTCTGCACGCCCCTGGCGACGATCCACAGGGTCAGCAGCGCCACCAGCACGCTCCAGCCGCCGAGCTGCCAGGGGTTGGCGTTGTGCGCCTCGAACACCCCGCCAAGCGCCTCGACGCTGGTGGCGGCCAGCGAGCCGTCGAGCATCTTCCACGTGTAGGCGAAGGCCCAGCCGGCGACGACCACGTAGAAGCACAGGATCATGAAACCGGCGAGCATGGCCATGCCGCCAACCGCCTTCCACAGCGGGTTGCCACCGTTCTCGCGGACCACGCGACCGATGGCGTCGATGGGGCTGCCGCGGCCACGGCGGCCGATGGCGATCTCGGTCATCATCACCGGTATGCCGATGGCCAGGATGCACGCCAGGTACATCAGCACGAAGGCGCCGCCGCCGTACTCGCCAGTGATGTAAGGGAATTTCCAGATATTGCCCAGGCCGACGGCCGAGCCGGTTGCAGCGAGGATGAAACCCCAGCGCGAGAGCCAGAGGTTCTTCGGTTTTTCACGGGTCATGCGTCACCTGTTTGTTTTTATCTGTGACGGAATCGGACCCGCCGCGCTTGTGGCGCAGCGGAATGCAAGGCTTGGGTTGAAGCCGAAGGTGTCACTGGGCGTCGGCTTGTGCCTCCGGTGCGGCCAGTTGGAAGGCCTCCAGGGGTTCACAGCGCGCCGCCATGGCGACAATGCGTGGGTACGCGGCAAGGTCACAGTTAAAACGCCGCGCATTATACAGCTGCGGAATCAGGCAGGCTTCCAGATATCCAGGCCGCTCGCCGAGCGACAGGCGCCCGTCGAACGCGGCCAGGCCCTCCTCCACGGCGGCCAGACCGAGCGCGACCCAGTGCCGGTACCAGGCGTTTTTCGCCTCATCGGCGACGCCCAGTTCGCTGGACAGGTACTGCAGCACGCGCAGGTTGTTCAGCGGATGCACGTCGCAGGCGATATGCAGCGCCAGCGCCCGCACCTGGGCACGCTCGGCCGGATCGGCCGGTAACAGCGCCGGCACCGGGAAGATCTCTTCGAGGTATTCGATGATCGCCAGCGACTGGGCGATGCGCACGCCGCCGTTCTCCTCGTCCACGAGTAGCGGTAGCAACTGCTGCGGGTTCAGCGCGCGGTAGTCGGCGCCGTGCTGCTGCCCGCCATCCTTGACCAGGTGCACTGGCACCTGCTGGTAAGCCAGGCCCTTGAGGTTCAGGGCGATACGCACGCGGTAGGCGGCGCTGGAGCGCCAGTAGCCGTAGAGTTTCAACATTGCGGATTCCTTTCGAAACGCAACCTGGTAGGAGCGGCTTCAGCCGCGATGCTTTCGGCGACGTCAAGGCCGATCGCGGCTGAAGCCGCTCCTACAGATCAGCGGGCGTCGTACTTTTCCACCACCTGATCGATGGCGCCGAAGATGCTCTGCCCGGCTGCGTCGAACATCTCGATACGCACCCGATCGCCGAACTTGAGGAACGGCGTCTTCGCCTCGCCCTGCTCGACGATCTCCAGCATGCGCTTTTCCGCCAGGCAGGAAGAACCGGCACTGCGGTCGTAGTTGGACACGGTGCCCGAACCGATGATAGTGCCGGCGCCCAGCGGCCGGGTCTTGGCGGCATGCGCTACCAGAGTCGGGAAGTTGAAGGTCATGTCGACGCCGGCGTTCGGCTGGCCGAACAGCGCGCCGTTGATATGCGACACCAGCGGCCGATGCACCTTGCCATCCTTCCAGCTCTCGCCCAGCTCGTCCGGGGTGATGGCCACCGGCGAGAAGCTCGATGACGGCTTGCTCTGGTAGAAACCGAAGCCCTTGGCCAACTCGCCAGGGATCAGATTGCGCAGCGAGACGTCGTTGACCAGCATCAGCAGGCGGATATGGCCTGCCGCTTCGGCCGGCGTGGCGCCCATCGGCACGTCGTCGGTGATCACTGCCAGTTCGGCCTCCAGATCGATGCCCCAGGCTTCGTCGGCCAGGCGGATCGGGCTGTGCGGCGGGATAAAGGCATCGGCGCCGCCCTGGTACATCAGCGGGTCGTGCCAGAACGACTCCGGCATCTCCGCGCCACGAGCCTTGCGCACCAGCTCGACATGGTTGACGTAGGCGCTGCCGTCGGCCCAGTGGTAGGCGCGCGGCAGCGGGCTGTGGCAGGCGGCCTGATCGAAGGCGAAGGCGCCCTCTTCCAAGCCGTCGTTGAGACGCTGATAGACCGCTTCGAGCTTGGGCCGGGCCACGGCCCAGTCGTCCAGCGCAGCCTGCAGGGTGAAAGCGATCTGCGGCGCGAGCACGGCGCGGGTGAGATCGCGGGAAACGACGATCAGCACGCCATCGCGGCCTTGGTTCAGTGATGCGAGTTTCATGCTCAAACCTCGTAGGGTGCGCCGTGCGCACCATTGCAATCAGAAATCCGTGTGCAGCTACAGACCCGGCGCACGCCAGGAGTTGATGTACTCGGCCACGTCCACCGCGCCGGCGGCATCGGCCACTTCCAGGGCGCGGCGGGTGTCGATCATCACCGCCACCTCGTCGATGAAGGTGGCCGGATCCTCCTGGCTCTTCTTCAGCGCCTTGGGGTGTGGCCCATGGGGGAAGCCGCACGGGTGCAGGGTGACCATGCCCTGCTCGATGTTGTCGCGGCTGAAGAAGTTGCCACGGTGATAGAACAGCACTTCGTCGTAGTCGTCGTTGTTGTGGAAGAACGGCACCTTGAGCGCGCCGGGATCGGATTCCACCGGACGCGGGGTGAAGGTGCAGATCACGAAACCACTGGCGACGAAGGTAGTGTGCACCGACGGCGGCAGGTGGTAGCGATGGCTGATCAGTGGGCGGATGTCGCGCCAGTTCAGGCGCACCACGGTGTTGTCGCCATGCCAGCCGACCACGTCCAGCGGGTTGTAGGGGTAGGTCACGGTACTGATCTGGCCGCGCCGCTTGATGCGGATCTGCCAGGTGTTCTCGTCCTTCTGCGCCTTGAAGGCGTCGTCGATATGCGGGTGCTCCAGCACCGCCAGGTCGAAGATCGCCTGCGGGCCGAGCAGGCCCTTGTCCGGCAACTGATAGGCGCCGTCGGTGTTCTCGATCAGCAGGAAGTAACTCGGTGTGCTGGCCTCGATGCGCCAGGCGGTGCCACGCGGGATCAGCAGGTAATCGCCGTCGCGGTACTGCAGATGGCCGAAGTCGCAGTAGAAATGCCCACTGCCTTCATGCACGAACAGCAGCTCGTCGCCATCGGCGTTGCGCACCAGATGGCGCATGGCGCCGTGGGTGCGCCAGACGCGCAGCTTGACGTCGGCGTTGTGCAGCGTCAGCGGCGCCGCCAGCGGGCAGTCGCGCTCGCTGGGAATGTCGTTGAAGTTGAACGCGTGCGGACGCAGCGGGCCTTCCCAGTCGATCCAGCCGGTGGGCGGATGCTTGTGGTGCAGGTGCGCGGTGGGGCCGAAGAAGCCCTCACGGCCCATCTCGCGCTCGTATGTGCCCTGCGGCAGGTCGCAATGCGCCTGGCGCGAGCACTCGCCTTCACGCAGGGGAAAGCGAATCCATTGGCGGCTCATGGCATCACTCCTCGGAGATCACACCGCGACGCAACTGGTCTTCCTCGATGGACTCGAACAAGGCCTTGAAGTTGCCCTCGCCGAAGCCCTGATTGCCCTTGCGCTGGATGATCTCGAAGAAGATCGGGCCGATCACCGTGTTGGTGAAGATCTGCAGCAGGATGCCGTCATCGCCCGGCGCTCCGTCGATCAGAATGTTCAGTTCACGTAGTACGTCAGTCGGCTCGCCATGGCCGGCGACGCGGGTATCGACCTTCTCGTAGTAGGTATCCGGGGTGGTCATGAAGTCGACGCCATTGGCGCGCAGTTGGCGCACGGTGGCGTAGATGTCGTCGGTGGACAGGGCGATGTGCTGGATACCTTCGCCGTGGTATTCGCGGATGAATTCCTCGATCTGCGACTTGTCATCGGCCGACTCGTTGATCGGGATGCGGATCTTGCCGCACGGCGCGGTCATGGCGCGGGAGAACAGGCCGGTGAGCTTGCCTTCGATATCGAAGTAGCGGATCTCGCGAAAATTGGCGATACGCTCGTAGAAGCCGGACCAGACGTCCATCTGCCCGCGACGCACGTTGTGGGTCAGGTGGTCGATGCACTGCAGGCCGACGGCGTTGTCATTCGGGCTGCGGCCTTCGATGTACTCGAAGTCGACGTCGTAGATGCTCTTGTCGCCATAGCGGTCAACCAGATACAGCAGGGAACCACCGATGCCCTCGACGCAGGGAATGTTCAGCTCGCCGAAGTTGGCGTGGCTGCCCACCAGCTTGGCGCCCTGCTGTTCGACGTAAGCAGCGGCCTGAGCGGCGTTCTTGACCCGGAAGGCCATGGCGCAGGCGCTGGGGCCATGCTTCTCACCGAAGGCGCGCACGTGGCCGGTGGGGCTGCCGTTGAGCACGATGTTGATGTCGTTCTGCTGGAACAGCCACACCTCTTTCGAGCGGTGCTTAGCGGTCTCGGTGAAACCCATGGCGGTGAACAACTGGCGCAGTTGCTCGATGCCTTCGGCATTCGGTGCGGTAAATTCGACGAACTCGAAACCGTCGGTTCCGATGGGGTTGTGCTGCTCGATCTTGGCCACGGCGGTCATTTCGCCTCCTGATTGTCATTGTTATGGCAGCCGCACGAATGCGTTGCGGACAACCTCATGACAACCGAGTGCAGACCCGCTCTCAAGATGCTTTGCGACACGTCGACGCGGTGGCCGAGTGCGGCAGCGGCAAATTTTCCTTACACCCTCCAGGCAAGGCACGCAAAACCCTGACAGCCGTAAAAAAATCCTTACAAAGCGGTCAGCCGGCTTGCCGCTATCACTCAGCTCGGGCGCGAGAATGTGTAGGCGCGCTCCACCTTGGCCACGCGAGTGGTGAAAGCGGCATACCAGTCGGTGCGCCCCTGCTCGCGAACGGCGCTGTGCTCGGCATGCTCACGCCAGGCGCGAATGGCCTCCTCGCTCTGCCAGTAGGACAGGGTGATGCCCAGGCCATCACTGCGTGCCGACTCCACGCCGAGAAAGCCGGGCTGCTGCGCAGCCAACGCCAGCATGCGCTGCGCCGCTTCGGTATAACCGTCGTCCACGTCGGTACGCTCCGAGGTGAACATCACCACGTAGTAAGGGGGCTCGGGAGTGGTGGCGATCACGCGACCGCCTCCTGTTGCGCCTCATGCACCGACTGCACTGCGCAGGCGCCGACCAGGCCGGCAACCACCGGAGGCAGACACCCCTCCAGCGCCGCACGCTCGGGCTGGAACAGGGTAGCGATGAAGAACGGATGATCTTCCAGTTCGATGGCACGCACCGCGCCCGCCTGGTCGTGCCCGGAGGCCTTCAGCGCCTGGGCCATCAGCGGCTCGACGAAGGCATCGGCGAGGCCGTAGCGGCACAGGTACTGCTCGCTGATCTCACGTACACCGTAGAGCTCGGCGATACGCGAACCGGAAACCAGGTGCACATGCTCGCTGACATCCAGCAAGGCACAGCTCAGAGGCGCGATCAGCGGATTTTGCGCTTGCGGCGACAGCTCGGCGTGTTCGGCATCCGTCCAGCCCAGGCGGTTGCGCGCGTACTCCAACAGCGCGTGCTGGAAGCCGCCACAGGTACCCAGGAACGGCACGCCCTGCTCGCGCGCGAAACGAATGGCGCGCAGCGCACCCTCGGTAGCAGCATACGGGCTGCCCGGCACGCACCAGATGCCGTCGTAAGCCATCAGGGTGGCGTCATCGACGAGACTGTCAGTGGCCAGCCAGTCATGTTCGACCGCCACACCCAGTGCCTCGCTGGCCAGGCGCAGCGCCTCGGGAATGGCCAGGTGCGCGGCAATCGCCGCATTGCAGTCACCCACCAGAGCGACCTTGACTCGACACTTGCTGTACATACGCCTCTCCCCTCTTGCATGGCGGTCTCCCTGCCACTATAAGATGGCGCTCGCGCAATAATAATTGGCGAATAGACAAGCAGAGATTGCAGCCATGCAATATCAGATCGACCATACCGACCTCTCCCTGGTGCTCGCCCTGGTACGTGGCCGCTCCCTGGCGCGCGCGGCAGAACTGATGCAGGTCGACGTGTCCACGGTGTTTCGCGCCGTGCGCCGCCTGGAAGCCGCCCTCGGGGTGGCGTTGTTCGAGAAGAGCCGGCGTGGCTACGAACCCAGCGAAACCGCCCGCGCCCTGGCCGAGCAGGCCGAGCGCGCCGAACAGGCGCTGGATGCTGCACGCGTGGCGCTGGAGCTGGGCAAGCAGGTAGTCAGCGGTACGGTGCGCCTGACCTGCACCGATGCAGTATTGAGCAGCCTGCTGCTACCGGCCATGGCGCGCTTCATGCCCAGTTACCCAGCGCTGGCGCTGGAGCTGGTGACCTCCAACGACTTCGCCAACCTCAGCCGACGCGATGCCGACCTGGCCCTGCGCCTGACCAACGAGCCGCCGGAGCACCTGGTCGGTCGGCGTCTGGCCAAGGTGTCCTACGTCGTTTGCGCCCGTGATGATGATCAGGATCGCAGCGACCTGGCGCGGCAGAGCTGGATCGCCCCGGACGAGGCGATGCCGGATCACGCCACGGTACTCTGGCGCCTGCGTGAGTTGCCGGGCGTCACCCCCAACTACCGTTGCAGCAGCATGTACGCCGTGGCGCAGCTGGCACGCGCCGGGCTGGGTGTCGCCGCCCTGCCCGACTTCGTGCTGCGCGCCCATCCCGAACTCAAGGCACTCGGCCCGCCGCTGGCCGGCTGCGACACCGAACTCTGGCTGCTGACCCGCCCGGATTGCCGGGCCTTGCGCTCGGTGCAGACGCTGTTCGAGGAGTTGAGTGAGGCTCTGATGAGCCATGGCTGAGGTAGAGCGTCGCCGCTAAAGCGCCTCCCACAGAACGGGAGCAGCCGTTCATTGCAGCGGCGCAACCTTGTGGAAGGGCTTTAGCCGCGACAGCCCAGGAAGCTGTGTAGCCCGGATGCAATCCGTGGGCATGGGTTGCGCAAAAGAGCATCGCGGCTGAAGCCGCTCCGTAGAAGCGGCTTCAGATCCGTAGGGCGGGTGCAACCCGCCACTCATTTATGGCGGGTTGCACCCGCCCTACAGCATTACAGATGCCCAACTGCCCCCGTAGGAGCAGTTTCAGCCGCGAAGAATAGACACGTCAGCCCTGCTGCAAATGCCCGTAGAGCTTGGCGTACAGGCCACCTTCGGCGATCAGCTGCTGGTGGTCGCCATCCTCGGCGACGCTGCCGCCATCGAACACCAGCACGCGGTCAGCCTGTTTCACCGCGCTGAGGCGGTGGGCGATGATCAGTGTGGTGCGACCTTCAAGGAACTGCGCCAGCGCTTCGTGCAGCGCGTACTCGGTGGCTGCATCCAGCGCCGAGGTGGCCTCGTCGAGAATCACCACCTTCGGCTCGGCCAGCACCATGCGAGCGATCGCCAAGCGCTGACGTTGCCCACCAGAGAGCCGCACACCACTGCGCCCGACCACGCTATCCAGACCCTGCGGCAGTTGCGCGATGGTGTCGTGAAGCTGGGCGATACGCAGCGCCTGCCAACAAGCCTCGTCACTGCGCTCACGACCCATGGTCAGGTTGGCACGCACCGTGTCGTTGAACAGTGCCGGGTGCTGCAACACTACCGCGACGTTGTCACGCACGCCGTCCAGGCCGATCTCCTCCAGCGCGCTGCCGCCGAAGCGGATGCTGCCGGCCTGTGGCGTATAAAGGCCCAGCAGCAACTGCACCAGCGTGCTCTTGCCACCGCCGGACGCACCGACGATGGCGACCTTCTCACCCGGGCCGATAGACAGATCGAGACGATCCAGCACCGGCTCGTCGCCATAGCCGAAGGTCAACCCGCGCACCTCGATACCGACCGTGTCGCGCCCCTTGAAAGGGTCGACACGCCCGTCGTACTGCGGCTCATCCTTGCGCGCCAGCAGCTCGTTGATCCGCGTCAGCGCGCCGCCTGCAGCGTAGAACGCGTACTGCAGACTGAGCAGCTGCTCCACCGGGCCGATCATGAACCACAGGTAGCTGAAGACCGCGAGCATCTGGCCGATGGACAGGTCGGAAAACAGCACGGTGAGCATCGCCGCCGCGCGGAACACGTCGATACCGAACTGGAACAGCAGGCCGCTGGCACGGTTGGAGGCATCGCTCTTCCACTGCGAGGCCACGGCATAGTCGCGCACCTCACGCGCCCGCCCGCCGAGGCGGCCGAGAAAGTAGCCCTGGCGGTTGCCGGCGCGCACTTCCTGGATCGCTTCCAGGGTCTCGGTCAGCGCCTGGGTGAAACGCGAGGTGCTGTCGTTCTCCAGCTTTTTCAGGTGCTTGACCTTCTTGCCCAGCAACACGGTGGCGTAGATAACCAGCGGGTTGAACAGCAGGATCAGCAAGGCCAGTTGCCAATGCATCCAGATCAGGATGGCCGAGGTGCCGACCAGGGTCAGCACCGCCACCAGAAAACGGCTGAGGGTCTCGCCGACGAACTTGTCCAGGGTATCCAGGTCGGTGACCAAGTGAGTAGTCACCGTGCCGCCACCCAAACTCTCGTATTCGCCGAGGGAAATGCGTTTGAGCCGCTCGATCAGGCGCATGCGGATGCGGTAGACGATGTCCTTCGACAACCTGGCGAACAGCCGCGCCTGCAACACGTTGAAGATCAGCGCCGAGCCGCGCAGCAGCAGGGTCAACAGCAGCATCAGGCCGATATAGCCAGCCGCCGTTTCCCAATCCGCCGGCAGGAAGTTGTCCATCACCTTGAGCGCCGCATCGCCGTCGTTCAGCAGCACTTCGTCCACCAGCAACGGCAACAGCAATGGGATCGGCACACTGCACAGGGTCGCCAGCACGGCGACCAGATTGGCCAGGATCAGCGCTTTCTTGTGATGCAGGGCCAGGCGACGGATTTCTGCCCAGCTCAACCGATCAGGCATGGGCAGCGCGCTCCAGCCAGCGGCTCAGCAAAGGCGATAAAACCTCTAGTGGCTGATAGCCGTTGGTCAGCAGCGCCAGCTGGCCGTCGCGCTCCGCCAGCAAGGTGGGGAAGCCGGCGATGCCCAGATCCTGTACCCAAGTGAAGTCGGCAGCAGTCGCCTCCTGCATGGCCTGACTGTCGAAGGCCTCGGCGAACTCGATGCGCGGGATGCCCGCCTGCTCGGCCAGTTGCACCAACACGCTGGCCTGGGTGACGTCGGCACCCTCGGTGTAGAAGGCTTGCTGAATCAGCTTGAGCAGCGTCCAGGCGCTCTGCGCATCGAGCTGACGCGCGGTGACCAGCGCACGGCAGGCTGGCTCGGTGTCGTACACCAGCCCCTCGGGCAGCCCGCGTTCGAAGTCGAACAGCTGCCCGGTACTGGCGTTGACCGCCTGCCAGTAGCCCAGGTAACGCACCCGCGCTGCCGCATCGATCGCCACCTGATCGCGGCGCAGGCCACCGACCACGATCTGCAGCGGCACGCCGGCGGCAGCCGCCTGCTCGGCCAGTGCTTCGACCACCGGGGCGAAACCCCAACACCAGGAGCACATCGGGTCCATCACGTAGAGCAGGCGGCTAGCCATGGGTCAGGCCTCGTTCAGTTGGCGGGGGTCACGGCCAATCGGGTGCGGCTGGTTGCGCTGGCGCGCCAGTTCGATCTGCTTCTGCCGCTCGCGGGCGCTTTCACGGGTTTTCTCCGGCAGCGAATCCCAGCAATGTGGACAGCTGACGCCAGGGCTGTAGAACTCGGACTGGCGGTCTTCCACGGAGATCGGCGTGCGGCAGGCGTGACACTGATCGTAGTCGCCCTCGGAGAGGTCATGACGCACGGTCACACGATTATCGAAGACAAAGCAGTCGCCCTGCCACTTGGTCTCTTGCTGCGGTACTTCCTCGAGGTATTTGAGGATGCCGCCCTTGAGGTGATAGACCTCCTCGAAACCCTCGCCGAGCATGTAGCTGGAGGCCTTCTCGCAGCGGATACCGCCGGTGCAGAACATCGCCACCTTCTTGTGTTTGCTCGGGTCGAAGTGGGCCTTGATGTACTCGGGGAACTCGCGGAAAGACTTGGTCTTGGGGTCGATGGCTCCCTCGAAGGTACCGATGGCCACTTCATAGTCGTTGCGCGTATCGATCAGCAGCACTTCGGGGTCGCTGATCAGGGCGTTCCAGTCCTGCGGCTCAACGTAGGTACCGACGCGCTGGTTGGGGTCGACACCGGGCACGCCGAGGGTAACGATCTCTTTCTTCAGCTTGACCTTGGTGCGATAGAACGGCTGTTCATCGCAATAGGATTCCTTGTGGTCGATATCGGCCAGACGGGCATCCAGGCGGAACCAGGCGAGCAGCGCATCGATAGCGGCGCGGGTGCCGGAAACGGTGCCATTGATGCCCTCTTCGGCGAGCAGCAGGGTGCCCTTGATGTCGTTATCGATCAGGGTTTGCAGCAGGGGTTCGCGCAGCGCCTGGTAATCCGGCAGGGAGACGAATTTATACAACGCCGCGACGACGATCTTGTCGGTCATGAACAGTTCTCTCAGTAGTCGCCCACGTAAAGGGCGGACTGGCCTTCGATCAGCTGCGCGTCGGCCCTGCTGCGTTACTAACGTAGCGCCTTGCATGGCTTTAGCTCGCTAGATCGAGAATCTAAACGAAAGCGCCGGCGTGGGCCGGCGCGGAAGCGATTGTAGCAAAGCAGAGAATCGCCGGGCGGCTTGGCGACAAGGCGCGACAGCCTGTCACGTAGCCCGGATGCAATCCGGGAACTGCCACAGATTGTCCCCGGATTGCATCCGGCTACCTCAATGACCGCCGCGGCAGGTCGGCGAAGCCGGCGCCACGCCCTGCGCTGCCCACTCCTCCGGGGTGTAGGTGTGCAGCGCCAGCGCGTGGATCTGCCCCATCAGCTCGCCGACCGTGGCATAGACCTTCTGATGTCGCTTGACCGCATTCAGCCCAGCGAATGCCGAGCTGACGATCACCGCCTTGTAGTGGGTCTCCAGACCGCGGCTGTGCATATGGCTCTCATCCAGCACATCGAGATACTCGGGCTGCAGCGCAGCCAGAGCGGTGACGATCAGGTCTTGCTTGGACATCTCGGGCTCCATCAGGGCTGTTTCGGCAGGCCGAGTTCGTTGCTCATGTCGGCCAGCAGCTTGTTCACCTCGGGCACGGCGGTTTCCAGCTTGCTCTGGGTGATCTGTGCGGATTGTGCAGTGAGGGTCGGCATCTTCTGCAGCACCTTCTGTCCCAGCGGCGACTCGTAGAAGGCGATCAGGTCCTTGAGCTCCTGCTCGTTGAAGTTGCTGGTGTAGAGCTTGACCATGTCCGGCTTGAGCTTGTCCCAGCCGACGGCCTTGTCCAGCGCGGTGTTGGCCTTGGCCTGATAACTCTCGAGCACTGCCTTCTTGCCATCCGGCGCCTGGGCGAAACGCTGGGCGAACATCTGCTGCACCTGGCCGTACACCGGCACGGTCAGCTTGTCGGCGTGGGCCAGCTTGAGAAAACGCTCGGCATCGGCGGCGTGACTGGCAGCATCGGCCATGGCCAGGGATGCGCTCGCGCTGAGCAGAACGGCGGTGCAGAGTTTGGAAAAACGGAGCATGGAGAGCGTCCAGAGGTTGTGAATGAGTCTGGGTAGACTACGAAGGCGGCATTTTGTGCCCTGCGCGGAAATCCCTCAAGCGATGCGCGTTGTGCGCTGGCTCACACGCGCCATGTTGACCGGCGCACCCACTGGTCAGTTGCCAAAATGCCAGTACTTGCTCATGCTCGGGTGGGCTCGGCATTCTTTGCGACCTTCCCATTATTAAACAAGGCGTGCGCACCTCAAGAGCCGGCAAGTGATCGCCAGCCCGCGCACACACACGGACGTGCCCGATGACCAGCCTCACCTCACACGCGCCCCTTCCGCTCCAGCCGCTTTGCGACAGCAAAGGTCGACTGCTGGACGAGGCCATTGGTTGGTCCAATCGACCGCAGGTGGACTGTACCCTGCATGGTCACGCCGGGCGGCGCAAGCGCTGGAATCACTGGTGTATCACCACGCCGCAGTGGATGCTCTCGCTGACCCTCGCCGATCTCGATTACCTGGGCTACGGCGCCGCCTACTTTCTCGATCTGGAATCCGGTCAGGCCGTCGCCCATGCCCAGTTCCGCCCCTTCGCTCTGGGCTGCCAACTGCCCGACCTGCCGCTGGAGAGCCACGCCTTCAGCCACTCTCGCCTGCAACTGCGCATCGACGAACACCCCGGACGCCTGCGCCTCACCGCTGCCGCCCCGGATATCGGCGGCCAGCCCCTGCAGGTGGCCCTGGACATTCAGCGCCCTGCCCATCTGCAATCGGTCAACCTGGTCGCGCCGTTGCAACATGGCGGCTTTCATGCCACCTGTCGGCAACTCGGCCTGCCCACCGCCGGCAGTCTGCAGTTGGGCGGCAAGCATTACAGCTGCGTGCCGGGCCAGAGCTTCGCCGCACTGGACTTCGGTCGCGGCGTCTGGCCGCTGAACACTTACTGGCAGCGGGCGGCGTTCGCTGCAGCGGGCGGCATCGCCGGCAACTTCGGTGCCGGCTGGCTCGATCACAGCGGCCTGTCGGAAAATTCCCTGTGGTTCGGCGGTGAAGTGCAACTGCTCGACAGCCCCCTGCATATCGAGCGCAGTTCACAGGCGCCACTGGCCCCCTGGCGCCTGGACAGCGAAGATGATTGCGTGGCTCTGCGCTTCACGCCCCGCCAACTGCACAAGGCCTGCCCCAAGCTCGGGCCCTTTCACGCCAGCACCGTACAGCGCTTCGGTCATTACGATGGCGTGCTGCGCGGCCCTAAAGGCGAGCGCGTACCGGTGGACGGAGCGCTGGGCTGGCTGGGTGAAACCCACGCCCGCTGGTAGTCGCCCGCTCAAAGGCTCCAATCAACCTTATAGATAAGTTGTGGAACCAGTCTTCGGCGGCACGACCTAAACTGCCAGCAACCTTGCAATTGCCCCGGAGAACGCCATGAGCCGCACCGAAACCGACAGCATCGGCCCCATCGAAGTCCCTAACGACGCTTACTGGGGCGCGCAGACCCAGCGCTCGCTGATCAACTTCGCCATCGGTCAGGAGCGCATGCCGCTGGCCGTGTTGCACGCCCTGGCGCTGATCAAGAAAGCCGCGGCACGGGTCAACAGCCGCAGCGGCGAGTTGCCGGCGGACATCGCCCGCCTGATCGAACAGGCCGCCGACGAAGTGCTCGACGGTCAGCACGACGCGCAGTTCCCCCTGGTGGTCTGGCAGACCGGCAGTGGCACGCAGAGCAACATGAACGTCAACGAGGTGATCGCCGGGCGCGCCAACGAACTGGCTGGCGGCAACCGTGGCGGCAAGACCCCGGTGCACCCCAACGATCACGTCAACCGCGCGCAGAGCTCCAACGACTGCTTCCCCACGGCCATGCACATCGCCGCCGTACAGGGCGTGCGCCATTGCCTGCTGCCAGCGCTGGCCGAGCTGCGTGACGGCCTGCAGGAGCAGGCGCAGCGTCACGCCAACCTGGTCAAGACCGGGCGCACACACATGATGGACGCCACGCCGATCACTTTCGGCCAGGAGCTGTCGGCCTTCGTCGCTCAACTCGGCCATGCCGAAGCGGCCATTCGTGCCGCCCTGCCCGCCGTCTGCGAACTGGCCCAGGGGGGTACCGCCGTCGGCACAGGCCTCAATGCGCCGGCCGGCTTCGCCGAAGCCATCGCCGCCGAGCTGGCCGCGCTTACTGGCCTGCCACTGACCAGCGCGCCGAACAAATTCGCTGCGCTGTCCGGCCATGAACCTCTCGTGCACCTGTCCGGTGCCCTGAAAACCCTGGCCGTGGCGCTGATGAAGCTGGCCAACGACCTGCGCCTGCTTGGTTCGGGCCCGCGTGCCGGCTTCGCCGAGGTGCGCCTGCCGGCCAACGAGCCGGGCAGCTCGATCATGCCCGGCAAGGTCAACCCAACCCAGTGCGAAGCACTGTCGATGCTCGCCTGCCAGGTGCTGGGCAACGACGCCACCATCAGCTTCGCCGCCAGCCAGGGCCACCTGCAGCTGAACGTGTTCAAGCCGGTGATCATCCACAACCTGCTGCAATCGATCCGCCTGCTCGCCGACGGCTGCCGCAACTTCCAGCAGCACTGCGTCGCCGACCTGCAGCCGGATGCCACGCAAATGGCCGCGCACCTGGAGAATGGCCTGATGCTGGTGACAGCGCTCAATCCCCATATCGGCTACGACAAAGCCGCCGAAATCGCCAAGAAGGCCTACGCCGAAGGCAGCACCCTGCGCCAGGCCGCTCTGCAGCTTGGCTACCTGAACGAAGAGGAATTCGACCAATGGGTACGACCACAGGACATGCTCGGAGCCGGGCGGCATGACTGAAGGCAAGAGCGGCGCCACACCGCTGGAAGGCGATGGCAAACGAATCCTGCTGATTCTCGGCACCCCCAAGAAGGACAGCCTCTGCCACGCCCTGGCCGAGGCCTACAGCCTGGGAGCACGCAGCAAGGGGCACGTGGTGCGCCAGCTCAGGCTGGGCGAGATGCAGTTCGACCCGATCCTGCGTGAAGGTTACGAGCAGAGCCAGAATCTGGAGCCGGATCTGCTCGAAGCTCAGCGTCTGATCCACTGGGCCGAGCATCTGGTGTTCGTCTACCCGGTCTGGTGGGGCGGCATTCCTGCACTGCTCAAGGGTTTCTTCGACCGGGTGTTCCTGCCCGGCTTCGCCTTCAAGTATCGCAACCGCTCACAACTCTGGGACAAGCTGCTCACTGGGCGCAGCGCCGACCTGCTGGTGACCATGGACACGCCGCGCTGGTACTTCCGCTGGATCTACGGCGCCCCGGCGCATCGGCAGATGGTGCGCACCATTCTCGGTTTCTGCGGGATCAAGACTCGCCGCCTGAGCGAATTCGCCCCGGTTCGCCCGTCCAATGAGGAACAGCGCCAGAGCTGGCTGCGCAAGGCTGAAGCGCTGGGGATGAAGGCATGACACATAGCAGGCATGGCTGATCTACAAACGAGCACTGCCCTCGCGTGCCCTGCCCGCCCACCACAGCGCCAGCGGCCCTAGGGTCAGCAACAGGCCCATCAGCGCGAACGCTGCCCACCAGCCGAGCAACTGCTGATCGCCCAGGGCATCGAGGGTCATGCCGAACAACAGCGGCCCCAGAAAGGCACCGGTGAAACCGGTGCAGGAATACAGCGCCATCGCCGCACCACGATGGCTGGCCGGGGCGACACTGACCAACCCGGCGGTCAGCGAAGCCGAGTCGGCAGTCACTGTCACCGCGTAAAGCAGCACCAACACCAGCATCACCCAGAACGGCAGTGCCGCCCCCAGGCCGACCACGACTGCCAGCAGCGCGGAGGCGAACATCACGCCGATCAGCCAGCGCTGCCGACCGAAACGCAGCGCCAGCTCATTGCCGAGAATGCTCGACGGCATGCCGATCAACGTTGCCAGCATCGCCACCCAGGTACCGGACAACCAGGGATCGACGCCCTGAAAATGCCCGGAGAACACCACGAAGGCCACCAGCCAGGCGCGCAGGGCGAACAGCTCAAGGTTGTGCATCGCGTAGGCCAGGCAGTAGGCCAATACCGCGCGACTTTTCAGCGGTGCCAGATCCAGCAGATTGCGCGGCGTATGCGCCACCACCGGTTTCGGCGCCAGCCCCCAGTACACCAGCGCCCAGGCCAGCAGCGCGCAGGCGCCGCTGAGCAATGCCGGCACCTGCCAGCCACCGAGCTTGGCCAGTTCGCCGGACAGGGTGAAGGACAGCGCCGTACCCAGGCCGAAACTGGCGGTATAGAAGGCGATGGCGCGCGACTGCGAAGCACCGTCGATGCGTTCTGATAACGCCTTGAGCCCCGGCATGTAGGTGCCCGCCAGACCGATGCCGGCCAGCACACGCCAGAGCAGCGCCGACCAGAAACCATCGGCGAAGACGAAGCCGGCGCTGGCGACGGCCGTCAGTAGCATGGCCCACAGGTAGATCAGCCGGGCATCATGGCGGTCGGTCAGGCCGGTGAGCACCGGCACGGCCAGCATATAGCCGAGAAAGAAGCCACCGCCGATCCAGCCGGCCTCGGTATTGCTCAGGCCCCAGAGTGCCTGGAATTGCGGCAACAATGCGGCGAACAGGGCAAAGCCGGCCATGCCCAGGGTTTCGGCCGTACACAGCAACAGGGTAATACGACGAGCGTTCATGCTGTTCTTAGCGCGAGAAATCGGAAGGCTTTGCACTGTAATGGCAAAGCCACGCGAATCGAAACACTTGGTTACACCAAGTTCAAAGCACCAGGCCATCACTGGCCAGGCTCACGCCACTCGGCAGCGCCTCGGGGTGCTCGAGCAACCAGGTATCGAAGGCGTGGCCGATATGGGTCAGCACCGCATGCGTTGGCTGCAACCGCTCGATGACCTCCAGCGCACGGGTCAGGTCGTTGTGGTTACGTGGTGCAACGGGTTGCGGCGCGGTGGAGCAATCGAGCACCAGCAGGTCCAGCGGTGCACGCTGCAGTTCGGCGCAACTGGCCTCGGGCACGCCAACCGTGTCGGTAAGGTAGGCAATGCGCCGGCCCTGCCCTTCCAACCCCAGCCCCTCGAACAAATACCCGAAGGTTGGCTTGGAGTGGGTCAGTGGTAGCGCGGTGACCTGCAGCTCACCCAGCTGGCGACGCTCGAAAGCGGCGAATGGTTGGCTGAAGTCGAGGATGCCGGGGTGCTTGTACAGATCGGCCAGCCCTTCCGGGTCGTCCGGGCCGTGCACCGGAATCACCAGGCCCTGGCCCCAGCGCAGGTGCAACAGGCCCTGGGCGTGGTCGGCGTGGTAGTGGGTCTGCAGAATGCCGCTGAGACTGTGCGGCGCGAAGCGCTCGCTGAGATCGGTCAGGCCGCTGTCGATCAGCCAGCGCTGCGCGCCGCATTCGATCAGCGCGCAACAGGGGCCACGGCGCCGCGCCGGATACGCGCGCGCCGCATCACAAGCCGGGCAGCTGCAGTTGTACACGGGCACCTGGCGAGCATCGCCGCTGCCGAGCAAGGTCAGGCGCATTGGCGGGCCTCGTCGAGCAGATGCAGCAGGCGGCTGACGGTGTGTTGCAGGGGGCCGGAGTTGTCCAGGGTGATAGTGTCCGCCTGATCGGCCCTCTCCCCCGGCCCCTCTCCCATAAATGGGAGAGGGGAGGAAGCAACGCCGGCCTGCAGTTCGCGGCTGCGCGCCAGGCGCTGTTCGATCTGCTCCGGCGTTTCCCGGCCACGGGCCAGCAGGCGCTGGCGCAGCACCGCCTCGTCGACCTGCAGAAGAATCGCCAGCAGCTGCGGATAGCGCTGGCGGGCGACCTCGAGATGGCCGCGCGAGCCATTGATCAGTACGTCCTGCCCGGCGCTCAGCCAGTCGTCGATCTCGCGCGGGATGCCGTAGGCCAGGCCGTTGGCACGCCAGCTCAGGGCGAAGGCGCCCTCGCCTTCCAGGCGCTCGAACTCGTCCGGGGTGACGCCCAGTGCGTCCTCGCCTACCGACTCCGCGCTGCGGGTGATAACCCGCCGGGCGAAACGGCAGCCGTGCGCTTCCAGCGGCGCGCGCGCGGCTTGCAACAGGCTGTCCTTGCCCGAGCCCGAAGGCCCCATCAGATAGATCAACCTGCCCTGCATCAGAACACCCTTCGTGCTTGGCGCCACACCTGCTGGATCACCGGCTGCTGGCCATGGGCCCTGGCCTGTACCAGGTCGGCGCGCAGGCCGACGCGAATCTCGCCGCGGTCATCCAGCCCGGCCGCCCTGGCCGGCGCGCGGCTCACGGTGGCGATGGCCGCAGGCAAATCATAGTCGTTGTCCTGCCCGACGAGCAGCCAGGCCGCATGTAACAGGCTGGCCGGGTAGTAGTCGCTGGAAAGGATATCCAGTACGCCATGGTGCGCCAGCTCAGCGGCGGCGATATTGCCCGAGTGCGAGCCGCCACGCACCACGTTCGGCGCGCCCATCAATACTTTCAGACCCAGTTCATGGCTGGCCCTGGCCGCCTCCAGGGTGGTAGGGAACTCGGCGATGGCCATGCCGAAATCCGCCGATTCCTGTACATGGGCCAGGGTCGCATCATCATGGCTGGCCACCGAGATGCCGCGACTGTGGCAGTCCTCGACGATGGCGCGGCGCTGGCGGTCGCTGTATTGGTGCGAGTTGGCGATCTGCTCCTGAAGGAAATCCTCCATCTCCGCCGAGCTCAGGTGATACTTGCCCATGTAGTACTCGCGGTACTTCTCCACCTTGGCGAACTGGCGCTGGCCGGGCGAGTGGTCCATTACCGACACCAGCGCCACCAGCGGGTGCTCCACCAGGTCGCGGTAGATGGTCAGGGCATCGGGGTGGCACAGCTCGCAACGCAGGTGCAGGCGGTGCTCGGCGCGAGTCTGCCCGGCCGCCTCGCTGGCGGCGATGGCCTCGATCATCGCCGGCAGTTGCTGCATGCGCCGGCCACGCGGGTTGATGTCGCCGATGGACAGCGCATCGAAAACCGTGGTGATGCCAGCGGCGACGATCTGCGCATCATGGGTCAGCACCGCCGAGGCCGACGGCCAATCGACTCCGGGCCTGGGGCTCATATGCTTTTCCAGGTTGTCGGTGTGCAGCTCCACCAGCCCCGGCAGCAGGTAATCGCCGCCCAGGTCCTGGGCCTGCGGCAGGCGGCTGGCGCCCTCGTCCACCGCGGCGATCAGCCCGTCGCGCAGCAGCAGCGAGCCGAGGAACTCGCGCTCGGCAGTGACGATACGGGCGTTGCTGAGAATCTGTTCAGACGACATAGACGTACTCCGCTTGCGCCGCCGCGGCGCTCATGTCGAGGTAACGGTCGGCCACCGCCTCGCGGGCGATGCGGTCGTGGAAGATGCCGATCAGCGCGCTGCCGGCCGCCTTGGCTTCCAGAATCAGCTCCAGCACCACCTGGCGGTTGGCGTCGTCCAGCGAGGCGGTGGGTTCGTCGAGCAGCAGCACCGGCCACTCGACCATGAAGCCGCGGGCGATGTTGACGCGCTGCTGCTCGCCGCCGGAGAAGGTGCCCGGTGCCAGTTGCCACAGCGCCTCGGGAATGTTGAGGCGGGCCAGCAGGGCCTTGGCCCGCGCCTCGGCGTCGCTGCGCGTCCAGCCACGGGCCAGCGCCGGCTCCATCACCACGTCCAGGGTCGAGACGCGCGGGATCACCCGCAGGAACTGGCTGACGTAACCCAGGCTCTGCCGGCGCACCGCCAGCACCTGGCGCGGCTCGGCGCCGACCAGTTCCACCGGCTCACCCTGATGGCGGATGCGGATGCTGCCGCCGGCCGCCAGGTAGTTGCCGTACAAGGTGCGCAGCAGGGTCGACTTGCCAGCACCGGACTGGCCGTGCAGCACCAGGCACTCGCCGCCGCGCACGGCGAAATTCAGGTCACGCAGCACCTGCAGGACGACGCCGTTCTGCTGGTGCAGGGTGAAGGTCTTGCTGAGGCTGCTGACCTCGATCAGGTTGTTCATATACACCTCGATTGCTGTCGTAGCCCGGATGCAATCCGGGGGTGGCGGGCACGGGCTTCCCGGATTTCATCCGGGCTACGGGTTGACGGTTGCAGGCCGTAGGGCGGGTGCAACCCGCCATTGCCGTGGCGGGTTACACCCGCCCTACATCCCGCGTCATGCGCAAGCGGGCAGCTCTCAGTCATGGCTGCAACACCGACGACACCAGCAGCTGCGAATACGGGTGCTGCGGGTCGTCGAGAATCTGGTCGGTCAGCCCCGCCTCCACGACCTTCGAACGGCGCATCACCATCAGGCGGTCGGCCAGCAGGCGCGCCACCGCCAGGTCATGGGTGACGATCACCACTGCCAGGTCCAGCTCACGCACCAGGCCTCGCAGCAGGTCGAGCAGGCGCGCCTGCACCGACACGTCCAGCCCTCCAGTCGGCTCGTCCATAAACACCAGGCGCGGCGCGGAGACCAGGTTGCGGGCGATCTGCAGGCGCTGCTGCATGCCGCCGGAAAAGGTGCGCGGCAGGTCGTCGATACGCGCCGGGTCGATCTCCACCTGGCTCAGCCAGTCGAGCCCGGCGGCGCGCAGCTCGCCGTAGTGGCGCACACCCTGGGCCATCAGCCGCTCGCCGATGTTGGCCCCAGCCGACACCGCCATGCGCAGGCCATCACGCGGGTTCTGCTCGACGAAGCCCCACTCGGTGCGCAGCAGCGTGCGCCGCTCGGCCTCGCTGGCGCTGTACAGGTCGAGCCACTGGCCGTCGCGAGCGCGATAACTCACGCTGCCGCGATCCGGCGGGCAGCGCCCGGAGAGCAAGCTGAGCAAGGTGGACTTGCCCGAGCCGGACTCGCCGACGATGCCCAGCACCTCGCCGGGATAGAGGTCGAAGCTCACCCCCTGGCAGCCCTTTTCCGGGCCGTACAGGCGAGTCAGATCGCGCGCCGAGAACAGCGGCTCGGCCGCTGCCACGATAGGTTGCAGACGTTCGGCGGCGCTCATTGCAGGTTCTCCTCGGTGCGCTGGCGGCAGTAGTCGGTATCGGAGCAGACGTAGCGCTTGCTGCCGGCGTCGTCGACGATCAGCTCGTCGAGGAAGGATTCCGTGCTGCCGCAGAAGGCGCAGCACTCGTCCCAGCGCTGCACGGCGAAGGGGTGATCCTCGAAGTCCAGGCTGACCACCCGGGTAAAGGGTGGCACCGCGTACAGGCGCTTTTCACGACCGGCACCGAACAGCATCAGCGCCGGGCTCATGTCCAGCTTGGGGTTGTCGAATTTCGGGATCGGCGACGGGTCCATCACGTAGCGCTCGTCCACCGTCACCGGGTAGGCGTAGGCGGTGGCGATATGGCCGAAGGTGGCGATGTCCTCGTACAACTTCACGTGCATCACGCCGTAATCCTCCAGCGCATGCATGGTCCGCGTCTCCTGCTCGCTGGGCTCGATAAAGCGCAGCGGCTCGGGGATGGGCACCTGATAGACCATGATCTGCCCGGCCGACAGCGGCGTTTCCGGGATGCGGTGACGGGTCTGGATCACGCTGGCTTCCACCGTACGCTCGGTGGTGGCGACACCGGCGGTGCGGGCGAAGAAGCGGCGGATCGACACCGCATTGGTGGTGTCATCAGCGCCCTGGTCGATCACCTTGAGCACGTCGTCACGGCCGAGAATGGCCGCAGTCAGCTGCATGCCACCGGTGCCCCAGCCGTAGGGCAGCGGCATCTCACGACCACCGAAAGGCACCTGGTAGCCGGGGATCGCCACCGCCTTGAGCAGACCGCGGCGGATCATGCGCTTGGTCTGTTCGTCGAGGTAGGCGAAGTTGTAGGCCGACACCTCGCGGGCGCCGCTTGCAGTGGAAAGGTTCATCAGTGGTTCTCCTCTGCCGACGCCTGTCGGCGCAGCTTGCGGATCAGTTCCAGTTCGGCCTGGAAGTCGACGTAGTGCGGCAACTTCAGGTGCGAGACGAAGCCGGCGGCCTCGACGTTGTCGCAGTGCATCAGCACGAATTCCTCCTCCTGCGCCGGGCCCTGCACTTCCTCGCCGTACTCGCCGGCACGCAGGGCACGGTCGACCAGGGCCATGCCCATGGCCTTGCGCTCGGCGTAACCGAAGGCCAGGCCGTAGCCGCGGGTGAACTGCGCCTGCTCGGCACTTTCACCGACGAACTGGTTGACCATCTCGCACTCGGTGATTTCGATATCGCCCAGTGGTACGGCGAAACCCAGTTCGGCGGGCGTCATCCACACCTCGGCGGCGCCGATGCGGATCTCCCCGGCGAAGGGGTGGTTGCGTCCGTAACCACGCTGGGTGGAATAACCCAGCGCCAGGAGGAAGCCCTCGTCACCACGGGCCAGCGCCTGCAGGCGCTCGGCGCGGCTGGCGGGAAAGGCCAGCGGCTCGCGGGTGATGTCGGGTACCGGCGCGCCGTCGTCCGTCTCGCGGGCCATCAGCCCTTCGCCTGCAAGAAAATCCAGCACCCGCGGACAAGGCTTGGGCTCATCGGTAATGGCCGTTTCTGGCGTCGGATACTCGCCCTCGGCCAGCAAGGTGAAATCCAGCAGACGGTGGGTGTAGTCGAAGGTCGGGCCGAGCAGTTGCCCGCCAGGCAGATCCTTGAAGGTGGCGGAGATGCGTCGCTCCAGCTGCATCTTCGTGGTATCCAGCGGCTCGCTGGCACCGAAGCGCGGCAGCGTGGTGCGGTAGGCGCGCAAGAGGAAGATGGCTTCCATCAGATCGCCGGCCGCCTGCTTGATGGCCAGCGCAGCCAGTTCCTCGTCGTACAGCGAGCCCTCGCTCATCACCCGGGCCACAGCCAGCGGCAGTTGCTGGCGCACCTGCTGCACGCTCAGTTCGGCGACGGCGGTATCACCGCGGCGACGGTTGGCCAGCAGTTGATGGGCATTGTCGATGGCGCGTTCGCCACCCTTGACGGCGACATACATCAGGCGGCCTCCTCGGTTTCGATCAGCACGTGGGTGCTGCGTGGCAGGCCGATGACTGCGCCGTCAGCGGCGAAGAAGCAGTCCAGGCCACGGGGAAAAGCGTTGCGCGCCTGGCGCTGCTGCCAGAACGAGGCCGGCAACGGCAGGCTGACGCTGCGCACGTCCTTGATACCCGGGCCGCGCCAGCGCAGGGCTGGGCCAGCGTGCAGATCGTCGAGTTGAATCAGCAGCGTGCAAGACTGATCCGGGTAGCGCTCGCTGCCGTTGTCGAAGTCCGACAGATCGCTCAACTCGCGCTCATCAAGCAGGGCGAACAGGGCGATCTCGCGCTCGGCGACGATCGGGCAGCCGCAGTGGAACGCCAGGTTGGCGCGGATCAGCGGCGTATCGAAGCGCGGCGCCAGCCACAGCGGCGTGTCGCTGTCGAGAAAGGCCAGGCACAGGCCATAGGTGGCCGGGGCCAGGTCACCCAGGGCGTGGGCGCGATCCATGGCGCGCGGCAGACCCGGTTCGGCCAGGGCGCCGAGGGCGGCGCGGAAGCTGAGCTGGGCGTCCAGCACCGGGTCGTCGAAAGCCGGTTGCAGCCAGTGCGAGCTGTGCGACGTAGTCATCAGTCCTCTCCTCTGACCAGGGTGAAGAACTCCACCTGGGTGGTGGCAGTCTGTGCGGCCCGGGCCAGTCGCTGTTCGCGCTGCTGGCGGGCCATCGGTTCAATCAGGTCAGTGAGCCAGCGCGCCTGGTCACTGCCCTGCAGATGGGCGTCGGCCAATGCCGCCAGTTCGGCGCGGCGCTTGTCGCGTCCGGCCAGGTAGCTGTAGCCGGTGCGTCCATCAGCCAGGCGCACCACGCAGCGAGTCACGGTCATTTCGCCGAGATTGAAGGCGCTGCCGGTGCCCCCCATGCGTCCGCGCACCAGGGTCATACCGACCTCGGGGAAGCGGATCAGCTGGTAGGCGCTGTCTTTCAGCGCCGCCTCGTGGGCATCGAGGGCGCTGCCGGCACGGGCCAGCACGCCCATCCAGCGCTGGCGCGCGGCGATGTTCGGGTCGGTTTCGTTCATGCGGGTCTCCATCAGGTCGCTACCTGGTACTGGAAGCGGTCGGCGCGGCTGCTGGACTGCGCCAGCTCCACCGCCCGGCCAGCGGGATCGCGGGACAGGGTGAGTACGCTGAGCAGCGGCGCATGGCGCGGCATCAGCAGGTGCGCGGCCTCTTCGCGGCTGGGCAGACGCGCACCAATCAGGCTGAAAGTGCGCGCCAGCGGCAGGTCGCGCTCGGCCAGGTACTGGCGCAGCGAACCACCCTGGTAGTCGGCCAACAATGGCGCCAGGCTGGCGCAGAAACGGTGACGGATCAGGCTCAACGGCTGGCCGTCGAGCAGGCGCAGCGTAGCCAGCTCAAGCAGTTCGCTGCCATCGGGCAGTTGCAGGTGGCGGCACTCCTCGCTGCTGCCGCTACGTCGCAGGCGCTCGATCAGTTTCGCTTCAACCCGGTGGCCGAGCGCCGACAGCGACTGGCTGAAGGCACTGCCCGCCTCCATCGGATACACCAGCGGCCTGGCCAACACCTGGGTGCCCTTGCCCTGGCGGCGCAGCAGGCGGCCTTCGAGCACCAGCTCGTCCACCGCACGGCGCAGGGTGTGGCGGTTGACGGAGAAACGCGCGGCCAGCTGCATCTCGCCCGGCAGGTAGTCGCCCGGGCTCATGCGCTGCAGATCTTCGCGCAACACGGCGGCCAATTCGCGGTACAGCGGTTCGCTTTGTCTAGACAAGTTCATCGCTTGAAAAGGGCGCCCGCAGGCGCCCTCCTCCTCCTTCAGATAAAGAGCTTGCGCAGGCGCTGTGACAGGATGTCGATGGCGCTCACCACCAGAATGATCACGATCAGCAGTGCGCAGGTCTGGGCGAACTGGAAGCCGCGAATCGCCTCCCAGAGAATCACTCCGATACCGCCGGCGCCGACCATGCCGACCACGGTGGCCGAGCGTACGTTGGACTCGAAGCGGTACAGCGAGTAGGAGATCCACAGCGGCAACACCTGTGGGATGACGCCGAAGATCACCTCCTGCAGGGCACTGGCACCAGTGGCGCGCACGCCTTCGACCGGGCCAGGGTCGATGGCCTCGACCGCCTCGGCGAACAGCTTGGCCAACACCCCGGTGGTGCTGATGAACAGCGCCAGCACGCCAGCGAAGGGGCCGAGGCCGACCGCGACGACGAAGAGCATGGCGAAGACCATTTCGTTGATCGAACGGCAGGCATCCATCACCCGCCGCACCGGCTGGTACACCCACCAGGGCACGATGTTCTCGGAGCAGAGAATGCCCAGCGGAATGGCGCAGACGATGGCCAGCACCGTGCCCCAGAGGGCGATCTGCACGGTAACCACCATCTCCTTGAGGTAGTGCTGCCAGTTGCTGAAGTCCGGCGGAAAGAAGTCGGCGGCGAAGGTGGCCATGTTGCCGGCATCGCGCACCAGCGCCAGCGGGTTCATTTCCGCGCCCTGCCAGGACCAGGCAAGTACGGCGAAGAACAGTCCCCAGCCGATCAACTGCAGCCAGCTGCGTTTGCTATCGACGGTCGGGGTATGGGTGGTCAAAGTGGTCATCAAGGCATCTCGGGGAAAACGACTGCAGTCAGCCCCTCGGTGGATACCGAGGGGCTGCCAGGATCAACCGGCGCTGGCGCCGCCCTGCTTCTCACGCTCGGCCATACGCTGCTCCAGCTTGGCCAGCTCGGCGTCCAGCTCCTTGAGCTGAGCCTGCTTGTCGGCGTCCTTGAGCTTGTCGTTGTTGGCCACTTCGGTGCGTTTCTTGAACAGCTCGAGCTGACGAATCGGCAGCAGCTGATCGTTGTCGGAAGCCTTGAACTGGCCCCACTGCAGGCCTTCGAGCACCTTCTTCTCCTCCGGCTTGGCACCGTAGGTCATGAAGAAGTCGCGCAGCTTGTCGCGGGTTTCCTGCGGCAGGTTCTTGCGCCAGACGATGGGGTCGGACGGGATCAGCGGCGAGGTCCAGATCACCTTGAGCTGGGCGGCCTTGTCCGGCGCGGTCACTTCCAGACGCTCCATGCCCTCGCTGTTGAAGGTGCCGACATCGACCTGCTTGTTGGCCACCGACAAGGCGTTGACCTCGTGGCTGCCGTTGAGCGAGCGCTTGAAGATCTTGCCGGCGTCGGCGTTGTTCTGGGCGAACACGTAGTAGCCGGGCACCAGGTAACCGGAGGTGGAGTTGGGGTCGCCGTTGGCGAAGGTCAGGCTCTTGGCGTTCTTGAGCATGTCCTCGACCGAATTGATCGGGCTGTCCTTGTGCGCCACCAGCAGGCTGTAGTAACCCTGCGCGCCGTTGGCCGCCACGGTCTGGGCGAAGATCTCGCCGCCGGCGCGGTCCACCGCTTCCATCGCCGACTTGTTGCCGTACCAGGCCACGTCGACCTTGTCGAAGCGCATGCCCTGGATGATCCCGGCATAGTCCGGGGCGAAGAAGGCGTTGATCTTCACCCCGGTCTGCTTGCTCATGTCAGCCAGGAAGGGGGCCCACATGGCCTTGAGGTTCTGCGAGGACTCGGTGGAGATGATGCCGAAGTTGAGTTCCTCGGCGGCCTGGACCGAGCCCAGCAGGGAACCGGTGACGAGCGCAGAGGCAGCCAGCACCTGGCCGATGCGTTTGAACATGGAGCACACTCCTGTTGCGGGTTGGCGTTGTTGTTTCGAATGAGAAAGGCGACGTCAGGCCTTGGCCAACGTCAGCGGACGCTCTACGGCCCGTGGGCGCTGCCCTTGCGGCAGCAGCAGGCTGATATCGAGATCGCCGCCGTAGAGGTCATTGAGGAAATCGGGGTTGAAGCTGTCGGTGGGTCCGTCGAAATGAATGCGCCCGCCCTTGAGCGCCACCGCGCGCTGGCAATAGCGCACCGCGTAGTCGACCTGATGCAGCGTCACCACCACCGTCTTGCCGTCGCGGCGGTTGATGTCGGCAAGAATCTCCATCACCTTGCGTGCCGACTCCGGGTCGAGCGAGGCGATGGGTTCGTCGGCGAGAATCACCTCGGCCTGCTGGCAAAGCGCGCGAGCGATGGCCACGCGTTGCTGCTGCCCCCCGGAGAGGGTCGAAGCACGCTGCGCGGCGAACTCGGCCAGACCGACCCGCTCCAGCGCCTGCATGGCGCGCTGTTTTTCATCGGCATTGAACAGGCTGAGGCTGCCACGCCAGCGCGGCATGCGCCCCAGGCCGCCGAGCAACACGTTCTGCATCACACTGAGGCGGCCGACCAGATTGAACTGCTGGAAGATGTAGCCGATATCGGCGCGCTGACGGCGCACGTCACCGTTGAGGCGACCGTCGGCCTGGACCTGGCGACCGAGCACTTCGATACTGCCGGCATCGCCGCGCGCCAAGCCGGCGAGATGGCGCAGCAGGGTCGACTTGCCCGACCCCGAAGCACCAATCAAGGCCACCATTTCACCTGGCTGTACCGACAGCGCCAGGTCGAACAACGCCTGTTTGCGACCGAAGCTCTTGTTCAGACGGTCGACTCGAATCGCTGCGCGCATGGGCTGGCCCTCTACTATCATTGTCGATACGAAGGCAGCTAACTCGCGCCTTCTGGTGTAGACCAAGGTAGGCGCAAGCTGTGTCAGCCCGGTGAACCGGAGATGACGATTGAGTGACCGAAACTTGAAACTTTTATGCTCGAGCGACGCATCAAGATGAGTTCTGCCGAATACCACGCATTTCAGACAATCGGTGCTGGCATAAAGCCGCCACCTGAATCACAATCCGACACGTATTTGGCGTCAAGGAACTGTTCAGATGACCCGCGGGTCATAATGACGCAGAACGCGATACCGGTTGAACGGCTAGTGCGAAACACGGTCAAACCGGTGACAATCTCGACACTGACTACCAGTATCGCTCCCTGAACTAACCGGTAATGTATGCGCCCTATGAAACAGGCTATTTATTCCAGCCGCACGGCTGACAAATTTGTCGTTCGCTTGCCAGATGGCATGCGTGAGCGTATCGCTGACGTAGCACGCAACCATCATCGCAGCATGAATTCGGAAATCATCGCCCGCCTGGAGCAAAGCATGCTGCAGGAAGGTGCGCTGGATGACGATCTCAGCCTGCGTCTCGACAGCCCCGAACTGAGCCTCCATGAGCGTGAATTGCTGCAGCGTTTTCGTCAGTTGTCGCGCCGCCAGCAGAACGCGCTGGTCGCTCTGATTGCCCATGACGTGGAAATGGCCGCCGAAGAAGCCTGAGGCGAGCCCATAAAAAAACCGGCCTTGAGCCGGTTTTTTTATGGGCAACGAAAAGACGCGGAGCGAACTCCGCGCCAATCAGCCAACGAAACTGAGCAACACCCCCGCCGCCACGGCCGAGCCGATCACCCCGGCCACGTTCGGCCCCATGGCATGCATCAGCAGGAAGTTCTGCGGATTGGCCTCCAGGCCGACCTTGTTCGATACCCGAGCCGCCATCGGCACTGCCGACACGCCAGCCGAACCGATCAGCGGATTGACCTTGTGTGTGCTGAACACATTCATCAGCTTGGCCATCAGCACACCGGCCGCGGTGCCCGCGCAAAACGCCACCATGCCCAGCATGAGAATGCCCAGGGTCTTGAGTTGCAGGAAGGCCTCGGCCGACAGCTTCGAACCCACGGTCAGGCCGAGGAAGATGGTGACGATATTGATCAGCGCGTTGCGCGAGGTATCGGCCAGACGCTCGACCACACCGGCCTCGCGCAGCAGATTGCCGAGGGCGAACATGCCGATCAACGGCGCGGCGTCAGGCAGCAGCATACCGATCAGAATGCACAGCACGATGGGGAAGATGATCTTCTCGGTCTGCCCCACCGGACGCAGTTGCTGCATGACGATGGCGCGCTCTTCCTTGGTAGTCAGCGCGCGCATGATCGGCGGCTGCAGCAGCGGTACCAGCGCCATGTAGGCATAGGCCGCCACGGCAATGGGGCCAAGCAGATCAGGCGCCAGCTTGGAGGTGACGAAGATCGAGGTCGGCCCGTCCGCCCCGCCGATGATGGCGATGGACGCCGCCTCCTTGAGGGTAAACTCCATGCCGGGAATGCCCAGCGCGGTAATCGCCAGTGCGCCGAGCAAGGTGCCGAAGATGCCGAACTGCGCGGCGGCGCCAAGCAGCAGCGTCTTCGGGTTGGCCAGCATCGGACCGAAGTCGGTCATGGCGCCGACGCCGAGGAAGATCAGCAGCGGGAAGATACTGGTTGGCAGGCCCACTTCATAGATCAGATGTAGGAAGCCCGCGCCTTCGGCCATGTTGGCCACCGGGATGTTCGACAGCAGGCCACCGAAGCCGATGGGTACCAGCAACAGGGGCTCGAAGCCCTTCTTGATGGCCAGGTAGATCAGCAACAGGCACACCGCGATCATGAACGCCTGACCGGGCTCCAGATGGTACAGACCGGTGCTCTGCCAGAGCTTGAGGAGCTTTTCCATGACGCGCCCCTCAACCGATGGTCAGCAGGCTTGCGCCCACTGCCACTGCATCGCCGACCTTGACGTTGACGGCACCGACGGTACCGGCCTTGAAGGCGCGGATCTCGGTTTCCATCTTCATCGCTTCGAGGATGATCACCAGTTGCCCCTCCTCCACGGCCTGGCCCGGCTGCACCAGTACCTTGAAGATATTGCCGGCCAGCGGCGCGGCTTGCGGCTCGCCGTCGCCGACTGCGGCCGGAGCCGCCGCCGGTGCGGCGCTCGCTGTACCACCGACAGGCTTGATGCCTTCGATATCGCCACCTTCGCTGACCTGCACGACGAAGGATTTGCCATTGACTTCGACGGTGTAGACCTCGGGCTTGCCGGCCTCGCGAGCCGGAGTTTCCTTGCCGGTCGGTGCCGGCTCGAAGGCCGCCGGGTTGCCGCGGTTTTCCAGGAATTTCAGGCCGATCTGCGGGAACAGCGCATAAGTCAGCACGTCGTCGATCTCGTCGGCGGCCAGCTTGATGCCTTTCTCCCGGGCGATGCCCTTGAGCTCGGCGGTCAGCTTGTCCATTTCGGCCTCGAGCAGGTCGGCCGGGCGGCAGGTAATGGCCTCGCTGCCATCGAGTACACGGGCCTGCAGCTCGGCGTTGAACGGCGCGGGCGCGGCGCCGTACTCGCCCTTGAGCACGCCGGCAGTTTCCTTGGTGATGGACTTGTAGCGCTCACCAGTGAGCACATTGATCACCGCCTGAGTGCCGACGATCTGCGAAGTGGGGGTCACCAGCGGGATGAAACCCAGGTCTTCGCGCACGCGCGGAATCTCGGCCAGCACCTGGTCGAACTTGTCCTGGGCGCCCTGCTCTTTGAGCTGGCTTTCCATGTTGGTGAGCATGCCGCCTGGCACCTGGGCGACCAGGATGCGTGAATCGACGCCCTTGAGGTTGCCCTCGAACTTCGCGTACTTCTTGCGCACCTCGCGGAAGTACGCGGCGATTTCTTCGAGCAGCTCCAGGTTGAGTCCGGTGTCGCGCTCAGTGCCCTGGAACATGGCCACCACCGACTCGGTCGGCGAATGACCATAGGTCATCGACAACGAGGAGATGGCGGTGTCGACGTTATCGATACCGGCTTCCACCGCCTTGAGAATGGCCACCGACGACAGCCCCGCCGTGGCGTGGCACTGCATGTGAATCGGAATTGCCAGGTTGGCCTTCAGGCGCGACACCAGCTCGAAGGCGGTGTACGGGGTGAGGATACCCGCCATGTCCTTGATGGCCACCGAATCGGCGCCCATGTCTTCGATCTGCTTGGCCAGATCGACCCACATGTCCAAGGTGTGCACCGGGCTGGTGGTATAGGAGATGGTGCCCTGGGCATGCTTGCCCTGCTTCTTCACGGCCTTGAGTGCGGTCTCCAGGTTGCGCGGGTCGTTCATCGCATCGAACACGCGGAATACATCGACGCCGTTGACCGCCGCGCGCTCGACGAACTTCTCCACCACATCGTCGGCGTAGTGGCGGTAGCCGAGCAGGTTCTGCCCACGCAGCAGCATCTGCTGACGGGTGTTGGGCATGGCCTTCTTCAGTTCGCGGATGCGCTCCCAGGGGTCTTCGCCGAGGTAACGAATGCAGGCATCGAAGGTCGCGCCGCCCCAGGACTCCACCGACCAGAAGCCGACCTGATCGAGCTTGGGCGCAATCGGCAGCATGTCTTCGAGACGAACACGCGTCGCCAGGATCGACTGATGCGCATCACGCAGCACCACATCGGTGATTCCGAGTGCTTGTTTTACGGCAGTCATACAGGTGCTCCCTCTGAACCTGATCAACCGCGGCGTGCGCGGTGCTGGGCAATAGCGGATTGGATGGCGGCCAGTGTCTCTGCATCTGGCCCATGGCTGGCCGACTTGACACTAGGCGCTGGAGAAGAAATGGCCGGGGTCGGCGCGGGCGGAGCGAAGGTCGCGATCAGACGTGACATCAGACTGACCACACCCACCAGCAACACCAGAAAGACAAATACGAAGCCCATGCCGAACAGCATGAGTTCGACACCCTCGAGCAGCAGTTCACTGGGGGTCATCTTGGCTCCTTTGGCCAGCAGCTCGCAGGCTGCATTCATTATTGATCAGGAGCGCCCAGGGTCAGCGCCCGGGCAAAGCTGGCGAACCTTAGCCTGAAACAAGCGTTTGAGGCAAACACCAAACAGCTCGAATCGACCATTTATGTAGTGGCTTTTTCACGACCAGTACCAAAGAAGGGGCATGGCTCTGCGAAAGGGCTCTCAGGAGGCCGAGCGCACCCCGGTATCAACCGCGGGTGCCAGCGCCAGGAGCTGCTTAAAATGGCGAGTCTCATCGCCCGGGGTGCGCCCGAACAGCCGCTTGAATTCGCGACTGAACTGCGACGGGCTTTCATACCCGACGCGCTGCGCAGCACTGAGCGCACTCATGTCATTGCGGATCATCAGCAGGCGCGCCTGATGCAGGCGAATGGCCTTGAGGTACTGCAGCGGTGAGCGACTGGTCATCGCCTTGAAATGCACATGGAAGGTCGGCACGCTCATGCTGGCGACTTCGGCCAGCGAAGGCACATCGAGCGATTGCTGATAATCGCGGTGAATCCTCTGCAGGACGCGCGCGATACGACCGAAATGACTGTTCTGCGCCAGGGTCGCGCGCAGGCCATTGCCCTGCTCACCCTGCAGCACGCGAAAGACGATTTCACGCAGAATCGATGGGCCGAGCAGGCGCACCTCCTCAGGGTCAGCCAGGGCCTCCAGCAGGCGCAACGTGGCATCACTCAAGCGCGTATCCATCGGGCTGGAATAAAGCGTTGCCGGTTGAGTGGGCTGGGGCTCTTGCAGATCCATGACCAGCTCGGCCACCAACAGCGGGTCGACACGCAGCGCCACCCCCAGCATGGGCTCTTCGGCACTGGCCTCGGTTTCGATGGAAAACGGCAGGGGCAGCGCCAGCACCAGATAGTGCTGCGCATCGTAAACATACAGTTTGCCGTCGTGCAGCCCACTCTTGCGCCCCTGGATCACGATCACGATGCTCGGCTCATACAGCGCCGGGGTAACCGGCAGCGAGCGATTGGAGCGCATGAAGGTAACCCCGTCGAGCTGCGCCGCGGTGTACCCCTCCTCGGGGGCCAGACGCAGCATCAGTTCGACCATACGCCGCTTGATGCTCTCAGGACTCATGCTCATGCGCCGCTTTCGACTCGTTATCGATACCTGGGCATTGTAGGGAGCACTCAATAGAAACAGGCAATATCGAAAGAGTAACGAGACTTAGCAGCCGGCCGGCCCCTGCCTAGCATGGACGCTCCATAACGCAATGGAGACCGACATGAGCAAAGTCATCCTCATCACCGGCGCCAGCAGCGGCATCGGCGAAGCCACCGCCAGGCACCTGGCAAGCCTGGGTCATCACGTAGCCCTCGGTGCACGGCGCATCGAGCGCCTGCAGGCACTGGTAGAAGAACTGCAGGCACAAGGTCAACACGCCTCCTGCCGCGCCCTCGACGTCAGCCAGCTACACGACATGCAGGCCTTCGTCGAGCATGCCGAAGCGCAGCACGGCCCCGTCGACGTGATCATCAACAACGCCGGGGCCATGCCACTGTCGCCGCTCAATGCCCTGAAAGTGGATGAGTGGAATCGCATGATCGACGTCAACATCAGGGGCGTGCTGCACGGTATTGCCGCCGTACTGCCAGGCATGGAAGAACGCGGGCACGGCCAGGTCATCAATATCGCCTCCATCGGCGCACACGCCGTATCGCCGACGGCAGCGGTCTACTGCGCCACCAAATATGCCGTCTGGGCGATTTCCGACGGCCTGCGCCAGGAAAGCGAGCGCATCCGCGTCACCACCATCTGCCCTGGCGTGGTCGAGTCCGAACTGGCCGACAGCATCTCCGACGCCAGTGCGCGCGAGGCGATGCAAGCTTTCCGTCGCGTCGCCATCACCCCGGACGCCATCGCCCGCGCCGTGGCCTATGCAGTCGAACAGCCCGACGACGTCGACGTCAGCGAACTGATCGTGCGCCCAACCGCCAGCCCCCATTGATGGAGACCACCATGTCAGCGAAGAACACCGTCGCGGTACTGCTGATCAGCGGCGCCTTGCTACCCGGCGTGGTAATGGCGCAATCCGAGCACCCGCATCCTTACGTAGGCATGTGGGTAACGGACGACGGCTATGTCCGCCATGAGCTATTGGCCAACGGCCGTTATGACGAGGCACGCGGCAATCGCGAAAGCGCCTACCAGGGCAACTACCGCGTCACCGGCAACCACATCGACTACGTCGACGACACCGGGTTTACCGCCGATGGTGAATTCATCAACGACGTGCTCTACCACGGCGGCATGGTACTGCGCCGCAAAAGCACTGCAACTGACGAGTAAGGCAACCCACCCGCCAAGGAAACAAGCCTATGTACATGCAAAAAGCTGTCGCTGCGCTACTGCTCAGCGTGTCGCTCTGCCTGCCGGCCTGGGCAAGTGACAACACCGCGGCCAATCAGGCCCTGATTCAGAAAGCCTTCGATGATTGGCGCGCAGGCCAGGGCGGCATCTTCCAGTTGCTGGCCGATGACGCCGTCTGGGTCGTGGCCGGCAGCAGCCCCTACTCCGGGACTTACCGCACGCGAGAGGCGTTCATGGAAGATGCAGTCAAACCCATCACTGACAAACTGGCCACGCCCATCGTGCCCACCGTCCGCCAGATCGTGGCGCAAGGGCCTTACGTGGTCGTGCACTGGGATGGCCAGGCGACCGCCAAGGACGGCAGTCGCTACGAGAACAGTTACTCCTGGCACATGCAGCTGGAGAACGGCCAGATCACCCGGGTCACGGCCTTTCTCGATACCTGGCGACTGGTCGAGCTGATGAACTGACGGGACCTACAGCAGGAAGATCGACGCCAGCCCCAGGAAGATGAAGAAACCGCCGCTGTCGGTCATGGCGGTGATCATCACGCTGGCCCCCATGGCCGGGTCGCGCCCCAGGCGTGCCAGGGTCATGGGGATCAGCACCCCCATCAGCGCCGCCAACAACAGGTTCAGCGTCATTGCCGCGGTCATCACCACGCCCAGCGACCAACTGCCGTAGAGCGCATAGGCGACAGCACCGATCACCCCTCCCCAGAGGATGCCGTTGATCAGGGAAACACCCAGTTCCTTGCGTACCAGACGCTTGGTATTGCCGGTGCTGACCTGATCCAGCGCCATGGCGCGTACGATCATGGTGATGGTCTGGTTGCCCGAGTTGCCGCCGATACCGGCAACGATGGGCATCAGCGCCGCCAGCGCCACCAGCTTCTCGATCGAGCCTTCGAACAGGCCGATCACACGCGAAGCGAGGAATGCGGTGACCAGGTTGATCGCCAGCCAGGCCCAGCGGTTGCGAACCGACTTCCACACCGAGGCGAAGATGTCTTCCTCCTCGCGCAGACCGGCCATGTTCAGCACTTCGCTTTCGCTTTCCTCACGAATCAGGTCGACCATCTCGTCGATGGTCAGACGGCCAATCAGCTTGCCGTTCTTGTCCACCACCGGGGCGGAAATCAGGTCGTAACGCTCGAAGGCCTGCGCGGCGTCGTAGCCGTCCTCGTCCGGGTGGAAGCTTACCGGATCGTCGGCCATGACTTCGCCGACCTGCTTGTCCGGGTCGTTGACCAACAGGCGCTTGATCGGCAGCACGCCCTTGAGCACGCCGTCGTAATCGACCACGAACAGCTTGTCGGTATGGCCCGGTAGCTCTTTCAGGCGGCGCAGGTAACGCAGAACCACTTCCAGGCTGACGTCTTCGCGGATGGTGACCATCTCGAAGTCCATCAGCGCACCGACCTGATCCTCTTCGTAGGACAGGGCCGAACGCACACGCTCGCGCTGCTGGGCGTCGAGCGATTCCATCAGCTCATGAACGACGTCGCGCGGCAGTTCCGGCGCCAGATCGGCGAGTTCGTCGGCGTCCAGGTCCTTGGCCGCAGCGAGAATCTCATGATCGTCCATGTCGGCGATCAGGGTTTCCCGTACCGCGTCGGAGACCTCCAGCAGGATGTCGCCATCGCGCTCGGCCTTGACCAGCTGCCAGACGGTCAGACGCTCGTCGAGCGGCAAGGCTTCGAGGATGTGGGCGATGTCAGCAGGGTGCAGATCTTCGAGCTTGCGCTGCAGCTCGACGAGATTCTGACGATGCACCAGGTTCTCGACCCGGTCGTGATGCTGGCCTTCCTGACGATGAGTCAGGTCTTCGACCAGTTTGTGCCGATGCAGCAGTTCGATCACCTGGGCCAGGCGATCCTGCAAGCTTTCTTGCGGCTTTTTGGCTTCTACTTCAGTCATAGCGCGCTCCACCCCCAGTTGGCGGGCACGCCAGAGGGGATCAATCAGGTCTTACACGATTGTGCGAGGGGAGTATTGAGTAACTACTGGGTAAGTCCATGGTGGTATTCCACAAGCCCCGGCGGGGCTGACGCGGCGAATGATAACACCGCAAAACAGCTTTGTACGTGACAAAAGCGCGGCAAGAACAACTGCTTGCATCACAAACTTCGATCTCGCATGAAAACCTAGCTATGCGACGTCAGCGCTCCCCGCCAGGACACCCTGGCGAGCGCGAAAAAAAGGTCTAACCTGAAGCAGGCAAACGTCACGGAGGACGATTCATGCGAGGACAGCACGTCGCAGCGCTACTGGCCGCTGCGCTTCTCTACCCTATTGCAGACAGCTCGGCCGCCAGCGTGTTCCGCTGCGTCGACGCTGACGGCCATATCACCTTCACCCGCCACGGCTGCAACGACGATCAGCAACAGCATCTGCAGGATGCGCGCAACCACACGCCCAGCAGCGGCAAGCCAATCCCTCTGGCCCCAGGCCGACGCACGACAACTGCCTCGGCAAGCAGTGGCGAGGTGGTCATCGTCGGTCAACAGGACGATGGCTGCGGCAACCTGCTGACCAGTAGCGAGAGGCGCCAGGCAATCATCCGCAAGGAAGTGCGCCGCGGCATGAGCAGAACCGACGTGGAAAGCAGCCTGGGCAAGCCGGACAGGATCACGAGCAGCAATGGGCAGCAGCGCTATCACTACCGCGAAAAACGCAAAGGCGGCAGCAGCCGGCAGGTCAGCTTCGACGAAGCCGGCTGCGTGAAGAAATGATGCGCAAAGAAAAGGGCCTGCATCGCTGCAGGCCCTTTGGGTATGGCGGACTCAGGAGGATTCGAACCTCCGACCGCTCGGTTCGTAGCCGAGTACTCTATCCAGCTGAGCTATGAGTCCACACTTTGGCGCTTTTAGACCAGATCACCGCTGGTTGAAGCATGGCACTGCATCGCTGCAGTGCCATTGAATATGGCGGACTCAGGAGGATTCGAACCTCCGACCGCTCGGTTCGTAGCCGAGTACTCTATCCAGCTGAGCTATGAGTCCGTTTGGTATTTTTATACCAGATCACCACTGGTTGAAACAAAATGGCTTGCAGCGATGCAAGCCATTGAATATGGCGGACTCAGGAGGATTCGAACCTCCGACCGCTCGGTTCGTAGCCGAGTACTCTATCCAGCTGAGCTATGAGTCCGTTTGGTGTTTTTATACCAGATCACCTCTGGTTGATTCGCCAGCCCGGCTTACGCCTGACTCGCTGAATAATGGCGGAGAAGGGGGGATTCGAACCCCCGACACCCTTTTGAGGTGTACTCCCTTAGCAGGGGAGCGCCTTCGGCCACTCGGCCACCTCTCCGCAACACGGGGCGCATGATAAACATGTTTTCCCCGTTTGCAAACAAAAATTTGTAGAAAAATTAGTGGCTTGGTTCGTCACCCTTCTCTTTCTGGATGCGCTGGTAGATTTCTTCACGGTGTACGGCAACCTCTTTCGGCGCATTGACACCAATGCGCACCTGATTACCTTTCACACCCAACACGGTGACAGTCACATCATCACCGACCATCAGGGTCTCTCCGACCCGGCGAGTCAGAATCAGCATTCCTTTCTCCTCAACGGATTACATTTCTCAGGACAACAGTCTGCAAAAAGAAAATGGTGCCGGCTTCCCGCTAAATCAAGCCTGAAAGCCTCCACCCAAGTATTGACCAGCGCGCGCAGAAAGAAAGTTCCCACATGCCAGTCAAAAAGACGAAAGGCGCGGAACCAGCCGCGCCTTTCAAATCAGTTGAATCACTCGCCCTGTCGGGCCGGGGCATCCAGCTCGAAAGCGGTATGCAGAGCGCGTACCGCCAGCTCCAGATACTTCTCCTCGATCACCACGGAAACCTTGATCTCGGAGGTGGAGATCATCTGGATATTGATGGTCTCCTTGGCCAGGGCTTCGAACATACGGCTGGCAACACCGGCATGGGAGCGCATACCGACACCGACGATGGACACCTTGGCGATATTGGTGTCGCCGACCACTTCACGGGCGCCCAGCTCGTCTGCAGTCTTCTGCAGCACGCCGAGGGCGTTGTTGTAGTCGTTGCGGTGCACGGTGAAGGTGAAATCGGTGGTGTTATCGTGCGAGACGTTCTGCACGATCATATCCACTTCGATGTTGGCGGCGCTGATCGGGCCGAGAATCTTGAAGGCGATGCCGGGGATATCCGGTACCCCACGGATGGTCAGCTTGGCTTCGTCGCGGTTGAAAGCGATGCCGGAAATGATCGGCTGTTCCATGGATTCCTCTTCATCAAGGGTAATGAGGGTGCCCGGCCCCTCCTGAAAGCTGTGCAGGACGCGCAGCGGGACGTTGTACTTGCCGGCGAACTCCACCGAACGAATCTGCAGCACCTTGGAGCCGAGGCTGGCCATTTCCAGCATCTCTTCGAAGGTGATCTTTTCCAGACGCTGAGCCTTGGGCACCACGCGCGGGTCGGTGGTGTAGACACCATCGACGTCGGTGTAGATCTGGCACTCGTCGGCTTTCAACGCCGCCGCCAGAGCCACACCAGTAGTGTCGGAACCACCACGACCGAGGGTGGTGATGTTGCCGTGCTCGTCGACACCCTGGAAGCCGGCGACGACGACGACGCGACCGGCCTTGAGATCAGTACGAATCTTCTGGTCATCGATTTGCAGAATGCGCGCCTTGTTGTGCGCGCTGTCGGTGAGGATGCGCACCTGGTTGCCGGTGTAGGACACCGCCGGCACGCCGCGCTTGATCAGCGCCATGGCCAGCAGGGCAATGGTCACCTGCTCACCGGTGGACACCATGACATCCAGCTCACGCGCAACCGGCTCGCCATCGGTGATCTGTTTGGCCAGATCGATCAGGCGGTTGGTTTCGCCGCTCATGGCGGAAACCACGACGACGATGTCGTCACCGTTGTCGCGGAACTTCTTCACCTTGTCGGCCACCTGCGCGATACGCTCGATGGTGCCGACGGAGGTGCCCCCAAACTTCTGTACGATCAAAGCCATTTCAAAAAGCCGCCTGATTCCTCGAAGGGCGCCCATTAAACCCGCATCGGGTCATACTGCCAAGGCCCGCCGGACGCACTGCGGGCCCCGCTTTCTCGCTCGTTACGAAGCCTGCTCGACCAGAGTAGCGGCCAGAGCCAGGGCTTCATCCAGCTTGCCGGCATCAACGCCGCCGCCCTGAGCCATGTCCGGGCGACCGCCGCCCTTGCCACCCACAGCTGCCGCGGCCTGACGCATCAGGTCACCAGCCTTGACCTTGGCGGTCAGATCCTGGGTCACACCAGCGACCAGCACCACCTTCTCGTCGAACACACCACCGAGCAGAATCACAGCGCTGCCCAGCTTGTTCTTCAACTGGTCGACCAGCGCCAGCAGCGCCTTGCCGTCCAGACCATCGAGACGCGCAGCCAGCACCTTGGTGCCCTTCACGTCCACGGCCGAACCGGCCAGGTCGTTACCGGCGGCGCTGGCGGCCTTGGCCTTGAGCTGCTCCAGCTCCTTTTCCAGCTGACGGTTGCGTTCGATCAGGGCCGAGAGCTTGTCCAACACGTTGTCGCGGCTGCCCTTGACCAGGGAAGCGGCTTCCTTGAGCTGCTCCTCGGCGCCATTGAGCCAGGCCAGCGCGGCGGCGCCAGTGACCGCTTCGATACGACGCACGCCAGCGGCCACGCCGCCTTCGCTGGTGATCTTGAACAGACCGATGTCGCCGGTACGCGATACGTGGGTACCGCCGCAGAGCTCGACGGAGAAATCGCCGCCCATGCTCAGCACCCGCACCTGGTCGCCGTACTTCTCGCCGAACAGCGCCATGGCGCCCTTGGCCTTGGCGGTCTCGATGTCGGTTTCCTCGGTCTCGACCTCGGAGTTCTTGCGAATCTCGGCGTTGACGATGTCTTCCAGCTGCTTCAGTTGCTCGGGCTTGATCGCCTCGAAGTGGCTGAAGTCAAAGCGCAGGCGCTGACTGTCGACCAGCGAGCCCTTCTGCTGCACGTGATCGCCCAGCACCTGACGCAGCGCGGCGTGCAGCAGGTGGGTAGCAGAGTGGTTCAGCGCGGTGGCCTGACGCACGCCGGCTTCGGCTTCAGCCTTGACGCTGGTGCCGACACTCAGGCCGCCCTTGGCCACCACACCGTGGTGCAGGAAGGCACCGCCGGCCTTGGTGGTGTCGCGCACGTCGAAGCGTACGCCAGCACTTTCCAGGTAACCGCAGTCCCCGACCTGACCACCGGATTCGGCGTAGAACGGGGTCTGATCCAGCACCACCACGCCCTCCTCGCCTTCGGCGAGGCTGTCGACCGCAGCGCCGGCCTTGAACAGGGCAATGATCTTGCCGCTGCCACTGGTGCCTTCATAGCCGAGGAAACGCGTGTCGGCGTCGACCTTGACCAAGGCGTTGTAGTCCATGCCGAAGGAGCTGGCGGAGCGGGCGCGCTCGCGCTGCGCCTCCATCTCACGCTCGAAGCCTTCCTCGTCCACCGACAGCTCGCGCTCGCGGGCGATGTCGGCGGTCAGGTCAACCGGGAAACCGTAGGTGTCGTACAGCTTGAACACCACATCGCCCGGGATGACCGAGCCCTGCAGGCCAGCCAGATCCTGCTCGAGGATCTTCAGGCCCTGCTCCAGGGTCTTGGCGAACTGCTCTTCTTCGGTCTTCAGCACGCGCTCGATGTGCGCCTGCTGCTGCTTGAGCTCGGGGAAGGCTTCGCCCATCTCGGCCACTAGGGCAGCGACGATCTGGTAGAAGAAGCTGCCCTTGGCGCCCAGCTTGTTACCGTGGCGGCAAGCGCGACGCACGATGCGGCGCAGCACGTAGCCACGGCCTTCGTTGGACGGGGTGACACCGTCGGCGATCAGGAAGCTGCAGGAACGAATGTGGTCGGCCACCACCTTCAGCGAAGCCTGGCCTTCGTTGCTGCAGCCAATGGCCTTGGCCGAGGCAGCCAGCAGGTTCTGGAACAGGTCGATCTCGTAGTTCGAGTTGACGTGCTGCAGTACGGCGCTGATGCGCTCCAGGCCCATGCCGGTGTCCACGCTCGGCGCCGGCAGCGGGTGCAGGACGCCGTCTGCAGTGCGGTTGAACTGCATGAATACGTTGTTCCAGATCTCGATGTAGCGATCACCATCTTCTTCCGGGCTGCCGGGTGGGCCGCCCCAGATGTGCTCGCCGTGGTCGAAGAAGATCTCGGTGCACGGGCCGCACGGGCCGGTATCGCCCATTGCCCAGAAGTTGTCGGAAGCGTATGGCGCGCCCTTGTTGTCGCCGATGCGGATCATGCGCTCGGCCGGTACGCCAATTTCCTTGTTCCAGATTTCGTAGGCCTCGTCATCGGTGGCGTAGACGGTGACCCAGAGCTTTTCCTTGGGCAGGTTCAGCCACTTGTCGGAGGTCAGGAACTCCCAGGCGTAATGAATGGCGTCACGCTTGAAATAGTCACCGAAGCTGAAGTTGCCCAGCATTTCGAAGAAGGTGTGGTGACGCGCGGTGTAGCCGACGTTCTCCAGGTCGTTGTGCTTGCCGCCGGCACGCACGCACTTCTGGCTGGTGGTGGCGCGGGTATAGGCGCGCTTTTCCAGGCCCAGGAAGCAGTCCTTGAACTGGTTCATGCCCGCGTTGGTGAACAGCAGGGTCGGGTCGTTCGCCGGAATCAGCGAGCTGGAAGCGACACGGGTGTGCCCTTTTTCTTCGAAGAAGCTCAGGAAGGCTTCACGGATTTCTGCGCTTTTCATAGGGATATCCACGGAATCAGGCGGCCACGGCAAAAGCCGGCAAAGGGCCGCATTATATCGGGCCTATCGCTTGCGGCTAGTACCTTGTTGATAGCCAACATCTATTAGGTATTGGCTGCTTGATCATTGAGCGCGAAAAGCGGCGAACGCCTCGATCACCCGCTCGATCTGCTCGGCGCTGACATCCAGATGAGTGACCAGACGCAGGCGCGGCGCGGCACTGACGGCGATGCCGCGTTCGGCCATGAAGGCCTTGATCTGCCCGGCGCGCTCACCAAGTTGCACATAGACCATATTGGTCTGCACCGGCTCGACGCTATAGCCCAGTTCGGTCAGTGCAGCGCCCAGGCGCTCCGCGTTGGCATGATCCTCAGCCAGACGCTGAACCTGATGCTGCAGGGCATACAGCCCCGCCGCCGCCAACACCCCGGCCTGACGCATGCCGCCACCGACCATCTTGCGCAGACGCCGCGCCTTGGCAATCAGCGCAGTGCTGCCACAGAGCACCGAACCGACCGGCGCACCGAGGCCCTTGGACAGGCATACCGAGACCGAGTCGAAGTGCTGGGTAATTTCGCGCGCCGGCACACCGAGCTTGACCGCGGCGTTGTACAGGCGGGCACCATCGAGGTGCAGGCTCAAGCCACGGCGGCGAGTGAGTTCGCGGGCGGCAGCCAGGTAGTCGAGCGGCAGCACCTTGCCCTGCATGGTGTTTTCCAGGGCCAGCAAGCGGGTACGGGCGAAATGAAAGTCGTCCTGCTTGATCGCCGCTTCGACCTTGGCCAGATCCAGCGAGCCGTCGGCTTCACCGTCGATCGGCTGCGGCTGGATGGAACCAAGTACGGCGGCACCGCCGCCCTCGTACTTGTAGGTGTGGGCTTGCTGGCCGACGATGTACTCGTCACCCCGCTCGCAATGAGCCATCAGGCCGAGCAGGTTGCTCATGGTGCCGGTGGGGACGAACAGCGCCGCCGCGAAGCCCAGCTCATTGGCCAGCCAGGCCTCCAGACGGGTTACCGTGGGGTCTTCGCCATACACGTCATCGCCCAGCTCGGCAGCCATCATGGCTTCGCGCATGGCAACGGTGGGTTGGGTGACGGTGTCGCTACGCAGGTCGATCAGGGGCATGACAGGCTTTCCCGGCAATTGGCGAAAGGCTCATGCTAAAGAGGTCGCCCAGACGGTGAAAGATACAGTTGCGCGATAAAAGCAACTTGCCGACACCGCAGCCCGGATGCAATCCGGGCTACAGCAAGCCGGCACCGTCATCGGGAACGATCAGAATGGCGGCGCGCAGGCCATTCTTGACCTTGGGATTGGGGAAAATGATCCGCGCGCCCTTCTCTTCCACTATCCAGCGGCTGTCGGCGATATCCTCGGCAAGCAGGTAACCTGGCTCCAGTTCGGTGAAATTTTCAATATCCTCCGGCAGGTGCAACTGGAAGCTGTCGCTGTGCTTGATCACCTCACGTGATACCGAAAACAGCTGCAAGCCATCGAGCGTCGGCTCACCGCTGATCACTTCGCGCCCTTCGATCAGAGCGTGCAGCGCATTCTCCAGCAGGTCGAGGTTGACCAACTCGTTCTGACCGAAGGCGCGCGCCTTGCCCAACTCCAGGGTGAAAGCCTCGGCACCAAGCTGCGCATAGGTGTAGGCGCTGAAGGTGATCGAAGACTTGTTCTGCAGCAGCACCGCCTCGATGCCGGCAGCACGCAGGCGCTCCAGCTCACGCCGTGAGTGAGCGCGACCTTCCTGCCAGGGATAGAGGGCGAACTGCTCGATCTTCGAGCCGCGAATGGCGGTGTGCAGGTCGTAATGCAGGCGAGTGCGGCCTGTTTGCTTGCCGAAAAAGGTGGCGGCCAGATGCTCCAGGTCGCAGGCGCGAATAGCCTCGAAGCCACTGGATTGCTCGTGACGACCACTGAACAGGCGATTGAGGTCCTGCTCGATATAGCGCTCACCGCGGCGCATGGCCTCGGGATTGCCGAACAGAAAGAGAATGCGCGCCGCCGGATGCAGTTCATTGCGCGCGATGCCGCGCAGCAGACGATCGAGCAGCTCGATTGGCGCGGTTTCGTTGCCATGGACGCCGGCCGACAGCAGCAGGTCGAGGCCATTGTCGCGCGCTGCAGGCGGTGTCACCTCCAGCGCACCTTCGTCGAGCCAGCGCAGACGCGTACCATCGGGCGTCAGTTGAATCTTCGCCGACGGCTCGTGGCCGGCCAGGGTCAGTTCAAGCAGTTTGCCGAGGGCAAGCATGGGGACTCCTTGGTTCACAGCATTTTCGCAGGGTGGGCTGAAGCGGAGCGCCGCCCGGCCCACCCTACCAGGTTCGATCAGTGGTTGCAGTCCGGGCCATGAACATGATCGTCCTCATCGGCGATCATCGGCTCCATCTCCAGCTGCAGGCTGACCAGGTTGGTAGCCTGCGGACGCAACAGCAGGTTGACGTACTCGGTATCGCCCTCTTCCACATCGACACCGATCAGCAACTGATCGCCAACGGCCTGGACCCACAGCTCCTTGCCCTGCCAGACCACGGCAAAGCGGCTGCAGGAGGTTTCCAGTTGGGTACCGTCGTTGTCTTCAAGAATCAGCTGCAGCGCGTCGCTCATAAAATCTCCGGGAATCGAGGTCAGGTTCAGGCTATCTGGAAAGGATAGACCGAGCCCAGTTTAAGGATCTGCGTCAGTTCATCCAATGCCGTGCGGCATTCGGTGAGCAATTGCGGGTCGGCCAGATCGGCTTCGCTGAGGCGGTCGCGGTAATGCTTGTCGACCCAGGCCACCAGGGTGTCATGCAGCGCGTCGCTCATCAGCACGCCCGGATTGACCGCAGCCAGCTCCTGCTCATTGAGCGCCACACGCAGGCGCAGGCAAGCAGGACCACCGCCGTTCTGCATGCTCTGCTTGAGGTCGAACACGCGCACCTCGCGGATCGGCCCGCCACTCGCGGTCAGTTGCTCCAGGTAGCGCCAGACGCTGGCGTTGCTCTTGCACTCCTCTGGCACCACCAACAGCATGCTGCCATCGGCGCGCGTCAGCAGCTGGCTGTTGAACAGGTAGGAACGCACCGCATCCTGCACGCTGACGGCAGAAGCAGGCACGCAGATGGCCTGGAAGTTGCCGCCGCGCCGAGCCAATTTTTCACCCAGTTCGGCCAGTACCTTGTCGGTGCCCAAGAAGGCATCCTGGTGATAGAGCAGCACCTCGCCGTTGCCCACGGCGATCACGTCGTTGTGAAAAACACCCTGATCGATCACCTCCGGATTCTGCTGGGCGAACACCACCCCGGCCTTGCCCAGGCCATGCAAGCGGGCCACCGCGTGAGAGGCTTCCAGGGTCTGCCGCGCCGGGTAGCGCTGCGGGGCCGGATAGCGACTGTCGAAGGCGCTGCGGCCGTAGACGAAGAACTCCACACCGGCGTCACCATAGCCCTTGCAGAAACGCGTGTGGTTGGCCGCACCTTCGTCACCGAACTGACTGACCGCCGGCAACGCCGGGTGATGAGCGAAGTGTTTCTCGCTGGCGAACATCGCCTGCAACACCCGACTGGTGGTGGGGTGCTCGATGCTGCGGTGGAACTTGCAGTTGAGGTTGGCGGCGGTGAAGTGCACGCGGCCATCTGCCGTGTCGGCGCTGGGGCTGACAGTGCAGGAATTGGCCGTCCACATGCTGGAGGCCGAACAGCTCGCCACCAGCAGAGGCATGGCGCCCTTGGCGGCCTTGGCGATCACCTGCGCGTCACTGCCGGTAAAGCCCAGGCTGCGCAAGGCGGCAACGTCCGGACGCTCCTGCGGGGCCAGTACGCCCTGCTTGAAGCCCATGTCCATCAGCGCCTTCATCTTCGCCAGCCCTTGCTTGGCGGCTTCCTTGGGGCTCGACACGGCCTGACAGTTGCTCTGCGACGCGACGTTACCGTAGGACAACCCACCGTAGTTGTGAGTCGGCCCGACCAGGCCGTCGACATTCATTTCAAAAGCGGACATCTCATAAGCGGTCATTACAGAGTCACTCCCGGGGTCAGGGTCGCGGGTAAGGCCAGGCTTTCGCTCTCAAGCCCGGCCACCGGGTAGGCGCAGTAATCCGCTGCATAGTAGGCACTGGCGCGATGGTTGCCCGAAGCGCCGATGCCACCGAAAGGCGCAGTGCTGGCGGCGCCAGTGAGCTGTTTGTTCCAGTTGACGATACCGGCGCGGCTGTGCAGCCAGAACTGCTCGAAGCGCGCACGTGAGTCGGACAGCAGGCCGGCGGCCAGACCATAAGCCGTGGCGTTGGCCTCGGCGATGGCAGCCTCGAAACTGTCGTAGCGGATCACCTGCAGCAGCGGACCGAAGAATTCTTCGTCAGGACGGTCGCTCACGGCCGTGACATCGAGAATGCCGGGCGTCAGCAGCGCAGCCCCCTCCTGCGGCTGGGTCATCGCCAGCAATGCCGTGGCGCCGCCGGCCAGCAAGTCCTGCTGGGCCTGCATCAGCTGCGCGGCGGCCTGCAGGGAAATCACCGAGCCCATGAACGGCGCCGGCTGCTCGTCGAAGCGACCGACCTTGATCTGCCCGGCAACCTGCACCAGACGCGCCAGCAGGGCGTCACCCCACTGCCCTTGTGGCACCAGCAGCCGACGCGCGCAGGTGCAGCGCTGGCCAGCCGAGATGAACGCGGACTGGACGATGGTGTACACCGCGGCATCGACATCCGCGACCTGATCGACGATCAGCGGGTTGTTGCCACCCATCTCCAGCGCCAGGATCTTGTCCGGGCGCCCGGCGAATTGGGCGTGCAGCAGGTTGCCGGTGCGGCTGGAGCCAGTGAAGAACAGCCCGTCGATACCAGGATGGCCGGCCAGCGCGACGCCGGTTTCGCGACCGCCCTGCAGCAGGCTGAGCACGCCCTCGGGCAGCCCGGCCTCGATCCAGCATTTGACCGTCAGCTCGGCCACCTTCGGCGTCAGTTCGCTGGGCTTGAACAGCACGCAGTTACCGGCCAGGAGCGCCGGCACGATATGGCCGTTAGGCAAGTGGCCGGGAAAGTTGTAGGGGCCGAACACCGCCACCACACCGTGCGGTTTGTGGCGCAACACCGCGGTGGCGTCGCCCAGCGGGCCGCTCTTCTCACCGGTGCGCTCGCGATAGCTCTGAATGGAAATGGCGACCTTGCCCACCATGCTGTTCACTTCGGTGGCAGCTTCCCACAGCGGCTTGCCGGTCTCCTCACCAATCGCTCGGGCGACTTCGTCGGCACGTGACTTCAAACAGGCGGCAAAACGCTCAAGCACGGCGATGCGGCCATCCAGCGAATGCGCCGCCCACAACGAGAACGCGCCACGCGCAGCGGCAACGGCTGCATCGACCTGCGCAGCGGTGGCGCCCTGGCCCTGCCAGAGCACGGCCTGGCTGACCGGGTCGAGCGATTGCAGCGACTCGCCCTGACCGGGCTGCCACTGACCTGCGATGTAATGAGTGTTCATCTTGTTTTACCACTCCCAGCATTTTCCAGCGGCCGGCATGGGCCGCTGCGCAAAACCAATAACTCAGCGGTGCGCCGCCAGCGGCACGGCGCGTACCTGATCACCCGCCGAAAGGCGCAGACGCTTGGCCGTCAATGGATCGACCACCAGGGTGCCGGCCGCCAGGCGTGCAGGCGCAGCAGTGATACGGCAGTCCTGGCGCTTGCGGTTGTGCACCAGGAACGGCTCGGCGTCATCACCCGGCGTACCGATGGCCAGTACCAGGTTCTGGCTGCCCTGCACCGCGCGAATCTTCGCGGTTTCCGCCTCGATGGCCGGGCCCGCGTCGAAGATGTCGACATAGCCCTGATAGCTGAAACCCTCGGCCTTGAGCATGGCCAGCGCCGGTTCGGTATCCGGGTGCACCCGGCCGATCACGGCGCGTGCATCCTCGGACAGAAAGCAGGTATAGAGCGGAAACTTGGGCATCAACTCGGCGATGAAGGCCTTGTTGCCGACGCCGGTGAGGTAGTCCGCCTGGGAGAACTCCATCTTGAAGAAATGCCGACCGAGGCTTTCCCAGAACGGCGAGCGTCCACGCTCGTCGGACATACCGCGCATCTCGGCGATCACCTTGTCGCCGAACAGCTCGCGAAACTCGGCGATGAACAGAAAGCGCGCCTTCGACAGCAAACGGCCGTTGAGGCCTGTGCGGTAATCGGCATGCAGGAACAGCGAGCACAGTTCGGAGTTGCCGGTCAGGTCGTTGGCCATGAACAGCGTCGGCACCTGGCGATGGATGTTCAACTCCTGAGAAGCGCTGACGGTCAGACCGACCCGGTAGTTGTACCAGGGCTCGCGCAGGCCGACGGCGCCGGCCACCGCAGAAATGCCCACCACCTTGCCGGCATCGTCTTCGAGGACGAACAGGTAGTCGGCATCGGCACGTTCGGCCTCGCCACGAAATGCCTTCTCCGCCCAGCCGACCCGGTGCGCCAGGCGCTCCTCGTTGGCCGGCAGCGTGGTCAGGCCAGCGCCGGTGCTGCGAGCCAGGTCGATCAGGGCCGGCAAGTCGGCACTGCGCACGGGACGAACGATCATAAAGCCTCCAGATTCCTCAAGAGCGCCGCTGGCGCTCTCATACGCCCGCTACGGGCACCCTCTCCTGCGGAGCAGGGCCTGTTAAACCGCTACCAACCTGACGCTGGCGCCTTCGCCGACACCCAGGGCCTCGGCCACCTGTGCGCTGAGCACCACAGGCTTGCCCGGCACCCAGTCGAGATCGGCGACGATGGCGCGGAAATCCTGCAGTTGGCCGTTGCTCACCAGATACTGGCGCCCGCCCGCCTCGGCCTCGCCGATCTTCACCGGCACCAGGCGGCTCTGCGCGATGCTGCGGATGCCCGAGGTACGCGCATGCAGGGTCGGGCCACCGTCGAAGATGTCGATGTAATGGTCGGTCTCGAAGCCTTCGCGCATGAGGATGTCGAAGGTGATCTGCGCACGCGGATGCACCTGGCCCATGGCCTCCTGCGCCTCGTCGGAGAGCAGTGGCACATAGATCGGGTAGTGCGGCATCAGCTCGGCGAGGAAGGTGCGGCTCTTCAGACCGCACAGGCGCTCGGCCTCAGCGTAGGTCATGTCGAAGAAGTTGCGCCCCAGCGCGTCCCAGAACGGCGAATCACCGTTCTCGTCGCTGTGGCCGACGATCTCCACCACCACGGCATCGGCGAAACGCTCCGGGTGACCGGCCATGAACAGCAAGCGCCCGCGCGAATTGAGCTCGGCGAATACGCTGCTGACCAGCGGGCGCTCGACGTAGAAGCTGGTGAGCAGGCTGTTGCCGGTCAGGTCATGACACAGCGACAGCACGTGGATCTTGTTGTGGATCTTCAGCTCACGCGAGTTGTGCACGAAGGTTTCGTTGCGAAAGCTGTAGAAGGGCTCGGAATATCCCGCCGAAGCGACGATGGCGGAACAGCCAACCAGGCGGCCGCTCTCGGTGTCCTCGAGGACGAAGAAGTAGCTCTCCTCGCCGTTGAAACTGACCTCGGCGGCAAACGACGCATCCGAGGCGGCGATCTTGTCGCCCAGCCGGTCTGCATCGTCCGGCAATGAAGTGACACCTACCGGGCTGTCAGCAGCCAGTCGCTGCACTTCGGCCAGGTCCGCCATTTGCGCAGGGCGCATCACCAGCATGGGTCACTCCTTCTAAACAGGGTATTCAAACAGCCGTGAGAGGCGCTTTCGGCTCGGGCATCCTGCTTCGCTCTACCTCCTGCATCCATGCAGTCGCAGCGGCGATTGTCGCAGCTAAAGCGCCTTCCACAGCAAGTCAGCAAGGACTCAGGCGGCCGTCAGTTTGCTCAGCGCACGTTCGAAACGAGCCAGGCCTTCGTCGATATCGGCATCTTCGACCACCAGGCTCGGAGCAAAACGCACCACGTCCGGGCCGGCCTGCAGAATCATCAGACCCTCGGCAGTAGCGGCATCGAGCACCTGCTTGGCCTTGCCCATCCACGCCTCGTTGAGTACGCAGCCAAGCAGCAGGCCCATGCCACGTACCTGCTCGAACAGACCATACTGCTTGCCCAGAGCCAGCAGGCGCGTCTTGAACTGCTCGCTCTTGGTCTTCACACCGTCCAGGGTCTGGCGGGTGTTGACGATATCCAGCACCGCCTCACCGACCGCACAGGCCAGCGGGTTGCCGCCGTAGGTGGTGCCGTGGGTGCCGGGCGAGAAGTGCTTGGCCAGATCGGTGGTGGTGAGCATCGCCGCGATGGGGAAGCCACCGCCCAGGCTCTTGGCGCTGGAGAGAATGTCCGGCACCACGCCGTAATTCATATAGGCGAACAGCTCGCCGGTACGGCCCATGCCGCTTTGTACTTCATCGAACACCAGCAGCGCGTTGTGTGCGTTGCACAGTTCGCGAGCGCCTTGCAGATAGGCCTTTTCGGCCGGCAGCACGCCGCCCTCGCCCTGCACGGGCTCCAGCACCACGGCGCAGGTCTTGTCGGAAATCGCGGCTTTCAGCGCCTCCAGATCGTTGTACGGCACATGGGTGATGCCCTGGATCTTCGGCCCGAAACCGTCGGAGTACTTCGGCTGGCCGCCGACGCTGACGGTGAACAGAGTGCGGCCGTGGAAGCTGTTGGTAGCGGCGATGATTTCGTGCTTTTCCGGGCCGAAGCGGTCATGGGCGACTCGACGCGCCAGCTTGAACGCAGCCTCGTTGGCCTCGGCGCCGGAGTTGCAGAAGAACACGCGCTCGGCGAAGGTCGCTTCGACCAGCTTCTTGCCCAGGCGCAGGGTCGGCTCGTTGGTGAATACGTTGGAGATGTGCCACAGGGTATTGGCCTGCTTGGTCAGCGCCGCGACCAGTGCCGGGTGGCAGTGGCCAAGCACGTTGACGGCGATGCCGCCGGCGAAGTCGATCAGCTCTCGACCACTCTGATCCCAGACTCGCGAACCCAGGCCGCGCACGGGGACGAAAGCAGCAGGGGCGTAGTTGGGGACCATGAACTGGTCGAAATCGGCGCGTTGCACCGCATCGTGCTGAACGGACATCAAAGCTCTCCTGATGAGAAATACCGGCCGCAGAGAGGCGACGAAGCGCCCGAAACGACAGGGAATACAAGGATTGTAGGGACTGAATCGGGGTCGGCATTGTCGCCATGCGACAACTTCTTACAGCGCCACCCCAGGTTTTCCGCGGGTTTTCGTCCAAGCGACAGAAAGCGTCGGAAAGGCGCAGTTTAATCGCAGATCGCCGCCTGGAGCACGCCGCTGGAAAAATTCTCCGCAGGCTGACCGATCGGTATCGAAAGTCCTGCCTGCGTAGCCCGGATGCAATCCGGGACTGACACCAGATCGCCCCGGATTTCATCCGGGCTTACTGCAGTGTAGGAGCGAGCTCTGCTCGCGAAGCTTTGGCGTTACCCCCCGGTTCGCGAGCAGAGCTCGCTCCCACAAGACGGATCAACCGCGCTCGACCGGCGTCAACTCGAAGGGGCTGTTGCTGCGGCGCTGGTTGCGATCGTCGCGCGGCGTGGCGCCGAAGAAGTTGCGGTAGGCGCTGGAGAAGTGCGGCCCCGAGGAGAAGCCGCAGGACAGGCCGATCTGGATGATCGACTTGCTGGTCTGCATCAAGAGCTGGCGTGCCTTGTTCAGGCGCAGCTCCAGGTAATACTGGCTGGGCACGCGGTTGAGGTACTGCTTGAAGATGCGTTCGAGCTGACGACGCGAGACGCACACGTGCTGGGCGATCTCGTCGGTGGTCAGTGGCTCCTCGATGTTGGCTTCCATCAACAGCACGGCCTGGGTCAGTTTCGGATGGCTGGAGCCCAGGCGGTTCTGCAGCGGAATGCGCTGACGCTCGCCACCCTCGCGAATGCGCTCGACCACCAGTTCCTCGCTCACCGCACCGGCCAGTTCGGCGCCGTGATCGCGCGCCAGCACCGCCAGCAGCAGATCGAGCACGGCCAAACCACCGCAGGCGGTCAGGCGATCACGATCCCAATCGAACAGATGGCTGGTGGCGATGACCTTGGGGAAACGCTCGGCGAAATCGTCCTGCCAGCGCCAGTGCACTGCCGCGCGATAACCATCGAGCAAACCGAGCTGAGCCAGCGGATAGACCCCGGCAGACAGCCCGCCGATCACACAACCGCTGCGTACCTGCTGCTTGAGCGCCGCCGCCAGCCCCGCAGACACCTGCGCTGGCGGCGCATCGGCGAGCAGGAACAGCTTGTCCAACCCTTCCAGGTGCCCGGCCCAGGGCTCGCCCGGTAGACGCCAGTCACCCGCTGCCAGCGGCTCGGCCTGAAGGAACACCAGCTCGTACACCACTTCCGGATGCACGCGCTGGGCGACACGCAGGGCCTCCTCCGCCAGGGACAGGGTCAGGGCCTTGGTGCCGGGCCAGTACAAAAAGCCGATTCGATGGGGAGTCATTAGCGTCTATTCAATGGGTTCAACGCACCAGTTAAGTGCGAAGTCTAGCTTCTTATTATTTGAGACTGCCGGAAAGGAACTGCTGCAGCCGTTCGGATTGCGGATTGACCAGCACTTCCTTCGGGCAACCGCGCTCCTCGACCAATCCCTTGTGCAGGAACACCAGCTGATTCGACACCTCGCGGGCAAAACCCATTTCGTGGGTCACCACCACCATGGTGCGACCTTCGGTGGCCAGGTCCTGCATCACCTTGAGTACCTCACCAACCAGTTCGGGGTCGAGCGCCGAAGTGGGTTCATCGAACAGCATCACCTCCGGCTCCATGGCCAGGGCGCGGGCGATGGCCACGCGCTGCTGCTCACCACCACTCATGTGCGCGGGGTAGGCGTCCTTGCGGTGCGCGACGCCGACCTTGGCCAGGTAATGTTCAGCCTTGTCGCGGGCTTCAGCCTTGCTCATGCCGAGTACGTGTACCGGCGCTTCCATCACGTTCTCCAGGGCGCTCATGTGCGACCACAGATTGAAGTGCTGGAACACCATGGCCAGACGCGAGCGCATGCGCTGCAGCTGTTTGGCATCGGCGGCGCGCAGCGAACCGTCCTTGGCCGGTACCAGCTTCAGCTCTTCGTTGTTGAGCAGAATCTTGCCGGCATGCGGCTGCTCGAGCAGGTTCAGGCAGCGCAGGAAGGTGCTCTTGCCCGAGCCGCTGGAGCCGATGATGCTGATCACATCGCCAGCCTTGGCCGCCATCGACACGCCCTTGATCACTTCATGGCTGCCGTAACGCTTGTGCAGGTCCTGAACTTCGAGTTTGTACATGTTCGGGTTCTCTTGAATCGTCATGGCATCAGGCCTTGCGCGGGGCCATGTAGGCCAGCCAGCGGCGCTCGGCCAGCTTGAACAGGCGCACCAGGATGAAGGTCAGCGCCAGGTAGAACAGGCCGGCGGTGATGAAGGCCTCGAAAGGCATGTAGTACTGCGAACTGACGGTGCGCGCGGCGCCGGTGATGTCGATCAGGGTCACTATCGAGGCCAGCGAGGTGGTGTGCAGCATCATGATCACTTCATTGCTGTACTGCGGCAGCGCCCGGCGCAGCGCCGAAGGCAGGAGGATGCGCCGATACAACTTGCCGCGCGACATGCCCATGGCCTTGGCCGCCTCGATCTCGCCGGGCGGCGTGGCCTTGAGACTGCCAGCGAGGATTTCCGCAGTGTAAGCGCTGGTGTTGATGGCAAACGCCAGGCAGGCGCAGAAGGTCGCACTGGAGAAATACGGCCACATGAAGCTGTCACGAATGAACTCGAACTGGGCCAGCCCGTAATAGATCAGAAACAGCTGCACCAGCATCGGTGTGCCGCGAATCACGTAGGTGTAGAGCCAGGCCGGGAAGTTGACCCAGGGTGATTTCGACACCCGCATCAGTGCCAATGGCAGCGCCAGGCTGAGGCCGAACGCCAGGGAGATCAGCAGGATTTTCAGGGTCACCAGCACGCCGCCCCAGTACAGCGGCAGGTTCTCCCAGATCATTTGATAGTCGAAGATCATAGGTCAGCCACCTTGGTACCCACCGAGTAGCGCTTCTCGAGGAAACGCAGCGCCAGCAAGGAAACGCTGGTCAGCACCAGATACAGCCCCGCCACCGCCAGGTAGAAGGTGAACGGCTCACGCGTCGCGTCGGCCGCGCTCTTGGCCTTGAACATCATGTCTTGCAGGCCGACCACGGAAATCAGCGCGGTGGCCTTGGTCAGCACCAGCCAGTTATTGGTGAAACCGGGAATGGCGAAACGGATCATCTGCGGCACGAGAATGCGGAAGAACACCTGCATCCCGCTCATGCCATAGGCCGCACCGGCTTCCGCCTGCCCCTTGGGGATCGCCATGAAGGCACCGCGGAAGGTCTCCGACAGGTAGGCCCCGAAGATGAAGCCCATGGTGAACACGCCAGCGACGAAGGGGTTGATGTCGATGTAATCGTCATAGCCGAGCATCGGCGCGATACGGTTCACCATGTCCTGGCCGCCGTAAAAGATCAGCAGGATCAGCACCAGGTCGGGAATCCCGCGAATCACCGTGGCGTAGGTATCACCCAACGCCGCCAGCCAGCGGATCGGCGACAGACGAAAGGCCGCACCCAGCAGGCCGAGGAAGATCGCCACTGCCATGGACGTCAGCGCCAGAAGCAGGGTGAGCCAGGCACCATCGAGAATGGTCGAGCCGTAGCCTTGAAGCATGCGCTAATACCTCTCAGGCACCCCAGGCGCCGCCTAGCACAAAGAAAATTCATGTCGCTCACGCGACGGGCCGCAGGTTGAATACCCGGATTGGTATTTAACGACCCCGCAGAACCAAGAAAAAAGTGGCACAACCTCAAAAGGTTAGTGCCACTTCATCTATCTGGGACGCTTACTCGCCGTAAACGTCGAAGTCGAAGTACTTGTCCTGCACTTCCTTGTATTTGCCGTTGGCGCGGATGGCCAGGATAGCGGCACTGATCTTGTCGGCCAGCGCCTTGTCACCCTTGCGCACGGCGATGCCCTGACCTTCGCCGAAGTACTTCACGTCAGTGAAGTCCGGACCGGCGAACGCGAAGCCCTTGCCTGCGTCGGTCTTGAGGAAACCGTCATCGATGTTCACCGAATCGGCCAGGGTGGCGTCCAGGCGGCCGGACTGCATATCCAGGAACACTTCGTTCTGCGAGCTGTAGCGCACGACTTCAGCGCCAGCCGGGGCGAAGATGTCGGTGGCGTAGCGGTCATATACGGACGAGCGCTGCACGCCGATCTTCTTGCCTTTCAGGTCGACCAGCGGGTCCTTGATCTCGGTACCGGCCTTCATCGCCAGCTTGGCCGGCGTGGCGTAGTACTTGCCAGTGAAGTCCACGGACTTCTTGCGGTCTTCGGTGATCGACATGGAAGACAGCACGGCGTCGAACTTGCGCACTTTCAGGGCCGGGATCAGACCGTCGAATTCCTGCTCGATCCACTTGCACTCGACCTTCATCTCTTCGCACAGGGCGTTGCCGATGTCGTAGTCGAAGCCGGCAATCTGGCCATCAGGAGTCTTGAATGCGAAGGGCGGGTAGGCCGCCTCGATGCCGATGCGCAGCGGCTTCTCGGCCATGGCCAGGGGCGACATCAGGGACAGCGCCAGGGCGCCAAGCAGTGCGATCTTCTTCATTCTTTGCTCCTTCGAATTGGGTATGACATCGATGGCAGTGAGGGGCCCGGGCCTTTTAAGGATTGTAGAAGGCGGTGCTGCGCTGTCGTGGTGGACGAGCGACAAAGGGGCCTTGGCTGGGTGTGCGGCATTCTAGCGGCAGGCAATGAGGCGATATTTCCTCAATGCGACAACTAATTACAGAAGCACAGGAAGCGCCGGCGGCAGATATTGACAGCCTGCAAAAGGAGTGATCAAGCAGAAAAGGGTAAACAGATACCTACAGCAATACTCAGGCCATAAACCACATAACGCCCGAAACATGGGCGTTGGAGCCACTTCGTAGTATTCCAAGGCGCCACTGACGGCACCTTATCAGGGCAGCGACGTTCCCTAACCGCCCAATCGGGTGCACGCTGTTACCGCGGCGCCATGCAAATCGCAGGGTGCGCCGCGCGCACCGCGAGAACATTCCATGCAACCGCCGTCGTTACCCTGCGAAACAAGCGCCATTACTTCATGGAGCAACCGTCATTCCCGCGCAGGCGGGAACCCAGAGGCCACCTGGACTCCCGCCTGCGCGGGAGTGACGGGAGTACTTGTCAATAAATGCACCAGATCAATCGCCCAGACGCAGGCTGAGGCGCGCAGTCACGCGGTTTTCCTCGGCGCGGTCCAGCCCTGCTTCCTCGATGCGCACGCCCTGCCCCTCCAACGTCTGAATCCAGCGCAGCAACTGGGCGAATGCCACTGGCTGCAGGTTGACCTGCACCGCGCCAAAGCCCTCGGTATCCAGACGTTCGATCACCAGGCCCTGCTCGGCCGCACTTGCCGTGACCACCCCCTGCAGGCGCGCCGGGTCGAGGCTGGCGCGTGGCTGCAGCTCGCGCCCCTGCACCTGTGGCGCACGGCTCTGCATATAGGCGTACAGGGCGCGCTGCTCTTCGAACGCGGCGCGCGCGGCCTGAGCCTGACGCTGCACCGGCTGCCACAACGCCAGATAGAACAGCACCAACAGCAGGAAAACGCTCAGCGCCACGAGTGCCAGACGATCACGTGCCGGCAGCGTTTGCCAGCGTTGCGCCAGCGGTGAGCGCTGCCAGTGCAGTTGCACACTTTCGCTCAAACCCGTCCTCGACATGCCCATCATCCTCCTATCACCACGCGTGCACTGACGCCCTCGGCTTCACGGCTGGCCGAGCCCATCTGCACCGACAGGCCGGATTCCTCCAGACGCTCACGCAAACGCTCCAGCTCGGCAAAACCCGGCGCCTGCAATTGCAACGACAGATCGCCACGGGTCGCGCTGTAATCGAGCTGATTGACCTGCACCAGCGCTGCGCCATCGGCCTGCAGCGCCGCCGCTACTTCGGCCAGCAGGCCCAGCACCGGACTATCGCCGCCCGTGGACTGCTCCAGATGTTGATCGAACTGCGCACGCAGGTTGATCAGCTTGCTGTCCTGAGGAAACAACTCGCGGTACAGCGCCTCGCTGGACGCGGCATAAGCATCGGCTTCACGCTGCAGGTACCAGCCTTGCGCGAAATTGAAGCCCCACTGCAGCACGAGGCACAGTGCCAATACCCCCGCTAGCGGGCGCCAACGCCGCCAACTGTCGCCACTCTGGCGCAGGGCGAACTCCCCCTGAGCCAGATCGACACCGTTGCCCTGACGCACCAGCCATTGATGCGCGTCCTCCAGCAGATGCACCTCATCCGCCGGCTCGGGCAGCACCTGCCCAGCTGGCGCACTGGCGACGCATGGCGATGGACAACGGCCTGCCAGCGCTGGCCAGTCCTCAGTCTGCAAAGCCAGGCGCCAGGGCACCTCGCCACCGAGCAACCAGCGCGACTGCAACCAGAGCAGCTGACTGCCCTGGCGTGGCAGCAGATCGGCATCGACGCGAATCGCCTGCGGCGGTTGCGCCGCGCACAGGGCCAAGCACTCGCGCAGCCAGCTGGCGCGCAGCGCATAGACGCGGTGACGGCCATCGGCCAGTTGCTCACCCAGCGCCAGGTGCATCAGCTCGACCTCTTCGGCCAGCAGCTCCTCCACCGCGAACGGCAGCGCCTGGCGCATCCAGCGCGCCTTCTGCGTCGGCAGTTGCACGGCGCAGGCGGTGACCGCCTCAACCGGCAGCACCAGCTCCCAGTGTGCCGGCAAATCAGCCAGAGCCTCGGCCAGACCGAGCGTGCGACAGCTGTCTGCCGTGACGCGCTGCACGGGTAGATCCGCTGAGAGCGCGTGGCACGCCTCAGGCGGCAGAAAAATCCATAACGGGTTCATTCTTGTTCTTCCTCGATGGGCCGTGGCGGCATACCGCCCTGCCCCAGATCACGCGCCAGGACACTGACCTGGCCATCATTGCTGCGCTGCAGCAGGCTACGCAATACCACCCGGCGTTCACCCAGGCTCACCTCGCTGAACACCTCGAAATACTGGCTGCCGACTGCCAGCCCCTGTACCACCTGTTCGCCCAACCCGGCGAGCGCAGGCTGAGCAGCGAAAGCGGCCGGGCTGAGATACCCCTCGTCACCACGCCCGGCGATCAATGCCAGGGCCGCATCCGGCGTCAGTCCATCGGAGAGGCTGGAGAGCACCATCGCGCTGGCGGTGTTGACGTTGAGCAACGCTTCGCTCGGCAGCGCACTGACGAAAGGCTGCAGGCGGCGATAGTCGGCCTCTTCCATCTCCAGCAGCAGGCGCAGTTCGGACACGTCGGTGATCTCGCGATTGGCCGTGCGATAAGGCGGTGTCGCCAGCAGGTACTGGTCGTCCTCGGCGCCATTGCCGCCCTGCAACTCATTGTCGCTATCGAGCCAGTCCAGCAAGCGCTCGGCATAGGGTTTATCGATGCCCAGACGCAACAGCAGGCGGCGCAGGCGCAGCACCGCCAGTTCGTTGGGCCGGCCCTGGCGCACCAGGCTGTTGAGGTTGAAACGGCCGTTGGGGTCGACGATGCGTACGCGTAGCTCGCCACCTTCATCCAGCGGGAACGTCAGCGGCCTGGCCCAAGGTTCCAGCAGGTGATCAACCGGCTGGCGCGGATCACCCCGGCGCAGGTCGCGCTCCAGCACCGCCGTGGCCAGCGTCTCGCCCCCCAGGGCGTAGTGCCAGGCCTGGGTCACGTGCAACTGATTGGCGCTGCTGCGGATCGACAGCTGCTGACGGGCGATCAGCCCGGCACAGACCACCGTGACCACGGCGACCACCAGCAGCACGGTGATCAACGCCACCCCATTCTGCCGCTTCATGACTGCGGCACCTCGTTAGAATCCTCCGGCGGCGCGCCGACAGCGTTCTGCGCCGGCAGATCGGGCAGGCGCAGCAGACGGCGCAGTTCGCCATAGCGGCGGTGCTGCAGGCGCAGTTCCACAGCGCGCGGCAGCTCGGTGAGCAAACCGTCGCCAGAGGCATTGGCTGGCGGCCAGTCAGGCTGCCACTGGCCGTCCTTGTCCAGATAACGCAGGCTCAACGACTCGACACCATCGAGCGCCTGCTGGATCTGCGGCGTGCTGTCCTGCGCGCGATCCAGCACGCGCCAGTAACGCCGCTGCCACTGCTCGCCACTGAGCTGCCAACGCACCCGCTGTACTTCGGCACGCGGTTGGCCGAGCGGGTTGCGCCAGCCGACGCGACTCAGCTCCAGCGCCGTGGCATCAGCCAGATCGCCGTGCAGCGCTGGCTGGGCATCACCGAAAGCATCGCGAATCGGCCGTACCGCGACCTGGCGCAGATCACGCTCGAAGGCTGACAGGGCGCGGGTCAACTCGCGCAACTGACGTTCGTGCTCGCGAGTGACGGCATCGGCGCTGAGCACGCTGTCGAGCATGCGGTAGGTGGCCAACCCCAGCAGGGCGAAGATGGCGATGGCGATCAGCAGCTCCAGCAAGGTGAAGCCGCGCTGCGGACGAGTCACTGCGGCGCCCCCAGGAAACCGCTGAGCGTGACCTGCGCCCGCTCACGCAGATCGCCCCTGGCGCCCCGCTCTTCGGCGGCGACCCACAGCGTCACGCGGCGCATGGCCGGCTCGCTGGTGGCCTGAATTTCACTCTGCCACGACCAGCGACGGCCGGCGAACTCCACCTGGCCCTGGTCGCGGCCATCAGCCGGTGGCGTGTCGGCCAGCTGCAGCTCGGTCAGTCGGTTGTCCGCCACCCACATGGCCAGGGTCTTGTTCTCAAGCTGGCTGGCCGTGCGCACGCTGCGTGCGCTGGCAGTCAGCACGCTGGCGGCAATCAGGGCGAAGATGGCCAGGGCCACCAGCACTTCGAGCAGGGTAAAGCCGCGCGCTGATCTCATCTGGCGCGCCCCATGCCCAGCTCCTCGACACGCGGCAGACCGAAGCCATCGCTGGACAGTTGCAGACGCAGGCCGTCACGACGGCGTTCGGCCAGGCGCAGCCGGAAGGGCGTCAGCTCGCCGCTGGAGAGGATCAGTAACTGTGGCGTATCAGCACTGGCATCGGTTGTTAGGCTCAAGGCCTCGCCCTCGACCTCGAATGCCAGCTCGGCCCAGTCCGGCAGACGATGAGCCTGGCGATCCAGCGCATGCCATTCGCTGCGCTGCGGGTCGTAACGCAGCACCCGATAGCCTTCTCGGGTGAAACTCAGGCCGTATTCGCGATTATCCAGCACCGCTTCATCGACCAGCACACCGATCAGCCCACTGAGGCGCTCGGCCTCGCTGCGCAGTTCGCGCGCCGGCCCGGCGATGCCGGTACTGAACACCGCCAGGCCGATCAGACTGCCAAGGATGACCAGCACCACCAACAGCTCGATCAGGGTGAAGCCATGCTGAGTCTTCCACGTAGGAGCGAGCTCTGCTCGCGAAGGTTTTCTGCGACGCATGCTTCGCTCGCGACGCTCGCTCCCACAGGCGAACGACGGCATGGTCGAGTCAGAGATCCCAGTTGCCGATATCGGCGTTCAGGTCACTGCCACCCTGCTTGCCGTCGGCGCCGAGCGAATAGAGGTCGAAGGCACCTTTGGTACCGGGGGCCAGGTACTGATAGGGGTTGCCCCAGGGGTCGATGGGCAGGCGCTTGAGGTAGCCGTCCTTGTTCCAGTTCTTCGCTTGTGGGTTACCGCTCGGCTTGCTCACCAGCGCCTCCAGACCCTGTTGGGTGCTGGGGTAGTTGTGGTTGTCGAGCTTGTACATGTCCAGCGCCGCGCCGATGGCGCGAATGTCGTTTTGCGCAGCGGTGACCTTGGCCTGATCGGGCCGACTCATCACCTGCGGCACCACCAGTGCCGCCAGAATGCCCAGAATCACCACCACGACCATGATTTCGATGAGCGTGAAGCCCGCCTGAGATTTTCTCACCTGCTATCCCACCATTTGGTTCAAAGAAAGAATCGGCAGCAGGATGGCCAGTACGATCACCAGCACCACTGCCCCCATGAATACCAGCATGAACGGCTCGAACAAGCCGACCAGCAGAGCGATCTGTGCGCCGAGGTCGTTCTCCTGATTCTTCGCCGTGCGCGCCAACATCTGATCCAGCTCACCGGAGCGTTCGCCGCTGGCGATCATGTGCAGCATCATCGGCGGGAACTGGCCGGTGGCCTCCAGCGAGCGGGTCAGGCTGCCACCTTCGCGCACCTTCTGCGCCGCCACCAGCACCTCGCCACGGATCACCCGGTTACCGATCACCTCGCCAGCAATCGCCAGCGCCTCCACCAGCGGCACACCACTGCGGGTAAGGATCGCCAGGGTCGAGGCAAAACGCGCGCAATCGGTGGCGCGGCCCAGACGGCCGATCAGCGGTATGCGCAGCAGAAAGCGATGCCAGCGCAGCCTGAACGCCTCGTCACGCAGGGCTGCACGCAAGGCGACGACCGCCAGTATCAGCGCCACCAGGGCAACCAGCCCCCAGGCCTTGACCCAATCGCTCAGGGCAATCAGCCCGCGCGTCAGCGCCGGCAGGGTCTGCCCCGAGTCGCCGAAGACCTTGACCACGTCCGGCACCACGTAGCCGAGCAGAAAGCCGACAATCAGCAAGGAGGCGCACATCAGGATCACCGGATAGAGCAACGCCAGTTGCACCTTCTGCCGCGACTGCTGGCGCTGTTCGGTGTAGTCGGCCAATTGCTCCAGCACCGGACCAAGGTGCCCGGCATGCTCACCCGCTGCCACCGTGGCGCGGTACAGCTCGGGAAAAGCAGCGGGGAATTCCTTCAGACTACCGGCCAGGCTGTGACCTTCCAGCACGCGGGCGCGCACCGCCAGGAGCATGCCCTGGATACGCGAACTGGTGGATTGCGCAGCGGCGGCGCGCAGCGCTTCTTCGATGGGCAGCGCCGCCTGGATCAGCGTCGCCAACTGGCGAGTGACCAGCGCCAGGTCGCGCGCCGACAGGCCACGTACAAAACCCAGGCGCGCCTGCCCGCTGTCCTGCTCGCGGCTGCGCGTGGCCTTGACCTCCAGCGGCGCCAGCTGGCGCTCGCGCAGCAGTTGGCGCACCTGGCGCGCGCTGTCGGCTTCCAGCACGCCCTTCTGCTGGCGGCCGCGCCCGTCGAGGGCGATATATTCAAAGGCAGCCATCGGCAAATCGCTCCGGTTGTTCCCGTAGGAACGGCTGGGCGGCATTCCGTTTCAGTCGCGATCTGCCCCGACCCACGGCTGAAGTCGCACCTAAAAACATCCCACTTGCCATCATTCCTCTCGCGTCACGCGCAGCACTTCCTCGACCGTGGTCACCCCTTCCAACACCTTGCGCCGGCCATCGTCACGGATGCTCGGGCCCAGAGTGCGGGCGTGGCGGGTCATGTCCTGCTCGGAAGCGCGGCTGTGCACCAGAGCGCGCATGGTTTCATCGAACACCACCAGTTCGTAGATGCCGGTACGCCCACGATAGCCCTGTTGATGGCAATGGGCGCAACCACGGGCGTGGTAAAGCGTCGGCGGCGAACTGGCCGGCACACCGAGCAGCGCGCATTCGGCCTCATCGGCCGCATAGGGTTCCTTGCACGACGGGCACAGCACCCGCACCAGGCGCTGGGCCAGCACGCCGAGCAGCGATGACGACAGCAAAAAAGGCTCCACGCCCATGTCCACCAGACGGGTAATGGCACCAATGGCACTGTTGGTGTGCAGGGTCGACAGCACCAGGTGACCGGTCAGGGAAGCCTGCACGGCGATCTCGGCGGTTTCCTTGTCGCGGATCTCGCCGACCATTACCACGTCCGGGTCCTGGCGCAGGATGGCGCGCAGACCGCGGGCGAAGGTCATGTCCACCTTGGCGTTGACCTGAGTCTGGCCGATGCCTTCGAGGTGGTACTCGATGGGGTCTTCGACAGTGAGGATGTTGCGCGTGTGGTCGTTGAGGCTGACCAGGCTGGCGTACAGCGTGGTGGTCTTGCCCGAGCCGGTGGGGCCGGTGACCAGCAGGATGCCGTGCGGCTTGCGCACCGTCTCCTCCATGAGCTTGCGGTCCTCGGCGCGCATGCCCAGGTGCTGCAGAGACAGGCGCCCGGCCTGCTTGTCGAGCAGGCGCAGCACCACCCGCTCACCATTGGCCGATGGCAATGTGGACACGCGAATGTCCACCTCGCGCCCGCCGACCTTGAGCGAGATGCGCCCGTCCTGCGGCACGCGCTTCTCGGCGATGTCCAGCCGCGCCATGACCTTCACCCGCGAGACCAGCAGCGCCGCCAGCTCGCGCTTGGGCTCGAGCACCTCACGGAGGATGCCGTCGACGCGAAAGCGCACAACCAGGCGCTTCTCGAAGGTTTCCAGGTGAATGTCGGAGGCGTTTTCCTTGATCGCTTCACCCAGGATGGCGTTGATCAGGCGGATGATTGGCGCGTCGTCCTCCTGCTCCAGCAGGTCTTCGGTTTCCGGCACCTGATCGGCCAGCGAGGCCAGATCGAAACTGCCGCCGATGTCCTCGGCCAATTGCATGGAAGCGGAATCGTGTTGATAGGCCGCGCCCAGCACCTGGGCGAACTCAGGCGCACTCAATACCTGCAGCGGCAGGCGGCGCCCGGCGAAGCGCTGCGCCTCGGCCAGCGCCACCGGGTCACAATCGGCGCGATGGGCCAGGCTGGCGCGCTCATCCTGCATAACGAACACCACACCGTGACGCTTGGCAAAGCTGAAGGGCAGACGGCGCAGCGGAATTTCGAGCAACGAAGTGTTCATGCGTGGCCTTAGAACAGAACCTTATACGGGTAGCACAGCCTAATCTGACTGTTTGACCCAATGGCTACCTCTAGGACGGTCTTTTTGTGCGTTTATTCAACTATCTTTAACACATCGTCTGTAACTGTACACCCACCCTATTTGGGGGATGCCAACCTCGCGCAGGCTGCTATGATCAGCGCGCGACGCCCAGCACATAAGAAGAACTAGACTGTCGTTTGCGGAGTAATGCTTTTGCCCACCTCGGCCCTTTCCCAGCGGATCAAGGACAATGCCCCGAGCCTGATCGGTATGCTCGTGCTGATTGCCCTGAGCGTGAGTCTGGCCTGGCAGAGCGCCGAATTGCTGCGCCTGGTGCGTGGCCCCGTACAGCAACCGCTCAGTCAGACTGCGCCAAATCTGCAACAGCGCGCACAAGCGCCCATCGCCCAGTTGTTCGGCAGCCCGCGTGAGGCCGACAGCGGCCCGCCACCGGCCACCAACCTGCAACTGACTCTGCTCGGCAGCTTCGTTCACAGTGACCCGCAACGCTCCAGTGCGGTGGTTCAGCGCCAGGGCCAGAGCGCCCAGCGTTATACCGTCGGCATGGAGGTGGACAGCGGCGTACGTCTGGATGCCGTCTATGCCGACCGCGTCGAACTGCTGCGCAACGGCCGCCGCGAAAGCCTGGCCTTCCCTCGTCAGCAGAGTGGCCAGTACAGCGTCTATACGCCAGCGGAAGAAACGATCAACGACCCCGTCGAACAACTCGATCAACTCGACCAGAACAACCTCGAACTACTGCGCCAGCGCATGCAAGACCTGCGCGAACAGATGGAAGCCTCTGGCACCCTGCCAGAGGAAACGCCCGCCGATCAGCTCATGGAAAGCGACTGAACCGATGCATGTTCTCCGAAGCAGACTGACCCTCGCCCTCCTCGCCGCCGGCCTGGCCGCTGCCCCTTTGCCCTTGCTCGCGCAGATCGAGCAGGTGCCGGCCAGCGCCAATCAGCAGGAAGAAAGCTGGACCATCAACCTCAAGGGCGCCGACATCCGCGAGTTCATCGATCAGGTCGCCGCCATCACCGGGCAGACCTTCGTCGTCGACCCGCGTGTGAAAGGCCAGGTCAACGTGATCTCCAGCACGCCGTTGGGGCTGTCCGAGGTCTATCAACTGTTTCTCTCGGTGATGGCCACCCACGGTTTCAGCGTGCTGACCCAGGGCGATCAGGCGCGCATCGTGCCCAACGCCGAGGCCAAGGCCGAAGCCGATGCCGGCCGTCCGGCGCCGGATCGCCTGGAAACCCGCCTGATCCAGGTGCAGCACGCGCCAGTCGCCGAGCTGATCCCGCTGATTCGTCCGCTGGTACCGCAATACGGCCACCTGGCTGCCGTCACCTCGTCCAACGCGCTGATCATCAGCGACCGCAGCGCCAACATCGAACGCATCGAAGACCTGATGCGCCAGCTCGACCGCAGCGGCGCGCAGGACTTCAGCGTGGTGACCCTGCAGCACGCCTGGGTGATGGACGCCGCCGAAGTGCTCAATACCGCCATCGCCCGCGGCCAGGCCAAGGGCACCAGCGCCACCCAGGTGGTGGCCGACGCCCGCACCAACCGCCTGATTCTGCTCGGCCCGCCGGACGCCCGCGCCAAACTGGCCGACCTTGCCCGCTCGCTGGACAGCCCCACCAGCCGCTCGGCCAATACGCGAGTGATCCGCCTGCGCCACAACGATGCCAAGTCCCTGGCCGAAACCCTCGGCGAGATTTCCGAAGGACTGAAGAATCAGGAAAACAGCGAAACCACTGGCCGGCAGTCGAACATCCTCATCCGCGCCGACGAGAGTCTCAACGCCCTGGTGCTGCTGGCCGAGCCCGATCTGGTCGCCACCCTCGAAGATATCGTGCGTCAGCTCGACGTACCGCGCGCCCAGGTGATGGTCGAAGCGGCCATCGTCGAGGTGTCCGGCGACATCACCGACGCCCTCGGCGTGCAGTGGGCCGTGGATGCCCGCAGCGGCAGCGGCGGCAGGGGTGGCCTGGGCGGGGTCAACTTCGCCGGTACCGGCTTGTCGGTGGGCAGCGTGCTGCAGATCCTGCAAAGTGAGGAAATACCGGAAGACCTCACTCTGCCCGACGGCGCCATCATCGGCATCGGCAGTGATCGTTTCGGCGCACTGATCACCGCGCTCTCTGCCAACAGCAAGAGCAACCTGCTGTCCACGCCGAGCCTGCTGACCCTGGACAACCAGAAAGCGGAAATCCTCGTCGGGCAGAACGTGCCCTTCCAGACCGGCTCCTACACCACCGACGCCTCAGGCGCCGGCAACCCCTTCACCACCATCGAACGCCAGGACATCGGCGTGACCCTCAAGGTCACGCCAAGCATCAACGAAGGCGCCACCCTGCGCCTGGAGATCGAGCAGGAAATCTCCTCCATCGCCCCCAGCACCGGGCTCAACGCCCAGGCGGTCGATCTGGTGACCAACAAACGCTCGATCAAGAGCACCATCCTCGCCGACGACGGTCAGGTGATCGTGCTTGGCGGCCTGATTCAGGACGACGTCACCCAGGCCATCTCCAAGGTGCCGCTGCTGGGCGACATTCCTTTGCTCGGCGGGCTGTTCCGCTCCACCCGCGAATCCCATATCAAACGCAACCTGATGGTCTTCCTGCGGCCGACCATCGTCCGCGATGGCGCCGGCCTGGCTGCACTGTCGGGCAAGAAGTACAGCGACATTCGCATCATCGGCAACGGCGGCCCGGACAACGGCCGCCCCAGCATCCTGCCCAGCACCCCGAGCCAGCTGTTCGACGGCCAAGGCGCACCGGCGGTGGATTTGCGGCAGTAACGATAGGGCGTCATCTCGTGGGCGGGTGTAATCCGCCGCAATGGCAATCGCGGGTTGCACCCGCCCTACGCGCTGAATTGTGGAGCGCCACAAACCGTGGGAGGCGCTTCAGCGGCGACAAGCTCTACAGCAGTCGCGGCTAAAGCCCCTCCCACTGAGCCAGCGCGGCTTGCCTCCCCTCTCCCGTTTACGGGAGAGGGGCCGGGGAGAGGGCTGAATCGATGTGCCTTTGTAGGAGCGAGCTCTGCTCGCGAAAAGCAGTTCGCTCGCTCCTACACACGACACAGCACGATCAGCTGACTTCCAATCACCCCAGCGCTGGCGTACGCGGCGGGATCAGGCGTTTGCTGCCGGTCGACTCATAAGCCGCCGCCAGCTGCAGCAACGCCGAATCATCATAAGCACGGCCGGCGAAAGTCAGCCCCACCGGCATGCCGATATCAGCCATCACGCCCATCGGCACGGTCACGGTCGGCACGCCCAGATGACGGATCGCCAGGTTGCCATTGGCCACCCACACGCCATTACTCCAGGCGATATCGGCGGATGCCGGGTTCACGTCGGCATCCGCCGGGCCGACGTCGGCCACGGTGGGGAACAGCACCGCATCCAGCCCCAGTTGATCCATCCAGTCTTCCAGATCGATCTTGCGGGTGTGCTCCAGGCCGCGCAGGCCATCAGGCAGCGTGGCGATCTGGTCCCACGGCTTGATCCCACGCTTGGCCATGTTGACGTACTCGTCCATGCCCGCCGCCAGGTCGCCCTCACGGTTCGGCAGCGTGCCGGGGTCGTGGGGGAAGATCTGCGGGCCATCGACGTCGGCCAGGCGGTTGAGTTTCGGATCACCATTGGCCTGCAGGAAGTCGTCGAAGGCCCAGCCGCTCAGCTCCCACAACTCGTCATGCAGGAACTCCGGCGTGACGATGCCGCGATTGAACACGGTTGGCGCACCAGGGCGATCACCCTCGCAGTTGGACACCAAGGGGAAGTCCACTTCCACCACCTCGGCGCCGGCCGCCTCCAGTGCCTGGCGCGCTGCTTCCCACAGGGCGATCACCGTCGGCCGGGTGTGAATGCGCTGGCCCGTCGGGCCGCCGATCCCCGGATTCTCGCTGGTGCCTGCCAGCTCGTCCTTGTTGATGAACATCTTCGGTACGCCAAGGCGCTTACCCTTCAGCGCATCGGCCTTGGCTGCCAGCGCCAGGTAGGACGCGGGGCGTACCTCGGAGGCTTTCGGGATCGGCACCCAGGGCTGCAAACGCCACAGGTCACCACGGCTGTCGGCATCGTCGGCCACCACCACATCGAGCACTTCCAGCAGGTCGGCCATGGTCCGGGCATAGGGCACCACCACGTCCATGGTCGGCGTCAGCGGCCAGTTACCGCGCACCGAGATCACCCCGCGCGATGGCGTGTAGGCGCACAGGCCGTTATTCGAAGCCGGGCCACGCCCGCTGGACCAGGTTTCCTCGGCCAGGCCGAAGGCGGAGAAGCTGGCGGCAGTCGCCGTGCCGGCACCGTTAGACGAGCCCGAGGCGAACGGCGCCGTCAGGTAATCGGCGTTATACGGGCTTTCGGCGCGGCCATAAACACCGCGCTGCATGCCGCCATTGGCCATCGGCGGCATATTGGTCTTGCCCAGACAGATGGCGCCGGCCGCGCGCAGGCGCTCGACGGTGAAGGCATCACGCTGCGCCACCAGGTCCTTGAACGCCGGGCTGCCGGAGGCCGCCGTCAGGCCCTTGACCAGGTAGCTGTCCTTGGCGGTGTAGGGAATGCCATCGAGCGGGCTCAGCGTCTCGCCGCGAGCGCGGCGCGCATCGGACGCCTCGGCCTCCTTCAGCGCGTCGGGGTTGCGCACCACCACCGCGTTCAGCCGGGTCGGCGTATCCGGGCCGTCGTAGGCGTCGATACGCGCCAGATAGGCCTTGACCAGCTCGACCGCCGTGGTGCGGCCGGACTCCAGCGCCGCGCGCAGCTCGGCAATGGAAACTTCGGTTACCTCGATCATGGTGTCATCACTCGCAGATGGCGGGCCGCGTCTACGGCCACGGATACGAAAACAGCGCGTGCACGGCCGACGCTCACGGGCAGATTCAGCCATGCAAATATGTGCCCGATGATACATCCCACCAGGCCTTCGCAGCAGCCCGCACCAATGGCCAGGATGCGCGCCAGCCATTACAGTCTCGCCACTGATTACGCAGCATTGAGCAGACGTGGCTTATGACCCGCGAAGAACGCATTCATCTGTGGTCGGCGCTGTCGGACGTATTCATCGACAACGAAGTCGACTACGGATACATCGCCCGTCAGGTGGCAGGTTTCGACCGTGCCACAGTACAAGCCGCCTTCTACCAGGACGTCGCTCCCGCGTGCTACTCCAACCTGCTCGCGCCCATCCCACCGATCTGGACAGGCTTCGACAGCGCCTGGCTCAGCGCAACCATCGAGCAAGCCCAGGCGGCGCGACGGAGTTCCACCCTGCGCCGCCTGCGCGACAAACTCTTCATCGCCTACCTGCGGCGTGCACTGAAAGCGGAATGGGCGAAGATCGAGCAGGAACTGGATCTCGAACCGTAGGAGCCCGCTTGCGGGCGATGCTTCTATCAGGATCGCCCGCAAGCGGGCTCCTACAGAGTCATCGCCCTGCTCTTAACTGGCGAGCATCACGCCGTCCCCTGCTATGTTCTCAGTCCCTGCACACGAAACAGGAGAACATCGCCATGACCCACCTCACCGGCGGCTGCCTCTGCGGCCAGGTGCGTTTCGAAACCAGCGGCCAGCCTTATCGGGTTGGCGTCTGCCACTGCATGGACTGCCGCAAGCACCACGGCGCCCTCTTCCACACCTCGGCGATATTCCCGCAGGACGCGGTGAAGGTAGAGGGCGAAACCGGCCAGTACGCCGGCCGCCACTTCTGCCCGCACTGCGGCTCGCCGGTGTTCGCACGCTCGGGGGATGAAATCGAAGTCAACGTCGGCTCGCTGGACGAACCGAACCAGTTCACCCCCACCTACGAACTCTGGACCATCCGCCGCGAAGCCTGGCTACCGCCCTTGCCCTTTGACCGCCACTACCCACGCGACCGCGACAGCAGCGCACGCCACGAGTAGAACCATTCAAGCATCGGCTTCTCGCCGGCTTACCCAGCCGTGCATCAGCCCGGCCTGGAAGAACTGCACCGGCGCGTCGAAACCGGCAGCCTGGATGATGCCAGCCACCTGCTGCGCCGGTAGCACCGCCACATCTCGGGCGTAGGCTGCCCGCGCGCGCTCCAGCATCTGCGCATCGACCCCGGCCGCGGCCATCAGCGTCATCCAGCCAGGCAGCAATACCTCATAGTCCGGCGACTGGATATCCGCCGCCAGGTCGACACTGGCCAGCAGCCCGCCGGGTTTCAGGCGCTGCGCAATCTGGCCGAAGAACGCGGTACGCACCGCGGGTTCGAGCAGAAACTGCGACACCAGAAAACAGGTAGCGCCGTCGTAGGCCGCCTCAAGCGCCAGCGTATCCAGATAGCCCTCGTGAAAGTCGCAGCGCTGGGCAAAGCCGCCGTGCTCCGCGCGCTGACGGCACACCTCGAGCATCGCCCCGGACGGGTCGAGCGCGGTGAATCGCCAGCCCGGAAAGCGCTCGGCCAGGTGCGCGATTTCCGCCCCCGTGCCGGTGCCCACGCAGAGTATCCGCGCGTCGGCCGGCAGGTCGATGAACAGCGCATCGAGCAGCAAATACAGCGCCTCACGAATCGGTGCCATCCCCGCCCATTGCTTGTCGTAGCCCGCCGCCTGTTGGTCGAACAGCGCCTTGATTTCCTCATCACGCATGGCCATGCCTCCGTCGAATGCTCGTCCTCACGCCTTCCAGTATCTCAGAGCTGTCAATCCCCCCGCCGCGCGGCTACAAGCCCCGTCCAACTTTGTCGGCACTTTGCCAGAACATCGGGGGACTAACTGACATGTCCCTTCCCAGCGATCCCGATATGCAGAGCCCGACCTTCGAACAGAAAGCCTTCATCCTCCTGCTCGTGCTAGTGACCATCGCCTTCTTCTGGATACTGTTGCCGTTCTACGGCGCTGTGTTCTGGGCCATGGTCCTGGCCGTGGTGTTCGCGCCGCTGCAGGAGCGTTTGCTGCGGCGCACCGGCGGCAGAGGCAACCTGACTGCCCTGCTGACGCTGATCATCTGCCTGTTGGTGGCGATTCTGCCGGTGATCTTCATCACCTCCGCTGTGGTGGCCGAAGGCACCGCCCTGTACCAGAAGCTCGAGTCGGGCGAGCTGGATACCGGCGCCTACGTCACCCGCTTCATCCAGATGCTGCCGCCATCGATACAGGAACAGCTCGACCATGTCGGCATGAACAACCTCGAAGGCCTACGCGAACAGATCTCCAACGGCGCCATGGCCGGCAGCCAATACCTGGCCACCAAGGTATTCGCCATCGGCCAGGGCACCTTCGAGTTCTTCATCGGCTTTTTCGTGATGCTGTACCTGCTGTTCTTCCTGCTGCGCGACGGCAAGGATCTGGTGCATAGAATCCGCACCGCCATCCCGCTGGCCGACACCACCAAACGGCGTTTGCAGATCAAGTTCACCCGCGTGGTGCGCGCCACGGTAAAAGGCAACGTGGTAGTCGCCGCCGTACAGGGCGCGCTCGGTGGTTTCATCTTCTGGGCGCTGGGCATCTACAGCCCGTTGCTGTGGGGCGTGCTGATGGCCTTTCTGTCACTGCTACCGGCCGCCGGCGCCGGCATCGTCTGGGCGCCTGTAGCCATTTACCTGATGCTCAGCGGTAGCCTGGTGCAAGGCATCATCCTCACCGCCTTCGGCGTGCTGGTGATCGGCCTGGTGGACAATATCCTGCGCCCCATCCTGGTCGGCAAAGACACCCGCATGCCCGACTACCTGATCCTCATCTCCACCCTCGGCGGCCTGGCCCTGCTGGGCCTAAACGGCTTCGTGATCGGCCCGCTGGTAGCGGCGCTGTTCGTGGCCAGCTGGAATCTGTTCGGGGCGAAGAAGAAGGTCAGGTTGCCGGATTGATGCAGACCTTAGACCACAGCGCGCTGCGCCAATGGCAGGTAGGCGCAACGCTCCACCGATGGTTGGTCAGCCAGCCGTCACCGTCATGCCGCCGTCGGCCATGACAACGGCGCCAACCATGAAGCTCGCCCGCTCCGAGGCCAGGAAAGCGACTACCTCGGCAATCTCCTGCGGCTGAGCCGCACGCCCGATCGGTGCGCTCTCGCCGTGCTGGGCCAGAAACGCCGGCCCGTCATCCACCACATCATTGAGAATGTTGGTGACCACATCTCCCGAGCCAACGGCATTCACGCGGATGCCATGCTCGATGGCCTCCAGTGCCAGCGTGCGGGTCAACTGGGCCAGCGCGCCCTTGGAAGCTGCGTAGGCAGCGATGGTGGGAAAGGCGAAATAGGACGCGTAGGAGGCGATATTGACGATGGCGCCCGCCTTGTTCGGCATCATCGCCTTCATCGCTTCGCGGCAATGCAGAAAGGCTGCGGTGGCGTTGACGGCCTGGATGCGCTCCCAATCCTCGCGGCTCATGTCCACCACTGCCTTGTTGATGATGATGCCCGCATTGTTCACCAAAATATCGAGCCGACCGAAGCGCTCGATCGCCAGCGCAACCGCGCGCTCGGCAGCGCCATCCTCGGTAATGTCAGCCTGCAGCGGTACCAGCCCCGGCTGTATCAGTTTTTCCACTGCAGGATCGATGTCCTCGGCAATGACCTTGGCCCCGCGGGCATGCAGCAACAGCGCAATGGCCTTGCCGATGCCGCTGGCGGCGCCAGTGACCAGGGCGACTTTGCCCGCCACTTCCTGGGTAACGATGTTATCGATGTCAGCCATGATGATTCCTCCTCAATCGGGGCGAAGCGCCACCTTCGCCAATGCACCACACAGGGTGCGTTAGAAGACGGCTTCATCCTCTCTCGAGTGGTCATGGCGGGCTTTCGTGGCCTTGCGCGAACTGTCGCGATCTTGCGCTCAACCCACATCGGGCATACCGCGAGGCACGTATGGATGGGCCTACGCCCGTGCGCTAACCTGTGGGACAGCTACCTGCAACGGATCATCCTCGAGAGACGCTTTACTGGTGAGCCAATCCGAACCTGACGCCTCTTCTGAAATCCTGCGGATCCCGGCAGAGGCCATGCGGCACTATCTACCGGGCGATCAACCTGCCCAGCAGCTACCGCCAGTCACGCAGGACGTGGTTCTGCAGCTCCATACGCATCGCAGCATCGCCGAGCCGATACTCGTGCCTGCGGTGGCAGAACCGCTGCTGGTGATGGTCCTGGCGGGATCAGCCATCGTCGAAGAGCGCACAGCGGGCAGCGATTGGGAACAAAGCGAGGTGCGCGTCGGCGACTTCTTCCTGACCAACACCGCGCAGCCCTACGAAATGCGCTGGCAGACTACGGGTGGCGATAGCTTCGAAGTGATGCACCTCTATCTCGCTCCCGCGCTGATCGACCATGCAGCACGCGATCTCGGGCTGCAGCAGAACGGGGCGGTAAGCCTGCGCGACGTATCCGGCGGCCGTGACGACTGGGTGCGCACGCTGCTCGAACAGCTGCGTACGGAGCTAACCGGCAACCACGCACCGAGCCCACTGCTGGTGCACAGCCTGGCCCAGGCGCTGGCGATTCACCTCGTGCGAACCTATCGCGCCCCGCTGCCAGCAGGTAGGCGCAGCAACGCGCTGCAGGCTTACAAGCTGAGGCGCGTCATCGACCTGATGAACCAGCACCTGGCGCACGACTTCTCTCTGGCCAGGCTGGCTCAGGTCGCGCAACTGAGCGAATACCACTTCAGCCGACTGTTCAAACGCGCCACCGGCTTGTCGCCATCGCACTACTTCATTCGCCTACGCATCGCTCGCGCCCGGCAGTTGCTGCTGGAAACCGAGCGCAGCGTGATCGATATCGGGCTGGAAGTGGGCTACTCGAGTCCCAGCCATTTCTCGCAGGTCTTTCGCCGTGAAGTAGGCGTGACGCCGAGCGCCTATCGCGATCCGGGGCGGGATTAACGGCGGTCAGACCAAGGCATTTGCTGCAGCGCAGGATGATCAGGCAGGCGATCTGAATACGCCCGCATCGATAAGCGATTACACGAGATTTTCCGGCCATACGGTTTCTTTCGTGTCTATCAGCTCCTGGGCCGACCATCAGTGATGATCCGTCACAACCTATTTCTCATGGCTCGTCCATTGGGGTTCTCCCCCTATCGCTCCACGGCATCACGGGACAGTACATCGCGCAGGGCCACCGAGGGGCACACCACGCGCAACAGCTTGCGAAACCGCGGGCACTCCATATGAGACGGCGCGGGGCATTCGGCAACATGCCTGAGCAGACGACTCATGGTGCTCAGAACAATCTGGGACAGACCACGATATTGATGCTGCCGCGGAATCCTAAGCTGACTCTGCTGGCAGCAAGCTACTGCTCTTGTCCGTTAGCCCCCTTCCATACACCTGCCCTTTTCTTCATCCAGCCAAAATGGTGCGGGTAGTTCCACGCCATGGTCGACAAAAACACTGAATGACTGGGGCGCCCGCAGTCTAAACCCTCAGTCCCTGGCTGTATTTCTCCGCGCAGTGAAGCCCATCCGACAGTCGAGCACAGCCCATGAAACGCGCCCGAATCATTACCTCGGAATTACACGATCTGCAGAGTGAGCAGCAGGCGGAGTTGCTGATTTTCGGCACACCGAAGGAGCGGCTCGATTTCTATCGGCGGGAAATTCAGTACGAAACCAGCCTGCTGGCCGGGCGCACCAACTCGTATCTGACGGCGCAGTCATTTCTGGTGATCGCCTATGCATCGTCCATGGCCAACCTGAACGAGAACTGGGGGGCGCTATTTACTCTGGTGGATCCGGCGCTGTTCACGCTGCTGGGCATCATCAGTTCACTGCACGCCTGGCCGGGGATCAGGGCCTCCGCGACGATCATCGAGCACTGGCACTACAAGCAGGAGCAGCTGCTGCGCAGCGATCCCGAGTTCGGCCATGCCTATGACGACTCACCACTGTTCAGCGAGAAGGAGGCCAGCAGGGAGAGCACCTACAAATCGTTGTTGTTCTTTCTGCGCTCGCCCTGGCTGTTCATCGTTTTCTGGAGTGTACTGGGCGTGTTCTCGGTCTGGTTGCAGTTGCCCTCGGCGAATCTGTGAGCCGGCCGAGACGGGCCTGATGGCAGCCATCGCCCGCCAATCAAGTCGAACTTCTGCTTCTTGCACCTTTCAATCCTGATACATGCCGCGTTCGCCAACGCGACCATTCACTGCGCCCCGTGCGGCGCATCAGCGGAGGTATCGATCATGAGTTCGAATCTGCAAGGCAAGAAGGTGCTGTTCATCACCGCCAACACGGGCATCGAGCGCGACGAGCTGCTCAAGCCGATGCAGGCGTTGAAGGATCAGGGCGCCAGCGTCACCCACGCCAGCGTCAAGGGCGGCGAGGCCGAAACCTGGCTGAAGGACAGCAAGAAGGATGTCAGCGTGCAGTCCGACACCCAGCTCAAGGGAGTGGGCGCGGCGGATTACGATCTGCTGGTGATCCCTGGCGGTACGGTGAACGCCGACAACCTGCGCCAGGATGAGGACGCGCAGCGCCTGGTGCAGGAGTTTCGTGACGCCGGCAAGACGGTCGCGGCGATCTGCCATGGCCCCTGGCTGCTGATCGATGCTGGCGTGGTGCCGGGCAAGGTGCTGACGTCGTATGCCAGCGTGCGCCTGGATCTGGCCAACGCCGGTGCGAGCTGGGTAGACGCCGAGGTGCAAGTTTGCCCAGGGCAGAACTGGACGCTGATCACCTCGCGCAACCCCGACGATATTCCTGCCTTCAACGAGGCCATCAGCCAGGCGTTGCTGGCGGCCTGAGCCAGCCTGCCGTCAATGATGCTCGATGCGATTTCGCCCGCCGCGCTTGGCGCAGTAAAGGGCGATATCGCTGCGCGACAGGGCCGCCTCAACGCTGGCATCGCTGGCGTTGAGCGATGAGATGCCTACGCTGACGGCGAGGAAGATCGGCTCCCCAGCATGCAGGATCGGCGCCCTGGCCAGTTCGCTCTGGATGCGCGTGGCGAAGTGCATGGCCTTGTCCAGACTCGCATCGCTGAGCACCACGGCGAACTCTTCGCCACCCAGTCGCCCGGCGGTGTCGGCCCTGCGCAGCTGGCTGCTCAGAATTCCCGCGAAATGGCGCAGCGCCTGGTCGCCGACATCGTGGCCCCAACGGTCGTTGATGGTCTTGAAGTAGTCCAGGTCGAACATCAGGATCGCCGCACTCTGTTCAGGGCTGCGTTGCAGGCGCGCCAGCTCTGCCTCGAGCTGACACATGAAGTGCCTGCGGTTGGCGAGCTGGGTGAGGAAGTCGGTGGTGGCGAAGGCCTGCAGCTCGGCCTCGATCTGCTTGCGTTCGGTCACGTCAGTCATGAAGCCATGCCAGATCACGCTACCGTCTGCTTCGCGACGCGGGCAGGCTTCACCCTGGCACCAGGCGACTTCACGCCCCGGCACCTGCACGCGGAACTCCAGATGCCAAGACGTGAGTTGCTCGGCCGATAGCTGGAAGGAGTGGATGAAAGCCGCGCGGTCATCCGGGTGAACGATGGCGGTCAGCGCCTCAGCGTCCTGCATCAGTTGCATGGCGCTGAGGCCGCAGATGGCTTGCGCGCCGGCGCTGGCGTAGGTAACGGCGGACTTGCCATCGCTCTGCCGGCGGAACTGGAAGACCATGCCGGGGATTTCATTGGTCAGGTCGGTCATCAGGGTGGCGGACTGCTGTACCTGCTCGGACAGGCGGCGCATGGCGGTGATGTCGGTGGTGGTGCCGATCATTCGCAGCGGTTTGCCGTGCTTGTCGCGCTCAACCACCTTGCCGCGGCTGCACACCCATTTGTACTGGCCGTCACGGCAACGCAGACGGTGCTCCACCTCATAGGCATCGGTACGCTGATCCAGGTGTGCCTGGATGGTCGCGCGCACGTAGTCGAGGTCGGCTGGATGTACGCGGGTATAGCTCTCTTCGATGCGATTGCCGATTTCATGGTCAGCATAGCCGAGCAACGCCTTCCAACTGCTGGAATAGTAAATCTCGCCGCTGCTGATGTCGCGGTCCCAGATGCCGGTACCACTACCAGCGATGGCCAGTGCCATGCGTCGTTCACTGTCGCGCAGGGCGGCGATCTCATGACGCTGCCGGGCTTCGTCGGCCTCGCGTGCCAGTAGATCGAGGGTCAGGGAGGCGAAGTCCTGCAGAGCCTCCTGTTGCCTGGCATCGAGCGTACGTGGCCGCTCGAAATGCAGGTACAGCGTGCCGAGCCGGGCGCCTGCTTGCGCTTGCAGTGGCCAGACGAGCGTGGTGGGCGTGGTTTCGCTGATGCCGATGATCTTCGCCACATCGCTCAGACCAGGGCTGGCCCAGATACGGCGCGCAGAGCCGGCGCCGGTAACCAGCACGGCGGCCGAGTCGAAATACCGGCCAAGCAGGCGCACTAAACCATCGAGCCGCTCATCATTGGCACTGCTGGGCGCATTGACCGAACACAGGGGCTGCATAGTGATTCTGTTTGGATAGAAACGCGGAAGACGCCTGATATTGATACGCCATTAGCTGGCCGGCGTCTAATCGTTCGTGCAGATCAGGCCACTGTGCATCGGCCGTTGCGCCGATTGCTCAGCCTGAGACGGCTCTAGCCAGAGCCTTTGCGGCCCCCGTGGCTTGATTTCGAACTGGTCGAGCCCATCAGAATTGTTATGATATAACGTCTGAGTTGAAGATAATTCGTCCGACCGGACAACCCGCTGCCGCCAGGAGACTCGCCAGCCCGCGCAGCAAACCAGCGCAACACCCTCCCCCTCACTTAGAAAACGCAACGCTAGGAATACCCATGAAAGCCACTTCGGCCTCCCTCGCCGTCATGACCGCCCTGGTCACGCCTCAGATTCACGCCGCCTCCTCCGGCAACTCCACCGTTTCGCTCGGCTCGGTCTACATCACCCCCGAGGCCAACGGCACGCTGCGCACCGACAGCATCCTGAGCTCGGTCGACATCATGGGCAGTGACAAGATCGAGGATAAGAACGTGATGAACAGCTGGGAGCTGGTGGGCCAGATGCCCGGCATCCAGCTGACCGAGACGCGCATGGGCGCCGAATCCGGCAAGGTGACCTTCCGCGCCTTCAATGGCGAGGGCTACATCAATGGCATCAAGACGTTGATCGACGGCGTGCCGAGCAACGTCAACAGCGGCAACCAGCGCTTCATCGACATGATCTTCCCGCTGGACATCGACTACATCGAGGTGGTGCGCGGCACCAATGACCCGCGCTACGGCCTGCACAACATTGGCGGCAACATCAATTTCGCCACCCGTCAGGGCGGCAACTACACCGATGGCCGCCTGACATACGGCAGCTTCAACACCCGCGAATTCCAGCTGGCCGTCGGCCACGAGGAAGGCAACTTCGCGCAGAACTACTTTCTGGCCAAGCAGGATTCCGACGGTTTCCGCGACCACAGCAACTCCAACAAATACTCTCTGGGCGGCAAATGGTTCGTCACCGATGACGAGCAGACCATGAAGCTCGGCGTGATCGCCCGTCTCTACCACCACCAGGCCGAGGAGCCGGGTTTTCTCACCGCACAGGAGCTGGCCGCGAGCCGCTCGCAGTCGCCGGAGAAGAACGCCAACGACGGCGACGACCGCGACATGAAGCACCTCAGCGCGCATGCCGACTTACAGCTCAGCGACGACCTGAGCCTGAGCAACAAGCTGTACTACAACAGCTACGACGATGACCGTACCGTGGCTTTCACCAGCTACCCGGTCGGCAATGCCCCGCGTCAACGCCGCCAGTGGGAAGAGCGCCAGACCGGCGTGCTGAGCAACCTGACCTGGCGCGCCCACGAGATGCTGACCCTCGACGGCGGCATCAACTACGAGCAGCAGAACAACGAATACCGCCGCTACCGCTACAACTTCGGCATCCCCACCGATTTCGACGCGCCGCCGGCACGCACGCAAAACGACGACAGCTACACGCTGTACAACACTGGCGCTTATGCCCAGGCGATCATCCAGCCCATCGAGCAGTTGAAGATCATCCCGGCGTACCGCGTCGACAAGTTCTCCGGTAATACCGAGCTGATGAACGGCGAGAAGGCCGAGCTGCAGGACTACGGCTGGATCGAGCAGCCCAAGCTCAGCGTGGTGTACAGCATCACCCCGGACATCAACGTCTACGCCAACTGGGGCCGTACCTTCCAGATCCTCACCGGCTCCACCGCACCGGCCTACATGACCGCCGGCCAGGCTTCGTACAAACCGTCGATCAACACCGGCAAGGAAGTGGGGGTGAAGTTCAAGCCGTTCGCCGGCTCGGAGGCGCGCATCGCCGTGTGGCAACAGGAAGCTACCGATGAAGTGGCCAACATGCCGAGCACCGGCACCACCGTCGGCCTGGGTGAAACCAAGCGTCGCGGCATCGACATGCAGCTCACCGCACAGCTGAACGACCACTGGACGGTGTGGGGCTCGCACGCCATCCAGGAAGCCAAGGTGGTCAGCGCGTTCACTGCTGGCGGGCAGTCGCTGTCCGGCAAGGAGGTGTTCTCCACGCCGCGCTACATCAGCAATGCCGGGGTCGACTACCAGTTCAACGACGCCTGGCGCTTCGGCCTCTCGGCCCGCGCCCAGGGCGACTACTACATCGACGAGCTGAACGAGCAAGGCAAGTACGGCGGCTTCGCGGTGCTCGATGCCAACGTGCGCTATCAGGTATCGGCCACCACCAGCCTCGACCTGCAGATGAAGAACCTGACCGACCGCGACTACGAGTACGTATGGTTCGACAACTTCTTCTGGGGCGGCGATGACCAGCCGATGTTCTCCCCTGCTCCAGGCCGCTCGGCCTATCTGTCGGTGAACATGAAGCTGTAACGTCTGAACCGCGCGAAAAAGACTCCGCAACTCGACCTGTAGGAGCCGGCTTGCCGGCGATCGCGTCAGTCAGCCATCGCCCGCAAGCGGGCTCCTACAACGCACGACATCGTGCCAATGTCGAGCGAACGTAGGATGCGCCGTGCGCACCGGAATTTCCGATGTGCCCGTTGGTGCGCGCGGCGCACCCTACGACAGAGGTTCCTAGAGGTACTTCAACCAGCGAATGTCGCGGCGCCGCGCCTTGAGCCGGGCGAACCATTGCGTGGGCGCAAACAGCAGCAGCGCCAGCCCCAAGCTCGCTACCCAGATCCAGCCCATCGAATCGAAGCCGAAGTAATGCCCCTGGTTCGCGCCCCAGATGGCGAAGGCGGCGATGTAGAGCAGCTTCAGCACGTACAGGTGCAGCAGGTAGAAGAACATCGGCGCGCTGCCGAACACAGCCAGCGTGCGCACCATGCGCCCGTCGTTGCGGCGCTCGAAGTAGGCCAGCAGCAACAGGCCGACGCCCAGCGTCAGCGCCAGGAACAGCAGCGACGGCGGGTATTTGGTGATGTTGAACAGGCCCATCAGCGTTTGCAGTGCGGTTTCTTCCACGGCCCAGGGTTTCTCGCCATAGCCGTTGAGCAGGCGCAGTATCACGAACAGCGCCAGCGCGCCGAAACCCGCACGACGCAACCATTGCAGACGCTGCTCGGGCGCGCTGGACCAGCGGAACCACGGGCCGATCACATAACCCAAGGCGATCACCCCGATCCACGGCAGCACCGGGTAGGAGGTGCGCAGGCGCAGGGTTTCGGAGAATTCGATCCAGCCGCGGTCATGCAGGATCGCCCAGGGAATGTGCAGCGCCGACTCCGCATCGAAGTGCAGCCCATCGAGCAGGTTGTGCCCCGCCACCAGCGCCAGGCCCAGCACGGCCAGCAGCGTTCGCGGCAGCCACAGCAGCACGGAGAGCGCCAGCATGCTCAGGCCGATGGCCCAGATCACCTGCAGGTAGATCACCGTGGGCGGGAACTGGAAGGTCCAGGCGAAGTTGACCAGGGTGAACTCCAGCACCACCAGAAACAGCCCGCGCTTGAACAGGAAGGCGCTGGTCGCCGCCCGGCTCATCTGCTTCTCGCCATAGAGAAACGCCGAAAGCCCGGTGAGCAGGATGAATACCGGCGCGCACAGATGTGCCAGGGTACGGCTGAAGAACAGCGCAGGATCAGTAGCGGTCACGTCCATAGGGTCGCCGACCTGCTGATGCAGGTAGAAGGTTTCGCGAACGTGATCGAGCAACATGAAGAGGATGACCAAACCGCGCAGGGCGTCGATCGAGAGCAGACGATTGGAGGACATGGAGGGCTTCGAATGGGGCTTGAAGAGAACGTAATACTATAACCAGATTCTGCCGAGCCGATGCCATCCACCTGCGGCGCAGAGCCTTCAGCGCGAGAAGCGTCTTCGATAATCCCGCGGCGAAATCGCTAAATGACGTTGGAATGTCGCACGCATTCGCTCCTCGTCACCGAACCCACATTGCCTGGCGATAACATCGATATTGCGGGTGGAGTCCTCCAGCAACCTGCGCGCGGCTTCGAGGCGGAAAATTTCCACTGCCTTGGCCGGCGTGCGCCCGGTCTTCTGTTTGTACAGGCGGGAGAAATGCCGCGGGCTCATGTGGCAGCGCTCGGCCATGATCTCGACATTCAGCTCCGGGCTGCTCAGGTGATCGCCCAACCAGCGGTGCAGCTCATCGAAGGTCGAGGTGTCCTTGGCCTGTGCCTGCAACAGCTCGCTGAACTGCGCCTGCCCGCCAGGACGCTTGAGAAAGACCACCAGCTCACGCGCCACCTGCATGGCCACCTCTCGCCCGCAATCGGCCTCGACCAGTGCCAAGGCGAGGTCGATACCGGCACTGACACCGGCGGAGGTCCACACTGCGCCCTGCTCGATGAAGATGGCGTTGTTGTCCACTTCGATGGCCGGGAAACGCGCCTTGAGCATGTCGCACATCGCCCAATGCGTCGCCGCGCGCTTGCCCTCGAGCAAACCCGCATGAGCCAGCAGAAAGGTGCCACTGCATACGGAGGCCGTGCGCCGCACTCGGCGTGCGTTGCTGGCGATCCAGGCGATCAGTTCGGCCGATTCGGCCACCGCACGCTCGATTTCCGGCGCGCCAGGCACGATCAGCGTATCGACCTGCGCCAGCTGTACCTCTGCCAGCGGCTGGGTATCCACCACCAGGCCTTCGGCAGTGCCCACCAAACCACCCGCAAGACTGACAGTGAGGCGCTCGTAACCTGGCAAACCGCGTTCGTGCATGGCCTTGGTGGCCGCCCAGAACACCGTCTGCGCGCCGGTAAGATCGAGCAGACCGACTTGCGGGTAGGCGAGGAACAGAACGGTACGCGGGCGAGTTGGCATGATTTCGGGGGTATATGTCGTATCTGCCGAAATGCTCCTCTCCTAGCATGGCTCCGTCAAACGAAACGAGCCAAAGCCAGGAGTACCAGATGAAACAACGCATTCTGATTGTCGGTGGTGGTTTTGCCGGGGTATGGAGCGCCCTCAGTGCCATGCGCCTGCTCGATCAACACGGACGAACGGATATCGGCGTAACCATGCTCGCCCCTCAGCCGGAGCTGCGCATTCGACCGCGCTTCTACGAGCCGAATGTGCAAAGCATGAAAGCGCCTCTCACCGAGCTGCTGGCAGCCGTGGGTGTGGAATTCGTCCAAGGCACGGCCGAGGGTATCGATGCACCGCGTCAGCAGGTCAGCTATCGCGACGCCGCCGGCAAGCCGGGGAGCCTGAGCTACGACCGCTTGGTGCTGGCCTCGGGTAGCCGCCTGATGCGCCCAGCGCTGGAGGGCATGGAGGCGCATTTGTTCGATGTCGATGAAATCGAGCAGGCGGTGCGCCTGGAGCAGCACCTAGCGAGCCTGGCAGAGCGTCCGCCAAGCACCGCACGCAATACCGTGGTGGTCGCCGGCGGCGGCTTTACCGGCATCGAGACCGCGACGGAAATGCCGGCACGCCTGCGCGCCCTGCTCGGCGATGACGCCGCCATTCGCGTGGTAGTGGTCGATCGTGGCGAAGAGATTGCCGCCGCGCTGGGTGATGGCATTCGTCCGGCGATCAGCGAGGCGTCGCAGGAACTGGGAATCGAATGGTGCCTGGGACGCATGGTGGTGGCGGTCGATGCCGATGGCGTGACCCTGGATGACGGCCAGCGTATCGCCTCCCATACCGTGATCTGGACCGTGGGTTTTCGCGCCAGCGCGCTGACCGAGCAGATCAATGCTCCACGCGATCATCAGGGCCGACTGCAGGTCGACAGCCAGCTCAAGGTCCAGGGTCAACCTGCAATCTTCGCAGCAGGCGATACCGCCCGCGCCGCAACGGACGATGTCGGCAACTTCAGCGTGATGTCCTGCCAGCACGCCATCGCCTTGGGTCGCCACGCTGGCAACAACGCTGCAGCCGAACTGATCGGGGTAGCGGCGACACACTACAGTCAGCCCAAGTACGTGACCTGCCTCGATCTCGGCGCCTGGGGTGCGGTGTACAGCGAAGGCTGGGATCGCCAGGTAAAACTGATCGGCAGCGAAGCCAAGACGCTGAAACAACAGATCAACAGCCTGTGGATTTACCCGCCGGTCGCTGATCGAGCCACCGCCCTGGCAGCCGCCGACCCGGCGATTCCAGTGGCCTGAGCGAACCAGCCACTTTCTCCCAACCTGAACAAAGCGCGGCGAAGGCAGTCGGAAAAGCAGGACAATCGTCACGGAAACCCTGCCCCATGCTGCCCAACCGCGCCCTTCTCTCCGCTTTCGTCTTGGCCCTGCTCAGCCCCGTTGCCGAGGCGCAGGAGCCGTTGCGCATCCAGAGCCTGCAGCGCTGCGGCGACTTGCTCGCCAGTGAAAAGCAGGAATGGTGCATGCAGGTGCGTGGCCTTGGCGCGAAGCTGCCCAGGCTGCACCTCGGCGACGACACCATGCCCGCTTCGGCGGTCAAGCGTACTGGCGATGGCCTGCGCCTACAGTTGAACAGCAACGAACATCGCAGCGCACCGCTGTGGCTGGAGGACGACTCGCGCGCCAGCAATTCGGTGTGGTTGTCGCTGCATCGCAGCCATGTGCTCGCTGCCGGCCCGGATGAAGTGGCGAAGAACATGGATGGCCTGACCACCTATGTCGACCTGGTCAGCCTGCTGATCGAGGAAAGCCACGACGGCCTCGACGAGGCCAGGCGTCTGGCGAAGAAATACGACGCCAAGGTGGTCGGCGCCATCCCACCGCTGAACGTCTACCAGTTGCGCCTGCCGGTGAAAAACCTGACCGAGCGCGATGCGCTGGTGCTGCGCATCGGCAACGAAACCAGCGTCGATGCCGTGGTGGTGGAAGACAGCGCGCCGGAGCGTGGCGAAGAGCGCGAAGCCGCGCGCCAGCCGGCACGCAAACCGGAAAAGAACTCCGAAGAGTGGGCGGCGAACCGCTTCATGGATGCGGTGAACTATTATCAGCGACGCATCCCGGCGGGCGAGACGCCCATAGAGGCCGAACCGATCCGCGTCGGCGTGATCGAGCGCAATGTCGATTTCGATTCGCCCGACTTCGCCGATTACCTCGGCGCCTGCCCCGATGGCAAACCGCGCACCTGCGTCTATGCGCGTGATGCCGACGAGCCGGACAACCACGGCAGCACCGTGGCCGGGATTCTCGCCGCGCACTGGGACAAGGGCGGCAACACCGGCTTCCTGCGCGGGCTGGACAAGGCCAGCCAGGGCTTCGAAGTCATCGTCGAGCGCAACTCGGACGCCGGCATCACCGCCAACATCGCCGCATCGGTGAACCTGGTGGAAGATGGCGTACGCGTCCTCAACTGGAGCTGGGGCATCCACCGTGTTGGCACGCGCAACGTCGAAGGCGACGAAATCGATTCGCTGGTGCGCTCGGGCATCGCCATGAGTGGCTATGAGGAGTTGCTGGAGGAGTTCTTCCTCTGGCTGCGCGAGGAACACCCGGACGTGCTGGTGATCAACTCCGCCGGCAACGGTTCGTCCTTCTCCGGTCGGGACGAGTACCGCCTGCCCTCCTCCTTCATCACCGAGCAATTGCTGGTGGTCGGCGGGCATCAGCGCAACAAGGAAAAGGAGGTCGATATCGACGACCCGAGCTACGTGGTCAAACGCAACTCGTCGAACATCGACATGCGCGTCGACATCACCGCCGCGGCCTGCGCCCGCGCTTCAACCCGTGAGGTCGATGCGTCCGGCGACGTGCATTGCGGTACCTCCTACGCCACGCCCCTGGTCACCGGTGTGGTCGCCGCCATGCTGTCGATCAATCCGCGTCTGCAGCCGGAACAGGTGCGCATGCTGCTACGGCGCAGCGCCATGACCATCGGCGGTGACTACGACTTCGAACCGATGGACGCCGAAGACCTGACCGCGCCGATCCTGCCATCGGAGCGCAACTACAGGATGAGCGACAAGGACGTGGGTCGCTCGGCGCGGCTGGATATGCAGAAGGCGCTGGACCTGGCGGTACAGAGTCGTGATCGGGTGCGTTGAGCCTGGCTCAACGCAGCAGAGCGGGCACCTTGCGCTGCAACAGGCTGACCAACTCCGGCTGCATGTAGCTGTAGTCATCAGGAATATCCAGACAGACCACCCGCTTACCTGCCAGCACCTGCCGGTAATGGCGCGTCAGCTTGCTGCGCTGGTTCTTCTCCATCACGAAAATCAGCGTCGCCCAGTCGAGCTGCTCAGCAGAAACACGAACCTCCGCGTCAGGAGCAAGCCCGGCGGAGTCGGTCTCGACACCTGGCCACTGCGCGAATACCCGCTCGGCAGTCGGGCTGCGCAAACGATTGCGGCTGCAGATGAACAGAGCGCGAATCACTCGCCGGAAACTCGCTCGTAGAGTTCGACCGGCTCCAGCTTACCCTGGCAGCCGCACTGGCTGTGGCCAAGGCCCAGATGGCGGAAGCCGGCCTTGAACAGCACTCGGCCAGATTGCGGATTGCGCGCCAGGTGGCTGGCGTGCAGACGACGCAGACGCAGTTGCTGGAAGGCGAAATCCACCAGTGCATTGCAGGCCTCGCTGGCATAGCCACGGCTCCAGTAAGGTACGCCGATCCAGTAGCCCACCTCGGCCTCGCCGCGGCCTATATCCATGAGGGCCATGCTGCCGATCAGCTTGCCGCTGTCCGACTCGGTGATGATGAAGTTGGCCGCCGCGCCGCTGGCCCAATCCTGCGCGCAGCGTTCGATCCATTGCTGCGCCAGCTCGGGCGGATAGGGATGGGGAATGCTGCGAGTGACATCGGCAATGCGAAAATCACCGGCCAGGCGCTGTATCTCGTCGGCATCCTGCGGCTGCGGCGGGCGCAACGTCAGACGTTCGGTTTCGATGCGATGCTCATCCATCTGCGTCTCCTGTGAAACCCGCAGGGTGCGCTGCGCGCACCGGCGCTTATCCCGAATTGCCCACTCAGACCGGGGACGGCCCGATGGGATAGAACTGCCCGGCACTCCACACCCCCAGCCAAGGCTTGCCGTCCACTTCGCGCTCCACCGCCAGTTCCACCAGTTGGTAGAACACGTTGTGATGAATCAGCGCTTCGAGGTTACGCCGCACCAGAATATAGGGCGAGGGTTCGAGTGTCGCAGGGTCGATCTCCACCCGAATCGGGTGCTCGGCGCCGGCCACCACTTCATCCTCGACATTGGTGATAAAGCGCAGCACCTGCGCTTCACCCTCACCTTCCACCTGCAGGGTCACGGCAACGAAGGGCGCGTCGTCTACCTTGATGCCCACCTTCTCCACCGGCGTGATCAGGAAATAATCGTCACCGTCACGGCGGATGATGGTGGAAAACAGCCGCACCATGGGTTTGCGGCCGATGGGTGTACCCAGGTAATACCAGGTGCCATCGCGGGCGATACGCATGTCGATATCGCCACAGAAATCGGGGTTCCACAGGTGCACAGGTGGCAGGCCCTTGCCTTCGCCCTTGGGGATCTGCGCCAGCAGGTCGCCGGCCTTGCCTGGATCGCTCATGCTCTCTCCTCGTCCATATTTTGCCGGGGACTGAAGAGGATACACCGTGGCACCTGTCGCGGCTAAAGCCCCTCCCACAAGAGCGGCGCGCCGATTGCCCCTAGTCTTAGCGGCCAACCCCCAGCAGGCTGCGCGCATAGTCGTGCAGCGGCGGGCCGATCAGGTCCTGCGGCTGGGCGTCGTAAAACGTCAGGAATCCGCCACGGCTGCGAATCCGCGCGGTGTCGACCAGGAAGCGAGTATTGGTTTCGATCAGCATCAGCTGGATCGATGCCCGGTCGGTGCCGAGGCGATCCACAGCCTCCTGATCCTCCCACTCCTCCAGGGTGCCGATGCGGTCATCGCTGTAGGCGAAACGCGCATACAACAGATAATGTGCGCCAGCCCCGCGCGCCTCGGCCATGGCTTCATCCAGGCCTGCCGGCTGACGTGCGCGGCGCACCAGCGGGAAGTATTCGACGAAGCCCTTGAACGCCTCCTCGGCCACCACATTGGGCCGCGGGTAGCCATGGCCCGGCGGCACGAAGTGGCCCTGGGCGATGTAGATGAAGGAGTCCTGCTGCAGGCGCCGCGAGGTCATGCGCTCGGTACGGCCGTGGTCGAGAAACCCGGCATCGCGCAGGTGGTACTCGGCGCCGCTGGCCAGATCACTGACCTTCATGCACCCGGTCAGGCCCAGCAGCGCCACCAGTAGAAGCAGGTTACGCATGAATCGATCCTCCTCGCCGGTGACGGAAATCCGGCGGATGAGGCGTAGATGCAGGTTCTGCGCCAGCCTTATTCAAGTCCACCTTGCCATTTCACTGGCCTCAGGCCTGCCGAGCGGTATCGCGGTGTCTGGGCAAGGCGATGGAAATCAGCGCAGCGGCCAGTACGAACGCGCTGGACACCCACAGGCAGGCCTCCAACCCATGAGCCTGGAAGACCCAGCCCGAGAGCAAGGTGCCGATCAGCCGCCCCAGTGCGTTGGACATGTAGTAGAAGCCTACGTCCAGCGATACGCCGTCCTCCTTGGCGTAGCTGACGATCAGGTAGCTGTGCAGCGAGGAATTCACCGCGAACAGCACGCCGAACAGCATCAGCCCACCGAGCAAGACCGCCTGCGCCGACCAGCCGGCGCCCAGCCCCAAGGCGATCAGCGCCGGCAGCCCGGCCAGCAGCGCGGCCCAGACGAAAGCCGCGCGGCCGTCCGGCACATGCCCGCTTTGCTTGCCGGTGATGCGCGGGGCAAGCGATTGCACGATGCCGTAGCCGATCACCCAACTGGCGAGAAAGCCGCCGACCAGCCAGAAGTCCCAGCCGAATACCGAGCTCAGGTACACCGGCAGCGCCACCACGAACCAGACGTCACGCGCACCGAAGAGAAACAGCCGGGCAGCCGAAAGAATGTTGATCGCCCGGCTCTTGGAGAGCATGTCGCGGAATTTCGGCTTGGCCTTGGCCTTGCCCAGATCCTTCTTCAGCAGCACCAGGCTGGCCAGCCAGATCAGCGCCAGCGCGGCAGCCATAGCCAGCACCGCGCCGGTGAACCCGAGCACGGCGAGCAGCGCGCCACCCAGGAAGAAGCCGACGCCCTTGAGCGCATTCTTCGAGCCGGTGAGGATGGCCACCCATTTGTACAGCGTGCCCTGCTGACTGTCCGGCACCAGGAGCTTGATCGAGCTCTTGGCGCTCATCTTGTTCAGATCCTTGGCGATGCCGGACAGCGCCTGCGCCCCCATGACCCAGGGCACGGTCAACCAGGCGGCCGGCACGGTGAGCATCAACAGCGCCAGTACCTGCAGACCAAGGCCGATGTTCATGGTGCGGTTCAGACCCAGCCGCGCGCCCAGGTAGCCGCCCACCAGGTTGGTGACCACGCCGAAGATCTCGTAGAACAGAAACAGCGCGGCGATCTGCAGCGGCGTGTAGCCCAGGCTGTGAAAATGCAGCACCACCAACATGCGCAGTGCGCCGTCGGTGAGGGTAAAGGCCCAGTAGTTGCCGGTTACCAAGAGGTACTGGCGGATCTCCGGAGAGAGTCGTGCGAGGGCGTGCATGGCGTGATTTCCTGATCGGGCGTTATAGCGGCCGGAGGGCTGGCCTCAAACGTAGGGTGCGCCGCGCGCACCATGGCGCTCCCTAATGGGCATACGGGCAAGCCGATGATTCGTCCCAGGCAGCAGGAAGGACGCCCCATAAGCCTGTCCTTCCCATGCTGTGCGCTGGCTGGTGCGCACGGCGCACCCTACGAATCAGCCGGCCTGGCCGACCAGGCGCGCCAGCTCCACCGCGCGGTTGGCATAGCCCCATTCGTTGTCGTACCAGGCGTAGATCTTCACTTGGGTGCCGGCCACTACCATGGTCGAGAGCGCATCGATGATCGAAGAGCGCGGATCGGTGCGATAGTCGATGGACACCAGCGGGCGCTCCTCGTAGCCGAGGATGTTCTTCAGTGGGCCATCGGCGGCGGCCTTGAGCAGCGCGTTGACTTCCTCGGCCGTGGTGGCGCGCTCGACCTCGAACACGCAGTCGGTCAGCGAGGCGTTGGCCAGCGGCACGCGCACGGCATGGCCGTTCAACTTGCCGCGCAGCTCGGGGAAGATCTCGGCAATCGCCGTGGCCGAACCGGTGGTGGTCGGGATCAGGCTCATGCCCGAGGCACGGGCGCGACGCAGGTCCTTGTGCGGCTGGTCGAGGATGCTCTGGGTATTGGTCAGGTCATGGATGGTGGTGATCGAGCCGTGGCGAATGCCCAGCGCCTCGTGGATCACCTTGACCACCGGTGCCAGGCAATTGGTGGTGCAGGACGCGGCGGTGACGATGCGGTGCTGCGCCGGGTCGAACAGGTGCTGATTGACGCCCATCACCACGTTCAGCGCGCCCTGCTCCTTGACCGGCGCGCAGACCACCACGCGCCCCACGCCCTGGTCCAGATAGCCCTGCAGCACGGCGACCGTCTTCATCTTGCCGCTGGCCTCGAGCACCAGGTCGCAGCCGCTCCAGTCGGTGTCGGCGATGGCCTTGTTGGCGCTCACCTTGATGCGCTTGCCATCGATCACCACGCAATCGCCATCGCTGCCCGCCTCGAACTGCCAGCGGCCATGCACCGAGTCGAAGTTGAGCAGGTGCGCGTGGGTGGCGGCGTCGCCTGCCGGGTCGTTGATCTGCACGAACTCCAGTTCTGGCCAGTTCCAGGCCGCGCGTAATGCCAGACGGCCGATGCGGCCAAAACCGTTGATGCCTACTTTGATGCTCATGTCGATGCCTCTGTCAGTGGGTCGCGTCGAACTGGTTGATCCAGTTGACGTGAGCGGGATGCTGGATGGCATTGGGCCGCAGTGCCTGCACCAAGGCGATGGCCTGACTGCGCGCGATGCCGGTTTCGATGAGGATGCGTGCGGCGATCAGACCGGTGCGCCCGGAGCCGCCCTTGCAGTGGATGGCCAGCGAGCGGCCGCCACGCAGGTGTTCGACAATCGCCTGGCGCGATGCCCGCCAGCCTTCGCCGAACGCCTCCAGCGGCACCTGTTCGTCGGCCACCGGCAGGTGATACCAGGCCAGCGCCAACGCCTGGCACTGCTGGGCGATTTGCTCGGCGCCGTTGGCGGCCAGTTCGTTGTAGGGCATCAGGGTGATCACGCCCGCTGCCCCAGCCTGCTTCAGCGCCAGTAGCGCTGCTTCGAGCGTGGTTTCACGGGTACCTGGACAGGGTGTGAAGATCAGCGTGCCGGCCAGGCCGGGCACGTGCAGTGCATCGTATGGATGAGTCATGGCGGGCAGTTCCTTCGCTCAGATGGCGCGCTGGTTGACGCGTTTGGACAGTTCTTCGGCCGACTCCTTGCGCTCGGAATAGCGGTCGACCAGGTAGTCGGAGCGGTCACGCAGCAGCAGGGTGAACTTGACCAGTTCCTCCATCACGTCTACCAGGCGGTCGTAGAACGAGGACGGTTTCATCCGGCCCTCCGCGTCGAACTCCATGAAGGCCTTGGGCACCGAGGACTGGTTGGGGATGGTGAACATGCGCATCCAGCGCCCCAGTACGCGCAGCTGATTGACCACGTTGAACGACTGCGAGCCGCCGCAGACCTGCATCACCGCCAGGGTCTTGCCCTGGGTCGGGCGGACCGCGCCCATGGCCAGCGGCACCCAGTCGATCTGCGCCTTGAACACGGCGGTCATCGCGCCGTGGCGCTCGGGGGAGCACCACACCTGGCCTTCCGACCACTGCATCAGTTCGCGCAGCTCCTGCACCTTGGGATGGCTGTCCGGCGCATCGTCCGGCAGCGGCAGGCCGCGCGGGTCGAAGATGCGCGTCTCGGCGCCGAAGTGCTGCAGCAGGCGCGCGGCCTCCTCGGTCATCAGGCGACTGAAGGACTTCTCGCGGGTGGAGCCGTACAGCAGCAGGATGCGCGGCGCGTGGATCGAGGCCGACTCGATGGCTAGCTTGTCGGCAGTCGGCAGCTCGAGCAGTTGCAGGTCGGCGTTGGGCAGGTCGTCTTGCACGGTGTTGCTCCAGGAATTGGGTCAGAACAGGGTCTTCACGAGGCTCGCCGCTCAGTCACAGGCGGGCTTGCGCCCAGGGCGGTCACGCATCTGCCACAGGCGCTGCACATCCGGGCGCAGCCACTCGGCATTGCTGTCCAGGGTGCGCTTGAGCACGTCCCTGACCCACTCGGGCAACTGCGGATGCAGGCGGTAGTACACCCACTGCCCGTTACGGCGGTCTTCGAGCAGACCGCTGCTGCGCAATAACGCCAGGTGCCGGGAAATCTTCGGCTGGGCCTCTTCCAGCGCGGCGGTCAGCTCGCAGACGCACAGTTCCTGCTCGAGGGTAACGAGCATGGCGATGCGCGCGCGCGTTTCATCGGCCAGGCACTTGAACAGTTCGGTGGGCGTCATGCCATCGTTGGCAGTACTGGCTGGCTTGCTCTTGATCAGCACGAACATCTTTATCCGCTCGTGGATCTCGTGCAGGGTCTTGCGATAGGCGTCCTTCTGCGAGCTGGTCGCCGGGTCCTCGAAGTTCCAGGCGATGTACTCGCCAGTGCCGGGAAGCGCCAGGCACTCCAGCGCAGACTTGTCACATAGGGTGATCACATAGTCGAACGGCTCGCCCGCCACCTGCTCGACGGATTTGCTGAACAGCCCGGCGGTAGAAACGCCGAGGTGCTCCAGCGCATCGCGGGTGCGCGGGTCTACCTCAGTGGGCGCGGTGCCCGCACTGAAGGCTTCGAAATGTTCGGAGTCGGTATGGCGCAGCAGCGCTTCGGCCATCTGCGAGCGCGACGAGTTGGCCACGCAGAGGAACAGGACACGCTTTTTCTGACTCATGTTGATTTCCGTCAAGGATGCACATGAGCGAATATATTATTTTGCAGATATACAGTAAAGCGAATATGTTTGGCCATTCGCTGATGACGAGGATAGGCAACCAAGATGACAAATGCGTGTGATACCGCCCTGAAGCAATCCGCAGGCGCGCCCCTGGGGTTCTTCGAGCGTTACCTGACCCTGTGGGTATTCCTCTGTATTGCGGCCGGTACGGCGCTCGGCCTGGTCGCTCCGCAGGCCGCCCAGGCGGTGGGCGCCATGGAAGTTGCCCAGGTGAACATCCCGGTCGGTCTGCTGATCTGGGTGATGATCATCCCCATGCTGATGAAGATTGACTTCGGCTCTCTGCATGAAGTGCGCGGACAGAAAACCGGCATCGGCGTCACCCTGTTCGTCAACTGGGTGGTCAAGCCATTCTCCATGGCGCTGATCGGCTGGCTGTTCATCAAGATCCTGTTCGCCGACTGGCTGCCGGCCGACCAGCTCGACAGTTATATGGCCGGGCTGATCCTGCTGGGCACCGCGCCCTGCACGGCGATGGTGTTCGTGTGGAGCAATCTGTGTAACGGCAACGCCAACTTCACCATCAGCCAGGTGGCCCTCAACGACCTGGTGATGGTGTTCGCCTTCGCCCCCATCGTCGCCCTGCTGCTGGGCGTGTCGTCGATCCCGGTGCCCTGGGACACCCTGCTGCTGTCGGTGGTGATGTACATCGTCATCCCCCTGGCCATCGCCCAGGCCGTGCGCGCCCACCTGCTCAAGCGCGGCAAGCCCGCCTTCGATGCGGCACTGGCGAAAATCTCTCCCTTCTCCATCCTCGCCCTGCTGGCCACCCTGGTGCTGCTGTTCTCCTTTCAGGGCCAGGCCATCGTCGAACAACCATTGGTGATCGGCATTCTGGCCATGCCCATCCTGCTGCAGACGCTGTTCATCGCCGCGCTCGGCTACTGGCTCAACCGCTCGCTGAAAGTGCGCCATGACGTGGCCGGCCCCTCGACCATGATCGGCGCGTCCAACTTCTTCGAGCTGGCCGTGGCGGTGGCCATCGTGCTCTACGGCTTCGACTCCGGCGCCGCGCTGGCCACCGTGGTCGGCGTGCTGATCGAGGTGCCAGTGATGCTCTGGCTGGTGCGCATGGTCAACAAGAGTCGCAACTGGTACGAACTCGCCTTGCACCGCTAACCAGGGAAATTTTACATCTGGTTACACGCATATACGGATAATGTAATAAGCAAGTCACATAGCCTGCGCTAGGGTGTGCCTACCCCAACACCCTAGGATGCACAACGATGAAAAAGATCGCCCTGACCGCCCTGATGCTCTCCAGCCTCTTCGCCGGCACTGCGCTGGCCAGCCAGTACGACCGGCCTGGTTTCGTCACTGAAATCGAGGACGGCCGTCTGTGGGTATTTCGCGAGAACTCTCAAGAGCTGAAGGACTTCAAGGCCACTGGCGAGCCGGCCAAGCAGTTCACCGACATCGGCAGCGGCCCGGATGGCATGACGGTCAAATCCGCTGACGAGCAGACCCTCAAGGATTACCTGCAGGCAGTGAAGAAGTAATCATGAGACAAGCGTCGGGCGTATGAAAAGACGATGCGCCTGACGCTCGCAGCCGCCTTCGGGCGGCTTTCTTTTGCGCTGGACCGAAAGCCCGATGAAGCCCCCCGGCGCTTTCTTTTTCAGAGAGCAGTCGGCAATCGCCGAGAAAGGATTGCGTAGCTAAGCCGTTCCAGAACAGCCGACCAAGCATCAGCTGCCGATGATCTTCATCACCATCAAGCCACAGAGAGACCGGTATCAACTCATCCTGCTTGCTGAGTGCATGACCTGGCGTACTGTCGAGGGGAAGAGCCCATCACGCGCTTAAACGCCGTGCTGAATGCGCTCTCTGATTCGTAGCCCAGGGACAAGGAAATGGCAGAGACGGGATCAGAGGAGTTTTCCAACTTGTCCCCGGCCAGAAGCATGCGCCATCGTGTCACGTACTCCATGGGTGAACTACCGACGGTTTCCCGGAATTTGAGGGCAAAGGCAGAACGCGACATGCAGGCACGCTCAGCCAGTGCCGGCAACGTCCAACGGTAGGCGGGGTCGGCATGGATCGCTCCGATTGCTGGCCCCAGTTGCTTGTCCGCCACGGCAAATAGCCATCCGGTACGGTTCGAGCCATTCTCCTTCACGTGCAGCCGGAGCGCTTGAACCAACATCATGTGAGCGAGGTGTTGAGCGATAAGAGAGCCACCAGGCTCTGGATCATGTAACTCCTGCATCATCCTTTCCACGGCCCAACGCAACGCAGCCTGCTCCGCCTCGCTACGGATATGCACAATTGGCGGAAGCATCCCTATCAGGGTTTCGCTATGTCCACCGCTGACGCCAAATCGGCTGCCGACAAGGAAGAACTCTCCCCCGTCCTTGATCCTCACTACAGCACCAGGGCGAGGTGGGGGGAAATAGTTGCTAGACGGCTCTGCCGGCAATGTCATGTCACTGGCCAAACGAAAAGGTCTACCGCGGGGTAGGACGAAGCAATCACCCTTTCTCATATGCACTGCTTCTGGCACACCCTCGACAGCTAGCCAACACTCACCAGATACCACGGCATAACATTTGATGAGCTTGTTCTGCGCCGGGAACTGAACTGACCATGCTCCGCCCGCTTCCACGCCGGCAGAAACATAGCTACGCGGCTTCAGCAACGAGAGGACATCTGACAGCGGATCCATGATTTCTCCGAACGATCAAATAGATGCCCGACATTACCCCACAGTTAATGCAACGTGTAAGCGACAGAAATGCTATCCGGCCTCCCAGATAAAGCTAGTAACAAAAAACTTAAAACTGGATAAGGCAATTTTGAAATTACAGCTCCATTGCCACCGAACAACTTGTGTAGCACCCAATCAATACTGCCAAGGCAGGCGCTCAAACATGCCCCAATCTATTCAGCTCGGTGATGGACGATCACAAAAGTATGCGGGACCAACGCGCATAGCCCCCTTTCACGCAACTTCATAAGCTCGAAAGGAGAAACGTGCAGAGGTCAGCAGAAGACTATTCCAACTGATATTCAGTCTCTTCGGGTTAAGCGTAGGAAATGTCTCCGTATGTAACGACATACCGACATCACTTACTGAATACAGGCTGTATTGCGACGATTCGTGTCATGACTTATTACAAATAGCCCTGCCGCACCTCGACTCACTCCATTATTCGACCAATGAAGGTTCCCGTGCTCGTGAGATCATTTCTTGTGCTGGCATCACTCTTTCTCGGCGCATGCGATACGGCACCTCATAGCCCTGATGACGCCCCCAACCCTGATAACGCACGTGTGGCGGTGGCTCCAGCGAAACCCCTGGCATTTGGCGAACGTTTCGCTCTCACAGGAACCGTGACTGCGCAACGACAGGCACGTTTGTCGGCACGTACGGATGGGCTGATATCACGCGTTCATGTCGATGCTGGCGATCAGGTCGAAGCCGGACAAACTCTGCTTGAGCTCGATTCTGCATTGGCGCACCAGGCACTGCTACGCGCTCGCGCCAACGCGACTGAAGCCAGCGCCACCGTACGCGAAGCCCAACGCTTGGTCACCGAGGCGCAACGACTTGTCGCGCACAATGCCATAGCGACCACAGAACTAGGTGCTCGTACTGCGGCTCTGGAGCTGGCACGAGCTGCAGAGCAATCTGCTCACGCGAGCGTGCGCGAGCAAGAAGAAGTCGTCACACGACACGTTTTGCCGGCGCCATTCTCCGGGGTTGTTGCCGAGAAACTCAGTGAAATCGGGGAGTGGGTACAGCGCGGCACACCAGTGCTCTCGCTGGTAGCAACCCACCCTGTCTATCTCGACCTTCGCGTACCGCAAGAGCGCTTTGAACAGATCGGCGATGACATTCAGGCAAGGGTATTCTCCGATGCCCTTGGCGGCCGACCACTAGAGGCTCGTATCGGTGCGAAAGTGCCGGTGACGAATCCCGATGCGAGAACCTTTCTGCTTCGTTTGCTGGTAGACGACCCGCAAGGTGGCCTGCTTCCCGGAACGTCTGCCCGGGCCGAGATTTCTCTCTCGCAGACGGCTGGCGATGCGGTCCTGATCAGCCGTGACGCGCTACTACGCCAGCCTGATGGTAGTCACAGCATTTATGTAGTTCAGGACGAAAGAGGTCAGATCGTTGCGCGCAGACGCGTCGTACGCGTTCTCCACGATGAGGGCAGCGGCGTAGCCGTCGCCAGTGACCATGTAAAAGTCGGCGAACGAATCATCATCCGCGGCAACGAGGCGTTAAAAGACGGCCAACGCGTAGACGTGGTGGAGCACTGACGTATGGGATTCGAACGCATGCTTCAGCATGGCACCTTGATAGCCGTCGCAGTCCTCATCCTATGTGTTTTTGGGATCAGCTCAGCATTACGTGTACCCGTTCAGATGATCCCAGATCTGGAAACACGAACCATCAGCGTAGATACCCGCTGGCCTGGAGCTTCACCTCGGGATGTGGAGCAAGAGATTCTGATTGAGCAGGAAGAGTACTTGAGAACACTTCCTGGCCTCAGGCGCATGGTTTCGACCAGCAGCGTAGGCCAGGCCAACATCGAGCTGGAATTCCCATTTGGCGTCGATATCAACGAAGCGCTGATCAGAACCAATAATGCGCTCAGCCAGGTTTCTGGCTATCCGGAAAACGTCGACGCCCCCTCTCTCAGCACCATTTCCTCGTCTGATGATCCCTTTATGTATTTCCGTGTAGGGCCGCGCACGGAGGGTAACGCCAATCTCGATCTGAAAATGATGCGCAGCTTCCTGGAGGACGAAGTGCGTCCGCGTCTGGAACGTATCAATGGCGTTTCTCTGGTGGATATTCGTGGTGCGGAGGAGCGGCAGGTGCGTATCGAAGTCGATCCCTACCGTTTGGCCGAACGTGGATTGGACATGGCTGATCTTCGCAATGCCCTGCGGCTACGCAATATCGATCATCCCGCCGGTGACCTCGACAGCGGTAAGCGCAACATACTGGTGCGTACTGTCGGGCGCTTCAGCGAACCTGCTGACATCGGCGAATTGATCATCGCCGAGCGCGAAGGCAGCTTGGTGCGCCTATCAGATGTGGCCGAAATCCAACTAAGCCATCACGAACTGCGAACTTCGTCCTATTACAACGGCCTACCCGCTCTGATCTTGGCGGTGCGCCGTGAAACCGGCTCGAATGTCGTTCAGACCAAGTACGCCGTACTTCCGACAGTCGAGGTTATCAACACGGATATCTTGTCCCCGTTGGGCCTGGAGATGACGCTGGTCAACGAGGATGCACGTTATGTCGAGGACTCCATCAGCAACGTCTGGAACAATCTGCTGCTGGGCACATTGCTGGCAACTCTGGCGATGTATGCCTTCTTGCGTTCGATACGCAGCACGATCGTAGGGGTAATTGGTATTCCAATCTGCACCGTCGCAGCTTTCATCGGCTTGCTACTGGCAGGACGCACACTCAACGTGATCTCCATGGCCGGGGTGGCATTCGCCATCGGCATGACGCTCGACAACACCATCGTGGTGCTGGAAAGCATCGATCAAGCCCGCAAGCGCGGCCTCAAGCCATTCCAGGCTGCGGTGGAGGGCGTGCGGAGGGTCTGGCCAGCGATACTGGCCTGTACACTGACTACCGTACTGGTGTTCGCACCTACCCTGTTCATCCGGCAGGAAGCCGGGCAGCTCTACTCGGATATTGCCATCGCCATATCTGCGGCGATCCTGGCGTCGATGGCGGTCGCCGTGACAGTGCTACCGGCACTGGCATCGCGCCTACTACCGACATTGACATCAAATGAACCAACTGAAAGCAGCGTACTTGGACGGATAGGCGCCTGGATAACGGCCTCTTATCGCAGCCCCAAAAGGCGCCTGATCATTCTACTTGGGACCCTTTTTGCTGCTGTCTGTACTGCGGTGTGGCTGACACCTCCGGCGGAGTACCTGCCAGAAGGTGAGGAAGCCAGAATTTTCTCGCGAATGATCGCACCGCCCGGCTACAACCTTGCGGAGGTCGAAAGCATTGCGCAGATTCTGATTCCGGAGCTGCAACAACGCCTGGAGGATGACCCAGCGCTTTTCCATCGCGACGAGACAGACATACCTGCGCTCCGTTTCTTCTCCATGTTTGTCGATGCTCAGGGTATCAGCGTCATTACCGACCCCAAGAATGCAGGCGATCTGGAAGCCTTGATGAAAGCTCTGGAAACGCGCTTCACCGCCTGGCCGGGCATGAGGGCGTTCGCCTCACGCGGCTCCATCATTTCAAGCAACGACGGCGGCACGCGAAGCATCAATCTGAACATTTCAGGCACTGATCTCGTGCAGATATACCAAGTTGCCGGTCGCGCCTACGCCCGGGCCGGGTCACTGTTCGAAGGTGCCCAGATTGGTTCCGAACCAAGTTCACTCAGCCTGAACCAGTCACTACTGGAAGTTCACCCACGCTGGGAGCGTCTGGCAGAAGTCGGCCTGAGCGCCGAGCGCTTTGGCTACTCAGTTGCCGCCCTCAGCGACGGGGCGTTCGCCGACGATATGATTCTGAATGATCGACGCGTCGATATTTATCTCTTCAGCAATGCAGGTAGCGAGCAAAAAGCCGAGCACCTGCGTGATCTGCCTATCGCGACCCCCGCAGGACTAGTACTGCCGCTCTCTGCGCTAGCCGAGCTCAGGGAATCGATTGATACCGACAGCATTCGCCGAGTAGACGGCCGCCGCACCGTTACTCTGAATATCGTCCCGCCACGCTCGGTCGCGCTGGAAACTGCCGTCGATCAGGTGCGTACGGATCTGATCGACGCCATGCGACTGGATGGCGAAATTCCATATGACATCTCGGTTAGCATCAGCGGCGCCAGTGACCAGCTACAGGCCACGCGTGAAGCGGTTTCGAGCAACTTCCTGCTCGCCGTGCTGCTTTGTTATCTGATGCTGGTAGCGATCTTCCGTCACTGGGGGCGACCATTATTCGTCATGGCCACCATTCCATTGGGCATCACCGGAGGGATCATCGGGCTGGCACTACTCAACGGTGTCGGCGCCACATTCGGCATCCATCAACCTTTCGACATGATCACTCTACTCGGCTTCCTGGTACTGCTTGGTGCAGTAGTCAACAACCCCATTCTGATCGTTCAGGAAGCCTACCAACGTATGGAAGAAGGTGCAGAATCGATCACTTCGGCAGTAGACGATGCCATCAACATCCGTCTGCGAGCGATTCTGATGTCCACTCTAACGACCATCCTGGGCATAGCACCTTTGGTATTCATCCCCGGCGCGGGTACCGAGCTCTATCGTGGACTGGGCGCCATCGTGATGTTCGGTGTCGCATTCTCCACGTTAGTCACTCTGACTGTCCTGCCCAGCCTGATGATCACTCTGATAGCCCTTCAACAGTCTCTGGTCTCTCGATTACGCGTCCTCCTCACTCGTCCACAAACGAAAGAGTGATCCGCCCGTACCTCGTATTCATGCGTTCTTAACTATCGACCACGTGCTTGTCGTGCAGGACAGAGAACGACCCGAAATCATAGACGAATTGTATTCGTGGCAAGCCTACGTCAATACAGTGGCCTCAACACTTTCAAAAGGAACACTTATGCAATTTAAACAAGTTATTTGTATTGCTTCCGCCATATTTCTTAGCGGCCTTGGCACTCAGAGAACATACGCCACTACCATCGCCAATGAGGTGTATGCAAATATTGATGACCCGCCGGCCTGGAAATCCTGCCAACGAATAGAAAACCCTGAAAAAAGATTAACTTGCTTTGATGAATGGGGGCGGCAACAAACCGCCAAGGTCGCGACACAGAACAATACTCCGCCAACAGATGCAGCGACGACAGTAATACCTCCCAGCAGAGAAACTTCGGCTATTGCGGAGTCAGGTAACTGTCGCAACAAGCAATACTCGGCCTTATCGCGCTTCTGGGAGCTTGAAGCAGGCACGGACTGCGGAACCCTCTCCCTACGCGGTTATCGCCCCTTGAACGTTTCGCTCTCAACCACGACAGATCGACCAAAGGTAGAGGATGCCACGGAAGGTGAAAACTCGACCTACCAAGCTACCGAAGCTCGTATTGCCCTGTCGTTACGCACCAAACTTGCTCAGAACCTACTGACGGATAACGACGCCTCCCATCAGGATTCTTTATGGTTCGGCTACAGCCAGCAGTCAACCTGGCAGTTGTTCAATGAAAACATGTCCCGTCCATTCCGAACGACAGATCATGAGCCGGAAATCATGTATGTCTACCCGACGACTTACAGCGCTCTTGGCAACTGGCAAGTAAGCTATATGGGTGTTGGTGCAACTCATCACTCCAATGGTGAGTCTGAGCCACTCTCTCGAAGCTGGAACCGTGTTTATCTGATGAGCGGTGCAGAGCTTGACGACCGCTTCCAGATCAACGGACGCCTCTGGAAACGGATCAGTGAGGATTCGGAGAACGACGACAACCCCGACATAGCCAATTACATTGGTCGGGCAGAGATTACAGGAAGGTGGAACTACGATGTACGCAACATTTTCGACGCTACGTTGCGCAACAACTTGCGCAGTGATGGGCGCGGATCACTCCGTCTTGAATGGTTCCGCACCATCGGCGACTCAGACAGCAGCAACCTTCGCTTACACACTCAGTTGTTCCATGGCTATGGTGACACACTTATCGAATATAACCGTAGGCGCACCGTATTCAGTATCGGTTTGAGTCTGGTGGATTTCTGAATCGCACCGAAACTTTATAACGCGTACTCCATCCATTGCGGCCATGGACTGGCTACAATATAAATAGGATTTTCACGCATGGAACGCACCAGACACCAAGCCTAATCTCTACAAAATGTTCGGCACAACTCCTTACCCGAATAAGCCTGGAGATTAGCATGACCAAAAAAGAAAATTCTTTTTCCAACACCGATTTGCAAGATGTAGAACGGCGCCGTTTTCTTGGCGGAGTAGTAGCAACTGCGGGAGTGGGGATACTTGCAAGTCTTGGCGCTTCCGCCACTCCATCGGTTGGCAAAAATAGAATCGTCATTACGACGCCCACCGGAAATATAGGCAGTCAACTTCTAGAAACCATTGTGGCCAGTGGCGTTCCTATCCGAGTGATTGAACGCAACCCCTCTCGCATTCCCGCCGCCGTGAGGAGCCATATCGAAATCATTCAGGGCTCACATAGTGATCCTGCCGTCGTCGATGAAGCCTTTCAGAATACCGACACCGTGTTCTGGCTATGTCCACCCGATGCACAGGCGCAAAGCGCAATAGATGCCTACGTAGACTTCACTCGTCCTGCATGCCAAGCAATCCTGCGACATGGCGTACGCCGCGTCATCAGCGTTTCCGCCCTAGGCCGCAATACGCCCTTTGCGGCTAACGCTGGTTACGTGACGGCTTCACTAGCGATGGACGACCTGATCGCCAGCACTGGTGTGAATTTTCGAGCCCTGACAATGTCCTCGTTCATGGACAACATCGCTCGCCAGACAGTATCGATTCGTGAACGAGGCGTGTTCTTCCTCCCTATCGACGGAGACCGTAAAATCCCCACAGTTGCGACTCGTGACATAGCGTCTGTAGCCGCTCAGTTGCTACTGGATCAAAGCTGGAGCGGACAACATGAAGTGGCGGTTCTTGGGCCAGAAGATCTTTCGTTCAACGAGATGGCAGACATCATGACCGAGGTGCTGGGTAAACCCGTGCGTTACCAGCAGATCAGCTTCGATGATTTCAAAGCAGGCTTCGTCCAGCGTGGAATGTCCAATGCCATGGCCAGCGCTGTGAGTGATATGTACAAGGCCAAGAACGAAGGTTTGGACAATGGCGTACAGCGCACGCCTGAAAACACGACTCCGACCACATTCAGGCAATGGTGCGAAGAAGTACTAACCCCGGCGATTTTGCAGTAGCAGAGGAACCAAGCACGACACAGCGGCTCAGCCGCCGATGATCTTCATCACGGTGACACCGCCGGAGAAGGCCAGGTCCTGCTTGTCGCCGAGGGCCTTGACCAGCAGCCGCTGCAACGCCGGCAAGGCCTGGTGACGGGGTTTGTCCAGCAGGTCGCCAACGAAGTGGCGGTTGCTCGACGACAGGCAGCCGTGCAACCAGCCGGTAGAGGACAGGCGCAGACGCGAGCAGGTACGGCAGAACGGCACGCTTTCGTTGGCGATCACGCCGAAATGACCGGCACCGGGAATGGCGTAGCGCATCGCGGTAGCGTCCACTGGTGCGCTGGCCTGAACGTACTGGTGGCGGCTGCCGATCAGCTCGAGCAGCTCGGGCAGACCGACGAATTGCTGGTTGAAGGCATTGGGGTCGCGCGCCAGGTGGCCCATGCGCATCAGTTCGATGAAGCGCAGCTCGAAGCCGCGTTCCAGGCAGTACTCCAGCAGCGGCAGTACCTGGTCGAGGTTCTGCCCGCGCAACGGCACCATGTTGACCTTGATCTTCATCCCGGCTTCGCGCGCCGCTTCCATGCCGGCCAGCACGGTGGCCAGGTCGCCGCCGCGGGCGATGCTGCGGAAGGCGTCGGCGTCGAGGGTATCGAGGGAAACATTGAGACGGCGGATACCGCATTCGACCAGCAGCGGTAGCTTGCGCTCGAGCAACTGGCCGTTGGTGGTCAGGCTGATATCGTCGAGACCGAGTTGGCTGACCTGGCGCAGGAAAGGCTCCAGGCGCGTGCTGACCAGCGGTTCACCACCGGTGATGCGCAGGCGCTCGATGCCGGCTGCTTCGATCAGATAAGCCACGCCACGCGCCATGGCGTCGGCGGAGAGTTCGTCCTGAGCGGCGACCAGACGCTTGCCGTTCGGCACACAATAGGTGCAGGCGTAGTTGCAGGCGGCGGTCAGGCTGACGCGGAGGTTGCGAAAGCGTCTGCCCTGGCGATCGACGATCATTGAGAGCTCCAGTTCGTTAAGAACCGGAGTATATCGCTATGTCAGCCACGGCACATTACCGTGGCCGACATGCCAGGCATCAGGCGTCGCGCTTGCGCTTGTTACCCATGCGCACGCCGATGTCCATGAGGAACTGGAAGAAGCCTTCCTGATCCTCGAGCACGTTGCTCCAGAACGGCGAGTGATACAGCGCCACGGCGCCGTGCACCAGGGCCCAGGCTGCGCAATAGTGGAAGTACGGCGGCACGTCTTCCAGCTTGCCTTCGGCGATGCGGCCCTTGATCAGCTGGGTCAGACGCTCGAAGTTGGAAGCACGGATCTTGTGCAGCTGCTCGACCATTTCCGGCACCTGATTGCCCTTGACCACCTTTTCTTCCAGGCGGTCGAACAGGCGATAGCGTTGCGGATCGCGCATGCGGAACTCGAAGTACGCACGCGACAGCGCTTCCTTGTCACGATCCACGTCGGCCGAATGCAGCAGCTCGTTGAGATCACGCTCGTAGTCGAGCATCAGGCGCAGGTAGATCTCCGCCTTGGACTTGAAGTGCTTGTAGATAGTGCCTTTGCCGATACCGACCGCATCAGCGATCATCTCGACAGTAACGCTGTCTTCTCCTTGTTCGAGGAAGAGTTTCAGCGCGGTATCGAGAATTTCTTGCTCGCGGCGACGGAATTCGCGGACCTTACGGGGTTCTTTCTGCATAAAGGGACTACGGGGTCAAAAATCGAAGCCGCTTATTATGCCCAAATGCGGCCAAATTGCACGGATCATCCGACCATGTACGTGTTTCATGATGAGTTCCCCCTGGAAAATGGACTGCGCTATCTGAACCATGCGGCGGTCGCCCCCTGGCCGAAACGCAGCGCTGAAGCGGTGCGGCGGTTCTCGGAAGCGAACGTGACCAGCGGCGCACGTGATTATCCCGACTGGTTGAAACTGGAGCGCAGCCTACGCGAACGCCTTGTGCGTCTGATGAACGCACCAAGCACCGGTGATATTGCGCTGGTCAAGAATACCTCCGAGGCACTGTCCTTCGTGGCATTCGGCCTGGACTGGCGAGCCGGCGATCAGGTGATCATCAGCGACGAGGAATTCCCTTCCAACCGCATCGTCTGGCTGGCGTTGGCCGCCCAGGGTGTGGCGGTGGTCGAGGTCAGCCTCAAGGGCGAAGATCCGGAAGCAGCGCTGCTCGCCGCCTTCACCCCGCGAACACGCCTGTTGTCGATCAGCGCCGTGCAGTTCGCCAGCGGCCTGCGCCTGGATCTGCCGCGCCTTGGTCGCGGCTGCCGCCAGCATGGCGTACTGTTCTGCATCGATGCCATCCAGCAGCTGGGCGCCCTGCCCTTCGATGTCCAGGCCTACAACTGCGACTTCGCCATGGCCGACGGCCACAAATGGATGCTCGGCCCGGAGGGCCTGGGGGTGTTCTATTGCCGCAGTGCGGTACGCGACCAGCTGAAACTGCACGAGTACGGCTGGCACATGCTGGAGCACGCCGGCGATTACACCCGCCAGGACTGGCAACCGGCCCGCAGTGCGCGGCGCTTCGAATGCGGCAGCCCGAACATGCTCGGCGCCTTCGCCCTAGAGGCGAGTTTGTCGTTGCTCGAAGAAGTGGGTATGGAGCGGGTCGGCGCCTTGCTGGAGAAACGGGTGCAGCGCCTCGACGACGGTATTCGCGCATTACCCGGTGCGGTGATTCATAGCCCGCTCGACCCCGCGCGCCGTGCCGGCATCCTCAACTTCAGCCTGGCAGGCTGGGACAATGCCGCGCTGTATCAACGTCTGCGTGAGGAACAGGTGATCTGCGTGCAGCGCGGTCCAGGCGTACGCCTGTCGCCACATTTCTATACCAGCGAGCAGGTGATCGAAGAGACCTTGGGCCTGCTAACCCAGCTGGCAAAAGGGTGAGGACTCAGCAGCGTCCGCGGTATTCCAAATCCGTTTAAAAAACTCAGGCTTTGGCCTGGACGCTCGCTGATCATGGCTAATACTGGAACTTACTGGTGCGCGGCATCTCCCCCCAAGTGCCCCGCCAGCCAAGGTACCGTGGACCGCGTACCTTGATTTACTCCTAATGGTCTTAACCCGGATTCATCCCCCAGAGTCCGGGTTTTTTTTGCCTGGTCTGATGACAGAAGCGCGAACCGTAGCCCGGATGCAATCCGGGAAATATTTACCGACGCCCCCGGATTGCATCCGGGCTACGCCATAGTTTCAGGCCACACCAGCTAGCGGGAACAGACGCTTGAAGTTACTCGAGGTCTGCTCGGCCAGGCTCTCGTAGCTGACGCCACGCAACACCGCCAGGTACTCCGCCACTTCACGCACGTATTGCGGCAGGTTGGGCTTGCCACGATGCGGCACGGGCGCCAGGTAAGGCGAGTCGGTTTCCACCAGCAGACGGTCAGCCGGCACCTGGCGCGCCACATCGCGCAGCGCCTCGGCATTGCGGAAGGTGACGATGCCGGACAGGGAAATATAGAAACCGATGTCCAGCGCGGCCTTGGCCATCTCCCAGTCTTCGGTGAAGCAATGCAGCACGCCAGCCTGTGGCAGCGCCGCTTCGCGCAACAACGCCAGGGTGTCGGCGCGGGCCTCGCGGGTGTGCACGATTACCGGCTTACCCGTGATGCGCGCCGCCTCCAGATGCAGACGGAAGGAGGCCTGCTGCAGCGCAGCGGATTCAGGCTCGTAGTGGTAATCCAGACCGGTCTCACCAATGGCCACCACTTTTGGATGTGCCAGCTCGCCCAATAGCCAGTCCAGCGCAGGCTCGGCGCCCGGCTCGAGATCCAGCGGATGCACGCCCACCGAGCAATCGACATCGGCATAGCGCTCGGCCAGGCCCTTGACCGTGGCGGCGTTGTCGGCGCTGACGCCAATACACAGGAAATGCCCGACGCCGGCGGCGCGCGCCGCATCCAGGGCGGCATCCAGCGAGCCACCGTGGGCAGCGAGGTCGAGACGATCAAGGTGGCAATGGGAGTCGATCAGCACAGCAGGAGAACTCGGGCAAATGGAAAGCCCGAATTGTAATCGAAAGTGGCAGGCGCCTGGACGCTCTGGGGGAGATGCTTCGGCCGCGAGGACAGTACGCGCGCGGCCAGCGGGTTACATGGTGTGAGTCGGGCGGTCGGACTTCAGCGCGCCAGCGAGGTAGGTTTCGATCTTGTTGCGAGCGGTGTTATCGCCATCGTTGAACTGTACGCCGACACCGGCGGCGCGGTTGCCCTGAGCGCCTTTAGGGGTGATCCACACCACCTTGCCGGCCACCGGAATCTTCTCCGGCTCATCCATCAGGTTGAGCAGCATGAACACTTCGTCACCGAGCTTGTAGCTCTTGTTGGTGGGAATGAAGAGACCGCCATTCTTGATGAAAGGCATGTAGGCCGCGTACAGCACGGACTTGTCCTTGATGGTCAGGGACAGAATTCCGTTACGGGGACCCAGATTGGGTGGCAGGCTCATCAGCGCATTCCTAGCGTTTATTGCTTAATGGCTGATTCTAGGGCTTGTTCATGCTCATGCGCAAACAACCGGGCGGCAGGCAGCCAGCAGAATGTGACGCCCTGCCGAATCCGACTCTCGCGCCAGTCAGCCGCGATCCTGTCCTGGCAAGGCGGCCCACTGCACCAGCAGGGCTTCCAGTAGCAGCACACGATTGAGGTTGGCTTTACCCATCACCTTCTGCCTTTGCGCGAGCAACCATTCCTGAATCGCCAATACCTTGGCCTGCGCGCTCTTGTCCGCCAGGTACTGCACCACCTTGCGCATATCGACCTGGCCCAGGCCTTGCTCATCCTTGGTCAGTTGGTAGCGCAACATCAGTTGCGCCCAGTCGCAGAACCAGTCGAACAGCAGATTCAGCGGCAGTGAGTTCCAGCTTTCCGCCAGTTGGCTCGGGGAGACCTGCTGCTTGAGCAGTTTCTTCACGCCCTCCACAGCCTGCGCACGCTGCTCGCGTACACCTTGAGCCTGCAGGCGCACGGCAGCCAGCGGCGAACCCGCCGCAAGAGTCAGCAGATCAGCACGCTCTTCGTCACCCAGTTCCGGCAGTGCCTGGGCCAGCCAGGCCAGGCTCATCGCCTCGCTCGGCAATGGGCAGGCCTGCTGCACGCAGCGACTCTTGATGGTCGGCAGCAGGCGGCTGGGCTGGTGGCTGATGAGCAGCAGCACGGTATTGCCGGAGGGTTCTTCCAGGCTCTTGAGCAGCGCGTTGGCGGCGTTGAGATTCATCGCCTCGGCCGGTTCCAGCAACACCACCTTGCGCCCACCGAGCTGCGCGGTCTGCACCACGAAGTCGACCAGCTCACGCACCTGGTCGACCTTGATCGGCTTGTCCGCCTCTTCGGGCTCCAGCACGTAGTTGTCCGGGTGAGTACCGGCAACTAACAGATGACAGGATTTACAGTTGCCACAGGCATCCAGCCCATTCGGGCTCTGGCATAGCAGGCGCGCCATCAGGCGCTCGGCCAGCGCACGCTTGCCAATGCCGGCCGGACCATGCAGCAGGTAGGCATGGGCGTGCTGGCTACGCCCGGCGAGTTGCTGCCAGAGCGCTTGTTGCCAGGGATAGACATCAGCCACGGCAGGCCTCCAGCAGGCTCGGCAGCAAGGCATCGATATCGGCCTGCACCTGAGCCAGGGTCTGCCCGGCATCGAGCACGCGATAACGTTGTGGCGCCTGCTCGGCGCGCTGCAGATAGGCCTGGCGTACCGCTTCGAAGAAGCCACGGCCTTCCTGCTCGAAACGGTCCAGACGGCCGCGAGCCGCGGCCCGAGCCAGACCGATCTCCACCGGTAGATCGAAAATCAGCGTCAGATCAGGGCGCAGCTCGCCCTGAACGAACTGTTCCAGCTGCGCGATGCGTTCGATGGAAAGACCCCGACCACCACCCTGGTAGGCGTACGTGGCATCAGTGAAACGGTCGCACAGCACCACGCTGCCTTTGGCCAGAGCCGGGCGAATGACCTGCTGCAGATGCTGGGCACGGGCAGCGAACACCAGCAGCAGCTCGGTATCGGCCGCCATCGGCTCATCGCTCGGATCAAGCAACAATTCACGAATCCGCTCGGCCAGCGGCGTACCGCCGGGTTCACGGGTCAGCAGCACATCGATGCCCTGTTCGCGCAGGCGCTCGGCCAGATATTCGCGGTTGGTGCTTTTGCCGGCGCCTTCCGGGCCTTCCAGGGTAATAAACAGACCGGTCACGGGTTGCCCTTATTCGGTTTCGGCCGCCGCGCGTGGCGCGGGGCTGGAGCGGTAGTCGGCGCGACGCTTGAGCTGATATTCGCGCACCGCGCGGTTGTGCTCGGCCAGGGTGTTGGAGAACACATGGCTACCGTCGCCTCGCGCGACGAAATACAGGGTGGTGCCATCAAGCGGGTTGAGCGCCGCGTGAATCGCCTCGCGGCCGACCATGGCGATCGGCGTCGGCGGCATGCCGTCGATGGTGTAGGTGTTGTAGGGCGTTGGCGTACGCAGGTCGGCGCGGGTGATGCGGCCGTTGTAGCGCTCGCCCATGCCGTAGATGACGGTGGGGTCGGTCTGCAGGCGCATGCCCATGCGCAGGCGACGCACGAACACGCCGGCAATCTCGCCACGCTCTTCGGGTACACCGGTTTCCTTCTCGATCATCGAGGCCATGATCAACGCGTCGTATGGCTCGCGATAGGGCAAACCCTCGGCGCGTTTCTGCCACTCCTCGGCCAATACGCTTTCAAGACGGACGTTGGCCTGCTTGAGCAGGTCCTCGTCGCTCATGCCGCGCACGTAGCGATAGGTATCGGGGAAGAAACGCCCTTCCGGGTTCTGCCCGGCCAGGCCCAGGCGCTCCATCAACTGGGCATCGCTGAGATCGGCCAGGCGCTGCTCCAGACGCTCCTGGCGAGCCAGAGCGGCGCGCACCTGGCGGAAGTTCCAGCCCTCGACCAGGGTCAGGCTGTACTGCACCACCTCACCGCGCTGCCACAGGCCGAGCATGTCGCGGGCGTTGTATTCGGGCAGCAAGCGGTATTCGCCGCTGTGCATGGCAGGCGCGCGCAGATTGAAGCGCCAGTACAGACGCAACCAGAAGGCGTTGTCGATCACGCCCTCCGCTTCCAGGCGATTGAGCAGGCCGCTCGGCGTGGCGCCGGAAGGCACCTCCAGGAGCATTTCTTCAGTCAGATGCAGAGGCTGCTCCAGCGCTCTCTGCTGCTGCCAGGCGGCACCCACGACTAGCAGCGCAGCCAGTAGCACGCCGCACTCAAGCAGCACCAAGATCTTGCGTAGCACCAGTTATTTACTCAGTAGGTCGCAGACGATGGCCTGCAGTTTACGGGTGAGCGGCCCGACCGACCAGTGTCGCTCTTGCAGCGCCCGTACAGGCCAGATGCCGTAAAGGCTGTTGCAGAGAAAGACTTCATCGGCATCCAGCAGTTCGTCGAAGGAAATATCGCGTAACTCGACAGACAACCCGAGCAACTGCGCCTGTTGCAGGATCTCCGCACGCATCACGCCGGCGACGCCACAGCGCGACAGATCGGCCGTCACCAGCCCGCCGTCGACGACCAGAAACAGGTTGCTGTACACGCCCTCGATGACCCGGCCACTGCTGTCGCGCATCAGGCCCTCGGCGAGTTCGGCGTCCTGCCATTCCGCACGAGCCAGCACCTGCTCCAGGCGATTGAGGTGCTTGAGCCCGGCCAGCAGCGGTTGCTCGGCCAGACGCGTCTTGCAGGGAAACAGACGCACGCCCTGCTCGGCATGCGCAGCGGGATACTGCGGCAGCGGCGCCGCCTGCAGGATGCGCAGCGGCTGACAGGGTTGCGGCGGCGCGTAGCCACGCTGGCCCTCACCGCGGCTGACGATCAGTTTGGCCACGCCCTCGCCCAGCTGCCCGGCGAACGCCTGCAGCTCGTGCTCAATGAGAACCAGGTCGAGGGGGATGGACAGGCGCCGACAGCCATCGGCAAGGCGCGCCATATGCCGCGCCAGCAGCGGGATGCGCCCGCCACGCACGGCGATGGTCTCGAACAGACCATCGCCGTAAGCCAGGCCACGGTCACGAACCGACAATTGCTCGCCGGGCGCGCCGTTGACCCAGCTCAGCATCAGCCGTGGTACCGACGGAACAGCAGCGAACCGTTGGTGCCGCCGAAGCCGAAGGAGTTCGACAGGGCGATTTCGATCGGCATGGCCTTGGCCTGATGCGGCACGAAGTCCAGGTCGCAGCCTTCGTCCGGCTCGTCCAGGTTGATGGTCGGCGGCGCGACCTGATCACGGATCGCCAGCACGCTGAAGATCGCCTCGACCGCACCTGCCGCACCGAGCAGGTGGCCGGTCATGGATTTGGTCGAACTGACCGACAGCTTGTAGGCATGATCACCGAACACGCTCTTCACTGCCGCGGCTTCGGCGATATCGCCCGCAGGCGTCGAGGTGCCGTGGGCGTTGATGTACTGCACCTGGTCGGCATTGATGCCCGCGTCACGCAGGGCAGCTGCCATGCAGCGCGCCGCACCGGCGCCATCCTCGGGTGGCGAGGTCATGTGGAAGGCATCGCCACTCATGCCAAAGCCGATCAGCTCGGCGTAGATGGTGGCGCCACGCGCCTTGGCGTGTTCCAGCTCTTCCAGCACCAGAGCGCCGGAACCATCGGATAGGACGAAACCGTCACGGCCCTTGTCCCACGGACGGCTGGCCTTGGTCGGCTCGTCGTTACGCGTCGACAGCGCACGCGCGGCACCGAAGCCGCCCATGCCCAGGCCGCAAGCCGCCATCTCGGCGCCGCCAGCAACCATCACGTCGGCTTCGCCGTAGGCAATGTTGCGCGCGGCCATACCGATACAATGGGTGCCGGTGGTGCACGCCGTGGCGATGGCGTAGTTCGGCCCCTGCAGACCCAGGTGGATCGACAGGAAGCCGGAAATCATGTTGATGATCGAGCCAGGCACGAAGAACGGCGAAATGCGCCGCGGCCCTTGCTCGTGCAACGATTTGCAGTTGTTCTCGATATTGGTCAGGCCGCCGATGCCGGAGCCCATGGCCACACCGATACGCTCACGATTGGCGTCAGTGATGTCCAGCCCGGAATCACGCACGGCCTGGAAGCAGGCAGCGAGACCGTACTGGATGAAAAGGTCGAGCTTGCGCGCCTCCTTGGCGGAGAGATATTCCTCGACATTGAAGCCCTTGAGCGACCCGCCAAAACGGGTGGAGTAGGCCGACAGGTCCATATGCTCGATCAGACCGATGCCACTGCGCCCGGCCAAAATGCCCTGCCAGCTGCTCGGCACATCGTTACCCAGCGGCGACAGCATGCCCATACCGGTAACCACGACGCGTCTACGCGACACAGCAATCTCCTCTTGTTCTACTCAGGCGCCACATGCGCCCTGCACGTAAAGAAAAACCGCACGCCTGATGAGGGCAGTGCGGCTTTTCTCGATCAGAAAGCTGACGGTGACTTATTGCGCGTGGGCAGTCACGTAGTCGATAGCTTCCTGAACGGTGGTGATTTTCTCAGCTTGCTCGTCCGGGATCTCGGTCTCGAATTCTTCCTCGAGAGCCATCACCAGCTCAACGGTGTCAAGAGAGTCGGCACCCAGGTCTTCAACGAAGGAAGCGCTGTTGGTTACTTCCTCTTCCTTGACGCCAAGTTGCTCAGCAACGATTTTCTTGACGCGTTCTTCGATGGTGCTCATACCTTGTTTTCACTCCTATTGGACAAATCCAGGCAGCTGGTAGCGGCCAAGTGTATAGAAAGGGTTTTTAGCATTTCAAGCTGAATGCCGGGGAGCCCCCAGGAACACTTCAACGATCTGTCTATAAACCTGTTGCAGCTTTATAACGGATTTTAGACAGCCACTATGACAGTTTTCTGATGGCTCGCGTCACATTCGAGAGCCTCCGGGCATTCGGAGGCGCCCTTTTTAGCTCATGTACATACCGCCGTTCACCGGGATAGTAGCCCCAGTGACATAGCCTGCGCCATCGGAAGCCAGGAAACCGACTACCTTGGCGATCTCTTCGGCCTGCCCCAAACGGCCCAGCGGAATCTGCGTCAGCAGCGCGTCGCGCTGGCCTTCCGGCAGCTCACGGGTCATGTCGGTGTCGATGAAACCTGGGGCCACCGAGTTGACCGTGATACCGCGCGAACCGACTTCACGCGCCAGCGCGCGGCTGAAACCTTCCAGACCAGCCTTGGCTGCAGCGTAGTTGACCTGACCGGCATTGCCCATCGCACCGACCACGGAGCCGATGTTGATGATGCGCCCGAAACGTGCCTTGGTCATGCCACGCAGTACGGCCTTGGACAGACGGTAGAGGCTGTTCAGGTTGGTGTTGATGACGTCATGCCACTCGTCGTCCTTCATGCGCAGCATCAGATTGTCACGGGTGATACCGGCGTTATTGACCAGGATCAACGGCTGACCAAGATGTTGCTGGATGTGTTCGAGGGTGGTGGCAACCGATTCGTCGTTGCTCACGTCGAGCACCAGGCCGGCGCCTTCGACGCCATTGGCCTTGAGGGTTTCGGCGATACGCTCGGCACCCGAGGCACTGGTCGCGGTGCCGATGACGATGGCGCCCTGACGACCCAGTTCCAGAGCGATTGCCTGACCGATACCACGGCTGGCGCCGGTGACCAGTGCGACTTTACCTTGCAGATTCATGTTCGTTCTCCTTGCTCAAGCCAGGGCTGCGCGAGCGGCAGCAAAAGCATCCGGGGTATCCAGGTTGTGAGTATTTATGCCTTTGACGCAGCGCTTGTTCAGGCCGCTCAGCACCTTGCCAGGGCCGCATTCGATCAGATCGGTCACGCCCTGTTCGGACAGACGCACCATCGACTCGACCCAGCGTACCGGGCTGTACAGCTGCGCCAGCAGATCAGCCTTCAGGGTGGCCAGATCGGACACCACGGCGGCACTGACGTTCTGCACCAACGGAATCTGCGGAGCCTGCCAGTTCAGCGCCTCGACCGACTCGGCGAAACGCTCGGCGGCCGGCTTCATCAGCGCGCAATGCGACGGCACACTGACCGGCAGCGCCATGGCGCGCTTGGCGCCACGGGCCTTGCACGCCTCGATGGCACGCTCGACGGCAGCCGCGCTACCGGCGATCACCACCTGGCCTGGGGCGTTGAAATTCACCGCACTGACCACATCACCCTGGGCCGCTTCGGCGCAGGCGGCCAGCACGTCGGCATCTTCCAGACCGAGGATGGCGGCCATGCCACCCTGCCCGGCCGGAACGGCCTGTTGCATCAATTGACCGCGGCGCTCCACCAACTTCACGGCATCGGCAAAGCCGATGCTGCCAGCAGCGACCAGCGCGGAATATTCACCCAGGCTGTGACCAGCGACGAAAGCCGGCTTGGCACCACCCTCGGCCTGCCACAGACGCCACAGGGCGATGGAAGCAGTAAGAATGGCCGGCTGGGTCTTGTCGGTCTGGTTCAGCTGCTCTTCCGGGCCTTGCTGGGTCAGTGCCCAGAGGTCGTAGCCGAGCGCTTCGGAAGCTTCGCCGAAAGTATCGAGCACCAGCTTCTGCTGGGCACCGTGGTCGGCAAGCATGGTCAGGGCTTGCGAGCCTTGACCGGGGAAGACGAATGCGAGGGATGCAGACATGAATAAGTCCCTTGAGTCGAAAAACCAACGCCAGGCGAGCCTGGCGCAGCAAACTGACAGTTGGATGACAGGCTGCGTGCCGCGGTCACATTCCGCCGCAGCCCATGCCCTGAAGGGCGCCTCTAAAAACGTAGGCGATGCAGCCAGCGCAAGGTAAAAACAGGCGAAAAAGCGCAGTTTACGCACTGTAAATGAGCATTTTGATCGAACTCGCGCACGAGCCTGTTTTTAACGCCGCGATGGCAACGCAGGTAGTTTTTAGAGCCGCCCCGAAAACGTGACGAGTTTACAGCAACAAGTCCTCGAGGCGACCATGCAGTCGCTGCGGCAAATTCTCCTGCACCTCACGCAGCGCACAGCGAATGGCACTCTGGAAGCTTTCCTGACCAGCCGCACCATGGCTCTTGACCACGATGCCCTGCAGCCCGAGAAAACTTGCACCATTGTGCCGCGCCGGCGCCAGATCAGCCTTCAGGCGTCGCAGCAACGGCATCGCCAGGGCACCTATCGCCTGGGCGAACAGCCCATCGCTGAACAACGTCTCGACCCGCCCGGTGATCATCTTGGCCAGGCCTTCGCTGGATTTGAGCAGGATATTGCCAACGAAACCGTCGCATACCACGACATCGGCTTCGCCGCGATACATGCCGTCGCCCTCTATGTAGCCGATGAAGTTCAGCCCATGTGCCTGCTGCAGCATATTGGCCGCCAGCTTGACCTGCTGATTGCCCTTGATGTCTTCGGTACCGACATTGAGCAAGGCGACCCGCGGCCGAGATACGCCCAACGTCTCGGCCGCCACGGCGCCCATGATCGCGAACTGATAGAGGTGCTCGGCACTGCAATCGACGTTGGCGCCCAGATCCAGCAGGTAGCAGTGACCGCGCTCGGTGGGAATCGGACTGACCATGGCCGGCCGATCGATGCCCGGTAGCGTTTTGAGCACGTAACGCGACAGCGCCATCAGCGCACCGGTATTGCCGGCACTGACGCAGGCATGGGCCTGGCGCTGACGCACCAGCTCCAGCGCCACGCGCATCGAGGCATCGGGCTTGCCACGCAGCGCCTGAGCCGGACGCTCGCCCATGGTGATCACTTCACTGGCGTGATGAACCTGCAGGCGTGAGCGATCGACGCCGGACTGGCGAGCGAGCTGTTCTTCGATGAGGGGAGCTTGGCCGACGAGGGCCAGATGCAGCGAGGGGAATTCGGCCAGCGCGGAAATGCAGGCCGGAACAATGCAGTGGGGACCGAAGTCCCCACCCATTGCATCAATCGCGATGATCGAGGCAGACAAGGATTACTCGTCAGCGCCCTTGTCGATCACTTTGCGACCGCGGTACACGCCTTCCGGAGAAACGTGGTGGCGCAGGTGAACTTCACCGGTGCTCTTCTCTACGGACAGGGTGCTGGCCTCGAGGGCGTCGTGCGAACGACGCATGTCGCGGGCGGAACGGGATTTTTTGTTCTGCTGAACAGCCATAACTCATTAACTCCTAAACGTTTGGGTCACGCTTTAACTGCGCCAATACACTGAACGGGTTGGACCGCGATACCTCGTCCTCGCCCGGCTCGGGCTCATCGAGACCGTCCGGCTGCTGGCAATCACCTGGGGCATGAGCAGGAACGATGGGCAAGGCGAGAAGCAACTCTTCCTCGACCAGACCAAGCAGCTCCAGCGGCTCTTCGCCCACTTCCAGCACGTCGTAGCCCTTCGGCAAGGACTGAGTGTTCGCTCCAACCCGAACCACGGCGTATTCACATTCGCTGCGGATGGGTAGCGCGACCAGCTCCAGACAACGCTGGCAGACCATTTTGACCTCAACCTCGAGCTCACTGCGGATAACCACAGTTTTCTGCTCGTCACGGGCGAAATGAAATTTCGCCTGCACGACGCCAGCCGTATCGGCAAGCGGGTCGCAGAGACGCTGCAGGCTGGCCAGTTCGAGCTGCCCTTCGAGGGTAGCTTCGCGGTCGGCGAGCTTGCGCGGATCAACGTGAGGTGGAATCGGCCCATTCAACATAGGCGCAGCATTCTAGGGATGCGCCCTGCCCATGTCAAAGGAAATTCGGCCTGTCTTCAGGGGCACCTCTAAAAACTACCTGCGTTGCCATCGCGGCGTTAAAAACAGGCTCAAAATGCTCATTTACAGAGCGTAAACTGCGCTTTTTCGCCTGCTTTTGCCTTGCGCTGACTACCTCGCCTACGTTTTTAGAGGCGCCCACAAGTAGCGGCGATCAGTAGAATTTCCCACCCCCATATAAAGGAAGAGAACATGCCCGCGCTGCTGCTCGCCTCCAGCTCACCCTACCGTCGCGAGCTGCTCGACCGCCTGCAACTGCCCTTTACCTGGCACTCACCGAGCATCGACGAAACCCGCCTGCCCGGTGAAGCAGCCATCGACCTGGTCAAGCGCCTGGCCGAAGAAAAGGCCCGCGCCCTCGCCGCCAGCCACCCTGAGCACCTGATCATCGGCTCGGACCAGGTCGCCGTACTCGGCAATGGACAAATACTCGGCAAACCGCACGATCTGCCGAGAGCCCAGCAACAGCTGCGCGCCGCCAGCGGCAGCAGCGTCACCTTCCTCACCGGTCTGGCACTCATCAATTCGAACACCGGCAAATGCCAGGTCGAATGCGTGCCCTTCACCGTGCACTTCCGCCAACTCAGCGATGAGCAAATCCTGCGCTACCTGCAGCGCGAACAGCCGTTCGACTGCGCCGGCAGCTTCAAATCGGAAGGCCTGGGCATCAGCCTGTTTCGCAGCACCGAAGGAGAGGACGCCACCAGCCTGATCGGCCTGCCGCTGATTCGCCTGGTGGACATGCTGCTGAACGAAGGCGTCGAGATTCCTTGAGAGGGTGTCTACAAAATGGCTGCACTTGGCAATACTGCGTTGAAAACGATCTCGCGTGCGAGCCCAGTCGAAATGCTCATTTACAGCACGTAAAGTCGACCGCGACTCCGACCGTTTCTCGATCATTTTTGCGGGGCCGCCATCGGTATTGTCTTGCCTTCGTTCGCCTATCTTGTAAACACCCTCTGAGCCCTCAATGAAGAAGGCCCGCTCAGCGGGCCTTCCTTGTTAACTGTCAGCGCAGCGTCGGCCCCTGAAACCCCATCCACAACGCGATGCGATCCGCCACACTGGTACCCAGGCGTTTGGCGAAGCGATCAAATGGCGTATCACGCTGAGTGAAATCGACCATCTCTTTCTGGCCAATCACCTCGCGCGCCACATAGCTGGCACTGCCTAGCGCATCGACCAAACCCAACTGCAGCGCCTGCTCACCCGACCAAACCAAGCCCGAGAACAGTTCGGGATGCTCGTCCGCCTTGAGACGCTCACCGCGCCCCTTCTTCACGCTTTCGATGAACTGGCGATGCGTGGTGTCCAGCACCCCTTTCCAGAAGCGGGTTTCCTCTTCTTTCTGTGGCTGGAACGGATCGAGAAACGCCTTGTGCTCGCCCGAGGTATAAACCCGGCGCTCCACACCAAGCTTCTCCATGGTTTCGACGAAGCCGAAACTGGCTGCCGTGACACCGATGGAGCCGACCAAGCTGGCTTTGTCGGCATAAATCTCATCGGCCGCACTGGCAATGTAGTAGGCACCGGAGGCACCCAGATCGCTGATCACCGCATAGACCTTGGTCTGCGGATATTCGCCGCGCAAACGACGGATCTCGTCATAGATGTAGCCAGACTGCACCGGACTGCCGCCCGGGCTATTGATGCGCAGGATCACACCTTTGGTATTGGTGTCTTCGAAGGCAGCACGCAGACTGCCCACCACCTTGTCGGCACTGGCCTCTTCACGGTCAGCGATCATGCCGCGAATTTCGATCAGCGCGGTATGCGCCTCAGTGGTCGAGGCCTTTTTCAGGTCGAGCACCGGCAGCACCAGCGCCAGCGCACCGAACAGATAGATAAAGGTCAGCAGCTTGAAAAAGATGCCCCAGCGACGCGAGCGACGCTGCTCCTGAACACTGGAAAGCAGTGCCTTTTCCAGCAACTTCCAGCTTTTGGCATCCTCGCCCGACGAAGACGATGACTTCCACTCATCCGACATGCTCACTCACCTCTACAGGACGCTGCGCATGACGGCCTTCCAGCCATGCACGCAGCTCATTGAATTCATTGATCGCCAAACGCGGCGAGCACTCGCGCAGCACCGACAACGGCTGCGCACCGAAACCTACCGCCACGGCATCCATCCCGGCATTGCGCGCCATCAGCAGATCGAAGGTCGAATCACCCACCATCAGCGCGCGCTCGGGCTGCACCCGGCAATGCGCAAGAATCTCATGCAGCATCAGCGGATCGGGCTTGCTTGCCGTCTCGTCGGCGCAACGGGTGATATCGAAGTAATCCAGCCAACCCTTGTCAGCCAGCACCCGATGCAACCCCTTGCGCCCCTTGCCAGTGGCCACGGCAAGACGATAACCCTGATCACGAAAGACCTCGAGCGACTCACGCACACCCCCGAACAGTGGCGACGGCTCGGTTTCCAGCGCCAGATACTGCTCGCTGTAGGCACGCCGGATGGTTTCGATTCGCAGCGGCTCATCGAGTTCCGGGTAAAGCGTGCGAATCGCCACACCCAGCTCCAGACCAATGATCCCGCGCACCGCGACATCGGTGCAGCGCGGAACGCACGCCACATCGGCAGCACGGTGCATGGCCTCGACGATACGGCCGATGGAATCCACCAGCGTGCCGTCCCAATCGAAAATCAGTAGCTGATAATCAGGCACTCAGACGCTCCAGGGTCTTCGCCCACATCTCATCCACCGGCGCCTCGAGCTTCAGCACGCCACCATCGGGCAGCGGCACGTGCAACTCATAGGCATGCAGGAACAGGCGCTTACCGCCCAGCTCGCGAATCTCGCGGGAGAAGTCGTCGTCGCCGTATTTGCTGTCACCGGCGATACCATGACCCGCATATTGGGCGTGCACACGAATCTGATGGGTACGACCAGTGATCGGCCTGGCTTCGACCAGCGTAGCGAACTCACCAAAACGGCGCAGCACGCGAAATATCGTGAGCGCCTCCTTGCCCTCGGAATTCACCTCGACCATACGCTCGCCGGAGCGCAGGTTGCTTTTCAGCAGCGGCGCGGCGATCTGCTTCTTGGCGGTCGCCCAGTGGCCACGCACCAGCGCCATATAGCGCTTGTCCACGCCATCGCCGCGCAGCGCTTCGTGCAGGTGGCGCAGCATGCTGCGCTTCTTGGCGATCATCAGCAGGCCGGACGTATCACGATCGAGGCGGTGCACCAACTCCAGATCCTTGGCATCGGGACGCAACTGGCGAAACGCCTCGATCACGCCGTAATTCAAGCCGCTGCCACCATGCACGGCGATACCGGCCGGCTTGTTCAGCACGATCAGCGCCTTGTCCTCATAAACGATGGCGGCTTCTAGGCGCTGCAGCAGCCCCTGCGCCAGCGGCTCGGGCTCATCGCGCTCGGCCAGACGCAGCGGCGGCACGCGCACCACGTCACCAGCCTGGAGCTTGTACTCGGGCTTGATCCGCCCCTTGTTCACGCGCACTTCGCCCTTGCGCAGAATGCGGTAAATCAGGGTCTTGGGCACGCCCTTGAGCTGTGTCCTGAGGAAGTTGTCGATGCGTTGGCCGGCGAGTTCCGGTGCAACCTCGATCAGCTGAACGCCGGAGGTTGGAGAGGCAGGAGTAGTCATCGCGCAATCATAACAATTTTTTATGGAATTGAAGCACTTAATCATTGCTGCTATAGTCGCGAACGCCGCCAAAAGCGGCCTGGCTTGCGGATGAATGCCAAACTTGCCATCCCCTGCCCGCGCAAACGTATTTGGACGTGAGGCCGTCCGACGGATTCTTCAGGTTAGAAAGGCCGCAAAAGGCCACGAAGACTTCGGAAATAAAGCCTTGAGTATGATGCGCGATTCGCCCACCGGGCGGTCGCGGTAACTGACAACCGCTGCGGAATCCGCGCGCGGCACCCGATTTTCAGCGATACGTGTAGGGTGGAGATGTACAACTGTCGGACTGCGTAGCATATCGCTTGATCAAAGACGCCTCATCTCGTCCGCTACCGCCAGTTGATTCCTCTTCCTGACTGAGTGCTTTCTGTCACCACAGCAAGCAGGAGACGTCCGTCGCGACCGCGGCCTGATAATGGCTGACCGTCGCTAGACAGTGGAACGATTTACGACCGTTTCTGACGCGCCTGACACCGACCCTGAGAGTCGTGTGTGCCTAACGTGGCTTCCGCTAGCCCCGGAACCCATTGGTACCACATGAAAAGAATGCTAATTAACGCGACTCAGCCTGAAGAGTTGCGTGTTGCCCTGGTAGATGGCCAAAAACTCTACGACCTGGACATCGAGTCCGGCGCCCGCGAACAAAAAAAGGCCAACATCTACAAAGGCCGCATCACCCGCGTTGAACCCAGCCTCGAAGCCGCTTTCGTCGACTTCGGCTCCGAACGCCACGGTTTCCTCCCCCTCAAAGAAATCTCCCGCGAATACTTCTCCAAGGCCCCTGAAGGCGGCCGCGTCAACATCAAGGACGTGCTCAAGGAAGGCCAGGAAGTCATCGTCCAGGTCGAGAAAGAAGAACGCGGCAACAAGGGCGCAGCCCTGACCACCTTCATCAGCCTGGCCGGTCGTTACCTGGTGCTGATGCCGAACAACCCGCGTGCCGGCGGCATCAGCCGCCGCATCGAAGGTGAAGAGCGCAACGAACTGCGTGAAGCGCTGAATGGCCTCAACGCTCCGGCCGACATGGGCCTGATCGTGCGCACTGCCGGCCTGGGCCGCTCCAGCGAAGAAATGCAGTGGGACCTCGACTACCTGCTGCAACTGTGGAGCGCCATTAAAGAAGCCTCCACCAGCCGCCCTGCCCCGTTCCTGATCTATCAGGAATCCAATGTCATCATCCGCGCCATCCGCGACTACCTGCGCCAGGATATCGGCGAAGTGCTGGTCGACAGCGTCGAAGCCCAAGAAGAAGCCCTCTCCTTCATCCAGCAGGTGATGCCGCAGTACGCCAGCAAGATCAAGCTGTATGAAGACAGCGTGCCGCTGTTCAACCGCTTCCAGATCGAAAGCCAGATCGAAACCGCCTTCCAGCGTGAAGTGAAGCTGCCGTCCGGTGGTTCCATCGTCATCGACCCAACCGAGGCCCTGGTTTCCATCGACATCAACTCGGCGCGCGCCACCAAGGGCAGCGACATCGAGGAAACCGCGCTGCAGACCAACCTGGAAGCGGCCGAAGAAATCGCCCGCCAGCTGCGTCTGCGCGACATCGGCGGTCTGATCGTCATCGATTTCATCGACATGACCCCGGCCAAGAACCAGCGCGCCGTCGAAGAGAAGGTGCGTGAAGCCCTGGAAGCCGACCGCGCCCGCGTTCAGGTCGGCCGCATCTCGCGCTTCGGCCTGCTGGAAATGTCCCGTCAGCGCCTGCGTCCGTCCCTCGGCGAGACCAGCGGCATCGTCTGCCCACGCTGCAACGGCCAAGGCATCATCCGTGACGTCGAATCCCTGTCGCTGGCCATCCTGCGCCTGATCGAAGAAGAAGCGCTGAAGGATCGCACCGCCGAAGTCCGCGCTCAGGTACCGATCCCGGTCGCCGCCTTCCTGCTCAACGAGAAGCGCAACTCGATCACCAAGATCGAACTGCGCACCCGTGCGCGTATCGTGATCCTGCCGAACGATCACCTGGAAACCCCGCATTTCGAAGTGCAGCGTCTGCGTGACGACAGCCCGGAAGCCCTGAGCGGCCAGACCAGCTACGAAATCGCCGCCACTGCGGAAACCGAAGAAACCGCCGCCCAGCCGGCCGCCGCCACGCGCACACTGGTTCGCCAGGAAGCCGCGATCAAGGCCGCACCGCGCAGCAGCGCCCCGGTCGCTGCCGAGCCGCAAGCACCGCTGGCTCCGACCAAAGCGACTGAGCCGAGCCTGTTCAAGGGCCTGGTGAAGTCTCTGGTCAGCCTGTTCGCCGGCAAGGAAGAAGAAGCCCAGCCCGCAGTAGTCGAGAAGAAGAGCAACGAGCGTCCGCCGCGCGAAGAGCGTCGCAACGGTCGTCAGCAGAGCCGCAACCGTGGCGGTCGCCGCGACGAGGAGCGCAAGCCTCGCGAAGAGCGCGCCCCGCGTGAAGAGCGTCAGGCCCGTGAACCGCGTGAAGAACGCCAACCTCGCGAAGAGCGTCAACCGCGTGAAGAGCGCGCCCCACGCGAGCCGCGCGAAGGTCAGGAAAATCGCCGTGAGCGCAAGCCGCGCGAAGAGCGTGCCCCGCGTGAAGAGCGAGTGCGTGAACTGCGTGAACCACTCGATGCCGATGCTGGTAACGAGCAACGCGAAGAGCGTGCCGAGCGCCAGCCGCGCGGTGAACGTCAGGAGCGTCAGCGTCAACCGCGTGAAGAGCGTCAGCCGCGTGCCGAGCAAACCGAGGCCCTGCAGGACGAAGCACTGCCGAACGAAGAGCAACTGCAGGACGACGAGCAGGACAGCAACGATGGCGAGCGCCCGCGTCGCCGTTCCCGCGGTCAGCGTCGTCGCAGCAATCGTCGCGAACGTCAGCGTGATGCCGATGGCAACCTGATCGAGAGCGCCGAGAACAGCGAAGCTGCCGGTAACGACGCTCAGGCCGTCACCCCGGTTGCCGTGGCTACTGCCGCCGCCGTGGTTGCAGAAAGCGTCGACAGCAGCGAAGCCATTGCCAGCGAGGCTCCGGTCAGCGAAGCCCCGGCCGTCGAAGCACCGTCTGTTCAGGTTGAAGAAGCACCAGCTGTTCAACCGGTCGAGGCGCAAGCCGAGGCTGCTGTGAGTGAAGTGGTCGAAGCCGCTCCGGTCGCAGAGAAAGCAGTTGAGGCAGAACCGGCCGCAGCCGAAGCCCCTGTCGTCGTGGAAGCTCCCGCTGCCGAACCGATCGCTCAAGCTGAGCCGACTGTCGAAGTCGCCCAGGAGCCTGCTCCGGCACCGGTCGAGCAAGCACCTGCTGCCGCAGCGGTTCCGGCCAATGCCACTGGCCGTGCGCCGAACGACCCGCGCGAAGTGCGTCGTCGTCAGCGTGAAGCTGAGCGCCTGGCGCGCGAAGCTGCACAGGCCCCGGCTGTAGAAGCTGCCCCAGTAGTCGACGCTGCTCCGGTCGCTGAAGTAAGCGTCCCGGCAGAAGCCGAAGCCGCCGTAGTCGAAACAGCTCCTCTAGTCGAGCCGGTCGCTGAAGCCGAAGCCACCTCTGTCGTCAGCGAGCAAAGCGTGAGCGAAGCGGTAGAGCAAGCGCAGCCGGAAGAAGAGACGCAAGCCGACAAGGAGGAGGTCAAGCCTCAGGCTTGATCCTCCTGCGGTAACCAAAAAGGGGATGCCTAGGCATCCCCTTTTTCATTTCCGTGTCTGGCGCTGCAGAAGCGTAGCCCGGATGCAATCCGGGAGCGGCAGGCAGCGGATCACGCCCTGCCTACAGATCAGAGCACGTTGGGCTCGATCTCCAGCTCAACACCGAAGCGCTCGAATACATCGGCCTGGATACGCTGCGCCAGCTGCAGCAGTTGCGCGCCCGTGGCGTTGCCGTAGTTGACCAGCACCAGCGCCTGCAAACGATGCACGCCAGCATCGCCCTCACGCGCCCCCTTCCACCCTGCCCGCTCGATCAGCCAACCGGCAGCCAGCTTGGCCAGGCCAGCTCCAGCCGGATAGCTGACCAGATCGGCATGCTCGGCGCGAATGCGCTCGGCCAGTTCGAATGGCACCACCGGATTCTTGAAGAAGCTGCCGGCGTTACCCAGCTCGGCGGGATCTGGCAGCTTTTCGCTGCGAATGGCGCAGATAGCCCGGCTGACATCGCTTGCAGTCGGTGCCTCGATGCCCATCTCAGCCAGGCGCTGACGTACCGGACCGTAATCCAGACGCAGCGAAGCCAGGCGACTCAGACGAAAGCGCACGCGCAGGATCAACCAGCGCCCGGCTTCGCGTTTGAACAGACTGTCGCGGTAGGCGAAGGCACAGTCTTCCAGCGCGAAGTCGCGCAGCTCGCCGGTGTGCCGATCCAGAGCGGTCAGGCCGGCGAACAGATCCTTGATCTCCACACCATAGGCGCCAATGTTCTGCATCGGCGCGGCACCCACGGTACCGGGAATCAGGCTGAGGTTTTCCAGGCCATTGAGGCCCTGCGCCAGGCTCCATTGCACGAACGGATGCCAGGGCTCACCGGCTTCGGCCTCCACCAGCACCTGCTCGCCGTCGTCCTCCAGAATACGAATACCACGGCTGGCCATGCGCAGCACCAGCGCCTCGACATCGCGGGTCAGCAGCAGGTTGCTGCCACCGCCGATCACCAGCAACGGCAAGCCCTGCTGATTTGCCAGGTTCAGCGCCTCGCGCACATCGTCATCATCGCGGGCTTCGGCGAAACGCCGTGCATGCACATCGACACCAAAGCTGTTGAAGGCCTTGAGCGACACGTCGCTCTGCAGATTCAGACTCACAGGCGCCCCCTGATCTCGATCAGCAACGCGTCACTGGCCTGCTCGATCAGGTCCAGCACCTGCTCGAAGCCATCCTCGCCGCCGTAGTAGGGATCGGGCACCTCATCCAGCGCCAGTTCATATCGGCGCAGGTAAAGATCGAGATCGGCACGGGCATCGGCGGGACGCAGCGCCTTGAGATTGCGCAGGTTGCTCTGGTCCATGGCCAGGATCAGGTCGAAGCGCTGGAAATCGGCAGCCTCGACCTGGCGCGCACGCTGCGCGGACAGATCATAGCCACGGCGCAGCGCAGCCTGGCGCGTGCGACTGTCCGGCGCCTTGCCGACGTGCCAGTCGCCGGTGCCGGCGGAATCCACCAACACCCGATCATCCAGACCCGCCGCGCGCAGCTTGTGGCGAAGAACGCCCTCGGCCGTGGGCGAACGGCAGATGTTGCCCAGGCAGACGAACAGAACCTTCATCAGGCCCCCAACAGGTGGCGCACCCGCTCCAGGTCTTCAGCGGTATCCACACCGGCAGCCGGTGCTTCGAGAGCATCGGCGACATGGATGCGCACGCCGTTATACAACGCGCGCAACTGCTCCAGGCACTCGGTGTCTTCCAGCCAGCACGGGCCCCAGGCGACGAAGTCATGCAGGAAACCCGCGCGGTAGGCGTAGATGCCGATATGACGGCGATACGGCACGCCGGCCGGTAGCACGTCGCGGCTCTTGGCAAAGGCGTCGCGCGCCCAGGCCAGCGGCGCGCGGCTGAAGGTCAGGGCCAGGCCGTTCTTGTCGGCGACCACCTTGACCACATTGGGGTTGAACAGCGCGGTGACGTCCTCGATGGGCTCGGCCAGGGTGGCGATACCGGCTTGCGGATTGGCCGCCAGGTTGGCTGCCACCTGATCGATGATCACAGGCGGGATCAGCGGCTCGTCGCCCTGCACGTTGACCACGATGGCGTCGGCCGGCAAACCGAGCTGGGTGGCCACTTCGGCCAGGCGGTCGGTGCCGGAGTTGTGATCCTCGCGGGTCAGCAGCACCTCGGCGCCGAAGGCCTGGCAGGCTTCGACGATGCGTGAATCGTCGGTGGCGACCACCACGCGGCTGGCCGAACTCTTCTTCGCCTGCTCCCAGACGTGCTGCACCATGGGCTTGCCGGCGATGTCCTGCAGCGGCTTGCCGGGCAGGCGGGTGGAGGCATAACGAGCAGGAATGACGACGGTGAAGACTGCGCTCATTTACTTGTCCAGACGCTCGTCGGTGGTCAGGGTGCGCGCTTCGCTTTCCAGCATCACCGGAATGCCGTCGCGGATCGGGTAGGCCACGCCAGCGCCCTTGCTGATCAGTTCGGTCTTGTCTTCGGAGAGCTGCAGCGGGCCCTTGCAGATCGGGCAGGCGAGAATGTCGAGCAGTTTAAGGTCCATGGTGGAATCCTTGCTGGGGTCATCAGGACCCCGGTATGAGGCGGGCCAGCTCTCCATCCAGCCAGTCGACGAATGCCGGCGTGGGCGCGGCATCGACGGCCAGATACCACCAGTCGGCGGCGGCGAAGGCCCGGCATTTCACCGCATCCTTTTCCGTCATCAGCAGGGGCAGCGACGGCTCGAAACTGAGCTGCGCGGCATCGTACTGGGCATGGTCGGCGAAGGGGTGCGGAACCGGCCGCCAGTTTAGCGCTTCGAGGGTATTGAAGAAACGTTGCGGATTACCGATACCGGCCACCGCATGCACCGCCTGGCCAGGCGGCAGATGATCGAGGCCGACGCGCTCACCACTGAGCAGATTGACCAACGCGGTCGGCTGCAGGCGAAAGGCATAGCCGTCGGCGCGATCGGTCTCGGCGCCGTTGAACAGCACCGCGTCCACCTCATCGAGGCGCTCGACCGGCTCACGCAGTGGTCCGGCCGGCAGGCAGCGGCGATTGCCCAGGCCGCGCGCGGCATCGATCAGCACCAGTTCCAGGTCACGCGCCAGACGGTAGTGCTGCAGGCCGTCGTCGCAGAGGATCAGGTCCAATGCTTCTTCGGCCAGCAGCGCACGCACGGCGCGACTGCGATCCGGGTCGATCATCAAGGGCACGCCCGTACGCTGGACAATCAGCAGCGGTTCGTCGCCGGCCTGTGCGGCCGATTGATCGGCACGCACCCGCCACGGCAGGCTCGGCGGCGTGGCGCCATAGCCACGACTGACCACGCCGACCTTTAGGCCACGAACGCGGCAATGTTCGATGAGAAAGAGGATCAGCGGCGTCTTGCCAGTGCCGCCGACGGTGATGTTGCCCACCACCAATACCGGCACCGGCGCACGGTAGATTTCGCCCGCGCCGGCGAGAAAGCGCACGCGCTTGCCCTGCACCACGCGGCGGTACAGCCACTCCAGCGGACGCAGCAGCGCCAGCGCCGGGTGGCCGCGATACCAGGCCTCGAGCAAGCGATCAGCAGCGCTCACTTAAGGATTTTCCTGTGCTTCCACCGTGGTAATGCGCAAGTGCGAGAAGCCCAGCTTGCCGGCGGCGTCCATGGCGGTGATCACCGCCTGGTGTGGGGTCTTGCCGTCGGCACTGATGATCAACGGCAGGCTGTTGTCGCCGTCGGACTCCTTCTGCAGCGCCGCCATGAGATTGCTCAGGTTACTTTCCAGCAGCGCCTTGCCATTGACCGAGTAGGCGCCATCAGCGCCGATCAGCACCTCGACCTGCTTGAGCTCGGTCTGCTCGGGCGGCGTGCCACTGGCTGCCTCGGGCAGGTCGACCTTGAGCTGGGTCTCGCGGGTGAAGGTGGTGGTGACCACGAAGAACAGCAGCAGGATGAATACCACGTCGATCAACGAGGCCAGGTTGATCTCGACGTTCTCCCGCGGTTTGCGCCGGAATTTCACGCCTTGCCCTCACCCAGGTCGACGTCGCGATCACCCTGCACCATTTCCACCAGCTTGATCGCCTCCTGCTCCATGCCGACCACCAGCTCGTCGACGCGACGCTGCAGGTAGCGGTGGAAGAACAGTGCCGGGATCGCCACCATCAGGCCAGCTGCCGTGGTGATCAGGGCCTTGGAGATACCGCCGGCGAGCATCGACGCATTGGCCATGCCCGAGCCCATGAAGGAGCTGAAGATCTCGATCATGCCCAGCACGGTGCCGAGCAGGCCGAGCAGCGGCGCGATGCCGGCAATGGTGCCAAGGGCATTGAGGTAGCGTTCCAGCTCATGGATGGCGCGGGCGGCGGCCTCCTCGATGCACTCTTTCATGATCTCGCGACCATGCTTGGAGTTGGCCAGGCCGGCAGCGAGAATCTGCCCCAGCGGCGAGTCCTCGCGCAGCTCCTTGAGCTTCTGGTTGTTGAGTTTCTTGTCCTTGATCCAGCGCCACACTTGAGCCAGCAGATTGGCCGGGGTGACGCGGGCGGGCCGCAGGGTCCACAGGCGCTCGGCAACGATGCCGGCAGCAGCGATGGAACAGAGAATGATCGGCAGCATCATCCAGCCGCCAGCTTTGACCAGTTCCCACACGGTAGAGAATCCCCCTCGAAAAAGTCGCGCCACTCTAGCACAGGGTGTAACGCCCGCCGACCGCCGCCGTTCTCATTTTTCCCGCCAGAAACGTGGCTCGCTTCGCAACCCGCGAGGCGCGACCTGTTCGCCCAGACGTAAATGCAGAGCACCGCGCAACGCCGTGTCATGCACCTCGACGCCTGCCGCCTGATAGCGCGCCAACACCTGCGGGTGAGGATGTCCAAAGGCATTGTGGCGGCTGCGGGTGATCAGCACGTGCTGCGCACCGACCGCATCGATAAAAGCCTGGCTGGATGAGGTGCGACTGCCGTGATGGGGCGCCAGCAGCCACCGCGAGGCCAGGGGAAAGTCGGCCTGCATCAGCGCGCGCTCGGCGCGGACATCGATATCACCAGTCAACAGCAGGCGCTCACCGCCCGCCTCCACCTGCAGCACACAGGAGCGTTGATTACCGGAGCTGGCCCGCTGCCACTGCCACAGCCTGAACGTCACGTCGTTCCATTGCCAGCTTTGCCCCGATTCGCAATCCTCAGCGCCAAGCGTCCTAGCCAGACGCTGCGGCTCGCCACTGATGACCCGGGCCACCGGCATCCCGGCCCTGATCGCCGCTGCACCGCCAGCATGATCGTTATCCGCATGGCTGAGCAGCATCAGGTCGAGCCGCCTGAGGTTCATTGCCCGCAAGGAAGGCAGGACGATACGCTCCCCGGTATCGAAATCGCCGAAGCGCGGCCCCGCGTCGTACAGCAGGCTGTGTTCTCGGGTACGCACCAGCACCGCCAGCCCTTGCCCCACGTCCAGCACCCAGACATCGGCACGGCCATCGTCCAGGTGCTGTGTGGGCAACAGCAATGCAGGCAACAACAGCGCGAGGCCAGGCAGACGCAACGGTACGCCAGCTGGCAGCAGGAGCAACAAGGCGCCTGCCGCTGCCAGTAGCCAGGCCCAGAGCGGCAGATTGCTGGGCAGCCAGGCAGGCAGCCAAGCAGCGATCACGCTGAGCAATTCGAACAACAGATACAGCGCACCGCCGGCCAGCCACAACAGGCCCTCCCCAACCACGGGAACGGGTAGCAGCAGAGCGCCCAGCAAGGCCAGGGGTACGACCACCAGCCCCACCCAGGGCACGGCGACCAGATTAGCCAGCGGCCCGCTGCTGCTGACGGGCAGACCGAGAATCAGCATCATCGGCAACAGACCAATGGCCATGGTCCACTGCGCACGCGTCAACCCGCGCCACCAACCCCAGACGCCAAGCCGACCACCGAACACCAACGCGAGAATCGCCACGGCCGAGAACGACAACCAGAAGCCCGGCTGCAACGACGCCAATGGCTCGAGTAGCAGCACCACGAGCAGGGCCAGCAACAATGGCCACCAGGCGCCCAGATGACGAAAGCGCATGCGCCAGAGCAGCACCAGCGCAACCATCACGCAGGCCCTGCGCACCGGCACCTCGAACCCAGCCAACATCCCGTAGACCAGGGCCCCACTCAGGGCCAGCGCACAGGCGCAGGGCAACCAGGGCCAGCGCCTTGGCCAGGCGCCGACTCTCGCCAGCAACGCCACCAGTCCGTAAAGAAAGCCGGCCAGCAGGGCGATATGCTGACCGGAGATGACCATCAGATGCACCGTGCCCGTATGCTGCAGCAGGCGCCAGTCGCTCGCACTCAGGCCGGAGCCATCACCCAGGACCAGAGCGGCAATGGCGCCCTCTCGCTCAAAGGCCGGCGCCGCCAGCAGATGCTGACGCAGGCCGTCGCGCCAACTCCCCAAGCCCGTCGCGGCGGATAACCGCTGGCCAGACTTGATCGTGCCCGTAGCGCCAATGCGCTGGGCCAGCAGCCAGGCTTCGTAGTCGAAACTCTGCGGATTGACCAACCCATGTGGACGCTTCAGGTTGACCGCCACCCGCCAGCGCTCGCCGCCCTGCACCGGCGGCCCGCCATACCAGGCCAGACGTAACCTTTTCGGCAGCTCGGCACGTCGGGAGTGCGCCTCTTCGAACTGGAAGCGCACCACGCCGTCGGACACCTCCGGCAGACCGACCACACGGCCCTCCAGCCACAGGGTTCGGCCATCGAGTTGTGGATCGAGGCGGTCATCCAGTGCCGATTGCGCCGAACTGCAGGCCCAGGCCAGTCCCAACAGAAAGAACCCCAGCGGATAAAGGCGCGAGACCAGCAACCCCAGGCCGGCACCGACCGCCACCAGCAACAGCCAGCCCGGCGGCAAACTCGGCAGAAAGCGCAGCATCAATAGCCCCAGGGCCAGCGCCAACATCCCTGTTCGCATGGTTTCTCCTTGCTCATCGAGCTGCGGCGAGCGCGTCCAGCGCTCACCTCTGGTCACAATATGGAAACGCTGGCCAGGCTGAATCCGTGCATAATATCGGCGCTTTTGCCTGCCCAGAGACTCTTCATGCCGCGTCGTTTATTCAAGCGCTACATGCCCACCCCCGACAGCATCAAGGGTAACAAGTCCCTGCGCTTTCTCGGCAAACTCATTCATGATCCCAATCTCTGGCATCTCAATCGCCATTCGGTAGCCCGCGGCATGGCCATCGGCCTGTTCTGGGCGATGATCCCCATGCCCATGCAGATGCTGGCCGCCGCAGCCGTCGCCATCCCGTTGCGCGCCAACCTGCCGATTTCCATCGGCCTGGTGTGGCTGACCAACCCCATCACCATGCCACCGGTTTTCTACTGCACTTACAAACTGGGCGCGTGGATCATGCAGACACCGCCCGTGCGCATGCCGGAGACGCTGAGCCTGGAATGGATCACGGCCGAGGTAGCGGTGCTGTGGAAGCCACTGTACCTGGGTTCCGTCGTCGCGGGGGTCATCCTCGCGATACTGGGCTACGTGCTGACCATGCTCTACTGGCGCTGGTGGGTCCAGCGTAGCTGGCGCAAGCGTCAGGAAAAGCGCCGACTGGAACGCCGCTGAAAAGAAAAAGCCGTCGAAGTCGACGGCTTTTTCGTTCTCACTCGTAGCGTAGCGCCTCGGCCGGCTGCACCTGCGCCGCCCGCCATGACGGGTAGAGCGTGGCGAGGAAACTCAGGATCAATGCCGCCGAACAAATCAACGCCACGTCCAGCCACTGCAGGTCGGACGGCAGGCTGCTGATGAAGTACACATCGGAGCTCATCACCTGCTGCCCGGCGAACGATTCCAGCCAAGCCACCAGGGCGCTGACATTGAGCGCCGCCAGCACACCCAACACCGTACCAATCAGCGTACCGACCAGGCCGATCACCGAGCCTTGGACCATGAAAATCGCCATGATCTGCCGCGGTGTGGCGCCCAGGGTACGCAGGATGGCGATGTCGCCGCTCTTATCGGCGACCACCATGATCAGCGTGGCGATGATGTTGAATGCTGCCACCGCGACGATCAGCAAGAGCAGCAGACCGATCATGGTCTTCTCCATCTTCATCGCGCTGAACAGACTGCCCTGGGTGTGGGTCCAGTCATCGGCGCGATAACCTGCGCCCAGTTCGGCGACCAGCGCTTTGGATACCTGCGGCGCCTGGTAGAGGTCTTTCAGCGCCAGGCGAATGCCCGGCACCGTGCCTTCCGGCAGACGCTGCATGGCAGCGGCGTCGACGACGTTGATCAGTGCCAGTGAGCTGTCCAGCTCGGCACCGACCTTGAACACCGCCGCCACGTTCAGCCGCTGCATGCGCGGGGTGACGCCACCAGGCGCGCTGCTCAGCTCGGGGATGATCAGGGTCAGCTTGTCGCCCACCTGCAGACCGAAGCGGCGCGCGGTGATATCACCGATCACCACGCCGAACTCACCCGGCTGCAGATTGTTCAGGCTGCCCTGGCGGATGTGCTCGGGCAGGATCGATACCTTGCCCTCCTCCGCCGGATCGATGCCGTGGATCTGGATCGGCTGCATCAGCCCGCGATGCGACAGCATGCCCTCAAGCTCGGCATAAGGCGCCGCGGCCTGTACCTGCGAATTGGCCATGGCCTTGTCCGCCAGGGCGCGCCAGTCGGCGACTGGCTCGGCGCCGTAGAGCATGGCGTGCGGCACCATGCCGAGAATGCGCGAACTCATTTCCTTCTGGAAACCGTTCATCACCGACAGCACCACGATCATCGCCAGCACGCCAAGCGCCAGGCCGATCATCGAGGTCAGCGAGATGAAGGAGATGAAATGGTTGCGGCGCTTGGCCCGTGTGTAGCGAGCGCCGATGAAGATACTCAGCGGACGAAACATCAGAGCGTCACCAGCTTGCCGTCCTGCAGGCTGAGCACACGATCCATCTGCCGTGCCAGCTGCATGTCGTGGGTCACCACCAGGAACGCGGTGTTGGAGTCACGGCTGAGCTCACGCATCAGCTCCTGAATGCCTTCAGCGGTGTGCTGGTCGAGGTTGCCGGTGGGTTCATCGAGCAACACCAGCCCGGGGCGGTTGACCAGGGCACGGGCAATGGCCACACGCTGACGCTCACCACCGGACAGTTCGGACGGTTTGTGATTGAGGCGATGGCCAAGCCCGACTCGCTCGAGCAGCTTGGTGGCACGCTCGCGCGCCTCGCTGATCGACGTCTTGCCGATCAACAGCGGCATGCAGACGTTCTCCAGCGCAGTGAACTCGGCCAGCAGGTGGTGAAACTGGTAGACAAAGCCCAGCGCGCGGTTGCGCAGCAGACCCCGAGCGGTCTCGCTCAGCGCCGAGAGTTGCTCGCCGGCCAGCCAGACGCTGCCCTCGCTGGGCGTATCCAGGCCGCCGAGCATGTTCAAAAGGGTGCTCTTGCCGGAACCGGAGCTGCCGACGATGGCCACACGTTCACCGGGAAAGAGTTCCAGCTCGAGGCCATCGAGCACCACCACCGACTCGGGGCCCTCGTCGTAACGCTTGCTCAGGTTGCGACAGCTGAGCACGGCATTGTGCTGTTTCATGGCGTTCTGGTTCATGGACTCACTCATAGCGCAGGGCCTCGGCCGGCTGGGTACGCGCAGCGCGCCAGGCTGGATACAGGGTGGCGAAGAAGCTCAGCAGCAACGCCGCGGTACAGACCATCACCACGTCGGCGCTCTGCAGTTGCGAGGGCAGGTAATCGATGAAGTAGACATCGGCATTGAGAAACTTGATGCCCAGCAGACGTTCGATGCCGGCGATCAGGCTGCTGACGTTGAGCGCTGCGAGAATCCCCAGCACGGCGCCGATGAAGGTGCCGACCACACCGATCACCGTGCCCTGCACCATGAAGATGGCCATGATCTGCCGCGGCGTGGCGCCGAGGGTGCGCAGGATGGCGATGTCGCCCTTCTTGTCGGTCACCACCATCACCAGGGTGGAAATGATATTGAACGCGGCCACCGCGACGATCAGCAGCAGAAGCAGGCCGATCATGGTCTTCTCCATGCGAATGGCCTGGTACAGGTTGCCGTGGGTGCGGGTCCAGTCGCGGGCGTAGAAATCACCGTCGAGGGTCTGGGCGATCTCCCAGGCGCTGCGTGGCGCCTGGAACAGATCATCGAACTTCAGGCGCAGGCCCTGTACCTGATCCGGCTTCCAGCGCTGCAGACGCGCCAGGTCACTGATGTTGGCCAGGGCCAGTGCACCGTCGATCTCGCCGGCGCCGACGTGGAAGATGCCGGTCACGGTAAAGCGCTTCAGACGCGGGAACATGCCGGCGGGGGTCACCGTGACTTCCGGCGCGACGAAGGTGACCTTGTCACCCAGCTTCAGCCCCAGCTTGGCCGCCGCCTTGTCGCCGATGACCATGGCGAAATCGCCAGGCTGCAGGCTGTCGAGGCTGCCTTCCTGAAAGAAGCCGTCGATGATCGACACCTTGCGTTCCTGCTCGGGGTCGATGGCATTGATCAGCACCTTCTGCACTTTGCCGTCGTGTGTCAGCAGGCCCTGCATCTGAGTGAAGGGTGCCAACGCCTCGACGCGCGGATGGCGCTCGACCTGCCGCGCCAATGCCGGCCAGTCGCTGACCGGGGTCGGCGATTCGACCGTGGCGTGAGGAATCATCCCCAGCACCCGAGTGCGCATTTCATGGTCGAAACCATTCATCACCGACAGCACCAGGATCATTACCATCACCCCGAGGGTGAGGCCGAGCATGGACGTCAGGGAAATGAAGGAGACGAAGTGGTTGCGACGCTTGGCCCGCGTGTAGCGCGTACCGATGAATACGAACAGAGGTCTGAACATGTCGGAGAGATTCGGGGGAAAGAAAAAACGTCCTTGTGGCAGGGCCAGGTCAGCAGCCTTACACTCAGAAGCAACTCAAAGTCTGCTGCGTATCGGGCATGCTGCGTTAAAGACACGTGGAAAGCCGCTTATGACCAGCGCGCTTCAGTGTGGCCCCGAAGGGGCGAGCGAAGCGAGCAATGCTCGTTTACCATTCGTAACCGAGGCTTGTTCGGCGACGCTTGCCTGGCACGCATCCAGTTCGCGAGACTTTCAACAGGGTCTTCGACCACCACCGCTTTCATGGGTTCGCCATGTCGACTAACGATGTAGATGATCGCCGCGAATACTATCGTATCGACGATACGATCGCACTGGAATTCAGCCTGCTGTCGGGGGCCGAGGCCCATGCCAGCGACGCGCTTCACGATTCATCGCCGCTGTTCAACCTGCTCAGCGACCTGCATCTGATGGACTTCGAATCCCAGCATCTGCTGCGCCATATCACTGAGCGCGACCGTACCCTGGCCAACTACCTGAAGGTGATCAACAAGCGCATCGACCTGCTTGGCCAGGCCGTGGCGCAGAGCCTGCTGCGCGACATCGGCGCGCCACGCCAGGTATCGCTGTCCGAAGGCGGCATCAGCTTCAATAACGCCCAGGCCGTGGCGCCGGGCAGCCATCTGGCGATCAAGATGGTGCTGATGCCCCAGGCGCTCGGTCTCCTCCTGCGTGGCAAGGTGGTGCACTGCAGCCAGCGCGCGGATGGCCAATTCGAGATAGGCACCGAGTTCGAAGCGTTGACCGACGCACAGCGCCAGTTGCTGGCTCGGCATATCCTGCAAAAGCAGGCTTTGGAGCGTCGCCAAGCCCGCGAATGACAGTCGCCAAGGAACCGCCATGTATCGTCTCGCTCTGCTTTTCACCCTGCTCGCCCCTACTGCTCTACTCGCCGACACCCTGACCATTCCCCTGGGCAGCCAGGGCGCCGATCTCGACGCCAGCAACCTGCCGCATAAAGGCCAGTCCAAGCGTTCGGTACTGGAGCGTTTCGGCCTGGCCGATGAAGAGCACAAGCCCGTCGGCCAGCCGCCGATCACACGCTGGGACTACCGCGAATTCAGCGTCTATTTCGAATACGATCACGTGATCAACAGCGTGCGCCATCACCAGCCACGTCACCTCGACACCGCCAAGGAGTAACAGTGACTCTCATCTACGGCCATCGCGGCGCCAAGGGCGAAGCCCCGGAAAATACCCTGGCCAGTTTCCAGCGCTGCCTGGAACACGGCGTCGACCGCTGCGAGCTGGATCTGCATCTGTCGCGCGACGGCGAACTGATGGTGATCCACGACCCGACGCTCAAGCGCACCACCGGCCTGCGCGGCAAGGTGGTCGAGCACGACGCCGCCGAACTGGTGAAGTATGACGCGCGCAAGGGCGGCCCTGGCTGGGTGCGCCCATGCCCCATTCCGCGCCTGGAAGAACTGTTCCAGCAGTGCAAGTTCGAGCATTGGCAGTTGGAGGTGAAAAGCGCCTCGAAAGTGCGCGCCGCGCGCACCGTGCTGGCCATTGCCGAACTCGTCGAACGCTTCGGTTTGCGTGAGCAGATCACCATCACCTCCAGCTCGCGGGAGGTACTCAAGGCCGCGCGCGAACTGACCCCGCAGTTGCAGCTCGGTCTGGTTGCCGAGTACGCCTGGCTCGACCCACTGAAAGTAGCGGCGCATTACGACTGCCACCTGCTGGCGCTGAACTGGACGCTGTGCACCCCGGAGCGCCTGCTCAAGGCGCAGAAGCAAGGGCTGCACGTGTCGGTATGGACGGTCAACGAGCCGGCGCTGATGCGCCGCCTGGCCGACTTCGGTGTCGACAGCATCATCACCGACTTCCCCGGCATCGCGGTGCAGACGCTGCGAGGCTGAGCCTTAGCGCCCTCCCCCCAGCCCCTCTCCCGCAAGCGGGAGAGGGGAGCAAGCCAGAGCAGCACGCCGCGTAGCCCGGATGCAATCCGGGAGCTGGAGCGAGGATGTACCCGGATTGCATCCGGGCTACGAATACAGCACCCAACAACGACAAAACCGGCCAATGGCCGGTTTTGTCGTTTGCTGCCGCCTGAGACGCTAGAAGCTCTCCCGATTCGGCCAGCGCCACTCGGAAGCCACTACCCAGCCTGTCTCCCCGACCGGCTCAGGCCGCCGGCCGGAGCCGCTCAAAAAAGCCGGTTGAGGCCGTCGAACGCGGCAACCCGATAGGCCTCGGCCATGGTCGGGTAGTTGAAGGTGGTGTTGATGAAGTACTTGATGCTGTTGGCTTCACCCTTCTGGTTCATGATCGCCTGGCCAATGTGGACGATCTCCGAGGCCTGATAGCCGAAGCAATGCACACCCAGCACTTCCAGGGTTTCACGATGGAAGAGAATCTTCAGCATGCCCACCGGTTCTACCGAGATCTGCGCACGGGCCATCCCCTTGAAGAAGGCCTTGCCCACTTCGTAAGGCACCTTGGCCTGGGTCAGCTCACGCTCGGTCTTGCCGATCGAGCTAATCTCCGGAATGGTGTAAATGCCGGTCGGCACGTCATCGACGAAGCGCCAGCTGCCGTTGTCAACGATGCTGCCGGCAGCGGAACGCCCCTGGTCGGCAGCGGCGCTGGCCAGGCTTGGCCAGCCGATCACGTCACCGGCGGCGTAGATGTTGCTGACCTCGGTGCGGTAATGCTCGTCGACCTGGATCTGACCACGGCTGTTGACCGCGATGCCGATGTTTTCCAGGCCAAGCTGATCGGTATTGCCGGTCCGGCCGTTACACCACAGCAGGGCGTCGGCCTTGATCTTCTTACCCGACTTCAGGTGCAGGACCACGCCGTTTTCCACACCCTCGATGCGCTCGTACTCTTCGTTGTGACGAATCAGCACGTTGTTGTTGCGCAGGTGATAACTCAAGGCGTCGGAGATTTCCGAGTCGAGGAAGCTGAGCAGTTGATCGCGGTTGTCGATCAGGTCAACCAGCACACCCAGGCCACTGAAGATCGAGGCGTACTCGCAACCGATCACCCCCGCTCCGTAGATGATCAGACGACGCGGTGTGTGACCCAGGCTGAGAATGGTGTCGCTATCGTAGATACGCGGGTGGCGGAAATCGACATCGGCCGGGCGGTACGGACGCGAACCGGTGGCGATGACGATCTGTTTGGCCACCAGCTTTTCCACCACACCATTGAGGCAGACAACTTCGACCGTCTGCTCGTCAGCGAAGCTGGCGGTGCCGAAATAGGTGTCGATGCGGTTGCGCGCGTAGTAGCCGGTGCGCGAGGTGACCTGCTTGGCGATCACCTTCTCCGCACTTTTCAGCACGTCGGGGAACGAGAACCAGCGTGGCTCGCCGATCTGGCGGAACATCGGGTTGGTGTTGAACTGCATGATCTGCCGCACCGAATGGCGCAGCGCCTTGGACGGGATGGTGCCCAGGTGGGTGCAGTTGCCGCCGACCAGCGGACGGTTGTCCACCACGGCTACCTTGCGCCCGGCCTTGGCCGCGTTCATCGCCGCACCCTCGCCCGCCGGGCCGGAGCCCAGCACCACCACATCGTAGTTGTAGACCGCCATGTTTACTCCTTCAGATCAGGCCGGAGCGCTTGTGGCGCACCCTCGGCGGGGCCGGCAGCGGATAATAGCCACCGGCTATCAAAGCTACCACCTGGTTTAACGCTTGCTCGCGTCGTAAGCCAGGTCAGTGTTCGGCGCTTCGCCGTTGTCGCGATTGACCTCTTCACACTTCTCACGGCTACCGCCGCAGATCGAGCACTCTTTCTCGATACCCAGGTTGGCGATGCCACCGCAGGAACCGGCGATGGGTTTGCGCCCCATGATCACGCCAACGGCCATCATGCCGACGACCAGAATCATGGCCAGAAATACAACCAGAAAAGTCATTGCTCATCTCCTGCAGCGAATAGCTGCTCGAATGCGGTCGTGCCCTGTGTGACGAAGCCCTCGCCCTCACGCGTCACGAAAAACGCCGCGATACCGTTGCGCTCGGCGAAGGCCATGCCAGCTTCCGGCCCGAGCACCATCAATAGGGTAGACAAGCCATCGGCGCGCAAGGTCGATGGATCTGCCACCGTCACCGCCGCCAGCTTGTGGTTGACCGGCTTGCCGCTCAGCGGATCGAGCGTATGCGAGTAGCGCTGGCCGTTCTCTTCGAAGTAGTTGCGGTAGTCACCTGAGGTGGAGATACCGTAACCATCGAGCTGCAGAATGCGTTGGGCCACCCGCTGGTCGTCGCGCGGGGCTTCCAGACCGATGCGCCAGTGGCTGCCATCGGGCTTGAAGCCTGCCGCCTTGAGCTCACCGGTGGCCTCGACCAGATAACTGGTAACCCCCAACTCGCCCAGGCGCGCCACGATCAGATCGACGGCATAACCGGCCGCGATGCTGTTGAAGTCGACCTGAACATCGGCATCCTTGCACAGCTGCTCGCCGTCGATCTTCAGGTGCTGCTGACCGACCCGCTGACGCACTTCGGCCAGACGCTCGGCATCCGGTACTGCCTCGCCCTGCCCTTTGGGGCCGAAGCCCCAGAGGTCGAGCAAGGGTTCCAGCGTCAGGTCGAAATAGCCCTGACTCTCCTGGTGCAGACGATCGCCGGCACGCACCAGATCCAGCACGCCCTTGGGCATGGCCTGGCAGGTACCCGCTGGCGCACGGTTGAATTGCTCAATCAGCGAATCATCGCGATAGGTGGACATCTGCAGATCGATCTCGGCGAGGATCGCCTCGGTCGCGGCCTTGAGTTCGGCTTGCGGCGCGACACCTTCACTGCGGACGTATTTGATCGAATAGGTGCTGCCCATGGTCGGGCCGCCGAACTCTTCGATCCGTTCAGAATGCAAGCAGCCCGTTAGGGCTGCCGCCAGGGCGACAGCGATAACGGGCTGGAGTACAGCAGACCTCATGCGTTAGCCGCCGAAGTCGTCGAGGAGGATGTTCTCCGGCTCGACACCCAGGTCGGTCAGCATCTTGATCACCGCGGCGTTCATCATGGGTGGGCCGCACATGTAGAACTCGCAATCTTCTGGAGCCGGGTGGTCCTTCAGGTAGTTCTCGTACAGCACGTTGTGGATGAAGCCCTTGAGGCCGGTCCAGTTGTCTTCCGGCTGTGGGTCGGACAACGCCAGGTGCCACTGGAAGTTCGGGTTTTCCGCGGCCAGCTGATCGTACTCTTCGTTGTAGAACGACTCGCGCATCGAACGCGCGCCGTACCAAAAGCTGATCTTGCGCTTGGACTTCAGGCGCTTGAGCTGGTCGAAGATGTGCGAACGCATCGGCGCCATGCCGGCACCACCACCGATGAAGACCATCTCGGCGTCGGTGTCCTTGGCGAAGAACTCACCGAAGGGCCCGTACACGGTGATCTTGTCGCCCGGCTTGAGGCTGAACACGTAGGACGACATCTTGCCCGGCGGCAGATCGTCCTTGCCGGGGGGCGGCGAGGCGATACGGATGTTGAACTTCACCAGACCGCGCTCTTCCGGGTAGTTGGCCATGGAATAGGCACGGATCACGGTCTCGTCGACCTTGGACACGTACTTCCACTGGTTGAACTTGTCCCAGTCGCCGCGATACTCCTCCTGGATGTCGAAGTCCTTGTAGTACACGGTGTGTGGCGGGCATTCCAGCTGCACATAACCACCGGCGCGGAAGTCGACGTTTTCACCTTCCGGCAGCTTCAGCGTCAGCTCCTTGATGAAGGTGGCGACGTTGGGGTTGGACTCCACCGTGCATTCCCACTTCTTCACGCCGAAGACTTCTTCTGGCACTTCGATCTTCATGTCCTGCTTGACCGCGGCCTGGCAGGACAGGCGCCAGCCTTCGCGGGCCTCACGCTTGGTGAAGTGCGACTCTTCGGTGGAGAGCATCTCGCCACCGCCAGACTCGATGATGCACTTGCACTGGGCGCAGGTACCGCCGCCACCGCAAGCGGACGACAGGAAGATGCCGTTGTCGGCCAGGGTTTGCAGCAGCTTGCCGCCAGCCGGGACCACGATGGTTTTTTCGCCGTTGATTTCGATGTTCACGTCGCCGCTAGAAACCAGCTTGGCGCGAGCAGCGAGAATGATCAGCACCAACGCGAGAACGATGGCGGTGAACATGCCGATGGCGAGGAAGATTTCGTAATTCATCTGTTCATCCTTTCCTTACAGCTGCACGCCGGAGAAGGACATGAAGCCCAGCGACATCAGACCGATGGTGATGAAGGTGATGCCCAGACCCTGCAGACCAGCCGGTACATCGCTGTACTTGAGCTTCTCGCGGATACCAGCCAGCGCAGCAATCGCCAACGCCCAGGACACGCCAGCGCCGATGCCGTAGACGGTGCTTTCGGCCAGGTTGTAGTCGCGCTCGACCATGAACAGCGAGCCACCCATGATGGCGCAGTTCACGGTAATCAGCGGCAGGAACACACCGAGGGCGTTGTACAGCGACGGCACGTACTTATCCAGAGTCATCTCGAGGATCTGTACCAGTGCAGCGATCACCCCGATGAAGGTCAGCAGACCGAGGAACGACAGATCCACCTCAGGCAGACCGGCCCAGGCCAGCGCACCATCCTTGAGGATATTGGTGTAGATCAGGTTGTTCACCGGCATGGTGATACCCAGCACCACGACCACGGCGATGCCGAGGCCGATGGCGGTTTCCACCTTCTTGGAGATAGCGATGAAGGTACACATGCCGAGGAAGAACGCCAGCGCCATGTTCTCGACGAACACCGCACGGACGAACAGGCTGATGTAATGTTCCATTAATAGGCCTCCTTGCTGGATACCTGAGGCGCCATCTTGTAAGCGTTGGCCTCGATCTGATCCTTCTTCCAGCTACGGATGGCCCAGATGAACAGACCGATCAGGAAGAATGCCGATGGCGGCAGCAGCAGCATGCCGTTGGGCTGGTACCAGCCGCCGTCATTGACCACCGAGAAGACCTCGTAACCCATCAGTTTGCCCGCGCCGAACAGCTCGCGAATGATGCCCAGGGCGATCAGCATGGCACTGTAGCCCAGACCGTTGCCGATACCATCGAAGAACGACAGCACCGGCGGGTTCTGCATGGCGAAGGCTTCAGCGCGGCCCATCACGATGCAGTTGGTGATGATCAGACCGACGAACACCGACAGCTGTTTGGACAGACTGAAGGCGTAGGCCTTGAGCACCTGATCGACCACGATCACCAGCGAGGCGATGATCACCATCTGCACGATCATGCGGATCGAGCTGGGGATCTGGCTGCGGATCATAGAGATGAACAGGTTGGAGAAACCGGTCACCAGGGTCAGCGCGGCAGACATCACCAGTGCGGTCTGCAGGTTCGAGGTGACCGCCAGGGCCGAACAGATCCCGAGGATCTGCAGGCCAATGGGGTTGTTGTTGAAGACCGGGTTGAGCAGGACTTCTTTAATAGTCGGCTGCGACATGATCAAGCCTCCCCTGCACGCAGGTTAGCGATAAACGGACCGAAGCCGTTCTGGCCAAGCCAGAACTTCAGCAGGTTGTCCACACCGACACTGGTCAGAGTGGCGCCGGCCAGGCCATCGACCTGGTGGGTAGCGTTCGGGCTTTGCGGATCTACGCCGCCCTTGACCACCTGTACGGCCAACTTGTCGTTGTCATCGAACAGGGTCTTGCCTGGCCACTGGCCCTTCCATTTCGGGTTGTCCACCTCGCCGCCGAGACCAGGAGTCTCGCCGTGCTGGTAGAAGCCCATGCCAACCACGGTATTGAGATCGCCCTTGACCGCGATAAAGCCGTGCAGAGTCGACCACAGGCCGTAGCCGCGAACCGGCAGGATCAGGGTTTCGACTTCACCGTCCTTTTCCACCATGTAAACGGTGGTGTAACGCTCCTGGCGCTTGATACCGGCGATATCCTCACTGCCCTTGAGCGCGCTGGAGGTCTTCGGATCCTTGGCTGCCTTGAGTGGGTCGAAGGTGATGGGGTCGAAGGCATCGGAGAACTTGCCACTCTCCAGATCCACCAGCTTGGCGGTGATGGTGCTGTCGAACAGCTCCTTGACCTTGCCACCGGACATGCCCGCCTCACCCAGGCCGGCAATGGCCAGGATGCTGCGTTGCTTGTCCAGCAGGCGGTTTTCAACCTGAGTCGGCTTCAGTGCAATGGCTGCGCCGGCGACGAACACCGAGCACACCAGACACACCAGCACGGCCACCGTCAGCGTGCGGACGGTGGATTCTTTTTGACTAGACATTGCGTGCCAGCCTCCGCTTGATATTGGCTTGAACGACGAAGTGGTCGATCAGCGGTGCAAACAGGTTGGCGAACAGAATCGCCAGCATCATGCCCTCGGGGAAGGCCGGGTTGACCACACGGATCAGCACCACCATCACACCGATCAGAGCACCAAAGATCCATTTGCCGGTGTTGGTCATCGACGCCGACACCGGGTCGGTGGCCATGAAGAACATGCCGAAGGCAAAGCCGCCCACTACCAGATGCCAGTACCAGGGCATGGCGAACATCGGGTTGGTGGTGGAACCGATCAGGTTAAGCAGCAGGCTCAGGCCGATCATGCCCAGCATCACGCCGACGACGATGCGCCAGGAGGCGATCTTGGTGATCAGCAGGACCAGGCCGCCGATGGCAATCGCCAGGGTGCTGGTCTCGCCGAGCGAGCCGTGAATGGTGCCGACGAAGGCGTCCATCCAGGTGATGCCGTTGTTGATCACGTTCTCGATGCCGCCGGAGGCTGCCAGGCTCAGCGAAGTGGCGCCGGCAAAACCATCGACCGCCGTCCAGACCGCATCACCGGACATCTGCGCCGGATAGGCGAAGAACAGGAAGGCACGGCCGGTCAGTGCCGGGTTGAGGAAGTTCTTGCCGGTACCACCGAACACTTCCTTGCCGATCACCACACCGAAGCTGATGCCCAGAGCGACCTGCCACAGCGGAATGCTCGGCGGCAGGATCAGGGCGAACAGCACGGACGTGACGAAGAAGCCTTCGTTGACTTCATGCTTGCGGATCGAAGCGAACAGCACTTCCCAGAAGCCGCCGACGATGAAGGTCACCGCGTAGACGGGCAGAAAGTAGGCGGCGCCCTGGATGAAGTTGTCCCACAGGCTGTTCGGATCGAAACCGGCCAGCGAGCCGATCAGGGCGAAACGCCAGCCTTCCTGGCTCGCCAGCAGCTCGGGGCTCTGAGCGAAGATCAGGTTGGCCTGGTAGCCGGTGTTCCACATGCCGAAGAACATCGCCGGGAAGGTGCACAGCCACACGGTGATCATCATGCGCTTGAGGTCGATGCCGTCGCGCACGTGAGCGGTGGTCTTGGTCACGCTGCCAGGACGATAGAAGAAGGTGTCGATGGCCTCGTAGAGGGCATACCACTTCTCGTACTTGCCGCCCTTTTCGAAGTTGTGCTCGATCTTGTCGAGGAATGCACGAATGCCCACGGATTAACCCTCCTTCTCGATGCGGGTGAGGTTGTCCCGCAGGATCGGGCCATATTCATACTTGCCGGCGCACACATAGGTGCACAGAGCCAGGTCTTCTTCGTCGAGTTCCAGGCAACCCAGTTTCTGAGCCATCTCGGTGTCGCCAACGATCAGATAGCGCAGCAGTTGAGTCGGCAGGATATCCAGCGGCATCACGGCTTCGTAATTGCCCACCGGCACCATGGCGCGCGGGCTGCCGTTGGTGGTGGTGGTGAAGTTGAACAGCTTGGCACCGGCCAGCTTGGAGACAAAGATGTTCAATACCGAGTGCTTGTTAACGCCGGCACGCAGGTAATGCATCATCTCGCGGTCGTTGCCTTCCACCAGGCAAGACACCTGGTTGTGGTAACGGCCGAGGAAGGCGAAGGCACCTTGAGCGGTACGACCGCCGAACACCGAGCCGGAAATCACACGATTGAAACCTGGCTTGAGCTCACCGGCGGTGAGTTCTTCCAGGTTGGCGCCCAGACGCGTGCGCAGCAGACGCGGCTGCTCGGCGACCGGACCGCCCAGCGCAACCACACGCTCGACGAACAGCTGGCCGGTGGTGAACAGTTTGCCCACCGCGATCACGTCCTGATAACCGATTTGCCAGACACTCTTGCTGGTGCTGACCGGGTCGAGGAAATGAATGTGAGTGCCTGGCAGCCCCGCCGGGTGCGGGCCGGCAAAGGCTTCGCTTTGCACCTTGGCAACATGCTCGCCCGGCAGGCTGACACCCTCGGCCTTGCACAGGAAGATCTTGGCCAGGTTACCGAGAACCTTCAGGCCGTTTTCGAAGTCAGCGGCATGTTCACCGATGATCACCGCAGGATCGGCGGCAAGCGGGTGGGTATCGACTGCAGTCACGAAAATCGAGCTGGGTACGGCATCCAGCGCCGGCACCTTGCTGAACGGACGGGTGCGCAGCGCAGTCCAAAGACCGGACTGCTGCAGGTTCTCGCGAACCTGCTCGTCGCTCAGTGAGTCGAGTTGGTCGGCAGCATACTGGCTGAAGGTTTCCTGCTCGTCGCCTTCGATGTCGATGACAACGGACTGCAGGACACGCTTCTCACCACGATGGATGGCGCTGATCACGCCAGCCGCAGGGGCGGTATAGCGCACGCCGGGTGTCTTCTTGTCGGTAAACAGCAATTGACCGAGTTTGACCCGGTCACCGACCTGCACTTCCATCGTCGGCTTCATCCCGTGATAGTCGAAGCCGATGACGGCGACACTGCGTACGGGCCTGGCGGCCTCGATACGCTGTGCCGGCGCACCCGTTATGGGCAAATCAAGCCCATGCTTTAGTTTGATCATAGGTTTGCCTAACCACTGATTTAGAAAGCTTTTTATAGGACAGGCGGCGCTACCGAAGGTCTAATAGACCCGACCACGCCGATACGATATGGGCGTGGAGGAAGGCGCCAAACCTGGGTAAAAAATCCGCTTGATTATAAAGACGCCCCCCGGCACTGACCACCCAAGCGCTTGCTTTTTTTGGCCTTTCGGTAACAGGGCGCAACAAACTCGATGCTGCCCGAGATCAACTCGACAACCTCGCCAGGCCAGATTCCGGGCATAAAAAAACGGGAGCCGAAGCTCCCGTTTTTTTGCAACCTTGACGCTTAGCGCGGGAAGGCCGGCGGGTTGACCCCAGCCATGTCTTCCATCACGCGCACCACCTGGCAGCTGTAACCAAACTCGTTGTCGTACCAGACGTACAGCACAACGCGGTTATCGTTGGCGATGGTGGCTTCGGCATCCACCACGCCGGCATGGCGCGAACCGACGAAGTCAGTCGATACCACTTCCTGCGAGCTGACGAAGTCGATCTGCTTCTGCAGATCCGAGTGCATGGCCATCTGGCGCAGGTACTCGTTGATCTCTTCGCGAGTGGTGGCCTTCTCCAGGTTCAGATTGAGGATGGCCATGGATACGTTCGGCGTCGGCACACGAATGGCGTTGCCGGTCAGCTTGCCTTTCAGAACCGGCAGCGCCTTGGCCGCAGCGGTAGCAGCGCCGGTTTCGGTGATGACCATGTTCAGCGCGGCGCTACGACCACGACGACTGCCTTTGTGGAAGTTGTCGATCAGGTTCTGGTCGTTGGTGTACGAGTGAACGGTCTCGACGTGACCGTTGACGATGCCGTACTGATCATTGACCGCCTTGAGCACCGGCACGATGGCGTTGGTGGTGCAGGAAGCCGCGGAGATGATCTTGTCCTCAGCGGTGATTTCGCTGTGGTTGATGCCGTGCACGATGTTCTTCAGCGCGCCCTTGCCAGGTGCGGTGAGAACGACGCGATCGACGCCCGGGCAGGCCAGGTGCTGACCCAAGCCCTCGGCATCACGCCACACACCAGTGTTGTCCACCAACAGTGCGTTCTTGATGCCGTACTGGGTGTAGTCGACTTCCTTGGGGTCCTTGGCATAGATCACCTGGATCAGGTTGCCGTTGGCCGTCAGGGTGTTGTTCTCTTCATCGATGGTGATGGTGCCGTTGAACTTGCCGTGTACCGAGTCACGACGCAGCAGGCTGGCACGCTTGACCAGATCGTTGCTGGCACCCTTACGCACAACAATGGCACGCAGGCGCAGGCCGTCGCCACCACCGGTCTTCTCGATCAGGATGCGCGCCAGCAGGCGGCCGATACGACCAAAGCCGTAGAGGACCACATCGGTGCCTTCACGACCGGAACCGTTCTGCTTGCCGACCACCTCGGCCAGCTCGTCCTTGACGAACTGCTCGACGCTGCGACCAGCGCCTTCGGCCTTGAACTTGGCAACCAGCTTGCCCAGGTCCACGGAGGCGGCGCCCAGCTTGAGCTCGCTCATGGCCTTGAGCATGGGGAAGGTGTCGTGCACCGACAGTTCAGCCTCATCGGCAAGGCGATGGCGAGCGAAACGGTGAGCCTTGAGGATGTCGATGACCGAACGGTTGATCAGGCCACGGCCATAGATCGAGGTCACCACATTGTTGTTGCGATAGAGCTGACCAATCAGCGGAATCATCGCTTCCGCGAGGGCTTCACGATCGATCCATTCACCGAGACACTGGTCGGGCTTCTGAGTCACGGGCAGTACCTTCCACATGTAGGGGCTGAAAAAAGGGGCTACATTATGACGGCGCGCGCGGGCATGAGCAATGCGCGCCTGTCGCGACTGACATTGACCACCAAGCCCCGCTACAATTCCCGGCCTTTCGTCACGACCGTGAGCCGCCCGTGTCCGTACTGCGTCTTCCGTCTCTACCGGCCAGCGCCGGCAAACAACAGTGGGGTAACCTGCCCGGCGCCGCGCTGTCTCTAACTATCGCCGAAGCGGCCAGCAATGCCGGACGCTTCACGCTGGTACTCACCGAAGGCAGCCAGAGCGCCGAGCGGCTGCAGGAAGAACTGGCGTTCTTCGCCCCCGACCTGCCAGTGCTGCACTTTCCCGACTGGGAAACCCTGCCCTACGATGTCTTCTCGCCGCACCAGGACATCATCTCGCAACGCATCGCAGCACTCTATCGCCTGCCGCAGCTGAGCCGCGGCATCCTCGTAGTGCCGATCACCACCGCCCTACACCGCCTGGCGCCGAAGCGCTTTCTGCTGGGTGGCAGCCTGGTGCTGGATGTCGGTCAGAAACTCGATGTGGAGCAGATGCGCGGCCGCTTGGAGGCCGCCGGCTACCGCTGCGTCGACACCGTTTACGAACACGGCGAATTCGCCGTGCGCGGCGCATTGATCGATCTGTTCCCGATGGGCAGTGACACGCCCTACCGCATCGACCTGTTCGACGACGAAATCGAAACCCTGCGCACCTTCGACCCCGAGACCCAGCGCTCGGTGGACAAGGTCGAGTCGATCCGTCTGTTGCCGGCGCGTGAATTTCCGTTGGAAAAGAAAGCTGTCACCGATTTCCGCGGGCGTTTCCGCGAGCGCTTCGACGTGGATTTCCGTCGCTGCCCGATCTATCAGGACCTTTCCACCGGCATCACCCCCGCCGGCATCGAATACTACCTGCCGCTGTTCTTCGAAGAGACAGACACCCTGTTCGACTACCTGCCAGGCGACACCCAGGTATTTTCCCTGCCCGGCATCGAAAAGGCTGCCGAGCATTTCTGGACAGATGCGCGGAGCCGCTATGAGGACCGCCGAGTCGACCCGGAGCGCCCGCTACTGCCACCTGCCGACATTTTCCTGCCGGTCGAGGACTGCTTCGCCCGCCTGAAGAGCTGGCCGCGCGTAGTGGTCAATCAGGACGATATCGAGCCCGGCGTCGGCCAGACCCGTTTTGACGCACGCGCCCTGCCCGACCTGGCGATTCAGGCCAAGGCCGGCGAGCCGCTGGCGGCGTTGCGCCGCTTTATCGAAGAATATCCAGGCCGCGTGCTGTTCTGCGCCGAATCAGCCGGTCGCCGCGAAGTGCTGCTGGAACTGCTCGCCCGCCTCAAGCTCAAACCCCGGGAAGTCGAGGGCTGGCCGGCCTTCGTCGCCAGCCCTGAACGCCTCAACATCTGCATCGCACCACTGGATGAAGGCCTGCTGCTCGACGACCTGGCACTGATCGCCGAAAGCCCGCTGTTCGGCCAGCGCGTGATGCAGCGTCGCCGCCGCGAAAAAGGCCGAGAAGGCGGCGACAACGTGATCAAGAACCTCACCGAGCTGCGCGAAGGCGCGCCGGTGGTGCATATCGATCACGGCGTCGGCCGCTACCTGGGCCTGGTGACCATGGAGTTCGACGGCCAGGCCGCCGAATTCCTCGCCCTGCAGTATGCCGACGAAGCCAAGCTCTACGTACCCGTGGCCAGCCTGCACCTGATCGCCCGCTACACCGGCAGTGACGATGCCCTGGCGCCGCTGCATCGCCTCGGTTCGGAGGTCTGGCAGAAGGCCAAGCGCAAGGCGGCCGAGCAGGTGCGCGATGTTGCTGCCGAGCTGCTCGATATCTACGCCCGCCGCGCCGCTCGCGAAGGTTTCGCCTTCCAGGACCCGGCACTGGACTACGCCACCTTCAGCGCCGGCTTCCCCTTCGAGGAAACCCCGGATCAGCAGGCCGCCATCGATGCCGTGCGCGCCGACATGCTGGCTGGCAAGCCGATGGATCGCCTGGTCTGCGGCGACGTCGGCTTCGGCAAGACCGAGGTGGCCATGCGCGCCGCCTTCATCGCCGTGCACAGCGGCAAGCAGGTCGCCGTGCTGGTGCCCACCACCCTGCTCGCCCAGCAGCACTACAACAGCTTCCGCGACCGCTTCGCCGACTGGCCGGTGAAGGTCGAGGTGATGAGCCGCTTCAAGAGCGCCAAGGAAGTCGGCGAGGCCGTGCAGCAACTTGCCGAAGGCAAGGTGGATATCGTCATCGGCACGCACAAGCTGCTGCAGGACGACGTCAAGTTCCACAACCTCGGCCTGGCCATCATCGACGAGGAACACCGCTTCGGCGTGCGCCAGAAGGAACAGCTCAAGGCCCTGCGCAGCGAGGTCGACATCCTCACCCTGACTGCCACGCCGATCCCGCGCACGCTGAACATGGCCGTGGCCGGCATGCGCGACCTGTCGATCATCGCCACGCCACCAGCGCGGCGTCTGTCGGTGCGCACCTTCGTCATGGAAAGCAACAAGCCGACCATCAAGGAAGCGCTGCTGCGCGAGCTGCTGCGCGGTGGCCAGGCTTACTACCTGCACAACGATGTAAAGACCATCGAGAAATGCGCCAGTGAGCTGGCCGAGCTGGTGCCCGAGGCGCGTATCGGCATCGGTCACGGACAGATGCGCGAACGCGATCTCGAGCAGGTGATGAGCGACTTCTACCACAAGCGCTTCAACGTGCTGGTGGCCTCGACCATCATCGAGACCGGTATCGACGTGCCTAGCGCCAACACCATCATCATCGACCGCGCCGACAAGTTCGGCCTGGCTCAGCTGCACCAGTTGCGCGGCCGTGTCGGTCGTAGCCACCATCAGGCCTACGCCTACCTGCTGACGCCACCGCGCAAGCAGATGACCCCGGATGCGGAAAAACGCCTGGAGGCCATCGCGGGCGCTCAGGACCTCGGCGCCGGCTTCGTCCTCGCTACCCACGACCTGGAAATCCGCGGCGCTGGCGAACTGCTTGGCGACGGCCAAAGCGGGCAGATTCAGGCGGTCGGCTTCACCCTCTACATGGAAATGCTCGAACGCGCGGTCAAGGCTATCCAGAAAGGCGAGCAGCCGAACCTCGACCAGCCATTGGGCGGCGGCCCGGAGATCAACCTGCGTGTACCGGCGCTGATCCCCGAGGACTACCTGCCCGACGTGCACAGCCGCCTGATCCTCTACAAACGCATCGCCAACGCCAGCGACGAGGACGGCCTGAAGGAGCTTCAGGTAGAAATGATCGACCGTTTCGGCCTGCTGCCGGAGCCGACCAAGAACCTCATGCGCCTGACCCTGCTCAAGCTGCAGGCCGACAAGCTCGGCATCAGCAAGGTCGACGCCGGCCCGCAGGGTGGACGAATCGAGTTCGCTGCGGAAACCTGCGTTGACCCGCTGACCCTGATCAAACTGATCCAGGCCCAGCCAAAACGCTACAAGTTCGAAGGCGCCACCGTCTTCAAGATCCAGGTGCCGATGGAGCGTGCGGAAGAACGCTTCAACACCCTGGAAGCCCTGCTCGCGCGCCTCGCGCCCACCACCTGAAGGACTCACACATGCGCCCATTGCACCTGATCGCCCTGCTGCTCTGCCTGTTGGCACCGAGTGCTTTTGCCGAACGTCTTTACCAGGTCGAACTGCTGGTCTTCCGCCAGGCCGGCGAGCCCGTCTTCGCCCCCAAGGTGGCACCGGACGACTGGGCGGGCACGGCATTGCCGATCACCGGCAACGAACGCCCGACAACGCTAGATGGCGAGGCGGCCAAGCTCAATCCGGGCAGCGGTTATCAGGTATTGCTGCACAAGGCCTGGAGCCAGACCATCGGCAGCTCGCCGAGCCGAGTGGCCGTCAGCAGCGGTGAAGAGCGCTTCGGCCATCATGTGGTCGAAGGCACCCTGAGCTTTACTCAGGAGCGCTTTGCCGACCTGGACCTGGAGCTGTGGATCAACCAATTCAGCGGCGACGGCCTGCTCGAGAGCAGCGAGCACATGAAAGTGGCCCAGCGCCTGAAGGACAACAGCCTGACCTACCTGGACCATGGCAGCCTGGGCGCACTGGTACGCATCAGCCCGCTCTGAGCGGAAACCTGATGCCGCCAGCCTTGCGTAGGAGCCTCGTCCCAAGGCGAAGTTTTTCAAGTGCGCGCCGCCCTGATTCGCGGCGGGGCGTCGCGCCTACAGATTCGGCGCGTCGACGCCTGACTGACGGGCATTGAGCGCTGTCTTTGTAGAGAAGCTAGTTACTCAGCACGCGTGCCAACACCGCCTTGACCGTCCCCATGCCCTGCTCGATCACTCGCTCGATCTCGGCCATGGTGATCAAGGCGCTGGACTTGCCCGCCGCCGGATTCACCACCAGCGCCAGGCAGGCATAGGGCAGCACCAATTCGCGCGCCAATACCGCTTCGGGCATGCCGGTCATGCCTACCAGGTCGCAGCCATCGCGCTCCATGCGGGCGATTTCCGCCGCCGTTTCCAGTCGCGGCCCCTGAGTGCAGCCATAGATTCCATGATCGCTGAATGCCGCATTTTCGGCCCGCAGCGCCGCCACCAACGCCTCGCGCAGTTGCTTGTCGTACGGCTGGCTGAAATCGACGTGGGTCACGTGCTCCAGATCGCCTTCGTAAAAGGTGTGCGCACGCCCGGAGGCGTAATCGATGATCTGATGTGGCACGCAGAAATGCCCAGCGCCCATGGCAGCATGAATCCCCCCCACCGCATTGACCGCGACAATGGCCTTGGCGCCGGCCTGCTTGAGCGCCCAGAGGTTGGCCCGGTAGTTCACCTGATGCGGTGGAATCCGGTGCGGCTGGCCATGGCGGGCGAGAAACAGCACTTCGCGCCCGGCGTAACTGCCCCGCAGGATATCGGCGGAGGGCGCCCCGTAAAGGGTATCCAGCGGCAGCGCTTCGTGAATCGTCAACCCTTCCAGCTGAGTCAGGCCGGTGCCGCCGATAATGGCGTAGACAGTCATAGGCAGGTCCTCAGTCGAGCAACTGTGCAGCTCTCAGGGCCGCCACAGCAGTAAGCCAGCGTGGCGCCTGGCGGTATTCGGTAGTGGCGTGACCACGGCCACGCATGCGTTCGAGGCGCGCAGGCGCTGTCACTCGCAGACGCTGCAAGGCACTGAGCGCCAGTTCGGCCGAAGCGCGGTCATTGCACACCAGGCCCATATCGCACCCCGCAGCCAGTGCCGCCTCGATACGCTTGCCGGCATCGCCGACCACATGGGCACCGGCCATGGACAGGTCGTCGCTGAAAATCACACCCTCGAAGCCCAACTCGCCGCGCAAGATGTCCTGCAACCAGCGACGGGAGAAGCCAGCCGGGTGCTCGTCAACCTGAGAATAGATCACATGCGCCGGCATAACTGCATCGAGCTCGTGCACCAGACGCTTGAACGGCTGCATGTCGCAAGCGCGGATATCATCGAGACTGCGCTCGTCGAGCGGGATGGCGACATGAGAGTCCGCCTCGGCCCAGCCGTGCCCGGGGAAGTGTTTGCCGGTAGCGGCCATCCCCGCCTGATGCATGCCGCGGATGAAAGCGGCCGCCAGCGTGGTGGCCCGCTGCGGATCACCCTCGAAGGCGCGACTGCCAACCACCGCACTGCGCTGGTGGTCGAGATCCAGTACCGGCGCGAAACTCAGATCCAGGCCAACCGCCAACACCTCGGCGGCCATCAGCCAGCCGCAATGCTCGGCCAGCTCCTCGGCATTGTCGTTGTCGGCGATGGCGCGCATCGCCGGCAGACGCAGAAAGCCCTGGCGCAGACGCTGTACCCGACCACCTTCCTGATCCACCGCCAGCAGCAGATCCGGGCGCAGGGCACGGATACTCTGGCACAGCTCGCGAACCTGGCGCGGCGATTCGATATTGCGGGCAAAAATGATCAGACCGCCCACTTCGGGCTGGCGCAGCATCTGGCGATCCTCGGCGGTCAACCAGGTGCCAGCGATGTCCATCATCAAAGAGCCTTGCATGAGTGTATTTCCTTACGTGAAGTCTTGGTCTGCAGCCCACTGCGGGCAGGGCGCCTCATCGATACGTACCTTGCAGTGCGGCGGTACGCGCTCGAAAAGCGCCAGCATGTCGGCGTTACGCAAACGAATGCAGCCATGGGACAACGGTATACCCATGGGTTCCGTATCCGGTGTGCCATGCAGATAAATGTAACGGCGAAAGGTATCAACCTCGCCCAGGCGATTGCGCCCCAGCTCAAGACCGCTTAGCCAGAGAACACGGGTGAGAATCCAGTCGCGGCCAGGAAACTGCTCGTGCAGCTCAGGTGACCACACCTCCCCTGTCCAGCGACGACCGCGCAATACGGCGGCCAGAGGCAAACCTGCGCCGATCTTCGCGCGTACCTGATGCAGCCCGCGCGGCGTACAGCCTGAACCGTTAAGTTCACCCACCCCATTGAACGCCGTGGAGACAGGCAAGCTCAGCAGCAGCCGCCCAGCACGAAAGCCGTAAAGCGCCTGGTCGGCAATGGAGATATGGAGTAAATCGAGATCGGACATGGGCCGCTAGCTTAGCAGGCCGCAGGGCGAAGCCAAGCCCACCTGCCGTCAGGTCAAACCTTGGGCGCGGCGCTCGGTGTCTTGCTGCGCGGTTTGAGTTGCGCGCCAGCCAAGGCGGGGTCGGCAACCCCAGTCTCAGAACGCATGCCTGCAGCCAGGAACGGCACCATCATGCGCATCACCTGCTCGATCGAGGTGTTGACGCCGAAATCGGTCTCGGCCATCGCCCGCAGCGCCTTGATGCCGGACATGCTGAACGCCGCGGCGCCAAGCATGAAGTGCACACGCCAGAACAGCTCAAGCGGCGGAATGCGCGGCGCAGCCTCATGCACCAGCAGCATGTAACGACGAAACACCTTGCCGTAGACCTCTTCCAGGTACTTGCGCAAGTGACCCTGGCTCTGGCTGAAGGCCAAACCGAGCAGACGCATGAAGATGGACAGGTCATTGCCGCTGCGCGGCTTAACGGCCAGAGCCTGCTCGACCAGAAGCTCGAGCAGCTCCTCCAGGGAAACCTGGGTTTCAGACTTGGCCTGACGGCGATCAAGTTCCTTTTCCAGGCTGGCGCAGAAAGGCCCGAGGAAACGCGAGAAGACCGCCTGAATCAGCGCCTTCTTCGAACCGAAGTGGTAATTGACGGCAGCCAGGTTGACCCCGGCCTTGCTGGTGATAAGACGCAGCGATGTCTCGGCGAAGCCTTTTTCCGCGAACAGCTGTTCCGCAGCATCGAGAATGCGTTCAACGGTTTCCGACTGAGCCATGAGTTATCACCTGACAAACACTTGTTTGAAACATACGTTTCATCCCACTGAATTGTCAAGCCGCATGAGCCGTCTTTTGGCCGGCTGGTCACAGCTTACAACAAGCAGAGACGCAGATTACCCGGCATGGGTAACAAGCCGGACGGCAGGCATCCAAAAAATGGACATTGCCAAGACTCGCTTACTGTATATAATTCCAGTCACTGTATAAAAAGACAGAGCCCAGCCATGCTGAAACTGACGCCACGCCAAGCCGAGATTCTCGCCTTCATCAAACGCTGCCTGGAAGACAACGGCTACCCACCCACCCGCGCGGAAATCGCTCAGGAACTGGGGTTCAAATCGCCCAACGCCGCAGAAGAGCACCTCAAGGCCCTCGCCCGCAAGGGGGCTATCGAGATGACTCCAGGCGCTTCACGCGGCATTCGCATTCCCGGCTTCGAGGCAGGTGCCGCGAACGAGGATGCGGGCCTCCCGGTAATCGGCCGTGTCGCCGCCGGCGCACCGATCCTTGCACAGCAACATGTCGAGGAATCCTGCCAGATCAATCCGGCGTTCTTTCAGCCCAAAGCCGACTATCTACTGCGTGTACGCGGCATGAGCATGAAAGACATCGGCATCTTCGATGGCGATCTGCTCGCCGTGCACACCACCCGTGAAGCCCGTAATGGCCAGATTGTCGTCGCCCGTATCGACGATGAAGTGACGGTCAAACGCTTCAAGCGCGAGGGCAACAAGGTCTGGCTGATTGCCGAGAATCCTGAGTTTGCCCCGATCGAAGTGGACCTGGAACACCAGGATCTGGTCATCGAAGGTTTGAGCGTCGGTGTAATCCGCCGCTGAGGAGACACCATGTACGTGCAGCAGTCGTTCGAGCGCCCACAACTTCCCCTTTTCGACGCCTTTCTTGCCGGAACGTCGAGCGAGCCACGGTTAGCGACCAATGACATCACTCGTAGCGAGGATGATCAGGCGTTCAGCGAACTGGCCCTGCGTGGCGCTGCCGGTCACTGCCTGCACTTGCTGGCCCCGATTCTACGCGAGCTGAGCGAGAACCAGGATGCGCGCTGGCTGACCCTGGTGGCACCACCAGCAAGCCTTACGCAAAGCTGGCTGCGCGAAGCTGGCCTGAACCGTGAGCGTATTCTCCTGCTGCATCCACGGCAGGGGCAGAATGCCCTGGCACTGGCGGAAGAAGCCCTGAAGCTCGGGCGCAGCCATACCGTGATCAGCTGGCTGCATCCGGTCGAGAACAGCACTCGCCAGCGCCTTGCGCAGGCCGCCAATGCCGGCGGGGCGCAAAGCCTGAATATCAGCCTGGGTTGAACTCGCCACGATTTCATCTGCACAAATGAAAACGGGGCTCCAATGGAGCCCCGTTTTCGTTAAAGCGTAGCGGCTTCAGTGCAGAACGCGCGAGCCTTCTTCTTCACCACTGAAATCGCCTTCAGCCATTCGGCCGGCCATCTGCACACCGACATTGAGCATGGCCTTGGCCACCTCGATGTGCTGCCCCTGCAGAAAAGCCTTGGCATCAGCGGAGAAGTCCAGAGTCACCAGCGCCTCTTCATCCTCTGCACGACGCAGGGCAATACGCCCATCGGGCAGTTCGACGATTTCCAGGAAGGATGTTGGCATGGCTCAGTCTCTGTGCAAAAATACGACATTGTAACAGTCAGCTGGGGTCATCCCCAGCCCACTGGTCCAGTTAAACCCAATCAGCACTCGCTGAGGCCTTCGCGGAAACGCAGCACCAGCGCCTTGAGTTGCTGACGCCAGGCATCGACATCATCGAGGCTCAGCTCGGCCGGCTCTTCGCCAACGCTGACAGCGGTGATCAGCGGCATGGACGGATCGACCTTGGCCTTGCGCTCCTCACGCGGCGGCTGGAACAGCGCAGCATAGGCCGCCAGCAACTCAGCCAGCCAGGTTTCGCGCTGCTGCGCCAGTTCGACCAACTCGGCCAGCTCAGGGCTGGGCGAGCCCTCAAGCACCGCCTGCTGCACGAAGGCCTCGACACGCGAAGGCGTAGCGTCGTTCATGCGGTAATAGCCGGCAATCTCATGACACAGCCCGAGCAGTCCACCGTACAGGTGAAACAGCGCGGCTTCTCGCTCGGCCTGCACCAGCGCCTGCACATTGAACGCAGCGGAGGCCTCGGCCTTGCGCCAGTTATCCAGGGCAATACCGGCGAAGAAAATCTTCTGGTTGGTACGGGTATAGATTTCTTTGGCCATTACGGCGACCTCCACAGCAGATCGGGTCATGATACGCGCGTCTGCCCTGCCTGACGCGCATCTCGTCAGGCATTCAGGGCGCCGCTGCTACGACGCCAGGCCGACGCGCGGCAGATCGTGACCAAACGCTAGCGCTTGTCCTCGACCTTCCACTTGCCGCCATCGTAGAACGCGCGCCAGCCGGTGGGTTTGCCATCGACCTCGGACTGCACGTACTGCTCCTTGGTCTTGCGGCTGTAGCGAATCACCGCTGGACGACCATCCGGATCCTTCTGCGGGGCATCGCAGAGGAAGTGGTACTTGGGGTCGATCTCGTGCTTGTGCGGGACGATCTCCAGCACCAGCGGCGCACGCGTCTCGCGGTTCTTGGGGAACTGGCTGGCAGCGAGGAACAGGCCCGATGCGCCGTCGCGCAGCACGTAGGTGTCGTCCACCTTCTCGCACTTGAGCTCCGGCATATCCACCTTGTCCATCTTCGGCGGCGCCGCTTCACCGTTCTTGAGCAACTTGCGGGTGTTCTTGCAGCTGGCATTGGTGCAACCGAAGAACTTGCCGAAACGGCCGGTCTTGAGCTGCATCTGGCTACCGCACTTGTCACACTCCAGGCTCGGGCCTTCGTAGCCCTTGATGCGGTACTGACCCTGCTCGATCTCATAGCCGCTGCAATCGGGATTGTTGCCACAGATGTGCAGCTTGCGGGTTTCATCCAGCAGATAAGCATCCATGGCGGTGGCGCAGATCGGGCAGCGATGCTTGCCCAGCAACACCAGGGACTCGGACTCGCCCTCATCATCGGCTGCGATCTCATCGCCCGGCACCAGGTTGATGGTGGCCTTGCAGCGCTCCTTCGGTGGCAGCGCATAGCCCGAGCAACCGAGGAACACGCCGGTGGAGGCGGTGCGGATCATCATCGGCCGGCCGCACTCGCGGCAGGGAATATCGGTCAGCGTCGGCTGGTTGGCACGCATGCCGCCCTCACCCGCCTCGGCCACTTCGAGCTTCTTCTTGAAATCACCGTAGAACTCGTCGAGCAGGTGCTTCCACTCGCGCTCGCCCTGGGCCACATCGTCGAGATGTTCTTCCATGGTGGCGGTAAAGCTGTAATCCATCAGGTTGGCGAAGCTTTCGTCGAGACGCTCGGTGACGATGTCGCCCATCTTCTCGGCATAGAAGCGACGGTTGTGCACCGTGACGTAGCCGCGATCCTGGATGGTGGAAATGATCGCCGCGTAGGTGGACGGGCGGCCGATGCCGCGCTTTTCCAGCTCCTTGACCAGGCTGGCTTCGGAGTAGCGCGCCGGCGGCTTGGTGAAGTGCTGGCTGGGGTCGAGCTGGATCAGCTTGAGGCCCTCGCCTTCCTTCATTTCTGGCAGGACGTCGTCCTCGCCCGGCTTGCTCTGCTGCGGCAGCACACGGGTGTAGCCGTCGAACTTGAGGATGCGACCCTTGGCGCGCAGCTCGAAGTCGCCAGCAGCCACGGTGACACTAGTGGACAGGTACTCGGCCGGCGGCATCTGGCAGGCGACGAACTGACGCCAGATCAGGTCATACAGGCGCTCGGCATCACGCTCCATGCCGGACAGCTGGGTCGGGCGCAGATTGACGTCGGACGGACGAATCGCTTCGTGCGCCTCCTGGGCGCCTTCCTTGCTCGAATACAGGTTGGGCTTGCCCGGCAGGTACTTGTCGCCGTACTCGCTGCCGATGAAGCCACGCACCATCTCTACCGCGTCGTTCGACAGGTTGGTCGAGTCGGTACGCATGTAGGTGATGTAGCCCGCTTCGTACAAACGCTGAGCCATCATCATGGTTTTCTTCACCCCGAAGCCCAGGCGGTTGCTCGCTGCCTGCTGCAGGGTGGAGGTAATGAAGGGCGCCGAGGGTTTGCTGCTGGTCGGGCGGTCTTCGCGCTTGACCACGCTGTAGCTGGAAGCCTTGAGCTTCTCCAGCGCGGCCATGGCCTGCGCTTCATTGACCGGCTTGAAGGCTGCGCCACTTTCGCGCACTACCTCGAAACGCACCTTGGCGTTCTTCGCGGTGCCGAGGTCAGCGTGCACTTCCCAGTATTCTTCCGGGACGAAGGCGCGAATCTCTTTCTCGCGTGCAACGACCAGCTTCACGGCCACCGACTGCACACGACCGGCAGACAGGCCACGTGCGATCTTGGCCCACAGCAGCGGCGAGACCATGTAGCCCACCACGCGGTCGAGGAAGCGCCGCGCCTGCTGGGCATTGACGCGGTTGATGTCCAGCTCGCCCGGCTTGGAGAAGGCTTCCTGAATCGCCTTCTTGGTGATCTCGTTGAACACCACGCGCTTGTAGCGGCTGTCATCACCACCGATGGATTCGCGCAGGTGCCAGGCAATGGCTTCCCCTTCGCGATCCAAGTCGGTTGCGAGATAGATGGTGTCGGCATCCTTGGCCAGGCGGCGCAGTTCTTCGATCACCTTTTCCTTGCCGGGCAGGATCTCGTACTTGGCCTTCCAGCCGTGCTCGGGGTCGACGCCCATACGGGTGAACAGCTGGCGTTTGGCCTTTTCCTTGGGCGACAGCGCAGGCGCTTCACCAGCAGCAGCCTTGCCGCGCTTGGCAGGCTCCTTGGTGGCACTTGCCGAGCCGCTGGTAGGCAGGTCACGGATGTGGCCGATGCTCGACTTCACCACGTACTGGCTGCCCAGATACTTGTTGATGGTCTTGGCCTTGGCCGGGGATTCCACGATGACCAGCGATTTGCCCATGGATCAGAAAATTCCTGAATTGCGAAATATAGAAGGCACGAAGCCGGAGGTGTTTACAAAGCAGCGAGCGAAGGTCAGGCAAGGCGAAAACAGTCGAAAAAGCCCGCTGTACGAGCTGTACATGAGCATTTTGAGGCTGGTTTCAACGCAGCATGGCCGAGAGCAGCAATTTGTAGACGCCCTCTAAGGCCCCGCTATATATAGTGGCGACCAAGCGAAGGTCAAGCGCAGGGAGCTGCGCAGTCAGACTTGCGAAGCGCCGATGGGGCTGACTTCGGCCTGAATCAAAGCAAAGCGTGGAACGCGCTCGCCGTCCACTTCGATCTCTTCACAGAACATGCTCAGCGGTCTTACCCACAAGCCAAACTCGCCGTACAGCGCCTGGTAGACGACCACCTCTTCCTCGCTCTCGGAATGGCGTGCCACACCGAATACACGGTACTGCGGGCCTTTGTAGTGACGATAAAGTCCTGGCTGCAACTGCATGAGCGGTTCCCGAAATAAAAAGCCGTAAAAAGCAAAACCGGGGCACGGGGCCCCGGTTTCTGTCCGCTAACGCTTAAACGCGCTCGAAGACGGTGGTGATGCCTTGGCCAAGGCCCACGCACATGGTGGAAACACCCAAGGTGCCGCCGTTCTGTTTCATGACGTTGAGCAGGGTACCGGAGATACGGGCACCGGAACAACCGAAGGGGTGACCCAGGGCGATCGCGCCGCCGTGCAGGTTGACCTTCTCTTCCATCTTGTCGAGCAGTTTCAGGTCCTTCAGCACAGGCAGGGCCTGGGCGGCGAAGGCTTCGTTGAGCTCGACGAAATCGATGTCAGCCATGCTCAGACCTGCACGCTTGAGCGCCTTCTGAGTGGACGGCACCGGGCCGTAACCCATGATCGCCGGATCGACACCGGCAACGGCCATGGCGCGAACCACCGCCATCGGCTGGATGCCCAGATCCTGGGCGCGCTGGGCGCTCATGACGATCATGCAGGAGGCGCCGTCGGTGATCTGCGAGGAAGTACCTGCAGTCACGGTGCCGCCTTTCGGGTTGAAGGCAGGTTTCAGCGCAGCCAGGCTCTCGAGGGTGGTTTCCGGACGAATGGTTTCGTCGAAGTCGTACACCTTGAGGAAGCCGTTCTCGTCGTAGCCTTGCATCGGGATGATTTCATCCTTGAACTTGCCTTCGACGGTGGCCTTGTGCGCGAGACGGTGCGAGCGCTCACCGAAGGCGTCCTGCGCCTCACGGCTGATGCCATGCATCTTGCCCAGCATTTCTGCGGTCAGGCCCATCATGCCGGACGCCTTGGCGGCGTACAGCGACAGGTGCGGGTTCGGGTCGACACCGTGCATCATGCCGACGTGGCCCATGTGCTCCACACCGCCGACGACGAACACGTCGCCGTTGCCGGTCTGGATCGCCTGCACGGCAGTGTGCAAGGCGCTCATCGACGAGCCGCACAGGCGGCTGACGGTCTGGCCGGCACTGGTGTGCGGGATCTGGGTCATCAGCGACGCCATGCGCGCAATGTTCCAGCCCTGCTCCAGGGTCTGGTTGACGCAGCCCCAGATCACGTCCTCGACTTCAGCCGGGTCGATCTTGGCGTTGCGCTCCAGCACTTTGCTGATCAGGTGCGCGGACATGGTCTCGGCGCGGGTATTGCGGTGCATGCCGCCCTTGGAACGACCCATCGGGGTACGACCGAAGTCGACGATCACTGCATCTCTAGGATTCAGGCTCATATTTCTACTCTCGCTCTGTTCGCTGCACGATTAACCGAAGAACTTCTGGCCCTTGGCGGCCATTTCACGAAGTTTTGCGGTCGGGTGGTACAGGGCGCCCAGCTCGGCATACTTGTCAGCCAGGGCGACGAATTCAGCAACACCGATGGAATCGATGTAGCGCAGCGCACCGCCACGGAAGGGAGGGAAGCCGATACCGTAGATCAGGCCCATGTCGGCCTCGGCTGCGGTGTCGACGATGCCGTCTTCCAGGCAACGAACGGTTTCCATGCACAGCGGGATCATCATGAAGTTGATGATGTCCTCGTCGGTGACTTCACGCTCTTCGACCACGATGGACTTGAGCAGCTCGTAAGCAGCCGGGTCGGTGACCTTCTTCGGCTTGCCGCGCTTGTCGGTCTCGTAGGCATAGAAGCCCTTGCCGTTCTTCTGACCCAGGCGATTGGCGTCGTACATCACGTCGACGGCAGTCTTGCCTTCGACAGCCATACGATCCGGGAAGCCTTCGGCCATCACGTCACGGCCGTGGTGGCCAGTGTCGATGCCGACCACGTCGGAGAGGTAAGCCGGGCCCATGGGCCAGCCGAACTTCTCCATCACCTTGTCGATGCGCACGAAGTCGACGCCAAAGCCCAGCAGCTTGGAGAAGCCGCCGAAGTACGGGAACAGTACGCGGTTGACCAAAAAGCCCGGGCAATCGTTGACCACGATCGGGTTCTTGCCCATCTTCTTGGCGTAGGCAACGGTGGTGGCCACGGCCACTTCGCTGGACTTCTCGCCACGGATGACTTCCACCAGCGGCATCATGTGCACCGGGTTGAAGAAGTGCATGCCGACGAAGTTTTCCGGACGCTTGAGCGCCTGGGCCAGCAGAGAGATGGAGATGGTCGAGGTGTTGGAGGCCAGGATGGCGTCTTCACGCACCGCATCTTCCACCTCGGCCAGCACGATCTGCTTGACCTTGGGGTTCTCGACCACGGCTTCGACGACGATGTCGACGTTGCCGAAATCGCCGTAGGACATGGTCGGACGGATGGCGTTGAGGGCTTCGGCCATCTTCGCCGGGGTCATGCGGCCTTTCTCGACGCGCTTGCCGAGCAGCTTGGAAGCCTCGTTCAAGCCCATCTGGATACCCTCTTCACGGATATCCTTCATCAGGATCGGGGTGCCCTTGGAGGCCGACTGATAGGCGATGCCGCCACCCATGATGCCGGCGCCGAGTACGGCGGCCAGTTTCACGTCGCGAGCGATCTCGTCGTGGTGCTTGGCTTTCTTCTTCAGTTCCTGATCATTGAGGAACAGACCGATCAGGCTCTCGGCAACCGAGGTCTTGGCCAGCTTGACGAAGCCGGTGGCCTCGACTTCAAGCGCCTTGTCACGGCCGAAGTTGGCGGCTTTCTGAATGGTCTTGATCGCTTCGACCGGAGCCGGGTAGTTCGGGCCGGCCTGGCCAGCGACGAAGCCCTTGGCGGTCTCGAAGCACATCATCTGCTCGATGGCGTTGAGCTTGAGCTTTTCCAGCTTGGGCTGACGCTTGGCCTTGTAGTCCAGCTCGCCGGAGATGGCGCGCTTGACCAGATCGAGAGCGGCGGCCTGCAGCTTGTCTGCACTGACCACGGCATCGACGGCGCCCACTTTCAGGGCGTCTTCGGCACGGTTTTCCTTGCCCGAAGCGATCCACTCCACGGCGTTGTCGGTACCGATCACGCGCGGCAGGCGCACGGTGCCGCCGAAGCCCGGGTAGATGCCCAGTTTGACTTCCGGCAGGCCGATCTTGGCACTGGCGCTCATCACGCGATAGTCGGCGGCCAGGCACATCTCGAAACCGCCACCCAGGGCGATGCCGTTGATGGCGACGACGGTCGGCACGGCGAGGTCTTCGAAATCACTGAAGATCTTGTTGGCTTCCAGGTTGCCAGCCACCAGCTCTGCGTCGGGCAGTTTGAAGTTGTCGACGAACTCGGTGATATCGGCGCCGACGATGAACACGTCCTTGCCACTGGTGACAATCACGCCCTTGATCGAACCGTCAGCCTTGATCGCGTCGACGGAGGCGCGCAGCTCGTTGAGGGTAAGACGGTTGAATTTGTTGACGGACTCACCCTTGAGGTCGAACTTCAATTCGACGATGCCGCTCTCAAGAGCCTTAACCGTGATGGCTTTACCTTCGTAAATCATCAACTGATCTCCACGGTATGGAAGCTGAACAGTACACATCGGAGCCAACCGGCAGGCCAGCCCGCGGCAGCGCCGCACGAGCATAGCCCCAATCGGTACGACACACCCACCGACGCGATATTCGGGCTGCATATGGCGCGCCTAACAAGGCAAACGCTCAATTCATACGCCCGTTTGATTTGGGTGTGCACACCTTCAGGGAAAAGCCTGCACTTGTCAATTGGCCTCTTTTCGTCGATTTCCCGACGATTTCTGCAGGCCTGGTCATTCGTGGCCTCCAGCCGGTTCCGATAAACAGCGTCAATAACGCACCATTGCGAGGGTTTTCCTGCTTGGTATAGACACGCCGAGGCGCCTAGCCAAATCGCCCCACTGCGGGTACAGTCGTCTCACTTTCAGCTGGCACAGCGCCACCTGAGAGCAACACAAAAACAAATCGAGCCCCACGATGGGCCACACGGAGTCGCCAATGTCGAGCCGCCGTTCGCTTGCATTTCCCCTGAGCGCCCTGCTCCTTTTCGTCTTCACGTCACTCTTCTCCACCTTGCTCAGCGCTGCGCCAGCCGATGATCTGCTGCGTCTGCACCAGCTGCGCCTGGCAACCCAGAAAAGTCTGGGCGACTTCTACATGTATAACGGCATGGAAGGCGATCAGCGCTACGCGCGAATGATTGGCGAGTCCCTTCAGGAAGGCCAAGCGCACCTGGACGGCCTGGGCGAAATGCCCGGCGATGCAAGCAAGGCGCTACGCGCGCAGCTGCAAACCAATTGGCAAAGTTACCGCAGCGGGCTCCAGGCACTGATGGAAGCCATGCGCAGCCAGGGTTTCACTGACCTGCAACCCGTCGCCGATCTGGCTGAGAACAACCAACGCATCATGGTCATTGGTCAGGAGCTGTATCAGAAGATTCAGCAAGAAAGCGGTTTCAGCGTACCGCAGCTGACGCAGAAGAGCCGTGAGCAGAGCCTGCTGATGCAGAACATCGCTCTGGACTACGCTTCACGCAGTGCCTCGGTCGGCGCCAGCTTCTTCGGCGGCGGCGAAGAACGCGCCATCGACGAGCTTGCCGGCGAATTCGCCAGCAAGCTGAACAACCTCAGCGCCGCCCAGCAGAACACCCCGGAGATCAATGCGGCCCTGAACTCCATCGGCACCAAATGGCGTTACATCGAGAAATCCCTGCGCAACTACAACGAAAACACCGTACCTTTCCTGATCAGCAAGTATTCCGACAGCATCATCGAAGGCCTGGAAGCCGTTGCCGCCCAGTACGCCACCAGCCAACACTGATGCTCCATGTTTCCGGCCTGCCTGGCCCAACTCTTGCCCGGTGCTAGCACCGGGCTTTTCTTTGCCTTTTTCACGACCAGTCGCCCTATCCCACACAATGGGGCCATACTTGAGACAGAGCCATTTGCCCCCCTTAAGGAGGAGTTCACCATGCCCTACCAGCACATTCTGGTCGCCGTCGACCTGACCGAGGAATGCGACCCTGTCGTGACACGTGCGCAGAAGCTGGCGAAGGCCAGTGGCGCCAAGATGTCTCTGGTGCATATCGTCGAACCCATGGCCATGGCCTTCGGTGGTGACGTGCCGATGGATCTGTCGATGCTGCAGCAACAACAGTTCGAGCAGGCACGCGAGCGCCTGGACAGCTTTACCGGCAAGTACCCGGAACTCACCGCTGATCAGCGTCACCTGGCCTACGGGCAACCGCGCCAGGAAATTCACCGACTAGCCGAAGAACAGGGTTGCGACCTGATCGTGGTCGGCAGCCATGGCCGCCACGGCCTGGCGCTGTTGCTGGGCTCGACCGCCAATGACGTACTGCACGGCGCGCCCTGCGATGTACTCGCAGTGCGCCTGAAGAAAGGCGAAAAAGGCGCTTGAGATCGCGTCGCGGCTGAAGCCCCTCCCACAGTAGCCGCGTTGGCTCTGCCCGCGGGAGGCGCTTCAGCGGCGAGCTTTTTTGGCTTCAGCCCTACTCGAACGAATCGCCCGCGCTCATGACCAGCGGGCGAATCTTCTGCAGCTGGGTCTCCAGCGACACCGTCATGCTCGATGACATCGAGAAGAAGGTGAGGAAGGCCTTGAGGTTGGAGTCGCCTTCACAGGTGTCGTGAATGCGCTGCCAGAAAGCCTGATTGACCAGCTTCAGTTGCTGGAACAGGCGCACCAGCCCTTTCAGCTCCCAATCGGCCAGACGCCCCTCGCGCATGTTGAAATACTGCCGCGTCAGGTACAGCGATACCGCGCGCAGGATGAATTCCTGATTGTTGGCAAAGGGCAGATGGTGCTGCGCCATGGGTTTCAGGCGCGCCAGCACCGGACAGGCGCTAGTGGCCATGATAACCCCGAGCAGCGCACGCAGGCCCTCCTCCAGGCCGACCTGCTTGGTGTACTCACGCTCCGGTGTGCGCACCCAGACGCTGGCCTTCTTGAAGGCTGGCAGGCCACGAAAATCCTCGATCACCCGATGCAGATCGACCGCTGCCGGACAATGGCTGAACTGCTCGCGACTCAGCGGACAATTGCTGCATTGCTGATGTTCAAGGCGCGTCCAGGCGGGGGCCTGTTGCGCCTGGACGGGGTCATATTCGCGGTTCAGCTCGATCCGGTAGCTGAACTGATGATTGTCGTCGAGAGTAATACGGTACTCGATGGCCATTGTCCGTTCCTTCGTCAGCCTTCCAGCTCTGCCCAGCGCTCGAGCAACTCGTCCATTTCCTTCTGCAAGCCCTCGAGACGCGCCAATACTTCCGTGGTGACCTGCACCGACTGCTGGTAGAAGGCAGGATCGGATACCTGCTCCTGTACCGCGGCCATTTCCTGCTCCAGGGCATCGATCTGCCCGGGAATCGCTTCCAGCTCGCGCTGTAGCTTGTAGCTTAGTTTCTTCTTCGCCGGCTCGACGCTCTCTTGCACGGCAGTCACTGCGGCCGCGGCCGGCGCTTCGACGATGGCCGTGGCCAGTTCGGCCTTGCCGGACTTGCTTTCACCCACACCGAGCAGGCGCGGTGAGCCGCCCTGGCGCAGCCAATCCTGGTAGCCGCCGACGTACTCGCGCACCTTGCCTTCACCCTCGAACACCAGAGTGCTGGTCACCACGTTATCGAGGAAGGCACGGTCGTGGCTGACCATCAGCACGGTGCCAGGGAAGTTGAGCAGTACTTCTTCGAGCAGTTCCAGGGTTTCTACGTCCAGGTCGTTGGTCGGTTCGTCGAGCACCAGCAGGTTGGCCGGCTTGCTGAACAACTTGGCGAGCAACAGTCGTGCCCGTTCGCCGCCCGATAGCGCTTTGACGGGCGTACGGGCACGTTGCGGGCTGAACAGGAAGTCGCCCAGATAGCTCAGTACATGACGGTTCTGGCCGTCGATAGTGATGAAATCGCGGCCTTCGGCGACGTTGTCGATTACCGTCTTCTCCGGCTCGAGCTGGTGACGTAATTGGTCGAAATACGCCACTTCCAGTTTGGTGCCGACCTCGATCTTGCCGCTGCTCGGTTGCAGGTCGCTGAGTAACAGCTTGAGCAGAGTGGTCTTGCCGGTACCGTTGGCGCCAAGCAGGCCGATACGGTCACCGCGCTGCAGGACCATGGAGAAATCCTTGACCAGGAAGGGTCCGCCGGCATGGGCGAAACTGACGTTCTCCGCCACCATCACCTGCTTGCCGGACTTGTCCGCAGTATCGAGCTGGATATTCGCCTTGCCCTGGCGCTCGCGTCGCTCGCTGCGTTCGGCACGCATCGCCTTGAGCGCACGTACACGCCCTTCGTTACGGGTGCGACGGGCCTTGATGCCCTGACGAATCCACACCTCTTCCTGGGCCAGGCGCTTGTCGAACAGCGCATTGGCGGTTTCCTCGGCAGCCAGTTGCTGCTCCTTGTGCACCAGGAAGCTGGCGTAGTCGCCGTTCCAGTCGATCAGGCCGCCACGGTCCAGTTCGAGGATGCGCGTAGCCAGGTTCTGCAGGAAGGAGCGGTCGTGGGTAATGAACAGTACGGCGCCGCCAAAGTCTTTCAGCGCCTCTTCCAGCCAGGCGATGGCGCCGATGTCTAGGTGGTTGGTCGGCTCATCGAGCAGCAGCAGATCCGGCTCGGACACCAGTGCCTGCGCCAGCAGTACGCGACGACGCCAGCCCCCGGAGAGCTCGGCCAGGGTCTTGTCGGCCGGCAACTGCAGGCGGCTCAGGGTGCTGTCGACCAGTTGCTGCAGGCGCCAGCCGTCTTTGGCTTCCAGCTCCTGCTGCACGTGCATCAGTTGCTCGAGGTCGTCGTCGCCGTGAATGTTCTGCGCCAGATGGTGATAACGCGCCAACAATTCGCCAACGCCGGCAAGGCCTTCGGCGACCACATCGAACACCGTGCGATCGTCGGCGCGCGGCAGCTCCTGCGGCAGCTCGCCGATCTTCAGCCCTGGTGCACGCCAGATTTCGCCGTCGTCGGGCATCTGGTCGCCCTTGACCAGACGCAGCATGCTCGATTTGCCGGTGCCGTTGCGGCCGATGATGCACACACGCTCGCCCCGCGCGATCTGCCAGGACACTCCATCGAGCAGGGGCATGGCGCCATAGGCGAGGGATACGTCGGCAAACTTGAGCAGGGTCATGGGCATCTCCAGAAACAGGGGGCGCATTCTACCCGAGTTGCCGGCCGGCTGTTGCCGTTTCCACAGACGCAACAGGTGTCGCCCCTGCTCATCATCTGGCGCAGGCAAAGCGCATCTTTGCTACATGTGTCCATCTGGCCCGACGGCATTCACCGCACCCCGATGAAGCGCTAAGCTAGAGCCATGCAACGACACGGACCGTGTTGCCCCATACCTCTGCTTCTCCTGGAAATGCCATGCGCAGTCGCTTTTTCTCTGTAGTTTCCTGCCTGATTCTCACCGCCACCGGCATCGCCGGTGTCGAAGCTGCCAGCCTCACCCAGCAGCGCCAGTACTATGATGAGGCCAAGCGAGCCTTGGCCAAGGGCGACAGTGGCCCTTATCGCCAGTACGCCAGCGCGCTACGCGATTACCCACTGACGCCTTATCTGGCCTATGACGAGCTGACCAACCGACTCAAGTCGGCCAGCAATGCCGAGATCGAGAAATTTCTCGCCGAGCACGGTGACCTGCCCCAGGCCAGCTGGATGAAACTGCGCTGGTTGCGCTGGCTGGCCGAGCGTGGCGACTGGAAGCCCTTCCTCGATCACTACGATGCCAAGCTCAACTTCACCGAGCTGGACTGCCTCTACGGCCAATACCAGCTCAGCCACGGCCTGACCGCCGAAGGCAACGCCACTGCCGAGAAGCTCTGGCTGGTCGGCAAATCCCAACCCAACGCCTGTGACCCACTGTTCGAGCACTGGGCCGCCAATGGCCAGCTCACCGAGCAGCGTCGCTGGCAGCGCACCAAGCTGGCGGTGGAAAGCGGTAACTACGGCCTGGCCAACTTCCTGATCAAAGGCATGCCAACGCTCGGTGAGCGCGGCAAGCTGATGGTCGAAGTGGCGCAGAAACCGCAACTATTGAAAAACACTGCGCGCTTTGCCCCCGCCGATGACGCCATGAGCGACGTGGTCGGCCTCGGCCTGCGTCGCCTGGCTCGGCAGAGCCCGGAAGATGCCCTGGCCCTGCTCGACGGCTACGCCCAACGCATGAAGTTCTCCGCCGACGAGCAGGTCGCCATCGCCCGGCAGATCGGCCTGCGCCTGGCACAACGCTTCGACCTGCGCGGTCTGCAGGTGATGGCCAAGTACGACCCGCAACTGCGTGACAACACCGTCAGCGAGTGGCGCGCACGTCTGCTGCTGCGTCACGGCCGCTGGGAAGAGGCCTACCAGCTGACCCAGAACATGCCGTCCGACCTGGCCAGCAGCAACCGCTGGCGCTACTGGAATGCGCGCAGCCTGCAATTGGCGCAACCCAACAGCCAGCAACCGGCGGTGCTGTTCCAGGCATTGGCGAAGGAACGCGACTTCTATGGTTTCATGGCAGCAGATCAGGTCAAGGCGCCTTACGCCCTGAATAACCAGCCGCTGGCGCTCGATCCCAAGGTGGTGCAGAAGGTACGCAATACCGCCGGTATCAAGCGCGCCATGGAGTTCCATGCTCGTGGCCAGATCGTCGACGGGCGCCGCGAGTGGTATCACGTCAGCCGCCTGTTCAGCCGTGATGAACTGGTGGCCCAGGCGCGCCTGGCCTACGAAATGGAATGGTACTTCCCGGCCATCCGCACCATCAGCCAGGCCCAGTACTGGGACGACCTGGAAGTGCGCTTCCCCATGGCGCATCGCAACGAGTTGGTACGCGAAGCCAAGCGCCGTGACCTGCATTCGAGCTGGGTGTTTGCCATTACCCGCCAGGAAAGCGCGTTCATGGCCGACGCCCGCTCCCACGCCGGCGCCATGGGCCTGATGCAGCTGATGCCGGCAACCGCCAAGGAAACCGCGCGCAAGTTCGGCATTCCCCTGGCTTCACCGCAGCAGGTACTCAACCCGGATACCAATATCCAGCTGGGCGCTGCGTACCTGAGCCAGGTTTATGGCCAGTTCAACGGCAACCGCGTACTTGCGTCGGCCGCCTATAACGCCGGTCCCGGCCGCGTGCGCCAGTGGCTGCGTGGCGCCAATCACCTCAGTTATGACGTCTGGGTGGAGAACATTCCGTTCGATGAGACCCGCCAGTACGTGCAGAACGTGCTGTCCTACTCGGTGATCTACGGCCAGAAACTCAACGCGCCGCACCCGCTGGTGGCGTGGAACGAGCGTTTCTTCGACGATCAGTAAAAGAAAAGCCCCGATCAGACAGCATCTGATCGGGGCTTGCTATGACACCTGCCCTGCTATTCCAGCACTTCTACCGTCATGCCCAACTGCAGTTCGCCGACACCGCGCGGCAACAGGTTCTGCCCGAAGAACACGTCACCTTCACGTTCACGATAGGTCTTGAGCGTGGCCAGCGGCTCACGCTGGGCGTTGCGCTCGCCGGTCTGCGGGTCGATGGTGGTGAGGATGCAGCGCGAGCAGCCCTTGGCCACCTCGAACTCCACCTCGCCAATGCGGATGCGCTTCCAGCTGTCTTCGGCATAAGGCTCACTACCGGTGACGACCAGATTTGGGCGAAAACGCAGCATGGACAGTGGCTGCCCGACTCGCTGGGAAAGATCGTCCAGCGATGCCTGGCCAATCAACAACAGTGGAAAGCCATCGGCGAAGGCCACGCGATCCCCCGGCTGCGCATAGGCAGTGTCGACTTGGCGGGTGCGGCCTTCCGGCACCTGCACCAAGCGGCAAGGCTTGCCCAGCAAGTCGCTGAGCCAGGCGGCCGCTGAATCGCCGGCATCCGGCACGCGCAGGCTGTCACGCCAGACGACGACGCCACGCAGATCCTGCTCGGGGTCAGGCAGCGCCACGGACAGATCCTCACGACCCGGCGCACTCAAGGTCAGGCCCCCGCGCGCATCGTACAGGGCGCTCAACTGGCTCATCTGCGGCAGCAGGCGTTGGGTGATGAAGCGGCCGTTGTCGGCGTCGACCAGCATCCAGCGCCGATCGCCATGCAGCCCTAGTCCGTTGACCGCACTGCGCTGCAAGGCCTCGCCGCGGCCGGACTTGAGCGGGTAACGGTACAGCCCCGAAAGACTCAGCATGGGTCAGCTTCCTGTCGGCAAAACGCCGTTATACGAGCTGACGGCGATGCTCACAAGCACCGAGACCCAGAAAACGCTGCTCGTTCGACGGCAACGCCCGGCAGATTTCACCCGCCCTCCAGCGACTTCAGCGAGGTTCGTCCAACTCGAGACGTTGACGAATCACATCGACCAGCTTGTCCGGCTGGAACTTGGAGAGGAAATTGTCGCAGCCGACCTTCTTCACCATCGCCTCGTTGAAGCTACCCGACAGCGACGTGTGCAGCACCACGTAGAGATCCTTGAGGCGCGGGTCATTGCGAATTTCGCTGGTAAGGCGATAGCCGTCCATTTCCGGCATCTCGGCATCGGTGAAGATCATCAGCAGCTTGTCGGTCATCACCTCACCGGTGTCAGCCCACTTCTTCAGCAGGTTGAGGGCCTTGAGACCGTCACTGGCCATGTGCAGGCGAAGACCCAACTGCGTCAGGGTATCGCGCAGCTGACTGAGCGCGACGCTGGAATCATCCACCAGCAGCACTTCGCGTCCGCGCGCCTTCTCCAGCAGCGGGTCGGCGAGCTTTTCCGCGGAAACCTTGGTGCTCATCGGCACGATCTCGGCGAGCACCTTCTCCACGTCGATGACCTCGACGATCTGGTCCTCGACCTTGGTGATAGCGGTCAGGTAGTGCTGACGTCCGGCGCCACCCGGGGGCGGCAGGATCGACTCCCAGTTGAGGTTGAGGATGCGGTCGACGCTGCCAACCAGGAAGGCCTGAACCGAGCGGTTGTACTCGGTGACGATGATGGTGCTGCGCTCATCCGGCACCAGCGGACGCATGCCGATCGCCTGGGACAGATCGATCACCGGCAGGGTCTGACCGCGCAGGTTGACCACGCCGCAGACGAAGCGATGGCGCTGCGGCATCAGCGTCAGCTTGGGCATCTGCAGGACTTCCTGCACCTTGAACACGTTGATGGCGAACAACTGCCGGCCAGCCAAGCGAAACATGAGAATTTCCAGACGGTTCTCGCCGACCAGTTGCGTACGTTGATCTACTGAATCGAGGATGCCGGCCATCATGTGCTCCGAGGTATATAGGGTGATTCTAGTCTGCCGTTTCGGGTTATCGGCGGACTGCCGGCAGACTGAAGCATTGCTGGCGCGCAGCCATCATGCCTCAGCCCTGTGTACCTGACCAGCGAGCAGCGACGAATGCTTGGGCAGATGCAGACGCAGGGCGCCGGGTTCGGCACGAAAACGCAGACCTGTACTTTCCATCGGCTCGCCGTCGAGATTCAGGTCCAAGCCCTCCAGCGCTTCCACCTCCAGCCAGGGCAGCCGCGCGCTGACCGCAACGCTCTGCAGGCCAAGAATGCCCCCGGACAACAATGTGCCCAAGGTGCCGACGACATCCTGCGCCGCCGGCACGATGCAGACATCGAGCAGACCATCGTTGATGCTCGCCTCCGGACAAAGCAGATGCCCGCCACCGGCCTGTCGCCCGTTACCGATGCCCAGAGCCAGAAACTCGCCCTGCCATTCGAAATCCGGCCCATGAAAACGACCGGCTGCCGCGCGCACTTCGGAAAAACGACTGAGCCCGGTGAGTAGATAGGCGGCGCCACCCAGGACTTTCTTGAGCTCTTCAGGAGTATTGGCCGTGACATTGGAGCCGAAACCACCGGTGGCCATGTTCAGAAACGCCCGCTCGCCCGCCATGCCCACGTCTACCGCCACCGGCTCGCACTCGAGCAGGGCCAACGCGGCAGCAGGTGTCAACGGAATACCGGCTGCGTGGGCAAAATCATTGGCCGTGCCCAGCGGCAGCAGAGCCAGGCTGGCATCGCTTTGCGCCTTGACCAGCGCCTCGACCACATCGCGCAGGGTGCCATCGCCACCGCCAGCGATCAGCGTTGAATAACCGGCGGCCAATCCTTCCCCGACCAGCCGCTCGGCGTCGCCACCTTCCCACGTCAGGCGCACGGCCAGATCCCAGCCGCGCTCACGCAGGCCGTTCACCGCTGCCCTCACTTCTTCGTTCAGCGCCTGCTTGCCATGCAGGATCAACCAGGCCTTGCGTTCGCGCATTGCGCGTCCTCCTTGAAAGGATCAGCGAAAGCCTAGTGCCTGGCCCTCGCGAAAATTAATCAAATTAATCGATATCAATGCTGTAAAAATTGCGCTTTTAAATCGATCAATCCAAATGGATCATTCACCCATCAACGCTGCACGGGACTGAACTCGTGCATGACTGGAGGATTGACCATGATCGATGTACGTCCGTTCGAACAACTCGGTGGTGCTCACCATGGCTGGCTCAACGCCCGTCACCACTTTTCCTTCGCCGAATACTACGACGCCGAGCGGATGAACTGGGGCCGTCTGCGCGTCTGGAACGACGACGAGATCGCACCGCACTCGGGCTTCCCGCCGCACCCGCACCGCGACATGGAGATCATCACTTACGTTCGCGAAGGTGCCATCAGCCATGAGGACAACCTGGGCAACAAAGGCCGTACCGAAGCCGGCGATGTGCAGGTAATGAGCGCCGGCACCGGCATCGCCCACAGCGAGTACAACCTGGAAGATGAAACCACCAAGATCTTCCAGATCTGGATCCAGCCGAACCAGGCCGGCCTGCCGCCCTCCTGGGGCGCCAAGCCTTTCCCCAAAGGCGACCGCTCGGGATCGTTCGTCACCCTGGCCAGCGGATACGAGGAAGATGTCGACGCCCTGCGCATCCGTACCGACGCACGCCTGGTAGCTGCCACGGTAAAGGCGGGAGAGAGCGCCGAATACGCCCTGCAACCGGGTCGCAAGGCCTATCTGGTGGGCGCGACTGGTGCTTTCAGTGTCAACGGCGTAGCCGTCAAGGCACGCGATGGCGTGGCCATCGCCGATGAAACGCTGATCCGCATCGAGGCGCAGGAAGACAGCGAGATCGTGCTGGTGGATGTCGCCTGATGCACAAACCAATCGCCCTCCACTTCGGAGGGCGATCTTTTTTCTGAAGTGACGTAGGGCGTACTCGGCTTTGGCTTCCTGCGTCGCTCTACCTCCTGCATCCATGCAGTCGTCGCGAAGCAATACGCCGCTGAGTTGGTGTAGCACCAAAGAATGGCGGACTGTTCGCTTCGCTCCTGAGTCCGCCCTACGCCGGGTAGCCAGTGATCTTGCGAATGCGCTGGTACAGCGGTTTGAGCTGACGGTACATGCGCTGATAGACCTGCCCGTAGAGCTGCTGGTAAACCCGCTGGGCCTCCGGGTTCGGCTGGAATACCTGGCCGACGCGGGTCATGGCGGCGATGGCGCTCGGGTAGTCGGCGTGCAGTCCCAGGCCCACCGCGCAGTTGATCGCCGCGCCCAGGCCGCTGGTCTCGTACAAGTGCGGACGCTCGGCCGGCAGGCCGAAGATATCGGCGGTCAGTTGCATCGCCGCATCGCTTTGCGAACCGCCACCGGACACGCGCAGGCGCTCGATGCGGGTGCCGGAGCGCTTTTCGATACGTTCTTTGCCCTGACGCAGCGCATAGGCCAAACCTTCGAGAATGGCGCGATAGATATGGGCACGGGTGTGTACATCACCAAAACCGATGATCGAACCCTTGGCCTCCAGCCCCGGCTCACGGATGCCCGGCGTCCAGTACGGCTGCAGCATCAGGCCCATGGAACCCGGCGGTACGGCGTTGACCAGCTCGTCGAACAGCGCCTCGGGCGGCACGCCCAGCGCCTCGGCGCGTTGCATCTCGCGCAGACCGAATTCGCGCTTGAACCAGCTGACCATCCAGAAACCGCGATAGATCATCACCTCGGTGTTGAAGTGATCCGGCAGCGCCGCCGGATAGGGCGGAATCAGCGGGATGGTTTCCAGATAGCGGCTGCGTATGGTGTTGATGGTCGCCGTGGTGCCGTAGGACAGGCACGCGGTGCTGGCCTCCAGCGCGCCGGAGCCGAGCACTTCGCAAGCCTTGTCGGCGCCGGCGGCGATCAGCGGCAGGCCCTCGGGAATACCGGTATAGCGGCTGGCCTCGGCGCTGATCTGGCCCAGTCGCTCGCCCGGCTTGAACAGCTCGGGCAGTTGCTCGGGGCGCACCTTCAGCGCCTGCCATTTCCAGTCGCCCGGCGCCGCCCAGCGCAGGCACTTGTAGTCGAACGGCAGGTAGGCCACGCAACTGCTGGCCGAATCGACGAAGCGACCACACAGGCGATGGGTGAGAAAACCCGAAAGCAACAGCACCTTGTGCGTGCGTGCCGCAATGTCCGGCTGATGCTGAGCCACCCAATTGACCTCGGCCTGGCCACGGAAATGATCGACCGCCTCCTCGGCACGCGCCAGCTTGAACAGCCAGCCCCAGGGCCCTTTGATCCGCCCCGCCACCTCGGCGCGGCGTTGGTCGAGCCAGAGAATCGCCGGACGCAGCGGCGTACCCTGCTCATCGACATGGATGATGCTGCCACGCTGCGTGGTCAAGGCCACGCCCTTGATCAGACTGCGGTCGATATCCACCTGCTGCCACAGCAGCCGGCAGGCCTCGCCGAGGCTGGCCCAGTAGTATTCCGGGTCCTGCTCGGCCCAGCCCGGCTGGCTGGAAAAATAGGGATCCAGCTCCACCTTGCCCTTGGCCAGCAGGTTGCCCTGGGTATCGAACAGCAGCGCGCGCACGCTCTGGGTGCCGTTGTCGATGCTCAGCAGGTAGCTTGGTTCGCTCAAGGTCTGACCTCTACTTGGAATGCACGGTATTGCTGTAGGAGCGAGCTCTGCTCGCGAACGCGGTTGGCGCAGAAGCTTCGCGAGCAGAGCTCGCTCCTACGGACAGCAGGCAGCCCCATCATGCAGTCTCCGGCAGGCTGTAACAGCGCCGCCACAGCGCCAGGTAATCCGTCTCTTCCTGCTGCCAGCGCGCATCGCTCCAGCCAAGGCGTGGTTGGCACAGCGTGCGGATGCGCGGCAGCTCGGCGCGGCCGCCGCCTGCCAAGAGCAGGCCCAGGCGGGTGCGGCGCAGCAGCAGGTCGTCCAGATGCAGCACCAGCTCGCCCTCGGCGGCCCAGGCCAGTTCGGCCCACAGGGTGTTCGTACCCGCGACGCAATCGCCGCCCACCTCGTCGATCAGGCGCAGTACCTCGCCCAGCTGGCGGCCATGCCGGCCGGCCAGACGGCGTTGCTGCGCCGGGTTCAATGCCGGCATCGGCGTCGGCGTACTCGAAGCGAAGACCGCGCCGCCCTGATCGTCCACCGCTTTGCCGACGAAGCCCGCGCAGGCGCGCAGTACCTCCAGCGCCAGCAGGCGAAAGGTGGTCAGCTTGCCGCCGGCCAGGGTCACGCTGCCCGGTTCGATCCATAACGCGTGTTCGCGCTTCTCGTCGGAGGGTTTCAGAGCGCTGCCACCATCGCTCACCACCGGGCGCACGCCGGCCCAGGTTGACAGCACGTCGGCGCGCGTGACCTCGGCGGTCGGGAACTGCTGGGCACAGGCGGCCAGCAAGTAGTCGACCTCCTCGGCGCTGATGGCGGCTTCATGATCGAGATCGTCATCATGATCGAGATCGGTGGTGCCGATCACCGTCGCGCCTTCCCAAGGGAAGACGAATACCGGGCGCCCATCGCTCTCGTGCATAAAGCTGAAGGCGTGCGCCACCGGCAGGCGCCAGCTCGGCAGCAGCAGGTGGCTGCCGCGCAGCGGACGAATGCGACCATTGCCTGGCTGGCGCAGGCGATCGGCCCAGGCGCCGGTGGCCTGCGCCACGGCGCGACTACGCAGGCGGTAGCGGTTGCCCGTCTCGATATCCTCGGCCAGTACGCCAACCACCCGCCCCGCTTCACGCAGCAGTTCGACCACACGCATGCCATTGAGCGCCTCGCCACCTTCGGCACGCGCCTCCCCCAGCACTCGCTGGACCAGGCGCGCGTCGTCGGTCACCGCATCGAAGAAGCGCGTGCCACCGAGCAGGCCATCCTCGCGAATACCAGGCGCCAGGTAGCGCAGTTGCTGCAGCGGGTAGAACAGATGGTTGCGCTTGCCGGCCAGGGCGTCGTACAGGCTCAGCAGACCGCCGAATACCTTGGGCCCAGGGAAGCCGCCGCGGTAGTGCGGCATGACGAAACTCAGCGGCTCCACCAGCCCTGGAGCCTCGCCAAGCAGGCGCTGGCGTTCGCGCACCGAGTCGCGTGTCAGCCCCAACTGCCCCTTGGCCACATAACGCAGCCCGCCATGGACCATCTTCGACGAGCGGCTGGAAGTGCCCCAGGCGAAGTCGCGCTGTTCCAACAGCAGGCAGCGCCAGCCACGCCGCGCCGCCTCACGGAGGATGCCAGCGCCGCAGATACCGCCGCCGATCACCAGCAGATCCCAGTCGCGCGCGGCCAGCTCAGGCAGCGCGCGCTCGCGCCAGGCGGCGTTCCACTGTTCCATCATCAGTCCTGCAACAGCACGCCAGGCGCCAGGCGCTGGTCGGGGTCGAAATGCGTGGCCAGGCTGCGCAGCGTGGCCATGCCCAGCTCGCCCTTCTCTGCGGCCAAATAGGGTGCGTGGTCGCGACCGACGCCGTGCTGGTGGCTGATGGTGCCGCGATTCTCGGCGATGGTGCGGCTGGCCGCTGCTTTCAAGCGCTGCCAGCGCGCCATGGCCTCGGCGTAGTCGGCGCCGGGGCGGAATACGTAGGTGGTGTAGATGCTCGAACCTTCGCCGTAGACGTGCGACAGGTGGGTGAACACGTGTACCCGCTCGCCGTCGCCGGTCAGCTCGTCACGCAGACTGGCCTCGACCTTGTTCAGCAGGTTATCGACGTTGGACCAGTCGGTGGCGGTTTCCAGGGTGTCCACCAGGTAGCCGCGCTCCCACAGGCCATGACGCAGATAAGGGAAGCGAAAGCGGTTCTGCTCCCACTTCTTGCCCAGCAGGGTGCCGGTGAACACGCCGCCAAAGCCTTTCAGCAGACGCCGCGCCTGTTTCAGCGAGGCGGCGTTCTGCACCCGGCTGCCGGTGACGCCAAAGGTCAGCATGCATTTCTCGTCACGGGCGCCGCGCAGCGCCAGGTACTTCTCCAGCAGGGCGATCTGCTGCGGGTGGCCGGCCAGGGCCAGTTGGGTACGGGTTTCGATGGCGTTGGACAGGCGCAGCATGGACAGCGGCACGCGCGCCTGCGCCAGGCTGCGAATGGCGCTCAGCGCCTGCTGCCAGTTAGGCAGGAACACCGCGTAAAAACGCTCCTGCTCGGCCAGGCGACTGATGCGCACGCGCACTTCGGAGATCACCCCGAAGCGCCCTTCCGACCCCATCACCAGCTCGCGCAGGTCTGGCCCGGCGGCCGACGCCGGAAAGGTTGGAATCTCCAGGGTACCGGCGAAGGTTTCCAGCTTGCCGCCAGCGAACAGTTGCTCGATACGCCCGTAGCGCAGCGACTGCTGGCCGCTGGAGCGACTGGCGACCCAGCCGCCGAGGGTCGACAGCTCCCAGGACTGCGGGAAATGCCCCAGCGTATAGCCACGGGCGCGCAGTTGGCTCTCCACTTGCGGGCCGTTGGCGCCGGGGCCGAAGGTGGCGATCAGGCTGTCTTCGTCGATATCCAGCAGGCGCGTCATGCGCTCCAGCGACAGGGTCAGCACGGGGCGCTGGCCGGCCTGCGGGTTGATGTGGCCGGCCACTGAAGTACCGCCGCCGTAGGGAATCAGGGTGACGTCATGTTGTTGCGCCCAGGCCAGCAGATCACGGATCTGCTCGGCACTTTCCGGGCAGGCGACGCCATCGGGAAACAGGCCGAACTCACCGGAGCGCATCGCCAGCCAGTCCGGCAGGCTCTGGCCACGGGCGTGGCGCACGCGCACCTCGGCATCAACGCTGATCAGCGGATGCGGCGCCAGGCGCGACGCCGGCACGCGCGCCAGCACCTCCTGCAGGCTGGCATCGGCCAGACGCTGGCCTGGCCCGACCAGCTCGGCGAGAAAGGCCTCGCCATGGGCCGGCAGTTCCACTTCGGTCGCTTCGTCACCCCATCCGTTCCAGCGTCGCATCGCATCCCCCATTCCGATCAGCACTTATGGCTGCCTATACTAGCCAGCCGCCGATTTCCGTCACTGTCGAATCGGGACAGGCGCTATCGCCAATCAAGACAGGCATCGCAGAACAAGAAGAATCCATGGAAAACCTCGGCTATACCTCGGTTCCCGCCCTGCTCAAGTACCTGCGTCAGGCCGAACAGCTCGGCCTGGACATCGACCGCGCCCTGGCCGCCGCCGGGATTGGCGCGCAGGACCTGGCCGACAATGGCAAGCGGATGCCCAGCGAGGTGCATGAGCGCCTGCTGGCGCACCTGCTGGAGGTGTCCGGCGACCCATTGTTCGGCCTGCACGCCGCGCGTTTCGTCCAGCCCGGCTCGTGGAGCGTGCTCGGCTACATCGCCATGAACTGCGCCACGCTGGGCGAGGCCATGGGGCGCATCGTGCCCTACGAGAAACTGGTGGGGGACATGGGTACCAGCCGCATCGAAGCCGCCGAGGATCACGTGCGGCTGATCTGGAGCTGCCGTCATCAGTCGCCGGACGTGCGCCGGCACATGGTGGAGAACGTGCTCGCCTCCTGGCTGCTGTACGCGCGCTGGATCGCCGATTCCGAGCATTCGCCACGCGAGGTCTGGTTCGAACACGCGCAACCGGCCACCACCGACCTGGCCGAATACCAGCAGCTGTTCGGCTGCCCGGTGCGATTCGAACAACCCTGCAACGCCCTGCTGGTGCCGCTGGACTATCTCGGCGTGCCGCTGCGCCAGGCCGACGCCAACCTGCTGCGCACGCTGGAAGAACATGCCCTGACCATGATGGCCGGGCTGGATGACGACGAGCCGCTGCCGCGCCGGGTGAAGAACGCCCTGCGCCTGCTGCTCAAGGACGGCCTGCCGCGCAAGGAACGGGTGGCGGAGAAGTTCGACATGACAGTGCGCACCCTGCAGCGCCACCTGCAGCAGGCCGGCACCAGCTATCAGCAGATACTCGACGAGCTGCGTCAGGAACTGGCCGAGCATTACCTGCTGCGCAGCGACCTGGCGATCCAGGACATCGCCTGCTACCTGGGCTTCACCGAGTCACGCTCGTTCCACCGCAGCTTCAAGAGTTGGACCGGGCAGACGCCGGGCGAGTTTCGCGAAAGCCGGCGCCGGGACAATCCGCTGGGCTAACGGGACATTCGGAAACGCCGCGCCAGCCAGTAGTCGAGACTCAACCAGCGCCCTGCCCCGCTGAAGAACAATGCCACCAGCATCACCAGGTAGGTGGCGGCGAACTCGATGCCATTGTTCAGCACCACGAACTTGCCGCTGGCGGTCAGCCAGTCGTAATTGCCGTGCTCACGCAGGATGCTGCGCGCCCGCTCGAGCTTCTCCGCCGCCGCCAGCACGCGCTCGTTGGCGAACGGCGCGGATGGGTCGGCAATCGCTTGCCAGCCATAGGGCCAGTGCACGGCGAAGATGGCCACCAGCATGGTGACGATCAGCGGGATGCTGATCCAGCGCACGGCAAATCCGAACAGCAGCAGGATGGCGCCACCGGCCTCGGTCAGCGCTGCCGCCCAGGCCAGCAGCTCGGGAAACGGCAGGCCGAGCCCCCAATCCGGATTGCCGAACCAGGCGGCAGTGGCATCGATGTCCTTGAGCTTCTGCGTGCCGGCCATCCAGAACACCGGCACCAGATACAGGCGCAGCAGCAACGGGCCGAGAAAATCCAGGCGCCGGGTAGCCTCCAGCGCGTCCTGGAGGCGATTGAGCAAAGCGATCATGGCGGTCAGTCCTCGGAATGGGGAAACCAGATATCGCGCGCCTGCCAGTCATCCAGCAGCGCGCGGGCGTTATTGAAATAGGCGCGATCAGCGGCCAGGCCGTGCTCGATGGCCAGCGCCTGTTGCGCCTGCACGGGCGGCTCGCCGGCCTGTAAGCGCAGCGCCAGTTGATAGGCGAACGGCGCCAGTTGCATGAAGCGCACCTGATCCTGGCGATCGCGCCAGACCAGCAGGCAGGTCGGCTCGGCAGGCGGCTGCGTGGGGTGGTGATCGACACCGATCCTCTGCACCGGCCAGCGATAGGCCAACGGCCAGGCCAGTGGCGACCAGCCGTGCTCGGGCAACTGCGCATCGCTGACATCCAGCGCCAGCTCGACCCACTCGTAATGCGCCAGCTCCAGCATGAACGCAGGGTCGTCAGGCTCGGCGCGATAGCCCTGCTGCAGCCAGGCGATGAACTCCTGACTGATCTCGAGGAAGTACGGCGTGCTCGCCCGATGCTCGGCGAGGAACGCGCGCAGCAACCGCTGCCAGCGCTCGGCCCCGAGAACCCCGCGCAGCACCGGAAAGGCGCCGCCCACCAGGCTGGCGACGTTGTTGAAGAACAGCTCCTCGTAGACCGCCATGCGCTCGGCCGTGATGCCCGGCAGCAAGGCCTGCGCCTCAGGCTGGCGAATACGTGCAGCGAAGTCGCGCTGCTGCTGAACGCCGCTCATGTACCGTACCTGCTCAGCGGTTGCACGGCCTGTTGCAGGCTGCGGATATGCGCCAGTTCGGCATACAGCTCGGCCAGCGGCGGGAAGTTGAAGTCACGCTCCAGCAGCGTCGGGCGCACGCCATGCTGCGCGTAAGCGCTGCTCAGCAGTGCCCACACCGGGTCGATCACCGGCGCACCGTGGGTGTCGATCTTCAGGTCTGCCGCCTGATCGTAATGACCGGCGACGTGCAGATAGGCGATGCGCTCACTGGGCATCGCGGCGATATAGGCTTCGGCATCGAAGCCGAAGTTCAGGCTGTTGACGTAGACGTTGTTGACGTCGAGCAGCAGCTGGCAGTCGGCACGTTCCAGCACGGCGCGAACGAAATCCGCCTCGTCCAGCTCGCCAGGCAGGCGCGCGTAGGCCGAGACGTTCTCGATGATCAGCGGCCTTTCCAGCACGTCCTGCACGATGCGCACGCGCTCGGCGATACGCGCCACCGACTCTTCGGAAAACGGCAACGGCATCAGGTCATACAGCTGACCGTCGTCGGCACAGGCCGACAGATGTTCGCTGTAGGCCAGCACGCCGTGCTCGTCGAGAAAGCCCTTGATGGCGTGCAGCAACTCCAGGTTCAGCGGCGCGAAGCCGCCGAGGTTGAGGGACAGACCATGGCACAGCAATGGCCGGCGTTCGCTCAGGGCGCGCAACTGCTTGCCCAACCGGCCACCGACACCGATCCAGTTCTCCGGCGCCACTTCGAGAAAGTCGGCGCCGCTGGCCTCATCGCCGATCAGCTCAGCGAGCAGCCCGCGACGCAGGCCGAGGCCAGCGCCGGTGAGGTTTGCGAGGTGCATGATCCGTCCTCCCTGTGCCCTTACTCGCTCTTCTCGCCGCCGCACTTGCCTTCGCCACATTTACCCTCGGCATCGGCCTTCTTCTCGGCACCACACTTGCCCTCGCCGCACTTGCCTTCCTTGTCGGCTTTCATCTCGCCACCGCATTTACCTTCGCCACAGGAACCTTCCTGCGCCTTCTCGGCAGCAGCCAGGCTGTAGCCGCTGGCCAGTTCCTGCGCAGCGAAGGGGTTGCTGGCGGCATGGGCAGTGAACGCCATGGAAGTCAGCAGCGCGGCGCCCAGGGTGGCAGTCAGGGTATTGAGTTGTTTCATGGCATCTCTCCATCGGTTTCGAATGCGGGGCCGGATTGGCGCCCTCGCAGCAATTGACGAGGCAGGGATGCGGGCGTTACAGCGGGCGAAAAAAGTTTTCCGTAGCCCGGATGAAATCCGGGGGGCTTTGCCCGCCGCCAGTCGCGGTTACGACTGCATGGATGCAGGAGGTAGAGCGAAGCAGGATGCCAGAGCCGAAAGTCTCTCCCACTGGCACGGGAGCCACCGCACCGTGGGAGGCGCTTCAGCAGCGAGGCTTTCGTATAGTCAGTAGCCCTCAGTAATGCGCCGTGCCGCAGGCTTCCATCACCCACTCGACCGGCTCGGCCTGCTCCTGTATATATCGCCTGAACGCCTCTCGATTCAGCCGCTTGCGCTGCACCACCTGCCCGTAACGGACACTCTTGGCAACTTGGTAAACGGACTTGGCCAGATCAACTGCGATACGTTTCATAACGGCTCTCCCAATTTCAGCTACTACGCCATGGCGCGGGTGGGGGGAGCATTACAGCATTAAAGCCGACGCCAATACGTGGCGCGGCTTAACTCAAGAGTTAGCACCAAAAGGGGCATTCGACCATTGCGGCAAGAGTTAGTAGAAAAAGGATATGTGTCATTCTCAAGCGACCCCAATCAGTCGATGTTTGAAGTCGCACAGCACATAGGAAATATATTTAAAGTTCCAACGATGCCGTTGATCCAAACGCTGACTCCGAGGCTAAAAGAGAACGAACCAGACAACACTTATAGCGGCAACTTTGGAGTAAGTGATTTTCCTTTTCATACTGATTTGGCTCATTGGTACATTCCACCAAGATATTTACTCCTAAGAAGTTTGGTACCAGCGAAAGATGTTGAAACCAAACTCATTGACAGCAAAGACATCTGCGATGGAATTGATGCTTGCGTTCTGAGCCGGGCTCATTTTAAGCCTAGAAAAAAATTAGATCGAACAGCAAATCTACTAAAAATCAAGCAAGGTGAAATATTTCGTTGGGATTACATATTTATTGAGCCTGCCAACAGCACTGCAAAAGAGTTGAGAAAAAGAATTGAAGCAAGTTTAATCGATATAAAACACACAAGTCTATACCTTGCTGACAAAGGCGATTGCCTGCTCATAGACAACTGGCGAATGCTTCATGGTAGAAGCGTAGTCAGCACTAAGTCTATGGATAGAAAAATAGAAAGGGTTTATTTCGAAGAGGTGAAAATTTGAACACCACAAGAACAGCGCACGAATGGTCTAAAGACGCATTGTTTTCAAAAGCTCAGCGATATATTGAGGCAATGATGGAAAAAGAGCATTCAGATTGGGAGTTTGGTTTTTGGTCAGCCTTAACGCTAGAGATCCTGGTTCGCGCTGCTATTTCTAACATATCACCTGCATTAGTTGCTGATGGAAGGGACTGGAATAATATTTTATATGCAACTGGTACCAATCCAAACCAACAAAAATTCACCCCCAAATCAGCAGATATTTCTGATTTGTTGAAAAGAGCGGAAACTCTATTTCCAGACTTCACTAGAGAGATGTTGAATTTTAGCATCGCCCACATAAATAAAAGAAACAGTGAGCTACATTCTGGTGCACTACCCTTCGACGGCGTTGGATCTTCCTCTTGGCTTCCCATGTTTTATTCTGTATGCAAGGTCCTGGTAGCTTCAATAGGAGAAACACTGGAGTCCTTGCTGGGCAAGGATGTGGCTGAGGAAGCTGAGGATCATATTTCAGCCTTACAGGATGAAAGCGCAAAATCGGTTAATGGGACAATTAATGCGCATAAAACGATTTGGAACGAAAAATCAGGCGAAGATAGAGCGAAACTTTCAAAACAGGCTGAATTGCTGTCAACAAGACATCATGGACATAGAGTGCAATGCCCGGCGTGTAATAGCGTAGCTTTGATACAAGGACGTTCAGTTGGCGCGCCCAAAACCACGGTTGATGAAGATGGTATTACTGAGAAGCAAACAATGCTCCCTGCGAGCTTTGTTTGTGGTGCTTGCGGTTTGAAAATATCAGGTTATTCAAAGCTTGTAGCATGCGGCCTAGGAAATACTTATGTATCCACCAACCATTATGACGCAGTCGAGTATTTTGAAATTGATTTGGAAGAAGAAATGCGCAACATGATGTATGAAGATAATAATGAACCATACTAAATCAAGAGAAAAAGGAGACAGATTTATTTACAGCACAGCACTACCAGCCTAAAAATAAATCTACCCCCTTTTCCCAAACACCTAACTAGCGGCTCAAACCGTTCGCTCCGCTCACTGGGACAGGCTAAAGCCCACCCCTTAACCAAACGCTAGATTTACTGGAGTAGATTTTGACTAAAGATGAATTTGATGAACTATATCTATTCCTTCGCCAAGAGGTTTCTGCCGCAGGGCTAAGTCAAGTAGATCAAATTATTGACATGGAATTCACCCGCAATTTAGACGGCAAAGAGTCAGTTGAAAGATATATCGAATGCTTATTGAGGATGCTGAAAGAGCGAAATACTAAAATTGGCGACTCTATACTCGACCTCCTCAACTACTCCATTAACACTAAGTCGAGAAAACCAATCAAAGACATTGAAGTGTTATTTTCCCAAGAAGAATCCAAGCGTTACAAAAAACAATCTGAAAACATCCGCAAAGGCAAAGACTACTCAGCCTTAATATCCAGAATAGAGAGCTTTAATTACAAACTCTCTCAAACTCCAGAGAACACACCAAGAGGGCCAAGCAATGGACCTAGCTTCCCTTAAAAGCGAGATAGTTAAAATGCTTCAAGAAAATGTTGGAGCATCTGAAGAATCGGATTATCAAGTCATAAAAGACGATGAAAAAGCTGGAAAGCTTTACGAAGCATATGTATTAGCCTCAGTTTGTAGCTCTTTGAAGAATAATGAAGGTTTACGACTAGAGTTAAGCGCCGGCGAGAAAATCTACCTAAAGCGTGGTACAGGGCCAATAAATAGGGCTTACCCCTGCATAGAGGCGTATCGCGGTGATGAATTGGTGGCTGAAATTTGGACTGACGTGTGCTTTATATCTCAGAGCTACTTAATGACCTCGAATCTTTTTCGATCAACAACACCTCAGTATGGTGACTATCATGAGCTGGATATCCTCATGGTCGAACCGAACTTAGACTCTTACCCACTACCAGAACAAATCTGGTTAGGTGTCGAGTGTAAAAACACCGGAATGAGGAAAGGTATATTAAAAGAAATACTAGGCATCAGAAGGGAATTGAGTTTGATCAGCAAATCAAGGAACACAAAATTCAACAAGTGGCCTCAAACCGAAGCGAGGTCTAACCCCCCTTGCTGCTTAATGCTCTATTCAACTGATGAGGCAGTTGAAAAGTATAGAAATACCGGTAATTTTTACGACATTAAGTTCATACATCAAGAAATAGAATGAAATTTAACAAGCAAAGCCAGTTGATGCTTAGCAGCGCGGCGTTGGGCGTTATGAGGGAATAATTTGATCACGGAGTAAGTAGCCCGGGTAGAGCACAGCGAAACCCGGGGGAAATTCGATGGGTTTCGCGTTGCTCTACCCATCCGACGGTGCTGCTCTTGCAAGCGAGGTTTGCCGGAAGTTGCTTAGCTGCGGGGCGCTAGCAAGTAGCCCGAACAACCACCGCAAACGGTGGATGAAAAAGCGTCGGCTACGCGCCCCGATCCACCCTATGCAGTGACTTGCCTGGGAGGGCGACAACAAGCCCTCCCACAAGCACGCAGTTCACCCCTGATTACGCCGATCCTGCGCCAAACGCTCGGCCAGGGCGTCGAGTTCGGGTAGTTCATCCTCCGGCATTTGTCGGACCACCGCCTGGGTCAGTTTCATCTGGCGGATGAAGCGCCGGCAGTTGCCACACATGGCCAGGTGCGCGCGTACGGCCAGGCGCTGGCGTAGCGTCAGTTGGCCGTCGAGATAATCGCTGGAGTGAGCGACCAATTCCTTGCAGGTCAGCATTGGCCTGTCTCCTCGAAATGTTCCAGGGTTGCAAAGACTTTCAGGCGTGCCCGGTGCAGCAGCACACGGGCATTGGAGAGCGAGATGTCGAGAAGATTACAGATCGCCTCCAGCTCCAGGCCCTGACGCTCGCGCAGCACCAGCACGCTGGCCTGCAACTCGGACAGGCTGGCCAGGGTGTGCTCCAGGCACTCGCGCAATTCGTCCTCGGTGAGCAGGGCTTCGGGGCTGTCCTGATGCCAGGCATGTGGCGCCAGCAGCCAGTGACCATCATCGGCGAAGCGCTCGTCACCCACCGTGCCATGGGGCGCGGCCAGGTCGTCGAGCAACACTTCACGACGGTTGTGCTTGAGACGGGTCTTGGCGGTGTTGGCAGTGATGGTCAGCAGCCAGGTCTTGAGGCTGGAACGCCCCTGAAAGCCTGCCAGGCTGCGCACCACGGCGAGCCAGGCATCCTGCACCACTTCGTCGGCATGACGGCTGCCGACGATGGCATAGGCCACCGCCCGCATCGCCCCCTGGTAACGCGCGACCAGTTCGCGGTAGGCCTTCTGCTCACCGGCGAGCAAGCGACCCAGCAGATCGGTATCGGACATGGAACTCCCTAGGTCAGGCCTGTGCACGTAGCCGAACGCTCCGCGCACGTCAGGCATGCCTACAGAGAGTTCAACGCTTGCGCAAAATTACACTGCCGATCGAATAACCGGCACCAAAGGAGCTTAGAACACCCAGGCTGCCCGCCGGCAGGTCGTCCTGGTTCTTGTGCAGGGCGATCACCGAGCCGGCCGAGCTGGTGTTGGCGTAGGTGTCGAGAATCACCGGTGCCTCGTGCGGCTCGGCGTCGCGACCGAGCAGCTTGCGCGCGATCAGCAGGTTCATGTTGAGGTTGGCCTGGTGCAGCCAGAAGCGCTTGACGTCGCTGACGTTGAGCTGGTTTTCCGCCAGGTGCGCGGCGATCAGTTCGGCGACCATCGGGCAGACGTCCTTGAACACCTTGCGGCCTTCCTGCACGAAGAGTTTGTCGCGGGCGCCAACGCCCTCTTCCGCGGCGCGGTTGAGGAAGCCGAAGTTGTTGCGGATGTTGTTGGAGAACTGGGTCAGCAGCTTGGTGCTGACCACGTCGAACTGGTGCTGGGAGGTGGCCAGGTCGGCACGTTCGATGATTACCGCCGTGGCGGCGTCGCCGAAGATGAAGTGGCTGTCGCGGTCGCGGAAGTTGAGGTGACCAGTGCAGATTTCCGGGTTGACCATGAGGATGGCGCGGGCCTGGCCGGTCTGGATCGCGGTGGTCGCAGCCTGAATGCCGAAGGTGGCCGAGGAGCAGGCCACGTTCATGTCGTAGCCCCAACCGTCGATGCCCAGCGCGGCCTGCACTTCGATGGCCACCGCCGGGTAGGCGCGCTGCAAGTTCGAGCAGGCGACGATCACCCCATCGATATCAGCGACGGTCTTGCCGGCCCGCTCCAGCGCCTGCTTGGCAGCGCCGACGGCCATTTCGCAGAGGATGCCCCAGTCTTCGTTGGAGCGCTCGGGAATGCTCGGCACCATGCGCTGCGGGTCTAGAATGCCGGCCTTGTCGATGACGAAGCGGCTCTTGATGCCCGACGCCTTCTCGATGAAGCCGCTGCTGGACTCGCTCAGCGCCTCCACCTCACCGCGGGCAATGGCCTCGGCATTATCGGCGTTGAACTGCTGCACATAAGCATTGAAGGATGCCACCAGCTCGTCGTTAGAAATGCTGTTGGCCGGGGTATAGAGGCCGGTACCACTGATGACGACGTTATGCACGCTCATTCCTCTTCTCGGCCGCTGGCGGCCTCAGGCAGTAGGCCGGCGACAATGGCGCAGGCCGAAAATCGGGAGACTTGGGCCAAGCTCTTGCGACGGTTGGCTCCGGGCCACTGAGTGTGCCACAGGGCGATGGGGTTCGTCCTTAGCCCTTGAGAGTGTCTAGGTGGACAGAACATGACCCAATATAGCCGTTTGGTCTAAAGTCTTATCTTGATCCGTGTCTCTGGAGTTTGCATGAACCTCTCCCTGCTCAGCCGCTACGCTTTTTTCGCCTTCTGCGTGCTGTTCACCCTGGCCAGCCTGCCTTTCCTTGGTCATCAATGGCTGTGGCCGCTTACCCTGCTCACCGGCGTGCTCAGCCTGATCGGTATCGGCGACCTGCTGCAGACGCGCCATGCAGTGCGGCGTAACTACCCGATCCTGGGCAACATCCGCTACCTGGTCGAAGGTATCCGCCCGGAGATTCGCCAATACCTGCTCGAAGGTGACGCAGAGCAACTGCCCTTCTCCCGCGCCCAGCGCTCGCTGGTGTATTCCCGCGCCAAGAACGAAGGTGCCGACAAACCCTTCGGCACCCTCAGTGACGTATACCAGAACGGCTTCGAGTTCATCAGCCACTCCATGCGCCCGGCGCCGCTGACCGACCCCTGCAGCTTTCGCGTGGAGATCGGCGGGCCGCAATGCAGCCAGCCGTACTCGGCGTCCCTGTTCAACATCTCGGCGATGAGCTTCGGCTCGCTCAGCGCCAATGCCATTCGCGCCCTCAACGAAGGGGCGAAACTCGGCGAGTTCTACCACGACACCGGCGAGGGCAGCATCAGCCCCTATCACCGTGAGCACGGTGGCGATCTGGTCTGGGAACTGGGCAGCGGCTACTTCGGCTGCCGCGCCTCGGACGGCCGCTTCGACCCCGAGCGCTTCGCCGTCCAGGCCGCCAGCCCGCAAGTGAAGATGATCGAGATCAAGCTCAGTCAGGGTGCCAAGCCGGGCCACGGCGGCATCCTGCCCAAGCACAAGATCACCGAAGAGATCGCCAACACCCGCGGCATTTCCATGGGCGAGGATTGCGTTTCGCCGTCGCGCCACAGCGCCTTTTCCACTCCGGTCGAGCTGCTGCAGTTCATCGCGCAATTGCGTGAGCTGTCGGGCGGCAAGCCGGTCGGTTTCAAATTCTGCCTGGGCCATCCCTGGGAGTTCATGGGCATCGTCAAGGCCATGCTGGAGACGGGCATCCTGCCGGACTTCATCGTCGTCGACGGCAAGGAAGGCGGCACCGGTGCGGCGCCACTGGAGTTCACCGATCACCTGGGCGTGCCGCTGCGCGAGGGGCTGCTGTTCGTGCATAACACTCTGGTCGGCAGCAACCTGCGCGACAAGATCAAGCTCGGCGCCAGCGGCAAGATCGTCAGCGCCTTCGACATCGCCCGCGTGCTGGCCATCGGCGCCGACTGGGCCAACTCGGCGCGCGGTTTCATGTTCGCCATCGGCTGCATCCAGAGCCAAAGCTGCCACACCAACAAGTGCCCTACCGGCGTGGCGACCCAGGACCCACTGCGCCAGCGCGCTCTGGTGGTCGAGGACAAGGCGCAGCGTGTCTACAACTTCCACCGCAACACGCTCAAGGCACTGGCCGAGATGCTCGCCGCCGCCGGCCTCGATCACCCGTCACAGATCGATGCCAAACATCTGGTGCAACGTATGTCCGCCACCGAGATCAAGCTGTTCTCGCAGCAGCATGTGTTCCTCGCGCCGGGCGAGTTGCTCAGCGGCCAGATCGAAGGCGAGTTCTACGAACGCATGTGGCGCATGGCGCGCGCCGACAGCTTCGAGTCGGCGCCGGCCTGAGCGGCCATCGTCCAGTCTGTTACGGCCAAGCTCGGCGCGACCCCGCTTAACGTCTCGAACCGGTAACCGCATGCGCCTTTCGCTTTCAGCTCTGCTGCTTCTGCTGTGCCTCGCAGCCTCGGCCGAGGAGCAGCGCCCACTGCGCTTCTCGGTGACCGAGAGCTGGGCCATGCCGATGATAAAGATCGTCGATGGCCAGGCCACGGGCGGGATTCTCTATGACCTGCAAATGCGCCTGGCACAGAAGGTCGGCCGCCGCGCAGAGATGCTGGTGCTACCACGCCTGCGCGTTCAACGTTTGCTGGTCAGCGGCGGAATCGACGTGCGCTGCTACGTCAATCCTGACTGGCTCGTCGAATCCCATCACCAGTACATCTGGAGCCTGCCCTTCATGGTGCAGCGCGACCTGATCGTCGCGCGCAACGCCGACCCTGACTTCAAGCTGGAGCAGTTGCGGGATGAGCGCGTGGGTACGGTGCTGGGCTTCAGCTATCCAAATCTGGAGCCGCTGCTGGCCAGTGGTGCAATACACCGCGAGGACGCCCGCACCCAGGAACTGGCCCTGGAGAAACTCGAGGCCGGCCGCTACCGCTATGCCGTCAGCAATCACCTGGCGTTAGCCTGGTTCAATCGCGACCTGCAACCCGACCAACGCTTGCATGCGCTCGGTGAAATCAGCGCTGACCTGATCGCCTGCATCGTCCGCGACGAGCCGGATGTACCGACCCAGGCGCTGCTGCGTGCCCTGGTGCAGATGAGGCAGGATGGCGAGTTCGAGGCCATCCTTGCTCGCTATCGCTGATAGCTACCGACCCGACTTCAGCCGGCTGAACGCACGGGTCAAGGCCCGGTTGAACTCACGACTGTTGTCATTCTTGGTGTACAGCGTGGCGCGCAGCTCGGCCGGCGGATAGGTGCCGGGATCGGCGAGAATCGCCGGATCGACGAAGGCATCGGCCGCTGGCACCGCATTGGCGTAGTAGATGCTGTTGCTGATGGCGCCGATCACCTCGGGCGTCATCAGGTGGTCCATCAACGCCAGCCCGGCTTCCGGGTGCGGCGCGTCACGCGGGATGACCATGGCATCGAACCACAACAATGCCCCTTCACGTGGGATGCGATAGCTCAGCTTGAAGTCCTTGTTGGCCTGCTCGGCCTGTGCCGCGGCGATGGCGACGTTGCCATTCCAGGCCATGGCCAGGCAGGTGTTGCCGTTGGCCAGGTCGCTGATATTGCGATCATTGTCGAAGTAGCGAATGAACGGTCGCACCTTGGCCAGATGGGCCTCGGCCTGTTTCAGGTCATCGAGGTTCTGCCGATTGATATCCAGCCCCAGGTATCGGAACGCAGCGGCGAACACTTCGTTGGGATCATTGAGCAAACTCACTCCGCAATCGGCAAAACTCGCCACCACCTGCGGGTCCATCAGCATCGCCCAGCTATCGGTCGGGGCATCGGCCATGCGCTGGGCAATGGCCTGCGCCTGATAGCCGAAACCGGTGGTGCCCCAGACGTAGAGTCCGGCGTAGCGATTGCCCGGGTCGAACTTGGCCATGTGCTGAGTGAACTCGTCATCCAGCCCGGCAAAATGCGGCAGCTGCGTCTTGTCCAGCTCGCGCAATGCACCGCTGGCGATAGCCCTGCTCAGGTGCTGGCCGGCAGTCAGCACCAGGTCGTAACTACTGCCGCCGGTGAGCAGTTTGGTTTCCACGGTTTCCAGCGAATCGAAGTGATCGACCACCACGCGGATACCGGTCTTCTCTTCGAACGAAGCCAGGGTGTCCGGGGCCAGATACTCGCTCCAGATATACAGGTTGACCTGCTTTGGCGCCGCGCCGGCCTGCGCGTGTGCGCAGGCGGCAAGGGCCACGGCCAGCAGACTGGCGGGCAGTTTCATCCGGGCCTCCTAGGCGCGCTGAGGCGCGGCGTATTGCGGCATGGTGATGCAGGCGACGTTACCGCCACCCAGCAAGATTTCCCGCGAGTTCTCGATGCCGAGGATGCGATGCTGCGGGAACAACTCGGCCAGGGTGGCCTGGGCCACACGGTCGTTGGCGTCGCCGAACAGCGGCAGGACGATGGCCGAGTTGCCGGCGTAGTAATTGATGTACGAAGCGCAGATCTGCGTGCCGGCCTGGCGGGTATGGGTGGCATCGTCCTGATCCAGACCTTCGGCCTCTTGCGCCGTCCACTCCAGTACGCGCGGCTGCGGCAGCTTGTGCACCTCCAGCGCACGGCCACGGGCATCGCGCACGCTGCGCAGGATGTCGTAGGCCTCCTGGTAGATTTCCCATTGCGGGTCGGTGCGATCATCGGTCCACTGCATCACCACCACGCCGGGGCGGACGAAGCAGGCCAGGTCATCGATATGACCGTCGGTTTCGTCGAACTTGCAGCCGCGTGGCAGCCAGATCACCTGCTCGGCGCCGAGGTAATCAGACAGCCTGCGGGTCATCTCGTCCTTGCCCAGGTGGGCGTTGCGATTGCGGTTGAGCAGGCACTGCTCGGTGGTCAGCAGGGTGCGCTGACCGTCACTCTGGATACCGCCCATTTCGGCGATGAAAGGCGCGCGATAACGATCGAAGCCTTCGATCTCGAGAATCTTCTGCGCAATCTGATCGTCCTTGTCCCAAGGATAGTAAAGCCCACCATCGAGCCCGCCATAGGCGTTGAACTCAAAGTCCACGCCGCGCACTTCAGCCGTCTCGTCGTGGACCAGAAACGCCGGGCCGCTGTCGCGGAACCAGGTGTCGTTGCAGGTCATTTCCACCACCCGCACATGCGCCGGCAGCAGGCGCCGAGCGTTGGCGTACTGCGCCGCCGAGGCGCAGACGGTGACCGGCTCGCTGCTGGCGATGGCCGCAACGATCTCGACCCAGACCTTCTGCGCCGGCTTGCCGCCGTTGCGCCAGACGTCCGGGCGCTCCGGCCAGCCGAGCCAGCAGCGGCTCTTGGTTTCGAATTCGCCGGGCAGACGAAAGCCGTCGGCCTTGGGCAGGGAAGTCAGGGTACGGGCCATCTCGCGGCTCCTCGTCAGTGGCTGGAAGTAGCCCGACAGTACGCCCGTCGATGGCGCTACGACCAATGACGATAATCGCGGAACCCTTGAATTCAATTCACAGATCGACCAGTTGATCAGTGAGCCATTCGATGAAATGAGCGACTGCCGGCTTATCCAGACGCAGGCGCTCGCACACCAGCGCGTACTGCCCTAGCGACGGCACCTGAGCTGCGAAGGGGCGCACCAGGCGACCACTGGCCAGGTCCTCGGCACTGGTCAGGTTGTCGCCGATGGCCACGCCCTGGCCGCGTGCAGCGGCCTCCATGGTCAGGCCGGCATGGCCCAGATACAGATGCCGAGTCGGCTGGATATCGCCAGCATGAGTGGTCAGCCAGGCGGTCCAGGTCTTGCCGTCCTGATCGTCATGCAGCAGGCAATGACGCGCCAGGTCGCGCGGGTGCTTGAGCGGCGACTGGTTGAACAGGCCTGGGCTGCACACCGGGAAGAATTGCAGGGTCGGCAGCGGCCGTACGAAGAAGGCGCTGGCATCGTCCGGGCCGGTGCCATAGGTGATGGCGATATCGATCTCGCTGCCCGGCAGCGTCGCCTCCAGCGGCTGTTCGTGCAGATGCAGGGTGATCTGCGGGTGGCGCTCGGCGAAGTCGGCCAGGCGCCCGACCAGCCACTTCTGCGCCAACTCTGCGGTAACCGCGACGCGCAGTTGCGCCTGCGAACCGGGATCGCGCAGCTCGTCGCAAGCCTCGCCAATCAGCTCGAAGGCCTGCTGCAGGCTGTGCAGCAGGCGCCTGGCCTGTGGTGTCGGGCGTACCTGACGGCCGTCGCGCTCGAACAGCGTGCTGCCGAGTTGCTCTTCGAGCTGGCGAATCTGGTGACTGACGGCGCTGTCGGTGACGCACAGCTCAGCAGCTGCGCGGCCGAAGTGGGCATGCCGCGCGGCCGCTTCGAAAGTGCGCAGGGCGGTGAGCGAAGGCAGACGACGCATGACGATCCCGATTCGGTCGAAAACTCGCATCCTCGCCCAGCCATGGATGGCCGACAAGTCTCGTAGCGTGTCGCAAGGCCGACCAGACGTTGCGCGCCGCTAATTGCAGTTATGGCTGGCTGAACTCCAGGCGTGTCCCACAAGCCGGTGCGCGCAGCGCACCCTACGCAACACCACCCGCGGCTATCCCGGCAAGTGCTTCGCTCGTTCGAACGCAGGGTGCGCCGTGCGCACCAACTGCCTCCGACTAGGTTCCGCTCAGGCGATGCAGCACCTGCTCGATGCGCTGTTGCAGAGAGCCGGTCAGCCATGTGAATGGCCAGCCGCGCCGCGTCAGCTCCTGCGCGTACCACTGGTTCTGCCGGCGGCGAAAGGTCTCGTCCTGACGGGTGCCGTCCTGCACGAAGGGGAAGTCATCGGCGCACAGGAACAGGTGGTGATAGTGCCGCTCGGCCAACTGCTCCAGCTCAGCCTCGATCCGCCCGAATAGCTCGCGGCAATAGAACAGCGTGGTCAGCGGCGTGGTGTCGCACACCAGGTAGCGCTGGCACTGCCCGGCCAGGCACTGCTCGCGGGCAACCTGAGTGCGACCGATGTGCAGCAGGTCGTCATAGGCAAGCACACCGCTCTGCTCTTCCCAGAGTTCGCGGCCGTATTCCGCAGCATGTCGCGTCCCCAGTGCCTCCGCCAGCGCCAGGGCGAGACTGCTCTTGCCGGTGGACTCGCCACCGAGCAAGGCGATGCGCTCGATGAAATCGCCATATACCTGCGGCGCCAGATGGTGGCGCAAGCCATGGATATCGGCGCGCAGACGCGTACCGGACACCGGCACCTGACTGCGCGCGCGGTCGATCTCGACGTGCTCCACTGGCCTGCCGAAACATTCGCTCAGGTGCGCGGCAAAACCATCGCCGTAGGCCTCGCTGGTAAACACCGCGTCCACCGGATGGCCGAGCACTGCCAGGCAAAAGTCGGCGACGAACTGACGCTGCGCGGCATCGGGATCGGATTCGTGAGGAAGTTCTGGCAGCGCCAAGCTGCGTGCGCGTTGCTGGGCAACCCACTCGGGCGTCACCACCCAGCTGCGCAGTTCGGGAAAGCGCAGCCGCAGCCAGGTCGCCCGTCGATCCGGCTCGCAACCGGCAAGTTCCGGGTAGGCCCAACTGAGCAGCACCAGTTGCTCGCATTGCTCTTGCGCCTGGCGGATAAGCCATTCATGCCCCAGGTGCAGCGGCGCAAACTTGCCGACCACCAGCCCGCAGGCGAATCGCGTGCTCATGTCAGGCGGTCTGCGCATTCAGCTCACGGCGCCAGCGGTACAGGCCGTACCAGGCGTTGCACCAGAACAGCAGGTAGATGAACGCCGTCAAATACAGCTCGCGCGAAGCGAACAGCGGCACTGCCAGCGTGTTCACCAGCAGCCAGCCGTACCAGGTTTCCAGCATGCGGCGCATCAGCAGCAACTGCGCCAGCACGCTGAAAGTCAGCACCAGGGAATCGATGAAAGGTGCGTAGGCGTCGGTGAAATAGTGCAGCAGGGCGCCGTATGAGCCCGCCACGACCACCGCGAGCAGCAGCGCCAGGCCCAATCCGGCCATGCTGGCACGGCTGATCGGCAGCGCCTCGCCCTGGCGACCGCGCCGCCAGCTCCACCAACCCAGCAGGCTGGTGGCGATGAAGAAAGCCTGCAAGGTGACATCGGCATACAGCTGCACGCTGAAGAACAGCCAGCCGAACAGCACGCAGCCGACCAGGCCGACGGCCCAGGTGTGCACCGAATTGCGCGCCGCCAGCACGACCGAAACCAGATAGAAAAGGTTGGCGAAGATCTCCAGCGACGACGGCATGCACGCATCCTTATGAACATGGAATCAGCCGCGCAGCCTACCACGTGACGTACGCCACAGCCGTGCATGCATCACCTGACAACAGGGCCGATCCATGCTCTGATAAGCCTCCCCTCGCACTCCAAAGGACTGGACCGCCCCATGCCTCTGCTCGCTCTGTTAGTCATCGCCTGCCAAGTCACCTGCGGCCTCCACGTAGTGCGCAGTGGCCAGGAACGCTATTGGCTGTACCTGATCATCGCCCTGCCCGGCCTCGGCTGCCTGATCTACTTCCTCGGCATCATGCTGCCGGATCTGCTCGGTAGCCGCCGCGGCCGCCGCACGCTCAACCGTCTGCATGACAGCATCGACCCAGAACGTCACCTACGCGCCCTGCGCGATGAACTGGAGATTCGCGACACCCGCGATACTCGCGTCAACCTGGCCGATGAGCTGCTGCGCATGGGTCAGGCCGAAGAAGCGGCCACGCACTATCAGATGGCATTACGCGGCATTCACAGCGACGCACCCGACATCCTCCTCGGCCTGGCCCGAGCACGTTTCGCCCTGGGCGACTTCGCCGGCTGTCAGGCAAGCCTCGACCAACTGGTCGCCAACAATCCGGACTTTCGCTCCAGCGACGGCCACCTGCTGTACGCCCGCGCGCTGGAAGGCCAGGGCAACGACCTCAAGGCCGAAGAGGAATACCGCGCCCTCGGCAGCTACTGCGCCAGCCCCGAAGCCAATTACCGCTACGCCCTGCTGCTGCAGCGACTGGGACGTCAGCGCGAGGCCATCGAACTGCTGCAGCAGATCCAGACCCACGCCCGCCGCTCCGCACGGCACTATCGAGTGCTACACAAGGAGTGGCTGGACCTGAGCCAGAAGGCGCTGCTCGAGCTGCAGCGCGGCTGAGTTTCAAGCACTATTATTTGCGTGCATCGTTCACAGAACAGAGACACCACACGCCACTGCGCAAGACTTTGCGCATAGGTCATTGGTTAGCATCGGACGCTGAAAAAGACACCTGCCGGCAGCCGCCGGCCGCAGCATGGATGCACGACGATGAGCGGCTACGTCCCCAACAATCGCAACGAACGCCCCGCACCGACGCCGGCGCCCTACAACGGCGATTTCCACCGCCAGGCTCCCAGACCATTGGAAGGCGGCAGCACTCAGACCTCCAGTTGCCTGGTCGGGCTGCGTTTCGTCTGGGACAACGGCGAATGCCTGGGCGCCAATCTGCCCTACAGCCTATCTCCCGCTGGCGGCAATGCTGTACGCGGTAGCCTGGATTCTCGTGGTGGCCTGATTCAGACCATTCCCAGCGGCGAGTACCAGGCGCAGTTGCTCGCTGACGCTGATGTCGATACCGACATCAGCAATGCCCGCGCCGAGCTACAGGCCGTACTGGATGAAATTCTCGCCGCGGAACGCGCAGAAGCAGCTCGGTTGCAGGCCATTCAGGATCAGCGCAGCGCCCTCTCCAACTACGGACATCGCCGACTCGCGGCGGGTAAAGGGTTCTTCCTAGGCGCCTGGGGTCTGCTCAGGACCGCCAAGGAATTCTCCGACCTGGTCAATCCCTTCACCACCTTCTCCAATGCCCTGCGCAGCGCCTGGCAGGCACGCGCCAGCGAGGGTGAAACCTGGCTGGCCGCGTACAATCGCCAGTTCAGCGCCGAGCAACATCGGGAGGTGGTGGAGGCACTGGGCTTCGATCCGAGCAGCATCACCCGTGAGCAACTGGCCGAAGCCTACGAACTGGCCTGTTTCATCTACGAAGACGGCCCCAGCAAGGCCATGCTCGGCCGCTTCGCCGTCGACTATGCCAAGGCACAGAACGTCGAGGAGATTGCCGAGTTCAGCGGCGGCGCACTGTTCGAAATTGTGCTTGCCGCCCTGCTGATCGTCTTTACCGGCGGCATCGGCCTGGCCGCGCGTGGTGCGGCATCGGTAAGCTATCTGGACAAGCTTGCACGTCTGGGCAATGCCTTCAGACGCCTGGGCGCGGCGCTGAAACGGGCAAGGATCAGACGAGGTGGCAGGGCGACAGGTAGCGGGACTGGGGCACGAACGGTTGAGGTGGAAAGGCCGAGGGACGTGCTACCGGGCACGCTTGCCCCTATGGATGGCTCCGACATTAGAGGCTCCCCGAGGAAGGGCAGGAACAAGCCTCCCGAGCCACTACCCGAAGCTGAAGGAAGGCCGCATTCGATCATTGAGAGACCGGGCAGGGACGGCCAATACACGACTCATAACGGTGATGGAACCTGGAAGCAATACCGTGGATCTGGACAGGACCACGGTGGAATACCCCGCCCCAACGTAAAGGAGGCCGGGAAAAACACGACGCCGGACGGGCGCGAAATAATCGACAAGGGCAGAGTGCGCCCTGCTCGCCCAGATGAAATCCCACGAGGTTAGCCATGCATGACCACAAGCCTTTCAGCCTTGCAGACTTTCAACGGGCCAATGGCAATAAGAAGCTCTCCGAAATGGATTACGTGCAAGCTGTTTACGCAACGACCCCCTTGCACTTCGACTTTCTGATCAGCTACGCGCGGCTATTCTCGCCCGAGATAAAGGTGGTCGACGGCAGGGCGTTCATCCTTGAGCTCTTCGACAGTGAACGCCATCAGGAACTCATGGCAGCCACTCAGGATGCTGATCATGCCCAGTACTGGATGAACCTTTTGGAAATAACGGGCCTGTTCGATGAGTTGACGACCGAGCAAGCGACAGAACTGGCCAAGATTATTGCAGCATGCTGGAACAGAACCCTGCTTGCCGGACATGAAAGCTCATGCGGAGAGGCCCGATATATTGCCGATCCGGATAGCGGCGAAGTATTCATCACTATCACGAGGCAATCCCTCTAGAATGCAAATTGGATGATGAGCTCGCTCGGGCTCTCGCTTCAGGGCGCCCACCTATAGCCAACCGTTGCGCGCCGCCAAAATTGCTGACCGCATGCTGGCAGCCGAAATGGTTGAAAAACTTCAAAGAGGGCGGAATTCAGATAAACAATAGCAAGCCGCTAAAGCTTAAATCCTCAAAACTGGAAATGCTTAATGAGCACAGCTGAACACCCTGAGCTTAAAGTTCAAGATTGGCTACGTGTGTTCTGCTACGACAGCTATTGCGCGGATGCCATGACCAGTGGACTGACAAACAGCAAGGACACCACTCTGCGTTGGCAGCTGGCGGTAGACACGCTCTATCGCCTTTTCGCTAGTAACCTCCTCCATATTCCAACCTTGAAAGCTGACGACTTTTCGACGCAGAAGTCCGCTGCACTCGATTACATAAAGTCACTTGCCCATCATGACCCTTTCAGCTCGGACATCGAGGAAACCTCACATTGGTATCTATGGGATATCAGTGCCACTGACAGATGCCATAGCCTTATCGAGAAGTATGGAATTCGTGATATTCCTCAAGGGGAGCTAAGTCAGGGGCTTGTCGCAGCGCTCCACGGCCTATTCGCTGAAAACCAGGTTGCCTGGAGTGACTACCCGCTGATAGCCATAAACACGGATCAATGATACCTACGCGCGCTCTTCACAGCTGATAGAGCAACACACGTGCACAACGATCAACCATTGAGCTTTATTGATTGCAAGAAAGCCAACAATGATCCAGCTACCTCCGGCATCGATTAGGTGCAACCCTGGAGGGAAAGTGACAGGCTTCCCCAACCAAGTTGCCAGACCTTAAGGGGTAGTAATGAACGAATATTTTCCCGAGCTTGCTAAGCGCAACCTGGTTGACTGGCCGACCCTGGCGATCGGCTTGAATAACGGCTGGATAAACAAGGACGCCGTATCCGAGCATGCCTTCAAACTACTGTCTGCTGGTCAGCAGGACCGTGATATTGCCGTTCTGGCCGGCAGCGACGCCCTGAGTGATGACGAAGTAGTCGCCTTGCTGGCAACCCTGTGCAAGAAAGAGGGTATCGATCTTCAGGAAAAACGGCCGCATGCTCTGGAGAAATGGCGGCTAGCCATGCTCTCGGACCTGCAACACTCCTCGCTTGCCGATGAGGACAAGATCGAACGGTTGCAGGAACTCTATGCGGAGTTCGGCTACCCGGACGATATGGCCTCATGCAGCATCTACGCGCAAAACGATGTCGATCCGATGGATGCGCTACATCAAGTCGTCGCTGCTCTGGAACAGCGCTTTGCCAGCGATAGCGGCAGATAGGCTACTCCCACGCCTCGCGCTCACCCTTCCAGGCGTGCAGCTCGCGCTTCTGCGCCCCCGACCACAGCCAGCCGCCGCGTGCACCGACCAGCGTGCTAACCGCGTGCTGGCGGCCGAAACTGTTGTGCCGAGCCAACGTCAGGGCGATATCGCGTAGCACGGCCAGGGTGTTGCTGTTGGACTGAAACAGCGGCGTCAGCAAGCGGCTGGCCTGACGGTAGTAACGCAGGTGGTCACGGCGAGCATCACCGTAGCGGGTGAAAATGGCGTTCCAGTCGAGCGCGTGCTGGTCACCGACATTGCCGAGCGCATCGGCCAGTGCAGCGGCATCGACCAGCGCCATATTGGCGCCCTGCCCCAGTTGCGGGCTCATGGCGTGGGCGCAATCACCGATGGCCAGCACGCGACCATCGTTCCAGCGTTGCATGCGCACGTCGGCATAGGCCGCCAGAGTCAATTGCGCGGGATCATCGATCTGCTGCAGATAGGCCTCCGAAGCCTCCCCGGCGAGTTTGCGCACGCGGGTTTTCCAGGCCTCCAGGCCACTCTTGCACCACGCATCATGTTCACTGAGCGGCAGGCTCCAGAACAGGCTGGTCAACGAGGTCTCGCGTGCCTGATGGGTGCAGCCGGTCGGCATCAGCCCGAACATCTCGCGGCAGCCGCGGTACCACTGGCGTAGCTCGCCGGACTCGGTCGCCGGCGAAGTTGGCAACATGCTCCATAGAGCGCCCCAGGGATAGGGGCGCGACCACTGCCGCACCTGCATCTGCGCACGCAGGGTCGAACGCGTGCCATCGGCCAGGATCAGCGCGGCGAAATCGCCCAGTGGTTGTTCACGGCCATCCGTCTGCTCCTGTAGCAGGCGAACATGGCCGCTGGCCTGCTCGAAACGGCTGACGCTCACACCAGTTTCCACTTGCACGCCCACCCGCTGCGCGGCATTGAGCAATGCCGTCATCAATACGCCGCGGTGAATGCCAAGGCCGAAACTACCCGGCTGCCAGTCGTGATAACGGGTGTCGAGGATCACCCGGCCCTGACAGCTGGTGCCGTACAGGCGGCTGACCGGCGCACCCAACGCGGTGCACTCGGCCAGCAGGCCCAGACGCTGCAGCACAGCCAGACCGGAAGGCTGCAAGAGGATGCCGGCGCCCACCGGCTGCAGCTGTTCGACACGCTCCAACAAACGCACCGCGTAACCCTGGCGGGCGAGGAATATGGCACTGGCCAGGCCGGCTGTACCCGCTCCCACTATCGCTATCGGTAATCCCATTGCGGCTTATCTCCCTGTTCTGGCTCAGAGATTCTAACCGCCACAGCCGGTGCCGTTGGGAACTGCCGCTCAGGCTCTCAGAGGAACATCCCGCCTGACGCCTCGATACGCTGACCATTGATCCAGCGGCCAGCATCGCTAAGCAACAGCGCGAAGGCTGCGCCGATATCATCGGGCAAACCGACTCGCCCCAGCGCCGTATTGCCGGCGATAAAGGCATTGACCTCAGCATTGTCGCGGACCACGCCATGGCCGAAGTCGGTCTCGATGGCGCCGGGAGCCAGTACATTCACGCTTATGCCGCGCGGACCCAGTTCCTTGGCCAGATAGCGCGTCCACACTTCGACGCCACCTTTCATCGCCGCATAGGCGCTGTAACCCGGCAAGCTGAAACGGGCCAAGCCGGTAGAGACATTGATGATCCGACCGCCGTCGACCATCATCGGCAGCAGGCGCTGGGTGAGAAAGAATGGGCCCTTGAGCTGGATGTTCATCAGTTCGTCGAACTGCTGCTCAGTGGTTTCGCTGAAGGCAGCATGGATGCCGATACCGGCGTTATTGATCAGGAAATCAAAACGCTCAGCCGCGAAGGTCTCACGCAAACCAACCGCCACACGTTCGGCGAATGCGGCAAAGCTGCTGCTGTCGCTGACATCCAATTGCAGCATCAGCGCTCGGCCACCCTGCGTTTCGATCTCGTGGGCCAACTGCTGCGCGTCATCCGCCTGGCTGCGATAGGTGCCTATGATATCCACGCCTTGAGCAGCCAGATGTTTAGCCGCACTGCGGCCGAGGCCACGGCTGGCGCCTGTGATGAGTGCGATTTTGCGAGTCATGGTGAATCTCCTGTGATGGGTGATGAAGTTCAATCACAGGTTATTGATCGATCAGATACTGATAAATCCGGAAAAACCGGAAATACTGATCGCCACGAGCGAACAATCTGGGCCGCCATCATGAACAAGCTGGAGCTGCTGCGTACCTTTCAACGTGTCACCGAACTGAGCAGTTTTACCCAGGCCGCCGAAAGTCTGGGCTTGCCGCGCTCGACGGTGTCTGAGCAGGTGCGTGACCTGGAACGCCTGGTCGGTGCCCGTCTGTTGCACCGCACCACCCGACGGGTGCGTCCGACCCAGGACGGCCAGGCGCTGTACGAACGCGCCCGTGAAGTGCTGGCACAGATGGACGAGCTGGAGAACCTGTTCCGCCAGGATGCCGGCGCACTGAGCGGGCGCCTGCGAGTGGATATGCCAACGGAAATAGCCAGGCGTCTGGTGGCGCCACGCCTGGATGAATTTCTCGCGCAACATCCGGCATTGGAGATCGAACTAGGCTGCAGTGACCGCCGCGTAGACCCACTGCGCGAAGGGTTCGATTGCGTGCTGCGCATTGGCGCCATCGACGACGATAGCCTGGTAGCGCGACCACTGGGCCAGCTGTCCATGGTCAACTGTGCCAGCCCGGCTTATCTGGCCGAGCATGGAACGCCCGAAAACCTGGACGACCTCAGCGGGCACAGCCTGATCCACTACGTGACCGCCTTTGGCACACGCCCTGACGGTTTCGAATATCAACGTGACGGCAAGCTGCAGCAATTGCCCATGAGTGGCCGGATAACGGTGAACAATATCGACGCGTACCACGGGGCCTGCATCGGCGGTCTGGGCATCATCCAGGCGCCACTGATCGGCATGCGCATGCATTTGCGCAGTGGGAGTCTGTGTCGCTTGCTGGACGATTGGGTCGCGCCGCCCATGCCAGTGCATCTGCTGCATCCGCACGGGCGTCATCTGCCGCGACGGGTGCGCGCCTTCATGAACTGGCTGGAAACGCTGCTGGCCGATGAGGTTGATCATCAGTGAAGCATTTGCGCAGAGTCACCGACCCACAACCGCTCTCACCGAATCAGGGCTTGTCCGGGCGGATATCGAAGCCACCCTTGTTCTGGCTGACGATGCGCAGGTGCTGGATCTCCCCGCTTTTCACCGGCACTGCCACCTCCCGCAGCAGGCGGCCCATGCCGCACAGGGTGTCGTCCATGCGATCCGGGGTGATGCCGACCACGCGCGTGCCGGGCGGCACCTGGAAGGTCGCGACCTCGCCGACGCCGATGCGTGCAGCGACCTTGCGATCCACCTCGATGGCCACGAAGCAGCCGCCTCCCATCACCCCGAAGTCGCGATTGACCACGATCTGCGCACTGTTCGCCTGCGCCTCCTGAAAGGCCAGCAGGCGATCTTCCGGTACCGGTTTGATGTGCTCGGGGTCGCCCCGAAACGATGAACAACCGGCCAGCAGCAACAGCGGTAGAGCGATGAGGATCGAGCGCATGAAGCCCTCCGTGGGCAGATGAATGCCGCCTGAGTATTGGGCTTGGCGAGCCTGCGGGCAAGATATCGATGACAGCGATTTTCGCTAGCACAAGCATCGATTTCTGCAATGAAGGGCGCGGTGTTTTCATCTCTCTCGAACCCAGCGCCACCTGAGTCGGCGCAACTGATCGGAGACTACCCAGATGAAATTCGCAGCCCTCAACGCCACCCTCCTCGCCGCTTTCGCCCCCATGGCCTTCGCCAGCGAGAAAGCACCTGCCAGCACCAAAGTGGATGTGCAGGAATACCAGTACGGCATGCAGCTGGACATCGACCAGGTTCTGCAGCGCACCGACAACAGCCGCAAGAGCGGTGTAGTGCCCAGCGTCATGGTCTACCGCGACAGCCAGGGCGAAGTGCACGCCGTGCGTTTCGTGGAGTGGGGCGGGCTGAGCAACCAGAACGGCTAACCCACAGGTTGCCTGATGCCCCGGCCGAGTCACTCGTCCGGGGCAATACCGCTTCAGCCCTGCAAGCGTTTGACCAGACGTGCCTGCAGCGCTTCCAGCTCGGCCGGGTCGGCCTTGGTGGCCGCGTGAATACCCAGCCCCTCGCCCTCGAAGCGCGGGATCACGTGCATGTGGATATGAAACACCGTCTGCCCGGCAGGCGCGCCGTTGAACTGTGCCACCTGCACACCAGCGGGTTGCAGTTCGTCGACGACTGCCTGAGTGACCTTCTTCACCACGGCCATGACCTTGGCCAGGCTGGCGTCGTCGATTTCCAGGATATTGCGCGCAGCAGCGCGCTTGGGGATCACCAGGCTGTGGCCCCTGGATTGCGGGAATAGATCGAGGAAGGCCAGCACATCGTCGTCCTCGTAGAGTTTGTAGCAGGGCAAGTCGCCACGAATGATAAGGGCGAAGATGTTCTGGGAATCGTAAGTACCGTGCAGGCTCATGCCGATGGGTTCCGTGCCGGGTGGATGAAAAACCCACCATACCGCCTCGCTCGCACGCAGGGAACCAGGCAGGATTGCTCGAGTCGATGACTACTAGCAGCTGGATCGATTTCCTGCGCCCCAGCCACTCGTGTTCTGATCGCCTCTTCTTCGGCCCATTCGACATGGAACCCACATGACCGACCTCAGCCCCTTCCACATCACCCGTAAATGGCCCGCCCAGCATCCCGAGCGCCTGCAGCTGTATTCGCTGCCCACGCCCAATGGGGTCAAGGCCTCGATCATGCTGGAAGAAATCGGCCTACCCTACGAACCGCACCTGGTCGACTTTGCCAGCGACGATCAATTCAGCCCCGAGTTTCTCTCGCTGGCGCCGAACAACAAGATTCCCGCCATCCTCGATCCCGATGGACCCAATGGCCATCCGCTGGCGCTGTTCGAGTCCGGGGCAATTCTGATCTACCTCGCGGAAAAGACCGGCAAGCTGCTGCCACAGGACGCCGCTGCCCGCTACGAGACGATTCAATGGCTGATGTGGCAGATGGGTGGCCTGGGACCGATGTTCGGCCAGCTCGGTTTCTTCCACAAATTTGCTGGTGCCGAGTACGCGGACAAACGCCCGCGTGACCGCTACGTGGCCGAATCCGCGCGCCTGCTTGGCGTACTCGATCAGCGCCTGCAAGGCCGCGACTGGATCATGGGCGAGTACAGCATTGCCGATATCGCCGTGCTGCCCTGGGTGCGCTGCCTGGTGGACTTCTACAAGGCCGGTGACCTGGTGCAGTTCGAACGCTTCACCAACGTGCAACGCGTGCTCGATGCCTTCCTCGCCCGCCCGGCGGTGCAGCGCGGGCTGAACATTCCCGCGCGCGGCTGATGATGTTGCGGGAGTCGGCCACCGACTCCCGCATCGCTGCAACGGCAGGGTTGCACTGAGCTAGCTGGTCACCGCCAACTGCTGCTCGGCACTACGCTGATCGGCCTGCCCGCCGAGGTACCAACCGAGCAATCCCCACAGCGCCGCACAGGCAGCGCCCACCAATGCCACCAGCCAGGCGCCCTGAGCCAGCATGTCGAGCAGGCTCTTGAGCCAGCCACTCATGGCATCGCCCGCGCGATAGACCACTGTGTCGATGAAGTTCTTCGCCTTGTACTTGCTCTCGGCATCCAACGGCGCGAAGAGCATTTCCCGTCCTGGCCGCACGAAGGCGTATTCACCGATACGGCGCACGATCATCAGCGCCGCCAGCATGGCGAAGGTCGGCATCAATGCCAGACCGATGAAGCCGACACACACCAGTAGCGGCACGCAGGCCAGCAACACCCGCACCCCCATACGCCGCGCGACACGCCCAGTGATGAACAACTGGGCAATCAGCGCGCCGGCCTGCACCACGAAGTCGATCACGCCGAACACCCGCACCTGATCGGCGCGATCCGGGAACAGCTCGGCCACCAGGCGGGCCTGCTCGAAATAGAGAAAGGTACTGGCCGTCGCCAGCAGGATGACGAAACCGGCGATGCCAAACAGGTAGGGCGAAGACAGCACACGCATCAGGCCACTGAACGGATTGCCCGGCACCGGGCGCCGCGGGCTTTCCGCCCGCACGGCACCGGCACGCCCCGCGCCACCCTCCTCGCGCCAGCGCATCAGCACCTGCTTGAGCGACAGCGCCACGGCCAGCAGCACTGCAGCCAGCAGAATCAGCCCACTCTGTCCCAGCGTGCTCACCAACAAGGCACTCAACGCCGGGCCGACCAGGCCTCCTACGCTGGCACCGGCGGCGATGAAGGCGAACAGGCGCTTGGCCTGTTCGCTGTCGAACACGTCGGCCATCAGGCTCCATGCCACCGAGACGACGAACAGGTTATAGACCGAAATCCACACGTAGAAGCTGCGCGCCAGCCACACACTCTCTTCAGCACTGAAGAACAACAGGGCAAACAACGCCAGATTCAGGGTGAAGAAGCCATACACCCAGTCGATGAAGTGAATCCGCGGTACCCGTGAACTCAGCCAGGCGAACAACGGCACCGCGATCAACATCACCACGAAGGTGGCGGTGAACAGCCATTGCAGGTTCTCCACCCCCGAGACGATGCCCATCGCCTCGCGGATCGGCCGCAGCATGAAGTAGCCCGAGAACAGGCAGAAGAACAGGGTGAAACCGGCCAGCGCCGGCCACAGCTCGTTGCGCTGCGCGTTGATGGCCACGGCCACGCGCTGCGCCATCGTTGACGATGACATGCGAAATTCCTCGAAAGGGCGCGCCGGTACAGCGCGCCGGCATGACTCAGCCGTACCTGACGCCCGTCAGGCGCTCGGCCACCGACCACAGGCGCGCCGCATCATCGGCATCCGCCGCAGCCTCCGGCACCTTGGCCAGGCCCAATGGGCCGCGTTTTTCCTCTTCGCCGGTCGGCCCGTAGTAGCGCCCGCCCTCGGCCTCGGCAGCCGTCGCCGCGAACAGCGACGACAGCGCACCCTGCGCCGCCGAGTGATAGACATCGCGATCCTTCGCCCACTGCTGAGCGAACTCGCTTTCCAGTCCTGGCCCGCGCTCGACCAGTTCGGTAACGGCGACGCCAGGGTGCGCGGCGACGCTGCGCACGCCCCAGCCATTGGCCAGGCTGCGCCGCTGCAGCTCGAAGGCCATCATCAGACAGGCCAGTTTCGACTGCGCGTAGGCGGCGTAGGGGTTGTAGTTGTTCTCCGACTGCAGGTCATCGAAGTTGATACGGCCACGGTTCACGGCGATGCTCGCCAGTGTCACCACGCGCGGGTCGGACGACTTGCGCAGTGATGGCAGGAGCACGCCGGTCAGGGCGAAATGGCCGAGGAAGTTGGTTGCCAGCTGCATCTCGAAACCATCGCGAGACACACCGCGCTGAGGCGGCGCCATGATCGCGGCGTTGTTGATCAGCACGTCCAATACCTCGCCTTCGGCGTTCAGGCGCTGGGCCAGGCTGCGTACCGAAGCCAGGTCGGCCAGATCCAGCTGTTCGAAACGCACCCGCGCATCGGGTACCTGAGCACGAATACGTTCGATGCTCTCGGCGCCACGCTGTGCATTGCGCGCGGCGATGATCACCTGCGCCCCAGCCCCGCTCAGGGCCAGAGCGTCCTCGAAGCCCATACCACTGGTGCCGCCGGTGACCAGCATGCGCTTGCCGGTCAGCGCCGGCATGTCGCTCGCCTGCCACCCTGGTGTGGTACTGGCCCAGGCGAATGTCGGCATCCCGCCCAACACCCCGTGCAAGGCCAGGCTACCGCCCACGACGCCAAACAGTTTCAGGGCATCACGACGCGAATGGCCTCGCCCCACAGCATTCTTCTTGTCCATCGGCTGATTCCTCGTGTCCGTTGACTCGATGCGCCAGACCAGGCGCACGTACAGGACATAGGGTGCAGGCAGATGGCACGTACGATAAGCCGTCCAAAGCCGAACAGCGCATACGGTCAGGCGGACAGTTACCAGGTGTTTCGCAGACACGAACCCGGATGCAATCCGGAATCGTTGATATACATTCCCGGATTTCATCCGGGCTACATCCCTGCATGTGCCCCTCAGGATTGGCAAACCCGCCGCAGCGCCGCATTATCGGACCCTTCGTCATCACCCAGCCGACGCCCATGCGCCAACCAAATCTATCCGACGTCGCTCTGTTCGCTGCCGTGGTCGAGGCCGGTGGCTTTCGCGTCGCAGCGCAACGCCGCGGCATGTCGGCCTCGTCGCTGAGCGATTGCGTGCGCCGCCTGGAAAGGGAACTGGACGTGCGCCTGCTCAACCGCACCACCCGCGGCCTGACGCCGACGGAAATCGGCGCACGCCTGCTGGAGCGCCTGCGCCCCGCGCTGGACGAGATCAACACGGCGCTCAACGACCTGCAGCAAGATCCACAGAACCCGGTCGGCTCACTGCGCCTGCATGTGCCCGGCGTGATCGCGCGGCACATCCTGCCGCAGCTGCTGGACGGTTTTCTCGCTCGCTACCCAGGCATCGCGCTGGAAGTGAACATGGACAATACCTTCATCGACGTGATCGGCGCCGGTTACGACGCCGGTATTCGCTACGAGGAAAGCCTGGCCAAGGACATGATCGCCATCCCCATCGGGCCACGCCGGCAGTGTTTCATGGCAGTGGCGGCGCCCAGCTACCTGCAGCGCCATGGCACGCCGCAACACCCCAGCGAACTGAGCGAACATCGCCTGCTCGGCTACCGCTTCGCCAGCGGCAAGCTCGGCGTGTGGGAGTTCGAACAGGAGGGACGCACCCTGCGAATCGCCCCCGAGGGCCGCCTGGTCAGCTCGTCGCAGGATCTGTTGATCGCTGCAGCCTGCGCCGGTCATGGCATTCTCTACACCTTCGAGGAGTACATCGCGGCGCACCTCGCCAGCGGCCAGCTGCAACCCTTCATGCAGGACTGGTGGCAGCACTTCGACGGGCCGTACCTGTACTACCACAGCAGGCGTCACGTACCGGCGCCGCTGCGTGCCTTCGTCGACTACGTGAAGGCCCTGAACGACTCCGGCCATCCATCTCCAAGCCCGAAATAGAGCGCTGGCCAATACCCAAGCAAGGCGCTCGGAGATTATAATTGCGCGCTTGCTTCTCGCCCTTCCAGGTCTCTCATGAACAGTTCTGCATCCGACGCCGCGACGAGTCTGTCGCCGGGCGCGATCCTTCTCATTCAACTCGCCCTGGCCCTCGGCGGCTTCGCCATCGGCACCGGCGAGTTCGCCATCATGGGCCTGATGCCCAACGTCGCCGCCGATCTTGGCGTCAGCGAGCCGCAGGTCGGCCATGTGATCAGCGCCTATGCCCTCGGCGTGGTGGTCGGTGCGCCGCTGCTGGCCCTGCTCGGCGCCCGCCTGCCAAGGCGCATCCTGCTTCTGCTGCTGATGGGCTGCTTCGCCCTCGGCAACTTCGCCAGCGCTCTGGCACCGAGCTACGAGCCGCTGCTGATCTTCCGCTTCATCGCCGGCCTACCGCATGGCGCCTACTTCGGCATCGCCATGCTGGTGGCCGCCTCCATGGCGCCCCCGCACAAGCGCGCCAAGGCAGTGAGCCGGGTGCTGGCCGGCCTGACCGTGGCCATCCTGATCGGCAACCCGTTGGCCACCTGGCTCGGCCAGTTCATGAGCTGGCGCTACGCTTTCGCCCTGGTCGGCATCATCGCCATCACCACCATCGCCATGGTGGCGATCTTCCTCCCCGCCGACCCGCACGAGCAACGCAGCAGCCCCTCGGGCGAACTGCGCGCCTTCAACCGCGCGCCGATCTGGCTGGCGCTGGGCATCGGCTCGATCGGTTTCGCCGGGATGTTCTGCGTATTCAGCTACATGGCGCCGACCCTGCTCCACGTTACCCAGGTCGGCCCCGGCTGGATTCCCCTGGCCATGGGCGTGTTCGGCGCCGGCTGCATCGTCGGCAACAGTGTCGGCGGCTGGCTGTTCGACCGCCTGCGCCTACGCGCCGTGGCCTGGATTCTGGCCTGGAGCACCCTGGTGCTGCTGGCCTTCCCCTTCGCCGCGCACAGCCTGTGGACGATCCTGCCGGCGATCTTCGCCCTCGGCACGATGATCGCCCTCGGCCCGGCCCTGCAGACCCATCTGATGGACGTCGCCACCGGCGCGCAGACACTCGCCGCCGCGTCCAATCACGCCGCGTTCAACGTCGCCAACGCCCTCGGCCCCTGGCTCGGCGGTCTGGCCATCAGCGCCGGCATGGGCTGGACGGTCACCGGCTACATCGGTGCAGCCACCGCCATCGGCGGCCTGCTGCTGTTCGCCTGGGCCTGGAAGGTGCAGCACAAAGACGGGCAAATCTGACAGATGCGAGATGGTGCGCCGGCAGGTATCGTCTACCTCCCGAGCCACTATCGCGTACCCCACCCGATGATTGCCCAGCGTTTACGATTCGCCCTGGTCGCTACCACCCTGTTCACCGCGCTGACCGCCCACGCACAGGTGGAAGTCGAAGCTAACGCCGGCCTGCTGGCGGTGAAGATTTCCGAAGAGATAGTTCCGGGCGACTACGAGAAATTGCTGCAGGGCTTGCGCGCCAACCCGGGCAAGCACAAGCGCAAGGTGGTGCTGCTCGACAGCATCGGCGGCAGCGTCCCGGAGGCCATACGCATGGGCCGCTTGCTACGGGAAACCGGCTTCGAGGCGTTGGTGCCTTCAGGCGGCCTGTGCCAGGGCAGTTGCATCTACCTGCTCGCTGCCGGCACCAAGCGTACCATCAACGGCCACGTCGCCCTGCGCCGGCCGCCCTTCCCCGCTGGTGACTCGGCGCTGGCACAGGCCGCCCATGGCAGCCAGCCGTTCAGCCCGGCCAGGTATTTTCGTGACATGGGTGTCGACGTAAGCCTGGCGGAAGACATCTATCAGGTCGCGCCAGGGCGCTTGCGTCTGCTGAGCCAGGATGATTTGCGAGACTATCGGCTGAAATAGCCCAAGGTACTTGCTCATCCCCGGACAGCGGGATATCGTGCGCACCGACATGGCAACAGGCCATCAAGGAAACGGAATTCGAGCATGCGCAGGATGCGTACAGGCAATGCCTCCTCCTTCGAGCATCTCTTTCTCCATTTCCGATAGCCCGCCACGGCAGAACATCCAGAGCCGTTCTGCCGCGTTGCCGTGCACATCATTCATCGACACTCGGAGTCATCATGCTGAAGAAACTGGTCCTGGCCGCCTTTGCCTCGTCGCTGCTCGTCGGCTGCGCCTCGGTTCCAATGGAAGACAAAAACGCATCTGCCGAAGCCAAGCGCTTTGCAGCCCCCGCGCCTGGCAATGCTGGTCTGTACATCTACCGCAACTCGGGCGTAGGTGGCTCGCTGAAGAAAGACATCTGGGTCGGTGACAAGTGCATCGGCGAATCCGCACCGAAGGTCTTCTTTTACGAACAGGTCAAGGGCGACATGGAGCACAAGATCTCCACCGAATCGGAGTTCTCCCCCAACGATCTGCTGGTCAAGACCGAAAGCGGCAAGAACTACTTCATCAAGCAGTACATCAAGATGGGTGTATTCGTGGGCGGTGCCAACCTGGAACTGGTCGACGAGAAAGAAGGCAAAGCGGACGTCGCGAAGCTGGAACTGGCCCGTAAAGGCAACTGCTCCAAATAAGGCGGCACGAAACATGAAGCCCCGGCATCGAGAGATCCCGGGGCTTTTTCATCAGAACAGGAAGGTCAGCGCCAGATTGAACAGCATCGCCGCCACGAAGCCGATGGGCGCGGCGCGTAGCAGCAGTTGCGAGAACAACGTCGAGCGCACCTTGTCGTCCGTGCAAGAACCCAGCAGCAGGCTGCCGCCGGAAGAGAACGGCGAGATCGAGGTGGCCTGGGCACCGACCACGATGGCGATGAAGATGATCATCGGATCGATCGACATCGACGCTGCCAACGGCAGGACCATGGGGAACAGTGCCGGCGTCACCACACCGAGGGTGCTGGCGAAGATCGACATCAGTGCCGCCACCACACCGAAGGCCACCGGAACCATCAACGGTGGGATGTTGCCGCCGATCCAGGACGCCAGGGCGTCGATGGTGCCGGCCTTGATCGCGATCGAGATCAGCATGCCGACGCCGCAGATCATGATCAGCGTGGCCCAGGGCACGGAGGCGATGGCCTTACGTTCGTCACCCAGTTTGAGCAGCAGTGCGATCACCGAGAAGACGCTGGCGATCAGGCCGATATCCACCTTGCTGTTGACGAACCTGACCGTGGCGTTGTCCGGAAAGGCCAGCAGCGCCAAGGGCGCGGCAAGCACCAACACCATCATCAGCAGAGTCAGCAGCAGGGTCAGTTTCTGTTCACGATTGAAGGCCTCCGGCAGATCGGCGGCGAGCACCGTATTCTTCAGGTTGCGGCCATGGCCACCGAGGAAGACGAAGGCGGAAATAACCAGCACCGGGATGATCGCCGTGCTGGCGAAGATCGCCAGGGCATTGACGAAGGCCTCGCTCTCGGGCATGCCGGCACCGGTCATCAGGCCGCGGAAGATGATGCCGCTCTGACTGGAAACGAAGTTGGCCCCGGCCAGCGCACCATAGTTCACCGCCATGCCGCCGAGAATCAGGCTCATGCCGGTACGCTGGCACAGCAGCAGGGTCAGCGGCGCCATAAAGGCCAGCACGGTGTAGTAACCGGCGCCCATGGCAGCGATAACCCCCGAGGTCAGCAAAATGGCATAGGGCAGCAGGTGCGGCACGCCACGGCAGCGATACAGCAGATGCCCGGCGAGTTTTTCCAGGGTGCCGTTGACGGTGGCGAAGCTGTAGAACAGACAGACCGAGAAGATCACGAAGAAAATCTTCAGCGGCCACATGTTGATGATGTCGCCCGGGCTCAGGCCCATGCCGAAGCAGCCCAGCAGGTAGGCGAAGGCAATGGCGAACAGGCCGATGTTGATCTTGGTGGTGTACCCCAACGCGACGGCGAGGACGATCGCGGCGACGACGAGCAGGCTCATCATGATTTGATTCCTTTTGTTGTTCTGATGTGAGCGACGGTTACGCCGAGGCGAAACCGAACAGGGTTGCGGGGTTGTCCACCAGAACGCGACGGCGCTCCTCGGGGTTGGGCAGCAGGGCCTCGAGCAGCACGAACTGCTGATCGTAACGGGTCTGCGACTCGAACTGGGTGTTGGGCCAATCGCTGCCCCAGAGGAAGCGACCGACGCCACCACAGGCCTCACGCAGACGCGCCTCGATGGCCTGGGCACGGCTCAGGTCGGACTGGCTGCGATAGGCCGCCGACAGCTTGATCCACACCGGCGCCTGGCCGAGCAGATCGAAGAAAGCGTCATGCTTCGGATCGTCCAGCTGCACGCTCGGTGCCGGCAGGCCGAAATGATCGATCACCAGGGTGACGCCTGACTCGAGAATCGCCGGCACGATCAGCGCCAGATCGTCGAAACCACGCTGGATCTCCACCTGCCAGCCGCGTCGCGCCAGGCGGCGGAACAGGCCGTTCCAGGCCGGGCCGGTGTAGTCCTCCAGCACCTTGCCGATCAGGTTCAGGCGCACGCCCACCACGCCGGCAGCGGCCAACTCATCCAACTGGGCATCGCTGACCTGCGCGTCGACTACCGCAACACCGCGCAAACGCTGCGGGAAACGCTGCAACGCCGCGAGCATGTAGTGGTTGTCGGTACCGAGAAAGCTGGGCTGGATCAGTACCCCGTGGGACAGCCCGCAAGCCTCCAGGTGGGCCAGGTACTGCTCCACGCTGGCGTCATAGCTGGGGCTGTAGCGGCGGCCGGGAACCATGGGCAGGTCTTGGCGGAAGATGTGCGCGTGGGTGTCGATGCCGGTGATTGCGGCATAAGGCATGGGCGTCACGAAGCGATACCTCTGTCGTTTTTTGTACGAGCCGCCGGTACGAGTGACTCTTTTTTGTAAAACATATATTCATATATATGATTAGATGACTGTATCTACAGAGATCGAGTGCTGTCAATCTGCAGGCCAGTGGTAAAGTGACGGCCGGTTGACTTTTGGATATGAGGTTTATGAGCACCACGGCTCTGGGACAGGACGAACGCCTGCCGCTGTATCAGCGGTTACGCGACGAAATGCTGGGCAAGATCGCCGCAGGCGAATGGCTGCCTGGGGAAGCCATCCCCACCGAAGCGGAGTTGACCCGCCACTACGGCGTGGCCGTCGGCACGGTGCGCAAGGCGGTGGAAACCCTCGTCGCAGAAGGCCTGCTACTGCGTGCCCAGGGTCGCGGCACCTTCGTGCGGAGGCCGAACTTCGACGGCTCGCTGTTTCGCTTCTTTCGTCAGGTCAGCGCCAGCGGCCAGCCTCAGGTGCCGCAAAGCCGTATCCTCGACTGCCGTCAGGTGCGTGCCGACGCTACCGTCAGCCAGGCCCTGAAACTGGGCGAAGGCGAGCCCTGCGTCTTTCTCCAACGCCTGCGCCTGATCGACGGCCGCCCGCTGTTCCATGAACGTATCTGGCTACCCGCCTCGCGCTTCAGCGCCCTGCTGGATATCGCCGCCGACCACTTCCCGCAATTGCTCTATCCCTTCTACGAGCAGCATTGCGGCCAGCGCATCGCCTCGGCCCAGGAAACCCTTACCGTCTCCGCAGCCGATGCAGAGCTCGCTGCCATTCTGGATGTGGCCGAAGCCAGCCCGAGCGTGGTCATCGAACGCACCGCATTGGGCTACGACCGCACGCCGCTGGAATATCGCCTGTCACGCGCGGCGGCGGAGAACTTCCGTTACCAGGTGGAAATCAGCTAACAATTTTCAGCACGCTGAATGCAAAACGCCCGGGCAAGCCCGGGCGTGAGATGCAGTGCTAGCAGCGCTTGTCAGAACAAACCGAGTGCCCAGGCCGCGCCGAAGAGCACCAGCGAGAAGCCCCACATCCACCACAGCGAATAGCGAATGTGCCGGCCCAGATCCAGCCCGGCCAGACCCAGTGCCAGCCACAGTGCCGGCGAGAACGGGCTGATGAAGGTGCCGATGATGTTGCCGATGGTCAGCGCATAGACCACGCTGGCCGGCTCGACGCCCTGGGCGCCGACCACTTCCAGCGTCACCGGCAGCAGCCCGAAGTAGTAGGCGTCGGTGCTCAGCATCAGCTCCATCGGCAGGCCGAACAGCCCCAGCACGATATGCATCTGCCCCACCAGCGGTGCCGGCAGCACCTGCGCCAGGTCCTGGGCAATGGACGTGAGCATGCCGGTGCCAGTGAAGATGCCGAGCATCGAGCCCGCCGCCAGGATGATCATGCCCATACTCAGCGCAGCCGGAGCGTGGGCGGAGATACGCTGCATCTGCGCCTTGCCGCCGGGATAGTTGATCAGCAGCGCCAGGCACAGACCGATCATGAAGATATAGCCGGCCGGCAGCACGCCAGAGAACAGCGATACCAGCACCGCCAGGAACAACGCGGAGTTGGCCCACAGCAGACGCGGGCGCTCCAGTGCAAGCTCCTCGGCGCTTGGCTCATGCAAATCAGTGCTGGTTTCCACCAGTACCCCTTCGTCCCCACTCTTGCCGGCGGCGATACGGCGCTGCTCACGCCAACCCAGCAGCGCCGCCAGGGCTACCAACAACACCACACCGATACCCTGGATGGCGATCAGCGGACGCCACAGCTCGGTGACCTCGATGCCGGTCACGGCCGAGGCACGGCCCAGCGGTCCGGCCCAGGGCAGCATGTTGAAGATGCCGGCGCCGATCGCCAGCAACAGCAGCATCAGGTAGGGGCTCATGCGCAACTGCTTGTACAGCGGCAGCAAGGCGGGAACGGTGAGCAGGAAGGTGGTGGCGCCGGCGCCGTCGAGGTGCGCCAGCATGCCGATCACCGCCGTGGCCACGGTCACCGCGATCACGTTGCCACGGGTCAGCCGGACCATGCCGCCGATCAGCGGGCGGAACAGCCCGGTGTCCTGCAGCACGCCAAAAAAGGTGATGGCAAACACGAACATGGTGGCAATCGCCGTCACGCGGCCGATGCCATCGGTGAAGAAACCGGAAATCGCCTCCGGGCCAAAGCCCGCGGCCAGAGCGCCGAGCAACGGCACCACGATCAATGGCAGAACAGGCGACATGCGCCCGATAAGCAGCAGCACAACCAGGCTGCAGATGGTCAACAGGCCAATCAGGGTCAACAAACCGCTTTCTCCTCTTTTTCTTGTAAGGCACGCGAAAGGCGCGTGCGGAGGCTAAGAGGCGAACCTTTCAAAAACCTTTAAGCGGCGGAGATGCGCAACGGCAAATGTCAGGGAATATGTCTCAGAGTAAGGGCGACAGCCCTACCAGAACTGCCGTCGAACTCGGCGCCGGGGTCTACGCGACCAGTGCGCTGATCAGCGAAAACGGTTACCCGCATGACAGCGAGTTGCTCGAAGGCTATGCCCGTGAACTGTCCCTCGGGGTGTTGATGGCCAACCATGGCGGTCCTTCCGGCGGCTGGTCCTGCGCGGGGCGCAGCGGGTTTTGGGCGCTCGGTGGGCGACAGGAGCTAAGCGTAGTCGGCAAGGGTGACTGCCTGGTGATCGCGCGCCGTCACCAGAACATCTGGCAGGGTCAGATGCAGGAGTTGTCGCTGGACCACTGATCAGGCCGCGTTGAACGCCTTCACTCGCTCCAGCCAGACCAGGTCGAGCCGCGTCTGCTCGATGTCCAGCCCCTGCTGCTCCATCGCCTCACGATGGCTGTCGATCTCGCGCACCATCTGGCTCAGCTCGCTGGAGTTGCCGTCGAGCTGATGCATCTGAGTCACTCCCAGGTGGTAGAAGCGCAGCAGCTTCATCGCCGTTTCATCGTCCTGGGCCACGCCCGCCTTGACGTGATGCATCACGTTGGTGACACGCATCAGGCTGCGCTTGAGTCGCCAGCCGTAAACGGCCGGGGCCATGAACGGCCGCGCCCAGAGTCGCTGGCGCACCAGGGCAATGGTCAGGCCGAGCCCCGCCAGCACACCGAGCAGGTTCCACTTGAAATTGTCGCCACCGGGCGTGCCGAACACCTGCGTACTCAGCGTGGCGCAGAGCATGGCCAGCGCCACGAAGATGACCGCGATCACAGCAGTACTGCGGCGGGTCTGCTGGCGGTAGTAGGCGGGGTCGATGGGCTGGATTTCGAACATGAAACGCACTCTCGGAGCTGACAACATGGGGCGCCACCATGCACCATCGCGCCACTTCGGTCGAGCCCGGTGACAACCACAATTGCGACAGGAGTCAACCCTCAACCGCCCTGCTTCAACCACTCGCTGGGACTCGCCCCCACCTTGCGGCGAAATGCACGGGCCAGGGCCGAGGGGCTTTCATAGCCGACCTCGTCGGCGATCAGCGCCATGGGCCGGCCCTCGCGCAGACGCTTCTGCGCCAGGCTGACGCGCCAGCCCACCAGATAATCCGCCGGTGTAGCACCGACCACATCGTGAAAATGCGCAGCGAAACTGGCGCGCGACATGCCGGCCAGCGCCGCCAGCTCGGCCACCGACCAGCCGTGCTGCGGTTTCTCGTGCAGCTGATTGAGCGCCCGCGCCAGGCGTGGTTCGGCCAGCCCCGCCATCATCCCCGAGGCCAGCTCGCGGCTGTTCATCAGATGGCGCAGCAGCTGGATCACCATCAGCTCGAACAGGCGATTGAGCACCAGTTCGCGTCCGCAATCCTCCCCCGCCGCCTCGGCGAACAGCCAGTCCAGGCAACCGCTCAGGCTCGGCAACTCGCGCAGCGGTTTGACGATGGCGCCTGGCAGTGACCGCGACAGCGGATTGTCGATGCCGCCGTCGAAGGCCAGGGTCGCGCAGACCAGTTCGGCACCGTCAGCCTCGCTGGCTGTCATCTGGTGCAGGCACGGCCTGGCCACCAGCATCAGGCTCGGCTCTTCCAGGCGCAGTTCGCGGCCATCGCCTTCACGAAAGCTCATGCGCCCGGCACGCAGCAGATGGATGTAACCATGCGGCTCATGCTCGCCATGGCTGCTGGTGCCGCAGAACCCACCGCGGTGGAAGGTGCTGGCGTGCAGGTTGAAGTGATGCAGCAGGCTGGAAAGGCGATCCATGGTCATCTCGCACTCTTGGACGATCTGTCGCATAACATCGACGATCTGAATCCGAAAAGCCAGATCGATTGCCTAGCATGGCTCCAGGCTTGAACGACAAGCTCCCCACCCAAGACTGGAGAATCACCATGACTCGTATCGCCGCACTGCCGTTCGAACAAACCGCTGCCAGCGCCCAGATGCAACTGGAAGGCATCCGCAAGGGCCTCGGTTTCATCCCCAATATCTTCGCCACCCTGGCCCACGCCCCGGCCGCGCTGAGCGGCTACCTGGCACTGTCCCAGGCGCTCGGCAAAGGCACACTGAACGCCAAGGCGCGCGAAGTGGTGGCGCTGGCCAGCTCGCAGGTCAACGGCTGCGAATACTGCCTGGCCGCACACACCCTGTTCGCCGGCAAGGCCGGTTTGAGCGAGGCGGACATCCGCAGCTCCCGCGATGGCGAGTTCGATGCCGTGGCGCGCCTGACCCGGCAGATCATCGACAGCCGCGGCCGCCTCAGCGATGCGCAGCTGCAAGCCGCGCGCGTTGAAGGGCTGAGCGAGGCCGCTATCGTCGAAGTGGTGGCCAACGTCGCCTTGATGACGCTGACCAATTACCTCAACAACCTGGCCGAAACCGTTGTCGACTTTCCACCAGTAGCCGTCTGATGACGCCGGAGGTACACCATGCAAGCCGTCACCCTCTACACCACCGCATACTGCCCTTACTGCATCAACGCCAAGGCGCTGCTGACACGCAAGGGCGTGACCTACGAGGAAATCGACGTGAGTCGCTCGCCCGAGCGTATGGCGGAGATGCTGCAGCGCAGCAAGCGCCGCAGCGTGCCGCAGATATTCATTGGCGAGCATCATGTCGGCGGCTTCGATGACCTCGCCGCACTGGAACGTGGCGGCGAACTGGATGCGTTGCAGCAAGCCTGAACCCTGATGGCCGACCTTGCCGGCGGCCATCACCCCTTCTGCGCCGACAGCTGTGCCGGCCTACTCCTTTTCGTCAAAGCGCTCGTCTTTGCCCTCATGCACCTGGCCATCGCTGCCGATACAAAAGCGGCAACATCGGCCCGATAGGCTGAGCGTCGCCCTGCGCCCTATCTCGAAATGGAGTCTGCCCATGCGTCTCGACGCCCTCTCTTTGAAAACCCGCCTGATCATCGCGGTGGCGATTCCCTGCATCGCCCTGCTGCTGGTGGCGCTGACCAGCCTGAGCAGCATGTCGAGCATGCATCGGGACACGCAGGTGCTCTATCTCAATACGGCTGCGCCGATGCGCGCCATGGCCGAGGTCGCCTCGCGCATCCCGCGTATGCGCGTCGGGCTCGACATGATGCTGCTGCAGGAAACTCCGCTACGCGACGAACGCGGCGTGAAATCGCGCGTGCAGGACGCGCGCAACGAAGATGTGCCCGGCATGCGCGAAGCGATGCGCCAGGCCGTGGCGGCCCAGGTCAACCCGGAGCGCAAGGTCCAGGCGCAGCAACTGCTTGATCAGTTCGAAGCCATGGTCAGCAATGAACTGAACCCGATGCTCGCCGCTTTCGACGCCGGCGACATGGCCAAGGCCCAGCAGATCTATCGCGACCAGTACGCCAAGACCTACGGCGTGATGCGCCAGGGCGCCAACGACCTGCTCGATGCCCTGCTGCAACAGGCTGAGCAGCAGAACCAGCACAGTGCCGAGAGCTACGACCAAGGCATTACCCGTCAGATCGCCATCATCGCCATCGGCCTGCTGGTATCGATCATCATTTCCTGGCTGATCGTGGTGCAGCTACGTCGCCGTGTGGCGGTGTTGCAGAGCAGCCTGGGCCAGGCTGCCGACAACCTGGCCCTGGACACCCGTATCGACCTGCACGGCCAGGACGAGCTGAGCGAGATCGCCCGCAGCTTCAACCAGTTCATCGACAAGGTGCATGGCGCCATGCGCCAGCTCGCCGACAACTCGCGCCAACTCTCGGGCATGGCTCGCGACGTGGCCGAACGCGCGCGCCTGACCCAGAGCAACTGCACGGCGCAAAGCGACCGCACGGTGCAGGTGGCCACCGCCATCAACGAGCTGGGCTCGACCGTCAACGAGATTGCGCGCAACGCCGAGAACGCCGCAGCAGTCGCCCGCGAGGCGACCCAGCATGCCAGCGACGGCAGCGCCGTGGTCAGCCAGGCGCATCGCCAGGTCGATGCCCTCAACGGCGAACTGGAACAGGCCGCCAAGGTGATCGAGGCACTGGCCGCGCAGACCGACGCCATCAGCACCACGCTCAACACCATCCGCAGCATTTCCGAGCAGACCAACCTGCTCGCCCTCAACGCCGCCATCGAGGCGGCGCGTGCTGGCGAGCAAGGGCGCGGCTTCGCCGTGGTAGCCGACGAGGTACGTACCCTGGCCAGCCGTTCCGGCGCCTCCACCGAGGAGATCCAGCAGGTCATCGACCGCCTGCAGAACGAATCACGCTCGGCCGTCGAGGCCATGGCCAAGGGGCAACGGCAGAGCGCGCTGGTGGTGGAATATGCGAGCAAGGCGTCGGCGGCGCTGGAGCAGATCAACAACCATATCGGCCAGATCAGCGACCAGAACATCCAGGTCGCTACTGCCACCGAAGAACAGTCCAGCGTGGTCGAAGACATCAACCGCAACATCGTCGACATCAACGAGCTGACCGTCGGCACCACCCATATCGCCGACCAGCTCAACCAAGCCAGCAGCGATTTGCAGGCGCTGTCGACCCAACTCGATGGCCTGGTCGGGCGTTTCCGGTTGTAACCCCTCAAACCACTCGGTGCGCACGGCGCCCCCTGCGGTCGGACGCCGTGCACACCGAGCCACCTACAGGTCTTCGTCGATGCGCTCGCGCAAATAAGCGTAGAAGGGGTTGGACGTCATACGCTGCAAACTATCGAGCCCCACCACCAGCACGCCGTGTTCACCGCGCGGTGCCAGCGTGCCAAGGGCTACGCCGTAGAACTCCTCGGAGGTCGGTTCGCTGCCATACAGCGGATCGTCCGTGGGAAACGGCAGTGCAACGTGTGACAGCGAGAACAGCTGGCTCGGGTATTCGACGTTCAATGGCGTCACCAGCGCCTCACGCTCGCCGGCGGTGATTCGCCGCGCCTCGACCTGACGGCCACCGCTCTGCGCAACGCCCACCACCGTCAGGTCGTAGTCACGCTGAGCCGGTGGCAGCAAGGTCTCGAGCAAGCCGCTCATGTCCGCCCGCAGCAGCGAACTGGCCGCCTGCGAGCGGTTGATGTCGAAGATCACCAGTTCACTGCCATTGGCCGGCAGACGCTCGAACAAATGGCGCACCACGGCCGGTGTACTCACGGTACTGTCGGCCAGCGACTGAAAGGCCAGCACCGGTGGCAATCGTGACAGACGGCCATCGGCTTCGGCGGCATCGAAGGCAGACTGCACCTCGCTGGTCAGCTCATAGGTCTGCCGCGCCGCATGCACCGGAAAAGAGTTGTACTTGAACGGGTTGAACTCCGGCAGCACGTTCATCCAGGCCGACTTGGCGAAGGCCGGCAGCAACGCCGGCAGGGCCGCCAGCCCGGCGTAACGCGCGTAGCTGGTGACACCGATCATCGGCGAAATCAGCACCAGGCGTTGCGGCATGGCCAACTGCTCGTCCTCCAGCGCGGCCAGGCTGTAGCGCAGCGCCAGCGCACCGCCATTGGAATAGCCGATCAGATACAGCGGCCCGTCCGGCACCTGGCGCCGCGCCTCGCGCACGGCCAGGCGGGTAGCGGCCAGCCATTGCTCCCAGTGCGCAGCAGTGAGCGCCGCCGGCACCGTGCCATGGCCAGGCATGCGCGGCACCAGCGCTAACAGCCCCTGTTCGCTCAGGTGCTGGGCGATATGGCGCAGGCTGTATGGCGAGTCGGTCAGGCCATGCAGCAACACCACTACGCCACGCGCCGGACCTGGCGGCTGCAGAGTGAAGGAGCGATTCCAGTCGCGCGGCAGGTTGCCGGGGTAGACCGGGCTGTCGCTGGCGTAGCGGCTGTATGGCGCCGTGCCGGAGGCCGTGACCGGCTCGATCAACTCACTCTGCAGGCGCTCGAACAGGGCCGCCTCGGCGGCCAGATAGGCTTGCCAGTCGGCAGCGTCCAGCTCGCTGACCTCCAGCTCCTGCGGCACCAGGCGGTGCCAGGGTTCCAGTTCGGGCAACGACGACAGCCCGGCGATACGAATGCCGAGCAAGGCCACCACGATCAACAACAGCACTACCAGCGTCCAGGCCATCACGTTGCGCATGCGTGGTAAACGCATCAAGCGCCTCCCTCGAAAATCTCTGGCCGGGAAAATCCGTCCCGGCGACCGGCTCGGGGACTTTAGTGCAAAGCGGCGCCCGACCACCACTGGGTTGGCCTTTAAGGTCTGTATCGGTGCCATGCGATTCAGCAGGCTGCGTAATCTGGAATCAAGCCAGAAGCGCTGGATGAACTGAGCAGGCAAGCAACGGGCACCGCTGATAGGCTGCGCACATGAATCTCGCCGCTCAACTCCAGACACTCATTGCCAACGACCCACAGCGCTTGCGCATCCTGCAACAGGTGCGCGAGCTCGACCTACCCGATTGCTGGGTGGCCGCCGGTTTCGTGCGCAGCGCAGTCTGGGATCACCTGCATCAACGCACGCCGTCCCCGCTGCCGGAAGATATCGACGTGATCTGGTTCGACCGCAGCCAAACCGCCCCCGCTCGCGACGCTGAACTGGAGACGATCCTGCGCCAAAGGGACGAATCGCTGCTGTGGTCGGTGAAGAATCAGGCACGCATGCATCTGCGCAATGACGATGCGCCTTACGCCTCGGCTACCGAAGCGATGCGGCACTGGCCAGAGACCGCGACAGCGGTGGCCATAAGGCTCGATGAACAAGACAGGCTGGAGGTCGCCGCACCGCTGGGCCTGGAGGATCTGTTCGGCCTTATCGTGCGGCCGGCCGGGCGCTTTCAGAACGAGAAGAGTCAGATCTACCAACAGCGCCTGCATGACAAGAACTGGCTGGCCACCTGGCCAAAGTTGCAGGTGATTGCGTAGGGTAGATCGGGCTTCAGTAGCGACAGACTGGCAGGTGCCAGCAAAGCTTCGCCCCGGGGCTCCTACAGGCAATGAAGCGTGGCACCCGTGGGAGGCGCTTCAGCGGCGACAATCGCGACTGAAGCCCCCCACAGAACCAAGGTCAGATACCGGCGACCACCGCGCAGATACCCTGCGCACTGTCGGCGAACTGGCTGCACAGGTGATTGATGGAGGTCACCAATACCTGCTCGGGCGCGGAGATGAAATCCACCGACATCATCACGCTGAGCATGGTGATACTGATGATGGAGAAGGTGAACAGCTTGCGCGCCCACACCCGATCATCGACGGCCTTGTAGCCCGATACGCCCATCCACAACCAGTAGGCACCGCTCAGCGCGGCAACCACGAAGTAGCTGTAGCCGGCGTAACCGCTGAGCGTCAGCATCAGGGTCGCGACCACGAAGGCGGCGATGTACAGCACGATCTGCCGCTTGGCCGCCGAGATCCCCTTGATAACGGGCAGCACCGGGATGTTCGCGGCCTGGTAGTCATTGAAACGGAAGATGGCGATGGCATAGGAATGCGGCATCTGCCACAGGCTGAAGATCAACAACAGGATGGCGGCGCCAGCGTCGAACTCGTTGCTCACCGCGCAGTAGCCGACCACGGGCGGAGCCGCCCCGGACAGGCTGCCGACCAGGGTGCCGTACACCGAGCCACGCTTGAGCCACAGGCTGTAGAGGCCGACATAGACCACGAAACCCATGAGTACCAGCATCACCGCCAGGGTGTTGGTGGCGGCGTACAACACGGCCACCCCGGCTACCCCGAGCGCGAAGGCATAGACGATGGCGTGCGCAGGTGAAACCAGCCCCTGCGCCAGGACGCGATTACGCGTGCGCTCCATCTTCTGGTCGATGTCCCTATCGATGTAGTTGTTGAACACACAGCCTGAGGCGATCACCAGCGAAACCCCCAGCGCTGTCGCAAGGTACAGCGCCAGGTTCACATCGCCACGCGAAGCCAGGAAGAAACCGCCCGTCACGGAAATCAGATTCCCGAAGACGATGCCCGGCTTGGCGAGGTTGAGGTACTGCTTCAGGAGCGCCAGCATCAGTTGATCATCATGTGATAGTGCATGCTCCACATGATCCAGACCGACAGGCCGACCACGAACGCGATGATCAGCACGGTGAAGATCATCGAAACGACGTTCCAGCGGCCTTCCGCGTCAGTCTTCATGTGCAGGAAGTACACGAGGTGGACGAGCACCTGCGCCAGGCCGAAGAGCACCACGGTGATCAGAGTCGCGCCACGGCTCAGGCCCAGCACTTCAGGATGCATGACCAGCATGAAAGGGATCACGGTGAGGATCACCGACAGGATGAAACCGGTCAGGTAATCCCTGAAGCCCACGGCGTGGGCGGCGTGATTGTCTTGGTGAGCCATTTACAGCACCCCCATCAGGTAGACGACGGTAAACACGCAGATCCACACCACGTCGAGGAAGTGCCAGAACAGGCTGAGCAGCCCCACGCGGGTCTTGTTGGTGTCGGTCAGGCCACGGCTACCAACCTGGAACATCAGCACCAGCATCCACAGCAGACCGGCACTGACGTGCAGGCCGTGGGTGCCGACCAGGGTGAAGAACGCCGACCAATAGGCGCTGACCTGCGGCCCGGCCCCTTCATGGATCAGGTGGCGGAACTCGTACAGCTCGATGCTGATGAAGGCCACGCCAAACAGGAAGGTAACGCCCAGCCAGCGCAGCACCGCGCCCTTGTCGCCACGGTAGGTGGCCAGCATGGCCATGCCGTAGGTGATACTGGAAAACAGCAGAGCGAAGGTTTCCACCAGCACCAGGTGCAGGCCCGGGCTGAGCATTTCCTTGGCGGTGGGGCCACCGGCGAAGGAATTGCTCAGCACCGCGAAGGTGGCGAACACCGTGGCGAAGATCAGCAGGTCGGTCATCAGGTAGACCCAGAAGCCGAACAGCTTGATTCCACTGGTGTCGTGGTGGTGCTCATGGCCGTGACCATGAGCGTCATGCGGAAAATGGGGTTCGTAAGCGGTCATGGTTAGGCCTGTACGACTGCGTTGGCTTTGGTTTGGTGGTGCGCCTGCTCGATCCGCGCGATCTCTTCGGGCTGCACGTAGTAGTCGATGTCTTCGTCGTAGGAACGCACGATGAAGCTGACCACGGCCCCGACCAGACCAACGATGGCGAGCCACCAGATATGCCAGATCATGGCGAAGCCGAAGGCGATGACGAACGCCGACACGACCAGGCCGTTGCCGGTGTTCTTCGGCATATGGATCGGCTCGTAGTGCTCCGGCGCAGGCATCAGCTCGACACCGTTCTTCTTCGCCTCATAGAAGGCGTCGATCTTGTCCGCCGTCGGGATGACCGCGAAGTTGTAGAACGGTGGCGGCGAGGACGTCGCCCACTCCAGGGTGCGGCCATCCCAAGGGTCGCCGCTCACATCGAGGTTTTCCTTGCGTTTGATGTAGCTGGTGACGAACTGCACCACGGTGAAGACGATGCCGATACCGATCAGCACCGCACCGACCACGGCCACCTGCACCCAAGGCACCCAGGCCGGGTTGTCGAAGTGGTTGAGGCGACGGGTCATGCCCATGAAGCCCAGCACGTACAGCGGCATGAAGGCGAAGTAGAAGCCCAGCAACCAGCACCAGAAGGAGTAACGGCCGAAGCGATCGAGCAACTTGAAGCCGAAGGCTTTCGGGAACCAGTAGATGATGCCGGCCAGGTAGCCGAACACCGCACCGCCGATGATCACGTTGTGGAAGTGGGCGATCAAAAACAGGCTGTTGTGCAGCACGAAGTCCGCCGCCGGCACTGCCATCAGCACACCGGTCATGCCGCCGATGGAGAAGGTCACCAGAAAGCCCAGGGTCATCCAGGTCATGGCGTTCAGTTGCAGACGGCCACGGAAGATGGTGAACAGCCAGGTGAAGATCTTCACCCCGGTGGGGATGGCGATGATCGAGGTCATGATGCCGAAGAAGGCGTTGACGCTGGCACCCGAGCCCATGGTGAAGAAGTGGTGCAGCCACACCACGAACGACAGCACGCCGATGGCTGCGGTCGCCCAGACCATCGAGGCATAACCGAACAGGGTCTTGCGCGAGAAGGTCGCGACCACTTCGGAGAACACGCCGAACGCCGGCAGGATCAGGATGTACACCTCCGGGTGACCCCAGATCCAGAACAGGTTGGCGTACATCATCGGGTTGCCGCCCAGTTCATTGGTGAAGAAGTGGAAATCCAGATAGCGGTCCAGCGACAGCATCGCCAGGGTCGCGGTCAGCGGAGGGAAGGCGCCGCAGATCAGCACGCAGGTCACCAGGATGGTCCAGGTGAAGATCGGCATCTTCATCAGGCTCATGCCCGGTGCACGCATCTTGAGGATGGTGGCGATGAAGTTGACCCCCGTCAGGGTCGTGCCCAAGCCCGATAGCTGCATGCTCCAGATGTAGTAATCCATCCCCACGCCGGGACTGTACTGAATCCCTGATAACGGCGGATAAGCCACCCAACCGGTCTTGGCGAACTCGCCCAGGCCCAGCGACAGGTTGATCAGCAGCGCGCCGCCGACGAACAGCCAGAAGCTCAGCGAGTTCAGGTAGGGGAAGGCCACGTCACGTGCGCCGATCTGCAGCGGCACGACGATGTTCATCAGGCCGGTGACCAGTGGCATGGCCACGAAGATCAGCATGATGATGCCGTGCGCAGTGAATATCTGGTCGTAGTGCTCGGGCGGCAGGTAGCCCTGCCCGTCACCGTGGGCCATCGCCAGGTGGGTGCGCATCATGATGGCGTCGGCGAAGCCACGCACCAGCATGACCAGCGCGACAAGGATGTACATCACGCCGATTTTCTTATGGTCCACCGAGGTGAGCCACTCGCTCCACAGATAGCCCCACTTCTTGAAGTAGGTCACCGCGGCGAACAGCGCCAGACCGCCCAGCGCCACCATGGCCAGGGTGATCATGATGATCGGCTCGTGATACGGCACCGCATCCAGAGTCAGTTTTCCAAACATATTCACTCCTGCACCTCCGCTGAATCGTGCATGGCCGTGCTGTGGGAATCTTTCAGGGTCACGTACTGCCCGATCACCTTGTTGAACAGGTTCGGTTCGACCTGGCCGAAGTAGCGGATCGGGTAGATCGGGTAGCGGTGGTGGACCATCTCGCCCGGCTCGCCCACCTGCTTGAAGGTGGCGAAGTCCATGACCTCGGGCGACTGCTTGACCTTGTCGACCCACTGCGCGAAGGCGTCATCGCTGACCGAATGGGTGGTGAAGCGCATGGCCGAGAAGCCTTCGCCGCTGAAGTTGCCGGACTGGCCGAAGAACTCGCCCTGCTCATTGGCGATCAGGTTGAGCTGGGTGCGCTGGCCGCCCATGGCGTAGATCATGCCGCCCAGTTGCGGGATCGACAGTGCGTTCATCACCGTGTCGGAGGTGATGTGGAAGGTCACCGGGGTCTTCTCCGGAATCACCAGTTCATTGACCACGGCCACGCCCTGGTCCGGGTAGATGAACAGCCATTTCCAGTCGAGCGAGACGACTTCGATGTTCAGCGCCGGCTTGTCCGATTCAATCGGGCGGTAGGGGTCGAGCGAATGCGAGGTTTGCCAGATGATGACCGCCAGAACGGCGACGATGATCAGGGGAACACCCCAGACGACCAGCTCGATCTTGTGCGAATGTGCCCAGTCGGGCATGTAGGTGGCCTTCTCGTTCGACTCGCGGTAACGCCAGCCAAACAGGAAGGTCATGATGATCACGGGTACCACCACGATCAGCATGAGTCCGATGGAGATCAGGATCAGATTGCCCTGCTCGACACCGATCTGCCCTTTCGAGTTGAACAGTGCCCAGTCACATCCACCGAGCGCCGAGAAGGCAATCGCCATCACCAGCCAGCGCACACAACGATGGTATTTCTCTTCTTTCATGTCACGACCTTCAACTGAGTGAGCCCCACGATCGGCTTCAGTTGCCGTGCGGCCCATCGAGTAAAAGGCCGGCAGCGAGAACTCAGAGCTTGAGCATCCGTGCAAGCGAAGCGGTAAACCGTGGGAAGCGCGGATGTTGCAGGCTATGACGGCCTCATACAATTCATTAGCGGCCTACTTATGAGCGAACTTACAGCACCATCTCGACATGTTTAGAAACATTTACGCAAAGATTTGAAACACTTTGCAGCAAGAAGCCGGCAAAGAATCGCAGGGGTGCGACAAATGATCACAGGCCCGTTTTAGAGCTGTTTGTCAGCAAATTGACAGGAATCATTGCAAGGAAAGATGCCGTCAACTGACCGCACGGCCTGCCTTGACATTGAGGAGATTTCGAGAATTCCGAGTTCGCAGGTGAGGAGCGTCAGCCGTACGACAGGCTGAGCGCAAAGCGGGATCAAGTAGAGGCAGAGGACGGCTGGTGTTGTAGCCCGGATGCAATCCGGGGCAATTAAGCGCGGCCAAAAATCATCGCGGCTAAAGCCGCTCCTACCCCTATTCCGTAGGAGCGGCTTCAGCCGCGATAGCTTCACCTAACCCACATACAACCCGGAACGATTCGATATGTGCCCCGGATTGCATCCGGGCAACACAGCTGAAAACCCGGACATGCGACCATCCTGTAGGAGCCGCGCCCTCGCGGCGAATCGGCCACAACCCCGGTCATCCTGGCGAACGCTTCGCCCCGAGGCGGGGCTCCTACACAGAGCGCTCGCCAAGACGGTCAAACATCCGGGGAAGCGAGGCGCCTGTGGGCAGATCAGCCTACTTCACTACTTCCAGGCGCAGTAACAGCCCACCGCCAAACCGCTGGCCAGTGACACATGGCGCCCCTGGGTCAGCGCATCGAGCACCGGCTCGACAAAGCTGTTGCTGGAATTGCACACCAGCCCCTCGCTGTAAGGGCCGGCATAGGCCAGCTTGCCGTCGTGATCCCAGATCGCCAGGGCCGGGCTGGCCGGCAGCGATTCCATGCCCTCGATACCGGGCAAAGGCGTCATCCGCCCACGCAGGAACGGCGCGATCTCGCCCGTGCTGCCCGGTTTCTGCACGCTGTAGAACGCGACATCGGCATTGCGGTGCAGGCCGATCAGGTAGCGCAGGTGCGCGTCGGTTTCCGCGTTGCAGGGGCAGTCAGGGTCCCAGAAGTGCACCACGCGAATAGGGCCTGGGCCAGCCAACTCAGGCGGCAGCTTCAGCTCGCCCTGACCGAAGATCACCGTCTGCTCGGCATAGGGGCGCAAATACGCCGCGCCGCTGAGCCACCAGATCAGCACCACGCTCCCCAGCGCCAACACGCAGAAGCCCACCACAAGATGCTTGAAGCTCAGGCGTTGCAGCAGGTTCATGGCTGATGGCCGAACTTGCGCAGGAACTGCTTCTCCATTTCCTGGCAACTTTCCTCGGTGAAGCTGCGCTCGGTGGCCTGCGCGCTCTTCCAGCAGGCCTCGATGGCCGCGCGCTCGCCGGCCTCGATCTCGCTGTCCTGCGGGCGAGTCATGATGTAGATCAGCCCGGCGAAAATCAGTACGACAAAGGCCAGGCCGACCAGAAACAGGCCGAGGCAGCCACGGCGCCCCAGCCCGGAATTATCTTCACTTGCGCTCATCTTTCTCGGTTTCCGCATTTATCAGTGGTTGGCTCGCCCCTGCACCGGGGCGAGCGCCGATCATCAACCTTCAACCAGCGTCCACTGCTTGCTCAGGCGCTTGTCCGACACCGCCATCTTGGTGCCCAGTTGCTGGGCGAACAGCGACACGCGGTATTCCTCCAGCATCCAGCGATACAGCGTGAGCTGCGGGTCACGCTTGCCTTCCTGGGCATGTTTAGCCGCACGCGCCTTGTACTGTTCCCAGTAGCCTGTGATTTCGCCCGTCCACACGCGGTCACGCTGCACCTGCGCGCCGACCTTGTCCAGGCGCTGCTCGATGGCCTTCAGATAGCGCGGGATTTCCTTGAGCCACTCGCTCGGCGTCTCGCGCACGAAGCCGGCATAGACCAGATTGGCCAGTTGCTGCTTGATGTCGTTGAGCGCCATGGCCTGGGCCAGGTCGATCTTGCCCTTGAAGCGCTTCTGCAGGCCGTGGTTGAGCTTGAGGATTTCCAGCACCAGACGAGCGATACGTTCGGCATGCACCGTCCAGTCGCCGCGCTTGCGCTCGGCCAGTTGCGCCAGGGCCGCACCGTCGCGTGGCAGCGTCGCCTCGCCTTCAAGGATGCAGGCATCCAGGCTGGCCAGCAGGATGTCCTCGACCAGCGCTTCGACGCGGCCGATATCGCGATACAGCAGACCCAACTCGGTCAGCCCCGGCAGCTTGCCGCGCAGGAACTTGGCCTGCTCGGCCAGTTGCTGCAGCAACAGACGTTGCAGGGCGCGGCGGTGCTGGAAGTCGGCCTCGGCCTGGGTCGGGAAGCGCCCTTCCTTGACCACCCCGCCCTCTTCCACCAACGCCGGGTAAACCGTCATGGAAAGCCCGGCGATCTTCTGCTGAGTCTTTTCTGCCACCTCAGCGAAGGCCTTGGCCTCCACTGCTTTCGGCTTGTCGCTCTGCTGCGGGATGGCCAACGCAGCCTGGCTGGCCTCGGCGAAACGCGCGGTCAGTTCGGCCAGGTCGCGGCCTTCACCGAGGAACTTGCCACGGGCATCGACCACCTCGATGTTCATCTTCAGGTGGCTCTCGATGCTTTCAGCCGCTTCCGCCCAGGCCTCGTCAGACACCCGCGCGCCCGTCATGCGCAGCAGCTCATGGCCGAGGGCCTGTGGCAACGAACCCTGGCCAAACACCAGCTTGTCCAGCGCGGCGCCGACGAAGTCCGGCACCGGCACGAAGTTCTTGCGCAGCGCCTTGGGCAGGCCGCGCACCAGGGCGATGCACTTGGCTTCCAGCAGGCCTGGCACCAGCCACTCCAGGCGCTCGGGCTGCAATTGCGGCAACAGCGGCGCCGGCACGCGCAGGGTCACGCCGTCACGCGGATGGTTGGGCTCGAAGTGATAGCTCAGCGGCAACTGCAGCTCGCCGATGCGTATGGTGTCCGGGTACTGCGCGGCGGTGATTTCCTTGGCATCGCGGGCCAGGGCGTCTTCCTCGCGCATGATCAACAACTGCGGGTCGGCGGCGCTGCCTTTCTTGTACCAACTCTCGAAACTCGCGGCCTGGTAGATGTCCTGCGGGATGCGCGCCTCGTAGTAGCCGAACAGGGTTTCCTCGTCAGCGAGGATATCGCGGCGGCGCGACTTGGCCTCCAGTTCGTCGAGGCGTTCGAGCAACTGCCGGTTGGCAGTCAGGCAGCGCACGCGGCTGTTGATCTCGCCGCGCACCAGGCCCTCGCGAATGAACATCTCGCGCGCCACGGGCGGGTCGATGGGGCCGTAATGCACCGGGCGGCGGCCGACGACGATCATGCCGTACAGGGTGACCTGCTCGTACGCCACCACCTGGCCGCGCTTCTTCTCCCAGTGCGGTTCCAGATGGTTCTTCTTCACCAGGTGGCCGGCCAGCGGCTCGATCCAGTCCGGCTCGATCTTCGCCACCATGCGGGCGAACAGCTTGGTGGTTTCCACCAGCTCGGCGGCCATGATCCAGTTGGGCTTCTTGCGCCCGATCACGCTGGACGGGTGAATCCAGAAACGCCGCTGGCGCGCACCGAGGTAGTCGCCCTCCTCGGTCTTCTGCCCGATCTGGCTGAGCAGGCCGGCGAGAATCGCCTTGTGCACGGCGGCGTAGTTCTTCGCCCGCACTGCCGCCTCACTGGCCTCGGCCTGCTGGCGGGCGATGGCGTTGACGCGGGTGTCCTTGGTAGGGACAACCGATTCTTTGTAGGAGCCCGCTTGCGGGCGATCCGCCTGACCATCATCGCCCGCAAGCGGGCTCCTACGGGAAGCATTGCCCATCAACTGCAGATCACGCGCGATCAACACCAGCTGCCGGTGCGCATCGCGCCATTCGCGCAGACGCATGTAGTTGAGGAAGTTCTTCTTGCACCAGGTGCGCAGCGGGTTGCTGCCCAGCTCCTGGCGTTTTTCCTCGAAGCCGCGCCACAGGTTGATCAGCGCGGCGAAATCCGAGTCCACATCCTTCCACTGCGCATGGGCCTGATCGGCGGCCTGCTGGCGATCCATCGGTCGCTCGCGCGGGTCTTGCACCGAAAGCGCGGCGGCGACGATCAGGATTTCCTCCAGGCTGCCCTGCTTGGCGCCTTCCAGCACCATGCGCCCCAGGCGCGGGTCGATGGGCAGGCGTGCCAGTTGCCGGCCGATGGGCGTGAGCTGGCTTTCGCGGTTGACCGCCGACAGCTCCTGCAACAGGTTGAAGCCGTCGCTGATGGCCTTGCCGTCTGGCGGCTCGATAAAGGGGAAGTCCTCGATGCTGCCCAGGCGCAGGTGCAGCATCTGCAGAATCACCGCCGCCAGGTTGGTGCGCAGAATCTCCGGGTCGGTAAATTCAGGGCGGCCGAGAAAATCCTCCTCGCTGTACAAACGAATGCAGATGCCCGGCTCGACCCGCCCGCAACGGCCCTTGCGCTGGTTGGCGCTGGCCTGCGATACCGGCTCGATGGGCAGGCGCTGCACCTTGGCGCGGTAGCTGTAACGGCTGATGCGCGCCGTGCCGCTATCGATCACGTAGCGGATGCCCGGCACGGTCAGCGAGGTTTCCGCAACGTTGGTGGCCAGCACGATCTTGCGCCCGGCCATGGGCGCGAAAATCTTCTGCTGCTCGGCCGGCGTCAGCCGCGCATACAAAGGCAGCACCTCGGTAAAGCGCAGGTTGGCCTTGCGCAGCACCTCGGCGGCCTCGCGAATCTCGCGCTCACCGGGCAGGAACACCAGCACATCGCCGGGGCGCTTGCCCACGCTGCGCTCGTGCTCGGCGATCTCGTCCAGCGCGGCGAGAATGCCCTGGTCGATGGACAGATCATCGAGCAGACGCTCGCCCTCCTCGTCCACCTCGGCAGCCAGCGGGCGATACCAGGTTTCCACCGGATAGGTGCGGCCGGACACCTCGATGATCGGCGCGTCATTGAAGTGCTTGGAAAAGCGCTCCAGATCGATGGTCGCCGAGGTGATGATCAGCTTCAGATCCGGGCGACGCGGCAGCAGGGTCTTCAGGTAGCCGAGCAGGAAGTCGATGTTGAGGCTGCGCTCGTGCGCCTCGTCGACGATGATGGTGTCGTACTTTTCCAGAAAGCGGTCGTGCTGGGTTTCGGCGAGCAGGATGCCGTCAGTCATCAGCTTGATCAGCGTGCCGTCCTTGCTCTGATCCTCGAAACGCACCTGATAGCCGACCAGCTCGCCCAGCGGCGTACCGATCTCTTCCGCCACCCGTGTCGCCACACTGCGCGCCGCCAGGCGGCGCGGCTGGGTGTGACCGATCAGCCCATGCACACCCCGGCCGATCTCCAGACAGATCTTCGGCAACTGCGTGGTCTTGCCCGAACCGGTCTCACCGGCGATCACCACCACCTGGCTCTTCTCCAGCGCGACCTTGATCTCGTCACGCTTGGCGGCAATCGGCAGCGCATCGTCGTAGCGCATCGCCGGGATGCTGCTGCGCCGCGCCGCGACCTTGTCGCTGGACGCCTGAAAACGCTCCAGCCACTGCGCCAGCTTGGCCTCATCGGGATGCTTCTGCAGCTCATGCAACTGCCGGCGCAAGCGATGGCGCTCGGCGATCATGACGTGGTCGAGGTTCTTCTGCAGCGTGGCGAGGTCAGTCATCTGGATCGGGGCAATCAGGGTAAAGGCGAGATTGTCGCAGATTACGCACGAAGGCGGGCAGGCTATGCCGCTGCGGAAGAGCGCGAGATTAAAACGTAAGGGAGCAGCTTCTTTCGGCTAGAAGCGGGCGCTGGGGCAGGACTTTGTATGGTTAAAAGCTAGAAGCATTGCTTAAGAGGAATCGTCTGAGTTTCCTTGCTCCCATTTAGCCATAGGGAAGCTATGCCCACTTGGATACGCCGCTGTCGATCCTGCGAAGGAAAAATGATGTTATGGAGATCACGGCCATACGGACACAAGCCGGGACACTATATCCATAGAATACTTGAATCAGACAGTGGCAAATTGCCAACTTCCTGTGACATTCTTCGTGGTAAGAGCGGGCTTTGGCAATCAGAGAAACAGCATCTGACCCAGGCTCGGCATTCGCCAATAATCAGATGCTTCGGAAGTTCTGAGCGTCAAAGGGAGTTTGGAGTACATGACTGATGTCATCGCCGAAGCTTTGAGAAAATTTTTTCACAAGGCTACTGATCCGATTCTGTTTACAGGAGCAGGTGTATCGGTCAAAGCGGGTTTACCTACGTGGAAGGGACTCATTCATAAACTCGCTGAGGGGATCAGGCCTTTGGATCCCGCTACAGCTGACATGATGGCAAAGCGTGCTGAAAAAGGCGATCTGACCACCGCCGTAGACTATTTCATGTTGAGCGATGACATGAACACAGGCGACAAGTACAAGTTGGTGGCCAGTCTATTGGAAGAATACGATGCAGGCGCTATCTCTGATGTAGCGAGCCTTCCATTTAAAGGGTGTCTCACAACAAACTTCGATGAAAGCATTCTCCAAGCCATCGGGACCGCTAAAGGCAAAAGCCCAAGAGACTACAAATACGGGGATGCATCCTTTAAACAGGCCCAGTGGGAAGAAAAGCAATTCGTTGCGAGAATCCACGGCGCTGTCGAGCACCCGGAATGCATTGTGCTATCCAAGCAGCACTTTGAAAACCTCTTGAAGGATGAGACTTATCTAGAATTGCTGCGCACATGTTTTTCGCACAGAAACGTCCTTTTTCTTGGCTTTTCCTTCTACGATCCTGCCATCCGGCACGTGTTTAGCGAGCTTGATAGAAAATTCGGAAGCTCCTCAACTGGACGGCATATGGCTTTACTCCCCTCCGACATAGACTCGGAGTTCGTCCAAAAAGCTCACCATCTTAATATTGAGGTTGTGAGGTATGATGCCAAAGATAACCACGCGGCTTTATGGTCTGGATTGGCGCAGTTCAATAACGCCAAGGAGAGCCCTAAAACTGGAGCGGCAAAGAGTTCTCCGTTCAGCTTCACTAAGCAATTTTTAGCGACATGCTACGCAAGGGCGCACGCGGGATCTTCTAAGGCCCTGAGAGTTGCAGTGACGGAAGGAGTCGTATCTGCCCTTCTTCAAGAGAGCGCTCCACAGCCTATCGGTAGCGCTGAGCTAATCGAGAAAATGCGGCTCACGCTCGGTGTGAACAGCGGGGAGATAACTTACCTACTGGAATCCGCGCTGAACTCACTCATGGACTCTGGTCTCTGCGCCTATCAAACTGACGGCTCTTATTCGTGGGTTGGGGATCAAGAAGAATCCGATCTCTTGGGTATTGTGATGGAGCGGTTGGTTGAAAGTACCGTTAGCCGCGCCTTTGTGTCAGAAGGCTGGGATGTGCCTGAAAACGTACGCGTTGTAATCGGTCGTTTTTTTGACGGCATCATTAATCGTCGCGGTTGGGACCTAGGCGTGGCATTTTCGGCAGGGCGAGTACCAGAGGCCATATCGGTGGCATCCCTGATGAACGAATGTGCCCACGACATCTTCGCGTTTGACAAAGAACGGTTGCTGCGAGTGCTTCAGAATCAGTTTGCCCATCCGACCGTTGAGGAGGCCGAAATCCTTTCCGAGTTGGGAAGGTTGAGCTTTGCGATCGAATTGGCATTCAAATCCCCTCATTCGGTCCTGCTCAGCAAGGCTATTTTGCCGAGGAAGATTTATTTCGACGCCAGCGTTGTGCTCCCGATTATCGCGGAAGGGCATGCGTACACGGCCCCCTATAAGCAGGCGATTGCGAAGCTCAGGGAAGCGTCCAGCTCCGCGGCAGTCAGCTTAAAGCTCCTCGTAGCAGACGTTTATCTCAATGAAATAATCAGCCATAAAGCCAAAGCAGAAGCCTATTTCAGAGAGGCTGGCGATGACTTCAAAGCCATCGCTATGAGCGATGCAATGTACAATGGTTCGACAAACACGAACGTATTCATTGCAGGCTTCGCCAATTGGATCGCAAATAATCAGGAGATCACGTTTCCGGAATATTTAGCTCGGTTTGCCCCATTTAGCAATGAGTCCAAGCTCAAAGCCTGGCTGATAAAACAGGGTTTTGAGGTTGTTTCGATACCTAAAAGCACGGCATTTTCAGAGATCTACAGCATCATGGAGCGCGCATATGCCAGCTCCCTTTCTTATGGCAAAACGCCTTTGCTGATTGAGCATGATGCCATTCAGGTCTCCGTGCTAAGTAGCGAGATTGAAAAGGGCGAAAAAGCTATTTTCGTCACAGCAGATAGACAGCTAAAAAATGTGCTTGCGAACTCGAAATATCAGAATTCTGCTGAATGCATGATCAGTCACATCGGCTTGATCCAGTTCATTGAGGTAATGCTTGGAGGTATACAGCAAGGGGTCGGTCTCGCGCAGCTGATCTGGAGTTCAAAAGTGTCAGAGCGGGCTCATGCTGTGCGGTCTTATTTCACTTCAAAAGCGTTACAGCAATACGATGCAAGTATGCTAATGACAATGCCCGAAATCATCGATAAGTTTGCTGACTTCGCGGATGCTGAGTTAGGCAAGGCCGGAGAGAACTTAGACATTGAAGACCCGACTAAACGGGTCAAGGCGTTCAAAGCTCTGGGTATGCTCGAAAAGCAGTATTTTGAGAACATGAAAGTCGCGATGAAAAAGATGGATGAAGCCGAATGAAATCTCTGCGTAATCGGCCCCTGCTAGCCCGGCGACTTCTCTTTTGATCGTTCCTACGCTCCGCGTGGGAATGCAGCCCTCGACGCTCCAGCTTCTGCCGCAGGCAGTTGCGTTCTGCGCTATGACGCAGAGCGTCACGGGCTTGCTCCCACGCCGGAGCGTGGGAGCCATCGCATTCCGTTCACAGAGCTGAGCAGCCATGAGCCAAGGGCATCAAAAGCCACTACGGCCACTCCGCGAAGTGGACCATTCATTAAGCCTTTAATTGGATCAATACCTTGATCCTCTTAATTGTCTTAATTGGGCAGACCTTACTGATTCCCCATCCACAAAGGGTACTGCTCTATGACTCGTCTTGATTGGTTTGAGGCTTCACCCGGTGCAGCAAAAGCACTGGGAGGGCTGCACCATTACGTCACCACCGGAACGAACCTGCCGCCTCAACTCATCCATCTGGTGTTCTTGCGGGCATCGCAAATCAATGGATGCGCGCACTGCATCGATATCCATTCGCGAGACTTGATCAAGGGAGGTATGTCGGTAGAAAAGCTTGTTCTGGTGCCGGTCTGGCATGAGGCCGCGCATCTGTTTTCCGAGCAGGAACGTGCCGCCTTGGCCTGGACGGAAGAAGTGACGATGGTCAGCGAAACGCATGTTTCCGACGAGGCTTATGCCGCGGCATCGTCTGCATTCACCCCGAAAGACCTGGTCGACCTCACGGCAGCTATCGCAGCCATGAACGCGTTCAACCGTATGGGTGTCAGCTTTCGCTTGAGCCCTGCTGCGAAGGCGTAAACCGGAAAGGGGTGGATTCATTTAATCCGCCCCTTCCCACTTGCCGCTCTCTTAGATCGCCGCAGCCGTCACCGCCCTGGAACGCCAGGCAAATCCCAGCACCATCAGCAACCCCAAGCCCGCCATCGCTGCACCGGCCAGGGAGATCGCCGGATAGCCCAGCCCGGCGTTGATCACCGCACCGCCCAATGCCGCGCCGATGGCGTTGCCTAAGTTGAAGGCACCGATATTCACTGCCGAGGCCAGGTTGGGTGCGGCCTTGGCCGCCTCCATCACACGCATCTGCAGTGGCGGCACGATGGCGAAGCTGGCGATGCCCCAGATCAGGATGGCCACGGCGGCCGGCAGCGGCCAGCGCATCAGTACGGTGAAGGCCAGCAAGACCAGAATCAGCGCACTGAGCGAGACGATCAGAGTGCGGTCGACGGAGCGATCCGCCGCCTTGCCGCCCCACACGTTGCCCAGCGTCAGGCCGATGCCGTACAGCACCAGCATGGCGGTGATGAAGGCGGTGGACGCCTGGGTCTCGCTACTGAGGATCGGCGCGATGTAGGTGAACACGGTGAACATCGCGCTCGAACCGATCACGGTCAGGGCCAGGGCTGCCAACACCGGGCCACGGCCCAGCACGCGGATCTCAGCCAGCACGCCGTCGCTTTTCGGCAGCGGCACGTTGGGCAGCGCGAACCAGAGTGCGAGCATCGCCAATACGCCGAGGCCGGTAATGCCCCAGAACGCCGTGCGCCAGCCAAGCACTTCACCGAACCAGGCCGCCAGCGGCACGCCGCCGATGGTCGCCAGGGTCAGGCCCATGAACATCGCAGCCACCGCCCCGGCGCGTTTGTCTGGCGCGACCACGCTGGCGGCGACGATTGAGCCGACGCCGAAGAAGGCGCCGTGATTCAGCGAAGTCACCACGCGGGCGATCAGCAGGCTGGTGTAGTCAGTGGCCAGGGCGGACATCAGGTTGCCCAGGGTGAAGATGGCCATCAGGCCGATCAGCAGGTAGCGTCGGGGAATCTTGCCGGTGGTCAGGGTCATCAGTGGCGCGCCAAGCAGAACGCCGAGGGCGTAGGCGCTGACCAGCAGGCCGGCAGCGGGAATGGAAACGCCGAGATCGCTGGCGATGCCCGGCAACATACCCATGGGGGCGAACTCGGTAACGCCGATGCCGAATGCACCGATTGCGAGTGCAACGAGTGGTGGATTGATACGCATGGAAAGGCTCCTCATCTATGCCGCGAATGCTAGGATCCAAACCTTGACGGCGGTAGATGGCATTTCTGGCAAACACCTTTGCTTAAGGAGCACAAATGGACATAGGCGGCCGATCAGGTGACATGGTGGTGTTCGCCACCGTGGCGGAGGAAGGCAGCCTGTCGGCCGCTGCACGTGCACTGGGGCTGACGCCTTCGGCGGTCAGCCGGATCATCGCGCGCACCGAGCAGCGCCTCGGCACGCGCCTGCTGCTGCGCACCACCCGCGCAATCACCTTTACCGCCGAGGGCGAAGCTTACCTGCGCGGTGCCCGGCGCATCCTTGCCGATATGGCGGAGGTCGAAGAAGCCATCGCCGATCAGGGCGTGCCACGGGGGCGCTTGCGCGTCAGTGCCGCGCTCGGCCATGGCCGGCTGGCCATCGTGCCGCTGGTGGCGGCGTTCAGCGCGCGCTACCCGAACATCACCGTCGACCTCAGCCTGGGCGACGAGGTGGTCGACATCCTCGGTGGCCAGGCTGACGTGGCCGTGCGTTTCGGCCACCTGCCGGACAGCCCGCTGACCGCCCGCAAGATCGGCGAAACCGGCCAGGTGGTAGTGGCCTCCCCCGATTACCTGCAACGCCACGGCACGCCGCAGCGACCGGAAGACCTGTTGCAGCACAACTGCCTACGCTTCAATTTCCGCCGCGCCGAACCCAACTGGCCGTTCATCCGCGATGGCCAGGCGTTCTCGCTCAAGGTCTGCGGCAATATCGAATGCAGCAGCGGCGAAGCGCTGGCGCAATTTGCCCGGGTCGGCGCCGGCATCGCGCGCATCGGTGAATTCAGCGTGGCCGAAGACCTGCAGCGCGGCGACCTGGTACCGCTGCTGCAAGCCTTCAACCCCGGAGATCGGGAACCGATTCATGCCGTGTTCGTGGGTGGATCGGCAATGCCGGCGCGGGTGCGGGTGTTCGTGGATTACCTGGTGGAGCATCACCGGATGTAGACGCGTTTTCGCCTGTAGCGACCATGGCCAACAGCGCACAGGATGAACCGAATCAGGTGATGCATGCGCGTCTGCGGCTCTGCTGGCAGCGTCGACCTTGCAGAGCCGGAGCGTCGCGCGGACACCGCAGCGGCTCGATCAGCCGCTGATAAAGGGGAACACGCCCAGCAGCAAGGCCGCCGCCAGGATGACCATGCACACCATCACCGCCCATTTGAGGGTGAAGCGTTGCAGGTCGCCAAATTCGATCTTGGCCAGGCCGATCAGCAGATAAGTCGAGGGCACTAGCGGGCTGAGCAGGTGCACCGGCTGCCCCACGATCGAGGCGCGCGCCATTTCCACGGCACTGATGCCGTAGCTGGACGCGGCCTGGTTCAGCACCGGCAGGATGCCGTAGTAAAAAGCGTCGTTGGACATGAAGAAGGTGAACGGCATGCTCACCAATGCCGTGATCACTGCCAGGTAGGGGCCGAACGCGTCAGGGATGACCGCCAGCAGGCTCTTGGACATGGCCTCGACCATGCCGGTGCCGCTGAGGATGCCGGTGAAGATACCGGCCGCGAAGATCAGCCCGACTACCGCCAGTACGTTGCCGGCATGGGCGGCGATGCGCTCCTTCTGCTGCTGCAGGCAGGGGTAGTTGATGATCATGGCGATGCTGAAGGCGATCATGAACAGCACCGGCATCGGCAGCAGACCGGCGATCAGGGTGGTCATCAGCACCACGGTGAGGATGGCGTTGATCCACAACAGTTTCGGCCGACGCGCCTCGGGAAACTGCGACACGCTGATGTCGTCTTGGGGGACGTGGTCGTCCGGCAGGTGCAGCACGCCCAGGCGTTTGCGCTCGCGCAGGCCGTAGAGATACGCGACACCGAACAGCGCTAGGGCGCCGACAATCATGCCCGGAATCATCGGCACGAAGACGTCCGATGGGTCGACGTGCAAGGCACTGGCGGCACGTGCGGTCGGGCCGCCCCAGGGGGTCATGTTCATGATGCCACCGGCCATGATGATCAACCCGGCCATGATGGTCGGGCTCATCTTCAGGCGGCTGTAAAGCGGCAGCATGGCGCCGACGCAGATCATGTAGGTGGTCGAACCATCGCCATCGAGGGAGACGATCAACGCCAGGGCCACGGTGCCGACCGCGACCTTCAGCGGGTCGCCCTTGACCAGTTTGAGGATCAGCCGCACGGGCGGATCGAACAGCCCGGAGTCGATCATGATGGCGAAGTAGAGGATGGCAAACATCAACATCACGCCAGTGGGCGCGAGCTTGCTGATGCCTTCGAGCATCATCGGGCCGATCTGGTTGGCGAAGCCACCAATCAGCGCGAACAGAATGGGGATGATGATCAGGGCGATCAGCGCCGACAGGCGTTTGCTCATGATCAGGTACATGAAAGTCGAGACCATGGCGAAGCCAAGGAATGTGAGCATGGAGATTCTCCGGACGGAATTCGGCTGGGGCTTGGAGACGATCAGCGAGGGTTACGCAACGAACGAACGGAGAGAAGGAACGCGAGGCCTGTCAGGGGCATGGATGTATACCGTTTTGTTCTTGTTGGTAATGGTCGGCCGCCAAGGCGGTCACGACGCTGTGGCAGGTCTGCGCCTGCCATGGGCAAGAACATAGGCGTGGAAGCTTTCTGGCAGCTTTCATCACGAAGCTGTCATATAAAAATTCATATTTGATGATTCTCATGCGTCACGTGGGCATGTGCGGAGATGACGCTCCTCTCATCCACCCAGCGACGGGAACGCTACGCGTCGTCCGCCCTACGGGTGGGAGGAGCTTCAGCCGCGAGTTTTTCAACTATGGATGGCCACGTCGCGGCTAAAGCCTCTCCCACGCACATTACGTTCCTGCCAGTCACTGCCTAAGCGCTGGCGCCATTAAGCCTGGCGCGCCAGCTACCATTCTTGAGCGTGGGAACTGCCAACAAGCCGCGATCACACCCCATCCCGTACAGCCAGCCCCGCCAACAACTTGCCATGCAATTCATGCAACGTCCGCTGCTCGGCGGCGGTCAATCCCGAGAGCACGCGCTGCAGGTTGGCCACATGGGCTTCGAGAATGCCGTCGATCAATTCGAAGCCGGCCGAGGTCAGTGCCACCAGCACGCCACGGCGGTCGCTGGGGTGTTTGTGCCGCTCGATCAGCCCGGCCTTTTCCAGGCGGTCGATGCGGCTGGTCATGCCGCCCGAGGAAATCATCGCGCTCTCGTACAACGCCGTGGGCATCAGTGCATAGGGCTCACCCGAGCGGAGCAAGGTCGCGAGCAGGTCGAACTCCCCGGCCTGCAAGCCGTGCTCGGTGAAGAACGGCAGCAGGTGATCACGCGTGATCACCTGGCTGAGCTCGCCCAGACGGCCAATCACCGCCATGGAAAAACCATCCAGATCCGGGCGCTGTCGAAGCCACTGCTCGGCAGCCAATTGTGCGCGGTCTTGCATATCGCCCTCGATTTATCTTGATATCAAGATACTTTTCAAAAAGAATGTTTGCATCGTAACGCATCCACCCTCAGGAGGCAGCTGCATGCCCGGCTCCCAATTTCGCCCCGTTCTCGCCTTGTCATTATTGCTGACCATCGGCGCCCTGATGGGGCTGACCAGCATCCTGGTGAAACTGGCCGGCAACGTCGGCTGGCCGGCCATGGCCTACCTGCTCTGGAGCCTGCTGGGCGGCGGTTTGCTGCTGTTGCTGTTCACCTGGATACGCGGCGAGCGCCCCGGCATCAGCCCCGGGTTGCTGGGTTACTACCTGGCCTCGGGGCTGCTCAGCATCGCGGTGCCGAATGGTTTGCTGTTCAGCTCCATCGGCCATGTCGGCGCCGGGTTCGCCTCGATGTGCCTGGCCTTCCCGCCTCTGATCACCTATCTGCTGGCCCTGGCCTTGCGCATGGAGGGGCTGAGCCGCATTCGTCTGCTGGGCATCTGCATCGGCCTGGCCGGCAGCCTGCTACTGGCACTGGGCAAGCTCAACGCAGGCGACAGCCCCCTGCTGTGGGTGCTGGCGGCACTCTGCGTGCCAGTGTTTCTGGCGCTCGGCAACATTTACCGTGCCCGCTACTGGCCGCAAGGGGCCAGCCCGCTGTCCCTGGCACCCGGCATGCTGCTTGGCGGCGCACTGCTGCTGGTGCCGCTGGGCCTGTTCGGCGTCGACCTCACGCCGCGTTTGCAAGGCGCTGCGGCCGTGGGCCTGCTGGCCTTGCAGATGCTGCTGTTCGCGGCCGTTTATGCGCTGTTCTTCGTCTTGCAGAACCTGGCTGGCACGGTGTTTCTCAGCCAGATCGGCTCGGTCGCGGCAATCACTGGCGCGGCCATCGCCATCGGCCTGCTCGGCGAACAGGGCAGCTTGTCGATGCTGCTGGCGGCGCTGTGCATCGTCGGCGGCGTGCTGCTGGTGGCCTGGCGCGGGGCGAAGGAGACAAAGGAATGACATCACGCAAATGAACGCACGCAAAACGCCACTCTCAGGTGGCGTTCTGCATGCGCAGCCACTGCGGCGCTAGCGGGACTCACACACGCGGCATGTTCTTGGTCACGCAATGGATACCGCCACCTCCGGCCGCAATCGGATCGATGTTGACCTGCACCACTGTGCGCGCTGGGTAGAGCTGGGTCAGTAAATCCTTGCAGTACTTGTCGGCAGCAGCGTCGCCGAACTGCGGGACGATCACGGCGCCATTGATCGGCAGGTAGTTGATGTAACCCGGCGCGAAATCCGGGTTGTTGCGGGTGTAGACGTTGCTGCGCACCTTCAGGGGTGGCGGCAAGGTATGCACGGTCAGACGACGGCCATCGGCATCGGTGGCGGTCTTGAGAATCTCCAGGTGCGTGCGCGTTACCGCGTAGTCGTAGGACTTGGGGTCGTTGTCGAGGTTGGCGATGACCACGCCCGGCCGGACGAAGCGCGCATAGAAATCGACGTGTGCATCGGTGATGTCCTTGTTCTTGATGCCGGGCAGCCAGATGATCTTGCGCAGACCGAGGTTGGCCTTCAACTCGGCCTCGATCTGCCCCCGGCTCATGCCCGGATTGCGGTTGCCATTGACCCAGCAGCTCTCGGTGATGATCGCCGTGCCATGGCCATCCACCTCGATACCGCCGCCCTCGCCCACCAGTTGGCTGGCCAGGTAGTTCACATCCAGCTCGTAGCTCAGGGTGTCGGCCACCCTGGTGTCGTTGCTGGCGCGTTGCTTACCGCCCCAGCCATTGAAGTGAAAATCAACCAGGCCGATACCGCCCTGACCATCGACCACGAAACAGCCGCCATAGTCACGCACCCAGACGTCGTCCAGCGGCAAGGTCAGAAAGTCGATGTTGCTGGTGCCGCATTTGCTTCTGGCCTGGCTCAGCTGATTGGCGCGGCACAGAACGGTCACCGGCTGATAGCGAGCGATGGTCTTGGCCAGCATGGCGATGCAATCGTTGACCGGCGCGGCGAAGTCTTCCCAGATCGCAGTGGAGGCGGCGAAGGCGAGAAAGACTCGCTCCTGCGGGCCGTGCTCGTCCGGCATGTACCAGCTGCCGGCCAGGGCGGCACGCGTGTGTGGTGCGTTCAGGCCAAGGCCCAGGGAAGCGACAGCGCCCAGCCCGGCGGCGGCTGTCAGTTGCTTGATGAAATCTCGACGGCTCGACATGGTTTTATTCTCCTGCGAGTGATGCAGCTCAGTGGCTGCGCGCGGTCTTGAAGTGGTTCCAGGCACGCACCCGTGCGCGCATGTCGCGTTGGGGGATGTCCTTGCCGGGGATCAGCCGCGCATAGGTGGCGTCGTCGACATAGATGTCGGGGTTGTTGCGCATGTCGTCCGCGACCATCGGCCGGGCTTTGGCACTCGAGGTGGGGTAGCCGGTGAAGTTGCTGATCGCCGCCATGTTTTCCGGGCGCATGACGAAATTGATGAACGCGTAGGCGTATTCCGGGTGGCGGGCATCCACGGGGATGGCCATGGTGTCCATCCACACCGTGGTGCCCTCGCGCGGGACGTGAAAGCGAAAGTCCGCAACGCTGCCGGCTCCGCTGGCCGCACGCTGCGCCTGGGTGACGTCGCCGCTGTAGCCGAGCGACAGGCACAGGTTGCCGTTGACCAGATCGGTGACCGGCTGCGACTGGAACTTGCGAATGTAGGGTTTGATCGCCAGAAGCAGCTCGGTGGCGGCTTTCAGATCGTCCGGCTTGGCGCTGCGAGGCGAGCGACTGAGGTAGTTGAGCACCACGGCCATGACTTCGTCCGGCGAGTCGATCATGGAGATGCCGCAGTCGGCGAACTTCGCGGCATTCTCCGGCTTGAACAGCAGATCCAGGCTGTTGACCGGCGCATCACCCATGCGTTTGTCGATCATCGCCGCGTTGTAGGTGATGCCGATGCTGCCCCAGGTGTAGGGCACCGTCGCATGCCGCGAATAGGGGTACTGGGTTTGCAGCTTGAGCAGCCCCGGCTCGATATCGGCCAGGTGCTCGAGCTTGCTCGCATCGAGCTTCTGCAAGGCTCCCGCGCGCATCAGCCGCTCGGCCACGGTGTCACCCGGAAAGATCAGGTCATAGCCACTGCTGCCAGCCATCATCTTGGCCTCCAGCGTCTCGCTGCCTTCCATGACGTCGTAGATCACGCGGATGCCGGTCTCCTTGGTGAAGTTGGCCAGCGTGTCCTCGGCGAAGTAATCGGCCCAGTTGTACAGGCGCAACACTTTCTCGGCTGCCTGGGCCTGGATACTGCAGAACAATGCAACGCTGATGAGCAACGTGCTTCTGATATTCATCTTCAGATTCCTCGCGGGTTCCAGTGGCTATGGGTTTGGCGGCCATCGAGCCCCAGCAGCGGCCCGTACATTTCCGGGCGGCGGTCGCGGTAGATGCCCCAGGTCAGGCGTTCCTCACGCATCGCCGCGAGGTCCAGTTCGGCTAGCCATACGCCGCTGCCATCACGGTCGGCCTCGGCCAGCAACTTGCCCTTGTGATCGGTGATGAACGACGAGCCGTAGAAGCTCATCTGCAAGGCTGGGTCGGTGGTCGCCACCTCACGGCCGACGCGGTTGGCGGCAAGTACCGGGACGATATTCGCCGCTGCGTGGCCGCGTTGGGTCAGTTGCCAGTGATCACGCGAGTCGAGTGACGCCGCGCCCGGCTCTGAGCCAATGGCCGTGGGATAGAGCAGCACCTCGGCGCCCTGCAGTGCCAGGCAGCGCGCGGTCTCGGGAAACCATTGATCCCAGCAGATACCCACGCCGATGCGTCCCACGGCGGTATCCCAGACACGGAAGCCGGTATCGCCGGGGCTGAAGTACTCCTTCTCCTGGTAGCCGATGGCGTTGGGGATATGGGTCTTGCGGTAGACGCCCAGCAGGCGACCATCGGCATCGGCCACCGCCAGGGAGTTGAAATAGGCGTTGCCGGCGCGCTCGAACCAGGACAACGGCAATACCACGCCCAGCTCCCTGGCCAGCGCGGCGAACCGTTTGAGCAGCGGGCTGCTGGCGTATTCCTCGGCCAGCGCCAGGTGCTTGTGATCCTGCTCGATGCAGAAGTACGGCGTGGCGAACAGCTCCTGCAGCAGGATCAACCGGGCGCCCCGGGAGGCGGCTTCGCGCACCAGGCGTTCAGCACGATCGAGGTTGGCCGGCAGATCCCAACTGCAGGCGAACTGGGTGGTGGCGACGATCAGCTTGCTCATCACTTCGCCCCCTGCGGCCAGGCCGGCTGCTGCTGGGTGATGCAGTGCACCCCGCCGCCACCGTGGGCCAGTTGATTGATGCGCACCGGCACCACTTCACGACCGGGGAACGCCAGGCGCAGGGTCGCTGCCGCCTCTTCGTCAGCAGCGATGCCGTAGGCCGGCATGATGATGGCGCCGTTGCAGATGTAGAAATTGGTGTACGAGGCGCAGAACACCTCGGCTTCGCTGTCCACCGCCTCGCTGGCTTCGAACAATTCGAGCAGCTCGAACTGACGGCCTTGGGCGTCGCTGGCCAACTGCAGCGCACGGCGGTTCTCGCGTACCACCTCGGCGTACACCGAACTCTGGTCGCGCGTGGCATCGACCAGCAGCGCGCCGGGTCGTGCGAATGCGCAGACACCATCGACATGGCCGTCGGTCATGTCGCCGGTCACATAGTCCGGGTCGCCCGGCAGCCAGATGGTCTTCTTCACGCCCAGCAGGCGAGCGAAGATGTCCTCCATCTCCGTCTTGCTCATGCCGGGGTTGCGATTGGGGTTGAGCAGCACCGACTCGGTGGTGATCAGCGTGCCCTCGCCGTCCACATGAATGGCACCGCCTTCGTTGCTCAGTGGCGTGCCAAAGCAATCCAGGCCGAGGCCGTTGAGGACACGCCGCGCCAGGCTCTCGTCCAGCCCATGCTCGGACTTGCCACCCCAGGCATTGAAGCGCCAGCTGACCCCCGCCAGCCCCAGTTGCGGGTGGCAGATGAAGCTCGGCCCGGAGTCGCGGCACCAGCTGTCGTCCACCGCCAGCTCGATCAGTTCGACGTTGGCGCCACACAACTCACGGGCGCGATATACCGCCGAGGGATCGACCACCATCTTCACCGGCTCGAAACGCGCGATGGCATTGGCCACCCGTGCGAAGTCGAGCTGTACGTCGGCCAGGGTCACGCCCCAGCCGGACTCCCACAGTGCCTGATTGTGCGGCCAGACCATCCAGGTGGCGGCGTGAGGAACCCATTCGGCGGGCATGAACCAAGCGTTAGAAGTTGCTGCGTGCTGTTGCATACAAGTGCCTTTCAGTTAAGCCTTTGTGATCACTGAGAACCGCCCATGCGGTAATGACTTGCATGCTAGGCCTGTAAAAATGGCGCAACAAACGATAGATTTTCCGTAAATCTGATTAGACAGGCTTATCAATCATGCTCAAGCACTGGCCTCCCCTGAACGCCCTGCGTGGCTTCGAAGCCGCCGCCCGCCTGGGTAGTTTTCACAAGGCCGCCGAAGAGCTGCACCTCACCCAATCGGCGATCAGCCAGCAGATTCGCAGCCTGGAAAGCTTCCTCGAACAGCCGCTGTTCTTTCGCAATGGCCGCAGCGTGGCGCTGACCGATGCCGGCTTCGACTTGCTCAGCACCACGCAGTCGCTGCTGCAGCAACTGGCCGTGGGCATCCGGCGCCTGGAGCAGTACCGCAAGCCCAATCAGTTGGTGGTCAACAGCACGCCAGCTTTTGCCAGACACTGGTTGGTGCCGCGCCTGGGCGAGTTTCACCGCCTGCACCCCGAGGTGGATTTGTGGCTGTTCACCAGCGACGAAGTACCGGACATGACCACCCAGACCATCGACATTGCCGTGCGCGATGACCTCAGCGCCCAGGCCGAGTGCAGTTTTCGCGTCCTGCTGGAGGATCGCCTCTACCCCGCCTGCCACCCACGACTGCTGGCGCTACCTGCAAGCGAGCGCACCACCCTGCATGGCGAGCGGGAAATGGACTGGAGCCACTGGCAGGTCCAGGGCGGCGAAGATATCGGCCAGCGTAACCAGGGGCTGAATTTCTCCGACCCCGGACTGCTGCTGGACGCTGCCAGCCAAGGCCTCGGCATTGCCTTGGTCAGCGAACTGCTGGCCAGCGACCTGCGTAGCCAGGAGCAACTGACGCCGCTAAGTTCCCGCCAGGTACGCGGCCCGCGCTGGGCCTGGCTGGTGCACCGCGACAGCGAACACGATCCGTTGGCGCAGAGCTTCTGCCGTTGGCTGGAGCAGCGCCTGGCCTGACGCTGCAGAAACGAAAACGCCACCCGAAGGTGGCGTTTTCATCAGCAGGGCCGAATCACTTCTTGCCCAGCTTCTTCAGCTCTTCGTCGCGCAGTTCGCGACGCAGGATCTTGCCGACGTTGGTGGTCGGCAGCATGTCGCGGAACTCGACGGCCTTGGGTACCTTGTAGCCGGTGAGGTTGGCGCGCATGTGCTCCATCACCTGTTCCTTGGTCACACTCTCGCCTGGTTTGACCACGACGAACACTTTGATCGCCTCGCCGGATTTTTCGTCCGGAATACCGATGGCGGCGCACTGCAGCACGCCCGGCAGGGTGGCGAGCACGTCTTCCAGTTCGTTCGGGTAGACGTTGAAGCCGGACACCAGAATCATGTCCTTCTTGCGGTCGACGATACGCAGGTAGCCGTCTTCCTGGATCAGACCGATGTCGCCGGTCTTCAGCCAGCCTTCGGCGTCGAGGATTTCGTCGGTGGCTTCCTGGCGTTGCCAGTAGCCCTTCATCACCTGCGGGCCTTTCACGCACAGCTCGCCGATCTCGCCGATCGCCAGTTCCTGGCCGTCGTCGTTGACGATCTTGCACAGGGTCGAGGGCACCGGAATGCCGATGGTGCCGAGCTGGATGGCGCTGAACGGGTTGACCGTGGCCACCGGGCTGGTCTCGGTCATGCCGAAGCCTTCGCAGATGGCGCAGCCAGTGACTTCCTTCCAGCGCTCGGCGGTGGCCAGTTGCAGGGCCATGCCGCCGGAGACGGTGAGCTTGAGGCTGGAGAAGTCCAGCTTGCGGAAGTCTTCGTTATTGCACAGGGCAACGAACAGGGTATTGAGACCGACGAAACCGGTGAAGCGATACTTGGCCAGATCCTTGACCACCGCCGGCAGGTCGCGCGGGTTGGTCAGCAGGATGTTGTGGCCACCGATCAGCATCATCGCCATGCAGTGAAAGGTGAAGGCGTAGATGTGATAAAGCGGCAGTGGCGCGATCAGCACCTCGCAACCTTCATTGAGGTTGGCGCCCATCAATGCCTTGACCTGCAGCATGTTGGCCACCAGGTTGCGATGAGTGAGCATCGCGCCCTTGGCCACGCCGGTAGTGCCGCCGGTGTACTGCAGCACGGCGATGTCATCGTTGCTCGGAGTGGCCTCGGCAAAACTCTGACCACGGCCCTTGGCCAGGGCGTCGTTGAGTTTGACCGCCTTGGGCAGGTTGTAGGCCGGCACCATCTTCTTCACGTGCTTGATCACGGCATTGACCAGCAGACGCTTGAAGGTCGGCAGCATGTCGCCAACTTCGGTGACGATCACGGTCTTGACGCCGGTCTTGGGCACGACCTGTTCGGCCAGGTGGGCCATGTTGGCCAGGCAGATCAGCGCCTTGGCGCCGGAGTCATTGAACTGGTGCTCCATTTCCCGCGCGGTGTACAGCGGGTTGGTGTTGACCACCACCAGGCCGGCGCGCATGGCACCAAATACCACGATGGGGTACTGCAGGACGTTGGGCAGTTGTACGGCGATGCGGTCGCCGGGCTTGAGATCGGTGTGCTTCTGCAGGTAGGCGGCGAAGTCACCGGAGAGCTTGTAGATCTCGCCGTAGGTGAGCGTCTTGCCCAGGTTGCTGAAAGCAGGCTTGTCGGCGAAGCGTTGGCAGGACTCTTTCAATACCGCGAGGATGTTCGGGTACTGATCGGGATTGATTTCGGCAGCAACCCCAACGGGATACTTGTCCTTCCAGAAGTTTTCGGTCATGGAAGCCCACTCCTAAGCAACAGCTGATCTTCACCGCGCGACGGCGGTTGTTTGTTGTGTGTATAGCTCGCTTTCCCGCTGGCCCAGGGCCCGGAAGCGCGCCGAGAGTAGCAGCTTTGCCAGAGGCCGACCAGCACCAAACATGGCCTTTAGAGTCGCAAAAGTGACCAAAAAAGACCGAGCAGTCACAGGCCATCCTTGTCTTAGTTACCCCGCGAAAAGCCTCTAGCTCGCATATTGCAGCGCGTAGAGCCTAGCTCGTCTCTGCCGGTGATGCAGCACTGGGCTGCATGAAACACGCGAAGGTAGTTACCAAATCACAACAATTGGACTGCCCGAGGACAGTTGAGGCGGGAAAGCCCCTCCCCCTGCAGTGGGGAGGGGCTTTGGGTCAGGCGATGTCGCGCAGCTCGCGACGCAGGATCTTACCGACCGGGGTCATCGGCAGCGAGTCCTTGAACACGATGTGCTTGGGCACCTTGTAGCCGGTGAAGTTTTCCTTGCAATAGGCCTTGAGCTCCTCGACGGTGACGCCGCCATCACGCGGCACCACAAACAGCTTGACCACCTCGCCGGACTTCTCGTCCGGCACGCCGATGGCCGCGCAGCTGGCGACTTTCGGGTGGGCCATGACCACGTCCTCGATCTCGTTGGGGTACACGTTGAAGCCGGAGACGATGATCATGTCCTTCTTGCGGTCGACGATACGCACGAAGCCGTCCGGGTCGATCACCGCGATGTCGCCGGTCTTGAACCAGCCCTCGGCATCCAGCACTTCGGCGGTCGCTTCCTCGCGCTGCCAGTAGCCCTTCATCACCTGCGGCCCCTTGATGCACAGCTCGCCGCGCTCGCCCAGCGGCATCTCGTTGCCGTCGTCGTCGATCACCTTGAACGCCGTGCCCGGCACCGGAATACCGACAGTGCCCAGACGCGCCTTGTCGCCATAGGGGTTGGTACTGGCCACCGGCGAGGTTTCGGTCAGGCCGTAACCTTCCACCACGGTGCAACCGGTCATCTGCTGCCAACGCTCGGCGGTGGCCTTGACCAGCGCAGTACCACCGGAGTTGGTGACCTTGAGGTTGGAGAAGTCGAGGTTCTTGAACTCGGGGTGATCCATCAGCGCGACGAACAGGGTGTTCAGGCCCAGCAGCGCAGAAAACTTCCACTTGCCCAGCTCCTTGACGAAGCCGGGGATGTCGCGCGGATTGGTGATCAACACGTTCTGGTTGCCGTTGACCATCATGCACATGCAGTTCGCGGTGAAGGCATAGATGTGGTACAGCGGCAGCGGCGCGATCATGATCTCCTGCCCCTGTTTCATCAGCGGCGTGCCATCATCACCGAGCTGCGCCAGGCAGGCGTCAACCTGCAGCATGTTGGCCACCAGGTTGCCGTGGGTGAGCATGGCGCCCTTGGCCACGCCGGTGGTACCGCCGGTGTATTGCAGCACGGCGATGTCGTCGTGACCGACCTTGACTGGCGCCAGCGTCTGGCCGTGGCCCTGCTTGAGCACCTGCTTGAAGGCAATGGCCTGGGGCAGATGGTAGTCGGGCACCATCTTCTTGACCTTCTTCACCACGGTGTTGACCAGCCAGCCCTTGAGACTCGGCAGCATGTCGCCCATCTTGGCTTCGATCAGGTACTCGATCTCGGTATCCGGCAGCACTTCCTGCACCAGCTTGCCGAACATGTTCAGGTACACCAGCGCTCTCACCCCGGCATCCTTGAACTGGTGGCGCATCTCGCGTGCGGTGTACAGCGGGTTGGTGTTGACCACGATCAGCCCGGCGCGCATGGCGCCGAACACGGCAATGGGATACTGCAGCACGTTGGGCATCTGCACCGCGATACGATCGCCCGGTTTCAGGTCGGTGTGCTTCTGCAGGTAGGCGGCGAAGGTCGCGGAGAGACGATCCAGCTCGGCATAGGTCAGCGTCACGCCGAGATTGCTGAAGGCCGGACGGTCGGCGAAACGTTTGCATGAGCGCTCGAATACTTCGATCACCGACTTGTAGCTGGACAGGTCGATATCATTAGGCACACCGGGAGCGCGCTTGTCGTTCCAGAAATCAGGTTGCATTGTTCTTGTCCTCTTCCCCTGAAGTGATCTGGCCCGCAGTGCGGGACTGCCCGGAAAGTAGCAGTTCAGAGCGGCGCCGCAAATAGCTCGAAGGCGTCATTGATGGGCTGAATTTCGCAATAAATGTAGTGATTCGTAACCGATCTTTGCGGCTCGATGGAAATTCGACTGTGCTTTGCGTGATGACGGCCAAGGTGCACAATGCCGCCAACTCCCGGCACAAGGATTCGCCATGCGCCACGACGCCTTCGTTATCAACGCCAGCGATGGCACGCCATTGCAGGTCAATCACTGGTACGGCGACGAGCCGCCACGCGCGGCGGTCATGCTGGCCCATGGCATGGCCGAGCACAGCCTGCGCTACGCACGTCTGGCTGAAGCCCTGGTCGCGGCAGGCTTCGCGCTCTACGCGCTGGATCAGCGCGGCCATGGCGCTACCGCCGAACGCGGCACCCTTGGCCACTACGCCGATGAAGACGGCTGGAGCAAGGTGGTCGGCGACCTGTCCACCCTCAACCACCACATTCGCCAGCAGCACCCGCATACGCCAATCTTCCTGTTCGGCCACAGCATGGGCAGCTACATCGGCATGGCCTATCTGCTCGGCCATAGCTGCAGCCTGCAGGGCGCCGTGCTCTGCGGCTCCAATTACCAGCCCGTGGCGCTGTACAAGGCCGCCAGACTGATCGCCGGCTTCGAGCGCTGGCGCCTGGGCCCCAAAGGGCGCAGCAAGGTCATCGATTTTCTCTCCTTCGGCTCGTTCAACAAAGCCTTCAAGCCCAACCGCACGGCCTTCGACTGGCTCAGCCGCGACCCGGCGGAAGTGGACAAATACGTGACCGATCCGCTGTGCGGTTTCGTCTGCACCACGCAGTTGTGGTGCGACCTGCTCGATGGCCTGCAGCACATCACCCCGCCCAGGAACCTGGCGCAGATCGATGCCGACCTGCCGCTGTTGGTGATCGGCGGCTCGCGCGATCCGGTCAGCGACGGCAAGCGCCTGGGTGATCTGGCTGGCGCCCTGCGGGAGGCCGGCGTGCGCGACGTACAACTGAAGATTTATCCCGAGGCCCGTCATGAGCTGCTCAACGAGAGCAATCGCGACGAGGTCACCGCCCACCTGATCGACTGGCTGCAGCAGGCGCTGAGCCATGGTCGAAGCCCAATCAAGGAGTGTCCATGACCCAGGTAACCAATATCCCCTACGAAGCCCTCGAAATTGGCCAGCAGGCGAGCTTCGAAAAGCAGGTCGAAGAACGCGACGTGCAACTGTTCGCTGCGGTATCCGGCGACAACAACCCGGTACACCTGGACGCCACCTTCGCCGCCGAGACCATGTTCAAGGAGCGCATCGCCCATGGCATGTTCACCGGTGCGCTGATTAGCGCCGCCATTGCCTGCCGCCTGCCTGGCCCGGGCACCATCTACCTTGGCCAACAGCTCAAGTTCACCCGCCCGGTAAAACTCGGCGATACCCTCACCGTGAAGCTGGAAGTGCTGGAAAAACTGCCGAAGAACCGCGTGCGTATCGCCACCCGCGTGTTCAACCAGGACGGCAAGCAAGTAGTCGATGGCGAAGCCGAAGTGCTCGCCCCGGCCAGCGAGCAGACCGTAACGATGCCACCGATGCCGCAAGTCACCGTCAACTGAATCGCCACACACTGGTGCGCGACCGCTGCGTCGCGCACCACTTTTGTTCTACACTCACAAACCTTGAGCGACCTGGCGCCGTATAAGTGCGTTTCCTTGTGCGTTTCGCACAAAATCCTTTGACTACCTTACCAAGCAGCCCGCTGCGCTGCTTTCTGGCACGCCCCCTGCTATCGCCAAGGCTTCACACCCTTACCGGAGCCAGGTCCATGAGCAACGCCACCCCCGATAGCGATTACCCCCTGAGCGAGGTGCCCAACGGCGCGCGCAAGGGGCTGTTCTCCACCGCCATCCTGTTGTTCGGTTTCACCTTCTTCACCGCCACCATGTTCGCTGGCGGCAAGATCGGTATGGCCTTCGACTTCACCACCCTGCTCTGGGCTGCAGTGATCGGTAACCTGCTACTCGGTCTGTATGCTGCCGTACTGGGTCTGATCGCCTGCCGCAGTGGGCTGAACTCGGTACTGATGGGCCGTTTCTGCTTCGGCGAGGTGGGCAGCAAGCTGTCCGACATGCTTCTTGGCTTCACCCAGATCGGCTGGTACGCCTGGGGCACGGCGACCATCGCCATCGTCCTGGTGAAGATTCTCGGCCTGCCCGAAGGCCTGACCATCCCGCTGATGGTGCTGTTCGGCTTCGGTTTCTGCCTCACCGCCTTCGTCGGCTACAAGGGCCTGGATCTGCTCTCGCGCGTCGCCGTGCCGGCCATGCTGGTGCTGCTGGTGGCTTCGCTGTGGATCGCCACCCGTGATATCGGCGGCCTCGCTGGCCTGCTCGCGGTGGAACCGTCCGAGAGCATGAGCCTGAGCGTGGCCATCACCCTGGTCTTCGGCACCTTCGTCAGTGGCGCCACCCAGGCCACCAACTGGACGCGCTTCGCCAAGAGCGGCCGGGTCGCGGTGCTGGCCAGCCTGTTCGGCTTCTTCATCGGCAATGGCCTCATGATCGTCGCCGGTGCCTATGGCGCCATCGTCTATCAGCAACCGGACGTGGTCGAAGTGCTGGTGCTGCAGGGCCTGTCCATGGCTGCCGTGATCATGCTGTTCCTCAACCTGTGGACCACCCAGGACAACACCATCTACAACTTCGCCGCCGCCGGCTGCAACCTGCTGCGCACCGGCAAGCGCAAGACCGTGACCCTGGTCGGCGCCGGCATCGGCACCCTGCTGGCCATCGGCGGCATGTACGAGATGCTGATCCCCTTCCTGATTCTGCTCGGCTCGATCATCCCGCCAATTGGCGGTGTGATGATGGCTGACTTCTTCTACGGCCACCGCGCGCGCTACCCGAAACTGGCCGATGTGCGCCTGCCCGCATTCAACTGGGTCGGCCTGGGCGCCTACCTGATCGGTGCGCTGAGCGCCTACTTCTCGCCCTGGGTCGCGCCGCTGGTGGGCATCGCCCTGGCTGCCCTGGCCTACGTGGTGCTGTTCGAGGCGAACAAGGCCCTGGCCGGCCGCCAGCAGGTCGCTGGCGCGTGAGTCTGACCATCGCCGACATACTCGCCCTGCCCGATCTGGCCAGCATGCGCCTGCGTGCCGGCCAGGCCGGGCGCGACAATGCCGTGCGCTGGCCCTACGTGGCCGAAAACGAAGGCATCGCCGACTGGGTGATGGGCGGCGAGCTGATCTTCGTCACCGGCATCAACCACCCGCGCGACGAGGCCAACCTGCTGCGCCTGGTGCGCGAGGGTCATGAGCGTGTGGTCGCCGGCCTGGTCATCCTCACCGGCGCGGAGTTCATCCAGGCCATCCCGCCCAGCGTCATCGCCGAAGCCGAGCGCCTGAACCTGCCGCTGATCGAGCAGCCCTACGCGCTGAAGATGGTGGTGGTCACCCAGGCCATCGGCACCGCGCTGGTGCAGGCGCAGCAGCTCGGCCGCTCGCGCCAGCATGTGCTGGAGCAGGTGCTCGACGGTGACTACCAGTCGCTCGACGTTTTGCTGCAACGCGGCGACAGCCTGGGACTGGCGCTGCACGTACCGCGTCAAGTGGCGCTGTTGCGTCTCGACGGCAGCGAGCAACTGTTCGGCGACTTGCCTGATGAAGACGCCGAGCGCCAGTTGCAGAGCCGTCAGCAACTGCTGCAACGGCGCCTGGAACAGAGCCTCGGCGAACTCGGTGACGCGCTGCCACTGGTCAGCCAGGGCCGTCACTGGATCGCCCTGCTGCCCTGCCCTGACGGCCAGGCCGAAGCCCGTAATCGCCAGGCCATGACTGCGCTGCTCGACGAACTGCGCCCGCAGTTGGGTCCGCTACGTCTGTTCCTCGGTCTGGGCAGCGCCGGTTGCGAGGCGCCGCGTTTCGCCCAGGGCCTGGGTGAGGCGCGTCAGGCCCTGGCTGTGGCGCAGCGCTTTCCCGAACGCCTGGGCCTGTGCAGTTTCAATGAATTAGGCGTGCTGGAACTGCTCGGCGCGATTCGCGACCGCAGCCTGCTCGATCGCTTCGTCGAGCGCGTGGTCGGCCCGCTGATTGGCGACGACTCGCGCCACCAACCGGTACTGATGCCGACGCTGGAGGCCTGGTTCGCCGAGAACGGCAACCTGGCCCTGGCCGCGCAACGCCTCAACGTTCACCGTAATACCCTGAGCTACCGTTTACAACGCATCGAAGCGCTGACCGGCTGCTCGTTCGAAGATCCGCACGACCGCCTGAACATCAGCGTTGCGCTGTTGATCCGGCGCCTGTCGTCGCCTGCCTGAGAGGAAACCTGATGATCATCCACAATGCACGCCTGCGCGGCCGCGACGGCCTGCACCGCATCACCCTGGACGATGAGCGCATCGCAGCCATCGAGGCCCAGCATGCCCTGCATCCCATTGCAGAAGGCGACCTGGACGCTGCCGGCAATCTCGTCGTGCCGCCCTTCGTCGAGCCGCACATCCACCTCGATGCCACGCTCACAGCCGGCGAGCCGGCCTGGAACATGAGCGGCACGCTGTTCGAGGGCATCGAGCGCTGGGCCGAGCGCAAGGCGCTGGTCACCCATGAAGACACCAAGACCCGCGCCAAGAAGACCATCGACATGCTGGTCGACCATGGCATCCAGCACGTGCGCACGCACGTCGACGTCACCGACCCGACCCTGGCCGCGCTCAAGGCCATGCTCGAAGTACGCGAAGAAACCCGCCACCTGATCGACCTGCAGATCGTCGCCTTCCCGCAGGAGGGCATCGAGTCCTACGCCAACGGTCGCGCGTTGATGGAGCAAGCCATCGAGCTGGGCGCCGACGTGGTTGGCGGCATCCCGCACTTCGAGAACACCCGCGACCAGGGCGTGTCGTCGATCAAGTTCCTCATGGACCTGGCCGAACGCAGCGGCTGCCTGGTGGACGTGCACTGCGACGAGACCGACGACCCGCAGTCGCGCTTTCTCGAGGTGCTGGCCGAGGAGGCCCGCGTGCGCG